>ENA-UOOI01000002-UOOI01000002.1-fermentation-metagenome-genome-assembly--contig:-NODE-2-length-911839-cov-89.603140_pt1 | contig 911839 bp, 802 predicted proteins | sample MGYA00245779_ERZ724027 | MGnify/ENA primary metagenome ERZ724027 (study PRJEB28704, sample SAMN03018318) | fermentation metagenome | biome: anthropogenic terrestrial biome; feature: soil...
CTGTCTAACTTTTTCGGTCGCGCCAGCAGAGCTGGCGGGTTTCCCTTACACTAAAGGAATCATCGATGCACCAACAACAGTCAGCATTTTCAATAAAAAACATCATATACAGGAACTTCTGTTTGGTGACAGAGATTATGCAGCTGCCCGGATTGCACAATTCATTTATAATGATTTTGCAAATTCCGATACCATTGAAAAGGACGTAAGTGTACTTATAGTCAAGAAAAACGGGGATTGAATATAATCCCGCGTTAACTCAAAACATACGCCTTAAGAACTGTCTATCCCGTCATCTGCTCCAGCCACGAATACAGCCATACATACAGTCTGATGCATTCGAGCGACGCATGCCGTATCCGGACCTGCACGCGCACCGCATCGTAGTCGAGTTGGGACACCGCCCCCGCTTCAAATTGTTTCTTCATATCTGCTGCAAGGTTATCCGCGTCCGTGCACAGTTTCTCCGCCCCGGTACGCTGTTCTTCAAACGACATACGGAGCAGTTCGTACTGCTCGCGCACCGTTTCCTTCTGCTTCATATATGCGTCGTACGCATCCTGTGCGCTCCGCGTCTCAATTTTCTCCGACTCTCCGGTTTTTGACACAAGAGACGATATGAGCGGCGTCATGTTGAGCGACACGCCGGCCGTCCACGTGCATGTTGAGTCAGCGTCACGATTCCACGCCGACTGCCAGTCCGACGCCTTCACCGTTTCCAGCGTCCATGCCGGCTCAAGCGAAAGCGTAAGCACCGGCGCACCGCTCTGTTTCGCGAGAATCACCGCAGTTTTCAGGATGTCGATCTTAAGCAGCAGCGCCTGTGCGCACGGATCATGCACGCCTCCGGTCAATGCGAGCGCTGAAGTAATTCCGTCCTGCGGCAGGCCCGTTTCTTCAGGCTCACCGCTGAACGAACCGCACGCTTCCTTCAGGTACTGTACGTATTGACGGTACGTGACGCGCACGTCGGCAAGGTTCTGTTCGTCGCTCATGCGGGAACTTTCCAGCTCCGCAATCCGAACCATGTTCGCACCGCCGCTTTTCCGGAGCTCGTCGAGCGCGTCCAGCTGTTCGTGTGCGTAGGCAATCGACGCCTCGTACATTTCCATTTTCTTTCTATATATAAGGCTCAATATGTAGTATTGCGCGACAGTCTCAAGTTTCTGCTGCTTTACATACAGCAGCTGGTTGTAGTAGTACTCCTTCTTCTGCTGCAGGGATAAGCGTTCGGGATTGCGCAGTTTCCCCTGAGCGTAGAACGGGTACAGACTCTGCGAGAGCGTAAACGCAACATCGGGTACCTGGCTTACCCAGCGCGTATCGTATGCGGTCGCAGCATTCAGCGCGTACGCCCCCGTCACGCCGATACTCGTTCCTCCGGGCAGCGGCTGCGTCACGCTCACCGACGCGGAGAGGCTGTCGGGACATTCATTCCATCCGTATCCGTCGGGAACGGAAGATGATGCACCCGTCGTGACGGACGGAGTGTATGCGCCGCCGAGCGTACTGAGCGACAGACAGGCCGACTCGTACGTATGCTGCGCGGAAAGAACGTCGCCATTCGTCTCCGCGGCAAGGTGCCACAAGCGCTCAAGCCAAGTCATCCGTTCCGATGCGCGCTGCGCAGCCGCCGGAGAATCATCCGCTGCAGGAAACGCCGGTACATTCTGAGATGAAACCGTACCAGCAAAAAACGATACAGCTATAAAAATTAATAAAGTCTTTTTCATCCGCATGTTTAATTAATAAAATCAAGTTTACGGAGCACCATACGCATGACCGTACTCCGCTCTGTAATAACACGACCCTCCGCCGTAATCCCCGGAAGCAGCCGGGCACGGCGTCCGTCCTTCGAAACAAGATACGGCTCAGGGATTGCCGCTTCGGCTGCGAATACGGGCGAACCTGTCGGAAGCAGCGTACAGTCGGGCGGGATGAGCGAAACTGTCGTCTCAATCTGTCCGTACCGCGACGGCGGCAGGCCGGGGAACCGTATTTTCACGGGATTGCCGACTGCAACGCGCGCGATGTATGAAGGATCTACGTACAGTTCCGCTTTTAGTGCGCTGTTCCCTCCGGGAACAATCCGCAGCACCTCCTCGCCCGACATAACGTAATCACCGCAGTTCATTTTCTTCACTTCCGTAATTCTGCCGGAAATAGGCGCGTACATCGTCGAATTCTTTATGACCCGTTCCAATTCCGAGATGCGGCTCTCCGCGCTGTTCCTGTCAGTCTGGAGCTGCCGGTACGTTTCAAGCGTCTGCGTCAGCTGCGTGTTCTTCCACGTGCTGTACAGCAGCACGTTCTGCTCGTACTGCGCCTGCATATCCTGCACGTTCTGCGGAACGGCGAGAGATGCAGGTTTGTTCTTCTCTCGCTCAAGCTTCGTCTTTACGTCCGCAATCACCGTCTCGTACCGTTTTTTCTCGTACAGGTACGCCGAGGAACGCACGTATGCGTCACTCTGTACGGAGAGCGCAGGAAACGTTTCCGTCCTGATAGTCTCAAGCAGCGTCTCCGCCGTCTGCATGTCGCCCCCGAGCTTTGCAAACCGCGCACGCTCCGCAGCGAGCTCCTTTTCCGCCGCCGACGTATCGAGCGTAAAAAGCAGGTCACCTTCCCGTACCTGCCCGTCGTTCACGTACCGTTTCTCCGTCATCTCACCGCCCGACACGCAGCGTACCGAAGAAACAGATTCAACCGGACGCAGAACGACCGACACTTTCACCACATCGTCCATCGGCGCAACCGACGCCCACACAAGCAGCGCGGCGCACGTGACGAACATGGTAAGGATAAAAACGTACGTCGCGCGGCACGGCTGCAGCATAAAGAATGCCGTCGTTTTTTTGAACGTATTGTAATCAGTCAGATGCATCATACGGTCATCCCCCGCCACATTTCCTTATACAGTCCGTCCCGGGCAAGGAGCTGTTCGTGTGTTCCCTGCTGCACAACCTTCCCCTGCTCCATGACAAATATGCTGTCGCAGTTCATCACCGTCGTAAGCCGGTGCGCTATGATAATAACAGTCATATGTTCGCTCCGCAACTGTTTTATGACATTGTGGATCGCCGTCTCACTCACCGTGTCGAGGCTGCTCGTTGCTTCGTCGAGAATCAGAAAGCCCGGATTACCGAGCAGTGCGCGCGCAAGAGCGATGCGCTGCTTCTCTCCGCCGGAAAGTCCGCCGCCGTGCTCGCCGAGCACCGTCTCATACCGCCTCGGCAGTCTGTCTATGAACTCGTGTGCGCCGGCTTTTTTCGCAGCCGCCATAATTTCATCAAGCGTCGCATCGGGGTGATGAAGCGAAACGTTTTCCGCAACAGTCCCTGAGAACAGAAAGATGTCCTGCGGCACATAACCGATTTTTGAACGCAGATACCGGGTGTCTATGTCGAGTACGTCTTTTCCGTCAAGCCTGATACTGCCCTGCTCGGGCGTGTAAAATTTGAGCAGAAGTTTCACGAGTGTCGTCTTGCCGCAGCCCGACGGTCCCACTACTGCAGTCCACGATCCCGGCTTTATTTCAAGCGACAAATCCTCGTACACAGGAAGACGGGAACCGTAACGAAATGTTATATCAGTAAGTTCGATATGACCGTCAATCGTTTCCGGCTTTAAATATTTTCCCTTTTCGTCCTGCTCCCGTTCAAGCTCCAGAATCTCCCCCACACGCTCGGCCGCAATGAGCGATTCCTGCACGTCGTTCTGTATGTTCACCAGCCGGAAAAGCGGGCCGGTGAAGTACCCGAGCAGAGAATTGAACGTAAGAAGCGTACCAAAGCTCAACGTTCCTTTAATAATAAACGAACTGCCGAGCCAGAACACAAGGATGCCGCTCACCCCGTTGATAATTCCGCTGACGAGTCCCTGTGCAATACCGTACGTATTCACCCGCCAGCCCGAAGCGACGGCCTTCATTTTCCGCTTCTCGTATTCGTCATGGACAATGTCCTCTGCGTTCAGCGCCTTTACCGTCGCAACTCCGTTCAGCGATTCAAACAGATACGACTGAACGTCGGCATTCTCCGACATGACTTTGCTGTAGTACCTGCGGTATACCCTCGAAAAAAAAGCGGCCACACCGCTTACCACAAGAACGGTGACGATTGAAATCGAAAACAGCGTGCTGCTGATATTCCAGAGAATCGGTCCGCTCACGAGCAGCATGACAAGGTCCATTACTCCCGAAAGAGCGGCACCCGAAAGCGTCTGTTTGATGTTTCCCAGGTCGTCGAGACGTGAGAGGATTTCACCCGATTTCCGGGACTCGAAGAACGAAAGCGGCAGCCTGAATATATGCGCAATATACGAGAAGTTCAGCTGCAGGTCAGTCTTATATGAAAAATGAGAAAGCAGGATGCTGCGGATTGTCCCGACAACCGACTGTACGACTGTTACCGCCAGGATACCGATGGAAAGTGTCGCAAGAGAGAACGATGCCTTTGCGAATATCACCTCGTCAAAAACGTACTTGTAATAGAACGACGACACAATACCGAATACCATGAGCATGACGGAGGCAAGAAACGAATACACCAGCAGTTTCTTATGCGGCAGAAACACGGGAAGAAACTTGAGCAGCAGATTCTCCTTCTTTGTCCCCGTTTTAAAACATTCGTCCGGTTCAAGAAAGAGTGCATAGCCTGTCCAGTATTTGAAAAATCCGTCGTATGAGACGCGTTTCTTTTTTTCAAGCGGGTCGGGATCCCAAAATTCAATATGTTTCGCCCCGATACGCTTCACGACGACGTAATGGTCTGCCCAGTTACCTTCCTCCCGTTCCAGATGCATATGTGCAATAAACGGCACCGGAGTTTTCGGTGTTATTGCTTCCTTTGAACCTTTTACAGCCCGTGCCTTGAGTCCGTACGATGCAGCAGCCGTCATCATTCCTTTTATGTTCGTACCGATAATATCGGTACCGGCAACACTGCGTACTTCCGCTATGCTGAGGCTTTTCCCGAAATGCGACGCTATCATGGCAAGACAGGCTGCTCCGCAGTCCGTCATATCAAGCTGCTGAATGTAGTGCATAGCTACTTGATTCTGAACTGCATGTGCTCAAAATCGAGCTGTATACAATGATTTAGCCATAATGGACAGCCAAGATCATTTTTGAATCTCATACTTTTCTGAACGTATCCGGCTGAAGCTGAAAAAGACAAGCGCGAATCCGAAGCATAGAATGCACTAATATCTTTATACAGTATTACAACGTCAGTTTTACCAATTTTTTTTAACTCAGGATATATATTTTCTTCTTCATATTTTGCAGCAGAGCCGTATAATCTGTCTGCTCCGGAACGAAACAGGATATTATCCTCAGACCCTGTGTCTATTCTGAACAGTAATATTGCATCTCCCATATCTGCTTCTACGATCGGGGTTACGCTGATTCCTTGAACGAAAGGAATTTCATCATACGTCTTTTTCATTCTGCAACCTGTACAAATAAATTCTGCAAAAACAAATATCGACAATATCTGTGCAATTTTTCTGTTCATATCATATATCCTTTTTCTGATATTACAGTATTATTCCGGATATGCATTATCCGTTCTTTCCATACCATAAGTAATAGTATTTAAATTATACTTCTCCATTTTTCCTAATACCATAGTATTTTACGGCAATTTTACATTCCGGCATTTTTTATGCGTCCTTCCTCTAACAACATTTCCTATTTTTCATTTCCTTTTTCTTCATTTTCTGATAAATTAAGCGAATCTCCGTTTCTATCCCGCAACCTGTAAAGGAATTTTGCCAGCAGCCCCGCTATCAGACAGGCGGCTAACGTCATAACAATCACCACCATCCACCAATACGATGAAAAATGAGACTGTATAATCGGTACGCATTCAACTGCTACAACCAAAACCGGAATCAGTGCAATGTAGAAAGGCCAGTTCTTCTTAAAAAATTTAATTATTCCCATCATAACCTCTTTATGCTTCAACTTATATATATCATACAAACCATTTCTGATTCACATAACACCAACATAGCGACCTTCCTCGTTTCCAGTACGCCGGAAACCGTTTACATTTTGTGACAGTATCCAAGACGCGGTAACATTGTCTTTTAACAGCTAGCATTATTGGGATTCGGCCCTTACCGACCGGATCCCAATTTTACTTTCAATGAAAGTGTTTATAATATTCAGTTACACTTTCTATTTATTTTTTCTAAGTCTACCAACAATAATTCCTGCTACAATACCTATACTGATATCAACTATAAATGAAATTATAACAGTATTCATATCTACCTCTTATCAGTTTAAATCAGTTAAAAAAATCAAACAGTATAACAGTCCAATAAAAACAATATCCTTCCACAAGGTGTACTAACTTTCCCCAAAAATATCAAACACAAATGAACTGTACAAGCGTCTCTTTTTCGGCAAAGAGAGATATTTTCGGTTTATACAAAATTATACTCCTCGATTTTTCAGTACACCATAGCGTTTTACGTAAATTTTATATTCCAATACGTTTTCTGCGGATTAGGCAACAAGTAAAATCAACATGAACTATTGCCCCCGTTTGACATGACGAACTGCGAAGCGATCTGCCTTATAATGATATGAAAAAGTTGATGTATTTGCAGAAAATTGTAGAATAAAACAGAAATAATAAACCAGAAATGAAAAAAAGACACTTTACAAATAGATGTACAACATTATACTACGTTTAGAAACGCAAGATATTATGTGTAAAGATTTTAATTTTATTTGGGGGGAGAAACAATGTTAAAGTTAAGAAAATGTATTATTCAATTCTTGTTTATCAACTTAATCTTAGTTTCATGCAAAACAAATTCAAAATACAAACATGCAGAGATTGAGCCGTTTGAAACTCCTGCTGTTGAACTTGGTGACAGGGAGTGGCCGTTCACAATGTACCATTCCGAAAGCACTTTAGGTTGGCCTATTGTAAGAATAAAGATAGGAGAATCTTATTACCATTTCGTAGTCGATACAGGTGCTGCCGGTAACAGTTTTTATTCAAAGCCTGACCCGTCAATGTCTGTAGTAAAAGAGGGAAATGCAAGAGCCTTTGGTCTTGATACTGAAGTTAATGGACTAATGAGACACATTTCATTTGCTGATTTTTTTGTTAAGGAAACAGGCTTTTCATCAGACAGGGGAGTTGACGGTCTGATTGGAATAGATTTTATGAGCATTTATGACAATGTAGTATTTGATTACATAAACAGAAAAATTATTTTTGATGCGCCGCCTATTTCAGAAGATGATATTCCAATGGTACAAGAGCACAGAAGCAATTTTTTTCAATATATAATTGAATTCACGGTTGATGGAAATAAAGAGTACGGTTTGATAGATACTGGTTTCTCCGGGTTTCCTGTGCGGGAAAAATTCGGCGACGGCAATTATCCTCTTGTTAAAGATTTGAATAAAGTCCTAAAGCTCGATGGTAAACCAAAGTTGGAGAATCTTAATAATTTTATTGCACAGGATATCCATATAGGCAATGTACGTTATAAAGAAAGCGTTGCAACCCCATGGAATTCAAAATACATTTTTTGCATGGATAGTTTTAGAAAATTTATAAAATATACATCAGTGCTTGGCAGTCCCTTTTGGAACAACCACATAATCCAACTTGATTTTTACAACGATGTATTCAGAATTAAATAATGGAATAAAAAAGTGAAAAATAGAAAGACAAAAAATAACAAAGATGGAATATCTGTAATAATCCCGACCTTCAACAGGGCATCATTTTTATATCCAACATTGGTCTGTCTTTCGAACCAAAAAATTGATGTAAATATTAATTATGAAGTTATTGTAGTTGATTCAGGAAATGATGAAAGTAAACTTATTGTAAAACATTTCATTGAACAAAAACCCAAAATATTTGCTTACAAAAAAATAAAACATTGCTCAAATCGTGCACTGCTTAGAAATACAGGTGTTTCATTGACAAATTATAATCTTATCCTATTTATTGATAATGATATGCTTGTACCTCCCGAATATCTTCAGGTACATTACAATGTGCATAAAGAAAATAGAAACTTAATTGTGTGTGGGAGACGAAGAACTCTTGTTAATTTTAAACTAAATGAAATTGGAGAGGATATACTTATGTACAATTTTTCTTTATTAGAAAAATTGCCATGGTATGATGATGAGCGTCTTGAACAAAATATTGGTTTTGAAAGCTGGCGTTATGTCTATACACATAGTATGTCAGTCAGCAAGGATTTATTCTTAAAGGTTGGTGGCTTTACAAATAAATTTGGTAATGTTTGGGGTGGAGAAGATATTGAGGCATCATATAAAATGTTCCAAAAAGGTGCAGAATTTAAATTTCTAACTGAACCAGTCATTTATCATCAAGGCCATTTTTCACAAAGTACAAGTGAACAACATTCTGCAATATCTTCTTCCCGACTTTTTGTAAAGCTCCATAATACTTATCAAGCGGAACTTTTTCTTGCATTGCCGACACCATCTTTCTCTTTCGTTTATGAAAATGCATTTATTGCAATTGAAAATTATCATAAAAGTACAAAACAAGAATTCCCATCAAAAAGTCTTTTAAAGTATTTTGACTTAGTTCTTGGTGTAGTTTTTGGCTTTGAAGATGAGAATCTCAAAAAAAATAAAAAAAAACTTAGGCTTGGAGTTTTTCTTCCTCAAAAGAATCAAACATTTGCAAAAACTCTTATCTTAAATTCGATATTTAAATTTCCTAGTGATATTCAAGCCTGCGTTTTATCTGAAGCTTTTCGTGTTTCAAAAAATATATTCTTTGAAGAATCTGCAAAGATTGAGGACATAACAAAAATCGCACACCAGACAGGGGTTGAAGTTATTGTAGAAAAATCCGGCAAATATTATGTTGCCAGTATTAAAAAATATATCGGTAATGGCTCAGCTCATATTCTTTTACCTGATGTTCTTTCTCCGCAGAAGCGATTTGTTTTTGAAAGTCTGGCAAGCAAATTAATACAAAACGGTAAGCGTGTTAGCTTAGGTGATAAACGTAACTCTGAGAATTTGAGTGAAGAAGACTATGCACTGGATAGTAAAGCAGCAGAAAAGTTGAACAAATATTTTCGCTTGTGTTATGGATCAATTCCTTGTACATATATTACACCGTATTCCGCGACATACAATAACTCAGTTTATCTTTTTCCAAACACGAAAAATAATTTTATTGTCCGTGAAGAAGATTTTTCCGTTATGCCATGCACTTCACTTCCTGCAAGATTCAGTAATAGCCGTATGATTGACGCAGAATCGTATTCTCTTGCCGCATTTTCGACGGTAAAAGATGTAATTGACTCCTGTAAAAAATATTTAAAATGTCCTGTACAAGAAGAATATGACTTCTGCTATTTTGCTGAAAATGGTTATTATGAAGATTCTATAAAAGAAATTCTTACTGTATTTCAAACATATGTAAAAGAAAACAGAACAGCAAAACTCTTGGTAAAGCTTCCTGATTATAAGAATCAGCTTAAATATGCATATCCATTTCACAATGAATGTTCAAAAAAAATAAAGCTTATGTTAACTGAACATAAGCTTCAATCTGATTTTTACAATATAGAAAATAGAATTAAGGAGTTTGGAATTTCTGACAATGTAACAATTCTGCAGGAAAATCTGAAATTTGAAAAAATAATTTCCCTTATTTTGAAATCACGAGTATTACTTAGTCTTTCAAAAATAATTACTACAGGTCCTGAAGTCTATGCCGCTTTACTTCTTGATAAACATGTTGTAATTCCTGAACATTATATAATTGTTCCTGAACTCAGGAAATATTGTACAGTAATTCATTCTGATGAAAAACTTGCATCATCAGCACTTGACTTGCCTTGTACTTCAAAGAATATTCGCTATAGACTTTATGATTTTGATTTTGACTCACTTCTTAAAACTTTTATAGAATCAAACTATAGAACTGAAAAAATACCGGAAGAAACTATACAAATGTTATATCAAAAATTTATGAATATTATGCAATGTCTTTTATAAGTAGGAGAAAAAAATGTCATATTCAATTGAACCTGCATATTTAGTGCGTAATGAACTCGTCCGGCTTTTGATGAAAGCAGGGACAGACCCTGTGAATCAATGGTTTTTCACTGATAATGCATTTGTTGCGGAACAAATGATTGAATTCCAGCCAAATACTTGGAAAAATGAAGATTTTGTCGTTATCTTCGAAAAAAAAATTATTGCATATTTCAGTACACAATGGAGCAGACCATTGCAAATCATAACGGGTTTCCGTGTAATTTTTTTAAATAAAGCTAAATCAATGGAATGTATCAAAGCTCTTTTTGATTATTTTGATTATATTTTTATATCTCGTGGATGTCTTGTATTAAATTGGCTTGTAGCGACAAAAAATTTTCATGCATGCCGTATCTATGAACATTTTGTAAAAAAATATTTCGGTCACATTGCAGGACACCGTACAAGAGGGCAACTAAGTTATACAGGAGAAGTAAGCGATGTCATATTATACGAAGCCACACGTGAAGAATATATTGTGTGGAAGACAAATAAAAAATAAAAGTCCCTGTTTCTTGTCGAGCATATTTAAACTCAACGAGAATCTGGAAATATTTTTATGTAATTTCCCCTGTCAAGGGAAAGGTTTGTTGTGTTTAGGTGAAAAACACAATAGACAAGGAAGCTTTGCTGATTCACCTTCAGTATGGCTGACGTAAATAAATTGAAAGAGGCATTTTTATGAATGAAAATGAACTTGTTTGCGAGAGCGGTTTTATGACTCTTGAGGAAGACGAACTGTTTTACATCAATGGCGGCTCTGGTGGTGGAATAGGAGGAGGAAGTCTGTCAGGAACAGGAGGTAGTGGTGACGACCATTCAGGTGGCTATGCAGGTTATTCAGGATGTGGCGGCTCATCTTCAAAATGAAGCTGTCCAACAAATAGTTTCTACATGAATTAAAAAAAAGCTTACAAGGCATATAACTCCCAGTTATATGCCTTGTAAGCGATTCAAGTGATTTAAACAATTTAACCTTTACTACAATGAGTATTTAAATAATGAAGAAAAAAAATAATGCTAAAATTAATAAATATTTATTTTCCATTTTTGCTTGTAGTAGTAATTCTTGCTTCATGCAAAACAAATTCAAAATACAAACATGCAGAGATTGAGCCGTTTGAAACTCCTGCTGTTGAACTTGGTGACAGGGAGTGGCCGTTCACAATGTACCATTCCGAAAGCACTTTAGGTTGGCCTATTGTAAGAATAAAGATAGGAGAATCTTATTACCATTTCGTAGTCGATACAGGTGCTGCCGGTAACAGTTTTTATTCAAAGCCTGACCCGTCAATGTCTGTAGTAAAAGAGGGAAATGCAAGAGCCTTTGGTCTTGATACTGAAGTTAATGGACTAATGAGACACATTTCATTTGCTGACTTTTTTGTTAAGGAAACAGGTTTTTCATCAGACAGGGTTGACGGTCTGATTGGAATAGATTTTATGAGCATTTATAACAATGTAGTATTTGATTACATAAACAGAAAAATTATTTTTGATGCGTCCCCTATTTCAGAAGATGATATTCCAATGGTACATGAACACAGAAGCAATTTTCTTCAATATATAATCGAATTCACGGTTGATGGAAATAAAGAGTACGGTTTAATAGATACTGGTTCTTCTGTATTCTCTGTGCGGGAAAAATTCGGCGACGGCAATTATCCTCTTGTTAAAGATTTGAATAAAGTCATAAAGCTAGACGATAAACCAAAGTTGGAGAATCTTAATAATTCTATTGCACAGGATATCCATATAGGAAATGTACGTTATAAAGAAAGCGTTGCAATCCCATGCGATGAATTGCAGGCAGCCATTGTTTTTCCCCGGAACAGTAGGCTGAAAATACCCAGAATAACCGAAACAGCCAGCAGAGACAACCAGATACCCTTTTCCTTCAGAATCGCAGTATTATTCTGAATTGTAAGACAGCGGTATATGAAAAAACGGACATACGAAATAGTAGTTTTTTAAGCATTTACTAACCTATTTCAACCGACTTACTATAGCACAGGGGGAATACTGAATAAACGCATTCCCCCTTATTTTTACTCACCATGAATAAGTAGATAAAACAGTAATACCAGAATATGTATATCGTTATTTGATACACCTGACTCTGATACTTTTATTTCGTACTTGAACCAGAACCTGTACCAGGACCAGTTGGTACGGGATCCGTTGGAGTCATCACTGGATTATATTCAGTACTACTTCCAGCGTTAATATAATACAATTCATCAGCATCCATAACTGCGAATCCGTTCGGTTGTTCATAACTTTGCATTGCTAACATAGACATTTCTCCTCAGTTTCCTTTTCCAGGAAACTACTATAATTTTGTAGCAGCCTGCTGATCAGATGCAGCTTCATTAGTACGCAGCTACTCCGTGTTCAGTTCTGCACAACCTTTCACGTTTTTTTACCCTCAACGATGGTTTGATAACCTGTTTATTATGCACATGAAACATCACTTCATCCAACTCAAACTTATTTAATCCGGAATACCATATTTTTGAAATCAAGTTGTATAACATGATTTTTCCAGAACGTATATCCCAGTGAATTGCACACATTAAACATCTGCCTGGCTTTTTCATTTGTATGTGCAAAAATATTATCTCCATAAATAGCATTAACATCTGAATAGACATTTTCTCCGATTTGAATCCGTTTCACTTTTTCAATTTTGTAAGTCCTTTTTTTGTGGTATGTCTTTCTTTAAATACTCAATCATCTCATCATCAGATAACAGCGGAGTACCCTTTCCAAACTCTTTTCTTATAACAAATGTATTATTACCTGTATCTATTATCCCAGACTCGATAAACGAATCTGCATGAAAATCAATTATTAACAAACTATTAAAATATAATCGCATAGGTATGTAACCAGTAGAAATTAGCTCATCTGTAAATTTTATCAGCCGATTAGTATAATCAAAAACAACTGTACTATATCTTTGAAAAAAAGGAAGTCCTAAAATCCCATCTACAGACTCCTTTTCATAAGGGCTAGCGATAAATGAAATTTTATTTTCATTCAGACCATCTGTATCAGGTAACGCCATGTTTATTGTAATCCCTCCATTTTTATAATATGTATGCAAGTCCTTTTTTATTTCACATTCTGATCTATATTTCGTATTTTTATTTTCATTTATGAACACCTGCATCATAGCTTTATCAAACTCACTCATACTGCCATATGCTTTTTCTATTCCATGCCTATAAATGCAATTCACCGATGATCCTGAATCAATAATAAAACTATATTTCTTATCACTACTGTCCAAGATAATTTCATAAACCTAACTCCATTTGAACAGAACCACTGATTTCATTCGAAACGAGATCCGGAGGGGCACCGGAAAGCCATCGCATCAGATCGCAATGCTGAAACAACACAACAGACAGTTCAGAAATGAAATGCGTAAAAAACTTAAACGCGCGGCCGCTGAAACGGCGAAGCATCATGAAGAGCAGATATACGATCATAGCAATCCATATCTGAGTCTTTACAGCATTTTCAGATGTTCCGTAGAAATGCTTTATTTTCAAATTCTGCTTTAGCGTCTTGAAGAACAGTTCGATCTGCCAGCGCTTCCTGTAGATCGAAGATATCTTTACCGCACTGCAGCTGCGCATGTTTGTGAGAAGCACGACACTCTTTCCCGTTTTTTTATCGACCGGGCGTATTCTTCTAAGTTCGCAGGGACATTTCTTTTCTGAAACAAGTCCGGTGAATCTGATTATCTGGTCCGATGTTATGTCTCTGCTGTATGTCTTACGTCTCTTAACTACCTTGTAATCTGCATTATCTTTAAGTCTTGTAACGAAATAGATACCTTGTTCGCAGAATTCGGCAAACTGCCTGTAATTATTGCAGCCTTTGTCGAATGTAACAATGTCGCCAGTCTTCAGTCATTTGCTTATGTTTTTCCTGATCCCAAGATGGTAAAACGAACTGTGCTGGCTGTTCAATGCGTTCGCTGTGCTGCGCAGCCCGTTCTGATCAGTTATCTGAGCAAAAATCATCACGGCAAGCTCATTCCATGCGCTGAATCCTTTGCAGTATTTGTCTGACTTACAGTTTCTGCAGAGCCTTTCAAATTCAGGTCTCGGTATGAATGATAGCAGTTGGCCGAATAATGTGTTATATTTGTTCATATCCGATTTTCCTTCCTGATATAGGTTTATGTGGTAATAAAAATATATCACGGAAATCGGACTTTAAATAGTACCTATTTTATCTTTGACAGTAGTGACAAAATTTATTTCTTCTTCTGTAGGATTATAGTTCATTTTTTCGACCTTGCCGCCGAAAGGCGGACTACTTTTCTATATTTACCGTACATTTACTGCATGTCAATCTCGAGCACGCCTCTGCTGTATAAACGCGCATTTCCGGCGATGACTACCCGCTCGTTCTGCCCGTTCTCACAATATAAAATACCGCTCCGCTCAGACAGCTGCTGAGCCGTCATTTTCCGCTTCCCGAACCGTTCGCTCCAGAACGGAATCAGCGAACAATGTGCCGAGCCTGTTACCGGATCTTCGAGAATTGTCGACTGCGGTGTAAAGAACCGTGAGACAAAATCGAACGACCGGCCTTCCGCTGTCACGCACACGCCGCCCGGACCGAGATTCACTTTGTCGAACATGATTCTGTCGACAGTCAGATTCCGCACATCGTCTTCAGACTCGTAAAGCAGCACATAATCTCTGGATTTGTAAACTGAGGCTGGTTTTATACTGAGCGATCCGAAAATCTCCTCCGGCAGTCCTGCGGGAACAGGCATCCTCCCGGGAAAATCCATGCGCAGGAGCTGCCCGTCAAACGTTACGGCAAGTTCCCCTGAGGCGGATGTGAAGAGAACACGGGTGCTTTCTGGTTCAAAAAATTTTTTAATGACATACGCGGAAGCGAGTGTCGCATGTCCGCACAGGTCCATCTCTATGTCCGGCGTAAACCATCTGATTCCGTAGTTATTTCCGCTTTTTTTTAAAAACGCCGTTTCCGCCAGTCCGTTTTCCCGCGAGATTCCCAGCAGAACCGCATCAGGCAAATCCTCTTTGAGCAGACAGACACCCGCGGGATTTCCCTTAAACTGTTCCGTCGTAAACGAATCAACATGATAGTATTCAAGCTGCATAGATACATTCCTTCTCTGCTTATAATTAGTACCGGAACACCTCTTATAAAACAAGAGGGCCGCCCCCGGAATAGCCCGCGGAGCAGCCCTCTGTTTCATGCCGCGACGGCGGCTTTTTCATTCTCCCGCAAACTGACCGACCAGCTCGGGGAAATCGTAGCTTTTTTCTACGAAGTAACGGAGATCGAAATCCTCGTGCGTAACGACCACCAGAATCGTGGCGTGTTCGGCGAGATATTCTGAAATTACCTTCATCACCTGCAGGCGTGTTTCGAAGTCGATGTGGGCAAACGGTTCGTCAAGGAGCAGGATGTCCGGTTTGGCGGTAAGCGCGCGGGCAATGTCCATGCGCTTCATTTCGCCCGACGACAGCGACTGCGGATACGCGTCCAGATGCGCGCTCGTGAGTCCGACTTTCTCGAGGTTCGCAGCAAGTTCCTCAACCGTTCCGCCTGAACCTGCGGCTGCAATCTGCATGAACGAGTCACGGATGCAGAGATCGGGGAAGAATGAAAAGCGCGAATCCTGCTGTACGACTGTCATACGGCGGCGGAACGGCTTGAAGGCTTTAGGATCGCGGCCCGATTCGCCGGGCTTGAGGGCGACGAGATCGGATCCCTCCATGAGGATGCGGCCTTTCGTTCCGTCCATCAAACGCAGGATGGCTTTAATCATGCTCGATTTTCCGCAGCCGGACGGACCGGTGATGCCGTAAATCGTCGACCGCTCGAAGACAAGGTTCAGGCCTTTGAATGCGGTAAAGGTGCGCTCACCGAAAATACCGCGTTTGAAATAGGTTTGTGCCACATCGTGCAGTTCGATAGCAGTTCCTGTTGAACCTTTCTTTGCTTCCGGTTTTTCATACCCTTCCATTTCGGGAAGTTTTTCCAGGCGTTCGATGTCGCCGTCCTTAAGCATAAATGCCTGATCGAGGGTAAGCTTTTTGATAAAGTCGAGGTCGTGGCTGACCATGAGGAACGTCTTGTCTTCGGACGAGAGAATTTCCTTGTTGAGGAATTCTACAAAGTGCCTGCGGAGATTGCGGTCGAGATTGACCGTCGGTTCGTCCAGAAGAATTAAGTTGCCTTTGCGCGACAGAAGAATCATCAGAGTAATACGCTGCATCTCGCCGCCGGAAACCTCGTCCGGATAGAGCCGGGCGAAGGCGTCGAAATCGAGTGCAAAGTATTCCTTAAGCCGCTGTTCGATGACCGGTTTGCATCCCGGTGCAAGCAGGGCGAGATTCTGGTCGAGGGTAAGAGCCGGATTCATGACCTGAGCGGTTTCCGCCGGCACGAACACAAGACCTGACTGTGCAATCTGCGACCAAGCGTCGAAATCGAGCTTGCGGCCGTCAGCATAAGCGGGGAAGCCGTTTACGTTCATCTCACCTTCAAACGTAAAGACCTGCGTAGACAGTATGCCGGCAATCGATTTCAGAAACACCGACTTACCGGTACCGGTCGGTCCCATGATGACGGTCGACGACCCCTCCTCTACTGAAAAATTGCAGTCCCTGAGCGTCATGCGCTCGCCGAGATGTATTGAAAAATTACGAAGCGATATGGGTGTCATTCATTATCCTCCTTAATGTCGTTCAACATAAGCAGGAAAGCGACACTAATGGCTATAAGCAGGACAGACGGCAGCCAGAAGAGAACGGGAGTGCCGCCGTCGAACAACGCGTCGCGGTGAGCGGCAATCAGCGCTCCCGGACTTAAGTGAGCGGGCGTACCGTAGCTGCCGAAACCGAGCTGAATGATGAATCCGAACGAGCAGTCCAGCACGAGCGTTTTGAGCAGAATGCCTGCCGCAACGCGCTTGAGCGTGTTGCGCATCATGACGGTGTTCATCAAAACGGCGAGGATCCGCTGTTTGGTGAAACCGTACGAGCGGAACGACAGACTGTATTTGCGGTTATAGAGGTCGGACAGCGGAATAGATATACTCCGCACTGCCTCGGGCAGCGTAGTCGCAGTCGCCGCCAGCACGAACACGATAAGAGACATCGTCGTCGAAGCTGCGCTTGAATGGCGGGCCAGATAGCCTGACACCGGCGCGTAGCAGAACAGGGCCACAAGGATTGCAGGGATTGACTCGACGGCGTTGAGGATATTCGCGAATCCCCGCCCTGCCCGCATCGACAGGACGCTCACGTAGCCGAGCACGACGCTGATGATCATCGCGAACAGCATAGTCGCCGCAAGGGTGATCGAAAGTTCGCGGAACGACAGGAAAAGAGAATTGAGATAGCCTGACTCGACGAGACTGGCGGGCGCAAGGCTTTCGAAACCCCCGGACGGCAGCCACGCAAGTACAAGCGGCAGTGCCAAAAGGACGACGAAGACAATTCTGAGGATATTAGATAGCTTTTTCATACCACCTCGGATAAATCAGGAACAGAATGGTTTTTACAAGAAAAGCCACTACTGCATTTACGCACAAAAGAATAAAAACGGAAGCTACGAGCAGGTCGGTGTTCGTCGCGAGCAGCGCGTCGAGCAGCGTACTGCCGAGGCCGGGGAATGAGAATACAATCTCCGCGATTGTTACCGAACCGATGATGGCCGGTACCTTGCCCGCGAGATACGGAATAAACCGCGGCAGACTCGAGGAGAAAAGATATCCGGAATAGGTTCCCGGCAGCGGGAAGAAACGGCCTAAACCGTGTCCCAGCGTTGAGAACACAACCGCGTGGGTCGTCTCTACCTGACTGAGCATGTCGGTTTTGAGAAAGTTAGTGGCGTCCCAGGAAAGCCCTCCCAGCACAACGGTAATCAGGGCGATAATCAGAAACGGAGCATCGCTGCCGAATGCGCTCGCCAGAACCCAAAAGCCGACGAACAACGGCACCGCGGCAAGAACGGAGGTAAGCAGACTTAATATTCCGTCGAGGCGCTCCGGTCCCGTGTGTCCGTGATGTCCCGCCAAATACCGGCCGGTCACGGCATAAGCCGATCCCGCGAGGGCAATGAGGGTAAGGATAATAAGCGACAGCAGGGCAAGCGGCAGCGTGACGGCAGCGCCCGAAGCAATAATCTGACCGGAGCTGAAGCCCGGATGAGCGGTAGAAAAATCTTCCGAACCGGAAATCAGCAGGAAGAAAGACCGGGCCGTCTCGGCATAGCTTTCGACCGGCGCACCGATCGAAAGGAGATAAAATCCGGAAAGTATGACAGTTCCCGCCACGGCAAATACGATGCCGTGAACGAGAAATTCCCGGACCAAAAAGCGCAGGAAACGCATGAGAAGTACTCCTTTAATTAATCCTTAAATTTCCAGTTTTCTACAGAAAGGAACGGATTGTCGGTTGCAATGGCGACATTCTCCAGACCGCGCGAGTACACGTCCTTTTCCAGGGAACACAGGTACAGCGCGGGCGAAAGTTCGCAAATCCTCTGATCGATTTTGAGCGTAAGGTCGACCCATTTTGCGGTGACGACTTCCTTATCCCATGAGTCGAACAGCGAATTCAATTTGCTGTCGGCAAGTCCGGTGATATTCTGAGTGCCCTTGGAGCGGTACCAGTCGCCGATGCTCGAGTAAAGATTGTCGAAACCCTCGCAGTACATGAGCGCGAGCTCGTACGATTTTTCAGTATAGACCATACGCTTGAAAACCTGGTCGCCGGTGCGTTTCGCCTCGACGTTCAAACCGATCGCAGCGAGCTGCTTCACGATGCCGTCGGCCATTTTTTCGCCGAATTCACCCATGGAGTCAGGATAAAGGAGAATCGCGTTCTGACCGGAGACGCCGCCCGAAGAGGCAAAACTTTTTGCCTTTTCAAGATCATAAGGCAGAAGGTTCGGCATCGGCTCGTCCACATACTCGGGAATATTCGCCGAGAAAAGATTGGACGGGAACGGACCGTTGTTCAGAATGACGCCTGAATCCTGATCGGTGATCGTCGGAATGAGCGCAGGTTTATTAAGAGCCATCGCCATCGCCCGGCGTCCTTCGGCGTTCGGGAAGAGTTTTGTGTTGATAGCCACTTCATAAAATGCATAGGGCATATACGAGTTGATGTCGACGTTGGAAATCTTTGCGACGGCGGCGCGGTCCATCGGGTTCGTCTCAAGAATCAGATTTACGCGTCCCTTGCGCATTTCGTTCATACGGATGATCGGATCTATCACCTTCTTGATTACGAGCGTGTCCGCCTGCGGCCGGTCCTTAAAATAACTGCCGTTGGCTTCGAACGTAACCCACTTGCCGATTTCCCAGCCGGAGAGCTTGAACGGGCCGGTGCCGACAGGAGCCGTGGCGAACTTGCGCTCGTTCTCCCCTGCACGCATGTTCACCTGCATTTCCTGTCCGTTGTACTTAGAGGGAATGATTTTGAACGTAAGCACCGGATAGGCGCGGAACTCGGGCAACGGGTTTACGAACTCGATCCGGACGGTCTTCTCGTCAATTGCGGTGACGCTTTCGATAAACGACATAAGGTAATCGCGTTTGGGCGAGTTATTTTCCTTGTCCGTGTACGCGGCAAACGAATATGCGACGTCGTCCGCGGTGACGGGAGTACCGTCGTGCCAGCTCACGCCGCGCAGAAGCGCCGTGTATGTCTTCTTGTTTACGGGATCCTGTTCGATGCTCTCCGCGAGAGCAAGTTCGGTGTAGAGCTTGCCGCTTGTTTCATCGACTTCGAAGTTGGTGAGACCGTCGAACACAAGCTCGTCGGCGTTCAGACCGGAAGTATTCTGATCCAAAACGGGATTCAGCGAGTCGGGAAGTGTCGACACCGCAACGACAATGCCCTTCGGCTGCGCTTTCCAAATTAAGAACGCACCGGCCGATGCCAGCACGAGAACAGCCACAACGACAATAGCTATAATGCTTTTTTTACTCATTTTCATTAACGCATCCTCACAATGAATGAACTGTAGACGACTACCTCGCCTTCATAATCTTCTGTTTTGCCTTTCTGGACCTCGAAGAAATATTTGTCGCTGGTCAGCTGACTGCCCGCGTTCAGGACCGGCCATGAATTGCCGACCTTGTAACCGCGGTTGACGAGGTCCTTCATGTTGTTTTTCTTAATCAGTTTTCCGCTCTTCGTATTTTCCGAGAAGACACTGACCGTACGGTTATCCTTCAGTGTGATTACAAGGTCGTTCATCTGATTTTTGGGAATGGAGACCATGCCCCACCAGTATTCGTCCTTCTTCGCATCGGTGGCGCTGAACTTCGCAGGGCGGCTCTTTTTGCTTTCGGCCGTTGAACCGGGAGCGGGATTAAAGAGTCCGATCATGACCGGCATAACAACCTTGCCGCGGCTTGCGATTTCTTTGGCTGTGCTGATTTCCTTATTCACCTGCGCAATCTTGTCCTCGAGATCTTTTCTCTGGTCGTTGATGTCGTTCAGAATGTCCTGACCGACGTCGTTCGGATAATGAGCCGCGAAATCGAGAAGTTCCTGATAGATTTTATCGATGTTTGTCTTTACCGACTGATAATGGGCAAGAATTTCCTCGAGCGACATTTTGCCGTTTTTTCCCTGCTCCGGAGTGCGGGCGAATTCCTCACCGATGCGGTCCTTGTATTCATAGGCGCGTTCGCGGATGGCCGATTCCCGCTCAATCGAAAGGTCCTGATGAGCTTTTTTTAAGCTGCGGACGTTGGCGGCAACGCCGGCGCTTTTTGCGACGCCTGATTTATTTACGTCCGAAGCGATTTCGTTTTCGGCAGCGGAATAAGCGGCGAGCGAGGCGTCGTAAGCTGCTATTTTCTCATCGAATCCTGCGACGGCGCGTGCCTTGTCGGCCTGACTGCCGAGCGCGGATTTCTTCGTGAGTATGGAGCTGACCGTATCGACTTCCTTACCGGCGGAAGCAAGCACGTCGCTGTCGCCGTATACCTTTAAGGCCGACGTATACATATTCTTCGCGGCCGTGAGCTTTTCCGACGCGAGCAGAGCGCTGATGCGTCCTGCGGCGAGGACGGATCCCTTCTGACAAACGTCGGGCGGAAGCTTAAGAGCCGGATCAAGGGCGGTAAACTTACTGAGTGCAGCATTGCATGCGGCAAGCAGCTTCGGCTCGTTGGAAGCTTTGATGGAGTCAGCATCCGAAAGAGCATCCACACCTGCGTTATACAGGGTAATGTAATTCTGATATTTCTTATTCACATCCTTGTTTTCAATGTCGTTCCAGAACGCGGCCGCAGCAGCGGGCTCCCGCTCGTTCCATGCTTTTACGCCGCGCGCAATCGCATTATCGTCGGCTGAACCGCCGCCCATAGTGGCGCACGACGCGAGTACGGCGACTAAAACCGCCGAAAATATAATTCCACATTTTTTCATTCAGAAACCTCCTAATAAAAACTCCGCGTTAGCGGGGCGCCGGGACGGCGCAGATCGCAGTTTTCGCACCGCGGAAACTGCATATGATAAAAAGTACACGGAGGTACTTTTTATCATTCTTCCTTCACGAGACGGAAACCGACATCGGCATATCCGTTCAGACCGTCAATCTCGCGGAAATTCGAAATACGCAGTTCCGTCGGACCGTCCATCCATGATCCGCCTTTGACGATGCGAAGAGTCGACCCGGTATCCTTGCTATGAGCGGACGATGTCCACTCCCACACATTGCCGGCCATATCGACGAGCCCCCAATCGTTTTTACCGTTTTCGAAGGCTCCTACCGGCGACGGAGCGGTAAAGCTGCCGTTTCCGTTGTAATTCGCCTTTCGGGCGTCGGCCGGACTATCGTCTCCCCACGGATAAATCGTTTCCTTTCCGGCGCGGGCCGCCTTCTCCCACTCTTCCTCGGTCGGGAGACGGTACTTAAAACCTGTCTGGGCGGAAAGCCAGTCCGCATAAGCTTCGGCGTCTTTTACGCTCACGCCGACCACGGGCTGTGTGCCCTGGTTATAATCGGAATTGTCAAAATACTCAGGAACTGTTTCGGCGCGGGTCGCATGAAGAAAGGCCGCATATTGGGCATTCGTGACAGGACCGACGTCGACGGCGTAGGAATCCGTAGTAACAACCCGGGCCGCTTCCTTTTTGCCGGCGCGTGTATCCTGCGCCACAGCACCGGCGTTAAATTTACCTGCGGGTACGGTAACGGAGGCGAAAGCGTTCGTTACATCGTCAAAATGAACATAGCAGGCATCAACCGCATTCGCCGCGTCCATCTTTTTCAGCGCGGCCGACGACGGCACAGTCTCTGTGAAAGCAGTCGTGACGGTGAGCGTGACAGGTCTGTTGTGATAATCGTCAGAGACAGGATAGTCGACAGCCGCGTTGCCGAGAGAGTCAGTCTTAACAGTCGCGCGGACTTCAGGAGCAACCGCTTCAGCGGCGGCCGTCGGAAGCGCCGGCGTCTCCCATGTAACAGCGAGTGTAAGTCCGGCAACGGCATTGCCGGAGGAATCGGCAGCATTGACCGCGAACTGAGAAGCCGGATCGATGAAGCCGTCCTTGACCGAAATAGTAAAAACGAGCGTCCTGCCGGCGTCGGCGCAGACCGCCTCAACCTTGCGCGAAAGCAGCTCGGTGCCTGCGGGTTGAGCGGTCAGAAGCTCTGTTTCGCCGGCATCGGACAGCGCGGCAAGAATGGCAAGCGATTCGTTTATTCTGCCCGACACATCGCTTTTATTCGCAAGACCGTTAAAACGGGCGGCCAGATCGGCACGCAGCGTGTCGGCATACGCCTTCTCTTTCTTGTCCCAGTCAGCGATTTTAATCCGGTACGTAACAGCCGGCGAAGAACCTTTTTTTGCTTCGACATACGGTTTGAGGTCGCCAAGCCGGGCCTCTACCGATTTGTCACTTGCACTGACGCGGGAAGCTTTCGCATCAACGGCACGCAGGGTTGCAGTCAAAGCGCTCGACACAAGGTCGCGTTTCGCCTCAAGCGAAGCTTCCTCTGCCGTCGTCCCCTTGCCGTAACCGTAATAAAAACCTTCTTCCTGCTTGACCAGCTCCGGACTGGTTTTAGCAAAAGCAGTTCCACCGGCCAGAGCAATACAAACAGAAACCAAGAGAATCGAAAAACGATTCCGTCTCATTGATTTACTCATACATACATCTCCTGAAAAAACTAATGCAACAAACTTAATAAACTTGTGTATTTTATTATATTCCGAATCCGCAGATGAACCGCGTAATGAATAATAATTAACTGAAAACCATTTTCCTGACAACAATCCGCCGACAGACGGACTGTTTTGAATTCCAAGGATATTCTTTAGAGTCCTCCCTGAGTATGCATTATTCAGAATAATCGCACCTAAATGCGTTTCTGTCAAGAAACGGAAAAAGGAGGAATAGGAGGGATAAGAGAAATAGGAGAAATAAGAGAAAAGAAAAGTCACTGTTTTGATTCCCCTGAAAATATGATACAAACAAAATCACGCGGATCAACAAATCTTATTAATTTTTTAACGGCAGAATATGATAACGGGCTGTATGTACCGCAGCTTAAGAAAGCAAAGAGAGTTTTTATCATTGTTTTCACGGATTTCCTCCAAATTGAAATTTATAATAAAACTCAACCGGAGGAAAAACCATAGCATTTTACGGAAATTTTACGGATTCTGATGTCTGCCCCGAAAATTCCTTTGATTTTTTATATCCCGAACGAAGCATCATCCTTTCCTTAATATTGAGGAGAAGGTACGAAGCCGGATTGACGAAGCCTCTGAATTCTGTGAAAATCCAGTTATGGAGATAAGATGACTGCACCATGTGCGCAGTCGTCCGCTCCGATTGATTTTTTACAGGAGGGAAACAGAATGAGTACGTACAGAAGCATACAAAAAATTGTGAAAGCACGTGCGACAATCGAAGGAGCAGGAGTCCACCTGCAGCGGGCCATCGGGTTCGACGATCCGTATCAGTATGATCCTTTTCTACTGCTTGACGATTTCAGATCCGACACACGCGCCGATTATATCAAAGGCTTTCCCTGGCACCCGCACCGCGGAATCGAAACGATAACATACGTGCTGAAAGGCAGAATTGCCCACGGAGACAACATCGGAAACAGGGGAACGATAGGCGCCGGCGACATTCAGTGGATGACGGCGGGCAGCGGCATCTATCATCAGGAAATGCCGGATGGTGATTCAGACGGCGCGATGTACGGTTTTCAGCTGTGGGCGAATCTTCCGGCAAAGGATAAAATGATGGATCCGCGGTACCGGGGATTTACTGCAAAAGACATTCCCGAAATAAAAAAAGACGACGGAACAGTCGTGAAAGTGATAGCCGGTACGTACGACGGAATTACCGGACCGGTAACGGACGTCGTCACCTCCCCCGAATATTACGACATTCTTATACCGCAGGGAAAAGAATATATTCAGAAGACAAAAAAAGGGTCGACTGTCATCTTTTACGTTTTCGACGGCGAAGCGTACATTCAAACGGAAAAGGTACAGAATAGAAACCTCATACTGTTTGCAGACGGCGAAGCGGTAAAAATAACGACGAAAGAACATCCGGTACGATTTCTCATGATGTCGGGCATGCCGATAAAGGAACCTATCGCGTGGTACGGACCGATCGTCATGAACAGCGAAGCGGAACTGCGGACGGCGTACAACGAACTCGAAGAAGGCACTTTCGTAAAAGTCAAAAAAGCAAAAGCAGACTGATTCTTTATACGAAGCAGCTCTCACACATAGCGCAGTTCCGTCTTTTCCGTGTCCAATGCGGCGTTCCGGCCGATCTGCAGTATGCCGTTGTTTTCTCCGTGGCCGTAATCGTCGCAGCACACGACAGGTATGCTGTTTTTTATGCCGAACCGGTACAACCTGTCCTCAAGTTCGGCATTCCGTTTATCCGAGTAATGACCGAAAAGCAGTCCCGTTATGTTTTTTATAAACCTGCTCTGTTCAATACAGGACAAATACATGCTTATTCTGACAGGGGCGCTGAACTTTTCATGATCTTCAAGAAAGAGTATATACTTTCCGTTCTTTCTATATCCGAAACAGTCGCTGCCGGTAAGCAGAACGAAATTTTCAATATACCCGCCGAGCAGCACGCCCTCCGAATGTCCCGGATTAATAATCCGCCACGCGCTGTTTTTAATAAACGCGTCGGTCCCGCCGTCCGCAAGGTTTCTGACGAACGACTCACGGTTGTATTCCGTTATGTCCGCGAACGTCGAAGGCTTCTGCCCGTAATACGTTATTAATCCTGTCCTGAAGTACACGGCGTCGAGCAGCGTCGTCCCGTCGCTGTAGCTTACGAACAGCTTCGGATTTTTTTTCACCGTCCTGAAATCAATGTACGGCAGTATCTCGCTGCTTACGTATCCGCCGCCGAAGAGTATCATCTTTACGCCGGCATTCAAAACCATCCCGTTGAAGTCGGACGCCCGCTCCGCTTCGGAAGCCGCATATCCGTACGTGTTCCGGTACAGATTTTTTCCGGTCAGCACTTTGTACCCGAGCCGTTCTATTCCCCGGATGCATTCGTCATACTGGCCTTCCCGTACCGCGTATGCCGGTGAAATAATTCCGATAGTGTCGCCTTTCCGTAATTTGTCCGCTTCCATATTTCTCCATACCTGTTTTTACCGCAGCCGCGCGGTCCGTTCCGCCGAAAGCGACAGCAGACGCTCCATCAGTTCAGCGGAAAGCACGCCTTCCGTTACAACGGACGGAAGCCGCTGTGCAGCTTTTATTGTAAACGCAATAAGTCTTTCGGCAACTTTTTCCGCAATGCCGAGATTTTCCGCGCACACAAGAAAATCAGCTCTTGTTATTCTCTTCTTTCTGCCGTTGAGTGTAAGCGCCGTTTCCTCGTCGTCGGCAGGATTAACAATCTGCACGGGAAGCAGATCATATGCGGGGGAAAGCTGCCAGCTCTGCAGAGGATTCCTGATGAGCGAAAAATTCTTCAGGTGCATGTCGCTGTTGCCCGTCACGAAGCAGAAGAGCAGCCTGTTGAAAAATTCGGTCTTATCGAGCAGCGGCATGCCGGAGCAGGCTTCGATAATTTTCCCGCACTGCTCGTACGACCCCTTGTACTTGTCTTCGGTAAGCCTCTGCGAAAGCTGACAGAAATCTTCCATGGGAATACGATGCGTAACGCCTGAGCCGACAGTGCGGTCGATGCGCTTCGTGATGTACGCGAGTTTTCCGTCCGCCAGCGTTATAAGGGAAAAAGGGACTGTTCTGATTTTCCACAACGATGCGAGGTGCATCACCTGATATTCCGCTTCCGGCAGCTCAGGATATTCCGCGGAAGACGTCTTAAGAATATATCCTGACTGATATCCGACAAGTGTAAGACGGGGCTTTTTCTCCGCCGAATCTTTTCTGCTGGTGAGGTGCAGAGACATTTTCCGCTGTACGCCCGGAACCGTGAACCCGGCACGCACAGTCTGTTCGGCAATCAGCTGAAGCTCCCCGTCGGTAATATCAAGAACCGGAAGAGTCGACGTACCGAAAAATTTTTTTATACATGAAGTATGCCATCCGTTTTCCTGTGCCTGTGAAGGATACAGCGGCTTTCCGCAGCAAAGACAGTTCACGTCTTTTCCTCCGCGTTATTTCTCACAGTGACGGCACCGATGCTGTCTGCGCATACCGAAAGCAGCAGCCCCATGCGGTCGTGCGGATTAAGTTTCCACGTCCCCGCTGCGACGTTCAGGAGCCAGCCCTCCGGAATGAGACCGTCGAAAAACGGAAAGAATATGGTGCTCTCGTACGGTTCTGCGCGGAGCGGCAGCGTGAGACTCACCGGCTGTGCATCAGGACGGGAAAGATATTCCGCATCGTAGACAAATTCGTATCCCTGCTCCGTCTCGCGGATACTCCCGGCGGGAACGGAATCGAAAAAGACAATACCGCTTCTCCCGTTCATTTTATACGCTCCTGCATTACAGGACCGGCCTCGTAACCGAAAAGTGCGAGAGCCTGATTCACTTTGTCGAGACGAACGGTATTTTTCCCTTCTTCAAGTTCGCGCACAAAACGCAGTCCGAGTCCCGACCGTACTGCAAAATCTTCCTGCGTAAGTCCGGCCTCTTTTCGTTTGCGGCGGACAAACAAAGCTATACTTTCCATGACTAAAATAATACACCCTTTCGGGTATAAAATCAACAATACTTCTCTGATTTATACCCGAAAGGGTGTATTTCCAGCTACAATCCCAATCTCTTTAGTGTGTTCATCGTAAGTCCGCACGCGGCGAGCAGGGCTGTCACCGGCAGTGAGTGATTCTGTCCGCCGCCAGCGACCATTCTTCCCTCTGCACGGAATATAACCTGCGCGCACGTCTGTGCATCGGCAAGCGCATTGTGCGCCTCATACACGATTCCGAATTTTTCTCCCAGAAAAGGCAGATTATGCCGCTCGAATTCAGGCCATGCTCTGCGGGCGACGGCAAGCGAATCGAAATAGCTGTACTCAGGCACATCAGTTTCGTACCAGTCGAGCACCGAATGAAGTACGGTCATGTCGAAACGCGCATTGTGCGCAACGAGCGGCAGGCCGCCTATGAAGGGCTTTACCGCGGATTCCCAGAGCTGCATGAAGTCGGGTGCATCGCGCACGTCGTCGACGGTAATGCCGTGTATCTGCGTAAAGTCGGGACGAATGTACAATACCGGCGGACGTATCAGCGAGTAGAATGAATCGACCTTCTCGTCGTTCACGTATTTTACGAGTCCGACGGCGCAGGCGCTTTCCATCGAGCGCTTCGCCGTTTCAAAATCGATGGCGATAAAATCCATATACGGGCCCCCCTGATGACTGAAGTAAGTATATCATAAAAGTGGGCATATCGGAATATGTACTTTTACTGCAGATCGATTTGAAAAAGACGTGCCGTTTCGGGCTGCAGCGTTACCTGCAGCTCAGTACGGGAGTCAATCCACTTGTATTCAGTTTCGAGCCGGTGCGGATACAGACAGCACACAGATACCTGTTTTCCCGAAGCCTGTGCGACGGGCAGTTTTACGGTACCGCCCTGTTTCTTTGTGCACCATACCGCCAGATACAGCCGGTGTCCGCAGTCGACCCCTGTGCTGATGAAATTATCCTGCACGGAAGCAAGGCCGATCGGCCAGAAAGGTACGCCTCTGCACGTATCGCTGCTTACCCGATCAAACGCTTCAACACCTTCCTTTACGAGCGCAAAACAGTCGGGCGGCAACTCCGCCAGCTGTCCGCTCAGATGAAGGCGCACAAGCATGGCATTTATCATATTGAATACGACTGCTTCCTGACTGCCTGTCCGAAGCGGATACGACCATACCGCCGCCTGTTCAGGCGTCACCGCCGTCATACAGTTCGCTGCAATCGCGGCCATCTTTATATAGTCCTCCTGATCTGATACCGACTGAAGGCTGCACCGCGAAAGCAGCGAATATTCCATCCTCATGCCGCCGCTCGAGCAGTTCTCCAATACCAGGTCGGGATATTCGTCCAGAATCGTATCAAGCCATGCGAGATATGCGCGCTTATGGCCGAGCAAGCCCTCTCCCGCACTGTCTGCGTTGAGATCGGTACCGGTACCCGGATCGATGTTATAATCCATCTTGATATATCCGACTCCGTAATTTTCCACGAGTCTTCTTACGACTTCCGTTGCATAGTCCCTGACTTTTGGATTTCTGTAATCAAGTTGATATCTGTTTTCATCGATTATTATTTTTCCGTTACGCTGGAAGAACCAATCCTTATCCACTGATTTTGCAAGAGGACATTTTATTCCCATTACCTCGAGTTCAAGCCAGAGCCCGGGTATCATCCCTTTTTTACGTATATATTCGAGAGGTTCGCGTATGCCTCCGGGGAATCTTTTCTTTGCCGGCTGCCATAAGCCGACACCGTCCCACCACGGTCCGTCGTCATACCATCCGCAGTCGATACAAAAATATTTATTTCCGGCCGCCGCTGCGGCATCAATGAGAGGAAGCAGTTTCTCCGTCGTCGGATTTCCCATCAGACAATTCATGTAGTCATTAAAAATGGGCAGGGGACGGATGTTGTCCCTGTTCGGCCGTCTGATTTTTCGCCGGTACTCCGTCATTGCCTGAATTGTTTTTTCAAAATTTCCTGCGACGCATGCCACTGCACACTGAATACTTTCGAATATTTCCCCCGGTTTCAATCTTTTTACAAATCCGTTCTCGAGTTCCGACGGTCCCGAAATGTTAATATACATATGACCGCCGATATCATTTATCTGCCAGTTCCATGAACCTGAAGTTTCAATCTGCCATGTATATGAAATTCCTGAGGCATTTTCGTACGAACCCATCGGAAGATAATCGCTGCATGACCATGTACCGGTTTCTGACAACCCGACGGATTTAACCGAACCTCCGTTCATGACGTCATATCCGAGTTCGTTCAGCGTATATTTTTTCCATTGAACTTCACCGAACCATGTGTTGTGCGGTATATATATCCGTGTGTTCAAGTCGCGTTCCGGGGAAACGCCCGATTCGAGCCCTGTCAACGCAAAGGAAGAAACATACTCAATGACATGTACCTCATCGGTTTTATTTTCGAGTGTTGTCCAGGACCGGACAACGGGTATGTCTTCGTAAAACTGCAGATGACTTGTAACATACAAACCGTTATACTGCTGACTTATCTCAATTTTTCTTCCGAAAGAATTTCTCGCGTCGTGACAGGAACAGAATTTCAGAAGATATCCCGGTTCGGATCCTTTATGATTGCTTCCGTGGTGAATGCGGTGATTCATTCCTGTTTCCTGGACTTCCACCAGACGATATGTGTCGGTATCCGCCGCGGCCGGTTCTGTTCCATCTCTTCCCGCCGGTTTCATGCTGAGAAACCGGACATCACCGGATTCCGTTATGTAAATTACAACGTTTAATCCGTTTTCATGCACTTCGATTGTCTTTCCGTTCATAGTTTACCCCTTTACAGCTCCGACAGTCAGTCCTTTTATGAAGTACTTCTGCAGAAACATAAACAAAACCGCAATCGGCGTAACAGAAATAATTATCGCAGCAAAAGCAGTGGTGTAGTCGCTGGTCTGCTGCGAGAAAAGCCCTTGAATAGCAACCGTAATCGTCTTTAAATCGTTGGAACTTACGAACAAACTTGACATAAGATATTCGTTCCAAATCTGAAACGACTGCAGAATAATCAATGTAGCTATGGCGGGTTTCAGCAGAGGAAGCACTATCCTGAAAAAAATCTGATACAGAGAATATCCGTCGATGCGGGCGGCCTCTTCCAATTCAACCGGAACCGTCGTGATAAAACCCGTCATCAGAAATACGCCGAAGGAGAGATTGGTTGCAACAAACATAAGGATGACGCCGATGCGGGTGTCGACAAGATTAAGTTTGTAACCGACCACATATATCGGCAGAAACAGAGCCTGTGCGGGAATGAGAATTCCGACAATAAAATAATAATATGAAAACCTGAAGAAACGTTTTTTATTACGTTGAATCGCCCATGCTGCAGCGCTACACAGAATAACGAGAATAAGCACGGAACAAATCGTATAAAAAACTGTATTTGCAAACATTACTCCGATATTCAGTTTTTCAAACGCATTTTTGTAATTATCAAAATTCAGCTTCTGCGGAATTGAAATCGGATTTCCTATATATATCTCCCTCTTTGTTTTAAACGAATAATTAATAATCATGAAAACCGGAAACAAACAGACTGCAGCCCATATGTATACCAGTAAATCGGCGATTTTTTTCCCGAATCCCGTTTCTTTTGATATATTTTTCCTGTTCATAGCTACATTTGCACCTCATTTTTTCTGAGCATTCTGAGCTGTACTACTGCTACTGCCAGTAATACAACTGTTAAAACAACGGATAAGGCGGAACCAAAGCCGTACTGCCGCCCGCCTATTGCCGCGCTGTAGATATAATATATTATCGAAGTCGAAGCTCTTCCCGGTCCCCCGCGCGTTGAAGTAACAAGAAGATCGTACACTTTCAATGAACCGGTTGTGATTCCGACGGTACATACGGTTATAGCGGAAGCTATCATCGGAATCGTCACATGCCGGAACCGCTGAACGGAATTCGCTCCGTCGACACGTGCGGCTTCATAAAGTTCGGCCGGAACGGACTGCAGGGCGGCCAGATATATCAGCATCCAGTATCCGACCCATTGCCAGTTATTTGCAATAAGCAGGCCCTGTAATACAGTTTTCTCATCTCCGAACAGCATGCAGAGATGACCGTCGAGCCCCATAGCATCAAAAACGGCAGGGAGCACATTATTATACATTTTCGTCCAGACAAAACCGACGATGACTGCACTTATCAGGCATGGAAAAAAGAAAATAGTCCTGAGAATTTTTTTACCGGGAATCTTTCCGTCGAGAACGACAGCAAGAAGAAGCGCCAACGTATTTTGTATTATTGTGTTTACCACAGTAAATTTAATTGTGAACAACCATGCGCTGCGTACTTCCGGATCGGTAAATGCCCTGATATAGTTTAAAAAACCCGTAAACGTTTTATTTTGTGAAATGCCATTCCAATCGGTAAGCGAATAACCAATGCCCATAATCAACGGTACGATAAGTCCGGCGGTAAAAATAATCAGTCCGGGCAGCACCAAAGATACATATTGCAGATCAGACTTTGCCGGTAATATTGCTTTTTTCATAACATTCTCCTGCAGACAAACGCGTGCAGAGCGAATCCGTCACACTGCTCTGCACACAAAAGTAATTATTATTCCGTTTTACTGATGCTTCGACGGGCATCAGCAGCCTTCAACGCCGTCTGAATATCAATCTTTCCCTGGACGTATTCCGCAATATCCTTTGCATTCTCATCCTGAAAACCGCCCCATTGCAGTTGATTGTTGCCGAGATTCACATCCTGAATTTTTCCCTCAGCGGCATACATATCTATGTCTTTTTGGCTGGGGTTCGGAAATGTCGGAGTAACGTCCTTCAGCATTGAAGCAGTCTTCGTATAGTTGCAGATTTCAAGAGCGAGTTCCTTATCCGTCGCAATGACATCAAGCACGCGGTCTATCGCTCCCTGTTCGGAAGATTTTTTACTCTTCATGAACGTAATGTTCGGTTCGAAAAGCAGCTTCGAATCTCCCGTTCTGTTCGGGAACGGGAAAATTCCGAAATCAAAAGACTGATCGATGTCGAGAAAATTCTGAATCGACCATGAACCGGAAACTTTCATTGCGGCTTTTCCTTGAACGAGTTTCGCGTCGCATGCGGTCTGTTCCATAGAAAATGTTTCTTTTGTCCATGTATTGTCGTAAATCAGTTTGCAATATTCATAAACGGCCTTATACCCCGGGTCCGTCGAAAAATTTTTCGTTCCCGCGCGGAACCTGTCGCCCCAGTCGGGGATATCCCTGAAAACATCGTTCACCGCGAACTGCATTGCAATATTACCTATACTCCATGTATCCAAAAAATGTGTTGCAAACGGAGTAAGCCCTTTTGCTTTGAACGCTGCAATAATATTGTTCAGATCGTCCAGAGTTCTCGGTACGGTAATATTATATTTTTTGAACAACGTGCGGTTATAATATACTCCCTGATACTGGGCATTGTAGGTAAGGCCGTATACCTTATTATTAACCGTGACACCCGTTTTTGCGGCGGGAAGTATTTCCTTTGTATACGATGCGTTCGTCATGTCGCCGAGAAGGTCCTGTGAACCATAGGTAATGACATCCTGGGCTTTTCCGATCATAATGTCGGGCAGACCGGACTGTATGTATACCTGCATTTTCGGATGGAAATCCTGCCCCCAGTCAACGCACTCCCAGTCCAATCTTATGTCCGGATATTTTTTTGCTACGGCCTTATCGATTAACTTTTCAATACCGGCGTCAGTTGTGGACTGTCCGGCAAGAACCTTAAGGACAATCTGTTTTTCCGAATTCTTTTTCTTTCCGGAACTCTTCGCAGATGCTGCTCCGCAAAGTAATGCAGACAACAACACACAGGCAATAACCTTTTTCATAGCAATTCCTCCTGAATATTTTTTCCACCCGGATGTTTTTCCCGGTTGTTTCATTTATTTTAGGCCCGGAGTTGCCGAAAAAATAGGATTCTTTTGAAAAAAAAACCTGTACTTATTTGTTATCGGATCTTTTTTTGTCACATTCGGAAGCAAGCTGCTCAATGCTCTGTTTGTTCTGCAGCCATTTTGTAATTTCCTTGGCCATACCGCTTTGGAAATTCCAAATGAGCTGATTATTTCCGACAGAAGCATCGATAAGCCTGCCGCTGTCGGCGTATGCGGTAATATCAGACTGAATCATCGAGTCATACCCCATCGGCATATTCTTTAAAGCCGGAAACGACTGCGTAAACGAATAGACCGATTCTGCAAATTCCGTATCCGTAAAAAGAAGTTCAAATATCCGGTCAACCAATTGCTCGTGTGCTGTCGAAGCGCTTTTCATGAAAGTCAGATTCGGTTCGACAATAAGCCCGGCAGTGCCGTCTTCATTCGGAAACGGGAATATTCCGATCTGCATTGCGGAATTAACTGCATGTATTGCCTGCACAGACCATGAACCCGTCAGGTACATCGGGCTTTGCTCTTTTATAAAACGATTGTCGCATTCGGAGTTCTGTACAATGAATGAATCGGGAAAAGAATGAGCATAAATATACTTTACATTAGTAAAACAATTTTTCATTTCATGGGAAGTTTCGAAGGAACGCTCCCCGTTATTAAATCGTATTCCCCAGTCGGGTTGGGTTGTAAACAGATCGTTTATTGCAAACTGCATCATGATATTGGCCGTAAACCAGTCTTCCTGAAAATGAGAAGCAAAGGGAATGATTCCGACGGATTCGAACCGGGAAACTACCGAATCAAGTTCCCTCTTCGTCCGGGGAACGGTAAGTCCGTATCGCCAGAACATGTTTTTATTATAAATAATTCCCTGATATGCAACATTATATACCGCACCGTATGTAACAGTATCGACAGACGTATCGGAACGGTACCTTTCGTCAATACACTGCAAAACGTTTTCCGGGATAGCAGCAAGTAAACCCGTTTTTGCGTAAACAACGGCATCCTGCGCCTTTCCCACGATTATATCGGGAACATCACCCACACTTAATCTTGCCCGCAGCGTCGAAGAGAAGGTCGTGCCCCAATCGGTATTTTCCCACTCCAATTCCACCTGCGGAAATGATTCCGCAACCTCTCGGCTTATCATTTCGGAAAGACCTGCATCGTTGGTTGAGAATCCCGCCAGTACAGAAATAGTAGTCTTCTGATTTACATCGTTCCCGGCAATAACCGTTCCTTTTTTGGTGTATGAGGAACAGCCTGCAAGCAGTATTAACAAACACAACCATGAATATCTTTTCATACTACGTTCCTCACGTCCCGATTTCTTTCTGGTATTGAGTCGGATTCTTTCCGGTAATTTTTTTGAAAACCCTGTTGAAATATGCATAATCGTCATAACCGACAAGCTGGGCTACTTCCGCTATATTCATTTTCTTTAATAAAATAAATTCGGCAGCCTTTTTTACGCGAACCGTAGCGATGTAATTCATAAGGGGAACACCGGTCGCAGACTTGAATGACCTTGACAGATAGGTCGGCTCTATGAAGAATTTTTCCGCGAAATACGAAAGCGACAGATTTTCCGAATAATGCTCGGCAATATACTGCCGGATTTGAACTATTTTTTTCTGCATGCAGTTGCTTTGCTCAAGTAATTCCTTCGTACCGAAAGTTAAATCAAGCAGACATTTGAACTCTTCCTGCAGAAGCCTCAAATCACCCTTCTCTATCGTATTGTCGAACGATGCCGAAATCGTATTAAAATCAGCAAGTTTGTCGGGAGCTTTTAAATCAGTTGCGTTTCTGAGGAGTACTATTGCAGTATCAACAGTCTGCTTTACTTCGGCAATCGACCACGAATATTCGTCACAATTGAAAATTCCGGATTCAACAAGGATTCCTGAAAAAAGCTCTCTGTTCATATCTGCAACTGCGATTTGCAGCTGCTTCCTCTGTTCAACGGAAAGATGCTGTGCAACCGGAGGTATGGTATCCGTACCTTCCTTTTCCTGAATGCCGCAAACAAGACTCCGGTTCGAACAGACACGGCAGGAATACCGTACCTCCGACTTTCTGTACGCTTCCGGTAAACCTGCAAATGTATAACAATATTCGCCTAAAACAACAGTACAGCATGCATGCGTAAAACGCTGCAGAGCGGTCAACAACATCCGGCACTGCTGCTCCACAATTCTGCGTGCGGTATGAGAAATCAGAATAAACTCCGACTGATTGTTCATATTATGGAAAACAATAACACCTTCGGTTCCGACAGTATCGGTAATAAGCGTTTTAACATTTTGTGCGGATACGTCGGGGGTTATGCCGCACACATCTGCAAAACCGGGCAGGTGGATGACGACCAATGTAAAACCGGAATATCGAAGCTCATATTCGGTTTCTTCCTTCGTCAATGAAAGCTGCGCATCCGTTTTATACTGAATAAGTCGGGTTTTCTGTCTGTCGAACATCGCGGCGTCCGCAGCAGAGATTTTTTCCCTCATGAGCAGCCGTTCCTTTTCATCCTGTTTTTTCTCCGTTATCTTCTCCAATGCTTTATTAAGGACGTTCCATACATTATCCTTCGTAACGGGTTTCAGGAGATAATCAACGGCGCCGTTAAGCAGCGTTGTTCTGACATAATCAAAATTGTCGTATCCCGAAATTATTATAGTGACAATATCCGGCGCACAGTTTTTCACCTTTTCGGTTAAAAGCAAACCGTTAAATAAAGGCATGTTTATATCAGTTATCAGAATATCCGGATGACGTTCAGTAATTTTATTCAATGCATCTTCACCGTTCTCCGCACTGTCCACCGCAAACTGCGTTCCGCAAATGCTTACAAGCTTACATATATTTTTTCTTGCCCAGTATTCGTCGTCGACGACAAGCACTTTATATGCATCGTCACTCATTTTCCGCCTCAGTTTCCGGTTTCCCGCGCCGACAATCGCATGGTAACGTCATTATTACGGAAGTCCCCGACACACTGTCGCTTTGAATTTTAATACCGTATCCGCTTCCGAACAGCATATGAATCCGGCTCTGGATATTCATAAGACCTATCGAATCTTTCATTGTAAGAACTTCATCGACCGTCCTTTGAAGTTTCATATTCAGTTCGAATGCGTCAAAACCGGTCCCGTTATCCCACACCGTAATCTGAAATGAATCTTCGTGTATTGCAGCATAAACACGTATATTTTTCTTCCCCCGTTTGTTTTTTAATCCGTGCTGAATCGAATTCTCAACAAGGGGCTGCAGACACAATCGCGGTACCCGCTCGCCGAGCAAATAATCGCCTATCAGAATTTCCGTAGTGATGCTGTTCTGCATCCGTATATTTATTACGTACAAATAATTTTTAAGATGAACGATCTCTTCCTCGACAGTCGACAGCTGATTGCTCATATCAAGCGAATATCTGAACATATTAGAAAGCGCAAGACAAATCATACTGACTGTTTCACAATTCTGATCCGACGCTATACTACTCATGGTATCGAGCGTATTATACAAAAAATGAGGATTTACCTGAGCCTGCAGAGCCTTATACTGTGCTTCGTCGGCGGCAAACTTCGCTTTGTATTCCTTCTCAATCAACATGCTGATGCGATCAAGCATATCATTAAATTGTTCCGCAAGTATTCCTATTTCGTCTCTCTGCATAGTTTTCAGGCGTAATTGTCTTTCTCCGTTCTTTATGCGTCCCATTATACCAACGACATACGTAAGCGGAGCGGTAAGATTTTTCGAAATGACAATGAAACTGATTGAAAAAACAATAATAAGGAGAACGAGCGACAATGCAGTATTTCTGTTCAGCATAATCTGATTTGTTTTCAACGCGGTCATCGGAACAAGACAATATGCCGTAAGATTATATTTTTTCTGCACGTCCTTGAACAGCAGACAGTCAGGCAGTATTTTTTCCGTATAGTCATTGCTGCCGGACGCGATTGCCGACATTATTGCAGATGCGGACGTTTGAACGTTTTTCAACGAAGTATGCGACGACACGACGGGACAATCGTTATCCGGCTGAAGCCATATTAAACTGTCATTCACGGAAAATTCCTTGCTTATCATTTTATTTAAAACAGTTCCGTCAACGTCACAAACGATAAAACCGATTTCCGTATTCACATTGTGATATATTTTCAGAACGAATCTGACTATGTCAGTCTTTCTTTTTTCATTATAGTAACTGGAAATAAACATTATCCTTTCATCCGAATTTATGTATTTTTTTACGGCATCTATATTGTTCGGCATATCACCGCGGAAAATGTTTTCGGGATACGTATAGACAGGAGTCTGAGCATGCCGGTACAAACTTATTAATGAAACAGGCGATGAACTGTTCGGACCGCTGAATGCGTATATGTAAAGCGCAACAACATTCTGCGACGGATCAAACTGATTTATTGCCATAGTAAAAGCAAGCGCACCGTACTGCCGTTTTAAATCATTTTCCGACATACCAGAAGCCGCATCACGCATAAAATCGGTATTTAAATAAACCTTCAACAGTGCGTTCTGAATATCCCTGCAATAGGAATAAATATCCTCCTGCAGATTACGTAAAGAGGCGAATGTGAAATCCTGTGTCTGTTTGGTCATGACTTTCGACGAAGAATCTTTGAACAGGACGGTCTGTACAATCAACGCCAGCGAAAGACAAATTACGCAGGACAGTAAAATTTTTGTTCTGAGCGGTAAAATTTTATGATGATTCACAAATTTAAATTATACCACAAAAGATTCATAAAGCAAGGAGAAATATCCGCTGTAGCAGTTATGACCTTCCTCCTTCTCCAGATGCATGTGTGCGATGAAGGGTACCGGTGATATCTGTACCGACGATATCGGTACCGGCAACGCTGCGTACTTCCGCTATGCTGAGGCTTTTCCCAAAATGAGATGCTATCATGACAAAGCAGGCTGCTCCGCAGTCCGTCATTTCAAGCTGCTGGATATAGTGCATGGTTATTTTATACAGCAACTTTCACTGTCGGGATAATGATTATCCCTATTCTTTGCATTTTCTCTATTTTACTCTATAATACTCCCATATCATAAGAAAGAAATATAAAAATGGAACAGTATCTTATCGGAAAAACCATAAAAGAATTCCGTCTCAGAAATCGTCTTTCCCAGGAGAAACTGGCGGGTACGTTATGTGCAGTTTCGACGCTTTCAAGAATAGAAAACGGAGACCAGATACCGAACTGGAAACTGGTTGAAGCGTTGTTCAGTAAAATGGGTATGGCGCCGCCGCTGCACAACGTTCCCATGACGGAAGCCGACCTGAAACGATGGAATCTGGAATACGAAATAACAAATTCCGTCGCAAACAGAAATTATGAAACGGAAGTAATGCTTGAAAAATACCGTACGTGTGCTCAGGAACTAAACGTGTTGGAACAACAGTTCTATATTTTCCACCAGGCGATTTACAGCATGCATCATAACGGTACTTCCGAAGAAATTCTGTCTCTGCTTGAAAAATCACTGCAGTTATCGGTTGAGAATTTCACCCCGGATACGGACCTCTCCGAAAAGCTGCTCACAAAAACAGAACGTCTCATTCTGAATAATATTGCGCTCGTGCTGTACGACATAAAACAGGAAAACCGGGCCGAAGCTATTCTGGAATTCCTTATAAACTATTTTGAAACACAAACTATTTCGGAAACCGAAAAGTCAAAGGATTATCCCGTCATTCTATTTAATCTGTCGAACTGGAAAGGGCTCGACGGAAAGTATGAAGAAGCGCTTGCGCTTTCTGAAAAAGGGATACAGGAATGCATTACCTACGGCCAGCTGCTTATATTTCCGTACCTTCTCTTCAATAAGGGATACTGCCTTCTGGGATTAAAACGGACAGAAAACGGGAAAAGAAGTATTGAACGCGCGCTTAATTTTATGGACGAAATAGGAAAACATGGTGATGCTTCTTTCGGGACGCAAAAAATCAAAGAAATTTTCGGGATAGACATCTGAATAGGTAAAATTTCCGTAAAATGCTATGGTGTTTCCTCCAATTGAGCTTTATTATTAATTCCGGTTTGGAGGAAATCTATGAAAACAATGATAAAATCTCTCATTGTAGCCGTACTTCTTGCAGTATCGCTGTTTGCTGTCTCAAGCTGCAGCCAGAATATTGCGGATGAATCAGAAACACAGGCTGAAGAACAGACAGTTCCCTCTTCAGAAGAAAACGCACAGGCCCGGTGTGTATTCGGTGGAACAAGCGGTGGTACGTACAGCCCCGGTAATTAATCGGGAAAGCAATCGTGCATATCCAGCGAAAACGCAGAGACGGTGTGTCTGTAATAATTCCGACGTTCAACAGGTCGTCATTCCTGTATTCCGCACTGCTTCTGCTGCTTAATCAGCAGACAGGCGGAAATCTGCAGTATGAAATACTGCTTATTGATTCAGGTTCGGACGACACTGATAAAGTTGTCGACTTCTTCCGTTCGCAGAAACCGGGAATTATTACATACTGCCGCATGAAAAACTGCCGGAACCGTTCGCTGCTGTGCAACACGGGAGCGGCATTGTCGCGGTACGACGTGCTTATTTTTCTTGACAACGACATACTCGTCCCCCCTGATTTTATCCGTACACACTACGACAGGCAGCAGGAAACTGAGCATCTCGTGCTGCTCGGCCGCCGCCGGTCGCTTACTGCGTTCAATATATGCGACATAGGTGAAGAAGCGCTCCGTACCGATTTTACCCTGCTCGAAAAGCTGCCGTGGTATGAAGACGGGCGTATGTATAAACCGTTCGGGGAGCAGCCGTGGCGTTACGTGTATTCGCACAGCATGTCGCTTCATGCGGACGATTTCTTTAAGGCAGGAAAGTTCAACAACGATTTCGGTGAACACAGGGGATTCGAAGACCTGGAGCTCGGATTCAACCTCATGAACGCCGGCTGCAGTTTTGAATTTCTTAAAGAGCCGTGTACGTATCACCAGCCGCAGTGCAACCAGAGCAACGCAGAACCGGACGAACAGAGTCCGAATCAGCAGATGTTCGTCCGGCTGCACAACTGTTTTGCAGCTGAACTGTACGTCGGCCTGTATTCACAGTTCGACTCTGTGTATCCTGTTCTGAAAAACATACCGTCCGCTCTGCCCGGCAGCCGCGTAACCGGAAAGTACGATCTTATCCTCGGCTGCCTTTTCAGGTCCGCATGTCAGTATAAATCAGATAAGATGTTCCTCGGCGTATACATTCCGAAACGCAGCGGCAGCTGCAGAAACATACTTGTCCTCAAAACATTCTACGTGCTGCCGCATGACGTGCAGACAGCACTTATTGCGGAATCATTCAGAGTGTCTCCGCATGTGTGTTTCGAGGAATACAGTGAAGTGCATAAACAGGTAGTTCTCTCCGTGTGCCGAGGGGCGGGTCTTTCGGTGACTGCATGCAGCGCCGAAGGCATGCTTTCAACGGAACTGCAGAAAGAAACGACTTCCCTTCTTTATTCGTTTACCATTCCCGACATTCTCGCCCCGGAAAAACGGTACGTATATACGTGGCTTGCATACCGGCTTTCTGAAGCCGGATATATGGTGACGGTGCAGGACGCGAAAAACGTAAAAACATTCGACACCAGTGATTTTTCTCTCCCGTGCAGAACGGCTGCTGTCGTCTCTTCTCTCATAAACCGCTGCTACGGCTTTACACACGGTCAGTCCGTATATTCTGCTGCAATGCTGCTGTCGGAAAAAACGGTTGCTGCGCAGGATTCGCCGGACAATTACGTTATCCACGACGAGGATTTTGTTCTCAATTACAAAAATCCGGAAAAACCGGGACATGCGCGCAGCCGGCATCTGAACGACAGCTGTTACGAACTCCTTGCGTACGCAAGTGTATACGACGCATTCCGCATGTATGAAAAAAACACACAACAGTCGCACCGGGACGACGATTCATTCTGCTGTTTTATGGAAAACGGGTATCTTGAAGACGGGATCGACATTCTGCTCAAAGCGTTCAATTCATATAAGAACGGACATTCCAAAGCTCAGTTGTCGATCAAACTGCCCGATTACGGACAGCTTTTCGACTGCTGCTATCCGCTCCACAACGACGCTTCAAAAAAAGCGAAAACGTTCGGAATACGGCAGAAAATCAATTCGGATTTGAACAGACTGAACAACACGATTGCGGAATACAATCTCGCCGAAAGCGTCGCAATCGTCCGGCAGAATATGAACATTATCGGAATTTTCGGATTCATCGATTCGCACGCCGCTGTCGTAAACGCATCGCGCGGATGCTGCACGCCGCCGCAGATATATGCGGCGCTGCTCCTGCAGAAAAAAACAATCGTCGCCCGGCACCAGCGTCTTGTGCAGCCTTTTTCGGATTACTGCATTACCGTTCAGTCGGAGCTTCATCCGTTTGCGGATGAACTTGAAGTGCCGCTCGTATGCGCAAACGCCGCATATTCAGCCGGGAGAATCAATGAAAAAGATCTCTGCCGCGCTTTCTCAGAAAAAAAAGAACACGTGCTGACGCCTGCAAAAGCGGAAGAAATCGCGTGTCTGTTTAATCCGGAAAATTTTTTCAGCCAGAATGTCTGATTTTCAGGCACGCTGAAAGCCTGCTTTTATTCCTTTATAATGCCTATCCGTCCGTTTTTAAAATCAAGGCAGACAAAATTATTTTTAAAGAACGGATATCCAAGCAGACATTCGGGACGCTCCTGCCCCGCTGTCGGAGGAAACAGTTTGTCCGTATATGCGTGCATATCCGAAAATGACGCGGCGGATATATAGTCGCTATCGGGAAGCGTATACTTCATTTCATATATTCGTTCATATACATATATTCCCGAATTATCCTGTGTAAACAGTAAAATTGTTTTTTCGCGATATTTCCGGGGATAGGTACGAAGAGGAACATAAATATTATTTGCATCGCTTCCCGTATCCAGCGTTGCGCTAATCCGGATATTTTCAATTATAACCGGCATTTTGAAACACCCTTCGTCGGATTCCGCGGTAATCCAGTATCTGCATTCAGGCTCTTTATCAGTCATGAGAAACTGCTTCTTCCTGTAATCAATAACGAGATAATCGCGGCTGCTTAAGGCATCCATTCCCAGAATACCGTCCGTGCCGCGTATCTTCCTTACAGCGGGATTGTAAAAAAAAGTTACCGGTTTATTTTTCTGATATCCAAGGTAAAAATCAGTCGGTAATGTCATAGGACGGGTAGCGTCATATTCTCCGTCCATTTTTTTGAGGCCGGAACGAAAAACGTATGAGATACGGCTGCCTGTATCGACCTGCAGGCGTAATTTCGTGCCGTTTTCCGAGAGTGTAATGACAGGACTTCCGTCATAGAGTCTGAACGGATAATAACAGCCGGATACATCACTTATATTTTCAGTGCAGGACATAAGCTGTGCTGACAGAAGAATTGAAATTATAAACAAAGGTATCTTTTTCATTTTTTCCCTATATGTATATCAGTTCCTCTCTCCTAAGCACTTTTTCATTTACCGTCGCTCACGACACCAGTATAACTTCTCTATCCAAAATAAGTCAAAAATGCGGCGGTTTATTGAATAATCCATTTCCACCCTCATTTTAGTAATTTATTCTGAAACATAAATTCATTTTCGCAATTATACCTGTCAAATATCCGTCACACAATAGCATTTTACGGAAATTTGGATAAAACCTGAAAGTCAGATATCTATATTAAGGAAGATTCTAATGAAAAAGTATTTTTAGTATACCCATCACCTGTACGGAAGCGGGAGATAAAAAGCAGGACGTTTTCTTCTATAATAATATAATTCCATATCAGGGCAAAACGTGCAGTTTCTCTCCTCTTAACAAACAGTTCACCTGTAGATACAATGTTTCCATGAATCTTGACAACGTTGTGATTGTGCTTGACCGCCCCGGAGAAAGCCGCAATATCGGTGCAGTCTGCCGCGCTATGGCAAACTGCGGCATCCGTATACTCAGGATTGTCGGAACGAAAAAAAGCGATATAGACAGCGATGCGGTGTACCGGCTTGCAATTCACGCCGGGTATATTTTCGACAAAGCCGCATATTTCGACACTATCGCGGAGGCCACGGCAGACTGCTGCCTCGCCGCGGGAACGACACGCCGAAAAGGAAGAAAACGGAAGGGAACGCTGCTGCTGCCGGAAGAACTCGTGCGGATTGCCGGCAACGCCACCGATTCTGAAGGAACAAATGCGAAAGCTGCCGTCATATTCGGCAACGAACAGGCGGGGCTTACGGACGAAGAAATCGAGTCGTGCGATTTCGGCGTAACGATTCCGTCGAGTGAAGAATTCGGTTCGTTCAATCTGAGCCACGCCGTGCAAATTGTCTGCTACGAACTTTTCCGCGCGGGAATCACGCCGAGCCCCAACGGACGGGAAGCCGTTTCCAGGGCAGACGTCGGGAACACCGTCAGCTGCATACTCGACGATCTGCAGCAGATCGGCTTTTTCTCATACTGCGGCAGAGACAACATGGCCGAACTGTGGACTGAAATTCTCTCCCGCGCAGCTCTCAGCACGGACGAGGCGCTTCTTGTGCAGAAAACGTTCGATCGCGCCGCTTCCATGATGACGCACGCGCCGCTGAATCATCCGTCCGCAGTCCACGCAGGAAATAAACCGAAGGAGAAAAAATGACTCTTCCTGCTGCATTATTCAGCCTCCTTATAAAACAATGCCTGCTGATTATTTTAAAACTCAAACCCGTCCCCTTCATTTTTTCCGGCATCACTTTATGTTATTGCATTTTTACGCTAATATATATATATTGAAGATACAGGAAATACCTAGTATTTACATAGATTATTCAACTTTTCAGTAAATAATATTTAAGGAGTGTTCTTATGGGTAATCCGCTGCTCGATGTTCAGCATATTTCGGTAAGTATAGATGAGAAAAAGGTTCTGCACGATTTGAGTCTGCAGATAGGGAAAGGCGAAACGCACGTGCTTATGGGGCCGAACGGAGCCGGTAAATCGACGCTCGGCTATACGCTTATGGGAAATCCGGTCTATCATCTGGACGGCGGGAAAATCCTGTTTAATGGAAAGAATATCGACGAAGAAAAGACGGACAGGCGCGCAAAGGACGGCATGTTCCTTTCGTTCCAGAATCCGCTTGAAGTTCCGGGCATTTCGCTCGAGACGTTCATCCGCAGTTCGCTTCAGCAGCGTACCGGTGAACACGTCAAGCTCTTCCAGTTCCAGAAAGACCTGAAAGCTGCGATGCAGCTGCTGAATATGGATCCGTCGTATGCGTCGCGCGATCTCAACGTGGGATTCTCGGGCGGTGAACGCAAAAAGAGCGAGATTCTCCAGCTGCTCATGCTCAACCCTTCGTTTGCCATTCTCGACGAAACTGATTCGGGTCTCGACGTCGATGCAGTGCGCACCGTTTCAAAGGGTATTGAAGAGTATCAGAAAAAACGGGACGGTGCGCTTCTTATCATCACCCACTCCACTAAAATTCTCGAAAGTCTTCATGTTGATTTTACCCACGTGCTCGTGAAGGGCACAATCGTAAAAACAGGCGGCGGCGGACTTGTGCAGGAAATAAACGAGCACGGATTCGAGCAGTTTGCAGGAGCGGAAGACGGAGAAGCCAATGAGTGACACGAACGACGGCGGCAAAACGCAGGTAGACGACATAGACAGCTCCATATACGATTTCCGTTACGACGAAAAGGATTTTTACCGCAACGATCCCGGTCTCACCGAAGAAATCGTCTCGAAGCTTTCGGACGACAAACACGATCCGGCATGGATGAAGGAATTCCGGCTCAAGTCGCTTGCGGTATACAACGAACTTAAAGTTACAAACTGGGGACCGGACATCAGCGATCTGCACATGGAGCACATTGCGACGTACGTGCGTCCCAATACGAAGATGCAGGGTGACTGGAAGGATGTCCCGAAAGATATTAAGGACACGTTCGAAAAGCTCGGCATTCCAGAAGCGGAGCGTACGTCGCTCGCGGGAGTCGGCGCGCAGTACGACAGCGAGCTCGTCTATCACAACGTGCGCGACGAAGTGGCCAAACAGGGCGTCGTCTACACGGACTTCGAGAGCGCGCTCTGGGGACCGTATGCGGATATGATACGCGAACACTTCATGCACCTTGTCACGCCGCGCGCCCACAAATTTGCGGCGCTTCACGGCGCCGTCTGGTCGGGAGGTTCGTTCGTGTACGTTCCGAAAGGCGTGCATCTCTCGTTCCCGCTGCAGTCGTACTTCCGCCTCAACGCAAAGGGCGCGGGACAATTCGAGCACACGCTCATCATCCTTGACGAGGGAGCGGATCTCCACTTTATCGAAGGATGCTCCGCGCCGAAGTACAACGTCGCGAACCTTCACGCCGGATGTGTCGAGCTGTACGTCGCGAAGAACGCGCATCTGCGCTATTCAACAGTCGAAAACTGGTCCAAAAACATGTACAACCTGAACACGAAGCGTGCGAAGGTCGAGGAAGGCGGCACGATCGAATGGGTCTCCGGCTCGTTCGGGTCCCATATTTCGTACCTCTACCCGGAAAGCGATCTTGTGGGAGAACGTGCGCACGCCGAGTTCACGGGTATTACGTTTGCCGGCAGCGGACAGAATCTTGACACGGGCGCGAAGATGATGCACATGGCGCCCCACACGTCGAGCGTCATTACGACAAAATCAATTTCGAAGGGCGGCGGTATAAGCACATACCGTTCCGCGGTATATATTGCGAAGAATGCGGTCGGAAGCAAAGCGTCGGTTTCCTGCCAGTCGCTCATGCTCGACAGTGAATCGCGTTCGGACACTATTCCCGCGATGGAAGTGCTTACCGACGACGTCGACGTGGGACACGAAGCGAAAATCGGGCGGATTTCAAACGAAGCGGTTTTTTATCTTATGTCGCGCGGTATAAGCGAAGAGGAAGCGCGCAGCATGATTGTGAGCGGCTTCGCAAATCCGGTGAGCAAGGAGCTGCCGCTTGAATACGCGGTAGAAATGAACAATCTCATCCGTCTTGAGATGAAGGGAACTTTGTGATGAATATAGATACGACAATTAATAATCTTCCGATTCTCACATGGAACTGGCTTAAAATCAACAATGTGCCGTTTTCATACAGCGCAGCGGTCAACGCCGCCGACAGTACTGTCGCAGGGACTCTGCCCGAAGGCGTGTCGTATAAGGCCGACGCGGGTTCGGATACCGGCGCGTATGCCGGCATTGCGACAGGCGTCGGAAAAAATACAGACTCTGTCTTTACGGAGGCAAAAGTCCGCACAGCCCTTATTACGGCGAAAAAAAACGTACACGTTTCCGCTCCCGTCCTCATCAGTTTTGATCAGGCGGACCGGAGCAGCACCGCTTCCGCTCAGATTATCCGCGCGGAAGAAGGTTCTTCGGTCACCGTGATTATTTCGTACACGTCGCCGGAAAGCGCGTCGGGATTTCAGGCCGTACGCACGCTCTGTTCGGCGGGAAAAAACGCATACATCCATCTGGTGAAAGTGCAGCTGCTCGGTTCGTCGTTCACACAGATCGACGATACGGGTACGTTCTGCGAAGAAGGCGGGCGCGTCGAAGTAACGCAGATCATTCTGGGCGGAAAGGAAACGTACGCAGGCGTCGCCGCCGCCCTTCCCTCGTATCAGTCGTCGTTCAAATCTGATACTGCCTATCTGTGTATGGGTGAACAGAAGCTCGACATGAATTACATCGTGCGCCACACCGGCCGGAAGACAGACTGTAAAATGTCGGTCAAAGGGACGCTCAGCGGCAACGCCGTAAAGACGTACCGCGGTTCAATCGACTTTAAAAGCGGATGCGCGGGAGCAACGGGCAACGAGCAGGAAGAAACGCTGCTTCTCTCGCCGACAGTCGTCAACAAATCTATTCCGCTCATTCTCTGCGACGAGGAAGACGTAGCCGGCGAGCACGGCGCCACAATCGGGCGGCTCGGCGAAGACACGCTCTTCTACATGCAGTCCCGCGGCATCAGCAAACAGTCCGCAGAGCAGATTATGGCGCGCGCAAAAGTCGCGGGCACTGCCGCGCTTATTCCCGATGAAACTGTCGTAACAAAAATCAACAACTATCTTGATAAGGCGTTCGCACATGAATAATCCGTACCGCAAAGATTTTCCGTTCTTCTCAAACGAGAAAGACAAGGACATAATTTACTTCGACAATGCAGCCACAACGCAGCGGCCTCATCACGTTATGGATGCGATAAAGCATTTCTACGATGAAAACAACGCGAATCCGCTGCGGGGTCTGTACGACTTAAGCGTGCGTGCGACTGATGCATACGAAAACGCGCGCCACACCGTAGCGCAGTTCATCGGCGCAAAGGAAGACTGCGAGATTATCTTTACGCGCAATGCGACCGAATCGCTCAATCTCGTCGCGTATTCGTACGGCATGTCGTTCATCGGTGCGGGCGACGAGATCGCGGTTTCGATTATGGAGCATCACAGCAACATTCTTCCCTGGCAGATGGTGTGTAAAGCAAAGGGCGCAAAACTCGTCTACATGGAATGCAGTAAGGAAACGGGCGAACTCACCCTCGACGAAGTGCGCGCAAAAATTTCTCCGAAAACGAAACTCGTCGCAATAACGCAGGTAAGCAACGTGCTCGGCATCACGAATCCTGTTAAGGAAATAGCGGAAATTGCGCACAAGGCGGGAGCGGTCGTCGTTGTCGACGGCGCGCAGTCGGTGCCGCACATGAAAGTCGACGTGCAGACTCTCGGCGCGGATTTTCTCGCATTCAGCGGCCACAAGCTCACCGGTCCCACGGGATGCGGCGTCCTGTACGGACGGAAAGACCTGCTCGACAAAATGCCGCCGTTTCTCCGCGGCGGCGAAATGATCGAATACGTGACGCGCGAAGACGCGACATGGGCCGAACTTCCCGCGAAATTCGAGGCGGGAACGGTAAACGCCGCGGGAGCCGTCGGACTCGAAGCCGCAGTCAGATACGTGCAGAGCGTCGGTCTCGACAGTATTGCAGCGCACGACAACGCGCTCGCATCGCAGCTTATCGAAGGAATGAAGCAGATACCGCACGTGCACATCGTCGGCAGTCCCGACGGGAACGCTCACTGCGGCATCGTTACGTTTACGATCGACGGCGTACATCCGCACGACATTTCGTCGGTGCTCGACACGGAGCATATCGCCATCCGCGCAGGCCATCACTGCGCGCAGCCGCTCGGTGCATACCTCGGCGTTCCCGCAACGGCGCGCGCCAGCATGTATTTCTATAATACCGAAGAAGAAGTCGCACATTTCCTCGAGAAAGTAGTTAACGTCCGCAGATGGATGGGATATACTGACTGACGGGAGCAGCGGCAATGGAAACGAAAGATTTATACAGGGAAATACTGAACGAACACAATCTCAACCCGTCTCATAAAAAACCGATGGCGGATCCGTCTCTCGTTCTGAACGGCGTCAATCCGAGCTGCGGCGACAACATCACGCTCAATCTCAAAGTGGACGGGAACAACAAAATAACCGACGGTTCGTTCACAGGAAGCGGCTGTGCCGTTTCGCAGGCATCCGTCGACATGATGCTTGATCTTGTTATCGGAAAGAACAAAGATGAGGCGCTGCGCCTCACCGGCATATTCATGAACATGATTCAGGGAAAGGCGAAGCCGGAGGATATAGAGGAACTCGACGAAGCCGCGTCTCTCGAAGACATCTCAAGAATGCCCGCCCGCGTTAAGTGTGCCGTCCTCGGCTGGCGTACGATGAAGGAAATGCTCGACGAGGAAAAAGAAACGGGAACCGGTACGGAAATGCACTGCGACACGAAGTAAGGTAAATCAGCAAACGACACGATGTCGTTATTTGTGTTGCACGAACGCGCAGCGCTCGTGCAGAGCAGAAATTGCCAGGGATGGCAATTTCTGCGGCGTGAGGAGGGTGGCATTTTCTGCGATGTATGCTATACTGTCCGAAGACTTTCCCCAGTAAGGAGATGACACTATGGCAAAAACAGAATCACCCTCTTCCGGCACTCTTTTTGAATCGTACAGCAGGGCGGCAGCCGACTGCAGCGTCATAACTTCCGACCTCTATACGAAATACGAAGTAAAACGCGGACTCCGCGACATAAGCGGCAAAGGCGTGCTTGCGGGACTCACTGAAATTTCCGAAATTGTCGGATATATCATGCAGGATGATGATCTTGTCCCCTGTGAAGGGAAACTGTATTACCGCGGAATAGACATAGAATCGATTGTGGCAGGACTTGAAAAAAGCAATTACTTCGGTTTTGAGGAAATCTGCTTTCTGCTGCTTGTCGGACATCTTCCCGACCGTGCGGAATACGACACATTCCGGGAACTGCTTGCATCGTACCGCTCGCTACCGGCCCAGTTCCTCCGCGACACAATCATGACGTCTCCGAGCCGCGACATGATGAATTCCATTGCGTCGAGTGTCCTTTCGCTCTACGCGTACGACGACCAGGCGGACGACACGTCGCTTCCGAACGTTATGCGGCAGAGCATCCAGCTTCTGGGCCAGTTTCCGACGCTCATGGTCCATTCGTTTCATTCCTACGCTTACAACTACTACAACAAAAGCCTCGTGATTCATTCACCCGTACCTGAGTATTCGACTGCGCAGAATATACTCCACATGCTCCGTCCCGATTCATCCTTTACCGAGCTTGAATCGCATATACTTGATCAGGCGCTCATTCTCCACGCCGAACACGGCGGCGGAAATAATTCGACCTTTACGACGCACGTCGTCACGTCGTCGGGAACAGATACGTATTCGTCGATTGCGGCGTCTCTGTGCTCGCTCAAAGGACCGAAGCACGGCGGAGCGAGCATCAAAGTGATACAGATGTTCGACGATATGAAAAAGAACGTTTCCGACTGGACCGACGACGATGAAATCCGCAATTATGTTCTGAGACTGCTGAATAAAGACGCGTTCGACCGGTCGGGGCTTATTTACGGCATAGGCCACGCCGTCTATTCCCTTTCAGACCCCAGAGCCGTCATCCTCAAAAAATCCGCAGGAAAGCTCGCGTCCGAAAAAAACGCAGACAGAGAATTCGACTTATATGAAAAAGTCGAACGTATAGCTCCCGAAGTTATACGGGAACACCGGCAGATGTACAAAGGCGTAAGCGTGAACGTCGACTTCTTTTCAGGTTTCGTCTACCGCCTGCTCTGCCTGCCGGAAGAATTATATACGCCGTTGTTCGCCTCTGCGCGGCTTGCGGGCTGGTCGGCCCACCGCATCGAAGAACTGTCAAACGGCGGGAAAATCATCAGGCCCGCGTACAAATCAGTCTCGGGCCAGCACGATTACATTCCTATGGAAAACAGATAATGCCGAATCAGTTTTCATCGCTGACTCCCGACAGCATCCTCAGCGCTGCAGAAAATTTTACCGGGGAAAAATTCGACGGAACAATTACGCCGTACAACAGTTACGTAAACAGAGTCTTCGGACTCACCGGCGAAGACGGCCGTGATTACGTCATTAAATTCTACCGCCCCGGCAGATGGAGCAGGGATGCTGTCCTCGACGAGCACAAGTTCCTTGCGGACTGCAGCGCGGCGGAAGTTCCCGTCGTACCGCCTCTTTCGTCGTCCCTTTCAGGGGATGAAGCAACAGTCGGTTCCGCGGAAGGATTGTACTTTGCGGTCTTTCCCCGGCTCCGTGCGCGCACCTTCGACATTTACACGGATGAAGACTGGGTCCGCACAGGCCGTGCCGTCGGCCGCATGCATCTCGCCGCACGGGCTCGAACGGCACCACACAGGCTTCAGTGCACACCGCAGCAGACGACAATTCCGTACATCACGATGCTGCTCAATCAGAATCTGGTCACGCCGGAACTGCAGCAGGAATTCACAGGGGTCTGCGGCGATGCACTCGACTACGTGCTCGACGCATACGCGGCCGTCTTCGGAGAGGCCGACGACCACGGTGTTTATCACACGGAGGCATTCCGGCGCATTCACGGAGACTGCCACCGCGGGAACATCCTCGAGCAGTTTACATCGCCGAGTCCGTCGTCTGCAGACACGGAAGACAGCAGCATCATTACTTTGATCGACTTCGACGACATGATGACCGGACCAGCCGTTCAGGATTTATGGCTGCTTCTTCCGGGATACCGCAGGAACTCGGAACATGAACTCGAACTTCTTCTCAAAGGATACGAAGAATTCATATCCCCTGATGACGACGCAGGAGACGGTATCCGCACGGCACGCGCACCGGAAATCCGCCGGCAGCTGCGCCTTATAGAACCGCTCCGCTTCATGCGGAATATTTATTTTCTCGCGTGGACGGCCGTCCAGCGTAACGACGAAGGTTTTTCGGCGCGCAATCCGGGATGGGGAACGAAAGCGTTCTGGGAAACCGAAATTGAGGATTTGAAAACGCAGCTCCGTGTACTGGAGGAAGAATACGACACGACGCAGGATTGTTAAAAAAAAGACTGCCCCGTATGTAAAAATCCCGGGACAGTCTTCCTATTCCTTACTTTTTATTTATTGATAAACACGCACATAATCGACGTACATAGACGACGGGAAAGACGTAGCGCTGTTCGGACTTCCCGGCCAGTCTCCGCCGACAGCCAGATTCAGGATAATAAAGAAGTTTTTCTGGAATTCTTCCGTACTTCCCGTTCCGTTCGTAATGTCGAGTTCCATAAACTGCGTACCATCCACATACCATTTTATTTTCGTTGAATTCCATTCGACCGTATACACATGATACTGCGTCACGTCGACGGAAAAGTTGTTCCAGTAATTGTTCGCAGTCGTGCATCCCCAGCTTACGTGCCCGCCGTTATCCCAGTGGGCTGTTCCGACGACGTTGGAGTCGGAATTAACATGTTCCATAATGTCTATCTCGCCGCATGCCGGCCAGCTGACTGACGTAATGTTCGATCCGAGCATCCAGAACGCCGGCCAGAGCCCCTGCCCTGTCGGCAGCTTTATGCGAGCCACAATTTTTCCGTATTTGAATGTCTTGAGTCCCTGCGTTTTGATGCGTCCCGACGTGTAGCTTGAGCCGCTGTAACTTTCCCTGCGCGCCGTAATGACCAGCTTACCGCCGGAAACGGAGACGTTATCGGTACGGTTCGTATAATATTCAAGCTCGTTGTTTCCCCAGCCGCCGCTGCCGGTGTCGTACACCCAGTTCGACGTATTAAGCGAGGAGCCGTTGAACTCATCGCTCCATGCGAGCGCGTAGCTGCCGTCCGTCGCGGGCGCCGTTTCATCGGTGCCGTTCCCCGAGGACGTCGCGTTTACTACAGTAAGCGCCCATCTCTGCGCACTCGACTCATTCCAGTTCCACTGCTGAACATTCGCACCGTTTTCCGTCGACGACGATGAAACGTCCATCACCTTCCCGCTGTACTTATTTGTAATCTTGTAATATCCGTCGGAAAGCTTCTCGACGGCCCACTTCTGATTGTCCTGCGCTTTGTACGTCCACTGCTGTATGTTGCCGCCTGCGTCGGTGGACCATCCTGCGACGTCCAGACCGAGACCGCTGTATTCGTTGATTATCGAATAATAACCGCCGCCCGCGTCGGTAATAATCCATTTCTGATTCGACTGATCGCCGCCCCACGTCCACTGAATGACGTTCGCGCCGTCCGATTTTGACCATCCGTCGTTGTCGAGCGATTTTCCGCTGCATTTCGCGATGATTTTGTATACCGCACCGGACGTAATTCCGTTGCCTCCCGAAGAGGAATCCGCACCGTATGTAATCTTCGTCCAGCTTGTCGTGTCTGCGAGCGTTCCCTGCGGAATACATTTTTCCGTGCCGTTGTCGTTTACAAGGACACAGACATAGATTGCGGCGCCGGAAGTGAACGAACCGTTCGAGAAAGTATACGAGTACGTTCCGCCGGAATAGTTCATATCCTGATTGGCGAGTACAAGCCCCGTTCCGTTCCCCTGCGAGACGTACAGACGCGCGTATGTTTTCTGCGATCCCGGTGAATATGACACCGTAAGGTTTGTATTCGTCATGCCTGTTACGGCTATGGAACCGTTCGTTCCGGAATATGCCGCGCGGGACGCAGCTGTACTTTCCTCCGTTACCGACGATGTAATACCATTTGCGCACGATACTAAGAAAAGAGCCGTTCCCGCCGCAAAAACGGAAAAAATTTTCATAAATCTTTTCATAAAACCTCCTGAATATGACGCTTCCTTAAAGTAGTATCATTCAGGATATGCAGATAATGATAGGGGGATTATTTTCGTTTCAGTATTCTTTTTCCGGTTATGACGCATGGCGGACTCGAACCGCCTACCTACTGCTTAGAAGGCAGTTGCTCTATCCAGATGAGCTAAAGCGCCGTGATATAGTATATTACAATAAATACGATTCTTTTGCAACAGAGCGCTTCCGCGCAGCCGACGAACTCCAGAAGAGCCGACCCGCGTCAGTTGTTTTCATCTGAAGAATCTATAGCAATCGAACCAAGATGAAGAACCGTGCTGTAGTACTTCGTATACGTCGTATCGCGGCCTACAGCGACAGCAAACACATCCACGTACCAGACAGCGTCGTCGTCGTCCGAAAAAGACGACGAATAAGTCACGTCGTCATCATCGGCGTCGGGAACTACAGAAAAGCCGGTGTCATCCGAATCTTCCCGGCCGAAATCAAACGTATATTTTTTCGACAGGTTCCTGCGCGGCACGTAATCACCGTCGACGCTGGTATCGTGGGCATCATCATCAGGATCATACCCGATTATTATTTTCGCCGCATAATCGGCGTTGTCCTGATAATTCATGAGACGGATGTACACCCGTGTGTCCGCGTCGATGTCCGGCAGAAGCGGCGACGGGGTCCCACTTGACGTGCTCAGTTCCTTATATCCGTACGTGTCTATCATTTTGTCGGCGGCAGCGGAATACGTCGTCGAGGAATTCAACGCTATGATTGCGGTATATTCCGTCGCCATCGTGGAATAGTTGTTAAAAATTTTATAATAAACCGCAGTGCCCAGATAGTCGAAATCGGAAGAAGTAGTCTGCCCCGTATCGTTCGTATAGAAGTCAAAATATTTCTGGGAGAAGTCGGTCGTGCTGTACGTCGGCTGGTTGTAAATAAGATACGGTGCCGCGACTACGTAATATTCGTCGAGCCCGCATCCCGAAAAAAACAAAAGGCAGCATACGGACAGAGAAAGCAGAGTATCTATACTGTATTTTCTCCGTATTTTGCTGCCCTTATTCATACTAAAAAAAACAAATAAAAAGGTGTCCGGTTACTCGATTTTTCCTTCAGTCTGCAGGGCAATAAGACGCGTTTTTGCAAGATGAGCCCATGTGTCGTCGGGGAACGCATCGTTTACCTTATTGTACGCATCGGACGCGCTTTTGTAGTCTCCCAGCGCTTCGTAAACGCGCCCCTGGCTGAACCGTGCATGGGCGGCGAGCATAAAGTCTTCCGCGTCGGCGGCTTTTCCGTACAACACCGCGGCATCCGCAGTGTTGTTCAGCTCTTCGCTGCACACGGCCTCATTGTAGTATGCAAGCGGTGCGGTATACGATTTCTTTCCCTTCGCGGCTGCGTTCTTCCAGTATGTTTCCGCGTTCGTATAATCTTTCCGCTCAAAGGCAATATCTGCCGCAAGCATGGAGGCACGTACGCCGACAATTCCGTTTTTCTTCAGATACGGCGTAAGATTCGTCATTGCATCGGCACGGCGCGTCTCAAGCTCCGTCTCCGACATGTCGGAGGAATTTTTCGTAAGCTCGTACTCTATTGTGTCTATGCCGGCAATACCTTTTTCATTGACTTTCGTCGCTACTACCGTGCATACGCTGTAAACGACTATAGCGGCAATAACGACAGTTGTAACAATAATTATAGGGATGCGGTGTCTCATCATATATCCCGAAAGTTTCTCATCCGCATTCGCTTTATCGAATCTTTTTTCAGCCATTTCAGTTACTCCTAACGCACTCTTTTTCTATATCTCATCACGGATGTGCAGTTCGTTTAACAAACGCGATACATACGTCCGCTGAATACCAAGTATTTTTCCGGCCTTTGTTTTGTTCCATGAAGTCTCTTCCAATATCCGCAGCACGTATGCCCGTTTAAAGCGGTTCATCGCTTCCTTTAAAGAACGGTCGCTGCCCGTATCTCCGACACACTCCGCTGCCATATCGTTGATGACATCTCCCGCGGACGGTGTTGCGGCGGTGTTTATGCGCAGATCGTCCGCATTGATGAGAGGCGGCCTGCCCAGAACGCATGCACGTTCAACAGAATTCTCAAGTTCCCTGATGTTTCCGGGCCAGTAGTACGAACAAAGCGCATCCATCGCCGGCTGGGAAAATCCCGTAAAGTTCTTCTTCGTTTCAACGCCGAATTTTTTCATGAAGAATTCTGCAAGGGCAGGTATATCTTCCTTCCGTTCACGAAGCGGCGGAACATTGATAGGAACGCCGCTGAGACGGAAATACAAATCGCTCCGGAATTTCTGCGCATTCATCATCTGTTCCAGGTCGCGGTTCGTCGCGGCAACGATTCGCACATCAACGGAAATCGTCCCGCTTGATCCGACTTTCTGAAACGTCTTCGACTGAATGACGCGCAGCAGCTTCGCCTGAAGTTCCAGCGGCATTTCACCGATTTCGTCCAGAAATATGGTTCCGCCGTCGGCCGTTTCGAAATATCCTTTATGCTCGGTTTTTGCGTCGGTAAACGCGCCTTTCACATGACCGAACAATTCGCTTTCGAGCAGAGTCGGAGCAAGTGCCGCACAGTTTACGCGGATGAAAGGTTTCTTCGCCCTGTCGCTTTTCAGATGAATCTGTTCCGCAAAAAGCTCTTTTCCCACACCGCTTTCACCCGTGATGATGACCGATAAATTCGTTTTTGCTATTTCGTCGATCATTTTTATGAGGTCAAGTACGGCAGGACTCTTGGCTATAAACGGATGATATTCGCTGCTCACGGACAGATTATTCTGCAGCACAGAAATTTTTTCCCTCGCTGACTGATAGCTTGCTGCGTTCTCATATGCGATTGCAGCCTGATTGCAGAGCATATCGAGAATTTCAAGATCGTGCTCGTTGAAATTCCTGCCGCCGGCTTTGTTTATCAGCTCAATAACACCGATGCACGTATTACGCACGCACAGCGGCACGGCGATCATCGTCTTCGAAACGTATCCGGTTTTATTCTGCACCTGATCCGAAAAACGAGAATCGCCGGAAACATCGTTCAGTATAAGCGGATGTTTGTTCGCCGCAACCCATCCCGCGATGCTGTTTTTTCCCACAGGAATGTTTTTCGCCTCGTCACCTTTCGGACCGAGCGCTACGGCAAACCGCAGGTTTTCGTCACCTTTGTTTGCAAGCAGAAGCGACGAAGATTCACATTGAACAAGACGCATTGCCGACTTAAGAATATAAATCAGCAATGCGTCTATGTCGGTATAATCAGAATTTATTCTGCTGTTGATTTCGATGAGGGTCTTTAGTTCGTCTAAACCGATCGAGTCCATCGTCGCAATCTTCAAGGAAAATCAGTCTTTCTTCTGCGTATTCAGGAAATCACCGAACGTATATGCACCGTCATCGTCGGATTTCGACATATACTGCGAAATTTCAGCGCGTTCCTGGGCCTTCTTAAACTCGCGTACGGAGAACGCAACTTTTTCCTTCTCCGTATTGATGTCGACAACGTACACGTTGATTTTATCGCCGACTTTGTAGTTCTTTACAGCCTCTTCGAACGGAGTATCGCGGTCCTCGCTTAAATTCGCTTTGTTCACGAGTCCTTCGATCCCGTTCGGAGCTTTTACGAACAAACCGAAATCGGTAATCGACGTGATTTCACCTTCAAGGGTCGAACCGGGTTTGTACTGTTCCGCAAACTGTTTCCACGGATCATCCGAAAGCTGCTTGATTCCGAGTTTTATGCGGTGATTTTCCGCATCGTTCTCAATAACGACAGCCTCGATTTCCTGGTCAACCTGCAGTTCGCTGCCCGGATGCTTCACCTTCTTTGTCCATGAAATATCGTCCGCATGCAGGAAACCGTCGATTCCTTCCTCAAGCGCAATAAACGCGCCGGCATTCGTAAGCTTTACGACCTTGCCGGTAACTTTCTTTCCGACCGGATATTTATCGCCGATCGAATCCCACGGATTGGCAGTAACCTGCTTGAGACCGAGAGAAACGCGGCCGGCCTGAATATCGTAGCCGAGAATCATGCACTCAACGACGTCGCCGACATTAACCATATCGGACGGCTTGTTGATTTTCTTCGTCCATGAGAACTCGCTTATGTGCACAAGACCTTCAATTCCCTCTTCCAGCTCGATAAACGCGCCGAAATCGGTAAGCTTTGTCACTTTTCCTTTTACAACGTCATTGACGTGATATTTTTCCTCGAAGTGCATCCACGGGTCCTCCGTGAAGTGCTTGAGCGACAGGTTGATCCGTTTCTCTGCGGAATCCATGCGGATTACCTTGAGTTCGATCTCCTGACCTTTCTTTACGAAATCCTTCGGCCGGGCAACGTGGCCCCAGCTCATATCGTTGATATGAAGCAGTCCGTCGAATCCGCCGAGGTCGATGAATGCGCCGAAACTTGTAAAACTCTTCACCGTTCCCTTTACCGTATCGCCGATTTTAACGGTGCTGAAAAATTTCTCGCGTGCTTCGTCGATCTGCTCTTCGAGATACTTTCTGCGGTTGACGACAACATTTGCCTTGTTGTCCGAGTACAGACGCTCAATATAGAATTTAGCTTTAAGACCGAGCAGAGATTCCGGTTTCTCGACTTTCTGGCTGTCGGACTGGCTGATAGGCAGAAATGCGTGGATACCGCCGCCGAGATCGACTTCGTAGCCGCCTTTTACGACTTTGTCGATAGTTCCGTCGACAGGCGCCTTGTCTTTGAATGCCTGGCTGACGTCTTTCCACAGGCGTTTTTCATCGGCCTGTTTTTTGGAGATCTCCGGACCGTATTTTCCGAATTGATTGATAAGCTTTACAGATACAATGTCCCCGACTTTCGGCAGGCTTGAACCGAACTCCTCTTTGGGGATCCTGCCCTCTGACTTACAGCCGACATCAATGAATACAGTGTCGTCCGTAACCGCGATAACGGTTCCGTCAACGAGCTGACCGTTTTCCGGTGTGCTGAGACTGTTCAGAGATTCTTCTAATTGTGTCTGGATACTGTCCTTGGAGCTCTGGACCTGATCCTTTTCCACTTCCTGTGTTTCCATTGTTGACCCTTTAATGTGAATTTTGTTTAATATTATCTCACAAACTTGTTCTATCGTCAAGGCAGAAGTATCAATATAGAACGCATCTGGAGCGACTTTCAACGCCCCTTCCTTCTTGTTTTTGTCGATTTCGTCGCGCTGCCGTATCGCTTCCTTAATTTCTTCAAGGGAAAGGCTGCTTACGCCCTGCCTGTAACGCCGCTCAGCCTGAACATCGGGCGAAGCGTCGAGATAGAACTTATACCCTGCATTCGGAAAAACGACAGTCGTCATGTCGCGGCCTTCGCATACGATGCTCAGCGAGTTCGTGATTTCACGCATGCGTGCGTTGACCAGATGACGCACCTCGGGAATAGCCGAAACCTGCGCGGCGTGCGCACTGACCTGATCTTCATGAAGGCGGGACTCCACGTCCCTGCCGTTAAGGATAAGACGGGAATCGACGTATTCAAGTTTCTGTCCGCTGCAGAACGTTACGACGGCATTTTCGTCGGAAATATCCGCGCCGCTTTCAAGAAGCGCAAGCGTGAGTGCCCGGTAAAAACTGCCGCTGTTCAAATATGTTACGTGAAGTTTTTCTGCAATACATGCGGCAATCGTACTTTTCCCGGTTCCGGCCGGTCCGTCGATAGCGATAATCATATAGTGTTCTCCATTGCACTGCTGCGGCAAAGCGCGAGCAGCCCTGTTACTTCCCTCTCTGTTAAATCCCTGTACTGGCCTGTTTTGAGGCCGTCCGAAGTTACGTTGCCGATCCGCACGCGCTCAAGAGACTTTATGCCGATCTCTTTCGCTTCGAACACCCGCCGTATCTCGCGGTTTTTTCCTTCTATCAGAACAATGCGCATTCTGCGCGCATTCATCTGTTCGGCTTTGACACATTTGTAAAACGAATCGCCGTCACGGATGCCTTTCTCAAAATCGGAGGCGAGATTGCGCGGAATATTGAGGCTTGTTTCTATAATATACTCTTTTTCCAGTTCTGCCGAGGGATGGGAAAGACGCGCCGCAAAACCGCCGTCGTTCGTAAAGATGATAAGTCCCGAACTGAACATGTCGAGGCGTCCGACGTTGTAAAGCCGTTCCGGATATGAGGGTTTGAGGAGATCCGCGGCGACCGGCCGACCTTTTTCATCCGCAAGAGAGCATACGTAACCTGCAGGTTTATTCAGAAGGACGTAGCGCTTCTTCGATTCAAGTTCGACAACTTTGCCGTCGACCATGACTGTATCGCCGGGAGCGACTTTCGTACCGAGTTCCGTGACAACCGTTCCGTTGACGGAAACACGGCCGTCAAGAATGTACTGTTCCGAAGCGCGGCGGCTTGCGACGCCGCAGTGCGCAAGATATGCCTGCAGCCTCATGAGGCTGCTTTCAATAGACTCAGCGGGCAAGTTCGAACCTCTCTGCCTCATCCTCATCGAGTTTCGGCAGCTCGGAAATGCTGTTGAGACGGAAGAATTTGAGGAACTCTTTCGTCGTGCCGAACTGAACGGGTTTGCCGGGAACGTCTTTTTTACCGACTTCCTTTATGAGATTGCGGTCCAGGAGCAGGCGGATCATGTTGTCAGCCGATACGCCGCGGATTGCTTCAATTTCCGCGCGCGTGATAGGCTGCGAGTACGCGATGATCGACAGCGTCTCCATTGCGGAGCGGGACAATCTGCCTTCGCTTTTCGAACCGTACCTTTCGCGGAGCACCGTCCATATGTCCTTTTTCGGCACGAGCGTCCAGCCGCCCGTAATCATGACAAGCTCGACGCCGCACGACGGTTCGGTAAGTTTTTCCTTCAAATTTTCAAGACATTTCGTAACGACTTCAGGAGAAAGCTGCGAAATTGCAGCAAGATTTTTTTCCTGCACCGGTTCACTTTCCAGAAACAATATAGTCTCTATCAATGCGGTTTCTTTTTCCAATTCCATATTCGTAAAATCCTTACACACGCTGCTGCCGCATCACTGCCGCAGGCGTTTTCTTACGGTCACACTGATTAGTCCCGCGGGGATTCAATCAGCATGTCCCTGTTTTTCTTCGTTTTCCGCCGCACTTTCAGGAGAAGACCCTTCGACGGTAATCTCCTGAGGAGTGATACTGCCCGCTTCCTCGTCGGTGCGGCGGCATATCTTTATATCACCAAAAAGGCGGTTCTGGAAGACCAGAATCATCCTGAACTTAACAGCTTCAAGAAGAGCCATGAACGCACAGACAATGTCCATCTCGTTGCCGGGACGCGTAATCAGCTCGGTGAACATGCACTCTCCGCTCTGTTCAAGCCGCTCGTTCATAAGCGTAATTTTTTCGTTTACGGAAATCTCCTCGTACATGTTCAGTATTTTTTCATTTGAATACTGGGAGACCATATCGCGGAAAATCTTCTGCATCTGCTGGAGCAGATCCCACGTGTCGACCTGTTCCCACATCGCGTCCTCTTTATCGAACGGCAGAACGCGCTGGATTTTGGCGCGTTCAAAATTCCATTCGGACGTGTCTTCCTGCTCTTCCATGAGCTCTGAAAGCCGCTTGAATTTCTGATATTCGATGAGTTTGTCGACAAGCTCTTTGCGCGGATCCTCTTCGTCCTCGTCGTCGTACGTCACTTCGACGGGAAGGAGCATGCGGCTCTTTATGCAGAGCAGTTTCGCGGCCCAGTTGTAGAATTCGGACAAATCGCCCAGATCAGTCTGAACGGCGTAGTCAAGATAATCAAGATACTGGTCGGTAATCTGCGCAATCGGAATATCGTAGATATTCACTTTGCTCTCGCGGATGAGAGTCCACAAAAGATCGAGAGGTCCCTCGAATTCTCCCGCCGTATATTTTCGTTTTTCCGCCACTGCTGTTGCCGTTGTTCCGGCCGTGCTGTCTGCTGCTTCGTCTGCCATGCTATGCCTCACTGGGAATAACGAAATCCTTTACAGGCAGGTACATCCGTACGCCCTGATCCGGAAGCCGCTTCAAATATGCGGCGTATGTATTCCTCATAACAACATCGGCAGAATCCGACAAAATCTCAAGCAGAGGAATCAGCACAAATGCGCGTTCGTGCATACGGGGATGCGGAATCTGCAGCGTGCCGTCGTTTACCGTTTCGTTTCCGAACACTTCGATATCTATGTCGAGAGGACGCGGACCGAACCGCTGCTCCTTTTCCCTGTTCCGTCCGTACAGCGCTTCAATCCGGTGAACTTCGTCGAGCAGGCTGTGCGGCGTTACCGACTCATCGGCAAAGCCGCGGACAACCATATTATAAAAATCATCCTGATCGGTGACGTACATTGCTTTTGTCCGGTACACAGACGAAAAGACGCACGACGAGAGCACGTCTGCAAGCTGCGCACACGCACAGCCCAGAAGCTCGACGGGCGTCTTCCCGCAGAAAGACGTGTTTGAACCAAGTCCGAGTATCACCTGCGTCACAATTAAAAGAGTTCCTCGGTATTGCCCGGAACGCCGGCGTTTTTCTCCGCAGGCTTCGCGGCCGCGCGTTTCTTCGTTGTTTCCGCAACAGCCTCCCTTCCTTTCTCCGTCACCGTCACTTCAGCGTTTTCCGCCGTCCCGGAGCCCGCCGTCCCGGCGCTTTCTCCTTTCGCGGCTTTCTTTGCCAGTTCCGCCCGTACAGTTTCGACCGGCACTCCTTCTTTCGTCTTAAGCACCTGTCCGGGGAACAGCTGGGCTCGGAGTTTCGTCTCGAGGTTTCCGGCATAATCTTTGTTGTTTTCAAGGAAGGCGACAGCGTTTTCCTTGCCCTGACCGATTTTATCGTCGCCGGAAGTATACCACGCGCCCCGTTTGTCGATGAGACCGTGTTTTACGGCGGAATCGAGCAGACTCGCTGCGGCGGACACACCTTTTCCGAAATAGATGTCGAGTTCGGCCTTGCGGAACGGCGGCGCAACTTTGTTCTTCACGACCTTTACGCGTACGCGGTTGCCCATTGCGTCGTCGTCGCCTTTGCCGTCGATGGATTCGATACGCCTGATTTCAAGTCTGATAGACGAATAAAATTTCAGCGCGTTTCCGCCGGTAGTCGTTTCGGGATTCCCGAACATAACTCCGATTTTCATGCGGATCTGGTTGATGAATACGAGAATGCAGTTCGACTTACCGATGATTGCGGTGAGCTTGCGGAGCGCCTGGCTCATGAGACGGGCCTGCAGTCCCATGTGGCTGTCTCCCATGTCGCCCTCAATTTCCGCCTGAGGCGTAAGCGCGGCAACGGAATCGACGACGATGATGTCGACTGCTCCCGAACGGATAAGGTCCTCCGCAATCTCGAGCGCCTGTTCGCCCGTGTCCGGCTGAGACACCCACAAGTCATCAATATTCACGCCGAGGTTCTTCGCATACTGCGGATCAAGCGCATGCTCCGCATCAATAAACGCTGCAATGCCGCCGAGTTTCTGCGCCTCCGCGATCGCCTGCAGCGCGAGCGTCGTTTTGCCCGACGACTCGGGGCCGTACATTTCGATGATGCGTCCGCGCGGATAACCGCCGATGCCGAGCGCCTCGTCGAGCAGGATCGAGCCCGATGGAATAACGTCGAACCCTGCCGCGTTGGCCTTTGTTCCGAGCTTCATAAGCGAGCCTGTCCCGTACTGCTTTTCAATCTGGAGCCTTGCAGCTTCCAGAGCCTTGAGTTTCTCCGACATATCAGTCGGTTTGACTGTTTCTGTTGTTGCCATTGTCGCTACCTTCCTCCCGAAAATTTCCCACCATATATAATTAGGCGCAACTTTATCATTTCATGCGTACCCTCACGGTTTTTCCAGAAAATCGTTAACGCTCTGATATACTGCATGCCCTTCAATACAAAGTTTTCCGTTTTCCGCCGTCAATCGTCCCAGCACTTTCACCGGTTTGTCGTTTGCAATTCCCGGATTCGTGCTGAAACGGAGCGGAACTATTCCAATTACTTTTTCCATCGTCTCATACCCGACAAGCAGATCGCAGCGGTACGACGATCCCTGAATCCCGGCATTCGAAATGCGGCCGGACCAGACAACGTAACAGTCCATGAACAATTCCGGATCTTTAACAACGTCGTCATACGACGGATTGTCGGTAATCGTGTCGAATGTCGGCACGGAAAGATAGTTCATGAGCAGCCGTGCTTTCTGCTTGATAGACGGAACCGCGTTCGAGTTGAGCAGCCGGTTTATTTCAATCTGCGCCGCGTTGTCGCGGTACGACTGGAAATACCGCTGCGCATTCCCGTAGCTTTCGGTAATCTCCCTGTTCGAAAGGATGAACCTGTATGCACCGCCGGTCATATCAGTTTCCTGCGCATTCTTCGATTCTTCTGCGGACAGCACAAAACTGCTCAAATCAGCACGCGTTCCCTCCGAAGCAGGCTTCCGCAGTCCGGCAATATGCATGACAACAATGAAACCGAGAACGCATGCGGTCACCGGCAGTATAACTCCGAGAATCTTATCGGGATTCACGCCGACGGGAGGATAAAACTGTTCTATCCTGCCGCTGTCGACCCACCGGCAGATTGTACTGTAGTCGCCTTTCGTGCGTATGAACTCAAGCGCTTTTTTCGCAAGTATATTCCTCGGCTCATTATCGAGTATCTCGAGGTAATACTGAATCGCGCGGTCGGTGTCGCCGCGGCGCAGAAACAAAGCGGCCTGACCGAGCAGCAGCGTCGTATCGGTAAGCTTTATTTCCCGCGCGCGCTGATAGTACGACGAAGCGGTTCCTGCGTCTCCGACGTACAGACACGCAGTCGCAATCAGCACGTAGTAATCGAAATTGCCTTCATATATCTCGTTGCGCCCTTCCAGAAGCCGTATGGCAGCCGAAAATTTCCGACGCCTCATAAGGCCCTGTGCAACCTGCAGAACATCACGTGCCATTTGCTACCGCTGCCTCAGTTTCGCCAGGATTGCATCAAGCTCCGCATTGAGCCGGAGCAGTTCGTCCCGGTTCACGCTCTTGTCGTCATCCTCAAGCGCGTTTATTCTGCTGATAAGCGCGCGTATGTATTCCGGATCAAGCTTTTCTTCCGTAATTACGTCGAACGGGACGCCGGTCTTAGGCTTCGCGTCGGAAACAGGCTGCGGTGCCGGCTGTTTTACGGCAGTATCGGACTGATTTACGGCAGCAGGTGCAGGCCGTCCGTCAGGTTCCGCAGCAGAAAGACCGCCCGCTCCCGCAAGAGATGCCAGATACGCACCGCCTTCAGGATTTTCACCGTCGGCGGAAACTACGATATAAAAAACAACTGACGACGACTCCGCTGGTTTTACCGCTGTTTTTTCCCAGTTTACAGCCACGGCGGAATTGTTGTACGACATAACGTTGTCGAACGAACGCGTCGTCGTCGCGACAGGTTCCCACAGCGGCAGGGAAATAATATCCTTGTTGCCGAGCGTCACGACTGACGGAGGCGTAATGTCGCCGCCGTCGAGCAGCAGCTGAACACCGTATCCCGAGCCCTGCGATATAATCCATCTCTCGTTCTTCATCGTGCGGTACTGCGTCTCCGAATTGACGGACTTCGTCCGCGCCGTCGAAAAATGAATGCCTGTCGTTTCTCCGAGCACCGTGTCGAATACGCCTTTCACTGCGAACGTATCGGTGCGCGGCTCCCTGTTCGTCACCGTAATTTTAACCCTGAGCATATCGTCGTCGCGGTCGGGATTCGTCTTCATAAAGGTGAATTCTATCGCGACATCCGCAGTCTTCGGAATTGCATACAGCAGTTTTCCGCCGGTGTCGGTCTTCACCGCACCTGATCCGACGCCGTTCGATTCATTGAGTTTATATTCCGCCTTTCCGGCTCTGAGCATAAAATACGTCGACGTAAACCCGTCGTAGTCGACGAGCACGGGAACGGCCGTTCCGTCTTTATTCACGGCGTATAACCGGAATGTACCGGGTCCGCCCTGCAGAACAAGCCTGATTTTTCCCGATTCGCATTTTACAGTCGCACCGGAAGCGGCACTGTTCAGAGACACCGTATCGGCGTTGTCCGAACCGGCGCTTTTTTTGCCGTCGGCTGCGACGGAAACGACGGCGGACAGCAGCATGATGCATACAACCGGAAACAGTCCGCATTTTTTCATTGTCCGCCTCCCTCATTCCGCTCGTCCAGCAGTTCCTGAACTTCCTTCGCTTTCGCCTTGAGACGGGCAATTTCATCCGCGTTCCCGTTCCCGTTACCGGCAGACACATCATTCAGCAGCCGGGCATTCTCGCGTTTCAGTGCAGTTATCTGATTCTCCAGATCGCTGTTCTGCTTCTGCAGGTCCGCGATTCTCTTCACGTTTGCAGCGGCCGACGACGAATCGTACATTTTCAGCTGTTTTTCGTAATTTTCCTTCGCCGAAAGATATTCCTCGCCCGTCTTCCTGAGCAGATACAGCAGTTTCTCCTCGCGGGTCCGCTGGGCAATCGTCTCAATCCTGTACTGCGCGGCGGGAGCCTTCGCGTCTGCCGGATACTCGCCCACAATACGCTCGTACAGCGCACGAGCTTCGTCGTAGTTATATCCGGCGTAGAACGACTCGGCAATCCAGAAAAGGGCCGACGCATACATTTCATTGGAGGGATACTGATGGCAGAAATCGCTGAGCAGCAGAACGGATTTCTCGTATTCGCCGAGGTAAAAAAGTGCCCTTCCTTTCTGATACTGGATATATGCGGAATACATGCTTTCAGGGAAAGAACGGGCGAACGTGTCGCAGTCGGCTGAAGCGCTTTTGTATTCTCCCGCATACATTTCCGAAACTATAAGCATATACCACGAGTCGGGCGTATTGTTTGCAGGGTATGCAACAGCTTTGCGCAGCAGAATCATGGCTGAATTCCAGTCGCCGGCTTTGAAAGCGCTGCATCCCTGTACGAAAGCCGCGTTTTCGGCGGCAGTTCCGGCAGAGAGAGGAACAGTACACAACAGCAACAGCATCGCTGCACCGGCAAATTTCATGTGCTTCAGTTTCATACTCACTCCCATTTGAGCTCGCCCTTGAAAAAGGCGGAGCCGGATACGACGACGTCGGCACCGGCGGCGACAACGCTTCCGAGTGTCTGCCTGTTAATTCCTCCGTCGACCGAAATCATATATGAAAGCCCGCGTTCGTTTCGTATGCGCACGAGTTCCGCTATTTTTTCGACGCAGGACGGAATAAGCACCTGTCCGCCGAAACCGGGATTGACAGTCATAACGAGCACCAGATCCGCAAACGGCAGGATTTCGGAAAGCACGGAAACGGGCGTCGAAGGAACAACCGCAATTCCCGCTTTTTTTCCCAGTTCCCTGATGCGGCAGAGCAGCCGGTTGATATGGACGGTGCTCTCGAGATGGAACGTAATCCAGTCGGCACCGGCGGCTGCAAAGGAATCAATCTGGTCCTCGGGATGCTCCACCATAAGGTGTACGTCGAAAGGCAGCTTTGTAAGCGGTCTGATTGATTTGACGACAGGTTGTCCGTATGAAATCTGAGGCACAAAACGTCCGTCCATGACGTCTATATGGACAACCGAAGCATGATTTTGTTCTATCTGCCGCACAGCGCCTGCCAGATCGGAAAAATCGGCAGAAAGCAGCGACGGAGCCAGTATAAGTCGATTCATTATATTCCATTATACAATAAATACACCTGTATTGTCTATTCTGAAAAAAAATTCTCGAATTTCACGGAAAAGTACTTGACATGTTATGATAAAGCGTGTATAAAGTTTTCTTCATTTTTACAAAATTTATCATTGACTAAAATTTGCATTCCAGTATAATGAAAGATAGTCGCTATGGAGATTCAAACGGAAAACGGGCTCAAAGAAGCACTCGGGTATCTGGAGAATGCAAATCCGGAACAGGCTGAAAAGATTCTTGAAGGTCTTTTCGAATACGATTTCGAGTGCCCGGAGCTTGTTTTCACGGCAGACTGCTGTAATTTCTGGATTCCGTACATCAAGTCGCTGGCTGAAATGGAAAATCCGTTCGAACGGGGGGAGAGCCTCCTGGCGGAATGGAAGACATTTCAGTCTTTTGTCTCAAGAAAGGAACATCCGTACGAACAGGCGCTGTATGCTGTAAGCCGCGGTATTTTTTCGCGGGCGCTTGAAAATTACACGCAGCTGTTCGACGAACGCAACCCTGTCCAGAGAGCTGAGATTTACCGCAAGGCGGGTTTGTGTTTCAAAAAGACAGGTAAATTCGAAGATGCGCAGAATTGTCTTTCTATAGCAAACAACACGCAGCCGGGACTTGCAGCCGTTCTTGCCGAACTGGCCGATTGTTACGCACTGTGCGGCGGCGACCGGAACGCAAAAGTGCTTTTCAGAGAAGCTTTTTTTATTGATCCGGAGCGCATAGACATCAGCTTTCTCGATTCCAGACTGATTACGTGTCTGATAGAAAAAACAGCTGAAAAAGGATACACAGGTGCGGTTCTGCAGCAATGGATTCCGGTGTACGGAGTGCTCTGGGGCATTTTCAACGTAAAACGGGAGCTCAAACCGCAGGAAGCCGGAAAGCTGAAGCAGGAAATTTACGCGCTGGAAAACGAGATGAAAGATCCGTCCAGCGATGCGGCAGTGCTCACTCCCCGCCTCATCAACCTGTATTTCTGGCTTATAGACCATTATGCCGCGTCGAACGATACCGGCAGGCAGGTCAACGAAGTTTTATTGAAAATAAAGATTCTGGATTCTTCGATCTACGAAATGTACGTCAAATAATCCATTTGAGGAACGAATAGAGTTTATATTACCTATTTCGAAATTTTTATAGGAGTTTTTTATGGCTGATGAAGATCTCGTAAAACAAGTTCAGGACATGCTCAAAGAGGAGACATGGACTCGTGCAACAATCAGCAACTACACGAAGAATAACCTCGTAGAGCTTGCGGGAATTGTCGAAAAAATCCGTGCGGGCAGCTGTATAGACGAAGTGCAGAAAATCTGTGACGAACACCTGACGCATACGAAAGACAGCATTATCGCACTGTACATTTCCGGCATGCTCTCTCTGTATAAAGGCACGCTCGACAATTCCGCGCTCGTGACGCTCGTCGACATCTTCCAGAAAAACCATAAGGAAACGGTCGTCGTCTATCTCTGCGAAACTATTCTTTCCGACGATGCAAACAATAAATTCGCACTGCGTACGCTCGCAGACTGTTACCGTGCGGACAACAACGAAAAAGTCTGGGAACTGTACGAAAAAATCGTAAAACTCGACTTTGAGGAAGCCGACCTTGCAAAGGCGCTCGCGGAACATTACGAATCGGAAAAGGACACCGAAACGGCAGTCGAATACTACAAGAAAGCACTGCTCCGCTGCATCAGCTCAAAAAACATGAACGTCGTAAAGGAAATGTGGACAAAACTTGTCCAGCTCATTCCGCAGGAAATCGATTTCTTCATGCTCGCGAAACGCAAAGTTGCAAAAACAATCAGCGAAGACAAAAGCGCCGTCCTCATGCAGGAACTCTACGCGTGGTATAAGGCCGGCAAAAAGTGGGATACCGCGATAGACATCCTCAAGCAGATTCTCGAAATCGACCAGCACGACACGTGGGCACGCAAGGAAATCGTCGACTGCTACCGCGGTAAATACGAAGGCCGCGATCACCTCGAAGACTACATCCGCTCTTCGAACCTCACAGCCGGTTTCCGCAACGTCTTCGAAGCCATAAACGATTTTGAAAAACACATTGCATTCGACGCGCACAGCTACGTATTTCACCGTTCATGGGGCGTCGGCATTATCCGCAAGGTTGAAAACGACACGCTCGTGATTAACTTCGGGAAAAAATACGGCATCCACGAAATGTCGCTTAAAATGGCCGTGAGCGCGCTCACCCCGCTTTCAAACGACCACATCTGGGTTCTGAAAGCGACGAAAAAGCAGCAGGAACTTGCAAAAATGGTTACCGAGGACAAGGTCTGGGCGCTGAGGACAATCATCAGAAGTTTCGACAACAGCTGCGATTTCAAACGGATAAAAGCGGAGCTTGTTCCGGCCGTTCTCACGCCGGGCCAGTGGACATCGTGGAACTCGGCCGCCAAACGCATTCTTGAAACCGACTCGTCGTTCGGCGTCGATCCGAACGATATCACTATGTATACCGTCCGCGACCACGACGTCAGTCAGGATACAAAGCTTGCGAACGAGTTCAAGGCGCAGAAACAGTTCTTCGCACGCATCGACATTCTCATGAAATACATCGAGAACGACGAAACGGACAAGAGCAGCGAGGCTTTCGGAGAGATGTTCTCCTACTTCACCGGCTTCCTGAAGACAATCACGAAGGTCACCGACCAGGTGCTCGGCGCATACCTCGTCGTTCAGAAAATCAGCAGCGCTCTTCCGGCGGCTGCATTTCAGTGCAAATATACGTTCAAGGAACTGTACGATCACATCGACGATCCGCGCGAAATGTACCTTGAGCTCAAGGATACGAAAAATACGACGCTCCGTCAGGATTTTCTTACTGACATCAAGCTGCTTCCCGACTGGGACAAAGAGTATGTCCGTCTCTTCCCGACTGTTCTTGAAGGCAGTATGCTCGCCGCGCTCATCAACGCGGGCAAAACCGACATGGTAAAGCAGCTTGCCGTAAACTGCTTCGAAAATTTCAAGGACAACAGGCAGGCTGTTCTCTTTTTCTTCCGCGAATGCCAGGACGACACATGGTTCAGGGAATCGGGCATCACGTACGAAAGACAGCTCATTGCCCTTATCAACATCATCGAGCAGACGTTCCGCGAAATCAGCAACCACGTCAACACGACGGAAAACAAAAAAATCAACAAGGCCGCGACGCAGCTTCTGTTCAAGGACGACGCGCTTATCACGTACATGTTCGAGAACGACGAGGACACGGTAAAGCGCATGTACACGCTTATAAACGATATTGCGGACATCGATCCGTCGTACAAAGCGCTGCTCCGCAACAAGATTCTTGAGAAATACCCGGACTTCAAGTTCCAGGTCACCGAAGAAAAATCCGCCGTCCAGCGGCACGGCATGATTGTTACTGCGAAGAAGCTGGAGGAAAAGAAAGCTCAGGCGGAGCGTATCCAGAGCGTCGAGATTCCGGCAAACGCAAAGGAAATAGGCGAAGCGCGCGCCCAGGGTGACTTGAAGGAGAACGCCGAATACAAGGCCGCAAAGGAACATCAGCACTACCTCAACGTCACGCTCGCAAAACTCCAGGAAGAGCTTAACCGCGCGGTCGTATTCGATCCGACGACGATTACGACTGCAATCATCTCGTTCTCCACGGCAGTTACGCTGCACAACAACGACACGAACGACGACGAGGAATTTACAATTCTCGGACCGTGGGAATCCGACCCCGACAACGGCATCATTTCCTATATGTCGCCGTTCGGCAACGCGCTCATGGACAAAAAAGTCGGTCAAAATGCGGTCTTCGCAATCAATGATCATAAATACAACTACACGGTAAAGGAAATAAAAGTCGCACGGAGCTGATTTCTTTCCGACTGTGTCTGTACTACAAAAAACGGGCCGCTCCGCGCGTGAAACGTGCGGGGCGGCCCGTTTTTTGTTGCAACTGCGGCAGGTTTTCAGGTATGCTGTATGCATGAAACGCAGCAAATCTTCTTTTACGACCGTAATTTTTGTCTCAGCCGTACTACAGGCGGCATTTCTTTCGTGCTCGTGTGTTTCAGGCAGCCAGAATGAAAAACTTCCTTTCTCCAATCCTGCCATATACAATTCTACTGCCGTTCCCGGAAAATCGCTTGCAAACATCGAGGATACCGAATCGGTAAACGGGAAACTGCCGGAACATGTATATGTCGCGACTCTTACGCAGACGTTTGCGCACGGATATGAGTTCTGTGTTTCCGGCGGACGAATCATGATGAAAAAGAAAAACAGCAGCTCATGGGAATTATTTCAGAAAACGGGACTGCCGTTTTCAAAAAAACTTCAGCTGCCGAAAACAGGCTGGTTTCTTCCGCCTGAATCGATCACCGAGATAGCCGCGGACGACGACACGCTGCTTGCGTTCGATAATTTCGGACGCATGTACGTCTGCCCGCTCGTCAAAAACCGATTCGACAAAAAATTCGAATGGTCGTGCTATTTCGGCTGGCCGGCGAAAGAGCAGCTCGTACAGAACAGGCTCGTCGAAAGCAAACGCGGCTGGGCAACGGGCACGCGCAGGGGAAATATCGAATGGTATACCGACAGGTTCGGAAACGAACACCACTGGGGTACGATGGGGGTAACGACTGTCTATTTTCTCACGAAAAACGGTCAGGAAATACGCTTTACCGATTCCGGTCTTCCCGCGGACCTGAGCAAGACGATTCTCGGCCCCGAACGCGGCAGCTTCACTGCGGAAAACATCAGCGCGTCGGGCTCCACGCTTTTTCTCATAGACAAATCGGGAACGATGTACACGCGGCTCATCGATTTTGACACGATGGGATGCGACCCGATGTTCTTCAAGTACACGTACGTCGCCGAAAAGCAGCCGTATAAAGGCAGCGATTACCGCTCGAACTTTACGCGCTGGGGGCTGCCGAACGAGGACTGGTACAGGCAGCCGGACATCCCGCTGCAGGGAAAGGCGCAGCTCACGAAATACATCTGCATATTCCAGAACGGAAAAGGCAACGACGCGCGCGTTCTCCGCGTGGCGGGTCTTTCTCCTGACGGAAGCATCGGCTTCTACTGGAAAAACATCGCCGATGAAAAATGGCAGTTTGAAAAAGCGCCGCTCGTTCTTCCTGCCGATTCGTTTTTTCCTCCGGCGGACCGCGGTAAAACAATCAGAGGAAACAGGAACGAATACGCGTACACCGGCATACTCATGAAAAATAATAAAACAGTGGCGGGGATTTCATGCAGCATCGACGACATGACGCTCACGAGCGAAGGTTCATGCACGCTCAAAATCACAAATGGAGACGAGACGAAGACCGTTGTGCTCTATCTCGTCGAAATGTGGACATTCATGCCGCGCTACGATCCGGTGTTCGACAACACGCCGAAAAGTTTTTTTGTCACGCCTCATTTCAGGGAAAGCGGCATCACGTCGTACGATGCCGCTTTCAACGAAATTCTTTGGGATATTTTCGGCGGCAGAAATCTGGAGCTGTTCTCCGCAACTGCGACGGCGACAGGTTCGTATCTCGCATTTAATTTCGACAGAAAAAACACAACGTATACTGTCGTCCTTCAGGGAACGGGAAAATCAGCGGGAACATTCGCTCCGCTTCCTCCGGTCAACGGCGACAGAAAGGAAGATGCGGGATCTGAACTTGATACGGCGAAAACGTACACGGAGGCGGACACTGCGGCGATCGACGCAGTCGCGGAATCGAACAGGCGGAAAATACAGGACACTGAGGAAAAAATCAGGAAATACAAAGAAGACGCTGCGGTGACCGATATTTCGCGATGGGGATACAACATTGCTGATACGCTCGCGGCAATCACGCTTCTTAAGCAGGTCGACGTGCCGAAAATCAAAACGATGACGTCGTTCGGCGGAAAACTTATGACGCAGAATGCCGACAACTTCCATCTGCTCGCCGAATACAAATCGTTCGAATATCCCTACGAAATACAGCTTGCGGAAAACACAATAAACGAATGTACGGCGCTCAAAGAACGCATCGCAGCCGGCGGAAAATCCGGAACGGACAGATTGTTCCGCAGCAGTTATCCCGAATATTTCACTATTATTAATCTGCCGCAGACGACGGAAGGCACGCTGTATCTCGGCAGGGAAAAAGCGCCCGCATATATTCAGCGGATGGACAGCGAGCAGACAATACCCGTTCTGCTCATGGAATACGGCGGCGGTGAAAGCAGGCAGTACATACTCATCGAATTTACTTCGCTTATTTCCGACGTCCGTTCGTGCATGGAAAATGCGGACGGCGCTCCCGATGCGGATCGACCGTTCACGGCGAACGTCATATACCGTATATTTTCGTCGAACAATTCACTGTTCCGGAAAAAAAGGATCGACGATTACATAACGAGCAAAACCGGAACTTTCACCTGGGACGGAAAAAACATGCGTCTCACGTTGCTGCAGCCGGTAGATAAATCAATACCGCTTTTTACGAGCATAAATACGGAGGTCAGTCATGACGATTGAAGAAAAAAAAGCGCGCATTTCACAGCTGCGGCGCGGCAAAAAAAATTTTGAGCAGTCTGCCTTTATCAGCATCGCTGCGGCGTGTTTCGTCGTGTACGAAATTTATCAGGCTGCATCGTCGAACGACCGGCCCGAATGGTACTTCTATCTTCTTATGGGAGCGGTTACGGCCGCAATGGCGGGGATTGCTTTCTGGAACTACCGCAAATCGAAGAGGGCTTCGGCGGAAGTGGAAAAGCTCATCGCGGAAATCAAGGCGGAAAATCCAGGGGAACAGATTCCGCAGGATACTGACCAGCGCAGATTTTTCTGATATACTTGCGGATACGATGTTCAGCTTTCTTAATAAAATCAAAGGTACCTGCGAATACGAAATGCTGTCCGGTCTTGACGCCGTTTACAACGCGATTGCAGAGCGTGAAGCCGAATGGAAAGCGGCGAGCCGCGTTTCCTGCACCGACGGATGCGGAACGTGCTGCGTTGCGTTTGAACCCGACGTGCTCGACTGCGAAGCGCTGTATCTTGCGCTGTGGCTCATTGAAAACGAACCTGCCGCAGCGCGCGCAATCCGGGACAGAACGTATCCTATGGAGCGTACCGACAACGCAGACGGCTGCTTCCTGTACGATCCCGAAAATTCATACCACTGTACGGTTTACGGCGGACGCTGCCTCATATGCCGCCTTTTCGGATACACGGGCGACCGCGGCAAGGACGGCGGTACGCGGTGGAAGCCGTGCCGCTTTCTTTCCGATACGGTTCTCGCGTCTCACAATCCGCCGCTCGGCCACCGTCAGTACGAAAGCGCCGAACTCTCTCGGCTTTTTAACGCGCTTCCTCCCGTCATGTCTGACAGCATGAGTCAGGCGCTTTCGCTTTCTCCCGGCTCGTCGCGAAAGACGCGCCCGCTCCGCGAAGTTCTCCCTGAGGCGATACGGCGCATGCAGTTCATTCTCATGTACAACGCCTCGAATCCGGAAGATCCCGATAACAGTACGCCGGAGTCGGCATGAACGGTTCACGAGAACTTCTTCCCGGTATATACGTCATCACCGGTCCGACGAACGTCGGCGCCGTGTGCGTCCGCAATGCGGAAAAGCAGGATGTCTGGCTGATTGATTCGGGCGGCAGCGCGGATGACGGAGCGCGTATATACGGTGAGCTGGAATCCCTTTTCGGGAAGGATTGTTTTAAGCTGAAAGCTGTCATCAACACGCATTCGCATGCCGACCATTCCGGCGGCAGCGGCTGGTTCGTAAAAAAAACGGGATGCGGCGTGTGGATGTCGCTCAGCGAAAAAGCGGGCATGGAAAACACACTGCTCCAGTCGTCAGTCGCGTGGGGCGGCTGCCCTCCTCCCGAACTTCAGACGCCGTATTATGTTCCCGCGCAGTGCAGCGTAACGCGCACCATCTCCGCGGACGACAGAATTACGCTCGCGGACGGAAAAAAACTCGGTTTTATTCCGCTCCCCGGCCACTATTTCGGAATGCTCGGAGTCGTGTGCACGACACCCGGCGGAAAAAGCGCCGTTTTTTCGGGCGACGCGGTGCTCGGGCGGAACGTCATCGGTAAATTCTCGATTCCGTTCGTGTACGATGTCGGCGCATTCATGAAATCGCTCGACACGCTCTGCAATATGAAAACCGACTGGTACGTGCCCAGCCACGGAGACGCCGTCACAAGAATAACGGAAACTGCCGAAATGAACAAGATTGCGGTTCTTGAAACAATCGCATGCATCACGTCTCTTTTAACAAAAAGGCCGCTCACCGCCGAAGAGCTGCTCACCGCAGTCGCCGACGAGAACGGCATTCCCATGAAACTTCCGCAATACGTGCTCATAGGAAGCACGCTGCGCTCATATCTGTCGTATTTATACACGACCGGCCGCATTACGTACGTTATAGAAAACAACAGGATGCTGTGGTCGGCAAAAAATTAATAATCGAAGCCTTTTACTTTACTGTTCTCATCCCATGTCTCTATGATTTTTACGCCGCTTGAAGTGCCGATTCTGTTCGCGCCCGCCTCAAACATGTTTACTGCAGTTTCCGCGGAGCGGATGCCGCCGGAAGCCTTTACGCCCGTGTCTTTTCCGACTGTCCTGCGCATAAGAGCTACGTGATGAACGCTTGCTCCGTTCGGAAGCGGCTCACCGTCGATTCCTTTCGGGCTGGCAAATCCCGTCGACGTTTTTACGAAATCCGCGCCGGCGCTCACTGCGCATTTGCAGCAGGCCTCGACAGTTTTGTCGTCGAGAAAGCATGTCTCGAGAATCACTTTCACTATGATTGATTTTCCGGCTTTCGCACCCTCGGTGCGTGCAGCCCGCACGACAGCTGCAATGTCGGTCTCGACGTCGTTCATGCGGCCGTCCAAAGCGGCCCCGATGTCGATAACCATATCGACTTCATCGGCACCGTTCCTGACCGCATGCACCGTCTCGTCAGCTTTGTCCTCCGACGGAACGGCGCCGAGCGGAAAACCGATGACAGTGCACACGTGAACGCCGCTGCCGGCAAGTTCCGACGCGGCAGCCCTCACATATACCGGATTTATACACACGGACGCGAATTTATATTTTTTTGCCTCCGCACAGAGTGTTTCTATTTTTTTCATACCTGCTTCCGGTGCAAGAAGCGTATGGTCTATCATCGATGCAACGGTTTCTTTTTTCATGTTTGTACCTGCCCTGAAATAGTATCGGGTAAAGTATAAAGTCTTGCGCGGTTCAGCGCAATAGTGTATTATAAATGCAGTTTCTTTTTTACAGGAGTATATTATGGCTTACAAAATCGACAAAGCTAAATGCGTAAACTGCGGAACATGCGAACCGGACTGCCCGGTCGGAGCTATTGCAGAAGAAGACAATGCCCGCAAGATTGATGCGGATAAATGCATCAGCTGCGGAACATGCGCAAGCGAGTGTCCGACCTCTGCTATTGCTGAAGCGTAAGCAGTTACAGGCTGTTCCCTAAGCGGCACTTTCGGAACAGCCTTTCTAAGTGATTCTAAAATGGTAAAAAATATCAGTCATTCAATTAAAAAACAGTTTGCCTCTGCGGGAAAATTCGTTGTGCTTATTGCGGTGTGCATTACCGCGGGGGTTGTTATTGTATGGCCGTTATGGCGTTTTGCAACATCCGCTCCCGTCCCGTATACAATTGCAGTCATTGCGCTGCTCGCCGTATTTGCGGCCTACCGTATCATACGCGCAGTCCGTTCATCGCCGTGGCGGAACACAGTCCGCGTGCTGCTGCATATCGCAGTCATCGCAGGCGGCCTGTGCGCGGTCGTCATGCTCGTATTCGGCGGGCACCGCTTTGCTGCAATTCCCGTCGTGATTTTTATCCCCGTTCTGTATCTCGCCTGTTCTCATTTTCTGTCGCGGTTCTGATATGCTGAAACACGTGCTTTTCCTGCTGGGAGCACTCATTGTACTGTATCCGGCAGCAGTATCCGCTGATTCCGTTGAACTCGACGTACGCCGTCTTCCGCTTATCCCACTTCTTTCGTCAAAGGACGACATTTATGCGCAGTACTGCGGGGATGTCGAACAGAACTACAAGCTGGCAGCTTCGGGAAAGGCCGTAAGCGGTCAGTTTTACGCGTATAAGGCAGTAAAAAACGACACGCTGTTTACAATAGCAGCCGCATGCTCAATCCCGTATGAAACGATCGCAACTGCAAACAGCATTGCAAACATCGACGATGGTCTTACCGGAAAACTGCTCGTCCTGCCTACTTCTGCGGGCATATTCGTCTGCGAAAAACCTGTATCGTCGATAGAGATTCTCGTTCAAAGAAAATATATTTCATTGGAAAAACAGCAGAAAAAGTGGTATACTATAGGCGGCAGATTGTTTTACTTTCTGCAGGATGAACGCTTCAGTTCCACCGAACGGGCTTTCTTCCTTGATGCTGCGCTGAGGATGCCGCTTGCTCATGCATGGCTCTCCTCTCCTTACGGTATGAGGATCAATCCCATCACGGGAAACTGGAGGTTTCATGAAGGGATAGATCTGGCTGCTCCTGAGGGGACACCGGTGTATGCCTGCAAGGGGGGAACAGCCGCCAGCTGTATAAAAGGAGATCCGACGTACGGAAATTATGTCGTTCTGCGGCACAGCAACGGAATGACAAGTATTTATGCGCATCTCTCAAAAATACTGATAAGTGCGGGGGATGTAATTGAAAGCGGTGCGGAGATAGGTCTTGTGGGAAAAACGGGAGAGGCAACAGGGCCGCATCTTCATTTTGAAATACGTATAAACGGAGTTCCGACGGACCCCGGAAAAATACTGTCCAAATAAAGCGAAAAAAAGTATGAAACGAGTACCCGATATTTTTACGAGAATCATTTTATCAGCCGTTGTTGCTGCAGGTATACAAAACTCTGCAGCAGGTGAAACTTTTCGTATCAGAAAGCTTTTTCCCGTTACATTTTCCGAAGGGATACAGAACGAACAGACCATTACGACAGGAATAAACGACAGTATATCGGTTTTCCTTCCCGACGATATGACTTATATCGAAGGAATAGAAGTAAAGATGGAAATTCCTGATGGAATCGCTGCATGGCGCGATTCGGTCGCCTGCTCTCTGTACGACAGCATCACACCGGTGCCCGACATTTCCCAGATTGATTACAGCGGTGTCCGCTCGTTCGTCCGTCCGCTCCCGAACAGACTGTCGTGGATTCTTCAGATTCCCCTTAAGGCGCAGAATTCAATCAGGGAAAGTCCGTATACCACAAAGGTTGACGTTATACCTGATATAAAACGGCATTTTGTGTTCATCAGGCTTCAGCCGGCAATGAAAGGTATTCCCGAGGAGGCTTTAGCAGCCCAGCTGAAAATCACGATAAAGCCGCTGCTTGCAAACAAGGGGAAACTGCACATGACGCCGTCGTTTCCCGAACGTGAAAAACCGTACACGCTGTTTATCGACAATAAAGAGATGCAGATTTCCGCTGCAGGATACCTGCTCGATACGGGAGTTCACGATATCAGTGTGGTTTCGGAATTCTACCGCGGAGAAAGCCGGACCGTGCGCGTGGAGCAGGCAAAAACGACGGAGCTTGCGATCGACCTTAAGAGCGTCAACCCCACGCTGCTCATCACCGCGCCCGACAACACTGTCGTATATCTCGACGACGTGCAGTGCGACAAAATCGGAAAGCCGTTCGACGTTTCCGAAGGGGAGCACAAAGTCAGATTTCTCATAGGCGATTACGAGGTTATCCGAACGATCGTCATACAAAAAGGAAAATCATACACTGCGGCGCTTTCGGTAGATCTAAAAATCACCGAGGAATAATTTTTTTGAAAACGCTTATATTTTTTCCGCTTCGGGCCGATATTTAAAACACCGGGGGCATTTTTCCCCTCCCACCCATGTCCCCGGCTGCCTGATGGGCACTGGAGTCGATGTGCATTGCATACCGGCTCCTTTTTTTGCACTACTTGTCTAATGAAGCAAAAAATTCTACTATATAAGCACTTATGGAAAACATTAAAAAGTCAACCATTGTACAGGTTTCCCTGCTGTTCGGTTTTGCTCTTATCTTCGGAGGAATGCTCGGCTGGGGACTTTCTGAAACGCGGAATATTGAAAACAGTGAATACATCACCCAGTTTGATACGGCGCTGCCGACAAAACTGCTCGATATAAACGGCGAACTCATCACGGAGCTCGCATCGGACGAAAAACGCGAAATCATCAGTCTGGAAAAACTTCCGCAGCTCATGATAGACGCGCTCCTGACAAGGGAAGACCGGATTTTCTACGAACACCGGGGATTTTCCTGCAAGGCCGTCGCGCGCGCATTCGCCGGAAAGCTGCTCCATCTTTCGCTCGGCGGCGGTTCAACGCTCACCCAGCAGATAGCCGGAACGCTCTACTGCGACCGCACCGACATGTCTATCCGCCGGAAAATCAAGGAACTCTGGTGGGCGATTCAGATGGAACGCCGCTGCTCGAAAAATGAAATCCTCGAGACATATCTTAACAAGATTTATTTCGGCGGCGGTACGTACGGTGTTAATGCCGCATCAAAATACTACTTCGGTCACAGCGCGGCGGATATAACTCCGGCGGAAGCGGCCATACTCGTCATTCAGCTGTCGAATCCGGCGTACTACAATCCGTTCGATCATCCGAACCGCGCGATGGAACGCCAGAAAGACGTCCTCAACTCGATGGTCAAGGAAGGATATATTTCAAAGGCCGAAGCAGACGAGTCTTTCGATACGTACTGGGCCGGCTTTGATTATACGCGCACCAGTTCTTCCGCGTATTTTATGCGGGACGACAAGGCGCCGTGGTTCAGCGAATACGTGCGCCGCGAACTCGGCGGTATGATTTACGGAGCCGAGGACATATACACAAGCGGATTTACCGTAAACACGACGCTCGACCTTAATCAGCAGGCTGCCGCGACGGACGTTATGCAGCGCTACATTGCGTATGCGAACAGAACGTGGAAACGCGAACAGGCGAACCGTTCCTCAACCGCATTCAAGACATACGTTCCGCTTTCGGAACTCCTTTCCCTCGTGTTCAACCTGCCCGGCATAAAAATGTCGAAGGAACGCTCCCGTCAGATTGCGAACGACACGTTCGTCAATCAAATCAATCCTGTTCTCGACGTATGCTCGATGATGTTTGGCCTCGAAAATCTGAAGGTAGGAATCGTCAACAAGGCAAACACAATTTCAAAACAGGAAGACGAAAAGACGACGATCGAAGGCACGATGATTACGCTGCAGAACGACACGGGATACATAACGGCGCTCGTGGGCGGAAGCAAATACGCTCAGGACAATCAGCTTATCCGCGCGGTCCAGTCGAAACTGCAGCCGGGATCCACGTTCAAACCGCTTTACTATTCGGCGGCGATCGACTCGCGCAAATTCACACCGGCCACGGAAATTTCCGACACGCCCGTCGTGTTCCACAAATCGGACGGAACGCCGTACATTCCGCAGAACTTCAAGGGCGAATGGCAGGGCAACGTGCAGCTGTGGTATGCGCTCGCCCACTCGATGAACGTTCCGTCGCTCAAAGTGCTCGACGGCATCGGGTTCGACGCGGCGATAAACCGTGCGGCGGCGCTGCTCGGCATTCCGCAGAATGAACTTGCGGACCGTCATTTTCTGCCCGTGTATCCGCTGGGACTCGGCGTGTGCTCGGTCCGCCCCGTCGAAATGGCGCGCGCATTCGCAATTTTCGCGAACAGCGGCAAGGAAGTCACTCCTATGGCGATACGCACGGTCGAAGACCGGAACGGCAACGTAGTCCTGAATCCTGAGCTCGATATACGAAAAGCGCAGCAGGCGAAAGGCAGCGCCATACAGATCATCTCTCCGCAGACGGCATACGTCATGACGCAGATGCTTGAAAATACGGTGCGCAGCGGAACGCTCGCGGGCCAGGACAGGCAGCTTACCTACCGGAACGACAAGGGACGTGCTTTCACAATGCCGCTTGCCGGAAAAACGGGAACAACGCAGAACTGGGCGGACGCATGGACCGTCGCTTTTTCGCCGTATTATACGGCCGCATTCTGGTTCGGCTTTGACAAACCGGGCAATTCGCTCGGTCTGAACATCACCGGCGCGACGCTTGCAGGTGTCGCTATGGGCGAATTCATGGGAAAAATACATAAAGATCTGCCGTACAAGGATTTCGCAGTCCCAGCTTCGGGCGTTGTAAAAGTCACCGTATGCACCGACAGCGGACTGCTGCCGACGCCGGAATGCAACACTACGACTCAGTGGTTCCTCTCCGGTACGGAACCGACGGAAGTATGCCCGATTCATTCAAATTCAAGCTCGGCGGCTCTGTTTTACGACCGTCTTGAAAAAGAACGGTACAAGTCGGGCCAGCGCTTTACCGACGACATCAACGCATCGCCGCTCACACTCGATCTTGATTTTCTCAACGATAATGCACCTCAGCCTAAAAAAGAGCAGCAGGAGCAGAAACAGGATGAGAACGATCCGGATTATAACTATCTGATGGATTGATTACGGAAAGACGCAAAATAACCTTCCGTGGAGCCGGGTTCTGTCCGCTCCATGGAAGAGATGAAGAAAATGTTACTTCAGTATGACTCTGATAACTTTCTTTTTTCCGGCTTTAAGGATGAATTCGCCGTCGTTGTCGGTATCTTTGAGCGTTATCACTGCATGAATGTCCCTGACGACTGTACCGTTCACACATGCTCCGCCCTGCTCCACAAGACGACGGTTGTCGCTCTTCGTCGTTCCGGGCTGAGCCGCGGCAAATAAATCAACAACATTGAGTCCCGCTTGCATGACTGATTTTGATACTTCCGCCGTCGGCATGTGGGATTTGTCGCCTTCGCCGCCGAACGCGGCTTTCGCGCCGGACAAAGCCCTGTCGGCCTCTTCCTTTCCGTGGATAACGAGCGTCGCCTCATACGCAAGGCGCTCTTTCGCAGCGTTTACATCACCGGCACAAATTTTATCGATTTCATCTACGCTGAGGAACGTAAAAAGCAGCAGGAACCTGCGCACGTCGGCGTCAGGGACATTGCGCCAGTACTGGAAAAAGTCGAACACGCTTGTGAGCGCCGGATCAAGAAAAATCGCACCTTTCTCGGACTTGCCCATTTTTTTGCCGTCGGCGCGCAGGATGAGCGGGAACGTGAGGCCGAAACATTCATGCGCATCGTTGAGCTCCGTCGTGCCGCCGAGCTTTCTGCGGATAAGGTCGACGCCTGCCGTAATATTTCCCCACTGATCGTCGCCGCCTATCTGCAGCGCGCAGTCATGGCGCTGGTGCAGCATGTAAAAATCGTATGCCTGCAGCAGCTGATAGTTGAACTCGATGAAGGAAAGTCCGCGCTCAAGGCGCTGCTTGTACGCTTCGAACGAAAGCATCTTATTCACGCTGAAGCACGAGCCGATGTCGCGGAGAAAATCGATATAGTTGAGATCGGCGAGCCAGTTTTTGTTGTTGTCCGCATACGCGGTTTTGTTGTCGAAACCGATAAATTTATTGAGCTGCGCTTCAATATGCTTTACGTTGTCGTCAATCTGCTCGTAGGAAATCATTTTGCGCATCTCGGTTTTTCCGCTCGGATCGCCGATGCGCGCCGTTCCTCCGCCGATGAGCGCAATACCGACGTTTCCCGCTTCGCGGAGATGACGAAGCGCAAAAAAAGGAACCATGTGTCCAATATGAAGGCTCGGACCCGTCGGATCGCATCCTACATAAAACGTGATCGGGCCCGCATCCATACGGGCAGACAGCCTGTCGACGTCTGTGCACTGTGCGTAAAATCCGCGTTCCTTAAGTTCTTCAAGAGCCTTGTTCATAGTAATTACCCCAATTCAAGTAAATAAAATTGTGTAATTATTTTACTATTTTGAGCGGATCGTAGCAAGGCAGGGACGAAGCTGAATATACCACCGGCGCTCCCAGAACGGGTCTTTCTTTTCGTTCATGCGGAACGTTTCGTACAGGGCGCAGAGTTTATCCGCAATCATCACGATGCCCCCTTCGAGCGTGCGCGGGGGAACAAGCGTAAGCGGAAACATATGATGGACGATTATGTCTGCTTCCGTCGGCGTAAGGGAACAGACCTCACGAGCATTCATAAGCGCAAAGAACGGATGACGAAATCCGTGCCATTTGTGCCATGATTCGTTTTCGTGCCAGTCATAGAGAAAATAATCGTGAAGAAGCGCACCCCGGACAAGCGAATGTTCGTCCACCTGAAAATGCAGCATACTTTTCAGCACAAATGCAATTTTCAGGCTTGTGCATGCGACATTCACGCTGTGCTCATAGACAGACGTGCTTCCGTGCTGGATATATTTCAGCGACTCAGGCAGACGGGTTGTCGTATTCATTACTTCAAGAAACGAATGCATAAGATACGTTTCATACTTCGGTAAATCATTTTGTAAAAGCATTCTGAACAAAAGGTATGCAGAAATCTCAAATTTGTCAATGGACATTTCCCTGCACTTCCTTATAATAAAACTCATGATTATCAGACGGGTTACAGAACGGGATCTGAGTGCTGTTATGAAAATTGAAAAAGCTTCGTTTATACCCGCGATACAGGAAACGGAATCGGTTTTTGCCGAACGCATACGCGTCTGCGGAAACTGTTTCATCATATTCGAGGACGAGGCGACGCACAATGCGGCAGGATATTTTTCCGCAGAGCGCCGGGCTGCCGTTCCGAAAGACGACGGCGATTTTTCGCTCAACCACTCCGCCTCACGCACATACGCCGCCGACGGTCCTGTCATCTACCTGAGTTCCTTTGCCGTTCTTCCGCAGTACCGCGGAAAGGGAACCGGACGCAGTCTTTTCTCCGATTCCATGGAATGGTTCGCCGAACACAATCCCGGACTTACAACGGCTGTTCTGCTCGTAAACGAAACATGGAAAAATGCTCTGCATATTTACACGCAGTACGGATTCCGCGAGACGCGCCGCATTCGGGGATTTTTTCCAGACGGAGAAAGAGCCGCGGACGGTATCGTCATGGAGAAAAAATTATGACGCAGCAGGATACGTACAAAAAAAATTCCGACACGGAAGAAAAACTCGACAACGCTGAAAAAGAATTCCTTTCAACGTTTAAGCGTGAAAAAGGGCACAGCCTCCGCACACTGCTCGGACTGTACAAGGGACATTATACCGATCTGTCTTTTTCGATTGTTTTCTTCATAATAAAACATTCCCCCACGTGGGCCCTGCCCGTCGTTACCGCAAATATCATAAACGCGGCGACGAACAACGCAGCCGGCTCGCTCAGGACGATTCTTATCAATACGCTTTTTATGATTCTGTTCATCGCGCAGAACGTACCGACGAATTATCTGCACACGTGGCTCTATGCAAAAACGGTGCGCAACGTCGAACTCGAGCTGCGCGGTGCGCTCGTGCGGAAACTCCAGCAGCTGTCAATCTCGTACCACACGGAAATGCAGAGCGGTCGTCTGCAGTCCAAAATCATGCGCGACGTCGAGCAGATTGAAACGCTGTCGTCGCAGCTTTTCATCACTATGCTTGCAATCATCCTGAATATTACCGTGTCCGTTTTCATAGTCGCGTTCAAGAGCCGCATCATACTTGTTTTTTTCGCGGTGACAATACCGGTTGCAGTAGTCATCATGACGGTTTTCAAGGGACGCATAAAAAAATACAACACCGTGTTCCGGCGCGACATTGAAGAAACTTCGGCCCGCGTTATGGAAATGGTCGAACTGATTCCCGTGACCCGCGCGCACGCGCTGGAGAACAGGGAAACGGAAAAAATGGACAGACAGCTCGAACACGTTGCGAAAAGCGGACTCAAGCTCGACATGATTCAGACGCTGTTCGGAAGCGTAAGCTGGGTGTGCTTCCAGATATTTCAGGTTATCTGTCTCGCGTTCAGCTCCGTCATGGCTTCGCGCGGTGCAATCTCGATCGGCGACGTCGTCATGTACCAGAGCTACTTCACGACTATTGTCGGGCAGATTTCCGCAGTCATCGGGCTGCTCCCCGTCATCACGAAAGGACTCGAATCAGTCGATTCCGTGGGCGACATACTGCTGAGCGGCGATATTGAGGACAGCGACAAAAAGCCGAAGCTGGAGAAAGTCGACGGTCACATTGAACTGAAAAACGTCGGTTTCTCATATCCGGGCAGCAGCGTCCCCGTGCTGGAAGGAATCAACCTCGACATACCGCGGGGAAGCACCGTCGCATTCGTCGGCGGCTCAGGCGCTGGAAAATCCACCATACTGAATCTCGTCATCGGCTTTCTGAGACCGGTGACGGGACAGGTACTGATAGACGGACACGACCTCTCGTCGATTAACATGAAATCGTACCGCACGCATCTTTCCGTTGTTCCGCAGCAGTCGATTCTTTTTACCGGCACAATCAGGGAAAACATCACGTACGGAAAAGACGACATCAGCGACGAACGGCTTCGGGAAATTATTAAGGCGGCGAACCTCGACGACGTTATTGCCGACATGCCGGACGGACTCAACACGATGGTAAGCGAGCACGGAAACAATCTGAGCGGCGGACAGAAGCAGCGCATCAGCATAGCCCGCGCGTTCATCAGGGATCCTGCGATTCTTATTCTTGACGAGGCGACGAGCGCGCTCGACTCCGTGAGTGAAAAGAAGATTCAGGATGCTGTGCAGAATCTTATTAAGGGGCGTACGACGCTTATTGTCGCACACCGTCTTTCGACAATCCGCAACGCCGACCATATAGCGGTCATAGGCGGCGGTATCATCGGGGAATACGGTACGTACGACGAGCTGATGCGGAAAAAAGGCGTTTTCTACCGGATGCACGAACTGCAGGTCTGACAGTCCGCGCTTACGCACGGCAGCTCTTATTCGTGCTTCGTGCGGCGCTTTTTGACTAAATACCGCAAAAAAGCTACAATATCACTGTCTCAGGGAAATGCAGGCTGCAGACGGATGCCGGATGCAGGCTCGAAAAACCTCCCTTCAATCAATCATTTTACTGTAAGAGGTATTTAGTATGGCACAACCTGAAAATGCGAACGAGCCTGTTGAAAACAGCTGTATAACAAGCGCGCTCTTCACTGATTTTTACGAACTGACGATGGCGCAGGGATATTGGAAGGAAAACATGAATCAGAAAGTCGTGTTCGACATGTTCTTCCGCCGCAATCCGTTCAACGGGGGATTCTCCGTTCTCGCCGGCAACGAAACGCTGCTCGACGCAATCACGTCGTTTCACTTCAGCAAATCCGACGTCGACTATCTTGCTTCTCAGAAAATATTCGAGCAGGGTTTTCTCGACTATCTCAGGGATTTCCGCTTTACGGGCGATTTGTACACCATGGACGAAGGCACCGTTATTTTTCCGCAGGAACCGCTCGTCCGCATCCATGCAAATCTTATTGAGGCGCAGATCGTCGAGGGACTTATCCTGAACCACATAAATTTTCAGAGCCTCATAGCGACAAAAACAGCGCGCGTCTGGCTTGCAAGCAATAAAGGCGGCATTATGGAATTCGGCCTCCGCCGTGCGCAGGGGCCCGACGGTGCGATGAGCGCATCGCGCGCGGCGTATATCGGCGGCGCGGCAGGTACGTCCAACACGCTGGCCGGAAAATTGTACGGGATTCCCGTCATGGGAACTATGGCGCACTCGTGGATTATGTCTTTTCCGTCCGAGCTCGCCGCGTTCCGCGCATATGCAAAAATCTATCCGCAGAACTCCGTGTTCCTCATAGACACGTACGACACGCTCAGGTCGGGCATAAAAAACGCCATCGTCGCAGGAGGCGAGCTCGTTGCGAAAGGATATAATTTCGGCGTGCGGCTCGATTCCGGCGACATCTCGTACCTTACGACGGAAGTGCGCAGGGAACTCGACAAAGCGGGATTTCCGCAGGCTAAAATTTCCGTATCGAACGAACTCACCGAAGACATAATCAGCACGCTCATCGCGCAGAAAGTACCGATAAACAGCTGGGGCGTAGGCACCCACATGGTTACCGGCGGAACAGAATCATCGTTCACCGGCGTTTACAAACTTGCGGCGCGTCACGACAAGGAAACCGACAAAATGATTCCGGCCATGAAGTTCTCGGACAATCCCGCAAAAATGACGAACCCCGGAATCAAGAATGTCTACCGTCTTTACGACGAAAACGATATGGCAGCCGCCGACATACTTACGCTGGAAGACGAAAAAATAGAAGCCGGCAGAGAGTATCATTATTTTCATCCGATGATAGACTACCGGCAGTTCATGTTCAGCGCGTCCCGCGTGGAACCGCTTCTGAAGCAGCGTCTGTCCGCAGGCAAACGGATACAGCCGCGTCTTCCCGATGCGGAACAGCTTCATCTGAGCCGCGAGACAATGCAGAAACAGCTTGCATCGTTCGACGAATCGTACAAGCGCATCCTCAATCCGCACATCTACAAAGTGTCGATGTCGCAGGAACTTAAGGATTTGAAACTCAGGTTCATCCAGGATAATCTGGCAAAAGAACAGATCGACAAATAAGTACGGTAAATATACACGGAATCTTTCTGATTACCGGAAGAGATTCCGCTTAGTTCCTCGTACAGAAAAACAATCCGTTTACAGGGAAAAGATGGCTGCGGTAAAAGCTGCTGCCTGAGGATTCATGATATTCGGAGACCGCACCAATATTGACTTTCCCATGTTATGAACGGAGCAGATAGTATAAATATTTGTGTGCCTGAGTTTTGCTGTAGCTGAGATCTTTCCGGAATGCCCACTTCAGGATCAGAAGCAGCGTATTGCAATAATGGTCAGCGACAATTTCTTTCGGAATCGAATAATTATTTGACGATATACATCCCCGAAATATTTCGACCATTCTCCTGCCCAAATATATTCTGAAACTGTTGAACATGTACCCTGATTCGGTGTTCTTTTCTAAAATTTTTTGAACAGCTGTTATTTCGCTGTCAAGCAGATCGTATATACGGTCAAAGAAAACATATATCCGTTCTTCCGGTGCTATTCCCGTATAATCGTCGAGTTCGATGCGTTGTTCCAGCCGATACCAGCAGTAATTCAATAAATCATATTTATCGTCAAAGTAATTGTAGAAAGTGGCTCTCGGGTAATTCGTAAAGGTGCATATTTCATTTACTGTTATTCCCTCAAAATCATTTTTCTCAAGAAGCAGAAACATAGCGCCGGATAGTGCGTAAAGAGTCCGCTGTGCGCCCTTTGTTATTGTTTTTGTTATATCGTATTTCATAAGCGTTTTCTCACTTTGCAAATTCCTGTTTTTGTCCAAATTTTGACTAATTCACTTTTTTGCAGCTTGATCGGTGCTTTCAATAATTATAATACATAGAAGAAGAGATTTTTCAAGTATCTGATATTTTGCATGTCACGCGGGAGGTACTTAAATGAAATATGGCAGACTTTTTTCTTCCTGTAAAATCGGAAATACAGTGATAAAAAATCGCGTTGTTATGACAGCGATGGGAGTGGATGTATCTCACCACAACGGTAAAGCAAGCGAAGATACCGCCGGCTATTACGGGGAGCGGGCAAAAGGCGGCGTCGGACTGATAATAACGGAGTACACGCGCATCAACGAAAACGACGGCGTCGTTGCTCCCGGTCAGCTGTCGATGTCTTCGGATACATATATCGAGCCCTTCAAGCAGGTGGTGGATGAGGTACATAAAGACGGCGCAAAAATATTCGTTCAACTTCATCATCCGGGCCGCCAGAATGTCGTACTTTTTCCTACATTCTGGCGTATGAATGAACGGCTTGCCAAAGTCATTCCCGGATATTGGAAATTGTTTTTTTCCATCACAAGTAAATACGATATTGATTCCCTGAACGATCCCAAAATGATCAAATTGATGGAAAAGTATATGAAACCTCTTCGCGCGCCGAGCAACGTACCGGCCGGTTTGGGACTGTCACCTTTCGCCAATCAGAAAATAAGTCCTTTCACTTCGGAGGACGTCCATCGTATTATACGGCAATTCATTGATGCTGCCGGGCGGGTAAAAAAGACAGGCGCCGACGGAGTGGAACTTCATGCGGGCCACGGCTATCTCCTGAATCAGTTCCTCAGTCCCTATACAAATATCCGCAGCGACGAATACGGCGGCAGTTTTGAAAACCGCGTCCGCATTCTTCAGGAATTAATCGGAGGGATCCATCAAAGATGCGGGAAGGATTTCCCCGTTATTGTCCGCCTGACCGTTGATGAATTTTATGAAAAAATCGGATACCCGGAACAGGGCATCCATCTGCTGGAGGGAGTAAAAATCGCCAAAGCCCTTGAAAGCTTTGGCGCGGATGCCATCGACGTAACGGTGGGCACATCTGATACCCATTTTATGATTCAGGAGCCGAACAGTTTTGAACAGGGATGGCGCAGGGAACTGGTAAAAGCGGTGAAGGATGCAGTGAGCATTCCTGTTATTGCAGTTGGCGTCATACGCACACCGGAGCTGGCCGAACGACTTATTTCGGATGGCGTACAGGATTTTATCGGGCTCGCACGGCCGCTGCTCGCAGATCCGTATTGGGCGGTAAAAGCACAGAACGGAAACGAAGAAGACATCCAGCGCTGCATAGGCTGCCTGTATTGCATGGAAAGTTATGAAAAAGGGCTCATAAACGGCAAGCCGGTAGAATGCACCGTCAACCCCCGTACCTGCCGTGAAAGGCAGACTCCCCTCACTCCGCCCGAAGACGGCCGGCGACGGAAAATCGTCATTATCGGAGCGGGACCGGCCGGCCTGACTGGAGCCCGGGAACTCGCCGCGCGGGATTTTGACGTTACGGTACTGGAAAAAGAATCAGCGCCGGGAGGTCAGCTGCGGCTCGGAGAAAAACCGCCGCACAAAAACAGAATCGCGTGGTGCTATGAGGATTTGGAACATCAGGCTCGTAAAAATGGAGCCGAAATACTGTACGGCACGAGTGCTGACCGGCAGCTAGTGGACTCTTATCATCCGTATGCCGTTATTATTGCTTCCGGTGCATCCTGTGTTAAGCCGAGAATCCCCGGTGCGGAAAACGAATATGTCACTACGGTAGTGCCTGTATTGGACGGTAGTCTGCAGCTGCTTCATAAGAATGTCGCAGTAGTAGGTTCGGGCATGACGGGTATTGAAACAGCAGAATTATTGGTGAAACAGGGGAACCGGGTAACAGTTATTGAAATGGCTGAAAAGATAGCCCCCGGAGCGTTCAATATCAGTGTTTGGGATGTGATGCAGACCCTGAACAACGGGGAAACAACATTCCTGCCCGGACGCCGTTTGGAACGGATTGAAGATCATAAACTTGTTCTTGTGCAGAAAAACAACGTACGGGAAATTCTTCGTTTTGACGCAGTCGTGCTGTCTCTGGGTGTACGCAGCAATAACAAAATTACGGACGAACTGAAAGGGTGCTGCGAAAAATTATTTGTGGCGGGAGATGCCTTTAAACCCGGACGCATAAAAGATGCAATCCATGAGGCTTATAAAATATCGCGTTCTTTGTCGTAACAGGAGGTATTGAATAATGTCTGTAGCGATTATCACGGGGGCTTCTTCCGGATTGGGAGAAGAATTTGTTCGAGCGGTCATTGATGAACGGCCGGATATTGAAGAGCTCTGGCTGATTGCACGCAGGAAAGACCGCCTTGAGGAAATTGTTAAATCATATCCCCAAAGGAAATTCAAAATACTGTCCGTTGATCTCTCTGCGGTTGACGAAATAAAGGCAATAGAGTTTACTTTGTCCGCAGAAAAACCGGACATCCGGTTACTGATAAACAATGCAGGGATGGTTGCCAGCAACAGTTTCAGAAGTCTTGATTTGCAGATGCAGGAGAAGATGATCAGCTTAAATTCCATAGCTCCCACTGCGTTGATACATTTTGCCCTACCGTACATGAAGTCAGGAAGTGCAATCATAAACGTATGCTCCGTAGCCGGATTTGCACCTACACCCGACATGCTTGTATACAGTTCAACAAAAGCATATCTGTATAACTTTACAAAGGGATTGCGGGCAGAACTAAGACAGGACGGGATACATGTGCTTGCGCTTTGTCCCGGCAATATGAGAACCGAAATGTTCACGATGCCGGCAGCTCCCTGCGAACATAAAAGTATAGTTAACCTGCTGCCGTTTCTCAATATAAAAAAAGTCACGCGAAGGGCATTGCGGCTTGCCCGGAGAAACAGGGGCGTTTATACTCCCCATTTTTTTTACAAGTGTTACAGGTTGATTGCAAAGATAATTCCTCATGAAGTGTTGGTGTATTTTTCGAAAGTTTAAATAGCAGCGCGTACAACCCGGCTAAGTTTTTTATGGCAATACCGCAGATGTCCGGTAAATCCGTCAAGTCATCTATTATTCATCAATGTATGGATAACTTGTAGAATTTGATGAATAATAGATGATAGAGGATCCAGAAGTATGAAATATGAAGTAACCAGCCAGAATACGCGAAAGATGTTTGCGGAGGCGCTGAAAAAGCGGATGGAAAACCAGCCATTCAATAAAATAAAAATCAGCGACATCACCTCCGACTGTAAAGTCAACAGAAAGACATTCTATTACCACTTCAACGACATATATGCGCTGCTGGAGTGGACATTCAATCAGGAAGCAATCGACATAGTAAAGCAGTATGATCTGCTGACGAATATGCAGGATGCTATTATTTTTGTTATAGAATACATAGAAGAAAATAAAAAAATATTAAAATGTGCACTCGATTTCATCGGTCCCCTGGAACTCAAAAAAATATTTTATAAAGACTTTTTTGCAATTGTCCATTTGTATGTCGGCAGATGCATGGAAGAAAAGAAATATAAAATCTCTGCCGATTTCATCTCGTTCCTTTGCAATGGATATGCGGAACTCATAGCAGGACTCATTATTGATGAAAGTTTTTATGAAGGTAAAATCGACAAACAAAAAATTGTAACATACATAACAACTATTATAGATTCATCTATATCCGCAGTGCTCCAATCGGCACAAAAAAAAGAAATGTAATAATATGCAGCAGTAGTATGAAAAGGAGCTGCCGCTTTCTGCCAGCCCCCCTTTCATACTACTGCTGCGTATGCCCCGGCTATTTATCGGTGTCTAACGGCGCCTTCGGATGAAGAACGGATTCTGTTTGAAGTACACTTCTATCGCGACCTGAAAAAAGCAGTTCAGGAATTGGGACATTATTGAGTATCCTGGCAATTTTTTTCTTGAGACTGAAAAGATCGGTCATCTTTATCGACGGCAGGTCGCTTTCTTTGATCTCACCCTCTGTTTTGTTGATACCGGTTCTAAACCTATAAACCCATTGACGGAGATCGTACTGGGAAGGGACAACTTTCAGGGGCGCCTTATCGAGTTTTGTGAGCTTATAGACCGCTTCAAGGGCCGTACGGACGCTCGTCTCTACGGTAAAGACTACGTCGTCATCTACCTCGACGTACTGACCGAGGAAGGCGATATTGGTGCACCCCTCGGGTACAATACGCGGCCTGTCTGAAATTTTTCTGGGCGAGAATTGACTCGTAATGTACGGCATTGCGGCAACCGAGACGAAGGTGTGTTTGAGAAGTTCGTCTTTCATGTCGAGCAGGCCCATATGATAGCAGAACTCCGTCAATATCTCGTCACCGGTGCACTCGAGCATCGGCTTTTTGATATAGTTGCCTACGCGATGCGGCTGAAGGCCGTTTCCCCAGAAGACATCAACGTCGTCGGCCTGGCCAGGGAAAAACGGCTTGTGATGCAGGATGAACCCTATCTCCCAATTCGAGTCCTTTATTGAAGTTGCTCCCGCCGTCCCCGCCCTGCTGCCGGTCATTTCTTCGATTTTTCTGACGAACTGAGGATACCCCTTGATTGTCGGGAAAAAAGAAACAAAGGTCATTTCATCCATACTGCTGAGGAATTTGCCGGGATTGCCGAACTTGGGATTCTTCGCCGCGAGCTTCTTCCATACGTCGAATGCCCCCAGATTCTTGCCGCTTCGATCAAACAGGGCGACCGTGCCGTTGTCGCCGAAGGCCGTGCTCTGAGTCATTGATCCGTTTGTAAAGAACACCATGTCCCCCGTGCGGACGGCGATATGGCCAAGAGTGCTGTTCCGCCTGATAGTCAGATCACGGACGGTATTGCAGGCGCTGTCCATCTCTATCTCGGTGATCTCGGTACCATACTCGAATTTGACTCCGCTCTGCTCGAGCCAGACCTTGACCGGCTTGATGATCGCGTCGTACTCGTTGTATTTCGTGTGAAGGATGCTCTCGTTGTACTCTGTCCGGGTCGCGGCGAAGAAACGGAGAATATACCGCCGCATCTCCATCACGCTATGGATTGGTTTGAACGCAAGTTTCGTGTGGAAATCGAGCCACTGATTCGATTGAAAATAGCTCGGCTTGAAGAACTGCTCGATCGTAATGTCCTCGAGCTCCGACTCCGGCGTCAGGAGCAGCCGCGTAAGATCGTCCCCGTCTTCCTTGGTGAGGTGGGGATTGTGCATGTCGCTCACGATGTGCCCTTGACGGACGAAGGCCCGTGCCTCGCTGTGCTGCGGCTCGTCTTTGTTGAAGAGGACAATATCGTCGAGCACTGTGCGTCCGGGATTCTCGAGCGACGGCGTCTGGGCGCACAGATACCACAAGCACTCCATGGTGGGCTCGAGCTCGCGCTCGCCGCGGCACAGATACCCCTTCTCTCCCATCGTGCCATCCATAGACCCGCCGACATCGGTATGAGTATCGAAAATCGTAATGTTTCCGCCGGGCATCGCAGCATCTCTGATCAGGAATGCCGCAGCCGAAAGACCTGCGATTCCTCCTCCGATGATAAAAGCCTTCTTTTTCTCAATACCTTCCGGCGCAGGGGCATGATACATTGTCTGGTAAATGGTATTCATTTACACCTCCGTAAAATTTCTATGAGTAAGGATAATAATGAAAACTTTCACCATCAATGGACAATTTGTTTGTGGTGTCTACTTATTTTACATTCCACCTGATGTGTAAAGCAGTTCTGTTAAACCAATCCGTTTGACAAATGCAAGGAAAACAAATTACGCAAAAATTTCACCTGATAATTATTTCCGCATCCACTCATTAGGGGAATTCCATATGATTTTGCTTAGTTTATCAATTATTGAGGAAGGTTTATCCATCATGCCTGTATCAATCCAATCCAACAGGATGCCAACATAAGCATGCATATAAAAAGTAGCAAAGAATTTTTTTTCACTTTCAGGTACAAGAAGATTGAAGTCTGATGCCCACTCATCAAAAACAACTACAAGACAGTCAAAGGCTTCCCCATTGAGATATTTCCTAAGATGCTCCCGTGCATTCGAATGATATGTCCTGTAAATTAAGGTTTTATTTGCAAGCAGATACTCAAATATCTGTCGAAAACTTTCCTGCCATGACCGATATACGTTGCGTGCCGAATCAAGAGCCTTCGCCGCTTCATTAGTAAATATCCAGTCAATGAGTTCATAAATGTTCTTAAAATGATAATAGAAGGTCTGGCGAGTCACACCGCAATCATTCGTTATGTCAGAGACAGTTACACTATCAAGAGATTTTGTCTCGAGTATCTTTTTCAGCGAAGCAGCCAGTACTTTGTTTGTAATCTGATAAATAATCGCTCCCTCCTATTCAAATATAATATCACATAATTGTGAATCACGAGAATGCTTATATTTATGTCCGGAATTTGCAAAGATTTTCTTCTGTAGCAAAGGATGATGATTTACTTTCATCGTGATTTGTCCCCCTACATATGAAACAGGTCTTCCGGAGCAATTATTCAAAGCCTCAGGCGCTCAAAAACTCATCCTTATGCGGAAAACCCTGAATAATTATGTATAAAAAAAACAGGTGCCGGAGAATGTCCGGCACCTGAATTCACATCATATATGCTTTTTTATTTCTTGAAGCTCTGTGCTACAGCTACTGCGCATGCGACGGTGCAGGTCGCAAATCGGCACGGCCGATTTGCTTACCGAGTTCAGGCAAAGCCTGAACTCGCCTTCGGCTGCAGCTCTATTCACAAAATAATCGCTTTTTTATTTCTTGAAGCTCTGTGCCACAGCTACTGCGCATGCGACGGTGCAGCCGACCATGGGGTTGTTGCCCATGCCCATGAAGCCCATCATTTCGACGTGTGCCGGAACAGATGAAGAACCTGCGAACTGGGCGTCGCTGTGCATACGGCCGAGCGTGTCGGTAAAGCCGTAACTCGCCGGACCTGCCGCCATGTTGTCGGGGTGAAGCGTGCGGCCCGTGCCGCCGCCGGAAGCTACCGAGAAATACTTTTTCCCTGCTTCAAGGCGTTCCTTTTTGTAGGTGCCCGCAACCGGATGCTGGAAGCGCGTCGGGTTAGTTGAGTTTCCGGTGATGGAAACGTCGACGCTCTCGTGCCACATGATTGCAACGCCCTCGCGGACGTCGTCGGCACCGTAGCATTTTACAATAAGGCGCTCCGGCTTGTTTCCGTACGGAACTTCGCGCACTATCTTAAGCGCTTTATCGGTTCCTTCGCCGTTGTAGTAATCAAACTGCGTCTGAACATACGTAAAACCGTTGATCCGGCTGATAATCTGAGCTGCATCCTTTCCGAGACCGTTCAGAATAACGCGGAGTTTGTTCGTGCGGACTTTGTTTGCGTTGGCTGCGATTTTGATCGCACCTTCCGCAGCGGCGAACGACTCGTGTCCTGCAAGGAAGCAGAAACACTGGCTGTCTTCCGAGAGAAGACGTGCGCCGAGATTCCCGTGTCCCAGACCGACTTTGCGGTCGTCGGCGACGGAGCCCGGAAGACAGAACGACTGAAGTCCTATACCGATTGTGGATGACGCATCCGAACCGCTGATTCCGCCCGCTTTTTCACCTTTCTTTATGGCGATTGCAGAACCGAGCACATACGCCCATTTTGCATCCTCGAAACAGATCTGCTGCGTCTGCTGACAGATTTCATACGGATCAAAACCGCGTGCCTTGCACATAGCGCGGGCTTCTTCAAGATCCTTTATACCATATTCTTTCAGCGTCTTAGTAATCTGCGGAATGCGGCTGTCATAATCTTCAAATAATGTACCCATATTTTCTTCCTTAAAAATATACCGCAAAGATGCGGCTATCGTTTATTTGCGGTGAAAGCCTCAGCAGTTTGCATGCAAACTGCAAGAGCAGCTTTTACACAGATGTAAAGCTGCGGCTTATTCCTTGCGGGGATCGACAAGTTTTACAGCGCCCTCTTCCGGAGTAATCCGACCGTAGTGCGTGCGCGCTTTTTCCATAGCTTCTTTCGGATCCATACCGCCCTTTACGGCATCCATGAATTTTCCGAAGTTGATTGTCTTATATCCGATAATGGCCCCGTCCTTGTCGACTGCAACCTGCTCGACATATCCTTCCGTCATTTCAAGATAGCGGGGACCGGTTTTGCGCGTTGCAAACATCGTTCCGACCTGAGAGCGGAGATTCTTTCCGAGGTCTTCAAGAGACGCGCCAACTTTGAGTCCGCCCTTTGAATATGCCGACTGCGTGCGGCCGTAGATAATCTGAAGGAACAGCTCGCGCATTGCGGTGTTGATAGCATCGCAGACAAGGTCCGTGTTCATTGCTTCAATGATTGTTTTTCCGATAAGAATTTCAGCAGCCATAGCGGCCGAGTGAGTCATGCCCGAGCAGCCGATTGTCTCGATAAGGCATTCCTCAATGACGCCGGCCTTTACGTTGAGCGTCAGTTTGCATGCGCCCTGCTGGGGTGCACACCAGCCGACACCATGTGTAAAGCCGGAAATATCTTCCATTGTTTTTGCCTGAACCCAGTTTCCCTCTTCGGGAATGGGAGCCGGCCCGTGATAAGCAGCTTTTGCCAGCGGACACATATGTTCCACTTCTGCAGTGTATTTCATTACATGCTCCTTCGATAAAAGAGATTAGTGCGACAATAGTACTATTTTTGTAAGATTTATACAATCATTTCAATATACTGATTTCAGGACCAGAGAATGTCGCGGTTTATCGTCGTGTAGAAAAGCCGGTGGATTTCTGCGGCGTCTCCCGTCTGCCCGAGAATCCACATGAGCTTCGTCACCGTCGCTTCGAGCGTCATGTCATACGCTTCAAGCAGACCGAAATCCTTTTTGATTCCCCGCCCCACTTCGTACACCGTCATGTTGCTGCCCTCTCGCGGCACCTGAGTCGTCACGACGACTGTCTTTCCGAGCTCAGTCCAGCGTGCAATCGCATTATAAAAATCGCCGGACCTGTATGAAGGAAGACCACCGACGCCGAACGATTCAATAATAACCGCATCGTAGCGCTCCGCCATGTAATCGAGTACTGAAGCATCCATCGACGGGATAAGTTTCAGAAGCGTCACTCTCTCGTCGAGAGTATGGTAAAACCGGACGCTTTCTGTCTGCTGATTTTTATCATCGATATAAAATATGCACCTGTCGTCCTGAACCGACGCAAGGTACGGGAAGTTGATGCTCGAAAACGCGTTGTAGCTGTGCGTCCGTTCCTTTTTGCCGCGCGTGCCTGCAATCAGTTTTCCGTCGAACACGATGTTCACGCCGTACGCACGCCCGTCGGATGCGACGCGGAGACTGTCGAGCAGATTCGTACGCGCATCGGTCACATCCATGTCGATAGGTTTCTGCGCACCCGTAATAACAATCGGTTTAAGGGAATTCTGCACAAGATACGAAAGAGCCGCCCCGGTATATGCCATCGTGTCAGTGCCGTGCGTTATTACAAACCCGTCGTACGAGTCGTAATTTTTTTCAACGGCGGCGGCGATTAAAAGCCAGTGCTCGGCCTGCATGTTCGTGCTGTCTATATTCATAAGCTGCACCGTATGCACCTTACAGAACTGCCTTGCCGCAGGCACGTACGAAAGCAGTTCCTGGGACGTAATAACGGGCGTGAGACCGCCGTCGGTACGTTTGCATGCGATAGTGCCGCCGGTAGCGAGCAGAAGAATCCGTTTCAATGGTGACATATGCTGAACATATCACATTTCGTCAGAAATTTACAGCATTGCAAAACGGAGAGCAGCGCGGACAGGAGGGCCGTCCGCATTGCCCGTTATTAACCGGCGGCATCAGTCAAGCTGGTTGAGTACCGCGGAATCTTTCTTTATATATACCGGCATACTGTCAAGCGGAGCGGCTGTCTCGAAAGTACTTCTGCCTGCATACCCGTTACCTGTATCGAGTTCAATCCAGTCTCCGTCGGGAAGATACACAAGACGGCTGCGCGCATCCGCATGGAGGACAGGACAGACAACTATATCGGGACCGAACATATACTCGTCCTCGATTTTCCAGCATGTCTCGTCGGACGGAAAATCGTAGAAAAGGGGCCGCATCACGGGCGTGCCTTTCTCGTGTGCTTTCTTCATCTGCTCCATAATGTACGGACGCATCTTTTCGCGCAGTTCCATATACTTCGTGCATATTTTCAGAACTTCGTCCCCGTACGACCAGACTTCGTTATCGGCTCCGCTCGGTGTTCTTCCGCCGCCCGTCGCGGAAAGAGGAGGCTGCTGCGGATCCCTGTCACCGTGAAGTCTGAACACCGGGCAGAACGCTCCGTACTGGAACCAGCGGACAAGACATTCTTTGAACGCGGGCGAATGTATGTTGCCGCCGTGGAATCCGCCGATATCGGTGGTCCACCACGGAATGCCTGCAAGCCCCATATTCAGACCGGCCGTAAACTGATTACGCAGTGCAGTGAAGCTTGAATCGATGTCGCCCGACCAGACAAGCGCGCCGTACCGCTGGGAGCCCGCCCACGCGCACCGGATAAGGTTTATGACGTTCTCCTGTCCGGCAGCAGTCATTCCGTCATACGCCATTTCCGCATACAATCTCGGATAAACGTTGCCTACTTCCAAATCGGATCCCAGCTGATACCGGTACTGGTCATACTCGTAATCGGTATATTCAGGCTCCGCTTCATCAAGCCAGAAGATGCGGATTCCCTTGTCGTAATAATTCTTTTTTATGATGTTCCAGACATACGAACGCGTTTCAGGATTCGTAACGTCAAGGAACGACGCATTTCCCAGGTGATTACGGTTTCCCGCTTCAGAGCGGGCAATCATTCCGCGTTCGTACAAATCCTTATAATTCTCACTGTCCTTTTCCACCGTCGGCCATACGGAAACCATCAGCTTTATTCCCATAGCTTCGAGCTCATGCACCATTTTTTCAGGATCGGGCCAGTAGACAGGATCAAATTTCCAGTCGCCCTGATACGGCCAGTGAAAATAGTCGCAGACGATTACGGAGATTGGAAGATTCCGCCGCCGGTACTCACGCGCTACTTTCATGATTTCATCCTGCGTTTGATACCGCAGTTTGCTCTGCCAGAAACCGGCAGCAAATTCCGGCATCATAGGCACGGTACCGGTCACCGACACGTAGTTCTCTTCTATTTCAGCGGGAGTATCTCCGACCGTAATCCAGTAATCAAGCTGTTTTGTGGATTTTGCAGTCCACTCGGTGAGATTTTTTCCGAAAAAAACTTTGCCGACAGCAGGATTGTTCCAAAGCATACCGTATCCTTTATTTGAAATCATGAACGGCACGCTTGCCTGCGAATTACGCTGCGCAAGTTCAATCACACAGCCCTTCAAATCAAGACACGGCTGCTGATATTGTCCCATTCCGTAGATGCGTTCGGTATTATCGGCTTCAAATCTGACCGTCAATCCAAAATTGTCGGTACCGCGGAGAGGAACGAATGTGCGCGGATCGAGTTCAAGCGCACTGTTGAATCCTTCCTCCTCTTCTCTGAAACGGTTGCGGTCGTATTCTTCAAGAACGACTTTATCATCGCGATAAAACCGCATCTTCCCGGAAGGCAGCAGTTCACAGCGTACTCTGCCGTTTGAAATCTGCGCCCTCGTTCCGTCGATTTTTATTTCCGCATTTTCCTTCTCCGTTTCCAGAAGTGCGGACCACTCAAAATCCTGTATCTTTCCGTTCATTGAAGCGCGGACGCGGAAGGAATCTTTTCCCCACGGTTCGATGCAGAGCAGTTCCTTATCAAAACGTCTTAAAAGTCTGCCTTTTTCCTCATACAGCATACGTCTGTTTCCTCCTATTAAAAGGTCAAGCGGAGCTTGCGCGCCAGGACGGCGCGAATCAGAGTTTGCGGCCGGCAAACTCCGGAACGATGATTGTACAGGACGTACAATCATCGTTCCCCCTGTCTATTTCAAAAAATCTCGCCATTACCGGTTTTACGAATTCCACTGTCAAATTTCCCGAACTGCTGTTCCACTCGAACGGACATTCCTCCGACGAAGGATACGCACAACGGATCGAAATTTCTTTTTCTTTATACCGTTCAAGCGGCAGAGAACAAAAACGGGAGCTGCCGCCGCGTTTCCATACGGCAAGGTACGTTTTATTCCTGCCTTCCAGAGCGAGGGCGGCCCATGCATCAGAGTAGCTGCTGAATCCGAGCGGCCAGAACGGCAGCGCACATTTTTTGTCTTCGCGTATTTCTTTATAATAACATACTGCTTCCTTTACGAGATTTTTCCTTTCGTCATCGAGCGCAAACAGATAACCGCTCTGATGAATACGAAGCATCAGCACGTTTACCATATTGAATATCGTCTCTTCTTTATCTCCGTCTTTCATCGGATACGACCATACGGCGGCCTGTTCCGGTGCAAGCGCAAGAGGCGCATTGGCTGCGATTGTCGAATACATTATGTAATCTTCCATGTCGCTCGTCGACTGGATACTGCATCCGGAGAGCATCGCGTAATCAATCCGCATGCCTCCGCTCGAACAATTTTCAATGACGAGAGACGGATACATTTCAAGAATAGTCTCTAGCCATGAAAGATACGCTCTTGCATGTCCAAGCAGTCCGTCGCCGGGACTGTCGGCGTCATACTCAGTTCCAATGCCCGGTTCGATGTTATAATCCATCTTTATATATCCCGCGCCGTATTCCTCCACAAGTCTTTTAACAATTTCCGTAGCCCGTTTGCGCACTATCATGCTTCTGAAATCGAGCTGATACCGGCTTTTATCGCACACCCGTTTGCCGTGACGGATAAAGAAACACTCGTCGGGCAGCTGCGATGCGGCTTTACACTGCATTCCCATGACTTCAATCTCAAGCCAGAGTCCGGGAATCATGCCCTTGCGGCGGATATATTCCATTACGTATCGTAATCCTCCGGGAAAACGTACGCGGGAAGGAATCCATTCCCCGACACTGTCCCACCATGCACCGTCGGAATACCATCCGCAGTCGATGCAGTAATATTCGCAGCCTGCCGCCGCTGCCGCATCTATCAACGGAATCTCTTTTATCGTCGACGGATTGCCGAACAGACAGTTCATATAGTCGTTGAAGATAACGGGCAGTTTTTCGTCGTCATCGTTTTTTCTTCTGATTCGTCTGCGGTACTGCGTCAGAACGACTGCAGCATCCTCCGCTGTGCCTTTTCCGCAAACGATTCCCACAGGAACGCTGGTAAACGATTCCCCTCTTTTCAGAACTTTATACCAGTGCGCATAAAGTTCGGTGGGACCTGCGAGTTTCAAATAGAGACATCCCGCATGTTCACCGATTTCCCAATGCCACGAACCGTTGTTCTCTATCTGCCAGCCGAGATATTCGTCCGTCTCTCTGTTCTCCAGTACTGCCAGCGGCAGATACTCTTTCGACGACCATGCGCCGGTGTTCGAAAAGGACACTATTTTGGAACTGTTTACGCGCTCAGGTCTTTGCGAACGCGACAAACCGAGCTCCGGCAGCGAACAGGTTCTCCACGATAATTCTTTCTGCCATCCGTTGTGAATTATATTAACGTACAGTTTGTCTTCGTACGGCAAATCCCCGTGTCTGTCGAAACCGTGCAGAGAAAACGACGTGCAGCTTTCTATTCCCTGCGGCACAGTTCCTTCATTTCTTATGACAGTCCACATCCTGAACGCCGGTATGCCTGTATAAAACTGACAAAAAAGAGATACGCTTAATTTTGTTAAATCATCTTTTGTGCGGAAGCAGTACAATGACCCGTTCTCATTGTTAATTTTTTCATACCCGGCATATTCGAGCAGGACTCCCAGAGATGAATGAATCATTTCATTTCCTAAACGGTCTTCAGGGCAGTTCAATCCCGAAACAGAGATTTCCACCGGAGCGAATTCTTTTATATCCGCCCCTGCATAGTTTTCAGGAACAAAAGGCGTCGTCCCCAGATACAGAAGAACAAGGCGGTTTTCATCAGTAACGCCCCATTCCATGTATATACCGTTCTCGTGAATTTCTATCGTATTCATTTTATCCCTTTATTGCGCCCAATATGATGCCGCGTACAAAATATTTCTGTATGAACGGATATACGACAAGCATCGGAATCATCGCTATAAAAACTTTCGCCGCATCGAGTGATTTATTGGAAAGTCTGCTCATCAGCTTCAGCTGATCGGGCGTAAGGTTGCTCACATTCTGAGTGCTTATAACCATCTGCTGTATATATGTCTGCAGCGGATAATGCCTGTCGCCGGACGACAGAACAAGTCCCTGGAAAAATTCGTTCCAATATCCTACACTCACGAACAGAATCATCGTTGCTATTACCGGCACGGAACAGGGGACAATGATCATAATAAGTATGCGCCACGGCCCGGCTCCGTCCACACGGGCGGCTTCCTCAAGTTCTCCGGGAATCGACTTGAAAAAGTTCATGAGAATAATCTGATAAAACACCGGCAGACTGCCTGCGAGAATCAGTCCGGTTATGCTGTCCAGCAGGTGATATTTTACCATCGTTATGTACCACGGAATCGCGCCGGCGTTGAACAGCATGCAGAACATCAAGAACCACAGAAGCATGTTGCGCAGCGGAAATTCGCGCTTTGTCTTCGAAAGCGGATATCCGAGCAGAATCATCACGACGAGGGAAAACAGTGTTCCGAAGACTGTCCGTTCTATCGAAATGAGGAATGAATTGAAAAACTTTGCGTCCCCCATTATTTCCTTATACGAAGCAAGCGAAAAACCGACCGGCATAATAGTTACCAGACCGGAATTTGCCGCGCTTTTATCGGATATTGAAAGGCAGAAAGCGTACCACAACGGATACAGACACGTCACTGCAAGCAGAATCAGCAACGCATACAGAAATGTATTGAAAGCCGTTGAGCCGGCCGTTTTTTCTCTAATCATTTTTCATCGACCTCCCGTCAGAAAATTTTATAATCCGCAAATTTCCACGCGCACCAGTATGAAACAGTGATAAGCAGAAAACTGATGACTGATTTGAATAATCCCGCGGTAGTTGCAAGCGAGAACTGCAGATTAACAAGACCGATACGATACACCCACGTATCAAGGATGTCGCCTGTAGAATACACCATAGGATTATACATGTTAAAAATCTGGTCGAATCCCGCGTTCAATGCATTTCCGAGCCCCAAAACTGTCATCAGGACAATCGTGGACATGATTCCGGGGATAGTTATATGCCACACCTGGCCCCAGTGTCCCAAACCGTCTATCGAAGACGCCTCATACAAATTCGGATCTATTCCCGTCAATGCCGCTATGTAAATGACGGCATTAAAACCGAATTCCTTCCATACATCAGTTCCGATTGCAAGCTGCCGGAAATATTTCGATTCACTGAACCAAATGACAGGCTTCCCGCCGAACAGGGAAACAACCTGGTTTACTATACCGTCCAGACTGAATATTCTGAGAATGATGCTTGCCAGAATAACCCATGAAAGAAAATGGGGTAAATAGACTATTGTCTGTATCGCTTTTTTAAATCTGAGATTCACAACTTCATTCAAAAGAAGCGCGAATATGAGCGGTACAATAATATTAAGCACAATTTTCCATCCTGCTATAATTATCGTATTTTTAATAACCCGTGCTGCGTCGCTGAGACTGAATAAGTATTTGAAATTTTCCAATCCGACAAATGCCGATTTCCAGTATCCCAATCCCGGATTGTAATTTTCAAAAGCAATAACAATGCCGAACAACGGAACAATGGAAAATAGAATAAGCCACAGCAACCCGGGAATGCACATGAAAAAGTAATGTGTTTCAACACTTAACGATGTTCGTTTTTTCATTTCCGTATTCTCCTTTTTAACAGGAGCGGCGGCAAATCGTTCCGGTTCACCGCCGCAGTACCTGCCTGACTTCACTTACTCAGAGTCCGGACTTCCTTTGTAATTTCCTGTCCTCCTTCAGAATTCCATCGTTTGACATACGCATCGAATGCGCTTATATCGTCCTTTCCGGTAACGATGCGAAGGCCTATTTCTTTTTCCGCCGTTTCAAGATTCGGCCATTTAATTTCCATGGCGGGAGTCTGACTGTAACATCCGCTGTAAACGCTCTTATCGGGACGGGCATTCGCAGAAGGCTTTACGCCCGCAAGAATCGAATACAGACGCGGAAAATTGGAACCGTCGATATTAAAATTCTCAATCGAAAGTTCGTTACTGCCCTGTTTGTAGCCTTTTATACCGTCTTTGAGAGAAAGGCAGTCGTTGTAAAGAAGTTTAAATGCACTGCCCGTTTCGTTGAAATCCTCCGCCGTCTTTTCACCGTTAAGAACCTGCATCAGATTTTCATATGTCACCTCGCATTCGTTCAAAGCACCCATGGAATTACGCAGCGGATACCAATATATGGAAGTACCTTTTCCGTATTTCGTAGTCAGAACATTTTCGTCGCGAACCCATATATTGTTAATAATTATGCCCGCTTTCGCGACATCATCCGATACATTTTTATTAAATATGATGTATGAAGCGACGGGGCACTGTTCTCTCGTATTCCACTTTCCGTCGTCAGTGCGGACAATATAGGACTGCCAGTCCGCATGCGGGTCGTTTCTGTAGGCGTCAACAGAACCGTAGCCTATTTTCCACCAGGCACAGAAATACATGCCGACGTGACCGGCGTTTATTTCCTCGTCGGAACTGTCGCGGACACCCATCTCCGGATCAATCAATCCTTCCTTATACCATTTTGCAAGACGTGCAAATGCTTTTCTGCTGTTCGCTGTATTAGTTCCGTATACATACGTTCCGTCCGAATCTTTTATCCAATATCCGGGATATGCGTCGTAAGCGGCAAATACAGGTTCAAAACCGCAGTTTGCGACGCCTGCCGAAAGAAAATTCGTATAAAGGCTGTTATTTTTATCAGGACCGGCAATCGGAATTGTTGCGGACCCTGCAGGCTTCTTTTCTTTGAAAACTTTCGCTATATGCTCTATGTCGTCGAGTGTCTCAGGTTCCGCGAGGCCGTATTTGTCAAGCCAGTCTTTTCTGACATTCACCATGGATTCTCCTGATGCCGCTACGTCCACACCGACCATGCACATCTGACGTCCGTTGTACATCGAATACGTGTACGCCGAACCGTCGCCGGAATCCATGATAGCCTTTACCTGGGGCGAAGCATATTTCGGAAACAAATCAGTAAAATCATACAGCATGCCCGATTTCGCCGCCGCAAGCATTTCTTTGCGTCCGCACTGCATGCCGTCCGGCAGGGTGTTGCTCGCTATGCACATATTCACTTTCTGGCTGTAATCATTGCCCGTAGCTGCGGACCAGTCGACAACAATTTTTATATTAAAATTGTCGAGGAGATATCTCGTATAAACATTATTTTCGTTTGTATCTCCCTGCGGGAACGGCAGCGTCGGATATGCCATCTGTCCGATATGAACTTCAACGACATGATCAAATTTCATAAACGGATCTGCGACACCAGTATCCGTCCCCGACTTTCCGGTATTCTTTGCCGCCGTATTTTTCGTACATCCCGCGGCAAACAGCACTAAAGAACCTGTCAGAAGAAAACATATTTTCCAAGCTGTTCTTTTCATCACTGTATCCTCCTTATTTATTTTTATACTAAATCCTGAGGATACGGAAAACAACCTGCATTTGTTCTGAATTAATATACGAATTTTTCCCATCAGGGAGAAAATTGTTTTGCATATTCAGAACAATTCATCCCTGTTTCCTGCAGAAAAACTTTAGAAAAATATTTCGGATCCTCGTACCCGACAAGCAGCGCAAGTTCTTCGGTTCGTATCCGTTTCGCCCGCAAAATGTGCGTCGCATAATCAATCCGCTCGTTTTTCAGAAAATCGTAAAATGTATCCCCTGTCTCCTGCCTGAAATTGATGGAAAAATAACTTCGACTCATATTTACGGCCTGAGCCACTTCTTCCGAAGTTATCTGGGAAGCGAAATTATTTTTAATAAACATAACGGACCGCAGAATACAGACTTTCATATTTCTGTATTCAGTGAGCTTATCGACATAATAATATACATATTTTCTGCACTCTTCGATCCAGTCAAATCCGTCGGATCTCTCGTTCAGAAAAGGAACATCCCGTATCAAATCGAACGATATTTCCAATTCCTGCGATATCCACATAAGAAGCCGTTCAAGCTGCCTTTTACTTATGCCTGACTTTTTTATCTCTTCCATCAACCGGTAATACACTCTGTCGCAATATACCCACTGCAGTTTTCCCCATTCAGCTCTGATTGCATTAAGTGCTTTCAGAGACAGGCCGTCTTCTTCATCAGTGATTCCATCGTCCGCAGAAATTCCCGGTTCACTATCAGCATCGGATTCATCTTTGTCCAGCAGTTTTCCGATTCTGCTGAACGTCTTTTCGCAGTCGGTCTCTTCAAGCCGCAATTTCGAAATATAATCCAATACGCCGTACTGCATTGCACTATGAACGTTTTCAAAATCTTCATGAAAACTCAACACAACATATTTCAGAGAGGGAAACTGTTTTTTGCTTATTTCTATAAATTCAAATCCCGAAATAAGCGGAAGGGAAATATCCACGATTGCAAGATCGACCTGATGTCCTTTCAGAAATTCAAGAGCCTGCATGCCGTTCGCGACATCTCCCACAACCCTGAGATTATACTTTTCCCAGTATATAATGGAACGCATCCCCTCTCGTGCAAGTTTGTCGTCATCAATTATAAGTACGTTATGCATTCCGCTGCTCCTGCCGCATAACAGGAAGCACCAGCTTTACCGTTGTTCCCCTGCCCGCTTCGCTCTGTATTTCAAAAACAGACGCATCACCGTAAAACTGCTTCAAAGAAAGCTGTACATACCGTAAACCGATTCCTTTATTCATCCGGCCGGAACTGATTTCAACAGGTTCACCGGATGAAATCTGACTTATCCCCCTGCCGTCATCCGCAATCACAATAACTATCTCCCTGCCGTTTGTCGTCATCGTCACCCATAAATTTCCGAAATCGTCCATATTATGACATATTGCGTTTTCCACAAGAGGCTGGAGAATTAAACGTGCGCACGGACAATCCATGCAGGAATCAATACGTATATCGAGCCAGACATTGAAATTGTACCGTTTTTTCTGAAGCTCAATATACATTTCAAGAGATACGATTTCCGTTCTGAACGTCGCTTTTTTTTCAATTTTTCCCAGACTGTATCCAAGAATATAATTCAAATGATAAACGTAATCATCCATTTCCTTCTGATGATTTTTCAATGCCATCCAGTGCAGAGAATTCAAAGCATTCATAAGAAAATGCGGATTTATCTGATAATACAACTTTTCCAATTCAAGCTGCCGGCATTCACATTCCTCTTTTCTCAAATTTATTTCCAAACTGCTCACATTCTTTTTCATGTCGCTGAACGAAAACATAAAATCATCAAATTCATCTATGTTCGTATGATAAAGCAGCGTTTCCGGCAATCCCGCTTTCACTTTCTCCAATTCCCGGCCGAGAAACAGGGCCGGCTGATAAATAAAGTGATAAAACAGAAAAAGAATAAGTATGATGCTTGCCACTCCCATAGCCAGAATGAACATCGTACCGAGCTGCCAATGATATTCTTCCCTAAAGTAATCGGCATATGGGACGGTAAGCATATAATAAAAACCGAATTTGCTCTTTGCAACAACATACCGGTATTTTCCCAATTCTCCGAGTTTTCCGGGCTGAAGAGCGACCTGCACACCTTTCGGAAAATAAGTTTCATTCGTACTGAAACATACAGCACCGTTCTCGTTTAAAAGCGAAAAGATGTACGGTATTTTACGCAATGATGAGATATCGGTAATCATTCGTGCTGAATTGTCTACCTGTTCTATATACACGAAATACTCGCCGTCAAACATCTTTGCTCCGCGCAATACGGAAATCACTTCGCGGTCGGACAACGCGTTGAATGTCACGTGGATTCCCTGGAAAGTAAGCGCACCCATACGTATCAGCGACGACAAACTCCGCGGTTCAGCTTTTTTTACAGGCATTGTCGTAAATTCTGAATTCACAATCTCGTTTCTGTCATTCAATTTCACATATCCCAGAAGCGTCGCTTTCGGGTGGGAAAAAGCCATTGTGTTGATATTCGTCGTTATGTCTTCCGCCTCCCGGATTTTTTCATAATGTTCCGTTACCGATAAATACTTGTTGAATCCTCTCCCTACCGGACCGGTCGACAGCATCTGCTGCGACATACTGAGTAATTCCGAGTAAGAGGATTCCATTTGATCCGCTATATGATATAAGTCGGAATTCATCACCTTTTCGATTCTATTATGCTCAACTCCCTGTATAAGGTATGAATAAAAGACGAACAGAACGACGCACCATGCTGCTATGCCCGTCATCATCATAAGCAGAATCCGCTGCTTTAAAGAATGAATATGATTGAACTTCAGCTTTCTTATTATGTTGAATTTATCTGCGACTCGTTTCATACAGGTTTTCAGTATAGCACATTTATTTGCACAATAGTTTTTTTCCCCTCAGAAATACATATTTTCAGAATATTTTTCCAAAAAACAGGGATGAATATGCATGCCAGGTTATTGACACTTTCCTGGTAAAAGAATATAGTAGACAACGTTCACCCTAAGTGAAATACGGGCTATTAGCTCAGTAGGTAGAGCAACGCCCTTTTAAGGCGTGGGTCTGCAGTTCGAATCTGCAATAGCTCACTTGAACAAAAGCTGAATCATTACTGATTCAGCTTTTGTTTTTTAGGCTAATTCTTTGTAATCAATAAAAAAGTGCTGCAACGAAAAAAACAGATCTTATAGTCAGACCGAAATTACTTTTATATTATTTGCTTCCAATTCATCGAGGGTATCCCTGTCGATATTTTTATCCGTTATAATTTCTGATACACGCGAAAAATCGTTCACAAGATAGAACGACCGGACATTCATCTTACTGCTGTCCGCAACGAGAATTGTTTCTCTGGAATACTTTGACATCAGTCTTTTTATTACAGCTTCCTGAGGCAGTGCGCAAAAATAACCGTCTCCTGGAACTATACCGTTCAGGCCGAGTATGGCCCTATCAGCACGAAAATGACTTATGGTTTCCTCTGCAATGTTACCGACCATTGTGCTGGGTCCCTGCACAAGTTCCCCGCCGGTCAGGTAGATTTTAAATCCGTTTCCCCCCATCAGCGTCTCGCCAATATTTGAATTATTGGTTACAACGACAAGATTTTCCTTTTTCTGGAGTTCCTCGGCAACAAAAAGATTCGTACTGCCGCCGTCTATCATCAGAATTTCATCATTCTGAATTATTTCTGCAACATATTCGGCAATACATTTTTTTTCCTTGCTGTGCTGTCTGCTCCGTTCGAACAGGCTTGTAGCCATCCACGGGGAATACGGTTCTTTCAGCACAGCGCCCCCGTGAGTGCGTATAATCAGACTTTTCTGTTCCAGCAGAATCAAATCCCGCCGGATTGTTGCTTCCTGAGTTTCCAGCTTCTCCGATAATTCCGTTATCGTCATATTCTGATTTTCATTCAGCAAATCGAGGATTTCGTTTCTTCTTTCATCAGGATTCATTTTTTTCACTTTATTTTTCCATCTTTTACGGCTCTCTTTCGGACTGCAGTAAAATATATTTTTTATTCGTGCGGAAGGTTTGTATCCAGCCGCTTACGACATGATTATTGAATATTATAACAAAAAAAATACGGAAAATAAACAGCAGACGTTAAATTTTGTCATTAAAAATATAAAAAAATAACATTTCAGTACATAAATAAAGAGAGACATGCTGAATATTTACATTATGCAACATATCTCTCTTCCGAATTCACTGCATATAACCGAGGACAACCGGCGTCGACCGGTAACCGATTCCCATCCGGTCTATTCCCATATTGATCAGTTCGAAAAAATGCTCCTGAGTCCGAATGCAGCCGGCACCTTTGACTTTACACCTGCCGTGGACGGCATCGAGCATAACTTTGACGACTTCCGTCGTCGCGCCTTTTACTTCTCCTTCGGTATAGAAACCGGTGGACGTCTTCACAAAGTCAGCTCCGGCTGTACAGGCTGCGTCCGATGCTTTTGCAATCTCATCAAGTGTAAGCGCATCCGTCTCCAGAATGACTTTTATGGAGGCACCGGATTTATGAACTGCATCCGCAACCGCTTTTATATCGTTACCGAACGCCGTCCATTCTCCGCTGCGGATAAGTCCGTAGTTCGAGACCATATCAATCTCGTCCACTGTATGGATTTTTGTGTTATTTCTGAGGATTATTTCCGCCTGTGCAACTTTGCTTTCCGTTGAAGAAGCCCCGAATGGAAAATCGCATGTTACGCAGATACCTGTCGCGGATCCTTTGCACAATTCCTGCGCAACGGGAAGATTGGCAGGGTTTATACACACAGTTTTGCAGCCGAATCTGATGCCGGCCGTTATCTGCTCGCGTACTTCCTGCAGGGTAAACTGCGGTTTTAATACGGAATGGTCAATATACCCTGCCAACTCCGATACGGTCATGTGTTCCGCAGGTTTCGTCAATTTCATGTTGTTCCTCCTTATATAAAATTCATTTATTTGCAAGCCAGCCGGTGATTTTTTCCGAATTGAACAAATCGAAAATATCCGGCTCCTTTTCCAGCGACTGAAAATAACTGTTGTCCGCAAATAAATCCGTATACGGACGCCACACAGAACCGGATGACACGCCGATTTCGCCTTTACTGCACCGGGCTACCGATACGGTCTCTGTCTGACCGCGTTCCCTGAATACCGGTCCGCTTTCCGGTATCTCGAACGATACGGGATTATAGCCTTTAAAATAGGGTTTCTTTTCTATGTCGGCATTCCAGAAAGCATGGCAGTAAAAATTTGCAACAACCGCAGGCCCCTGCGAAATATACGTGCAGTGAAACCATCCGGGTGGTACGGCATATAACTGATTTTTTCCGAACACACCGATATATCTGGTCGAAATGTCGCATGGGTCGATGAAAACGGAAACTATCTCCCCTTCAAGTACCTGAAACACTTCAAGTTCATGAATATCGTTGGCATGACCGAGCGATCTGTTCTGCACCGGAGAAGGAAGTACCGGCTGTCCGTTATACAGTATTACATCGACGTACAGTTCGGTACCGTCTTTCAGTTTCCTGTTCGTAATATTTCTCATGCTCATATATAACGGACAGGAAGGAAACTCCTGATTTTGCGGTACTGAAAGATAGAGTTTCTTTTCCCTGAATGCATCTCTGATTTTATCAGTCGTTACAGGGGTTGCGGGAAACGTCTCTGCTGCGGTATCCGAAAAACCGGGAGCAGCCTTCAGCAGAGATTTTTCAACATCGATAGTTAAAACGCGGCTGGGAATCCGTATTTCCAGCTTCGCAGGAATAAAATCCATATTTTCTCCTCATAATAAGGGTTAAGCGGAGTGTGCGGGCTACGCACATCCTAATGCGGACGCACTGCTACAGCGTAAGCGCATGCGCAATCATTTTATCCACAGTCAGTCCGTACGCCTGCAGAAGCACGTCTGCACTTCCGGTGGAACCGAACGTATCGTTGATACCCATGTTGTATACTTTTACCGGTTCGGGAAGATTGCTTTGACAGATGACTTCATCAACCGAGCTGCCGAATCCGCCCACTATTGAGTGTTCCTCGGCGGTGAGTATGCGCCCGCACTGCGCGGCCTCACGTATTGCGTCTTTATCGATCGGTTTTATCGTATGAAAATCATAAACGGAAACACTTTTCCCTTCCGCTTCCAGTTTTTCTGCTGCCTGAAGTGCCATTGAAACCATAATGCCGGTCGCAAGGATTGCTATATCTTTTCCCTGCCGCAGACGCATTGCCCTGCCGATTTTAAATTCATAGGTATCCGGCATACAGACAGGGACTGGACTTCTTCCGAGCCTGAGATATACGGGTCCGTCGTATGCTGCCGCTGCGGCGACGGCTTTTTCGGTTTCTCCTGCATCGGCCGGTACAAGTACCGTCATATTCGGTAACGCCCGCATAAGCGCAATGTCTTCGACCGCCTGATGTGTTGCACCGTCTTCGCCCACGGTAATGCCTCCATGTGTCCCGACAATTTTTACGTTAGTATGCGGATAACAGACCGACTGCCGTATCTGATCGAATGCCCTGCCGGCGGCGAATACTGCAAATGTACAGGCAAACGGAATAAAACCAGTCGTCGCCAGTCCTGCGGCAAAATCAACCATATCGGCCTCTGCGATTCCGAGATTGAAACAGCGGTCGGGAAAATTCTTATTAAAATCTCCCGTCTTCGTCGCAGACATAAGATCCGCATTTAAAACTGCAACTGCGGTGTTTTCTCTTCCAAGTTCGGTTATTGTCTTTCCGAATGCATCTCTTGTTGATATATTTGTCATTTTGCATCTCCGTACTGCGCATCAAGTTCTGCAATAGCCTGCGCCAGTAATTCGGGCGACAGATCCTTCGCGTGATGATACGCAACCTGATTTTCCATATATGAAACGCCTTTTCCTTTCACTGTGTTCAACACAATAAGAGTCGGTATTCCTTTCGTATGTTCCGCTTCGCGAAACGCTTCGTCGATCCGGTTGTAATCGTGGCCGTCTATCTCACACGTATGCCACCCGAACGCCTTGAATTTTTCCGCGATTGGTTCCACTCCGAGAACTTCGGCGACGGAACCGTCTATCTGCAGTCTGTTGCTGTCTACCATCGCGCAGAGGTTGTCCAGCTTATAATGGGGAATGGCCATGGCGGCCTCCCATATCTGTCCTTCTTCTATCTCTCCGTCTCCCATAAGGCAGTACACCCGCGACGAGAGTCCCTTCTGCCGCACGCCGAGCGCCATTCCGCCTGCGAGCGACAGTCCCTGTCCGAGCGATCCCGTGGAGATCTCGACGCCGGGCGTTTTCCGGCAGTCGGGATGTCCCTGCAGAATGCTTCCGTATTTTCTGAAATCAGCGAGTTCGTTGCGAGGAAAATAGCCGAGTTCCGCCAGCACCGCATATAAAAGCGGCGCACAGTGTCCCTTGCTGAGCACAAACCGGTCCCTGTCTTCCATGTCCGGATTACGGGGATCCTGATGCATATGCCGTTTGTACAGCACCGCCACTGCATCAGCCGCGGAAAGACTTCCCCCCGGATGTCCGCTTCCGGCCTTCTGTATCATCGTCACGATGTCTTTTCTGAGTGTGCCGGAAAACAATTTTATTTCCCGCATGTCATCATCATTCATAGTACCACCTTCCATTATTTTGTTTTCTGTGTTCGTAGTTCTTTCAGTATCTGTGTTTTCAAAAATTCGTGTATGATTCCGTTCATCTGCTTCTGATGCTCCTCTCCGCTGATACTTTTTGAAACAGTTTCGGTAAAAACCGCACCGGGAATGTTCTCCGCGATTTTTTTTGCAAGAGAAATAAGATGTATGCTGTCGTTGTCTGTTGCAGCAACCCGTACCGGTATGCGCAGCATTGCAAGCCGGTCAAACGAATCGAACGCAGTACCGTCTGCCACGGCAGTCAACCGTTCGACTGCAGCTGCAATATTGGTTACGGAAAACTGTTTCAGGCACGAGTACGCATTTGCAAATTCATACGCCGCAAGACTTCTGTACGTATCGGTCATCGTAAAATCAACAAGCCCTCTGACCGGTCCTTCCTTTCCCAGAAACGAAGCGATTTCACGGTACACCCGCAGATTCGCCGCCCCTCTTTCACATCCGACAGCAGGACGGAGTATCAGCAGCGCGCTCGCCCGCTCCGGATGTTTCAGGGCAAATCCAATAGCAGCCGCAGCCCCGAGCGATATACCGCCGACTACCGCTCTGTCGATTTTCAGCTCATCCATAAAGGTAGTAAGATCATCCGCGAGCTGTCCGATGCTGAACGGTTGACGCGCTCCGCAAACGACGGTGTTACCATGAAGGCGCAGATCGTACGACAGAAAGCGAATTCCTTTTTCAGGCTCTCCGTACAGTCCGACAGGCTGCTCCAGCGTTCCTCCCAGCCCGTGAAGCAGGATAAAAGGCAGTCCCTTTACGGCGTCCACGTAATTGAACTCCAGTCCCGAAACACACAGTCTTTTACATTTTTCAGACATACGCGCTGCCTCCTTCAGCCTGTTTCAAATACATGATGCTCTGCTCCATGCACCTTGAGACGGATGGATTCAGACCATGCACGATAACCGGAGCATCGGGGCAATATGTACGTATAAGAGAAATGTACAGCGGAATATTCAGCAGCCCGGATCCCGTGGGACCGCCTTGTATCCCAGTCGGGCTGTATATTTCTTTCATATGAAATAGTGAAACATATTCTCTGAGCATGCCGAACGCATTTTTCAGCACGTCGTCGCGGACTGATTCCTCCGTCCCGGACAGTATATTCGCTGCATCAAAAATGAGCTCAATACGTTTGCTGCCCATTTCTTTCAGAAGTTCAAGAGCTTTCCGCGGATCCGAAACGACATTCGCCTTTTCGGGTTCTATGCATATGCTGACTCCGGAACCTGCAGTTCTGTCCAGAATTACGGAAAGCGATTCTTCAAGATCACTCCACGCCTCAGGCGATGCGTTGTCCGGATGGAACTTCCACATATCCGCAGTGTCACGGGAACCGGTGCAAAGCGACACGCGCGGAATTCCCATCCTTTCGCAGGCAGCGATCAGGTATATCACTCCTTCCACCGCTTTTTTCCGTTCAGTCGTATCAGGAGCAATCAGATTGCACGTTCCCGATATGACCGGAATGCTGATGCCTGTTTCCGCCTGTGCGTTGCGTACACTGCGGCACAACAGTATGTCGACTTCAGCTTCTGGAACTGTCGGAAGTCCCATCGTTGAAAAATTGAACTGGGTGCACGAATATCCAGTCTCCAGAATATGTGAAAAATTTGCCCTAGGATCTTTTTCGGGCAGCAGTTTTGAAAACAATCCGAAATTCATTTTATGTCACACTCCCCGTTACAGCTTCCGTATATACCCGATGCCCGCGCTGTTTTACGGATTCCGAGACAGCCACAAGAACCCGTAAATCATGTATTCCCTCATCAATTGAAACCGGGCTCACCTTTTTGTGCTGTACGGCGTCCGCAAATGCTTCAAGTTCCAGTTTATAGAAATGGGCATCGGCTCCGAGCACTGATGCGTACTGACCGGTCTCCGCGGAAAAACATCTGACCTCACTTGACTTATAATACCAAGGAAGATACGTTTTGCAGTGTACCGACCCGCGGTCCCCGAACCAGACGAACCCTTCCTGCCAGTCATCGCGGACAGCAACAGTAAGATGCGCGTGAATCACCGCTTCGGAATTTTTTATGCCTGAGGTAATCATCCACGTATATATGCCGCCGGTTTCCGACAGATACGCTTCCACCCATTCCACAGTACCTGCAATAAACTGTATGGTATCGAAGAGATGCACGCCGTGAGTCATGAGATAATATTTCCGCTTGTCCGCTTTCGGATTTCCGCCCGGAGCCGGCTTTTTCAGCGAGCTCGTCAGAATCTGCGGCTGGAGATCATCGGTCATATCGTACCGGTACGCGGAATCGCAGTACCACGCAGAGCAGGACACCATAGTTCCGCCGTTTTCATCGATAAACTTTTTTGCAAACGCAGTACCGGGATCGAACCGTTTCATATTACCGACCTGAAACACAAGTCCTGATTTTTTTACGAGCGCCGAAAGTTCTTCCGTTTCTCCGATATCAACACCGACAGGCTTTTCCACAAACACGTGTTTTCCTGCTGCAACCGCCTTTTTCGCAAGTGCAACATGAAACACATCGGCTGTTGCAATAATAACCGCATCGAGCTGCGGATCTGACAGCATCAGGTCGAAATCGGTATACGTCTTTTCCGGCTGCCATTTCCGGTTCATTTGTGCAAGCAGATCTTCAGCAACATCGCATATCGCGTACAGTCTGATATTGTGCGCTTTTGTACAGGCATCAAAATGCGCTGCCTGAGCAATGGGACCGCACCCCAGTACACCGACATTTACAAGCTTCTCATCTTTTTCCATATGTCGCCTTCTTAAGACTGTGCAGCCACGGCATCGTTTTCGTATAGTCGGTTTTAAAAGCCAGAGATCCGGGTACAAGCACATCGGCACCGTTTTGTACAAGTTTTTCGACCGTATATTCGCGAATGCCGCCGTCGGCTTCCACGCGCACGTCGAGTTTTTTTTCATCGATGAACTTCCGCATCATGCCGATTGTTTCATATACGCGCGGATCGGGATCCTTGCCTTTGCAGCCGATAGTCTGTCCGAGACAGACGCACATATCCACGAGGCCGGTCGCAAGATATTCCATCATCTTTTCCGTGTCCGACTGCAGGGAAATCACAATTCCGGTTTTCAGACCGCTGTCGCGGATCAATTTGAGCTCCGCAACAGGGTCCCTGAATGATTCCGGATGAATATCGATAATGTCCGCACCGTTTCCTATAAACGAGTCGACGATTCTTTCGGGCCGTTCCGCCATTACGTGAATCTCGAACGGCCGCTGCGACACCTTCCGCAATGTACCGGTCAGATCGGGAAAAAAAAGCAGCGAAGGCGTGTAATATCCGTCGCCAACGTCGATATGAAAATAATCCGCATACTGGTTCATCTTTTTCACTTCTGATTCCAGATTTCCCAGATCGGCTGACCAGAGAGAAACTGCACACTCAGCCATTGCACACCTCCGCTGATTCCAAACTTCGTTTTGCAAGTACAGCGGCCCCAAAAAGGCCGGAATTTGTTCCGAGTGTAGTCCGTTCAATCGGTGTATCCCTGTAGAATGTATACGCCCGATCGTGCACCACGCTTTTTGTCGTATCAAGAAGAACATTCCCCAGATTTGAAACACCGCCGCCGATCAGCACCTTGTCCGGTCCGAGCAGATTGATCAGGCTCACAAGCCCCCGCCCAAGGTAATCGCCGGCTTCCCTGATAACAGCAAGCGCAAGCTCGTCTCCCGACTCAGCAGCATGCTGAATATCGACTGCGGTAAAATCGCCTGAAAGGCAGGATGATTTTCCGGCAGCTATCGCTTCCTTCATCATCCGTACCATCGCCCTGCCGCATGTGAACATTTCCAGACAGCCGTATCCGCCGCACACGCAGGGAATCTTCTGCTCCGAAATCACAATATGACCGAACTCTCCGGCAAAACCGAACCGTCCGCTGTAAATCTGTCCGTTCAGTATAAGCCCGCATCCCAAACCGGTTCCCACAGTGACTACCGCAAGATTTCTGGTTCCTCTGCCGGCACCGAGCATAAACTCCCCGAGCGCCGCCGTATTGCCGTCCTTCTCAAGAAACGACGGAACTCCGAATTCGCCGGAAAGAATGCTGACTATGGGAACATGATGCCAGTTGCCGAGATTTCCCGCATCGATGACGACACCCTTTGCACTGTCGACAGGTCCGGGCGCACCGATGCCGATTGCACTGAGCGTATATCCGCTGTGCGTTTTCTCTGTCTCGTCTATCACGTCGCGGATACACGCAATCATACGCTGCGTAATCTGTTCCTTTGTATCCGAATGTGCGTTCGTCGGAACCTTCTTCGATACAAGCAGATTGAAATTCATATCGCAGGCCCCCACGAGTATTTTTGTCCCGCCCACATCTATACCGATTACAAAATCCATATTCAACCTAAGCTCCTCTTTTCTGTCTATTCCAGATTTGCATGATTTTTTTCTATTTTCTCAGGTTCAAGCCGCATCTCCTGCGTCAGACACAGCGTAATGATGTCCCCGATGATAAACACGCTTTGTTCAAACAGGCTGTTCATCAGCTGGACTGATGCATCCTTTCCTTCGTGAAGCTTCATACTCGGTGCCTGAATCTGTATCGTACTGTCAGCCATCCGGCCCAGAACAGAATCGGGATTCGTCGTAAAAAGCATGATTTTTGCTCCGTACGCCTTCGCTTTTTCCGCTATGTTGACAGTCGTTTCCGTATTGCCCGAGCACGATACGATGACGAGCAGGTCGTTCTCCGTAACGGGCGGTGTGTTGATTCCCCATACTTCAAACGCCTGAAATCCGAGATGGAACAACCGCATTTCAAACGCTTTTACCGCAAGACCGCCCCTGCCGAGTCCAAGAAAAAACTTGCGGCCGGTTTCTCTGATAAGTTTCATAGCGGATTCGATTGCACCGGGATCAATACGGGTCAGCGTATCGAATATCTCCGCAGCAACTTTTCTCTCGTTCTCCGCAATGTTTTTGTTATCCATAATTTCTCCTGATAAAGTCGGGTATACCCCGGAAATAAATACTATTCGCTATATTGTTAATTGTTACGTCAGCCTTTTACGGCTCCTGCCGTAAGGCCCGAAACAATCTTCTTCTGGAAAAAAAGAACTATCAGAATAACCGGAATCGTACATGCAAACGACGCCGCAGAAATCTGTCCCCACGGCAGCGTATTGTGTACTCCCGGAAAAAGAGCAACCGCCACTGGAATTGTCCGCAGCTTGTCGGAAAGGATAAATGTCGAAGCAAAAATAAATTCATTCCAGCAATTAATAATAATAAGCAGTCCGACCGCAACGAATCCCTGAATAACAAGAGGCGTCATTATGTGGCTGTATATCTGAAATTCACCGCATCCGTCTATTGTAGCGGAATCCTTAAGCTCCACCGGTACCTGCGTATAAAACGTGCTCAAAACCCAGACGGAAAGCGGCAAATTGAAAGCAATATACGGAATAATCAGACTCATATAGGAATTCATCAGGTGTATCCGTTTGAAAAACAGAAACAGCGGACTCATTATCGCAATCTGCGGAAACATGGAACCTATCAGGAAAACGCCGAGTATAACGTTCTTCCCCATAAAATGCACCTTTCCGAGTGCATAGCCGCTGAGCGAACCGATAAAGAGACAGGCTGCCGTCACTGTGACGGAAATCAGCAGCGAGTTGCACATGTATCTGAAAAAAGACGTACTGCCGAAATTCGATTCTCCTGTCAGAAATACGTTCTTGTAATTCTGCAGCGTCGGCGGATCTGGCAGGACATGAAGATCCTTGCGGAACAGTTTGTCCTCAAAATTAAAAGATGCCAGACACTGCCACAACAGGGGAAATATGCAGAGCGCAATAACCGCAAGTATCGCACTATAAAACAACAGTTTTCCGATTCTTTCCGATCTGCCCGTATGTACCATAGAAACCTCCTACAAAACTATGTCAGCCGTACACCAGCCTAATTTTTCTGTTTTTTATCTCTCATCAAAAGCAGTAAATACATTGTCGAAAAAAGCATAATAATAATAAAAATGACTACGGACATCGCGGAGCCGTATCCTATTTTCAGATTTCTGAATATGGTTTTATATGCTTCCAGCGTCACATATTCCGTCGCGTTCCCCGGTCCTCCGTTTGTGAGATTCACCACCATGTCGAATACACGGAATGCATCCATTGTTCTGAACAGCAGCGTAATAAATACGACTTTCGCTATTTCCGGCATGGTGACATACAGGAATTTCTGAAATGCCGAAGCTCCGTCTATACTCGCCGCCTCATATTCTTCCTTCGGTATAACCTGTAAACCGGCAAGCAGCAGGATAAAAACAAACGGCGTCGTTTTCCATGCGTCGATCAGAATCGTAGAGCCTACTGCGGATTTCGGGAACGCAAGCCATGCTTTGTATTCGCTGATAAAACCCAGCCGTGAAAAAATAAAATTCAATATTCCGAACTGATCGTTCAGCATGAATTTCCACAGCACGGCCGATATAACAGTGGGGATAGCCCACGGAATAAGCATCACGGTACGGAGCAATCCGTTCCCGCGCAAACGGGCATTGGCAAGCAGGGCTATGCCCAAACCGAACACAAGTTCAAGAATTACACTGCTTATTGTAAATACACACGTACGCCCGATAGAAGAAAGAAACTGTGTATCGTGAAACAATGCAGTGTAATTAGCGAGTCCTGTAAATTCTTTCTTATTAAATTGCAGTGCATAATCCATAAAACTCAGTTTTACCGTAAAAAAAACCGGATAAAACATCACAAAAAAAACAATAAGCAGAGCGGGTAATAAGAAAGAATACCCGGTTATATTTTCCAGCACGCTGCGGCTGATAAAGTTTTTATTTCTCATCACTATCCTCATATGGTCCTCATATGCCTTTGCATTTGCAGCCTCCGGTATTGTTTACCGGAAAACAGATGCTGTCCAAAAAGATACATACCAACCGGTTATACTGTTTTCTGCACAATTCATTACTTCCTGGACAGCATCCTTTCTTCTTCACCTCAGTCTTTCAAATGCTTTATTTCCGTGCTTATTGTGAAAGGATTTTATTAAGTCCTGTCTCAAGCCCGGGAAGCATCTGTACTGCAGTTTTTTCTCCGAGCAGTACACTGTGAATATCAACCTGCATCGCGTCGCTCAGTTCCGCATAATACGGAGAGACGGGGCGCGGATGCGTAGTCAGGAACACATTATAAAAATTCGTATAGTACGGATATTTTGCAATTACTTCTTTGTCATGATACAGCCGGTCAAGCACCGGAATAACCCCGTTTTCATACATAATGGCTTTCTGACCGGTATCCGTACTCGTTGCAAATTTTATGAATTTTACCGCTTCGGCAGCATGTTTTGTGTTCGCGGCAATCATAAGGCTCCATCCGCCGAGGCATGCAGCTCCGTCTTTTCCGTGGAATCCCTTCGGCATTGGAACGACTCCGACTTTTCCTCTCACTACACCAGATTTTTCACATTCCTGCCATGCGTACGGCCAGTTCCTCATAAACACGGCACGCCCGTCGAGAAATACTTTCAAAGATTCCTCTTCCGTCCAGTTTACGACTCCCTCAGGAGTAATCTGATATTTGTGAATAAGATCGGCCATAAACTGAATCGCTTCTGCCGCATTCGGTGAATTCAGTACGGCTTTCCCGTTCGTCCCGAGAACGTCGGCATCGTTTCCCCAGATATATTCAAGCGCGTTGCATATAAGCCCTTCATACTGTGCCCCCTGCCATGTAAAACCGATCATATCTTTTTCTTTCGACTGTATATCTTTCGCGATCTTTACAAGCTCGTCCCAAGTCTTCGGCGGTTTGTATCCGTATTTTTCAAGCAGATCAGCCCGGTAGTACAACATTCCGCCGTCAGTAAACAGCGGAAGCGCCCACGTTTCTCCCTTGTAAATGCCGGCATTCAACGGACCTTTCAGATACTGATTCTTTTCCGCCGTCGTCAGGTATTTGTTTAATGGAAGTGCCCAGCCGGAAGAAGCAAATTCCGCAGGCCAGACAACGTCAACACTGTAAATATCAGTAGTATCGTCGCCGGCCGAAAGCATTGTTACCAGAGAATCATGTACCGTATCGGAATTCGACGGCATTTTAATCCAGTTAATTTTGATATCAGGATTTTCCGCTTCAAAGGCTTTGATCAGATTCACCGGCGAATAAACGCCCATCCGGAGATTCAAAGTCACAACTTTTTCTTTTTTCCGCCCTTTCGCACAGACAACAGCGGGAATAATCATGGCAATAACCATGATAGCCAACAGTTTCTTCTTCATAATTTCCTCCTATGAAAAAAATCAGGTACAACCCTGTCGGACAAGGCATATCTGTGCACGGACGTGCAATCACATGTTCCCCGTCCTTCAATGTAAATATTATACACATACAATGTTTATTTTGTCAAATTTATTTTACAAAAAATGTAATATATTTACATAAAATACGTAATACAATGTTATATTTGAACTAATTTATTTACCGACAGTATCCGCAACGGAAACGATGAAGACAGAATCTTTATGGAAGAGCTCTATTTCAGGGAGAGGAATCGATTGTATTCCTCCCCATATTCAATATCATCCATTCTTCATGTTATACTCAGTATTAATGAAGAGATGTATCACAGTATTTACCGCTTCGGCGTTTTTTTTAATCAGGCTCTGCGCGGAACCGCAGCTTGAATCGACGATAAAAGCGGAAACACTTCCGTCGCCTCCGAAGCCGAAAGGCAGACCGAGCGTCGCGCTTGTGCTATCGGGCGGCGGGGCCCGCGGGTTCGCTCATATTCCCGTTCTGGAACTGCTCGAGGAAGAACATATTCCCATTGATATGGTCGTCGGCAACAGTGCCGGTGCTATCTGCGGTGCGCTTTACTGTGCCGGATATACACCGAAGCAGATTCTTGAGCAGATGTATATATTCAGCAGCGGAGCCGTGCTGAAGGACGCTCCGTATTCGCCGTTCGAACAGATTCTCGGGGAACACAGTACGCTCAATGCTCCGGTGAATATACAGTTCGTAAGCATGGGACGGTCTTTTTCGCTCGGCATGGGAAACGGTGTGCTCACAGGGCAGAACGCGTACGAACTTTTCAAGGAACTTACAATACGGCTTCCGTCGAACCTCAATTTCGACGACCTGCCCGTTCCGTTCCGCGCGGTCACGACGAATCTTATTAAAGGTGAAATCGAAGTGCTCGACAGCGGCGACATTGCGGAGGCTGTGCGGTCGAGTATAAGCATTCCCGGTCTCTTCCGTCCGTTCGAAAAAAACGGTCAGTATTATGTTGACGGACTTGCGCTCGACGACACGCCCGTGGACGTCGCCGTAAAGATGGGATACGACATAATCATCGTCTCGTCGCTGTCGGACGGTATGGAAAACGATCCGCAGAAGTTCGACGCGAATCCGCTTGTCGCTGTTCTCCAGATGATAAACATGGATCAGGCTGCCCGCAACAGAAACAACAATCAGTTCGTCGCGCTTAACATATATCCTGATTACGCGGGTGAAACGCTCATATCATATGCCCGCGGAGCGAAGATATACAGCGCAAGCAAAAAATCAATGGAACAGTACCGGACGGCGTGCAAAGCGCTGTATAACCGGATTTTTCCGGACGGAAAGGCGGCTGCAGAAAAGCGGACGGAAAAAAAATACAAACCTTCGTACGGCGACAACACATATCTTTCCGTCAATCATCTTTCGATTCAAAACGCAGACAGGGCCGACGAAGCGTTCATTACAAAGCAGTACGACAAAATCAAAGGTAAGGATTTTACCGAATCGGATTTTATGGAATTATCCGACTCGATTTACTACACCGGCAAATACCGCAATGTCGTAACAAGGATAACGGGCGGCGAAGGAAACCGCACGCTTGAACTGATTCTGCGTCCCGAGCAGAAGGAATACGGCATGATTCTTTTCAGCGGAGATCTTGCCGGAACTGTTGCAATGGATTCGACGCTCGGCGTTGCGCTTTCTTCGGACATTCAGTGGCGGGGACTTACCGGATACGGCTCCGTCATCTCGGCAAAAATTTCGGCATTCAACGGGTTCAGCGGCGAACTCATGTTCCGCCATCCGCTCGGCTCCCGCGTGTTTTCACAGACAACGCTTGTTTACAAAGACAGCGCATACAACACGAGCGCCGGATGGGCGTACTACCCTTCGTCGCTCATGACGATACAGAAGGCGTCCGCAAATCAGAAATTCGGCGTAACGCTTGCGGGAACGAGCAATGTTTTTTCAACAGGCGCCGGGATAAACTGGTTCGACACGCGCGATGCCGTCGCTGACGGCGTGTCAATGATGACGGGTGACTTTTTCGGAAATTTTACGCTCAACACGCTCGACTCCACCTGCTTTCCGACAAGCGGCGCGTATGTTTCAATACAGGGAACAGGCGTTCTTCCTATAAGTAAACAGGCGGATGTGTCGCTCTTCGACATAACGCAGGCTGATTTCATCGGCGCTGTACCGCTGGGGAATGCGTTCAACCTTATTTTCGACGGATTCGCCGGCACCGACATCAGCCAGCAGCTGAACAAATTCAGCGGGCTCAAGCCGGTATACGGATTCTCTCTCGCCGACCGCCGGTTTTTCCCGCAGATTTCCGCGCAGGCTCCGTGGCGTATCCACAAGGCTGCAATAAGCGGCACACTTCAGTTCTCCCCCAGGACTGATCTGACCGTATTCGGCATGAAAACGATGCTTTTCATCTCCGGTGCCGTGGGAAACAGCTGGGACAGCTATGCGGAACTGTCTCTCGAAAACCTGCAGTGGCGCGCTTCATTCGACGCGGGCATTCGTATTCAGGACAACTTCGGCATTCTTCTGCGCGTCGGAACAGGTACGACGAAGGGATATGTGCTTCCCTTCATATCGCTCGATATAGGAAATATCCGTTTTTAACCGCATTTCGAAAAAATCATTTTCCGTTCGAATTTTCTTGACAATTCGGAATCTCGCTGTATACTGAAACTGGTTTCGTGAAAGCAGTTTCACAGACACAAGGAACGGATATGCCGCAGAATGCCGCAACGATTTATGATGTCGCAAAGAAAGCACAGGTAAGCCCCGCCACTGTTTCCCGCGTTCTCAACGAACCGTCGAAAGTGAACGCCGTCAAACGCGACACGGTGCTGGCTGCCATCGCTTCCCTCCACTTTATTCCGAAAGCTGCGGCTGTCGCAAACGCACGTCAGTCGTACAAGAAAATCGGCGTTATTGCTCCGTTCTTCACGCAGCCGTCGTTCATGCAGCGTCTGCGCGGTATTTCAAGCGTATTATCGGGTCACCATTACGAAATCGTCGTCTATTCGATCGAGAGTCAGGAAGAAATGCTCGAATACATCGATATGCTTTCCGGCAGCAGGCGCGTCGACGGGCTTATCGTTTTGTGCCTCGAACCTACCGATACGATGCTTTCGAAGCTGCGTGAATCGGAAATTCCCGTCTGTTTCGTCGAATCGAACAAGGAAGGATTTGATTCCGTCTCCATCGACAACGAAGCCGGCGGAAAATGCGCCGCAGAATTTCTGTTTAACAGAGGATACCGTAAGCCGGGATTCGTCGGCGAATCGTCGAATAAAACATACGCTGTTCCCGCTACGGAGGAACGCCTGAAAGGATTTACAAAATACTTTGCGAAGCACGGCATCAGTGTTCTGCCGAACCACACGTGGCTCGGCGAGCTCACCGATCAGAAAGTCGACGAGGGAATCTCCGGGCTGCTTTCTCAGGAGGACCTGCCCGACTGTATTCTCGCTTCGAGCGACCTTATAGCAATCCGCGTGATGAAACTTGCAAAAATAAAGGGTATACGGATTCCTGAGGATATTGCCGTCGTCGGATTCGACAATCTTGATTTTACCGAGTATCTGAATCTGACGACGGTGAGCCAGGAGCTCGACGAAAGCGGCAGGACGGCCGCGGAACTCATTCTCGAACGGCAGAGAGACCCGGGCAGAACGGCACGCAAAGTGCATATCCAGCTCAGGGTTATTGAACGGGCTACAACCGGCACGAAAGCCGGAAGCACAATATAACAGGAGGCCTTATATGAATAAGGGTATGAAAGCTGCAGCGCTGTTGTGTGCGGCAGCTGTGGTAGGAACTGTTTCCTGGACCTGGGGAAAAGGAAACAAAAAATCTTCTGCCGCGAAAAAAACCGAGGATAAAACCATACGCATCTTCGGTAATTTCCGCGGAGAAGAAGGAGCGCGTTTTGACGAAATTGTCAAAATCTTCAACGCGAAAACCGGCTACAATGTTGTCTACGAAGGCAGTCCGGAATTCGAAACGCAGATTCTGGTGCAGGCAGAAGCGGGAACCCCTCCCGACATCGCTGCCCTTCCGCAACCCGGCATGATGAAGAACTTTGCACGCCGCGGCTTTATTAAACCACTTTCCAAAGAAGTTGTCACTAAGATTGATGAAAATTATGCACCTGTATGGAAGCAGCTCGGTACGGCCGAAGACGGAAAAGTGTACGGCGTTTTCTACCGCATCAGTGCGAAGAGCTTCGTGTGGTATCCGAAAAAAGCATGGGAAGCGAAGGGATACACTGTTCCGAAGACGTGGGACGAACTCCGCACCCTTGAAAACAAAATGGCTGCAAACGGCGACACGCCGTGGTCTATCGGATTCGAAGCGGGCGGTTCAACGGGATGGGTCGGTACGGACTGGCTCGAGGACGTCATGCTTCGTACTGCAGGTCCCGATGTATACGATAAATGGGTTAACCACACGATTCCGTTCGACGATCCGGCCGTTCAGAACGCACTCAAATACGTAGGCGAAATCATGCTCAACGACAAATACGTATACGGCGGAACGACGAACATTCTTACGCAGAGCTACGGTGATTCAATAAAACCGCTGTTCACAAATCCTCCGAAAGCGTACATGAACCGTCAGGGCAACTTCATCACGGGATTCATGCCGGAAAACATTCAGGCAAATCTGGAGAATGAAGTCGGCGTGTTTGCGCTCCCCGCAATCGATCCGAAATACGGCACGCCCGTTCTCGGAAGCGGCGATCAGTTCGTTGCTTTCAACGATAAAAAAGGGGTGCAGGAATTTCTTGAATTCCTTACGACGTGGGAAGCGTGCGCTCCGTGGGCAAAAGTCGGCGGTGCGCTGTTCCCTCACAAGAATCAGAATTTCAACGATTACGGCAACGCAATCGAACGCGATCTTGCAAAGATTCTTGTAAACGCAACCGTGTTCCGCTTTGACGGATCCGACCTGATGCCTGCCGAAGTAGGCGCCGGTACGTTCTGGACCGGTATGGTCGATTACGTCAACGGAAAAGATGCAAAGACGGTTCTCACCACAATCGAAAAGAGCTGGCCTAAGAGCAATTAAAGCGGCGCATGCTCTGTTGTTCTGCTGACAATACGGTGCAGCATCTGATGCGGCAGTTTCGAAAATTTCGCGTAAAATTTTTCACGTACGGAACTGCCGCATTCCCTCTATTTCTGTAATTTTCACAATTATTAAGGAGGAATGATAAAAAGTACGTCCGTGTACTTTTTATCATATGCAGTTTCCGCGTTGCGAAAACTGCGATCTGCGTCCTCCTGACGTACCGCTAACGCGGAGTTTTTATAGGAGACAATTCATGGATGCAGCAACTTCTGAAAAACTGAAAACGCTGTATATCATACCTCTCACCGTTGTTATTATGGCGGGCGGCTTTATGCTGCTCCGTACCGGTATGATGAACCAGATACTGACGACGATCTTTGCCGTTGTCTGGGGAACAGCGAGCGTACTGCTTCTTTTCTACTCTCTCAATCTGATCGCCCAGCTTCTGAAGACAAAGCAGTACAATGCCGTGATTCCGTATATTTTCATCGGCCCCGCGATACTCATTATGGGATGGTATCTTTTTCTTCCGACTGTCAGGAGCCTTATTCTGAGCTTTATGGACAAACGGAGCGAACATTTCGTCGGATTTGAAAACTACAAATACGTGTTCACCGATTCCACGATGCTCGTTTCAATCCGCAACACTGTCATCTGGCTTGTTTTCGGAACAGTATTCAGCGTGCTGTTCGGACTTATAGCGGCCGTGCTTGCGGACCGTTCGAACATAGAAAAATTCGGTAAAACGCTTATCTTTCTTCCGATGGCGATTTCGCTCGTCGGCGCGGGCGTCATCTTTAAATTTATTTATGCATACCGCCCCGCAGGCGACAATCAGATCGGTCTGCTCAACGCAATCGTTACTGCATGCGGCGGAAAACCGCACAACTGGCTCGGAACGGCACCGGCGAACAATCTGTTCCTGATTGCAATTTTCGTCTGGCTTCAGACGGGGTTCGCGCTCGTCGTATTTTCCGCAGCGCTCAAAGCTGTTTCTTCGGACATGATTGAAGCGGCGCGTATCGACGGAGCAGGCGAATTCAGAATCCTCATGAGCATTATTATCCCTGATATTGCGGGAAGCATCGTCACGGTGTCCACGACAATTCTTCTTGCGGCGCTGAAATGCTTCGATATAGTTTTCTCCATGACGAACGGCCTGTACGGAACGGAAGTTCTTGCAAGCCAGCAGTACAAGCAGATGTTCAAATTCCTTCATTACGGCAGGGGGTCGGCAATCGCGATTGTCATTCTTCTCGCGGTAAGTCCCGTTATCTGGTACAACCTGAAGGAATTCAGCAAAAAGGAGGTGTTCTGATGAGTCAGGCAATGTCAAAAACGTGGCGGACGAAAACGGCTCTGTCACGGAGAATAATCACCGCTGTACTTATTGTTTTATGCGTTATCTGGTCGCTGCCGACAATCGGCATTCTGGTCACGTCGTTCCGCACGAAGGACGCCGTTTCGTCGTCGGGTTGGTGGCAGGCATTCAAAACGCCTGAATCGTTCACGCTCGACAATTACGGGCAGGTTCTGTTCGGACAGCGCTACACAGTCGCGGGAAAAGACACCGGCGTAATCGTCACGCGCGGCGCGACGATGCTCAGCGCGTTTCTTTCAAGCATTACCGTTACGCTCCCCGCCGTCATCATCCCGATTTTCATCGCGGCAGCCGCGGCATACGGTTTTGCGTGGCTCAGTTTTCCCGGACGGAAAATACTGTTCGCCATGATTATCGCGCTGCTTGTGGTCCCGCTGCAGATATCGCTTATCCCTATTCTCCGCGACTATCAGAAAATCGGACTTAACGGAACGTATCTGGGCATATGGCTTGCACATACGGGATTCGGTCTGCCGCTCGCTACGTACATACTGTTCAATTACATATCGACCATTCCGCGCAGCATTCTCGAATCCGCTTTTATAGACGGTTCGAGCCACTTCGACTGTTTCTTCAAATTAATAATTCCGCTGAGCGTACCGGCTCTCGCTTCATTCGCAATCTTCCAGTTCATCTGGGTGTGGAACGACCTTCTCGTCGCGCTTGTGTTTCTCAGCGGTGCGGCGCAGGAAATGCAGGTCGTTACAATCCGCCTTATGAACATGGCCGGAACACTCGGCACCGACTGGCATCTGCTTACCGCAGGCGCGTTCGTTTCGATGGTTCTTCCGCTCGTCGTGTTCCTTTCCCTCCAGCGCTACTTCGTCCGCGGTCTGCTTGCGGGTTCCGTAAAGGGGTAATCAATGAGTATACATCAATTACAATCATAACGGGGTGCAAAGTCCGAACTGCGCTTCGCGTCGTCGCGGCGCGTAAGTTCCGGATGATTTTTCAACGGCACATTCCGGTCGGCACGACGTCGTTATTTAATAAAGAAATAATTTAACAATTTCAGGAGATTTATATGCACACATACGATATTACGGTGTCAGGAGAGATACTCAGATGAAAAACACCGACAGTCTTGTTTTTTTTACCGAAGATTACGGACGGGAATCAGCCGGACGCAACGAAACTCTTTTCACCACGGCAAACGGGTATCTCGGTCTCCGGGGGGACTACGAGGAGAAGGAAGGCTGCACGCACAAGGGCACCTACATCAACGGTTTCTACGACACGGAACCGATTACGTACGGAGAAAACGCATACGGATATGCGAAGAATCACGAGACGATTCTCAATCTTCCGGACCCGAAGCACATCGAGCTTTCGATAAACGGAAAGCCGTTCTCTACACTCCGCGGCGTGCAGTCGTTCCGTATGTCCCTCGATTTCAGAACAGGCGTTATGACGCGCACGGTACGCTGCGTGCCGGACGACGGGATTTCGTATACAGTCTGCGCGGAACGTCTCGTCTCGTTTACGCGTAAGACGTGCGCCGCAATCAGGTACACAGTCACTTCAAGCGCTCCGGCGGGATCAACGTTGTCCGTTAAAATTGTAAGCGGCATCGACACGACAGCCTCGAATATTTCGGCTGAAGAAGATCCGCGCGTCGGTGCGAAATTTTCGTCGCGGCCGCTCATCGTCGATTCCTCCGCGGCGGAAAACGGAACGCTTTCGTTTTCCGCGCACACGCGCAACAGCGGTCTCCCTTTGTACGGCACCGTAATCCAGTCGGTATCGGCAGGCGGTAAACAGGTTTCACCGGTAAAAGCGGAAACGGACGGCGGACCGCACGAAGAATACGCCTTTCAGCTCGAACCGGGCGAAAACGCCGTTCTCGTGAAATTCATTTCATATGACATTTCATCGGCGGAAGAAAGCAGCGCAAACGCCGCAGCGTTTGCCCGCGCGGGATTTATGCAGGCCGAAAACGAACAGCGGGAATACCTCGCGCGTTTCTGGAAAACGGCGTACATGCACATCGACGGCAATATCGAAGACGAAAAGGCAGTCAACTTCAATACGTTCCACCTGCTCCAGTCCGCGGGTAAAGACGGACGCTCGAGCATTGCGGCAAAAGGGCTTACGGCGGAGGGATACGAGGGGCACTACTTCTGGGATTCGGAAGCGTACGCCTGCCCCGTCTTCACCTACATACAGCCCGACATCGCGAGGGTGCTTCTTGCGTACCGCGCGCACATTCTTCCGCTTGCGGAGGAACGCGCCGCCGAAATGTCGCTCAAAGGCGCGCTCTATCCGTGGCGCACGATAAGCGGACACGAAACGAGCGCATATTATCCCGCGGGTACCGCGCAGTACCACATCGACGCGGACATTATGTTCGCGCTTAATAAATATCTCACCGCGGCAGGATATCCGCCGGAAAATTCCGGACAGCTCACGGAAAAGGACATATGCGCGATGGCAGTTGAGACGGCCCGCATGTGGATGAGCCTCGGCTCTTTCATTCCCGAAAAAGGCGGCAGATTCTGCATAAACGAAGTGACCGGCCCCGACGAGTACACCGCGTGCGTCGACAACAACGCGTATACGAACCTCATGGCCCGGGAAAACCTCCGCATCAGTATAAAGATTGCGGAAAAATACCGCGCTGCTTCAGATGCGGAAATCGCGCAGTGGAAAAAAGCCGCCGACAGCATGTACATTCCGTTCGATGAATCGGCGGGAATATATCCTCAGGACGATTCGTTCATGGCGAAGGCGGACTGGGATTTCGCGCTCACGCCGCCGGAAAACTATCCGCTGCTGCTCCACTATCACCCGCTCGTCATTTACCGCCACCGCGTTCTCAAGCAGCCTGATCTTGTGCTCGCGCAGTTTCTGCTCTCGGGCCTGTTCAGCAGGGCGGAAAAAATCCGCAACTTTCTGTTCTATGAAAAATATACGACGGGAGACTCGTCGCTCTCGCACTGCATTCAGTGCATAGCTGCGTGCGAGGCGTCCGATATTCCGAAGGCGGAATCGTATTTTAATAAAACTGTGCGGATGGACATCGAAGATATTAACGGCAACACGGCGGACGGAATACACACCGCCTGCATGGCCGGAAGCTGGATGGCTGTCGTATACGGATTCGCGGGATTCCGCGACTACGGAGGCAGCTGGAGTTTTAATCCGCAGCTGCCCGGAACATGGCGGAATCTGTCGTTCGCCCTCCGGCTCAGCGGCATGAGGCTTGAACTGTGTTTCACAAAAGAACGCGCGTCGTACACGCTCCGTGCGGAAAGTACGCAAACGGACGGCGGTTTGAAGGAACTGACTCTCACGCACAGGAACATACGCTTTACACTGCACGACGGAGAAACGAAGGAATTCGATCTGCGTCCCGCGGTAAAAGCCGTGCTTTTCGATCTTGACGGCGTCATTACCGATACGGCTGAACTCCACTTCCGCGCATGGAAATCGCTTGCGGAAAAATACGGACTTTCATTCGACCGCAGCATGAGCGGCAGAATGAGCGGACGGTCGCGGGCGGACTCGCTCGACCTCATGCTCGCGGAGAACAACGCGTCGTGGACACAGGAACAGAAAGACGCGGCGGCGGACGAAAAGAATAAAATCTACGTCGACTCTCTTTCGACGCTTACGCCGAAAGACATACTGCCGGGAATAACGAAGTTCATCGGCGGACTGAAAGAACACGGCATCAAATGCGTACTCGCTTCCGCGAGCAGAAACGCACCGCTTGTCCTCGAAAAGCTGGGACTTTCAGCGTGTTTCGACGCCGTCGCAGATCCGTCGCAGCTGCAGAAAGGAAAACCTGAACCGGACATCTACCTGAAAGCGGCGGAACTCTCCGGCGAGTGGTATACGGACTGCGTCGGCATTGAAGACGCTCAGTCGGGAGTCGACGCGATTAAAAAAGCGGGAATCAGGGCTGTCGGCGTGGGCAGGAACCTCCGCGGCGCGGATATTCTTGTGAGCAGCACGGAAGAGCTTTCGCTGAACGTGATTGCTACTCCGGGAACACACTGATTACGCCGTAAGGATTTAATCAGTGTGTTCTCTGATTCCCGTTAAACTGTTTTTACCGGCAGATGCTGTTTATCCAGGCAAACAGTTCGTCGAGATCGTAGTCGCCGCCGTGCGGTTTATCCCACGGCAGCGCAAAGTCGACATCGTACCCCCTGTTCTCCAGCGTCGTTGCAAGAATGACGGGAACGGCGAGCGACGTATCGCGGTCCTTCGTTCCCTGCCTGATTCTCCAGTACTGTGCCGTCGTTGTTCCCGCCGTACCGATATAATTAAGCGGATTCATCATCTTTACGATACGGGGATCCGCCGTTCCGGCATCGGGAATCAGGCTGTTCTTTTCACTGTACGATGTAAAGTGCTGTGACTCGACGGCGGCCGTTCCGAACAGATTGTTCTCGCCGCTGCTCAGGTCAAGTGCATCGAATGCGGGCGGAAGTTTCTGCCGTCCTGCGTATCCGACGTAGGCGGCAAAATCAATGTCCGTAACTTTGCCGCTGCTGATTGTGAGAAACGCGTACGGCGACATATCCGCTCCGCCGTCGAGCGCCTTCTGCGCAGACTCCATCACAAATTTCTTCACGCGTTCTCTGAATGTACCGCTGCCGTCATCAGCAAGGCGAAGTTCCGTACCGTCTTCCGAGACAAGTCCGAGGCTGTTTACATACGACGGAAACTGTTTTTTGAGCTCCGCCGATACGTTCATCTGCCCGTCGGTCAGAGAACCGGCAACAAGTTTCCGCTGCACTTTGTAATCGAGCATTGAAATGTCGATTTTCTCGTACGTGTTATATCCGTTGAACAGCCATTCGTACGCAGCGTCCGCATGATCGAGATCCGTAATCGGACAATACGCCGAAACCGCATATATGCCGTCACGCTCGTCGGCCGCGCCGATCTGTTTCAGATACGGTTCGTAATCGCTGTTGTCTCCGCCTGCCCCGAGCAGCGCGGAAAGCGCTCCGCCTGCGCTTGTACCGTTGGATATGATTTTTCCGGCATCGCCCGGCATGATTTTGTCGTTATATCTCAGATAGCGGACCGCGGCTTTCAAATCGACAATGCACGCAGGCGCGCGGCCCGCCGCGGTCGTACGCCCCCGTGCTCCCGGTGAAGCAACGACAAATCCGTTCACAAGCGCATATGCGATTGCATTCATGCCGGGCCGGCCTCCGTCAAACGCCGGTCCAGGTCCCGGTCCTCCGGTACCGTCATCGGGTGTACCGGGCAGTCCCGGCATGTATCCGCCGACCATGTTCGGCAGAAAAACGGGCGCCGTACCGGCTGTGTAACCGTTCACTGTTCCGTTTTCAAAATAGGCGGACGGAATGTAGATGTTCATGATTTCGTACGTCGTATCGACAGGATTCCGTACATACACGATTTTTTCATACGCCCGGTATTTTACGGTTGTGTTCTCCGACGTTACCGAACGTTCCTCATACACATCAGGATTAAACCTGATGCTGTACTTTTTTCCGGAATCCCTCGTTCCGGACGCGTACACGCCCGAACATACTGCCGCTGAAACGGCAGCCAGTAAAACAAATGTCTTTTTCATACGTACCTCCACCGCTTATAGTACAAACGGAATGTGGCAAAAATGTGTCAGAAATGTGCCGTCCCGCCACGCTTTTTCTGCGGTAAAATAAAACGTCGTTCCCCTGTCCGTTTCGGATTCCAGCCAGAGCGATTCGCCGAGCCCCGCGCACACGGCGCGCGCTATTGCAAGTCCCAGTCCGCTTCCTGCGGAAGAACGGGAAGAATCCGCTTTGTAAAACCGCTCGAATACATACGGTCTGCTCTCTGCCGGAATGCCGCAGCCGTTGTCGCTTACGGAAAAAAGTATACGTCCGCCCTTGTCCGCTGCGGCTATTTCCACGCGGCCGTTTTCATCAGGCACATACTTCAACGCATTGTCTATGAGAATCGCGAACAGCTGCAGCAGTCTGTCGCGGCAGCTGTATACAGCGGGCAGATATCCGTCCGATTTGTTTACAAACGAGATGCCCATATCGTCCGCCGCAGCGCCGTACTTCAACGCAATTTCCTTCATCACGCAGGAAGTATCGACCTTCTCTTTTTTAAATACCGATTTTCCTCGCTCAAGCCGGGAGAGTTCAAGCATATCCTGCACCAGTTTTTCTCCGCGGCGGCACTCGTTAAGCATAATCGCATAGTAACGCTGTTTTACCGATTCATCCGAAACGACACCGTCGGACAAAGTCTCCGTAAGCGCCCGTACCGACGCGAACGGAGACTTCAATTCATGGCTCACGTTCGATATGTATTCGCGCCGCATCTGCTCGAGCTTTTCCGTTCCGCCCGCATAGCGGAGCATAAACGCAGACATGATGCACATGCCCGCCGCAGTCGTAACGGCGAAAACGAGATTATACGCGCGTATCATTTTCTGAAAATCCTCAATCGACTGGATGAGGAATATCGTCCCACGGATGCTGCCGTTGTCCGCAATCGGGGCCGCGCAGACAAGAGACTTCGACTTTTCGCTCCCGAGGTGAATAATTTCAACAGTCTGCTGCCCCGCAAGAGCGCGCGGCATATACGGTGCGAGTGAACGGCTGATGTCCTCCTCCGGAACCGGAAGTACACTGCGGAATCCGTTTCTTCCGGAAGGCTCGTCGCCGAAAGCAATTTCACTGCCGTCGACGGAATATATCTTTATAATATAATTGCCGAAGCGCGGAGTCCGGTTTCCATGAATGACAGACTGCGCTATGAATTTCGAAAGAATGAGCGCGTCGTTTTTTCGTTCGCCGATATATACTTTTTTAATAATCTGCATGCCGCATAAACCGGCGGCAAGATAAAAGACCGTCAGCAGCAGGAAGAACTGCATAATACGTTTAGGATTCCGGTAATTTGCGGAGTATGTTTTCATTCACTTCCATCCTCTTCGACTTTATATCCGGCGCCGTACAAAGCCGTAACGGTTATGCCCGTTTTATACTGCTCGATTTTTTTACGGAGCCTTTTAATGCAGGTATCGACCGCACGCGCGTCGACTTCCGCATTCGTTCCCCACACTTTGTTAAGAATCTGTTCGCGGGAAAGCACCAGATTTTTGTTCCGTGAAAAATACATAAGCATATCGAATTCTCTTGCAGTCAGCTCCATGACAGTTCCGCCAATCCGCGCAATGAACGATTTTTCTTCAAGTACAATATTGCCGAGCGTGCTGTTCTCAACGGACTCGGCGTTCACCGGTTCCGAACGCCTGAGAATGTTTCTGATGCGCGCAGCGACTTCGCGAGGGGAGAAAGGTTTCGCGACGTAATCGTCCGCGCCGAGTTCAAGGCCGATAATGCGGTCGTACTCTTCCCCGCGCGCGCTCAGCATGAGAATGGGTATGCCGCTCGTCTTTCTGATTTCGCGGCACACGTCGGTCCCGAACATATTCGGAAGCATTACGTCGAGCACAATAAGACTGTACGAACCGGCGGCAGCGCTGAGCGCACTTTTCCCGTCATAGACAGAATCAACTTCATATCCTTCAATACGGAGATACGCGGTAAGACTTTCATGAACTGCGGGTGAATCATCACAGATAAGAATACGCTGATTTGCCATATCATAATTATACAGCTGCCGGATACCTGTTGCCAGCGACCGTTTTCAGCAAAAACGTGCTATACTGTAGTCATGATTATTCAACAGACCCATTTCATCGGCGTTCTGGTGCCGGATCCGCCCTCAGCCGTTCTGCAGAACTGCCGCGAATGGATGCGTGCGCAGTACGGCTGCAGAAGCGGCTACGGTACTCCCGTACACATAACGCTCATTCCGCCGTTCCGTCTTGACGACCGGTTTTCCGACGGCGACGTGCGGGAAGCGGTAAAAAAAGCCGCACGCATATGGTCGGAAAACGGAAATCAGTTTACCTGCTTTGTCGACGGTTTCGGTGCTTTTTCGGGCCGCACGCTCTTCGCGCACGTAAAACCTTCCGCCGAATGGGAAAACCTGCGGAACACAGTTTACAGCGAACTTGCAAAGCAGTGCCCCCGGACAGTGCGTAAGGATTCACGGGCGTTTGTCCCGCATCTCACCGTCGCAAACAGGGACATCCCCGAAGGAGCCGCCGCTGCCGCACTCGTGCACTTCTCGGAACTCAACCTGAACGAATCGTTCCCCGTAGACAACATAACGGTATTTATCCGCAGCAACGGAAAATGGCAGGCGGATGTTACGGTGCCGTTCCCGGCTGATTTATGCATACGGTAATTATACACGGAGTATCTGCTTATCAGCAGAGATTACGCGTTGTTACCTCATACAGAAAAACGGTCCGCTTACGCTGAAATAATTGCCGGTTGTTATCGGGCGAAAATGTACGTTTTGCTCCTGACAAACGAAAATGTGAAACCAGCCTGTTTTCACGATGAAATGAGTCTTGTTTCAGAATGAAATCAGCCTGGTTTTACGATGAAACCAGACCTGCTGCAGAAAATTTATAGTACATATCCAAAGTATAATCATGCCTTTCGTAATCATTAACCATGTACTTCCGGAATAATTGTTCCAGGCTTCAAGCGTTCCGGAGCTCAGCTTTATGCAGCAGATTTCCGGTAAGTACATTTTCTCCCGTTTTATGAACGCCGGTAATTATTTCAGACGCAGCTGTTTTTTGGAATGCTTTATTCGTTGCATCGTGTACAGAAAAGCGAAGAGCGTAGCGAAAAAGAAATCCGCTGGCGACTCTCGCCTATTCTGGCGAGCCGGAACCAGCGGATTTCTTTTTCGCGGAAGCTCCCCGCTTTTCTGTACGAGGTAACTTAATCAAAACCTCTTCCAAAAAGCAGACATCCTCCGTGTATAATTACCGTACCGTTGCAGATTGACATCCGTAACGGTACAATAATCGCATGGTTACATTCGACGACAAAACTATCTATATCCTTGATTCCTACGGTCTCATTTACCGGTGCTACTTCGCGTTCATCAACAGACCGCTTACAAATACAAAGGGCGAGAACGTTTCCGCGCTTTTCGGCTTTTTCCGCAATCTCCACGCGGTACTCGCCCACTATAAACCGCAGTATATTGCGGCCGCGTTCGACTCGCGTACGCCCACATTCCGCCACGAGATGTACAAGGAATATAAAGCGACGCGCCAGAAGACGCCGGAGGATCTGCATGCGCAGATTCCGTGGATTGAAGACATACTCACGGCGCTCGGTATTCCCGTGCTCAGGTGCGACGGATACGAAGCGGACGACGTGATTGCGACCGTCGCCGCAAGTGCCGCCGAAGAAGGACGGACGTGCCGTATTCTGACGGGCGACAAGGATCTTATGCAGACTGTGAACGACACCACGCAGATACTGAAGCCGGACACCGGTTCAATCTGGAAAGTGGTTGACGCAAAAGGCGTACAGGCTGAATGGGGCGTCATGCCCGAAAAAATGCTCGACCTGCTTTCGCTCGTCGGCGACGCGGCCGACAATATTCCGGGCGTTCAGGGAGTCGGCCCGAAAACGGCGTGCAAATACCTCGACGCGTACGGCAGCCTCGACGGTGTCTATGAACATGCGGACGAAATAAAAGGAGCCGCAGGTGAAAAACTCCGCGCAGGAAAGGAAAGCGCGTATTTTTCGCAGAAACTTATCCGTTTGTGTACGACTGTTCCGTGCGCAGCAGATATAAAAAACGCAGTGCCGGCAGTACATTTTGATTACAACGCGGCGGCGGAAAAACTCAAGGCATACGGCGCGCCGGCCGTTGCGAAATCTTACGCTGAGCTTGCCGTTGAGTCCGGCGGGATGGCAGGCACTACGGACAGCGGCAGCCCTGCAGGCAGTTCTTCGGACGGCGCCGGTACAACAGATACAGGTACTTCCGCCGGTTTATTCGGAGAAGCTGTGCCGCTCAATCCGCTGAAAAAAAATACGGGCAGCTATCGTGCGGTGACGGACACCGCGGAACTTGTTACTATAATCGACACTATACTTGCATCGGCTGATAAATCAGTCGCGCTCGACTGCGAGACTGACAGCCTCGACACGACGCAGTCGAATCTCGTCGGATTTTCGCTTTGCAGGGAAGCGGGCAGCGGCGTCTATATCCCGATCATGCTCTCCGATTCGCTCTTCGGCGGCCCGCTCATTTCAAAAGAAGACGCACTCGGACAGATTGAACGACTCATAACAAATCCCGACGTCACCGTCGTAATGCATAACGGCAAGTTCGACTACGAAGTTCTCCGTACCGCGGGCCTCCGGTTTTCGGATACGGAATACCCTGCTCCGGCATGCAGAATCGCCGACACGATGGTTGCCGCCTGGCTGCTTGACCCCGACAGGACAGGGCGCACACCGTACGCGCTCGAGTATCTTGCGGAGACAAAGCTTTCGCTCGCCGGAACCGAATACAACGACATTGTTCCGAAGGGAGGCTCTTTCGCGGACGTGCCGCTCGACAAAGCCGCTCCCTACGGCGCGGAGGATTCGGATTTTACCTGGCAGCTCTGGCGGCTTTTCAAACCGCAGCTTGAGAAAAAGAACCTCATAAAACTTTTTACCGATACCGAAATGAAGCTGCTTCCGGTGCTTGCCGAAATGGAACTCCGCGGGATTCATCTTGATACGAAAGCGCTCGACAGATACGACGCGGAGCTTACCGGCGAAATTGAGACGGCGGAACAGGAAATATATTCGCTCGTCGGCCATCCGTTCAATATCGCATCAACGAAGCAGCTGCAGGAAGTGCTCTTTATCGAGCGGAAACTCAAACCGGGAAAAAAAACGAAAACAGGATTCTCGACCGATACGTCTGTTCTGGAGGACCTTGCCGCATGGGATCCTGTTCCCCGCAGGATTCTCGCGTACCGCGAACTTGCAAAGCTGCAGTCGACGTACGTCGAGGCGCTGCCGAAACTCTGCGACAAAAACGGACGGGTGCACACAAGTTACATCCAGACGGGAACGGCTACGGGACGGCTGTCGTCGCGTGACCCGAATCTGCAGAATATACCGGTACGCAGCGAGGACGGACGGCGTATCCGCGCGGCTTTCACGGCCGTGCCGCACACAGTGCTCATCTCTGCCGATTACGCGCAGATCGAACTCGTCGTTCTTGCGCATCTTTCGGGCGATCCGAACATGTGCAAAGCATTTACCGACGGCGTCGACGTCCACCGCGCGACCGCGTCGATGATTTTCGGCGTTCCTCCCGAACAGATCACGTCCGACCAGCGGCGCACGGCGAAGACTATCAACTTCGGCGTCATTTACGGCATGAGCGCGTTCCGTCTGTCGAACGAGCTCGGCATCCCGCGTACGCAGGCGGCGGCCTTTATCGAAAGCTACTTCAGAACGTACGCGTCGATTCAGCAGTTCATAAATACGACCGTCGCCTCGGCGGAAAAGACGGGATACGTCGAAACGATTTACGGCCGTCGGCGCCCGATTATAAATATTAACTCCCGTAATAAGCTCGAAAAGGCTGGCGCGGAACGGATTGCGGTGAACACGCCCGTTCAGGGAAGCGCCGCCGACATCGTCAAACAGGCGATGCTCGACGTGGACGCGGCGCTCAGGCAGACGCATTCCGGCGCACATCTGCTGCTTCAGGTGCACGACGAGCTTATCCTCGAATGTCCCGACGACAAAAAGATAATTGCGGATACAGTCGCGCTTATTCAGGATAAAATGGAACACGCGGTGCAGCTCCGCATTCCGCTCCGGGTCTCAATCGAAACGGGCAGAAACTGGGGAGAATTCCATTGATTATCTGCGTGACCGGCCCGATGGCGGCGGGAAAAAACGCGGTTGCGTCCGTACTGAAAGAATCAGGATGGCTGTCCGTCGACGCGGACGACCTTGTGCACGAAGCTGTCGGGCACACGACTCCGCAGATTCTTGCCGCTTTTTCTCCCGTCGCCGAAAAAGCCGGCATAATGCTTGTAAAGGACGACGGCTCGCTCGACAGGCGCGCGCTCGGCTCGCTCATATTCGGTGACGCAGAGCTGCTCGCGAAGCAGGAATCGATCGTTTATCCGGAAGTAAACAGGCTTACGGAAGAATTCATCGGCGCGAACGCCGGTCGGGACATCGCCCTCAACGCGACGGTGCTGTACAAAATCCCCTGCCTCATGGAAAAATGCAGTGCCGTTCTGTACGTGACGGCGCCGTATCTGAAACGATTCTTCCGTGCAAAAGCCCGCGACGGACTGCCGTGCCGCCAGATAGCCGCCCGGTTCCGCTCCCAGCGGGAACTTTACCCGAATTATGTAAAAACCGGGATTCCCGTCATGCTGATACACAACACCGGTTCGCTTCCCGCTTTACGCAGAAAGACGGAAACAGTAATAAAACAGATTGTAAAAAATACTTAATTCTGTTTCTCATCTGCCGATATTATGTGTAGAGGATGGGAAATCTTATGGAACAGAAACGTACATTATGGATTATCGCTGCGGTGGGAATTTTTTTACTCGTCGTTCTCGGCGCAGCGTTACTACTCTATTCGCCGACAGCGCACAGCACACAGACTGTTGCGGCCATCACTCCGGTAAAAAGACCTGCTTCAAGCGGCTGGGTTTCTGCTCCCGCATCTTCACCGGAACAGCCGCGTTCGGACGGACAGCCGGCAGCTGCTCCTCAAACGCAGCCGGCGCAGGTCCCTCAGTCAGCTCCTGCTGAAACAGCGGGAAGCGTCACAACACAGCCCGTCACCCGGGTCGGCGATATGACAGTCATTTCTCAAAACACAACCGTATACGGCCTTGAAAAAAAATATCAGACGAATAACGGGCAGGCTCCCGACGGTTCGACAATGATTGATCTCAACGCGCTCAAAACCGCACCCGCGGCATCCGGTGCGGTTACGCCGGAAAACGAAACAAGCGCAAAAGCCATGGAAACAGTCAGGCAGACGGCGGCCGAGGTTCCCGCAAAACCTGCCGCCGAGGTACAAAAACCGAAGGCGGCACCGAAAACCGCAGTTCCCAAAGCAACCGCCGACACAACGAAATCAACAGGACAGGGAACAAAACAGGCCGCTGCGAAAACGACGAAAAAGACAGCTTCGGTTACACAGTTCTGGGTACAGGCGGCTGCTTTTACGAACAAAAAAACAGCCGACGGCGCGCGCGAAACGCTCGACAACAATAAAATTCCCGCCGACGTCTTCACGTATAAGGACAGCAAAGGGCGTGTTTTCTACCGCGTACGAATCGGTCCGTATACGACGAAAAGCGAAGCCGAATACTGGCGTACGCGCATTGTCCAGATTCCCGAATTCGCGGCGAACGAAAGCTACGTTACAAGCACGTCGAATTAATCGTATTTTTCCGTAAACATGCAGGCACCTGATGTTTTTTTAAGACATCAGGTGCTTTTTTTAAATAAAAAACTCCGAAAACAGCAATCCTGAGCGAATTATATAGTATGAAAAATTACTCAAAAACAATTGCGTCAGGGCCGGCGGCCGCCGTGCTTTTCTGCTTCATACTGATATCTCTCCCGGCGGAAAATTCGGGGAGTCTGTTTAAACGGCTTGATTTGTTTACTTCCGCTTCTCTCCGCGTACCGTTCGACAAAATACGGGACGAAACCGAATCTTTCACGCTCTACCGCGAATCGACGGACGGTTCCGACGGAGCCGGATGGAACTGCAGAAATATTGAAGACGCTGCAAAACTCTGCTCGCTCGGCGCGACGGCGGGCATGCGCGTTTTATTCAGGGACTGCGATATCCGGCTGTACGATACGCTCCCGGCGACCGCATTCGCCGTCATTGACGAATCATCTCCCGGGGATTTCCGTGCGCTTTTAAGCGCTCCCCGGTACGGAGCATCTTTTTCACCCGCGTATTTTCTGCATGTTCCGCTCGTTCTGCAGGCCGGTACGCTTACTCCCGGCGGCAGCTGGACGCGCCTCTCGTCACCTGAACTTTCCGCTTCTGTTTCTCCGTTCACAAAATCATTTTCAACAAAACAGGGTGTTTCGTCATCCCTGCCCGGCGCTTCTTCCGGCGAAAAGCCGCCTGCGGGAGCCGTGTCCGCCGGTGTGCCCGAAACGTGCAGCCTGCTTAAAGGCTCGGGCATTTCCTGTTTTTACCGCAAAGACGGTACATTCGCGGCGTCTGCCCTCTGCAGCTTTAACTTCCCGCGCATGATACGCACATCACTTTCCTTCACGGGAGGACGCTTTTTCCTTTCCAATACGTCGTCGTCGTGGTTTTCGGACACAGCTTTCTTCCGGGCCGGCTGGTTCCCGGCTTTTTCCGGACAGGCGCTATATTCGTCCCCGTCATTTTTGTCGCTTTTTACCGTAAACGCGTATGAACAGCCGTCCGCGGTAATCCGGTATACATTCCGCAGCGAAAACAAACTGACGGCGGGCCATTTTACGCTTCTGATTGCGGGTTTTGCCGCCGACGGAAAGGACATCCGCTGTACTGACAATTCGCTTCTTACGACGCTCGATCAGATCCGCATCGCTCCGCAGTATATGTGGCGTTTCGCGTCACCCAGCCTGCCGTCGCTCACGGCGGGCGCTTCGTGTCTTGTCCAGCACAAGTACGACAGGAATTCCCGCAGCGAGTTCAACGACATAAAATGCACAATCGGTGCACAATATGCGGACAGGCAGATTTCCGCCGGGCTTACATTCGGCGCTTCCGGCTTCCGGTTCGCAGGGGACACTTCCTCAGACCTCGGAGAACCGGAATACACCGCCTCCGCACGATTTTCGGAAACAAAAGGATATTTCCGCTCCGCAGCTTCAGGTACCTGCACATTTTCGGATTCTTCGGCGGAAGAATCGGTAAAAGTCACGCTTGGAACACAGAACAAACAGGTCTGCATATCAGGCACGGCAGCCGCCTCATGCAGACAGAAAAACTCCGAATACGAAGACGGAACGGCATCCCTTGTTTTTACCTGCAGTTTCCTGTCGAAGCTGCTCAAATACACTGTCCGGCTTACGCTGCTCGGAAGCCTTTAATAGAAGCTTTTTAGGCTTGAATAAAAGGGCATAATAAAGTATATTATATAATACTCTATTATTGGGATATTATTTATAAGAGGTAAACAATATGGACTTTGATATTTCCAAAGTACGGAATATCGGTATTAGTGCCCACATTGACTCGGGTAAAACCACTCTGTCAGAACGAATCCTGTTCTACTGCAACAAGATTCATCAAATCCATGAAGTTCATGGCAAAGATGGTGTCGGTGCCACAATGGACAGTATGGATCTGGAACGTGAACGTGGAATCACGATTCAGTCAGCCGCAACACAGGTTACGTGGAAGGGCTATACAATCAACCTGATTGATACTCCGGGTCATGTCGACTTCACAATCGAAGTCGAGCGCTCTCTCCGCGTTCTCGATGGAGCAATTCTCGTTCTCTGCGCAGTCGCCGGCGTTCAGTCACAGTCAATCACTGTCGACCGACAGCTTAAGCGCTACCATGTCCCCCGCATTGCATTCATCAACAAGTGCGACCGTCAGGGTGCAAACCCGTTCCGCGTCTGCAAACAGCTCCGTGAAAAGCTGGGCCTTAACGCTCATATGATGGAAATTCCGATCGGTCTCGAAGATAAACTCGAAGGTGTCGTGGATCTTATTGCCATGAAAGCCATGTATTTCGAGGGAAACGACGGTGCCGATGTCCGCGTTGCGGAAATTCCGCCGTATCTTGTCGAAGATGCGAATAAGTACCGCCAGGACCTCGTCGACGCTGCATCCATGTTCGACGACAAGCTTATGGAAGACGCACTCGAAGGAAAAGAGACTGAAGAAGAAATCATCGCAGCATGCCGCAAGGGAACGCTCGCAGAGCAGTTTGTCGGCGTTTTCTGCGGTTCCGCGCATACAAACAAAGGCATTCAGCCGCTTCTCGACGGTGTCACGCGTTATCTGCCCGATCCGACTGAGGTTCACAACTACGCGCTTGATCTCGACAACAACGAAGCTCAGGTTGAGCTTACGAGTACTCCTGAAAAACCGACCGTTGCGCTTGCATTTAAACTCGACGACGGCCAGTACGGTCAGCTTACCTATGTCCGCGTCTATCAGGGAACTATCGGCAAAGGCTGCGAACTTTACAATACGCGCGCGCGCAAGAAGTTCAAGGTCGGCCGTCTTGTACGTATGAACTCGAACAAGATGGAAGACATCAACGAAGCAACACCGGGCGACATTGTCGCTCTGTTCGGTATTGACTGCGCATCGGGCGACACGTTCACGGGCGGCGGACTCAACTACTCCATGGCTTCAATGTACGTTCCGAATCCGGTTATCTCCGAGTCCATCACTCCTGTCGACAAAACGGCAGCTGCACAGATGGCAAAAGCGCTTAACCGCTTTACAAAGGAAGACCCGACGTTCCAGTCGTTTGTTGACCCCGAATCAAACGAAACGATCATCAAAGGTATGGGTGAGCTTCACCTTGCCGTTTATGTCGAGCGTATGAAACGTGAGTACAACTGTGAAGTCACGGTCGGACAGCCGCAGGTTGCATTCCGCGAGTCAATCACGAAGAGCGCGACGTTCAACTATACGCACAAAAAGCAGACCGGTGGTTCAGGCCAGTACGGACGCGTTGCGGGTATTATGGAACCGCTGGCGGACAAAGATTACGAGTTTGTGGACGCAATCAAAGGCGGCTCTATTCCGAACGAATATATTCCGTCCTGCGATAAAGGTTTCCGCAAGGCTCTGGAGAAAGGTACGCTCATCGGATTCCCGATTGTCGGCGTAAAGATGACGATCAACGACGGTCAGTATCATCCTGTTGACTCTTCCGACATTGCGTTCCAAATGGCGGCTATCGGCGCATTCCGCGAGGGATATGAAAAAGCCGGTCCTGTCATTCTCGAACCGATTATGAAGGTGGCTATTTCCGGACCGACAGAGTTCCAGGGCAATATGTTCGGACTTATCAACCAGAGACGCGGTGTTATTATCGATACGACGGATGAAAACAACACGTCCACGGTTAATGCGGAAGTACCGCTTTCCGAAATGTTCGGTTTTTCGACAATACTCCGCTCATCCACACAGGGAAAGGCTGAGTTCACGATGGAATTCCTGAAATACGGACGCGTACCGAACAACGTCGCTGACGACCTCAAGAAGAAATATCAGGAACAGCGTAAAGCTGAACAGAAATAAGGAGTGATGTAAATGGAGAAAAAAGATCTTATCGACCACAGCCCTGTACGCAATTTCGACAGCATCACGTGCGGCGGTCTTAAAGCCGGTGAAATGGGCCTCATCACTTCGAAGAAAGGACTCGGCAAAACATCCGTGCTCGTACAGTTCGGTCTTGATGCGCTCCTTCAGGGAAAGCAGCTTGTCCACGTCTCTTTCGACCAGCATTCTTCAAACGTGATTTCGTGGTATGACAGCATATTCACCGAAATCTCAAAGAAGAAGAATATGAGTGATTCTTCCGAACTCAAGGACAGTATCGTACGCGACCGTACCATACTCAACTTCAGTCAGGAAACATTCACGCTGCCGAAAGTGATCAACACGCTCAAGGCACTCAAAGACGGCGGAATCAAAGTTTCCGCACTCATCATTGACGGTCTGGATATGGACAAAGTAAGCAAAGAAGACATTGCCACTGTCGAACAGTTCGTAAAAGATGAGAAAATCACTGCATGGTTCAGCGATACAAAGGAAAGCTCAAAACTGAGCGACTCATGTCGTGCAGAACTCCAGCCGTACTTTGCAGCCGTCTGTCATCTTACGCCCGCGCAGAACTGCATCACGCTCAATGTGATGAAGCTGCGCGATAACAAGGATATAGCGGAAACAATCAGTCTGGATCCGAAAACTTTGCTCATGATCACAAAATAATGCGTGCAGCCGGGTAGAAACGCTCTGCATTTTTACCTGGTAATGCCGTAAAAAAGAGTGCCTTTAAAGTGCACCCCTGAAAACTGAACTTTTGTCCAACTTTCAGGGTGAACTTTAGGTGGCACTCTTTTTTTATGTACTTCAACCTTATCTTTCCGAAAAAACCGGCAGACATAAAAAAAGCCGGCCTAACGCCGGCATTTGTTGGTCACAGATAACTCGCATTCGGTTGGTTCTGTTGACCATCTTTTCATACACAGTCTCTGCAGACTGGTTGAAGCGCAATTACATGGTGATTTCAGACTCTGATCTGTACGGCGGATTCTCAGTCATAAGCTAACCTCCACAGTGTCAGTTCATAAACGGTGTTTCTTTTACCGTTCCGCGTGCTTCTCACGCTCTTTCCCTCACCCACTTACTATATTAACACTGTTTCGGGATTTTTCAACAAAATTCGTCTTCAACGTTTTCTTTATTCCTTCCACGGGAATATGAATGACTTAAATGACCGCGGTCCGAGTGCTTCCTTGTCGTCCTCCAGAAGATCCGACCAGGGAATATACCTGCGTTCTTTCGGGGTTTTGAGTTCGGGATGTTTTTCGAGATAATCGTATTTATACAACCGCAGACGAAGCGCGTTCACCTGCGAAAGCATAATGCCCGCCGCGGACGGCATGAGGCCGACCATAAGGATTGACAGGGCAAAAAGTATCAGATTATAAAATGCCGTGAATAAGGAAAAACCGGTATTATCAAAAAAGATGATGAAACATTTTCTGAGACATTTTTTAAAATCGTTGTGCATAAGCGCCCTGATTGCGGCGAACCACTGAAGTGCCAGCAGCGCGAATAAGACGACCCACGTAAACAGCGCGCCTACAAATATGCCGAACAGCGATTTCTGGGCAAAATAAAACGGAATGGCAATATATGAGGCAGTGCATATTGCGCCGATAAGCAGTCCGAAGAGCGCACCGTCCTTAAGACTGCCGGGTATCGCCTTGAAGTAATCGGCTATATGTGCCGTGCTGAAGTTCGCAATCTGCACAGCCGAATCACCGAAGGCAAACGTGAGTATTGAAATTGCAATAAGCATAAGAAAAACGAGAGCGATCACGACGGGGACGGCGTTCTGGAAAACATACATAAGGGAAGTGAAACCGAGTATCACGCCGAGAACTACGAGATTCGGGATAATAATCGACAGCATATTGTCCCAACCGTCGCAAAAATTTTTCTTTATAAAAAATAAGTACATAGTATATATAGTACTGATATTTGCGCTCAAAAGCAACAAAGGATATACTGATAGTATGAATAATGACGTCAATTCAAGCATGTCGCTTCTTTCCCGGATTCATTCCGATGCCGCAGATTTTCTTACTCAGCGGCTTGCGGAAAAAGGACTGCCTCATTTTGCATCCTCCCACGGGTTTATACTTTTTCAGCTGTCGCTGCAGGACTCGCTGCCGATGAAGGATCTGGCTCAGCGCATCAACCGGGACAAATCCACGACGACGGTCCTCGTGCGGAAACTCGAACAGGAAGGATTCATAAAAAGCGAATCAAGCCCCGAAGACGCGAGGAGCAAACTCATCTCGCTTACTGCAAAAGGCCGCAAATACAACGAAATTACCGCCGAGCTTTCAGGAGAGCTGCTCAAGACTTTCTACAAAGGATTTTCGGAAGACGAGCAGCAGCAGGTCTGCGGTTTCCTTGCGCGCATTGCTGATAACTTTGAAAAATAAGCAGTTGCGACGTCAATCGCGCTTGACATTTGTTTTATATAAAACTATATTTGTTCTGTCATGACAAGGATAGTTCTTATGAAAAAAATCGTTCATATTATTGCAGCAGCATGTATGTCATTTGCTGTTGTTTCATGCAGCGGAAAAAAGACGCAGCCGCTTTCCGTGGCGGTCTTCGTTCCCGGAATTATTGCCGACAGTCCGATCTATGCTATGCTCACGGACGGCGTAAAAGAGGCTGTCGATTCATACAACAGCGGCAAACCTGAGAACGTTCAGGCGAAGCTGAACATTCTTGAAGCCGGTACGAATCAGGCTGAATGGTCGTCGAAGCTCACGGCGCTTGCTGCGGAAGGGAAATACAGCGTCATTATTTCATCGAATCCGTCTCTGCCCGAACTCGTCGAACCGCTTACGCAGCAGTTTCCGTCCCAGAAATTCATTCTGCTTGATGCATATAAAGCGGGCAACGGCAGCATTGCTACAGTCCGTTACAATCAGCATGAGCAGTCGTATCTTACCGGTTACATGGCAGGGCTTATGTCTCAGACGCATAAAATCGGGCTGATTACCGCCCAGGAATATCCGGTCATGAATGATGTGATTCTCCCGGGCTATAAGGAAGGCGCTCAGGCGGCTTTTCAGGGGACAACAGTCGATTTCCGCATTGTCGGCAACTGGTACGACGCGTCGAAAGGTTCCGAGCTTGCGAACGCAATGTATAAATCCGGAGTCGACGTGATTCTTCCTATCTGCGGCGGCGCATCACAGGGCGTCGTGAGCGCGGCGGTGGAAACCGGAAAATATCTTGCATTATTCGACACGGCTGCGTTCGACAAAGCGCCCGGCAATATTATTTCCTGCACGACCCTCGATCAGAAAAAAATGTCCGCGGAAATTACGGCATCGTACCTTGCAGGAAAGACTGAATGGGGCACGGCAAAAACAGTCGGCGTTGCGGAGGGCTATGTGAACTTTGTCCAGGATGCACCGGGCAGTAAAAATCCGGCAGTCACCGACGATATGCGCGCGAAGATGACGGAGACAGTCGAAAGCATCCGCACCGGAAAACTGGTACTGCAGCAGAATTAACTCCATGGATATTGCGCTCGCTCACGTTTCAAAAAGGTACCTGCATAAAACTGTACTCGACGATCTTTCGGTTTCGTTCCGGGGAGGCATGATTCATGCGCTGCTCGGCGAGAACGGAGCCGGCAAGTCGACGACGGCCGCAATATTAAGCGGCGCACTGCAATACGACAGCGGAGAAATACTGATCGGCGGAAACGCCGTTCACTTTGAAAACCAGCGCGACGCGGTCAAAGCCGGAATCGTTTGTGTCCGGCAGCGGCCGCTGCTTGCCGACAGCATCAGCGTTATGGAAAATATCCTGCTCGGAACAGAATACAGCTCGGCGGGAAGAAAACTTACGCGCAGAAATGTTCTTCATGAAGCGGAAAAATACAGACAGAAATGGGCTCCGCAGCTTGATTTCCGTGCACGCGTCGTCCACATCGGCGGCGACGAACGGTTCTACGCGTCTCTTATCGCGGCGCTTATCTGCGGGCCGGGCGTTCTCATTCTCGACGAGCCTTCCGCTCTTCTCGACTGGGAGCAGCGCCGCGCATTATACGCAAACATCAGAGAGCTTGCCGAAGGCGGCATGAACATCATCGTCATAACGCACATCATGCAGGAAGCGGAACTGTACACCGACACGGTGACCGTTCTCCGCAAGGGTAAAGCGGCGGAACAATATGAACACAGCAGAGCGTTCACCGCAGAGATGTGTGCAGAGGCCTGCATCAGCAGTTCAGCAGGCGCAGTGCGGACGTCCGCCGGTGAATATGCGGACGGCGAGTGCGGTAAGACCGGCTGCGCGTCGTGCAGAGAGAAATGTACCGTTACTTTCACTGATATAACGGTACGGCCGAAAAAGCGCCCTGCCCTTTTCGGCGTGTCGTTCAGAGCGGAATGCGGCGCGCTTACGCTCATAAAAGGCCTCCGGGAAAGCGGGCTCGGTACGCTTGAAAACGTCGTTACCGGAATGGAATCCGCGCGCACGGAGGGACTGGCAGCAATAGAAACCTCATCGTCACGCTGCGAGCTTACCCTCAAATCAAAAAAACTTACACCGCATTTTCTCAGGTATAAGACGGGACTGCACACTGCAATAATTCCTTCGGACAGGACGTTCCGCGCGTCTCATCCGAATCTTTCGATCGGCCAGCTGCTTTGCGCGATGCACGACGGAATGGTGAACAGGGACTACACGGACCGGCTTATACGCAAAGCGGACGTTGCAATACAGGGAGACGAAAAAGCGTCGGATCTTTCAGGCGGTATGCTGCAGCGGCTTATACTTGCGCGGGAACTTGATACAGCTCCCCTGTACATAATCGCATGCGAGCCGCTTCAGGGGCTCGACGCTCAGTCCGCCTGTAGCACGGCGAAGCTGCTCGCTTCATTCGCTTCAAAAGGATGTGCCGTGCTTGTCCTCTCGTCGTCGGATTTTCCGGAGGAATTATGCGGCTCCGTTTATACGCTCGAAGGCGGGAAAATAACAGGAGGAAACGCATGAAACATACAATCCGCGCGACGGGCGCTGTATCCGTTACTGCCGGGCTGCTTTTCACGGTGATTCTTCTCGTTGCAAGTTCACGCACGTTTGCTGCGGCGGGAGATTTTCTCGCAGGTTCATTCACTTCGCTGTATTATTTCGGCGCCATACTCAACACAGCTTCTCTTTTTATGGCGGCGGGCCTCGGCGACGCTGTTCTTCTCACGACGGGAGAGTTCAACCTCGGCGGCGAAGGACAGATTTACGCGGGTGGTTTTATTACGGCCGTAGTCCTTTCCGCTACCTCAACGTTTCCGCCGGTAGTTTCGTTAATATGCGCGTTAGCCGCGGCCATGGCGGTTCCCGCCTGTATGACGCTTGTATCCGGCCTGCTCCGGCAGTTCAAAAACGCGAACATTCTTCTGACGACTTTCCTTGTATCGGCCGCGGTCATACCGTTCATCGACTCGCTCATCGCAGGCCCGTTCCGCGGTTCATACGGAAATCTCCTTGCAACATCATTCATCCGCGAAGCAGTGCGGTTTCCGCATATTCTTGCGCCCTCACCGCTCTCTGCGGCAGCATGCACCCTGCCGCTGCTCTGCACTGCCGGCTGGTATTTCATTTACCGGACAAAACAGGGAAAACAGCTGCAGATTACGGGAATATCGAATGAATTCGCCGAATACTGCGGATATCCGCGCACGAAAATACTGTACGGTACGCTTGCCGCGTCGGGAGCGCTTCACGGCATAACGGGATTCATCGCCGTTACCGGCACATATTACACATGCCATTCGGGATTCTACACAGGCATGGGATGGGACGCGCTTTCGTGCGCGCTCATCGCAGGTTCAAATCCTGCGGCGCTTATTCCTTCAAGTCTGATTCTGTCGTGGATTTTTACATCGGCGGACAGAGTCGCTCTCAACTACAACTCAGGTTTCGATATAAGCTCGCTCATACAGGGGATCATGCTCTCCTGCATAGCAATTCAATACGCGGGAGGAGAAAAACATGACCGACATCATTCTTAACATTTTTTTTCTGTCGGCCCCTCTTATGCTTGCGTCCTTCGGCGCTCTCATAAGCGAATACGCGGGACGCAGCGCCATTTTCATCGACGGTATAATAAATTTGTCGGCTTTTCTGTGTTACGCTTTCACCGTACTGACAAAATCGACGGCAGCGGGATGTTTCTTTGCCGTGCTGTTCTGCGTTTTATTTATTTTTCTGTTTCTGAAAGCGGTCGAACGCGCCCGCGCAAATCCGTTTCTTGCTTCTCTGGCGCTTAATATATTTTCGGGAGCGCTCGTTTCGCTGCTCTCAGTGGAACTGTTCGGCACACGCGGCGTGCTTACGTCTCCGTCTTTCGTATTTCCGGCGCAGACAGCGCGGACGGTGACTTCGGCGGCGGCATATCTCATCATTATGGTCAGCGTTATTCTGCTGTTTGCAACGAAGAGGGGATTGTATCTGCGTATTACCGGAAGCGATTCCGACGTACTGCTCTCGCGGGGAATTAACGTTGCGGCGGGAAAAACGGCGGCGTGGTGCCTTGCCGCTTTTTTCGCGTCCTGCGCAGGCTGCATACTTACTCTGCGGCTCTCGTCTTTCGTGCCGAATATATCGAGCGGAAGAGGATGGCTCGCGCTCGCTGCTGTCTTTCTCGGGAAGCGGACATGTTCGGGCACGTGCGTTGCGGTCCTGGTCATGTGCACCGGCGAATATTTCGCCTCCAATCTGCAGAATGTATTTCCCGGTATTTCCGCGCCGCTGCTCATTTCGCTGCCGTATGTAACGGCGCTGCTGCTGCTGTTTCTCGAACCTAACAGTACAAAAGAAGACTGATTATTCCGGCTTGTATTCCTCTACCGCGTCGGGATCAAAATCAATGACGTCGCCGCCTTTTCCGCGCGCGGATGCTTCAATCTCGGCTTTAATTTCCGGTGATATTATATTTTCTATTTTGATGTCTTCGACTGCATGATTCACAATGTCGTTCACTATGTCTTTCGTTTTAAATTCATCGAGGACGTTCTCAAGTTCCGTCATGTTTCTGTAGCTTTCCGTGCTCTGCTCTCCCACGGCGGCCATACGCTTTACAATGTCCTCCGTTCCCGTCCTGATTTCCTTTATGCCGGCAACAGCTGCGGAAAAAAACTCCGTCATCGATTTCATCTCGGTCGAAATATTCTTCTGCTGACCGGAAAGATTTTTACAGTAGCCGTTGATTTTATCCGCAGTCACCGCGGTATCGTTCGTCTTCGATGTGATCTGTTTCGTCGTTTCATCGATCTTCCCGATACCGCCCGATATTTCGCGGAGCGAATCAATCATCTGCTCGGAATGTTCGCTGACTTTCCTGAATGCTTTTGAAGCGGCACTGCTCGACTCGTTCGCCGCAGTGGCGTTCTGAACGATTTTATTGATGGACTCGCTTATTTTCTTCGCGTTGTCGCCGGTCGATTCCGCAAGACTTCTGATTTCCTCCGCAACGACGGCAAAGCCTTTTCCCGCTTCGCCCGCATGTGCGGATTCGATCGCCGCATTCATAGACAGAAGATTCGTCTGCTCCGCAACGGCGTTAATAATAGTGACTATCTCGCCTATTTCGTCGAGCTGCGACGCAATCTGCTCAAGAAGACTGTTCGTAGCCGATATTTTGGCGTCGCCGTCCGCGACAAGCTCCCGCATTTCCTCCGCGCTCTTCGTGCGTTCCGATGCTTTTATGCTTATCTGCCCCAGCGTCTTCGACATGTCCTCAACGGCATTGTCGCTTTCCTCAATTGCCTGCGTCTGCTGATTGTTGTCGCTTACCAGAACATCCACTTCTCTGTCGATTTCCTCAATGGATTTTGCGACGCGTTCAACCGATACGTTTATCTGCTCGAATTCTTTCGTAATCGATTCAATATTTGCGTTGATTTCCGCCGTCGCAGCTGCAGTGCTGTTCGCGGAATCGTTTATCGAATACCCCGACGAAATAGCCCGCGAAGCAGTTTTTTTGACGATTATGAAAAAATCGTTCAGTTCGGAAACCATTTTGTTCATGTTTTCCATCAGGTTCTTTATTTCCGTGCTTCCGGTAGGCGCAATGGATACGGTAAAATCTTTTCCTGTCAGGTTGGCGGACATTGCCTGTATTCTCTTAATCTGTCTGCTGATCCGCGTGGTAACGGTAACAAGCGAGAAGTACACGATGAACGCGGAAATTATACAGAACAGAATCTCCGAAAAAACGTATATCCGTTCGGCTCCGTCAAGAACGCTGGTAAAATCTTCGGATAACCGCAACGTCGATTCGCCGAGAATTTTCGTTCCGTTGTAAATATTCACTTCCTGCAGATCAAAAAATTCAAGCTGTTTGTTAAGATAAAACAGCTGTTCCGATTCGGGATACTTTGTCAGCGAAGCGCGGAATCCGTACCACTTTACATCCTGATTAATCTGACCGTCGGTTATTTTTACTTCCTGCATGCGCTGCAGCACCGCATCGAGCACATTAAAACGCGATTTTACGCTGTCCCATATGGTAATCGTATTACCGACGCTGTGCTTGTATGATTCCGGAAAAAATCGGGCAACGGGGTCGGAGTTCAGCTGCGTCATCGTATCAGTCAGTCTTTCAACTTTCTTTTTCCAGTCCGTATACACAGTCGTCGTATCGACGCCGCGGTAATCAATCGTACCTATAAAATTATCGATATCGGCAAGGCAGTACTGAACATCAGCCTGAAGATACTGATAATTCTTCATGCGCTGAATAATATTCGATCCGTACAAAGCAACAAACGCCAAAGCCGAAAACTGAAAAACAGCCCATAAAGCAATAAGTGAAAATTTTGCATTAAGCTTCATAATTGTGTCCCTTATATTTATACGTACGCTGTACAATATGCTACTTACCTTATTTTATACCACTTGCTTTATTTTACCATACTTTTTTCAAAAAAAATTACAAAAAACAGCTGCTGCATATTTCTCAGGCAGCAGCTGTTTCGAATTCAATAATTTTTCAGAATTTTTTCAAGTTTTTCCTTACCGATAATCTTCATGAAGCTTGCGAGACGCGGCCCCTGATCCTTGCCGATGAGAACATGATACATAGTCGCAAAAAGCGCTTTCGGTTCCATGCCGAGGCCTGTCGCGACATCGTATACTTTCTGACCGAGCGTTTTTTCATCGACGTCGTTCATAACAGGAAGCACCGTATCGCGGATCTGAACGACGGCAGCACGCTCCGTGTCGTTAAGTTCAACGCCGCCGTCCTCAGGGCGAAGCGCAAACTTAAACTCCTCCGGCGCGCATTCCGAAACCCAGTACCACGCGCATTCACAGCGGCGGCGCAGACAATCTTCCTGTTCCGCCTTGACGTCGCCGAGCGACCTGATGACCGCGTCGATATCCCCCGAATATGTCTGAAGCAGCGTCGTAAGCATGCGGAACGGAATCTGATACGGCATGATTCCGGGCATCTTCGGCTCAATCTGCGAGAGCATATACACGCGCTTCTCGTGATTGAAAATATCGTCGTTCTTCGCCTGTTCCAGCCCCCACGCGATGCGCTCGGTGCGGTCGTATGCTTCATACATAGTGATGACGTCGAGGTCAAAGCTGATTGCAAACTCGTGGTCGACCTTGTTTACCGCAAATATATAGCGGAGCAGCTCCGGCTGATACACTTTGAGCGCATCGGGAAGCGCGATGACTTTTCCCTTTGACGAAGACATCTTGCCGGGCACACCTTTGAGGCCGACAAAGTCGTACTTCATGGTGATGGGCGCGTCCCAGTTGAAAATCCGTTTCGAAACGAGCTTTGCCGTGTCGTACGATCCGCCCGGACTGATATGATCTTTTCCGCCCGGTTCGAACACGACTTTCTCCTCGTTCCACCTCATGGGCCAGTCTACGCGCCAGCCGAGTTTGAATCCCTTGAACGTGCGCATATCCCCCGTTTCGATGTTGCCGCATTCGCATTTGTACGTGATTCCGTACTCGCCGTCATATCCGGTGATTTCAGTCGTGTCCCTGTTGCATTTCGAACAGAACACGGAAACGGGCCAGTACGCTTCCTCCGGCTTCATCTTGTGTTCGTCGTCGCGGTATTCGTTGAGGCATTCCTTGATGCTTTCGCGGTTCTGCATGGCTTTTTTCATGCCTTCCGTATAGCGGTTCGCGCGGTAACGCGACGCCTGATACAGAAATTCCGGATAAATTCCGACGCGGGGCAGTTCCTGTTCGATATCGACCTCGTGATGACGCGCGTAGTTTTCGTTCCGTCCGGTCGTGTCGGGCACCATCGTAATCGGAAAACGCAGATATTTTTTAAGAATTTCAGGATCGGGCATATTCGCCGGAACTTTGCGGAATACGTCGTAATCATCCCATGAATATATGAAGCGCACGTTTTTACCGCGGTCGCGGAGCGCACGCACAATAAGGTCTACGGTGATAATTTCCCGGAAATTTCCGATATGGACGGTGCCTGACGGCGTGATGCCGGAAGCACAGGTATACAAATCGAGTTCACCCTTTTGGGCGATGATTTTATCTGCCATCTGGTCGGCCCAATGACAGAACAGTGGATTCTTTTCGTTATTCATAGTTTTTTTATTATATAGAAGACATACGAAAAAAGCAATGATACGTGCGTTTTCGGAAGGCAGACTGATTTTGAAAGCGGTTCACACACTATTTTCATTTTTCCGGCTTTTTGATATATTCTCACTATCTCCTTTTCAGATTCTATCGAGGCATGTATGAAATCCATTTCGTGGGACAATCTTAACAAACTTGAAAGCTACAAAAAACTGCAGACGCTGAAGGGTGCCGTTTCCGTAGCAAAGTCATTGAGCGGCACAGCCGGCGAAAAACGTGTTGCTGAGTTCTCTATTCCGATGAGCAGCGGACTCACCTACAACTACGCGGCGAAACAGGTAAACAAACAGGTTCTCACTGTCTTCAAGGCGCTCGTCAAAGAAGACCAGCTCCTTGAGAAATTTGCGGCGCTCTATAACGGGGAAGTCGTCAACCTCGGTGAAAAACGCATGGTTCTTCATCATCTTACACGCGGACAGCTCGGCGGCAAAGTCGTCGTCGACGGCGCGGACAAGCGTGATTTTTACGTAAAGCAGCAGAACGCAATCGCAGGCTTCGCAGATAAAGTTCATACCGGAAAGATCGTCAACGAAAAAGGTGAAAAATATACGACTGTCTGCCAAATCGGCATCGGAGGCAGCGACCTTGGGCCGCGCGCCATGTATCTTGCGCTTGAAAACTGGGCAAAATCAAACAACGAATTTAAAATGGAGGCGCATTTCATCTCCAACGTCGACCCCGACGACGGAGCCGCGGTTCTTTCCTCAATCGATCTTGCAAAAACAATTTTTATCCTCGTTTCGAAAAGCGGTACGACGCTTGAAACGCTCACGAACGAGTCGTTCGTAAAGGAGTTCCTCAAAAAGGCCGGGCTTACGCCGGCAAAACACATGATTGCTGTTACAAGCGAAACAAGTCCGCTCGCAAACAGCCCCGACTATCTTGCGGCGTTCTTCATGGACGACTTCATCGGCGGGCGGTATTCTTCAACAAGCGCAGTAGGAGGCGCCATTCTGAGTCTTGCCTTCGGCCCGGAAGTTTTCGCACGCTTTCTTAAGGGCGCTGCGGAAGAAGACAAGCTTGCGGCGGAAGCCGACATTACGAAGAACGCGGCTCTTATGGATGCACTTATCGGTGTCTACGAGCGCAATGTGCAGGGATATCCTTCAACTGCGATTCTGCCGTATTCGCAGGCGCTCTCGCGGTTTCCCGCGCACCTTCAGCAGCTCGACATGGAATCGAACGGCAAAAGCGTGAACAGATTCGGCAAAAAAATCACGTACGTTACAGGTCCGGTAATCTTCGGCGAACCGGGAACAAACGGACAGCATTCGTTCTATCAGCTGCTTCATCAGGGAACGAACATCATTCCGCTGCAGTTCATCGCTTTCCTTCAGAACCAGACCGGAAAAGACGTTTCCATTCAGGGCTCAACGAGCCAGACAAAACTCTGCGCGAACGTTGCGGCTCAGATTGTTGCGTTCGCATGCGGCAAAGAGGATGAAAATCCGAATAAGTTTTTCGCGGGGGAACGGCCGTCGAGTCTTATCTACGGAAAACAGCTTACACCGGAATCGCTCGGCGCACTTCTTGCCCACTATGAAAACAAAGTTATGTTTCAGGGATTCATGTGGAACGTGAACAGCTTCGACCAGGAAGGCGTTCAGCTCGGAAAAAAACTTGCAACGACGGTCCTTTCCGGAAAAACGGACGGCGCGCTCAAAGCGTACGCCGGTCTGCTCATAAAGTAAAAAGTGTTCTGCAGTTAGCGTCGACAGTCTCGCAGAGCTGTTCGACGCTTACGCCGCGGACGGCCGCAATGAACTTATACGTGTGCTCCACAAAAAGAGGCGTATCCGGCTGTCCGCGTACCGGTACCGGCGCAAGGTACGGCGCATCGGTCTCGCAGAGGATGCGGTCGTCCGGCACATACTGCAGAAGCGCGCGCATATCGTCCATTCTGCTCCGCTTCGTATACGTGACCGAACCGCTGAAGCTTATATACCAGCCGCGGTCAAGAAACTGTTTTGCCTCGTCGAGGCCGTACGAATAACAGTGGATTATCCCGTTGTCGTATCCCGTTTTTTTTATGACATCGAGCGTATCTGCAAACGCGTCACGGCTGTGAACAACGACAGGCAGCTGCAGTTTACGCGCAAGTTCCAGCTGCATTTCAAACAGCTCCTTTTCGGCGTTGTACATTTCCGCATCAAAATCGTCCCGGCACCGGCCGTCCTCTCCCGACAGATTCCAGTGATGGTCAAGGCCGCATTCTCCCACGGCGGTTATACCGCCGCACTGCGCTATCTGCTGTTCAAGGACGGCAACCTGCCGGATGCGGTCCCGTATTGCGCCGGTATCAGGCCAGATGCCGGCCGTATAATGAATCATGCGCTCTGCTGCGGGCCGCAGCTCCGGGGCAACACCCGAAAGCGCGCGTGCAACGGCCGCCTTTCTGGCGGGGAGATCGTCGCATGACGTGCCTATATCCATGGCAAAAAAACAGTTCCGCCTGACCATCTGAGTAATAACATCGGCACAATCTGAACAGGTGCGCTCCTGAACCATGCTGAAATGAAAGTGTGTATCGGAATACATGCGTTTAATTGTAACGAAACAGCAGCTTCCTCTCAACAACTTGAAAAAAAAAACTGTTTCGTATATTATAGATACATTATTCGCCGGGATGGTGGAATGGTAGACACAAGGGACTTAAAATCCCTCGGCGGTTAAACGCCGTGCCGGTCCGATCCCGGTTCCCGGTATGAATACAAAAAAACGTGCCCGTTAAGGCACGTTTTTTTGTATGTTTTCTATAAACATAAGGAAAAAGTACGCAGCATTTTCTTACCTGCGACTTAAAACTCACGGAGTCACTATGACGGTGTCTCTTTTTGTATACCCCCGTTTACCCTTTGACCGCACCTGCGGACATACCGGCGATAATCTTTTTGTTAAAGAAAACGAATAATATGAACATCGGTATCGTTATCAGGATCGCATCGGCAAACAGCAGATTATATGAATTGCCGCTCTGCGAAATAAAATTATACAACGTAAGCTGTACCGTAACATTGCGTGAACCGGGCAGGAAATACAGCGGATTTGTAAAATCGTTAAATATGGTCACGCTGTTTAAAATAATAATCGTAGCGGAGACCGGTTGAAGCAGCGGAAAAATGATCCGTATGAAAGTTGCAAAAGGGCTGCATCCGTCAATGCAGGCGGCCTCCTCCAGTTCAACAGGGACGGATGCCATATAGCTTCGATACAGCATAACAGTGAACGGAATATTAATCGTAACTTCGATCAATATCATTCCCGCCATCGTCTTATACAGATGGAGCTGTTGAAGAATCCAGATTGTCGGCAGAATCGAGACGGGAACAACAAGCCCTGCGAGAATAACGCTGTTTGCAGTCCCGGAAAAAGAATCGCGCCGCCGTTGAATTACAAATCCCGCTGCGGAACAGCAGGCAATTAAGATTACGACAGAAAAAAAAGTGAGAGTTATGCTGTTCCTGAATGCCGTAAGCACCTGATAATGATTATATTTCAGCACGTTCAGATAATTATCAAAATGATATACATCGGGCAAAGTAAACCCCAGCAGATTCGCACCCCGTTTGTCTTTGAGAGACATGAAGAACATGAATACAAAAGGCGTTATGAACACAACAGCGAACACGGCCAGGGCAAGAACGTTTATTACTTTTGCAAAATCCTTATTCTTCATTTATTGTTCCTCTTTTTTTATCAGATACCGCTGTAACGGTAATACAATTGCAGTAATAAAGACAAACATTATCACGTTGCCCGCCGTTGAAAGGCCGTAAAAACCTGCAGCATATTGTTTATAAATAACGGAAGCAAGCACATCAGTTGCGAACCCCGGACCGCCACCGGTCATTGTCCATATTAAATCAAAGCTTTTCAGCCCTCCGATGAGCGCCAGAATGATGATTGAATTCCGGGCGGGTTTACTCAGAGGTACGGTGATAAAGCATATTCTCTGTACATAATTTGCCCCGTCGATCACCGCTGCTTCATAATAATCCCTGCTTATTGACTGTATTCCCGAAAGAAAAATTACGGTCGCAATGCCGACTCCTTTCCAAATATCCGTAAAAGCAACGGAAAATAACGCCAGTTTCGTATTTCCCAGCCAGTCGACAGGCGTCATTCCGAGGGATTGCAGAATCACATTAAAAAGTCCTTTTGTCGGATGCATCAACGCTGAAAAAGTTATGCCTACAGCTATAGTGCTTACCAGTGTCGGAAAAAAAACAACAGCCCGGAGAATGTTTTTTGTTTTCAACGAACTCGACAGTAAAATCGCAATAAAGAAAGACAGGATTAATTTTACCGAACATGTCACGAAGGCATACACGAGCGTATTACGCACACTCAGATTCATGGAATGCTCGGTGAAAAACAGCTTGAAATTATCAAGACCGCAGAACGTAAATGATTTTAAATTCCAAACGGTTAAACTAAAAAAGAAAGATATGAACATCGGTACGATAAAAAAAATCGTAAACAATGATAATGCAGGAACTGCAAACCATATCGAATATATATTATTTTTTTTCATAAGGTATCCTTCAACAGCAGCCGCAAAAATGACCGTTCCGAAAGTTTTACGCACGGAACGGTCCGCATATATTTTATTTCCACTTCAATCCGAGCTGAACAGCCTGCTTGCGGCAGTCTTCGTCGTATATTTTTGCCGCCTGCTCTGCGGTCGTCTGCCCGCTGCCGCATTCACTGCAGATATTCATAGCATTTGCGCCCTTTACGGCCGTTTTGAACTCAAGCGCGGCATCAACTTTGCCTGCATTGTAATATGCTTCCATATCTGCGAGTGCCGCTACGCGTTTTCCCTTCGGAGTATAATTATTTACCGGCATCGGACCGCTGATTACGTCGAGAGCGGAACAATATACGTCAAGACCGGCATCCGACATATAATAATTCAGAAATTTCTTTATTGCTTCCACATGCCTGCTGTTTTTGCTTCCGTAAATACCGCTCGGCATCCAAACGGTTATACCGTTGTCTTCAGCAGTATCTCCCGGTATGGCGAATACACCGATATCGTCGATTTTATCCGGGTAGAGCGATGCTATCTGCGGCAAAACATTGTCCGTAAGCATAATGTAATGCGCACCATCGCCGGAAGCGAGTTTATCGCACCCGTCGGATACGGTCGACGCAAGATAATCTTTATTGTAGTACGAAGTCGTATCGGCAAGTTTCTGCCAGCTGCGTAGTGCAGCAGGCGTCGTTGCGTATTTCATGTTTCCTTTCTCAAACTGTGCAGGAAAATCAGGGGCAGCTTTACACACGTTATAGCTGTCTCCGAGGAACAGAACCTGCGACGTCCATGAATCTTTGAATGTACCGATTATTGCCGTGACGCCGTTTTTCCTGAGAACATCGCAGTTCGCAATAAACTGCTTCCACGTTTTCGGAACTGAAAGGCCGTACTTTTTGTAGACCTTTTTGTTGTACATAACAGCACCCGCCTGCGACAACCCGAACGGGATAGCATACAGCTGTCCGTCAATCGATGCGGAATCCCTGAATGCCTTGTTAATACGCGGAGAAAATGATTCGCCCGAAAGATTGATGAAATTATTCTGTGGATCGAGAGGAGCAAGCAGAGAACCTGTGTTATAAACGATAAGATCCGGCACGTCCCCCGACGCAAGGCGGGTCTTAACCATATTGTCAAGATCTGTACCACTGCTGGTAACTTCCATTTCAACTTTTATTCCCAGCGATTTTTCAGCACTGTCGCACACAGCCTGAATACCGCTCATCGGTTGATCGCGTGAAATCAGCATAGTCAGAGTTGTTTTCTTCGGTTTTGCCGATATACCCCCGCACATCAGGCATGCAAACAGCATACCACCCGCCGTTTTTACAAATTTCTTCATGTGTTTCCTCCTTAACATGATTTATACACGACTGTATATTCTCCGGAACCGGCCGTTCCGGTATAAATCCCATCGGTTGCACGGAAAACAAGTCCGTCCGCTTTTATAATGTCAGAACATTTATCAAGAATGATATCAGCGGAAGTGTTTGCCGGAACAGAGAACGATAACGCAACATTTCCGTTTTTATTGTCCCAGCGTATTTTTATTAATCCGTATATGCTTCTGTATGACAGTTCAACCCATGTTAATCCGCCGCCCGTATGCGGATTAATAAAAAAATGTTTATATCCAGACTCCTTTTCATCAGGTTTGAGTCCTGCGCACTCCTTATACAGCCAGTCTCCGATCGAACCGTACGCATAATGGTTAAAGGAATTCATATCCGGGCTCCACATAGTTCCGTCTTCCTTCAATCCGTCCCAGTGTTCCCATACGGTTGTCGCCCCCTTCTTTACCTGATATAGCCAGGAAGGGAAATCTTCCTGCAAAAGCAGATCGTACGCTTCTTTTACGCAGCCGTTCCGGCTTAATGCGTGGCAAAAATACGGAGTACCGATGAAACCGGTAGCGATATGTCCCTTATATTTTTTTAAGCTTATTAAAAGACCTTCGACTGTTTTTTCCCGGAACTGTTCCGGTACCAAACCGAAATACAATGACAAAATATATGCTGTCTGAGTTTTAATCATAAGCGTCCCATCCGGTTCAAAGAATTTTTTCTGATAGAGCGTCCTGATTTTTTCGGCCGTTTCTGCGTATTCCGCAGCTTCCGCGGTATGTCCTATCACGCCGCTCATTTTGGCAAACAGACCGGTGGAATAATATTCATACGCATAACAAATCAGCGCGTCGGGAGTCGCTCCCTTATAGCTTCCCGGTTTCGCGTCAAGTGCAACCCAGTCTCCGTACTGACGGGCCATAGGCCAGCTGTCCGTTTTCGTACACTGATACATCCAGTCTACGAATTCCTTCATGCAGGCGTATTGATCGCGTATTACCTGTTTACTGCCGTATGTGAGATAGACATTCCACGTGTTTATTACCGCGGCGTCGGCCCATCCTGCGGAACCGGAACTTCCGTTGTCTTTGCAGCCGCCGATTTTCGTAATGCAGTCGGGCACCACGTGCGGTATTTCGCCGTTACTGTACTGATCGCAGGCGACATCTTTCAGCCATTTCATATAAAAAACCTCGGTATCCATGAGGAACCCTGCGGTGCTGCAGAATATCTGCGAATCCCCCGTCCAGCCGAGCCGCTCATTGCGCTGCGGACAGTCTGTCGGAACATCCAGAAAATTGCTCTTCATGCCCCACAAAATATTATGCTGCAGCCGGTTAATAAGTTCGTTTGAGCATGAAAATCCGCCCGTCAGTTCCATATCCGAATGGACTGATACCGCAGCGAATTGAGACAGTTCCGGCGTCCCGTACCAGCGAATCAATTTAATATACCGGAATCCCTGCCATGAAAAGAACGGATGAAATATTTCCCTGCCGCCGCCGTTGCAGTAAAAAGTTATTGTCTGTTTTGCCCTGCGGAGATTTGCGGTATACACGTTGCCGCTGCTGTCGAGTATTTCGAAGCACTGAAACTGGAGTTTCGTTCCCCGCGGAGCCGATACTGCGAATTCGACCCAGCCCGCAAGATTCTGTCCGAAATCGACTACCGTGTCGCCTTCCGGTGTCGAAAATATTTTCTGCGCAGGAATCCGTTCCTGCGTTCTGACTCTGCAGCCCGGCTGCGGAACGAGTTTCGTTACATCATAATGTACGACGGAAACGTTTTTCCACCCGGAATCGTCGAATCCGGCTGTACACCACGACTCGTCGTATAATCGTGCGTCATACGTTTCACCGTGATATATTTCCGAAAAGGTAAGCGGACTGTCGCTGCATTTCCATGTGCCGTCGGTTCCGAACACTTCGCGTGAACCGTTCTTATACGTGCAGACGAATTGTACGAAGCCTGCAGTTTGTCTGCCGTATATGTTCCGGTTTTTATAAAAGGCCAATTCCCCTTTATACCACCCCGGCCCGATCAGCATACCGGCAGCATTTTCACCGGATTTTATTAACGAAGTCACGTCGTACATCTGCCAGGAAAGCCTGTGGTCATAACTTGTCCATCCGGGAGTAAATACGTCGTCACCGGCTTTAGCACCGTTTATATACAATTCGTACAGGCCGAGTGATGTGGACAGCGCGTATACCTTCTCAGGTTTTTCCGCGAGTACGAATGTCCTTCTGATATACGTCCCTTTTGATTTTTTACCTGAATCCGCATTTTCCGCACTGACAAACCCGGCTTTCCATGAACAGGAATTGAGAATGCCTGTCGTAAACTGTGCGCGGCACCAGTCCGTCGTTCCGCCCGAAACAGTCGTAACCTGTACCTCAACATAATACGTCGTGCATTCCTGCAAATTTTCAATCTCCAGTCCGATCTCCGAGCTTTCATTTCCCGTACGCGCAAGTTCGAAACAGGGACGTGAATTATCAGGATACAGCGAAACGCGTATCCGGTATTTTTCCTGTACCGTATTTGCTTCGTCAGATACAAGATTCCAGCCGGCGCATAGCGGCGCGGAAACGCCCACGGGATCAGTAAGGTGGTCTATTCTTAAATTTTCTATTTTCAGCATATTATTCTGCTCCTATACCAGTATCGTACAGCCGCCCTGAAAAACCGCCATTGCATGTTTAGCCCAATTATATTGATATTTATTGACATGTCATTTCTTTGGATTTATGCTTATTGAAGTGTATGATTTCCTTAACGGCGGATACATTATTAAAAAAACTGCATAGTCTCACATCCGAAGAGCTCTTTTACCGGCAGTTGTACGAAGCGGAAAAGAATCCCGCATCAGTACACACGTTTCTCTTAAACACGAGCCCTGAAAAAGTACGCCGGGAAAACTGGATTGTTCCGGAATGGTCATGGACGCTTGCAAACAGAGATTTGGACGAACCTTACATTTTCAAGCATGACTCGTCACGCAGCGTGTATCTGCAAAAACATCCGTGCTATACGCCGGTTTTTGCACATCATCATGATTTTTTCGAATTCGTGTATATTCTGGAGGGATTTTGTGTTCAATCAATAAATAATAATGAATTCCGAATGGAACAGGGCGATTTCTGCTTAATATCACCGAACGTGAATCACACGATAAAAGTCTTCGATGAAAGCATAATCATCAACATTATTATCCGCAAAAGCAATTTCGACGACATCTTTTTCAATTTTTTGCGGCGGAAAAATATCATATCCGCATTCTGCAACGAAAATTTATTCAAACGGTACATCACCGATTATCTTCTGTTCCACACCTGCACCGACGGAGAATTACGGATGCTCGTACTCGAAATGTTCACGGAAAGCGAGAACCAGCAGAAATATGATATTGAACTGCTTGATTATCAGGTGGTTATTCTTCTTCTGAAAATATTAAAAAAATACGGGGACAATTGTACGGTCCCCTCCGAATGCCGGAAAAACGATGCGGTTGCATCGGAAATTATGGCGTACATTCAGACGAATTTTTCCAGCGTCACACTCGCCCAAATCGCGGAACATTTTCACTACAGCGAAGAGTACACGTCCCGGCTGATAAAAAAACTTACCGGCATAACGCTTCAGAAAATGCTGCTGAAAATCAGGATAAACAAAGCGAAGAATTTCCTCACCGACACGAATGCATCGATCGAGAATATCTGTCAGCAAATCGGATACAATAATCCGGAACATTTCATCAGAACATTCAAGAAACAGTTCAATATGACGCCCGGCGAATACAGAAAGCGTTTCTCCGAATAGTGCAATAGGGCATCCATTGCTCAATCAATGTTTGCCTAAAATACAAAATTTTATGATTCTGCAGATTTCTTCCTCCGTTTCATTACAGTTCGTATTAACCCATTGTTCTACAATTGCTTCAATACCAGCCAGGTAGTACAAAGAAATATAAGTAATATCGGTATCTGACAATTCCGTAAATCTCCGGTATGCTCTTTTAAATAAGAGATTCCTGAATAAGTAGAAATGTTCCTTGTTATGAAACAGAGATTTTTTATCATTGTAGACCCGGAAGATCCGCTGGTGCTCTTTTACGAAGGACAGATAAGCCGTCAGAACAGGATCATCCAGCAAAAGGCTTCCATCTGAATATCCGGGACACTCCGGCAGCTGATTAATATTGCAGACCGGGTCCTGAATCCGTCCAAATGTCGAAATCATATCCTGTTCCGCTTCTTCGAGCAATTCTACTTTATTGGAATAATGTGCATAGAACGTAGAACGGTTTACACCGGCAAGTCTGCAAATATCAGAAATCGTAATCTCGTCGAATTTTTTTTGTTCAACCAATTCAATCAGTGCGTTCTGCATTTTACGAGCGTTATTTTTACATTTTACTTCATGCTTGTTCAAAAGTTGTCCCTTCTTTTCGGACAGTATAGCATATTTCCATGTAAACAAAACAACTATTGCGTTTTATGTTGTTCCTTTTCCGCATCCGACGGCTAAAATACAAACAGCGATAAGGAAATCGCAGAAATCTAATACCAATGGAGAACGACTATGACTTTACAGGAAAAAATCAAAAGCAGGCTGGAAACAGGTTTTAAAAACTGGAACGGAGGCTATGAATGCTGGCTCGAGTGGTGCAATATTCTTTATGAACCGGATGCCCATTATAATATTCAGGTCGGAGGTCCGTTGAAACGTCTGACTCTGCAGGAGTACAAAGACATGTCCAAAGGATTTTTCGAAAATTTTATCGTAGAACTCGGCGAATTCAAAAACATGCTGATTCAGGACGATTGGTGCGGAATCCGCTATGTAGTATATGTTACAAACAAGGCAACAGGGAAAAGATTCACACAGAATACTATGGAGTTTGTTCATTTTAAGGACAACCCCGATCCGCTAGGAGCCAGAGTTATTGAAGGTTGGGCGCTTTCGGATCTTACAATAGTATAGAGAAAAGAAATGATGACTGCGCATCCCTGTACAGTCATCGCTTGCAGTTTATTTTTTTATAGGAGTAATTTAGTATGGGAAATAAAATTCTGACACCGGATGAATGTACCAAAATCTCGGCAGCTCTCGCTCTCAGTTACTACAATGCATATAACAAAAAAATTGTGAAGGACGGTTCTACTTACGCCGGCGACTGGAAATTTGCGAAAGGAGCTACATACTGGTCGCCGTATTTCGGAAACAAAATGATAAATCTGGAACTTTGTGCGATTCCCGTAGCAGACAGCGCTTCAATGGAAGCTCTCTCATATTCCGCTGAATTTAATAACTGGGGTCCGTTAGATTTCAATTACTGGGCAACACCTTCCGGAGTTGCATGGAAAACTCATTTCGGCGGTTACAGAAAAAGTGACGGAGTTATGATGGATTTTTTTGCCTACAGTTATCTGGACGTGAATGATTATGGGGAAATTACTCATTGGGAGACGCATGTCAATTCAGCTTACGACAGATTTCTTGATGTTGCAATCGGCACGCACGGTCCCTTTCCCGGTCCCGACGCATACATGGCGGCGGTGAACAAAAAACTGAATGCTGCCGGTATAGATTTTTTATCGGTTATTCATAAAAGCGGCAGCAATAAGTAATAGGACTGTTACATAACTTCAATTGCAGAGCCCTCAGTCCGGTGCCGGCCGGATTGAGACGAAGACCAAAAGGTTTCCCCGGCAGCTCACCGAAAAATCATAATACCTGACTGAATAATCCGCTCATTTCGTCGCGCCAGTCGAGCTTCTTTTCACGGGATTCCCATTCGATCGTTTTAAGAATTTTGAACGACTTCAAATCGCGGGGATTGTCAAAGTGCAGGACGGCAAAGCGTCCCTGTCCGATGTACGTCACCTTATCATTCTCACCGAGTGTTTCAGCCTTATTCAGCTGTTCAAGAATGCAGTCGAAATGCGCAGGTTTTCCCGTCGCTTTATCCGAAATCGCGCTCGTCAGGTCTTCAATCGGTTTACCGCAGAGGGGACAGATTACTTCCCGCTGTTTCAGCTCGCGGATTGCAGCGTCTTTTTTCTGCTGTTCCTCGACATTTTCGTGAATCGTCCGCTGGAATAAAGGTTCACGTCTTTTCGGTTCCCTGCCGCCGTTCTGCTGATTACGGTTCTGATTATTCTGATTGTTCCAATTCCGTCTATTGTGGCCGTGCCTGTTATTTCTTCCCATAGGTATCTCCTTCTTCATGTCACAGGGAAGGAACCGCAGCTTCAATCCCTGAACAAGGTATCATCATCAGGATCTTCAATAAGCTTCCTGCTTATGACCTGAGCTATACGCTGTACAGCATTATCAATATACTCTTTATCCTGAATTTTTGCACGCAGTTCAAGAACGCGCGGTGAAAGGATTTCTTTCTTTTCTTTCTGAAGGACAAGAGCAACCGTATTTACACCAGAAATCATAAAAACTCCGCAAAAGCGTTTTCAATATGATATATTTCCGGCATACCCGGCATATCAATCACGATCACATCATATCGAATATAGCTCTTACTATATTGTCGATTGATTGAAAGAAAACGTTTAGACGTTTCGATAATTCTTTTCTGTTTCCGGCGGTCAAGCACGTGCGCAAGTATTTCGGGATTTCCGTGCGGAAGCGTTTTCACCTCGACAAATACAAGCGTACTGTTCAACCTGCATATTATATCAATTTCTCCTGTTTTTGTCCGCCAGTTGCGCGATAAAACAGAAAAACCGTGCGCTTCCAGATATGCAGCTGCACGGCTTTCTCCGTTGTTTCCCGTCTGTTTCCTTGTATCGTCGTAAGACATTACGCAATATGTGCTTTCTCGTTCAGAAATATCGACGTGACATCCTCTTCGGAATCATTTTGCTCCCCCGGAGATTCAACGTCGTCGAGCGGCTCAAGGTCGTCCGCATACTGCTCATCCGCAGCCACGGCATCGCTGCTTTCCGAGAGCAGGTGACCGTATGTAAGCAGATACGGTATTGCCCACCGCTTCAACGCTGTAATATGATATTTCTTTGCAGCCTTTCCTTCCGCAAGAAACATATTTTTACCGTCGTCAAAGAAAACGGGCGCGGAAAACCGCATCCCCTCTTTGATTTCACTGCTTTTTATCTTTATAAAACTACTCATTCTTTTGTCTCCCTTCTGTATTCAGTACAAAAGCAAAAACTGCGGCAAGCACGTTCCATGTCTCTTCCGGTACGAACGAACCGATTTCCCGAACAGACAGAACATCTGCCATATCGTCATTCTTTACAACAGGGATTGAATTCTTTTCCGCAATTTCAAGAATCTTTTCCGCCAGCATGCCACGGGCAGCTGCCGTGACAAAAGGAGCTGGTGCTCCCTCGGGATACTTCAAAGCGACGGCTTTCTTTGCCCGCAGATACGGTTGAGCATCATTTTTACCGCTCATACAGCGCCTCGTACGACGGAAATATATTCCGTATCCGTACAGAATCCCGACAAAGAGTCCGATTCAGCCCATTCAACTTGAATTTCTTCATCACAATGAAAAATATCAGCAAGTAATGTCTTGAGCAGACTTTTTTGATTTTCACGCTCACTTATCGAAGTATCTGGGATACTGCAAAACCGTATTTTTTTGCACCCCATATGGAGATAGTATAACACAAAAAAATACGATTTCACAGCAAAATCAAGTTTTACGACAAATTTTTCGCTTTTCTGATGATTTTCTTCCAGGAAACAGCGCAGAAGTCCTTTTCCCTCGCGGGTTCCTCCGTCTAAAAAAATATCGAACGGAATCTGAATCCATGTGCCGCCGGGCGTTTCACCTTTACAAAATCCCCGGTGATTGAAAACAGTAAGAACTCCCCCTGAAGCCGGTTCTGCAGGAATTGTGCCGCTGAATATGCCGGTAAAAAAACGACGCACTTCATCCGCAATATCTTTTCCGCCGCGGATAAGCTCTTCCGCATCGACTGCAATATCGGTTTTATGCCGGTCGTTCTGCGTTTCGCCGCCGTTTTTTCTTCCGTCGGATCCGCCTCCGTTTTCCTTACCGAGTATGCCTTCGACAGCATTTTCTCCCGACGGAAGACCTTTCTGCTCAAGTATGAGCGAGGCTTCCGCAGCTTCCTTTTCCCTGCCGGGGAAAGACGCTCCGATGCGGCGGGCCTTGTTCAGCACGGAAGGGTCAAACCTCATGCCGAGTTCTTTCATCCCGTTAAAAAGCGCAAGCGTGACTGCATCGGGGGCAAGGCCGAGCGAAGTAAAGTAGGCTGCGAGCCGCCCGTCGGAGAGCAGACCGTCGGCACGAATATCCGCGGAAAAATTCTGTACGACAGGAGTTTCAGCAAAAAGCGGACCGTTTCCCTGCTGAGGTACAAGTGCGATTTTTCCGTCGCGCAGCGAAACTGTCGCCGTAAATGATGTTCCGGGCTGCAATGCCGCCGATGACGACACTGAAAAACGGGCACCTGAAAACGCTGCCTCATACGACTGCGGACCCGTCTGCGATATAATACGCACAAAAACAGAACTGCCTTCCCGCAGTACCTGTGACGGTGAACCGGAGAAGGCAGACTTGTGTACAATATAGACGTTCTGCGCCGTATTCATACAGCAATAATACGATTATTTCTTTTTCTTGTCAGCAGTAGATTCCTCTGCTGCGTGCTCCTCAAGAAATTCCTTCTTGATTTCCGCTTCCTGTGCGGCAGCTGCTGCGTCTGCGCGTGCGTTGCGGGCCGCAAGCTCTGCAGCGACATTACCGCCGACAAGAGCCTTGACTTTCTTGTTCTTGCCGATCGCTTCGCGCAGATAGTAGAGTTTTGCACGGCGGACTTTGCCGGGACGGGTAATCTCAACCTTAGTAATGCGCGGCGAGTGGATCGGGAAAACACGTTCGACGCCGACACCGTAAGATTCCTTACGAACCGTAAAAGTCTGACGTGTGCCCGAACCTCTCTTGCTGATGACGACGCCTTCATAAATCTGAATACGCTCCGTCTTTCCTTCGACGATTTTGAAGTATACTTTTACCGTATCGCCGACGTTGAAGCCCTGTGCGCTTGCGCGTTTCTGTTTCTCTTCAATACTCTTGATAATATCCATTTTAGTCTCCATTTAGACGGCGGATGCATCTTTCTTGTGACGCTTCCGTCTCTTGTCCGCATGTTTCAGCGAAACCTGTCCGGTTATTTCCTCAATCATCTTTTCGGCTTCCGGAGAAAGCTGTCCTGTAAGGCGTGCAGCGGCTATCATATCGGGCCGGTTTGCAAGAGTCTTTTCAAGACGCTTCTTCAGTTCCCACTTCCGGATTTCCTCATGGTTGCCCGAACGCAATACCTCGGGTACTTCCATGCCTTTATATACCTGCGGTCGTGTATACTGCGGGTATTCCAGAAGTCCGTCGCAATAGCTTTCCTCTTCGAGAGATTCGGAAGAAATAACACCGTCGATCAGTCTGTAGACTGTATCGATGATAACTTCCGCCGCAACTTCTCCGCTCGACATGACGTAATCCCCGATGGAGATTTCGTCGTCGACGTAGGAATCGATTATCCGCTGGTCGATACCTTCATACCGTCCGCAGATACATACGAGTTCGCTTTCGCGGCTCAATTCAAGCGCTTTCTTCTGCGTAAACGGCCTGCCGCCCGGCGTGACATAAATCACGCGTTTCTTGTAGGCCTTTACGCTGTCGAGCGCTTCACCGAGAGGTTCCGCCAGCATAAGCTGTCCGGCTCCTCCGCCGTACGGACCGTCATCACATGTACGGTGTCTGTCATGGGCAAAATCCCTGATATTCACCAGATCGTAGGCAATAATTCCTTTTTCAACTGCTTTCGCCATGATTGAGTTTTCAAAATAAGCGCGCAGAATGTCAGGAAATAAGGTCAGCACGGTAAATTGCATGGAATTACTCCAGAATCCAGAGGTGCATCAGCTGTACCGTCTTGTTTTCAATATCAATCCGTCCGATATGTTCCTCGGAAAAAGGAACAAGGACCGTACGGGGTTTCCCCGATGCAGTCAGTCTGATATTGTCTGCAAGAATAGTGCAGCTCTCGGAGAGTGTAACCTCAAAGAGGTAAGCTGCTCCGCCTTCCAATACGTCTGTGATCGTTCCTATTTTTTCAACAGGTGCAGCCTCAGCTGCCGGTCCGACTTTGCTGCCTTCGCAGCCGCTGCTTTTGCAGCCGTTCTCATATACGAGAGAACAATTTCTAAGATCGTCGATGTACCACTCATCTTTTTTCAAATGATAAGCGTACTCGCGCGGTACTACTATTTCCCATCCGTTGAACTTACGTGCATCTTCAGGCGAATTGATTCCCGCAAATTTCATAAACACGCAATTCCCGCCGAATTCAGCAGCTTCAACGCTGCATGATTTCGTCTCCGTTCCGCCGGAAACTTCGTTCGAATTACTGTGCCGTAAAGTAACATTCCTGAGCGCTGCGATATGATCGTATACTCCGGAAGCACTCTCCACTTTTACTTCACCCGTTATTCCGTGAGGAGCACGGATAAAACCGACTACAAACTGCTCTTCCATCGATCGTTCAGTCCAGAATATCGAGACTGTAGCGCTTACCTTCCTTTGTGGCGGTTGCGCTCAATACCGTGCGCATGGCTTTCGCAATGCGGCCGTATTTACCGATAACTTTACCTATATCGCTGTCAGCCACTTTCAGCTGAAGAACAGGACCGCGTTCACCTTCTGTTTCAGTTACCGAGACAGCTGAAGGATCATCGACCAATGATTTTGCGATATATTCGATCAGGTCTTTTTCCATTTTCAGTTACTCCGGTAATTTATTCAGCCTGAACTTTGTTCTGCTTGTTGATAAGCTTTCCGACAATAGCTGTTGGCTGTGCACCGACGCTCATCCAGTACTTTACGCGATCCATATTAAGGTCGATCTGCTTGTCGGCCGATTCAATCGGCTGATATGTACCGACTTCTTCAATGGCTGTACCGTCGCGCGGCTTGCGCTCATCGATGACGATAACACGATAGTACGGGCGTTTCTGAGTACCGAACTTCTTAAGTCTGATTTTGACCACTTTATTCCTCCATAAGACTCGAACCGGACGGGGTCAAGTCCTGAAATACAATATTGACGTAAACCGCCAGAGACAGTTTAACACACCTTTACAGTGTGAGCTTTCATTTTAATGAAATAATTCACCTAAGTCAATAAAACGCTTGACAGAAAACGCAGCAGCATAAAATACAATGACTTCATGCGTTGAACCGTGCAAGGAAAGCCTTCGTCCTTGCCTGCCGCGGATTGCTTATAACTTCCTGCGGGTCTCCCTCTTCCACAATGACACCGCCGTCCATAAAGATGATATGATTGCTCGTGTCGCGGGCAAACGCCATTTCATGCGTTACGACGACCATCGTCATTCGTTCTTCCGCAAGATCCTTTATAACGGCAAGAATTTCTCCGGTCAGTTCGGGATCAAGCGCGCTCGTCGGCTCGTCAAAAAGCAGAACTTCCGGTTTCAGGGCCAACGCACGCGCAATGGACACCCGCTGCTGCTGTCCGCCGGAAAGTTCGCACGGATAATTGGCCGCCTTCGCGGAAAGTCCCACGCGCGTCAGAAGCTGCATCGCCGTATGTTCCGCCTCGTCCTTCGACCTGCCGAGCACGTGAATCTGCGCGTCGGTGATATTTTTCAGCACCGAATAATGCGGAAACAGGTTGAAATTCTGGAACACGAGGCCGACTTTGAGCGCAATGTCGCGCTGCGCTTTTCTGTCGGCGTATACACCGTCCTTCACAAGCTGCTTTCCGCATATAGTGACCGAGCCGCCCGAAACCGACTCAAGCTGCGTGACACAGCGGAGAATCGTGGATTTGCCGCTGCCCGACGGTCCGATGATGCCGAGCACTTCGCCCCTGTATACGGAAAACGATATGTCCGTAATAACGTCCGTTGTCCCGAATGATTTCGAGAGATTTTCGACTCTGATGATTTCTTCCGACTGATTCATGCGCAATCCTGCCCGATTCATTTGTAATATGCAAGTTTTTTTTCTATCTGCACGAACACCGCCTCGACGATCCAGTTCATGATGAAATAGAATACGCCTGCAACAAAAAGCGGCATGAACGAAAAAAGCCTGCTCTGCGTTTCCTGTGCCACGCGGAGCAGCTCCGACACACCTATGACCTGCACGAGTGCCGTATCCTTGACGAGCGTTATCACTTCGTTGCCCATTGCGGGAATAATCCGCTTGACGACCTGCGGCAGAATTATATAGAAGAATGTCTGATTTTTCGTGTAGCCGAGCACTTTCGCGGCCTCGTATTGTCCCTGCGGAATCGATTCGATGCCGCCGCGGTAAATCTCCGCAAAATACGCCGCATAATTAATAATAAGCGCGACGTTTGCGGCCAGAAAGCGCGGCCACGTTACGCGTATATTCGTACCGAACTCTTTATTAATCCAGATGCACAGCAGGCTCGGTCCGAAGTATACGACGAGCAGCTGAAGCATAAGCGGCGTTCCGCGGATAATAAGAAGAAATATCTTTGTAACTGTCGAAAGTATTCTGTTCTTCGTCATTCTGCCGGCCGTGACGGGAAGCGCGAGCGGCACTGCAAAAAGCAGCGTCAGAAAGAATACTTCCAGCGACGTCGCAGTTCCCTGCAGCATCGCATGGAGCATTTTTATCATTTATCTGCCGATAACGGAAATATCACGTCCGAACCATTTGATGGAAACGGCTGTGACCGTTCCGTCCTTCTGCATATCCTCAAGCTGCTTCTGGACCTCGTCGCGGAGCGCCGCATCGCTTTTGCGGAATGCAACGCCGTATTCCTCCTGAGCCAGCGGTTCTTCGATAACCGTAAACGGCTTTCCGGTCGCCGCGATGCTGTAATCGGCAACGACACTGTCCATAACGACACCGTCTACTCCGCCTATTGTAAGATCATTGAGCGCCGTCACGTTATCCTTGAACATGATCTGCTTTTTCAGGGAAGACGCGAATGAAGCATTGCCGTCGACTGCCTCCTGAGCGCTCGAACCGCTCTGCAGACCGACGTTTTTTCCTTTCATATCAGCAAGTGATTTTATACCGCTGTCGTTCCGGACGATGAGAACCTGCTCATTATTCAGATACGGTTTTGTAAAAGCGAGCGCATCTCCGCGTTCCTTGGTAATTGTAAAGCCGTTCCAGATGCAGTCGATTTTGCCCGTATTGAGTTCCATTTCCTTCGCGTCCCAGTCAATCGGCTGAGCCTTGAATTCGACGCCGAGCCGCTTCGCAACTTCTTTTGCAAGGTCAATATCGTACCCGACGATTTCATTGTTCTCATCGCGGAAACCGAGCGGGGGGAACGAGTCGTCAAGACCGAGAACAAACACTCCGCGGCTTTTAAGCTCTGCAAGGGATGAATCCCCCGCAGATTTATCAGTCTTTCTGCATCCCGTAAAAGCGACTGCCGAAAGCGCGGCACAGACGACTGTAATTCTCACTAACTTCTTCATACAAAAATCTCCTTTTTTATTTATGGGAACCTCCAAAAACTTCAGTTTTTAGAGGTAACTCTGAAAATGCAATGTTTTTAGTCGCGATATTACAGCGACTTAAAACTCGACGGCATCTCAAAAAGTCACCAAACGTGAGTTCTTTGAGATGCCCTTATGTTACATTTCTTCAAGATTCCGCGCATCCCCGGGGGATTCGCCGCTGCGCTGCCGAATCAGTTTTCCCCGTTTGAAACGAATTCCCGGAGCTTTTTTATCTGTTCCTGCACGCATTCCGGCGCAGGTCCCCCTTCGGTTTTCCGGGAAGCGACGCAGGCCGAAGGTGTCAGCATTTTGTATATATCGTCCTCAATAAGTTCCGAACACGATTTGAAATCAGCAATCGGCAGATCCTCAAGGCGGCAGTTTTTCCCGATGGCAATGCGCACAGCCTTTGCGGAAACTTCATGCGCCGTGCGGAACGGCATTCCCTTACGCACGAGATAATCCGCAACGTCGGTTGCGTTCAAAAAACCGCTCTCGCACGCGGAAGCCATCCGCTGCGTGTTCCACGTTGCCGTCGCAATCATCTGCGTAAAAACCGATACGCACGAACTTACCGTGTCGAATCCGTCGAAAAGGCTTTCCTTGTCTTCCTGCATGTCGCGGTCATACGCGAGCGGCAGCCCCTTCATCATCGTAAGGAGCGCAAAAAGATCGCCGTACACTCTGCCCGTCCGTCCGCGGATAAGTTCCGCAAAATCGGGATTTTTTTTCTGCGGCATGATTGAACTGCCCGTGGACCACCGCTCGCTCAGGTCGATGAACGAGAATTCCGACGTGGACCACAGCACAATCTCCTCGCAGCAGCGCGAAAGATGCGTCTGAATCAACGCGAACGCCGACGCAAGCTCGATGCAGTAATCGCGGTCGGAAACACTGTCGAGAGAATTCTGCGTCACTTCGTCGAAACCGAGCAGCTCAGCTTCCAGTTTTCTGTCGAGCGGAAGACTGCTGCCGGCGAGCGCGCACGCTCCGATCGGAGAACGGGACAGACGACAAAGCGCGTCAGTGAGGCGTCCGCAGTCGCGCGTAAACATCCACGCCCACGCACAGAAATGCTGAGCAAGCGTTACCGGTTGTGCGTGCTGCATGTGCGTAAAGCCGGGCATAAGAGAATCAGTATGTTTCTCCGCCAGATCGGCAAGTGTTTTTACAAGATTAATTATTTTTTTCCGGAGTTCGGGAACTGCGCGGCGCAGGTACAGGCGCTCATCGAGCGCGACCTGATCGTTGCGGCTTCGGCCGGTGTGAACTTTCTTCCCCGCTTCGCCGATGCGGTCGGTAAGCGTCGCCTCTATGAAAGAGTGAATATCCTCTGCGGAATAATCGACCGAGAGCGTTCCCGACAGCAAATCCCTTTCGATCGAATCAAGGCCTTCGATAATCCGTTCCGATTCGGTACGCGTAATTATACCGGTCTCTCCGAGCATCCGTGCATGAGCCTTACTGCCGAATATGTCGTCAAGGGCCATCCGCTCGTCGGCATGAATAGAGGTTTCAAATGCGACAGCCCCGGCGTCGGGGCCTTCCTCAAAACGTCCGTGCCAGAGCGCTGCATGATTGTCGGTTGTCATGGTACCGTGATCATTCATGGATTTAAGTATACCGTAAACAGTATCTTTTTACAACGATTTGGTGTATAGTACTGATATAGAACGATATAACAGAGGTTCAATATGTGGAAAAAAATAACACTTGGACTACTGCTCGCTTTTACTGTGCATGCGCTCTTCGCCGTTGAAATCGACACGTCCCTGCTCGACGAAGCAAAGAAAGTACGCTACATCGAGGACAAATCACCTGTCTCATGGCGTCATTACAATACCGGCAAGCAGATCCGCGACATGGGACGTTTTCTCGGAAAGGGAATACGCTATCAGGAACAGACTCAGAAAGATCCGGAGCCGTACGTAAGCGGCGCGCCGTCATACAAATACAGCGCGATGCGCGTCTATTCCTCCGACGACATGGCCGGGGCGGACATACTCTACATCGGAAAGACGGCGGACGTAACGACGACAAAGTGCCTGTTCCGCATCGTCTCAGGCTATATAGAAAAAGCGTACGACATCCCGATGGAACAGGCCGATACTATTGCGGAAAAAGTCTGCTGGTGGAACAACAATCACTACGGGGAGAAGGATTATTTTACTGCGCATTTTAATCCGAAAGTGCTCGACGCATTCGGCGACAGGACAACAGTAATCGGCCTTGCAGCTTCATACAAATACTGGACGGGAAAAACGCGCATTGTCATTCCGTTCGTTTTTGTAAAAAAAGAAGCACCGGCTGTCACCGAACCGGCTCCCGCCGTTGAAAAGAATATGCCGATGCCGGAAACGCCCGCTAAAACGCAGCAGACCGAACAACCTGTAAAGGGAAACATGCCCGCCAATTACAGGATTCTGTTCGGCATACTCATAGCAGCGGCCGTCCTGCTTATAATTCTGCTTATCAAGGTAATCCTCGGCATACATAAGAACAACCGGTAAATCGCACAAAGAACAGGTGGAAAAGAATCCGTGTGCGGCTCTCACCTATTCCGGCGAGCCGGAGCACACGGAATTATTTTCAGCGGAAGCTGATTGTTTTTCGGTACAAGGTAACTAAAGCGGAATTCTCTTCCTAAACGCAGACAAAATCAGCGTATAATTACCGTACGTTTTTTTATTTTCTGCCGATCATATCAGTCTTCTGCCGCTCAAGGCTTTTTGCCGGATGAGCATACGTCGTGAACATGAATATTGCAAGGAATACCATTGCAAAAATCACGCCGGTAACATACGAAATCGTAATGCCCTGCATTCCCAGACGTCCGAAATTGAAACATTCCGGTGCGTACATAAGGTACGTAACGGATACAGCAGACATGAACGTCGCAGGTACGGCGGCAATCCAGCAGCGGTTTTTATTCGGATAATTCGTCGCAAGATACGCCGCGGCCGCCCAGAGTACGATCATCGCAAGCGTCTGATTCGACCATGAGAAATATCTCCACACGACGTTGTAGTTGATGAACGAAATTCCGTACCCGATGAGAAGAAGCGGAACAGCGATCGAAAGACGGATTTTTATGTTTTTCTCGTCGAGTTTGAACCAGTCGAAAATCACCATGCGGGCGCTGCGGAAAGCTGTGTCTCCCGAAGTAATCGGGCAGACAATAACGCCGATAAGCGCGATCGCGCCGCCGACCTTTCCGAGAAGACCTGTGCAGATTGCGTAAACCGATTTTGATCCGCCGCCGCCCATCGCAAGCAGACTCTCAAGACCGTTCGTTCCGTCCTTGTTCCAGAAGAACGCGATAGCGGCAGATGCCCATATCAGCGCTATGATTCCTTCGCAGACCATCGCACCGTAAAAAATCTTGCGGCCGTCTTTTTCGTTGCGGAGCGTGCGTGAAACAATCGGAGCCTGAGTCGCATGGAATCCGGATATTGCACCGCACGCGACAGTAATGAACATAAGCGGCCAGATAGGCTTCTGTGATGCCGCCGGATACAGGTTCGCAAGCGTGAGTTCCATCATCGGCCGGGTTCCGTTCTGAATTACCGTCGCACCTCCGACACCGACCGCCATAAGAATAAGAAAAACGCCGAAAACAGGGTACAGCGGTCCGATAATCTTATCAATCGGCAGCAGCGTTGCAAGAAAATAATAGATAAGGATGATGATTGTCCAGACTTTGATATCCATCCATTCGGGAGTAAGAATCGCAAGAAGTCCCGCGGGACCTACCATGAAAACAACGCCGACCATAACAAGAAGGACGACACTGAACACACGCATAACGTTCTTCATCACCGGTCCCAGATACTTTCCGGTGATTTCAGAGATACTTGCACCGTCGTTGCGCACCGAGAGCATCCCCGACATATAGTCGTGCACTCCGCCCGCAAAAATAGTACCGCCGACAATCCACAGGTAAACGCTCGGTCCCCACAATGCGCCGGAAATAGCACCGAAAATCGGTCCAAGTCCCGCAATGTTGAGCAATTCTATGAGAAAAGCCTTTGCGTTTGAAATGGGAACATAATCGACGCCGTCCGGATTCGCAAGAGCCGGAGTAGGTCTGTTCGCATCAGGCTGGAAAACTTTTTCCGTAAGTTTCCCGTACAGAAAGTATCCTGCTACGAGCAGCAAGATACTCAAAAAGAATGTAATCATTTAGCCCTCCAAATTATCAAACTTCGTTCAGGATACACCCGTTGAACAAAATTGTTAAATCTGGAGAAATGCATGAATACAGTGCTAAATAATTGAAATATCACTATTACGGTTGAAATATCTCTATTCTATTACACTGCGGGGAAAGCTGATGTTACTTGTTCTTTTTCATCCATCCGGTAATTCCGGCGACAATGTCCGCATCGATATCGTGCTCGACGCGGCAGGCGTTTTCCTCGGCCTGTTCCTCAGGCACACCGGTGACTTTTACGAGGAAATCGGTGAGCAGACGGTGACGCGAATAAATATCGGACGCCTTCGCGAGCCCTTTTTCGGTAAGGTGAAGCTCGGTGCCTTCGTTAAAATCGAGATACCCGCCGTCCTTAAGAATGCCCATGGCGCGGCTCACGCTCGGCTTTGAAACGCCGAGCTTTTTCGCCACGTCGACGGAATGAACGACGCCTTTTTCGTTCTGAATCATGAGAATCGCTTCAAGATAATCTTCACCGGATTCATACATGCTTACTTCAGCTCCATAATCAGCTGGTCTACCGGTTTTCCAGGGGGAATCATCGGCAGAACCATCTCATCTATGTCGATTATAGCATCAATAACGGCTGCTTTACCAGAGGCAAGCGCTTCGTCAAACGCTTTTTTAAACTCCGCCTCGTTTTTCGCGCGGTATCCCTGAATACCGTACGCGTCCGCAAGTTTCACAAAATCGGGACCGAAATCGAGCGTCGTCTGGCTGTAGTGCTTTTCGTAAAAGAGCGTCTGCCACATGCGCACGTTCCCGAGCGCGCCGTTGTCCACAACAACGATGATGATCGGCAGATTGTAATGACCGATAGTGGCAAGTTCGTTGCAGTTCATGCGGAACGAGCCGTCGCCTGCAAAATGAACGACGGTGCGTCCGGGATTCGCGATTTTCGCACCGATGGCAGCTCCCGTGCCGTACCCCATCGTTCCGAGTCCTCCCGACGTAAGGAACGTGCGCGGCAGCGTAAAATCGTAAAACTGCGCGGCCCACATCTGGTGCTGGCCCACTTCCGTCGTTATGATAGCGTCGTCGCCGACTCTGCCGTTCACATACTCGTAGATGAACTTCGGCGGCAGCGCTTCCTTTTTCGTATAGCTCGAAGGGATTTCCTTTTTCCATCCGTCAATCTGTCTGTTCCAGTCCGACGGCGTTTTCACATTGACAAGCGGCAGAAGCCGGGCAAGAACGTCCTTTATATTGCCGATGAGCGCATCGTCCACCGGAATGTTTTTGTTGACTTCGGCCGGATCTATATCAATCTGAATAACGTCCGCGTGATGAGCGAATTTTTTCGGATCGCCGATGACGCGGTCGCTGAAGCGCGTTCCTATTGCGAGGAGCAGATCGCTCTTTTCGGCGGCCATATTCGACGCGACCGTGCCGTGCATGCCGATCATACCTGTCGCAAGCGGATGTCTGTTCGGAAAGGCTGCTTTTCCCATAAGGCTCATCGCGACGGGAATATTCGCGCGCTCGGCGAGCGCTTTCAGTTCGGCGCACGCGTCGGAAATTATCACACCGCCGCCCGCGTAAATAACCGGACGCTGCGCGGCGTTAATAGCGGCCGCAGTTTTTGCAACAGCAGCGTCGGACGGTTCGTCTATTTTTATGATGCGGCGCAGATTCGCCTTCTGAGCGGCAAGCTGCGCTTCGCTCGAAATCCCCGACGCAACCGGCGAATATTCGTACTGCGCGGAGGTAACGTCCTTCGGAATGTCAATAAGCACCGGTCCCGGGCGGCCCGTCCGTGCAATGAGGAACGCCTCACGGATTGTGTCCGCAAGTTTCGACACGTCTCGCACGATGAAGTTGTGCTTTGTAATCGGCATGGTGACGCCGGTAATATCGATTTCCTGGAAGCTGTCCTTTCCGAGCTGACTTGTCGTCACATTGCACGTGATTGCGACTACCGGCACGGAGTCCATATACGCCGTCGCAATGCCTGTTACGAGATTCGTCGCACCCGGACCGCTCGTCGCCATAACGACACCGACTTTTCCCGTCGAGCGCGCATAGCCGTCGGCGGCGTGGGACGCTCCCTGCTCGTGAGCAGTAAGAATATGGCGGATACGGCTGCTGTTTTTATACAGCTCATCGTACACGTTGAGTATTGCACCGCCCGGATATCCGAACACAGTGTCTACGCCCTGCTCCAGCAGGCATTCAATCACAATCCTTGCACCAGTATATTTCATACACAAATTTCCTGTATTTAAAATCTGCCGTCGCAGGGGACGGCGGCTCTGCCGAAGAAGCGGCTCTGCCGAAGACGGCGGGTTTCGTAAAGCGGACCGCCCGCTGAAACCGGACTACTGCAGGACGGCTCCCTTGTCCGCAGAGGAAACAAGCTTCGCATAGCGTGCGAGATAACCGGTCGTTACTTTCGGAGCCGGCGCTTTCCATTCGGCCCTCCGCTTTGCAAGCTCTTCGTCGCTCACTTCGAGCGTAATTTTATATGCGTTTATGTCGAGCGCAATCCTGTCGCCTTCCTTCACAAGCGCAATCGGCCCGCCGACGGCAGCTTCAGGAGAACAGTGTCCCAGAGAAGCGCCGCGCGTCGCGCCGCTGAATCGTCCGTCGGTAATCAGCGCAACCTGTTTATCAAGACCCTGGCCTGCAAGAGCAGCGGTAACAGCGAGCATTTCGCGCATTCCGGGGCCTCCCTTCGGTCCTTCGTAGCGGATAACGACGACGTCGCCCGGTTTTATCTGCTGATTCTGCACGGCCGCCATAGCCTCGCTCTCGTCGTCGAACACGCGGGCAGGCCCCGTATGCTTCATAAGTTCCGGCGCACACGCGCTTCGTTTTACGACGGTACCGTCGGGAGCAATGTTTCCGAACAGGATTGCAATGCCGCCGTTACTGGAATACGGATTGTCGATCGGCCGGAGCACCTCAGGATTCCGGTTCACGGCATTTTTAATATTTTCCGCAATCGTCTTTCCCGTCGTCGTAACAAGGTCGGTCTTAATAAGTTTTTTCTCCGCAAGTTCCGCAAGGACAGCCTGCACGCCGCCTGCGTCGTCGAGTTCGCACATGAACGTGTGTCCGGCGGGCGCCAGATGGCATAGATTCGGCGTGCGCTCGCTGATTTCGTTTATCATATGCAGATCGATATCAACTCCCGCTTCGTGCGCAATCGCAGGAACGTGAAGAATCGTGTTGCTGGAGCAGCCGAGCGCCATATCCGCAGTGAGAGCGTTACGGAACGAATCGGAAGTCATCATACGGCGGGCGGTAATTCCTTTCGTGAACATCTCCATAACCTGCATACCGGCGTGCTTCGCAAGCGCAATGCGGCGGCCGGTGACGGCGGGAATAGTACCGTTGCCCGGAAGCCCCAGCCCCAGGACTTCGGTAAGACAGTTCATGCTGTTCGCGGTAAACATGCCGGAGCAGGCGCCGCAGCCCGGGCATGCGTACTGTTCGAGTTCCCTGAGCTGATCCCCGTTGATTTTACCTGCCGCAAGACCGCCGACAGCCTCGAACATATCAGTAAGTGAAAGATTTTTATCCGAATACGGATTTCCGTCCTCATGTCCGGGAAGATGCCCCGGCATCATCGGACCGCCGGAGACGAACACTGTCGGAAGATCGAGACGGGCCGCCGCCATGAGCATGCCGGGAACAATCTTGTCGCAGTTCGGAATCATGACGAGCGCGTCGAACTGATGCGCCTTTGCCATGCACTCCACGGAATCGGCGATAAGCTCGCGGGTAACGAGCGAATATTTCATCCCCTCGTGCCCCATGGCGATGCCGTCGCAGACGCCGATTGACGGAAATTCAACGGGCGTGCCGCCGGCCATGCGGACACCGGCTTTCACAGCCTCTGCAATACGGTCGAGTTCAATATGTCCCGGAATGATTTCATTCTTAGCGCAGCAGACGCCGACGAGCGGTCTGCTCAGCTCTTCGTCCGTATATCCCATTGCATAAAATAACGAACGGTGCGGCGCGCGCGCAGTCCCCTTTTTTGCATTGTCGCTTTTCATCTCGGCCATAGTAAACTCCTATTAAAAATATACAGTAAAGATAATAGTTAGCATCAGTTTACGGACATAGTACATGCAGAAGAAAGGATAGTCAAGGGATTTTTGAACAAATATTGCAGAAAGTACAGTCCTGCTTACTTTTTAAAACCGTTCGTAAGAACACGCGCAATGATTTTTCCGTCATCTCCGATAACCGTCATCTCGTAAAAACACACGTTCCGGCCGCTTCTGAGACATTCCGCCTCGCAGTACAGCACAGGGCCTTTAGACGCGCTCAGGTATTCTATCGTCGAAGAAACTGAAACAATCCGCTGTCCCTCAGGATTCGAAGCCACGGCAAACGTAAAATCAGCAAGCGTAAAGATTGCGCCGCCCATAACGGTTCCCGCGGCGTTCAGGTGCCGTCCGTCTATTTTCAGGGAACATTTCGCATACTGACTGCGGACATCCACAATTTCTATGCCCGTCGTCCCGGTCGCGAATCTGTCGCCCTTGAAATATGATTCCGCGTATTCCTTCGGCGTCATGCTGAATAATCATCCTGTACAATCAGTTTGAGTATGTTCGCGTCTTCCGTTCCCGCAAGTCTATTCTCCAGTTCAAGCATGCTTCTTTCGAGGCAGATTCCTGCCGTGTCGCAAAAACGGCGGGCGCATTCGGACAATTTCGCTGTATTCGCTGAACAGCAGGCATATAGCGTACTGCGCTCCGCAATGAATTCGCTGAACAGCTGCGAAAATTCATCGTTTGCAAGCGGAATACCGTAATAAAAACGTATGCGGATATATCCGTGAATGCGTGCAATGCGGCGGCAGCAGCTGACAAGCGCGTCGGAAAAATGACCGTCGCCGTCGTCGTCGAACACAAGATTTTCCGCGAACACATACAGGCTGTCGTTCCATACAGGTTTGTCAGCATTCTCTTTCAGACCGATACATTCGTATTTTTCCGCAGCGCAGGCGATGCGCGCGATCATCGGATCTTCAGCCGTTTCGCATCCCGTATACGCGGCCGCTCCAAGCTTTTCAATGCGGCACCAGTCGCTCTGCGTCAGTACGGCCGGATCACCGTTGACGCATGTATTCTGGGCGAGAATATCGCTTTCAGTGGAAAGCATCTGCATCTCTTCCTCTGAAACCGGCTCACCCGGATCGTCTGTCCGGTAAGTACCTTCGGCCAGTATCTCCGCTGTTTTTTCAGCGATTTCGTCTCTGAATTTTTTCTTTGTGTTCTGCATAAGTTCTTTCTCCGTCTCCATTGTCACATTGATTTTTTGTTCTGTTGTATTCATATCATAATCTGGTCTGCCTGAAAAATCAGTTTTAACCAGTTTAGCCGCAAAACGCTCGTAATCGGCCGGGCTCAGGACAATAAGTTCCATTCCGTCATCCTGCTTTTCGTACAGGCATCCGTTGGCCTCGTCGACACGGAATCTCGCGTTATCTTCCGATATGCGGATATGACGGAGCGACGTACAGCCAGTGAACGATTCTTTTTCAAGGATTTCAAGGGAAGAAGGCAGAACGACTGTTTCAAGCAGTCTGCAGCCTGATACCGCTCCGCGGCGGATAGCGCGCACCGTGTCGGGAATAACGAGCGACGTAAGCGATGTACAGCCGGAAAACACTTCGGAGGGAAGTTCCTCAAGCCCCGCACGAAACGGAATAGTTCTGAGCGACGAGCAGCCGGAAAAAGTCCCGGAACCGAACGAGTCGATTTCTGCCGGCATAGTGATTTTCAGGAGCGAGGAGCAGCCCGCAAAAAGTCCGGCGGGAAGCACACGAAGGAAGCGCGGGAGTTTCACGGTTTTAAGCGAACTGCATCCCGCAAAGAGTCCCTCTGGCAGTGAAACGACAGAATCGGGGATCTCAACAGATTCACTGTCTGCTTCAGGAGTGAAAGAAATGACTGTTGTACGGTCCGCAGAAAAACGCAGTCCGTTTTCAGCAGAATCTGCATCCATGTATTAAATTATATTCCTGTTTCAAGGCTCTATCAAGTCAAAAACGCCCGTCGTGAGATGATACGGGAACGGCTCCGGTAAACAAAAAAGCTGCCGTTTTTGTGCGGCAGCTTTCAGACTGAACGTCGTTCATTTCCGAACAATGTTCAGATTACCATTTCTTTTCGACTTTATCGCAGATATTCAGTTCGCTCTCATCCATAGCGAAGAATTTTGCACGCTCCATGTCAGGAACAAAGTTAACCGTATCGCCGAGGCGGAATTCCGCAGTAGCAGACGTACGGGCAATCATGCTCTGACCTTTGTTTGAAAGCAGGTACAGGTGAGTTTCAGCACCGAGCGGTTCCTTGTTCGTAATTTTCATCTGCATGTTGTCCTGCGCCGCCGGTTTTTCAGTGAACCTTACGTCCTCGGGGCGGATGCCGAACGATACTTCTTTTCCGACATATGCTTTGAGATCCTTTGTCTGAGCTTCTGTCGGTGTAATCTCGAACGAGCCTTCGTCGCAGACGATCTTTCCGTTCTTCTCGAGAACTTTGACTGTCATGAAGTTCATCGGCGGTGTTCCGATAAAGCCCGCAACGAATCTGTTAATCGGATTGTTGTACAGATACAGCGGAGCGCCGATCTGCTGGATAAGGCCGTCCTTCATAACGACGATCTTCGTACCGAGCGTCATAGCCTCAATCTGGTCGTGCGTAACGTAAATCATCGTTGCCTGCAGACGGTTATGAAGTGCTGCGAGTTCCGAACGCATTGTTACACGGAGTTTTGCATCAAGGTTGGAAAGCGGTTCATCAAAAAGGAAGACTTTCGGATTGCGGACGATTGCGCGTCCTACTGCAACACGCTGGCGCTGACCGCCGGAAAGAGCCTTCGGTTTGCGGTCGAGGTACTGTGTCAGGTCGAGCTGTTTTGCAGCATCCTTAACACGGCGGTCGATCTCAGCTTTGTCCATTTTGCGGATCTTGAGTCCGAATGCCATGTTGTCGTACACGGTCATATGCGGATACAGAGCGTAGTTCTGGAATACCATAGCGATATCGCGGTCCTTCGGCGGAACGTCGTTCATTTCGACACCGTCGATGTACAGCTTTCCTTCGCTGATATCTTCAAGACCTGCAATCATGCGGAGTGTTGTTGATTTTCCGCATCCTGACGGACCGACAAGAACGCAGAATTCCTTGTCTTCAATCGTGATATTGGCATTTGTTACTGCACGGACGTTGCCGTCGTAAATTTTGCCGATACCCTTCAGTTCTACCTTAGCCATAGTGGCCTCCCTTGGGGTTATATTATTAGAGTTATTGTACGCCCGAAAGGAGGATAAGTCAAATAATTTTTTTCAAAAATGCACGATATTTCTGATATACGGGTCGGCCAGAACAAACGCAATCTCAAAAAGAAGTGCCGGAAGGTAATTCGCCGTTTTGATTTTGCGCAGACCGAGCAGATTTATGCCTATCATGACGATAAGCGCACCGCCGCAGCCGGTAAGCTCGGCCACCATGACGTCGGTGACGTACGGTTTTATAAGATACGACAGCAGCGTAAGCGCGCCCTGATAGACGAACACCGCTATGAAAGAGAACGCAGTGCCTGCGCCCATTGCAGCTGCGAACGTTATTGCCATAAAGCCGTCGAGAATCGATTTGGTAAAAATAATCGTGTAGTCCTTTTCGATTGCAGCCTTGAACGAGCCGATGATTGCCATGGCGCCGACGCAGAAAAGCACCGATGCGTTGAGAAACGCATATGCGAAATTTTTGTCCCCCTGCTCTTCCGCTTTGTTTCTGCCCCGGTACACGAGACGCTGCAGAAAACTGCCGAACCGGAGAATCCCGCCGTCGATATTCAGCCACGATCCCACAAGACCGCCTCCGATAAGCGAAAGCGCAAGATACACGATGCTCCGGTATTTGAACGCCATCTGCAGTCCGATGATGACGACAACAATGCCGGCCGCCGTCTGGATACTGTCGGAAAGCGTTTCCGTCATTTTACGGGCGCAAAGCAGACCTATGACCGAACCGACAATAATCGCCGCACAGTTTACAAACACAGCCGTCATTTCCGCCTCCCGGATAAAAAAAAAGATTACCGGAAACCGGTAATCTTTTGTATGGAATGCGGAGAACCTGACTTGAACAGGCATGCCTTACGGCACCAGCACCTCAAGCTGGCGTGTCTACCAATTCCACCATCCCCGCGTGTGAGATGTATATTATCAAAAACGATAAAACGTGTCAATCAGGGAAAACAACGGGTACAGAAGAAACCGCGCACCGGTTGAATCCGTACCGACTTAATCAGCGGGCTTTTTTACCATGCATTTCCCAGACCGTCGGGCTTCACCTGAAAGTGGCTGAATTCCATCGAGAACGATGCCCGTCCCTGCGTAACCGAACGCAGGTTCGTCGAAAAGCCGAACATCTTCGCCATAGGAGCCTGTGCGTGGATAAGTTCGCCGGAAGGTTTGGAATCCTGTCCCATAATAATTCCGCCGCGCGCCGTCACCTGACTCATCGCGTCGCCGACGAATTCCTTCGGACAGGAGATGTCCACGCTCATGACGGGTTCAAGCAGCTGGGGAGACGCGGCCGAGCACGCTTTGTCGAACACCTGCGCGGCGCACGCTTCGAACGCAAACGAGGTCGACGTGAGCTCGTTGTAGTCTATCGCCGTAACGGTAACGGCCGTATCAGTGCACGGATAGCCGAATTTGATGCCCGACTGAAGGGCAGCCTCGAACGCGCTCTTCATTGCGTCGAAAATCTCGTCGGGAATGTTGTCGCTGCGTTTCGCCGTACACGTATACAGTTTTCCTTCTCCCTGTGCGCGCGGTTCGACGTGCACGGTGATGCCGGCAGTATTCTCCCTGCCGCCCAGGACTCTGCTGTACGATTCCGACGCGTCCGCTGCTGCCGTAACAGCCTCCCGGTACGTAACCTGAGGAGCGCCGACGCGGCACTGCACCTTGAAATCGTCCTTCATGCGCGTGACGAGCACGTCGAGATGAAGCTCGCCCATGCCGCTTATGATGAGCTGTCCCGTCTCGGAATCCTCATGATACGTAAACGTCGGATCCTCGTGCGAAAGAATGTCGAGCGTCTGGTTCATCTTGTCGCGCTCGGCAAGCGATTCCGGTTCCAGCGAGACGGAGATGACGGGCTGCGGGAATTTCGGCTGCTCGAGCAGCACCGGCATTCCTTCGCTTCCGATTGTATCGCCCGTCTGGGCAAGCTTCAGACCGATAAACGCCGCAATATCGCCGGCGGACACACTGTCCATCGGCTCTTCCTTGTCGGCGTTGATGCGGAAAATACGGTTCACACGCTCGCGTTTTTTCTTGTTGACGTTGTATATCTGCGTTCCCGCACTGATTTTTCCCGAATACATGCGCACGAAACACAGAGAACCCATGTTCTGATCGTAGGTAATTTTGAACACAAGGCCGAGCGGCATGCCGGTCTCTTTGCACGGCACTTCGATCTGCTCTTCCTTGTCGCGCTTCACGTGCAGCCCCACGGCCGGCGGTACTTCATCGGGCGCAGGCAGGTAGTCGACGATCGCGTCGATAAGCGGCTGCACGCCCTGATTGTGGCGCGCGCTTCCCATGACGAACGGCACAATCAGCCGGCCGATTGTTTCCCTGCGGATTGCAGCCTTAAGCTGGTCCACGGTGATTTCCTTCCCGTCAAGATACAGCTCGGCAAGCGCGTCGTCAGCGGAGGCGATCTGGTCGACGAGCTTCGCGCGCCATTTGTCCGCGTCCGCCTTTCGTTCCGGAGCGATGTCTGTTACCGTAAAAGTCTCTCCCTCGTCTTCTGCGTTCCAGCGGATTTCCTTCATATTCAGTAAATCTATGACGCCCTCAAAATCCTGTCCCTGTCCGATCGGGATCTGCAGAGCTGCGCACTCGACGCCGAATTTCGTATGCACGTCTTCCATCGAGCCGAAGAAGTCTGCGCCGATGCGGTCCATTTTATTCATAAAGCAGATGCGCGGAACTTTGAACTCGTCGGCCTGCTTCCAGACTGTTTCCGTCTGGGGCTGGACGCCGTCCACCGCGCAGATAACGGCAACTGCTCCGTCGAGCACGCGCAGAGAGCGTTCCACTTCCGCGGTAAAATCGACGTGCCCCGGAGTGTCGATGATGTTTATCTGATATCCCCGCCACTCGGTCGTCGTCGCCGCACTCTGAATAGTGATTCCGCGCGCCTGTTCCTGCGGCAGAAAATCCATCGTCGCCTGTCCGTCGTCGATTTCGCCGATTTTATGTATTTTTTTCGTATAGTAAAGAATACGTTCAGTCGTCGTGGTCTTTCCCGCGTCGATGTGAGCCATAATTCCGATATTACGCATTTTGTCGAGCATTCTGTTTTCCTCTGAATTAAATATAAAGTATAATATATAGAAAATACTCACATATCTCAAGACTTTCGGATAACTTACGGCGGAATGCGGATATAAAAAAACTGCCCTGCGGAATTTTACAGGACGATTTCCGCAGGGCGGTACTGAAAAGCTAATTCAACGAATCGTACAGTGGTTTCATAAGTTCACCATCAGTATCGTGGCCGTATTCCCATACCATCACCCCGCCCAGTCCTTTCTGCTTCACATACGCGCCGATTTCGGCGATTTCTCTTGCATCCGTATAGGTGACAAAAATATCACCGTTGTACAGATACGGAGCTTTTGCCGTATCGTCCCAGTACTGTGTATAACCGGAACCCGGCTCAAGCAGTTTTTTAAGATCGGGCCACGAAAGTCCGTCGGGATAAGCCGGCTCGCTGAATTTCCGGAACAGTCCGTTCGTACCGCCGTCCGCGACGCCTTTCCATGCGCGTCCGTAGAATGCCACGCCGACAATCAGCTTCGAAGCCGGAACGCCCGCCGCAAGATACGTGTCGACTGACTGCGCCGTGCTCCAGCCGCCCCACGCCGGGTCGGCAGGGTTGTTGTACAGATTCGCGTGATGTCCGGTCGTGCTGCTCCAGCCGCCGTAATAATCGTACGTCATGAGTTTTATCGTATCGACAATCGACGCGACTTTTACGACGTCGACTTTCTGCGGATACCACGAACTGCCCGGAGCGGCGATCGAAATACTGTATTTTTTCCCCGTCTTCTGCTCCAGTGCGCCGAATCCCGTACGGATTTGAGAAAGCATCTCAATAAAATTGGCGCCGTCCTCCGGCGAATGAGGAATTTCCTCTCCCCAGTCGGGGCCGACAGGATATTCCCAGTCGATGTCTATACCGTCAAGTTTTTTTTCTTCTACCAGCGCGAGCACTGATTGTACAAAAACAGCGCGCTTTGCAGGGTCCGCCGCGACGGGAGAAAATTGATCAGCACCCCATCCACCTATGGAAACGTGAATTTTCAGATTCGGATACCTTTTCCTGATTTTCGTAACTTCGCTCCACATTCCCGGGAACGGATGCTCTGTACTCTCCACGTCGGGAAAATAAATCGTTCCGTCCGATTTCGCATGCGCAAACGCGATGATAAGGTCGGTCATGCTGCCGCCCTTCAATTCTTTCGCAGACCAGTGAATGTTCGCCTTCTGGTCTTCGACAGTGGAACCGAGCGGCCACGTGCGGATATAGCTTGCGACCGTCGGATGCAGCTCTGCACCGGTAATTTTCGTCGAACTGCAGGCGGCACACAGTACCGTAGTAAAAAGCGCCGCAGTACAGCTTACAAGAACAGTTTTTTTCATAAAATCCTCCTGAATCATAATTACAGTTAGTTTTTACACTGTACAAACTAATTCTATAATACAGCAACTGAAGTGTTTGTCAATCAGTTTCTGCTTCTTGTCACTGATTCTTACAGATGTTATTATTACCAGTAATTCGATAGGCAATTCATAAAATCAGGAGGCCTTGTATGAAAATCAGGTTCGGAATTAAGGAAGTAGTTGCAATCGGTATCGGTGCGGCGCTGTTCGTGGCGCTCACGCAGGTGCAGATTCCGCTCGGATTCGTTCCCAACACGGGGATGCAGCCGCGTGCTGCGGTACTCGCTTTCATGGCGGCAGTATTCGGTCCGGTCGTCGGATGTGCGATCGGATTTATCGGCCATGCGCTCGGCGACGCGATTTTCTACGGCAGCGTCTGGTGGAGCTGGGTTATTCCCGACGCATTGTTCGGCCTGCTTGTCGGACTGTTCTTCGAAAAGTACCAGATTAAAAACGGCGGATTTACTGCAAAACCGGCTGTTCTGTTCAACGTCGTGCAGATTATCGCAAACGCTGTCTGCTGGTGCGCCGCCGCGCCCGTCTTCGACATTCTTATTTACGCGGAGCCCGCGAACAAAGTATTTCTGCAGGGTTTAACCGCGTTCGTCGCGAACATCATCGTCGTCGCGGTGCTCGGCACGCTGCTCGCGTTCGGATACACCAAAATATCGGGAAAATCATCAAGTCTGAAAAAGGAAGACTGACGGAACCATGACCGACAAAATGCCTGCAATAGCGTTCAGCGGCTTTTCATTCAAATACCGCGCACAGACTGAACCGACGCTGAGGAATATCAACCTGAAAATATACCCCGGCGAAAAAATACTTATTGCAGGTCCGTCCGGTTCCGGGAAGTCGACGCTCGCACGCTGCATAAACGGACTTGTACCGGCGGCATATTCAGGCGACATAACGGGAACGCTTTCCGTCTGCGGACTCAATCCTGCGCAGGAAGGCATATTCGGCATGTCGAAAAAAGTGGGAACGGTGCTGCAGGACACCGACGGCCAGTTTATCGGACTGACTGTCGGCGAGGATATAGCGTTCGCGCTCGAAAACGACTGTGTTCCGCAGGACAACATGCGGGCAAGGGTTGAAAAAGCCGCAGCGCTCGTCGGTGTGGAAAAAATGCTCGACCGCGCGCCCGGCGCCCTTTCCGGCGGACAGAAGCAGCGCGTCTCAATGGCGGGTGTGCTCGTGGACGACGTGGACATTCTGCTATTCGACGAACCGCTCGCAAACCTCGACCCGGCGGCCGGAAAGAACACGATCGCCCTCATAGACGAACTGCAGAAAAATCAGCATAAGACAATAATCATCATCGAACACCGGCTCGAGGACGTTCTCTGGCGCGACGTCGACAGAATCGTCGTCGTCGGAGACGGAACAATCGATGCGAATATGACACCCGACGAACTGCTCTGCACTGATATTCTTGAGCGTGAGGGAATCCGCGAGCCGCTGTACATCGCCGCGCTCAAACACGCCGGCTGTACACTCCGGGCGCAGGACAAGCCGCAGCACGTAGAGACGATGGACGTCGCGCCGTACGCGGAAAACATACGGAACTGGTTCTCCGGCATACGCATGCCATCCGCCTGTCGCGGCACCGACGATGCGCTCGCAGTACAGCACGTGTCGTTTTCATACGACGGAAGCCATGAGGTACTCCGCGACGTGAGTTTTTCGCTCAAAAAGGGAGAAATGGCAAGTATCGTCGGACAGAACGGCGCGGGGAAATCGACGCTTGCGTCGCTTATCTGCGGATTCTACGCTCCCTGCAGCGGCAGAATCACGCTGAACGGGCACGATATTTCGCCGCTTTCGGTGAAGGAACGCGGTGAAAAGATAGGGTTCGTGATGCAGAATCCGAATCAGATGATTTCCTGCCCGCTCATATTCGACGAAGTCGCGCTCGGACTCAAAGTGCGCAATACCGGCGCCGGCGAAATTGAAACGCGCGTAAACGAAACGCTCAGGACGTGCGGACTTTATCCGTTCCGCCACTGGCCCGTCTCCGCGCTCAGCTTCGGCCAGAAAAAGCGCGTCACGATTGCGTCGATTCTCGTACTCAATCCTGAAATACTCATTCTCGACGAGCCGACTGCCGGTCAGGATTTCCGGCGCTACACCGACATCATGGATTTCCTGGAACACATCAACCGGACGCTCGGCATTACAATCCTCATGATTACCCACGATATGCACCTTATGCTTGAATATACCGGCCGCGCAATCGTCCTTTCGGACGGACGCCTCGCTGCCGACGATAAAAGCTCGCGCATACTTTCCGACGACTCAATCACTGAAAAAGCGAGCCTCAAGAAGACGTCCCTGTACGAGCTCGCCGTCAGATGCGGCATAGACAGACCCGACGAGTTTATAGACAAGTTCATTTTCGACGACAGGCGCATACGAAGGGAAAACGCAGCGAAAGCGGGAGGAACTGTGTAATGGCCGGAATGATTACGTACCGAGAAAAGGACTGCTTCATACACCGCCTGAGCGGATTGACAAAACTTGTGTTTTTTCTTTTATGGACAATCACGAGCATGCTCACGTACGACACGCGCGTGCTCTGCGTCATGCTTGCGCTGAGCCTCGTCATATTCGGAGCGTCCCGCACCGAGTGGAAACAGGTCGCTTCCGTATTTAAAATGATTATGGTGTTTCTCGTCATCAACCTGCTCGCAATCTACGCGTTCTCGCCCGAGGAGGGATGCCGCATCTATAAAAGTACGACGGTGCTCCGGCGTTTCAGCGCGCGGTACACGATTACAGCCGAGCAGCTTTTCTACGAAGCGAACATCGCGGTCAAATATTTTACGATTATTCCGGCGGTATTTATGTTCATAACGGCGACGAATCCAAGCGAATTCGCGGCGTCGCTCAGCAGAATAGGTGTACATTACAACATAGGATATTCGTTCGCGATCGCCCTGCGCTACATTCCCGACGTGCAGAACGACTTCAGGAAAATAAAGAGCGCACAGGAAGCGCGCGGCATCGAGATGTCGAAAAAGGCTCACTTCATGAGCCGCATGAAAAGCATGGCGGCAATTCTGTTTCCGCTCATCTTCACGAGCATGGACCGCATCGACGTCGTAAGCAGCGCGATGGAGCTGCGCGGATTCGGCAAGAAAAAAAAGCGCACGTGGTATTCCGGGCGCCCGCTGAAAGCCGGCGACTACGCGGTGCTCTCGTGCACCGTACTGTTCTGCACCGCCGCGCTCGCTGTTACGTACCGCGACGGTTCGCGGTTCTGGAATCCGTTCAGACACTAGAAAATCAGGGGAATCTCTTCAAGCGACGCACACAGTTTCCACAGCATGCGCTTTATTTCATCAGACGGCGCAATCTTGTCGGGGACCATAACGCACTGTAAGCCCGCACCGTACGCGCTGCGTATGCCGTTCGGGCTGTCCTCGACAGCGGCGCATTCTTCCGGCACCAGTCCGAGTACCGAGCATGCTATGCGGTAAATTTCAGGATCAGGTTTGGAATGGGCGACCATGTCCCCCGTCGTAAGCGACTCGAACCGTTTCAGCAGCCCCGCCTTTTCCATCTGGCGGCGCACCGTCACGCCGCGCGTAGACGATGCGAGCGCAAGCCTGTATCCCTTCTGCGAGAGATATTCGAGCGCCTGAACAGCGCCTTTCATTACGGGAATGCCTTCTTTTTCCTCTATTTCATGAAAAAGTTCCGACGTTCTTTCCATAAACGACTGCACGTCGAAATCCGTCCCGTATTTTTTTTCAAGAATTATCCGCGTATCGGTCTTATTGCATCCGCGGCATGCGTCGGCAGCTTCACGCACACCGGCAAGCCCGCGCTCGCCGCCCGCAATTTCCCACGTGCGGTCGCAGATTGTCTCCGTATCGAGCAGGACTCCGTCCATATCAAATATTACGGCCTTGATTTCCTTCATGGGGGAATACTACCACAAATTCGTGTTGATAAAAATACATTCTGCGCTATAATTCTAATCATTACGGGATTCGGGAGGAACTGATTTATGGAAAACACATTTCAGAAAGAGGACCTGACGGAAGCGTACAAACTGATAACACCGCCGGCTCTCATCGCGACGAAAGGCGGCATGGAAAAACTGTACAACATCACGCCTGTCAGCTGGATTATGCCGATGGATTATGAACCGGTAACAAAAGTGATTTTTTCATGCGATCCGGCACATCAGTGCGACGCGAACATCAAACGTTCAAAGGAATTCGCCGTATGCATTCCGCTCGACGCAGACGATCCGGTCATAGAAAAATGCGGTTCGGTTTCATCGGCGGACATAGATAAGTTCGCACGTTTCGGTATTACCGGGAAAAGAGCGGATAAAACCGATCTCATGATTCCTGTCGAGCTTGTGTCTTCATGGATTGAGTGCAGACTGGTGCGGATAATCAGCGAAGGTTCGGTCGATTTGTTTATAGGCGAAGCAGTTGCCGCATTCAAAAAATAGATTCAGCCTGCCGGCGCCTGAGCTGCAAGCAGGCGCTCAACGGCATTCACAAATTCCTTGAGCTCGTCAAGCTTTCTGCGCAGATCGACATAATAGAAATTTTTCGTGCCGTTCCGGTACGATTCGATAAGACCGCTCTCCTTAAGAACTTTCAAATGATGCGATATTGCCGGACGGGATAATCTGGTCTTTGAAGTAAGACTGGAGACATTCACTCCCTCACCGCCCGCTTCCGCCATATTCATGAACAGTTTCTGGCGGACCTCATCTCCCATAGCAGTAAAAAAAGGTCCGCATTTTTCAAGAAGTGTTTTTGTGTCGTCGACATCTTCATTTTCTGCCATATCAGTACCCTCGTTCATCGTTTATATAAATAAACCGTTGGAAAAGTATACTGACAGACAGAAAATATGTCAAGAAAACGCATTGCAAACAGCCGGTTATGCTTCAGCTTTCCATAACCCGTGTATATTGCAGTATTCATATGCCGCAATGAGTTTATCGCCGCCTGCAAGAGCAAATACGGCTTCCGGTTTGTCGCCGGGATTAAGCTCTTTGCGCTGGCCGCCGTGCACCGTGTGAATGTAAATCCACTGTATATAGTGCTCCGGTGCCATCGGATGAGCGACAGCGCCGACTGCAACGTGGACTTCGTTTCCTTTTACCGTAATGACAGGCACGTGCTTCTCTTTTGCCGCATCGGTCGTGTTTGCAATGAGTTCCGTCATCGGATCACCGCAGCAGACAGGCACCGCCCCTGAATCATAAATCATGCCGACAATGTTTCCGCAGTGTTTGCAGATATAAAATTTTACTTTGACTTCCTGTGCCATAAAAAACCTCCAAGTACTAGATATAGTTTAACTATATCCCAAAATCAGAAAATAGCAAGAGCAAAATCACCGGCTCAAAAACCGGATTCCGGTAGATTTCTGCTGTAAAATATGAAATACTATGGAATATATGAAAATTTCAAAACGTAACCGCATTGCGCTGATTTTTTTCGTCTTTTTTTCATGTTTCACGCAGCCTTTTTTTGCGGAAAGGCGCATTATTGAGCTCTGGGACGGCGTTAAGGGAATGAAAAACGCGCCGTCCGCCATGTTCATGTCGAAACCGGAGAACGCAAACGGAACGGCGGTCGTCATTTGTCCGGGCGGAAGTTATCATCACCTCGGAATGTACAACGAAGGACACTGCACGGCAAAATGGTTCAACTCGCTCGGCGTGACGACGTTCGTACTGCGCTACCGCGTCGCGGAAGGCGGATTCCACCACCCGAACCAGCTCCAGGACGTGCAGCGGGCAGTTCAGCTTGTACGCGAAAACGCCGGCTCGTACGGCATAGACGCACATAAAGTGGGCGCAATCGGTTTTTCAGCAGGCGGACACCTTGTCACTATGGCCGGCGCATTCGCGGACACCGACAACGAACTTGAAAAGCTCGGCATCCGCACAGATGTAAGTCTTCGTCCTGATTTTGTCGTACCGGTTTATCCCGTCGTCTCAATGCGCGACGACATCGCGAACAGATGGTCCCGCAGAAGCCTGCTCGGCAGGGACATGTCCGAAGAGCGGAAAGAAAAATTCTCCATGGAAAAACAGATTCCGCCCGATATGCCGCCGACGTACCTTGTCGCCTGCCGGAACGACCGCGTCGTCATGTTCGAAAACAGCGTGCTGCTCGACAGAGCGCTTACCGCACAAAACGTTCCGCACCGCTTTGCCGTGTACGACACAGGCGGCCACGGATTCGGCATGCTCAACAATACGTTCATGAAAAAATATCACTGGAATGAAGACCTGGAACTGTGGTTGAAAGAAACAGGCTTTCTGCCTGAATAATCAATCCCTGCTTACTTGACAGCCCGTTGTTTCTCTGTATAATAACATTTAGTTTCTATACACAAGAACAGCAGGAACAAAGAAGGAAGGGAAAAATGGAAGAGCAGGACAATATTACTCAGGGTGAAAAACGCGAACTGAAAATAGAGCAGAAAAAGGGATTGTCGGTATCCGATGTAATTCTTACAGCCGTTCTCCTCGCAGCGGGTGCGGTACTCAAATTTTTCGTGGGCAGTCTGGTCAACATCGGAGGGATGAAACCGAATTTCATCATCGCAATGTACTGTATGGCCATCCTGCTGATCCGCCCGAGAATATGGGAAGCGGCCGTCATCGGCCTTGTCGCGGGAGCAGTCTGTCAGTTTTTTCCGGGCTCGCCGTATCTGAATTTCGGCTCGGAACTTGCCGGTGCCGTCGTCATGGCGCTGCTTATCAGGGTCCCCATGAAAATCGGGAAGCTGAACGCGGGTCCCGCCGTCTCGACGTTTCTGAGTACGGCCGTGAGCGGAACGCTGTTCATCGCCATGCTGTTCCTCTTCCTCGGAGCTGCAAAACAGACGCTTGCGGCATACGTTCCGATCGTATTGTGCACGGCCGTTTTCAACGCGGTCATCGTACAGATTCTGTATGTTCCGCTGAAACTTGCGACTCACCGGAATGCATAAACTGATATGATTTCCATTAAGAATCTGTCGTTCAGATATCAGGAAAGCAACACGTTCGCGCTCGACAATATATCGCTTGAAATACCGAAAGGTGATTTTTTCGGCATTATCGGCGAATCGGGGGCGGGTAAAACGACACTGTCGAACTGCATCAACGGCCTTATACCTCATCATTTCCGCGGAGAGTATTTCGGCACAGTCGCTGTCGACGGAACGGACACGTTCGATACGAATCCCGGCAGCCTCGCACTGCGCGTCGGCACCGTATTTCAGGATCCCGACACGCAGATGGTTGCCGATATAGTCGAAGACGAAATCCGTTTCGGGCTTGAGAATTTCGGTATCCCGAAGAATCTCATCGAAGGACGGATTACATCCGCTCTGAACGATACCGGCACGGCGCCGCTCAGACAGCGGAGAATACGGAATCTGAGCGGCGGTCAGAAGCAGAAGGTCGCCATAGCCGCCATCACCGCGCTGGAACCGGACATTCTCCTCCTCGACGAACCGACGGGCGAACTCGATCCGGCTTCAAGCAGACAGATTTTTTCACTGCTCAAAACGCTCAACAAAAAAAAGGGAATAACAGTCGTAATAATAGAGCAGAAAATCATGCTCATGTGCGAATTCGCCGCACATCTTGCCGTCATGGCGCACGGGCGGCTGGTCCGCAGCGGGACGGTCCGCGACGTTCTTTCGGACGTAACGCAGCTTGAAAACGCGGGCATCAATTATCCGCGCACCGTACGGCTTTACCACGAACTTGCGGCGCGGAATCTTGTCCCGGGTACGGAAGAAGTCTGCATCACAACCGCAGAGGCTGCAGCGCTCGTTGCAAAAATAACCGGCAGCAGGGAGACGGCCGGATGATACTGTTCGACAACGTGAGTTTTTCATACGATACGATTCCCGTTCTCTCGGACATCAGTTTTTCGGTGAAAAAGGGAGAATTCATTTCGCTCATCGGTGAAAACGGAGCCGGGAAATCGACGCTTCTTAAGCTCTTCAACGGACTGAATAAACCTGCTTCAGGAACGGTAAACATATGCGGCCTCGACACGCGTTCGGCGAAAACGAGCGAGCTCGCGGCGCACGTCGGATTTCTGTTCCAGAACCCCGACCGTCAGATATGCTGCAATACAATCAGGGAGGAACTGAATTTCGGCATACACACCGATCCGGTCCGTACTGAAAGTATCATGCGGACGTTCGGCTTTAATCCCGACGACTCCCCCTTTACTCTGAGCAGAGGCCAGCGGCAGCAGATTGCGCTTGCGTCGGTCATTGCGAGGAACACCGGCATACTCGTGCTCGACGAACCGACGACGGGGCTCGACTACCGGGAATGTACAAGCATGATGACATACGTGCAGAAACTGAACAGGGAAGAAGGAAAAACAATCATCATGGTGAGCCACGATATGGAAATCGTACAGGATTTTTCGGACAGGATTCTCGTCCTTGCCGGCGGAAAACTTATTGCAGACGGTCCGGCACGCACAGTACTTGTCGACAGAGCGCTGCTTGAACAGGCATCGCTTCTCCCCCCGCAGATAGCAGATACCGCGCTGCGGCTCGGCAACGGCTTCTCGGACATTTTCACCGTACAGGAGATGACGGACCGCGTTCAGCAGCTGAAGTCCGCCGCCGTACAGGCACAGGACGTATACGCATGAAAGCATTTCTCGACTACATCCCCGGCAGCTCACTGCTCCACCGTCTGAATCCGCTTTCAAAATTCGTCATCTCGATTGCAGTCTGCGCTGCCTGTTTTATATCTTCATCTCTGATTACGCTCTGTGCACTCATCGCCGCGGACCTGCTGCTTGCGGCGCTGGGGCACATCCTTCCGTTCGCTCTCAGACTGCTGCGAGGACTTATAAGCTTTTCCGTCTTTCTCTTTGTGCTGCAGGTTCTTTTCATCAGAACGGGCAGCCCCGTCTTTTACCTTTTTCCGGGCTTTCCGGTAACGACTGACGGCCTTATGACCGCAGCCCGTCTCGTGCTCAGACTTACCGGTTCCATGCTGCCGCTCGCGGTTATGATTTCGCTCACCAGGCTCAACGACCTCTCAGGCGTGCTCACGTGGTATCTGCACGTTCCGTACAAGTACGCGTTCATGCTCACGACGGCAATACGATTCATCCCCGTATTCGCGTCCGAAATGGAATACATAATGGAAGCGCAGACGTCGCGTGGAATCGAATTCGACACAAAAAACGTCTTCAAAAAAATAAAACTGATTATGCCGCTCTGCATTCCGCTTCTTATTACCTCAGTCGGAAAATCTGACACGACGGCAGTTTCGGCGGAACTGCGAGGATTTGAACGCCGTACACGCAGCAGCATGAGCGTCGTCTGTCCCGTAAAAGCGGGAGACATTGCGGCACTGATTCTTTCGGCTGTACTTGTGGCTGCCGCGGCAATACTGTGAGCGTGCGCACATGTTCCGGCAATTTTTACGTCACCGGACACATATTAATTTACAGTCGACTTCGTGATGTCAGTGTTTTCGGGAAACGCAAGCAGGCAGCGTACGAAGATATCGCCTGCCGGCGGGATGTGCCGGCGGGTGTTTTTACAATGTCCCGGTAAAGAAAGTTTTCAGCTCTGCGAGCGCCGCATCTTCGTCCTCACCTTCTATCGTAACATCTACGGTTATTCCGTAGACAATTCCGAGCGCCATAATCGCCATCATTTTTGTCGCTTCCGCGCTTTTATTATTTTTCGTATTGATCAGAGTTATTTTTGATTTATACGATTTTGCAATCCGTATCAGCTGAGAAGCGGGCCGCGCGTGCAGTCCTATCTCATCCTGTATCGTGTAGGTAAATTTCTTCATATTTTTGTCCTTACAAATTTGCTGCTATGTTGTATCCGTCGAACGTGGCTTCCATAATTTTTGCAGGTGTGTTGCAGTCCCCAATCATAAAAGTCTGCGGTGCGATTCCGTAGAATTCTTCTGCTACTGCTCTGTTCGCCCGTACTCCAGTCGAGATGATGACGGTATCGCAGGGAAGAGAGCTTTTTGAAGTGCCGTCGACGGAACTCACTTCAACGCTGCCGTCGAGAATTTCCATGCACGATGTATTGAGCATGACGTGCAGTGTCTGCGCCTTTTCCATCTTCTGACGAAGCGCAATTTTATACAGCATGTTTCCCTGAGCGGCAAGTTCGCCGGTGAACTCTACGACTGTAACATCTTTATTATAAAAAGTCGCGAGCTCAAGCCCTATTTCCACACCGATAGTTCCGCCGCCTATAATAACGACTTTGCTGCCGATTTTCTCTTCGTGCTCGAGCGCTTCGTAGAATCCCATAACGAAGCTTTTTTCGATGCCCGGTATCTTCGGAACGAACGGCACTGCACCGACGGCGATAACGACGGCGTCCGGATTCATATCCTTTACCGCGGGAACCGTCGCCGTATAATTCAACCGGACATCGACGGAACTTTTCCGTATCTGTCCGGTCAGGTACGTCAAATACGCCTGAATATCCTGTTTATACTTTTCCCGGGCAATAAAATGGAGCGCACCGCCGAGATATTCCTTTTTTTCAAGAAGCGTTACCGTGTGACCCCGTTGTTCTGCAACAAGGGCCGCTTTCATTCCGGCAGGACCGGCGCCGATGACGACGACTTTTTTTGAAACGGAGGCTTTCGCCGGTTTCCGCGGGATAAAACTTTCATTCGCATAGCGCGGATTTACGGAGCAGCCGACGTTCCGTCTGTTTGTCGAAATGTGGTAACACTGGAGACAGCGGATGCAGGGGACTATATCGTCGCTTCTTCCTTCTCTTGCCTTCATCGGTAATTCGGGATCCGCAACGAGAGGACGTGCCATTGCGACCATGTCGACGGTGCCGTCCGCAAGCAGCTTTTCAGCTTCGTCGGGATTTGTTATTGCGCCGACGACAGAAACGGGAATGTGCACGTTCTGCTTTACGATTTTCGCATACGGAACGTTCGTCATGTGCGGTTCGAAATTCGTCGTCGCCATATGGACGTTGCCTTCGTGATTGATGTCGAGCCCGCTCGATATCTGTACGATGTCTATAAACTTTTCGGCCGCCTTTACGAAAGTCAGCGTATCGTCGAATTCTATTCCGCCCGGCACCCACTCTATTGCGGAAACCCGCATGTCGACGGGGAAATTCGGGCCAACCGCTTTCCTGATTCGTTCGAGAATCATCAGCGGAAAACGCATTCTGTTTTCTATGCTTCCGCCGTACGAATCAGACCGTTTATTAAAAAGCGGAGAAAGAAACTGCGAAACGAGCCAGCCGTGTCCGAAGTGCAGAAAAATCATATCGAATCCGAGATCGCGTGCGTTTTTCGCTGTCTGCGCAAAACAGTCCGCAGTCTCATTCATCATCTGCTCATCCATCTCCCGAACTTCCACGCCGTCGTCGCGGATAAAACCAGAGGAGCTTTTGCAGTAATCCTTCGTGCGCGCGTACATGCCGGCGTGGCCGAGCTCTATTGAAGCTTTCGCTCCCGTCTGATGCGCAATAAGAATCCGCTCCCGCGTTTTTTCCACTTCATATTTCGAGAAAGCATCGGGTTCGTCTTTCGATGCAAACGAAGACCGTCCCGGTTCCACAATACACGAGCCGGCAATAATAATTCCCGGACCTCCGAGCGCTTTGTCCTCGAATTTTTGCCCCATCGGGTTCGCAATAATTCTGTTCTGAATCAGGAGGTTCTTTATTTTTATCGGCCTGAACAGATTCGGATATTTTAAAGTATTCATTTTATTTATACTCCTATTCCAGATTTTCACCGTTTGAAGCTATCACTTTTTTGTACCAGAAAAACGACTTCTTCCTGGTCCGCGCGAAAGAACCGCGCCCGCAGTCGTCCCTGTCGACGTAAATAAAACCGTACCGCTTCGACATTTCCCCTGTTCCCGCAGAAACGAGATCGATGCAGCCCCACGGAGTGTATCCCATGACGTCGACGCCGTCCGTTTCCGCCGCCAGTTTCAGCTGCGTGATGTGTTCCCGTAAATATTCGATCCTGTACGTGTCTTCTATCGAGCCGTCGTCATTCACGGTATCCTTTGCACCGAGTCCGTTTTCGACGACGAACAGCGGAATACGATACCTGTCGTAGAGCTGATTAAGCGCGATACGGAGACCGACCGGATCGATCGTCCATCCCCACTCCGAAATTTTCAGAAAAGGATTTTTTACGGCGTTGAGCATGTTTCCGTACGCACAATCAGTATCCTGTGACGCCGCAGCGACTACGTTCGAATTGTAGTAACTGAATCCTATGAAATCCACCGTTCCCTGTCTGAGACATTCCCTGTCGGCGTCGGTAATCGTAATTTCATAATTTTTCCTGCTGAAATACTTCAGCGCACGCTCGGGATACGCACCCCTGACCTGAACGTCGGAAAAAATATAATGATAATCGGCTGCGTCGAGCGCGGCCAGCTGATCTTCAGGGCTGCAGGTCTTCGCGTAAAACATCGGATGAAGCATCATCATGCCTATTTTAAAATCGGGATTAATCCGGTGTCCGAGCAGCACGGCCTGAGCACTTGCGCACAGCATTATGTGTGCTGCCTGAAATTCAACTTCCTCCGCGTGTTCATCGGGAGAAATCCTGATTCCAGCCGCCATCGAGGGGTTCAGCGTAATGACGTTGATTTCGTTGAACGTGAGCCAGTACCGGACTTTGTTCCGGTAACGGGTGAACACCGTACTGCAGAAGCGGAGATAAAAATCGATGAGTTTTCTGTTTTTCCACGAACCGTATTTTTTTACAAGTGCGTACGGAGTTTCGTAGTGGGAAAGAGTCACTACCGGTTCTATGCCGTACCTGCGGCATTCATCGAACACCGAATCGTAAAAACGAAGTCCCGCTTCGTTCGGCTCTTCTTCATCGCCGTCGGGAAATATCCTCGTCCAGTTAATCGACGTTCTAAGGCATTTAAAACCCATTTCTGCAAAAAGCGCGATATCGTCTTTATAGTGATGAAAAAAATCGACAGCATCGTGGCTCGGATAATAAGAATCAGGCAGTACTCCATCCGTATAGATTCGTTTCCGTGAAAAACTTCCCGCCGTCATACAGTCGGCCGTACTTACGCCCTTACCGTCCGTATTCCACGCCCCTTCGCACTGATTGGCAGCGACGGCACCTCCCCACAGGAAACCTTCCTTCAGCATGTATGTTTCTCCCATAAAAAAAAACGAAGCTTGTGAAGCTGTCCCGAAAGTTTCACTTACGGGACAGCACCATCAGAATTTTCTATTTTTACCTGTCTGTTTTAAGGCACACCGATTAACGCATAGCGTACAATCAGGCCTGTCCCTTAATTTCCTTACTGTCTTTCTGTTCCTGTGCAACAGTCTGACGATCGATCATTTTGAAGAACGGGAACCATACGAGAGACGTTACAAGGATAAGCACAACCTGAAGTACGGCGCACTGCCAGCCCTGCGCAAGGAAACCTGAAACAATCTGCGGCATAGTCCAGTTCACGATTGTTCCCGTCAGTCTCGGAACAAGTCCCGTGCGGATCGCGACGTAGCTGATGCTCGTACAAAGTATCGGGTTCAGTACGTACGGGATGAACAGTATAGGATTCAGCAGAATCGGAACGCCGAACAAAAGCGGTTCATTAATTCCGAAAACGGCAGGTATGACGGACATTTTTCCGAGTGTTCTCAGACGGGTGCTCTTCGCGGCAAAGGCCATCATTATTGCAAGACCGAACGTGCCGCCGAATCCGCCCGGCTGGCAGAGTACCTGGAACGAATCGATGATGATATTCGGCAGCGAATTACCTGCTGTGAGCGCCGCGAGATTTTCCGCAGAAGCTGCAAACGTGAGCGGAGAAATAATGCTGAAAATCGAATTTCCGTGGATGCCGCAGAACATGAACAGCGTGCTCAGAACCTGTATGAAAAGATAGGCGGGGAACGACAGTCCGATTCCTTTGAGCGGTGTCTGGATGAAAGAATAGATGACCTGATGTATGCTTCCGAAACTTGTCTTTGCCATGAGCGTTCCGACGAGAGCCGCTGCGAGCGCACAGAACGTCGCCGGAACAAGCGCGGCAAAAGCTTCTTCAACAATAGGAGGAACGCCGGACGGCATGTGAATATACACATTCCTGTCGCGGAGAAATTTACAGAACCGCGGAACAATCCAGCTTATTATGAGCACTGTGAACATTCCGCTGTAGCCGAGCCATGTAGTCGGAATGGCTTTGTACAGTTCGTGCGGAGTCACCAGCAGGAACGACATAAAACTCGTCAAAGCGACGGAAACGGGTTTCATTCCGAGTTTTTCCGCAAATTCATACGGAAGCAGGAACGCCATATACAGCGCAATGATACTCAGCGTAAGCGACTGAATCGTCATAAAGAACACGGCTAGTCCCGTCTTTTTTACGAACGCCTGCCACACGGGAATATCGAGGAACGCTCCCAGACACGCGAACGAACCGATAAGAATTACCGGCAGCAGAATCTGGAACGTAGCTCCTATCGCGCTCAGATACTTCACCTTGTTGATTTTGTTCGCGACCGGCATCAGCCCGGCTTCGAGCCATTTCATAAATTTTTCCACAGTAAACCTCCTTCTGTTATTTATCTGTGCAAATCAGGCATTTTTTTCGATTGAGGCAATCGTTTCTTTAAGAATTTTCTCTCCGTTCAGCATTCCAAAGTCCATAGGCCGTATAACATCGATCTTTTTTGCGAGTTCGGGATATTTCTGCAGTGTTTCATCCTTTTTGTATCCGATCTGCGGCCCCAGCAGCACGTAATCGGCATCCGCAATGAGTTCACCGAGTTCCGCATACGGATGAGCCTCGATTTTTACAGAAATCTTGTTGTCGTCAGCATATTTCTGCATCCTTTTCATAACCATTCCCGTACTTGCGCCGTTTTCGCATACCAGCACGATTTTACGCATGTTTTACCTCCTTATATAATTGCACCAGCTCAACGGCAATCGACTCTATAATATCCGCGCCGGACAAATGATCCGCCGCGTGTACCATAAGCATAGTCACCTTTACGTCGTTCTTGTCCGCATCATGGAACAAAAGCCCGCTGTGATTTTTGTGGGCCTTTACGATTGAATTGTGGGAATTCTGCAACAATTCCTCTGCCCTGCCGAAATCCCCTTTCTTTGCAGCCTGAATCGCCTCCATCGCCTGACTTTTTCCGTCACCGGCGTCGGCGATGATTTCCATACTCGTTTCAACAAAATCCATATAATTCTCCATATTTAGATGACTTGTTACGTACCCGATTTATGCGTTAAATTATAGACGGTGAATTTTACAAAAAAAAGCCCGATTTTTGCATTTTTGAAGTGCAAAAACGTCCGGACTGCAGCGGCGGAATACAGGAACTATGGAAAACTTACTGACGGCAAAAGAGACAGATCTGCTTAACTTTCTTCTCAGGCAGACATCGTGGATTACCGCATCCCGCATATCAATCGCGCTGTCGTGTTCCATCCGAAGCGTTAAAAATTATATTTCGTACATCAACACGGATTATCCGTCACTGATTGTCTCCTCCAGGGACGGATACATGATAGAGAACAGACAGCTCTGTTCCCGGCTGCTGAACGAATCCGATTCCGTAAATTTTTCCGACAGCGAAAACAGAACCGCGTATATTCTGCAGAAGCTGCTGCTTGAAAACAAGCGGACATCGCTGGACGAGCTTGCCGATGAGCTGCATGTTTCAATGCCCACCCTCGACGCCGAGATACTGAAAGTCAGGCGGGAACTCGATATTCAGTATCTGTCTTTAAAAACCAAGAACGGCGTTGCATATATCGACGGGGAAGAAAAAAATAAAAAAAAGATGATTTCCCATCTGATATACGAGCAGACAAAGAATTTTTTCGGAGACCTGTCCGTCCTCAAAAAATATTTTCCCGACATACCCGTGAACGAAATAAAAAAAATTATTACGGCGGTCCTGCACGAATCCCGTCTTTTCATAGATGATTTTACCATGACGAATTTCGTCATGCACGTCTGCATTATTATGTCGCGGCAAAGGCCGGAACAGAATCCCGATACGGCGGAACAAATCGTGATTAACGAAAAAGGACGTGCCGTAGTTGCGGAAATGTGCCGACGGATCGCCGAAAAATACGATTACAGGTTTTCCGAAGAAAATATTACGGATCTTACGTTTCTGCTCATGACAAGGCTCATTCCCAGCAATCTTGAAAATCTCACGATGGAAAAACTGGAACTGCAGGTCGGTCACGAAGTGAACGATTTAATAAAAGATATTCAGAGAAAAATATATTCGCTGTTCCACCTCTCACTGTTCAACACCGAATTTCTCGTGCGGTTTTCACTTCATCTGAAAAATCTGCTCGTGCGGGCCCGCAACAATATCGAACTGAGGAATCCGCAGCTCGAAGCAATTAAGGAAAATTATCCGTATGTGTATGAAGTTTCGATCGCAATCTCCCAGATTATTTCTTCAACCATCCGCATAAAACTTACGGAAGACGAAACGGCATACATAGCGCTGCATATCGGATATCTGGTGGAGGAGCAGTATTCGCTTGCGAATAAATTAAAAGCGGCTTTCTTCTGTCCTCAGTATTACTCCATGCATCTGCAGCTGGGAAAACGGATACAGGACACATTTCAGGATACGCTGATTATCGCGGATATTTATTCCGACGAAACTGAACTGCAGGAGGAACGCGGGTACGATTTTTTCATTTCAATAATGCCGTTCAGCACGGTACCGGAAAAACCGCTGCTCGTCATCTCAAAATATTTCACCACTACCGACATAGCTTCCATAGCAAATATGATAGAAAAACTCAAGAAAGACAAACAGAAGCAGGTTATGAAAAATAAACTGCAGTTTCTGTTCAAAGAAAAATTTTTCTACGCGGACGCGCCTTTCACCGACTGGAAGGAAACACTTTCCTCAATGGCGGAAAATCTTGAGACGGAAGGATTCATAGATGAGGAATTTATCAGGAAACTGTTCGACAGGGAAGAATACAGTTCAAGCGCATACGGAAACATAGCGATGCCGCACCCACTCGAAAAATGCGCGCTGCAGACTGTTATTTCGGTAGTCATTCTGCCGAAAGGCATTCTCTGGAAGAACAATCGGGTTAATATTATTTTTCTTCTGGCTATCAGACAGGAAGACAGGGCGCTGTTCAAGGACATTTTCGATTTTGTAACGGATATTATTTCCGACGACCAGTATTTGAAAATCATACTTCAGTCAAAAACGTACAAGGAATTCATCGACAATCTTATAAGCTACATGTGAAATATCCTGTGGACGGATATGCCGCGGCGCTTGCTTTTTTTTCGTTCTTTGCGCTATAGTATGGTTGCATACAATGACCCTGTCAGGGCAGTGATATGTGTTTTTTAATAAAAACATACGGCTCGGCCGTACCGGCACACGCCGGAAAAAAAGACTTGATCCTGAAGGACAGGTACTATGAAACTCTCCCCTTCCGATTTTTCAGAACGGAAAAAAATCAGACAGAAAATTACGATGGTGACATGCTACGATTATACGTTTGCGTGTCTGGTAAACAGCTCTTCAGTCGACTGCGTGCTTACAGGCGACAGCTGTGCGAACGTCATGCACGGCAGGGAAACGACGATTCCGGCTACTGTACGGATGATTGCGGAACATACGCGCGCGGTCCACCGCGGCCTGCACGACAAATTTCTCGTCGCGGACATGCCGTTTCTGAGTACGAGGCTCGGACAGAATCACGGCGTACGTGCGGCGGGTACGCTGATTGCAGCCGGCGCAGATGCAGTAAAAATCGAAGGTGCTGACGGCAATACCGGGCTTATTTCGTATCTCGTCGAATCAGGTATTCCCGTCATGGGCCACATCGGTCTGACGCCGCAGTTCTACCGCGCGTTCGGCGGTTATAAAATACAGGGACGAAGCGAAGCCGCAGCTGTAAAGCTTCTTTCCGACGCGCGTGCGCTCGAAAAGGCGGGCTGTTTCGCCGTCGTTGCCGAATGCATTCCGTCGCAGGTCACACGGACAATTACCGGCGCACTCGGCATTCCGCTCATCGGAATCGGCGCTGGAGGCGCTGCAGACGGACAGGTGCTCGTGCTGCACGACCTCCTCGGATTCACATCGTTCAAACCGAAGTTCGTCCGCCGGTATCTCGACGGTTCAACGCTCGTCTGCAATGCGCTCAACGCGTACTGTGCCGACGTCTGCACCGGAAATTTTCCCGCGGAAGAGGAGGCGTTTACAAAATGAAAATCATACATACAGCTGAGGAATGGTATGAAGCCGAAAAATCGTTCGGCCGGAATAAAAATAATACGGCAGTCGGGCTGGTACCGACGATGGGCGCACTCCATGAAGGACACCGCTCGCTTGTGGAACGGAGCGTCCGCGAAAACGACGTCACCGTCGTGAGCATTTTCGTCAATCCCGTCCAGTTCAACAGCAACGACGATCTTGCGTCATATCCCCGGACGTTCGAAGAGGATTGCCGCCTGCTCGAAACCGCAGACGCGGATTACGTTTTTGCCCCTGGCTATGCGGAGCTGTATCCCGACGACTACAGGTACCGGCTTACGGAAACGGTGCTGAGCAAAACGCTCTGCGGTGCGTCGAGGCCGGGCCATTTCGACGGTGTGCTCACGGTCGTCATGAAACTGCTGCAGATGTTCCGCCCGGAACGCGCGTACTTCGGAGAAAAGGACTATCAGCAGTATGAGCTTGTTGCCGGTATGGCGAGCGCATTTTTTCTGCGTACCCGGATAATCGCCTGTCCGACAGTCAGGGAACGGTCGGGACTTGCATGCAGTTCGCGGAACAGACGGCTCTCTTCTGAGGGGCTTGCCCGCGCGCCGCTGTTCCACCGCGAACTTGCGTCAGGACATACCGTCTCTGAAATACGGGAACAGCTTGAAAAAGACGGTTTCCGTGTCGATTATGTGACCGAATCAGACGGACGGCTGTACGGCGCAGTGTATCTTGAGGATGTGAGGCTCATAGACAATGTCGAATACTGAAACAAAAAAGACAACGGACAAAGCAGATTCCGGACGCAGGGTGCTGCTCCACATAAGCGGTTCAATTTCCTGCTACAAGGCGGCGGAGCTGGCGAGCCTTCTCGTCCGGCATGCATACGAAGTTCAGGTGACGGCGTCGCAGGGAGCGCTCCGTTTCATACAGCCGGCGACGTTCGAAGGGCTGACGCACCGTCCGCTGCTTACGGATATGTTCGGCGGTAAACCGGACGCCATTCCCCATATAACGCTCGCGCAGAACTGGGCGGACGTCATCATCGCTTACCCCGCCTCGGCCGACTGCATCAACCGGCTTGCGGCGGGACTCTGCGACGACCTGTTCGGCGCAGTCTGCCTTGCGAATAATTACGCAAAGCCGCTGCTCGTCGCACCAGCCATGAACAGCAGCATGTTCGCCCATCCCTCAGTACAGGAATCTATCCGCAAACTCGCTTCATGGGGAACGGTGATTCTGCCGACAGATGAAGGCCGGCTTGCGTGCGGAACAGTCGGAAAGGGAAAACTGATTCCGCCTGAACGGGCGGCGGGTTTCATCGCACAGGCGCTCGGAAGAAACGAATTATGAACGTGCTGATTACAGGAGGCGGCTGCCGCGAACCTATCGACGGCGTGCGCTGCGTTACGAACATGTCCACCGGCAGAACGGCAGCGCAGATTGCCGACCGATTTGCCGCCGCAGGAGCACAGGTGACGGCGCTTCTTGCCGTTCAGTCGCAGCTGCCGGAATCAGCCCCGTTGCAGGAAAACACACGACAGCCGGAGACCGGACGGTCCGGCTCCCCCCTGCTCCGCCTATTCAGATACGAAACGGGAGCGGAGCTTGCCGCACGCATGGAAAAAGAACTGACGTCCGGCGCATACGATGCAGTCATCCACGCCGCAGCGGTGAGCGATTTCCGTCCCGCAGTGATTACCGTAAACGGAGAATCGTATCCTGCGGGAAAAAACGCCGGAAAAATTCCGTCCGGCTCGCGGCTGTCCGTAACGTTTGAACCGGCGCCGAAAATCACCGTCCGGCTCAGAACATGGGCCGCAGCGGGAAATCCCGGCGGAAAGACGACAATCGTCTGCTTTAAACTCACTGACGGAGCAGACAGCACCGAACGTCTCCGTGCGGCGGCGGTTCTGTTCGGAGAGGATACGGCCGATTACGTCGTCTCGAACGATCTCTCTGAAATGAAGGACAGCGGACACAAGTTCGCACTGCTCGGCAGAAGCTCCGCAGACGGAGAACTGCCTGTGACGATACGGACCGGCACGACGACGGAAGAGCTGGCAGAATCCCTGCTTATGCTGATACGGCAGCAGTACTGTGCTTGTGCAAAAAACAGCGGAACAGCGGGGCCAGCGTAATTTACATCGGGAGGAATAGTATGATACTCACATTCGACATCGGGAATACGCAGCTGAGCGGCGGCGTATTCGACAACGGAACAATGATTTTCCAGTTCAGACGCGGAACAGTCCCCGGAACGAGCAGCGACGAACTCGGTGTTTTTCTGCGCCTCGTACTCCGCGAAAACGGAATCGACTCAGAACAGATAACCGAAATTGCCTGCTGCAGCGTCGTCCCGTCGATGAACTATGCGGCGGCCGGAGCGTGCGTCAAATATTTCGGAAAGGAACCGCTCACGATCAGGGCGGGAATAAAAACCGGTCTCAAACTCAAGTACGGAAATCCGAAAGAAATCGGAGCGGACCGCATCGCGGCGGCAATAGGCGCAGTTTCCCTTGAACCGGGAAAAAGTATTATCGTAGTCGACATGGGAACGGCCACAACAGTCGACGTTATATCAGCAGAAAAGGAATATTTCGGCGGAGTAATACTTGCGGGAATAAACATGTCGATGCACGCGCTCGCTTCGGGAACGGCTCAGCTGCCCGTCGTGGAAATCGTCGTACCGGAAAAACCGTGCGGGAACTCCACGGCGGGAGCGATTCAGTCCGGGCTGTACTACGGCACAATCGGCGCGCTGAAGGAACTCATACACGTATGTACGGAAGACGCGTTCGGCGGAAACAGACCGCTCGTCATAGGAACAGGCGGCATGTCGCATCTGTTTGAAAAAGCAGGATTATTCGACCGCGTTGTCCCGAGCCTCGTGCTTGACGGCCTCAGAAAAGCGCTGGAATTGAACAGGTAACCGTTTCATTCCTGCGGCACATTTTTTATTTATTGTTATTTTCCGCAGCCAGCTTTTTCAATGCATCCACCGCTTCGGCCGCATTTGCACTCTGCACGAATATGTGGTCGTGATAATATCCCGCGACCACATTGGCGCTTATTCCCTGCCGGGCCAGCGCCGCAGACACAGCCGCCGTCAGACCGACAGCGTCGAGACTCGAATGTATTTTCAGCGTAATTTTTCTGAATACCGACTCATAGCGGACTCCGCATCTGTCGGCACTTTCTCTTTTCAGGATGAGCGTCTTTCCCTCATCCTCTGATATTACCGCCCACGCGTCCCGCGCATCGACTCCCTGTCCGCTCTCCGCAGTCGAACAAAATATGTATTCTCCTGCATCAGGTTCCGGTTCCATCGATTTTAATAAAACAGAGAGATTCGTTTCTCCCGGCATATATCCTCCTGATGCATTCTCCGGCACGGCGGACACAAATTTACAGAAGTCACGCCCGCATGATTTATGCTGACAGTATACTACTACACAGCACCACATTTATACAGTTTTCTGCAGGAAAAACATTCCATGCATAACCGTCTTTTTGATGATTTTATATACTTTAGTGTGATTTCTGATTTAAGGAGGAAAACTATTTTCTTGTACCGCGAAGAATTAGTCGTAACAAAACTACGGTCCCTACGGGAGTTGAACCCATCTTTAAAGATTGAGAATCTTTCGTCCTAGCCGATAGACGAAGGGACCTGAATCTACGAGTCTTTATAAAGACCCGCAACACTATAAAAAAGCTGATCCGTATAGCGGGGTCAGCTTTCAACGGAACTTATTTCCGTAGTTCCCCAAGGAGGATTCGAACCCCCACAATCAGAACCAGAATCTGAGGTGCTACCATTACACAATCGGGGAATGTAATGTTTCTAGAATATACTGATTTCGGCTGAATTTGTCAATATAGACGCTTGTTTTCCCCCGGTCCAGCTGGTAGAATTAACACTATGATTCTTTTACTCACATTAACAGGCGGTTTGTGCCGGGTGTTTGCTTACGTCGAAATGATACGGCTCGGAAATCGCGACAAAACGTACTGCATGCCGCTTTTTGCACTCGGATTGAATTTTGCATGGGATACCGTATATTCGGTGGAAGGTATCCGCGATATCCAAATGCAGACGATTTTTTACATCGGCTGTCTTATTCTGGACGCGGCAGTTATGTACACGTATTTCAAATACGGGCGGGAGCGTTTCCCCGAACAGCTGCGGAAAAAGTTCATACCGCTCAGCATCGCGGTCTTTATAATCTGCTTCGGACTTCAGTCCGCTTTTTACTGCCAGTTCGACATACGTCCCGCCGCGCAGTATTCCGGCTTTCTGCAGAATGTTCTCACGTCTCTGCTGTTTATACATATGTTCTACACCCGCAGCGACACACGGGGCCAGTCGCTTTCGATTGCTGCAGCAAAAGGTCTCGGCACGCTCGCATCGGTTGTTCTGCAGGGATATGTCGAAATGACGAATCCCTATATACTTATCTGCGGTGCAATCAGTCTTGCTGCAGATATTTATTATATCGTACTGATAGCCGGTGCACGCCGCAGAAAAGCGTCCTAATTTTTGCTGCTGCCGCTTTCGAGCGCAATCTCTTCACCCGGCTGCAGAATCAGTCTGTTCTTCGCGGAAAACTGCGCTGCAACTTTATTGTCGAACAGTTCACCGGGTTTCGTATGCACCGGAATTGCGTGGGCAGCCCCGATAATATCCGCACAGCGTGCGGCTTCGGCCGCATCCATGTTGAAAATGCCGTCGCACGGAAGCAGTGCATAATCAAGCTTCATGGTGCTGAGCGAGTCTTTCATGTAGTCGGTATACGACGTATCGCCTGAAGCGTATATTTTCACGCCGTCCTCAAGCGTAATGACGAATCCTACGCATTCCGCGCGGTTATGATGCGCGTTGTACGCAGGCACAGCCTGTATTTTGATTTTTCCGACCGTTACGGTTTTATATTCGCCGTTAACAAGTACGTTCCTGGCGCGGATAATCCGGCAGACGTTCTTCTTCGTGACGAGGTTCACTGCCGTATGATCGTAGTGCTCGTGCGTCACGAGAATAAGATCCGCGGGCACGTTGTATCCCTTGCCCGCATACGGGTCGACGTATATGACGAAATCCCCGGCGGTTCTGATACGGTAGCTGCTGTGTCCCTGATATAACAGTTTGGACATATATTTTCCCTCTCCGTATCCTGCTGCAGTTGCAAAGACTGCAGACAGCAATACTAATAATCTTCGCATACTGCAAGTATATCATAAATCATGTTAATAATGTACAGAGAAATGCTACCTTTCGGGCAGCCATACGCGCATTTCGTTCTCACCGCGGTTCGCCCATGCGTAGTACGGAATAAGCGTAATGGTGCACGGAGTCACGGAAGGAGGTTCGTCGGAATAGAGCTTTCCGGTATTTTCCGTACGCGTGCCTGCGACGGTGATTTTTCTGATGCCGTACAGCGAGTCGGGTTCATATGTGCCAACGGCGGGAACGGCAGAGCGGTCCGCAATCAGGTTAAGCACGCCGCCGTTGTTGTCGGCACCTTCGGCGCAATAGACGAGCGGCCCGCGCATAAAAGCGGTCTTACCGGAATCAGCACTGACTTTCGGCGATGCATGGATTCTGCGCACGCCCATATCGAATTCGATTGCGACAGCGTCGGATGCGGTAAAAGGTCCTTTTACGAACGCGTATCCGCTGCTGTATGTGCAGTCAATTTCTTTTCCGTTCATGCTGATTTTCGTGCTGCGGCTCCAGGACGGAAGGCGCAGCGCAAGCGTCATATCCATGTGCGAATCACAGGGCTCGAATGTGTATACGGCGCTGCCTTCGTACGGATAGGATGTTTCGACGTAAATTTTTCCGCCCAGCTGTTCTGTTCCGTCAAGCGTACCGCCTATGTACAGAACTGCGTACGCAGTCCCGTCTTCAATACACCACGCGTATCGTCCTATTGACGCAATAAGGCGCGCGGCATTCGGCGGGCAGCATGCGCATGTAAACCACTGCGGACGCTGCGGCAGCGCATGCCTGTGGGTAACTGCTTTACCGGAAATCCCCGGCAGAGATTCGAGTACGTTCACATAAAAAAAGCGCTTGCCGTCGAGCTGCATGCCTGCAAGAACGCAGTTGTACAGGGCGCGCTCCATAACATCGCCGTATTCGCCGCTCTTGAACAGATCGAGCATCCTGCGGGCAAAAAAGATAAGTCCGACGGATGCGCATGTCTCTCCGTATGCAGTATCGTTCGGAAGATGATAATCCTTCGTAAAGGACTCGCCTTCGTACGCCGAACCGATTGCACCCGTCACGTACATACGCTTCTTCGTAATGCTGTTCCAGAGTGTAAGGCATGCGGCCTTAAGCGTTTCATCGCCGTTTTCCTTTGCAACCGACGCCATCCCCGAATACAGATAAACCGCGCGGACAGCATGTCCCACGGCGTCTTTCTGCCCGCGCACAGGTTCGTGGCACAGCGTGTATTCCCTGTCGCCGTTCCAGCCTCCCCATACCTGCCATCCGCGCGTTTCGCTTTCGTGTTTGAAATAGTCGCCGTCGACGCCGCGTACGTTAATAAAATGCTCCGCGAGTTCCTTATATTTCCCGTTTCCCGTCGCATGATACATGCGCATAAGTGCAAGCTCCACTTCAGGATGTCCCGGATATCCGGGAGCGTTATGCGCTATGAAGTGATCGTAAATGTGATCGGCAGCGCGGCACATGATGTCGAGCAGATTTCTTCTGCCTGTACATTCGTAGTAAGCGACGGCGGCTTCCATCATGTGGCCGGCACAATACAGCTCATGCGCCTCCTGAAGGTCGGTCCACTGCCGTCCCGGTTCCTTCACCGTAAAATACGTGTCAAGATAGCCGTCTTTTTTCTGCGCGCGGCCTATGAGCGTAATCATGTCGTCGCAGCGCTTCTCCAGCGCCGGATCGTTTTTCTGCGCCAGCGAATACGCTGCGGCTTCGAGCCATTTTGCGACGTCGCTGTCCTGAAAAACCATGCCGTAGAATTCACCGCTGCACTTCCCCGTCTCGTTCACTTCCGCCGCCTGACGGAAGTTTTCAACCGCATGGCTTTTCTCGACGCCCGGAATCGCATCGTTGAGTATCTTTTCCTGATACGGTATCACCGTGTCGACGACAAGTTCTTCATATCTTCCGAAAAAGGAATCCGACACCGAGAACATCTTCAATGCATCCGTCATAACCTGCTCCTCTTGTAATTATTAATATTTCGTTTCTATCAGCTTCCGATAACTGCTCGGACTCATTCCGCATGCTTTCCGGAATGTCCGGCTGAAATACAGCATGTCGGAATATCCGAGTTTTCCGCTTATTTCCTTTATCGAGAAAAACGTCGTACGAAGCAGATGCCGAGCTTCGGCGATTTTCAAATCAGTATGATATTTCTGAAGTGAAACATGCATTTCCCTCTTGAACACCAGCTCAAGATATTTGCCAGTCAGATTGAATTCATTCTCAAGCGAGCGGGAGTCGAACGGTTCCGAAATGCGTTCCCGCAGATATTCGGAAAGTCTTTCCGCAAGCGACGCCTTCCGCGAAGGAACGCGCGGTAAATGAAGCGCAATATCGCACAGCAATGAAAAAAACAGCGCGTTGCTTTTCCATTCGGGGGCAGCTGTTCTGCCGGTATACTGCCCGGTAAATTCCTCCAGTGCTTCCTCAATACCCGAATGAACAAGGTCCGTTCTCTTTTTCGGAACAGTGAGACAATCTCCTGCGTCCGATTCTGTTTCCGGCAGCGTAAAATGCACGTAATACCACGAAGTGCCCGTTTTTATGAGTTTCCTGCCGTAATGATGCACTCCGCTTTTCAGAAAAAGCATCTCGCCGGCATTTACCTCGTAATCGGCGCCGTCTTCCGTTACGGTGATCTGTCCTGCCGTTACGTAAATGAGCACATTGAACGGAACAATCCTGTCCGCATGCACGAACGGCGAATGGCAGACAAGAAAATTGCATTCCAAAACTGCGGGAAGTTGATTTTTTACCAGCGATATTTCATGCATCACGTATATATTCCATATATACCCCCTTTTCGTCCAGTATAATGCGCATATAATCCATATCAAGGCGAATATTTACCGTACGTTTTAAACCCGCAGGTCACATCTCTTGAAAATTCGTCCTTTTTCCAATACCATGATTTTTATGCAGGGAACAGTGCTTGACGGAGCTAATAATTTTTTCACAGTCGAATGCAGCGACGGTATTATCCGCTCCTGTTCTATCAAAGGGAAAGTGCTAAAAATCGACACGCAGTATTACAATCCGCTCGCGCCGGGCGATATAGTGGAAATTGAGGCGGACAAGCTCGATTCGGGCAAGGGACAGATACTTTCACTGGTTCCCCGCCGGAACGCTTTCGTCCGATGGAACGTAAAAGGACGCAGTCCGCAGCTGCTTGCGTCGAATCTTGATTACCTCATTCTCGTAACGACGCCTGACGAACCTCCGTTCCGCCCGCGGTTCATCGACCGCGAGCTTGCGCAGGCTGAATGCGAGGGACTCACGCCCGTCATCGTATGCAACAAATGCGATCTTTCAAAAGACGACGCTGATTTTCTGTCGCGGATGAAAATCTGGGAAGACCTCGGCTACAAATTACTGTATGTTTCTGCGAAAACCGGCGAAGGCATGAAGGAATTTGCCGCGCTGCTCGCAGGGCACTTGAGCGCGTTCGTCGGTCAGTCGGGTATCGGTAAATCAAGCCTGATAAACGCGCTCGATAAAAACGCAGCGCTGCGTACGGGTGATCTCTGTCAGAAATACGACCGCGGTTCCCATACGACGACGAAGGGGACGCTTAACCGTCTTACGCTCAATGAATCCCTCTCCGGCGGTAAAGATATAACGGCGTCGATCATAGATACGCCCGGCATCAGGCGGTTCGTTCTTCATAACGTCGCGGCCGAAGACCTCGCCCTGTACTTCCGCGAATTCAGGCCGATTGTCGGCACATGCACGTTCGGCATGAGCTGCACGCATACGAACGAGCCCGGCTGCAGAATTCTTGAAGCCGTGAACGCAGGCGTTATCACCGAAGAACGGTACGACAGCTGGCTGCGCATCAGGAACGAAATAAAAACCGGAAGCTGGGAAGATTAATAATTTATTTTATGGAAAATGGATACAACAACTTTAACTGAACTTGATTATTACCGCATACGCGATACTGTCGCCGGTTTCTGTGTAAGCGACGAAGGGAAAAAATCACTGCTTTCACGGGAACCTTTCACCGACGCCGTGCAGATTGAATCATTAAAGGCTTTAAGCCGCGAGTGGCAGTCGTACAATACGTCGACGCGACCTTCCGCACTTTCAATGTGGCCGGCCGTACAGCCGCTTTTCCGCATTATGCAGGTTGACGGCGCGGCGCTTACGCTCGGGCAGGTTCACGCGCTCGGCTTATTCTGCACTGCCGTGAAAAAAGTCACGTCGGGCATTCTCAGCGCAGAGACGGAACTTTCCCTTACGCACCTTGCGGAAACTGTGCGCACAATTCCCGACGTTGACGCAGCTGCGGCGGAAATTTTCCGCATCATTACTCCCGACGGCGAGATGAAGGATCTTCCCGAGCTCCGCGAAATACGGGGCCGTATCGCCGACCTTAACAAAAAAATTCAGAACCTCATGCATGCGTACACGGCGGATCAGCGGCTGTCGTCCGTACTCGAATCGACGGTGCCCGTTTTCAGAGCGGGACATCAGGTGCTCGCCGTCCATGCATCGCAGCGTAACCGTATCCCCGGCATCATACACGAAGTATCGCAGTCGGGGCAGACGGTGTATATTGAGCCGGAAGACGCCGTGAAGGCGAGCAACGATCTTGTGCAGGAGGAATTCAATCTGCAGCTTGCCGTACGGACTATACTGCGCACGCTCACCGCGGCGCTCGCTCCTTTTGCGGACACGTTCGCAGCCGCTCTTCCCGTCATGATTACGCTCGATACGACGTGCGCCGCCTCCCGGTGGGGAATTGCGCACGGCTGTATCTACGCGATGCTCTGCGACGAAAGTCAGGCGCTCAGCATCGTGCAGGCGCGCCATCCGCTGCTCGGTGAAAAAGCCGTTCCCGTCGACGTCCGCTTCATGCCGGGAAAACGCGTACTTATTATTACCGGTCCGAACACCGGCGGAAAGACAGTCACGCTCAAGACGATTGCGCTTTTTTCAATGCTCAACCAGAGCGGTTTCCCCGTTCCCGCAAAAGAAGGAACACGCCTGCCCGTCTTTTCAGGCGTATTCGCCGATATCGGCGACGGTCAGTCGCTCGACCAGTCGCTCTCGACGTTCAGCGCTCACATGAAGAACATCGCGCGTGCGCTCGGCGAAAGTACGTCGTCCAGTCTTGTGCTGCTCGACGAACTGGGCAGCGGAACAGATCCGCAGGAGGGAGCGGCAATCGGCATGGCGGTGCTCGACACGCTCATCGAACGAGGGGCATTCGTGCTCGTGACGACGCATCATGGCGTACTTAAAAATTACGGCTGGACGCATCCGTCGTGCATCAACGCTTCCGTCGAATTCAACAGTGAAACGCTGTCGCCGACGTACCGGCTTCTCATGGGCGTACCGGGAGAAAGCCGCGCGCTCGACATAGCGGCAAAGAGCGGACTGAATCAGGATGCCGTCGCAAAAGCGCGTTCATATATCGTGAACGAACAGGCGGATATCTCCGCGCTTATCAAGGGACTTACGGCGAAGCACGCGGAACTCGACAGTCTGCTCCTGCAGTATAAACAGAAAGAACATGAGCTCCGGGAGCAGCAGCGCAAAGCGGACATCAGGGAACTCGAACTGCGGCAGAAAGAACACGAACTTAAAAACGCGGCGCATACGGAGACTGCTCAGTTTCTAGCGGACAGCAGGAAGCAGCTTGAAAATCTTGTACGCACTCTGAGGGAAGGCGAAATCACCAGGGAGAAGACGCTTGCGGTGAAGCAGTATATTTCCGACCTGACAAACGCAGTCGGCAGCCAGGAAATGCAGCTGGAAGCCGAAAGTGCAGCGCTCGCAGACGATATGAACGCCGCCATGAAAGTACAGCCGCTGTCTCCTCACCCGAACAGCAACAAAAGCACGAAGCGCCGCATGAAAAACGCGGAGGCGCTCAAACTTGTCCGAGCCACGGACGGCGGACAATCTGCCCAAGCAGGATCTGTACCCGGCAAAAATGTACCGCATCAGCCGGACGGCAGGACTGCGGAGCCGCTTGTCTTCAAAGCGGGCGCTTCAGTTCTCGTGGGCAGAGAGCGGCGGAGCGGACTCATACTTTCTCCCGACGGCAGGGGAAAATGGCTCGTCCAGACGGGCAGCATCAAAATGACGGTAAAACAGAAAGACCTCGAACTCGTTGCGCCGAGCAGACACGTAAACACGCCGCTTGTCACAGTGGACATTGCCGGGACGGGCGATACGGAGGAACGACCGGTATTCGAGCTTCGTCTCCTCGGAATGCGCGAAGACGAAGCATTGAAGGTTCTCGAACATCAGCTTGATTTGTGCGCCGTTCACAATTTTAAAAATTTCAGCATAATACACGGAAAGGGAAGCGGCATTCTGCAGGTTGCCGTGCAGAATTATCTGTCGCACTACGCAGGCGTCAAAGAATTTCACTTTGCTCCGCCCGAGGACGGCGGTACCGGCAAAACATACGTAACGCTGAGGTAACAATGACACGCTTTCCCGTACGTCCCGATTACACGCACAGCATCCTCAATCTTTCGAATTCGATCCTTGCTGATTTCGGCATTCCGCCGTATCATGCAACGCTGCCTGTTCTCGACGGAATTCTTGCGCACGGTGCGTACCGGCATGTCGTGCTTCTTGTCTGCGATGCTATGGGAAGCATGAATCTTGACGAACTCGTGCCGCGGAATTCGTTTCTTCTACAGCACAGAAAGGACAGCATCAGCTCGGTGTTTCCGCCGACAACAACCGCGGCAACGACGACGCTCATGTCCGGCCTTTCTCCCGCACAGCACGGGTGGCTCGGATGGCAGCCGTTTTTTCCGCAGCTCAACGATGCCGTCGAGCTTTTCCCGAACAACATCCCGGACCGGCTCACGGAAGCATCAGGCGGTACGCACGCACGCATTACGCACCCCGACGAGCACCCGCCGTTCAGCGCAGGCGGTACGCTGCTGCCGTACAGAAGCAACATCGGGCGTATTGCAGAAACGGAAAACGTGCTTACGGCGCTGTATGCGCCGTTTCTGAGCGAGGACAACCCCAACCGCGTACACGAGTTCCGCGACATCACCGCGGCAATACTCGGAATGTCCGCGCGGGAAAACCGCACGTACACATATGCGTACTGGCCGGAACCGGACGGCACAATGCACCGTACCGGTGTAACAAGCGGCGAAACGCACAGCAAGGTGGAAATCATCGACAGGGAGCTTTCCGTACTGGCACACCGGCTTACGGAACAGGAAAAGGTACATCGGGAATACGGGAAAACACTTGTCATCGTCACGGCGGATCACGGTCATATAGACAACGTCGGTATCGATATCAATGAATATACTGATATTCTCGACATGCTCACGTCAGTTCCGTCGCTTGAACCGCGTGCAGTTGCGTTTTTCGTCAAATCAGAATATCAGAAAATTTTTCCTGCAGTATTCTTTTCGCATTTCAGCCGGGATGATTTTCTGCTGCTGCCGAAAACAGAATTTCTGACAGGCGGCCTCATCGGTCCGGTTACGCAGGACATTCCGCAGAACGTACTCGTCGGGCAGATGGCCGGGGATTTTATCGCGATCGCGACGGGAAGCAAATCGATTTTCAACAGCGCTGAAAATGCAGCTTTTCATAAAGGCATGCACTCAGGCCTCAGCGAAAAAGAACTCTCCGTTCCGCTTATCGTATTCTGAACCGGAACGGCATCAGTTTTCTTCCTGCCCTCCGGCGTTGTCGAATCCGTCGGAACCGTCGCGGTTGCATTTCCAGCCGCTCTGTTTTTCCTGCAGCATATCGGCATCTTCCGGTCCCTGCCAGCTCTTCCGTTTCTGCACGGTTATTTTTTTTGATTTGAACGGACGCTCTTCACCGTCAGGCACTTCGTCATCGAACATACGCACCTCCGCATCAAAATCTGAACGGATTTACTATAGAGCGAACATGTCAGGCCGTCAATATTTTATGCCGATAGTGCTTGACACCTTCCGTTTTTTTATACACAATACTGCATAAATATACATTCCAGGGTTAACCATGAAAGAACGTCTTACACGACTCAAAACAATACGCAAACTCATTAAAAATTACCGCATAGAAAGTCAGGAAACGCTTCTTGCGTATCTCCAGAAAGAAGGATACGAAGTAACGCAGGCGACTCTTTCACGCGACCTCAAGCTGCTCAAAGTCGGCAAAGTCTCGGACGGCAACAGCGGGTATATTTATACGCTGCCGGGCGAGGACGAACGCGCCGAATCCGAACAGATTTACGTGCAGGATTTTCTGCGCGGCTACGTGAGCATCGACTACTCCGGCAACATCATCGTCATAAAGACGTTTCCGGGACACGCAAACACCGTGTGCAACGCGCTCGACAACATGAACATGGACGAGATCCTCGGAACAGTGGCCGGAGACAACTGCCTTTTCGCCTGCCTCCGCGAAGGCATAACCGGCGAAAAATTCATGGAAGAACTCAAGCGCCGTATTCCCGAACTGGAAGACTGATTACTAATCAACAAACCCGACGCAGGCGTCGAGGTATGTTGTTCTCTAAAGGTATTGCAGTCGGGATTTACTACCCTTCATACGCCTCAAGGGGCGGGGTATTAAACCCTCCGCACAAATAAAGCCCGGAGCAATTCGATGGAACAGAAAAGCTGGAAACGGACGAGGATAAATTACATGGGACTGCTCGGCACAGTAAGTCTTATTTCGTATACTGTCGCGGTTCTTTTTTCGCCGCTCGACTATCCGGGATACGACTGGATGAGTCAGGCGGTGAGCGACCTGAGCGCGTCAGACTCGCCTTCTCTGCAAAGCTGGCAGCGGCTTTCCGCACTGTACGGTGTCTGCGGACTCGTGAGCGTCATGATGGTGTACGTGTATGTCCGCGGCAAACTTACTAAAACTATCCGCCGCGGCATTTACACGTTCGCATGGATGAGCTGGATAAGTTCCGTGGGCTATACGATCTTTCCGCTTTCTACAAAAGGATATACCGGCACGTTCAACGACATCATGCACGTGTACGTCGTGACGGCGCTCGTCGTCGTTCTCTCGATTGTATCGCTGCTGCTTATTATGACGGGCGGTTACCGCAACAGGAAATATCTTTCACTCGCCGTGTGGGCGTCGATCGCGCTCGCATTTATGTTCGCCGGTGCGGTCGGAGCGGGTGCCGTTCCGCGGGCATATTTCGGCATCGTCGAACGGTGCAGCGTCTTCTCTGCGGTTGCATTCAACGCAGTGCTCGGCGTTTATCTTTACCTCGGTTTCTGGCACGAAACGGACAGGAAAGCATAATCAGTTTCCGAATCAGCATTTACCGTTCGTAATTTTCAATCTGTTCGGTCATGAGCGGGATAAGCTGTTTCTTGCGCGAAACGACATCCTTCAAATAATACACGTTGTCTTCAAGTTTCGGAAATGTGACGAACGATTCGAATTTCTGATCGCACGTGAAAAGCAGAATGCTCGACAGCTGAGTGATGTCCGTAACAAGCAGTGAGGCGAAGACAGCCTTGTGTGCGCGCCGTTCAATTTCAAGTTCCTCGAGAAATTCCTTTTTCCGGTCAAGAATCTCCTTCGTGCTGCCCACTTCAATCTGGCTTACGGTGTAGTTTTCCCTGCCCTGCGTGTATTCCTTCATATCCTGATGAATCAGTTCTCCGGCGCCTCTTCCCTCGACGTGGCTTCCCGCCGTAATAATATCCTTTCCGAGCTGTTTGACGTTGAGGTTCGTTATGTCCGACAGATACTGTGCGGTCTCACGGTCAACGTCTGTCGTCGTAGTGGACTGCAGTATGAGCGTGTCGGACAGAATGCCGCACAAAAGCAGACTTGCAATATCGACAGGAAGCGGAACGCGGTTTTCGCGGTATAAATTGGCAATAAGCGTCGACGTCGAACCGACAGGTTTGTTTATGAACGTAATCGGATACGCGGTCGAAAGCGTTCCGAGCCGGTGGTGGTCGATCACTTCCTGAATACGGTAATGCTCGACGCCTTCGACTGCCTGCTGCATCTCGTTGTGGTCAACGAGAATAAGCTCGATGTTCGGTTCGTGCAGCAGATCGTGCTCCGAGAGGATTCCCACGATTTTTTTGCCGGCATCGACCACCGGAAGACAGCGGCATGGGGATTCCTGAAGCAGTGTCCGTGCGTGCGCTACGGAGTCTTCAGGACGCACCGGCGTAATGTCCATGTCGGCCATGACCGAAACGGGCGTCGAGTAGGCAATGAGCATCGCCGTTGACGACGTCGCATACGGACTGATGATGACCGAGACGCCTTTCGCTTCCGCCTTGTCGCGGAGTTCCTTTTTGAGCGGACTGCCGGACGTAATGATAAGCAGCCTGACGCCGCCGCTGATGCTCGCTTCCTGGATATCTTCACGGTCGCTTGCAATCACTATGACGCTTTCGCTCTGATGTTCCGCGAGCATCTGATTGAACGTGTCCAAGCTCGCGGCTCCGACAAGAACGCTTGCCTTGAAGACGTCGTTTTCGTTTTTCACAATGAGCGGCTGGGCGTTCATCGTATGCATAATAAGCGCGATGCTCGTCGGGAACGCCGACTTATGCTCCGGATTCATGACGGTAAGGACGTTCTGCGCAAAAACGCTGTAATGAAGCAGCGACATATATCTGCCGTCTTTGTCCACGACAGGCAGAACACGGCTTTTCGATTCGTCCATTCTGCCTATCGCATCCCAGACCGACACGTCTTCCTGCACGGTGTCGCACGAACCTGTCATGTAATACGCTACTTTCGGAATAAGGTCGGAAATATACTTCGGATACGGAACTTTGAACCGGTTGAACACATACTCTGTCTGAGGTGCAAAATGGCCGGCACGGGCTGCGACATAATTCGTATATCCAAGCAGCTGCTTGAGACGGGCATAGGCAACGGCCGCCACCCCTGAATCAGTATCGGGATTCTTATGACCGATAACGTAAACAGTTTTATCTTCCATACCGGTATATTCTTACAAAAGAATCTGTTTGTCAAATACCGCGGGATATACGGGCGGAATGACCGGCAGGCGCGTGTCAACAGGCGTCGACAAACAGGCGTCGTCCGGTTGTCGACGTCCGGTTGAAAACCGGCGGCAAACTCGTTAAAATGAGCGCATGAGCAACACAAACACTGATTTTGATCCCGCGCTTTTAGCCGGAGAATTCGTAAAGATGTACGGCGGCAGTGGAAAAGACGTCCGCATATTCGCATCGCCCGCACGCATCAACATAATCGGAGAGCATATCGATTACAACGGCGGAAAAGTGTTCCCTGCGGCAATCGACAAATATCTGTACGTCGCAATCCGTAAGCGCGCAGATACTACGATCACATACAACGATATTAAATTTCCGGGTACGTACACGTTCGACGTAAACGAAAATTTTACATATAGAAAAGAGAACGACTACGCAAATTACCTCAACGGCATCATGTCGATCCTCAAACGCCGCGGATGTGTTTTCCCCTGCGGTTTCGACGTGCTCATGGTGAGCAACGTTCCGCCGGCGGGAGGAATTTCATCGTCATCGGCGCTTGAATGCGGATTTGCGTATGCGGTATCGGAGATATTCGGTTTCGATATTTCGCGCAAGGATATCGCGCTCATCGGACAGCAGAGCGAGCATGAGTTCATGAGCGTCAACTGCGGAATCATGGATCAGTTCATCATCGCAACGGCGAAAAAAGATACAGCGGAGCTCCTCGACTGTGCAACAATTGAATACGAGTATGTGCCGCTTGAACTCGGCGACTACCGTTTCGTCGTCATGAACACAAAGAAAAAACGCCAGCTCGCTGATTCGAAATACAACGAGCGCCGCTCGCAGTGCGAACAGGGACTCGAGGTTCTCAAAGCGGCCGCAGCTCCCCTTCCCGCAGGCGGTACATATACGAATACGCGCGACCTTCCGGACCTCTGCAGCCTTACGGTGGCGCAGTTCGAATCGTGCAAAAACGTGCTTGCCGATCCGGTCATCCGCAGCCGCGTACGCCACTGCGTTACCGAAAACGAGCGCGTCACTGAAGCAGTCGCGGCGCTCAAAGCCGGCAACCTCGCGCTCCTGGGCGAATTGTTAAAGGCGTCCCACGAATCGCTCAGAACTGATTACGAGGTAACGGGCATCGAGCTCGACACGCTTTCCGACGCGGCAAACGCTCAGGAAGGATGCATCGGAGCGCGCATGACAGGCGCCGGTTTCGGCGGCTGCGCAATTGCGCTCGTTCATAAAGATTACATAGACAGTTTCATAGCCGCGGTGCAGGAAAAGTACACGAAGCGCATCGGACACGATGCAGGATTCTTCGCATGCTCGAGCGGCGACGGCGTGAGGGAACTGAAATAACATCCGGCGCGTCCGCGAGAATCAGACATGGTCCGCGGGCGCAGCTCCGGGTGTAGTGACAGAACGGAAATAAACAAGTATTATTGAAGAATGAATTATGGATTCTTCCGCGCAGCGGCCGCGAGCCCGGCCGTGGCTGTAGCCGACTGCAGGGCCAATGCCGATCATATCATAGACGCCGTACGCGAGGCCCGCGAAAACGGCGCCTCTCTTATTGTTTTCCCGGAACTTTCAATTACAGGTTACACGTGCGGAGATTTATTCCTGCAGCGTCCTCTTCAGGAGGCGGCTGCCGTCGAGCTGGAACGTATTGCGCATAAAACGGCCTCCCATCACATACTTATCGCAGTCGGTCTGCCGGTTGCTTCGGGCGACGCGCTGTACAACTGCGCAGCCGTGCTGTACCGAGGAAAAATCCTCGCGCTCATTCCCAAATCGTATATCCCGAACTACGGCGAGTTTTACGAACGCCGTCAGTTTGCACCGGCAAAACGAGGAAACAGAATCTCATCAGTCCGCATCTCGGATTCATTCCCCAACGTTCCGTTCGGTACGGACATTCTCGTATGCGACAAAGACGATGCGGATTTCGTATTTGCCGCCGAAATATGCGAGGACGCGTGGGTCCCGCTGCCGCCGTCTACGTATCATACGCTTGCGGGAGCAACAGTCGTCGCGAACCTTTCCGCCAGCAATGAAATCGTAGGAAAGGCCGCATACCGGCGGCTCCTTGTAAAGGGACAGTCGGCCCATACGGTGAGCTCGTACATCTACGCTGATGCGGGAAACGGCGAATCGTCGCAGGATATGGTGTTCGCATCGCACAATATCGTCGCTGAAAACGGGACGATTCTCGCCGAGTCGGAACTGTTCTCCGGCGGAACGGTCTATGCCGACATCGACCTTGAACGTCTCGTGCAGGAACGGCGGCGTACGACTTCTTACGCGCAGAGCACGGAGGATGCCGGAGCGGCGGACGCATACCTGAAAATCAGCGTCGACGTGTGCTCCCATGCAAAGCAGTTCAGCAAAAGCGGACCGTTCCGCCGCACGATCGATCCGCATCCGTTCGTCCCATCTGATACGGCGGAGCGCACGCAGCGCTGCGAGGAAGTCGTTTCAATGCAGGCGGAGGGACTTGCAAAACGGCTGCGCCATATCAGCGCAAAAAACGCCGTCATCGGCCTCTCAGGCGGACTCGACTCGACGCTTGCGCTGCTCGTCACGTGCAGGGCTTTCGACATATGCGGCGTTCCGAGGAGCGGCATCAGGGCGGTAACAATGCCGTGCTTCGGTACGACCGACCGCACGTACAATAACGCGTGCACGCTCGCAAAGGAAACAGGAGCGTCGCTCAGTGAAGTGCCGATTGCTGAAGCAGTGCGGCTGCACTTCCGCGACATCGGGCAGGACGAGAACGTGCACGACGTTACGTACGAAAACTGCCAGGCGCGCGAACGTACGCAGGTGCTCATGGATATGGCCAACAAGACGAACGGAATAGTCATCGGTACGGGGGACCTTTCGGAGCTCGCGCTCGGCTGGTGCACGTACAACGGCGATCATATGTCGATGTACGGCGTAAACAGTTCCATTCCGAAGACGCTCGTGCGTTATCTCGTCGGCTGGTTTGCAGACGATACTGACAACGCGGAACTTTCCCGCATATTAAAGGATATCCTCGCAACTCCCGTCAGCCCGGAGCTGCTTCCGCCCGAACAGGGAATTATCTCCCAGAAAACGGAGGATATTGTCGGCCCGTACGAACTTCATGATTTTTATTTATACTATCTGCTTCGTTTCGGTTTTTCACCGGAAAAGATTCTGTTTCTCGCGGACAAATCGGGACTGCCGTACACGCACGAGTTCAAACTGCGCTGGCTCAGGACGTTCTACAAGCGGTTCTTTTCCCAGCAGTTCAAGCGCTCGTGCATGCCCGACGGAGCGAAAGTCGGTTCGGTCAATCTTTCACCGCGAGGCGACTGGCGCATGCCGAGCGACGCATGCGCATCAGTGTGGCTGAACGAAATAGACAAACTCCGGTAATATGCTAAGCTACCGTCACATATTTCACGCGGGAAACCACGCTGACGTCCTCAAGCACGGTACGCTCGTCATGCTGCTCGGACATTTTAATAAAAAGGATAAACCGTACACACTCATCGACACGCACGCCGGAGCCGGCCGCTACGACCTGAGCGACGAGCGCGCGCGGAAAACGGATGAAGCAGGAAGCGGCATCAGAAAACTGCTCGATGCGGATAATCAACCGGAGAATATAAAAAATTACACTGATTTTGCGCGAAACTGCCTCGCAGCGGGCTTCTATCCCGGTTCGCCCGAAATAGAGCGCAGTCTCATGCGCGCGTCCGACTGTCTCATATTGTGCGAACTGCACAATACCGAAATCGGCGTGCTCAGGCAGAACATGAATCTTCCGGCAGCCGCGGAACGTACATCGTGCAGAGCGCAGATTCATCACCGGGACGGATTCGAAGCACTGCGCGCGCTCACGCCGCCGCAGATAAAGCGCGGAATGGTGTTCACCGATCCGAGTTACGAGGACGCAGCGGAATATGATGAAACTGCGGAGGCGTTTGCGGCCGTGCACGAACGATGGCCCGCGGCCGTTCTTGCATTGTGGTATCCGCTGATCGCCCGCCGCAGAATCGAGTGCGGCACGATGAAGCAGAAAATAACTGCCGCAGTAAAAAGCTCCTCCGTCCCGTGCGGCATTCTCGACGCGCAGCTTCTTGTTAATACGGAAGACTCGCACACGGAAACGGCGCTTGCGGACGCGGCGGAAGACAGCGCTCCCCGCCTCTACGGCAGCGGAATGCTGATTGTTAATTTTCCGTGGAAGCTCGACGAAGAACTCAAAGCCGTGCTGCCGTACCTTGCGCAGACGCTCGGAACGGACAACCACGGCAGCTGGTCGGTAACAGTATAACCATACGGTAAATATACCAGAGTACCCAAGTTTATCAGAAAAGATTTTTTTTAGTTACCTTATGCAGAAGAACAATCTGCTCCCGCTGAAAATAATTCCGCGTACTCCGGCTCGCCAGAATAGGCGAGAGTCGTACGCGGAATTATTTTCAGCTCCGCGGACTGTTTTTCTGCACACTAAGTAAACAAATCTTACTAAAAACTGCTGCGTCTGAAATATTCACCGGCGTTTATAAAACGAAAAGATAAGGTCTCAGAACCAGAAACGGAGACCGGTGTTGAACGGGAAATAGAACGGGACGCGGACTACGCCGTTTTCCGTACCGTCTTCGCCGAAAGCAAATTCAATTTCCGGCTGAATTGCCCCCTGCGTGTACAGTTCAAGGAATCCGTCGCAGAAATGCCAGTTCATACCGATAACTGCGCGGGGACCGGCCTTCAGGTAAAAATTCTTTCCGTTCGTGCTTACGCCCGTGCTTACGGCTCCGCCGAATCCCCAGTACCATTTCCATATACCTTTGATTGTCGGATTCATCACCCAGTAATCGCCGGTAAGCGTCGTGCTGAGCAAAGTCGTGCCTACGGAATCATTGTCTGAATCGTTGTAGGTATAATATCCGCCGTCAGTTGACAATGCCCAGTAAATGGGCAGCGAGTCGAATTTCGCGGAAAGCGACATGCCCCATGTTCCCGAATTTGATGCGTAGCCCGGCGTAAAGGACGGTTCAAGATTAGTCTGCGGACCAAGTCCCGTTGCAAATATACCTGCCGATGCGGAAATAACAACTGCCGCAGCAAGCGCTGCTATTCTTTTTTTCATAATATTCTCCTATTAAAACTCCGCGTTAGCGGTGAATCTCCAAGAATAGTACATCCTAATCCGCCGAATGTCCATATCGGATATTTCTGAGGATATTACTCCGCGGCGAATTCAAGATTCTCCGCACCGGCAGCCGCGGTCACTTTTATCGTGCTGTCGTCGGGGAATCTGCCTTCGAGCAGTTCCTTCGCAAGTGCGTTTTCCACGTACATCTGAATTGCACGCTTGACGGGACGCGCACCGAACGCGGGGTCATATCCTTTTTCGGAAAGAAATTCCACGGCCTTGTCGTCGAACACAATTTTTATGCGGCGATCCTCGAGGCGGTGCGAAACGCGCTCAAGCTGATTCCTCACGATGCCGGAGATGAAGCTCCTGTCGAGCCGGCTGAACATGACTATCTCGTCGATGCGGTTCAGGAATTCAGGACGGAACGTCGATTTAAGCAGCGCGCTTACTTTTATCTTCGCGTCGTTCATCTTTTCGGGTGTATCCGCATCGAGTATCACGTCGCTTCCGAGATTGCTCGTCATGATGATAATCGTATTCCTGAAGTCGACGAGCCTTCCCTGCCCGTCGGTAAGGCGTCCGTCGTCGAGCACCTGCAGCAGCACGTTGAACACGTCGGGATGCGCTTTTTCAACTTCGTCGAAAAGTACCACGCTGTACGGGCGCCGTCTCACCGCTTCCGTAAGCTGTCCGCCTTCGTCGTATCCGACGTATCCGGGCGGAGCGCCTATAAGACGCGACACGCTGAATTTTTCCATGTACTCGCTCATATCGATGCGCGTAAGCGCCTTTTCGTCGTTGAACAGAAAATCGGCAAGCGTTTTCGCAAGTTCCGTCTTCCCCACACCTGTCGGGCCGATGAAGAGAAACGAGCCGAGAGGCTTGTTCGGATCGCTGAGCCCCGACCTGTTCCGTCTTATAGCGTCGGACACAACCTGCACGGCTTCGTCCTGACCGATGACACGTTTGTGAAGGACTGATTCAAGCTGCAGATACTTCTGCTTTTCGCTCGAAAGCATTTTCGCAACAGGTATGCCCGTCCACTCGCTCACGACACGCGCGATGTCCTCCTCGGTGACTTCCTGGCGGAGGAGCGACTCACGTTCACTGTTGTCTTCCTTATCCTTATCAGTCTTAACGGCGGCTTCGAGCTCTTTTTCGAGCGACGGAATAATACTGTATTTCAGCTCCGCGGCTTTTTCCAGATTTCCTTCGCGCGTATATTTTTCTTCGTTGAACCGCGCCTGTTCAAGTTTTTCCTTGATGTCGCGGCTCTTATTGATGTTCGCCTTCTCGTTCTGCCACTCAAGCCGCATCGCATCGCGCCTCGACGTAAGCTCTGAAAGCTCCTTTTCGAGTTTCGCAAGGCGCTCCTTCGACGCCGGATCGGTTTCCTTCGAAAGCGACTGCTTTTCAATCGAAAGCTGCATTATTTTGCGTTCCGCCTGATCAAGTTCCGTCGGCTGACTTTCAATCTCCATTTTAAGACGGCTCATCGCCTCGTCGACAAGGTCGATTGCCTTGTCGGGCATGAAACGGTTCGTGATATACCTGTTGCTGAGCACGGCGGCCGCAACGAGCGCGTCGTCGTTTATGCGCACTCCGTGGTGAATCTCGTACTTTTCGCGAAGTCCGCGCAGAATTGCAATCGTGTCTTCGACACTCGGCTCTTTGCAGTACACCTGCTGGAACCTCCGCTCAAGCGCCGCATCCTTTTCAATGTATTTACGGTATTCGTCGAGCGTCGTCGCGCCTATTGCACGCAGTTCGCCGCGCGCAAGCGCCGGTTTCAGAAGATTGGAAGCGTCCATAGAACCTTCGGCTGCCCCCGCGCCGACAATCGTGTGGAGTTCGTCTATGAAGAGAATTATCTGACCTTCGCTTTTCTGCACTTCGGTGATGACGGCCTTAAGCCGCTCTTCAAACTCACCGCGGAACTTCGCACCGGCGACAATCGACCCCAAGTCGAGCGCAAGAAGGCGTTTGTTCTTAAGACTTTCGGGAACGTCGCCCGAAGCGATACGCCGCGCGAGACCTTCGACTATCGCGGTTTTACCGACGCCCGGTTCGCCTATAAGCACGGGGTTGTTCTTCGTTCTCCGGCACAAAACCTGCATGACACGGCGGATTTCCTCGTCGCGTCCGATCACCGGGTCGATTTTGTCCTGACGGGCAAGCGCGGTCAGGTCGCGGCAGAATTTTTCAAGCGAACGCATCGAGGACTCCGGGTCCTGCGAATTCACCTGCTGATTGCCGCGCACCGATTTCAGCGCTCCGAGTACCGCGTTGTGGTTTATGCCGTTTTTGCGGAGCATATCTCCCGTACGCCCGTCCGACTGCGACATCGCGAGGAAAATATGTTCGGTTGAAAGATACTGGTCGTGTAAATCAGCCATCTCCTTCTCCGCTTTTGCGAGAACCTTCTGCGCTTCGCCTGAAAGCGTCATCTGTACGTTTCCGCTTACGGAGGGATATGTTGAAAGAAGCTGCTCATTTTCCTGGATCAGATGCTGCACCTGCACGCCGATACGCTCGACGAGCGGCGGAACAATACCGTCCTTCTGCTTGAGCAGCGCGTCAAGAATGTGTTCGAGACCGATTTCACTGTGGTCCCGCTGTTGGGCAAGAGCACTCGCCTGCTGGAGAGCATCCTGCATTTTAAGTGTAAAGTGTTCGTAATCCATACTTTTAAATTACGAAGGAATTACGAATAAATCAATTTTTTTGAATACTTATTTCTCGGGCACTTCCAGCTGTCCGAATTCGCAGAGTGCGTCCGCTATGTGGGCATCCTCTATAAGCTCAAGATTCTTTCCGACATGGTGATACAGCCTGATTTCTCCGGTACCCGTTCCGCCGACAAGCTGTTTCATAACCTTCCTGCCGCCCTCCGGCAGCTCTATGTTCCGTACGAACAGCTCTTTTATCAGGCACATGATGTCTATGTCGATGACCCATTTCTTTGTGTCGGCGCTCACCGACCAGTGAAGTTTTCCGCCTTCCTCATCGGGCGGCATTTCAGTGCATTCCCAGACGGGATTAACCGTATGCCTGCCGCCTCCCGCTTTTATCATAATGCTGTTGTCTTCCAGCGTTACGGCTACCGCAAGACGGCTCTCATACAATCCCTGAACGGTAAAGCACGAATTAAACAGCGTCCTTCCGCTTATAAGACTCGTAAGAGACGAAGACGACATGTGAACCCACGGGAGAGGAAGCGTATGACCTGCATGCAGCTCGATATACCCGTGCGACGTCTTGGGAACGACGTGGAATTTCTGCCCGTCAAGCGTCACCATTCCCGCAAAAATTGTACGGGCGCCGCCGGGAATCCACATATCGGTCTTTTTTGCGTATCCGGCGGGAAAGGAATACTGTATTTCGTAACTGAGATCCCAGCTGATTATTCCATCGTCGCAGAGATATTCGGGATGCTCGTGGAGCTCTTCCGCGGTACATGAAATTACTCCGCTGATGCGTTCATTTGAAAAAACGCATTTCCCCGCTTCAATTCTGCCGGAATGCAGCGTGCCGGACGTCTGCTTTATCGGATAATAACTGCATAACTGTCTCGCATGCTCTCCGAAAGCGCCGGCCCGCACGGCGACATACGAAGGATTTACAAATGATTCGGCCTCCAGGTCGTGGGCGGCCTTGGTGCCGGCAAGCGCATACTGGAGGTCTTCCTCGGATATTTTCGTGCGTGATTTAAAGCCCAGAACGGCTTCGTCGGGTGATAAAAACGGATTCAGCAGTTCCAGTTCAACAAAGAACATACGTTCTCTGCCTGTCTCTGCCTCCAATCCGTTGAATATAAAACGGCGCCATACAGCACCGTTTCTTTTCAATGCATTGTTCAACCGAATTTTTCTGCTGCTGTCATTCTTTTTAGAAACAACCATTACAAAAATCCCCTCTGTATATGCCAGTTATATTTTCGGCATATAAATCGGATTCTTCAATGCAAAATTTCTATTTAAGAATTTTATTTATACTGTCGTCGAGTTCTTTCTGCTCTGTCGGAAAATTTGCGTCCAGGTATTCGAAACATTCAACGGCGGCCCGCTGTGCATGCTCATACCAGATAGAATACAGCTCTGATTTTATATCATCTCCCGGATACGGGGCTCCCTGAACATCAGAAATAAGATCTCTCATTATTTTAATGCATTCCCGCAATTTTTTATCTAGCATAAATGGATACCTCTTCGCACTATATTATAATGGCAAATCGACAATAACACCAGTGTTTTTTTGTGATTTATCGCAGATTACGGATGTATATCGGTTTTCCCGCAGTTTCCTCAGTTTTTCCGCCGACGCATGTATCGCATCCTCGTTCACGGAAAGGACCGCTTGTATTTCAAGATTCCTGTCTTCCTCCGTCACCGCATTCAGCTTGTGTCTGAATCCCAGATATCCGCGGGCTGAAGGCGACATAGGCTGCATTTCCGCGCCGTAGCATCCCGTGACGGCACGAGCCACATCACTTCCGCTCAAGCGGGCCCTGCAGGCGGCCTCAATGCAGTCATCGAATACGGCAAGCGATTTAACAGGCGCGGGATCGCGGTACGTTGCAAGCGAAAAAATTCCGGTCCTCATATCTATGCCCGCATCGGCGCCGTACGCTCCTCCCGTCATGCGCAGTTTTTCCCAGAGAACGCCCGTGCGCATCCAGTGGCACAAAACGTTCATCGATGCATACTCCGCAAAATCAAGACGGCCGCAGGGAGATGCTTCCGACGCAAATCCCACCTGCGCAGAAAGCACGCATGCTTCCTCTTTCGGCAGCCCGTTTTCTCCGGGCAGCTCCGTCAGTGCGTAAAATTCCGCGTCTTTTCTTTCCGGCGGGGGAACAAGGCTGTGCAGCCCGGTCTTCGCTGCAAAATCGGGAATGAGCGGAAGAACCTCATCCATAGAATTGCTGTCGGCGGTAATATGAACGACGGCGCCGGCGGAACGTATGTCTGAAAGGATGCGCGAAAACAGTTTCCCGAGCTCCGCCGGCTCTTCCCTGCTGATTCTCTCAAGCGTGAACAGCTGGCTTAGTCCCATCCAGATTTCTTCGACGGCTTTTGTGCGGTTTATGCGGCTTGCCGTACGGCTTGACGCATACCGGGAACCAGCAGGAAGAACGGAGGACCGCATGCCGTCAAGCGTTTCACCCACGAGCGTCTTTATCCGTTCCGCGTCGGAAAAATCCATGCCGGTGACCGCATTTTTGAAAAGTTCAAGAGCGGCGGCGGTTTTTTCGACGGGCAGTTTCATGCCGAACGCAACCATGTCGCGTCCGACATAATTGCCGCTCTTTACCTTTTCGGCGGCCCTCTTTCCGTTTTCGCTCAGGCTCAGTCTCGCGGCAACGGCGCGCGCGGCCATATCACCGCAGCACAGCGCGGCTTCGGCGGCACAGTCGGCCCAGTTCTTTCCGCCCCAGCCTGTGTTGAGCGCGCACGAGGTGAACGACGTAAGGTACGGATAATCGGCAGCCGGCAGCACGTCGGCCGGAAAACAGACGTCAAGGTAAACTATACCGTCGGTCGGTTCCCTGTTGATGAACAGCGGAACGTCGCTGCCGTCGGCACCTTTGCACGACGTTACTTCAGTGCCAATCGGTTCTATGTGATTGTCAAGGTCGGACGGATTTATGTGGGGAATGCACGCAGTCTCCTCTTCCGTTTCCTTGTGCTGCTGATACGAATGAAGCGCCTCCGTGCTCCGCTTTATTTCCGCCGGATCAGTCCGCTCAGAAATTTCTTTAACAATTTCCGCCTCCCGCGCATCGCGTTTTTTCAAATACGATTTTTCGGGAGACACAACAACGAACGAGCGTGCGGTGTTGGCGAGCAGTATACGCTGAATGAGTTTTTCCGCATACCGGGAATCGGAGGAGAGCTGCCTTTTGATTTTTTCAAACGCCGTACGGTACGAAAGCGTCGACGCAGGTTCCTCTCCGTAATTCCATCCGTTCAAAGCCCTGTCCATAAGTACGATAGAAAAAGGTTCTCCCTGAACGCGGATGACTTCGCGGTTTGCAAAGTCGACGGAGAGCACGGCGGCGTCTATATCGTTCTGCGAAATACCGTTCTCGTACAAACCGGTGAGTACAGCGGTTATGAGCGTTTTAACTTTTTCCGCGTCAGCCTTATTCACCCCGCTCAAACCGAAGTACATCATTTCGGTCGCGGCTTCCGCACCGCCGCCCGCGAGCAGCCTGTCGCCAAGATGCGAATCAGTGAGCGCTTTTGAAACGGGAGAACTGTCGTTTCCCGCCAGAATCTGCATGAGGAAAATGATTTCCATCGTGTCGTCGATATTCGACGAACGTCCGTAGCGCCAGTTGAGCGTTACGCTTGATTTTTTTGCGCCGGATGCGGGCCCGGGAGCTTCTACGGTAACCGGCTCAGTCATGGGATCGGGCGTTTCAAGCTTCAGAAACGATTCGTTTACCGCAGGGAACCGGGACGGTACCGCGGGAACCGGATAGACTTTTTCGAGACGGTCGAGTACGCTCCGCTGAATAAAGTCGAGCTGCTCTTCCGTGGGAATACTGCCGTACAGAAAAAGCAGACAATTCGCAGGACTGTAATACGTGTGATGAAATTCCCTGAACTGTTCGTACGTAAAGGAAGGTATTACGAGCGGGTCTCCGCCGGAATCGTGAACGTAACACGTTCCGTGCTGCAGACTCCGGAACTGCTCGTCGAAGGCGACGCTGTTGAACGACGAAAAGTTTCCTTTCATTTCGTTGTATACAACGCCCTGAATGGTATATTTTCCTTTGTCGTCTATCTCGAGCCGGTGCCCTTCCTGATGGAACGTTTCTTCCTTAAGGAGCGGGAAAAAAACGGCGTCTCCGTACACATCCATAAGGTGAAAATAATCAGTTTTGTTCATGGAACTCGCAGGATACACAGTTTTATCGGGATAGGTAATCGCATTCAGGAACGTATAGACGCTCTGATTCATGAGATTGACGAACGGTTCCTTGAGCGGAAATTTTTCCGAACCGCAGAGCACCGAATGCTCGAGTATATGCGGCGCACCAGTCGAATCGGCGACGGGAGTACGGAACGTAAACGAAAACAGATTTTCCTCGTCTTTGTTAAGCAGATGGAACACCTCAAGTCCCGTCTTCTGATGGCGCAGATATATCCCCTTCGATTCGCAATCGGGCACGTCGGTAACGGAAATCAGATCAAAACCTTTGTAGAACTGCTGCAATTAATATCTCCTATAAAATCAGGCTGCTTTTTTATTTAACATATTCGTCTTCGTCGCGTCCGGTGATTCTGAACTTTCCCTGTTCGTACGCCGAGCGCATCGCTCCGAGGAATTTAGCCGTCACGTCGTCGCAGTCGCGGCGGAGCATCGGCTTACGGAGCTGTTCCTCTTCGAGAATCGTGTCGCCGCGGGCCGTCGAAACGTTGTGAAGAATCTTCGAGCGGAACGAATCAGTTTTTCCGGCGATAAGATACGCAACGTCCTTTTCGCTCATCGTGCGCAGCAATTCCTGCAGATATCTGTCGTCGGATTTCTCGACGTCTTCTATCGTGAACAGACGGCCGCGCAAATCCTGTCCGAGGTCGGGATCGTCGTCCGACAGAGATTCAAGTATTTCATCCCCGGATGCCGGAGACATGCGCTTGAGAATTTCCGCAAGTGCGCTGCGTCCGTCTATTGCCTCGGCTTTTTCCGTCGTCATCGAAAGAGATTTCTCGTGCATTGCCTGATCGACGCGACGCAGCACCTCGGGAGAAACAGGCTGCATTTTGGCAAGCCGCTGTATTACCGTGCGCTTCGCATCGGTGTCCATCCGGTCGATGACGGCGGCGGCCTTCTTCGGCGCGATGCGGGAAAGAACGAGCGCCTGCACCGCGGCCGATTCGTCCTTCAGCAGCAGATAGACGCGTTCGCTGTCGGCGTCGTTCAGATACTCGAACGGTTTTCCCTCAGGAAACTGCACCGCATTGGTAAGAAGCTGTTCCGCTTTTTTACTGCCGTACGCTTTCTCAAGCATTTCACGGGCAGTGTCGACGCCGCCGCTGTCGCGCGCCTTCTCCATAAGTCCCTGAAATTCCGTCAGTATCGCCGACGCTTCATCGGAACTCACGCTTCTGATAGATGCGATTTCGGGAATGATTTTTTCCGTCTGCTCTTCGGTGAGATGCTGCATGACTTTCGCAGCTTCGTCCACGCCGATGATAAGGAGAAATTTTGCGACACGCCGGTACACACTGTCCCTGCCGCCGTTTTCATCATCTTCGACGGGAACTTTCAGCAGACCGCCCTCTTTGAGCACGTCCGTTCTTTTTGTTAATTCGTCGTCCGCTCCGCCCTGCGTATTGAACTGATTCGAGAGTCTTTTGCTTGTCCTGAAAATATCGCCGACTTCCCGGTTCACGCCGGCAAACGGCTTCTGCCCGTTTCCCGCGGCAGCCTGCCTGTCGTTTCCGCGTTCACTGCGGGAAGGAACAAACGGCTGTGCTTCGGATTTGTCGGCCTCTGTTTTTCCCGGCAGGGCGCCGTTTTTATATGCATTCGCGCGGATATCGTTAAGATTCATGCGACTATAATATAATGAAACCGGCGCAGTTTCAATCTACAGATGTGCGCTTATCCGAAATACGCGCGGTGAAGAATCTGCACGGTGCGGTCGGCTTCGTCGTCGTCCACAATCATGCTGATATTCACTTTGCTCGCTCCCTGGCTTATCATCTGCACGTTGATTCCCTCGTCGGCAAGCGCGTCGAAACCGGTGGAAAGAATCGCCGAGGAGTGGGACGCGTCGCAGATAATCGTCACGATCGCCTTTCCCGAACGCGTGTGCACTTCCGCCACCCTGCCGAGATCCTCGACGAGCCCCGTAAGATCAGTCTTACAGTTCACCGTGAGCGACACAGACACTTCGCTCGTCGCAATCACGTCTATGCTGATGTTCCACTTGAGGAACTGGTTGAAAATGTGGGCAAGAAATCCGGCCGCGCCCAGCATACGGGTCGAAACTATGTCGATGAGCGTCACGTGCTTTACGTCGGTGATCGCGCAGACGGGCGGCACTTTGCCCGCATGCTTTTCGACGATGATCGAGCCGGGACTTTGAATATTGTACGAATTCTTCACGCGCACGGGCGTTCCCGTACGTCTGCACGGGAGCATCGAACGCGGATGAAGCACCTGAGCGCCGAACATGGCAAGTTCCTGCGCTTCCTCGTACGTTACTTCAGGTACAAGCCGCGCGTCTTTGCATATGCGCGGATCGGTCGTCATAATACCGTCCACGTCTTTCCATGTCTGAATTTCATCTGCCTTCATAGCTGCTCCAATAATAGTTGCGGTAAGGTCGCTTCCGCCGCGTCCGAGCGTCGTAATGCTTCCGTTTTTGTCTTTCGCGATGAATCCGGTCACGACAGGAATCGCGCTGTTCACGCCGTCGCGGTACGCTCCCAGATGAGCGGGTATCGTGTCCCACACTTCGTCGAGCAGTTCCGCAGACATGAAATTGCTGTCGCTTACGATGCCTATATCCCACGCGTCGTAATACTGGGCGGAAATCTGTTCCTTCCGGAGGTACGAAGCCATCATGCGGACTGACATGCGTTCGCCGAACGAAACAAGATAGTCGCGCGTGCGTTTCGTCAGTTCTTTTATCATTGCAATTCCGGTGAGCAGCCGCATGAGCTCTTCGAGCAGCTCCTCGACGGCTGATGCGTCAACGCCGAGCTCCCGGGCCGTCTCACGGTGAAGTTCCGCGACCCGTTCGATGTTGACTTTTCCCTTTACCGCCTCGTCCGACGCTTCAAGCAGATGGTCGGTGGTATCTCCCATGGCGGAGAGTACGACGACGGGACGCTGATTCTGATATGCCTTGATAATTGCAGCCACATGGCGGATACGGTCTGCGTCCGCAACCGACGAACCGCCGAATTTCATCACTATCATGGAAACAAGATACCAATTAACGCATAAATATGCAAGAACGTCGCGTCAGGACTGTATAAAAACAACATTCTGAGTCGGTATGTCGATATCGGAGGCTTTTACAGTCATCGTTTCGTTGAGTTCGGGCATTTTTTTCGGGATGATGTACGTCTGCATGTCGAGCGACGGAATATACAGCTGAATCTGCCTGTCCCTCCGGTCAACGCAGACTGCTTCGCCCGTCCAGTCGGGATGCTGCAGCAGATACACGAGCTTCCAGTGAGTCTCACTGTATCGAGACGCCTTTTTAGCGGCGACCGACGCGGCATCGCCCTCGCTTATGCGCTCAAGCATCGCGTCCTTGTCTATGAGCGGGCCGCCGGCAATGAACGCACGCAGCTGCTCGTGGGCGACAAGATCGCTGTACCGGCGCAGAGGACTCGTGACCTGACTGTACATCGCAACGCCTATTGCCGCATGAGGAGCAGGTACAATGCCGACGCTGCGTTTGTGCATGCAGCGGAGCATACGGAATTCGCCCGCGAGCCCGTCGGGAATGCCGGCGGGAATCTCGGGAGGCTCCTGACTTACGTACGGGAACGGAATATGGTTTCTGAATGCGAATCGCGCGGCACCCTCTCCGGCGAGCAGCATCATCTCGCAGACCATATCGGAGGCTTCGTAATGCACTTCCGGCTCGATGTTCACCCGCTTTGTTTCCTGATCGACAGTAATGTGCACTTCCGGCAGATTGATCGTCTTCGCGCCGGCTTTCGCCCTGCGCTCGAAATTGCGCTTCGCAATATCGAACAGCGGACTGAGTTCCGGCGTATCTTTAAGCTCCGTCGCTTTTTCGTACGTAAGACGCTTCACGTCGACTGTCGTCTTGAACACCGAGCAGTCCGCAACGGCCCCTTTTTCGTCGAACTGTATTCTGAACGAAAGAGCCCTGCTTATCTCGTTGAGACCGAGCGCATAATCAGCAAGAGAAGTCTCGGCAAGCATGCGGCTCGTTCCCTCGGGAAGATACAGCGTCGTCCCGCGTTCTCGCGCAGTTTTGTCGATTGAGCTGTCCGGCATGACAGTCGAGGCGGGATCGGCAATATGCACCCACAGGTACGTACCGTCCCACGCGACCGCATCGTCGGGGTCGGCTGACCACGCGTTGTCTATCGCGTACGCAGTTCCCTCAACTCTGAGACGTTCCTCTTCCGGCGGCGACTGAAGTCCCTCCGAGGCCGACACCATCGTAAGACCGTACCGAGTCGGATACGGATTGCGCAGTATTGTCCAAATACCCGTGTCGAGCAGCAGCTTGTGCGCCTTTTCCGGAGTCTGCGCAATACCCGCGTCGGTCATCACTTTGGACTTGTCGGTTCTGCCGAGCGCAACAGCCTCGACTTCCACCATAAATTTCGCGTCGCCGGGAAGTTCGAGAGCGCGCTGCCTGAGCCGCCTGATGAACGCATCGCGGATTTCTCCGGCATGTTCCTTTTCGTCGGCCTTCTGTCTGAGCGAGGCAATCTCGTCTTCCGAACGGGGAACGAACGCGATCCCGCCTGATTTGAGCGCGGCGTCGTCCGGTGAAAACTCCATGCACGACGAAAGCGCTTTGTACAACGCAAAGCATTCTTCCGTTTTGAACGAGCCGCGCATAAGCTCCGCAATGTCGCCGAGCGTAATCGATGCGGACGCGGTGCTTTCATCGGAGCGAAGCAGTTCATACACTTCCGCAATCTGCTGCGGCAAAGACGCATCGTCGAACGACAGCAGAGCATCAAGCTGAGCGGACGGCCCCTTGTGAAGCAGCGTTATATCCTTTTCGCGGACTTTCAGCGAAGCGTACTGCGCTTTCTTTCCCGTCGGAGTCGCAGGCGCGGAACAATACTGAATGACATATTTGTCGCCGTCGATATCGGTTACGACAGCACACTGATTTTTATAGAGAACAACAGCATTCTTTTGAATCATACGGACACTATACAGGAAAAAAAATTATTAGTAAATTATTGCATTTTCCCGGTTTTCCCCGCTTTCTTGCGGCGCTTCTCCCTGTACAGCCCGGAATCGGCAGTCCGCAGCAGGGAAGAAAGATCGGTGCAGTCCGCAGTCACAGGCGCATATCCGGCGCTCAGGGAAAGCGTAAACGGCTTGTCTTTCGTTTTATTCCACAGCGCACACTCATCCCCGATTTTTTTCGTCATACGGTCGTACATTGCAGGATTCAGTCCCGCCGCAAAAACTGCAAATTCATCGCCGCCTATCCGTCCGATAATATCGCTTGTGCGGAAAACTGCGCAGAGCACCTCACCGCAGCCTTTAATCGCTTCATCTCCTGCCTGATGTCCGTACGTATCGTTTATTTTTTTAAGATCGTCCATATCGCAGAAAATAACGGCGCCGTATTTTTTCGTTTTCACCGCAACCTCAACAGCTTTTTTTCCGACCGACATAAATCCGCGTCTGTTCAGCAGCTCCGTCAGCTCGTCAATCTGAGATATACTGCCGAGCATCCTGTTCTCTTCACACAGACAGGCCTTCTCCTGTTCGTCAAGCGTATGATGATACGCGCTGTCGACGGCGGTAAAAACGAGCATGCACAGAATTTCATAAAGCGCCATATCAAGACTTCCTGCCCGGTATACGATATATCCGTACTGCATTCTTCCGTGATACAACGCCAGAATACAAAGCGGACCGGCAGTGTCGTCGAGCACACCTTCCGGCAGAATTCTGTTGTGCGGATTGAACTCGAGACCGCGGTATCCGCCGGTAATTTCCCTGCCCGAAACTTTATCGAAAGCGGAAAAAACGTACGCTTTTTCAGGCAGCGGAAAATATTCGGGTTTTTCCATCACGACGGGCTCTTTATACAGGCATACCGCAAAACCGCTCATATCGAAAATCTGAACGTCGCTGTTGAGCCTGGTGCGAAGTTCTTCCAGCGTGACTGATACCTGCATCTCGTTCTGATACCTGATTATTCTCGTGAGCTGATTCTTCTTGACGTACCACTCCGACGCACTGTAATTGCGGCTCAGTTCCGAACAGGATATTCTCTTTCCGTTTTCCATGACGGCATTCGTCTGCAGATCTCCGCTCATGACACAGCCGCAGCTCTGTCTGAAACGGGGTTCCGCAGGTATTACCTGAAGATGCGGCACGTCTTTCCCCTGCAATAAATTGTACAACGTTTTTGCCGCCGTCCGTCCCTGCCTTCCGATGTGCTGGGTTACAGTCGTAAGCGTAGGCGCGGAAAACGAGCAGCGGCGTATGTCGTCGAATCCGGTAATCTTTACCTGCTCTTCCGAAATGTGATGATTATGGCAGAAATCGAGTGCGGCGAACGCCATTTCGTCGTTCGTCGAAACGATCGCGTCGTAATCGAACGACTTGTGAATGCTCCAGAATTTTTCAAGATTCTGCAGCGCTTCGATATACGAAAAATTACCGAAAACAATATCGTCGTCGCTGAACTGAATTTCTTTTTCCTTAAAGGTATTCCTCGCCGCTTCCATGCGGACAGCAGCTTCTTCCGATTTTCCGTTTACGCCGAGCAGAAGAAATTTCCGGCAGCTGTGTTTCTCTATAAGATGAATGATGATGCCGCGCATGCCGGTTTCGTTGTCGATCACGATGCTCGGAATTTCCGGTACATCAACTCCGAGGCTTACGACCCGCAGCGGCAGGAACGACTGCACGTATTCGAAAAGTTTTTCCTCTGTGACGCTGTTCGACTGTACGGACGAGTGAAAGATGAGGCCGTCAAGATTTTTCGTATTTATAAGCGATGCGGCCGCGCGTTTCTGATAACCGTATTCGTCGGAGGAGCATTCTATTGATCCTATTTCGTATATGCTTAAAGAGCAGTCATGAGCACTGCAGAATTCAGATACCTCACCCGCAAGTTCACACTCATAATCAGCCTCAAAATCATCAATTACAAGACCAAGTCTGAAACGCTTTCGTGACATGTCATTATTATACTCCCTGTTACCGATTTTGCAAACAAAATGTGGCTTCCCCAAAATCCGGGGTCACACTGATTATATTGTGATATTTTAACCGGGGTGGCCCTGATTGTCGACGTCTTCAGGAAAATACACCGTGTGCTTCGCCGCCCGTTTCCCGTTTCGGAATTTTCCCTTCACGGCCAGCGTTATAATGCGCGCAGTCGACGAAGCGATTGCAATGCCGAGAGCCATGGCGACGGCCGCCGCCAGCGCGCCGTATCCGGCAGACAGCGCCTCGGGAAATTCCCCCCTCACAGCGGCACGCATCATATAGAAAATACCGCCCCCGGGAACAAGCGGAATTATGCCGGGCACAAGATACACCGTCGCGGGGCGGCGCATCACCACCGCAAGAAATTCCGCGGCTCCGGCCGCTGCAAACGCGCCCGCAAAATAACCGAACGCTTCCGCTCCGCCTCCCGCCTTGAAAGCCGCAAAGACGACCCATCCGATCGATCCGAGAACGGCACCGAAAACTATATCTTTTTTTTCCGCGTTGAAATAAACCGCGCAGCACGCCGACGCGCCGAAACTCCAGCAGCCGGCTTCAAGCAGCTGTATCAGCGTCATAAAAGCCCCTTCACAACGCCTGTAAACAGAATGCCCGCAGCGCTTCCGACGGAAAGACCGAGCGCCGTCATGAGCACGTCCATAAGCCGCGCAGTGCCCGCCATAAAATCGCCCGCAATAATATCGCGGATGGAATTTACGAGCGCGAGTCCCGGTACAACCTGCATGAGCACGCCGATCATTACGACCGACGTGTGAACCGGCAGCGCCGTAAGACCGATACAGTCGGCAAGCATCGAGATGACGCTCCCCGACAGCAGCGAGATAAAGAAACTGTTGAGCGTACTTTTGTCGAGAAGTTTGAGAATAAGGCGCAGGACGGCCCCTATCCCGAACGCGCAGAGCGCATCAGTCAGCGAACCGCCGAAAAGGAGCGTAAAGAAAAAAGAATTGAGCGCAGCGGCGGCGACAACAACCGCACCGGGATAATCAGGCGTATTGTTAATCCGCTCTATGCGGTGTTCAATCATGCGTGCGTCGGAAATACGGCAGCGCCGTTCGAGCGACCGCGATAAATTATTAATCATGACAAGCTTCCGGAGATTGGTGCCGCGCCGGTAAATACGCCTGAAATAGGAATAATGCGTTCCGCCGTTGTCGCGGAACGACACCATAACGACAGTCGGCGTGACAAACGAAGACGGAGCGTCCGCACCGAGCGACTGAGCAGTGTGCACGACAGTGTCTTCGGAACGGTATGTCTCGCCGCCGTTCTCCAGAACAAGCGCCCCCGCATCGACCGCTATCTGCTGTATATCATCGGAACTTATCTGATTCATACCGCAATTCTAGCACGGACAGACGTTTTCTCAAAGACCCCGTTCATTTTCCGTACATTATTCAGCAGAACACTTGACACGGGAACTGAAATTCTATATAGTAAACAACGTCACGGGGGCGTAGCGAAGCTGGTTTATCGCGCTGGCCTGTCACGCCGGAGATCACGGGTTCGAGCCCCGTCGCTCCCGCCTACTACCCATTCGCAGGAATGGGTATTTTTTTCACACCGTATGTTTTTCAAAAAAACACTCGTAATCGGGCAATAGCGCAGCTGGTAGCGCGCTTGGTTCGGGACCAAGAGGTCCGCGGTTCAAATCCGCGTCGCCCGACTTTTTACCCGTCATAATATAAAGAATTATGACGGGTTTCTGTTTTTTAAACAAACCGCCGCATTCCGCCATAATAAGAAAAAAAGAAAGCCGTCACACGACATTACAGCGCAGTTCAGAGAACTTTTAAACACCGTGATTCGTCGTGGTTGAACCATTTGGAAAAAGTTATTGTATGTGCAACATTTGTACGGTATATTTCAGACATGATGAATACAATTTTCGTCAAAATAAGTATTTTACTATTTTTTCTTGCAGCAGTATGCGGAATTACGGTCGCAGTCGCGGCAGGGAAAAAACAGATAACGGAGGCTGATAAAAATATGACAACGGCAGCGGAAGACCCTGTATTTCTGCGTACAAGCGTACGTTCATTCACACCACAAAAAGTTGAACAGGAAAAACTCGATAAACTGCTCCGTGCAGCCATGGCGGCTCCGTCGGCGGGCAACGAACAGCCGTGGGAATTCTATATTACCGAAAATCACGACGTTATGGAGAAACTTTCCAGGGCGGACCGCTATGCGTCTCCTGCAGCGAATGCTCCGCTGCTACTCATACTCTGCTATGATAAAAACAAACTGCTGTATCCAGACTTTCCTCTTATCGATATGGCATGCTGCGCGGAAAATATTATGATAGAGGCGGCAGGTCTCGGGCTGGGAACTGTATTTCTGAGTATCGCACCGATTCCCGACCGGATGAAAACAGTCAGTACTGTGCTGAACCTTCCGGATAATATTGTACCGTATGTGCTCATTCCCGTCGGTTATCCGTCCGCAGCACAGCAGCAGGAAGACCGGTATGATGCAAACAGGATTCATGTTATAAAATAAACTGGCGTTTCTTTTCCCTTCAGTAATTTATCAAAATCGACAAATTTCTCTGATCCGGTCCGCACTGTGTATGTAGTACAGATGCAACTGTGTACACAGTGCAGGCCGGTATGCGGCGCAGTGGAGATACGATTACGTACACAGTGCAGACACCTCTGTGTACGTAATCGTATCTCCATCAGACGTTAAGAGCAAGTACGATCAGGCGTTAAAACGTATCCGGATCAGAAATTGCTGTTTTACTGTAAAATTTACAGCAAATTGTAATAAATTGATTCGTGCGAAGGGTTTCATCCCCCCTCCCACTAGGGGTGTATGAAGGGTATTAAATCCCGAGTGCAATACCTTTAGAGACCAACAACCTCGACGCAGAGCGTCGAAGTTATTGGTTATTCTTATAATTTTTACCAAATTAACTTGAAATTTACAGAATATACTGTATATTACTCGGGGGAACCGCATTTTTTGTACCGGTACAGCGGGGTTCCCCTGAACCGCCCGATGCTTAAATTGACAATCGGTCTATATAGTGCTAAAATTATTTACTTTTCTATAAAATAGAATACATTTTGTTTACAAAAGGGTCTTCGGTATGAAAAAAAGCTTTTATACGATTGGTTCGCTCATCATTCTTTTGATTTCAGCAGTTGTCTTTATTCTTGTTCCGGCCATGCTCGGCCGCAGCGGCAACAACAAGCTGCCGCCGTTCGGAAAATACGACGGAAAAGAAATCAGATATGAACAGGGCAGTGATTTTGCTGATTATGTTTCCCGCTATGCGGACATGCTCAAAAACCAGGGCCAGGAAGTCGACACACAGGCGTACTATTATATTTTTAATTATGCGTTCAATGCAACCATTCAAAAAATGGCATTCTCAAAAGCCGTTCAGAAGAGCGGATATGCCGTTCCGCAGAGCGCCATAAACCGCGAAATGCTCCCCTATTTCTCCGATGCCGACGGGAAATATTCTCCGAAACTGTACAGAGAGGCGCCTGCGTCGACGATTGAATCGATGCAGAAAGAATTCCGCGACACGCTTACGACAAGCCGCTATTCGGACGACTGCTTCGGCTCGCAGTACGCCGTCGGAAAAGATGCGCTGTACGGCCTTAAATCGTCATCCGCGGAAACGGGTTTTCTGCAGAACGCCGGTAAAAACAAACGTGCTTTCAACATGATTTCTTTCGACATGAAAGAGTATCCCGACAGCGAAAAGACGGCATACGGCGAGGCAAATGCGCAGAAATTCGTAAAATACGACATGTCCGTCATCACGTGCGAGGATAAGTCGAAAGCGGAATCAGTTGTAAAACGTCTTGCAAACAACGAAATAAAATTTGCGGATGCCGTCGGTGAATATTCGAAAAAAACGTACAGCAATGAAAACGGTAAACTTGCGAACGCGTATTATTATCAGCTTGAGAAGATTATTAAAAATGCCGACGACCTCAAAGCCGTTACGGAACTTTCAAAGGGTGCAACGAGTAAAGCTGTCGAAACGAACGAAGGTTTCTCGATTTTTTATGCGGATAACGACGCCGGTCAGCCGGATTTTACAAACGACGCGACAATCAAGGATGTTTACAGCTATCTGAACACATACGAAGCGGGCCACATCGAAGATTATTATACCACTATGGCGAAAGATTTCGCCGCGGCTGCATCGGCAAAAAGTTTCGATGAAGCGTGCGTACAGTTCAACCTGACGAAAACCGAAGTTGCAGCATTCCCCCTCAACTACGGAAGCGTTTCGCTTGCACCATCCGTCGACACAAAAACAGCGGCTCTTTCAGGGGCGGATACGAACGAGAATTTCCTCAAAACTGCGTTCGCGCTCAAACAGAATGAAATTTCCGTACCGGTCGTAAACGGTAAGAACGTTCTCGTTCTGCAGCTGACGGGCGAGACAACGGAAGAAACAACGCCGGAAAGTTCCGTGCTCAAAAGTGAAATCATCAACTACGACCAGTCTTCCGCATCCGTTGCGCTTATGAAGAGTCCGAAACTCGAAAACAATCTCACATCCGTGTTCTTCAACAATTTCATGAAGAACGGCACCCAGGAATAAATCCTGCTGCAGGGAGCACGAGTGCCTGAGCAGAATGATGAAAAGCCCTGTCTGGTAGAAACCGGCCGGGGCTTTTCCGTTTTATACAAAAACAGATTTCTCTACTCCAGGTACGATCCGTCTAAAAACATACTCGCGGCAGTCGCCTCGCTGAATATTCTTCCCGGCACGCTCATACTTGCATGTTCGCCCTGTCTCGGCCTCGGCCTTTCCGAACTGTCGGCGAAACTGCCCGAAAACTGCCTGATACTCGGCTGTGAATGCGACGGCGAACTGTACACCTTTGCACAAGAGCATATCGTCCGCCCGCGTAATTTCTCGCTTCTTTCACCATCAGAACTTTCCGCACTGCCCGTTCTTTTAAACAAGCGCGCCGTCGTGCTGGGAGACGGGACGGAGCTTCCGCCACAGGGAACGCTCCGCAGGGTTATACGCGTCGATTTTTCCGCCGGCACGCAGTTCGCGCCGCAGTATTATCAGGCCCTTTCACGCGCATCGGAAGACGCGGTAGGACGCTTCTGGAAAAACCGCATCACCCTCGTAAAACTCGGCAGAAAGTATTCGCGCAATCTGTTCAGGAACCTTTCGCGGCTTCCCGATTCCGCTCCGTTCGAACAGTTTGTTCATACAATCACGAAGCCTGTTCTTGTGCTCGGTGCGGGAGAAAGTATGGAAGACACGGCACGAAAACTTGCTCCCTGCCGGAACACCATGTACATTGCGGCTGCAGACGCGGCCCTTCCGTCCCTGCTCGCACTCGGCGTCGTACCGGATGCCGTCGTCTGCGAGGAAGCGCAGTCCGCCATCGCACCTGCATTTCTCGGCGCACAGGGAAAAAACACTCATATTTTTGCAGGCATTACATCGTGGCCCGCAGTACACGATTTCGTCGGCGGAAAAGAAAAAATCAGCTACTTTGCAACAAAATACGACGACACGTTATTTTTTGAACGTCTCTCCGGCGGACACATTCTGCCGCCTGTAATTCCGCCGCTCGGGTCCGTGGGACTCACTGCCGTATATCTTGCACTGCTGTTCCGCTCGGACGACAGCGTTCCCGTCTTTGTCTCGGGACTTGATTTTTCCTATTCGCCCGGGTGCACGCACGCGCGGGGAACACCGGCCCGCACGGCCCGGCTCTGCGCCGGAAACCGCACGGTACCTGCGGCAAACTACGATGCGGCGTTCGGTTTCGGTTCGTCCGCCGCCGCCTGCAAAAACGGCGGGACTGTGTACACGACGCCGGTGTTGCTTTCATATGCACAAACGTTCAGCGGATTATTTCATGCTGAAAAAAACGTATTCGACGCGGGTACGACCGGCATCGCGCTCGGCCTGGAACACCGCGACGTTTCATGTGTCTTCGAAAAAAGCGGCAGCGCTCAATGCGCCGCGGAAGCTTCCGTTCCGCATACTGACACGGATAGGCAGCGGCTCATCGCGCATTTTTACGACGCCGAGGAAAAGGCGCTGTGCGAACTCAGGGACATTCTCTCGCACGGTCAGCATATGAACGAAACAGAGCGCAACGAACGGATCACGAAACTGCTGACGGCGCGGGAATATCTGTTCCTGCATTTTCCCGACGGATACAGACTTTCGCTTTCACCGTCGTTTCTCAAACGCGTACGCGCCGAAACGGATTTTTTTCTCAAGGATATCCGCACGGGAAAACAGCTTCTTTCCGGCTGCGAAAAACGCGCTGACTGATACGTTTCCGGGGTTCAGCCGGTATGCTTAATGCTCCTCTTTTTCCTTGAGGACGGCAAGGAATGCCGACTGCGGAATGGCGACGTTCCCGACCATCTTCATGCGCTTCTTTCCCTCTTTCTGTTTTTCAAGGAGCTTCCGTTTGCGCGAAATATCTCCGCCGTAACATTTTGCAAGAACATCCTTGCGCACCGGATTTACCGTTTCACGCGCGATAATCTGTCCGCCTATGGCACCCTGAATGGCAATTTTGAACTGTTCGCGCGTGATTTCATCCTTGAGGCGGTCGCAAACTTTATGGGCACGGTCCGCGGCGTTCGCCTCAAACGTCAGCTGAGAAAGGGCATCGACGATTTTTCCGTTCACAAGAAAATCGACTTTTACGAGCTTCGTCGGACGGTACCCGATGACTTCATAATCGAACGACGCGTAGCCGCGGCTGTAACTCTTGAGCTTGTCGTAAAAATCAAACAGGACTTCCGCAAGCGGCATCTCGTAGGTAAGCTCGACGCGCTTTTCGTCGAGATACACCATGTTCGTCTGTTCTCCGCGCTTCTGTTTGCACAGTTCCATGAGCGAGCCCAGATATTCCGACGGCGTAATTATCGACGCCCTAATGTACGGCTCCTCGGCCTCCCGTATCCTGCCCGCAGGATATTCGGAGGGATTGTCTATAAACGTTTCCTCGCCGCTGTTAAGAACGAGTTTGTAGCGCACCGACGGAGCGGTGAAAATAACAGCCTGATCGTAGTCCCGTTCAAGACGCTCCTGAATCACTTCAAGGTGCAGCAGTCCGAGAAAACCGCACCGGAAACCGTTTCCGAGCGCGAGTGAATTGTCTTTCTCGTACACAAGGCTCGCGTCGTTGAGCTTCAGTTTTTCGAGCGCCGACTTGAGCTCCTCATAGTCGTTCGAATCCATCGGATAAATCGACGAATAGACGACGGGCTTCACTTCCTTAAAACCGGGAAGCGGTTTCGTCACCGGATTTGCGGCAAGCGTAATAGTGTCGCCGACGCGCACCTCGCTGACCGTTTTCATTCCGCCGATGATGTAGCCGACATCGCCGGCCTCGAGTATGCCGGTTTCTTCGAAATCTATCTTGAAAATGCCGATCTGCTCGACTTTGTAATCCGTTCCGTTGCTTACCATGCGGATAATGTCGCCGGTCTTTATGCGGCCGTCCATCACGCGCACATGCACGACGACTCCGCGGTATTCGTCGTAATTGCAGTCGAATATGAGAGCCCTCGCCTGCCCTTCAGGATCTCCCGTGGGAGCGGGAAAACGCGTGACAATGGCTTCCATGAGCTCGTCTATTCCCTGGCCCGTTTTGGCGGAAACGAGAAGCGCGCCGCTGCCGTCGAGTCCGAGCTCTTTGTCTATCTGCTCCTTTGTTCCTTCGATGTCGGCGGACGCAAGGTCTATCTTATTAATAACGGGAACGATCGTAAGATCGTGCTCGAGCGCAAGGTACATATTGCTCACAGTCTGCGACTCGACTCCCTGCGTCGCGTCAATCAGAAGAAGCGCACCTTCGCACGACGCTATTGCGCGGGATACTTCATACGAAAAATCGACGTGCCCCGGCGTGTCGACAAAGTTGAGTTCGTAATCGTGACCGTCATTCGCCCTGTACGGAATGGTCACGGCTTGACTTTTTATCGTGATGCCGCGTTCCCGTTCAATGTCCATGTTGTCGAGCAGCTGGTCTTTCATTTTCCGTTCGTCGATGATTTTTCCCTTCTGAATGAGACGGTCTGCAAGCGTCGATTTTCCGTGGTCGATATGCGCGGTAATGCAGAAGTTGCGTTTATACTTCATGTCTATCATAATTGTGTCCTAAAAATAATACGGGCTGTCGAGCGATGCAGTCATACCCATCGAAATATCAAGAAAACCTTTCTTGCTTTTGCGCGTATACAATTCAATATACGCCGCGCTTTTATCGTCGTTGAATTTCACGTCGGAAACGGTCACCGGATCGTTTTCGGAAAATCCCGATTCGTCGGCGATGCTGCCTTTAATAATTTCCGTTATTGTATATGTGTGTTTATTAACCGTCGAGGATTGAATCAGTTTCATTCCCAGAAGCGGTACGAACGACCCCGATATCAGGTCGCTGCTGTAAATATCGTATCCGGGATTCTCGGGACGCGCGTCAAGATAGACAAACCTGTCTCCGCTGCCGCTGTCGTTCGAATACGTACATCTGATTATCGTATCGGGAACGTAGTTCCGCAGAATGTCCTGCATGGTTTCAATCGAATCGACCTGCAGTCCGTCGACGGCGGTAATCACATCGCTTTCGCGGAACGCCGAACGGCTCGTACTGCCGCCCGGCATGACGTACTGAACTTCAAGTCCCTGATTCTGCCTGCCGTCGGCGCTTTTTTTCGTGTGACCGTACGAGCCGGTCCACGGATGGTCGCGCTTTCCCCCGTGGTACAGCACGGGCAGATCCTGGCGGAGGTATTCGACCGGAATGGCAAAGTTCAATCCCTGATACTGGAGCATTCCCGCAAACACGACCGCCTGCACGCGCATCTGCGAATCGATAAGCGGACCGCCGGAATTGCCGGAATTGACGGCCGCGTCTATCTGCAGGACGCTCCCGGTAGTAAACAGTTTTCGGTTTACAGCCGAGACAATGCCGGACGTAATCGTGCCGTCGAGTCCAAGCGGCGTTCCGATCGCAGAAACTTTGTCTCCGATGGAAAGGTCCGCACTCGAACCGAGCGCGAGAATAAACGGAGCGTCGACTTCCGCTTTCAGCAAAGCCAAGTCGAGTACGGAATCATATCCGACCACCTTCGCAGGAATGCGCGTATCGGAATCGGACGCAAGTTTAATATAGAGACGCGAGTATTTTTCGTTTTTCGGATCGACGATGTCGGAGATAACATGATGATTCGTCACTATGTAGCCGTGTCTGTCGATGAAGAATCCGGAACCGATGACACGGTCCGCATATCCTGCCCCGTTTTTTATCGTGATGCCGCGGTCGACCCAGACCGTTACCGTTGCGTTGATGCAGTCCGCGATTGTTTTAGGCAGATACTTTGCGTCGGCCGTAAGTCCCGGAACGCCCTGTGCGCTCAGTTCCGAAAGCTGACCGCCTGCGATTCCGTTATACGCCGCAACATCCGCCCCGACGGCGGAAAGCGAGCGGTAATATTTCAGCGCATCGAAATAATCTTTTTTATCGATCGCTTCGTGATATTTCTGCATGACTTTCTGCGTGCACGACGAAATCAGCTCCGCATCGTTCAAGAGTTCCGCGCGCCAGAGAGCATTCACCGGACTCGTTTCCGAAAGCGACGAAATGCGCGCTTTCTCGTTTTCGTATACGTCCTGCTCCGTGTAGTTCAGCGGCTGGTATATCTCCTTCGGTTCATGCAGCGTCCTGCACGAACTGAACAATAAAGCAAAAACAACGAACAGTACAAAATATCGGTCAGATTTATTCATTTTTTCCTCAGTCGGCCGCTCCGCCGGTTTTTCCAGCCGAATCATCAGGGATTACCGTACGGTCGGGAAGAATCTCGACATACGATTTATCGCCGACACGCACAGCAAGAAGACGTTTTGCGCCGGAATCAACTAATATAGAAACACCCTGCGAGGATGTCTGGTTAAGTCTTTCAAGTACTTTTTTTTCATCGTCCCCGGTACCTTCCGTTCCGATCCAGTATAATCCGCCGGCTGATCCCTCAATCACATTATAACTGAAATTACCCGAAGTTACCTTTACCGGTTCACCGTTAACGTTCGTTACGGTAACAAGCTTTTTTTCGGGCGGCGCATAGAACAGCGCGGATTCGACGAGCGGGTCTCCTTTTTTCTGCGGGAAACGTTCATACCGTACGTCCCAGCTGCCGTCAGCGTCGTTGTCCCACGACGTGATTTTTCCGCCGTCCGCAAGATACTCTTCCGTAAAATCGGGAATAGTGTCGCCGTCCTCATCAACCTGAATCATCTTCGCGTAAATGCCCGATCCGGCAGGCAGACCGAACAGGCTTTCCATGGCCTGACCGCCGACCGATAACGGCCGGTGCATCGCATTGCCGGGATCATACCCGAACGTTTCAGTCGTTTCGAAAATACCGTCGCCGTCGTTGTCGACGGAGCGCGTAACCGGAAGACCTTTCTCATATACGGCATGTGCATACATTTTTCCGCCGGCATAATAATCGGCCGTCTGAGGAAGTCCGTCCTGCATCGTAAAAGCGACTGTTCCTTTTTCGCGCTCCTGCGACGGAATTTCATGGCTCGAAGCCGATCTGAGAAGAAGCGTCTTATCAACAGGTTTAATTTTCTGAACAGCAGGAACAAAGAATTCGCATCCGGGATCGTTTTTGAATTGCTCAAGCGCAGTCATCAGGAACGGAGTCCAGTCGAATGTTTCGTCTGCAAGCGTAACTGTTTCGGTTCCTGATTGTCCGTCATTTCCGGAGAATACCGCTTTTACCACGGACGGATACGTTCCGTAGTACAACGTAACTCCGTCGGAAGCAAGATTAACCGATACGGGCACACCGAAGTCGCACCGAGCAGTCCATTCGTCCGTTCCGTCGTTGTTGCTGTCCCATGCAAGCGACTGCGGCCGGCCGCGTTCGTACTGAACAGTCAGATTCGGCTCAAGATCTCCGTCCGTATCGACAGTGAGAACACCGTCGTACGAATTAAGGTGTTCGACGAGGACCGCTTTTACTTTTTCGTCCGTAATAAGCGGAACAAATGATTCGAGCTGGAAAAGTGAAACCGTTTTATCCGCAAATTCGGAAAAATAATCGAGAGCCTGCGCCTGCGTCATGAGTCCCGCGGCAAGAGCGGCGCCGGCGTACAACGGATGTTCCATATTGTGCGCCGCAAATGCCTGCAGCATGCGTTTCTGCCTGCCGCCGGTCGCGAAAAGAGCGGCGTATATTTCAAGCTCCGCGTCGGGATTGTCGTATTCGGGCATGCGCGCAATAAATGAATCGGCAATGGCCTGAACTTCAGGAGAGATTACACCGTCTGCCGACGCATACTCGTACCGGAAAAAAAGACGCGGAAAACGGGTGTCGCCGGAATATATTTTCCGCGCACCGTTCACTCTGGTGCGGGCTTTCGCAAGAGCTTCGGGAGTTTTCATGCGGTAATACGCCTTTATTCTGATGTATTCGGCATCCGCAGAATATATGAGCGGCTGATTATCCAGAACGGCCACGGCCTGACTGAACTGCCCCGTATCGCAGAGCAGATCGGCGTACAGAATGCGCGCACCGTCTCTGTTGTAATCAACCCATTGTCCTTCCGTAAGAGCCTTCGCAACAAGAGGGAGAACCGCAGCGCGTGATTCTCCGAGACCGCTTTTAGCTGCGGCCGATATATACCAGAGGTCCGCAACGGAACTGTCGTATGCGATGCCCATCTGTGCCTGCGAGTATGCGCCGTTCCAGTCCTTTTCCAGCAGATACTCTTCCGCCAGTTTCAAAAACCGGACTGCTGTCCGTCTGTTCGCAGCGGCAATCGCTTTATCTTCGGCCCGAACGGCGGACGGAAAAACAATAAGTAAGGCTGCAAAAAGCGCGGCATACACCCCTTTTCTCATATCATTTCTCCTGCGGCAAAACAATCCAGTCATCATACCCGTATACACTTCCCCACAGGCAGACAATCCGCTGACCCGGAAACGCAAGCTCCTGAACAACAGGTATCCGCTCTTTATCCTTTTCATTTACTTTCCAGTCTGACAAAATATCAGAAACTGATTTCATTCCGCCCGAAGCTGTTTTCACTTCGTCGCCCGGCTGTCTGCTTCGTATACAGAACGGCAGTCCCACTTCAATCGCAGCAGCACCGGTATTCCCGGCAAAAACTGAGGCACGGTTTTCTTCGTTACACACGACAGTAACCGTACCGCAGGGAAGTTCATACGAGCCGGTTTCTTCTATTATAGCAGAAAAACCGCAGTCAGTCGCCGGTTTTTCGTCTTTTTTTACAAAAATACTTCCGTTTTTTGCACATACCGCAATTCCCGCCGCATTTCCTTCGAATTCAGCCGACTCTGATGCTGCGCCGGACATTCTTTCAATAAAACTGTACGGGACGCGCTGATTGCAACCTGTAAGTCCCAGTGCCGTGTATAAAAGCCGGACCTGCACGGCCTTTTTCTGCGAAGTAAAAACGGAAAGCGGCATGCACACGTCCTTTCCGCTGCGTTTCCACTTCACTTCGCCGGCCTCTGCTGCAACCACTTCGTCGGCCTCTGCCGCTTTTCTTCCGCCTGCAATGACAGCCTTCTGCCAGCCGGGCACGGTGCGGTCAAGTTCCGGCATGACGATATGCCGTATGCGGTTCCGCAGATAACGTGTATCGCTGTTCGTACTGTCGGTACGCCATGAAATGTGCTGTTCCGTGAGAAAACGTTCTATATCACGCCGCGGAATATTGAGCAGCGGACGTACGAATATTCCCCTTACCTGCTGAATACCGGCGCCTGACGCCCCGCCGCTTCCCTGAAAGAAACGCATGAGAAGCGTTTCAAGCTGGTCGTTTCTGTTGTGGGCGAGGCACACGCACGCGACGTCCTTTTCCCGGGCAAATCGGTCAAATGCCTTATACCGCAGATACCGGGCGGCCTCTTCAACTCCGTTGCCGCGCTCCCGTGCCGCAGCCGCAACCTCTCCCGGCGCAAGTTCCCTGAGAACACAGTCGACGGGGCGGCCGCACGCGGCAAGACGCGCGCACAGCTGCTGCACGTACGCAGCGTCGCCTCCCGTTTCTTCCGCCGGACGTATGTTATGGTTCACCGTAATTACATGCAGCTGAAAGCCCGAATCAGCCGCAATACCCGCAAGCGACACAAGAAGCGCGACGGAATCGGCACCTCCTGAAACAGCCGCGCCGACTGATTTCCCCTGCGCTGCAATTTTTTCGGGACTGAAGCCGCACGAGCATAAAGCAGCGCGCACTTCCGCGGCAAATTGAGTTACAAACGAGCCGGCATCTTTTTCACCCATACTATTCCTTTAAAAAAACAAAAGGGCTGCCTCTGAAAGACAGCCCTTTTTACCTTTTTTCCGCAGACTAGCGGGCAGGAGTAATCGTTACGAGAGCAGCATTGCCGTCTGTAAGAATGGTAACGCCTTCTCCCAGTTTCAAATCTTTTACATGAAAAGTATCGCCGATGTTAAGGGCTGAAACATCCGCAACGATTGCCTGAGGTATTTTTCCCGGAACGGCCTGAACTTTGATTTCGGGAAGATGTTTGAGCAGAAATCCGCCTTTCAGAACGCCGGTCGGTGTTCCCGTGTAAGAAACTTTGAACGTGGCAACAAGCTTTTCGCCTGCATCCGGTTCAAAAAAATCAGTGTGAAGAACTTTATCGTGAAGCAGATTATATTCCGTATCTTTAATGAAAGCGTCGTGTGCGTCTTTTCCGTCGATTTTGAGAGTGACGAGCGTCGTGGGAGTAATCGTCCTCCAGATTTTATTGAATTCAATCTCGTCGATATCGAGCATCGTCGACTTGCCTTTTGCATCATACATGACGGCAGGGAGGCGGCCTGTAGCACGTAACTTCTTCGCAGCGGTTTTACCCGTCGTTGTACGGGTCTTCGCATTGATGATTAACTGATCCATTTTAGGACTCCTTAAAAAAACAAAAATACAAAACTGGGACGACAGGATTCGAACCTGTGGAATACCGGCACCAAAAGCCGGGGGCTTACCGCTTGCCGACGTCCCATTATATGCTGTTAAATAGCACCGTCCGAAGAAGACGCAGGTGCATCGTCTTTTGCATCCGCCTCTTCCACATGGCCGGCATTATATTCATCCAGAATCTTATTCTGAAGTTCGGCCCTGAAATCAGGGCTGATAGGATGCGCTACATCCTTATATTCACCGCTTGCTGTCTTTCGGCTCGGCATCGCGATAAACAAACCGTTTTTTCCTTCAATTATCTTCACATTATGAACAACAAAGCAATTGTCAAATGTGACCGTGACATAGGCACGTAATTTGCCCTCGCCTTCAACTTTCCGGATTCGTAATTCCGTAATCTGCATAAGCTATCCTCCGTTCTCTAGAACAAGTCTATCTGTCACGGAAAGGGCGCACGATAACACGGCCCTTCCAGCGCTCAGCAAGTTCATATCCGGCATTTTCAGCTTCCTCGAAGGAAGGGAAAACACCATAGACTGTAGAACCGGATCCGGACATCTCTCCATACAACGCGCCCGAGCTTCTGATATCATTCAAAGCCCGACCGACTTCCGGAAAACGATTCACTAAAGACGGAGTAAAACTATTTGCAAAACTCCAGGACGAAACCGGACTGTTGTATATAGTCTCCAAATCCGCAAAAGCCGGACAAACAACCGTCTTTCCCGAAGCAAAGTATGCATCGACAAGAGAATATGCTTCTCTCGTCGGACTTTGAACGCCGGGAAACACAAGCAGCATATACAGGTCGCCGCGTGCGTGAATCGGCTTTACGATTTCGCCGCGGCCGCCAACTACTGCACACCCTTCTCTGCCGCAGAACAAGAAGAAAAACACATCACTTCCCACACGGGAAGCAATTTCCTCTTTCTGCGACACAGAAAGCGTTATTCCGCTTACGATTTCAAGCGCTCTGATAAAGGCCGCAGCATCAGAAGAGCCGCCGCCCAACCCGCCTCCGGACGGAATCCGCTTTATAAGTCTGACGCTTACACCCGGAACTTCCCCGCCGACAACAGAGCAGAACGCTTCATACGACGACGTGATTGTATTGTCTTCCGGAAGAATCATATCTCCGCAGAAAACGCTGCATATCCCTTTTTTCTCCGTTACGCTTACATTCAGCTGGTCTGCAAGCGTAACTGTCTGGAATATGCTTTCAATCCCGTGAAATCCGTTCTTTACTTCCGGCAGAACATGCAGATTGAAGTTTATTTTTGCCGGTGCAAATTCACAGACTCCCGTCACCATATGTATTCTCCAGTATATCGATTTATTCCCCATCTGTCAAATCAACAATCCCGCCGCAGCCAGCAGGCGTTCGGGGTAGTAAACATTCCGCACGAATAAAAGTGATATTTTATACAAAAACCAGTTGACAGAAACACGAGTGTAAATTACATTCTTATACAGGTGAGAAAAAAGTTCTTTTCTTTTTAATAAAGGGGTTGTTATGTCCGTCGCAGACGATTTCCTTCTTTTTTCAATGGTCAGCGAATCATTCTCGTATGATGATGAATACGATGACGATACACTGGATGAATCAGATACTGAAGACGATTTCAGTGATGATACCAGCGATGAATCTCTTGATAAATTCGATGATGATGCTGAGCTTTTTGAAGATGCTTTCGACGAGGAAGAAGACCCCGAAGAACCGTTTGATGATTATGAAGAAGAAGACGGATACGGCGGCATACCCGATGACGACGAAGAACTCTCCGATGAAGAGGACTTCGACGACATCGATGACGACGACAAATAATCAGACAGAATGGAAATCTATAAGATTTCCTGCGTGCCATAATTTTTCAAGATCATAAAAATCCCGCGCATTTTCAGACATAAGGTGAATCACTATAGTGCCGAGATCGATGAGATTCCAGTCGTCACCGTCCGACATTTTCCTGTTCGTCAGGCGTATTTCAAGATCGTTGCCCTTGGCATAGTCTTTTGCCTGTTTGTACAATCCCTGCCAGTGAGCCGAGCTCGAAATCGTCACAATGATAAAGTAGTCGGTCCAGCTGTTAAGCTGTGAAATATCGAGAAGTGCAACATCCTTTCCCTTTCCGTCTTCCATAAGTAAAGCCAGTTCTTTCGCTTTTTGTTCCGCATTTTTCATATAAAACCCTTTGTTTATTTTTCCGACGGCCGGACATAGCGGCCGTCAAAATCCTCGCCGAGGATGATAGTAAAATCGACGTTTGCCGCAGTATCGGTTCCTGCATCATCGGGTTTTACTTCCTCCTCACGGATATTCGTGCAATGTATAAAATCACCGACCATTTTGGCAATTTCCTTATTTCCGATATGGTCGATGATTACCGTATTTTCATAATCGTTCCGGGCCGCATTCAACGTACTCAGAATGTCGTAGCTTGCATTCTGAAACAGGATTGCCGTATTATGAGCGAGCCCCTGTACGCTTGTGCCGTTCTGTATTTCGAGCACGTAGATCCGGCTCGTCTTTGTGCTTCCCGTCGAGATGAGCATATTCGTCGACTGAGCAACAGCCTGCTTGATGAAATCGCCGCCGTTGAGCGGAAAGACAAGAATCTTACCGTCGACGTTGCGTGCCGAACCTGTTACGTTCTGCTTCATAATATATTCCGTATCCATTCCGGAAAGAAGCGTCATAAGTTTGTAAAAATCCTTCTGCTCAAGATTCGTCGACAAAAGCGACGAATACGCACTGAAATTTCTTTTTCCCAGAATGACCGATTTATAATCACTAAGCTGTGTAAAAAACGCAGTCATGACATTCTGGTAACGCTCGTATATGTCCGTATCATTTTCTTCAGGGAGACGATAGCGCAGATATACGGAAATTTTATCACCGTCAAGCGTTACCGCTCCCGACGGAAGAAGCCAGCGTTCGCCGTTGTCGGAAACAGCGTCTATCGGCTCGGGAATAAAAACTCTCATACCGCCCATCATATCCGAAAGTTTAACAAAATCGGCAAGCGTGACTATAGTATAGAACGGTATTTTTGTTCCCAGCAGGTTTTCTATTTCGCTCTTGTAAACGTCAATACCCTTTTCTTTGTAGATAGCGGCAATACCGTCGACTCTTCCGAGACTGCTGTAAATAGCTCCGATATTCGCGGGAATATTCACGATTGCAGACTTTTTCGATACAGGATAATAGACGAGCATCTCCGTCATAATCGCATCGCCCGGTTCGTCTTCCATTACATACAGAACACGAATCACCTGATCGTTCTCAAGACTTTCGCCGACCGTATCGGTACGCAGAGAAAACGCCACGACAATGCTTACCGACGCTATGACGAGAACTATCAGAATAAGAAAAAGCAGACCTTTCTGTTCATCGCGCATGCGCATCTTTTTTCTCCAGAGATTCGAGCAGCCTTTCCGATTCAGGGGCTACCGTATATCCTTTTTTCTCAAGATATGATATTCCGTCAGTCAGAACAATCTTAACAAGTTCGTCAAGCGACAGTTTCGAAAGTCTTTCCTCGTAATCTTTAGTCACGTACCCGCGGCCGGGTTCAATCTTGTCCGCAACGTAGATTATTTTCGCAAGATCGCACATATTTTCCGCCCCGAACGTATGATCGGCGACGGCCTGCAGTATTTCGCCGTCGTGAATGCCGAAATCCTCCGCCATTTTTACTGCCGCGGCACGTCCGTGAAGCAGCGCAGGTTTTTTCTTTTCCAGCGGCGTGATGCGCTGCCCGTCGTGCAGGGCAAGCGAAACGAGCAGTTCATCGCTCATGTCCTTGCACATATCATGACCGATGCCAGCCAGATATCCGCGTTTTTCATCTATACCGTATTTCCGGCACAGTTCCTGCGCAGTTTCCGCCACGCGCAGAGAATGTTCATACCTGCTCTTTTTTACGGCCGCCAGCGTATACAGACGGATTTTTTCCGTTACAACGTCATAATCGGGAGAATTATTTATATCCATAGAGTTTTCTTTCTATAATATACTGAAAAACAGGCTCCGGTACAAGGTAACGCCAGCTTTTTCCTTCCGCAATGCGCGCGCGTATCTCCGTCGACGAAACCGTTATCACCGGGTTTTCAAGCATGATATGCGGATACGGAAATGTTCCGGCAGCGGAATCGAAAACATATCCGCCCGTGTACGCACCGGCCGGTTTGTTTCTAAACGCCGCCGTGTCGACACCGTCGCCGTCTTCGTAGCGGCGCGCAATGACGATGTCCGCCGTCCGCGCGACGTCGGCCGCACGGTACCACTTGTCGAATTCCGCAGCCGTTTCCTGCCCGATGATAAGAGCCGGCTTTCCCTCGAGCACGTCTTTGTACCTGACGGCAACGTACTGAAGCGTATCATACGTGTACGATACACCGCCGCGCGTAATTTCGCATGGTTCGGCGGTAAAGTGTTCCGACACGGTACAAAACGCGCGCACCATTCCGAGCCTGTCTTCCGGCGAAACAGCGTTCGAAAGTATTTTGTGCGGAGGGATGAACGTCGGCACAATAAGTACCTTGTCGTATCCGAGTTCCTTTACCGCGGTCTCGGCGAGCATCGCATGGCCGATATGCAGCGGATTGAACGTACCGCCGAGCAGGGCAATCTTCAATTTATCAGCCTTCACTTCCGGGATACTGCACTTCGTCCGCGTCATCCACGGAGCGGGTCGCAAGAAAATCCGGACCGCCGGACGTTTCTGCAGGGACGGAACGACTTTCCAGTTTATCGACCATCCTGATAATCTGCAGTTTCGCAGCGCGCATGTTCGTATTCGCAAGAACGGAAACGGGAAGTACCGGCGTCTCCGGTTCTTCTTTTCCGATTGTCCCGATTATTTCCCGCGCGCGTTCCTCGGCTCCCTCAACGTCTATTTTGTTGCAGAGTACGATGCGCGGCTTCACGGCGAGTTCCTTCGAATAGGAAGCAAGCTCATTTCTGAGCGTGCTGTATGCGGTACGGTAATTCTCGTCGGAACAGTCTATCATGTAAATAAGACATGATGTGCGCGAAATATGCTTGAGAAACTTTATGCCGAGCCCGGCGCCTTCCGACGCCCCCTCGATGATTCCCGGGATATCTGCAATGATAATATCGCGGTCGTCGTCCGCACGAAGCACGCCGAGATTCGGAATTTTCGTCGTAAACGGATACGGTGCAATCTTCGGGCGGGCGTTCGTAAACGCATTCAGGAGAGACGATTTCCCCGCATTCGGAAATCCGACGAGTCCCGCATCAGCCATGATTGAAAGCTCAAGGCGGAGTTTCTTCACTTCCCCCGGTTTCCCCGGATGAGCATAGCGCGGCGCCTGATTCGTCGAAGATTTGAAATGCACGTTACCCCATCCGCCGTTTCCGCCGGAAAGGAACACAAACAGTTCGTCTTCGCTCTCGTTTGTAAAATCGTGGATAAGTTCGTCCGTTTCCTCATCGCGGATCGTCGTTCCCGGCGGAACGGGAATTACAACGTCCTCTCCGTCCTTTCCGTACTTATTCCATCCCGACCCGTCGGAACCGTTCTGAGCCTTAAACACAACCTGATTGCGCAGTTTTGCAAGAGTGCGCATATTCCGCTTTATGCAGAACACGACATCACCGCCCTTCCCGCCGTCACCGCCGTTCGGACCGCCGCGCGGAATATATTTTTCGCGTCTGAATGCGATGCAGCCGTTTCCGCCTTTTCCCGACCGCACCTCAATTACAGCTTCATCTGCAAACTGTAACATATAACCACCTTATTATGCATGCAAAAAAAATACCCGGTACAGATAGACTGAACCGGGTAGTATCATTTTGTCTCGCAGAAAATTCTATTGCTTATTCGTTCACCGGCGTGACAGAAACAAGTTTTCTGTTCATACGCTCGTGGTAAGTGACTTTTCCGTCCGCAGTCGCAAAGAGACTGTCGTCTCCCGCTTTCATGACGTTGTCACCGGGATAGAATTTCGTTCCGCGCTGTTTGACGATGATAGAACCGGCTGTTACCGTTTCTCCACTGAATTTTTTTACTCCAAGATATTTCGGATTCGGGTCGCGTCCGTTTTTTGCGCCGCTGCCGCCTCTGGTTCTTCCCATAGTATTCTCCTATTTGCCATTTTGTATCCGCAATTCAACATTGCCCGGATATTCCTCCGCAATCGAAACAAGTCCGTGCTCAAGAAAATCTCCGGCATATACAAGCCTCGCGTCCGTTTCCGGGGAGGGCTTTTCCGCACAGGCGCTGAAAAAAAGCGTTCCCCGTGCCGATGTATCAGCTTCCAGTCGTATACCGGCCGAATCAGCAAGTGTCTGCATCGTCGTCCTCAGCAAAACCGTGACAGCGCTGCACACAATATCCGCACCGGCTTCGGCAAATCCCGCGTGACCTTCCGCTCTGCATGATCGGAAAGCACCGTTGCCGCCGCGTATCAGAAGCACAGAAGTCATTACGCTACGGTAATGTCCTTTACAGTCACCTTAGTATACTGCTCGCGGTGACCGATAAGGCGGTGATAGTCCTTCTTTGATTTGTATTTGAGGACGAGGACCTTCTTATCGCGGAAAGATTCGCCGACTTCGATCTGGACCTTAGCACCTTTTACAAACGGTGTCCCGACACTGACTTTATCTCCGTCGCTTACAAGCAGAACGGAATCAATATCAATCGTTGCGCCTTTTTCAGCGTCAAGTTTGTCGACTGTCAGCACAGAACCTTTTTCTGCTTTGTACTGTTTGCCCTTATATTCAACAAGTGCGTACATATAAAATACCTCTACTAAAAAATAATGCAAGCAAAGCAGCCGCAGTATTAAACGGGGATAGATACTACAAGCCGTCTTACAATACGTGTAAGGTAAATATTATCAGAAAGGAGTGAGGTTAGTCAAGAGTAAAATGACCTGCCCAACAGGATGGGCAGGTCATTTTACGTCTCCTATAACTAGAAAATGCGAAAGCATTTTCTTCCTTCGACTTCCTATTTTCCTCCGCGCACGTATATCAGAACTTGTACGTTCCCGTTGTAATCGTTCCGCCGTTCGAATAAACGTCGAAGTTCACGTTTTTCTTCGCTTTTCCGAGCTCTTCATAGAATTCCTCAAGCGATTTTACCGCCTTCCCGTTCACCGCCGTTATGATGTCGCCGTTCTGAAGCCTGAGCGCCGCGGCAGGAGATTTTTCCTGAACGCCGGTGACCGCAATGCCTTTAACTTTACTGTCGTCGAGCTTGAGTTCCTTGCGCGTGTCGTCCGTGAGAGGCACGGCGATGAATCCCGGCCAGAGTTTGCCGTTGTCCGCGGAAATCTTCTCCGAACGTTCCTCAATTTTCACGGTAAGCTCAATGTCTTTTCCGCCCCGCTGCACTCCGAACTTCGCCGTCGTTCCCGCTTCAAGATTTCCCACGTCGCGCACGAGCTGATTGACGCTCTTCACTTTCTTTCCGTTAAGAGCCGTGATAAAATCACCGGGCTGCATTCCGCCTTTTTCCGCAGGCGATCCCATGAAAATCTGGGAAGCGAATGCACCGGTCGTGTCTTTTACGCCGAGCTCGTCTTTATACTCGTTCGTAACGTCTACAAGAGACACGCCGAGCCAGCCGTACGTGATTTTTCCCTTGCTGATGAAATCGTCGACTGCATTCCTGATGTTGTTGATCGGTATGGCAAATCCGAGTCCCTGCGAGCCGCCTGACTGAGACGCAATCCACGTATTAATTCCGATAACCTCACCGTAGATGTTCACGAGCGGACCGCCGGAATTACCCTGATTGATTGCCGCATCAGTCTGAATAAAATCATTGATATTGCCGATGTCGCTTCCCGAACGTCCTGTCGCACTGATAATGCCCTGGGTGACGGACTGACTGTAGCCGAGCGGCGCGCCCATTGCAAAACAGATGTCGCCCGTATGCGTCTGATCCGAATCTCCCAATTTTGCAACGGGAATCGAGTTATCGCCCGATTCGAACGAAACGAGCGCTATATCCATCCTGGAATCGGATCCGACGAGCTTTCCGTCAAATTCGCGTCCGTCGTTGAGTTTGACTGATATTTTCGTTGCGCCGCCGGCAACGTGGTTGTTCGTCAAAACATAAATAGTATTACCGGTGCGGCGTACGATTACACCCGAACCGAGTCCCTTCTGTTCATACTGCTGCTGCTGGTCGTTGTTTCCCTGATTCGGCATACCGAAGAAAAAGAACGGCAGGTCGTCAAGAGGATTCGCCTGCACTGTCTTTGTCTCCGTCACGTCGACTTCTACGACGGAAGGAAGAAGCGTATCGCTGATAGCGCGGAATGAATCCTGCATAGCCTGCAACACTTTAAGAGAATCTGCCGGGACTGGAGAATCCGTGCGTGTTTCCGCAAAGGCCGTATCCGCGCTTCCGTTTACAGGCGATTTGCGGCAGGAAAGGGAAACTACTGCAAATGTAAGAACAGCAGCACATGAAATCCCGATAATCCTTTTAGTCCATGTTTTCATTGTAAAACCTCCGATGTGCAGCGTATCCGTGCTGCATCATTGCTGTTAAAATAATAAAAAAGGAACATCAAATGTTACAAAAAAATGATGTTCCTTTATAAATTTCTGTTAGTTTAAATATTAAAGTTTACGCCGGTTAATGCACGGTACAGTAATCAGTGTATTAATGGCCGTAAAAACAGTTTATTTTGCGTAATTGAGATCGGTAAGGATTTCCGTGTGGTCGGCAAAAACAGCCACAGTGTGTTCTTCATGCGCCGAGGCTTTACCGTCCGCAGTGACGACTGTCCATTCATTACCGGAAAGCAGCACATCGGCCGTACCGAGATTGATCATCGGTTCAATGGCAAGAACCATGCCTGTCTGTATGCGCGGGTTCGGACCGCGGCTCGGACAGTTCGGTATGCTCGGATCTTCATGCACGTCAAGACCGACACCATGCCCGCAGTAATCGTATACGACACCGTAATTATGACGCACAGCAATGTCGTTGACCGCATTTGAAATGTCGCTGATACGGTTGCCGGGAATGCAGGCCGCAATGCCGGCTGCAAGGCACTCGAGCGTCACGTCGTCGAGTTCTTTCCATTCCGGGCGGACGCTGCCTATAAGCAGCGTGTGCGTCGAATCGCTGATGTATCCGTCAAGGTCAATGCCCGCATCGATTGAAACCATGTCGCCGTCGTGAATGATTTTTTTCGCCGACGGAACACCGTGGATAACTTCTTCGTTTACGCTGATGCACACGGCACCCGGGAAATTCTCCCGGTACCACGCGGGCTTTCCGTGATGGGAAATAATAAAATGCTTGCAGATGTCGTCCACTTCTTTCGTCGACATGCCGGCCTTTACCTGCGGAATAATTTCGTTAAACATATCCGCAAGCAGGTGACATGATTTTCTGATACCTGCAATCTCTTCGTCGTTTTTAAGTCGTATCATGTATTAAACCTCTGAAATAATTCACTCAGTAATCCGCAGCCGCCCTGAAGCCTCATGTACGGGACAAGACCTTCCTTACGCCTGCGGTCCGCGAAGCTTCCTCCAGACAAATGTCCGCAGTGCGCTCGTCGCCCATTTTTTTATAGAGAAGCGCCATTTTCCGCAGAAAAAAAGCATCATCCGAAGACGTGAATCCTAAATCGAGCGCGCGTTCCCACGCATCAAGGACAAGCTCGTCGTTCACCGTTCCTTCGATGTTCTGCTTCAGTATATGGAGCGTAAACTCCATAACCTCCGGGAAAAAAAGGCGGAAATATTCATAACTGTATTCCATTTTGATTATCTGCTCAAGCAGCAGAAACGCGTCGTAATATTCACCGCGGATCGAAAGTTCCTCCGCAAGTATGTATCCGTAATCCATGAAATCTTCGCGCGTGAACCACTTTTTGAGACTGAATCCCGCATGATTCGTCGACATCCGTTTGAATTCGGCGACCGCTTCATTTTCACGGTGATGCATAAGATCCCAGAAAATCAGTTTCGCGCGGCTCTCTTCGTCCTGCCGTTCCGTAAGCCACGTATGATAGTCGAACGATTCGCCGTGTTTCCGGTGAATATGATATCTGGTAAAAAAGGACTGATCGAATATCGAACGCTGCCGGGCATCGGAAAGAACATCATATGCCCTTACGAGACGGCGGAACGCCTCTGCCGATTCGGAATTATTAACCTGCGCCGTATCAGGATGAAGTTGTTTTGCTTTCTGTCTGAATGCGCGCCTGATTTCTGCAGCCGAAGCGTCACGGCGTACACCTAGAATCTCATAACAGTTTTCCAAACGAGAATCCCTTTTTACGATATTTTAAACAGCTGCTCTATATCTTTTTGTTTTACGACGAATACCGAACAATGCGCGTTTGCGATTATTTCGCCGCGGGAAGCGGAAACGACGTTCCGGTGGCCCGTACTGCCGGGCACATACGTTTCGTCGGATTCTCTTCCGCCGAGCAGAATAAGATCCGCTTTGTAGTCGTCAGCCACCGTGATGATTTCCGACCAGACGGCGCCTTTCCGCAGTTCAAGTTCCGCCGTCACGCCTTTCGTCTTTGCAAGGTCGCCGACGTACGTAAGATAGCGGTCTCCGTCGGCGGTCAGGTTCGCTTCATACGCCTCACGCTCGTCGGCGGCGAAAAATTTCGACAGTGTCAGCTGCTTGATTGTAGCTGTATCGACGACATATACCACCTTCAAATCGAGATGATATGTTTTCGCCATGATAATGCCGTACATCGCGGCATGAATCGACGTCTGCGAACCATTAACGGCGACAACAATACGATTGAAAAGAGGCTTGTTCATTTTTCCTCCGACCGATTATTACTACGGTTTTTCAATGCTTTGAGAACGAACACGTTTTCGCGTTCCCGTTCTTCCAATACACTTTCTATATATACTTTCGTTTCGCGGGTCTGCGGGATAACCATTTTGTCGAGCGCATTGACGCGCCGCTGGGTCTTCTTGACCTCGCCGGCAAGCCGCCACACGATCGTTCTGATTGACGCCATTTCGGTAAGAAGCGATAGAAGTCTGAAAAATTGGACCATAACTTCGTCGCTGTCCGCAAACGTCCCCATGTACGAATAAAACAATTCCTTTTTCGGGAGTTCCACGTCAAGGGACTGGAACGACATACCGCCGAGCGTGACCTGTTTTTCGTGCATAATGAAATCGTAGTGGACAGCATGTGATATACGTTCAACCTGATCGCTTCCTACGGTCATAAGCATTTTTATAAACGCAGGATACGCTTCGTTAATAATTTTATCTATATCGCGTTCAAGAAGTTTCACCCGCTCGACCATGTGCATGAGTTCCATAACGAGGATTTCGCGCTTCTGTTCGAGAAGGTCGTACCCGTCCTGCGAAACAACAAGCTGTTCTTTCATGGCGAGGAGGTTTGATTTTGTCGGCGCAATGTTCAGTTTTGCCATCGTTTATTCCTGCGGTTCGGTACCGCCTGCAGCTTCTTCTTTCGGCATATACTTTTCGATGAACTGCGGTTTGATGCGGTACAGCTCTTCGCGTGGGAGCGACGCAAGAATTTTCCAGCCGAGATCGAGCGTCTGCTCTATCGTGCGGTCCTCATATTCATCCTGCGTAAGGAACTCCTTTTCAAATTTATCACCGAATTTAAGATATTCACGGTCAAGCGTGGACAATTCTTCCTCGCCGATAATAGCCGAAAGGTTTCTTACCGACTTCACCTTTGAATACGAAGCGAACAGCTGGCTCGCAACGTTCGCATGATCCTCGCGCGTCATGACTCTGCCGTCCTTCGTTACACCGATACCGTCCTTCATAAGACGGGACAGGCTCGGAAGACCGGCGACCGGCGGATACAATCCTTTCTGCGACATTTCCCTGTCAAGAACAATCTGCCCTTCGGTAATGTAACCGGTAAGGTCGGGAATCGGGTGGGAAATATCGTCGTTGGGCATCGAGAGAATCGGTATCTGGGTAATCGAACCGGAGGAACCTTTGATACGTCCGGCGCGTTCGTACAATTCGGCAAGGTCGGAATACAGATAGCCCGGATATCCTTTGCGGCCCGGAACTTCGCCGCGGGTCGTGGAAATTTCACGGAGCGCTTCGCAGTAGTTCGTCATGTCGGTGAGCACGACGAGAACGTGCATACCCTTTTTAAATGCCAGATATTCGGCCGCAGTAAGAGCGCAGCGCGGAGTGATGATTCGTTCGATCGACGGCGCGTCCGCAAGCGACTGGAACATGACGACCTTCGAAAGAACGCCGGACGCTTCGAACGTGTCGATAAAGAAACGAGCAACGTCGTATTTGATGCCCATGCCCGCAAACACCATGACGAACTGTTCATCGCTGTTGCGGAGTTTCGCCTGCCTGATAATCTGCGCCGCAAGTTTGTTGTGCGGAAGACCGTTGCCGCTGAAAATTGGCAGTTTTTGACCGCGTACAAGCGAATTCATTCCGTCGATTGCGGAAATTCCCGTCTGAATAAAATCGCGCGGATACACGCGCGCGTACGGATTGATCGGGTTGCCGTTCACGTTCACCATTTCCGACGAGATTATCGGCGGATAGCCGTCGATCGGTTCGCCCAATCCGTTGAAAATACGTCCGAGAAGTCCCTCGCCGACGCGCAGTTCAAGCGGCGTGTCGAGGAATTCGAACGACGTCATGTCAAGATCAAGACCCGTCGTGCTGCCGAAAATCTGAACGACAGCCGCAGTTTCAGACACATCTATAATACGGCCGACCCGCTTTTCACCGTAACGGTCACGCACACATACCGTTTCACCGTAAAATACATTTTCGCTCCGGCGCACTACGACGATAGGACCGTCTACCGACGCAACACCGCGGTATTCTATACCTTTCATACTGCACCTGCCTTGCGGTACAACCGCTGAAGCTCACCAATCTGGCTTTCCAGATGAATTTTAACTTCCTGAATCTTGTCGACTTCATCGTTAGTATACTGCGACTTGATGCGGACAATCTCGTCGCACACAGGAAGGCTCGTCACATTAACAAGCGGTGCGCCGTTTTTAATAACGTCAAGCGCCATTTTATAGAAATTCATCATGAGAACGAGAATCATAATCTGCTTTTTGGATACACAGAAACAATCGACGTCATCAAATGCATCCTGCTGCAGGAATCCGTTCTTTATCATCTCGGCAACCTTAAGGATAAGGCGTTCGGAATCGGGCAGTGCATCAGGTCCGATGAGACTGACAATCTGCTGAAGACGCTGTTCGCGCTTGAGCAGATCAAGCGCCTCAAGACGCACTCCCGCCCATTCGGGTTCGTTCTTTTCCCACCAGCCCTTCACTTCATCTGCGTATTCCGAATACGAGTCAATCCAGCCGATAGCCGGATAATGGCGCGCGTTGGCAAGATCTCTGTCCAGAGCCCAGAAACAGCGGATAAAGCGCTTCGTATGCTGGGTGACCGGTTCGGAAAAGTCACCGCCCGGCGGAGAAACCGCACCGATGACGGAAACTGAACCTTCCTTGCCGCACAGCGAATTGATTCGTCCTGCACGTTCGTAGAAGCTTGCAAGCCGCGTCGGAAGATATGCGGGGAATCCTTCCTCCGCAGGCATCTCCTCCATACGACCGGAAAGCTCACGGAGCGCTTCCGCCCACCGGCTCGTCGAGTCGGCCATAACTGCGACAGCCATACCCATGTCGCGGTAATACTCTGCGAGCGTAATGCCGGAATACAGCGAAACTTCACGCGCAGCGACGGGCATGTTCGACGTATTGGCAATAAGAATAGTGCGTTCCATAATGGAACGTCCGGTGCGCGGATCGATAATTTCGGGAAATTCCGTAAGAACTTCGGTCATTTCGTTGCCGCGTTCGCCGCAGCCGATATAGACAATGAGATCAGCGTCGCACCATTTTGCAATTGCGTGCTGCGTCATAGTCTTACCGGTTCCGAAACCGCCAGGAATTGCGGCAGTACCGCCCTTCGAGAGCGGGAAAAACACGTCTATGACGCGGAGTCCCGTAACGAGCGGCTGGGAAACGGAAAGCTTGTCCGTATACGGCCGCGGCTTTCGCACCGGCCAGTACTGCGACATCTTAATTTCCTCGCCGAGCTCAGTCGTTCCGATGACGTCGTCGATCGTATAATCGCCCGTGCCTTTGAACGTCTTGAGCACCCTGCCCCGTACATCGGGCGCAACCATGACTGTATGAAGAATCGACGGCGTTTCCCTTACTGTTCCGAGCGCAATGCCCGGAGCTATGGGAGTGCCGGCAGCAACAGGACTTCCGTCCGCTGATTTTCCGGTTTCAAAATGCCATATCTTTTTCGAGTCGAGCGGTTCAGTACGCTGCCCCGGAAGCAGAAATGCACCGCCTGATTTATCGTCGTACATGGACTTAAGCGGGCGCTGAATGCCGTCGTAAATAGTACCGACAAGTCCGGGTCCGAGACGAAGAGAAAGCGGACGGCTGTGGCATACGACTTTTTCACCGATATGCATGCCGGTATCTTCCTCATATACCTGAATCGTCGCCTTTCCTTTATTTTGACGTATAATCTCGCCGATGAGATTCTTTTCACCAACATCGACAACGTCGTACAAACCGCATCCTTCAAGCCCTTCTGCAAAAACAATCGGTCCTGAAATGCGGGTGATTTTTCCTTCAATATCCATCAGCTCAGCCTCCCGCCGAATAATGTCGAGGCCAGTTCAGCCCGGTGTCCGCTTTCAAGCTCACCGACAATCTGTGAGATTGTAAGACGACAACGGATTGTTTTATCATCCGTCTCAAGGATTACTCCCTCTTTGACAGTAAGACCTTCAACCGGATCATCCCCGCTTTTTTCATATTCAATCTGCCCGCAGGAAACGGCCGGTACGCCGTACTTCCCGAGCGCTTTTTTTACATCGTCAGTTTTAAAACCGAATACATATGCGTTCACTTTCTTCGAACCGATTATATCCTTATACTTCCCGTAACGGTCCATAACAAGATCAAGACGTTTTGATTCAGGGAGCGATTCAAGATACTCGTTTATGCCCTTTATTATTGCCGATTCAATATAAGAAACAAGAAAACGCTGTTTTTCAAGCGGAAGCGAAGCATCCTGATCTTTCTGAAACGCTTCTATTTTTCTTTTGTAGGCGGAGTCTTTTTCAGCTTTTACAGCAGTAATCCGGCCTGCAACATTATCGAGCAGTGCCTTTCCATCTGAATCGGCCTTTAACAGGATTCTCTCTGCTTTTTTCCGTGCGTCGGTTTCGATTTCCTTGTCAAGAACCTCAGTCGAGCGTAATTCTTCCATGCTATGCTCCTACACCAGCTGTACGCCATGTATTTTCGACATACTATACCTTTACACCAATCGCTTCCCCGATTGCGTCGGTAAGTGTTCTGCGCCCTGCCAAATGTCCGTTTAATCCGGGCACTTCGACAATAAGCGGATATTGTCCCGTTTTCTGCCAGTCGAGCTCTTCGTCTTGTATGAGCGAAGCCGCATTTTCAGTCAGAATAAGGACCCGGGGAATTTCATCAACCGGGACGGAAGCTGTTCCGCCCTTGCCGGTGACGCGGCTGAACGAATCAAGCACTTCCTGGCGTGTTTCCGCTACAACACCGGTAACACCCACCAGACGGAATGCGAGAACCATTTCCCGTTCACCGATAATAAAGTACTTCAAAACTCATACCTTTACATGATGATGATGAGCAGTCCGACCAGGAATCCCCACAGACAGATACCTTCCGCAAGACCTACAAACGGAAGTGCCTTTCCCGAAAGATCAGCGTTTTCCGCCATAGCACCCATAGCTGCCGCACCGATTTTGCCGACGGCCATACCGCCGCCGATGCATGCGATGCCTACCGCGAGACCTGCTGCGATATATTTCATCCCTGCACTGGCATTACCCGCGGGAGCCTGCGTTTGAACTGCCGGTTGTCCTTCAGCAGCCGGCGGATTCGTCTGAGTCTGTCCGAAAATCGCAGTCAATGAAAAACATGCAAGAACAGCAGCAACAGCAAAAATTTTCTTGTTCATACTAAATACCTCTTTCACTCTATTATCAGCCGGCAATACAGCCGGACAAACATCCTCATTATGCTTCAACTTTTCCGTATGTGAACTGGAAAGGTTTGAACTCACTCCCCGTCTCGTTGAAAAACTTCGAGAAAAACTCATAGTACTGAAGACGGACAACCTGAATTGCGACAATCATGCCCTCAAGTACGACGACAATGGCATTTCCTATAATCATGACGAATATTCCGCCGACAGGTCCGCTCATTTTCGTCATCGTAAGGATAATGTAGCCGAGAACGGCATGCGCCAGTGCAAACGCGCCCACACGCAGGAAACTCACCGTATTAGACAGATACGTCGAAACAACTTCGATCAGTTCGACAAAGCCCGATATGACCATAGAGCCGATTCCGTTTTCCACGACGGGACGCTCACCGTCCAAGAGGCGCTCGAACGGTTCTCCGAACGCGGCGCAGAAAAGCGTCACTCCTATTATAATCCAGTCGTACAGCGCAATCGTGTGATGGAATGCGGCCATGCGCACAACCATGGCGATGACGTACCAGAAGAAACATGCGCCCGCAAGCCCCGTCTTTCCGAACAGCGCCCCGCCGATTTTACGCTGCGTGAACTTATTGATGATATTTATAACCAGCCCGATCGAATTGATGATGAAGCCGATACCGACCGCAATGCCGAACATAATAAACATTGTCTTCGTGTTCGACGCGGACGGCATGAGTTTGATAATCGGCGCGTGCGGATTGCCGAACAATCCGGTAACCCAGTACGAGAACGGTTCCAGCACCGACTCGGTCGCAAAAAATTCCCCTTCGAGCAGCCCCATTATCATACTGCTTACGCCGACCGCCATAAAAACGGGCGCCGACTTATTGTAACCGCCGATTTTCAATATGTTCTTTTCCAGCAGAATACCGACGATGAGAATGACAAGTCCCTGACCGGCGTCTCCGAACATAATGCCGAACAAAACCGTGAAAAACAGCGCGACGAACGGAGTCGGATCAATCGTGCCGTACACCGGAGCGCCGTAGCTGAATATCATGCGCTCGAAGCTGCCGACAAGTTTCCGGTGGTGAAGCTGAACGGGAACCTGTTCCTTTCCGTTGATAACCGACGGAACCTCCGACGGCAGATATTCGCGGATGGCGATGCGGCCTTCCGTAAGCTGATCAAGATCCTTCATGGCAGTCGGACAGTCGCGCGCGGGGAGCCATCCGGTAAGGCGGTACACGAGTTCGGTGGATTCAAGCCGGGACTCGACATTCTGAATCTGCATACCGATTGAGAACGAGCCGAGCAATGCAAGAAGCTTTTCCCTGTGGGTTTCCGCAAAATTACCGCGCTCCTTATTGATCTCGTCGACTTTTCCGGCAAATTCCTGCTTCTGTTTCTTGAGACTTTCAAGAACGTCGTCGGGGATACCCTTAAAATCCTGCGGTATTTCCATATTCACAAAATCGAATTTCTTAAGCTCCGTGTCGAGGGCGAAACGGCCTTTCTTCGAGGAAGCCGCGAGAATGCGGGAATTATCGTCGCCGAGCGGTACGATAACGGCACGTTCCCCGACGGCATCCTTCAATGCCTCAAACAGTTTCGAATCGATTCGGCCGATGCGCAAAGACAGAAATGAAAGATGCTCCAGTTCCGAATACGACGCTTTCAGATTTGAAAACGCAAGCGCTTCCTTATATGCTTCTTCGACACGCTTCGCTTCGCTTGTGACCGCCGTTACACGGTTTTTCAGTTCGTCGACTGCGGCGAGCAGCTTTCCCGCTTCGGTACGGTCCTCGTCCGAAGGAATCCGGCAGTCAGACGCGTTGTCGGTACGGTCGCCGACGTTAAGGAAAATACGCGTCTGCTGAAGGTTGTCGAAGAATTCGCGGTCAATATTCTGAGGCGCCTTCGAGTTTTTCGAATCGCCGCTCTGCAATTTTGTCTGGAACTGAAAATTTCCTTTCCGGCCGAGATATTCGATTACTGTCGAAATATCCTGTTTAAGAGCCATCAGTTCAATCAAACGCATTTCTGTCGTTCTAGCCATTTCACCCTTCTTGTTACTAAATTACTGGACGACCGCAGGTATACCGGCAAATTTCATCGCCTCTGCCGTATCAACATTCAGTCTTATTCCTTCTGCGGCTGTTCGTATGATATCACACTCGTGCTGCTTGATTTTGAACCACGCAACAAGAGACAAATCCGTAAGAGGATGTGCATGAAACATCTTTTCCGCACGTCTGTACATTCCTGATTTGTACGTATTCTCAACCCAGCGCGGATCTATTTTCCAGATGACACCCTCCTCGTGGGGATTGAGCATATCGGCATATTTCCAGTGTTCCCAGTCGGCATACGTATCGGCGGCTTTGTCGAGAATTTCCACGGCAGGACCGGCAAGCGGGTCGCTGCGCAGCGGTCTGTCGCCGGCACATGCAAGATGCTCGAGGATTTCGTCGCTTTTCATCTCGTAATAGACTTTAAGGCGGAGCGTCCAGATAATATTCGTCATGACAAACGTGTACCGGAAAAAATCAAGCACAGGTTCACGTATTTCACCCGTCACTTCGTTCGCAGCCTCCCACATCATCCTTACATACTGATTGTCGAGTTTTGTGTCTATGTGCTGCTGTTCATGAACGTCGGGAACTTTGTTGTACCACGAAAGCGGTGAATTTTTAGTGATCTTCGCAATATCTGGCCATGCACCGTAATCGAACATGCTGTATTTTCCGAGCTCGACTATATGAGGCATCGACTGCTCTTTCGCGCAGAGCGCAGCTCCGAGCTCCTTGAGGTTCTCGATGTCGTAAAAATAAAGCATGTCGGTAAGAATTTTATGCGGATAGTCGTACATTTCCACAAGTGAAGTGTACTGCGCAATGAACCGCTTTTCCGCCTCTTCCTCAATTCTCTGCCCCAGAAGCGTCTGGGGGATAAGAGGTACTTCCGTATTAAAAACAAGCGTCCATAATTCAGGAAGTGATTTTGCGGTAAAAAGTTTTGATGCCCGCGGTCCCGTGAAGACACTGCCGAGCATACCAGAAGCCTTTGCGTAAACAAAAGCAGAAGCACCGGAGTATTCCATCTTGAGCCTCTGTCAGTTTACAGCAAATAACGTATCAAGCAGTTTGGTAAACGGCTGAATATCCTGTTCACTGTTCTGAACGTCCGATTTATACCGGCTGATTGTTTCACTGTGTTCGCGGGCAAGCTCTGCTGTCCGGGACTTATAATCCGCTTCGAATCCGGCAATTACAACATCATACTGTTTTTTGTATTCCGCTTCCGCCTGTGCACGGGAAGCTGCAATGCGTTTATCCGCTTCCGCCTGCGCTCCAGATATCAGTTCTGAAGCCTTATGTTCAACATTAAGCAGGTGATTAATAACATTAACTTCTGTTTCCGCCATATTTGCTCCTTGCAACCCCTACAAGTGCCCGTATAAAATTTCTCTACTCCTGCGGCTCCGTCTCAAAATTGTACAACGCGTCGTACACTTCCTGCGGAGTCTTTTTTTCCATAATTACTTTCATAAAATCAGGGTGCTGCAGGACAGATGCGACATCTTTCATTGTCTGAAGATGCGATTCAGTGTCCCCCTGCGCAAACAGCAGCATAATAATAAAATTAACGGGAGTACCGTCCAAAGAGGCGTACTCGATGCCGTCACGGCTCAATCCGACCGCTGCAACCGCCCCGTGAACGGAGCTGCAGACTGCGTGAGGAACGGCAATACCGGGAATAATACCCGTACACATTTTTTCCTCGCGGATAGTAAGAGCTTTGAGCGCTTCCTGCCGGTTGATCCCCGGCTGAGCAGCGACAATCACTTCAAGGAGTTCTTCAAAAACCTCCTCCTTATCAGTGCTCTCCAAATCAACTTTTATATTTGCAGGAGTAATCAGCTTGCTCAGCATATATCTTTCCTTGGCAGACTAATTCTGTCCGCCCTCCGTTCCTGTAGATTCAGTGCCCGCCGCAGATTCTGCCGGAGCAGTGCCTTCATTTGCTGTATCAGCGGATTTCCACCAGCCGCCTGACTGTGTCCCCGTTGAAGAGGATTCCTCCACCGCAGCAGCCGGAGCAAGATCCCGCTGCAGTTTCGGTTTTTTGTTCAGAAGAGCCAGCGACAGCGAAAGAACAAAGAAAAGAGCAACAAGTACGGACGTTGTTCTCGTAAGCACACTTGCTGAATGTGAACCGAATGCCGCCGTTCCGCGTCCGCCGAGCAGACCGCCCATACCGCTGCTTCCGTCATCCTGAACAAGAATAACAAGGACGAGAAAAATGCAGACGATTACAAACGCAACAAGCAGGATAATACCAATAGCACCCATTTTAAACTCCAATTCCGTCTGTCTTCCCGACAGACAGTGTAAGTAGCGTGATTTTGCATAATACTAAACCAATTATTTTATTTGGTCAATAAAACCGCAAATATAAAACATACTTTCCGCTTTTAATAAAAAAAGCTGAAGACCCCTGCACAGTAGAAGTCATCAGCTTATAAGCAGTTTCGGTACGGTTACCGCAGGGAGCACTTCATTCCCTTAAAAAATCAAGTAACCGCTTACAACACACAGATCGGTACAAACGTTTCCGCTTTCAGAGACGCACCGCCGATAAGGCCGCCGTCGATGTCATCCTCCGCGAGAAGCTCGGCCGCATTCGCCGCCTTCATGGAACCGCCGTACTGAATGATTACTCCGTCGGCGACCTGAGGGCCGTAAAGTTTCGCGATATGCCTGCGCACGAACGCGTGAATTTCTTCCGCATCCTGCGGCGTGGCGGTTTTTCCCGTTCCGATAGCCCAGACAGGTTCGTACGCAATCGTCACGTGCGGCATCTGCCCGGCGGTAACGCCCGAAAGTCCTGCGTCGAGCTGGAATGCGCAGATCTGTTCCGCTTTTCCCGCTTCGCGTTCGTCAAGGAGTTCACCGATGCAGAGAACTACGTCGAGCCCGCTGCCAAGAGCTTTGAGCACCTTTGCGTTGATCAGCATGTCGCTTTCACCTATTTCGTGGCGGCGTTCGCTGTGTCCGATGATGACGGTCTCTACGCCGACATCCTTAAGCATAGCGGCCGAAACTTCACCCGTGTGCGCACCGTTGTCCGTCGCTGCGATGTCCTGCGCACCGAGGATGATGTTGCTCCCCTTCACAATCTGCGCGACCGCATCGAGATATACGAACGGCGGCGCTATCATGTATTTGTTGCTTTTGCCTTTAAGTTCTTTGACAAGGTCCTGAGCCAGTTTGACTGCCTCGGCCCTGCTCGTGTTCATTTTCCAGTTTCCCGCGATATAATGTGTACGCATAAAAATCTCCTAAGTAATGAAATGCCGCCACGAAGGGCGGCTTGAACAGAGCAGGTTACTCATTGCAGAAATGTACTGCTCAAAGAGTAACCTGCAGAGCACTGTTTGCACGGATGCAATCAGTGCGTCATTTGGTAGCGAGGATTGCGATGCCGGGCAGTGTTTTTCCTTCGAGGAATTCGAGTGACGCGCCGCCGCCTGTCGAAACGTGGCTCATTTTGTCCGCAAGTCCGAATTTATTGACGGCGGCGACAGAATCACCACCGCCGACTACTGTCATGGCACCGTGTCCGGTCGCTTCCGCAACCATTCTTGCAACTGCTTCCGTTCCCTTTGCAAAGGCGTCGAATTCGAATACGCCGACAGGGCCGTTCCAGATGACAGATTTTGCGGATCCGATGGCTTTTTTGTAAAGCTCAAGCGTCTTCGGACCTACGTCCATAGCCATGAGATTGTCCGGAATTTCGACGTTGTCGACGGCAACGGCTTTTGCGTTCGAGTCGAACGATTCCGCACCGACATGGTCGACAGGGAGAATGACGTCGACGTTCTTTGTCTTTGCATCTGCAAGCAGCTTCTTTGCCGTGTCGATGAAATCATCTTCAACGAGCGATTTTCCGACTTTGTGTCCCTGAGCTTTGAGGAACGTATATGCCATACCGCCGCCGATAACAAGCGAAGATGCATTTTTAAGGAGACTTTCGAGAACGGCAATCTTCGAAGAAACTTTCGCGCCTCCGATAATGGCGACCATCGGTTTAGGCGGATCTTTCAGCATCGGTTCAAGGTATTTCACTTCCTTTTCCATGAGGAAACCGCCGACAGGCTGCGTCTTCATGAATCTGGCGATTGTCGCCGTGGAAGCCTGATCGCGGTGCGCTGTGCCGAACGCGTCGTTTACGAAAATGTCGCCGTACGCCGCAAGTTCTTTCGCCATCGGTTCGCGCTCTTCCGCTGTTTTTGCTGTTTCAGCTTTATGGAAGCGCACATTCTCGAGCATCATGACGCCGCCCTCGGGAAGTGCGTCGATCGCCGCTTTCTGTCCGAGTGCATCGGGAGCGAACACGACTTTGCTGCCGAGTTTTTTCTCAAGATATTCGGCGACCGGCTTCATACGGTTCTTGCCGCTGATGAATTTCTCTTTATCTGCTGCGGTGAACGGTTTTCCCGCTTTCTCGGCTTTTTCCTGAGCTTTTTTCACGTCTTTATCGGGATCGCCGAGATGGCTCATAAGGACAAGGCTTCTCGGTTTCTGCTCGAGAATGTATTTGATTGTAGGCAGAGCTGCAGTAATACGGGTGTCATCCTGGACAACGCCGTCTTTCATCGGAACGTTGAAATCAACACGCATTATGATGCGTTTGCCTTTAAGATCTACGTCTTTTACAGTCTTGATCATAGTGAGAATCTCCTTAACACCGGGCGCAAGCTTTCTGCGGCAGCGTGCGGCACATATAATGATATAGTAAAACTATACAGATTTTTCCGTAAATATGCAACGTTACAGCTTTGTGCCGTAGAACGATTCGTATGTGCGCACCCATGATTCATACGACAGGTCCTTAAGCATCCTGCTGTTTTCAGCCTTCGTCTTCGCCGGATCCGGGTACACCGGCGGCAGAATATGCGCCGTAAAATACGGAAGGCTCACCCCCGCCTCACTCGTCCGGCCGGAATCGGTGAACGTAATGAAAACAGGTACGACGGGTACGCTGTTCGCCGCCGCAAAATGGAACGCTCCGTCCATAAACGGGCGGGGTTTCCTGTAGCACCACCATTCAGATCCCTCGGGGAAAAAGAGCACGCCGATATTGTGCTGCAGGTACCAGTTTACGGCGCTTGTAAACCTGCGGATCAGGGAAGCGCTGTTTTTGAACGGGAGGATTCCGTCCGCCCGCATAAAACTTCCCAGAAGACCGGGTCGATTGTTGAAATCGGCAACCATTATTTTGATTCTCCGGCGTCCGAGCGCATAGTTCACGACAAGCGCGTCGTATTTATTGACGTGATTGCAGACATACACCGCACCTTTCACGCCTCTGAGATTTTCGCGGCCGGTGACAGTCGTACAAAAAACGTTTTTATTCAAACGGCGTATAAAACCGTCCAGATACACCGCGTGAAGGAACCAGTACCCGATTCTGCGGAAAGGTCCCGGCCGGTACGGAAAATTCTCCTTCACCGGCAGGATGCCTTCCGACGTAATCGGATCAAGATGGTCGTTATATGCGCCGCGCGCCTCGGCCGCTTTTATTTTGTCGAGCGTGTCGGGCGTTGTATATGCAAGATCGTAAAAATTCATAATCGCTCAATCCATATTGTACGGAACACTGATTAACAACTTCATGCATTAATCAGCGTTTCCGCGTTTTTATTTGTCTGTCGTTTCGGCTGTTTCCACGCGCGCAATTTCGTCCCACGAAGCCTCCCGCCTGTCGATAATCGCGTGGGAAACAATCGTTATGTACTGCATGTAAAAGAACGGATGAACGAACAGGACGAGAATCCGGCGGACGAACGGCAGCTTCATATCCTTATATGCGACGATGAGAGACGCCGCCGTAAGCAGGAAAAAGATGCCGTACACGGCGCCTATAGCTATGGCGCTCACGTTGAGCAGCGCCCAGTTGAACATACCGTATCTGATGATTTCATATACGCAGCTGACGACGTTTCCGAATGCAATCACGAACATGGACGCAACGTACGCGTATACAAGCCACAGACAGAACATAAAGTAATTGTCGATTATGCTGTGAATGTCTTTTTTGGCAAGAAGGCCGCGCGCATAGATAAAATCGGCATGCGTCAGTCCGGTCATCCATCTTGTCCGGCGCTTGTCGGTCTCGGTAAGCTGCGGCGCCTCCTCCATGTAAAGCTGTGCATACGAATAGTACTGCGTCTTGTATCCCTGAAGCGAACAGTCGCGCTGGAATTCCATATCCTCGGTGAGCGTACTCTTGTAAATCCAGCCGTTCCATTTTTCCACGAGACGCGCGGAAATGAGAATTCCCGTCGTAACGGTCATAGTCGTGTAGCCGTGATCGCTTTTCCAGCGGTTTCCCATATCGTCCATAAACGTCCAGATAAGGCCGTTGCACTGCGTAATGATGTTGCTGTTCCGTCCGTTGTCCTCAAAATAGTTGCGCACGAGTTTCTTGGCGTTGACTACGTCGGCGCCGTCCGCCATCGCGTTGTTCATTTCTTCCATAAATGTCGGTTTAAGAACGCAGTCAGCGTCGACGATGATGAACGCGTCGTATTTTCCCGGATATTTATGAATGATTTTATTGAAACCGAAGTCGAGGCAGTCGCCCTTGCACGTCTGCGTCGTGTCGCAGAATACTTCCGCACCGACAGCGTGCGCATAGTCGTACACTTCGTCGTGAGGATCTTTTACGACGACAAACACGTCGAAATTGCTGCGGTCGTACGTCTGCGCGGAAATTGATTCGAGCAGCGGAATAATCGCTTTGCCTTCGTTGCGGGCAGGAATGAAAAGCGCAAGTTTGTGCTGCACGCCGCTGTGAAGGCGTCTCTGCGGATGCAGGGACGCAAACCAGCAGCGCGCACGCGGATAATATGCAACGGCAAAAATTATTGAAACTAAAATAACTGCATTGATTGTAAACATAAATTTATACCCCTTTCAATCTATTCGACACAGCAGTCTGTCAGACGGTTGCACTTAGGACAATACTGATTAAGCCGAAGGGATGCAACCGGCGAGTCCTCAGTAAAACGCTGATTGCGTCATCAGGATTCAATCAGCGGTCCGTAATGCTCAAGCTGCCTTTTGCATGCAGTATATTTTTCAAGGATGTCGTCATACGCGTGTATATGATAAATAGAATGCATGCGCTCGATTTCCCACGGTTTCACGTTGACCGTATGGTAGAACGGCAGCAGGCGGATCGACTTGCAGAAATGCTGAATCACCGTATTTTTGTGCAGACGGCGCTGCTCGTTGTATTTTACAGGCAGGAACATTTTGCGCGACCGGTACTTGTTCATCGCCGACTGATCGGGAAAAGCCATTTTCTCCGTCCGGCAGCATTCGCGCACGCGTTCAAAAAATCCCGTCTGCTTTATAAAGGCCATGTTCAGCAGCAGAACGCCCGCATTCTGGTAGTCGTACCGGATGAAAATCTTGCCGAGATAATCTATTGCGGCGGCGTATTCACAGCCGGTCATATCGATGTCGAACACCGGCGTCAGATCGTCGTGCGCGACAGTGTCGGTGTCGAGATAGAGGATTTTGTCCGGCAGTCCCGGAACCTCGTCGGCAAACAGCCTCACAAGCGTGTACGGCCCGTAGCTCGTGTTCAGGTTCGGGCTGCCGGACATCTGAGTACGAAACAAATCAGATACGTCCGCAAGATGAATGACGCTGTCGGGATTGACGCGCTGAATAATTTTTTCAAGATAATCAGTCTGTTCCTTACGCACCGGACGCCATTTTGCGTTCATGTCGGACAAATCCATTGTAAGCACAAACACTTCCAGCGGCGTTTTCGTGTACTTTGTTATCGACAGAAGCGAAATCAGCATTCCGTCGAAAACATTCTCGTTACCGCAGTATAAAAGGGGAATCATATGTTTCCTCCATGCTCCTGTTTTCTGTATATAATGTGTTCATACGTCGAATTCCGGCTCCGGCTGCGCATTGTTTCGTAGACGCGGTTACGGAGGTCCCTGATGCCTTCTTTTCTGGGAAGTTCGGGATTGACGGAAAAAGGTCCGTCGACGAATATCGTCATATTCACTCTGCCGCTCCGGCCGCGCTGCTGATATGTCGTCGTTAAGCAGTACGTCTTCAGGCCGTACATGACGGGATACCTGAACGAATCGTCGGGAAACGGCCGAATTCCCGTATAGTACGGCCATATATGCGCCTCGGGGAAGACTGCTATGCACGTATTATTCTTCGAAAGTTCAGCAAGGTAATTCATGTAATTGCGCATTCCCGAAATTTTGTTCGGCAGCGGGACTGCGCCTACCATCTTCATGAACGTAAGCGTTCCGGGCAGCGACACGTTGTCGGCATTGACGATAACCGAGCAGTCCTTCGGAAAAACGAGCGTCGTCGGAATATATCCGTCGCCGGGAACCTGCGTATGGTTTCCGAACAGAAATATTGACTCTCCGGAGGCTTGTTTCAGGACTCCCCTGTTTACGAACTTCGCACGGAATTTTATTCTGAGATACAGATATGCTACGGGAGTCATGATGACACGGTATACGACGAACCGGCAGAACAGCCACAGCGGATTCGTATGACGGTACACGTACGTGTCGTCTATCGTCATTGTGTTGCGCGAGACGCCGGAAAATTCATCATGCAGCTCGTCCGAATAATAGACAGTTTTTCGTTCCATACCTGTATATATCGACACAAAAACGGCGGACAGGTTGCAAAATATGAAGTATACACCATATATGCCACTGTAGAAAATGGAGATTTTAACTTTTTTGCAAAATATAACAAAAAATTCCAGAATATCACTTGTAATTACTACAAAAAACGGCTACTGTGTACCCATTATGAAAATCCGACTGTATGCTGTTTTTTTTATATTTTTTCTTTGTCTTTTTATGCCGGCAGGTCTTTCTGCGGCGGCAAAAATTTCAGACAAGGCACAGACGGAAATCGACGGTTTTATGACGCTCAGAATGAATCTTGCAGCCTGCAAAACGCCGGAAGAGGCTCTTTCGGAAATCGATTCATACCACGCACTGCATTTTACCGGCGCTGATCTTACGTCATTTACCGGTGAAGAAAAACTGATTCTCGAAAACTTTGAAGTACTTGAAATATACAACTACATGCGCAAAATGAAGGGAAAAGAATCGGAAATAAAAGGATTAATCCGTTCCCAGTACGAAAAAAACAACGACTGGTTATCTGCTCATAAAAACGAAACAATCAGCAAATGGCTGTACTGCACCGCGGCTGACATGCTCTCCTGCAACCTGAGCTACGCTTCCGTTACAGCAATCATGCACGACGGACTCGCCGTCAAGACATATTACGAAAAGGCGCTTGAGCAGGATCCTGATATGTCGTATGCGCTTACGAATATTGCTCAGTGGTACTACTACGCTCCCGCATTCGGCGGCGGCAGCAAATCGAAAGCAAGAAGCTGTTTCGAACAGGCCGTGGCGCACGCGCGTACGAACGCGGAAATATACTATGCGAAAATATTCCTTTCTCAGTATCTTTTTGAAAATGAGGCACAGCGCGGAAAGAGCGCGACGCTTCTTGCCGACGCGGACGCGTTCCAGCCCGGCGGACATTACGTCGAATGGCTGCGGAAAATAAATAAAGCGGGTTTTTCCCTGTACTATTACAACGTACATAAACTGGGACCTGCCGATGTGGATAAGGCTATTGGTATGATCTGATTATCAGATAGACTATAAGCGAAAGGGACTGTTTCTCCTCCTGACAGTCCCTTTTTTTATTTAACGCGGTGCATGCAGTTTACTCGTGTAATTTATTCGTGTTGATTTTTTATCCTCAGCAGGATATATTTTATGCCGGAATGCTCCGGAGGTTTACGTATGCCCGACTCGTTTGATTTCACACCGAAATATCTCACCAGAAACGGTGAACCGTGGTTTCCCGTTATGGGAGAAATACACTATTCGCGCTGTCCCGCCGATACGTGGAAGGACGAACTGCTTAAGATGAAAGCCGGCGGCGTCAACGTCGTTTCGACATATACAATCTGGATACACCACGAGGAAATTGAAGGCGCATGGGATTTCACCGGCTGCCGCGATCTCCGGAGGTTTGTCGAGACATGCAGGGACTGCGGATTGTACCTTCTGCTCCGCATAGGTCCGTGGTGCCACGGCGAAGTACGCAACGGCGGATTTCCCGACTGGCTGCTTCACAAAGGATTCGAACCGCGCACGAACGACGATCGCTATTTCGGCGAAGTAAAAATCTGGTATTCCCGGATTTATGAACAGATTGCAGATCTTTTCGTCAAAGACAACGGGCCGATAATCGGCGTGCAGATTGAAAACGAATACGGACACTGCGGCGGCATGACGGGCGAAGCAGGCGAAAAACACATGAAACGGCTGCTTGCGCTTGCGAAAAAAACGGGATTCGACGTTCCGCTCTACACGGCGACAGGATGGGGCGGCGCAGTTACGGCCGGCATGATTCCCGTCATGGGCGGATACGTCGATGCGCCGTGGGATCAGCGGACGACTGAAATCGAACCGAGCGGCAATTACGTTATTACGCACGAACGCAACGATCACGCAATCGGAAGCGACTTCGGTTCCGGCGGCGGCATTACGTTCGACCCGGAGAAATATCCGTACCTTACGGCCGAACTCGGCGGCGGACTTGAGCCGACGTACAAGCGGCGTCCCGTTCCGGCAGCGCGGGACATCGGGGCGGAAACGCTCGTAAAACTCGCTTCCGGCGTAAATCTGCTCGGGTACTATATGTATCACGGCGGCACAAATCCGAAAGGACGCCTTTCGACGCTGCAGGAAAGCAAAGCTACGGGTTCTCTCAACGATCTGCCTGAACTTTCATACGATTTTTTTGCCCCGATCGGCGAATACGGCAGGATTGCGCCCGTATACGGCGAACTGAAGCTCTATTCGCTTTTTGCCGCGGACTTCGGCAGTGCGTTCTGCCGTATGGCTCCGCACATTCCGGAAGACAATCCCCCGGACCCTGAAAACACGGACGATGTCAGGTATTCGTGGCGGTATACGGAAAAGGACGGCCTCACGCAGGGATATCTTTTCGTGAACAACTATGTGCGTCACCGTCACATGAAGGAACATCCGGCCCGTACGTTCGCGCTCGGTACAACGTCGTTCACACTGAATCTGCACGACGGCGATTATTTTTTCCTGCCGTTCAACATGCGGACTGGAGACGCGCTGCTTGAAAAAGCGCTTGTTACCCCGCTCTGCATTCTGCACAACGACAAACCGGTGTACGTCTTTTACCGCAATGCCGTGTCGGAAACATCCGATGAAAAAAGCTTGTATTCGTTCAAAAACGGAACATATCCGTCTGATGCGGAAATTCTCACACTGACGCGGAACGATGCGGAACATGCGTACAAGATTTCCTCCGGCGGCAAAGAATATCTGATACTAACAGGAGCATCTCTCGTGCAGGACGGCGGAAGCGTCTACCTGTACGGCGCAGGTGATATGACGTTCACCTCATATCCGCCTCTTCCCGTTAAGCCCGTACATCCGCAGGTACTGAAGGTTCCCGATATTGAGGCAAAACGCGCCGAAAGTACCGGCTCGACGAAGACGTACGAACTCAGTATCGGTCCGTGGAGCGGAAACGACTGTTATGTCTCGCTGTATTACTACGGAAACTGCGCCCGCCTGTACGAAAACGGACGGCTTGTCGACGACAATCTGTTCTGCGGGAAAAACATCCCGTTCCAGTTCGGCATGAAGCGCTATACGTCGCGTATATTCCGCCTGGAAATAGACGCGCTTAAAGAAACTGACGACGTGTATCTTGAAGACCGTCCGGTTTTCGACGGAGGGACGGCCTGCTCGCTCGTAAAGGCAAGTGCTGAAATCGAATACAAAATGCGCATAATCTGACTGCGGAACTGATAGTCATTTTATTTTTTTTACGCTCTCGTTGAATTCCGCGCCGGTAATCATTCCGTAGGGATTGAAGTTCCGGCCGTCGGGCAGCACGAGCAGTTCGTTTTCCACAGTCCCGAGGACGGCGTCGAAATCTTCGGAGTCGAGCGGTACATCGGGAACGGGACTTGCCGCATACAGGCCGCCGCGGTACTTCCGCGAATACTTTACGGCGGCAGCTTCATTTCCGCTTCCGGAATTCTTCAGATTCCAGAGGAACCGTGCGCAAAGTATTCGCGGCACCGCCGTATCAGCGGAGAGCTGTCCGCTGCCGGACGTTCCGATTTCCCCTCTTCCCGACACGCTTCTCAGAAGCCCCGCTTTCACCACTGCGGCGTACAATTTCCGGCCCGCGAGTTTTTTCCCGCCCGTGTATATATCGAGAAGATTCGTAGAACGCTGGGCAATTTCAACCATCTGTAAAACGGAAATTTCGCTGAGCTGCAGCAGCTTTGCAAACTGCGCGTCGTCGGATACAGTGTCTTTCATGGACCATGACGTATCGCGCAGCATCTGATAGGCGTGCCGGTAAAAAGGCGGAAGCGACAGAAATGCAGTGTCGAACGAACCGGCAGCATCGGCATAATTGCCGTTTCTATAATAATCTATCGCTGTTTCAAGAATCAGCACGCCGCTCTCGTCATGCCGCGAAACCGCCGCATCAAGCTTTTTCAAAAATCCGAGCCGGTGAGCGAGAATAACAACCGCACTGTCGTCCGCATTTTTCTTCCGTGCCTTTTCAAAGCAGCTCTCTGCGCGTTCCCTGTCTCCGATGAGCAGATACGCACGTCCTTCTATCGCAGTCAGACGTGCCGTAACGCTCTTGTCGGGCTGCATATGCGCGAGTTTATTTTCTGCCTGCCCGATGATGTACAGGCACGACGTTTTTACGCCGGCAGCGTTTTCCCCGAGCAGCGCCTGCGCATCAGCCGCGGCGAGACGCGATTCCATCTCTGCGGAGAAGCCGCTTTCCTCAGTCTGCTCTGCGGGCAGTGCTATGTCACGCTGGAGCGTCGTGCACGACGGCAGCACAAGCGCACATACCGCCGATACGATAATACTGATTTTTTTCATTGCAAATTCCATGCGTATAATTTTTTATCGGCGGAAAGAACAAGGCAGTCCCTGTTTCCGTCGCCGTTTACGTCGGTAAAGACGGGTCTGCTCCGCCCTGCAAGCGGAAAACCGCGGAGCACTTCGAGCGCCTCATTAAAACCGTAGATGATATTGCCGTCCGCGCAGACGAAGATATTGTCGCGTCCGTCTGATGCGGCTGCCGTAATAAATCCCTGCTTTGCGGAAACGGCGTCGGGAATCTTCACCGACGTGAACGAGCCGTCGAATCCTATGCGGTAAAGCCGTGCATTCTGCGACAGTGCAAAGAAAAAACTGCCGCAGAAAACGACGTTCGTGTAAAACACGTCGGGCACATCTACGGGAAAGCCGGCAACAGGTTTTCCGCCGGCAAACAGGTAAAACCTGCCGGCCTGCGTGATAAAAGCGGTGTACAGCACATGATTTTTTTCTGCAAGTGCGGGAGAACCGAATCCGATGCCGTCTATTTCCATAGGTGAACCGGCATTAACACACGCCCCGTTTTTTATGAGGTAAACGGAGCCCAGAAAGCTTTTGTCGTATACGGCGGCGTATTCTCCGAGGACTGCCGGCGCTGATTTGAACAGAGCCTCATCAGCCACGGGTATTACTTTGTATGAACCGCGTCCGTCAGCCTGCACGAGAGAGCCGTCCCGACACGGTATGAGCAGAGAGTTCCCGTACGCAACGCTCGGCGCGGACGGAACGGCACCGGTAACAACCGGAAATCCTTCCGCACATTCGAGTTTTCTGTCCAGCAGATAGACGGCGCCTTTTTCAGTTACCGCCCAGAGGACCGCCGTTCCCGAAGTATTTTCAGCAGCAGCGATTGTGCATGAATCGGGAAGCGTCGTCTCATACTGCTTCAGGGAAGCGAGCTCAAGCGCCCGTATCTTCGTTCCGTCCTCCACCCAGAACACGGCGCCTGCTTTATTCCCCGATTCCTGCTGCAGATTATAGTCGGCCGTATTTCCGGTCTGCAGCGGAAAACCGGGAACAAGACGCATATCGGCAGCGGAACGCGACACGGCGTGAAGCTGGCACGTAAGCACGCTGTCCTTTACACGAAAATCGCACCGGCCGATATTATACAGTTTGAGAATTTTAGACAGCAGCGATCCGTTCTCAAGAAAGAAAGGGACGCTGCGCTGCAGGTTGTAATACAAACTCAACGCCGCAGACGGACTCTGGCCTGCGGATACCGATTTCCAGACAGCGTTCCGTGCGAGCATTCTGCCGGCTTTTACGTCGGTATATATTGCAGAAAGATTCTGCGGAGATTCGGAGAAATAGATATACCCGTCCTGTACAAGATAATACGGACGCGGCAGTTCAATATTGAACGAAGCAAGTATGTCGTTGAGGAACGAAGGCATTTCAAGGCAGGGCAGCCGGACTCCCCCGATGATGAGATTCGTGTTGTTCTGAACGACGAATGAAGAGGTAATCAAATCAAACACATTTTTCCGCTGCTGCTCGTCGCGTATCTGCAGCACAAAAACAGGATCGCTGTTGCCTTCGATTCCGAGCACAGCGTATTCATTTCCCGTCCATGAAAAGAGGATATCCTCAAGCGACAACGAAAAGAACATTCTGCACAGTGATTCGCCCTTTTCCCACATCCCCGCTGCATTTTTGTCTTTTCCGATAAACGGAAACGCAGCATTCTTAAGTTCCGCAAGAGATCCCGCATTCAGCAGCGTGTAATACTGTACGGTATCGCCCAGCTGCGTCAGGAGAGCGGGCATCTGCGAATTTTTCGAAAGAATCGGAACAAGCGGAGAATCCGGGTTTTGCGGCAGCGTGAAGGGAAATTCCGCCTGCATGTGTATATCGGCATCGGAAATACCGAACGACAGCACGCTGTGGGCTCCGTCGGTGAGAAACGATGTGAGACTTTCCGCCGCCGTATTTCCCTTCGCAATCTGCAGTGCAAGTTTTTTAGCGTCGGCGACGACGCGGAACGATTCGGAACTTTTTGCGGTCAGCAGTTTTCTTTCATCCTGCGTATAGTCCGGTTCGTTGTCGGTTCCTAAAGCGCGGAAAAGCATATCAGTCGAATTTGCCGCAATCAGAAGATTTCTCCGCTGCGCAAGAAATACGGTCGAATCTTCCGTGCGGTATTCGAAATAGGAAAACGGAGAAGCCTTTCTGTAATATACGTTGTCGATTTTCAGATACGGCCCGAGCACATCCGCAAACCGCGTAACAGCGGAAAGAAAACTCATATCGACGACCGCAGCATAGTCAGTCCGGTTTTCCGAAGTGTAAAATGCCATATCGGCACGGCGGGATGCGGCAAACCGCGCGTATCTGCTGCTGCGCAGCGGAGAGGACCGCAGCGAGACAAATGCGGGACGGTATTTTGAAAAGGCCTGATCGGCAAGAAGTGTGTCGGCGGCCTGTAAATCAAGCACCGGAGAAACGGCATCCCAGACAGAATCAGTATGGACAAAAAGCGAATAGCCGTTCGGGAGTACATGAAGCGGCGAGATTTTGTCTGCGACGGAGAAAGTTATCCATCCGGCCGCAATGCAGAACAGAGTACAGACAAAAATCAGCAGACGAAACAAAAAACGCACGATGAACGGTCTTTTCTTTTTATTTTCCATGATGTCACAGTATAGCAGAAATCAGCCGGTTTATCATCAGTCTGCGTTCTAAACTATACTGGCACAAACAGCGTTCCTCTGATATAGTATTCGTATGACACAAGTACAGGAACAGAAAGAGTTTTTTGCCGATTTCGGAAATAAAACTGGCGATACTGTCACAGCAATAGAACTTGCAAGCATCAATGCCGGCAAAGAGACATACAGGGCGCTTGGTCTCGCCCTTCCCGCGGGCAGAATTGAAATATGGGGACTCATTGTTTTCTGTACCCAAGGATTGTATTTCTACGTCGCTCCGTCCGAAAACTACATAACCGCCATGATGCGTCAGGCATCTCACGAAAAGGCGCCGGAAGAACAGTTCATAAGCATTTCCTCGCTGGAAGAATTTAAAACAAGTCTTCCGCCCCGCAAATGGTACAGTGTCATCTTCAACGAATCAAAATACCGCATCGACGCATCTTTCCGCCGCGACGGAATCACGCACTATTTCTCGTTTACGACGCATAAACCGGCCTTCGAAATCCAGAAGCGGATGCAACAGTACAAAAAATAAACGTACCTGCTGTTTCTTTCCGTTTCGTAAACGACGGAAAATATTTCAGACGCAGCTGTTTTCAGAAATATTTTATTTGTTACGACGTATACCGAAAGACAATCCGCGGAGCAAAAAAAATCCGCGTGCGAATCTCGCCTATTCTGGCGAGCCGGAGCACGCGGATTTTTTCTGCGCAAGCGGACTGTCTTTCGGTATAAGGGGACACAGCAAAATTTCTTTCAGAAACCAGCCGGCCCTCGCATATATTTACCGCACGTTTTTATAATGCCTCGAAAAATCCTTTCGCTTTCAGCAGTTCTGCGTTGAGGATGCCGCCGAGAGCGGCTCCGCGCTTGGTGTTATGGCTGAGCGCTACGAACTTCACGTCGAAGACGCTGCACTGGCGGAGACGGCCGATGACACACGCCATCCCCTTTTCCGTATCTCGGTCGCGTCTCGGCTGCGGACGGTTTTCCTCGTGGCGCACGACGATCGGATGTTCCGGCGCGGACGGAAGGTTAAGTTCCTGCGGCACCGAACGGAAGCTCGTCCACACACGCTCAATCTCTGCAAGGGACGGCTTTTTGTCCTGCGGCAGGTCGAATTCGAGACTTACGCACGCGGTATGTCCGTCGACGACAGGCACGCGCGTACACGTCGCGGAAACGACAGGTCCGCCCGCGTTCACGATTCTGCCGTCCTGTACCTTTCCGAGAATCTTGAGACATTCCTTCTCCGTTTTTTCTTCTTCGCCGCCGATGAACGGAACGATGTTGTCGATCATATCGAAAGACGGGACGCCCGGATAGCCGGCTCCGCTTGTCGCCTGCAGCGTCGTAACTATCATGCGCCTGACCGGATAGCCTGCATTCTGAAGCGCGAAAATCGGCATCATGTACGTCTGGAGCGAGCAGTTCGGCTTTACGACGATGAAACCCTTATTCCACCCGTGCTGCTTCTGCTGCGCTTTCAGTACGTCGAGATGACCGTAATTGATTTCCGGCACGAGCATCGGAACGTCCTCTGTCCAGCGGTTCGCGCTTGCGTTTGAAACGACGGGGATACCTTCCGCCGCATATGCCGATTCAAGCGCTTTTATCGCATCCTTATCCATTTCAAGCGCGCTGAACACGAATTTGCATTTGCCGAGCGCAAGTTTCGGATCGTTCGCATCCTGCACGACGAGACCTGCGACACCGGCTGGAATATCGGCACCAATAAGCCAGCGGTTCTCCACGGCTTCCCTGTACGGCTTGCCTGCAGAGCGCGGGCTTGCTGCGACATACGTCACTTCAAACCACGGATGATTTTCGAGCAGTGCGATATACCGCTGGCCGACCATGCCGGTCGCGCCTAAAACTCCGACTTGTATCTTATTCATACTAAAATCCTCTTTTATTACAGATTACATGCTTTGATTGCCGCTTCAATAACTTTCTTGGCCTCGTCATGCACTTCAACGAGCGGCAGGCGGACGCTGCCGGCGGGAAGGCCTTTGCAGTTCATCGCGTATTTTATCGATGTAGGATTGCCGTCCACGAAAGCAGCCTTGAAGAAAGGCAGCAGACGGTAATGAATCGTGCGGGCGGCCTCATAATCGCCCTTTAACGCGTTCTGAACCATCCCGGTGACGATCGCCGGGCACAGGTTCGAAACGACCGATACAATTCCGTCGCCGCCGACTGCGATAAGCGGAAGCGTAAGGGCATCGTCGCCGCTCAAGACGGCAAAATCAGGATGTTTCGATTTGATTTTTGCAATCACGTCCATCATCTGATTTATATTTCCGCTCGCTTCCTTTACGCCGGCGATGTTCGGCAGATCCGCTATGCGCTCAAGCGTCGCCGTATCGATGTTCTTTCCGGTGCGTCCCTGAATGTTGTAGACAAGAATCGGAATACCGACTTTCGAGACAGCTTCAAAATGGCGGTACACGCCTTCATCAGACGGTTTATTGTAGTACGGCGTAACGACAAGAGCCGCATCGGCACCTGCCCTTTTCGCACGTTCAGTATAGCGGACCGCATCGCGCGTATTGTTGCTGCCAGCGCCGAGCACGACGGGAATTTTTACATTGTGGGCTTTCTCGAACGCACGGACTTCGGGCATAAGCACATCGATGAGTTTCTGTTCCTCATCCTCGTCAAGTGTCGGAGTTTCTCCGCTCGTCCCGAGCGGTACAAGGCCGTTTATCCCCTGCCCCAGCTGGAATTTAAGCAGCCTGCGGAATCCCTCGTAATCGACAGATCCGTCCTTGTTCATAGGTGTTACCATAGCAGTAAAAGCGCCGCGCAGTTTTATCATATCAGACCTCGCATATTTCATGTATAATTTCGTTTAGTATTGCATTTTTATACATCTTTATCAATGGGACCGAAAAGATACTGTTATTTTCACTTTGTAAACACCGGTAATACTCTCAGACACAGCTGTCTTCAGCACTATTTTGTTTCATCGTCTACCGAAAGGCAGTTCGCGGAGTCGAAAATAATCCGTGTGCGACTGCACAGGGAGTTTCGCCGGCAATTCGTCTTATTCCGGCGAACCGGAACCGGAGGGGGTGTTTTTCGCGTAAACGGACTGTTTTTCGGTACAAGGCTGCACAATAAACCGTTTCTGAAAATCTTGTATGTCTAAAATATTTACCGTACCTTTTTTTAAACGACAAATCACAGTATAATAGAGATTATGGGCCGCCGTACGCTGCTGGTTATTACGCTTTTACTCACTACTGCCGTCTTTTCTGCAAAAGAATATCCGCTTCGACCGCGGGTACTGCACGATAAATCCGGAAAAATAACGGTGGATAAACTTTTCTGGAATTTCCTTTCTCACGAACGGTACATAAATGCAAAAGACGGACAGGTCATCTGGCTCGAATCCGAGCTTCAGGAAACAGACAACAAAACTTCGGTGATACAATTCGGGCCTGAAACATTCATGAAAGCCGACGTCTACCTGCAGCAGGCAGACGATTCGTGGCTGCTCGTCGGCAGAACGGGTTCGTCGTATTATCCGGGTGAACGTCCCCACGGTGAAGTGAGAACTGTCCCGACGTGGAATCAGGCAGTCGTGCTTCCCGACCCCGACCCGGGAACGACGCAGCGGAAAATCAGAATCCGCATAGAACCTGTAAAATATGCAGCGGTATCAATTTCCCGCATTCCTCTGACGGATTATTTAAGAAAAATGACTCTGCAGACGTTCTGGGCCAGCTTAATTATCGGAATATTTATCTGCATTTCGCTTGTGCTTCTCGCCGGCGGTATTTTTTTCAAAAGCAGTTTCTATCTTTACGTTGCGGGCGTGGCACTTTCCCTTACTGGTCATATTCTGAGCGTGCAGGGATTCGGAGCGGCATATTTCTGGCCATGGCTCATCGCAAGCGGCAGAGCCGGGAATATGGTGTTTCTGTTTTCGCTCGCTGCCCTTTTCTGCGGAACGGGCGCCCTCCTCTCGGATAATAAACGGATTCTTCCGGTCAGACATCCGTCGCAGGTAATCAACATAGTCTTTTTTATCTGCATGATTACGACGACGATTCAATTCCTCGTATTCAAACAGAGCTACGTTCAGTCGTCGCTTACACTGCTGATTATTTTTACTATGATAATATTGTTTTACATCTGCGTAAAAACATCTTTCTTCCAGACGAGCACTGACAGGCGGATGTACTGGTCATGCGCAGCGGCAGTTCTGCTCATCATTATCCGTCAGGTATTCCATATAGCCCGTGCAAAATCCGAAATCTGGATTTTCCGCATATTCGACAACGATATGGACTGGCCCATCTGCGCAGCGATGCTTATCATTACATTTCCTACCGCGAAGAACATCATCGTACGTCTCAGGGGAAAGATTGCACTTCTGGAGATTGAAACCGCTGCGGCGCAGGAAAACACCCAGCTTGCAAACAGCAGAAGTTATGCGTATTCGCGTGTGATTTTTTCGCTGATGAATCCGATGACGACGCTTGTCAATTCAATCGAATCTCCGCTGTCGGGAACGACTGAGCAGACACGCAGCATTGTCCGCAAAAGTAGCAGAACAATGAAAAGTCTGCTCAATGCGCTTTTTTCACTTTCCCACTACGAATCGGGCATTGCGGAGATCGACGAGAACGACGAACCAGTCGTTCTTCTTCCGTTCATGATGAATGCGGTCGAAGAACAGCTTAAGGATATAAAGGCGAAAGGAAATCTGCCGGAAATAAAACGCGGTATGTCGCCTTCAACTGCGGTTCTTGCCGATAAAACGCTGCTTGAAGTATTCTTCGAATATATGCTTGAACCGGTCAGACAGTACGCTTCCGCCGGAACGCCGGTTCTTATTTATATTGATTACAAAAACTCGGTTCTTACCTATTCCGTCCACATAACCTCAGCGCCGTTGGGTGAATACGATGCGCGTAATATTCTTGACCTGGAATACATAAAATCGCCCCGGGGAATCAGAGACAAAGAGCATTTTAATAAAATCATTTCGAGCTGGGGCATACAGCTTCACATTGTTAAACGTATCGTCACACTGTACGAAGGCTCTATGTCGATTCTTCCCGATCCGCTCGGCAATACGTTCATTGCGCAGTTCGTTCTCAAACCGGCCTCGATGTCGTCGCTCGAAATTGAAGCCGTAAAAAACGAAACCGAATCGGCAAATGAAAAGGAACAGCCTGACGGAGAAGCAGACAATCTTCCCGCGCGGCATCAGCACGCGCTCTACGGAGAAATGATTCTCATAATCGAAAACAACACCGATATGCGTACGATTCTTACCGACATATTCAGTCAGTTCTACAAAACCGTCAGCTCGGTTAACGGGCAGGAGGCATTCACGCTGCTGAAAAATTTCACGCCTGATCTTATCATTACTTCCGATACGCTGCCCGTGCTGAGCGGCGAGGAACTTCTGCTGTTCTGCCGGAAGGATAAGAGGCTCTGCTCGGTTCCGTTTATTTTCATGACGAGTTTTTCGGAAGCGCAACGGCGACTTACGCTGTACCGCAGCGGCGCTGTCGAAGTAATCGAAAAACCGTTTCTGCCGGAAGAGCTGCTCGCAAAGGTGAATTCATTCATGGAAAACAGACGCACAGTAAAATCGCTCGTCCTTTCCGATATTTCGAACGCGGTGCGCCAGGGGATGACGCTGACTCCCTCCGATCCTTCTGCCGGTTTTTCTTCTCAAACGGAATCTAAACAGACAGCCAGAGTCTTTACCATGTCGGGAGAAGCCGTGCAGAGAGCGGTTCCCGGTCAGAACGGTACGCCCACTCCTACATCGGCGCAGATGGCCCTGTTCACCGCGGCAAATCTGTCCAGCCGTGAAATACAAATAGCTATGTCCATTTCTCAGGGATTGACTGATAAGGATATCGCCGCAAAACTGAATATATCGCCTGCAACTGTCGCAGTTCATAACAAGAAAATATTCAAAAAACTCGACATTCATTCCCGGATCGAGCTTATCAGCAAAACTTTATGACGGCAGACATTTTCTATAACGACGATTTGTGGTATTCTACGAAAACAGGGGAAAAAATTGGCCGGAAATACATTCGGAACACTATTTAAAGTCGTAACTTTCGGTGAAAGCCACGGAACGGCCCTCGGCGCCGTCATCGACGGATGTCCTTCGGGGATCGCCGTCGACCGCGACGAAATACAGGCTGCGCTCGACAGACGTAAGCCGGGAACGAAAACAGGCGGAGGATTGAATGCCGCCGTTACAACACGCAGCGAAGCCGATACCGTCGAAATTCTTTCAGGCATCATGAACGGAATCTCAGAAGGGACGCCCGTTGCTCTTGTCATCAGAAATACGGCGCAGCATTCAAAAGATTACTCGAATCTCGAACATTCGTTCAGGCCGGGACATGCCGACTACACGTATTTTGAAAAATACGGCGTACGCGATTACCGCGGCGGCGGACGTTCGTCGGGACGGGAAACGGCGGCAAGGGTCGCCGCAGGTGCAGTCGCGGGCATGGTGCTCCGCACTGCGGGCATAAAAGTCACCGCGTACACTGTCGCCGCGGCCGGTATTTCTTGCCGGAAAAAGGATATGGATGCCGTGGAACATAACGCGCTGCGTGCGTGCGACAGCGAGGCGGCGGCGGAAATGGAAAAGCGCGTTCAGGAACTGCGGAGTCAGGGCAACAGCGCGGGCGGCATCGTCGAGTGCACCGTCACCGGCGTTCCGGCAGGACTCGGCGAACCGGTGTTCGACAAGCTCGACGCGGAACTTGCAAAGGCAGTCATATCGATAGGCGCCGTTAAAGGCATAGAGTTCGGCTCAGGTTTCGACGCGGCGTCTTCGACGGGGAAAGACAACAACGACGCAATACGGTCCGTAAACGGAAAGCCTGTGTTTCTCTCAAACAACGCGGGCGGTATTCTCGGCGGCATTTCGAACGGCGCGGACATTGTGTTCCGTGCGGCTGTAAAACCTGTGCCGAGCATTTTTCAAAAGCAGCAGACAATCAGTTTTAACGGCACGGGATTCGAGGACAGCGAGCTTGTCGTAGAAGGCCGCCACGACGTATGTCTGTGCCCCCGCATTGTTCCGGTAATAGAAGCTATGGCGCAGCTTGTCCTTGCGGATATGATGCTTCGCTGCAGGAGTTCGCGAATTGACTAAACGTACAACATATATTCTCAGAAGTCTTATTGCGGCGCTGCTTGTTCTGGCTGCCGCGTATTCAATCACGTCGGGCATCCGTCTTGTCCGCTTCAAGCAGCACAAGGCGCCCGCTCCGCTCACTCAAACCATGCAGCAGGAGCTCGACGAAGCGCTCGACAAATCGTATCCGGGGCGGAACGATATTCTCAAACCGCTTCCCTACGCCGTAATTCCCGCTCAGCTCGACGTCGCGGCGGGGTCAGCAATCGTCATCGACGTTGCGAGCGGCAGTGTTCTCTTCGAAAAAAAGGCGGACAGAATCATTCCGCCCGCCTCGATGACGAAAATTGCGGTCATGTACGTCGTCATGCAGGAAATAGAATCAGGCGGCATATCGCTCACCGATATTGTTCCGCTGAAAAGCGACAGCTGGGCGCGCAATATGCCGCCGCACTCCTCTCTTATGTTCCTCGGCAAAGGTCAGATAGTCACCGTCGAGGAGCTGCTCACCGGCCTCGACGTGTGCTCCGGCAACGATGCAGCTTATGCGCTCGCCGACTACACCTGCGGAAGCATGGATGAATTTATCAAGCGCATGAACAGCGAGATGCAGAAACTCGGCCTGAAACATACGCGCTTCGTCGAAGCGTCGGGCTACAGCGAACAAAACACAACGACTCCGCGCGAGATGGCGGCGCTCGCACGCGTCTACATAACAAAGTATCCGGAGACGCTCGAAAAATTTCACTCGCGGCTGTCGTTCACCTATCCGCAGGAACACAATCTGGCGCCGGAGGACCGCGGCAAACCGACGGCTCAGGATTTTTCCCACGGACTTCCGGAGCGCATCACGATGGGAATTACGCAGCAGAACACGAACGTACTGCTCGGAAAACTTGCCGGCTGCGACGGGCTTAAAACGGGCTATATAGACGAAAGCGGCTATAACCTTGCGCTTACGGTACGCCGGAACAACACGAGGTTTCTTTCGGTCACGATGAACGGGCCGGGACGTACCAAAACGGAAGGCGACAAATTCAGAACGCAGGACGGCACGATGCTTATGGAATGGTCGTTCGCACGTTTTGAGGACTGCAGAAAGACAGAAGCCGTGCATCAGTACCGTATTCCCGTCACCGGTGCGAAATCCCAATGGGTATATCTGACACCGGCGTACGAGTTCACCGCGCTTACCGTTCCGTTCATAACGGGCAGCACACCGCAGGAAGCGGCCGACAGCGTCCGCGTCGTTGTTGATTTTCCGCGCTACATAGACGGAGGAACGACTGCCGGTACGCAGTACGGAAGCATTCAGTATGAACTCGACGGTAAAATTCTGCAGACAATACCGCTCGCGGCCGACCGGACAATTTCAAAGTCGTCCGCATTCATACGGGCAGCTGATTTTGCGGCCAAACTGATACTGTCAAAAAAGGATAATCGGGAGCCCGGCAGCGCACAGTAATCAGTCGGAGGGGCCGCCGACGTTCACAATGTCGAACCCTTCGTCGAGAATCGCGCTGATAAGCAGATCGAGATTCTGATACACGTAGTCGGCGCGCATGCCGTATGCAAAGCCGACTGTGACAGGAACAATGCCGCCGCCGTTTTTCTTCAGCGAAGTCAGAATTTTTTTTATGATTTGAGCGGACGAAAGATATGCGCCGTTTTTATTAACCGCATCCTCAAACGTCATTTCATTTATGCCGCCGTCGGGCACATCGACATATGTGTAGCCCGCCTTTTTTCCCCATCCGCGTACGGCATCCGTCGCGCGGTAATACGGCGCGTGCCAGAGCAACGAAAGCTCTCTGCCCGTACACTGATAGAATTCGTCTTCATTACGCGCGAGTCCCCGCCTGATGAAGTTTTCATCCGCAACGAACGCGTTTCCCGTAAGGTCGACAGGGGAAAAGAAAAGCGACGCACAGCCGTTCCGGGTAGCGGCAATCTGCTTTGTCTCGGACGGATACCGCCGTATGAATTCGCCGTTCAGGAAGAACGTTCCCGTAACGTTATATTTACTCAGCGTCGAAAGAATGCAGGGAAGTCCGTCGGGGTTGTCGTACGCGTCGAACACAAGCGAAACTCTTCTGCGTTCAGGGGTCTTCGCCACGCTGTCGGGATAGACTGCGTTCGTCACCGCTTTTCCCGCCAGCGTCCGCACGTACAGCGCGTTCTCGTACAGCGCGTTCTGCGTCGTCCCGTTGAATACGCGGTACCGGCCGTTCTGATTCGACGCCTTCTGCTCCGGCGCGGAAGGCACCTCCGTCCACAATTTCATCGATTTGTCGAGCATGAACGTTCTGCCGTCGCCCGACGTCACCGTGACCTGTCCCGATTTTTTATCCCACATTCCGGCCGACGCCGAAGAGAGGAACAGCACGGTGCTTTTATCAGCCGCAACGTCCCACCTGCGGACCGAACGGTCTCCGCCTACGTACAGAACAGTGTTTCCGCCCCACACGGCCGATATCATGTTCTCGCCCGAAAGCTGCCCGACGCGTTTCCACGTCGAGACATTGTACACGTACACCGTGCTGCCTGAAAAAAAAGCCGCCAGCGTCCCGTCCGACGAGACTACAGGTCTGCAGGAATTTTCCACGGAAAGCAGCGGTGTGAACGAATCGGTGATTTTGTATACCGACGCCTGCGGTTCTCCCCCTGCGTACGGCATCAGGCGCATCCATACGTACGGCTCGCCGTTTCCGTCCCACAGCACGACGGCATCGAGCACGGAACCGGAACTGTTCGTATACGGACGGGAGAAGACAACACTCAGATAATTGCTGCTGTTATTCCGTAGCGAATAGCGGGAAAATATTTTCCCTGATTTTATAAGAAAAAGCGACGTATTATCCGCATTGACGCTGAATATGTCGCGGCGGGAATCAAAACGTTCCGGCAGTCGGCCGCACGGAGTTCCTTTTCCGATAATGCCGGAATAAAGTCCCGTCGTGTACAATCCCTTTATGTCGATTTTATACACCATGTCGCTGTCGACATAGAACAGACTGTCTCCGGCCCAGCATACGGAATCGATCGAGCCGGTGCCGATTTCGCAGTATTTCTCATCAAGCCGGACACCGCGCTGCACCGCGTCGGGATCGCAGAAATACACCGCGCCGTTTTTGCTGTACAGGAAAATCGTACTGTCGGGAGCCCACTTTACGGGCACAGCGTCGTAACTGAACGGAGCGTGTTCATCGAGGACGAATTTTTTCCCCGTCGAGGAATTCTCGAAAATAAGGGAACCTTCCGCATATCCTGTCTTTTCGATATAGCAGCTCCACTTTCCGTCGGGACTCACCGAACGAACCGAGAGTCTCATTGAATTGAGCGGAATAGAGTCCGCCCGTCTGAGCCATTCGAGCTGTTCCGCATCAAGCGAATAACGCGCAGTGCCGTAACGGCTGCGAATCTGCAGTACCGTTCCCCCCGAAAGAAGCTCCATCTGCTCGGGATAACACGTAAGTATACGCGGATCAGATGCCGCTGACCCGTTCACGATTTTCGCATAAAAAAGAGAACGGTATGAAACCGTTCCCGGAAGCGTCTGGCGCACCGTAAAAAGCACCTCATCGTTGTCGTTCAAATCAGCGCTGCCGAAATAAATACCTGCGGCGAGCGGAAATGAAGCGACGAAAACGAGCAGGGCAATGACGGTACGCCTTATTTTCATTTATGCATCTCCGCACTTAAGACAAGCGTGTCGAGCTCGTGTTCCAGTTCGTCGAGCTGTTTTTCCATTTCGTTTATCTGCTGACAGCGGGAATCAGACTGAAGCTGCTCAAGCTGATTGAACACAGCTTCGAGCGAAGCGTTGTCGTCGCACGCGGCGCGCGAATAGCCGCACCACGGGCAGTAAATAAAATCATTTTCAATCGTACGTCCGCAGCCGCGGCATACTGTTACCGATTTCATAGGATGTGCCTCCCGTTCTTTTCCGCTTTATTATAAACTATATTTCAGTACTTTGTAAAACGACTATTTGAGTACTGTCCGCGGATCGACGAGACGTCCGTTTTTATATACCGTAAAATGCAGGTGCGGACCGGTGGAATATCCCGTCGTCCCCACCAGGCCGATGCACGTTCCCTGATTCACAATCTGACCTTTCTTTGCAATCACCTTGGACATATGACCGTACAGCGTCTGATATCCGTTCGGATGCGAAATGATGACGTAATTGCCGAATATATTCGTCCAGCCTGCCGTCAGCACTTTTCCGCCCATGGAAGCGTAAATCGGCGTTCCCTGCGGACACGCCATATCGATTCCTGTGTGGAACGAACGGACGCCTGTAAACGGATCCTCCCGCCAGCCGTACGGAGACGTAAGACGATACGCTGCCGCAATCGGTTTTTTGAACATATCTCCGAGCGCCTCGTGCAGTTTCGACGAGTCGAGTTTCGCTCCGGGAATAAACAGCTGCTGGCCCACTTTGAGCGTCTGAGAAGACAAATCGTTCACGTCGAGCAGATCCTCGAGCGGGATATTGTACTTCGCTGAAAGACCTGCGAGTGAGTTTCCCGGTTTTACCGTGTATATGAGGCCGTCGACTGACGGAATGCGCAGTTTCTGCCCCGCATACAGCGCGCGCGCATTGTCTATGTCGTTTACGGCGATGAGTGTCGAAAGATTCGTAAGCCCGAATTTCCGCGTAATGCCGCTGATTGTATCGCCGGACAGAACTTTGTACGTTTTAAACGTCACCGCTTTTTTGAAAAGCGACTCCGCAATAACGGACGCATTGCCGTTTCCGTCGAGGATATCGCCGCTGTCGTTGTAATCCTGCGTTCCGCTTATTGCGAATGAGGACATCACCTTGTCGAGCGTTTCGAGTTCCGTTCTGCCGCTGTCCTTGAGCACGAGCGGTCCCGTATGACCGGCGGCATACGTGTACAGGAGCTTCGCGCCGTATGAAGCGGAAACAAACAGCAGCGCGGCGGCGGCAATCCATGCATGCGAGCAGACCGCATCGAGCGCACGTCCGAGCGAACAGAGAACGGAACGGAGAGAAAGCTGCGGCCGTACGGCAGCGGCGGCAAACGAACGCGCGTTTTCACCCCCTGCAAAATGATACACAAGACTGCTGTCCCGTGCCTTTTCATGATTACGGGCATTACGGGAAGCCGTCAGTTTCGTTCTGAAATTCCGGATTATAGTATGGGGTTCGTTTTCGAAGCCTACGTAGCTGATAATTTCCATACTCCTTCTATCGACAGAAAAACTCACTCATATTAGAATAAAGATATGACAGGCAGCAGAAAAAAAACAACGGGGGCGCTCATCTGGATTATCGCAGGAATCGCAATCGGTGTAATCCTCAAATTGTTCGTACTGGATTTTCTGCACATCTCCGGTACATCCATGGAACCGGTGATTCACGACGGTTCAACCGTGCTTGTGAATAAACTGGCATACGGTCTCGTGAAGCCCGGAAGCCGGGACTTTTTTATCCAATGGTCGCAGCCGAAGCCGGGCGACATAGTCATCTATCTGCATGACAACAAAATAGTGATAAAACGCTGCGCGGCCGTTTCCGGTACACGTCTGGATTATTCGGACAATTCGGAGTATAGTCTTCGTGTGAGAGATAAAAAAATCACGCTGACAAAAGAGCAGTACGAGCTGATACACTCGTCGTCGTATGTTCCCGACGGTTATATTCTTGCACTCGGGGATAATTATGATCATTCAATCGATTCGCGCAGCTACGGATTCGTTTCAGTAAAAAACATTGTGGGTAAGGTCATCGGTAAATGAACGGCTATTTCCGCAGAAAACGCGTCATCGGTACCGCCGTTGTCGTTCTCGCCTTCGTCGGATACATCGTGGCAAAATACGCAAAACTCGCATGGACTCCTGTCGAGCAGATAGTTCCCCGAATCCAGATGACTGAGCGCGGTTCCATTGTCGACCGGCTGGGAAAACCGCTTGCCGTTCAGACTAATTTCTATCACATCGGCGTAACACCGCGCCTTATCACCGACAAAGCGGCGTTTGCAAAAGATATCGCTCCCGCACTCGACATGAGCGAGGAAAATATTCTGTCGATTCTGGAGAATGCGAAAAACAGCAGCTTCGTCTATCTCAAAAAAAAGATAAATCAGGCCTCTTACGACCAGCTGAAGCAGATCACCGACGTAAAGAAATATTCATTCGTCCGCTACGACCGTATTCCGGGTCGCGTTTATCCGGAAAACGCGCTCGCGTCGCAGCTCATCGGGTATATGGGGGACGACGGCAACGGACTTTCCGGCGTCGAGTATTCAATGCAGTCGATGCTCTCTCCCGCCGCTCCGGCCGATTCCGCAAAAATAGAACAGGGACGGAACGTTTATCTCACAATCGACGCGAATCTCCAGTACAAACTCGAGCAGATATCGAACAAGGCGATGCAGGATACGCAGGCGGAATGCATGATGCTCATCGCTGCGGAAGCTAAGACCGGTGAAATTCTTTCGTACATCAGTCTGCCGGCAGCGAATCTCAACGAATACAGCTTCGCTTCCATCGACGAAACAATAGACCGCCCGGCGATGACGGCGTACGAGCCCGGTTCAGTCTTTAAGATTTTTACGGTGGCAATGCTGTACGACGCCGGTCTCATAAAGGCAAGCGACAGTTTTTACTGCGACGGAGAATACAGCTACCGCACACCGGGCGGCGAAACTATCCGTATAAAAGACCTCGGCAACTACGGATGGCTCACCCCGCGCGACGCCCTCCGGCTTTCATCCAACGATGCGCTCGGTCAGATGAGCGAACGGATTGACGAGGACGACTTCATCGCGGGCATCCGCCGGCTCGGCTTCGGTTCCCGCACAGGGATAGAACTTCCGGGAGAAACGCCCGGCTCCGTAAAGGACCCGAACAGCAGGCTGTGGTCGGCACGCTCAAAACCGACGATCGCCATAGGGCAGGAAATCGGCGTTTCAGCGCTTCAAATGGTTCAGGCGGCAACCGCTATCGCGGACAACGGCGTGCCTGTTCAGCTTACGGTCATCAAGCGGATTACGAACAAGGACGGCTCCGTGTATTACGAGCATCAGGTGCAGCGCAAAGACCGCCTGTTCAAAGAGTCTACGGCGCAGTATCTTTTAAGCTGCATGGAAACGACCGCGACGACGGGAACAGGCTCGCGCGCGAACCTCGGCGACATTTCAATCGGCGTCAAGACGGGAACAGCGCAGATGGCCGACAAAAAGCTCGGCGGATACAGCACGACCGACTTTCTGTCGGACTGCATCGCCGTATTTCCCGTCGAGGACCCGCAGATAATCCTTTACATAGTCATAGAAAAGGCAAAAGGAGAAACGTACGCAGGCCGTATAGTCGCGCCTGTAATCGCGGAAGCGGCCGACGCGATAATCGATCACCTCGGCATGAGCCGCGGAGGAGCGGCGTCCGTTTCCCACAGCGGCCGCATCCTGATTCCTGCCGGAAGGCAGCTCAAAATCGGCAATCAGATTCCCGACTTCATAGGTATGTCGAAGCGCGACCTTCTACCGCTGCTCGAACGGAGCGACCTCCAGGTCAAAATGAACGGAAACGGCTGGGTAACAAGCCAGAATCCGCCGCCCGGAACACCGGTCACGGAGAATATGGTAATTGAACTCAATCTGGAATAAAAACAGAGATTCCTTCACCGCACGTTTTCCGTCGCTCGCGCGGATGTTCTCCGCACAGATTGCGGAAACCGACGCCGGCGCCCCTGTTCCGTTCTGGCTCGTGATGCGCGCAAAGAACGGAAGCAGTACCGCAGCCGAAAACGGCGTCCTCCTCCACTCGTCGTACAATCCTGAACGCGAATCGATTCAGGCCGTGCAGAAATCAGATTTTGCGTCATGCACCGCAGCTGTTTTTTACAGCTGCGGACTCGGCTACACTCCGACCGCATACGCTCAGCTCCATCCCGACCGCACGCTCATCATCATAGAACCGTCCCCCGCGTATTTTTTTGCGGCGCTCACGCTGCTCGACTGGACGCCTGTATTCGCCTGCCAGTCGTGCATCATCGCGCTCTGCTGCACGCCGGAAACAGTCATCCCGCTCGTCGAACAGGCGGGCACGGAACACTGCGCATTTTTTTCAGTGCCGGCCCATATGGCGCACGCGCAGCGCTATTTCGATACGGTGCGTCTGCTTGTCGGGCGGAACAGGCGTAAGGACAGCATAAACAGCGCCACGCTCGAGAAGTTCGGCAGGCTGTGGCTCCGCAACAGCTGCGCGAATGCAAAGCAATACAGTGTTCTCGACGGCGTAAACATGTATTCCGGCAGAGGAGCGAATCTTCCTTTCACGATAGTCGCCGCCGGGCCGTCGCTTGAAGAAACGCTGCCATATCTTGCCGAAATCAAAAAACGTTCCGTCATCGTCTGCGTCGACACGGCGCTCCGGGCATGTGTGCGCGCGGGAGTCGAACCTGATTTCATCATCATCGCAGACCCGCAGTACTACGCGTACCGCCATATCGCGGGACTCGCCTCGCCGTCGAGCGTTCTTATCACCGAGGCGGCAGTATATCCGGCCGTATACAGGTTTCCGTGCAGAAAGACAGTCCTCTGCTCGTCGTTTTTTCCGATCGGGCAGTGGTTTGAAAAACTGTTCGGTACAAAAGGTGATTTGGGAGCAGGCGGTTCGGTGGCTTCCGCCGCGTGGAATTTCGCGTACCTTGCGGGGAGCCGCGAAATATACACGGCGGGCCTCGACCTGTCGTTTCCCGGGCGGAAAACGCACATACGGGGCAGTACGTTCGAACAGACGGCGCATACAGTCTCGCTCCGTACACACCCCGCGGAAAGCATCAACCTGCCGGCTCTGTTTTCAGGCGGAACGGAATACGGCCGCGATTATACAGGAGCGCCCGTTCTCACTGATGCGCGTATGAAAATGTTCGCATGGTGGTTCGAAAGCCGGCTGGCCGGATGTACCGACGCACGAACGTACACATTCAGCCGGAAAGGGCTCGCCGTTCCGGGCATTGTCCCCGCTGATTTTGATTCATTGCTGTCGAAACCCTGCATCGATGCCGAAAAGCGCGCTTTTCTTGCACAAAGCGGCGGGACCGCTTCCGCGAACCTTCCTTCACCGCCCGAATTCGATGCAGCTTTCAGGGAATTTACGAAAAATCTGTCCGCATTGTACGACGCGGCGGAAGAAGGAAAAAATATATGCGAACAGGCGCTCGGCCTGCCTTCGGACTGTTCGTACGATGAGACGCTTTCCCGGTTCGAGGGGCTCTGCAGATCAATACGGGAAAACGGCCTCAAAGATGCCGCTGCGCTCGTTTTCCCTGACGGCAGACCGGAGGCGGCACAGCGGGAAACCGTGCAGCAGAACTCTCCCGTGCAGTACAGAAATTTTCTCTCGCACTCTCTGCACATCTATACAGAGCTGTGCCGCGTCCTCCGCGAGTACCGCGCGTAAAGGCTGATTGTTCCGTTTTTTTGTAAAGTTTTTTCCCGTTTCCCCGATAATAAGTATATCAGTGCCATGCGGACGGATACGACATCCAGACGCCCGCGGGGTGTCTGAAAACCATGTTTACGAAAAAGTTGGAAAACCGTGTGAGGGTTTTTCAACTTTTTTTTGCAATTTTTCTTTTATAGTTAATCTTCCTCTCAATTGTGCCGATAGTATAGGGAGAGTTCCCATGAATACGTATAAAATTAATGAAATAAAAGACGGTACCTCATTCAACAGCGATCTTCTTATCGACAGAGCGTTCGTCGTCGAACCGGCCGGAGTGCCGGTCACTCAGTCAGTGCTGAAGGCGCTTACGGAGTGGGAATTTCCCGAAGTGGTAAGCGAAGGTACGGTAAGTCTCGGCGATTTTACAATCACGGACAGCGCCGACGCGGCAGTTTCATCCGCAGTGCCGGAAGTCGGCTCGGCGGAAACCGTGAGCAGTTCCGTAAAACGCTCGCTTGAAGATGCGGCAAAATCACGCTCGCTCGAGAACTCCGAAAAAGCGCGGCTTGCTGCGGTTCAGAATGTATACAACGAATACATGAACTACATCAACTACGTATATACGCGGTATGCGACACACCGCGAAATCAACCAGAACGAGCTTTCCGACACAGTAAAGGATCTCTGCGTATTCATTAAAGAAAACAGACGATACGTCCTCCGCATTACGCCGTCCGCGGAGGCACGCAGCAAAAATTATCTTGTGACTCATTCAATGCGCTCGACGGTGCTTGCAATTACGATCGGCCTCCAGCTGCACATGAGCCTGTCAAAACTCATCGAGCTCGGCATAACATGCATGCTTCATGAAATAGGCATGATACGGCTGCCGCCGCAGCTGTATCTTACGGACAAGCAGCTTTCACAGGGAGAACGCGCGCAGATTGCGACCCATCCCGTCATCGGGTTCGAGATTGTTAAGGAACTTCAGTTTCCGCTCACCATACAGCTCGGAATTCTCGAGCACCACGAAAAGGAAAACGGCACAGGCTATCCGCGCCATCTGACCGGCGAGAAAATTTCAGTTTATGCAAAAATAATCGCAGTCGCATGCTCGTTCGAGGCGATCACCGCGCCGCGCGAATACAAGACAGAGCGGACCACATTCGACGCAATGGTGGAGATGCTTAAGAACGCAAATCATCAGTACGACGAGACAGTCATCAAGGCGCTGCTTTACAGCCTGTCGCTTTTCCCGATAGGCGCGTACGTCTATCTCATCAACGGTAAAATCGGACAGGTGACCGACGTCAATCCCGACAATCCGAAAAATCCGATAGTCCAGCTGCTCGGCGAAAAAGAGAGCGACGGTACGCCGAAAACGGCGCAGACGAACGACACCGATATGAAAATCGTGCGCGTACTCAGTAAACAGGAACTTGAGGACGTCATGAAAAGTCTTTTGAAATTAAAAACAATCGGCCGCAACGGCAGCTAATTAAAGAACGCCCTCGCCTTCTCCACATCCTGCTTGAATGCATCGTCGATGACGGGCGGGTGGTCGTTGAAATATAAAATCTGATTGAGCTCTTCTATTGTCCGCGCCCCCCAGACGGGAACGACGTTTTCATACTGATACAGGAAGCCGAATGCAAGCGGAATATTAGAAAGCACACCGCCGCACAACGGCTGCATGGCGATGAATCCCATGTCGAATTTCGCACAGAGGTCCACGAGGGATGAAGTTGCGGTCGGACTTATCATGCTGAACGGAAACTGAAGCGCCTCATACATGCCGCTCCTGATTACTTTGCCTGCCGTCTCGTAATCTTCCGCCGCTACGCCGATGTGCTTTATCTTTCCGGCCGTCTTCAAATCCTGCAGCGCGGCGTAAATCCCGTCGCGCCCGTTCTTTTCCGGAATAAAGCCGGTAATTTCGTACTGATACAGATCGATATAATCGCAGTGCATGGCGTTGAGACTTTCGTCCAAATCGCGCCGAATTTCCTGCGGCGACGACGCGGAAGTCTTCGTCGCAACGAGCACATTCTGCCGTATGTCGTGCAACGAATCGCCGAGCAGCGTCTCGCTGTCCGGTTCGTTGCGCGCCGTATCAAAAAAATTGATTCCGGCGTCGTACGCTTTGCGGATAAGAGAACCGGCTGATTCGGCGCTCTCTGCATCTTTCAAACACATGGCGCCGAATGCCGTGCGGCTTACCAGAAGATCCGTTTTGCCAAGCCGTACGTATTCCACTTATTTTTTCTCCGCCTGCTTGTAATTTCTGATTGCCTTCTGCAGCTCGGGAATAAGCTCTTCGCGTTTCACGCGTATCTGCTCCATCGAATCGCGGAAGCGGATCGTCACCGTGTTGTCTTCCTTCGTCTGATAGTCGATCGTAACGCAGAACGGAGTTCCGACTTCATCCTGACGGCGGTACCGCTTTCCGATAGTGCCGCTCACGTCGTAGTCGGTGACAAAATCCTCTTTAAGTTCGTGCTGGATTTCCTTCGCGAGCTCGGCAAGTCCGTCTTTCTTCATGATAGGAAGCACGGCAACGGTAATCGGCGCAAGACGCGGATCAAAATGAAGTACCGTTCGGTAATCCTCTCCGCCGTCGGTCGCGACGTTCTGCTCTTCATACGATTCGCAGAGGAACATAAGCAGATTGCGGTTCAGCCCGGCAGACGTTTCAATAACGTACGGAATATAGCGCTTGTTCCCGTCTTCCTGATCGATGTACGCCATGTCCTTGCCGCTGAACTTCGAATGCTGCGTCAGGTCGAAATCAGTGCGGTTGTGCACGCCTTCTATTTCCTCGAATCCTATCGGGAAGTTGTACTGTATGTCGTACGCATCCTTCGCGTAATGCGCGAGTTTGTCGTGGTGTTTCCAGTGCAGGTTCTTCTCGGAAATACCGTATTTCTTATAGAAATTCCAGCGCTGCTGCCGCCAGTACTCGAACGTATCCACGTCCGTTCCGGGTTTGCAGAAATATTCCATCTCCATCTGCTCGAATTCGCACGTACGGAAGATGAAGTTCTTAAAGATGATTTCGTTGCGGAACGACTTACCGACCTGAGCAACGCCGAACGGAATCTTCATGCGGTTCGACTGCACGATGTTCTTGAAGTCGACGAAAATGCCCTGGCACGTTTCCGGGCGGAGATACACGATCGACGTGTCGTTTTCCACAGGTCCGAGATGCGTCTTGAACATAAGGTTGAATTCGCGCACGTCGGTGTAGCTGTGTTTGCCGCATGTCGGACACGCAATATTATTATCTTCGACGAAAGCCTTCATCTCTTCGTGCGTCATCGTGTCGACAGGTTTAGCCGGTGTCACGTTGTGGGAAGCGCAGTAGTCTTCAATCAGCTGGTCGGCACGGAACCGCGACTTGCATTCGGTACAGTCGATCATAGGATCGGAAAAATGGGCGACATGTCCGCTCGCTTCCCATGCGGTGTGATGCATGAAGATGGCGGCGTCGAGCCCGACGACATCGTCGTGGAGCTGGGTCATTTCCTTCCACCATGCAGCCTGAATGTTTTTCTTCAGGTCTACACCGAGAGGACCGTAATCCCACGCTCCGGCCTGACCGCCGTAAATCTCGCTCGACTGATAAACAAAACCGCGTCTCTTGCAGAGACTGATGATTTTATCCAACGTACATTTGTGATCGACTTCTGCCATAATTAGTAACTCCTGGTCTCACTACCGGTTTGCAGTGAGTAAATATTATAAGTTTCAGGATAACATAAAATCATGTCAGTAGCAATGAGCGCGTTTCCGGTCAGGCGCTTCTTTTCCCTCATTTTCCGACAAGACTGCAGAAATCGCTTTTTGATATTGCCTTTATACTCCTGTCGCTGCGTGCGTCGGGACGTATTTCGTCGTCCGCAAGTATAAGCGTACCGGTGCCCTTCAGCCGCTTGCTGAGCATACCGCCGTTGTCGTACACGAGGCGCGCAATACGGTATGCCTCGTCTATGTCGCCCTTCATCTTGAATCCGATAGAATACAGTTCTCCGCCGAGCACGATCGAATGCGGCTGTCTGTTTTTCTTACCGTACAATTCCTCTATTTTCCCCATGATTTCGTTGCGCCGTTTTCGCTCAATCATCTGCGCCTCGGCTTTTTCCACCGAGAGCAGCGTGCCGCGGTTCTTTTCAAGCAGCGTTCCGATACCGGTATTTTGGGCCCCGCAAAGAGCTTTTACGACGAGCATCGTCATCATTGCGTCGTCGCAGCTGCGGTGCGCGCGCAGTTCGGATGTATCAACGTGATAGTATTCGGCCCACGCCTCAAGACCTTTGCGTTCGCCGTTCGCGTTGTTGAGCATCGGCTCCGCGTCGTATGCCGCAAAGTTTATAAGCGGCAGTCCGTAGCGTTTGCACGCAGTAATGACAAAATTAACGTCGTTGGAGGAGGAAAACCCGATTATTCTGCGGTACGGCGCGGTGAGCAGCTCCTTTATGGGTTTGTACCAGTTCTCGAACGTACGCTGACTGCGGAAATATTCTTTCGAATATGCAAGCGGGCACCTGTTCTTCGGTGAAAACAGATACCAGTCGAACTCCGCCTGCGGATTCATGACAATATCCTGCGAATCGAGAACTGTGAAACTGCCGTCGGTGAGCACATAGCCGAAAGAACACATCTTACCTTCGCCGTTGAAGCAGTTCGCGCATTCAATGTCGAAAAACAAATACGAATCATTCATAATTAAACTCCGGAATTACTGATTAACAATTTATCGCCCGCTTCGCGCCTGAAATAATCCCTCACGCGTTCACGCGCATCGTCGGGACTCTTCGCGTTGAGCATTTGAGTCTGGAAATAATGAGCAAACGAAAACCCGAGGCAGTAATATGCAAAAAAACGCTGCATCCGTGTCTTCAGGAATTCCTCTGGCTGATACTTCTCCAGCATGTCGATGAAGTCGAGCGCAGTCCGTTCTCGGTCAATCGTACAGGCAAAGCGCGTGTGATTCAGCGCAGCGCCGAGCTCCGCAAAAATCCACGGATACTCGGCCGCCCCGCGCGCAATCATAATGCCGCCGCAGTGGGGGGCGGCAGCAAGAGCCGCATTCATGGACTGCTCGTCGTGCACAGCTCCGTTCAGCACGACAGTCACCCTCTCCCCTTCATACCGGAGGGCAAGACGTTCGACGTACTCCCAGCGCGGCGGCAGGCGGTACTTTTCCCTGCTCGTGCGAGGATGAAGCGCGAGCTGCATCACCCCTTCGGAAACAAGCATGTCGGTAAAGGCAAAGAAACCGTCGTCGGTAAAATCTTCGCCGCCGAGACGGAGCTTTACCGACAGCCGCCGTCCGGCACCGCCGCGTTCATCCGCAGTCCGCAGCGCAGCCTTTACTTCACGCACCATTTCACGGGTTTCTTCCACAGGCTTCAGCATCCACGAAACACCAGCCCCGCTGTTCATGATGTCCGGTGCGGAACACCCCATATTTATGTCTACGCCTATACCGGGAAGAAGCGCAAGCATTGCAGCGGCCTGCGCCATATGCGCAGTATCCTTTCCTGTCAGCTGCCAGACGACTTTAGAGGGGACCGGATCGGGAATGACGTAATATTTCTCAAACGGTCCGCCGTTCACGAACGAGCCGGCGTTTATCATCTCCGTATAATACTCGTCGCATCCGCCGAATTTTTCCACAATACATCTGAATCCGGCATGCGTAAGCGTCGCCATAGGAGCGCAAATCAGTTTCATTATGTAACTAATATACCATAAAGTACGAAAAAAGTTTCAGCCCGAGCAGAAGCGTAATCAGGCAAGCGCACGAATACGCGACTTTGGTCTGCAAAAATACATTCGTGTATTTTTGCAGATGTTTTTCGGGACTATTCAGGGTTATACCATAATCCTGCAAAGTGTATTACTATATCCGCATGTACGAAATAGAACTGAAAGCCCACGTCGCCGACCGCAGGCACGTTATTGAAACGCTGAATGCATTTGCGGAGTACGACGGAAAAGCCGATAAAAAAGACACATACTATCATCTGCCGGCGGACGGACGCGCGGCCTCGGACAACGGCGGTTATCTGAGCTGCCGCATCAGGAGGGAGACGCGCGAAACCGGAAATTCAGTGCGGACCAGCGTCATTTTTACCTACAAGCGGAAGGAACAGCGAATGGGCGCAGGCGGCACTCCGATTGAAGTCAACGATGAAAGGGAATGCACGCTGTCGGACAGTTCCGCGCTTGAAGCGCTTCTCGCAGATGCGGGATTCACTGTTGCCCGCACGAAGCATAAAATTACGGAAGGCTGGTATGCACCTGCCGACGAAGGAAAAGCGCATATCGAACTGTGCACGGTGCCGCCGCTCGGCGATTTTCTTGAGATCGAGATACTGAGCGGTACGGAAGACGAAAAATCAGTCGCAGCAGCACGCAGGTGCATCGAAGGGCTGTTCGTACGATGCGGCATTCCTCTTTCGGCGGTAGAAAGCAGATATTACAACGAGATGCTTGCCGCTGCAGGCGCTTAACTTGACGGTGCATTCATAATGTTCTACGATAAATAATCATCGACGACCAAATCAGGAGAAGACGTATGTTCAACAGAGCAAAATACAAGGAATTCGCGCGTATTCAGCTGAAAAAACGCTGGACTCTGCCGGTGGTAATGACGCTTATTGCTTTCGTAATCACGGTACTGCTGGAAGTTCCCTACATGCGGAATCTGGCGGACAGTATTGAGGCACAGGGCGCGGCAGCCGCGTCGAATTTCTGGACAATGTACAGACAGGTTGCGGCATCCTATAAAGAAACGCCGCTTGAACGTATATGCAGCTGGGTATCATTTTTCATTACGGCGATAATCACCATGGCCCAGTATCACGTATATCTTAAAATGTCGCGCAGTCCCGAGCCCGTCCGTTTCGGCGACTTTATGGAAGGATTCGGTAACTGGTGGCGTGCGATTCTTGCCTCTCTGTGGATGTATCTGTGGATTATTCTCTGGACGCTTCTGTTCATCATTCCGGGAATCGTCAAAACAGTTGCCTATTCCCAGACGTACTTTATCGTCGCAGAATTTCCCGAAATATCAGTGCCGAAGGCGCTCAATATAAGCAAACGGATTACAAACGGTTTTAAATGGGATATCTTCGTGATGTGGCTGAGTTTTATAGGCTGGGGATTCCTCGCCTGCCTCACCTGCGGAATCGGCTTCATCTGGCTTATTCCCTACATCAATATGTCCATGACAAACGCGTACCACGGTCTCATGAAACATGCACTTGAAACACAGGTCATTACGGCGGAAGACCTGAAACAGTAAGGAAACAACTATGTCACGAAAATCAAAAAAAACGGGAATCGTCGTCTTTGTCGTCATTCTGATTATCACCGCAGCAATAGCCGGAATCGGAGTATACGAATCGACAGGCAGCGGGACGAACGCTACAGGCAATCCGGCTCTGGAACCTTCGCAGAAACGCATCTTTTTCAGGGATGCCGAACCCGTGAGAAAACTCAGAAAACAGTATATAGCGGCGTTATATATTGAAGGCACTATCGAAGACGCAAATAAAACGTACAATCAGGAATGGCTGCTCTCAACAATCAACGCGCTTATCTACGACGAAAACAACAAGGCGATTCTGCTGTACATCAACTCGCCAGGCGGCGGCGTTTATCAGGCCGATGAAGTGTATCTCGCGCTCTGCGACTATAAAAAAACCGGTAAAACCGTATACGCGTACATGGGGCCGCTCGCAGCTTCCGGCGGATACTATATCGCATGCGCGGCCGACAGCATCTATGCAAACCGCAACACACTCACCGGTTCCATCGGCGTCATTGCAGGGGAATCGATCGATGCGACGGAACTGCTCAAAAAACTCGGCGTAAAATCCGAGACAATCACTGCGGGGAAAAACAAGAACATGCTCAACTACAACAGTCCGCTGACCGACGAACAGCGCGCCATCATGCAGTCCGTCGCCGACGAAGCGTATGAGCAGTTTACCGGTATTGTCGCCGAAAGCCGCGGTATGAAGCCTGCCGACGTAAAAAAGCTGGCCGACGGACGCATTTATACAGCAGCCCAGGCACAGAAGAACGGCCTGATCGACCACATCGGTTCATGGGACGACGCTGTGTCAAATCTTTCGGAACGGGCAACAATCGGCACGGCAAAGGTCATCACGTACCGTTATAAAAGGAGCGAAAACTTTTTCGACATCCTCTCGGGAGCGGCAACCCGCCTTACCGGCAGCACGACGCTGAGCAGGCTCGGTCTGCCGCAGGCCCTCGCCGACGAAATCCGGCCGGACATTCCCTATCCGGCGTATATATACATAAAATAAGCGTACGGTCTGCTTAATCTTTGAATACCGCGTCTATTACCGCGGCAAGTTCGTCGAGTTTGAGCGGTTTTCTGAAAAATTTGACGATTCCCAGCTCCTCGATTTTCTTCTCATCCTCGACGCTCTGAAGCGCCGTAACGACGATAACTGCCGGCTTTCCGTATTCTTTGTTTTCGTTGATTTTGCGGCACAATTCAAAACCGTCGACTCCGGGCAAATCAAGATCAAGTATAATGCAGCGCGGCCGCTTCGAAAAAAGCTGGACGCCGGCATCAAAACCGTCATATGCCTGAAGTACTTCAAGAGAAGGAAATCGGCTGCGGATAAAACTTGCTATGAGCGTATTAAATGTCTTGTCATCGTCGATGACAAGCATTGTTCCTGAATTATATGCCGCCCTGTTCGTGCACGAACTGAGCAGCTTCATCGGAATATGCATATTGCGGCCGCTCATAAAATCGACAAGGTCGTCAGGATAAACACGGTACTGACCGCCCGGTGTTTTGAAGGCCTTAAGATACCCGTTGTTTATCCAGTTTATAGCGGTCTGATTAACAACTCCGCAGATATTCGCAACTTCAAGTGCCGAGTAAATCACCGGTTTTTCAATTTTCTTTGACATTGTAATTCTCACCTTTTGCAGAAACAGATATTTTATTATAACCTTTTTTCCGGATTTTATCTACTTTTTTTCTCCTGATATGTGAAAGTATCCATCACTGCTGCCGTCATTCCCGGTGAAAATCCGTGCTGAATAAGACAATGTACGGTTTTGTCGTAATCCATTCCGCGCCGCATACATTTTTCCACAGCCTTTCTGCACTCCCCGTCTTCAGGATTTTCCTCAAAATATTCGTTGAGCGCGTCCTCGGCAGTATGCCTGTCGATTCCTCTCGATGCAAGCTCCGCTGCAAGGCGTATACGTCCTTCATGATGCGCTGCTTTTCTGCAGTTAAGCCATGCTGATGCATACCGCGAATCGGAAAGAAAGCGTGCATTCTTCAGATAATCAAGCGCTTTGTCTATATACTGCTTCTCCATGCCTTTGGAAACGAGCTTGCGCGACAGACCGAAGCGGGACTGTTCCGCGCGCGCAAGATACGCAGAGGCCTTCGATTCGGCGGCATAGCACAGACCTGCATCGAGCACATCCTGCTCTTCTTCGCCGGAGAATTCCGCAGCCGGGATAATCAGTTCGGGATCGACGCACTGCAAATAAACTGTACGTATAAAAAAAGCAGGTCCGTCCGCGGTTGCAATTTTAATACGCCCGGGAGAAACCTGCTCTGCTGCAGAAATAACCAAGTTTTAGCGCTTGCTGAACTGGAATCTTCTGCGGGCGCCTTTCTGGCCATACTTTTTGCGTTCGACCATGCGGGAATCGCGGGTAAGATATCCGTTTGATTTCAGCGCCGTACGTGAATCCTGATCGATCTGAACAAGCGCGCGTGAAATGCCGTGAAGGCACGCAGCCGCCTGACCGTTAAGACCGCCGCCTATAACGTTGATCATGATGTCGTATTTGTTGTCGTTGGAAGTGACGAGAAGCGGCTGATGAACAACCTGCACCTGTTCGTCCGTATCAAAATACTCTTTTGCATCTTTTCCGTTAACAACAATTTTACCTGAGCCTTCGCGGACGAATACGCGGGCTACAGCTGTCTTTCTTCTGCCTGTACCGATTGCCAAATTCTTTACCATTTAAAACTCCTACTCACACTTCAAGAGGCTGCGGATTCTGTGCTTTATGAGGATGCTCGGCACCGCCATAAATCTTTACATTGTCAAACATAGCGCGTCCGAGACGTGTATGAGGGAGCATGCCTTTAATCGCAATAATAAGCGGCTCCTCAGGATGTTTTTCAATCATTGTCTCAAAGTTATGATGCTTCAGGTTGCCGACAAAACCGGTGTATTTGTAGTAAATCTTTTTCTGTTCCTTACCGCCGGTAACTGCAACTTTTCCTGCATTGATAATAATTACGTAATCACCCATGTTCTGGTTTGTTGCGAATGTGGGTTTGTTCTTTCCGCGGAGTATGTGTGCGGCTTTAGCAGCAACGCGTCCGAGCGGTTTTCCGGCTGCGTCGATGATGTACCATGTGCGCTTCTGTTCCGGTTCTTTTACGAAAATCGTGTTCATGTATATACCTTACAAAATAAAGTTTTACGTATTTCCAGCCTTTGCATCCGACAGAAAATACAGGAATCAGTGATGAGCAGTCACCGCTTCCATATACGGGGAAGCATACTATACCCTTTTTGGAGGCTGAATGTCAATCAGTCCTTCTTTTCTTCTTTAGATTCGCGGTCGCGCGCTTCTTTTTCTTCTTTTGCGGCTTCCTTTTTGTCCTTTATATCCGCCGCACCGATAAAGAGGCAGATAAGGCCGATGAGAGCGGCAATGACAGGGAGACTTCCGCGGAGGAATGCAAGTACGTCTACACCCCAGTTGAGCGGGCATGAAGGCAGAAGCGAAAACACGGTAAATGCAATAAGAATAATTCCGGCAATCAATGATACCATAACTAAATCTCCTAAAATCGATATACGACAATAATACTACAAATCGTTTGAAAATACCACAGGAAAACGAACAGTATGCAGATCCTGTTTTCCGGACAATCCAGACGCCATCATCATAATCAGTATGTGCAGGGATATATCGGACTGATTATTACATGTTATCGGAATTCGTATAGATTTTATCGATATCTTCCAGTATTTCCATATGCCGTGAGTCTTTTCTGAAGATGCAGTTGATTTCACGGATCATTGTAAGATTCTGTATCGGCACTACAACCAAAGTGCCTGAAGCTTCTTCTGCCTTGCAGGCGCTGTGAGCGATGATTGATACACCGAGATTTGAAGAGACAAGCTCTTTTATTGTCGTAATATTGTCTATCTCTATAATTATATTGAAATTTCTGATATCTTCGGAACGGCTGAGCAGATGGTTTTCAAATAATGTGCGGGTACCGGTATTGGGTGAACGCATGATAAGTTTTTCTTTCTTCAGTTCAGACAGAGATACCGTTTTCATTTTTGCAAATCTATGCATAGGTGAAACTACCAGACACAGATAATCCGTATCGAGGAGGACGGACGCATACTCGTCACCTGGTATAGTGCCGTCTACGATAGCCCAGTCTATTTCGTCCAATTTCAGCATATTCCCGATTTTTTTGAGGTTGTGCGTAACGATGGCAATATGCGCCTCCGGATGTTCCCTGCAGTACGGTGCGAATATCTGCGATACTATGCTTTCCCCAAGAGTCGGTGTTACGCCTACAGTGAAGCGCTGTATGCAATTCCGGCTGTCTTCGATTGCCTGTTTTACCCGCTCAGAGAGAGACACGGCTTTCCGTGCGTATTCCAGCAGTATGTCGCCTTCCGGCGTAGTTTTGAGCCCCTTCCTGCCTTTCGTAAAAATTTTGATTCCATACTGCGCTTCAAGAAGTCTGATCTGATGACTTACTGCAGGCTGCGTTATGCAGAGGATGTCCGCGGCTTTCGTGTAGTTCCCTGTTTTCGCCAGCGTCAGCAGCGTTATGATTTTCTGATCCACCATGACATCATCCTTATAAAAAAAATTAATACCGGCAAAAAATAATATAATTTTACTTTATATGATACAACAAGTATTATCAAGAGGATTTATCAGGAGGTTGTTATGAACGTTGTTACCGGCCTTGCCCTGTTACTGTTTGCGGGATTCGCTATGGCAAAAATTATGCATCTGTTCCGGCTGCCGAATGTTACCGGATATATACTTTCGGGCATTTTGATAGGTCCGTTCTGCCTGCATCTTATTCCTCAAACGATTATAGATGGAATGGATTTCGTTTCCGATATAGCGCTTGCTTTTATTGCATTCGGTGTCGGGAAATATCTGAAGCTGTCATCTTTGAGGGAAAGCGGATCACGCATTATTTTTCTCACGTTCTGTGAGGCCCTTGTTGCCGCGGCCGCAGTTTCTATCCTGATGATTTTTGCTTTTCATCTTCCGGTTTCGTTTGCGCTCATACTTGGTGCAACCGGCAGTGCAACGGCTCCGGCCTCTACCATTATGACTATACGGCAATATAAAGCAAAGGGAACGTTCGTCACTACGCTTCTTCAGGTTGTCGCTCTTGATGATGCCGTTGCTCTGATCGCCTTCAGTCTATGTACCGCCGTTGCACAAACGCTGAATTCAGGTGTTCGTCTTAATCCCGGAGTATTCCTGTATCCGATTGCCCTGAATCTGCTGACGATAGTTACGAGCGGTCTTTTCGGGTGGATATTCTGCAAAATTATCACGGAAAAGAGTTCGAACTTCGACAGACTGATTCTTGCGCTCCTGTGTATTCTGCTTATAACCGGCATTTGCGATTCACTTGACGTATCCCCTCTGCTTTCCTGTATGGCTTTCGGAACCGTCTATGCAAATAAAAACCACGACAAAAAAATGTTCAGACAGATAAATAGTTTCGCTCAGCCTTTTTTCATACTCTTTTTTGTCCATTCAGGAATGAGCCTTGATATAACATCCCTCCGTACGGCCGGCATAATAGGTATTGCATACTTTTTCGTACGCATAATCGGTAAATATGCCGGAGCGTTTGTCGGATCGATCGCAACAAAAGCACCTTCGGAAATCCGTAATTACCTCGGTCTTGCGCTGATACCTCAGGCAGGTGTTTCCATCGGTCTTGCCGTTCTGGGACAGCGGATACTGCCCGCAGCCATGGGCTCTCTGCTTTCAGTAATTATTCTTTCTTCGTCGGTTTTGTACGAGATGATAGGACCTGCCTCCGCAAAATTAGCCCTGATTCTGGCAAAGGCTATAAAACCTGAAAAAAAAGACTTTACTTTATGCAATAAGCAGGCAAAGGTACGTTCCTGAGTGCCGTCTTTGACTCTTGAAATACAAACATATATAATAAAAAAAATAAACAGGACTAAAATGAATAAAGCGTATTTTACATCGGCAGTGAAGACGACGCTGCCCGTCTTTTTCGGATATATTGCAATAGGCATTCCGTTCGGCCTCATAATCGTAAACGCAGGCTATCCTGCATGGGTTGCTCCCGTCATGAGCGCAGTGATGTACGCTGGCGCGGGGCAGTATATTGCCGTGGGACTTTTTGCGGCAGGCGCGTCGCTCGGCACCATAGCGCTCACCGAGCTGCTTGTGAACATCAGGCACATCGTATACGGGCTTTCGCTCATAACAAAATTCAAAAACGTCGGAAAATGGAAACCGTATCTTATCTTCGCGCTTACCGACGAAACGTACTCCATTCTCACGGGCTGCGACGTGCCGGAAGGTGCCGATGCGGGGAAATACTACGGCACTATTGCGCTGCTCGATCAGGCATACTGGATCGCAGGCAGCGCAATAGGAGCCGCGGCGGGCAAACTCATCCCGTTTTCCTTAACGGGCGTCGATTTTGCCCTCACCGCTCTGTTCGCCGTGCTGCTGATTGAACAGCTCGAAAAATCGCGCGATTTTCTGCCGCCGGTAATCGGAGCGGCTGCGGCCGTCGCGGCCGTTCTGCTCGCACGCTTCGGCGTCATGCCGTCGGGGAATATTCTCATTGCGGCGCTTGCGTTCGGCATTGCGGCGCTCATCCTCATACGGGGCCGCAGCTTCGGCAAAACCTCTGACGCGGAGGTGCGGAAATGAACTCACAGCTCACACTTGCGGCGGTGCTCTCCGCAGTATTTGTCTCCGCGCTCGTGATCCTTGCAACGCGGGCGTTTCCGTTTCTGCTGTTCTCGCGCCGCAATCCGCCGCGCATCATATGCTTTATAGAAAAATACATTCCGCCGATGGTCATGGCGATCCTCGTCGTCTACTGCCTCAAGGACATCAGGTTTGAGTCGAAGCCGTGGGGTCTCCCGTCGTTCACGGCGCTTGCGTTCACTACTGTTCTGCACCTATGGAGACGCAACCCTATGATAAGTATCTTCGGCGGAACAATCGTCTACATGATTCTTTCGCGCATGCTGTGACCTGCCGGGGGTATAAAAAAATCATGTATTGTTCAGCAAAACTATTGACAAATCCGCCGATTAACAGCAATGTATCCCTTACATAATGTAACTTCATAAGAGAACCGCCTTCTGCGCGGTTCTATCATTTTTTACGAGGTTCTTGAATTGAAAGGGAGCCAGGTTACTATCGATCACGTCTCCAAGAAGTTCGGTGATTTCACCGCTCTGGACGACGTCAGCATTACGATCCAGCCGGGAGAATTTTTCTCGCTGCTTGGACCTTCCGGATGCGGAAAAACAACACTTCTCCGCATTATTGCAGGATTCGAGTTTCCCGACGGCGGAACTGTTCTGTTCGACGATACGAACGTTATTCCGTTACCGCCGGATAAACGTCATTCGAATACCGTTTTCCAGACGTATGCGCTGTTCCCGCATCTTACCGTGTATGAAAACGTCGCATTCCCGCTCCGTCTTAAAAAACTCGACAAAAAAACGATCGACGAAAAAGTACGGTACTACGTGCATCTTGTCCAGCTCGACGACCATATCGATAAAAAGCCGAATCAGCTTTCAGGCGGACAGAAGCAGCGCGTCGCAATCGCGCGTGCACTCATCAACGAGCCGAAAGTTCTGCTTCTCGACGAACCGCTTTCCGCGCTCGACGCGAAGCTCCGCGCGAACCTGCTGATCGACCTCGACAATCTGCACGACAAAATCGGTATTACGTTCATATATGTTACCCATGATCAGAGCGAAGCGCTCTCCGTCTCCGACCGCATTGCGGTTATGAACGCCGGACACGTGCTCCAGATCGGCACTCCGTCGGAGATTTACGAAAGTCCGTCCACGCAGTTCGTTGCGCAGTTCATCGGCGAAACGAATCTGTTCGAAGCTCAGGTTGCAGACTGCGTTCCTCACGAAACTAACGGCAAGCCTCCCGACTACATGGTCACACTCTCCGTTCCGGCACTGGGAAAACAGGCGCCGCTCGCATCGGATACGGCAGCGACCGCAAGTCTTGACCGCTATATGCAGGTCACGGACTATGTCCACACTTCAAAAGATCAAAAAGTAGCGTTTACAATCAGACCTGAAAAAATCAGAATTACAAAAGAACCGCCGGAAACGGGCGGACGGACAGATATTAATGTTTTCAGCGGCATCGTTGAAGAACCTGTGTATTCCGGATTTCAGTCGAAATTCTACGTCCGGCTGGAAAACGGCGCGCTCATCAAAGTCTTCAAACAGCATACCGATTATCTCGACAACGGTCCCGTTATTCAGTGGAAGGATAAGGTGTACGTTTCGTGGTCTGCCGACGACGGATATATCGTCGAGGATATAGACAAATGAAAAAGACAGATGTGAGACCGCCGGCTGCCCAACGGAAAAATAAAATCAATCAGGGAGCATTGTACTCATGGCCTATGGGGCTCTGGTTCATCGTCTTTTTCATCGCTCCGCTCGTCATCATTACGATATACAGTTTCCTCAAAAAAGGCGTTTACGGAGGCGTCGAACCGCAGTTCACGCTCCGCGCGTACGAACAGATGCTCAATCCGAAATACGGCATCCTCGTTCTGCGCACGCTCAGGATAGCCGTCGTCTCGACGTTCATTACGATTCTGCTCGCCCTCCCCTGCGGATACGCCATGGCGCGAAGCAGGCATCAGACAGTACTGCTGTTTCTGGTCATCATTCCGTTCTGGACGAACTCGCTCATCCGCATATTTGCGTGGATGTCCATTCTTAACAACGACGGTATCCTGAATCAGCTGCTCATGGGCCTGCACATTACGAAGAATTACGTTCAGTTTCTCTACAATCAGGGAGCTGTCATTCTCGTGTCGGTGTACATGTATCTGCCGTACGCGATTCTGCCGATTTTCACGTCGATCGACAAATTCGATTTTTCGCTGCTCGAAGCCGCACGCGACCTCGGCGCAACAAAACCTCAGTCGATGTTCAAAGTGCTCATACCGGGCATTAAGAGCGGCATCATTACGGCCGTCATTTTTACGTTCATTCCAGTTTTCGGCGCATACACGGTGCCGCTGCTCGTCGGCGGAAAGGATTCGTACATGCTCGGAAACATCATCGTCGATCAGGTGCAGAAGACCCGCAACTGGCCGCTCGCAGCCGCCTTTTCCATGGTCATCACGTTCGTGAGCGTCTTCGGCATCCTGTGGATTTCACGCGCGAACAAGAGCGATGCGAAATTGAAATCGGTTTCGAATAAAGAGGAAAATTATGTTACAGGGGGACAAAAGTGAACAACCTGTTTTTCTTTTTGTTTCCTGCACTCGGTAAGAAAAAAATGGAGGAGCCCGCGCGACATGCAAAAAAAAGCTGGAAAAAACACGCGCCGGTATTCTCGCTGTCGAAGACGGTACTCGTACTTACGCTTCTGTTTCTGTTCATTCCGCTCTTCGTAATCATCATTTATTCGTTCAACGAAAGCAAAGGTGCGGAGTTCACGCGTCCGTCGCTCATCTGGTACCGGAAACTCATTTTCGAGTCAGAGCCGCTGTGGGAAGCGCTGCTCAACAGCCTGATAGTCGCATTCACGTCCGCGGCTGTGTCCACGCTGCTCGGGTCGCTCGCCGCCATCGGATGCAACTGGTACAAATTCGGAGGACGCCGCTTCATCGAAGCCATCACCTATCTTCCGATGGTTCTCCCCGAAGTAATAGTAGGCATCTCCATGCTGATTTTTTTCAGCGGGATACGAATGCCGCTCAGCCTCTTCACAATTTTTGCGGCGCACACGACATTCTGTCTGCCGTTCGTGTTTCTTATGGTGAAAGCGCGCCTCGACGAGTTCGATTTCTCCATCATCGAAGCCGCCCACGACCTTGGCGCGACTGACGCACAGACGCTCGTTAAAGTAATCGTGCCGTCGCTGATGCCGGGAATCGTTTCCGGTTTCCTCATGGCGATCACGATGTCGCTCGAAGATTTCGTCATCACGTTCTTCGTCGCGGGCCCGGGGTCGACGACGCTGCCGCTCTACGTCTATTCCATGATCCGCTTCGGCGTGTCTCCGGTAATCAACTCGCTTTCATGCGTAATGATTACGGCGACGTGTCTTCTTGCGTTCATCATGCGGAAAGGGCTCAAGACGTTCGCGGCGTCGCACTGATTTTTGTTTACAAGACCCGCGTCTGCGGGCCTTTATCTTAAGCAGGGAAGAGGATAGAAATGAAGAAAATCAATATTACGATTGCAGCCGCGGCAGTGCTCTGCGGCGCTCTGGCTTTATCGTCGTGCTCAAAGAAAAGCGGCGGTACTGAAGAATCTGCATCCGGTACATTGTATCTGTTCAACTGGACATACTATACTCCCGATGAGGTGCTTAAAGAGTTCGAGCAGAAATACAACTGTACGGTAAAAGTGGATACGTTCGATTCGAACGAAGTCATGTATGCGAAACTCAAGGCCGGTGCGACGGGATACGACATCACGTTTCCGTCCCAGGATTACGCTTCAATCATGATCAATCAGGGAATGCTTAAGGAAATCGACCAGAATCAGTTTGAGAATAAGAAATACATCAATCCGGCGGTTCTCGAAAAAGCGACGTACGATCCGACCATGAAATACTGTGTCCCGTATTATATGGGCGCAGCCGGCATCGCAGTCAACAAACAGAAGCTCTCGAACTACGACAAAAGCTGGAATATCTTCGCGGACCCGCGGATTAAGGGACACGCCTCGATGATGGACGACATGCGCGAAGTCATGGGAGACGCGCTCAAGTATCAGGGACACTCGGTCAATTCTCTCGAAGACGGGGAGCTGAAATCGGCCGCGGATCTCATCATCAACAGCTGGAAACCGAATCTTGTTAAATTCGACGCGGAAGGATTCGGGAAATCGTTCGCTTCCGGAGATTTCTGGGTGTGCCAGGGCTATGCCGAAGTGGTGTACGGAGAAGTTCCTGAAGACAAGCAGGCGGATATGATAGACTTCTTCATTCCGAAAGAAGGCGGCCCGATGTACATCGATTCCATGGTCATACTCAAGGATGCGAAACATTACGATCTTGCAATGAAATTCATCAACTTCATCCATGAGCCGGAAGTGTATGCGCAGTTCCTCGACGCGTTCAGGTTCCCGTCGTTCGTCAATACAGACGCAGCGCAGTACATGAAAACGACTCCGATGTACAAAGCGGAGGAAATGAACAACTGCGAACTTAAGATGGACGTCGGCGAGGGACTTGAGAAATACAACGAACTCTGGCAGGACATCCGCTTTACAGCCGACTGATACGGAGTTTTTATTATTAATAAGCGGACTTTTATGATATATTAATGCATTGTCATAAAAGTCCGTTTTTTTTGACAAAGTGATGATTGTACTTTATAATAGGGACTACCTAATTATGAACTTCAACTTTAAAAATATCATCAATGCGATTTCTTCACCTGTGCTTGTGGCGGAACCTGTTCTGGATTCGGAAAAACAAATAATAGATTTCCATGTGACTTTTCAAAACGAAGCGTTCAGCAGAGCAGCAAATTACGTCGTAAGCGAAAGCCTGCTGTTCTCGCAGTTCAAGTCGAAAATAAGCCAGGATATTCCCTGGTTCAAAATGGGTGTAAAAACAGCAATGGACGGCCTGAAAAGCGAGACCACATGCTATTCACCTGTAAACAAAGCATGGTTCCATATTGAAATGGAACGGACCGACGACAGCGGATATATCGTTGTCATGCTTACCGACATTACGAAAGAAAAACACCATTCGCAGGAACTCCGGGATATAGCATATCACGACGTGCTGACGCACCTTCCCAACCGAAACTGTCTCAAGGATGCGCTCGAAATGGCGATCGATACCGCGCGGTACACGGAGACCAAGTTCGGAATCCTGTCGCTCGATATCGACAATCTTAAGAACGTAAACGATGTGAACGGACAGGCTGCGGGAGATGCGCTCATAAAGCGTGTCGCCGACGTGCTGCGGAATTTCGTCAATGAGAACATCGAACTGTTCAGCATGGGCGGAGACGAGTTCATGCTGCTGCTCGAAAACGAGAAAAGTTCGGATTCCATAATTAATATAACGGATACGATATTCGAAGCGTTCTGCAACGCGAATATAAGCATTTCGGGCGGCATTGCGGTTTTTCCCGACGACTCGGAACAGGACGGCGAGCTGTTGCGTTTCGCGGATATGGCCGTTCACACGGCGAAGCAGCAGGGAAAAAACAGATTTGTTAATTTCGAAATCGACATGCAGAAACTGTTCCTGCAGAAAATGTCGATGCAGGCAAAACTCACGACTGCAGTTCTTTCGAGCAGCTTCGAACAGTATTACCAGCCGCAGTTCGATATTAAGACAGGTGAACTCAGGGGATTCGAGACGCTCATACGATGGCACGACGATGAAGCGGGAAATATTCCTCCTGCAACATTCATACCGCTCGCCGAGGAATGCGGTCTCATTGTTCCGATAGGCAAATGGGTACTCAACACGGCGTTTGAGAAACTCAAGTACTGGCAGACAAAATACGGCTTCAAAGGAATTATGTCGGTGAATGTTTCTCCGGTTCAAATGAAACACGACGATTTCCTCCCCAGTCTTGCGGACACGTTAAGTAAATACGATATTTCGCCCGATACAGTCGAAATAGAAATCACGGAAGGCGTCATGATAGACAATATGCGCATGGCCGTTCAGACGCTCGCATACGTCAAGAATATGGGACTCCGCGTTTCGCTCGACGACTTCGGCACCGGATATTCGTCGCTCAGCTATCTGCAGATGCTGCCGCTCGATACGCTCAAAATAGACAAATCGTTCATAAACGATATAACCGCTTCCGACGGCATTCAGGCGAACATCACGAATTCGATTATTAATATGGTCTCGAAGATGGGACTTGATACGATTGCGGAAGGCGTCGAAAACGCATCGCAGCTTACGCTTCTTGAAAAATTCAACTGCAGAATCGTACAGGGATATCTCCGCGGAAAACCGATGTGCGCGGACAGGTGTGAAGCCTACCTCGCGGGCGATACGTCCGCAATCGACACTATTTCGTCGCCCGCCGCTTCCGGTTCGCGGTATTCGACGTAACGCACGCGGCCGGCTTTCACCGCGTCCTTTATTTCCCGTTCCCGTCTTGAAAGGGCGGACACTCCCGTCTTTACTTCAATAAACAGCACTTCATCAACAGGTTTCCCTTCTGCTGCTCCGGGAAAACCGATAAAATCGACGGGCTTGCCGACGAAACGCACGTCGGCGGGATTGCACGGAAACCCGGGCAGAAACGGCGCGACCTGCTCGACCATCTGTCCGCCGAGCACCGCGCGCGAACGCTTTACTGCGTCGCTTCGTATAAGGCGTATATTTTCCTCGTTTATGCGCCGCTCAAAATGCCGTCCGGCATTTTTCCCGATAAAAAACACGGCAACGAGCAGAAGAACCGACAGAACTATCAGTATAAATACCTGCGCCGCGGCGGGGAACGAGATAAACGCCGCATAAACCGATTGTATGAAAGAAGTCATGCCGTAAACGTATCACGAGACGGCGTCCGGTGCAAGTCTGCAGAAAGGTCATGAGGAACGGATGATATGCCGATAATAGAGACGAGGTAATCCATGATGCACGTTTTTTCAATGCGTAAAAAAATTCCGCTGATTGTCTGCTGTCTTGTTTCGGCTCTTTCCCTGTACGCTCAGACGGACGTTTCCCCGGTTGATACGAATGCCGAACCGGAAGCGTTTACGTTCAAATACCGCAAAGACGATTCATACCGCATTCTCTCGAAGGTGCACGAGGACGTTCTTATTAATAATAATTTGAATCATCATGCGGAAATACTGACGCGCATTTCGGTAAAAGTGACCGGCGTCGCGGAAGACGGAAGCGGAACATGCAGTGCGGACTTCATGACGGCGGAGGATTCCACGAGCAGTTACGACGGTACGCACTTTTCGTGGGGCGACGAATATTCCAGCGTGTTCACGCGGAGTCCCCGAGGAATCTACACGATGGAAGACACATACTTTATGCCCGTCGTCCGGGACGATCCGGTTTTCCCCGAATATGCCGTAAAGCCCGGCGACACATGGACCGCGCCGGGATATGAAGCGCACGATCTCCGCCGTACGTTCGGGATAGAAAAGCCGTTCAAGGTTCCCTTCACCGCAGCATACGAATACAAAGGAACCGTAAAAAACAGCGACGGAAGAAGATTCAACGTCGTCGACGTGCGGTACAATCTGTATTATGAAAGCCCGAAACCGGGAAAGACAAACGACGGAGGAGCTGTGTCCGGTTCGACGGCGGAACTTATGAACCGACCCGCCGTGACGACGGGCTATTCGCACCAGACGCTGTACTGGGATAACGAACGCGGCGAACTCGACCACTACAGTGAGGAGTTCCGGATTATTATAGAAACGTTCTACGGCGATACATTCACGTTCAGGGGAACGGCAGAGGCAGAAGTAACGGAGTTCACCACGACGAACACCGACGACAACATGAAAAAGGTACAGGACATTGTGAACAACCTCGGGCTTGAAAATGTCACTGTAAAAAAAGGTGAAAAAGGATTAACAATCAGTCTTGACAAAATACAGTTTCTCCCGGATTCGTCGGAGCTTCGCGACAGTGAAAAAGTAAAGCTGCAGAAAATCGCAGGTATTCTGCACGAATACGACAACGATCTGCTCGTCACCGGGCACGCTGCGCTCAGGGGCACTGCAAAAGAACGGAAGCGCATCTCGGAAGAACGCGCAGGATCCGTCGCACAGTATCTCATCACGCTCGGTGTACGGGACGCATACCACATATTTACGCAGGGAAAGGGCGCCACCGACCCGGTTTCGTCGAACGACACGGAAGAAGGACGGGCTTTGAACAGACGGGTGGAAATAACGATTATGGACGAATGACAGGCCGCAGCAATGCGGCGGAACGAGATTCACCGCGTAAGCGAACTTACTGTCCGCGCTGCGCGGAATGCGCCCGGTCAGTTGTTTTTCTAACCCAAATAAGATAAACTCGAAAATTGATGATATGTCGGAAAGACAGGGGAATACGTGGAACTACTGATTATTTTTGCACTGATACTGCTCAACGGTTTTTTTTCTCTTTCGGAAATTGCTCTCGTGTCGAGCAGGAAAATCAAACTTAAGCAATTGGAACAGACAAACAACGGAGCACGGACAGCTCTTAAACTGGGAGAAAACTCCGAAAAATTTCTTTCAGCAATCCAGATCGGCATTACTCTGATAGGAATCGTGACCGGTGCGTACGGCGGTACAAGCCTTGCAGAGGACATTGAACCTTTTTTTCACCGTATTTCATTTTTAGCACCGTATGCGGATGAGATTGCGATGGTGACGGTTATAACTTTCACCACCTATATTTCCATCGTCATCGGCGAATTGGTTCCCAAATCTATCGGACTGAGCAACCCGGAAAAAGTCGCCTGCGTCGTTGCTCCGGTAATCTCTGTGGTCAGCGTTTTATTCGCACCAGTCGTCAAGCTGCTGTCGGCCTCGACGGTCATTGTCAATTCAATTCTGCATATCAAAAAAAACGATGAACAGATAACCGAAGAAGAGTTGAAATTTGCCATAGAGACCGCGACTGACGACGGCGTGATAAAAGAAGACCAGGAATCGATGCATAAAAATCTGTTCTATTTTGCCGATAAACGCGCAAAACATCTTATGACAAACCGCCGCGATGTCGAATGGATAGATTTAACAAATCCTCTTCCCGAAATCGAACAGAAACTCCTGCAGATGCATCACAGCTATATCGTCTGCTGCAGAGATAATCTCGACACCATCGAAGGTATTGTAAAAGTAAAGGATTTTCTGCTTATGAAGACAAAGGACGTCCCTGTCGTTATGACTCAAATAATATCGGCGCCGGTATATATCTCCGAAACGACGGAAGCGGGAAAGGTGCTTGAATTATTCCGGAAGACTCAAACCCATTTCGCCTGCGTTCTGAACGAATACGGGGAATTTGAAGGCATCATAACGTTGTACGACATTCTGGAAAACATCGTAGGCGACATTCCTCAGGAAGACGAAATATACGAACCTGATATCTTTGTCAGGGACGACAAATCGGTTCTCGTTAACGGCGACGCGTCGATCGAAATCCTTACGAAAGTCATTGACGGATTCGTAGTGAACTTCGATGAAATTGATTATTCAACTGTTGCCGGATTTGTATTTAATAATCTGAACGACATACCGGAGACAGGAAGCAAATTTGAGTTTATGGGTTACAGGATCGAAGTTGTCGACACCGACGGCAAAAGAGTCGATAAAGTGCTCATTTCAAAAATTAAATAACTTTCTTTATTATTAAACCGCATAAAAAGGTCACTTCGGTGCGATATTCCAGTATATGGAATCAGTAAAAGAAGAAATAACCGGAGACACGGCTGCGCGCGGCGACGCTGCGCTGGCTGCAGCGCAAGACACATTCGGCGTTACGTACCTGTATCCCTGGCAGCGGCTCGTTATTGCGAACATTCTGGACGCAGCGGGATATTCCGATGAGGTCAAAGCGGAGGACGCGGCATACCGCGGACACCAGATTGTGCTGCTGCCGACAGGAGCGGGAAAATCGCTGTGTTTCCTCGTGCCTGCGCTGCTGCTCTCCGGTCCGACGCTCGTGATTTACCCGCTGCTCGCCCTCATGGCGGACCAGCAGCGGCGCATGAACGACGGCGGTCTTACGAGCGTCACGTTCCGCGGTAACCAAAGCGCAGATGAACGCGAGGAAAATTTCAGGCGGATACGGGCGGGCGCAAAAATCATTCTTGCGAATCCTGAAGTGCTGCAGAATGAACGACTTGTCGCGCGTCTTGCGCAGTGCGGCATTGCACATGCGGCGGTCGACGAGGCTCACTGCCTCTCGGAATGGGGAGATTCGTTCCGTCCGGCATACCTCACGCTCGGTAAGATCCTCGAAAAACTGAAAGTGCCTGTCATAACGGCATTCACTGCGACCGCGTCCCCCGCCGTGCTGAAACGCGTCGCCGAAGTCCTTTTCAACGGCGAAGCTCACATCGTGCGCTCGGAGAGCGACAGGCCGAACATCCGCTATTACGTAAAACATACGTGTGCGAAAAAACAGGAAGCGCTGATGCTTGCCCGCGGAGAACAGCGTCCCATGATTATCTTCTGCGGTACGAGGGCGCATGCCGAGGATATGGCGAGGGAACTGACTGTCTGCTACGGCAGAGACGCGGCCCGGTTCTACCATGCAGGGCTTGAAAAAAAGGAAAAGGACGAAATCGAAAAATGGTTTTTCGACAGTACGGACGGAGTGCTCTGCGCAACATGCGCCTACGGGATGGGCGTCGACAAACACGACATTCACACTGTCGTACATCTCGACGCCCCTGAAACGGCAGAAGCGTATATTCAGGAGGCAGGCAGAGCCGGACGCGACGGCGCTCCCTCCAAAGCAATACTGCTCTGGAGCCCGGAGGACAGCGCGCGTTTCGCCTCATCCGCTGAAGACGGTAGAAAATATGAAATGAAACGATTCGCCGAAACGACAGACTGCCGCCGTCAGGTGCTGCTCGACGCGCTCGGAGCCGAGCAGGCGGTTTGCAGCGGCTGCGATCTGTGCGATGTACGCCGCGAAATACAGCAGAAGAAAAAATGCCGGACAGGAAAAATCGAAAGCAGCGAAAACTTTGTGCTCCGTTTTATCAGCAGACACAAAAAACGGTATTCAAAAATCGAGCTGGAAGGCGTGCTGCTTCCGATGCTCAACGAAAAATCCCGCGCTGTCTGCGGACGCAGCATATGGGAACACAGCGGCATCGCAGATATGCTGCACCAGCTTGAAAAAGCGGAAAGAATCAGAATCTGCGCGTGGCCGTGGAAAAACAAAGTGACCGCTGCGCAGAAAATCACTTTGCAGAAACGGGACTGGCACCGCGCTTTGCGGAAGAACCGCCCGCTTTACTCTCTGCATTCCCGCCTGATGAGGATTCGGTTCCGCCGTCTTCCCCTCCTGACACGGGAGCAGCAGGAACAGGCTTAGCTGCAGCGCGCCGGCGCTTAGGTTTCGGCGGCTTTTTAGTGTAATTCGCAACAAAAACGCCGAAATCCATGCAGAGAAATACAACAACCGCGGTTGCAATGACACGTTTATCAGAAAGGACAATTTTTACAACATCAAAAAAGCCGGATATATCCATATTCTGAATATCGGCGGAATACCGCAGAAGTTTAATTCGTCTTCACGCTTGCCTTATTCCGTTCCATTCATTACTATTTAAATATGACTGGAATTGTAGATTACAATGCGGGTAATATCCGCAGTGTTGAGCATGCGCTTGATGCAATCGGCGCCCCGTTCGTGCTGTCAAAAAAGCCTGAAGAACTTGTGAATTGCGACAGACTCATTTTTCCCGGCGTCGGAGACGCGTCGTATGCCATGAAGCAGCTTAAGCTTACCGGATTCGACGTTTTTCTGAAAGACTGGGCAGCAGCAGGCAAACAGCTCATCGGCATCTGCCTCGGTTCGCAAATCATATTCGACCATTCCGACGAGGGTGACGTTGCGTGTCTCGGTCTTATAAAAGGGTCTATCAGACATTTTGCGGACATATGGAAAGAAAACGGCGTGAACGGCGACGGCTCGCTTAAAGTGCCGCACATGGGCTGGAACGACATTGCATACGAGAACGGCGGTTCCGCGCTGCTCGACGGTGTGCCCGAACACAGCGACTTCTATTTCGTCCACTCATACGTCATCCAGCCCGACGACGCGCACATCATCAGGGCATATGCGGATTACGGCATCCGCGTGCCTGCAGTCGTCGAATCGGGAAACGTCGCGGCGTTTCAGTTCCACCCGGAAAAATCGGGAACATACGGAATGCGCATCCTTCGGAATTACTGTAAAGCGGATCTCGGAAACGGAGGCTCGTCATGCTGAAAAAACGTATCATCATCTGCCTCGACGTCAAGGACGGACGGACGACAAAAGGCGTAAAATTCCGGGACAACCGCGACATCGGCGATCCCGTCGAAATGGCGGCGGAATACTATAAACAGGGAGTCGACGAACTTGTGTTCTACGACATCATGGCGTCCGCACGCGGCAGGGGCCCTATTCTCGACCTGATTGCGCGCGTCGCTTCGCAGGTGTTTATACCGTTCTGCGTCGGCGGAGGCATAGGAACGATAGACGATATCCGCTCGACGATTCTTGCGGGAGCAGAGAAGATCAGTCTTAACTCGCAAGCCGTAAAAAATCCCGGACTTATAAAAGAAGGGGCGCGCATTTTCGGAAACCAGTGCATCGTTCTCGGAATGGATGCAGCGAAGGACGATTCAACGCCGAGCGGTTACCGCATCTACATAAACGGCGGACGCGTAAAAACGGAACTCGACGCGCGCGAGTGGGCGCAGAAAGCGGTCTCGCTCGGCGCAGGGGAAATCGTGCTCAACTCAATCGACACCGACGGCGTCGGGCAGGGCTATGAGCTTACGTTGACGCGGATGATTTCGGAAGCGGTCGACGTTCCGGTAATCGCATCGGGCGGCGCGGGCGTTACGCAGCATCTCGCGGACGCGTTCACGAAAGGCAGGGCCGACGCCGCGCTCATCGCGACAATGGTGCATTCGGGGAAATACACTGTCGGACAGATAAAGAGAGAGCTTGCAGACGACGGAATCGCCGTGAGGTTGTAATGGCTTGTCCCTGCTGGCACGAACCGTCTCCCGAAGACGCGGAAAAATTATACATGGCGGCATGCAGCGCAAATCTTATGGGCTGCACCGATTCCTATGCAAACATCATCCTGTACCGGAAAAAATACGGAACGCAGGTCTGCTACTGCGGCGGAACAGTTCTCCGAAAATACGGTACACTGGAAGCAACAGAAAAGGATATCTCGTCTACGCGCACGCTTTACGGATTCCCCATCGGTGCGGGAGACATGCGCGCTGCGATTGAGTTTCTGCACAAAGACGCGGCGGAAAACGGCATGCCCTTCGCATTTCCTCTCCTCACCGACAGACAGAAACTTTTTCTCGAGACGAAAATGCCGAACAAATACACGTTCACGGAACGGCGCAGCGACAGCGATTACGTGTATTTAACAAAAGCTCTGTCGGAACTTCCCGGCGGAAAATATCACAAGAAAAAGAATCATATTTCGCAGTTCATGCGGAAGCACCCCGACGCCGTTTACAGGCCGCTCACCCGGGAAAACGCAGCAGATGCGCTTTTCGTCGAGGAAACGTGGTTCGCCGCGAACGGCGGTGCCGGCGATTACGACAAAGAGGCCGAACGCGGCATTATCAGCGAGGCGCTTGCGCTGCTCGACGTGCTTAATCTTTCCGGCGGCGTATTATACGCGGACAATAAACCGATAGCGATGACAATCGGTTCCGCAATCACCGAAAAGATTGCAGACGTCCATTTTGAAAAAGCAATTCCGGAGTACGACCGCGACGGAGCTTACGCGGTCATCAATCAGGAATTTGCAAAGACGATGACGAAATACGAATACCTGAACCGCGAGGAGGATATGGGAATAGAAGGACTCCGCAAGGCGAAACTCTCGTACCATCCCGACATTCTTCTCGCAAAATGGAGTGCAGAATGAAATCCCTTCTTTCTCCGATATTATCCGCAGAACAATGCGCAGCGTGCAGATTCTGCTGTACTTTTGCGGCATTCGAAGCATGGGAAACGCCGCTCTTTTCAAAAGAAAACGCCGAACTGATATCGAAAGCGCACGGACCGTTTCCTGTTCGTAAGGCAGGCCCCGACTCGTTTACGCTCGACCTGAGTTCCTGGTGGAAGGAGCACGGCGAAAAAGAATATGCGCCCTGCCCGTTTCTCGATTCACAGCGCGGATGTATTTTATCAGAAGAGGAAAAGCCGTTCGACTGCAAGATATGGCCCCTTCGCGTCATGAGGAAGGAGGGAAAGTTTGTCATCGCGCTGACACCGACGTGCAGGGAAATCAACAAGCTGCCTCTAGATCGTGTGAGACATCTCGTTCAGAACGAAGGAGTCGGGAAAATCATCTTTGCTGAAGCTGAGAAGATGCCCGATATGATAAAAGAATACCATGAGGGATTCCCGGTACTCATGGAAAAAGAACCGGAGTGATTTTATGACGACATTCAGACAGTGGCATGACGACGACATGACGTTCAACGATGAAATGAAACTTCATTTCTGCCAGTGCGACGTACGCAGCAACCTTAATTTTTCGGAACTGCTGCGCCTTACAACCGATACGGCCGTGGAGGATTATCATCAGCGGGGATTGTCGTTCAAATTTCTCGCCGAAAATCACATCGCCATTCTTCTTTCGCGCATCGCGTTCCGCTTTCACCGGATGCCGAAAGCAAACGACGTGATTACGATACGTACATGGGAAGAAAAACCTGAGCCGCTGCAGCTCATGCGCTCGTACGAAATAAAGCTGTCGGACGGTACTCCGCTCGTGAGCGGTTACGGCTCCTGGCTCCTCGTCGATCATGATTCCCACCGGATCATCCGCCCGAAGGATTTTACGCTGAGACCGGAACCGGACCGGAGGGAACGGCACGACTGCATGGAACCGGGAAAAATCGTCATGCCGGAAAATCTCCGCGAGCTCGGCGAACGTCCCATCTGCTATTCCGACATCGATGCGAACGGACACATGAACAACTCGCGCTACGGCGCATTCGCGGTCGACTGTCTGCCGGAATCGTATCAGCAGAAGGATTTCACCGACTTCCGCATGAACTATTCGAAAGAAGCGATGAAAGACGAAATGATTCATCTTTTCGGCGCGTTCGACGATGCGGCAAAGAAAATCACCGTCGTCGGCAGGCAGCGGGAAAACACCTGCTTTGAAAGCGAATTTTATTATAACTAATCAGTCAGCTGCTCAGCCGGCCGGCGAATAACGCGCCCGGCTCGTATCTGTCTCGAATACGTCGACGGCCGAAAGCGCGGCATTTTTTTTGTCTGAGGCATACGTCAAATCCGTGCCGGTATGCTGCATCTCCGCGATGAGCGCATCGTAAACATATTTCGCAATGCGTTCCGCGCTCGGATTCTGGTCGAACACGTCCATATCGTTAAGATTCGTATGGTCGAGCGTCTTACAGACAGAGCGCAGGGCGTTTTTGAGCTTTGAAAAATCAAGAAGCATACCGCCCCCGTCCAGAGAAGCGCCTTTCACATGGGCGAATACTTTATAGTTGTGGCCGTGCAGATTCTCGCACTTTCCGTCATAATCACGAAGAAAATGGGCCGCCGCGAATTCCGCCTCAACGCGTACTTCATACATTCTGTTGCCGTCCTTTGTCTTATATTTTGCAGTATACTGTATTTTCAGCCTCTTTCATACTATCCTTTTTTCTGTTAATCTGTCTGTAAAGGAAGAGTAAATGGCAACAGTACCTCATTCATATCCTGAAGGATGTGTTTTTTCTTCTCCTGCGGATATCCGCGGAAAACATATTACAGTTATGGGACTCGGACTGAACGGCGGAGGAGAGGCAGCGGTCCGTTTTTTTCTGAAATACGGCGCGCATGTCACGGTTACGGACATGAAGACGGCCGGGCAGCTTAAACCGACAATCGATTCACTCGGCAGCGATTCCGAACTCGACGCAAGCCGCCTCGTCTATCATCTCGGTAAACATTCCGTTGAAGATTTTTCCTCGGCGGACTGCGTCATTAAAAACCCGGGCATAAAATACGAGGGAAACAAATATCTTGCGGCAGCAAAAGCCGTCGAGACGGACCTAAGCATATTCCTCGCTTTTACGAAAGCGCCGATTATAGCAGTAACGGGCAGCAAGGGAAAATCCTCAACCGTAAGCGCAATCCATTACGGACTCTGCCGGGCGGGATGTACGGCTTTTCTCGGCGGCAACATAACGGTGAGCCCTTTAAACTTTCTCGACAAAACTGATGAAACGACGCCCGTCGTGCTTGAACTTTCAAGCTGGCAGCTTGCGGATTTACGCGGCAGAAAATTATTAAAACCGCGCATAGCTGTCATTACGAAAATCGTACCCGACCACCAGAACTGGTACGGCAATATGGAGGACTACGTTGCGGACAAACGGCTCATCTATGCGGACCAGACGCCGGACTGCTTTTCCGTATTCAATGCCGACGGAGACGAACCGGGAATCGGCCCTGCTGCAGGAGGGACGTGGGGAAACCTGTTCGCAGCCGAATCGCACGCAACGGTGCTGCGGTACAGCAGGCGGAAACTTTCTCAGGGACAGTCCGGCGTTTGGCTTGAGTCCGGTCCGAACGGACAATTCTGCGGCAGACTTCTGCTGCCGGGAAAAACGGAAAGCATAACGATACTCCGCTCGCTTCTCGTCCCCGGAGAACACATGCGCATAAATGTGCTGATTGCCGCACTCGCCATGGTGCTTACGGGCATAAAGCCGGAACGCACTGCGGACATTCTCGGTAAATGGGAAGGAATTCCCCACCGTCTCCAGTTCTTCCATTCATGGAAATGTGCCGGCCGGACAGTGAAGTTTTACAACGATTCGTGCGCAACGGTTCCGGAAGCCGCCGCGGCCGCAAGCCAGTCGTTCGGCCTGCCCGTCGTATTCATAACGGGCGGAACGGATAAGGGTCTGCCGCAGAATGTGCTTGCGGAAACGCTCGCTCATTCCGAAAGCGATTCGATTCCCGTAAAGGCGCTCTATCTTCTGGCGGGAACGGCCACCGACAAACTCATGGCGCTGCTCGACAGAAAAAAAGTCCCTTACAACGGCCCGTACAATTCACTCGACGAACTTCTCCGCGACGTAAAAGCGTACGAATCGTCTCTCGCCGGTCCTCTGCAGAATGATGAAACAGTCGTATTCTCGCCCGGTGCGACATCTTTCGGCATGTTCGCGAATGAGTTCGACCGCGGCGACAAATATATGGATGCAGTGAAATTATTATTTTCCTGATTTGTCTTTCCGGGAATACAGATAGCGCTTGATTTTCTGACTTGCTGTTTTTTCGAACTCATCGATTGATTCCACGCTGCTTATTTTCGAGCTGCGGTTAACTTTGCTGTTCACAAAAAACTGAATCTCGTTCAGAATACTCGCGCGCTGATACTGAATGGCGGCCATCAAATCCTGATTGTAAACAGCAGCCGCCTCCTTGGCTCCCCGGACGGCTTCGCTCAGCGTCTCGCCTACCGCATCGCGAAGCTTCATTCCTCCCGATTTTACTGCGTCGACACGGGCCTGCAGCGTAGCCCTGCGTTCCGCCTCGGCCTGCAGCTTTTCCTCGTCGAAATGGACGAGCGCAACGAGACCGTCCTTTCCTTCGACGACGAGGGATTCCGATACGAGCGGATACTGATTGAGTACGAACTCTATATCCTCAGGATAAATATTTTCTCCGTTCTGTCCGAGAATCATATTCTTGCTGCGGCCTTTGAGCGACAAACGCATCATACCGTGCCTCTTTTCGATGATTCCCAGATCGCCGGTGCGGAACCATCCGGGGCCGCACGCATCGTCTTCCGTCGTAAACGCAGCCTTTGTGAGCGCGGGATCTTTATAATACCCTTTCATCACATTCGGTCCGCGGGCAATGATTTCGCCGACCATCGTCTCCGGATTCGGATCAAGAACCGCAAGGTCGACACCCTCGAGTATACCGCCTATCGCACCCGGAATCGTGTTTGCGGGACCGGAACCGGCGAGCAGCGGCGAAGTTTCAGTAAGGCCGTAGCCTATCGCATACGGGAACTTCGCTTCCTTCATGAACCATTCGACCTGCTCGTCCACTTTCGCACCGCCTATACCGAAGAACTGCAGCCATCCGCCGAACACCGCTTTAAGTTTCTTCCCCGCCTTCCTGTTAATGATTTTCCTGAACAGCGGAATTTTATACAGTCGTGAAAGCAGCCTGTTCCCGTTTATTTCCGGCATCACTTTGTTTTTGTACAGCTTCTCTATTATCATCGGAACGGAGCACACAATAGTCGGTCGCACTTTTGCGAACGCCGGAAGAAGAGCGCTCACGGTCGGCGGCTTTCCCAGATAATACACGCATGATCCGTTCATGATCTGCATGGTAAAATCGATCGTAAACTCGTAGACGTGCGACATGGGCAGAAACGAAAGGCAGCGGTCGTATCTGTTGACACGGTGAATCGTCTGTCCCTGAACCGCGTTCCAGACAAGGTTCTTATGCGTAAGCTCGACGCCTTTCGAACGCCCCGTCGTTCCCGACGTATAGATGATCGACGCGGTGTCGTCTTCGTTCACCTTAACTTCGCTGAGCATCACGCAGAAAAAATCCTCCGCGTAAACGGCCGACGTATCGACGGCAGCCGCGGATTTTATCGAATTTTCGGACAGCGCTTCGTTGATTGAAAAAGACAGAAGATTTTTAGCCGCGCTGATTTTTTTAACGACGTCGCCGCCCCTGATGACGGAAAAATTGTCGATTTTTATAATGACGGGAGGCAGCTTGTCGCCGAGTTCCCGAATCCGCTTATACAGGGCGTCGGACACAATGAGCGCGTCGATGCCGCAGTGCGTTACTATCGATTCGATTTCCGTCGCAGAAAAGTCGGGAAGCAGCGGAACGGCGATGCCTCCGTAATTTACTATCGCAAAATACGAAATTCCCCAGTTCGGCATGCTCGTACTGAATATGCCGATTTTGCTGTTCTGATGAAGCCCCAGTCCCGCAAGCATTTTTGCGACAAGTTCGACCCGGGTGCCGAGCTGACGGTACGTGAGCGGTTCGCCGTCCACAAGCGACAATGCCGGATAGTCGCCGAATTTATGTATTGAATTCCGGAACATAGCCGGAAACGTGTACGCACCTAAATCCTGTATAGTTTCCATTCAAGCCTCACTGCATGTGTCATTTTACCACATTTCACAAAATATACAAAAAAAACAGACAAAATACAAAGCAAAAACAAACGTACGGTAAATATATACTGATTCTTTCCGCTTTTTAGAAGAAATTTCATTGTGTCACCTCGTACCGGAAAGCAGTCCTCTTACGCGAAAAAATCCCGCATACTCCGGCTCGCCAGAATAGACGAGATTCGTACGCGGGATTTTTTCGCTACGCTCCCTGTTTTTCGGTATGAGATAACTAAGCAGAATCTTTTCCAAAAGCAGATAAACTCAATGCATATTTACCGTACGGTTCTATCAGCGCTTCCACGGTTTTGAACGGACGAACGTTTCGACGCGGTCTGCACCGACGGAAATGATTCCCACGGGCGTATCCGTAAACGCTTCGATATACTCAATGTATTTTTTTGCATTTTTCGGAAGGCTGCCGTATGAGGAACATGCGTGCAGATCGCTCTTCCATCCCTGGAATTTTTCGAGCACCGGTTTTGCGGCGTTGAGATCGGGGATATTCGCGGGGAAATCCGTAACAATCTTTCCGTTTATGTCGTATGCGACGCACGCCTCGATTTCGTCCATATCGTCGTAAATATCGAGGTGCGTAAGAACGAGCGAATCGATCGAGTTGACATGGCACGCATAGCGGAGCGCGACGAGATCGAGGTACCCGCAGCGGCGGGGGCGCCCCGTCGTAACGCCGAACTCGTTTCCTGTCTTGCGGACGTAGTTGCAGAGTTCGCTTTCATTCGTCGTGTTGAATTCTGTCGGCATGGGACCGTTGCCGACGCGCGTTTCATATGCCTTGAACACGCCGAGCACTTTGTCTATTGCCCGCGGACCGATTCCGGAACCCGACGACGCGCCGGCCGCACATGAGGCTCCGGAGCTTACGTACGGATATGTTCCGCTGTCGAGATCAAGCATGGCTCCCTGCGCACCTTCAAACAGAATATTTTCCCTGCGGTATTCCCACATCTTCGCTGCAATATCCACGCGCATGGCGAGCAGTCTGTCCGTGTACGGAGCAAGAAAATCCCTGTCGGCCTGATCAAGGTCGTCCGTTTTATCCTTCCAGTCGAGATCCGCAAGACGGATGCCGTCGCGTTCGGATTTCTGCGAATACGTCGTACCGATTCCGCGGCCCGTCGTTCCTATGGGGCGCTTGCGTGCAGCATCGCGGTCTTTGTCCATCTGACGGTAGCCGGGAAGAACAATATGCGCGCGGTCGGAAATGAATACCCGCCCTTCCCAGCTGATGCCGTTGTCGCTGAGCATCTGAAGTTCCTTGAACAGCGCCTCGGGATCGACGACCATGCCCGAACCGAGGAATACGGACTTGTCGGGATAAAGAATGCCCGACGGAACCTGATGAAGAGCATATTTCTTTCCATCCACAACGATTGTATGTCCTGCGTTCGCACCGCCCGCGAACCGTACGACGTATTTTGCTTCCTGAGCAAGGTAATCGACAATTTTGCCTTTTCCTTCATCACCCCACTGGGCGCCCATAACAACGACGTTCATTAAATCCTCCAAAATTACATGGAAAATGTATATTTATGCAATAACTGTACCACAAAAGAGACTTTCTTACAATGGATTACACTGAACGGAGGATGATTATAGGATTTTTTTGACTGATTCGCGCTTTATAAGAGTCGCGGGGACACGTATCATTTCAGGCGCAGGAATGCCGACTATAAGCTGCAGCAGAGTCTCTGCTGCAAGGTCGGCAATCAGGACTTTGTCCTGCGCAAATGTCGTCAGACGGGGATGACAATAAGAAGCGACTCGATCGTCGTCGAATCCTATGATGGAAAGCCGATCGGGTATTGCAACGTGATGTTCTTCCGCATACTGCATAACGCCGAACGCAAGAAGATCGTCAGCCGCAAAAACAGCGGTAAAATCCTCCGTACGGCTGCATATCCGGGCAAATCCTTCGTATCCGGCCTTCGAATACCAGAAATTACATTCCTGAAACAGCCTTTCGTCGAAAACAATTCCGTGGTCCTTAAGACATCTGCGGAACCCTGTATACCGTTCCTGTGCGGCAGGTGAAAAATTGTTTATGGGACCGGCAAGAAAAGCTATCCGCGTGTGTCCCATCGAAATTAAATATTCCGCACCGGCATATCCGCTTTTCTCGTTTTCGGTAACGACCGTACATACCCCGGGAATGTAATTATTAGTCGAGATACAGGGAATGCCAGCTTCCTGAATCGCCGCCAGTTCATCAACGCCGTCATCATCAGGATTAATAATAATGACTCCGTCGACACTCCGGTACCGCGAATGAGCGACGTACGACATCTTGAACTGCCGTGAAAGAAATACAATGTCGTATCCCGCATTCTCCACCTGCGAGCGGAATCTGTTGAGCATACCGCCGAAAAGCGGATGATCGAATCCCTGCTGCATCTTACTGTCGTCGTAAATGACGCCAATAAGGTTCGACTTTTTTGTCGTCAGCGTTCGGGCCACCATGTTCGGCTGATAACCCATCTCGTCCGCGGTTTTGAGAATCTTTTCACGTGTCTTTGCGTTCAGATAGCCGGTTCCGTTTATCGCTTTTGAAACAGTAGGCGCTGTATATCCTGTCTTTGCTGCAATGTCATATATCGTTATCATTTTTCGTCGTAATCGAAATATTCAAAATCAGCGGCTTTGCTGTAGAACTCCGTATCGACACAGAACATTCCCGTGAACGCTCCGGTAAATCCCTGCCCGGCATATTCGTCGGACAGCTTTCCCGCATCGCATATGGGCCGTATCATATGGAACGTCTTTCCGTCTTCCGACCACGAAAACTGCGCCGTTCTGTATGAAACGGAAAGACGCAGCCACACGGGTGCGTTCTGCCTGAGCGGCAGCGGCATCCCCTGTTCGAACTTTCCCGGCATAATCGTATTGAGCTGAATGATTTTTCCTTTTTCCTCGTTCCATGTCACCTGCAGCAGATACTGCGTTTCCTCATCATACCGGTAGACAAGCCCCGCATACTGCTGAAAATAATCAGGTTCAAATTCCATTTTCGTTTCTGCCGTAAAACAGAAATTCGTCTGGCGGCGCGCAATGAGACTCTGTTCGTAATACGACCAAGGCGACTGACCGCCTTTTATCCGCAGCCAGCCTTTCCTGTCAATAATCGAGCAGCGCTTCTCCGTTAAAGGCGTACGCAGCGTCTTGAAGTCACGTAGAAACGATTCGTCGTCAAATGTATAATGAATATGTCCGCATCCGGGATATGACTGCTCCGTATGCAATGCAGATGATGCAGGAATTTCCATATAAGCAGGAGGTATGTTGCTTAGAGTTCCGTCAGGCTGCACTACATACGGCCAGTCGTTTTTCCACTCAATTTCAGCAATGCCTGTTTCACGTCCGAGCACACACTCATCAGAATCCGGCAGCGGACGACCGCACAAATACACGAGATACGTTTTTTTTCCGTCGATCGACGAACACCAGCTTCCGTGTCCCGCTTTCTGCAGTTTTATATCACTGTGTCCGTACGAAGAGATAAGCGGATTCTGCGGATGCACTTCATACGGGCCGTCGATTGTCCGCGAGCGTCCGACTGTAAGTGCGTGTTCGTAGCTTGTTCCGCCTTCGGCCGCGGTAATGTAGTACAATCCGTTGCGCTTGTACAGGTGAGGCCCTTCGACAAGACCTATGTCCGTGCCGGAGAATATCTTTCTGCGCACGTCGGAAAGCTGTTTTTTCTCAGGGAAATATTCGCGCATGACGATTCCCGAAAACTGACGAGGTCCCTGTTTTCTGAAATCCCATTCCATGTTTATGTACCAGTGACGGCCGTCGTCGTCGTGGAACATCGACGCGTCGAAACCCGACGCATTCAGAAACACGGGGTCCGACCAGGGACCTTCGATCGAAGGCGCTGTCGTCAGAAAATTGGGGGTGTCTTTCATTGTTCCGAAATTCCAGTTGCGCACATTCGTATAGATAAGCCAGAATTTTCCGTCCGCATAAGAAAGGCACGGTGCCCATATGCCGCATGAAGGACGTTCTCCGTTCATATCAAGAAGCCGCTTTTCCGACAACGGAGAGGGAACGGCAGTCCAGTGTACGAGATCTTTTGAGCGGCTGATTTCGACGCCCGGATACCACTCGAACGTCGAATTGGCAATATAGTATTCGCCGGCTGCCATGCAGATGGACGGATCCGGATGAAATCCGGGAAGTATAGGATTGTTGATGCGGAAAGTCTTTTCATCTGCCATAATTATCGTCCTTATTAATTTATTCTTTTACCGATCCCATCGTAAGTCCGCTGATGATGTAACGCGACATGAATGCATAGAAAATTATGATGGGTATGAGCGAGACCGCGATACCAAGATAGATTCCGCCGTACTCGGTCCGGTAAATGTCGCCGCGGAGCATCTGGACAAGCATAGGAAGTGTATACTTTTCCGTGCTTGAAAGCAATACAAACGGCGTCATGAAGTTGTTCCAGCTTCCGACGAACGAGAAAATCGCCTGCGTCGCGATTGCCGGCTGCACGACGGGAAGTATCACACGGTTGAAAATAAGGAACTCGCCCGCTCCGTCTATGCGGGAAGCCTCAATGAGTTCGAACGACAGTACCGAATCAAGATACTGCTTCATAAAAAGAATAGTACCTGCAGCCGCGATGCTCGGAATAATCAGCGGGATGAAGCTGTCGGTCAGATGGACTTTTGCCATAAACTGATAGAAGCCGATGAACGACAGAGACGACGGCAGCATGATGAGCACCATGATGACGCCCCAGAGTATTTTTCTGCCCGCGAATTTATAGACGTGAATGCCGTACGCGGTCAGCGCCGAGAAATAAACGCACAGCACAGTCGAGCAGAGCGAAACGATTGCACTGTTTTTGAATCCCTGCCATATCTGAAAGTTCCTGTTGGTCAGAATGCGCCAGTTGTCAAGCGCATGTGTACTCGGAATGAGCGTGAGTCCCGAGTTTATCTGCGCCGTCGTACGCGTTGCATTCACAAGCATGATCCAAACGGGAACAACAGCGATGAGTGCAAACAGCACCATCAGGAAATAAATAATCGTAGAATTTATAGTTCTTCTTGCCTTGTATTCCATAATTATGCAGCCTCCTTAATTCTTTTCGGAGTGCGTTCCTTCACTCCCGCATTAATGAGGTACGCGAGAATCATCGTTATGATGAACATTCCGATTGAAACCGCGGCTGCATACGAGTAGTCGTTTCTTCCCTGGAACGCCATGTTGTACATGTATACAGCGGTAGTCCGTATCTTGTAGTCCGGTTCACCGTGCATACCGGTAAGGAGGAACGGTATTTCAAACATCTGCATGCCGCCGACCATCGAAGTTATAAGAATGTAGAACATCATCGGGCGAAGCAGCGGAAGCGTTATTTTCCATGTACACTGCCAGTCGTTCGCGCCGTCGATCGTAGCCGACTCGTAGAGCGACGGGGAGATGCTGGTGATGCCCGCCATGAGCAGAATGAGCGTCTGACCGCACCACATCCACCACTGAATGAACGACACAATGGCGCGCGAAGCGGGAACGCTGCGGAAAAAGTTGTATGCCTCAGGGACTCCGCACACATTCATAAGAAACTGATTCACCGGCCCGAGCGGATATCCGAAAAGACTGCGGTACAGAATTGCGACGGAGGCAGCCGTAAGCAGATTCGGCAGATAGAAAAGCGCGCGGAACAGTCCCTTCCCTTTCAGGCGGAGCTTTACGTCGGTAAACCAGATTGCAAAAAGAAGCGCAATTCCGAGCTGCGGGATAAAGTTAAAACCCCAGAGTATGAACGTATTGCCGACCGCTTCCCAGAAATTATGATCAGCGATAAGTTTTTTAAAATTTTCAAGTCCGACGAATGAAAACGACGACTTCAATCCTCTGAGATCGCCAAAGGCGAGCAAAAAGGTATAAATTGTCGGCCATAAATTAAACAATAAAAAAATTATTACAAACGGCAGGCAGAAGAAATATCCGTGGATATTTATACGGGCCTGCATCCCGGTCTGACGCTTCACTTGCATACCTCCTGACAAAAGCACAACCTTTTTTCAAAAAAGATTTTTTTAAAAAAAGTGCAGCCCGAATGGGAATCATTCAAAACTGCACTTTCAAAGATTCAGGTATTTTTATACCTTTTCAACGGAATCAGTAACCGAGGGTTGATGCAACCTGCGACTTGAAGTCAGCAACTGCTGCATCCTTTGTCTTCTCACCGTTCGAATAAGCAGTGACAGCCTCCTGGAAGAGCGCTTCAACCTGCTGATCGGATCCCTGAACAAGACTTCCGTCGATGCCTTTTGCCATTTCGCAGAATGCCTTGTAGTGATTCTGTCCGCCGAGGAACGGTTCGGAGAACGTATCCTTAAGCGCGTTCTGAACATTGATGTTGCCGACTGTATCTCCTGATTTCTTTGCATACGTAGAGAGGAATGTGTCGTCCGTCGCCAGATACTTGATCAATTCTTTTGCGGCGTTCGGGTTCTTTGTTCCCTTGTATGCTGCAATCCAAGTGCCGCCCCAGTAGTAGTTCGCCGGACCTGCGACCATAGCCCAGTCTCCTGATGTATCGGGAGCGTTCGTCTTGAGGACATAATGAAGTCCCCATGTCGGAAGCAGATAGCAGAATACTTCAACCGGTTTGCCCTTATCGTCTTTGAGCGTTCCCTTCATACCTGCGAACCAGCCTTCCGACCACTGAGAAACACGTCCGTCGTAATTTTTATCGTGAAGCAGTTTGCACATATCCATGTATTTGTCCATAGCCGGGTCGATTACGAGTTTATCGTCAACAACCCACGGGCTCTTACGGGCACCTTTGTACGGCATGAACATATCGCCGGAAGAAGAAACGATATCGCATTTCCCTCCGGATTTCTCTTTGAGAAGAGCTGCTGTCTCGACGAATTTGTCAAGATTTGCTACATACTCCTGAACTTTTTCGGGATCATCGGTTCCGAGATATTTTTTCGCAAGGCTGCGGCGGTAGAAGAGAGCGCCCGGGCATACCTGCCATGCCATTCCGTATACGTGGCCTTTATAAGAACCTATCTGCATCGGATAGTCGGCCATCTTGTCCTTTACTTCCGCATAGATATCATCAAGCGGAAGGAGCAGGCCAGATTCGATGTATTTTCGTACAAAAGCGTTCTCAAGAGCGAATACATCAGGCGCACCGCTTCCGCTTGCAAGAACAGGATCAAGTTTGTTCGGGAACTGGTCGGTCGGTGTCATTGAATACTCAACCTCTTCATCAGGATGAGCGGGTTTGTAATAATCATTGATCATTCCCTGAAGTTCGTCGGTGAATGACCACACGACAAGTTTGTTGCTTGCATCTTTTACGGCAGCCTGTTTCTCACCTTTTTTACAGCTTGTGGCGAGAACTGCAAGTGATGCAGCCATTAGAAAAAGCACTGTCTTTTTCATTTGTAACTCCTTTTCCTCTTCCATGAGTATTTATATGTGCGGCAACCGGTTGCCGCACAATGTTACTATAGCCCCGTATTTCCCATTTGTCAAATTTTTTTTATTCATCCGATATTTTCGTAAAAACCGGCACCTTGATTGAATCGCGATATTGCTCTATACTGATTTATCTTTACCAATCTGCCGAAATACCTTCAATACAGGAGCCGAATCATGGCATTCTTTTATGATGAACCGTCACATACCTTCGATGAATATCTGCTGATTCCCGGTTACACAGCGGCAGACTGCACGCCTGTAAACGTTTCACTTCGCACACCGATTGTAAAATACAACAAAAAAGCCGGTGAAAAATGCCCGCTCATGATGAACATTCCGATGGTATCAGCGATCATGCAGTCCGTCTCAAACGACAAACTTGCAGTCGCGCTCGCAAAGGAAGGCGGCATAAGCTTTATCTACGGTTCGCAGGCAATCGCCGACCAGGCGGCCATGATTGCACACGTAAAAATGTACAAAGCGGGATTTGTTTCATCGGACTCCAATATCCGCCCGGACCAGACGCTGGAAGAGCTTACCGAACTTATCAAGACGACGGGCCACTCCACCGTCGCCGTCACGGAAAACGGTCAGCACAACGGAAAGCTTGTCGGTATCATCACCGAACGGGATTTCCGCATAAATCACTGTCCGCCCCACTCGCTCGTCGCGACGTATATGACTCCGCTCGAAAAGCTCATCAAAGCAGAAACCGGCATTTCACTCGACGAAGCCAACGACCTTATATGGCAGCATAAAATCAATCAGCTGCCGGTCCTCGACAAAAAGGGCAATCTTCAGTATCTCGTTTTCCGCAAGGATTACGCCTCACACGAAGAACATCCGCTTGAGCTGCTCGACAACAGGAAGCGCTATATAGTCGGCGCCGGAATCAATACGCGCGACTATATGGAACGCGTGCCGATTCTTATAAGCGCAGGAGCGGACGTATTCTGCCTCGATTCATCGGAAGGATTCACCGAATGGCAGAGGCGCGCGCTCAAGGACATCCATGAAAAATGGGGCAGCCAGGTAAAAGTCGGCGCCGGTAATGTCGTCGACAAAGACGGTTTCAACTTCCTTGCAGAGGCAGGTGCCGACTTCGTAAAAATCGGAATCGGCGGCGGTTCAATCTGCATCACGCGCGAGCAGAAGGGCATAGGACGCGGACAGGCGACGGCTACGATCGAAGTGGCAAAAGCCCGCGACGAATGGTATGAAAAAACAGGCGTGTACATTCCAATCTGCTCCGACGGCGGCATCGTGCACGATTATCACATAACGCTCGCACTTGCGATGGGAGCTGATTTCGTCATGCTCGGCCGCTACTTTGCACGTTTCGACGAAAGCCCCACGAACAAGCTTATCGTCAACGGAAACTACGTGAAGGAATACTGGGGTGAAGGTTCAAACCGCGCGCGCAACTGGCAGCGGTACGATCTCGGCGGCGATAAAAAAATGGCGTTTGAGGAAGGTGTCGACAGCTATGTTCCGTACGCGGGAAGTCTGCACGACAACGTACAGACGACAATCAGCAAGATTGTCCACACGATGTGCAACGTCGGCGCCGTTTCAATCTCCGAGCTGCAGACGAAGGCTAAACTGACGCTTGTAAGCCAGGCTTCGATCCGCGAAGGTTCCGCGCACGACGTCATCGTAAAAAATACGAGCATCCGGGCGGAATAAAACGAAAAAAGATTCCGGACGTTCCCCGTTTCCGCCCGGAGCGTTTTCAGTTCCGCTCCTCGTCCTTCAGCAAAGCGCGGATCTGTTCCAGAACGTCGAGATCCGCAAGACCGTCCTGAAGGGTGGATTTAAGCGGAGATTTTCCGTCGAGATAATCGACCGCGTTCTTCACCATGTTTGAAAAATATCCCGTTTTTTTAGGAAGCTTCACACTCTTATCGGGAGCGAGCGAATAGAATCCGCTGTACAGTTTCGACTGTTCGCGCCGGTAAAATTCCGCATAGCCGTTTCCGATTCTGATTCTTCCCTCTGTGCCGCATACGTCCACGCCGAAACCGAAAAATCTGCTCCGCCCGCTTATCCGCACGGTTACGTCGGGACATCTGTCCGACGCGAAATGCACTGAGACGTTCCGCACGACTGACTGTTCCTTCTCGTCGTAATACACGCTCGTTATAACCGGATCATAAAGCAGACTGCGCTTCCCCGCCGATTCGGCTGCAGTATCAGCTTTTTCTGCAAGCAGAAACCGCACGATGTCCACCAGATGCGTGCCGTCGTGAAGCAGGCTGTATGCGCCGGTCGCTTCGTCAGCGCTGCTGTACACGCGGAGGCTTGAATCAAGCTCGGCCGTCACGCTTTGGATGCAGCCCAGAGCGTCCATGTACGATTTCGCGGCGGCATAATCGAGCGCGAACCGGCGTTCATGGTTTACCATAACAGGCACACTGTTTTTTACCGCCGCATCGGCAATCTGCAGCCCGTCACTCATAGTAAGCGCAACTGGTTTTTCAAGTATCAGAAGTTTCGGCCTGCTCCTGATCGCCGCAAGCGCAGTCTCAAGGTGAGCGCTTTCGTTTACGGCGATGACGACTATATCGGGACTGCATGCCGCGAACAGATGAGCATAGCTGCTGTATACCGTGCTCCGTTTACAGTACCTGTGCCAGTCGTCGAGATGAGTCGCGTTGCTGTCGCAGCCTGCTATGAGACGTATGCGGTTGTCGGCCAGCAGCGCCATCGTATGGGAAGCCGGCTGTTCACGCTTTCTGTCAAGCCCGAGTGAAAATCCGATACGCCCGGTACCGATGATCACGGCAGTGTATTTCGGACGCCTTATCATATCATTTTCTCTCCAAAAGTCTCTTTTCCACTTCGTTTATAACTTCGCCGGGAGTGCTTGCTCCCGCGGTAATGCCGACCTTCTTCATTGCAAAATATTTCTCGGGAATCTCTTCCGCCGTTTCAATGAGATCCGCGTGGGTGCACAATTTCTGCGCGGTCAGAAGCAGTCTCTTCGTGTTCGCACTGTTGCGCCCGCCTATTACCAGTACGCCGTCCACCTGCGGACACAATTTCTGCAGCGCTTCCTGCCGCTCCTTCGTTGCGGGACATATCGTATTGACCACGTGAATCGACGGACATTTCTTCCGGAGAACGTCTGCAATAGCTTCGAATTCCTCAGGGCTGAATGTTGTCTGCGCCAAGAGGGCAACCTGATCGCCGCCTTTCAGATCAAGCGCCGCCGCGTCGTCCCTGTTCCGTACAAGCACAAAACGCGGGCCTGCATAGCCGGCAATTCCCGTCACTTCACCGTGATTCCTGTCGCCTGCAAGTATGACTATGGCGCCTTTTTCCGCATACTGCGCGGCGATTTTCTGGCTCGCCGTAACGCGCGTACACGTGGCGTCGACAACCCTGCACCCGCACGCCGCAAGCTGTCCGGTAACAGCCGGAGGAACTCCGTGTGCGCGTATAAGCACGACGCTGTCCTTTTCCGCTTTATCAGCATCATTTTCCGCAAGAATTCCAAGTCCCCGCTTTGCAAGCGCGTCGAGCGCCGTCTGATTATGTATAAGCGGTCCAAGCGTATATACTTTTTTGTTTTTATTCTGCGTCAGCGCATCACCGGCCGCTTCCACCGCGCGCCGCACGCCCATACAGTATCCCAGAACTTCTGCCCGAATGACTTCCATAAAAGAAAATATATCATATAAAGGATTTTTTCACCACATGCAGATAAAAAAGGCCCGTTCCGGAAGTTTCACCTGCAGAACGGGCCCCGTAATAAACAGATAATCTGTATATCAGACTGATACGCTTGTATCCAGAACGCCTTTGTGCATTTTGAGAGAATGATGAATTCCGTACTCGGGTTTCCAGTTTCTGCGCGTCGCGGAAATGAATCCGCTGCTGATGAATATCGACGAATAACATCCGCTTGTAAGTCCGACGAGCAGAGCCAAAGCAAAGTTCTTTATATCCCCAGTCGTGAAAACATACAGAGACGCGGCAGCGAACATAGTCGTCACCGTCGTGATGATTGAACGGCTCAGTGTGTCTGTAAGCGCCTGATCAAGAATATCGTTGAATTTCTTCGTGTCCATGACAGGAAGCAGAGACCGTTCGCGGTCAAGAATAACGATCGTATCGTTGATCGAGTAACCGACTATCGTGAGAATTGCCGCTACGGTCATCGTGGAAAATTCCATCTGAGTCCAGACAATAAACGTCATCATCATGAGCGAATCGTGCAGAAGAGCGATGACGGCGCCGAGAGCGAAATCCCAGTGGAACCTGATTGCGGAATACAGCCAGATGAGCGCTATTGTCGCTCCGAGCAGAATCATCGACTGCAGCGCAATCGTTCTGGAAAAATTCGAACCGATGAAATCCGTCTTTACGACGGCTATGTTGTCAGCGCCGAACTTTTCTGCAAGTTTCGTAACAACGGTTTCCTGCAGCTGTTTGCCCGTATTTCCGCTTCCGTCGTCCGCCATACGGATCTGGAAACTCGTTCCGTTGCCGGAACCGAGCTGTTTTATTGAAACACCGCTTACTGAAGCAAGCGCATCCCGAACGTCCGCAGTCTGCGCGTCGATTTTGCCGGCCGAATACAAACGGTATGCCGTCGGACCGAGTTTGTTTGAGGCCGCGGAGTTCGCAAACAATTCCGACGTCGCGGATTCCCCGTAGGAATTAACGGTCACCTTAATGCCGTCGACGGAATTGAGGCTCGCGGCAAGCGCGTCGACAGTCGCGTTATCCGCAAATTTAAATTCTTTTGTCTCGTTCTCGGCGCCTGTGCCGCTTATGACGATGTCGGCCTTTGTTCCCGTCATATCGAATGTGACGTTCGCGCTGCCGCTGTACGTTATATCCATAACGGCCGGAGCAACACGGACTTCCTCAATAAGGCCCGGTTTGTAGTCGATTCCGAAATTCACACCGCGTACGAAAAATCCGACGACTCCGAAAATGATAATCAGCGTGCTTGCAGCTGCACACGGAAGAAACGCTCTGCTGAAATGAATCATCTTTCTTGCCATTATTTTATCCTCCAGCTGATGCTGATTGTCTTCTTGTGCATAACATCGGTATCGAAATCAAACATTAAGTGAGACACGAACAGTCCGGTAAAGACCGACGAAATTACACCTATTGCAAGGCTTACCGCAAATCCCTGGATAGAACCGGTCCCGAGCTGCGACAGGAAAATTGCCGCTATGAACGTCGTGATGTTGGAATCCATAATCGCCCAGAAAGCATTGTCAAAGCCGGCTGCGATCGACGCTGCCCTGCTCTTGCCGTCATGCATTTCTTCCTTGATTCGTTCGAAAATGATGACGCTCGCATCGACAGCCATACCGATTGTAAGAATCATACCGGCTATACTGGACAGCGTAAGCGTCATGTTGAACGCCGAAAGCACGGAGAACATTATGTACAGGTTGAGTATCTGAGCTACGCATGCGTTGATACCCGAACCTTTATAGTAAATAAGCATGAAGAGCATAATCGCTCCCAGACCCACGACGACGGCGAGAATTCCCTGGCGAATCGCTTTCTTTCCGAGAGAAGCGCCGATGACCTGCTGACTTTCCACGGAAAGCGGAACGTTGAGCCATGCAGTCTGAAGCACCTTCTGGAGATTCTGCGCTTCCTCAAGACCGAATCCGGTGATTGCAACGCGGCCGCCGGTAATCGCGTCGTTGATGCGCGCGGACGACTTGATTTTGTTGTCGCTTACGATGGCGAGATTCTCGCCCTTGTGCTCTCCGGTGAATTTTCCGAATATTTCGGCGCCCTCGCTGTCGAGCACGAAATCGACTTCAGGACGATTCGTAAGATTGTCCGTACCGACTTCCGCCGATTTGATATGCTGGCCGTCAAGAGCGATATCCTTTTTTACGACAAGGTACCCGACACGTTCGTCGAGACCGTAATCGTCTTTTTCGTACTGCCCCATAATTTCACAGTCTTCAGGAATGATGGAAGGATCTGCAAGCGTACCGTCGGCATTGAGCGTGCTGGCAGCATGCTGCGCATAATAATTCTGGAAGGCCGTTGTCGCGTTGCTGTCGACGAGACGGAAATTGAGAATACCTTTTCCCATGATGATCGTATTGATCGCATCAGCCTGTGCCGCGCCCGGAATTTCAATGTAAATGCGGTCGTCACCCTGCTGGCGGATTACCGGAGAAGTAAGGCCGAATCGGTCGATGCGGCTCGAAAGCGTTTCAATCGCCTGCTCCATAGCTTTCTTTTTAAGTTCTTCGGAATTCTGACCCGTCTCGGTTCCCTGCTGATTTTTTACTGCAGCATCAAGATCCGCTTTGACGATGATGTTCATACCGCCGGAAAGATCGAGGCCGAGCTTTACGGAATTCTCATACCGTTTCTTGGCCTTGAGAATTTCATCGCGGTAACGTGCCTGGAATACGTTAAGAAATTCCTGTTCGTTAGAATACGCGTCGAGCACGTCGCCCGTTGTAAGCGGAGAAGGCACCTTCTTATCCATATCTTTGTAGCTTTTCGCTACGTCTTTTTCAATCCATGAATATTTTTCATCGAGCGGAGCTTTTGTATCTTTCTGAGCAGATGCCTTGATTTCAAGGACATCCTCAGATGCCTTAGCTGTCGCGTAATCCTTTATATTCTGCAGAGAACCAAGTGCAAGCGCCTGAACTTCTTTCGGAGTACCCACGTACCAGCTGATTGAAGGCCACAGGAACGCAAAGCAGACTGCAAGAACAACAAGAAGAATTACAAAACGAGTACGCTTGTTCATTTTGATTTCTCCAGATTATTTCTTTTCTTCCGACGATCCGGCATCTGCAGGTGCTGCATCATCTGAAGCTTTTTTTACATCCTTTGCAGATTTTTCATTTGCTGCGGATTCGTTCTCGACTCCGGAGATAGCCGAACGGCTGAATTCTATTTTCACATTATCATCAACTTTAACAATAACCGTTTTTTCTTTAAGAGAAGAAACAATACCGTGAATACCGCCGATTGTAGTAACTTTGTCGCCCTTTTTAAGAGCAGCAAGCATTTTTTCTGTATCTTTCTGCTTTTTGTTCTGCGGACGAATCAAAAAGAAATAAAAGATTACAATAAGCAGAACCATCAGCACTGCTGATGATAGGAAACCGCCCGTCGTAGACGTACTGGCAGCCTGTAAGAATGGAACAAATGACATAGAAATATCCTTCCTGTTTTTCTATAAAATCTGACAAAAATATCAGTTTTAAAAGAATATCATGCACAGAGTAGACAGTCAAGAGTAAAACAACCTTGCCCAACGGAACGGGCAAGATTGTTTTACGTCTAAATAAATAGAAAATGCGTCAGCATTTTCTTCCTTCGACTTTCAATCTAAACCTTGCCCAACGGAACGGGCAAGATTGTTTTACGTCTATATAAATTGAAAATGCGCAAGCATTTTCTTCCTTCGACTTCCAAATCTAAACCTTGCCCAACGGAACGGACAAGATTGTTTTACGTCTATATAAATTGAAAATGCGCAAGTATTTTCTTCCTTCGACTTCTATCCGAGCTGTTGTCCCGTTTACTTTATGAGCCCTGTCAGGTCGTCGTTGAGTTTCCGCATGGCGGCGTTATTCGGGTCGAGCGCGACCACCTGCTTGAGGTAGTACTGAGCTTTGCGGTAATCCTTCTGATTGTAATACAGCTGATACAGGCGGAACAGTGCGTCAGCATTGCGGGGATTTGCGATAAGGCTTGAGCGGAGGTCGGCAAGCGACTCATCCTGAGTCGAGTCGAGAAAACTGCGCCGGTAGTAGAAAAAACTCTTCATTTTGGGCGATGCGTCGGGCAGTCTTGAGTTTATGAGCGAAAGCGCCTGAGATGCGCGGTCGGTACGTGTAAGCACGATAATGTACGACTGCAGCACATTCTCGTCGTCGGGATAGTCGCGGTACAGCGGTGAAATAAGGTTCCATGCCTCGTCTTTCTTGCCGAGCTCCAGACATATGCGGATATGCGTGAATGCAGTCTGATGCGAATTGTCCTTTGCGAGAAGTTTTTTGCTCAAAGCATACGCTTTCTGCCAGGTACCGGACTCAACCATTCCCTCCACCTGATACCGCAGCGCTTCCGTATTATCGGGACTGATTGCAAGAACGGCCTCTGCAAGCTGCTCGGACGTTTTTCCCGCCACAGGAGCATCCGTTGCGGAAGCAAGCTGAGCGGCAAACAGCAGAACGTCGGTATCGCCGGGATATTTCGCCAGAGCTGTCTCTATAGTGGACACTGCAGCTGATATATTTTTGCTCCAGTCGCGCTGAATGCGGGCGCGGAGCAGCAGATAGTCGCGTGAAATACTGTTCTGCCGGGCATACACGTCGAGCAGCGATGCCGCGCGGATGTAGTCGCCCTTTTCGGTGAGAATGCGTGCGCGGAAAAGCACATACTCAAGATCGTTCGGATCCTGCTGGAGCACGCGCGCGACATACTCCTCTGCGGCGGAATAATTCTTCAGGGAAAAGGAAGTTTCCGCACACAATTTGAGAATCCGTATGTCGGACGGATACCGTGCAACGAGCGATCCCGCAATGGCGGACGATTCCTCCATTCGTCCGAGACGTTTAAGACAGTCCGCCTGCGCATATGCTGTTTCAAAACACGAAGGTGCTCCCCGGGACGCAGCCGCAAAATGGGAAAGCGCATCGCTGTTCCGGCCGGTCTTCCCGTAGAGGATCCCGAGCAGATAATGCGCAAGTACGGAATCGGGACGAAGCTGCAGTCCGGCAGTAAGCGCCTGTTCCGCCGTCTGCGCATAGTCTGCGACATCGTCAGCCGATATGACGACGACAGAGGGCAGAACAAGCGTGAGAAAATCAACGTTGCCGGTGCTTAAGTCATAAACGCCTTTGCGGGCGGAATCGATTGCGCCGAGATACGGCGTCACATCGGTCACTTCCGGTACATCCCAGTCGATTTTTTCGGACGGCCAGACCATTTCCATGACGGCAGCCGTTACGGAAAGAAGCACTTTCTCCGTTTCCGTATAATCAAGCTCGGGTTTTCTGATAGCGGACACGGCGGCGCGGATTGAATCGGGAGAGCCGTTTTCAACGCCGGCCATAACTTTTCCGTCGATGCCGGAAAAATACGTTCTGCTGTTCTTCCGCGACTTGTCTATTTTTATCGATGTGCCGCCGGCGGATGTCGCCTCTCCGTCCCGGGAAGAATCAGGTGCATACTCTTTCGACGACTGATTTGCAGCAGCGGTTTTCGGAACGGAACCGCAGGAAAGAAAAATGCAGACAATCGGACAGAGAAAAATAACATATCGCGCAAACTTCGAAGCGATGCTCACCTGTTGTCACCCTGTTCTGAGAAAATCCCGGCATCGTCGTCTATTTCATCAGACTCATCCTCAATATGAAAACTGCTGTGCCTTTTCTGAAACAGGAAAAGAAAAACCAGAAACAGTCCTGCAGCGATCAGAAGAAAAGGTCCTGTAAGCGCAACAAAACTCCGTAATGAAACATGAACGACATGGAAAGAAAAAAACAGAAACAAAGTACCGAGCACGACGAGCGTCAGAGAGGGAAACGTATATGCAAAAAGAATTTTCCGATGCTTGTAATATCCTGACGCAAAAAGAGAAAAACCCGCAAAAACGACGGAAACCGGCCACCATTCCTGTAATCGGTAAGGAATTATTCCGCTTCTGCAAAGACTGAATAAAATACCGGAGGATGTAAGAAGGAGTCCGAGAAAGAGCTGAAAAGAATTGTTTGTAAAAGACATTGTAAAATACAGAAAAACCGCGCCGCAGACCATCAGCAGTACCGGCCAGAGCACCGCGGTACTATTTTCCGCCGTTTCTGAAAACAGCACGAACATAAGAAAACCTGCAATAATCATCAACATGCCTAATGCAAGGATAGTATTGTAAAATTTCGGACTGCGCTTTTTCATGGTTTATATAGAATACACCTAACATCGAGTCTTGCCAATAACAACCCGCTTGTGTTACAGTAAAAAATATGGTGAAGAAATTTCTTTTTGCAGCCGTATGTACTGCCGTACTGGCGTCTTTTTTCTCATGCTCGTCATCGTCAGAAAGACGCGTAAAAACGATAGATCAAACTCAGCATCAGCTGAAAGGACTGCTTGAAAAGCCGAATCTCGATTCGGGCAGCCGGTATGCAATCGTGAATCAGATAGCAAACAATCAGCTTTCGGTGAAAGATTATCAGGATGCAATCCTCTTCCTTACCGACTGGGTCGAACGCCATCCCGACGACACGTACGACTCATACTGGCTGCTCATGACGGCATATGCGTACCTTTCAACGGGCGCCGAACCGTTCGCGGAATACTACTTCGACCGTATTCTGCGCCAGTATCCCGATCTGCTCGTCAAGGGCCAGTCGATCCATTTTATCTGCCTCAAGAATCTTATCCAGATAAGCAAAACGCCGCGCAACCGCATTAAGTACTTCAACGAGATGATAAACCGTTTCCCGTCCGACGTGAGTATTACGGAGTTGTATCTGCGGCTCGCGCTTGAATACGAAAAGGACAGCGACTGGAGTCCTGCGCTCAAATCGTTCTCTCAGTTTCTCGAGCAGCCCGATGCATCAACGATTCAGATAGCCGGCGAGCCGAACGCATACGCGGAAGCGCGTCAGCTCGTCGATTTTAACAACTCGTCAAAGGACTGGACGTTCGAAAGTCTGCCGGCGCTTGAAAATGCCGTCAAAAAGGCAATCAGCAACTACGACTGGCGCACGCTCGACAATTACCGCTCGAAGGTGAATTTTTTCTCCATGTCGTGGAAACAGGACGAAATGGATCCGAATTCTCAGGAAGAATTTTCCATGCGCAACTACATGCGCGGTCAGCGCATCTATTTCAGTCAGGACATCGAAGAAGGAACGACTCCCAACGAGGCGTACCTCAAGACGTGGGGATGGAGCCAGTATGTCTCCACCTGGTATTTATATTTCCGTAAAGTAAACTTTCCGGTCGACCCTGACATTCACGGAAACTGGGAATGGGCGGGCATCTACATGGGCGACAAGCTGTAATGCGTAAAGGACGTTTGCCGTATGCCGCATGTCTGTTCTTACTATTCACTGCACGGCTCCCTGCAGACAATATTCCGTTTCCGTCCGTTGCTTCGGTCGCACCGGCAGAGACAGACGACGCTGTTTCAGGTGCAGCGGACAATGCTGATGCACTTCCTGTTCCGGCTGCCGTTCCCGTTGAGGAAGGAAGCGGAGATTCCGATTCTGCTGACAGCGCGGTCGAACTTACCGTTCCGGCCGCAATCCCCTACACGCCCCTTGAAATTTCGGGTGCGGACGACATGCTCGTGGATAAATACCGCAAATATTACCTCACACCCGGCGGCATCAAATGGCTTACCGCAGTGCTTGAAGACGGTGAACAGTACCGGCTTTATGTCCGCAGGCAGCTTAAGGAACGGAATATGCCCACGCTGCTTGAGTATCTTCCGGTCGTTGAATCGAGCTACAAGACAGACGCAAAATCAAGCGCAGGTGCGCTCGGCCTGTGGCAGTTTATGTCGAACAGTACGAAACCGTTTCTGGTCCGCAGCGACTTTGTCGACGAGCGGCTTGACCCGTGGAAATCGACTGATGCGGCGCTCTCGAAACTGCAGGAAAACTACAAAACCTTCGGCGACTGGCCGATTGCGATCGCCGCTTACAACTGCGGCGCAGGCGCTATGGCGCGCACGCTGAAAAAATATCCGGGAAAGGATTTCTGGTATCTTGCGGAACACAGACTGCTGCGCGACCAGTCAGTGCAGTATGTGCCGAAACTCATCGCTATAGCCGACCTCGTACAGAACGCCGCATACTACAACATTACGCTCCCCTCCGCCTCGGACAGGAACGGAGAACCGGTGAATCCCCGCGCAGGCTGTTTCGACTATGTGAACGTCGACGGCTCCGTTTCGCTCAAGCGGCTTGCGAACGAACTCCGCATAGACGAAGCGCTGCTGCTCAATCTCAATTCCGCCCTTACGCGCGGCATAACGCCGCCGTCAGGAACATGGAGCATCCGGGTGCCGGAAGGAATGGAACAGTCGGCGAAAGACGCACTCAGCACTATTACGCCGTACACATTCCGCGCACGGCACACAGTCGAATCGGGAGATTCGTTGTGGGGCATAGCCAAAAAATACGGCGTTACGGTAAAATCACTCTGTGACGCGAACAATGTATCGGAAAAAGCAGTGCTTAAAATCGGAAAAATCCTCTATATACCTGCAAATTAGACCGATACTCAAAGAGTAAACCTATGAAAAAATCATTTTTACGGATGTTTGCAGCAGGAATACTTTTCTCTCTCTGCGCACTGCCGGCAGCGGCGCAATCCGGCACCGGGACGACGATGACGTCTTCGAGCAGGGTAAACTGGATTACGCGGCAGTTCGTCTCGTCGGTTGCGCTCGACACGAAAAAAGCGGGAATCGAGCTTCCGTCGGGCAGAAATGCGGCGACAGTCCGCATGCACATGAAGCTGCCGCTGCTTATCAAAGATCCGCTGCTGTCGCTCTGCATCGACAACAACAGCCTGCTCGGCGATTTCATACTCGACAATACGCTTTCGTTCGAGCAGATAACTGACATCATCGAAACGGGAAAGATGACGCAGGACGTGTTCAGCAGCGACGGCTTGACGCTTTCAACGGTGAACACGGTGAACATGAACGAAATAGGCCGGCTGTTCATCAGGCAGAAATATCCGTACACGCCGCAGCAGCCGATTGATTCCGTTTCATCCCGTCCGTACACGGGCATCATCATCGACGCGCGCGGCAGCCTTCCTGTGCAGGGCGAATACGTCGAAAGTTCAGTCTCTCCGTGTTTTTTTCCCGAAATATGGAACGAGGATATGGACCAGATATACGCCCGCGACATGATGGAAAACGAGGAAGCTAAAAAAAACGGAATCGTACTGTACGGATATTCCGACGACGAAACGAAATACGCTGAACGGGTCGGAACGGACCCGCTGTATATACGGGCGTACAAAGTATACGGCCGAAACCGTACAGATCCCGTGATTCACACTGACGATTCGCTGCGCATTCTCTCCGTCCCGCAGAACGTTGCGCTCCTTCAGAAAGGAAAGGTCGTCATACTTCTCGATAAAGACGAACTTGTCCGCGAGGTCGCCGTTCCGCAGAAGGACGAGGCGTATTATGTTGCGTACGCGACAGTCAAACAGTATTTCTACGAAAACAAGGTTCCGGGAATTACGGTGACCGACAGTATTGCCGGCATACAGTTCTCCGTAGACTTGAAATTCAGGCCCGACTCTGCGCAGCTTCTTTCGTCAGAGCAGCAGCGTATCGACGTGATTGCGGAAAAGCTCAAGGAACTCATCAGGGACAACGAGTTTACTATTCTCGTTGAAGGCTACACGGCCGACGTCGGAAAACCTGCCGGGCAGCTGGACCTCTCTGTCGAACGTACGCGTACCGTCATGAACGCGCTTGCAGCGCAAGGTATTCCGAAAGAGTTGTTCACCTATAAAGGATACGGCGGAGCCAATCCGATCGGTTCGAACGAAACGGAGGAAGGCCGCCGGCTTAACCGCCGCGTCGATATAACAGCCCGTCCCAAGGCAACATATATTCAGAGAGACTGGTAACATGACTAAACCTCTTGTTTCCATCATTATACCCGTATATAACGCAGAAAAATACATGAACCGCTGCCTCGATTCATGCAGAGCACAGACATACGGAAATATCGAAGTACTGATGATAAACGACGGCAGCGACGACGGCTCCGAGGAAATCTGCAGAACGTATTCCAGTAAAGACAAGCGGTTCATCACACTTTCACAGGAAAACAAAGGCGTCTCGGAAGCGCGCAACAACGGCATTATGCATGCAAAGGGGAAATATATTACGTTCGCAGACAGCGACGACTGGCTCGCTCCCGACGCTGTTTCGGAATACGTAGAACGGGCAGTAGAAGATAAAACGGACTTCGTGATTGCCGGATTTCTGCGCGTCATAAACGACGTGACGATTCCGATGAGCGACATAAAGGAAGACCTGCTTATAACACGTGAACATTTCGCCGAATGCATGGCTGACGCCCCCGCCGATTTTTATTACGGCGTCGTATGGAATAAATTATACCGCGCCGAAATCATCAAGCAGCATCACATATTTTTTTCGCCCCGGTTCAAATGGTGCGAAGACTTTCTGTTCAATCTGGAATACCTGCAGTACATCACGAACGAATACTGCATCTCGACGATTAAAAAGCCGCTGTATTTTTATGTGAAGCGGCTCGGTTCAGCGTGCGAGTCGCCGCTTTCGTATACAAAGACATTCTCGATGAAATACGAACTGCTCGGTTATTACCGGAATCTCTACAAATCGATCAACCTTTACAACGACAATAAGCTCAAAATCAATACCTTTCTGTTCGCATACGCACACGACGGAGGGCTTGCGGAATATAATAAAATAATAGCTAAAAAAAAGCGTGACGAGAAAAAGTCGATAAGTAAGTCACTTTTTACTGTTCCGAAGGTTTTAACAAAAGAAATGTCAAAACCTGCAGCAAAGAAAAAAAACGCCGGACAGATAAAAATAAGGAATAAAACGACAAGGAGTATGAAACATGGCACCGGAACAACAAAGAAACGATAAGCTCGGAGAGCTGCTTGTAAAAGCGCTCAAAGCGCGTCACTTCGACGCATACTACTGCTCGACAAAACAGGCGGCGGCCCAGCAGATTATTTCACTCATTCCGAAGACTGATGTCGTATCGTGGGGAGGATCCGCGACGATGGAAGCAATCGGAACTATTCAGAGCGTGAAAATGGGAGGCTGGAAGGTAATCGACAGGGACAGCGCGCAGAACAAAGAAGAACGGTTCGAGCTGATGCGCAGGGCGCTTCTGTGCGACACTTACCTCACCGGGACGAACGCGATTACGGAAGACGGAGAACTTGTAAACGTCGACGGGAACGGCAACCGCGCAGCCGCAGTGACATTCGGACCGAAGAGCGTCATCATCGCATGCGGCATGAACAAAATCGTAAAGGATATGCCCGCGGCCCTCTCGCGTGCACGCAATTATGCCGCACCGGTAAACGCGCAGCGCTTCGACATTCAGACTCCGTGCAAGCTTACCGGCGCCTGCGCCGACTGCAAAAGCGTCGACAGCATCTGCACGTACATCGTCCGCACGCGTCTGTGCAAACCGGCGGGAAGAATAAAAATCGTTCTCATCGGTGAAAATTTGGGATTCTGAATCTTCTGCAAACCCCGTCCGACTTCCGCAAACGTTTCTGATTATTTTTTAAGCATGCCGGCGAGCATGCACACGCCTTCCACAAGCGCTTCATGCTCGTACGGCGCAATGCGCGCGTACAGGGTGTCGGGAGTATCGCCGCTCACGACGGGCACTTTTTTCTGCACAAGGATTCTGCCGGTATCGCACCCTGCGTCGACGAGATGCACGGTGCACCCGCTTTCCTTTTCGTGCGCCGCGAGCACCGCTTCATGCACGTGATGCCCCCACATGCCTACCCCGCCGAACTTCGGCAGAAGAGCCGGATGAAGATTAACAATTCTGTTCGAATACGCCGCGATTATTTCGCCTGCGAGCACTGTAAGCCAGCCCGCGAGAACGATTGCGTCGACGCCGTATTTTCCGCAGTCTGTAAGCACGCGGTCCGAAACGGCAATACGCTTTTCATCGCGGCCCGCAGTCTCCGCACCTTTGCTGCCGAGAACAGCGGATACGCTTACATTTTCAACAGGAATACCAGCACGCTTTGCGCGTTCGATTGCGTAAGCATCCTTTCTGTCGCTCATGACGACGACAATGTGATACGGACAATCCCGCCGGGATTTTTCATAATCGATAAGAGCCTGAAGGTTCGTTCCGCCGCCGGAAACAAGCACTGCAATATTCACAATGCGCGACCTAGTCTTCGAATAAAGTCATATCTTTGCTGCCCTTCAACTCGCCGCTTATCTGCCTGTCGGAATAGGCAACGCGGCCGATCTGATACGCCTTCATGTCCGGGATTCCGGGCTTGCTGAATTTCGATGCGTGTCTGTTGAACAATTCGGTAACCGCATCGGCATCGGAAGATTTTACGGCAAGGATGAAGCCTATTCCCATGTTGAACGTGCTGTATACATTATTAATATCGGCGCCGCGCTTAATCAGCTCGCCGAAAACAGGCGGAATGTCCCAGCTCGAGCGTTTAATGACGGAAACGAGCTGTTTTCTGCCTTCCTTTGCTTTCGGATACATGCGCGGGATGTTTTCGTAGAATCCGCCGCCGGTGATGTGCACCATACCGTGAACGGAGCTCCGGTATTTTTTAAGCACGTCCATGACGGGCTTTACGTATATGCGCGTCGGCGTCAGGAGGACGTCTCCGATTGTTCTGCCTGTTTCTTTTCCGCCGATAAGGAACGGTTCGTTGAAATCAGTTACGAGCTTACGGACGAGAGAATATCCGTTCGAATGAACGCCGGTCGAAGAAAGGCCGATGAGCACGTCCCCCGCCTTAATATTTTTCCCCGTTATCATATCGCCCTTTTCGCCGACGCCGACGCCGAATCCCGCAAGATCGTATTTGCCGGCATCATAGAATCCCGGCATCTCCGCCGTTTCACCGCCGAGGAGCGCGCAGCCGGCGTCGACGCATCCCTCCGCGACGCCCTTTACGAGTTCGCCCGCAATGTTCGCATCAAGCGTACCGCACGCGAGGTAGTCGAGAAAAAAATGAGTCTGAACGCCGCAGCAGAGTATGTCGTTCACGCTCATGGCGACGCAGTCGATGCCGACCGTGTCGTATTTTTTCATTTTGAAGGCAATGTCGAGCTTCGTGCCGACACCGTCGGTGCCGCTCACCATGACAGGATTTCTGATTCCCTTCGGGACGGCGAACATACCGTTAAAACTTCCCAAATCGGTCAGCAGCCCCGGAACGGCAGTGCGCGCGGCCTGCACTTTATACTTATCGATTGCCTTGTATCCTTCTTCAACATCGACACCGCTTTCCTTATAATCAACAATCTTCGCCATGGTATTCTCCTGCAAACGTATTTTTCTTTACTCGCAATGTTTCCCGTTCAATTCGCCGGGAACGGCTACCGGATATTCCCCCGTAAAGCATCCCTTGCAGTACCCGTACTGCTCAGGATTGCAGGAACGCAGCGCTTCAAGCATACCGTCGGCGCTCAGAAAGGCGAGCGAATCAGCTCCGATTTCCTTACATGTTTCCACAACATCGTGCGCCGATGAAATAAGCTCCGCCCGGCTCGGCGTATCTATGCCGAAATAGCACGGATACTTTACCGGCGGACTCGAAACGCGGAAGTGAACTTCCTTCGCCCCCGCCCTTCTCAGAATCTGTATGAGGCGGCGGCTCGTCGTACCGCGCACAATCGAATCGTCGATGACGATCACGCGTTTTCCGTTTATCTCGCTCTTCACCGCGTTGAGCTTTACGAACACCATGTTCTCGCGCTCTTTCTGAGTCGGCGCGATGAACGTGCGTCCGATGTATTTGTTTTTAACAATTCCCGTCGCGTACGGGACGCCCGACGCCCGGGAATATCCCATTGCAGCGCCGAGTCCGCTGTCGGGTACGCCGATGACAACGTCCGCGGGAACGGGGCTTTCCTTCGCAAGCATCGCACCCAGGCGCAGGCGCGCTTCCTGCACCGCAATCTGATCGACGATCGAGTCGGGGCGTGCAAAATACACGTACTCGAAAATGCACGCGCGCTTGGACGTCTTCTCGCCGAACTCGAACGAAAGTACGCCGTCGTCGTTAATAATGACGATTTCGCCGGGGTGAATGTCGCGGATGAATTCGCCGTTCATCGCGTCGATCGCGCAGCTTTCGCTTGCAAGAACCCATCCTCCGTCGATTTTTCCGAGGCACAGCGGGCGGATTCCGTTCGGGTCGCGCGCGCCTATGAGACAGTTGTCCGTCATAACGCACAGCGCGAACGATCCCTTTATCATCTGAATCGTATCGGTGAGCGCGCGCTCGAGACCTTTTTTATAGCTTTTTGCGATGAGTTTTACGATGACTTCAGTGTCGCTCGTCGAATTGAACGTCGAGCCCGTCTCCTCAAGCATCTCGCGGAGCTGCTCGTAATTCACGAGCTGACCGTTGTGGGCGACGGCGACGGAGCCGAGCTTGAAACTCATCACCATCGGCTGCGCGTTTTCGATAGTGCAGCCGCCTGCCGTCGCGTAGCGCACGTGCCCGACCGCGACGTGCCCGACAAGAGAAAGCAGGTCGTCTTTTTTGAATACGTCGGCGACGAGCCCCAGCTGCTTGTGCACCTTCAGTTCCGATCCGTCCGTGACGGCAATACCCGCGCTTTCCTGTCCGCGGTGCTGCAGCGAATACAGACCGTAATACGCCAGCGTCGCGGCGTTCATGGGCGCGTTCTGCGCAGTTCCGTCTTCAACAGTTTTACTGTTCAGATACACACCGATCACGCCGCACTCGTCGTGAAGCTTGTCTTCTTCATTTACAAAAATATTGTCGTCCATACCGCACTTATTCATACCAGTCATAATCGTGCACCACCCCGCTGTTCTGCAGCACCGGCGCAGATTCAGCTTATTTTCCGCAGATTTTCATCTGACATTCGTGATAGATTTTTGAAGTCGTCGCAACCACATCGGCCGGAACACTTTTGATCGAGGGATCGCCGTTCAGATGATTCGCCTTGAGCCAGTCGCGCAGGAACTGCTTGTCGTAGCTTTTCGGAGAAATACCGACTTTGTATTCAGCGAGATTCCAGAAGCGGCTCGAATCGGGCGTAAGAACTTCATCGCCGAGGACAAGTTCCCCGTTTTCATCGAGACCGAATTCAAATTTCGTATCCGCAATGATGATGCCGTTTTTGTACGCGTGATCGTACGCTTTTTTATAGATTTCAAGCGAAACCTTTTCAATCCGGTTCCCGAGTTTTTCACCGACGTCTTTTTTCATCTGGTCGACCGTAATGTAAATATCGTGACCTTCCGTCGCCTTCGTGGACGGCGTAAGAATCGGTTTGTCGAGTTTTTCGGCTTCCTGATACTCTTTTGTAAACGTATAGCCGCAGAACGGTTCGCCCTTTTTCGCAACGTCGTACATCGAGCCGAACATATAGCCGCGGACGATGAATTCGTACGGAATCATCTTGAGCTTTTTAACAAGAATCGTGCGGCCCTCGTATTCCGGTTTCTGGAATTCGGCGGGCATATCGTTGAGGTCGGAAGAAATCATGTGATTTTTGACGATGTCCTTCGTAAAGTCGAACCAGAAATCCGAAAGTGCATTGAGCACTTTTCCCTTATCGGTAATCATCGTCGGAAGGATCACGTCGAATGCGGAAATACGGTCTGTCGTTACAATGACCATCGTGCCGTTTTCGAGATCGTACACTTCGCGGACTTTGCCGCTGATAATTTTCTTCATGTAAAACTCCTGACCTACAGCTCTACGCCGGTGCCGCCGTTTGAAGCGGCGTCATCTGCAAGTTTTTTACGGAAATCAACGAGCTTCGAACGGAGCTCCGGATATTTGACGGCAAGAATTTCCACCGCAAGGTACGCCGCATTTTTTGCGTTTCCGATGCCTACAGCAGCTACGGGAATCTGCGGCGGCATCTGTACGATGGATAAAAGCGCATCCATCCCGCCGAGCCCGTTCGAACCTGCCGAAACGCTCTCCAGGGGAACGCCGATGACGGGAAGCGTCGTTTCGCCCGCGATGACTCCCGGAAGGGCGGCGGCAAGTCCCGCGCCGGCAATGATGACTTCGCATCCGTCATTTTCGACTTTTTCGACAGTCCGGCGGAGCAGATCGCCCGCGCGGTGCGCCGAAAGAACGTACGCTTCGTAATCGACGCCGAAATCCCTGAGCACCTCTGCGGCTTTCGTCATTTTTTCTGTATCTGATTTTGAGCCGAAGAAAACAGCAACTTTCATACTATGGAACCTCCCGGCAGTCGGCGGCCCGCACTATAAAACTTCGTTAAATAGTGAATATTCAGCTTATAGTCTGATAGTAAGGGTTATCAGGTAGAAACGCTCCGTCCCGGCCGCAGTATATGTACCGCAGCACACACGAAATATATACAAGCCGTCGATAGAGAACTATACCATAAACGGCATACTCAATCAACAACCCCTTTTTTCCCAAATTTCATAAAAACTATGATAGAATAAAATATGCACAAGAGAAATGCGCCGTTCCCGGCGCACAGGCTCCGCTTGATTTTTACAGGAGGCGGCTATGGGACTTGAAGAGACGTTCACACTTAACAACGGAGTGAAAATGCCGAAATTCGGGCTCGGCGTATACAAATCGGGCGACGATACAGTGCAGGCTGTAAAATGGGCGCTCGAAGCGGGCTACAGGCTTATCGATACGGCGGCGTATTACGACAACGAAATACAGGTCGGCAAAGCTGTACGCGAAAGCGGAATTCCGCGGGAAGAGATTTTCGTAACCACGAAGATGTGGAACAGCGACCAGCGCGACGACAGGCAGGAGGATGCGTTCCTCGAAAGCCTTAACAAGCTCAAGCTCGACTACATAGACCTGTACCTTATCCACTGGCCGGTGGCGGAAAAATTCTGCGACACGTGGAAATATATGGAGGATTTTCTTGCCTCGGGAAAAGTCCGCGCAATCGGCGTAAGCAATTTCCTGCCCCATCACCTTGAAGAGCTTGCAGCTTCCTCAGAGACTGTTCCCGCCGTTGACCAGTTCGAATGCAATCCGACACTTACGAGAGAAGAACTGCGTGCATACTGCAGCGCGCATCATATTCAGGCGGAAGCATGGAGTCCGCTCGGGCGGGGCGTCGCGCTTGAAAGCCGCACGATTAAGGGTATAGCGAAGAAGCACAAAGAAAGTCCGGCGCAGATAATACTGCGCTGGGATTATCAGAACGGCATCATCACCATTCCGAAGTCCATCAATCAGAACCGCATTATCGAAAATGCTGATATTTTCGGTTTCTCTCTCTCCGACGACGAAATGGAAATGATAAGCGACCTCGACACAGGTATAACGAAGGAAGATCCCGACAACTTCAACTTTTGACAAACTGCCGGCGCGGATGCGGAGCACGCTGAAAATGAGCCGGCCGTATCTGGCTGCCCCTAAATTCTTCTCCACCCTTCCCAGCCGGCCTGCATAATTTCGTGCGGTATGAATTTCGCCGCGATGCGGTGCGCAAGACTCATGATTCCCGGTGTTACGACAGGAAGATTCAAGCTGACTGCCAGCAGCGACACGTACACGACGACAACAGGTATATCGCCGAAGAGGAAATTGCGCACGGCATGCGACGTTCGTCCGCCGTTCTTTTCAGCATTTTTAATAAATTCCGTGCCGCGCATCCAGTACGGACACACGGCAGTTACGCGGATGCCGCGGGGAAACAATTCCCACCGGAGCGCGCGCGACCAGCTTACGAGGAAGGCCTTCGTTGCTCCGTATACGGCAAGCTGCTGCACCGGCTGGAATGCCGACGCGCTTGCAATCTGGATGATGCGGCCGCCCTTTCTCATGTACGGCAGCACCGCGAGCGTAAGGTCGACAGCGGAACGGCAGTTGAGTTCTATCATATTGTCGCTGTCTTCCTGAAGGACCGTTTTATAGTTCCCGATTTTACCGAATCCCGCACAGTTTATGAATACCGATACTTCCGCGCTGTACGACGCAGCGCCGGATTCCGGAGCCGCGCTTCCGGCTCCGTTTCCCGCACGCGCGAGCTCTTCAAACGGGGAACGCTTTGCCCGTTCCGCGAGCGCAGATTTAAAACGGTCGATGCTTGCGTTTTTCGTTAAATCGAGCGGAAGAACCTTCGTCGTATGAGTAAGCGTCTTTGCAAGTTCCCGGAGTTTGTCCTCCCGGCGCGCAATAAGCCATATCTCGTCAAGATTCTTCGACTTGTCGACGACTTTCGCATAAATGCTGCCGAGGCCGCTTGAGGCCCCGGTAATCACGGCTATTCTTGTGTTCATGGCACCCCGCGGATACTACCGGATATTCCAGTGCACTTCAGGGATGACTTTCTCTTTATTTCTGCGGGCGGCTGCTGCGGCAATTTCCTCGGCGGCAATGCGGTCGTTGTCCGCCTTTGCACTTGCGCGCTCCTTCTCACTTTCCGTCCAGAGACGGTCGGCGACAGGTTTCCATGCGGCGGCCTTGTCGTCGCACTTTCTGCAGTATTCTTCGGCAGGCTCCGGATCGGCGACATCGGTGCTGTGCGCGCCGGCTTTCTGTACCATATCCTTCAGGACATCAGCATTGTCGAGCACGGGACACGGACGGAGCAGGTTGCTGCTGAACGGCTGGCGCTTATGATACTCCATGAAAATCGGACTGCGGAATGCATCGATGAGTTTCGTATCCTTAAGGTTGCAGTTCGAATAATGAGCGAATACGCACGGTTCAATGTCGCCGTTTCCGTTGATATGAAAATAGTAGCGTCCGCCGGCAATGCAGCCGTTGCATGCAGCGCCGTCGTTCCAGAAGTCCATCGTAAAAAGAGGCACTTCACGGCGCATCTGATGCACGTGGTGGTACATCTTTTCCCGCTGCTCCGCACTGCACATAAGTTCCGGCACAGCAGCTTTGCCTATAGGCATATACGTAAAGAACCATGCAAACTTTGCACCCATGTCCACCATATCCTGGAAGAACTGTTTTGTTGCAACATAATCGACATTGCGGCTCGTGTAACAGCAGGAAATTCCGAACGGCAGCTTGTGTCCGCTGAGAATCTGCATCGCTTTCATGACACGCCGATACGTTCCTTTCCCGCGGCGTTCGTCAGTCGATTCCTCCGTTCCTTCGATGCTGATAGCCGGAATAAAGTTTTTCACGCGGAGCATATCGCCGGCGAATTTTTCATCGATAAGCGTTCCGTTTGTAAATGCAAGAAATTCGCAGTCGTCGTATTTTTCGCACAGCCTGATAACGTCGGCCTTGCGGACAAGCGGTTCACCGCCGGTAAAAATATACATGTACATGCCGAATGAACGGCCCTGTTCGATAATGTCGCAGAGCGTTTCATAGCTCATATTCATGCTGCTGCCGTATTCGGCAGCCCAGCATCCGGTGCACTTGAGGTTGCACGCGGAAGTAATATCAATAACGACAGCCCACGGAATGCCGCAGCCGTACTTTTCCCGGTATTCTTTCTTCTTCGATTCGCCGAGAATGGAAGCATTGAGAAAAAACGTGATGAGTACCTTCTTGAGAATTTCCGGATCAATCGTGTTCATAACATTCATAAGCAGATGATGCCAGTTGTTGTCCCTGTTATCGATTGCATAGTGGAACATTTTTCGCTGAGGAACGAACGTTCCCGGCTTTGTGACTTTGTCTACCCAGCGGAGAAGCTTCGGAAGATTTTCTTCAGGATCCTTTTCGATGTAACTGATTACCTGGTCTACACCAAGTTTTTGTATCGCATACGGAATCTTCATAAAACACCTCAACAATTTGCATTTAATACTATATACACGATTAAACAGGTACTTAATCGTGTATATAGTAATTATAGCAAATTTACAAAATGAGTCAATATACGTTCATATTTTTTGACCAACAAACGAAAACGTACGGCAAATATACACAGAATCTATCTGCTTATCAGAAGAGATTACACTTATTCACCTGATACAGAAAAACGGTCCGCTTACGCGAAAAAAAAACCGCTGGCTCCGGCTCGCCAGAATAGGCGAGAGTCGCCTGCGGTTTTTTTTCGCTCCGCGGACGGTTTTTCTGTATCAGCTGTAACGAATAAAACATTTCTGAAAACAGCCGTGTCTGAAATATTTACCGGCGTTTACAAAGTGAAAATTATCTGCTAGCATTACCTGTATGCATAAGACTGATGAAACAATAACTGAAGAAAAACGCATACACCTCATTCGGCTGGCAGGCTTTATTGCTCTGTTCGGAAATCTTGCGCTTGCGCTGGTAAAATTCATTCTCGGCCGAATTTCGGGAAGCCTTGCTGTCATGGGCGACGCAATCGACACAATGACCGACGTGGCAATCGCGCTTATGACGATTATCGTAAGCAGAATAATTTCGCGGCCGGGCGACAAGGAACATCCATGGGGACACGGCCGTGCGGAAACGACGGCGACAATGGCGCTCTCATTCATCATTTTTTTTGCAGGCTCGCAGCTCGCTGTGTCTTCCATACATGAACTCATCGACCGTACCTATAAAACCGAAGTAAGCTTTTATGCAATTCTTGCGGCGCTCATCTCCATCTGCGGAAAGTCGCTGCTTACCGTAAGTCAGTATGCGCTCGGGGCAAAGAGCGGCAGTACGATGATAAAGGCGAACGCTCAGAATATGAAAGGCGACATCATCATGTCCGCGGGCGTACTTACAGGCATCGGAGCCGCGCGTATTTTCAACTGCCCGCTGCTCGATCCGGTGACCGCGCTTCTTGTAAGCGCATGGGTCGTCAAAAACGCCGTCAAAATTTTTGCCGAAATGAACACGGAGCTTATGGACGGCAATCCCGACGAAGGCGTGTACAAAGTCATGTTCGACGCGGTCATGTCGGTGAAAGGCGTGTCGAATCCGCACCGCGCGCGGATCAGAAAAATTGCGTCTCACTGGGATATAGATCTCGATATCGAAGTCGACGCGGGAATGACTGTTCATAACGCGCACGAGATCGCGAACCGCGTGGAAAAGGCCGTGCGGCGCGCCATTCCCGACGTGTACGACATAATGGTGCACGTGGAACCTGCCGGCCACGGAGATCATCACGACAGAGAACAGTTCGGATTAAAGGAATCGGATGTGGACACGCCTGAAGAAATGATAGAAGAAGAAATAGAACGTTCGGAAAATAATCAGAATAATAAGTATAAAAAACATTCCATGAACTGAAAAAAGGCGGCTGCACACGATTTGATTTTGTACGGCCGTCGTTCCGCTTCGCACTGATTATTATTTAACAGTCTTTGCAGCTTCAACCATGTAGCGGATAAGGACGCCCGTCGAATCCTGCATTGTCTTCTCGATGATGAAGACGAGACTTGTGCCTGACTTGTCGCAGCTGATGCGCTCGATTTTGTATCCGGTGACGCCTTTGCGGACAACGTCAGGCGAGCCTATTTTCTGTCTGCTGAGCACTTCGCCGTTTTCGTTCTGCTTTTCCATCATAATGTAAAAAGACGATTTTACGGCCGTTCCGCTCCCTTCCACTGTCGGAATCAGACGAATATGATATGTGGCCGTGTCCCCGATGACGCCGGCAAAATCCTTGAACACTATCTCTTCCGTACCGGTTTTCTCATCATCGCCGCAAATATAAAGCACCTGATCGGGTCCTGTTTTTTCGCAGTTGTATTTTTTCGTTGTAAAATAGCTTCTGCCGGCAAGCGCATCGTACACTTCACGTCCCGATTTTCCGGCAGTCACGGCGGACGGCTTCGTTCTGAACACTTCGCCCGGAACAAAATCGTTCTTTCCGATGTTCACCGCATATATTTCCGCCCAGCCCTGAAATGATTTATCTGTCCTTCCGTATTCGCCGAAAACGTATACATTCCCGTCTGAAGAAAATCCCGTATCAACAAGAACGGCAGCGTCCCCTGCAGATACTGAAAACAGGCAGGCAGCAAGCAGAAGGCCGGTAATAATAAGCTTTTTCATATTTCCTCCACTACGATTACATTTTCGGAATTTAAAATGCAACTCTTTACTATTATTTGTGTTACAGGTATCATTTCAACATGACGATCAAGTCCAGAAACTTACTGCTGCTGCTGCTCCTTATTATTTCTCTCTGTCTGCTGCTCACCGACGCAACGCTTCTCTTCTATAATTTGTATAAAGGTACGTTTACTGCCCCCGATTCGTTCTTTGATCAGCGCCAGCCGGGATTTTTCATAAAAGGATACAGCTTCAGCGCGGTCGTTCTTTCGCTTTTTATATTCCTCGTATATGTTTCCGCTTCAGTATATTACCTGTACGTTCAGTTTGAAAAAACGCAGTCCACTGAAATCATCTATTTCGCTCTGTTTCTCTGCGGATGTCTGACCGAATCGGTGCGTCTTTGCATTCCGCTGTTCGACCTCTGGCATTCTCTTTCGACGTTTCTCGTGTTCACCGGACGAATCGTACTTTTCGGCCGTACGCTCGCCCCGCTCGCGCTCCTTTTCGACGCCGTTTTCAGCGGTACCGAACAGCGGCAGTATGTCGAACGGAATCTCATTATTCTGCTCGTCGTGTCAATCATGACGGCGCTTCTTATTCCGCTCGACACGGCGGTCGTTCTTCCCAACTGCTGTGTCCGCTGGGGAGAAGGCCGGGCATTCCTGATTATGCGGATACTCATACTTGCCGCGACCGCGGTCTCTCTTTTTATTAATTCATTTACGTTGGGAAGCAGGGAAAAAGCTCCGTACGGTTTTCTCGCGCTTGCTGCAGGATATGAAGTATGCTGCTATGCGTCGTCATACCCTGCCGCAGTTGTCGGTGCAGTTCTGCTTTTTGCCGGTACCGCGGTATATCTCGGAAGCCTGCACCGTCAGTATTTATGGAAGTAGCAGCTGAGCCAGTCCGCCGATAAGCACCGGAATAACAATATTGTCGAAGTCGCCGAGCGGCAGTACCTCAACGACCATCGCCGTACAGGCAAGAACGAGCGCAGTACGCGCAGTTCCGCATACTGCAAACGCGGAACAGAACACAGCCGTAAAGCAGATGATGCTGCCGGCCGCCGTTTTGCCGTGCGTAAATGGAATGCGGATGCGGCCGAATAATTTTCCGCCCAGGCTCGCAAGCCCGTCGCCGAACGCAAGAGCGTAAATACCGATGCAGGCCGCTTCAGGCTGCCACAGAAACGCTGTCGCCATAATGCCGAGAACGAGCGTTACCGGACCAAGCACAAATTTGTTCTCGTCCCGTTTACGGGCTGCGATTTCCGTCACCCGCGCTATCACGGGGACTTCAACGCCGCGCATGCGGAGCAGTTCCGAGACGACATATATGATAAGAGCCGCAAAAAGAAGCGCAAACACCGGCCGGTACGCGGCGGCAAGCAGCGCCGGAACAAGCGCGCTGCACAGGTGTATCGATTTTCGGAAAAGTTCCTTTATGATACTGTTGCGGTACTGTTTTCTGATTACTTCACGGCTGGTTTCGTCAGAAATCATTGAGAAAGTTCCTCTTCTCCGCTCAAAATGCGCGGTATGTCCGTATAGATTGCCGGTTCATAATCCGGCACCGGATGACTCATATATTTCATATTCTGCTCGGCCAGATTGCTTCCGCCGAGACGCACCATTGTTACCTGATTGCGCGTCATTGCATCCCAGGCGCGCATCGACGTGGAAAGCTGAACCATCGCCTCTGCATTGAGGCTGCTGCTGCCTGTTCTGCGCGCCTGACGGTACAGCGTAACGCCGAGATTGTTGGAAGCTTTCATATACATGTCTACGATCTCGGCCTGATCAGCGCGTACCTGCGGCAGAAGCAGTCCTTTTTGCGCCTTTGCCGCGTCGAGACTCTCTATAAGGCGTTCATAATATCCCTGGGCTGCATAGTTGTCGCCGCGGAGTGAAAGCGTGTTTCCCATTGCGAGAAGCAGATGATTATCCTCCGGCCTGCCTTCGCCCGTCTTAATAAAAGAACCGACAGCTTTGTCGTAGTCGCTTCGTCCGTAGTCAATACAGCCTATGCGGTAATGAAGGGACGGCGTGTCATAGTCCGTCTTTACCGCAGTCAGATATTCGTCATACGCGCTGTCCAAATCCCCGCGGATAAAGTAATCAATATCGCCTGCATCGGCATACAGCTGTCCGATCTGCGCGCTTCCTTCGAACCCGCTGTTGTTCTGTTCGTCGACAAAAATCGAAATACCGCCGGTATAACTTTCCTGCGCTTTGAGATATTCCCTCTGCTTCACATACTGTTCGCCGAGCAGACGGTACGAGTCTATTTCCTTGTACGTGTCGCGGCGGCGGCGTGTCGGGGATTTTTTAAACGCATCGATTGTCCGCTCAAGCGTCTGCACAGCGGAATTGCCGTTGTTCATATGAACAAAATACCGCGACAGATTGTATAATGCTCCGGGATTTTCCGGATCGGCCTTCACTGCACGGACGAGCATATCCTTCACGTCCTCAATATGCGTGCGTAAATATTCGTCCGACGGCGCAAGCTCGCCGTACAATTTGTCGAGCAGGTAACCGCTCAACTCCGTCCAGTCCGCTGCTCCGAGCGATTTTTCCTTCGGATAGAACCGCTCCTTGAGCTCAAGCACTTCGCGCAGATTGTCCGTACGGATAAAGTAACGCATCATGCGCGACATGTATAAATCAGTCTGTCCGTACAACTGCACGAGCGTCGCATACTGTTTGCGGGCATCCTCGAGCTTTGCCGCGTCCTTCTCCGTTCCCCACTCAAGGTATATATCGCCGAGCAGAAGAATGCCGTCCGCGTCGTTTATGTGGTAATCGAGCACTTCCCGCTTCGCAACTTCCTCCGCTTTTTCGTAATTTGCAAGATCGTCGCATTCCATCCGGGCGTACTCAATGCCCGCGTCTTTATCGTGGTTGAAATAATAAAGAATATTCCGGTACATTTTTTCGGCACGCTGATACTGCTTGTGGGAACGGTAGCCGCGCGCATATTTATAGAACCATTTTTTCTGCAGCTGATATTTCGCTGCGTCGTTGAATTTCATTTCGGACTGCGGATATGCATCAGCCTGCAGCAGTTCATATCCTTCCCTGTACAAACCGTTCGCCCTGAGCGGCTTGTAAACAAAATTCCGCACGAACTGAAACAGACCGAACGCCAGCAGAACTGCGGCTGTACCGACAGCAATGCCCGGTATGATTCTGTTGCGCAGCTGATATTGAAGCGACGCTTTGTATGTATCGTATTCCGCCGCCGTACGGCGCTCAAAATCGCGCGGAACGGGAATGGAAATATCAAGCATTTTTTCCAGATAGGATGCAATCTGGCGGGACGGAACCCTGTTGAGAATCTTTTCTATAACTTCAAACTGCGCATCATCGGTAAATTCGTTTTTTACGAGAAGGCTTTCGACCGCAATCCGCACGTTAAGCGGATAGTCGGAAAGGTTCGAAAGAAATCTTCTGTACTGCTCTTCGGTGAGCGTATTCCTTCCCGGTTTGTCGCCTTCCGCAGCCCCTGTAAAATCAGGTGTGGGAAGTTTGATACGGCCGCTCTTATCTTCCTTGACAGTATCAGTATCGGAAAAACCCGGAATTTCGAAATCGCTGCCCTCATTTTTGAAGTCGTTTCCATCTTCGAGTTCAAAATCAGTCTGCGCATTGTCTGCAAGTTTCGCGTCGGTCTCTTTTATGCTGAAGTCGAGGCCGTCCATCGCCGACGTATCGAATTTCTCCGGCGGAACATTTTCCTCCGTTTCGGAAATCTCTTCGGAAGACTCTTTTCCGCCGTCGGTGTCGTCAAGATTAAAATCGAATGCGCCCGGATTGAATTCCTCCGCACCCATGTCTGGAAGATTCAAATCGTTTGTGTCAGAAGCCTGGACAGGCGGCGTTTCCGCCGTTTCCGATTCCTCTGCGGGCTGTTTTTCATTCAGGTCAGGATTCTCTTCACCTGCAGATGCAATTTCCGCCGCGTTTTCCTCAAAATCAGGAAGATTGAAATTCTCCGAAGAAAAATCGGAAAGGGGAACGGACTGATCCGCCTGTTCAGGGGGCTGCTGCGTATCAGCTCCGGGAAGCGGTTCGGGTTTTACTTCCTCCGCGTGTGCGGCGGCCCCTTTGACTTCATCAAAAAGCCCCGCATTCATGTCTATCGTCTGTTCGGGAAAATCGAAATCAGTACCGGAGGGACCTGTCCCCAGAGCTTCGTTTTCTTCAGGAAGCTCTTCGGGTACCGGCTCCAGCGGGGCGGCAGGCTCTTCAGAAACCTCGGGTTCATTGAACGCATCAGGTGAAATATCGGGCTCAGCAAAATCCGCGGAAGGAGCACCGGAAACGGGTTGTACTTTTTCCGCGCCGCCTTCTTTCTCTTCCGGGGCAGCCTCTTCCGCCTGCTCATCGCCGGCGTCGAATCCCGTGCTGCTCAATAAATCATCAAGGTTTAAATCGGCAACGGAAGGAGGTTCCTGCTCGCTCTCAGGCTCAGGTTCGGGAGGCTCCATAAACTGAGAAAGGTCGGGAACGGCGCCGCTCTCGTTCGTGCCCTGAGCGATGGGGCTGAGCAGATCGGAAACGTCGGGAACAGTCGTTTTCCCGGAAGCCGGCGCGGTATCGGCGCCCCCCTGCAGAGACGTTCTTTCACCGGTAATATCGGAAAAATCATCGACAGCGGCAAGTTCTTCATCGGAAGAAGAAATTTCCTCTTCGACTTCGGGCATGCCGAGCACGAAATCCTCGGAATCATCCGTATCTTTTACTGTTTTCGGAACGGGAACGACGACGGTTTTTTCACCGCGGGACGCACGGAGTTCGGTTTCTTTACCAAGAGCAAGAATATCAGAGTTGAATTTTTTTAGCTGACTTAAACCCGGCATACCGTATTACTTTTCCACCGTTGATATTTTACCCCTAAAATCGGGGTAATTACAAGTATTGGGAACCGCTGATAAATTCCGATGCAATATTCATCGTTTCCCCTGCTTCTTATGTATAATAACGGTTAGTTTTGCGCCGGACTTTACATTGAGATTTATGTAAATCTACGATATAAAGCTGCCGATAAAAAAAGTATGAAACGTTTACTTGCATTTCTCGGTGCGCTGCTCATTTCAGCATCGGTTTTCGCGGCAGGCTCAGACGCGGTCCCCGACCCGAACGACACGGACGAACGGTATGTATACAACAATACTGTCCTCGAAATTTCAGGTGTCGGCGCTCCGTACGAATCGGATAATTCCGTCGTATTCACCGCAAAAGCCGATTCACGTTTCACCGGCATTGCGTTCAGTTTCGAAGGATACAAAACGATTCATCCGTTCCGCATCAGAAAAACTCGCGATGCGGACGGAAAAGTGACGGATTCGCTTATGTTCTACATTCTCGACCGCCCGAAACATATTCAGTCTGTCTCCTACCGGCTTATCGTGGACGGCCTGTGGACGACTGATCCGCTCAATCCGGATAAATATTACGACGAAAACACGGGCATTCTGCTCTCGCGTTTTACGTTCAGCACGACGACACCTCCCGAAACTGCCGTCACGAAAGAAAATGCCGTCCGCTTTATCTACAAGGGAACGACGGGACAGAACATTTACCTTGCAGGCACATTTACAAACTGGGATCCGTGGATTTACGAAATGAGGGAAACTGCTCCGGGATTCTACGAACTGAATCTTCCGCTTCCTGCCGGAACGTATTATTATACGTATTATTCGGGGATGAAAGCGCTCACCGACAGAACGAATCCGCATAAAGCGTACACCGCAGACGGACGCGTCGCGTCGGTAATAACAGTCAAATAGGGTCAAGCATTCCGGCGCTGCGCCGGCTTTATCAGCCTAAAACCGGGGAATCTTTCCGCCGAATTTTTTTGCCAGCGCTTCCATATCAAGCTGGGAACCGCCGCCGAGCTGATTCATGAGCTGTGTCTGCATGCCGCGGTTGCGGCTCAGTTTTTTCATCGCAAGCTTCGTCTTCTCAAACTGCTTCAGCAGCTTGTTCACGTCGGCGACCGACGTGCCGGAACCTTTTGCGATACGCTTCCGGCGGCTCGGACCGATTATCAGATAGTTCGCGCGCTCTTTCCTGGTCATCGACTGAATGATCGCTTCCTGCTTCTTCATGCCGCCCGTGTCTATGTCGCGCCCCTGCATCTGCTGCGCGAGGCCCGGCATCATCTCCATGAGCTGCTGCATATTGCCCATTTTTTTAACCTGCTGGAACTGGGCAAGCATGTCGTCGAGCGTGAACTCGTTGCGCGCCATCTTTTTCTGAAGCTTGAGCGCCTCTTCCTGGTCGACAGTCTCCTGCGCCTTTTCGACGAGCGATACGATGTCGCCCATTCCGAGAATACGGCTCGCAATGCGGTCGGGATGGAACACTTCGAGGTCTTCGGTTTTCTCGCCCGTGCCGATGAACAGAATCGGTTTCCCCGTCATCGACTTGAGCGAAAGAGCAGCGCCGCCGCGGGCGTCGGAATCGAACTTCGTCAGAATAACGCCGGTAAGACCGAGTTTTTCGTCGAACGTCTGCGCAATGTCCACTGCGTTCTGGCCCGTCATCGCGTCGGCGACGAGAATCACTTCGTCGGGTTTTACCGACTTTTTGATGCTGACAAGCTCGCCCATCATCGCGTCGTCGATCTGCAGACGTCCCGCCGTATCGACGATGACGGTGTCGAATCCGTTTTTCGCCGCGTAGTCCACCGCGTTCCGGGCAACCTTCACGGCGTCCTTCGTGTCTTCTTTATACACGGGAACGTTTATTTTCGCACCGAGCTGCACGAGCTGTTCGACGGCGGCGGGACGCACGAGGTCGCATGCCGCAAGCAGCGGCTTCCGTCCGTCTTTCGAAAGGCGGTACGCAAGCTTGTGGGCCGCCGTTGTTTTACCGGCGCCCTGAAGACCGAGCATAAGGATTACCGACTGCGTATCGGGCCCTTTCAGGTGCAGGTCGGTCTTTTCGTCGCCGAGCATGGCGACGAGTTTGTCGTAAATAATTTTGACGAACTGCTGACCGGGATCGACGGCGCGGAGAACTTTTTCACCCTTCGCCTCTTCAATCGTGCTGTTGACAAAACGGCGCACGACGCGGAGATTCACGTCCGCCTCAAGAAGCGCCATCTTAATCTGCCCGACTGTATCCTCGATGTTCTTTTCGGTGATTGTCGATTTACCGCTCACCGTCTGAATGATTGAGCTGAAAGTATTCGTCAGTTTTTCAAGCATGAGCTTTTTCCTGTGAGAGCGCGAGCAGCTGATTAATAAAATCAAGCGGCTTCATTTCCTTGTTAAGGATTCTGTACAAACCGTCGCAGATAGTAAGCTTGAGATTCTTTTTCAGGGCGATTTCATGCACGTATTTGCACGCGACGGCACCTTCGGAAAGATACCCGAGTCTGCTGATGTTCGCAATCAGGTCGTCGAGATTTTTGAACTGCGACATTATGTCTTTTTTGATAAGGTCCTGTCCGAACCGCCTGTTGCGTCCGTATTTACTCTTGCACGTAACGTCGAGGTCGCCGACGCCGGCGATCGAAGTGAACGTTTCCGCGTGAGTGGCGCCCATCGCAAAGCCGAGAGTCTGAATCTCGTTGAGGCCCGCTGCCATGAGCAGCGATTCGGCGTTGTCGCCGAACTGATCCGACGTTTCCGCAAGCGCATCCATGGCGCCGTACACGACGGCGATGATGTTCTTTGCGGCCGCGCATATCTGCACGCCGACGACGTCGAACGACGAGAACGGAAGAATGCCCGGCACGCGGAGCAGCTCGCGCACTTTGATGGAATTGCGCGGATTTTCGCAAGCGGCTATAAGGCCGGTGATTTTCCCAAGCGCGACTTCCTCCGCGTGGCTCGGACCGGAGATGTACACGGTGCAGCCTTTGTAAATACCCGGCAGCACATTCTCGATCGTCTCAAGCACGAGCTTCGGACCGTCGTTTCCCGGAACGAATCCTTTTGTTAAGGCCGCGATGCATGTCGAGCCGTCGGCAATGTTCGGAACGGCCGTGATTTTTCTGATTGTGCTCGCCAGATAAAGCGACGGAGAAGCTATTATGAGGAATTCCTTATTCACCGCGGCCTCCGTAATGTCGGTGGTAACGGTAAGGTTTTCCGACAGCGGATACCCCGGCAGATACCGCTTGTTCTCGTGTTCCTTATTGATGGAATCCGCTACATCCTGTTCAAGGGCCCACATCAGGACCTTGTGACCGCCTCTTGCAAGCGCCTGGGACAAACCGGTCCCCCACGCGCCGCCGCCGATAATACCGACAGACTTCGCTTCCATTTCAATACCTTCTTAATTTTTTAGTACCAGGAAGAACTGTTGTCTTCCCAGTCGATAATCTCATTGTCGTTGAAGAAAAGTTTTATTTCGCGCGCAGCACTCTCATCGCTGTCGGACGCATGAATGATGTTGTGCTGCGTATGAGAGCAGAAATCACCGCGGATCGTTCCCGGATGAGCTTCCGCCGGGCTTGTCGAACCGATAAGCTTGCGTACGAGCGTGACGCAGTCGTCGCCCTGCCATACCATAGCGACGACAGGTCCTGAAGTAATATAGCCGACGAGACTGTCGTAAAACGGCTTGCCTTTATGTTCTCCGTAATGCTGCGCTGCCAGTTCCGGCGTAATCTGCATCATTTTCAGGCCGACGAGTTTAAGGCCTTTCTTTTCGAGGCGGTTGATAACTTCACCTACGATTCTCCGGTTCAAAACACCGGGCTTTAACATAGTAAAACAACGTGTCATAGCAATTAATTATAATGAAAGCCGGAGTGTTTAGCAATACAGCTGTTTTCCGGCCGCCGCTATTTTACCGCTGCAATAATTTCCGATTCATCCTCGAGGCCGGCGAGTCCGCGGAGCGTGGAAAGGCTTGAAAGGAACGTATATTGAGCGGAAATCAGCGCCGTTTCATCGGTGCTCACAAGCGCCTGGGCGGTGGAAACATCCGAACTCGTGGCGCTTGAAAGCTTGAATTTTTCCAGAACAGTCTCATAGTTTGTTCTTGCATATTCAAGAGCTGTCGTGCATGAAGGTATCGCCATGGCGGCGGAAATCCAGCTGTAAACGGCCTGCGCGACGTCGAGGTCGAGCGACTCGCCCTGATCCGTCGTATCGAGTTCTGCCTGTTCGAGTAAATTCCGTGCCTGTTTTATAGAATTTCCGAGCGTCCACACGTCGAGGTCCATACTTGCGGAAAGAGTCACGCCGGCGGAAGACACTACGGCACCCTGCTCCGCGTTGAGACTCCCGTCAAGAGAAGCTGAAATCGTCGGCAGGCAGGCGATTTTTGCGGCGGAAAGCGTCTGCCCGGCTTCCTTAGCGGCAAGAACGTACGAAGAATAGGAAGGACTGTTGGAACGCGCCGTCGATACTGTCGCGGAGATAAAATCAGCAAGCATGCCGCCGTCCATCGCGCTCAGCTTCCGGATGAGCTGATCGTACGCGGTAAAATCAACAGGAACGAGCCGCGACGACACCGGCTGTCCGGTAAGGGAGATAAGTTTGGCTTCCGCGGAAAGGAGGGCGGCTTTTGCCTTATCGAGAGTCGCCTGATAGCTCGCAATCTCGGACTTTGTTTCAAGCAGGTCCGATTTTGAAAGCGTGCCGGTATCTGCTTTTACCTGCGCAATCTCAAGCCGGAGTTTCGCAGCGTCGAGGTCGCTCTGTGCGGCGTCAAGCGACGCCTTATCCTCGAGAACAGCAAAAAAAGCCGCGTCCACAGTATCGATAACGGAAATGCGTTCGGCGCGGAGATTCTCACGCGCGGCCTGCAGCGCATAATCGTATTTCTTCGACAACGCGATGTTCTTCCCGCCGTCGAAGACAGTCGCAGAGGCGGAAAGTCCTGCGGAAGCGGAAACTCCGTCCGGCAGCGAATCAGGGATATCATATGCAGCGGACCCCGATGCAGAAAGGCTCGGCAGCGCTGCATAATTCTGAGCCCGCTTCACGAGAAGCGCCTCGTCGACGGCAAGCGAATATTTACGGACGACGGCTGACTTTGCAAGAGCCAGAGACCGCGCTTCGGCAAGGCTGAGCTGTCCCGCCGCATTTTTTTGAGCCGGCTGCACCTGAACGGCCTGGGCAGAGAGAACTGCGGCCGAAACAAAAACAAGAAAAGCGGACACAATCGTCCGAAGTTGCAGTTTCATTATACCGCTCCTATAAAATTATTCATAACGCAGCGCGTCTATCGGATACAGGTTGGCAGCCTTGCGGGCAGGATACCAGCCGAAGAAAATACCGACGGCAGCCGCAAATCCCGCGGAAAGTGCAATGACGGTAGGGCTTACAAGCGTCGGGGTATTCATAAACGTACGCAGAATATACGAGGCAAGCAGTGCAATCAGTATGCCAACGATTCCGCCGAGCAGGCTCAGAATCATCGACTCGGAAAGAAACTGCAGCAGTATGTCCCTTCTGCGCGCGCCTACCGCCATGCGGATGCCTATCTCGCGCGTGCGTTCAGTCACCGACACAAGCATGATGTTCATAATGCCTATGCCGCCGACGAGCAGCGACACGCCTGCTATTGCGGCAAGGAGCGTCGTCAGCGTCTGGGACGTCTTTGACGCCGTTTCAAGAATCTGTGACTGATTCATTACGCTGAAATCGGCGTCGGCCGTAGCGGAAAGTTTATGGGATTCACGCAGAATCGCAGTCACTTCCGTCTGAGCCTCGTCCATCAGCTCCTCGCTCACGACGCTCATCTCTATCGACTGGATTTTACGGTCTTTCGTGAGTCTGTTCACCGCAGTTTCGAGCGGCACCATGACGACGTCGTCCTGGTCCGAGCCCATCGAGTTCGAACCTTTGCTTTCCAGCACGCCGATAACGACGAAAGGCGTCGTGAGTATTCTGACAGACTGACCGACGGGATCTTCTCCCGGAAACAGTTTTTCCGCGACGGTAGTTCCAAGCACGGCGACTTTGTTCCGCGCCTGGGTATCCTTCTCGGTAAAAAAATCACCTTCCTTCATATTCCAGCTTTTGATTTTAAGATAATCCGGCTCGATTCCGTAGACTGAAGTGGACCAGTAGTTCGGACCGCCGACGACGTATGTGCTCGAAAGCCGCACTTCGCCTGTTATTGCGGACAGATAACTCGCCTCCGCGCGCAGTTTTTCAACGTCGGTTATGGACAGTCTGTTGGCTTCACGCGGTCCGCGCGGAGGCATAACCATGAGCAGGTTCGTTCCCATCGACGATATCTGCTTTTTAATCTGTTCCTGCGACCCCTGACCGACGGCCACCATGACGATGACGGAGCAGACTCCTATTATAATGCCCAAGGACGTGAGAAAACTGCGCATTTTGTTGCGCATGATGCTCCGCATCGATACCGTAATGAGCTTTGCCGCAGTCATTTCCGTTCCCCCCGCGCCAGATTGTCGTTTTTCTCCCGCCAGGACGCAAGGTCTCCGGAAGCGCTTCTGCGTTCCGCAATCGGCGTATCCGAAACGATAACACCGTCGCGGAGCGTTATCATCCGTTTGCAGTACACGGCCACATCAGGTTCGTGCGTAACCATCACGACAGTCTTTCCCCTGTCGTTAAGATCCTGAAAAAGCGCCATAATTTCTATGGACATCTCGGAATCGAGGTTTCCCGTCGGTTCGTCGGCAAGAATAAAGGCGGGGTCATTGACCATTGCGCGCGCAATCGCCACGCGCTGCTGCTGTCCGCCGGAAAGCTGATTGGGAGTATGGTCAAGCCTGTCGCCGAGACCTACATCGCGGAGCGCGGCGGCCGCACGATCGCGGGCGTTTATTTTTTTCCCCGAACGGTCGTAGAACAACGGCAGTTCGACATTTTCGATTGCGCTGGTGCGCGGCAGCAGATTGAATCCCTGAAAGACAAACCCGATCCGTTTATTGCGGATATCGGCGAATTCGTCGGGACTCGCCTTTGAAGTCTCAAGCCCGTCGAGAATGTAGCTGCCGCCTGTCGGTTTGTCCAGGCAGCCGAGCGTATTCATGAGCGTGGACTTTCCCGAACCGGAAGGCCCCATGATCGCCAGAAATTCACCTTTCTGCACGTCGAGGTCAATACCCCGGAGCGCTTTTACAACTATGTCACCTATCACATACTGCCGGCTGACTCCCCTCAGTTCGATGACGGCCATATCCTACTCTACCTTAACCTTGAGGATGATTTTCTTCCCCGTGAGAAAATCGGCGTCGCTTACTTCCGTTTTAAGGGAATCGCTTATGCCGATCTGAACCATAGCGGCTGCAAGTTTCCCGTTTTCATCGAGATACCATAAAGGTTTGCGCGTAACAGATTCCGCCGCGCCGGTCAGGCTTTCCTGATCCTGATTATTCTGACCGACCTTCCGGCTCTGTCCGCTTCCGCTCCTCCCGCCCCCCATAGGGCCGCCGCCTCCCGGAGGTCCGCCTGCGCCGGGGATTCTGCCGCCGCCCATAAGGCTCGACAATCCGCTGCTCCCCTTTTCTTCCGAGCCTGATTTTTCGGGAGCTTTGCTTTTAAGCTGCTCGTCATACTGCTGGAGCGCCGCGTTTTTTTCCTCCTGGCTCATATCCGGTGGAAGGCCCGCAGCAAAAAGAATCCTGTTCTTTTCCGCATCGGACAGAGACGAAGGGCTAAACCGCAGCGCCGCGCTCGGCACCGTAAGGATGTCGTCCTTTTCTTCCTTTACGAAGTTTATACTCGCGGTCATTCCGGGCAGCAGCTTCCCGGATTTATTGTCCGCAAGAATGATGACGTAATAATAAACAAGATTATCGTCCGACTCGGGAACAAGCCGGACCTCCTTCACATTCCCCGTAAACTGAACGCCCGGATCCGCCTCGACCGTGAACGTTGCCTTCTGACCTGCTTTTATGGAGCTTATGTCGAGTTCGTCTACTTCAGCTTCTATCTCCATCTGCTCCAGATTCTTTGCGATTGTAAAAAGCGTCGTCGCCGAAGAACTCGAACTGCCGGAAACACTCGATCCCGCATCAATTTCCCGGGAGAGGATAATTCCGTCGATGGGAGAAGTTATATATGCATACTGATTGATTTCAGTCGTAATTTCCTCAAGGGACGCCTTTGCCGAATCAAGCTCGGCTTTGTCGATGCGCAGCGTCGCAAGTGCCGATTTGTAGTCGAACTCCGAAAGGAACCCCTTGTCGAAGAGCGTCTTATCGTTCTGTACCGTCAGCAGCTGGAGATCGTACGTCGCCTGTGCCTTGTCGACTGTTGCTTTTGCCGATTTTTCCTGTACCTTGAGCAAATCGGTGTTGATTGTTGCAATAATCTGCCCTTTTTTTACGTGATCGTTGTAATCGACGAACACTTTCTCTATGCGGCCGCTCATCTCCGCCAGTACATCGACGGAAGAAACGACGGCAAGAGTTCCGGTGCTTGTAACAGTGCTCACAATTGAGCCCTTCGACAGCGTCGTAAATTCATACGTCTGTTTCTTTGCCGCTGTTTTCCTGCCGGAGCACGAAGTCAGCACGAAATTCCCCGCAAACAGACAAACAACGGTCAGAACAGCAAGTATCCTTTTTTTTACCATAACTCCCATTTCCTTACGAATCCGTATTTCCCCGCAGCGGAAAAAATTCCGCCGCGGTATTAACAGTAAATTCAATTAAGTTTACTGTCAATCATGTGCGGGCATAATTTTCCATTTATAGGAATAAATAAATTGTTATGGTAAAAAAATCTTAACTATAACTGATTATGAAACTATCTGCATGGTTACCTCACACAGAAAACGGTCCGGACTGTTCTTTACAAAAGAATTGCCCTCAGCTATAGTTATTTCTGCCTGTACCCCGGCAAACACACATGAACTACTACATTTTCAATGAAAAAAACATTCTCGTACGGACTGATTCCCATATGCTGCCGGATGCCTCCATATGGGAGAAATTCTCAAATTCTGATTCATTCGACAGCGTGTTCGGAGAGCGCATATATTCGTATACTGCAGCTTCACTGCCCGCGGAAAACAGCACAGTTGCTCCGTCCGGCTGCGAATTCATCCCGCTCCGTCAGTATTTTGCCGAAAACAGCGACGACGAAAGCGCGCTTGCAGCAAGGGCCGCGGGACTTCTGAACTGGCGCTCGGCGTACAGGTTCTGCCCGGCCTGCGGCGCACCGCTCTGCGACGACGAACACCTTACCGCGCGCATCTGCACAAAATGCGGCAGACAGTATTTTCCGCGCATCGAGCCGTGCATCATCGTGCTCATCACGCGGGGAAAGGAGCTGCTGCTTGCACGGCACAGAATGCGCAATCAGGATGTGTATACGTGTATCGCAGGATTTATCGAAATAGGAGAAAGCGCCGAACAGGCCGTCGTACGCGAAGTGCGCGAAGAGGTCGGCCTGGAAATACAGAATCTCCGCTACGTCGGAAGCCAGGGATGGCCGTTTCCCGACCAGCTCATGCTCGGCTACCGCGCGGAATACAAAAGCGGCGACGTGCACGTGCAGGAGTCGGAACTCTATGAAGCGAAATGGTTCACGCGCGACGCTCTTCCGTCGTTCCCGAAAGCCGGCAGCATGGGCTGGCGGCTCATTTCGGGCATGTACGACTAAAACTGAATCTTATCCTTATCCGCGGGACCGACGACAGCGAACCACTGGTAAGTATTGTCCACCCAGTATTTCTTAAACGCATTTTCGACATCGTCCGCTGTAACGTTACCGAGACCGGCTATCTTCTCGTCGTATGTGTACGGATCGCCGAACTCAAGCAGACTCGTCGCAATTCTTCCCGCAACGCCGCCGTTCGTCACCGACGAATCGTAGAACGAATTGATATACCTGTTCTTGTATCCTTCGAGCCTGTCCGCAACCGGCGCAAACTGATAGCTTCCGTCGGCATTCTTGCCGTCGATTACTTCACCGGATGCGAAGATATTCTGCGCTTCCTTTTCGTACTTAACGACACCGGCAAGGTCGCTCGCCTTGAAAATGTAGACGTTCGCAAGGCCGGCCTTCATCGGAGAAATAGAGCTGCTCGGGGTATAGCATGCGCCGTATTTTTCGCGCACGACGTTGAACAGAACCTGCGAGTACATGGAGGCCGCCACAGCGGACGCGGCCATATCGCCGCTGTCGATTGACGGACCTGCATATTCCTTCTCAAGATATCCGGTACCCGCAGCAGCGTCGCTTGTAATGACAACCGGATCACCGCCTATTTTAAGAGGCGGCACTGTCTGCGACGTAAGTTCATACGTCTGCGCCGGTATTTTTCCGATTGTCTTATCAAGCTGTTTTGCAAGCTTCACTGCGTCGAAATTTCCGACCGCAACCACCATGATACGGCGCGCGTCCATATCCCTGTCGTGCAGCTTCTTCATATTTTCAACAGTGATGTTCCCGATTGAATACGGTTTTACTGCGGAACTTACTTCGTACGGATGACCGCTGAACACCGTCTGAGTTACGGTATAGCCGAGCATGCTCTGCGGATCAGTCTGAAGCTGCTGCAGGTTCTGCTGATAGTTCGTCATGAGCGTTTTGTACTGGTCCCCGTTGTACGAGGGATTGATGAACGCATCGGCAAATATCGGAAGCACTTTGTCGAAATAATAATCGATGCAGCTCATTGCAAGCACGGAGCCTTCGCGTGAAGACGACGGTGAAATCGAAAAATTCATCTGATACGCAAGCTGCTGCAGTTTGTCGTAACTGTAGTCTTTCGAGCCGTACGTCATCATGCTGAAAAGCGCGTTCTCGAGTCCCGACGTCTCTTTCGTAAGGTAGTCCGTCCCGCCCTTCACGATGACGGCGAGCGCGAGCTTTCTGTTCGCCGTGTTCTTCTTTACGTACAGCGGCACTCCGTTCGAAAGGGATAGTTCCTGTATGTCTTTCAACTGCTCCGGCGTTTCCGCAGCAACAGCAGAATTAATAATCACGCATAATGCGGCGCAGAATACTGCGCGCAGCAAAGCGGTTTTTCCGGTATTCTTTTTCATTTTGCAGCCTCCGCGTCTCTATAAGCAGGATCCTCGTACCAGAACGCCGTATCCTTCGTAATTTCGACGAACCCCGCGTCCGCAAAATCCTGCTTCTGCTGCTCATACACGGCGGGATTAACAAGAACGGTCACCAAAGCGTTTTTTCCGTTTATATATTTATTAAGGAACGCGTCGATTCCTTTTTTGTCGACCTTCATCATGTTTCCCACATAATGATAATAATAATCGTCGGACGCGGTTATCCACCAGAAACGCAGGTTATTCTTCACCTGTTCGGCCGTCTCCGAGTCGTTTATCCAGTTGTCCTTCATCTTCTGATGAATCTGATCGAACTGCGGTTTCGTGAATATATTTTTATTACCCAGTATCCGGGGAACAACGGCGTCCGTTATGGTCTTAAGAAAAAGCTGCGAACGCTGCGGCAGATTACTGTCCGGGTCCGTAACGAGCGCGCCGAAATTAAGAATGCTCGTCGCCCTCGTCGTCTGATATCCTTCCCAGACGTACTGCTGGTCGGGAATGCCGAGTTCCTTCGTATCCATCATCGTCTTTACATACACGCCCTGCGGGTCCTGAAACAGATACCCCGTAACGTCCGCAGCATATGTAGACCGGACGTCGCGGCCGGCATCGGGTCCGCGGAACATCACGGAAACCTGCGCAATCTGCGGAGAGATTTTATCGTACGGCATCACCTGATATACGACGCGGGTAAGCGGCTCGTCGAGCTGCGGTTCGGCCTGTTCCGCCCACGGATCGCCGCCCTTCCGCCACGAACCGTACAGCTCTTTTGCAAGCCGGTACACTTCGTCGGGATCTACGTCGCCGCCGACAAAGAGCGCGGCGTTGTTCGGGATATAGTATTTTTTCTGTATGTCTTTTATCTGGCCGATCGTCGCACTGCGCACAACGTCGGGAGAACCGGCCGGATCAGCGCGCCACGGATATTTCGGGAAAAGAGTTTTCCGTATACCGCTTGAGTAGATTGTGTCGGGATCCGCAAGTCCGCCTTCTATTTCGGAAAGCACGACTTTCTTTTCGGTTTCAAATTCCTGCGGATCAAGCAGCGGTTCGCGGATTGCGTAGCTCCAGAATTCCATACCGGCGCGCAGCAGTTTCGACGGAACGGTGAAAAAATAATTCACGCATTCCGCGCCCGTCGTTCCGTTCCAGTCGGGAACGCCCATATCGCTTATGGCGCGCTGGACGGCCGCCGCATCGCGGTATTTCGTGTTTCCCTTGAACATCATGTGCTCGTACAGGTGAAACAGCCCCGCAGTCTGCGGCGACTGCGCGATTCCGCCTGCCTTCACCGCTATTTCAATATACGCGAGCGGCGCCGCGTGATTTTCGACAACATAGACGTTTAATCCGTTATCAAGCGTATAATGATACAGATCGTCGACCGGCGTTTTTTCCGCGCTCAATCCGAACACGGAAAAAACGATGAGCACCGCGCACAGCACGGTATGTTTTACATTTCTTATCATACTATCCAGTATAACCCCGAAGCGGCAAAAGCGTTTCACGTTTTGTTACAAACGCTCCGCAGGAACCGGTACGGCGGCTTTTCCCATATACGCGACAATTTCGTTTTCTCCGTCCCTGAGTCCGTCCGCGGGAACTACGGCGCCGTCCATGCGTTCTCCGTTCAGCGTTATGTACTCTATGCCCCTGCATACATGCTGCGGATTCTTTACTTCGATGTTCAGCAGTTTCCCCCTCCACCGGCGCACGACTTTAAATCCGTCCCAGTCGTGCGCGATGCACGGGTCAATAAGCATGCCGTCGTACAACGGACGGATTCCGAGCATGTACTGCGTAATGCTGTAGTACGACCACGTTGCGGCGCCGGAAAGCCACGATGTCCGCGCGTTTCCCGCACGAGGGCTGAATGTCGAATACGTCGTCTGACCCTGCACGTACGGCTCCATCTGGCGGATTTCCGCACGGCTGTTATACGCAGCGGGAAGCGCCGCTTTACAGTATTCATACGCGCGGTCTCCGTTTCCTGCAAGCGTCTCCGCCATGATGCCCCATCCCTGCGTGTGGTTGAATATGCCTGCGTTCTCCTTGATTCCCTTCAGGAAGACAACCGACGACATTGTCGACTGCGGCGCATGTACGAAAGGCGGCGCACAGAGCATGAGTCCGTACGGTGTCGCAAGCTTTTCGTGAACAGCTTTGAGAGCGAGTTCCGTCTGCTCCGCCGTCGCAGCGCCGCTGAGTACGGCCCATACCTGCGTATTCAGATACACCTGTCCTTCGTCCGTTTTCTGCGTGCCGTACACCGTACCGTCTTCGCCGACAGCCCAGATGAACCACTTTCCGTCCCAGCATGTTTTCCGAATCGCTTCGTCGAGCCTGTCCCGTTCCGCAAGCGCCCATTTTTCTTCCTCCGGCTTTCCGAGGCGCCGCGAAATATCGGCATATGTCGTGAGCCCGAGCCGGAGCTGGAAGGTGACAAACACGCTTTCCCCGTGATATCCCGTCTTAAGACAGTCGTTCCAGTCGGCGAGCAGTCCCGCGGGAATTCCGTCTTTGCCCGTACGCTCAAGGTTGAAGAGCAGCGCCTGTTTCAGATGCCCGTACACGGTCGCTTCTCCGTGATCGGCATACGGTACGATTTTATTGTAGAAGTCAAAATTTCCGGTCTCGGCAACATACGCCGGCACCGCGTTAAAAAACCACTCGCAGTCGTCGGAACGGAATTCCTCCGGTTTCGGACTCTGCTCGTGCCCCGGATTGTGGTCCACACGGATAACTGGTATGGCGCCGCCGCATGCAACCTGTCCGGAAAGCATCCGTACAAGGCGCTCCTCAGCCTGTTCCGGAACGGCGGCATTTACGCCGAGGATATCCTGAACGCTGTCCCTGAAGCCGAGTCCGTCCCGCTCTCCGTTATATACGAGACTTGCGGCGCGCGACCACGCAAAAGTGATAAGACAGTTGTACAGCCCCCACATATTGACCGTATGATTGATATCCGCATCGGGTGTGTCGGCTTTGAAACTGTCAAGCTCCGAATGCCACCGGCGTTTCAGTTCAGCAAGTTCTTTATCCGCACGCTGAAACGAACCGTATTCTTCAACGATTTTCTTACCGACCGCGTCTGCATCGCCTATGCCGACCATAAGCATGATTTCCTTCGTCTCGCCCGGCATAAGCTCGATTTCCGTTTCCACGGAACCGCAGCTGTTGTCGCCGTACGCGTTCGAATCCGAGCATCTGCCGTTAATAACGGCCTGAGGTTCCTTATACGAACCGTACGTTCCGATGAAAGCTTCCCGGGAGGTGTCGTATCCCTTCATCGGAGAACCGACGAGTGCAACCCATTCGTGCATGAACGCGCCGCCTTCCTCCCATTCGGGATGCTGAACGTACAGGTTGTCCTGAATGGAATAGCGCAGCAGATTGTCGCCGGCCTTCTCCCCCTTCACGATGAAAAGAGAATACTGCAGATTCACCTGATCCTGAGTCGTGTTCCACTGGTTCGTAAATTCGCAGTAGCTGAACGCCGAAAGTTTCCGCGTTTTTTTCCCGGTATTCGTCACTTTGAGACGCCAGTATTCGAACAGCTGTCCGAGCGGCACGTAGTATGTCGTTTCCGATTTGATGTCCGAGTACTCCGACGTAATGACAGTGTACGCCGTGCCGTGGCGGCAGGTGCTTCTGTATTTTTCGAGCGGCTTTCCGACAGGCTGCCAGCTTGCGGACCAGTAGTCGCCCGACTCTCTGTCGCGCAGGTAAAAGTAACGCCCCGGCTGATCCATCGGTACGGAATTGAATCTGAGGCGCATAAAACGTCCCTGTGCACCCGATTTATAAAATCCGTAGCCTCCGGCATTGTTTGTAATGACGGCGCCGTACACCGTGGAACCAAGATAATTGCTCCACGACTGCGGTGTATCGGGCCGCGTAATGACATACTCCTTGTTCACATCGTCAAAATAACCGTACTGCATAAGTTTCTCCTCCATAAGAAATCACGCGAAGCTGATAAATGTACAGGACGCACAATCATCAGTCGTCCACAAATTACGAAAACGTTGTAGAATCATAGTATACCATACCATGGGCATTTGTCAAAATTATCGGCAATTTTGCCGGAAACAACTTGCGCAACAGGCAAAAAATAAATATAATTTCATATATAAAAAGTCTGATATCTGCATTATTAACTTTGCTGAGAGATAAATCTTTGCTGCTGTATCATTTTTAACTGTGCCTGATAATTGTAATAAAAAAGTTTTGGAAGGTGTCGTACTATGTTTTTTTCACAGTCTTTTCTTTTTTTCGGATGCTGCTTTACGGGAATTTTGTTTGTCGTATTCTTTACCCTGTTCATGCGCTCAAAACAACAGGAAAAAATAGACTCGGCATGCATAAATATTCTTTTTGCACAGGCCGGTAAAGCCGTTTTTTATTTCGACATCAGCAAAGGAAAAATCATTCCCACGAAAAGTTTTGAAATAGTATTCGGCGATAAAGTATTGTCCGCCCTTAACATCTATGATGATTTCACGCACGTAGTTTTTCACGACGACACGGAAGCCTATAAAGAAACGGTTCGAAAAATTTGCAGCGGCAACGACATACGAAATTTTAAATTCAGAATTGCCGTAGATGACTGCAATGAAATCTGGTGTTCGCTTACAACGATGTCCATACACAAAAAATACAGAAAACCGATCGTCATCGGCGCTTTGGAGAATATAGACAGACAGGTACGCGAGGAAGAACAGCTCCGCTTCAAAGCCGAACGCGATCCTCTTACGAAACTCTATAACAAAATTACATCCGAAATGCTCGTTACCGCCACGCTCCTTGACCGGAAATATAAGAACACCGTAAACGCCCTTCTGATGATAGACATAGATAATCTGAAACAGATAAACGACATGCTTGGGCATATTGCCGGCGATAAAATCATTACGCGCCTTGCCGATTGCATACGGATGGTCTTCCGCGAAAGCGACATCCAGGGACGTGTCGGCGGCGATGAATTTATCGTATTCATGAAAGATATCACGACAAAAGCAAATGCCGTGAAAAAAGCGCAGAAATTGTGCGGACTCTACAAATCAGTTTTCGAGCAGAATAAAATACCGCTCGAATTTTCCTGCAGCATAGGAATCTCCGTATATCCGGACGACGGAACAACATTCCATGCGTTGTATGCATGCGCCGACAGGGCTCTGTACGCGGCGAAAGACGGCGGTAAAAATCAGTGTGCTTTATACATCGACGACTGCCGTGCCGAACGGGCCTGAGCCTCGCCTCGTACTAGTCTTTAACGGCAAGCGCGCTTTTTAACAGAGAAAAAAGACGGACGGGAGAATCAACTGCACTTTTGACCTGCGATTCCAGACATGCATTGAGTTCACTGCGGCCGGAAACGCCGAGTTTATCATATATTTTTGTAATATGCCCTTTCACGGTGCTCTCTGCAATGCACAGTTTTCCGGCTATGGCGGAAATCGGTTTTCCTTCGCGCACCATAAGCAGAATTTCGCGTTCGCGTTGCGTTATGCCGCGTGAATCATAGAAAGAATCGGGCGGCATAAACGATGTGAGAGAAAAAGGAAGCAGCGGAAACAAATACCAGCGGACCGCCACGCATTTATTTCCTCCGCGCATAACGGCTTCCGTACGTATGACGGGTATACGTTCCGTCCTGCTTTTATTAATTAACAACACTCCGGGATAATCCGTCTTTCCCCGGTTTTCAGTGCTGCGCACGAGTTCGTACAGGCGTTCCCTGTCTGCACCGGAACCGTCTTCCAGCAGTTCGTCCAGAAACACAGCTTTTCTCCGGGAGCCGTCGTCCGGTCCGAACGATTCCCGAGCTTCATCATTCATGGAAAGTATGCGTAAATGTAAATCCGTTTCTATATATTGAAGCGGGATGGAATTAATATCAGGGCGGAACCGGGCTTTATTCGTCTGGACAAATGCGTCACATATATGCGAAATGCATGATCTGATGATTTCGTACACGATCGGGTTTACCGTGCCGTACGGGATACACACATATCCGAAATACGAATCGTTCTGCACAAGCGGCAGAAAGACGCAGTCATTTTTAGTGAACAACTCCCTTGCGCCATCGGGAAGAAGTGCATTGCTGCTGAAGACAGTTCCTGCCCCGTAGTCCGTGCCGCCGTTTCCCGGCACCATATACGCCCGCATTGTACCATACGGCTGCATTGTTTTTATTCCGTCCGCAACGGGAAGTGCGATGAACGGTTCGTCGTTCAGGCAAACACAAATATACGGAACGGAAAAAGACATAAGGAGCCTTGCCGAAGCATCCATAATTTCATTCACCGAATCAGCGTGAGAAAACATAGGCAGATATCTGCACAGCAGCGTAATAGCGTTGTCGTCGTTATTCAGACGCGATGCATAATAGCGCGATGTTTTTTCCGCCAGCAGCGAATATGCCTGCGCGAACACAGTTTCAATCCACGCAGTTTCCTTCGAAGAATACGTATATGACTGCAGAAATTCGTGCATGCGCCGTATAATGTCGGTCCATGTTTCAAGATAATTCTGCCAGTGTTCCGTCGTGTCAAGCCATTCGTTCAGCGTCGAAATAAAAAGTGAATTCTGCCGGAGCGAATTCAAGTCGAGAAAAAGCTGCGCGCTCAGCAGCCGGACGACCTGCACAATCTCGTTCCTGCATGACGGAGAAACCTTTGTGTCAAACCGGTTGTCCGTAACATACGCTGCCACAGCTTCCTTCGTAAGCAGGCTTTCCGTATTCCGCAGAGTCTGCCTTCCGTTTACGACCGGATTGCAGCCGCATGATTCCCGTATGCACAGCGATGAAGAAATCGGCTGCACTGATTCGTCACCGCCTTCCGACAACAGGACATATAATTTTTCAAGCGCAGCATATCCCTGCAGAGATAACGACTGATCGACTGTCGTAAGGCGCGGTCGGCAGTGTCGTCCGTCATCTGTATTATCAAAACCTGTGACTGCATAATCGCGCGGAGCGACGAATCCGTAGACACCCATCTGATACATAAAACCGAGCGCCATATCGTCGTTCGCACATACTATAACATCGAACGGAAGCTCTTTCATTTCCTTAAACCGACCGGCAGCATGCATACCGCTCGCGTAGCTGAAGTCGCCGTTCATACACAGCTCGTCCTGCACCGCTATGTTTTCCTTTTCTGCCGCTTCAAGATACAGCCGCTTCCGTATTTCCGCATCGTGATTGCTGCCCGGGCCGAACAAAAACGCAAAATGTTTATACGTATGCGCATATGCGAGATGGTGCATAAGCTCACGTATGGCGTCCGAGCCGTCGGCAGCGATGTTGTTCCTTTCATTAACGGGAATGCCTATGGTTACTGTGGGGATATTTCCGAAACTGCCGACGAAATTCCTTATGTCGTTACCTGTAAGAAATGTTCCGGTTGAGCCGGTGAGAATGATTATGCCGTCGACATTTCCTTTTTTAGGAAGCGTGTAAATCGTATTCTCCGAATTTTCATCTCCGTACGGTGAATCGAGCGATTTACCGGCAAAGTATGCAAGCTGTACGTTCTTTTCCTGCGCGCAAAATGAAATTCCTGATCTGATGCATGTCTGGTACCGGCCGTTAAACTCATTAATAAGAACACCGACTGTATAATTTTTTCCGCTTTCCAAAGCACGCTCCCTGTTCAGTCATATTAACACAGCCGCTTCTCCTCCGCAAGAAAAACACGCTGCATCGCGGAACGTGCCGGCGGCCGCAATACGTACTGTACAGGGCGATACTTTACAAAAGTGTATTTCTACTGATACACGCGGACATAGTCCACGACCATATCGGCTTCGGTCATATTTTTGTCGACTCCCTGCATGCCGCCCCACGAACCGCCTACGGCGACATTCATAATAAGATAGAACGGCTTGTTGAACGGCCACGTTTTTGAAGAGTTCGTACCGTCGTTGAGAAAATAGTAGAACGGTTTGTCGTCGACGTACCAGAATATTCCTTTTGTGTTCCATTCGGCTGCGTACGTATGAAAACCGTCCGTTACGCCGTGCACCGATCCGGCACGCGTTTTCTGTGTGTTCTTCGTATGATTGTAGTCTCCCGTATGCGCCGTAGTATGAATCGTATCAGGCAGGAAACCGACGAATTCCATAATGTCTATTTCGCCGCTGTTGGGCCACCCGCCGTATGTGTCGTATACCGGCATCATCCAGAGCGCCGGCCACACGCCTTTGCCCGCCGGAAGCTTCGCCGTAATCTCAAAATAACCGTATGTCCACGACGCTTTTCCGCGTGTAACCATGCGGGAACTCGTCCATTTTCCGGCCGCGTCTTTCTTCGCGTCTATGTGAAGCATACCGCCTTTTACGTACGCATTCGCGGTTTTGTTCGTATATGTCTGAAGCTCGTTGTTGTACGTACCGGTAATGGGATCGTCGTAATCCCATTTCGATTCGGACGGCGCACCGTCGGAGTCGAACTCGTCGGTCCATACCTGCTTCTTCCCCGCCTTTCCGACGGCGCCGTTCTTTTTGAACACGTCGTCAATTCCGCCGCTCACCTCCGCCGGAACGGGAACGTCGGTGCTGCCGGTTTTAAAGAATACCGCGCGGCCGAACAGAGACGGATCCCGGTACGACGCGTCGGACGTGTCGCTGTTTCCCCAGATAAGCTTTGAGTCCCGATCCAGAGCGGTTGCGCCGTTCGCCTGAATCTGAAAACCGATTGTCGTACCGTGCTCCGCCTTAAAATACGGCGAATACGGAACGGCGGCCTCGAATCCCCAGCCGGCAGCAGTTTTGTAAACAAAACCGGTCACCTTCGACGACGAACTGCTCACACCTGTCACGTCCGCCGCCGTGATTTTCTTCCCGATATACTGCGGGCTCACGTTTACCTGGAATATGCCGCTTGTATACGATTGAGCCATCAGTTTCTTCGTAAAATTAAAATAAAAATCGATTGAATCTTCGTTCCAGTAATTTGCGCCGTGTTTTCCGCTCACAATATTCCCGTCAGCTGATTCCGCCCGGATATAAATATTATCCGCATCAGCCGCAAGCCAGAAATCGACATACTGATTCTGCGCTTTATCGGGGCTTGCCGGATATCCCTGCGTAAACCGCGATGCAGGAACGCCTTTCCAGTCGCCAGTTTTTCCGTCGGGGCTGATAGTCACCGGATACGGAATATAGACGACTGCTCCCGGAATCTGATCCGGGGCGATCGTTCCCTTGTCCTGCGCCTGCACGGCCATCATCATGCAGGAAAAAATCACGCATGCAGCGACAGACTTTACAATGTACGTATTCATGTACCGCCTCCATCATCTATAAAGTATGAAAGTAGTTTATGGTTCCGGGAAGGACTGAAAGTCGTTTTACCCCTAGTACCAAAAGTACGGGTATTACCTGAACGATTTCACTCCGTTCAGATCAAGCGTTGCAAAGTAGTCGTCGATCGTCTCGCGGCGGCGGATTTCCTTAAAACTGCCGTCAGGGCGCAAGAGCACTTCGCCGCAGCGGAGTTTCCCGTTGTAGTTGAACCCCATCGCCCTGCCGTGCGCGCCGGCGTCGTGAATAATCAGTATGTCGCCGATGTCGATTTTCGGGAGTTCGCGCTGGACTGCAAATTTGTCGCAGTTCTCGCAGAGAGAGCCGACGACGTCGTACACGTGATCTTTCGGCGCGTCTTCCTTCCCGCTTACCGTAAGTTCATGATACGCACCGTACATGCCGGGGCGCATCAGGTCCGCCATGCAGGCGTCCGCTCCGATATAATCGCGGTAAATATGCTTCTCATGTATTGCGGTCGTAATCAGCCAGCCGTACGGACCGGTAATCGGGCGGCCGCATTCCCAGTAAATGCCGAGCGGGTCGAGTCCCGCCGGAACAATTTTTGCGTCGTATATTTTTCTGATACCGCGCGCGACATACTCAAGGTCGACTTTTTTCTGCCCCGGCTTATACGGAATACCTATGCCGCCGCCCAGGTCGACAAACTCAATGCGGACGCCGAGTTTGTCTTTAAGTTCGACGCATAAGTCGAACAGTATGTCAGCCGTGTCCACGAAGAAATCGGGATTGAGCTCGTTCGATGCGACCATAGTGTGCAGACCGAAGCGCCGCACACCAGCCGCCCTGCATGCCGCGTACGCTTCGAACAGCTGTCCGCGCGTGAGGCCGTATTTTGCTTCCTCCGGTTTTCCGATAATCGCGTTGCCGCCCTCTTTGAGGGGGCCCGGATTATAGCGGAAACACATAAGTTCCGGGAGTTTTCCGCCCAGAGCGCTTTTCAGAAAATCAATATGAGTGATGTCGTCAAGATTGCAGATGTTGCCGTGTTCGTATGCGTACTGAAATTCGGCGGCAGGCGTTTCATTCGACGTAAACATGACCTTTTCACCCGTAATTCCCGCCATGTCGGAAAGCATAAGTTCCGGAAGACTTGAGCAGTCGGTGCCGCAGCCTTCCTCTCCGAGAATTTTCAGCATATACGGATTCGGCATGGCCTTTACGGCGAAATGTTCGCGGAACGACGGAAAGATGCTGAAAGCTTTCGTAAAATATTTCAGGTTGTCGCGGATGGCCCGTTCGTCATACAGGTAAAACGGCGTGTGAAACGTCTTTACCAGTCCGGCAAGCTGTTCGTGATCAAGCGGAAAATCTGCACTCATATCATACCTCAAAAAAAGATAGAATCAGTATGACATAAAAAAAGCACCGATACAATATACCGGTGCCCTGTAAAACTACAGTTTGAATTACTTCCGTTTGAGGTACTTAATGCTGTCGAGTGCTACAGCCGCAATAAGAATCAGTCCTTTAAACACGAACTGAAGGTTCGTATCGATTCCGAGGAACGTGAGGCAGTACGTAAGACCGGTGAAAATAATAACGCCTATTACCGCACCGCCTATTTTTCCGATACCGCCGTTGAACGAAATGCCTCCGACGACGCACGCCGCAATCGCATCAAGCTCGTATCCCTGACCGGTTCCCGCGCTCGCGTTCGCCTTGAACGCCTCGAGGAACGCTCCGCATCCGTAGAAAATACCTGCCATGACGAATATCCCCATCGTCACCCAGAACACGCTGATACCGCTTACGCTCGCGGCCTCCGCGTTGCCGCCTACCGCATACATGTTTTTGCCGAACGTCGTCTTGTTCCAGATGAACCATGCGACGAAAATGGCAATGATTGCCGGAATAATCAGCTTGGGGAACGTAACAAGATCGCCTCCGACAAAACCGAGCGTCCATCGTCCGCCGATCATATCCTTAATGCCGCTGTCGATCGATCCGACGGGCGTACCGCTTGTTCCGAAGAACAGAAGTCCGTAGATGATAAGCTGCGTCGCAAGCGTCGAAATAAACGGGTGAATCTTGAGCTTTGCAGTGAAGACCCCTGCAAACGAGCTGAATGCAACGCAGAGCACGATCGAAATAAACAGTGCGAGTCCCAAGCGTCCGAAAAGCGGCAGCGCCGTAAAATCCCACGGTCCCATATGGAAGAACGTAACAATGTTTTTCCCCGGATGCAGAATGAGTCCCGTAACGACGGCACCCATAGCGACCATACGGCCGACGCTCAAATCAGTACCGGCAATAAGGATCAGACCTGCGACACCGAGCGCATAGAACATACGCACCGACGACTGCTCAAGGATTGTAAAAATATTCGGCAGCGAAAGAAGCTGACCGTTTCCCGAAAGAGGGGCAACGATGATACAGACGATGAAGAATATGAGAATGGCAATATACAGACCGTTGTCAAGCAGGAACTTCGACGGTTTGAACTGGTACACATAGTTCTGCCAGCTGAGCGTCATGTTTTCCGAAACACGCGTCGTTCCGTTGCGGAGCGCGCGGTTCTTCTGTACGTGGTCGACATACGCCTGATTCTTCGCCGCTTTCGCCCTGTTTATTTCAGAATTATATTTGCTCTTTGCATCGAATAAGGCGGACTGAAGTTCATATCCGTTGATGCGGAGGTCTTCTTTTTTCGCAGCAGTATCCGCCGCTGAATTTTTCCCTTCGTAGGATTTTATGATTTCTTCGCGCTTTTCAGCAAAATCAGCTTTCAGATTCACGCATTTATTTTTATAATCAGCCGTAAACTGTGCAATTTCCTTATTCTGCTCTTCTATTGTTTCGCTGATATATTTTTTTGCTATCTTATTCGCATACGAAACGGCTTCTTTTGACAGTTCCGCGATTTCAGCCTTATTGCGGCCTGCAACTACTTTTGCTTCTGCTATTTTTTTGTTATCCGCGTCGACAAGAGACTTTCTGGCTTTTGCATCAAGCAGTTTATTGCGCTTTGCAGCCGCAATCTCCAGTCTGAGCTCAGAAATTTTATTCACACCATCGCGGCGAAGCTCAAAGAGCCTGCTGCTGTATTCGTTTAATTTTGCATCTTCTTCAAGATAATTAGTATGTTCCTTTTCCATACGTCCTCCACTTTATAGGTATTTTGCGGAAAGCCTGAGCAGCGCTTCCTGATCTGTTTCATTCGTATTCACAATACCCGCAAGGCGGTGATTCGACATGACAGCTATACGGTTTGTTATACCAAGGATTTCCGGCATTTCGCTCGAAACGACAATAACCGTCTTTCCTTCCTTCGCCATTCTGATAATCAGCTGGTAAATTTCATACTTTGCGCCGACGTCGATACCGCGTGTCGGTTCATCCATAAGAAACACTTCCGGCTGGCGTTCAATCCATTTACCGATGATTACTTTCTGCTGGTTTCCGCCGCTTAATGATGTAATAAGCTCGTCGGGAGACACACATTTCGTTTTCATCGTTGTAATTTCCCTGTTTGCCGCTTCATACAGTTTCTGATTTGAAATGAATCCGTGCGATTTATAGCTTGCCAGATTTGTAATCGTCGTGTTGAATTCTATCGAAGCCTTTCCGAACATTCCGTTGAATTTGCGCTCTTCGGTGACAAGTGCAAAATTATGCTCCATAGCGTCGCGGCTGTTTTTAAAACGAAGTTTTTTCCCGTTGTATACCATCTCGCCGGACGCAATCGTGCGTATACCGAACATGGATTCAAGCAGTTCGGAACGGCCTGCTCCGACAAGACCGTACAATCCGAAAATTTCGCCTTTCCGCACTTTGAAGGAAATATCCTCCAGAATCGGCTCATACTTTGTCGTAAGCCCTTTCACTTCAAATATATACTCGCCGGGCGTATTATCAACATCAGGGAACCGTTTCTCGAGCGAACGTCCGACCATTGCCGAAATAAGTTCGTTCATTTCAGTTTCTTTTGTGCTCTTTGTGAGAATCAGTTTACCGTCGCGCAGAACGGAAACTTCATCACAAATAAGAAACACCTCATCCATCTTATGGGAGATGTATATGAAAGAAACGCCTTTTTCCCTCAGATTTTTAACTATAGAAAAGAGTTTTCCAATTTCATTTTCTGAAAGCGAAGACGTCGGCTCGTCAAGCACTATGATCTTGGCGTTATAGGAAACTGCTTTTGCGATTTCCACCATCTGACGCTGAGAAACGGACATAGTCCGCATTATCGTGTGGGGGTCAACGTTCATATTCAGCGAATTGAACAGCTTTATGCTGTCCTTGAGCATTTTAGCTTCGTCTATGACGCCGAAACGTTTCGGATATCTTCCCAGATACAGGTTATCCATTACGGAGCGGTCAAGACACTGATTCAATTCCTGATGGACCATCGCCACGCCGCTCTCGAGTGCTTCTTTCGGAGTCTTAAAATCGACAGGCTTTCCCATGAGCATGAACTGCCCCTCATCTTTCGCATAGATTCCGAACAGGCATTTCATCATTGTCGACTTGCCGGCGCCGTTTTCCCCCATAAGTCCGAGTACCGAGCCTTTTTTTACCTCAAGGTTAATACCGTCCAGAACTTTATTCTTGGCAAAAGATTTTGAAAGGTTTCTTATTTGCAGGACAATATCATCCATTATTTTTACCCTCGTTTGTTTCTAAAAAAAAGGCCATATCCCCTGAAGGAATGGCCTTTTCCATCTTTATCAGTCTATTATTCGACCGGGAGATTAGTACTTGAGCTTATCAGTATAGTCGCGGCCGGAATTGGTCTTAACCATGTTGACGGCATAGGCATCATAGTTGCCGAGATTTGTAAATTTGTCAAGACAGCTCGATTCGTTCTGACCATCACCCTGGACTACCGTAAGTTTAATTCCGAGAAGCGGAGCATAGTAGTTAAGAGCCGGGAGATATGATGAAGAGAGGAAGTTATCCGCAGAGTTATAAATTGTGAGAAGAACTTTCTTCTCAACAGCTTTCGACTGTTTGATTCCCTGATCGCGGTTTCCGGCTTTGTACTGTTCCCAGTTGCTTGAGTTTACGCCGGTGTTCTGAGCGAGCAGAGCTTTTGTATCTGTTTTATAAACGATATCGGCAGAAATCTTGTTGCCGTACTGATCGGGTTCCGAGATTCCCTTTGTATAAACATCAGTGCCTGTGAGTCCGTCAAGAAGATTGCGGAGAACCTGCAGTGTCGCGGTTGCCTGAGCATCGACGTTCTGTGATACGGTTCCCGTAAGTTTTCCGGCACCGATGGCCTCGATAGCATCAGCATTCGCGTCGTATCCGAAAATCGGTACGCCGGCCGGATAGTTTGAAGCCTGGAGACAGCCCATCGCCATACCGTCGTTGTTTGAAACGACCATATCGATGGCAGTTCCGAACTTTGTTGCCCAGCCGCCCATCGCTTCGGTTGCAGCGTTTGCATTCCATGTGGAACCGTCCGTTCCGGTCATCGCTTTGCCTTCAAGCTCGACGACTTTGAGTGTCTTGCCGCCGACAGTTACGGAACCTTCTTTTGCAACTCCGGGGTCAGTCGAACCGTTCCATGTTCCGAGAGCCTGACGAATTCCCGCCGTTCTGGCTTTAGAATCGTTATGTCCGACGTCTCCGATGCAGAGAACGTATCCGATAGTACCATCGCCGTTGCGGTCAATTTTCGCAGGATCAGCATTTGCAAGGAAATCAGTAATCAGTTTACCCTGAACGGCACCGCCGCCCGCTGCATCAAAACCGACATAGTAAGTCTTGTCGTTCCAGTTCATTGATGCCATATCAATCTCGCCTGATGTCGGATCAGACGGCTGACGGTTAAAAAATACAAGCGGCTTATCCTTGTTCTGTAATTTTGCGGTCTGTTTGCCGCAGCCTACGAACAAAGCGCTGCCTGCCATAGCGAGCACAACGATTGCTCCACCTAATTTTTTCATAGTTTTACACCTCCAAGTATTTTCCGGGAATCATAACCCGTGAATACTACGTTTTACTAGTATAATCCTTATTTTATTGTTGTCAAATCAAAAATACGACAACGTTGTATTTTTGGTTAAAATAATACTTTCAAAGCTCATGACCGGCATGCGCCGCATCAGGCGTCGATTTCGGTCGCAAGATGATGAACTATGAATTCGCGCCGTTCGGGAGTATTTTTTCCCATATAAAATTGAAGCACCTGAGGAATATTTTTGAGCTTATCGATTGTTACAGGAGTAAGATGCATTCCCCTGTCCTCGCTTTCGCCCGGCTTCCGTTCATGGATAAACTGGCCGAATTCGTCGGGACTGATTTCTCCGAGTCCCTTGAAGCGGGTGACCTCGGCACCTGAGCCGAGCCGCTTGAGCTCCTTGTCGCGCGAAGCCTCGCTGTAGCAGTAAACTGTCGCCGACTTATTTCTGACTCTGAACAGCGGCGTTTCAAGGATATACACATGCCCGCTCAGAACGATTTCCTCAAAATACAGCAGAAAGTACGTAAGCACTAGGTTGCGGATATGATAGCCGTCGTTATCGGCATCGGTGGCGATGACGATTTTGTCGTACCGCAGGTCCTCCATGTCTTTCTGTATACCGAGCGCGAACGTGAGATTTTTGAGCTCCTCGTTCTCGTAAAGCGCAGCCTTGCGTCTTCCGTACATGTTTTCCGGCTTACCGCGCAGCGAGAATATCGCCTGAGTCGCAACATCGCGCGAACCCACCATGGACCCCGTCGCGGAATCTCCTTCCGTGATGAATATCATGGAATCGGAACCTTTCTCGCCGTCCTGCATGTGATAGCGGCAGTCCTTGAGTTTCGGAATTTTGAGCATAACGGTTTTTGCGGCTTCGCGGATCTGCTTGTCGGTGACATTGTTGATTTCCGCGTGGGCTTTCTGGTTCCTGATGATTTTTTCTTCAATCTCGCCGGCAACGTCGGGATTGTGGCGGAGCCAGTCGTCTATTGCAAACTGCGTTTCCTTAATAACGGGAGCACGGATTTCGACATTTCCGAGTTTGTTCTTCGTCTGACTCGTAAACATAGGATTGTCGATTCCGATTTTCAGCGCGACGAACAGTCCGCCGGCCGCATCGCGGACGTCGTATTCCTTTTTATAGAAATCGTTTATTCCCTTGACAAAACCGTCAAGAAAGGCAGTCACATGCGTACCGCCGTCTTCAGTACTCTGCCCGTTTACGAACGAATAAATGAATTTGTCGAGGCTGTTCGTATGGGTAAGAACAAACTGTACATTTTTTCCGTTATATGTGAAGACAGGATAAAGAGGTCTGCTGTTTCCCATCTCGTTCGTAAGCAGGTCCTCAAGTCCCTTCTCGCTCCTGTATTCCTTCCCGTTACAGTTTATGAGCAATCCCGGATTGAGGTACGCGTAATTCCACAGCCGCTTTTCGACCATTTCCATATCGAACGCATACCTGCCGAACATCTCTTCGTCGGGCACGAATTCAAGATACGTTCCGTTTTCGACGTCCGGTTTTGATGCTCCGATTTTCCCGCTGATTTTTTTACCGCGCGCATATTCAACGACAGCCATTTTTCCGTCCCTGATAGATGCGGCGCGGAAATACGACGAAAGCGCGTTCGTCGCCTTGATGCCGACGCCGTTCATGCCGATCGCCTGCTTAAAAACGGAGTTGTTGTATTTTGCGCCGGTGTTTACGTTCGAAACGCAGTCGTCGAGTTTTCCGAGCGGAATACCGCGGCCGTAGTCGCGTATTTTCACGCGCCCGTCGTGAATGTCTATATCGATTTTTTTGCCGAAGCCCTGCGAGAATTCGTCGACCGCATTGTCGATTCCTTCCTTAAGCAAGATGTATATGCCGTCGTTTTCGTTCGAGCCGTCGCCGAGACTCCCGATATACATTCCGGGCCGGAGACGGATATGCTCGAGCCCTTCAAGATGAAGAATGCTCGCCTCGTCGTACACGCCGCTTCCTGCCGCCGTGCGTTTCGACGCGGCGGAAACTTTTCCGGCAGAAACGGGCGCGGAAGCCGCAGATGTTCTCCCCGAAACAGAAGAAGACGCACGTACTGTCTTTTTGGAGACAGCAGTTTTAGCAGTGCTTTTCCCCGCAGACGTTCTCTTTTCGGCTGATTTTTTCGCCGCCGGTTTTGCTTTTGAGGCGGTTTTCGGTTTCGACGTGTTCTTTTTAACGGAAGATTTTATCGGATCTTTTGTTTTTTTCTCAGCGCCTTTTCCGGCAGCTTTTGCAGCAGCGGCAAGAAGACCGCTTTTTTTCGTAGTTCCACCCATGATTATATAGTATACATCATGACAACGCGACTTTCAACGGCTCGGGAAATCTGCTATGATGCAGACGTGGCAAACGAAAATTCAACAACAAACTCAATCACAGAGGGGCCTGTCTGGAAAGGCCTGCTCGTTTTCTTTTTTCCGATACTGCTCGGTACATTTTTTCAGCAGCTGTACAACACCGTCGATGCAGTCGTTGTCGGCCAGTTTCTCGGAAAGGAAGCGCTCGCCGCTGTAAGCGGAGGAAGCGCCGTCTATGTAAATCTGCTTGTAGGTTTCTTTACGGGCCTTTCCACCGGTGCGACAATCATCATTTCACAGTTTTACGGCGCGCACCACAAAAGGGAACTTAACCGCTCGATTCACACAGGTATGGCGCTCGCGGTCTGGGCAGGAATCGCACTGTCCGTTCTCGGCGTACTCATCACGCCGTGGGCGATGACAATCATATCCACCCCGGAAGACATTCTTGCTCCGTCAATCACATACCTGCGTATTTATTTTGCAGGCGTTCTCCCTATGTTCATCTACAACATGGGAGCCGGCATACTGAGGGCGCTCGGCGACAGCAAGAGTCCTTTCGTCATCCTCGTCGCAGGATGTGCGGTAAACATCGTACTCGATCTTGTGTTTGTTGCCGTTTTTCACTGGGGAGTCGCGGGAGCGGCATGGGCGACGGTCATATCGCAGGCAGTCTGCATGATACTTACGTTTTACAAACTGATTCACCAGTACGATCCCGACTGCCGCTTTTATTTCCGCCGCATGCATTTCACACCTCATCTGCTGCGCCGTATGGTTCATGTGGGACTCCCGAACGGAGTACAGTCGTCGCTGTATACAATATCGAATTTAATAATCCAGTCGAACGTCAATTCGTTCGGCACGGATATGGCAGCTGCATGGGCCGCGTACGGCAGAATCGATTCTATTTTCTGGATGACTGTCAGTTCGTTCGGAGTTGCAATCACAACGTACGCCGGACAGAATTACGGCGCGGGAAAGCACGAGCGGATTCACGAAGCTACGAAACAGGGACTGCTTATTATGGGCGGCACTTCCGTTTTTTACACAATACTGTTTTACATAACAGGACGATGGATTTTTCTGCTGTTCACGCACGATGCTGAAGTCATATCGGAAGGAATGCAGATGCTTCATTTCCTCGCGCCGTTCTTCATAACGTATATTCCGGTCGAAGTGCTGTCGGGATCTATCCACGGATCGGGAGAAACGTTCAGGCCGATGATTATCACAATGCTCGGCATCTGCGTTCTGCGCATCATCTGGCTGTTTACCGCAGTGCCGGCTCACGACACCATCATCATGGTCGTCGCATGTTATCCCGTCACGTGGATATCAACATCGATTGCGTTCTTCGTGTATTATAAAAAAGGAAACTGGATCAGGGCGCACACGATTACTCAGTCATAAGCAAATCAGTAAGCCCGGAAACCGTATCGGCAATTCTCAGTGCATCGTGTTCCTCAAGAAATTTCCGCCCTTTGAATCCCCAAGACACGCTGATGCACGGAATGCCGGCGTTCCGTGCAGTTTCAATATCGACTTCCGAGTCGCCGATGTATATGCATTGTTCCTTCGGCACACCGAGACGGTTCATCACCTCGAATACCGTGTCGGGTGAGGGCTTCCGCTTGATTCCTTCACGGACGCCCACGACCGCATCGAACAGAGCCGGGAAATACACACGCGCGAGCGTCTGGACGGCGTAGTCGTCCTTGTTCGAGACGACGGCCGTTTTTATGCCCTCCGCGCGGACAGATGCGAGCATTTCGTTCATCCCGCCGTACGGTTTTGTTTTGTCGGCACAATGCTTTTCATAATATGAAGAAAAATCAGCGTATACCGCATCGACAAGGGAAACCGGCGTTCCGTCCGGGACGGCCCGTTCGATGAGTCTGCGCACTCCGTTGCCGACAAAACCGCGGACTTCATCAGTCGTGCGCTGCGGCAGATTGTTTTCTGCAAGCGCATAGTTCGTCGCACATTCAAGGTCGTCGAGCGTGTTGAGAATCGTTCCGTCCATGTCAAAAATTGCTGCAGAATATTTCATACGTTCATTCCCTGCCTGTTATTATTTAACCACGACGTTGACGAGCTTGTCCGGTACGACGATGACTTTCACAATTTCCCTGCCGTCGATGAATTTCTTCGCGTCGGGCTGCTCCTTTGCGGTCTGCTCAAGTATGTCGTTCGGCGTACCGGCGGCTGTTTCGAACGTCGTACGGAGCTTGCCGTTCACCATAACCGCGATCGTCTTCGTGTCTTCCTTACAGAATTCCTCGCTGAACGTCGGCCAGCTTTCGTATGCGACGGTAGTGTCGTGACCGAGTTTCTGCCACAGTTCCTCGCCGAGGTGCGGAGCGTAGCAGGCGAGCATCTTAACAAAGCCTTCCCACATCTCCCTTGGTACGGCGTCGAGTTTGGACACTTCGTTAATAAAAATCATCATCTGGCTGATTGCCGTGTTGAACGAAAGAGAATCAGTGTCGCCCGTCACTTTCTTCACCGTCTGCGCATACGTCTTGCGGGCGGACAGAAGTGCCTTGTCGGTGAGCTTCCCGCGGATATCAGTGCCGCTCACCGGTTTTTCGCCCGCGTTCCACACCTTCTCGAGGAAACGGTTCACGCCGATGATACCCTGCGTGTTCCACGGCTTGGACATCGTAAGCGGGCCCATGAACATTTCGTACATGCGCACGCTGTCGGCGCCGTACTTCTTTATTTCCTCGTCGGGATTCACGACGTTTTTGAGCGACTTGCTCATCTTCGCGACAACCTGCTCAAGCTTTTCGCCCGTCGCTTTTTCAATGTAAACGCCCGGCGTCTTTTCTTCAACTTCGTCGACGGGGACGAGCGTCCTGTTCGCGCGCTGATAGGCGAACGACGTAATCATTCCCTGATTTACGAGGCGCTGGAACGGTTCAGTCGTATGGACAACGCCGATGTCGTACAGCACTTTGTGCCAGAAACGCGCGTAGAGCAGATGAAGGACGGCGTGCTCGGCGCCGCCGACATAGAGGTCGACGGGCATCCAGTACTGCTCCTTTTCGGGAGCGCAGAAACAATTATTATTTTTCGGATCAAGGTAGCGGAGGTAATACCAGCACGATCCGGCCCACTGCGGCATCGTGTTCGTCTCCCGTTTCGCAGGCCCGCCGCACTTCGGACACGTGCAGTTCACCCAGTCGTCGATGCCCGCGAGCGGACTTTCGCCCGTTCCCGTCGGCTGATACGTCTTCACGTTCGGCAGCTCGAGCGGCAGGTCCTTCTCGTCGAGCGGAACTGTGCCGCATTTCGGGCAGTGGACAAGCGGAATAGGTTCGCCCCAGTAGCGCTGACGGCTGAACACCCAGTCGCGGAGTTTGTAGTTCACGGCCTCTTTACCGATTCCCTGCTCCGTAAGCCACGCGACCATATCGGTAATAGTCCGCTTCGTCGGACGTCCGGTGAACTGTCCGCTATTGATCGTATATCCGTCAGCCGGCGTGCATGCGTCGGCAACGGCAAACACTTCAGGGTGAGCGGCGGCGAGCGACGCGTACGCGGCTTTATCGGCGGCCGCTTTCCTCAGTATTTCAAGTCCCTGCTTTTCATCACCGCCTGCAAGAGAGGCGATCTCCTCTTTTGAGGCGACGACTTTAATAACGGGCAGATCGAATTTTTTCGCGAAGTCCCAGTCGCGCTCGTCGTGCGCGGGAACAGCCATAATGGCGCCCGTACCGTACGAGATGAGGACGTAGTCGGAAATCCAGATCGGAATTCTGCGGCCGTTCACCGGGTCTATCGCGAAGCTTCCGGTAAATATGCCCGTCTTCGTTTTTGCAAGATCGGTGCGTTCAAGGTCCGATTTCTTCGCTGCGGTTTCGACGTATTCGGCGACTGCGGTTTTCTGCTCCGGCGTCGTAAGTTTTGCGACCATCGGGTGTTCAGGCGAAATGACCATGTAGGTGGCGCCGAAAAGCGTGTCAGGCCTGGTCGTATACACGGTGAGCCTGTCGTCAGTCGGATTTCCGTCTTTGTCCGTAACCGTAAAGTTCACTTCACCGCCGGTGCTGCGTCCGATCCAGTTGCGCTGCATAAGCTTGACCGATTCGGGCCAGTCGAGCGTGTCGAGATCGGTAAGCAGGCGGTCCGCATATGCGGTAATCTTCAGCACCCACTGACGGATTGTCTTACGGGTAACGACAGTGCCGCACCGTTCGCATTTTCCTTCCTTAACTTCCTCGTTTGCAAGACCCGTTTTACAGCTCGGGCACCAGTTAATCGGCGCGTCGGTCTCGTATGCAAGCCCTTTTTTGTACAGCTGCAGAAAAATCCACTGAGTCCATTTATAGTAGTCAGATTCGCAGGTAATCACGCAGCGGTCCCAGTCGTACGAAAAACCGAGCGCTTTAATCTGCTGCGTAAAGTGGCTGATGTTCGCCATCGTGGACGTTTTCGGATGCGTGCCCGTCTTGATGGCATAGTTCTCCGCCGGCAGGCCGAACGCGTCGTATCCCATCGGATGAAGAACGTTGTATCCGTTCATGCGGAGATACCGGCAGTAAATGTCCGTCGCAGTGTATCCCTCCGGATGACCGACGTGCAGACCTGCACCGGACGGATACGGGAACATATCGAGAATGTAGCGGCGTTTCTCTTTGGGCACCGACGAATCCTCGGTTACCTTGAACGTTTTGTGCTTTTCCCAGTATTTCTGCCACTTCGGCTCAATAGTCTCAAACGGATACTTTGACATAACAGTTGCCTCGATAAAAAAATGTAACTCATATTATACAAAAAAATTATACGATAAACAATCAAAAATTCAGTGCGCCCACGCGACAGAAAAATACATCCTGTATTTTTCTGTCGATACGAATGCTTTTGGGGTCAGTAATTCAAGCGGCACGCATTCGCTGCACAAGTCCCGGACCTCCTTGTCCGGGTGATACGACCGCCTTAAAAATTCAGTGCGCTTACTACCGCGGCGACTCCAGCACGACCTACGTTGCTGCTCTTGCCCGCGCCCCACACCTGGCGGCCGTCTTCTACAGTGATCTGCACGTATGCCATGGCGCTTGTGTCGCTGCCGGTACCTATGCTGTGCTCGTGAAACGATGTGATGTTGAAGCGGGGAGCGGGCGTCTGCTGCATTGCGGAGACAAACGCGTCGAGCGGGCCGTTTCCTTTCGCGCCGATGGAATACCGTTTGCCGTTGAATTCGACTACCGCGCGACACAGCACCTGCTCGTTCTCGTCGCCGCCGTCCCCGCCCTCAAGATGCGTCTCGTTGAGTTCGACGATTTTAAGCGGATTGTTTTTCCCGAGCCACGTCTTTGCGAAGATGTCGTAAATCTCAGCGGGTTTAAGTTCGCGCTGTGCCTCGTCCGCTGCGGCCTTAACGACTTCGCCGAGCACTGTGTGCATCGCCTTTGGCAGTATCATGCCGTAATCCTGCTCAAGAATGTACGCGGCGCCGCCTTTCCCCGACTGACTGTTGATTCTGATAATACCCTCGTACTGGCGGCCGATGTCGTGCGGGTCGATCGGAAGGTACGGTACATCCCAGAGCGCATCCTTTTCCATCTTTGCGCGCGCAGCCATTCCCTTGCGGATTGCATCCTGGTGGGAACCCGAAAACGCGGTGAACACAAGTTCGCCCGCATACGGAACGCGCGGCCCCACTGTCATGCCGGTGAGCTTCTCGTATTCGTCCTTCACGTCTTCAATGTGAGTAAAATCGAGTTCCGGATCGACGCCCTGCGTATACATGTTGAGCGCAACGTTCACAATGTCGAGATTTCCGGTACGCTCGCCGTTTCCGAAGAGACATCCCTCCACGCGGTCCGCACCGGCCAGTATTCCGAGTTCGCACGACGCGACACCTTCTCCGCGGTCGTTGTGGTTGTGCAGACTCACGATGACGTTTTCGCGTCCCGAAATGTGAGTGCAGAAGTATTCAATCTGATCGGCGAAAATATTCGGCGATGCGCACTCGACAGTCGTCGGCAGATTCAGGATGATTTTGTCTTTCGACGTCTGCGCCCACTGCTGCTTCACCGCTTCGCAGATTTCGACAGCGTAATCTATCTCCGTCGTAGAAAAACTTTCAGGCGAATATTCAAGACGGATTTTCGTTCCGCCCGCATCGGAAAGGCAGCCCTGGACGCACTTGATGCCGTCGACGGCGAGCTGCGTAATCTGCTCTTTCGACATGCCGAACGTATATTTTCGCTGCGCAGGCGAAGTCGAATTGTAAATATGGAAAATCGCCTTCGGCGCTCCTTTGAGCGCATCGAATGTCTTTTTAACAAGATGATCGCGCGCCTGACACAGAACCTGCAGCGTCACATCCTCCGGCACACGGTTTTCTTCGATAAGCCGGCGGATAAACGTGTATTCGGTATCAGATGCGGACGGGAATCCGACTTCGATTTCCTTGAAACCGAGCTTCACGAGCAGGTCGAAAAACTCAAGCTTCTGCCCGACACCCATCGGATTTACAAGCGCCTGATTTCCGTCGCGCAGGTCAACCGATACCCATACGGGTGCTTTTGTAATGAGTTTGTCGGGCCACCCGCGTTTTTCCATGTGAATCTGAGGGAACTGCTGATACTTACCGTTGATTTTCATTTTCTGCTCCTTGACTTCGGTTTTCAGCCTGAGCCAGGCGGCAGTCTGTTTTTTTTAAACAAAAAAACCTGCCGCCTAAGCGACAGGTCTGTAATTTCTTCAGTTTATACGACTATACAGCACCATGAGCTACGGCGATTTGTGAGAACGTATCCGCTAGTAGTAGGACTGTATAAATCATGTGATTAGTATGCTGCAAAACAGACATGTTGTCAATCGTGAATACCGGCTTCCGCGCATATTCCTCCGAACACGACGCGCAGGTCGTTGTTGAATTTTTCGGTATCAGCCCGGAGCTCACGCAGAAAGCTGTTGTCGTCGAGCGAACCGAGAACAGACGTCATCTCGTCAATATTCCGGTAAGTCATTCTGCGGTAATAATCGGTATAATCCTTTTCACGGGAGGAAAAGGACGATGCGTACATATCGCTTGAAACGACAGTGACGTCCGCGACGATATTCTGATATATGTCGCCCGTAAATTCCTCTATCCGGCGGGAATACAGCCGCTCGAGCAGATACAGCGCATACCGCGCCTTGTACTGCGGATACGCGAGCGCGCACGCATCATAGAAATGATGGACGCCTTCCCAGTCCGCGATTGTTCCGTTCCGTACAAGCGTAAACAGTTCGTTTATTTTATCTTCCGGAATAATCTGTCCGCCGACGTTCAGCCACGACGTATAAAGAGGAAGCTCCCGCAGGCATCCGACGACTTCGTGCGTAAGCGTTTCCTTTTTGACCGCGGCGCAGTATTCGACAATCGTGCGGGCCGCAAAATATTTAACGATTTTGCGGTACATTTTATACGCCTGCACCGGCTTGAAAATAGTCGCGCCGTACTTCCGCTGGCACTGCGGATCCGAAAGCGTAAAATCAGCGTCGGGATTCTGATGAAGGAAATCCTTCGCGGCCTGATACAACTCAGCAGGCGTCCCGGCGTCTTCCGCAGCTTCTTTATCGAGGCCAGGAAGAATAAGCGCCGTCAGATTAATAATTTTATCGAGCGACGACATTATCTCCTGCATCGTGTCGGGAGCAAGCGGATCAGTCTCGATGTGCTGAACTTTGACGGCGCGTTTATCGCGGCTCTGAAATTTATACTTATTCCGCACAATCGCGAACATGTCGTACATGAACCACCACGCTGGAACAATGTGTATCGCCTGATCTCCGTTTTCGCCCGCGGAAATAAGCGAGAACGGGTACGGAATGTCGAGTTCGTGCTGATACGAGCCTTTCGAAACGAGCACGAACGCCGCAAACCTGCTGTTGTGCTTGAAGTCGCTGCACAATCCGGGCCAGAATCCGCGCTCGGCAATCATTTCACCGTCGGGACTGCGGGAATTGTGGTTGCTGCCGATAGTCGCTCCCGATGCGATGTTCGACTGCCCCATGACGGTCGACGCAATGAGGAACGACGAATTGTGATGCTGCTCGTGAAACGGAAATATCAGATTGTTAAGCATCTCGCAGCACGAAACAGTCGAATTGTCGCCGAGCACCGAATTCAGGAGCCGCGCGCCGTATTTGAGCTGGCAGTTCCGGCCGATCACGAACCTGACGGCAACCGCCTGATAAAAAACGCGGCTGCCGTATCCCATGATGCCGTTCACCATCTCCACGCCTTCACCTATCTGCGATACCTCGTCTTCCGAAGAAAGCACGGTGATATTTTTGAGCTTGAACGCTCCCTTAATATACGCACACGCTCCTATTTTCGCGTCCTTGAGCAGCGTCGTATTCTTAACAACGGCGTCGTTTCCGACTGTGCCGTACGTGTCGAGTCCGCCTGTATTTCCCGCCTCCGTAAGTTCAACGAACCGCTGCATGAGTTTTGCATCGTCGCGGTACCGGGACCACAGATATGCGTCGGCGGGAATCATGCTTTCGAACGGAAGGACGGAGCGTCCGCCGTTCTCATTCCCCACACTTATCCAGATGCGGTTTTCCTCTGGTTCTCCGTGTTTTAATATACCTTCGCCGAATTTCGAATGCTTCGTGCAGCTCATTTCCTGTATGTTAAAAAGCATCACGCGGTCGCCGAGACGGTAGTTCTCAAAATATAAAACATTGCGGATGACATTGTCGTTTCCCGTCACAATATCAGTAAGCTGCGAACGGTAAATGCCCGTTTCAAGTTCGAGGTCGTGGTATTTCAATTTCGCCGGACGAAGCCTTCCGAGCACGATAAATCCGCGGAAGACGGAGCTCCGTATAAGCGACGGATCGAATCCGTTTTCGGATGCATCGACGTACACGTTCTGCCACAGCGGATCTTCAGATATGTTGAGATTCTGTTTTAATATGGAAATCTCCTGCGCAGTCAGATGACGTTTCCCGGAAACCAGTTCAGCCGGAACGGAGATATGTATGTCGCTTCTGTCTATGTAAGTTACTTTAAGCATCGGGTGTCATTGTAACTGCGGCTTTGTGCTTTGTCAAACAGCAGACAGTCGGATATAATGAACCATATGGCAAAACGCTCTGCAAAACTGACCGCTGCTCTTTTCTTTTTTTTATATGTTATTCCGGCCGTGCACGCCGGAACACCGGCATCACTTGACGGATTTGCGGAATATACGCTCCAGAACGGCATGAAAGTTTTTGTGCTTGAGGATTCCTCTTCCGCGCCGGTTCGCATTGAATACACCGTACGCGCGGGCGTGAGCGCCCAGACGCCGGAAACAGCGGGATTTTTCCCGCTGTATACCCGCCTTTTTGCAGCCGCAGGAAAAGTCTCATACGGACAGGAGAGCGACAGCTGGCTTCCGTCTCCGGCCGGCTCGTCGTGCGGCGCAGATTCGGCGCGCTGCATAATGACTGTCGCGCCGTCGCAGACTGAAACCGCGCTTGCACAGCTCGCACACTGCGCGTTCGCACCCGTTTTCGGAGACACGGACCTGCAGACACAGTATTCCGCACTCAAGACGGAAGTGATGAACTACGCGTTCAGTACGGCGGGATTCATAAACAGCAGCATCGACGCGCGTATCTTTTCAGACGCTCCATGGAAACAGGATACGGGCGTGTACCCCGCGCTTTTCATTAATACTCCGCTCGCGCAGGTCCGTACGATTCTTTCCGATATTTCGCACGCGTATTATACTCCGCAGAACAGCGCTCTGTTTATAAGCGGCGGCATCGCCAAAGAGACGGCGCTTGCGCTCGCAGAACGCACGTTCGGTTCATGGCCTGCAGGGGCCGTGTCCCCGCAACAGAGCGGCGGCGAAAAAACAGGCGCGGATGCGGAACTGAAAAAGCAGCAGCGGCGTTTCGTCATATACGATCCGCTGTTCTCCGCGGACATAACGCAGATAGTCGTCCAGTATACGGACCTCACAATGACGCAGGCGGACACTGCGGCCGCAGTATTCAGCGCGGACGCGTCGTCATTCAAAAAAACGCTTCTGTCGCATAAGGAACTTGCAATACGGAGTTCCGGATACATCAACGCCGCAGCTGCGCATAAAAACGGACAGTCGCGCCTCATAGTCCAGTCGCTGCTCGAAAAATCAAAGACCCCGCCCGAGAAACAGACCGGCATTTTTCTCGACTGCGTCAAAAAAGCTGCGGACAACATCGAAAGCGCAGAGTTTCAGCAGGCACAACAGAAACTTACCGCGGATTACCGATCGCTGTATACAAATTCGCAGGCGGTCATGAGCAAGCTGTCCGATTTGTGGGCCGTGGAAAACAGCGGCCGGAACAGCGCGGATTCTGCAACGCTCGTTTCCCGACTGATTGCACGCCCCGGGGAAATCAGCAGCCTCGACACAGAATCGCTCCGTGCGTCGTACGACGGCGGGGAACCGTTCGTGTTCGTCCTTGTGAACAGCGGCGTATATATGAAAAACGCAGACGGTTTCAGGAAAGCGGGATATGAACCGGTCACACAGAAGAACGGCTCATGGTATACGCAGGAGTTGTACAAAAATATAATCGGCAGCAAACGGACTGATTCGTCCGCCGCGGAAAACCGGAACTCCGGAGGTGATTCTTATTACGTTTCCCGGAATGCTCCGCAGTTTTCGTCGTTCACGCTGTCGAACGGCATTCCCGTCGTGCTCAAGCGGAACGATTCATCGGAAACGGCTCTCCTCATGATTTCCGTGAGCGGAGGAAAAATAAGCAGCGCGGATAAACCGGGATTCTTCACGATTCTTATTAATGCGCTTGCCGGCAACATTCAGAAGGAAATCAACAGGCAGAAAAACAACGGCACGATTGACGGGATTCCGTCGGTGCTTGCCGAAACTGATTTAACAAGCGGAATGATTACGATAGAAAGCTCCTCTGCGGATATGGGCGTTATCGTCCCGTGCATATCGCGCGCGCTCATCTACGGCGACATACAGCCGGCACAGGCGGACGGTCTTATTTACGACGCGCGCGCTCAAAAACGGCTTCATGACGGCGACACGGCGAACCAGCTGTACAGCCGTGCGGTGCGCGAATTATTTCCCGGCACGCCGTACACAGCGCTGTTCGACAGCGGCAGCGATATTCTTGAGCATACGCAGTTCACGGACGTGCTTGCATCGTACCCGGCGCTGCTCGATGCATCACGGTACACAATAATCGTCACCGGCAGATTTCTCAGCGACGACATGCACGACCTGCTCGAATCTTCGCTCGGCGTACTTTCTTCCGTGACAAAAAGGGAAAGCGCAAAACCGTCCGTTTCAGTGCCGCAGTTTCCGGCCGGTAAAGAAGTTGCCGTCTCCCTGCGTCATCTGTTTCTTACCGGCGTCAACGCTGAAAATGCGGGACCGCAGCCTGCAGTCCTCGTTCCGACGACGAATTTTTCGGACCCGGTGCAGTACTGGATTCCCTCGCCCTCCCCCGGTTCGCCGGATTTTCCGCTGTTCAACGCGCTTGTTTACGTGTTCCGTTCGCGGCTGGAAAAAAATGCGGCGGCGCTTTCCCCCGACATAACGGTAAAAACGGACGCCGCATCGTACGGCATTCAGGCGGCGGTCATCACGCTCACGCACGTTGACCATACGCGTGAGACGGACACATTGTACGAAAAAACGGCGGCGCAGCTCCGCAGCGATGCGGGAGACAAATCAGCATGGAAAAAACTGGCGGACGAAATGCTCAGCAGCTGGATACTCGGCACGCTCGGCGGTACACAGACGAACCGCGGAACTGCACTGCTGATTCATGAGGGAATTGAAACAGGACAGAGCGGAGACATACTGCAGGATGCCGCGCAGTATCTGAAGGATTATGAAAGCGTGAGCGCCGTGACAGCTGGCGCCGCAACGGCGGATGCCGCAGCACAGGAACGGATTGCCGGCATATGCGGCACCTATTTTTCAGGACCCGCGCCGCTCAGACTGTACTCGAAGGATGCGGTGAAATAACAATCAGCCCGCTTTCGCTTGCAATATGCGAAACGCGAATATCAAGGGCGTCATGCGGCACCGATTCAACTATCTGGCAGTCGAAGCAGAGGCCGACGAGCGCCGACGGCTGATTTTTTCCCGCAGCCTTTATACGGCTGATGTAGCGGTCGTAAAATCCCCGGCCTCTGCCCAGGCGGCATCCGTCTTTTGAAAACGCAAGCCCCGGAACGACGATTACCGTTTCAGCCGGAAATTTAAGCACGTCGACTTTTTCTGCAGATTCGTCCGGTTCGGGAATGCCGTACGCTCCCGGTTCAAGCTGCCGCCCGGGAAATCCGGCACCGTCGAGATAGCAGAAATCCATTTCGCTCGTGCCGTTTATTATCCGCGGGACGGCAGTTTTTTTCCCGTCGGCGAGCGCTTTTGAAATAATGCGTTCCGTGTTCACTTCCTGATCCATCGAAACGAAGGCAAAAACAGTTTCCGCATTCCGGTACACATCGGACGCAAGAAACGCGGAGACCGCGACTGCCGACGCGCCTTCTGCAGCCTGAACATCAGCGCAGAACGACTTCATACGGCCGCGCATCTCACGGCGCAGCGATTTTTTCCGTTCAACGAGTTCTGTCTGTTCCATTACCGCCTCCCGGTCTTCGACTGCGGCCGAACAGCAGTTCTTCATACCGCGACTTCATGATCGTAACGCAGTCCTCAAGTTTTGCCTGATGGCGCACGATGTCCTCGGCGAGCGCGCGGCAGTTAGGAGCACCGCATGAGCCGCAGTCAAGTCCGGGAAGCTGCCCGACAATATCCTCCATGTTCTGCATCATCTTGCGCGCCGTCGCAAAGTCGTCGCTGAGCTGCCGCGCGGGACGTGGCGTAATCTTCTTCGTGAACGACAAAGCCGCAATGTCGGGCGCAGGTTCGTCGAGCAGATCAGTAAGCATCGGAGATGCTGCATCCGCCCTGTCCCGCGACGCGTCTTCCGCAGCGAGCGTTGCGGCAAGCGACCTGTTCCCTTTCATGCCGGGAGACGATTTATTCTGAGCCTCTTCCGCCGAATGGGGACGCTCTTTTTCAGGCAGTTCGCGCGATGCAAAATCAGCGGCCTGCGCGCGGCGGCTGCGGAGTCTGTTGCGGATAACTGCAAGACCTTCGCTGCCTGTCTTTATCATAAGCGGTCCGTTGATGCAGCCGCCCTGACACGCATCGAGTTCGGCGAAGTCGTACGCGCTCAGCTGACCGTCCTCGATCGACTCAAGCGTTTCGATGACCTGCTGAATGCCGCAGGAGGTAATCCAGTTGAATTTTTCCGGATGGTCAAGAAAATGCGCGGCGTATTCAGCTTCGCCCGATTCCCGTCCCCACGCAAGACCGTCGGGAGCGTCGGTATACCAGTCCGAAATTTCAGGCGCATTTACACTGAGATTGAGCACCTTGAGCTCCTCGATAATTTCGCTGACCTTTTGTTTCTCGTCGCTGCGCATTTTACGGAGCTCCGTGATGAGCGGAAGATACAGCGTTGCAAACGAGAACGCGCCGTCAATCGCGGTGGAATCGTATCCTACAGGCGAACGAGCGACAGTGATTTTCGCAGAACACGGCGAAATAAGAAACACGCCGACTTTATCCGACGGGCGGGATTTCGCTTCAAGTTCCCTGCGCGCCCTCCGTGCGGTAAGCTCTACGGGAGGCAGCAGCGGCAGAATATTGTCGAGCAGCGTCGGAAATCGAACCTCAATCAGCTTGATGACGGTCGGACACGACGACGAGATAAGCGGCTTCGGCAGATTTTTTCCGTGGCTCAGCAGATAAGACGTCGCACGGCTTATCTCCAGCGCATCCTCGGACACGTCGAACACGTCGGTGAAACCGAGCGACCTGAACGCGTCGTGAATCTGCTTCTTCGAATAATGTACGTTGAACTGGCCGTAAATCGACGGAGTGATGAGCGCAGCCTTAAGCGTGAACGATTCGAGATCGGCGATATCCGCAGTGAGCGAATATTTTGCTTTGTTCGGACAGTGCCGTATGCATTCGCCGCAGTCGATGCACCGTTCCTCAAGGATATGCGCTTTACCGTTCCGCACGCGGATCGCCTCCGCAGGGCAGCCCGTGACGCAGATCGTACAACCTTTGCACATATCCTCGTGAAGGTGAACTGAGTGAAACTGTGACGGCAGCTGTTGTTCAGACATTCTGTATTTTTATCTCCATTGTTACTTTCGTACCGACACCGACGGTACTGTCTATGTGCATAAAATCAGAATTACGTTTCATGTTCGGAAGCCCCATTCCCGCTCCCCAGCCGAGATCGCGGGCCTCTGCAGTTGCAGTCGAATATCCCGGCTGCATGGCCAGTTCAATATCGGGAATACCCGGACCGTGATCCTCCATCACTATGATGATTTTATCCTCGTCGATATCGACGGAAGCTTTCCCGCCGTGCGCGTGTATCACCATGTTGATTTCCGCCTCAAACATCGCAATCGCCGTACGTTTTATTATCGCGACGGGCACGCCGAGCTGCTGAAGTTTCTTCTTGATGTCCTGTGAAGCTGTCCCAGCCTTTGAAAAATCATCACCCGAGACGTCGTACTCATATGTCATTATTCTTATTCGTTTCCTTTAAGCCCCGCAGCGAAAAGTTTTCCGCAGGCCGGAAACATCGGCAGATCAGTTTCGATAATAAACAGATTATTCTCCTCCGCAAGACCTGTCATCTCCTGCGTCGGTTTTTTCCCGCGCACAAAGCAGATTCCATCAAGGTCAAGCAGACTGGCCGTGCGTATAACCTGTATGTTGATAAGCCCTGTAAGCAGAAGGCCGCGGTCATGGTAAAATGCCATGACGTCGCTCATCATATCAGAACCGCAGGCCGTTGCAATCTCTTTAGATCTGAACTTTTCGCCGCAGACAATCGAACCGTCCACGGTCCGTGCAATCTGTTCAACAGTCATATATTCGTGACTCCTATATACAGTATAATAGCACGGATTTGCCCGTTGGTCCGATTTTTTTGTCTTCGTTATGATATTTCGTTAAAACAGTCCGCTGTTAAACAAAAAAAGCCAGGTTGTTCAAACCTGACTTTTCGCCGCCCGATGCAGGTTTTGCCTTACGCTCAGGGACTTCCTGTCCATTCGCTCCCGGCCGGCTTCTCTCGCTGCCGGCGCCATCCGTGGCGCCTTTTCGCTTCGCGCGCTCGCTCCGCTTCAAAACCTGCACCTGCTTTAAAAACCGTCCGCTGTTAAACAAAAAAAGTCAGGTGTTCAAACCTGACTTTTTTGCCGCCCGATGCAGGTTTTGAACCTGCGACACATGGATTAACAGTCCATTGCTCTACCAGCTGAGCTAATCGAGCTTACGTTCACGATTGCGAACGTGAGAATGATATTATATAAAAAAAAAAGAAAAGTCAATAGGCCGGTTACAAACATCCATATCATTTTCCGGCCGACAGACGCACCTGCCCTTTAGATAAAAAGATAAACCTGTGCTATAGTACGGTTATGGAAAATTCGTCAACGGATATCCTTGCCCAATTCCGGCACCTCCAACTGTCAGGCATGCTCAGTTCTCTTGAAGAATTAAAAAAGGAAAACAAAGAGCTTAAACGTATTATTTCCGATATGCAACTGCTCATGTCTTATACGAATGTCGAATCAATGCTTTCTTTTCTCATCACGAAATTTCTTGATTATTTCATTCCGCAGACACTCGTGTTCATGATTAAACAGCCGCGGAACAATCTGCTCCAGCAGTATTACTTCAGGCGGCTCAGGAAAACGGCTGATTCGATAAATGAAAGCAGTTTCGATGCGCTTAAGGATTTCTTCGACACAAACAAAGACCTTTATCAAAGCGGCGGCGCCGTTTCATTCAAATCGATTGAAAATGATTTTCCGGCCGGCGCGTTCAATGAGGATTTTCATAATCTGCGTCCGAATCTCATTATTCCGCTCATGGGAATCGGCGGCGTATACGGCATCGTCGTCATGACTGATAAAATCGTCGGCGGTGAGTACACGGAAAACGAACTCGATTACATGCAGCGGATGTTCTCGATTTTTGCAATCACTGTACAGAATGAACTTCACTACGAGACTTCCATTACGGATCCCAAGACAGGACTGTTTACATATGATTATTTTGTTAAGCGCATTCAGGAAAAAATCGCCTCCGCCCGACGGCATAATACAAAATCGGCAATGCTCATGCTCGATATTGATCATTTCAAGAATTTCAACGACGCGTACGGTCATCTTGCAGGAGACAAAGTTCTCGCCGCATTGTCGAAGGCTCTTCAGCAGACTGTCAGGGAGGAGGATTGCGTCGCCCGTTTCGGCGGAGAAGAATTCTCCATACTGCTATCCGAATGCGAGCCTGATTCGCTCTTTCCCGTCTCGGAACGTATCCGCCTGGCCGTCGCCGGCATCGAGCTGTATGAAAAAGGACAGAAGCTCCGGATAACGGTGAGCATCGGCGGCTGTATGATCGAAGCGCAGGAAGGCGTTACGCCGAAACATATATTCAGGCGTGCGGATCAGGCGCTCTATTTCTCAAAGGGAAACGGCAGAAACAGATCGACGATATTCTCAGTCGGTCTGCTCGGCCGCGCCCGTATGGAACTGCAGCGCGGGGATTAAAAACGCCGGCGCGGAAAACCGCACCGGCGTTCAAAACAATCGGACGCCTGCAAAAATCAGACGGATTCTGCAGGCGGTTCAATCGCTATTATTTTTCCAGAATGAACTCCACGCGGCGGTTCTTCCAGTTATTATCTTTATCCTGCCAGTCGACGACGAGTTCCGTACCGCCCTTGCCTTCCGTTGAAAGCCGGGACGCGCTCACGCCTTTATTTACAAGATAGGACTTTACGAACTCCGCGCGTTTGAGGGACAGCGGGATAAGGGCCGGCCCCCAGCGTCTCGGATTGTCCTGAGTTTCCTCTGCTTCATCTTCGGTCGTCCGGTTCGCGTGTCCGACGATCGTTACTTTATAATCCTTGAACTTCTTGAGAATGTCGGCGATGCGGTTAAGAACGCGCTCATCCTTCTCCGCCTGCTCGGCCGTAACTCCGTCTTTCTTTCCCGGTGCTGACTCTACTTTGAAATCGGCGTTGTCCGGGCGGAAGATGATTGACGGAACTGCCATCTTGAGCACATTGCCGTCGCGGATAACAAGTACATCCACGGGTATGATCCCGCTTACGGAAGACGTCATGCCGAGGCTGTCCTTTACAGTGAACGTCCACGGATAATCTATTGCGGACTGAACGCGTTCGGCCATGCCGTTCGCATCCTTCTGCGTGTTGCTCAGGCCGTCCCAGACAATCCTGTTCGTAATGGTCGCGGTGCCGCCCGTCTTCCAGAACGCGCTTCCCTGCGGATCGTTGATAGTGAACGACCAGTTCGTAATTCTACCCTTCGTCGAACCGTTGAGCATGATGAACAGATCGTCGTCCGTACCGTCGTTGTCGGGGCTGAAGTATTCAGGCGCCGTCTTCACGTTAAGTACCGGAGGAGTCGCCGAGCACACGAACGGAGCGGACGAAGCCGCGACTTTATTTCCCTTCTTGTAGACAATCTGGAGTCTGCCGGTAAACGTGCCTTCGCCCGTTTTGCCGTACATGTCAAGACCGTCCCAGATAATTGTCGCAGGAACATTCGGGCTGTCCTTGTCTGACCAGCTGCGTACGGAAGTTCCGTCCTCGCTGCAGATATCGAACTTCCAGGAAAGAATGCCGTCCGCAACGGTCGTGCGGATTGTAAACAGCTGCGAGTCGAGCACGTTGTCCCCGTTCGGTGAAATTCCGTCGAGGTCAGTCGTGACGTACGCTTTTACTTCGCGGTTGTCGAGCGTAATGCCGTTGAGCGACGTGCTGAACGCGTTGCCCGCTTCGTCGGTCGAGCTCACGACTATTGAATATATGCCGTCCGGGGCCGTATTGCCGGACTCGTCCGCGCCGTTCCACTCAAACCCCGGTTTGCCGGCGGTTTGGACGGTACCGTTCCACGTAAATCTGCGTACTGCAGTGCCTTTCGCATTTCTGACTTCGGCGGTCCACAGTTTTTCCGTCGTGCAGTCAGTCACCGAGACGGGAACCGTATCCTGATTTTCGTCTCCGTCGGGAGAGAACGACGCCCACGGTATCTGTGCCGAAAGGTACGGCGCCTTTGTGTCGAGCGTAAAGGTCTGAGTCGCTGCCGATGCAGTCGAGTCGTTTGCGGAAGTAATCTGCAGCGACGCCGTATACTGTCCGTCGGCGCAGATGATTCCGCTGTCGTCTTTGCCGTCCCAGACGAACGACGCAGGAACGGTTCTGTTCTCGCTGATTGTTTTAACGGCGGTTTTAGCGCCGGAGGAGGTGATTGTGAACGTATATTTTACAATTCCGCCGCTTCCCGTATGCGTCACGGGAGTGAACGTAATCGTGTCCTTAATCTTGTCGCTGTTCGGCGAGAACGCCGTATCCTTCATAGCGAGCATGATTGTCGCTTCCGTCGTATCGAGACTGAACGAATCGGAACGGATAACGCCCGAGTTGCCCGCAAGGTCGGTCGCGGAAAGCTCGAATACATACGAACCGTTCGACGCGAGCCTGCCGTCGTCGTCGAGTCCGTCCCACACAATTGAATCGGGCGGGAATTCTCCGAGCGGGAACTGCTTCACGACCTTCGCCGCATCGTCGGCGGCGTAAATCCTGCCGTTCCACGACTTGACCGCCGCAAGAGTTTTCGGCGTAAAGAACTGACTGATAGTAATCGTGCTCTTCGAACCGGCTCCGAATACCTTGTCGGATACGCGGACCTGCGCGTCTGGTTTCGTCGTGTCGAGCACAAAGACAGGAGAAAAAACTGGTACCGGTTCAAATCCGTTCAGATATTTCGCGGTGACTTTCGCCTGATAGCGTCCGTTGCCGAGTACGCTGCCGTTCGAATCCGTTCCGTCGAATACGATTGTCTGAGGCGGAACTTCGGATGAAGACGAATCATACGTGCGGTACACTTTCCCGCCCGCGTCGACGATTGCGACGCTCCATGACGTAAGTTTATTTCCGCTGCTCGCCGCCGGAACGGGAATGGTTATGTTGAACGTAACGGAAGAGAATTCGCTCTCCGATTTCGGCGAGAAATACCTGCTGCCGTCGATTGAAATATTCGTCGCCGGTTTTTCCGCAGAGAAAATGATGTTCGCAATCGAAGCATCGGCGGAAACGTTTCCGGCGCGGTCCGTCGCTTTTATATCATAGGAGTAGACGCCGTCGGCGACAGGAGCGCCGGAATCGTTCGTACCGTTCCAGCTGAAATTCAGCGGCTCCGTATTTTTCCATATGTATTTGCGGACAATTGAACCGTCGGCAGCCTTGAAACTGCCGACCCATTCGTCTTCCTTTGAACCCGACTGCCTGATGTTGAACTCGGACTTTGCGCCTTCACCGAAAATTCGGTCGCCCGGCTGCCCGACTGTTACCTGAGGAGCAGACGTGTCGACGACAACCTCGTACTTGTCCGTTCTGCCGACATTTCCGTTGTCGTCAGTCGCGGTAAAATAATACTGATATGTTCCGTCGGGAGCCGTCTCGCCGTTATCCATAGCGCCGTTCCACGTTACGGCCGCCGGAATGTCGACCCCCTGTTTCGGCGTAAAAAGCTGCTTGAAAAACGATTTGAACGTCACGTTTTCAGGCAGTGAAACTTTGTTTCCTATCGTGCGCACAATTTTTCCGCCGGCATCTTCAACTATGAGACTCCACGATTCAACGTAGCGTTTCTCGCCGATTTTCAGGGGAATAACAAGCTCGTCCTGAACGCCGTCGTTGTTCGGAGAAATAAATTTCGGCTTCTGCTCCGCAAAAACGGGAGTTGCAGCCGTAAGAAGAACTGCGGCACTTACTGCTAAAATCGTTTTTTTCATTTCTGATCCTCCTCACCGTTCCACAGCTCAATAAGAGGCGGATCCGTATCCTGCATGCCGAGATTCATTCTGACTCCGAACGAACACGCGTTCACCGTCTGATAAAGCTGCTGCCACGCAGCGCTCGTCGTCATCTCGCTCTGCCCCCAGCCGTTCTTTTCCAGATACGAGTTATTTTTCGCGCTGAACGTGAACCGGTAGCCGAGGCTCAGCGACGGCATATAATTCGCATATCCGGCGATAGATTCGCGGATGTTGATTTCTTCGGACGCACGGAGAAACAGCATGTCGTTGAAAGAAAGCTGCAGCCCCGTATCAACAATAAGATTCTGGAAGCCGGGTATTGCAAAATCAAGCGAAACGCCGCCCTTGAAATAGTCGTTTGAGAACAGGACGGCGGCAGCACCGGCGCGGAGCGTCGCAATCTGCGGGAACGAGCCGACATCCTCGTCGGAGTCGATTCCCTGCAGCGTCGTAAACGTATAATTTTTCCCCAGATTAAGCATCGAAACGCCGATCCGGAAATCTTTCATAAACCCGAGCTGCGGAAGCCGGTACAGCGCACCGATGTTCGCGCCGAGAGACCAGTCGCTGCCGGCTCCCCAGAAAAGTCCGGCGTTCATGCCGATTCCGACGCTCAGGTGTTCCGACACTTCCTTTGCTATACCGACATTCGTACCGAGCGTGTTTCCGGCGTTCATCTCGTCGAACGGCAGAAAATCACCTTTGATGATTCCGCTGCCGACGAACCACTTCCACGGAATGAGTATTCCCGTCTCGAATGCAGATCCGTAAGCGTTGTCGGGATCATCGGAAGAGAACAGCGCCGTATATCCCAGATCAAGCGTAATGCGCTGTTCATATGCTATAAGTGCAGGATTGAAGACGATTGAATCAGGGCCGACCGAAAAAAGCCCGCCGCCCGCGCTTGAAGAAGCGGACGTCAGCTGTGCAGGACTTGTGAGTCTGTCAAGGCTTTCACCGCTTACCGGCGGATTATAGGCAAACAACACAGTCGATGCAAATGCAGCAGCTGCCGCAGCCACAATTTTTTTTATCATCGTTCATAGCCTCCCTATGACTTAAATTGATTCTATTCAGATAATTATACTAGATAAGAGTCATTTAATCCACAATAGTTACAGGTGCAAACAATTTGACGCTAAAAGAAGAATACCATACAATAGAACACATGAAAATGTTTACATTCAAGGGCGGCATTTATCCGCCTGAACATAAGGAACTTTCCCGCGATTCTAAAATCACGGATGCGTTCCCTTCTACCAGAACAGTGACTATTCCGGTCACTATGGGCGGTGCACCGAATGAATGTGTCGTAAAAGTCGGCGACCGCGTCGTAAAAGGACAGATACTGGCGCAATCCGACAAATATATATCGGTGCCTGTCCACGCGTCCGTTACCGGTACGGTAAAAAAAATCGGACCGCATATGGTCACCGGCAATACGGAAGCGCCGTGCATCACGATTGAAGCGGACGGTTCGGACGAGACAGCATACATGGCGCCTCTCGACCCGTTCACCTGCGACGAAAAAGATGCGCTGAAACGTATAAAGGATGCAGGTATTGCCGGCATGGGCGGAGCGTCGTTTCCGACGCACGTCAAGCTTAGTCCGCCCGAAGGTATGGAAATCGAGTACGTCATTCTCAACGCGGCCGAATGTGAACCGTATCTTACGGTAGATTACCGTACGCTCAAGGAAGAAACCGGCAAAGTCGTCGACGGATTCGCAATCGAGCTCCGCCTTTTGGGCGCGCACGGTATTATCGCGCTTGAAAGCAACAAAGCAGATCTGCTCGACGAGCTCAAAGAAGCTGTGAGCAAAGCAGGATATGCAGACGACATGGAAGTCAGAGTTGTAAAAACAAAGTATCCGCAGGGATGTGAGAAAAATCTTACGCTTGCCCTGCTCGGCCGCGAGATTCCCGCAGGCTGTCTTCCCGCCGCGGCAGGCTGCCTCATTTCCAACGTGGGAACGGTCTGCGCAATCTCCGACGCATTCCGTTTCGGCAAACCGCTCATCGAACGCGCGCTTACCATAAGCGGAGGCGCGTGCGAAACGCCGGAAAACATCCGCGTTCCGATCGGAACGAACGTCGGGGACCTTATTCCCGAAGTCATCAGGCTCAGAAACGGAGAAGTTGCAAAAATCATCTCCGGCGGTCCGATGATGGGATTTGCCATGACGAACGCGATGTTTCCGATTGTCAAGGGAACGAGCGGCGTTCTTTTCCTTACGAAGAAAGAGACAAGTCTTGCCGACGAAACGCCCTGCATCGGCTGCGCAGCATGCATCAGAGCATGTCCGATGAATCTGGCGCCCGTCCTCATGGCACGCACCATCAGATCCGGCGATTTCGAGCAGGCTGAAAAATACGGACTTACGGACTGCATCGAATGCGGCTCGTGCTCGTACGTCTGCCCCGCACATATCAGGCTCGTGCAGCGTTTCCGCTACGGAAAAAACGTCGTACGCACCCGGAAAACCGAGGCGAAGACAAAGGCCGCTGCAGCCCAATCATCCGGAGGTACAAAATAATGGCTGAATCAGATAAAAACGAAATATACCTGTCACCGTCTCCGCATTTTGCAAACGGTGTTACAACGCCGAAGCTCATGTGCACGGTTATTGCCGCACTGCTTCCCGAATGTGTGTACGGCGTCGTTATTTTCGGCGTACGCGCGCTCATCACAATTCTCATATCGGTCGCGGGCACCGTATGTTTTGAGGCTCTTTTCCAGAAGCTTACGAAGCACGACATCACCGTAAACGACTGTTCCGCAGTAGTCACCGGCATTCTTCTTGCCCTCGTGCTGCCGCCGACAACACCTGTCTGGCAGGTCCTTCTGGGAGACGCATTCGCCGTCATCGTTGCAAAAGGATTTTTCGGCGGACTCGGCGCGAACGTGTGGAATCCGGCCCTTACCGGACGCGCGTTTCTTTTCATAAGCTTTCCTGTAGCGCTGGGCGCCTCGTGGCTCGATCCTGCGACGGACGCAGTGAGCAGCGCGACTGTCCTTTCACAGATAAAGGAAGGGTCATTCATTGCGGACTCGGGCACATATCTGCAGTATTTTCTGGGAAACAGAGCGGGATGCATCGGCGAGACAAGCATTCTGCTGATACTCATTTCATTCGCATTTCTCGTTCTTACGCGCGTTATCGACTGGCGCGCTCCGCTTACAATGGTCGCGACGGTCGCGCTTCTTACGTGGGTTACCGGCGGCGACGTCCTTATGGCGATGCTTTCCGGCGGTCTTCTGTTCGGCGCGACGTTCATGGTCACCGATTATGCGACGGCACCGGTAACGGGACCGGGACGTCTCGTTTTCGGAACGGGATGCGGACTTATCACGTTCCTCATCCGCAGATTCGGCGGTTATCCGGAAGGCGTCATGTTCTCAATCCTCATTATGAACTCGTTCTCCGCATTCCTCAACAAACTTACCGTGACGAAATACGGTTACGGACGGCGCGCAAGGAAACCGGTCCCGGCAAAAAAGACAGTTGCCGAATTTGACGTAAAGAACGCAAAAGAGGAGGCTGTAAAATGAAACAGATGCTCAAACTCGGCTTTACGCTCGCGGCATTCGCGGTAGTCGCCTGTTTTCTTCTTGCGCTTGTAAACAATATCACCGCTCCCGTCATTGCGCAGCAGCAGATTGAAAAGGCAAACGCCGGCATGAAAACGGTATTCGCCGACGCGGATTCGTTTGAAGAGGTAACCGACTACAAGCCGAGTACCGACGACGCAATCACGATTGCGAAAATGTATCTTGCAAAACAGGGCGGAACAGTCGTCGGGGCAGTCGTTCAGGTTTCCGGCCCGACATACGACCATGCGACAATTCTCGTCGGACTTGATTTGAAGCGCACCGTAACAGGCATGCAGTTTCTCGAACTTACCGACTCTCCGGGCTTCGGTCTTAAAGCGAACGATCCGTCGTACAAAACAAAGGGCGGCACGACATTCTACGACCAGTTCAAGGGCAAAAACGCAAACGACGGTTTCGTCGTAAACGAAACGTTCGAAGCAGTTTCCGGCGCGACAATCACGAGCAAAGGCGTCGCGAATCTGCTCTCGCAGGGCACATACAGCGCAGGCGAATATCTCGCGGAAAAATTCGGCGGTGCGGCTTCTTCGGGCGATGCTCCTTCGGCTGCAGAACAGCCCGTTCTTTTCACGTTCGAAGATGCGGTACAGGATATATGCGGTACGTCCGTTACGGAAGACGTTCCGTTCGACTCTTCGTACTATCCGCACAACATGCTTATAGACCGGGAAGCGCTCGTTAAAAACGCGGACGGCGCAATCGTTGCGGCTGCCGTCGAAGTCAGCGGTCAGACGTACAGCGAAAACGGCGGGTCGGTCATTGTCGCCGTCGACGCGGACCGTACTATTCTCGGGGCGCGCATCGTACGGCTGCAGGATTCGCCGAACCTCGGCATGAATACGGCCGTACCGTCTTTTTACAAACAGTTCACGTCAAAGTCCGCGGACCAGAATCTGCGTCCGGGAACAGATTACGACGTTGTTTCGGGCGCTTCCATTTCGAGCGACTGCGTTGCCGACATGGTAAAGGTCGCCGCATATGAGGCAGCCGTTATTATGGAAAAACACGGCGGTAAAACAGCTCCGGCCGGCAGCGCGGAATACACGCTGAACGAGCATTATCAGGAGGAATAGGATGGTAAAAAATAATAAACTCGCTGTATTTCTGAACGGTCTCGTCAAAGAGAATCCGCTTCTTGTACTCTCAATCGGACTGTGCTCATCGCTCGCCGTAACGACGAGCGTATTCAACGGAATCGGAATGGGGCTTGGAATGACGTTCGTCCTCATTATGAGCGAATTAATAATCAGTCTGTTCCGGAAGCAGATTCCGGAGGATATCCGGCTCCCCATTTTCATCATCATTATCGCGGCATTTACGACGATCGTGCAGCTGCTTCTCAACGCATACATGCCGGCGCTGTCGGAGGCGCTCGGTGTGTTTCTGCCGCTCATCGTCGTCAACTGCATCATCATGGGACGGGTCGAGTCGTATGCTTCAAAAAACACAGTTCTTGATTCCACGCTCGACGCAATAGGCATGGGTCTCGGCTATACGTGGGTTCTCTTCATCATATCGCTCGTGCGTGAACTTCTGGGAAGCGGCACGTTCTTCGGAATCCGCGTTCTGCCCGAGGCGTACACAATCGGATTCTTCTCGAGGGCACCGGGCGGATTCTTCGTATTCGGACTGCTTACCGCACTCACCGTCGGAATCAGCAAAAAAGCAGCAGGTAAAAAAGGAGACGCAAAATGAATCAGTATCTGAGCATATTTCTTAAGTCGATGCTCGTCGACAACGTCGTCCTCATCCAGTATCTCGCAATCTGTCCGTTCATCGGTATGACGAGCGATACCGGAAAGGCGACAGGAATGGGCATTGCGACGACATTCGTCATCATTCTTGCGACGGCGGTTACCTATCCGATTTATTACGGGATTATGGTGCCGCTGAAGCTTGAGTTTCTCGAAACGCTTATTTTCATTCTTGTCATCGCGGCTCTCGTCCAGCTCGTCGAATTCTATCTGAAAAAATCAATTCCAAGCCTGTACAGTGCAATGGGCGTATATCTTGCGCTTATCACGACGAACTGCGCGGTGCTCGGCACGACGCTCAACTGCATCAGCAAGAATTACAACTACGTTCAGTCGCTCGTCTACGCAGCAGGCACCGCGTGCGGCTTCCTGCTTGCGCTCGTCATCATGTCGGGTGTACGGGAACGGATGAAGAGTTCAACACCTCCGAAATTCCTTCAGGGAAAACCGATTCTGTTCGTCACGGCAGGTCTTCTGTCGCTGTCTTTTCTGGGATTCAGCGGACTGATTAAATAGGAGAATAAGAATTTTTATGACTACGGTTATTATTGCTGTAATAGTTGCTTTTATACTTGCGTTCGTCATCGGCGTACTGCTCGGCTTCTTTAAAAAAATCTTCGCAGTGCCCGTCGACGAAAAAGCTCAAATGATACGCGACGTGCTCCCCGGTGCAAACTGCGGTGCGTGCGGTTATCCGGGATGCGACGGTTTTGCCGCCGCGTGCGCAGCAGGCGAGGCGCCTGCCGACGGATGCGCGGCCGGCGGGGTCAAAACCGCACAGGCCGTCGCAAAAGTACTCGGCGTCAAAGTAGACGCGGAGGATCATGTCGTCGTGCTTGCCTGCCGCGGCTGCAAGGACAACTGCATTCCGCGCGGCCTCTACAACGGCGTAAAAAACTGCGCTGCGGCACACGAAGCTGTGAACGGAACAAAGATGTGCCAGTGGGGATGCGTCGGATTCGGCGACTGCGTGGACGTCTGCAGGTTCGACGCGCTCTCGATGGGAGACGACGGCCTTCCGCACGTAGATACAAAAAAATGCACCGGCTGCGGCATGTGCATTAAGGCATGCCCGATGCACCTGTTTTTCAAAGTGCCGGTTTCCCGGAAAGGAGCCGTCGCGCTCTGTTCGAACCGGAACGAAAACAAGGCCATGGTGCTCAAAACGTGCAAAGCAGGCTGCATCAAGTGCGGAAAGTGCGAACGGGTCTGCAAAAAAGGCGCAATAAAAGTAACCGACGGTATTCCCGTCGTAGATTACGCACTCTGCAACAGCTGCGGTACATGCGTCGAAGGATGCCCGACTCATGTCCTTGCTCTAGTTGAAAATATCATATAATATGGAGCTATGGCCAGGACAGAATCATTAGGCGGCGGTTTCTTTCGGAATCTGTTTGCTTCGCTCTTCGGATCAAAAGATCCGGAGGCCGAAAAGCGGCGGAGACTGAGGGCAATCGCAAAAAGCCTTTCCAAATCACATTACCATTTCTACAGGGCAGGAAGCAACGAAGTGCTCCCTGCTTTTGCAAAACTTATATATGAAATTTACAAAGCCGTAACGCCTGTCCAGGTCATGTTCCAGAACGTGCAGAATCAGAATGCGTTCAAACGTTTTGTCATTGAATATTCGCTTTCCGATAACCAGCGCAAAATAGAAGAAGAACTTACCGAAGAAGCCATTCTTGCAAAAAACAAAACAGTTCCCGTTAATCAGCTCGTACAGCAGGTCAAGGAATCTCTCGATGTGTTTGAAGGGGAATTCGGAACTGACCGCATCAATACGGCGGAACAGCTGTATAAAGACCTTCTTGCATTCAAAGATTTCTGCATGTATGACTTCTACTTCATGCTCAAAAAATTCGATTCCACGCTTGTTGAAAAACAATTTACCGGCAATCCACGCTTCGACAAAATCAACGGAGAGTATGTTGCCGACGATTTAAAGGATTTCATCACGGTCGCATGGAACGTAACGGGGGACACCGACTGGTCTCCGCTCATGAAAATGTTCAGGGAGATGAAAGGCGTCGAACCTGTTTCTCCCGGTGTCTGGAAAAAAATCGTCGCGAAACTGCAGGCAATCCGTCAGTCGGAAGTTTTTGAAATGATGGTCCAGCTTATTACGGAAAATCCCGACTTCACACCGGTCGTCGCGGAACAGCCGGCGGCCATCGTCGAACCGTTCCTTGATAAATTCAAACTTGAGGCGACCGCTGCGCTGCACAAACTCGAATCGGCTGAAAAGAATAACAGGGTAAACGATATTCTTACCAAGCTGTTCAGTACAACAGTTATCCTGTATCTTAAGAACTACACTGAACAGAACAGCTCCAACCTGGTCAAAAAACATCTGCGCGGTTATCTGTATTACGAACCGCTGAATTATCTTAAGGGATTTCTCCTTGAATTCGTAAAAAAAGACATACGCGAATACAGCGAACTTATTCTTATACGGGGAAAATGGGCGTCTGCACCTCTGTCCTCGCCTATGTCGAACGCATACAACGACCTGCTTTCAGCGTCGGAAGCTATATCCGCTTTTGACCAGAACTTCGCGGAAGACGGTGCCGCCGGTATAAAAATAAAAACGCTCTTGCCCCGCATTCAGCACGACGCGGATTCCGCCGGAGTCATAAACAGGCTCGTTACCGACGCGAACGAACAGGCAAAATCCTTCATCGTCGACAGCACGCGCAATCTGATTACCATCGGAAAAACAGTCAAGTCGCTGCTTGAAGACGAAACGAAAAAATCACCGGAAATGATAATCAACTGGAAAGAAATCGAACACTATGCCGATCATCCGCCGAAGGAACTCGGCATAGAAGTCTACAAAAAAATATACCTGTTCGTGACTCTTATGCAGACATGCATGTCGGGCGCAGAGTAACAATCGCCCCGCTGTTAATAACTGATTACGCCGAGAGGATTTAATCGGCTCGTCCTTAATTTACGGGCGGGCAGGTCACTGAAATATAAACGAACTCGTCGCTGCCTGTGTTTACCAGACCGTGGACAGTGTTGTCCGCAAACCTGACGACGTCTCCCGCCGCGAAAATCTTTTCCGTGTCGCCGGAAAGAAGCAGCGTGGCACTGCCCTTAAGCGCATACAAAATCTGCTCGGAAGAGGCATGCACGTGCCGCGGCTGCGATGCATCCGGCTTCACATGTATTTCAGTGACGGATACGCGCCTGCTTTCGGAATTATCAGGGGACAGGAGACGGCGGACTTCGACGCCCGGATTCGTGAACGTCTTTATTTCCGCAGAATTAATAAACTCAACGGCAGTGCTGCTCTGCGCACTTTGTGTGCTTTTCTCCGCATCCGGCCGAACGACCTGACGTGTCTTCTGCTGAACGGGAAACACATACCTGCCGCGGTTTTTAGTTCCGCTTCCGTACTGAATCGCGCGTTTCGGGCAGTGCATGATGCAGCTCATGCACATGGCGCACTTTCCCTCCTGCCAGACGGGTTTCCGTCCGGCAAGCTTAATAACATGAAACGCACAGCCTCTCTCGCATTCTCCGCATCCGATGCAGGTGTCGTCAACGGCAAACTTCGACGTGCGCATTGCAAACAGCGAAAACAGCGGATTTACAACGACAGTCTTGAACGACGCCTCGGGACCTTCGTGAACGTCAAAAACCGCGCGGTGCGCAGCAATCTCGGACGCAATTTTCGGCAGACGCTGAGTCGCCACATTTATCTTTTCGCGCTCAAGTTCAGGCTCATCGGTATCGAACATCGGAATATAGTTGTTCGGCATGGTGATTGAATACGCGCTCGTAAACGGAAACAGGCGGTGCAGTTCATCCATAGCTTTACCTGCTTCGTCGCCGCATGTGCACACCGCATAGGCGAACGCTTTTTTATCTACATGAACATGTGAAAGAAATTCCATGACGACGGCTGGAGGCGCCCACGCGTACACGGGGAATACGACGCCTATCGTTTCTCCTTCCGTTACGGTGATATCCGACTGCATCTGCCCGAACACCTGCGGAATAAAAAACGCCGTGTCCTTCGTATACTCCGCAAGTTTCTCCGCCACGTACTGTGAATTGCCCGTTCCTGAAAAATAATAAATCATCAGCCGCCTCACACATATTCCGCCAGTATACTGCATACCGGCTCAAGATACGTCTCTCCGAAAAGATTCAGATGATTGAGCAGCTGATACAAATTGTACATATCCCGTCTGTCTTCGTATCCCGGCTGCAGCTGATTCACTTCGCTGTACGCCCTGTAAAACTCCCCGGAAAAGCCGCCGAAAAGCTGCGTCATAGCGATATCCGCCTCGCTGCAGCCGCAGTAACACGCGGGGTCTATGAGCCATGCTTTGCCGTCGGGACCGCAGAGCACGTTGCCGCTCCACAAGTCGCCGTGAAGAAGCGACGGGCGCCCGGGTTCTGCAATGTACGAATCAAGATGGTCGAGCAGCTTCGTGATTTTCGCCTGCACCGCATTGTCAAAATAACGGGAAGCCCGCCTGAACTGCGGAACGAGACGGCAGTCGCGGTAAAAATCGACCCACGTGCCGCGGGCTCTGTTAATCTGCTCCGTCGCGCCGATGTAGTTGTCCTGTATAAAACCGTATTTCCCGCCGCGGACGAATTCGGAACAGTCCGCTTTGTGCAGTTCCGCAAGTTCGCGGCCGAACGTCTCCCAATACGGCTCAATTCTGCCGCGGGATTCAACGTACTCAAGCAGCAGAAACGAATACCCCGACTGTTCGCCGGGATCGGTTCCGGTACACAGTATTTTCGGCGTCCCGATTTTTTTCACCGATGCCAGAGCCGCAAGGCCCGCAGCTTCCGCAGTAAAAAATCCGGCATTTTCCTTAGCGTTCGCCTTCATAAAAATGTGAGCGCCGTTCGTTAAATTAAGGCCGTATGCTTTGTTGATGTCGCCGCCGGAAAGTCTGTCCGTCCGTGCTATCTGCGTGTTTCTGCCGTACAATCCGACAAGAGCGGCTGCAAGCGAAGTAAAATTTTTTACAGTGTAAGAAGCCATGTTTCAAGTATACCTCAAAACCGGCTCAAAATATAGTCAATAGATATTGACAGGCAATATCTATTGACACAAAACGCTATACCTAGTATATTTCTGACCACAACACGCTATATATAGCGTTCATCGGGAGGATATGAATGAAAATTATCAAAAGAAGCGGCGCCGAGGTTCCTTTTGACCGGAACAAGATAGTAGTCGCGGTCACTAAAGCCAGCAACGAAGCGAAAGAGACGAACCGGCTTTCGGAAAAGCAGATACAATCGATTGCCGACGACATAGAGATTGAATGCGCAAAACAGCAGCATGCTCTCAACGTCGAGGAGATTCAGGATCTCGTAGAAAACGGCATTATGGAATGCCGTGCGTACGACGTGGCGAAAATCTACATTACGTACCGCTACAAGCACGAACTTATGCGCAAATCGAACACGACGGACGCGCAGATTCTGAGCCTGCTCGACGAAAACAACGAGGAAGTAAAACAGGAAAACTCGAACAAAAATCCGACTGTCGTGAGCGTTCAGCGGGACTATATGGCGGGCGAAGTAAGCAAGGACGTTACGCGGCGTTTCCTGCTCGACGAGGACATTGAACGCGCACACGAGGAAGGCATCATTCATTTTCACGACGCCGACTATTTCGCGCAGCACATGCACAACTGCGACCTTGTGAACCTCGAGGACATGCTGCAGAACGGCACGGTCATCAGCGGGACGAAAATAGACCGGCCGCATTCGTTCTCGACGGCGTGCAACATCGCGACGCAGATTATTGCGCAGGTTGCAAGCTGCCAGTACGGCGGACAGAGCATCTCTCTCACCCACCTTGCCCCTTTCGTGGATGTAAGCCGCAAAAAGTTCGAGAAGGAAATAAGGGAAACGATGGAAGCGACGGGACTCAAAGTAGACGACGAACAGTTCAGATATATGGTCGACAGCCGTCTCCATGAGGAAATCAAGCGCGGCGTCCAGACAATCCAGTACCAGGTGATTACGCTCATGACGACAAACGGGCAGGCGCCGTTCGTCACCGTCTTCATGTATCTTAACGAAGCGGAAGATCAGCAGGAAAAATCCGATCTTGCGATGATTATAGAGGAAGTGCTCAAACAGCGCTATCAGGGAGTGAAGAACGAGAAAGGCGCGTGGATAACGCCCGCGTTCCCCAAACTGATATACGTACTCGAACCCGACAACGTCGACAACGGCACGCCATATTATTATCTGACGGAACTCGCTGCAAAATGCACGTCCCGCCGCATGGTGCCCGACTATATCTCGGAAAAGAAAATGCTCGAACTGAAAGACGGCAACTGCTATCCGTGCATGGGATGCCGTTCGTTCCTTACCGTGTATCACGACGAGAACGGAAAACCGAAATTTTACGGACGATTCAATCAGGGTGTCGTCACGCTGAATCTTGTCGACGCAGCGTGCTCGTCGGGCGGCAGCATGGACAAATTCTGGCAGATACTCGACGAACGACTCGCACTCTGCAAACGCGCGCTCATGATAAGGCACAATCGTCTTATGGGAACGACGAGCAACGCCGCGCCCATTCTCTGGCAGAACGGAGCGCTCGCACGGCTCAAAAAAGACGAAACCATAGACAAGCTTCTTTTCAACGGATATTCGACGATCTCGCTTGGATACGCGGGATTGTGCGAGTGCACGCGCTACATGACGGGAAAGCCGCATACGGATCCTGAAGCGACGCCTTTCGCGCTGCAGGTCATGCATCATCTCAACGACGCGTGCGCAAAATGGCGCGCCGAGGAGAACATCGCGTTCTCGCTCTACGGCACGCCGCTCGAAAGCACGACGTACAAATTTGCAAAGTGCCTCAAAAAACGGTTCGGCATTATTCCCGGCGTAACCGACAAGAACTACATCACGAACAGCTACCACGTGCACGTCACCGAACCGATCGACGCGTTCACGAAGCTCGCATTCGAAGCGCAGTTCCAGGAACTGTCTCCGGGAGGCGCGGTAAGCTACGTCGAAGTTCCGAACATGGAAAACAACCTGCCGGCAGTCATGTCGCTTCTGAAGCACATATACAACAACATCATGTACGCGGAGCTCAATACGAAAAGCGACTTCTGCCAGAAATGCGGATATACCGGCGAAATCAAAATTGTTAATGACAAAGACGACAAGCTCGTGTGGGAATGTCCGAACTGCGGCAACCGCGACCAGACGACGATGAACGTCGCACGCCGCACGTGCGGATACATCGGCACTCAGTACTGGAATCAGGGAAGGACGCAGGAAATCAAAGAACGTGTCCTTCATTTGTAATGAATTACGGAAATATTAAACTGACCGATATTGCGAACGGCGAAGGCGTGCGCGTCTCGCTGTTCGTGTCGGGATGCAGAAATCACTGCAGGGGCTGCTTCAACGCCGAAACGTGGAACTTCGCGTTCGGCAGACCGTTCACGAAAAAAACTGAAGACGACATTATTGCGGCCCTTGCGCCCGATTACATAGCAGGTCTCTCCGTACTCGGAGGCGAACCGTTCGAGGAAGAAAACCAGCGGGAACTGCTCCCGTTTCTGAGACGGGTCCGTGCTGCATATCCGAAAAAAACAATCTGGTGTTATACAGGCTACGTATACGACAGGGACCTGCAGCCTGCCGGCGGACGAAAGCACTGCGAAGCGACCGGCGAAATGCTTTCTCTCATCGACGTGCTTGTCGACGGACCGTATGTCGAGGAACAGCGCGACATTTCGCTGCAGTTCCGCGGTTCGCGAAACCAGCGCATACTCAGGCTCAAATAAACGGGCTCACGGTTTTTATCCGTCAACCTCGACCCTGTTTCCGCCCTTTTCCTTCGCAGCACGGAGCAGCCTGCCGGCTCTGCCTACAAGCGTGTCTGTCGAATGTCCCAGTCGTACCGTCACACCTATGCTGATTGTTATACGAAGCGTTTTCGTTTTATAGACGAATTCGTGCGTTTCAACCTGACCGCGCAGTTTTTCGGCGGCGGAGAAAACATCTGCCGTTTTTTTATACTGAAAAATGAGACAGAATTCATCGCCGCCGTACCGCGAGATGAAATCCGATTGTCTGATGTTTTTCTCCATGACGGACGCCAGTTCCTTAAGCATCAAATCTCCCGCCTTATGCCCGTACGTATCGTTAACGGCCCCGAAGGAATCTATGTCGATCATGCAGACTGCCAGATTAATAAATCCGCGCCGGGCAGTACGGAAATAGCTTTCGCAGACGTCGTAGAAATACCGCCTGTCCGCAAGTCCCGTAAGAAAATCGCGGCCGGCCAATTCTTTTATCCGCCGCTCCTGTTCTTCCTGCACGCTTATGTCGTGTATGCTGATGAGAATACACGTCTGATCGAAGAACGTGAGCGGAATGAATGTGAACTGCAGATGTTTTTCGGTTTTTTCCCCATTCTCCGTACATTCCCAGGGCACGCTTATTCTGTTTATTTTTTTCCCGCTGCCGGCAGCCTCCGCGACGCCGGTATACACGGCACATGCCGCACACGATTCCGCTTCCCCGCACGCCTTGTTTGTCCGGGCAAAATGAACACACTTTGAAGCGTTTCCGAAAAACATATTTTCTATGTTTTCATCACTGTTGAAGATCTTTTTCAATGCATCGTTTGCCCGCAGCACATGGAAACCGGCGTCTATTAAACACATTGCATCATCAAGGTTGTTGAAAAGAAAGTCAGAGAAATCTGAAGTGTGAAATAATCTGTCTATAGGACTGAGCATGCTTCTTTTCCCTCCGAAGGACAGAATCATCATCCGCTCTATATACTATATAGTATATCATGATTCAGACTTTTCTACAGAAAAAAAAGACATGCCCGGTTTTGTTTTATCCCATTATAATTTCAACAGTATTTGCACTTCCCTCTTTCTGCGGCGGTATAAAATCGGCTTTTTCGCCGTTTAACCTGATTTCCTTAACTCCCTTCTCCACATGCGAGGGATTTTTCACTTCTATAGCGAAGCGCGCACCGCGCCACCGCCGAACCGCTTTAAATCCGTTCCACTCCGAAGGTATGCACGGATCAACAATCATCCCGCAAATTTCCCTGTCGGAAGTGCCGTCCCTGAAAAAGTCGAATCTGATGCCGAGCAGATACCGTGTTGCCGCAAAATACGACCATCCGGCCGAACCGGTAAGCCACGGATGGCGCGCGCGGCCGAACGCGGAATGTTCACACCCCATAATAAACTGACAGTAGCTGTACGGTTCGGCCTGGCGTATTTCTATTTTATCGTTCTGACGGGCCGGGCAGAGCGCGTTGTAAAATTTCATGGCGCGGCCGCCGTGTCCGAGCTTTGCATCCGCAACCCACGCCCACGGATTAGGATGACTGAATATCGAACCGTTTTCCTTTATGCCCTTGTATACGCGCGTCAGAAAACCGATGTCGTCGTCGGGCGTACCGTATGCCGGCGCGTTAAGATGAATTCCCCATTCCGAATACAGATATTTATCGATGGAATCCATCGTCTTCTCGGCGCGTTCTCCCGTCGAAACACCCGACGCGACGGCCCACGCATTCGATTCGAGATGCACTTTACCTTCTTTGTCGTTGTGCGTACCGATTCTGATGCCCTTCTTTGTTATTCCGCGGATATACCATTCACCGTCCCACAGCTGAGTTTCGCATGCATTGCGCACCCGCTCACGGATTTCCGTGTATTTTTTCACGTCGTCCGTTCTGCCGTAGAACTGCGCCAGTGCAATGAAATTGTCGAGCGCCCAGTAATGCAGAAACGACACAAGCGCGGATTCGCCGCCGCCGAGATTAAGACAGTCGTTCCAGTCTGCGCGCAGTCCCTGGCAAATGCCTGTCGCACCGACGTGTTCCGCCGAAAAATCGAGTATTTTTTTCATATGCTCGTAAACAGTGCCTTTCCCGCCGTCCGCATAACCGTATTCATGATCAATAAAATCAGTTTCGCCCGTTTCCTTGATGTATTCGCAGATCGACGGCACGAGCCAGAGCGCATCGTCGGAACAGGTGTCCTTGAGACCGTGCACAATGTCGGCAGCCTTCTGCTCCGGTTTTACCGTCGGAGAATTGAACTGAATCGAAGCCGGACGGTCCGGATCAAACACGGACGGCTCGAACAGATGCAGTCCGTATCCTGCGGACGTGAGCCCGCGGAGCAGTTCCACCAGGCGCCGGCGGCAGTTTTCCGGTGCGGAATGCGGGATGCACATTGCGTCCTGCGCCGTGTCGCGGTATCCGAGTCCGGTGCGTCCGCCTACTTCGACGAATGAAGCGAACCGCGAAAAAATCACGTTCACTTCCGACTGATAGAGATTCCACGTGTTGATCATGGTGTTCATGTCTTTGTTCGGCGTCTCTATCTGGAGTGCGTCGAGCTTGTCCTTCCAGAAAGCGGCAAGCTCCGCAAAAGCTTTGTCAACGTTGTCCGTATTGCTGAATTTTGCTTTCACTGCCGAACCGGCAGAACGGTCGCCCACACCGAGCATAAATACGACGCGGATTTCTTCGCCGCTTTTTATGGTGAACTGCTTTTCGAGCGCACCGCAGTGGTTGCCGCCGAGCTCGCGGCTGCCCGAAAGCGTGCCGTTCTCCACACCCGCAGGATTCGTTTCCGTGCGGTAGCTGCCTATGAACGCGTCGCGGAGACAGTCGTAGCTGTCGGGTTCGAAACTGGACGCAAAATAATGATACATGGAAGGGTTGTAGAAATTGTCTACCTGAATGACACCGTCCTTATAATCGGAACCGGAACAGTACATGCTCATCTGAAAGTTCTGATTGTCTATCTCAACGACGTTGAATGAAAATTCACAGTAAGAAAACACGCTGATTGAACGGTCTTTGTCGCCGGTGTTCCTTATTTTTACATCCCACAGCTCGCATGTCTCGCCGCGCGGAATGAACAAAGTCTGCTCGGCATGGATGTGAGAATAATCCGAAATATATTTCGAATACGACAGACCGTGCCGGCAGACGTACCGCGCAGAATCAAGCGGTTTTCCGACAGGCTGCCAGGAGACCGACCAGTAATCGTTCGATTCATTGTCGCGCAGATACACGTAATGTCCCGGCCGGTCGAGCGGTATGGCGTTTGCACGGAAACGGGTAATACGGTGGTTTTCCGGCGATTCGTGAAACATATATCCGCCTGCATTCTGGGAGATAACCGTACCGGTCAGCTCTGTTCCGAGATAATTCGTCCATGAAACAGGGACCGCAACATTGTCGATTACATATTCATGGGCAGCATTATCAAAATAACCATAGCGCATAACATAACCCCTTTTTTAGTTTGTATTATCAATGAACAAACCGTATACTACCATAAATCAAAAAAAAAGAAAAGGAAAAAAACATGAAAAAGGGAGTTTTCAAAAAAGGATTATATTTTGGAGATATTCAGAATACTGATACGCACACATGCAGTGCGGGAAGGGGTTGAGACTGTCCAAAAACGCTGTCGTTGGACAGTCCCGGTGCAGATGAACCGCGCTTATCCTCCCAGATACGCTTTTTTCACATCCGGATTGGCCGCAAGTTCTTCGCTTGTTCCCTCCGCAATGATTGAACCGGTATTCAGGACATATCCGCGCGAAGCAAATTCCAGCGCAACTTTCGCGTTCTGTTCTACTACCAGAATTGTCATGCTTTCCTGGTCGTTCAGACGTTTAAGCGCTCTGAACATTTCATACATGAGCTTCGGTGCGAGTCCCATACTCGGTTCGTCGAGCATTATGAATTTGCAGTCCGTCATAAGCGCCCGGCCGACCGCAAGCATCTGCTGCTCACCGCCGGAAAGAAGTTCGCTGCGCTGTTTGCGCCGCTCGTACAGCCGGGGAAACAAATCATAAATAAGGTCGTATAATTCAACGGTCCTCATTTCATGGGTCGGATCTTTGCTGCGCCCGTATTCGGCCATTTTCAGATTTTCCTCTACTGAAAGATTGCCGAATATATGCCGTCCTTCAGGCACAAGACACAGCATCTTTTTCTGAATCAGTATATGCGGCTCTGTTTTCAGGATGCTCTTTTCTTCAAAAAAAATATCCCCTTCTTTCACAACGGGCGCTTCCGGACGGGACAGGCGTGAAAGGCTCAGCAGCGTCGAAGTTTTTCCGGCACCGTTAGCTCCTATGAGCGTGACAATTTCACCCTTTTCAACATTGAAAGAGATACCGTGGAGCGCTTCAATATAACCGTATGCAACCTTAAGATTTTTTACTTCCAACAACATAGGTACCTCCTTATTAATCAATCTCACCGTTGCCCAGGTATGCTTTTATGACATTCTGGTCATTTTGTATTTCATCCGGGGTACCTCGTGCAATTTCCTTTCCGAAATTCACAACCTGGATATAATCGCAAAGGGTCATAATAACCTGCATCTGGTGTTCGATCATCCAGATTGTTAATCCGAATGTCTCGTGAATCCACCGTATGTAGGAAATCAGTTCCGAAAGATCGGACGTGCTCAATCCGGCCGCCGGTTCGTCGAGCATAAGCAGTTCGGGATTCAGACTGAGAGCACGTGCAATCTCGACACGGCGCTGCACGCCGTACGGAAGATTTCTGGGATAATCGAGCGCTTTATCAGCAAGATTGAATTTCTCAAGCAGAGCCCAGGCTTCGTCGTGTATTTTTTTCTCTTCGCTTTTGTACCGTTTCGTATTGAAAAATGCGTCCGCGACGTTGTATCCGAGCCGGTACTGCTGCGAAATACAGATATTCTCGAGCACGGTCATATCGCTCCAGAGGCGGATGTTCTGGAACGTGCGTCCTATCTGCATGGACGCTATGACGTGAGGTTTCAGACCGTTTATCCGATTCCCCTTGAACAGAATATCGCCTTCCGTCGGAACGTAAAAGCCGCTCACAAGATTGAAAACGGTCGTTTTTCCTGCGCCGTTCGGTCCGATGAGTCCCGCTATTTCACCTTTCTTCAAATCGACGTTTATGTCGGTAAGCGCCTGGAGTCCGCCGAATTTATGGGTAAGATGATTTATCGTAAGAACTGTTTCGTCGCTCATGCCTCACCTCCTGTCTGATTTTTACGCACCATGTCGGAATTTACGGGAAATAATTTTCTGAGCTTCGGAAACACCTGCGGGAGTTCGCGCGGTCCCATGATTCCTTCCGGTCTGAACTGCATTATCAGTATGAGCATAAGAGGAATGATGACCCACTTGAATATCTGTGCCGGGCGGAGCAGTTCAAGAAGAATTGTGAAGATAAACGCGGAAAGAACGGAACCGCTCAGCGAACCCATTCCGCCGAGATACACCATGACGAGCGATTCTGTCGACTTCATAATGCCGAACGACGAAGGATTAATAAAGCCGAGCATATGCGCGAACAGTCCGCCGGCGACTCCGGCAAGTCCGGAAGAGAACGTAAACGCGATAAGCTTCATTTTATTCGTGTTGACGCTCATTATCTCCGCAGAAATTTCATCGTACCGCACGGCGCTTATTCCCTGACCGAGCGTCGACTTCATAAGTCTGTGTATTGCGTAAACTGTTAACGCTGCGAAGAGCATTCCCCATATGAGAATCCACGGCAGGTCGATCACGCCGCTCATACGGCTGAGCGTCGACTTCATTCCCATAAGGCCGCGGCTTTCTCCGACGATGCCGATATTATTAAGGGACGTCGTAATAATAAAATTTGTCGCGATTGTGACGATTGCAAGATAATCGTCGCGCGTTTTAAACGACGGAATAGCGACGAGCAGGCTTACGACCATCGACGCGGCGCCGCCGAGCAGAATTACGACGGGAAACAGAAACATGGCGCTTTCGGGAGGAAGCAGAGCTTTCCCCGTAATGCTGTTTCCGGGACAAAACAGAACGAGCGACAGCACGGACGACACATACGCGCCCACCGCCATGAATCCGCCGTGTCCGCACGAAAACTCGCCCATATAGCCGTTAACAACGTTAAGGCTCGACGACATGATGACATTGATGCAGATAGTCATCAGAATTGTCTGGTAATAATTGTTAAGGATATCAAGCTGCGCCAGGATGACGACGAGAACCATTACGGCAGCAGTTATAGCCGGGACAATAAATTTTTTGCTTTTATTTTTCATAACGGTTCTCCTATATCTTCGTACTTCTTGCCACGCCGAAAAAACCTGTCGGTTTCAACGTGAGAATAACAAGCAGAATTACAAAGGAGATAAGGTCCTTGTAGCTTGAAGGAAGAAACGCTGTTACGAGAATTTCTATAATTCCCAGCATAAATCCGCCGACGAACGCACCGCGTATATCGCCGATTCCGCCGACAACGGCCGCGATGAACGCTTTCCATCCGATTATCATTCCCATGTACGGGTCCATGACGGGATACGACATGCCGAACAGAATGCCGGCGATTGCGGCGAGCGCGGAACCGAGCGCGAACGTAAACGTGATGACAGTGTTCACCGGAATGCCCATAAGGGGAATCGCAAATTTATCGTATGAAATCGCGCGCATCGCCATACCGAGCGTTGTTTTCTGAACAATAAACTGAAGAACCGCAAATACGACAAATGCGCTTATAATAACAAGCAGTTTCAGATTCGTGACCGTAACCGGTCCGAGTTTCCAAATAATTTTCGGCAGAATATCGGGGAAACGGCGGGAACTCGCGCCGAGCAGTGCGAGATTTCCGTTTTCAAGTATGAATCCTATCATGAGCGCAGTAATGACGACATATAATCTGTTCGCTCCCTTTTCACGAAGCGGACGGTACGCAACGCGCTCTATACCGACGCCGAGCAGCGCAGTGAGCGCCATCGTAATAACAAGCGTAATAACAAAAAGCGGAATACCCGTGAGCCCCGCGAAATGCGCAGTAAGTCCTGCAATGACAAAAAAAGCAATATAGCACGACGTCATGAAGATATCGCCGTGAGCGAAGTTAATAAGACGGAGAACTCCGTATACGAGACAATATCCCAGCGCAATCATAGAGTAAAAACTGCCCCACTGAAGAGCGTTAAAAATGTTCTGGACAAGATATGAAAGCATAATTATTCAGTACTCCCGGAAAGAAAAGCAGAAATGAATACGGCTGCCGCACCAGCAGGCAGCCGTACTTTTATCAGCGCGGTTACGGCTGAAGACTCTTAACAAACGTAAAGTCTCCGTTATCCGCGATTTTTACGACCACAGCATCTTTTACCGGATCTCCCTCCGGAGTAAACGACATCTTTCCGGTAACGCCTTCATAATTCTTGATTTTTCCGAGAGCGTCTTTTATTGCAGTGCGGTCCTTTTTAAGATTACCGGTGAGACCGGCATCCTGAATCGCCTTGAGCACAAGGTTTACAGCGTCGTACGTAAGAGCTCCGACATCGTCGGGAGTATATCCGTAAGCTGCCTTGTACTTGTCTATGAATTCCTTCGTTTTACCGGTAGCACCGGCCGCCGCATAGTGAGTCGTGAAATAATCGCCTATAACCGCACCTTTGCTGAGTTTTACAAGGTCGGCTGAACCCCACGAATCGGAACCCATGACGGGATTTTTCCAGCCGAGATCTTTCGCCTGCGTGGTAATAAGCGCTACGTGGTTGTAGTAATCGGGCAGATACAGAAGCTCCGCGTCCGATGCAACAATCTTCGTAAGCTGACTTGAGAAATCCTGATCTTTCTGGCCGAAACTTTCGAACACAACGACTTTACCGCCCTGCTGTCCTTCCCAAGCTTTTCTGAACAATTCTGCAAGGGTCTTGGAATAATCGTCTTCAAGATTGTAAAGAATGGCCACTTTCGTACACTTGAACTGGTCTTTTGCAAATTTTGCCGCAACGGGAGCCTGGAACGGATCCAGGAAGCAGGCGCGGAACACATACGGTCTGTCTTTCGTTACGGCGGGATTTGTTGCCCACGGAGAAATCATCGGCGTTTTCTCATCGTTGTACACCTGCCCTGCGGGAATGGCACGACCTGATCCGTCCGGTCCGATGCTCGCGAGAACTTTGTCCTGATCGATAAGTTTGTAGGCTGCCTGAATTGCAGAATCGGCTTTGAGTTCGTTGTCGACATAAATAAAATCAAGCAGGTATTTTTTGCCGCCTACTTCAAGGCCGCCTTTTGCATTGATTTCGTTTTTAATCAATTCTCCGGAGAACTTCGATCCTTCTCCGACTTTCGGTGAATCACCCGTAAGCGGGATGTTGAATCCGATTTTAATTGTCTGATCTTTCTTTGCACCGGTAAGGAAACCGGCAAGAACTGCAACTGCCAGAACGGCAATTCCGACTTTTTTTGGTGTTTTCATAAGGCGCTCCTCTTTTTACCGGGGAGCTGCAACGCTCCCCGCAGATGCTGCGGAAAAAAATCCGCAGTTGCGGCAACAGCGTTGTTGCTTATAGAAACAGTGTAGAAAAATAAAAAATAAAAATCAAGTGCCTTTCCGCACTTTTTTTGTACTATTTATTACTTTTTTGCTATTGACAAAATAAATTTAATATGTAAAAGGGCTTACTTCTATCCTTGCATCCGCGAAAGACATGCGGATTTTCCGGACAAACTGCAAAGCTTTCGGGTTGTCGCCGTGAACGCATATTGTGTCGGCTCTGACGTGAATCTCTTTTCCCGATTCGGAGCTTACGATTCCGTCCTTCACCATCCGCACCGCGCGCTTAATAACTTCGTCTTCATCTGTAATGACGGCTCCGGGTTTTGAACGTGAAACAAGCGTTCCCTCGTCGGTGTACGCGCGGTCTGCAAACACTTCGCACGCGTACCTTATTCCGAGGCGCTCTGCGGCACTCTGCATGCAGCTTCCCGACAGGACGACCAGAATGAGCCTTTTGTCCACGGATGCAACGCCGCGGCATACGGCTTCCGCCAGCGCGGTGTCGTCGGCGGCCATATTGTACAGCGCGCCGTGGGGCTTCACGTGATGAAGTTCTGCACCCGCAGCGCGGGCAAACGCCGCAAGCGCTCCCGTCTGATACACGATGTACGCTTCCGCTTCCGCAGGCGTAATTTTCATGACGCGGCGGCCGAATCCCAGAAGATCGGGAAGTCCGGGATGCGCGCCGAGAGACACGCCGTTCTTCACCGCCTCGCGCACCGTTTTGTTCATGACAACTGGATCGCCGGCGTGAAATCCACACGCAATGTTCGCCGACGTGATGAACGGCAGCACTTCCGAATCCATGCCGATCGTATACGCGCCGAAACTTTCACCAAGATCACAGTTCAAATCAATCCGAGTCATACACTCCCCCTATGAAATTAAATCCGCGTCGGGAATGTCGGTAATAAGCATATGCCCGGGCGAATGAGTAATACAGAACGACGGTTTTGAATTCATGACGACTGACTGCGGCGTTACTCCGCAGCACCAGAACACCGGAACCTCTCCGTCCTTTATGGTGACGGCATCCCCGAAATCAGGATGGCCGATGTCTTTTATGCCGATGACTGACGGATCGCCTATGTGGACCGGAGAGCCGTGAACGCGCGGCATTGCGGCGGTGACTGTTACAGCGCGCACAATCCGGTCGTACGGAATCGGACGCATGCTCACGACCATTTTCCCGCTGAACACGCCGGCAGGTACCGTGTCAATGTTCGTCACGTACATCGGCACGTTGCAGTTTTCGGAAATGTTGCGCACGTCGATTCCGGCAGCGATAAGCAGCGACTCAAATGAAAAACTGCAGCCGATAATAAAACTCACCAGATCGCTGCGCCAGAACTCCGCGACGTCGGTATATTCCCCTCTGAGCGCACCGTTGTCCCATACGCGGTACATCGGAATGTCCGCAGTTATGTCGGCACCCGCAGCGCTCGTCCTGAGCAGCCTGCTTCCCGTATCCGACACTTCAAGCAGCGGACACGATTTCGGATTGCGCTGGGTAAAAAGCAGAAAGTCATACGCATATTCTTTCGGCAGCACGCAGAGATTCGCCTGCGCATATCCGTCGCACATCCCGGACGTCTGCGAAGTGATTTTTCCTTCGCGGATAAGCCGCCGTACATCCTGCGGAGAGGACTGCGCATATCTGTTTTTATTAATCAGTTTCCTTTCCATAACGAACTCCTATAAAAAGTCAAACGGAGTTTGCGGCTCTATTTTCACAAATCAGTCACAACTTCGTCAAGCATGGCAAGCAGCATCTCCTGTCCGCGCAGCGCTTCAGCTGCTTCTTCCTGCGTGACAAACGCAAACGTCACTTTAGTTCCGGGTGCTGCCTGCGCAATGAACGGCATATCGGCGGAGATTACGACCGCAATCTTGGCATAACCGCCGGTCGTCTGCCTGTCCGCCGTCATAATAACGGGATCTCCCGACGACGTAATCTGAACTGCACCTGCCGGTACACTGTCGGAAATAATGTCTGTTCCGCCGGGACAGACAAGCTGCGGACCTGAAAGCCGGCATCCCATACGGTCCGAGTCTGCGGTTACGGTGAATACGGAACTGCAGAACGTTTTTACGGCGTCTTCAGGGAACATGCCTTTTTGCGGACCGGGCAGTACACGGAGTTGCAGAGGAGTGTCGTAGCACCGCCGAACCGTACTGAGCCTTGTTAAAAGCGCGGCAGGCGAATACTGATTTTCTTCCGAAAACTTTCCGAGCGAGGCCTCGTCCGCGTACGGTCTTCCTGAAAATTCCTGCGCGATGCAGCCGAGAGCGAGCTCGTCGCCTTCCTTCAGGCTTCGTCCGTAGTATCCGCCGAGTCCGCACTTGCTGTTCGTCGAACTGCTGCCGAGTATTTCAGGGACAAGTATTCCGCCGGTAAACGCAATGTAGCTGCGCACTCCCGCTGAAACAAAACCTGTCTGCAGAATACTGCCTTCCTCCGCATGTATGCGTGCGTTCATGGGAACGGCTCGCCCTTCGAGCAGCGCTTTTACAGGCGCACCTGTAATGACAAAATCGGCAGGCAGCGTAAAACACAGTTCCGGTCCGGCAAGAGTCGTCTCAAGCACGGCCGTTCCGGGAACGTTTCCCGCAATCATATTCGCGGCAGCATACGAAATACGGTCCATTGCGCCTGACACGCCGACTCCGTCTTTCTGGAATCCCGGCCGGCCTGCGTCCTGTACGGTCGTCATCATGCCGCCGGAAATCACTTTGATTCCCGACTGAACCGGTCTGCGCCTGCCGTTCGCGGGCAGTACGGACGCCTGTGTAAAGTTCGTTTCGGCCTCGTACTGTTCGAATTCCTTTTTAGTAATCGGTTCGAATTTGATTTTGTCGCCCGCTTTAAAAAGAATCTGAGGATTCCGGTCCGGATCGAACACTTTCACGGGCGTACGTCCGATTATCTGCCAGCCGCCGGGAGAATCGACCGGATATATTCCCGTCTGTTCACCGCCGATTGCAACGCTTCCCGCAGGAATTTTTGTCCGGGGAATTTTTAACCGCGGTGTATTGAGGCGCTTGTCCATACCGCCGAGGTACGCGAACCCCGGAAGAAAACCGAGCATGTAGATAAGATACGGCTTACCGCTGTGCAGCTTTACGATTTCATCCGCCGTCAGGTGCGTATGTTCCGCGACGTTCCGCATATCGGGGGCAAAATCACTTTCGTAACAGACAGGGATACGGTGCAGATACGGTTCCCTGACAACCGCTTTCTCATCGCAGTGTTCTCCTGCACGCGTCAGTCTGCCGGTAACTTCCCTCACCGGCAGAACAAGCGGATCGAAATACACCGTAACGGAACAATACGCCGGAACTATTTCGAAGAGTCCCGATCTGCATTCCTCCGTCCGGGAAAGAAGGGCGCAGAATGAACGGATTCTGCCGTTGGTTTCTTCATCTATGGTATTCCCGAACTGAAGCAGAACGGCATTCTGTCCCGCTTCAATAATTTCGAAACACTGCCGGCTCATAAAATCCCTTTTCAAGCACCGCCTTGAACCACGTTTCCGACGAATAATTCAGCGCGTATTCAACGGTCGACCGCATGAGAGCGACAATCTGTTTTTCTATCTCTACGCTGAATCCGTCTATTGCAGGAAGAAGCGAACCCGTCATGTCGACCATTCCGCTCAGGCAGCATTCTCTGAGAACCATTTCCTCAGTTTCGGCATCGTGCATGATCGCGATATTCTTGAGAATGAACGCGAGAGCTGCAATCACGGCATATACACCCCAGTCCGAAACTGTGGCGGTAACAAGAAAGTCCGCTTTCGTGGCCGCGGTGATTCCCGTATTGCATCCGCATTTGCAGCCGGTGAACGTTCCTTTCCCGCCGGTATACGGAATAAACTGCCGTATGTGCGGTTCAATCGTTCCCATGCCGATTTCATTGCCGAGATCGCCTACTGCAAATGCCGGAACGCCGAGTTTCTGCATACCTGAAAACAGATTGTCCTGCTTCGCTTCTATTCCGGTCATATTCACGCCGACGGCATTGTGATATTCACCGCTTATATTTGCACCGGCCGTTTCAGTCGAAAACACCGCTGCCGGTCTTGCGCCCGCAAGAAGCTTATTAATCTGAGCGTCGGCCTCCGCCTGGTCGACGGAAATAACCGTATACGCAAACGACAGCGGCAGACCGCGCGCCGTTTCAATGTCGTCGTATACGTGAAGACCGAGCAGAGGCGCGCAGTTGAGCACGGCAGGTTTATTTTTTTCGGGGATGACCATTACAGGGGTAACGCCGAATGCCTGTATGAGAGCGCGTACAAACAGCAGAGCGCCCGTAATCCCGTCCGTTTCCGGCTGCAGATGCGGCCGAAGAATAAATCCCGTCATTACATACACAATCGTATCGGATGGTTTGCCGTCGAGCAGTTCATACAGTTTTTTTGCCGCATGCATGGCAACCGGCCCGCCTGCATAATTGCGCGAAGCAGGATACAGGACGCGGCAGACTCCGTATCCGCGCGGGTCAAGATTCATGAGCTGGTCGAGATTTTCACCGACGTTGTATTCAGAGAGTTCCCGTTCCGTCATAGGCCGCCTCCTACAGAATGTCAGGAGTGAAACCTGTCTCTGCAATAAAGTCGTCGACTGCCGCTTTCTGCAGCCGGTGGAGCAATTCAGGAGCTTTTCCGCCGACTTTTCTGCCGTCGACTTCGCTGACGGGCACACCGAGCGTGCCGGCGCTCGTTATCATCACTTCGTCAGCAGCAAAAACTTCATCGAGCGTGAACTCTCTTTCGCAGGACGACACGCCGATCCGTCTGCATATTTCAAGGTAATGCCTGCGCGTCGTTCCGGGAAGGATAAGATTGTCGAGAGGAGGCGTAATGAACGTTCCGTCTTTGAGTATATTCACGTTGCTGTGCGCGCATTCGGTAACGCGGTTTCCCCGGTGAAATATCACTTCATTGCATCCCGATTCCTTAGCCCGCTGTGCCGCAAGAACGCTCGGCAGCAGATTGAGCGTCTTTATGTTGCAGTGCAGAAAACGCGTGTCTTCGACCGTAATCACTTTATACGGTTTACGGAGGTCGGTAAGGGAAGATTCAACGATGTAAATCAACAAATTGGGCTTGCAGTCGGGAAATGCGTGATTGCGCATCGACGTTCCGCGGTCCGCCTGCCAGTAGACAAACACAATTCCGCTTGAGTCCATGAGGTCGATGCACTTCTGCAGCTCCGCGCGAAGTTCCGTCTTTGAAAGGGTAAACGGAATTTCCACCGCCTTGAGACTGTTATAAAAACGATCTATATGAAAATCAGGTTCGAAAATAACACGGTTTGCCGCATACGTCGCGTCGTACACACCGTCTCCGAAATATACTGCGCGGTCCATCATCGGAATGCTCATATTCTCGATAAGGTCCGTTTTTCCGTTAAAATACCCTACGTTCTTCACAAAAACCTCCAGATAGCATATCTTTATCGAAGCCCCCGCTGAAGTTCTCAGAGAGGGTGCTGTTTGCCGGAGGAGACAATACCTTCCTCTTCCGGACGGCATCGTCTATCGTTCTCATACGGTAAAAAAAACAGAGAAAAATGTCAATAGAAACAGGCCTGTTGACAGGGGAAACGCAGTATGAAAAGCCTGAAAATTGAATATATCTTTGTGAGTATCAATCCCTGCCGGCGGGTAATGCAAAACCGGTAGTGAATTGAGTACGCCCGCAGCACTGTATAGGGACACACATGTGAACGGTTTGTTCCTGCATTCCTGCACTGTGCCGGAGCTGTAACAAACAGAGATACGTATACGTTTCCGTGCCCGGTTTCACACACGATGAACCGCAGATTATACAGCCGTCCCGGTTTCTCTTTTTATGACACTTTTTTAGATTTCCCATAACCTGTAGAGATCAAGCCGGCGGGCTTTCAGAATCCTGTACTGATTTCTGTAGTCATCGACCTTTGCTACGTCCAGATCGTAATACAGTATCGCTTCCTTTTCATCGAGCTGAGCAAGAACTTTACCGGACGGATCGACGACGATCGAATGGCCCCATGCAACATACGACGCTTTTTCATCACGCGCAGGGCCACAGCCGATCATGTACACCTGATTATCTGCCGCCCGCGTCCGGAACATCAGTTCCCACCAGTTCGGACCGCTCGTCATATTAAAGGCTGCCGGAACAATTATGAACTGTGCGCCTTTGTCAACCATCAGTCTGCTCAATTCCGGAAACCGGATATCAAAGCAGATCATCAAACCTGCTGTTCCGTATTCAGTATCAAATGTGGTCACTGCATTTCCCGCTGTCAGTGTTTCGCTTTCGTGAAACTGAACCGTCGGCAGATCACAGTCAAAAAGATGCATTTTCCGGTGCCTGGCGATCGGTTTTCCGTTCCGGTCAAAGACGTAGCAGGTATTATAAATCTTCCCTCCGTCTTCTTCCGGCATCGACCCGGCAACAAGATATATCCCCAGCTCCTTTGCCGCTGCACTCAAAAGCTGCCAGTTTTTTCCACCAGTCTTTTGTGCATACACCGGGAAGTTTGAAGTTTTGTACGGACAGCTGAACATTTCAGGAAGGACGACAAAGTCTGCACCGTTCTCTGCAGCCTCCCTGCATTTGCCAAGTGCAACTGCCATGTTTTCGTCATTACCGGTTCTGCACTTCATCTGAACAAGCGCAACATTCATCTCTGTATTCATGTCTGTACTATATCAGGGCTTACCTGCAGGGAATAGTCCGAATGATTCAAATATACAATTTACCTGCTTCTCAAAATATCATAAATTCTGATTTCTTCTTCTTTTGTCAGAATCTTCCAGCAGTTTGCAGGACTTCCCGACGCAAGAGAATCGGTCGCCATTTTATCTTCCATAGCGGCAAATTTTTCAAGGTCAAGACCGTATTCGCGCAGAGTCGGAACTTTCAATTCCTTTGTAAGAGATTCAAGAGCTCCGAGGAATTTTTCCGCACCGGTCTTCGGCCCGTCGCTTTCGTCTGAAACACCGATTTCAATTCCGAGACGCGCAAACCGTTCGTAACAGCCTTCAAGCACCGGACGAAGACACTCGACAATAAGCATTGCGTTTGAAATTCCGTGCGGAACGTGGAATACAGCGCCTATCGGACGACTCATGCCGTGCACAATCGTTGTAGGCGACGTGTTGATTGCGACTCCCGCTTCATATGCCGCCAAAGACATATTTTCGCGTGCTTCTTTGTTTGCTCCGTCTTTCGCAGCAATCGGGAGATATTTAAAAATTCGTTTCACGGCATCAAGACAGAACATATCCGTAACGGGATTCGCTTTGCGGCACGTATAGCTTTCGACAGCGTGTGCCAGCGCATCCATCCCGGTGTTCACCGTAATTGAAGCAGGCGCGCTGATTGTGTAGGTGTAATCAACGACTGCGATTTTCGGCAGAAGCGCATCACCTTTCAACAAAAGCTTTGAGTTCGTAGGAGTATCCGTATACACAAAATATCTTGTAACTTCAGAACCTGTTCCCGCCGTTGTCGGAATAAGAACAAGCGGTGCAAAATCACCTTTCATTTCTTTTCCGAAATAATCGATTAATTTACCGGGAAGAACGGCCATAGCGGCAACGGCTTTTGCCGTATCAAGCGGCGTTCCGCCGCCCAAACCGATGATAAAGTCACACTTTTCTTCCTTAAAGATTTTTACACCGGCATAAATCATCAAATCATCCGGTTCGCCCGGCAAATCATTGTATACGACAGAATCTATGCCGAGACCTTTAAGCACGCTCTGAACCTGACCGGCAAGTCCGGTTTTTGTGATGATTTTTCCCGTTACAATCAGCGCTTTCGTTCCGAACGCCTTAAGATACGGAGCTGCCTGCTCAAGAGCGCCTTCTCCGACAATCGTACGCGGCGCAGTAGTAAAATTAAACATAGAAACCTCCTTACAAGTCCGAACGCCCTAGATGTATTTCTTATCTACAATCGAGAGAACTTCATCAAGTTTCGCAAGTTCTTCGTCAAGTTGCGCTTCCGTGATGATAAGCGGCGGTGCAACAATGATGACATTTTCGTGCGTATATGTAAAGAAGCCGCGGTTCTTAAGCTCTTTTACGACTGTGCCCATGATTCCTTTCGGATCCTGTCCCCACGGAACGAGCGGTTCGCGCGTCGCACGGTCTTTTACAAGCTCAACGCCGCTGAACAATCCGATGTAGCGGACGTCACCGACCGACGGATGCTTTGTCTTCAAATCTTCCAGAAGTTTTCCGAGGTGTTTCCCGACTTTCTGAACATGCCCTTCAATGTCGTTCTTAAGATAGAATTCCTGGCAGGCTACGCCGGCCGCGCATGCAAGCGGATGACCGGAATATGTTAATCCGCAGCTTAAGAATTTGTCGTCAAAGAAATGGGCAATTTCGTTTTTAACAATACAGCCGCCGAGCGGAATATAGCCTGAGTTTACGCCTTTTGCAAAGGAAATGATATCCGGCGTTACGTCGAAGTTCATGTAGGCAAACATTTTTCCCGTCCGGTACCAGCCGGACATTACTTCATCGCAGATCATCATGATGCCGAATTCGTCGCAGATTTTGCGGACGCCTTTGAGGTAATTCTTCGGATAAATGATGATTCCGTTTGAACCGATGACCGTTTCAAGGATGATTGCGGCGATTCTGTCGCCGCCTTCAAAAATCACCTGCTCGCGTAGCTTTTCAACGTAGTATTCGCATTCTTCATCTTCCGAAGCGAACCTGATTTTTTCCTGATACGAATACGGGCCGCGGAAATGAATGAATCCCGGAATCGCCGGTTCCAGAGCGAAGTGCCGCGGTTCACCTGTCAGGTTTCCCGCGCCGAACGTCGAGCCGTGATACGAGCGGTACTGGCTCATCACCTTAAAACGGCCTGTGTACATTCTGGCTATCTTGATTGCATTTTCATTGGCGTCCGCACCGCCGTTTGTGAAGAAGATTTTCCCGAAACAGTCGGGAAGACGGTCGATAATCGATTTTGCAAGCTCTGCGCGGGCTTCAACGCCCCATGAACCCTGAACGTATGCGAATTTGTCAAGCTGCGCTTTAATCGCTTCGGCCATTTCCTTATTTGCATACCCGACATTTACGTTCACCTGCTCGGAAGACATATCCGCATAGCGTTTGCCTTCAGTGTCGTAAATGTAAATTCCTTCTGCATGGTCGACGACAGTCGGATTAAGTCCGCCCTGTTTGCTCCATCCGAGCAGAACATTTGATGTCTGCACTTCAGCTATTTCTTTTGGTGTCATACTGTAATTTTCCTCCGTATTGGTGGCCGGGTCCGTCTTTTTCCGCCTCGTTTCCATCAATCATATGATAGCATCAAGTCTACAATAATCGTGTGCCGTGTACATTGTCATTTTCACCAAATTTTTATAAAATTGTTTGTATAAAACAACCAAAACAGAGAGGTAAAGATGTCCCTTTCAGTAGAATCCGTTTACCATATCATTAAAAACAAATACAAGCTCACGCTCATAGCCGGAAAAAAAGGATTAAACAGGGCGATAAGCTGGATTTACTACACGGAAGACTCTTCAACCATAGAATATATCAGAGGAGGAGAACTCGCCATTACGCTCGGCGTCAACTTCGAACGTCAGCAGGACAACAAAGGCGATGAATCGGAAAATCTCACGCAGTTTTTAAAAACCTTCATCGACAATTTTGAAAAGCACAGCGCATCGGGATTTATAATCAACACGGGGAAATATATACATGAAATTCCTCAAAAGATTATCGATTTGTGCGATGAACTTTCCTTCCCGCTTTTTACAATGCCGTGGGAAATCCATACAATCGATGTCATGCAGGAAGTGGGCAACATGCTGGCAACGGACAGGCAGAATGCTTTTTCAGTTGAAAATTTCTTCTATACCGCAATCTTTACCCCGGGAAGCCTGGATCCGAATCAGATTTTAAACACACCGTTCCATGATGCGAAGGAATTTGCGGTGGTGCTTCTGGAAATTGAAATGGGGCGCTTTAATAACGACATTGAACAGATAAAACGCTACGTAACTTTTTCCTTCAATCCGAAACTGAGTCTGCCGGTAAACAGCTATGCGGGTTTCGTACACAATCAGAAAGTAATTTATATTTTAAAAGAAAATTTTGAAAAATCGGCGTATGAAATAGCACGTATAGCCGCTAACGATAAATATTTTTACGGAAAAAAGACGTCGCTTTCGGACAGCTGCAAAAATCAGCAGGAACTGCCGGACATGTACAATCATGCGCTTTACGCGATGGAACTGACCGATTCGGTTAATTCGGTCGGCAGATACGATTCGCTTGGTTTTTTCAAGATTTTAGTCGAAGTTAAAAACAGAAAGGTTCTGGAACAGATGTATGAAGATACGCTGGGAAAATTGAATGTGTTTGCGGAAGACAAACGCGCCGACTACCTGAAAACGCTGGAACTTTATTTAAAGTACGGGGGAAACATCCAGAAGATTTCCGATGAAAACGCAAACCACCGGAACACTGTCGTCTACCGGATTCGTAAAATTGAAGAAACGCTGGGAACGGACCTTTCCGACGGCGACACCCGCAGTCTCGTTCAAACGGCGCTGTACATAAAAAAATTCCTGAACAGGAAATTGTAAATACCCGCAGTCCCGTCAAACTACAATATTAAAACCGGAAAAGGATGCAGCTCCCTGTCTGCAATTATGAATCTCTTTTCCGGTCATAATAATTTCTTCTGTATTTACCTGTTATTTGGTTTTGTCGATTTCGAGAATCGTATGAAGCAGAACGTTTGCACCCTTCCAGCAGTTCTCAACCGGCGTAAACTCGAGTTCACAATGGCTGTGCCCGCCGATGCTCGGAACAAAAATCATCGTCGTCGGAATAATCTCGCACAGATACTGCGCGTCGTGCCCCGGGCCGGAATACATGCGCATGCTGCTGTATCCGAGTTCCTTCGCAGCCTTTTCGACGTCGTCGATATATTCCGGATAATATTTTACCGTTTTGCGCGACCACGCTTCCTCGTAACTCACTTCGCAGCGTTCGATTTCCTTCGGCATTTTTTTAATAATGTCGAGGCACTGCTTCAGAACTTCAGGATCCTGATGGCGCGCGTCGAGCGTGAACTTTACTTCATCGGGAATGATTGTGTGGATGTTCGGGTGGCAGCTGATTTTTCCCGTCGTATACACAAGTTTCGAGTCGAGTTTGTCGAATTCCGTATGCAGATACAGCAGCGCTTTTGCCGCCGCGAAAAGCGCATCCTTGCGGAGTTTCATCGGGAACGTGCCGGCATGGTCGGCCTGCCCCTTGAACGTAAACTCGTAATTAATCATGCCGCAGACGCCTTCGACGACTCCGATGTCCTTTTTCGCATTCTCCAGAACAGGTCCCTGTTCAATGTGCAGCTCAAGAAGTCCGGTCGTCTTTTTCGGATCGATGCGGTTCGCCTCGGAGCCTTTGAACCCCGATTCCTCGAGCGCCTGTCCGAATGTGTATCCCGGTATGTCCTTTGCCTCTGTCGCAAGCATTTTCGCCTTATCGAATTTTCCGCAGATAATGCCGGAGCACATCATCGCAGGTTCGAAGCGCGCACCTTCCTCGTTCGTCCAGACGACGACAGTGACAGGATGTTTATGCGGGATCTTTTCAGTAACGATTGTCTCGACCGCTTCCATGGCGGTCATAACGCCCAGTATGCCGTCGTAATTCCCGCCCTGCCTGACGGAATCGCAGTGACTTCCCGCCATAATGGCGCCGACGTCGGGATCAGTTCCGGGCAGCGTGCAGTACATGTTCGCGACATCGTCGGTTTTTACGGTAAGCCCCAGCTTTTCCATACGGCGCTTTATTTCATTGCGCGCCATAACGGCTTCCGGCGAAAGCGAAAAACGCGTTATTCCTCCGTGCCCCGTATCGCCGAAACGGCTGAACGTCCTGATTTTGTCTTCCATTCTTTCCATACTGCAAGTTACCATAATTTTACCTCCGTAAAACCAATTATTAAAATCAGTCATCGTCTGATGGCATAGTTCACTTTTTATTTTTTACCCGCGCTCCCGGCACAATCGCACCGACGGGACACACGAGCGTGCAGAGCTGGCATCCGACGCATTTCTTCGCATTCATCACCGGATGCGAGTCCGGCTCGCTTCTTATCGACAGCGCCTGATGTCCGCCGTCGAAACACGAAACGACGCACCGGCCGCAGCCTACGCACACGTCGTGCAGGAATTTCGGATAGCAGGTACTGCCGCGGTCCAGTCTGTCCGCCGCGACAATCTTCGGAAGAGCCCTGCCGATTATCTGCGTGACGCCGGTGTACTTGTTTTTTGCGAGATACCGCTTCATACCGTCTATCATGTCGTAAATGATTCCGTATCCGTACTGCATGACAGCCGTCGTTATCTGAATCGTTCCGCACCCGAGCGCCATAAATTCGGCGGCATCCTGCCACGTTTCTATTCCGCCCATACCGCTTACCGGCACGCCGGCCATTTCGCTGTTTTGTTTTATATCGTTAATAAATCTGAGCGCTATAGGTTTTACCGCTTTCCCCGAATAGCCGCCGACGCTTGTCAAGCCTGAAACGTCGGGACTTGAAGCAAACGACCGCAGATTAACATTCATAATCGATTTTATAGTATTGATGGCCGCAATCCCGTCGGCGCCTGCCCGTACGGCAGCGAGTGCAGGCACTTCAATATGTCCGAGATTCGGCGTCATCTTTGCAAGAACCGGAAGTTTCGAGCTTCGTTTCACCGCGCGCGTATATTCCTCTACCAGTTCGGGAGACTGTCCGACGTCGCTGCCGAGTCCGGACGCTGCCATGTGCGGACAGGAAAAATTACATTCGATGATATCAGCGCCGGCTTCTTCCACTTTACGTGCAAGAAGCTCCCATTCTTCGACAGTCTGTCCCATGATGCTCGCAATCAGTATTTTCGACGGATAATTCTTCTTGAGACGTCTGATGCACGCGAGGTTTTCCTCAAGCGTATGATCGCTTATCTGCTCAATATTCTTGAGTCCGACGAACGCATCGGCCTGTTTACGCATCGTGCTGAACCGCGGAGAGACCTCGTCGGGAACGAACGTACCTATCGTCTTAAATGCGGCTCCAGCCCAGCCCGCATCGAACGCTTTGGCAAGCATGTCGTAATCGCTTGCAACGACTGAAGACGAAAGGAAAAACGGATTCTCGCAGCGGACGCCGCAGAAAGTCACTTCAAGCGAAACGCCGTCCGCCGGTTCACTCGTTCCGTTTTCCAAAACTGAATCGTCGTCCCTCATATTTTTTAGTACACCCATAATGTCGTAAATGGGAACGGCGCTGTCTATCTTCGCCTTTGTACACGCTTTCATGCAGTCAAAAGAGGTGCACACGGCGCAGGCAGTGTTGTCCACTGTCTGCGCATGTGCACCCGCCGCATTATCAAAACGGAGGGAGGTGACAACTTTCGCGCAGTCGATATTTTTTTTACATGCCGTCGTACACGGGATGTTTTTACATAATAAACAGGAGGAAACTGCTTCTCTTAGAAAGACCGACGCATATTTATTATCAACCATAATTAACCTCCGCAATGATTTATTTTTTAAATAATTATTCTAATTTACAGACGCCTTCGCGCACTTGATGAATCTGCCGTCGCCCGGCGTGCCGACATACTCTCCGTCTTTGTATACAAGTTTCCCTCGGACGAATGTCTTAACAGGATATCCGTGGACCGTCTTTCCCTCCCAGATAGTGTTATCGTAATCGGAATGCATATTCCTGACCGAAATGGTAAACGTTTTCTGAGGATCGTAGATTACAACGTCCGCATCCTTTCCGACTGCGAGAGAACCTTTATCGGTGCAGCCGAAAATACGCGCGGGATTCGTCGAACACAGTTCGACGGCGCGGCTGTAACTGATTTTTCCGTCAGTCGCAGCTCCGAGCATGTACGGATACAGATTTTCGACACCGGCACATCCGTTCGGAACTTTTGTAAAATCGTTGATGCCCCAGTCCTTTTCTTTCTGCTGGAACGGACAGTGATCGGTTGCGACAGTGTCTATTCCGCCCGTCTTTATCGCAAGCCACAATGCATCGAGACTTTCCTGCCCTTTCATAGGCGGAGAACAGATGAAGTTGCGTCCGTCGGGACGTTTGTACACGTCGCACGTAAACTCAAGGTACTGCGGACACGTCTCGATGAAAATCTTCGCACCTTCCGTCTTCGCTTTAACCGCCGCTTCAAGTCCTTCCTTGTCCGACATGTGCACGATGTACAGCGGTGCGTCGGAATTCACTGCCCAGTGCACGGCGCGTTTGTCCGCTTCCGCAGCGACGAATTCCGGACGGCTCATGTAGTGATACCAGGCCGACGTTTTACCTTCCTTCAGGTACTGCGAAACCCGCAGGTCTATAAGATCCGGATTTTCAGCATGAAGATTCGTTATAGCCCCGACTTCCTTCGCTTTCAGAAGAATGCGCACGAACGTGCCGTCGTCGACCATCATGTTCTCTTTCTTGTACACGAAGAAGCATTTGAAGCTCGTTATGCCGTAGTCGACGGCGCTTTCAAATTCATCGAGAATCGAGCCGCCGTTCAAATCGGTTATACAGCAGTGGAATGCAAAATCGCAGCACGCTTCCTTCTCCGCCATTTCGCGGCGCGCCGAGACTGTCTCTACAATGCCGTGCCCTTTGCGCTGCATCGGATAATCGAACACCGTCGTTACACCGCCGCAGACCGCCGCGCGTGTACCCGCACCGTATCCGTCGGCGGAAATGGTACCGCCGAACGGCATAGCCAGATGCGTATGAGCGTCTATCGCTCCTGGAAGCACCAGTTTTCCCGATGCGTCCGCAACTTCCGCTTTACTGTCCTTCAGGTCAGAGCCGATATCGGAAACTTTTCCGTTTGTAATACCGACATCGGCTTTGAACATTTCTTTGGCAGTAACGACAGTTCCGTTTTTAATAATCAGATCCATGGTTCGCCTCCGAAAATAATTATTTTGCGTACTTATACACGAGTACCAGACCGGAGCGCTGATATACCTGTGCAACTTCGACCAGATCCATACCGCCGGCATTGGCTGCAATCAGATTAGACACCCAGGTGACGCCGAAATCGACCTGACCGCTGTATACGGCTGTCGTTTCGGAAATATCGCCTCCGCCCGGAACAATCTTTACGTCGAGACCGACATCCTTGTAATATCCCTTGTCGAGCGCAACGTAATATCCCATAAACTGCGCCTGGGGAAGCCATTTGAGCTGGATCGAAACGGAAGATTTTTCCGGTTTTCCGAATTTACCGGCTGCGGCATCGGCAAGATACGAAGCGTCCATGACGTTGTCGAGCGTAAACGTCGAAAGTTTCTGGCTCGCTGCGGAATCGCTGAGTTTTATGTATTTCTTTGCAAGATCAAGCGTCTGCTGCATAGCGGCTGTGTCCATATTGCCGTAATTGGTTACAGTACTTCCTTTCGTGTCAGTTTCGACAAGTTTCTTTACTTCGCCCGCCATATACGACTGGTGCTCGCTTGAAACGGACGAACCGTATTTGTACACGATTTGAGCGGCTTCATCAGGATGTTCGCAGGCGTACTTCCATCCCTTCACGGACGCGGCAAGGAACGCCTTTACCGTGTTCGGATTTGCTTTTGCAAACGCACGGTTGCTGAAAATGTTGTCCTCGAGCATTGCGACGCCTTCATCGTTCATGTCGATTGTCCCGACCGTGTCGCCGTATTTATAGCCGCCCTCGTAACTGTTTTTAACAAGCCCAAGTTCGTTGTACGTCATTGCGGAAGCAAGCCAGATTGAACTGTCGTCGAAACCGTCCATATCGAACGCCTGGCTCAGGAATTTCTGATCCTGTCCGTACTTCGAAAGAAGCGCCAGAATCTCGTATTCGTTGCCGAGACCCCAGTTGCCTACTTTTCCGGCGGCGGCGGACGTTTTAATAATCGTCTCGGACGGCGTTCCTTTCGCAAAATTCGGACCGCCTGCAGAAGAAGCTGCCGCGGAACTTTCGGCCTTTTTCGTGCAGCCGTTCAACGCAAGACCTGCAGCAACAGCGCATGCAGCCAGAATGACAGATTTTTTCCGTACATCACTTTTTCTTTCCATAACATTACCTCCAGAAAAGAAATCTCTATTTAATACCTCTGCCCTTGAGCAGAATATTTTCAACTATTAATAAAACCGCATACATAACGACGCCTATCAGACAGGCAGTAACGATGTACGCCCATGCAGTCGAGTACTGCGCAAGAACGATGCTTTCGCGTATCTGACGTCCCACGCCGATGATATATTCCGCGAAATATTCGCTTACCATCGCGCTGATGACGCATCCCGGCACGCTTATGCGCAGCGCAGTAAATATATACGGCACGCAGTTCGGAAGGCGGAGCTTGAAAAACACCGTCCACCTGCCGGCCGCATACGATTTCATCAGATCGAGGCTGAACGGCTTCAACTCCGTAAATCCGCGGTACGCATTTATTCCCATGCTTACCGTACAGGTAATCATGACGACGAGTATTTTGGCGAACATGCTGCGCACGTTCGGATCGGAACTGAAATCCTTCGTGAGGTTCGTGAAGATAGGCGCAATGGCGATAATCGGAATCGCGTTAAATGCAGTCGCAATTGTCAATCCGCCTGCGCCCCAGTGCGGCGACATTGCCGCGACCATCGCGAGAATAAAACCGAGCAGCGAACCGAAAAGCAGTCCCGCAAGCGCGACGAATACCGTGGCCTGTACATTGGTCATAATAACGCCGATGTTATCGCCTATAATGCTGCTTATGCGCGAAGGCAGCGGCAGCGTAAACGTGTCAGTTCCGAGCAGATGATGGAGTATCTGCGTCTGCCAGAGAACGACGAGGATTATGCCGAACACGACGGGATATACGACTGTGCTCACAGCTTCTTTTTTAATAATATGCTTTTTCATTCGTTGCCTCCGGTCTTTTGAACCGCAATCTTTCTTCCGGGCGTCACGACCTTTTCGAGCAGGACCATAAGATAGTAGCTGAGTATGCCGACAAACGCGCTGAAGAACACAATCTGCCAGAAAACGTAGATGCTCATCGCGTGTTTAAGCGACTGCGAGAGCATGCACCCGAGTCCTCCGCCACCCTGAAGCGTGTCCACGAGAATTGAAGCGGTGACGGCCATCGGTGCGGAAATCTTCAACCCCGTGAACAGGTACGGGATGCTCGAGGGAATCATCATTTTGATGTAAACCTCCGGCGTTGTCGCGGCGTACGAATGGAACAGTTCGAATTTTTCCTCCTCTATCGATTTGAATCCTGCAAGCGTATTCACCGCCACGGGATAAAAAGTAAGTATCGCGGCAATAATAATGCGGCTCTTGTCGATATCGTGCGACATTGCAAGAACGATAGGCGCCATGCCGAGAATAGGAATCATCTGGATGAGCATGAGATACGGGAACACGATTTTTTCCACCGCAACGAACAGCCGCATGAACAGCGCAAGCAGATAACCGACGGCGGTACCTATGATAAAACCGATTGCCGCGCGTCCGAGCGTGATGCCCGCGTTGATAATGACTACCTGAGCGGCAGTCTGCGTCGCGGTCACTTTTTTGAAGCTGAACACGGACGCAAGAATCTGATACAGATGCGGCAAAACGTTTTCCGGCGTACGCTTCGTAAATCCCACGATCGTCGCGCCCGCTTCCCAGATAATAATGAGACCGAGAACCCACACAAGCGTAACCGTGCGAGGACTCTGCGCAATTCTTTTCCACACTGATTTTTCTTTCGCCGGTGCCATGTTTACACCCCCACGAAACCGCTGCGGACATTCGCAACAAGCTCCGTAAATTCCACCGTGTTCTTCATGCTCAGCGTTCTGGGACGGGGAATCGTGATATTAACGACGGAAGTGACGCGGCCCGGATGAGGTGAAAAAACGACGACGCGGTCGCTGAGAAACACCGCTTCCTGAATATTGTGCGTGACGAAAACGACAGTCTTATTCGTCTGCTGCCAGATGTGCAGCAGATCTTCGTGCAGCTTTTCTTTTGTGAATTCGTCGAGTGCGGAAAACGGTTCGTCCATGAGAAGAATTCTCGGATCGATTGCAAGCGCACGGGCAATGCCCACTCGCTGCTGCATACCGCCGCTGAGTTCGCGCGGATAATGATGGCCGAATTCCTGCAGTCCCACAAGGTCGAGCATCTCCGTCACTTTCTTTGTGCGCAGGGGTTTCGGCATTTTGAGCAGTTCGAGCGGCAGACAGACATTTCTGCGGATTGTCCGCCAGTCCATAAGCACGGGATTCTGGAACACAATGCCGAACCGTTTTTCGAGACGGGCTTCGCGCGGGGTAAGGCCGCTTATAAAAACATCGCCTGCAGTCGCGGGAATAAGATCCGCGATAACTCGGAGCAACGTAGTTTTGCCGCAGCCGCTCGGTCCGACAAGCGAAACGAATTCACCTTTCTTTATGTCGAGATTCACGTCCTGAAGCGCCACTGTGTCGCCGCGGGTGCCGTCGTCCTTATAAATTACACTCAGGTTCTGTATGACAATCTGGGTCTTTACAGGCTGCGAATCGGAAACTGTTTCGGCCACTCCGCCCGCTGTTTGTCCGGCTTCATATACATCTGCCATAAGTTTACCTCCACGTTAAAAAACAAGGCGCAGGCTGATGGGCCTGATACGGTCCGTCATTCTGCGCCTTTGCAAATCCGTTTTTCAACAATGCACGAAATCCTAAATGGTAGCGGAGTTTTTGTCAACCTTTTTTCACAAAATATTTGAAAAAAAATGCATTAATTATGGAAATTAATGCATAAATATACAATATTTAAAACGGGAAATTCTTATATCACATAATAACCTATATTGTCAATCTAAAAATCAAAAAAACTGGGAAAAAATTGCTATTGACAAAAAATACAAAATATGCATACCGGTTTCAATTGAACAGCCGGAACATTTTCCGGCGTCAGAAGAGGTATTAATTGAAGCCGTAGATTTTCTGAACAAGTCTGTAGGTGCCTACGCAGAGTATTCTGCTGAAATTACCGTGCAGATTCATCATAAATCCCATAAAGCGGGAACGCATTTTCCGCCAGGTATGAACGTCTTTTTCTTTTATGTACTCCCAGAGAAGCCGTTTTTTTTCGAGCGCCTCGTTAGAACCGGCAAGGAACAGCATGATCGTCGAAACGGAAGTTATTATTTCCAGATACTTATACATATATTTCACAAGACGACGGTTTTCTTTCATGAGCGGCAGAGCCGCTTTGTAATCGTCGGCCATGAGATAATTAACTTTGAGCTGCTGGTCTATTCGCTTTATCATCACATTTTCCTGTACGGACTGATCTCCTCTGCCGATGAAATACCGGTAGAAGTCGACGTTCAGGTAGTACATCCGCTTGACGTACGGCAGCGGATAAAAGGCAAAAATATTGTCGACATAAAACGTATGCTCCGGCAGCTGAAGTCCGCAGTCGACAAGCATCTTCGTACGGTAAATAATCGAATGCATCAGTATATATGTTCCCGTGTGAAAATGCCCGCAGTCGTTCCATGTAAAAACCCGGTTTTCGGGAATGACATTCGTATACCGCATCACTTTTTTCCTTGAGACACCCTGCTTTTCATATACAAAATTGCTGAGTACCATATCAAGTCCCTGCTCAGGTCCTTTGAATGTCTGCAGCAGCGACAGTACTTTTTCGTATGCCTCCCTGTTTACCCAGTCGTCGCTGTCCACGACTTTAAAATAAATACCCCGAGCATTTTTCAAACCGGTCATAACGGCCGCGCCGTGGCCGCCGTTTGCTTCACGGTGTATTGCGCGGACAATTCCGGGATACGTTTCCTCATAGCGGCGGGCGATTGCGAATGTCCCGTCTGTCGAACAGTCGTCGACGACGATAATCTCAACGGTGTCTCCGCCGGGAAGCAGCGATTCCACCGAACGGCTCATGTATGATGCGGAATTGAAACACGGTACTGCAATAGAAAGTAATTTCACGGTAACCCCCGGAAAATAATTATTTGACTTGTGCGGACATCCAGTCCCAGACGGTTATATTACCGTCGTCGCTGTCCGCCTGATTGTTAAAGAAATATATCCATGACCAGTGCCCCATGTACTGATACGGATTTCCGTCCTGCCCTTTGTACAGACCCGATAAATCAGTCACGTGCTCCGACACATGCGTATGCAGATTCGGAGCCTGCATCGACCGCAGGCGGGCAATGACAGGAATTTCATTGTCGGAGGGAGGAACAACAGTATCGTCACTGCTGTATATGAAAAACAGCGGTTTGTCTTTTATGTTACCGAGCATTTCGTCGGTAATCCACGCATTGTTATACGCCTCGCAGATCGGGACAGCCGCAGTGTACACGTGAGGATACCGCATAATAAGATTCATCGTCATAAATCCGCCGTTCGAACACCCTGCAAGCAGAACCTTCGACGCGCCCGATTTTTTTATGTACCATTCTATAAGTTCTTCAAGCGATGCCGTATATTTACTCGTTCCGTCTTTTGTGTAGTTCCCGCTCCCGTCGTCCATCCACATGGTGGGACACTGAGGAACAAGAACAACCGCTCCGCCGACGATCGACTGAAACTCTTTCCCTGCAAGAGGCACGACCTTGTTTCCGAGGAGTGTGATCGCCATGTCGGAAATGCCGGTACCTTCGGGCACACCGCCCTCTCCCGCGCCGTGCAGCCACACGACAAGCTTATCCGTTTTCCCGGACGGTTTGTAATCGGCATATTTGTATTTCTCACCGTTCGAGGCGGCAAACGTATGAAACGCAAACACGTCGGCATCAGTCGTCTTCCGCGCATATTTCTTATCGATTGCAAACGATGTTACCGGTACGCCGCCGCTCGTCAGTTCAGCTCCGCTTTTCAACGATACGGTCAGTTCATACGGATCGTCCCAGACATTTTTTGCAGTATCGAACTGATACAGAAACGGAGATCCTTCTTCCGGCGTACACCGCAGATACAGGGTTACATACTTCGAAGGCCCTGAAGTCACAGCTCCGGCGGCATCGGACAGATATGTCTGCGTGACAGTACGGCTGAAATCCCGCACCGTCAGCGGAAATGTTTTTTGTGTCAGATCGTACGCTTTTTTTGTTTCGACGACGGTAAACGTATCTTCCGTTACGGCATCGACGGGACGGGTAAGCGAAATGGTAATACGGTCGGTGCCGCTTCCCCAGTCATAACCGCCCACGTGCATGGAATACGTCCCCTTTACGGAAAGCGCATCGTTTTTTACCGTCGCACACCCGGTGTATGCCAGAACGACAGCCATAACAGCCCCCGCTTTTACAAGTTTCATCTTTTTACCTCCTTTTTACCCGAATCCTGTTTAAAAATCAACTTCATTATCGGAAAGAAAACCCAGAATGAAATCGCACAGTTAATAATCATCGTTATGACGTCGGCAACCGTGACGCCCGCGCCCTTTCCGAGATGATCCATGAAAAAATCATAGACGGGAACTTTGTACAGTCCCTGCAGCGCGGAGGCGCCGACCGAAATAATAATCCACGCGACAAAGTACCACACGGCTGCCTTGCCGATGCTTGAATTAGATTTGAACGTGACATTGCGCTGCAGGAAAAAGTTGATTACCTGTGCGATAAGCAGCGTTACTTCGACCGCAAGAAAATACGCCAGCCCTCCGCCGCCGCCGCCGGAAATCGCGCCGCGCGCATAATCAAACACGAAGTACCTGCTTCCGTCGAGATTTCTCCCGACCTGCATAACCTGAAAATTCGTGTCGACAAGCGGCGTGAAACCGAACAGATATTTTAACAGCGGCATCAGTATCATCTGAAGAACGGTGACTCCGTTGCTTATGAGAAAAAATACGATAAACTCCACAATAGTCGGATGTTTCTTTTTAAATTCGGCAAAAAAACCGAAATGTTTTTTTTCTGTCATCTGCATATCACTCATGAACGGCCTCCTGAAGTCTGTCTCTTTTGGCTTTTGCATTTTTCGCTTTTACGAACATTCCCAATCCGCGCAAAAATTTTCCGTTGACCATTTCCATAATGCCGTCGAGCATCGGAAAATCAATCACGCCGCCCGACATGCGGACAATGCCCCAGAACGGCATGTGAAACAGGGACATATCGAACGTATTTACCATCATCGTATTGCGGGTAAATTTGAAAAAATTATACGCAAACCGCATTCCGTGAAATCCGACTCTGCCCATCGCGCCTTTCGCGTAGGAAAGCTGGCTGAGCGTGTCGTTGTATTCAAGTTTCCTCGTAATGTCCCACCGCGGCTCCACAGGTTTATATCCGAGCAGATTTCTGAATTCCGCGTCGCCGACGTGAAGTACGTCCGCCGCGTAATACGACGGAATGTCCCTCCGTTCACAGGGAACGGGCGCGTCTGTTCCTGAAACTGCATATTCTGCCGTAAGGCGGATATCGGTGCAGCTTGCTCCTATTTCAAGCCGGTACGCACCGGGTTCAACCTCCCATCTGTTCGTCGCTGTATTAAAATACCGGAACGACTTGTCGTCGAATCCGATACGGATTTTCCGCGTCTCCCCCGGTTCAAGGAAAACTTTCGAAAATCCTTTCAGCTCGCGTTCCGGCCGGAACAGCAGGCTGCCGGTTTTACCGACATACAGCTGTGCAGTTTCCGCTCCGGCGAGTCTGCCCGTATTCGTAACGGTAAATTCGACACCTTTATCCGAAACAGAGACGTTTCCGTATTCGAATGCCGTATAGCTGAGTCCGTAGCCGAACGGAAAAAGAATGTCTTTCCCCGCCGTCGTAAAATAGCGGTACCCGACGTACAATCCCTCCCGGTATTCGACGCTCACTTCCTTTCCCGGAAAATTCGACGCCGACGGTATGTCGCTGTAATGCAGCGGATACGTCTCCGCAAGTTTTCCGGACGGATTCACTCTGCCGTACAATATGTCGACGACGGCACCCGCGCCCGCCTGTCCGTGAAGATATCCGTGGACGATGCCTTTTACGGAATCGATCCACGGCATTTCGACGACACATCCGCAGGCAAGAACGACGACGATGTTCTTATTAACTTTCGCAATTTCCGCAAGCAGTTCCGTCTGATTTTCCGGCAGAGCGAGCGTCCTGCGGTCGAGACCTTCCACTTCCGACGTTTCGTCGAGTCCCATATACAGGACTACCGTGTCCGCCTTTTCGGCGCAGCGGCAGGCTTCACGCAGCAGATTCCCGTCCGGCTTTCCGTGACGCTCGTATCCCTTCGCATACGTAACGCCCGGAATATTTTTAACAGCGTCATAGGCGGTATCAAGCTTCGTCGCATTCACCATGGAGGAACCGGCGCCCTGATACCGCGGATTTTTCACAAAGTCGCCGATAAACGCTGTTTTTACGTTTTCCCTCAGCGGAAGAATATCATCCTCATTTTTAAGCAGCACGACTGATTCCTCTGCAATCTTCCGCGCGAGCATGTGGTGCGCATCTTTGTCAAAGTCTGCGTGCACTGCTGCGGTCGTGTCTCTGCCGAGCTCAATAAGACGCCTGACGCTTGCATCCAGTACGGATTCGTCAAGCTTACCGCTGCGCACTGCATTAACAATTTCCGCATCCGAGATGCCCGCGTTCGTCGGCATTTCGAGATCAAGGCCGCACTGTATCGACGGAATCCGGTTGCAGTCGCCGCCCCAGTCGGAAACGACGACGCCGTCGAATTTCCATTCGTTCCGCAGAATGTCCGCAAGCAGGTGATGATTCTCCGCCGCATGAGTACCGTTGAGCATATTATACGCCGCCATTATGGAACGTGTCTTTCCTTCCTTTACGGCGATTTCAAAGGCCGTCAGATAAATTTCACGCAGTGTCCGCTCGTCGACGATTGTGTCTATAACCATCCGCCGTTCTTCCTGATTGTTCGCGGCGAAATGCTTCACGCATGCTGCGACGTTTCTGCTCTGAATTCCCTGTATGCACGACGCGGCAAGTTTTCCCGCAAGATACGGGTCCTCGCTGTAGTATTCGAAATTCCGGCCGCACAGCGGATTGCGCTTGATGTTGACTCCGGGGCCGAGAAGCACCTGCACGTTCATCGATGCGGCCTCCTCTCCGAGCGCTTCACCCATCTGCCGGGCAATATCAGGATTCCACGTATTCGCAACGGCGGAGGCTGCAGGAAAACAGGTCGCGGGAACGGAAGCGTTCAAACCGATGCGGTCCGCTTTCGCTGCCTGCTTGCGCAGACCGTGGGGACCGTCGGATAAAAATAAAGACGGAACGCCGAGTCTGTCTATGTTGCGCGTCTGCCAGAAATCTTTACCTGTTGTAAGCGATGCTTTTTCTTCAATAGTCATTTTACTGATAATGTCTGTAATATCCAAATCATACCTCTGTACAAAACAACGGGGGCCGTCCCCACTGTTTCGCGTGCGGGACGGCCTGCCGGATTTGAAAAATCAGGTTTTTATTTTGTAGTGACCCGATTTTTCAAACATTGCAGTTTTGATTTCTGCTTAGTTTTCTCTGCTTTTTTTTATAATCCGCAGCGCTGCAAGAACGAAAAGCGCTGCAAGAACTATGTCGACTGCGATACGGACTTTTTCCCAGACGGCAGGTTTGAACACAACTGTCGAACCGGGTACAATACCGTTCATCGCGCTTGAATTCGCAACCGCATAGCAGACGTTATGGGCGGCCGTTCTGATAGTATTCAGAGCTGTCGGACTTGTCATATCCTCCGCGGTCTTCATGGCGCTGAACGTAAGCATCATGTCCGTACCGTTGTTAAGTCCCTCGTTGACGTACATATAGTCGTAGAGGTTGAAGTCGGTAAGAACAAATCCGCGGAATCCCCATTCTCCGCGGAGAATTGTATTCTGCAGCGCGTTCGTACCGCCGCTCCACGTCGAACCGATGCGGTTGAACGAACACATGACGGCCGTAGACGCGTTCATCTCTTTCTCCGACAGCGTACCCTTCGTATCGGAATAATATTTGAGCGGAGCCTTCGCCGTCTTTACGACAAGCTCGAACGGTTTCAGATAAATCTCGCGGATTGCCTGTTCGTTCGCCCACGACGCGATTCCGTTGTTCACGCGGTTCGTTTCCTGATCGTTAAGTGCAAAGTGCTTGATGAAAGTCATAAGCCCTTTTTCGCCGCAGCCTGAAACGACACCCGATGCGATTCTTCCTGCAAGCAGACCGTCTTCCGAGTAGTATTCGAAATTGCGGCCCGCAAACGGAGAGCGGTGCGTGTTCATAGCCGGCGCATACCATCCCTGCAGATTAAGAGCAAGTCCTTCATCTCCGACCGTCTCGCCCATTTCTTTTGCAAGTTCAGTGTTGAAGGTGGAAGCGATGACGATTTCCGACGGATATGCGATGCCGTGTATAGCCGTCATAAAGGAGCTGAAACCGGCAGGGCCGTCGAAGTTTTTCGTTGCAGGCGTGCCGAGCGACGGAAGTTCCGCCGTATTGTACGCCGCACTCATAATCGCTTTCGACATTTCGTCAGGGTTGAGCTGGTCGAGAAACGTATCCCACAGCGGAGAATCGTACTCCAGTCCGCGCATGTTTATAAGCGATAGACCGTTTTTCCTGTTGAATACAGGCGCAGCCGCATTCTTGTCGACGTGTTCGGCAGCTTTGTACGCCTTCCACCCTGCAGCAATGTCGTCGCGCGCAACAAGGTCCGCGGCAGCAGGAGCTGTCGGAAACGTACCGGTAAAATCGGCACGGGAGAAATTGCGCGCGTAGCCGGAAACGGCCTCGTCTTTGAATCCTGAAGACACGTTGTCGAATTCATTCGTCACGGCAGTTTTATCAGACTTACGGTGATCGTCGCCGCCGTAAACAATAGTATTTTTTACGGTGTACGTTATTTCACCAGTACCGGATTTCATGTTGTGCGAATCGGTCTGCAGTCTGATTTTATACTCCCCCTTGTCCAGCACGTACGCTTTTTCGTTTTTATAGTCGTACGAAGCCATCGACTCGACCGGAACGGCAATCGTAAGTGTCTGCGATTCGCCGGGAGCGAGAAGGCGGGTCTTCGCGAAATCGCCGAGGGCGACGGAAGATTTTTCGATACCGCCTTTGTAGTACGGCGCGGAATAATACAGTTCCACAACGTCTTTGCCTGCAGCGTTACCGGTGTTCGTAACTTTGACATCGACGGAAATTGTACTGTCGGTGTTTCCGAGCTTTTTGCCGGTAACCTGCCAGTCGAACGTCGTGTAGGAAAGACCGTATCCGAACGGATAGACGACAGCTTCGTCGTACTTAATAAAATTTTCGACGGCGGCCGTTTCGTAATAACGGTAACCGACGTAAATGCCTTCCTCGTATTGAACGAAGTACGCGTTTCCGATTGCGTTGCTTTTGTCGATGTTCGAATACTGATAGTTTCCGAAATTAACAAACGTCGGATCCTTCGTAAAATCGGACGGATAAATATCCGCCGTCTTTCCGGACGGATTCACTTCTCCGCTGAGAACCTTTCCGACCGCGTTGAAACCGGTCTGCCCCGGAGATCCGACCCAGAGAACTGCGTCGACTTTCGGGTCGTTCTTCAGAACGCCGAGTTCCATCTGGGTGCTTGCGTTTATAACGACGACGACTTTTTCGAAATTGTCTTCCGCGAGTTTGATGAGCTGCTTCTCGTCGTAATTAAGCTGAAGTTCATGCTGTCCCGGAGTGTAATGCGGATCCCAGCCTTTCATATCTCTGGCAAGGTCTCCGCCTTCACCGCCGCCGCGCCCTATCATGACGACAGCGGCTCCGTTATATACTTTGAAACTGTCCCTGAGAGACTGAGTATAGTTTTCCACCGGCATTTCCCCGATATAATAGGAAGACGATTCCGGTTTATCCATGACGATATTTGCCTTCGGATGCGTATACACGCGGTCCTTTCCGCCCATTGCGTTCGATTTTTCCGTATATGCGGCATATTTCAGCAGAACGTCGTAGACGCCGGGATTGACGTCGAAACCGGCGCTTATAAGGCCGCTCTTGAAGTCGACGACGCTTGAAAGATCGACCGAACCGGATCCGGAACCGCCGTAAACGGGGTCCGCAGCGTCGCGGCCCAGGACCGTGATTTTCGGCTGCGCATTAACGTCAAGCGGAAGCGCTCCGTCGTTCTTGAGCAGCACAATGCCTTCAGATTCGATTTTCTCAACCATAGCGGCAGCGGCCTTCTCTGCGGCGTCCGCACTGTCGTAAGATGATTTATAGTACTGACTGTCCCATTTTTCGGTCCCCGCAGCCTGTTTGACAACGGCTTTACGCCCGCCCAGATACAGATCGGCATAGCCGCTGAAAATGTTCAACGCAATATTCAGAGCAACTACCGCAACTAAAAGAACTGAAAAAACAATCCATTTTTTCTTTGTTTTCACATTCATACAGATTCCTCCGGAATAATCCGACTGCAGCACACAGTCTGTTCGGATTATCAGTATAAATGAAATTCGGGACACACGGATTTTCGGCAGCGCAAACTGTCGCAATTCCGGCACGAACTGTCGGAAAAAACGGCAGGCCGCATCGGAATTTACGCGGGAGGTCTGTTCCGCACGGGTATAAGAATTGTTATTCTGAACCAGTTTTCAGCGGGCTCTATAACGACGTTTCCGTTATACTTTTTCACCGTATACTGAATGCTTTTTATTCCGTACCCGTGATATTCCCGATTTTCTTTACCGGTCTGCGGGATTCCGTTTTCCATGCTGATTTTTCCGGTGAAATAGTTTTCGCACTGTATGACAATGAAGCTGCGCTGTGCCGACACGCTCAGATGAACAAGCCGCTTCTCCGAATCCGCAACATGCTGAACCGCTTCTACGGCGTTATCAAGAACGTTGCCGAAAATCGAACAGATATCGCTGTCCGCTATGAAGTCGAGCCTGGAACCGTCTACGACATACGTGCTGTGAATATGATATTTTTTACACAGCAGCTGGCTGCTCGACAAAATCGTATCGAGAACCCTGTTTCCCGTATTGAAATTTATTTCGTACAGCTCAAGTTCTTTCTCCATGGAATTAATCCACTGTCTGCGCTTTTCGGGATCCTCTTCGGCCCGCAGGGCCTCTATCTGGTGTTTCAGATCGTGATACTTGATGTGGACGAGTTCAATGCTCTCGCGGTAATTCCGGAAATTTTTATACTGATTGGTAAGAATCGTCTGTATGAACGTAAGCTCGTTCTTCAGGCGCGTTTCTTCTATGCGATTCTGGTACGCATAGAGGATTCCGAGTCCCATTCCGTCAATAAGCGTGCGTATGTTGAATATATCCTTTACCGACTGAGAGGTGAACGGCAGACTTGAATCGACGAAGCTCAGATTGCTGAACGCGAATGAAAAAACGGTAATGCAGAAAGCAAGAACGAACTCCCTCCCGTTGATTGCCGATTTCTGTTCCCGCGTAATCAGCTTCTCTAAAAAGTAGAACGCGGAAAACGCTCCGCCGTAAACGGCCGCGAAAAGCACGGGAATAAAGACGTGCGGAAGTCCTCGGTAGAAAAAAACGTACGAGTGCAGCTGCCATTCGAGGGATGCGGCAAGTTCGGCCTGAAGAAAAGCGGCTGACGTCATGTATCCTATAAAAGTCCACGACCCGCTGCAGCACAGCCGCAGGTACGCCCACATGCTCAGAAATGCCGCCGCCATGACGGGAATCCAGTACGTATCGGAAACATTATCGGTCGTTACGAGAAGAACGCTCTGAAACGCAAAAAATAAAACGCTGCACAATACGAGTTTTTTTCCGTTCATGCGTTTTTTCAGCAGAAAAACATAAATGAAGCATGCAAAACATTCGGCCGCAGCAGTATAAATTCTCGGAATATCCTGATAGGCGGGTGTCATACAAGATTCCCGCTCATGTATTTCGTCAGCACATCCATAAACGATTTCTTCCGGTTCCTGCTTATAATAAGCCTGGCTCCGTTAATCAGACAGCATCCGTCCTCAACGCCCGTCACATACTTCATGTTGACGAGATAGCCTTTGTTGCTCCGGTAAAAATCCTGCGTCCGGAGCCGCTTTTCTATGTCGTCCATTTTATCGCGTATTTTTATTTCGCCGTTCACCGTGTGAAAAATCTGAATGTGTCCCTGCGACTCAATATAATAAATATCGCTGAGTTTTATTTTCTTAAGCGAATTTTCATACTGCACGCTGATGTATGCATCGTCCCTCCGCCTGATTCTCGAAATTGCACGGTCGAGTTTCTGCGAGAACGCAAAATACGAAACCGGCTTTACCATATAGTCGAGCGCATCGACTTCATACCCTTTTATTGCGTACTGAATCAGATTCGTAATAAAAACGATTACGACCTCCGCATCCATTCTGCGGATTTCCCTGGCGGCGGTCATTCCGTCCATTTCCTTCATTTTAATATCAAGAAAAATAATATCGAACGAATCAGAATAATGCTCAACTATCTCCGTTCCGTCAGTGAAGACAGTCAGATCAACGGACGTTTCCCTGCTTTTTTCATAACGGGAAAGCATATCCTTAAAAGACGTTACATAAATATCCTCGTCTTCGACAAGTGCGATACGAATCATAATCGGTAAAAGTATATCACAAAATGCGCGGCACATCATGTATTGACTAATCTTTCCGGCGGATTATACTGGTGCGCATGGATATATCATCGCTTTCAACTGCAATGTCGCAGGACAATATTCGCCAGCAGGCATCCGTTTCGCTGCTCAAATCGTCGATCGATATGATGAAGACAGCGGGTGCCGATATGGTCAACCTTATTGCATCGGGCTCAACCCCCGATTCCTCAATGACTCCCGACGGTGTCGGTACAAAAATCGATCTGTACGCATAAAGTCTCTGACTTCCTTATTTCAGCAGTCTGAAATGATTCTTTTCGGAAGAAAGCAGGCCTTCGCTCTGCATCTTTCCGAGTTCGTGGGACAGCGCACTGCGGTCGACGTTGAGATAATCCGCAAGTTGCTGACGGTCGAACGGTATCATAAAATCCCTGTTCCTCTGAAGCTTCGACTCGTATGACAAATAGGATTCAAGCCGTCCGCGTATCGTCCGCGGCGACGTATGGAATATGCGGCGCGACAGGTTCATGTTCTTCTGCGCGGTCACGGTAAGCAGATTCTCAATAAGTTTTGTATGAAACGCACAGGCGTTTTGACATGTTTGCAGCATGCGCTGCGCATTGAGGAACAGAATGTCGGACGGTTCCGACGCTGTCACGTTTACCATGAGCGGTTCGCCCTGAAGGCATGCGTACGTTTCCGCGAACAGCTGGCCTTCAGTCGCATGGCTGAGTATGACTTTCTTCCCGTCGAACTCATACGACTCGATGTTCACTCCCCCCGATAAAATGAGTCCCATCGACTGAATCGTATCGCCGGAACGGTAAATACATTCGTCTTTCCGGTACTGTTTCCGCACTGCTCCAAGACAATCGAGCATTTTTTTTATTTCATCGGGTTCAGTGCCGCGGAACAACGGCGTCTGCGCCAAAAAAGAAAAATCCATACGGTACCTCCTCTCTGTTGTTTTTACAACATATCTGTTGTAAAGAACATAGTATATTACCGGTACAAGGTCAAGAAAAAAGCTGATTTTTAAACCTTTTTTGAGGAGGTACAGAACATGAAACGACAGATAATCCGCATTGACAGAGAAAAGTGCAACGGATGCGGACTGTGCGCCGCAGCCTGTCACGAAGGAGCTATAGGTATGGTGGACGGCAAAGCTCAGCTTCTGCGCGACGATTACTGCGACGGTATGGGCGACTGCCTGCCGGCGTGCCCGACGGGGGCAATCACATTCGAAGAACGGGAGGCGGCCTCGTATGACGAAAAAGCCGTTCAGGAACACAAGGTTCAGAAAATAAACGGACAGCTGAAATCTGCCGGAAAAGAGCTTCCGTGCGGCTGCCCCGGAACGAACGTGCGGATGTTCGACAGGAGCGGGACTTCGGAAGCCCCGTGCAGTGCGGCCGCAGTTTCCTCGTCAGGCGCAGGAGCGGCATCGCAGCTGCGGCAGTGGCCGGTGCAGATAAAGCTTGCGCCGGTACATGCGCCGTACTTCGACAACGCGCACCTGCTGATTGCCGCGGACTGTACGGCATATGCGTACGGCAGTTTCCACAACGATTTCATCAGGGGCAAAGTGACGCTGATAGGCTGTCCGAAACTCGACGCCGTCGACTATACGGAGAAGCTCACCGCAGTTCTCACGGAGAACAACATCAGAAGTCTTACCGTCGTGCGCATGGAAGTTCCGTGCTGCGGCGGCATTGAGAATGCGGCGGTGACGGCCCTTAAAAACAGCGGGAAGTTCATTCCGTGGCAGGTCGTCACTATTTCCACCGACGGAAAAATTCTTGAAGCATAATGATTTCTTGTAAATCATATTAACAATATTCAGGAGGTTACGATTATGGAAAATCAGATGTTCTGTTTCCAGTGCGAACAGACGGCAGGCGGTACGGCCTGTACGGGAAGAGCGGGAGTCTGCGGCAAAAGCGCACCTGCGGCTAAACTGCAGGATGAGCTTACGGGTGCGCTCATTGGACTCGCGCGCGCTGCGGCGAACGGTGCGAAAACGGAGCGGACGACGCATCTTATTATTGAAGGTCTGTTCACGACTATTACGAACGTAAACTTCAACGAAGATACGCTCCGCGCACTTATCGTTGATGTTAATGACGAAAAAAACGCAGTCTCTCCGTCGTGCGCTTCATGCGGTTCGCGCTGCGGCAGTACGGATAATTTCGACATGAACACAATCTGGAACGCGGACAAAAACGTACGCTCGCTCAAGTCGCTCATTCTGTTCGGTATCCGCGGCATGGCGGCGTATGCGTATCACGCGCTCATGCTCGGTTACCGCAATGAAGAGGTGAACGAATTCTTCTACAAAGCGCTGTCGGCGCTCGCGGAAGACTGGGGTATGGACGAGCTTCTCCCTCTCGTACTTGAAACGGGCAGAGTGAACCTCGCATGTATGGAACTGCTCGACAAAGCGAATACGACCGCGTTCGGAACGCCGGTGCCGGCGGAAGTGCCGCTTACCGTCGAAAAAGGTCCGTTCATCGTCATTTCGGGACACGATCTCAAGGATTTGAAACTCCTTCTCGAGCAGACGAAGGACAAAGGCATTAACATCTACACGCACGGCGAAATGCTTCCGGCGCACGGATATCCCGAACTGAAAAAATATCCGCACCTCAAAGGCAATTTCGGCACTGCGTGGCAGAATCAGCAGAAAGAATTCGCCGACATTCCCGCACCCGTATTGTTCACGACGAACTGCCTCATGCCGCCGAAGGACAGCTACAAAGACAGAATATTTACGACTGAAGTAGTATCGTACCCCGGACTTGTGCATATCGGAGGAGACAAGGACTTTACTCCGGTTATTACTAAAGCGCTTGAACTCGGCGGCTATACCGAAGACAAAGCGTTCACCGGCATAAACGGCGGCAGAACAGTCACGACGGGATTCGGCCACGGAACCGTGCTCGGCGTCGCCGACAAAGTGATTGACGCGGTAAAAGCCGGAAAAATCAGCCACTTCTTCCTCGTCGGCGGATGCGACGGCGCGCGTCCGGGACGCAACTACTACACTGATTTTGTGAAGCTGACTCCGCCGGATACGGTCGTGCTGACGCTCGCGTGCGGCAAATACCGCTTCAACGATTTGAACCTCGGCACGATCGAAGGACTCCCGCGCATCATGGACATGGGACAATGCAACGACGCGTACAGCGCAATCAAAGTCGCGCTCGCGCTCGCGGACGCATTCAAATGCGGCGTAAACGAACTGCCGCTTTCCATGGTGCTCTCGTGGTACGAACAGAAAGCCGTGTGCATTCTGCTCACGCTGCTCTATCTCGGCATTACGAACATAAGGCTCGGACCGACGCTTCCCGCGTTCGTCTCGCCCGACGTCCTCAACTTCCTCGTAGAGAAGTTTCACATAGCGCCCGTTACGACGCCGGAAGCTGACATGCGGGCACTGCTCGGAAAATGAGCGCGCCGCACGGTTTGTAAAAAACGGCGCGGCGGTGTATACTTGCAGACATGCTGAATCTTACCACTATTCACCATGTCGCAATAATAGTTTCCGATTACGAAAAATCCAGGCATTTCTACGTCGATCTGCTTGGATTTCACGTCATACGGGAGAACTACCGCGCACAGCGGAACGATTACAAACTTGATCTGCAGCTCGGTAACTGCGAGCTGGAACTGTTCGGTATTCCCGGCAGTCCGTCCCGCCCGAGCTACCCCGAAGCGTGCGGACTCCGCCACCTCGCCTTCAAAGTCGACCGCATAGAAGATACGATTGCGGAATTAACAAAACTCGGCATTGAGACGGAGAGCGTGAGAATCGACGAATTCACGAACAAAAAAATGACTTTTTTCAAGGACCCCGACGGATTGCCGCTCGAACTCCATGAATGACAGGAAATATACTGATTAAATCAGTAAGATTTAATCAGTATATCCTCAGTTTACCGTAAGGCTCGTCCCGTTGAGCACAGCCTGCTTCAGCACATTGCCTTCATACACGAGCTTGAGCGAAAAAAACGGAGCGCGCTTTCCGATAAGGTCAAGAAAGATTTCGTCGCCCTGCCAGTGCGGCAGCCCGTTCATTCTGCCGACGGGCACCCACTCAAGGTCGCCTTCGCTGCACGCGCATTCCGTTCCGGTAAACGAATCAGCGTGAAAAAGGTGCATATACTCGCCTTCGCACGTGTCGGACACGAACGTTACGATACCGCGGTATTCGTAATGCGTAAGCGTCAGTCCCGTCTCTTCCTTCACTTCGCGCGTCACGCAGTCTTCGGGGCTCTCGCCTTCCTCGCAGTGACCGCCTATTCCGATCCACTTGTCTTTGTTGATGTCGTGCTCCTTCTTTGTTCGGTGAAGGAGCAGATATGCGTTGTTTTTTTCGATGTAGCACAGCGTTGTATTCTGCATATGCGCGGTTACCTCTGCTTCTGAAATACGGGAATCACATCGAGCGGCGTTCCGCATTCGACAGTCTGAGCGCCGCTGAACAATTTCCCGTCGTCCATCCGCTTCCACGTTCCTTCCGGAAGATACACGCCGCGGGACCGGCAGTCCGCGGAAAATACCGGAGCGACGAGATAGTCCGGGCCGAACATATACTGATCGCTGAGGCGCCAGCATTTTTCGTCCGCAGGAAATTCATAGAACATCGTGCGCATGACCGGAGCGCCCGTATCGTGAGCTTCCTGCATCAGGTTTTTAATGTACGGTTTGAGCGAAAGACGGAGGTCGAGATATTTCTTCATGATTTTAAACGCCTCGTCGCCGTAGCTCCACAGCTCGTTCGGCTGACCGGTAAACAAAAATCCGCCGCCCCAGTCGGTGTCCTTCGCGAGCGGCTCGATGTCGTGCGGATCGCGGTCGCCGTGCATGCGCAGAACCGGACAGAACACGGCGAACTGGAACCAGCGCAGAAGCAGCTGAACGAATTCGGGATCGTGTACGTTGCCGTTCATAAAACCGCCTATATCGGTCGTCCACCACGGCATGCCCGCGATGCCCGCATTCAGTCCGGCCGCCACCTGATTGCGGAACGATTCGAACGTGCTCGGAACGTCTCCCGACCAGAGGAGCACGCCGTATTTCTGACTTCCCGCCCAGCCGCTGCGCACCAGATTGACAACATCCTTCTGCCCTTCGGCTTTCTGCCCGTCGTAAAACGCTTTCGCATACATGAGCGGATACATGTTGCCCACTTTCAGCGCAGGTCCGAGCCAGTACCGGTAGTTCGAATAATCGTAGACGTTGTAATCTGGCTCCGCGTTGTCGAGCCAGAACATGTCGATTCCGTATTCATAATAATTTTTTCTGCAGACGTCCCAGATAAACCCGCGCGCTTCGGGATTAAATGCGTCCATGGTAAGGCAGTCGCCCATAAAATCGTACGTCTGATTCGTACCGTGCTCCGTGCGCACAAGCAGTCCCCTGCCCTGCATTTCTCCGAAATTGACGCTCTTTTTGTCAACCGACGGCCATACGGAAACGACGACTTTCGTCCCCATCGAATGCAGTTCCTCCACCATGGCCTTCGGGTCAGGCCAGTACGTCTTGTCGAAACACCAGTCGCCCTGACGTGTCCAGTGGAAAAAGTCTATGACAATTACGTCGAGCGGAATGCCGAGCGCTTTGTATCTGCGCGCGACGTCGAGCACTTCCTGCTGAGTCCGGTAACGCAGCTTGCACTGCCACAGCCCGAGCAGATTATCGGGCATGACGGGAACGCGTCCGGTTACGGAAGTATAATTATTAATAATTTCCGCAGGCGTATCTCCCGCCGTGATCCAGTAGTCCATCTGGACGGCGTCTTCGGCCTGCCACTCGGTATAGTTCGTACCGAACGCCGCTTTTCCCACGGCGGGAAGGTTCCACAGAAATCCGTACCCGAGGCTCGACAGCGCGAACGGAATGGAAACCTGTGAATTGCGCTGCGCAAGTTCCAGAACGCATCCCTTCAGATCCATGTATTTCTGCTGATACTGCCCCATACCGTAAATGTGTTCACCGTCGTTTCCCTCAAAGCGGACCGTGAGCCTGTAATCTCCGCCGACGATTGCATTCCACTGGCGGGCCGCAATCTTGAGACAGCGGGCTTCCCTGTTGTCCATATTGTCGTAGTTGCGGTAATACTCGCGGAGAATAAGCATATCCTCTTTATAAAAGCTGATGACGCCCGCTTCGTTTATGTCGGCGCGGATTCTGCCGTTCGTCACCGATGCATGTTTTCCGTCAATAACGACTACTCCGCCGGTGCACGGCGTTTTCATAAGGGCCCAGTCGCTCGCATCAAAATCCCGGTTTCCGGTTGCCCGAACCCGCAGAGCATCCTTCCCCCACGGTTCGATTCTTACTGTTTCATTCTGTTTTCTGCCGATAAGACATCCCTGCATTTCTTCGCAAAACATATATTTCCCTCTTTGTAGTTTCAGGTGTACGCTACAGTGTATCACAAAACGGGAAATACATACCACAAAGAAACTGCACATAGAAGCTGCATTTTTTGCATTACCCTTTCACAGCTCCCGCAGTGAGGCCGGCTATAAACTGTTTGGACATCGCGAGATACAATGCAATGACGGGAATGGCGGAAAGCGTAAGAACGGCAAGAACTTTCGACCAGTCAGTCTGATACTGCCCGAACAGGCGCGTTACGCCGAGCAGCAGCGTCTTGGAGCGTTCATCCGTAATGAATATGAGCGGGAACCATAAGTCGTTCCAGAACGGAACAAGATTATATATGCCCACCGTAGCAAGAGCCGGTCTGATGAGCGGTATAATAATAGTGCCGAAAATCCGAAAGCGTCCCGCCCCGTCCATTATCCCTGCCTCCGTGAGTTCAATCGGAATTTCCTTAATAAACTCAGTCAATACGAACACCGCTATAGGGATTCCCATAGCAGTATAAATGGGAATAAGCGATGCTATCGAGTTGAGCAGCCTGAGCTGACGCATCATATCAAGCAGTTTAATGGACGCTATTTTTATCGGAAACATCATGCCCGCTATCATGAAGAAAAACAGCATATGAGCCGCCTTGCTCCGCCAGTTTGCGAAGGCGAATCCGGCCAGGGCGCCTATCAGAAGAACGAGAGCCAGAGATATGACTACGACAATCAGCGAATTTTTAAAATAATTAATAAAATCACCGTCTCTTAAAACCGCAAGATAATTGGAGAAGTTCCATTTTTCAGGCAGCCAGAACGGATTCTGATAAATCGAAAGCCTGTCTTTGAACGAATTGACTATCATAACCCAGAGCGGAAACAGCACGAGAAACGACCATACTATCAGAATCGTATGCGCTCCTATATGTCTGCGCTGCCACCTGATTGAATTGACGTGTCTGTTTTCATGATGCAGCGGCATAGTTATTCCTCCTTTGTCTGTGTCTTTACCAGCGTCGGAATGACGCCGATACAAAGTATAATAAACGTAATCGTAGCGATCGCAGCGCCAAGTCCCGCATCAGGAATACCGACAGGATGTTGACCCGCTATGCCGACACGATAAAACAACGTGCCGAGCAAGTCAGTGGAGTACGAGGGAGCGCCGTTCACGTTCTCCATAGCGAACACAACGTCGAATGCGTTGAAATTATTGACAAATGTGAGTATTGCAATCATACCGATGACGGGCATTATTATCGGAACTTTTATTTTCCTGAATATGACCCAGTTGCCCGCTCCCTCCACATAGCACGATTCGATGAGTTCCTCCGGGATATTCTGCAGAGCGGCCGTAAACATCATCGTCGGGATGCCGACCCACTGCCAGCATGAGACAAGAGCAACTATGGGAAGCGCGGTTTTTTCGCTGCCGAGCCACGGCTGCGCGAGGAGTCCCAATCCTATTTTTTCAAGCACCGGTCCGGACCACACGGGATTGAGTATAAGTTTCCAAAGATATCCGGTGACGAGAATCGCGAGAGTCGTAGGAAGGAAAATTATAGTGCGGTAAAAATTCTTCCTGCGCATCGTCTTATCCGTAAGCAGTACGGCGAACAGAATGCCGAGCGTATTCTGCACAAGCATATGAATGACGAAAAAAATGCACGTATGGCCTAACGCTCCCCAGTAGCGGGCTGATTTTTCAGGATCCGTAAACAGCGTTATGAAATTATTAAACCCGACAAAAACTCTTTTTCCCGCAGTAGTACCGCTGTAAAAACTCAGCTTTAACGAATCAAGAAGCGGATATGCCATGAACAGAACATAGAAAAAAAGAGCCGGAAGCAGATACCGCATCCAATACTTTCCGCCGGCATGCAGTTCATTTTTCATATTTTATGATTCTCCTTATTACACGTACTGTCCCGGCGGACATCCGCGTCCGCCGGGAACGATTCCGGAAAATTATTTTCGTTTCGCCTCGACTGAATCCGCGGCCTGCTGCGGCGTCATCGTACCTTTCATGCATGCGATCACGGCCTGATTCATCGGAGAATACAGATCCATCAGCGCCGGCCAAACGAAACGCGCATCCGTCTCTCTGCCATTATTAAGCGCGAGGAATTCATTTGCGTGCGGATCGTCGAGAGTAATGTTAAAGTTAATCATCGGGAAATAGCCGACGGGAAGATTCTTCGACGCGACTGCCGCTCCTTCCTTCGTGCACAGCCATGCAAGGAATGCCCGGGCTTCCTTCGGATGTGCGGTTTTCGTATTCATTGTAAGAGCCATATCGGGATGGAAGCAGATTCCTGTTGTACGTCCCTCCGGTGCCGGAAGCGCAAAAAGGCCCCAGTTGAACGCCGCATCCTTGTAGACGCCGGCCGTCCAGGAGCCGTCCATAAACATGACGGCTTTCTGCGAATTGAACAGCACCTGGCTGTCGTTGTATGTGACCGACTCATATCCGTTCGGACAGTATTTCGCAACGTCCGCCATCGCTTTATACGCCGAAACGAACGCAGCATCGTTGAGTTTTTTTTCACCGCTCTCGTATTTCATGCGTTCCGACGAGCCTCCGACAAAGTCGGGAACCACGCCTCCGAGGAAGAAGCATTCAAGAATATCCCACTCCTCTGCTACTCCGTTTGCAAGCGGCGTATATCCTTTGTCTTTGAGCGTTTTGCAGAGAGCAAGAAAATCCTCCCATGTCTGCGGTACGGAAACGCCCGCCTTCGCAAAAATATCCTTATTGTAATAGACCGCGTGAGAGACGGCTGCGAACGGAACGGCAAACATCTTTCCGTCTTTTGTGGTCCAGGGAGCGCGGTTTGTTGCGCTGAAGTTGTCGAGCAGTCCGGGGATATCAGTGCAGTCTGCAAAGAAACCGGCCTCGTACAATTCCTGTCCGGTCGCATACGAACGTGCGTACATGAGGTCCGGTCCCGTGCCGCTGTCGAGCTGCAGCCGAAGCGTTGCATTGTAATCGGAAGGATTCGTCGGCTTGAACTGTATATCGACATCAGGAACAAGCTTTTTGTATTCTGCAAGGAGATTGTTCATCTGCGTCACATCGTCGGCACGCCATGAACCCATAGTAAGAACGACAGTTTCTGCAGCAGTTTTTCTGCTGCAGCTCATGAACAGCGAAAAAGCGGATAAAAGGCCCGCCGCTGCCGCTAAAATGAAAACACCTCTTTTCATGTACTTCCTCCATAAATGGTACTTTATTTTCATACTATTCTGAAGGTAAACCGCAATTTCCGGTAGTTACATTTGTACTCTATTTGTACTTTCATTAACTGAAACGCAGTTTTTTTCGTCAATAAAAGCTTGCTGCCGGAATCTGCCTGACTTTTTTAAGCATTTCTCCGCGGTCGGAAACCCCGAGTTTGTCGTACAGGGCAGAAACATAATTTCTGATAGTCTGTTCCCCCACGTGTATGTCATACGCGATTTCCTTATTATTTTTCCCTTTCAGCATTTCTTTAATAATCTGCCGTTCCTTCGTATTCAGTTCGTAGAACCAGTCGGGGAGCTGCTCTTCAAGTAAATCCTTTCCCGTTTCTTTTTTCGCTGAGAGCGCCTGAAGGAGAGACCCCGCGACATTCGGATCCATTATCACGGAGCCGTCGCATACCGCGCGCACCGCCGAAACAAGCATTCTCGGCGCAATATTCTTCAGAAGATATCCGGCTGCTCCGTTTACCATCGCCTCACGCACATACGAATCATCCTCAAACGTCGTGAGCATAATAATGTGCACCAGAGGATATTTTTCATGTATTATCCTGGATGCGGTAACGCCGTCCATCACTTCCATTCTGACATCCATGAGTACAGCATCGACAGGTTTTTCTCCGCCCGTGCTTTCAAGAAAACGGACCGCCTCCTCTCCGTTTTCCGCCGTTCCCGCAACCAGAATATCGCCGGCTATATTCTCAAGCACGATTTTAAGGCTTTCCAAAAACAAATATTGGTCGTCGACGAGCAGAAGCCGCAGTTTTGTATCTCTCTGTTTATTCATCCCTGTTCTCCCGGTTCGGGAATTACAGCATAGAGCAGAAAACCGTCCTTTACATACCCCGCCGACAATGTCCCGTGCAGCGGTTCCAGTCGTTCCCTCATGCCGCTCAATCCTATTCCCTCCTTTATTTCCATTCCCGGCGCAAGTCTGTTTGTCCCGTTGTCAAAAATGCGCAGAGATATCGCATCGTCCTTATACAAAAAATGAATCGTTATGTAACTTGCATTTCCGTGCTTGAACGTATTCGTCATACTCTCTTCCAGCATGCGAAACAGCACTTTTTCCGCGTCCTCACTGATATGATCGGGAAGATTCCCGAAATCAGCCAGTATTTTTACCCCGGTAATCTCTGAAAACGCTTTTGTTAATTTGGAAAACAATTCTTTTCCGTGAAGCATATCGAGCTTTTCGTCCCGCAGTTTGTAAAGCGAAAGTCTCGCTTCATCAACGCTTTCCGCCAAATGCATCTGAGCCTTGTCGAGCAGCGCGTGCACCTGCCTCTCATCAGAACTTGTTTGTGCGGCCTGAATAAGCATCAGCATGTTTATCATCGTATATCCGATAATGTCGTGAATCTCGCGCGATATCCGCTGACGCTCTTTTTCGACGGCCGAACGCTCGACTGTTGAAACATAATTCTGATACTCAAGATTCGTGTTTGAAATGTTGTCCATTACCGTCGCCATGCGCGATACCTCATGACGCATGTCGGTAAGTTTATTGACGAGATATCTGTACAGCAGTCCGAAACCGGCGAGCAGGCTGCTGTAAACGGCAAGAAAAACAAACGTCCGCACAGGAATATTTTCCGCTGCGAACTGCGCGGCCGCATGCTCCCTGAATGCTGAAAACTGAACGGCAAGCATCACGCACAGACAGACGAGTCCCAGATAATCTGAAAAAACGATCGGAATTTCAGAAGCAAGCGCCAGAAGCACATAGATGCCTATCCGCTCAGTTGTTCCGAGTTCCTGTATTATGAACCAGCTGCATAATATGCTTATTATAAACAGTAAAGCCTGCACATACGTCTGACTGATAAGATAGATCGACAAAAGGCAGAACATCATGACCAAAATGACTGCAAAAGTCTGAAGGATGGGATCCTGAGGAGCAGCATTCCAATCGATTTTTTCTATGATGCGGAGGAACGCCGCTGTTTGAAATAAAACCGGAAAGCTGACAACAGGGAGAAAATATATAACTCTTTTCGAATACATGGACGACCGCATACTAAATCAAGTATATCACTACTTTTGAATTTTGAGTTCTTTTTATGATGACGGAATCACCCGCCGGCCAGCCGGGATTTTTCGCGTTCCTGATATATAAGATAATATGCCTGCTGAATAGTCCGAACGGTTATCATCATATCGTTATTGTTCACGCCGTCAAACATACGCGCCTGTCTTTCGTGATATTTTTCCACATATCCGGCATAATATTTCCCCCCGGTTCAGTCAGCTTTTACACAGACACACCGTTTGTTTCCCGCTGCTTCTTTGTCACAAGATGTTTTCCGGAAGTTCGTGGACATATTCCGCTGCCGTACTCTTCGAAAGATGCAGTAAATCAAATCCTTTCTTCTTCATTAAAAAATTGCAGGTTCTTTTATGCATAATACGTTTTTTGCACGGGAACGGTTAAATTTTACAAATTTTTTTTCACAAAAGTCAATCCCCCTATCCATTGACTAATCAGTAGCATCCTACTATTATTGGTAGCATGCTACCAATAGATAAAGATAAACCGCTCGGATACAAACTGAAATTAATAAATTTAGCTTTAATAAATTCAGTTGATGCGAAACTCAAACCGCTGGGCCTTACCTTTTCACAAATAAATCTGCTCTCGTATCTGGAGGACGAATGCAGGGGAGAACCGGTGAATCTTAAGTCAATCGAAAATTATTTCCGGCTCACGCATCCGACTGTAATCGGTATCGTCGGTCGTCTTGAAAAAAAAGGATTCGTCACCACGGAAACTGATCCGGGCGACAAACGCTGCACGCTGGTTACTGCATCTATAGACGCTTCCAAAACCTGGAAAACGGTAAAAAAGCACCGCGAAAAAATGGATTCGGTACTTCAAAAAAATATGTCGGAGAAAGAAAAAAAACAACTCAATACCCTGCTCGACAAAATACTCGAAAACCTTGCAGGGGAAGGCGCTCTGGAGACCATATAATCATGATACAAAATATTTCTCTTTTTGAAAACGAACCTGTTCCCAAGGCCGTATTAAAACTCGCCGTTCCGACTGTTATCAGCATGATGGTCACCGTATTGTACAATATGGTGGACACATTCTTTGTCGGACAAATCGGAGACCCGAACAAGGTAGCTGCCGTGTCCGTAGCGACTCCCGTTTTTCTGCTGCTTATGGCGGTGGGGAACATGTTCGGCGTAGGCGGTTCGACGTTCCTTTCGCGTGCTCTCGGGGAAAAGGATTATGGAAAAGCCAGACATATCAGCTCGTTCAGCTTCTACGGAGGCATCGTAGCGGGCGTCATCGGCGGCGCAGTATTTCTTTTTTTTGCAGTCCCCATTCTGACTGCGTCGGGTGCGAGCGACAACACACTCAGCTATGCACACACGTATCTGAAATACATCGCATGGGGCGCACCGGCAGTCGTTCTTTCAACCGCGTTCAGCAGTCTCGTACGCGGAGAAGGCGCGGCGAAAGTCTCCATGAACGGAATGATGCTCGGAACAGTCGCAAACATCATTCTTGATCCGGTATTCATCCTCCACAGTTTTTCGCTCGGTCCGATACAAATACGTCTTCTCGACATGGGCGTCGGAGGGGCGGCAATCGCGACAGTTCTCGGCAACATTCTCACCGTTGCATACTATCTTGTTTATATTCTGAAAGGTAAATCGATGCTGTCGCTTCATCCCTCGGATTTCATGATGAGCGGCGGAATATTGGCAGGTGTAATAGCAATAGGACTTCCTGCTTCTCTTAACAATATTCTCATGAGTACAAGCAACATCATCCTTAACAAATTCCTTGTCTCCTACGGCGACATTGCCGTTGCGGCAATGGGAATCGCAATGAAGGCAAACATGCTCGTCATTTTCGTGCAGCTCGGATTTTCAATGGGCAGCCAGCCTCTTGTCGGATATAATTACGCCTCCGGAAATTTTGCGCGGATGAAATCGGTTATGCGTTTTACAATGATATGCAACGTTACCGCAGGAACGATTCTCACGACAGTCTATCTGATTTTTACGCACCGGATTGTCGGCGTTTTCATCGATAACACCGAAGTAATTGCGGAGGGCGTATCCATGCTCCGCGCACTCATGCTTTCCGCTCCGGTGCTCGGCATCATGTTTGTCTTCGAATTTGCGTTTCAGGCGTTCGGGAAAGCCGTTCCGGCGCTCGTTCTCTCGATCAGCAGGCAGGGATTCGTCTTTATCCCGATGCTGCTCATAGGACGCATAATCGCCGGTCTGAACGGAATCATTTTCGCACAGCCCGTAGCGGACGTGGTCGCAATATTCATATCTCTCGGAATGTTCCTGAAAATCAAGAAGGGGATGGAGAAGTGACGTCACTTGTCCTGAGGCGCCGCATGCACTATACTCGTTTTCATGGCCACAGATATACTTACGCAGTTCCTGAAGATATTCTTCACGTTCATTATTCTCCTTGATCCGCTCGGCAATACGCCGCCTTTTCTTGCAGTTGCGTCGGCCTACGACCGTAAAACGCAGCTGCACATACTCAAGGAGGCCGTCGTCATAGCGGGTGCCGTACTGCTTGTTTTTGCCGTATTCGGACATTTTATTCTGAAATTTTTCGGCATTACCGCGGGAGCCTTTTATATTTCCGGCGGCATTATTCTTTTTACGATCGCGCTCGACATGATTCAGAGCAAACCCCGTGCACGGCACACGCCGCGCTCAACTCTCGACACGGATCAGACAACGATGATCGCCGTGTTTCCGCTTGCTATTCCGCTCATCGCCGGTCCCGGAATGATTACGACTATCATGCTGTATACCGCTTCGTCCCCTTTCAATTTCGTCACCTTCATCATGGTTATAACGGCGCTTGCACTCGGATTGTTAATAGAATACTTCGTCCTCCGCAGCGCATCGCTTCTTGTCAAAGTAATAGGAACAACAGGATTGTTCGTCCTTGAAAAAATCGTCGGGCTTATTCTCGCTGGGCTTTCAGTCCAGCTCGTCTACGACGGTCTGCAGAAACTCGGATTATTCGCATAGCCGTACCGCAAAAAAACAGTGATGAGGAACAAACGCAGATGGATCACAAACAATTAAACCACACACAGGAAATTCTCAATAATGCCGTCTCGACTCAGTATACGGCAGGAGCGAGCTGTCTCGTTTATCAGCGCGGACACGAGCAGGGATACTGGGAAGCCGGTATGGCTGATAAAGAAGCCGGAAAAAAATTCTCGCGTGACACAATCTGCCGACTGTATTCGATGAGCAAACCGATTACTTCCGCCGCCGTCATGATGCTGATTGAGGAAGGCAGAATCGATTTGCTCGACGACGTTGCAGAATTTATTCCGGAGTTTTCAAACCCGAAATACTGCACGAACGACGGCAGAATCGTTCCGTCAGCGAAGCCTGTGACAATTCAGGATTTGCTCAACATGACGAGCGGCCTTACGTACGGAGGAAACTCGAACGAAGCCGAAAGACAGACGACGGTGCTCATCGAAAATGTAAAAGCCGGAATAGATTCGAAGAATCCCGTCACGACTTCGGATTTCGTCCGGCAGCTCGGAAAAATTCCGCTCGCGTTTGAACCGGGGACTGATTATCAGTACGGTCTTTCCGCCGACGTTCTCGGTGTCGTCGTTGAAACAGTGTCCGGCATGAAGCTCGGAGATTTTTTCAGAACGCGCATATTCAATCCGCTCGGAATGGAAGACACAGGATTTTATGTTCCCGAAGAAAAACAAACGAGACTTGCACATGTGTATCAGCATACAGGACACGGAGAGCTTGCACTTTATACGGACTCGAATCTGGGGGTGCAGCATTCTATGAAGGAGCCGCCGGCATACGAAGCGGGAGGCGCCGGACTCGTCTCGACAATAGACGACTACATGCGGTTCGCGCGAATGCTCCTTGGAAACGGCACATTCAACGGTTCGCATGTTCTTCAGAACCGTACGGTGAATTTCATGAGAACAGCGCATCTTCCTGACGGATTACAGCAGTCGTTCGAATCAAAGCTGCCGCACCTCGCCGGATACACATATGCAAACCTGCTCAGGATCATGACCGATCCGGGACTAAGCAAATCGTTCGGCGCTGCAGGCGAATACGGCTGGGACGGCTGGCTCGGTACATTCATGATGATAGATCCGTCGAACGATCTCGCCGTGCTGTTCTTTACCCAGCTCACGGACTCGGGAACGACAACGACGGTGCGCCGCATAAAGAACGTCGTTTACGCTGCGCTTTGATCCGAAGCCGTTCCGTTAATAAGAAACAGTTTTCTCGTCCGCAAGTGCGTCGAGGATTTTTGCCGTAACCGCAAAACTTTTCGGCGTCAGGCTCTGCTCGTTGTCGTACGGTGTGTGAAACAGGCGCCATGTCTGAGGCGTCATACCGCGGAGGCGATCCGCATCTTTTTTGTCGGAAACTTCGTGATTCCTCACAAAACGTTCAAGCGTCTTTTCTTTTATTAATGCAGCAAGGTATCTGTCGGCCTCATCTTCTGGCAGCATGGTTATCGCGACTGCCGGTATTCCGCATGCAATGAATCCCGCGTTGTCGCTGTACGGCAGCGGCAGCGTAAGCCAGCGGCCCGTTCCCGTTTTCCGAAGCAGCTCTTCCGTACGCTCCTCCAGACTGAAAAATTTCTTCCTGAACAGGAAAGGCGCTTTGAGCATTTCCGTCGTTTTCCCGACTACGGGAATCGTACCGCGGCCGACACAGTCGAATACGTACACGTCGTCGTTCGTTATACCGAGCCGCTTGAACAGCGATGCAAGCGAAAACGCGCCCTGCTCAGCAACGCCGTTTTCTCCAAGCTCTTCGCCGTCTGTAAAAAGCAGGCGCACATTATGAAAATCCGCACGCTGCTGCAGCCTGACGGCCCAGTCCATGAGGCAGAAATCAGCGGCGCTGTTGTCGTTCGCACCGGGACTTCCGTCTGCGCGGTCGTAATGAGCAATTACTGTCTTTATTTTGAACTGCGGATTATAATGACTTGAAGGAAATTTTACATAGACATGATTTTTGCCGTCGACAGGCAGTACGACGGAAGAAACGCCGCGCACTGCAAGATATGACTGAATGAATGCGCATCTATTGCAGTCCGGTGCCAGATATTCTGAAAAATGTTCAGGAAGAAACGACATGCAGACAGTATATCACAAAAAAGCCGGCTGTACATTGCTGCCAGCCGGCTTTTCGAATCAGTTTATCTGATATCAGCGACATTCCGATTAAACCGCGATGATTTAACCGGCGTTTCCCTAGCGGTTTCCACCGTTTCCGTCGCGGCTGTTGTATCTCGGACGGCGGGTCTGCGGACGCTCTTCAGCAATATTTACGCGGACGCGGCGGCCATCAACCTCTTTGCCGTTCATTGCAGCAATAGCAGCATCGGCTGCTGAATCATCTGCCATTTCGACAAAACCGAAACCTTTAGACTGCTCTGTAAAACGGTCTTTGATTACTACTGCTGAAAGAACTTCGCCAAAAGAAGAGAAGTTGTTTTTCAGAGTATCCTCTGTCGTTGCGTAATTAAGATTACCAACATAAATTTTTTTGGACATATCCATGTTCCTCTTGCCGATTACGGCACTTGTTATTTGCTGATGCCAGCTGCAATCTGCGTTTTCTGAATACCGTAATCTGAAGAAACATACATTCAAAACGAAGAAAGTCCATCAGAACTGTCTTTAGAGAACCAGAATCATATTAAGGCTAACCCAAAAATGGCTCCGTGTCAAGCATTTTAAATGATGTCTGCAGTCTCCGGGAAAATCTGCAGCAATGTTGAACTTTCTGCAGGTTTCTACTATCATATTTCAGAAATATCCTTCTGGCGTTTCAGATGAATTACCATCGTGAAGGAAACCTGCGGCCGCGCGCCTGGACCGGGGAAAATCATTTTTTGAGAGGTATAAAAAAATGTCTACACCTTTGGAAGATTATCTTGCCCTGTGCAACGGAAAACCGGATGCTGCAATGACAGCGTACGTCGCAAATCTGCAGGAAGTCGCTGCAGTCGGACCGGAAATTGCGTCAAGCATCGTAAAAGAGCTCGAAACACAGCGCGCGCATCTTAAACTCGTCGCAAGCGAAAATTACTGCTCGCTGAACGTACAGGCTGCTATGGGCAATCTGCTCACGGACAAATACGCCGAGGGATATCCGGAACACAGATACTACGGCGGATGTGAGAACATCGACGCCGTCGAATCGGCGGCCGCGCGTGAAGCAGAAGCGTTGTTTGAAGCCGATTACGCGTATGTACAGCCGCATGCAGGCTGCGACGCAAACGTCGTCGCCTACTGGGCGATTCTCAACCATAAAATAGAAATGCCGGCGCTTGAAGAATTCGGCGCAAAAAGCGTTACGGACCTTACGGAAACACAATGGGAAAGTCTCCGCAAAAAGCTCGGTAACCAGCGGCTTATGGGACTCGATTACTATTCGGGCGGACATCTTACGCACGGTTACCGCATGAACGTTTCCGCCAAAATGTTCGAGAGCCATCCGTATACGGTAGACCGGGAAACAGGTCTTCTCGACTACGATGAAATAGAAAAACAGGCCATGGAAGTAAAACCGCTGATTCTGCTCGCAGGATATTCGGCATATCCCCGGAAAATCAATTTCCGCCGTTTCCGTGAAATTGCGGACAAATGCGGAGCAGTGCTGATGGTTGATATGGCGCACTTCGCAGGACTCGTCGCCGGAAAAGTATTCACCGGCGACTACGATCCGGTAAAATGGGCTGACATCGTCACGACGACAACCCATAAAACACTCCGCGGACCGCGCGGTGCCCTCATACTCTGCAAAAAAGAGTTCATCGACGACGTGAACAAAGGCTGCCCGATGGTGCTCGGCGGACCGCTTAATCAGATCATTGCAGCGAAAGCAATCGCATTCAAGGAAGCGCGTACCCCGTCTTATCAGCAGTGGGCGCACAATGTCGTCTCCAACGCACAGGCGCTCGCAGCAGAATGCCAGAAGCTCGGAATGAGACTTCAGACAGGCGGCACGGATAACCACCTTATGCTTATAGACGTCACAACGTACGGTCTGACGGGGAAACAGGCGGAAGCAGCCATGTTCAAATGCGGCGTCACGCTCAATGCGAACGCCCTTCCCTTCGATAAAAACGGTCCGTGGTGGACGTCGGGTATCCGCGTCGGTACGCCGGGCATTACGACGCTCGGCATGGATACGGGCGACATGAAGGAAGTCGCAGCCATCATCGACTTCGTACTCAAAGGAACAAAGCCGGGACTCACAAAGGAAGGAAAACCGGCGAAAGGAAAGATTGAGCTTTCCTCTGAAGTAGAAGAGGCGGCAAAGAAACGCGTAAAAGCGCTGCTTTCCAAACACGTGCTTTATCCGGAACTCGACCTCGACTTTCTGAAAAAGGAATTCGTAAAGTAATAATCAACGCCGGTAATTATTTCAGATGCAGCAAGAGGGATAAAAAATCTGCGGGACGCAGGCAAAAAAAGCGGGGTCCGAGCCAAGCGGCTTCAGCCGCGAGAAGCGAGGGGAGCCCCTGTTTTTTTTGCCGTCGCTGGGACCCGCAGATTTTTTATCCTGCTAATAGTACCCGTGTATAATTGCCGTACGTTTTACTCCATGACGTATAATCCGTACGGATCTTCCCATACGGTTCCGTCTTCGTATTCAATTCTGCCCGCGTATAAAAAATCGGTCTGATACGGTTCATCGGGAACGGTTACCATGTATTCGTCCAGGCTCACGCAGAAATCAACTGTGTCGTACGCTTTCACTGCCTGCACGCAGTCGACTGTAATGCAGTTGTTTCCCGGAAAAGGAGGATTTCCGTCCTCGTCATATAAAAAGAAATTGAATGTGATGCGCTTTATGTCTTTACCGGTTTTATTATAAAAGGTGATGTTCATTCCCGCATATTTGAACGCGGCCGACTCTGAAGACAGTGATACATAGCCGTCAATGCTGTACGGACACATATCGCGCGCATATGAAAAGTGCCCGCGGGGAAAAAGCAGAAAACAAACAGCAACAAATGCAGCCTTGTTTTTCATCGTTTCCCTCCCGGAATGGTCTGATATTTTACATGCACTGTAAATTCCGTCCCGCTTTTCCCGAATCTGATCGCGTACCGGCGCTGTGCGCAGGACAGACGGACAGACTTCAACCGGAATAAATTGTCCGCAATCAGAAAAGGACGGCGGACGGAACCCCCTGCAGAATTACGGTATCCGTACCGTATCATTTTCTGCCGCTGTTCCGGCACGTGAGCGGAAGACGCCGGCTTCCTGCGATGTTTTTCCAACGGCGGCCGTCTCTGCTGCAGGAATTGCGAAAGTTCCGGTACACGCAGATTTTCTGCCGTACGGAGATTCTGTTCTCCCATGCTTTCTTTTCTCCTCATTTTTTCATCTCCTTACTAATTCTGTCTCCGGGGTGCGGCTTCCCGGTACATCCGGTCTGACGCTTGTCTCCGGCGGTTTATGTATACGGGACGCGGCAGACATTTTATTGACTTTAATATTTCGCTTATCACGTTCGTGCAGTGCAAAAAACAGTCGTTCAAATCGTCTGCCGTACAGCGGCGTACCGCTGCGTCACTGAGGTTTTTACGGACAGATGCAACGTCCGCAAGCAGTATCACCTCTTTGTTTCTGCGGACAAGTTTCTGCACGATTACGCCTTTTAATACCGAAGCAAGCACCGACGGCTCGACACCGAAATCGACCAGGCGCATAAAGGCGCCCGCAGTGTCGTCCGCCTGCAGCGTCGCCAGCACAAGACTTCCGGCAAGCGACGCCCGCACTGCTGTCTGCGCACTTTCCGCACCGCATATTTCCCCCGTTACGACAATCTCTGCGCCGCACTCCCGTTTTACAAGCAGTAAAAGCGCCTCGACCGTCGCGGCCTTACCTGCTTTTTTCGGGCCGCATATAACGATGAGGCCGTTCTTTTCTCCCGCCATTTCAGCTGCTATTCGTATCTGCCGCACGTTAAATCCCAGCCCGTCCATCGGAAGCGGATTTTTCATCATCGGTTATTACCTCCGTTCAGCAATATTCCACCGCTCAAATTTGTTCACTGTTTAAATAGCGTTGAAATGGCAAAAAACGGAAGTTTTTCAGGAAAAAAATGTTTTTTTGTTTTGATTTTTTACTTTGTTGCGCTTCACCGCTTTTTCTGGTACTATTTTATAAGGGCATCTGAAAAAATGATTACATACTGGCAGCAGAAAGACGGACAATTTTTACGCGTTAATAAAAATCAGATAGATTCTTCCGCAGCCGTCTGGGTCGATGCCCGTAACGTGACGAACATTGATTCGTCGCTGCTCGAAGCAAGCTGCGGTATTGATTACGACCACATAACTGATATCCTCGATCCCGACGAACTCTCCCGTATCGAAGACGGCGACACATATGTGCTCACAATCGTGCGCATCCCCATTTACGAAGCGAACGCCGATGTTCCCTATTACACTATTCCGATCGGCATCATCATTGAGGGAAACACGATTATCACAATCTGCGGCTCGAACAATGAAGTACTTGAGGATATTTCGTCGGGCCGGGTAAAGGGAATCGAGCTTGCCGATTTTCCGGCATTCATCATCAGACTGCTCAGCAGGGCGGACATTACTTTTCTCAAATACCTCAAGGAAATAAACAAACAGACTTCGGCAATTCAGCGCGACCTGCAGGGCTCCATTGAAAATAAGGAAATCATCAGGATGCTCAATCTGCAGAAATCGCTTGAATATTTCACGACATCGCTCTCGAGCAATCAGCTTCTGCTCACAAAACTGCGTAAAACAAAACTGATGACTTTCGACGACGACGACAACGACTGGTTCGACGACATCGAAATCGATAACCGGCAGGCGATGGGAATGGCGGATACGTACAGCAACATTCTTACAAGTCTTATGGATACGTTCACGTCCGTCATTTCGAACAACCTCAACGTCATCATGAAAAAACTCACCGTTATAAACCTGGTGCTTATGGTCCCCACTTTCATAACGAGCTTTTTCGGCATGAACGTTCCGCTTCCGTTCGCACACAACGGATGGATAGGCATGTTCGCGATTTCCGGCGTCTGTCTGCTGACTACAATCATCACGGCATATATGCTGCGAGACCATTCGTCCGTACAAAAACTTCCACGAAGGAGGAAAAACTGAAGATGAAAAAAATCAGTGTTTCTGCGCTGTTCGCAGTGGTGCTGCTGCCTCTCGCCGCTCAGACGGCATCAAATTCCTTTCACGACATCGATATGGTTCAGCTTGCGAGGACGTCAGGAAAAGAAAGTTCCTTCGTTATCGGCGACAACAGCCAGTCTTACACGGCGGTGCGGTATGTCGAGCCGTTCGAAATCAACAAATATGAAACGACGTACGCATTGTGGTTCCGCACACGGGTCGAAGCCGAAAAACGCGGATACGCTTTTGCAAATCCGGGACAGGAAGGTTCTGCAGGAAGACGAGGCCGCTTTCCGACCGATGCCGGCAGTCTGCAACCCGTCACGATGATAAGCTGGTATGATGCGGTCGTATGGTGCAACGCGCTCAGCGAAATCGAGGGCAGGACGCCCTGCTACACATACAAAAGGAAAGTTCTCCGCGATTCCTCCGACACGGCGGCCTGCGATCTCGCGGTCTGCGACTGGGATGCGGACGGTTACCGGCTTCCGACCGAAACGGAATGGGAATATGCCGCGCGCGTCATGAAAACGGGATTCCAGCGCGGAGATTATGCCAGCGGTCAGGAAGACGACAGCCTGAAAGGCGACGTACGAGTCAAGAGCGAACAGACTGTTGCGTGGCTCGACATAAATACAAACATGACCCGCACTGTCGGAACTGCGGGAACGGTTTTTACACCCGACGCTCCGCCGGCGGCAGGTTCCGGAAATGCAAACGGCGCCGGCCTGTACGACATGAGCGGCAACGTGCTTGAATTCTGCTGGGACTGGTTCGCGGATTATACGGAACAGGAAAAAGGGAAACGCGAGGCCGGGCCTGATTACGGTTCACAGCGGGTAAGCCGCGGAGGCAGCTGGTCGCCGTACACTGCGTTCATCTTCGCGGGCGACCGCTACTCGTACGATCCCAACGAAGTCTACAATTACATGGGATTCAGAATCTGTTCGAGCAGATAATTTCTCCGCACGAATCAATCAGCCTTCTTCAGCCCGGCACGCGTTACTTTCCAGACGCCGCCGTCTTTTTCAACTTCCATGACCGCATAGCATCCGTCCGCAAGCGGGCCGGGATTAATGACGACAGTGCCGCCGATTGTGTCTATCGCAACGGCTTCGTGGATGTGACCGGTAACGACGGCGAGCGGCGCTTTCTCTTCGATGAATCTGCGGAGCAGCGGGGAACCGACGTGCACGGTCGGACTCACGGCGTCGCACTTCGTGTCTTTCGGCGGATTGTGCATGATGAGGATAAGGTTATTCCAGCGTCCGTCCCCGCCGCCTTCTTTCGTATTTTCCACAATGTTGAAATCGGAGAGCAGTTCCTCGTCGGTCCGTTCGTTCGGCGTCGTCCCCTTAAATTCGCTGCCGCCGCCGCTTCCCGCAAAGTATAATCCGTCGTGATACACGAGTGTATCTTCGACACTGATATCCTTCTTTTCGATTTCCTCAAGGAAATCGGGTTCGTCGCAGTTTCCGATGACGGAAAAAATCGTTTCGTGTTTTTTGCACAGCGCTTCGAGCGAGGGCGTTCCGGTTTCAGGATGATTGAACTCTGCAAAGTCCCCCGCGAACAGCACCGCATCGGCTGATTTGAACTCGCCGTCGAGCTTGTCGAGCATCGGTATATTTCCGTGCAGATCCGATATAACTAAAAATTTCATACACATTCTCCTATAAAAAAAAGTTAACAAAGCTCCGCTTTGTTTCCAATACGAGACATTCATGATTGCTGCGCGACTGCCCGCAATCTTTCATTCTCCTATAAAATATGCTCCATCGCAGTGCAGAGCGTCTGCATCTGGCCGGCCGTTCCGATTGTTATGCGGAGATAATCCTCAATTCCATTTGTCGCAAAATGGCGCACGAGAATTCCATGCTCCTTTATTTTCCGGTATGCCTCTTCGCCGCCGATGCCGTTCTTTTTCACAAACACGAAATTAGTCTGCGAAGGAACGACGTCCCAGCCGAGCGCCTGAAGGAAGCTTGTAAACTTCTCCCGTTCGACGGTAATTTTCTTCGCGCAGTCCGCGTAATACGCATCGTTGGCGCAGGCCGTACTCCCTGCAACCTGAGCCACTGCGTCTATCGGAAAATGATTGAGCGAATTTTTCACCGTTGTAACAGTCCGTACAAGCTCCGGAGAAGCGACGATGTAGCCGAGACGCATGCCCGCGCTGCACAGGCTCTTGCTGAACGTGCGCACAATCAGAAGATTCGGAAACTCCGCGAGCAGCGGAATGCAGCTTTCGCCGCCGAAATCGACGTATGCTTCGTCAACTACGAACACTTTGTCTCTCCGCGTATTCAGGAGCATTTCGCGCACCTCTCTGCGGGTAAGGCCTCGTCCTGTCGGCGCGTTCGGATTTGCAAAAATGATGCCCGATCTGTTCCGTCTTTCATGCGCCGCCATTTTTGCCGTATCGAGCGTCCAGTCGCCGTTGAGCTTTACCGGATCGAGCGGAATGTTATAGAACCCGCCGTATACGGGATAAAAGCTGTACGAAAATTCCGGCACGACGAGTCTTCTGCTGCTGTCGAAAAACGCATAGAAGACGAACGAAAGAACTTCGTCGCTGCCGTTGCCGCTGTAAATCATGTCGGGCGTGACTGTAAACGGAATTTTGTCCTGTTCCGCGGGCCGGCACTGTTTTCCGTCGGATACGGCGCGGCAGAGAACGCCGCCCGTTCTGTTAATCATGCCGGCAATCGCTTCATGCAGAACAAGCGAATCAGGATCTGGATACAGTCCGAGCTTTTCCGGATAACCGGTCACAAAATCAGCAACGGCCGAAACAACTTCAGCACACGGCGGATACGGATTCTCGTTTGCGTTGAGCTTTATATATTCCCTGTCTTGAGGTTGTTCACCCGGCACATACGGATGAAGATTCTTCATGCGTTTTGAATTCATTTTAGTCCTTCTGATTTTATTCGTGAGGAGGGTTTAATACCCCGCCCCTTGGGGCGTATGAAGGGTATTAAATCCCGACTGCAATACCTTTAGAGAACAACATACCTCGACCCTTGGGTCGAGGCTGTTGATTATTTCATTTTATTCTTATACGGTCTCTCCTGCAAGTCCCGGAATGGGATCGTACCTTAAATTGAAGTTGCGGAAAGCATTTTTTACTGCTACAATGTCTACATGTCTACATCAGCAAATTTGGGAACGCTGCTTCGTTTTTATGCGACCAGACAGGGGTCGGCCTTTGTCAACTTTCGTGATTTCTGCGACTATATAAAACGATATGCGGAACATCATGTTGAAGAACAGGCTGAACTTATAAAATATCTCGGTAACACGGAAGATGCTGTTCGGGCAGAACTCGAGAAACTTGCGGAAAAACATCTTGTATATTTTCTCGACCGCGCGCCGGACAAACTGACCGTCATCGTCATCATGTACTTTACGGCCCAGTACGCACAAAGATATAAGGAAATTTCGCTCAATTCTTCCGTCCCGTTTCCGTCGATTACGGACCTGCCCAAACAGGTGCCGCTGGAAGCAATAGAAAGGGAAAATGCCGCGGATCATCTCCCCGTTTTATTTGCGAAACAGGATCTTAAGTCTCCTCTGTTGTACTGTTTACAGCTGCCGCACGACGCACCGGCAATTCTGTTTCCGGAATGCGTTCCCGTAAATGTTCTCACCGACGCGGCAATGGCAAAACTCCGGGCAATGCTCAAAAAAGAAGAATATCACGACTATTTTCTGAAAAAACTCCGCAACGCAAATCCCGGAAAAGAAATTTCGACGAAGACGTTCTTCGAACAGTTTGTGAGCAGGCCGGACAGCGCCGTGCAGTCGGTGGAATCGTCGGGCGATTCTTTCTACTTCTGGAGTCAGCTCTGCTATTTCATCCGTCAGGATTTCGAAAAAGTAAAGGATATGACTCTCGAGGATATAAATCTGCTGCAGTCCGTCGCGATTTCGGAGCTTTATCTGTTGATGCTTAAAAACAGAATTCAAAAACAGCATCAGAAACAGGATGCGCTGCGTGATCTGGAGCAGGCGCTCAATAAACCGCCGTATTTCTACTCGATGCAGGCAATTCTGAAACTGACTGATGCGAAAGGTATCCCGCTTCACGGACGGTATTCTGATGAAGATCTCAAGAATTTTCTCGAGGCTCTCACGTCGGAAAGCAGAAACAGCGAGCTGCCCCGGCTGCTTGTATTCAAGGTCGATTCCGGTACGCATTACCTTGTATATAAAACAAAAGTTTTTCCGCTCATCGTGCGGCTGTGCAATGAAGCGCATGATATAGTCGAGAAAAACCTTATAGATAAATGGTTCAGAGCGCTCGAACATTACGAAAAGCTTCCTGAAATGCATGATAAGGTGAAATTCGAAGAATGCCTCAAAAAGGAGACCGGGAGGGCATCGCCCGTTCTGTACGCGCTCCTCACTTCGAATTTTCTTCCTCTGCTCGACATCGAGATGCAGAATAACACAGAGGGGGGAGATTTCAAGTTTTTTTCCGGCGGACGTCTGCTTCCGTACAGCAAGCTGCTTATGCTCGACAATTCGTCAATTCTTTCAAATGCGAAAATAATGCTTCCGTTCTGGTATGTTATTCCTGTCATATCCCAGATTATCGGATTTTTCATGCGGCCGCCGAAATCACCGGCAGATGAAATAAAATCAGAAGATTCCGAACTGCGGAAAGAGAAAGAACCGGGAAAAAGCGGTAAAAACATGACAAGAAGGGAAGCGCTCGCGGAGGCTGCAAAAAATCTCGAAGGACATTTCGTTCCCGAGGGTTCAACAATCGACCGCGAACTCGATTCATACTGCAAACAGTGGAACAAGCTTATAGCAAAAGAATCTTACGCTCAGCTCACGGAGGATGTGAATTCGCTCATTCGTGATTATATGCGCAAGGTAATACGCACTATTTCCGCGCATACATTCACAGCCGAACGTATAGAAAGCCTTGCGGAAGCGCTCGTCAAAACACCGAATATGCAGAAGATAACAGATCAGGATGCGCTGTATATGTATGTTCAGCTGTACATTCTGCGTCTGGCAGAAAACGGTTAATCGGCAGTCCCTGCTGAATAATTTTTTTTCAAAAAATACTCCGAAACAGAACATTCAGAGCGATATATATAGCAGTGCCGCAACAACAAATTGCGGCACGCTTTTTGCCCGGCCGGACAGAAACATCATATCGTTTGTATATCAAAGGAGTATCAGTATGAATCAGTTAAACTCTCTCATTCTGGAAGGAAACATTACGCGTGAACCGGAATATAAGGAAACACCTCACGGGTACAAAGTCTGCAGAATTCCGCTTGCAGTCAATCATTATTACAAAAACAACGACGGACAAGGTGTGGAAGAGGTCTCGTATTTCGATGTGGAGGTATTCGGAAAGATGGCGGAATATTGTCAGACCCGGACGGAAAAAGGCCGCGGAATGCGCGTCGTCGGAAGGCTTAAGCAGGACCGCTGGAAGACAACCGACGGGAAAAATGCAAGCCGCATATCGATTGTCGCCGAGCATATCGAGTTTAAACCGCACCTTGAGAAAAAAGGTGAAAGCAAAGACGAACTGAACGATATAGCTGCGGCAACTGAGGCTGCCGCAGCCGAAGAAGCGACGTTCTGATATTTTCAGCGGGGATGCTTTCCGCCTCTCCGCCCGGCGTCCGTACGGCCGTTTCCTGTTTTTCCGGGAGAACGCCCGGAGCCGCTGCCTGCAATCCGTGCGGCGGCGGCCCGTTCGTTTCCTGCCTTGTATTCCTCTATCTGCTGGGGAGAATAGAAGCCCTCCTTCCAGTTGAAGCGGGACACACCGGGCAATGCGGCCTTTTTAATAATCGAATTAGTCACTTCGCGGAGCTGCCCTTTTGTCACCTTCGTTTTCGAAAAATCAAGCAGCAGCCGTTTGAAACCGGCATTGTAGAGTAAATCGGTTTTGTCGGTGATGGCAAATGCCGTTTCCGGCATGACGAACGAACCGTCGGGAGTCGAGTTTACCTTAAACGTTCCGCCTTCTTTATCGGTAAAGTAGGTAAAATCGTATTTCGCCGGCAGCTTAAAGCGCATGCGGAACAACGCCGGATATGCGAACACAGGTACGAGAACGCGGGAACGGACTGACTGCTCGAACGTCGATTCAAGATTTTTCCGGGAATTTTCATACGGCATGACGAACGTACCTATCCCCTGGTTTTCAAGCCATGAAACGGCCCATCTGTTGAACGTATACAGATACGGTCCGCCGACCATGTCGACATTTTCCTTTCCCTTAAGCATCTCTATATGCGCCACGTTGTTGACTACGAACGCGGTAAATCCTTCGGCAATCAAATCGTCAAGCGTCCCTCGCAGCGAATCCTCCGAGGCGGCAGGGCAATACGGATCAAGCGAAATCATCAGCTGCTTCTTCGATACGGGCAGTACGGTCCTGCGCTGCAGCAATCCGTCGCGCGTTTCATGATTCAGTTCGATAATAACGCGTACCGGATGCGCTGACTGCACGACGAACACGTCGGAAAGCGTCGACACCTGCACGTACAACCCCTCGGGAAAATATGAAAGCTCATTTTTTCCGACCGGAGTCAGGTCGAGCACAGGCAGTTTTTCGTCGCCAGGCTGGCGGCGGTAACGGGACAAATCGTTCGGCAATACGCGCGGATAACGCTTCGCCATCGATTTTGTCTGCAGCAGATATACGCTGTCGCCCGTGTGAAATCCGCCCGGAATGTCCACCCAGCGTTTACCGTTTTCAAGCACTTCCACGCTCCTGACTTTGTGGCTTACGCGTCCGCTGTCGTCCTTACGGTGCAGCCGGATTGAATCGCCCGGGTCGGGGTCGTATGATCCGCCGGAAAACTGCGCCATCTGTATCTGCAGCTGTTCCAGCGGTGTATCGGGAGATGCGTTCTTCTTCGCGTCCTCTATAAGTTCATCGGGAGCGGCTTTGAGAGACGCAATCGTACCAAGGAAAATTCCCGTACCGCCCGCCTGAGCCGGATTCAGTATTTCCCCGCCCGCCTTTTCAACGCCTTCTTTCTGCGTTTTGAAATTGTACCAGTAGGAAGTTTTCGTCCGCGCAAAATCGGACGACAGCATGCGCTTTCCCGCGAGCACGGCGCCTTTCCTGTCCTCCTTCCAGTGGTCCAGAACATACCGGTACGCAGAGACGACGGCACCGACATACTCCGCGCTCTTCATGCGTCCTTCGATTTTGAAAGAATCTATGCCGATTTCCGCGAGGTCGGGAATACGGTCGATGAGCTCAAGATCACACGGAGAAAAATAATATCCCTGCTCAAGTCCCTGCGGCATTTCCGCCGTGTAAAAGCGTCGGCACGCCTGCGTACACATACCGCGGTTCGCAGATTTCCCGCCGAGAAAACTGGAAAACAGGCACAATCCCGACTCGCTCACGCAGAGCGCGCCGTGCACGAACATCTCGAGCTGTGTTTCAGTCGACTCTTTTATTTTGCGGATTTCCTCGAGCCCCAGTTCGCGCGCGAGCACGACGCGCTTTAATCCTTCCCTGCCGAGCAGATTGACGCCGGCGGCACTTTCGACGTTCATCTGAGTCGAAGCGTGGAGTTCCATATCGGGGAAAAACTGCTGCGCCATACGTATAACCGCAAAATCCTGCACGATGAGCCCGTCCGGCTTCACGTTGTGCAGATACGAAAGCAGCCTGTACAACCGTTCAGTTTCACTTTCCTCGCAGACAGTATTCACCGTCACATAAATTTTCTTTCCCTGCCGGTGCACGGACTCGACCGCAGCCTCAAACTGATTCCACGCAAAGTTCGACGTTCTGAGCCGCGCATTAAAACTTTTCAGGCCGAGATATACCGCATCGGCGCCTTCGCCGATCGCAGCATCGAGAGATTCAATATTACCCGCAGGTGCTAATAATTCAGACATACAATCAGTATATCAAAAAGATGCAGTTTTTACTATACATCTGAACATCTGACACAATCTGCGGCAGGCCCTTATTCGACTGTTCCGGGTGATGCGGTTTTTGAATCCGCGGTATACCAGCTGTCTGCTGTCTGCAAAACCGGACCGGCGGCAAGCGTACCGTTCTGAGCCGCGTTATAAAGCGCAATGCACCCGCGCCGGGCAAGCGTTTTCGTCGTCGTGAGGCCGTCGGACTGCACAGCGGACGAAGGTTCCGCGCTGCTCCATATACCCGCCGAAACAACCCCGGCGGCCGTATCCCCTACACCGTCTTTCGACCATGACGCGGTTCCCGACGGGGCGTACATGACGGCATCCATAAAATCACCAGAAAAAGAGTTCGCAAGAATAATCACGTCTTCCTTTTCTCCGAGGCACGCTTTCTCGTTATCCGCCCATAAATCACGTGCGGTTGCCGAAACATAATCGTTTTTTTCACTTCCTTCCGCAAGGGAAATGTCGTCTCCTGTTTCGCTGATGCAGTTTTCGCCCTTTTGTCTCATGTGCAGAATAATCACCTCTCCCGCTTTCACCTCGACGGCCGGCAGCACAAATCCTCTGTCTTCGCCGTCGTTCGCACTGTATACTTCGAGCCCCGCAAGATTGCCGGCCGTGAGCGCATACAGCTCTATAAACTCGCACCTGTTCGAGCCGGAAACATATCCCGGATGTATCTCGCTGATGAGCACGCGGGGCACTCTGCTGTTGTATCCGGTAAACGGAATGCAGAACGTCAGCGTATTTCCCGTTTCGTCCGCAGCATCGCCGTACAATTCATAGCGGCCGCCGGCAGCTAATTCTTCCGCGGCAGTTACCGTCACCTTTTTTCCGGTTTCGTCATAGGAGATGTTCACCGTAACAGCGTTGTCCGCCCCTGATGCCGACTCAAGCGACGGAGCAGTGTCGTCGGAACCGCCGCTTTGCGATGCGGACGATTCTGAAGCGGGAATCAGTACGGCTCCCGTCAGCTGAACTTTTCTGGAAAAAAATACAGCCACGGAAAATGCGTCGGTCACGGAATACGACTCTATCACCGGCGCCGTATAGTCGCCGTGCAGAATCTGCAGTCCTTCGTCAGTCACTTTGCAGGAGACAGGGCAAATCGAAAACAGTACGGCTGCACAAATCCCCGCAACCTGCATAAACCAGATACAAAACGATTTGACATTTTTATTCATATAATCCTCCATGAAAACCTCTGTATATAATTCGATTTAAATGTGCATTTTCGGACCATTTTTTCTTATTTTTTTGAAAAAAAAACATAAATTTGATACACTACCGGTATGTCAGTGAAAAAACTTGTATTATATGAAGACATCGTCTGCGGAACAACCGACGACACAGGCAGCGGCATATTGCGCATATGCAGCGCATCCGTAACAAAGCGCAACATGTCTCCGAAACCCGAAGAATATCTGTCAAACTGCAGACAATCAGCACCCGGCGGACGACTGTCCGTTCCTGCGGGAACATATTTCTTTATACAGGGATTTTTGCAGCCGGGACGCGGGGCTTTTGCGGCCGACGGTACGCCCGATGAGGAAGTATATAAAGCGGCGGCGGAACTCTGGCTCGAATATGTCTGGCAGGAAACAGAACCTGCCGACAACACCGTTTACGTGCGCATTCTCACTCACGAAGGAGAGTATGCGGATAAAACCACGGGACAAAAAAAATCCGCCGGTCTGGTTTTCCAGCTTTTCCGGCGGAACAAATAACGGCAATGCCGCTGCACGCTCTCAGGTTACTTCCGTAACGGAATTAATGACGTTAAGCTCGTCAATAAATCCCGTCTCGTCCAACGCTTTTTCACTTTCGTTCGACAATGCCATAAGATACAGTTTATGACCGGAGTCTTCCCCGTCGTTGAATGCGGCCATAAGCACGCCGACTCCCGACGAATCAAGCTCTATAACCTTCGACAGGTCGACGACGACATTGTTCTTTTGAACCGCAGCGTACACTTTCTGCTGAAATTCCGCAAGCGTATATGCGTTGAGCGCACCGTCGAGTTCAAACAGCAGATAGTTCGCGCCGCTCTTCTCTGTAATTGTTAATTGTTCCATATGTCTCGGCTCCTATGTTTATGCAGACGGATTTTCTTCGGTCCCCGCTGTTTCCTGCTGTTCAGGTTCGGGCCGCATTTCCGGTTTTGCGGCCGTTGCGAAGTCCTGATATTTCATTACGAGAACGCTCACGTCGTCTTCCATTTCCTTCGACATGAACTTAACAAGGCTGTCGTATTCAAACTGCGCCATACGGGAAGCCGGATACATGGAGTTGGCGAGCAGGACCTGCTGAACGCGTTCCTTGCCGAACTGCTCTCCGCGCAGAGAATGAGAATTAATAAGACCGTCGGTGCATGTAAGAACTATGTCGCCCTTATTAAGCTTGATTTGTTTGACCGAAACGAACGGCGACATATCCTTCACGAATCCGAGAATATGTCCGCTTCCCTGAATTTCAATCACATTGTTGTACGCCTGAGTGTACAGGAACAATGCGGGAATGCCGCAGTTGATGTAGTACATCGTGTCGGCCTGGAAATCGACAAGCGCAAACATACCTGCAAAAACAGTTCCCTTCTGAAGGCTGTTTCTGATGAACGAATTGACTTTCACCACAAGCTGCTTGAAATCGCGGGTTTCGGCAAGATACGTGCGGATGACGGATTTCAGAATGACCATGCTCATACTCGCCGCAATGCCTTTCCCGCTCAAGTCGCCTACGACGAACAGGTGAGTCCTGTCGTTCAATCGTATCAAATCGATGAACTCGCCGCCGATGTTGTGGGCCGGGACCATAATATATCCCACATCGATTTTCGGATTCTTCACGGGATCCATGTTTTCCTGAATCGACGTAATAATCTGCGACGACATGCGGATTTCCCGGTTAACAGTGCCGATAATATCCTTATTGGAAATGTTGCGCATGTAGTATCCGAACACGAAGAAATACGAATACAGTTTCGTAAAAACGCTGATATCGTAATCCTTGTAATGGTCGCCGCTCGTTTTTATGCCGAGCACGATAAATCCGAGGATGTTGCGTCCTTCGTTCAGAATGAACAGCGCGTCCGATTTCGTGACTTTAAAAAGTTCGGCAAGTTTATCCTTTATTTCCGCAAGATCGTGTTCGTTGTCTATTTCGCTGTATACGACGACCGTTTTACCGATATTCAGAAGCTCGTCGAACACAGGATTATTGGCCGGGACCGAAAGCATTTCGTTTTTCGACGAATAGGCGGTATCAAGCTTTCCTTCTCCGTTGTTTATAAAAACCGACATGGACGAACACTCGACGTTTTTTTTGAAAATATTGAACATATTGTTCGTAATTTCATCCATCTCGCCGTTATAATCTATCGACGCAAGATCCCGTTCGAATGCGTGTTCGTAATCTGCGGAATGCAGCCGCCGTGTATTTATAAGATAGTCGGACACTTTCCGAATATAAAAAAGCATGATGAACGTTCCCGCTGCAAGAACGAATGCAAACAGGAACGGATAGTTCGTATACAGATTGAAAAAGTATGCGTACAAAAGTCCCACCACCAGGGCCGGTATCATGTAGGTAAGAAAAGCGCGGAAGACGAACATCATCGTATCGATGCCCGACGGCGCCGTTTTTTCCGACGAAGCGGCTATCATCACCAGTATCATGAACACGTAGGCAAAATGGTACAGCAGGGAAATCGCCTGATTATGATGCGAAGCGGTGCTTATAAAGAAAAGCATTCCCCACATCACAAAAAGCGCAAGCGCATCGAGATATCCGCGGTGTTTCTGCAGACGGGAAGCCGCATATTCGTTGCGCAGCAGCATGACGAGGCAGCAGAACCCCGGAAGAATAAAACGGTAAAGTGCAACGTATACCGTTACCCACGTCCACGGGAAAACCAAACCTGTTTCGCCGCCGAAAATATACGACGATCTGATTACGACTCCGTACTGGACGGTCATTCCGACTGCATCAAATTTGAAGAACGCAATGTAGAATGAGAACACATACAATATGATTTTCAGAATCGTTGCGACGGGACTTCCTTTTACGGACGCATAGTAGATAAAGCAGAATGAAATATTAACAAGGAAGCACGCTTCGAGGATAAAAAGTATGCGGGCCAGAAGAAGGAAGAATGCTTCGGGAAGAAAATTGCATATGAGAATCGAGTAAACAACGGAAATAATCGCCGCTATAAGCACGTTTATTATGAGCGGGTCGTTATAATCGATCCTGATTTTCGACGCTCTGTCGATATACACGGTGAGCCAGATAAGAAAAGCCGCAAGCGCAAAGTTAAGTATTATATACGCCATCTCAGTAACCTACCTTCGCGACCATCATCGTCACGTCGTCATGCAGTTTTTTACCGCCGCTGTATTCCTTAACAAGATTTACTATATCTTCCACAAATTCCTGCGGCTGCTTTGCGGCGCTCGACTGCAGCGTCTGCCTGAACAGTTCCGTATCGCCGAGCTCAATTCCGTTGTCGTCCATGACTTCGGACACGCCGTCCGTCGCCATAAGAATTGTGTCTCCGCGGAACAGCCGCTGTTCGGCGACCCGCACGTCACCCATATCGATAATACCGACGAGGCTCGTGTTGGAGGAAAGCGGCTTGATGCGGTATCCGTCCGGCGAACGCGACAAAACAATCGGGTCGGACATGGATGCGTTTATGTAGCGTATAGACATCTTCTGCGTGTCGACAATGCCGAGGAAAAGGACCGTGTATTTGTCCTGCAGCCGCATGTTCTTGATCGCCTTGTCGACCTCGTGAATAACGTTTACGAGGTCTTCCTTGTTCCCGATGATTTTTACGGTGTTCATCACCAAACCCATGATGAGAGCAGCGGGAAGCCCTTTGCCGGAAACGTCTCCGAGCATGAGCAGCGTCTTATGCCTGTCAATCGGCAGAACCGAATAATAATCGCCGGAAACGTTTACAAGCGGAAGGAAATACGCCGCGAGTTTGAGCCCCGGAATGCTGGGCATTGTCTGCGGCAGGAACGAACGCTGCGTGTCGGCAAGCTGCTGCCACTCCTTCGTAAGACCGGAAATCTCGGAAAGATTGGCGATTGTTTTAGCGCGCGACTGAAACCGCGTGAATTCCTCAAAAAGCTGGCTGTAAATATCAAGATCGAAAAGTTTCGTATAGCGGCAGAAAACGTAGAAATGCTGTTTGTCGGAAGAAAGAAAAAATCCGCGCGCGTCTTTGTATGAGGATACGACGCCCAGCGAATCATCAATAAAATATGTGCCGTCGTTCCATGACGCCGGAAAATTCAGTGCAAGTTTATCGCGGACTTTAGCCGACGAGGAAACGCGGTTCGGGCTGTTGTACAGAATGTAATTTTTCTCACAGTCGACAAAAAGAACGGAGCAGTCGGCGGCGGATTCCAGACTGTCCGCTATAACTTTGTAAAAATCGTCCAGAGAATAGCAGAAACGAAGCTTATTAATAAAATCAACCAGATAATGAGTCTCGCTTTTATCAAAAACCTGCCTGCGGAGGTGATTCCGTAAAGCTCTTCGTACAATATCGCCGTCTATAAGAAGTATTATGAATATAACAGCAGGAACTCCGGCCAGAATAAGCACCGACCTGTCCCTCAATGAAGCAGGCACAAGAATCATGGATAAAGCAACAAAAAGCACAAGTACAGCAGCATATACAGATATAAGTATTATCTTTTTCCGTATCTTATACATATTTACCTCAAGTATTTAGAGTAATACGACTCCAGTATACCATACTATCGGCAGATTTGGGAGAAAAAAATACGGTTATCGGCTTGCGCTACCGATTTAAAGAGGACAACGGAATAAGCTGAGGTGCCGTGGTGGCATTTTCAAGCCGCAGATATTCTTCCAGAAGCGATTTCTGCTGCGGACTAAGATGCGAGGGAATCTGAACGACAATCTTTACATACAGATCGCCCCTCCGCGTCGAACCGGTATACGGCACACCTTCGCTTTTTATGCGCAGCAGTTTGCCGTTCGAAGTTCCCGCCGGTATTTTCAGACTGATTTGTTTCCCGTCGAGCGACGGAACAGTTATATCGCATCCGAGCGCCGCCTGCGCCATGGTAACAGGCACAGCACAGTACAAATCCTGAGCGTCGCGCTCGAAGAAGCGGTCTTCCTCAACGTGAATGACGACGATAAGATCACCGGCCGGCCCTCCGTTCGTACCCGCATCTCCCTGATGCGGAATCGCAATGCGCTTGCCGTTGTCGACGCCTGCAGGAATCGTAAGCGTCATCATCTTGCTCTTTTCCTGAACGCCCGTTCCGTGGCATGCCGTACAGGGTTTGTCTATGATTGTACCGGTGCCGTGGCACGTCGGACATGTCTGCTGAACTGCAAAAAAACCCGCACTGCGGCGGATTTGACCCGTCCCCTGACACGTCGGACACGTCCTGCGGCTCGAACCGGAAGCTCCGCCCGTACCGTGGCAGGAATCGCACACCTCGTTATGTTTAAACCGGATTTCGGCCTTCGTACCGAATACCGCGTCGTGGAATGATATGTCCAGATCGTAACGGAGGCTTGCGCCTTCCGACGCACCGTCAGCATTCCGGGAAGAAGAACTTCCTCCGAAACTGCTGCCGCCGAATAAATTGTCGAATATATCGCCGAAACCGCCGCCCATTCCGCCGAACAGGTCGCTGAAATCATGGAAGGCGTGAGAATACTGCGCGCCGCCGCCCTGGTCAGCGCCTTCAACGCCTGCAAAACCGTACTGGTCGTAAAGCGGACGCTTTTTTTCGTCAGAAAGAACCTCGTATGCCTCAGTCGCTTCCCTGAATTTTTCCTCGGCAGTTTTGTCGCCGGGATTCCGGTCAGGGTGATATTTTATTGCAAGCTTGCGGTACGCTTTCTTTATCTCATCAATAGATGCACTTTTATCAACACCGAGTACTTCGTAATAATCACGCTTTTCCGCCATAATTTCTAACCTTTATCCGTCTTTTTCCAAATATGCAAAAGTATACCGTAAAAAATACCCCCGCCGCAATGGACGGGGGGAATTTTCATACCCTGTATGTACGAATACTATTTTTTGTCGTCGTCATGCACTTCGTACTCTGCATCATCTGCCTTGCCTTTGTCAAAGCCGCCTTTATTTGCAGAATCGTTCTGCGCATTATCGCCGGCCTGTCCGCCCTGAGCGCCGCCTGACGCATTGCCCTGTGCAGCCTGCTGTTTGTACACCTCCTCTGCAATTTTGTAAGAAGCCTGTTTGAGCGCTTCCGTCTTGGATTTGATTTCCTCGACATTATCGCCTTCCATAGATTTCTTAAGAGCAGCGACAGCATCGGTTATACCCTGCTTGTCTGCAGCGTTTACTTTATCGCCGAGGTCCTTGAGCGTTTTTTCCGTCGCATAGATAAGACTGTCTGCCTCATTCCGGGCGTCGATGCCTTCACGCTTCGCCTTGTCCGCAGCAGCGTTTGCCTCAGCGTCTTTGACCATGCGCTGAATCTCATCGTCGCTCAGACCGCTTGAAGACGTAATCTGTATGTGCTGCTCTTTGCCTGTACCGAGATCCTTCGCGGATACGTGCACAATGCCGTTCGCGTCGATATCGAACGTAACTTCAATCTGCGGCACGCCGCGGGGAGCCGCCGGAATACCGACAAGGTCGAAACGTCCGAGCGTCCGGTTCTGTTCCGCCATTTCGCGTTCTCCCTGGAGAACGTGAATCGAAACGGCAGTCTGTCCGTCCGCCGCAGTCGAGAAAATCTGACTCTTTTTTGTCGGAATCGTCGTGTTGCGGGGAATGAGCCGCGTGAAAACGCCGCCCATTGTTTCAATACCGAGCGAAAGCGGCGTAACATCGAGAAGCAGAACGTCCTTGACGTCTCCGCCGAGAACACCGCCCTGAATCGCAGCGCCGACGGCAACGGCTTCGTCCGGGTTGACCGAACGGTTGCCTTCTTTTCCGAATATCTCTTTAACAATCTGCTGAACCTTCGGCATGCGGCTTGAACCGCCGACGAGCAGTATTTCGTCGATCTTGTCCGCAGCGATGCCCGCATCGGCCATCGCCTTTTTGCACGGCTCTTTCGTCGCTTCAAACAAATCAGCAGTCATTGCCTCAAACTGAGCGCGGGAAAGCGTCTTCTGAAGATGCTTCGGGCCGGACGAATCGGCAGTTATGAACGGCAGATTGATATCAGCCGTTGTCTGTGCGGACAGCTGGATTTTTGCATTTTCAGCCGCTTCACGCAGACGCTGCATGGCCATCGGATCCTTCGAAAGATCTATGCCGCCGTTATCTTTCCTGAACTCGTCGACAAGCCAGCTGATGACGCGGCGGTCCCAGTCGTCTCCGCCGAGCTGAGTATTGCCGTTCGTCGATTTTACTTCAAAAACGCCGTCGCCGAGCTCAAGTATGGAAATATCGAACGTACCGCCGCCGAGATCGTAGACGGCAATCGTCTTTTCCTGTTTCTGATCCTTATTAAAACCGAATGCGAGGGAAGCAGCCGTAGGCTCGTTGATGATGCGTTTTACGTCGAGACCCGCAATCTTGCCGGCATCCTTTGTCGCCTGACGCTGAGCGTCGTTAAAATAGGCGGGAACTGTAATGACGGCGTCCGTGACGGGCTGGCCGAGATAATCCTCCGCAGTTTTCTTCATTTTCTGAAGAATAAACGCACTGATTTCCTGCGGGCTGTACTGTTTCTTTTCCCCGGTCTGGTCAATCTCGACACGGACATCCTCGCCGTGATCAAGCACTTTATACGGCAGGCGCGTCGCTTCGCCCTGAAGTTCGTTGTAACGGTGTCCTATAAGACGTTTAATGGAATAAACCGTATTCTTCGGATTCGTCACCATCTGGTTTTTTGCAGGAAGACCAACGATACGGTCTCCTTTTGAGGTAAATCCGACGATAGACGGAGTCGTTCGTCCGCCTTCCGAGTTCTGAATAACTACAGGTTCCCCGTTCTCCATAACGGCGACGCAAGAGTTTGTTGTTCCAAGGTCAATCCCAATGATCTTTCCCATAATGTATATCTCCTCGCTATGTACTATATAATCAGAAACCTTCCGGGTTTCTCTGAATCACTGTTTTTTCTCCGGTTCTGCGTCCGGCTTTTTTTCCTTATCATCCGCCTTTGCGGAACCGTCCGGCATCGTCACCATCACTTTCGCATGACGGATGACTTTATCCTTAAGCTTGTATCCTTTTAAATATACTTCCTTCAAAACAGGTTCGACAACAGGTCCCTGCACGCTTCCTATAGCCTGATGCTCATCGGGATTGAATTTGTCGCCCGCAGTTCCGTAGCTTGACAGGTTGTATTTATCTTCAAGCAGTTTCACAAGACTGCAGCTGATCATTTTAACGCCGTCTGCTATTGATTTTACGTCTTTCGCATTCGCGGCGGCGTCGACAGTGCGGTCGAAATTATCAAGACTGTCGAGCAGATCCTGCAGCAGATTCTCGTTCGCGTAATCGTACGTATCCTGTTTCTCTTTCACCATACGCTTGCGGTAATTGTCAAAATCCGCAGCACGGCGGAGCACCTGGTCTTTAAGGTCCTCGTTTTCTTTTGTAAGTTCCCCGACCTTTTTCGTAAGCTCCGCAATTCTGTCAGCCTGTTTCTCTGTTTCCGTTTTCTCTTTCGGCTGTTCATCCTTTCCGGCCGTTGCGTCAGAACCGGCAGTCTTCTGCTCCTCAGCGGGCTTATTGTCCGTTTCCTGTTCCTGTTTTTCTGTCCGGTCTTTTTCAGAATCGCTCATTTCTTTATCACCTGTAAAATTGTTTACTATGAAGATACTAATACAAAGCGGACAACGTCAAGAAAAAGGACAAAAAAAGCAGGAAACCTGAGCTTCCTGCTTTTGTTGATTTCTAATTCTCTGACCGGCCGGTGTTATTTTTTAGCACCAGAGTTATCTGCGGGTTTTGTTCCTGCAGCCGGCTTTTTGTTTCCTTTTGCCATAATCTCTACCTCCACATATCTATAGATACTTAGTGGTGGCATGTTTTATTGCGGAAACGGACTTATGATCCGTCGGGCTACATAAAGCAGCACATCGCATCAACACAACTAATATATGCACAATTAAAAAAAAAAGCAAGCGGAAACGTACGGTAAATATGCACGGGATACCAGGATTTTCAAAAACAGTTTGTTAAGTCACTTCATACAGAAAAGCAGTCCGCTTACGCAGAAAATAAGCCGCCGGTTCCGGCTCGCCGGAAGCTGTTGATTGAGTCATTTTTCCATGTCCAATATAAGCCGGATACCACTTTCTACTTCTTCTATTATTTTTTTAGAAATCTTTGCTTCTTTTTCTATTAATCGAGCTTTATCAAGAACTGTCATCTGCGAAACGACGATAACTGAATCTTTGTTTAATTCTGAATCTTTTTTCAGCAGCAGAACATTTGCCGGTGCGTCAGCCAAAACTATGTTTGTTGTCAGCGGTACAACTATTACTGTATTTATTTTACTTTCTGTAAACGAATCATTTTGTATTATAAGGACAGGCCGTCTGAAACCTGGTTCACTTCCAAACGGTATCCCAAAATCAGCCCACCAGATTTCACCACGTGTCATTTTTTGTTAATTTCCTTATTGCTTCAAGTCCTGCTTCTGAAGATTGCTGTATTTCCAGTTTTTCATAAACAGTATTTAATCGTTGGGTAACTGTATCCTGTTTATGATTATGTAAATACTCTTCTATCGCTTTTGTAAAAAGTTTACTCCGCGGAATATTCTGAGCCTCAGCTGTCCTGCTCACTTCTGCATACAAAAAGTCCGGTATTGATATTGCTGTTTTCATATCTATAGTATAACTACGGTATAACCTTCCGTCAAGTTTTTTATCCTTAGATCAAATTTTATTTTTCCTGCCCGGGAATGTAAAAAATAATCCGGGCGCGGCTTCATACAGCAGGAAAGGCTGTTCTGCAGCACGATGTAAGGCTCTCCTCCAGCACGATGTAAGTTCGTCTTCCAGCAGGAAATAAGACCGTCATCCTGCACGAAATGAGTCCATCTTCCTGCACGATGTGAGTCCGTTTCCTTGTGTTTGTAAACACCGGCAAATATTTCAGACGTAGCAGTCTTCGGAACATTTTATTCGTTCCAGCGTATACCGAAAAACAGCCTGCGGAGCAGAAAAAATCTCTTCCAAAAAGCATGTAGAATCAGCGTATATTTGCCGTACGTTTTATATGTGCTTTTTCAGTATTTCCGTTCTGCGGCAGAAATCGTTCCAGTCCATGAACGTACTCACTATGGCCTGCTGTATCTTCGGCGGAATGTTCTGGCCGGGACGGCCGTTCCGCATATCTACTGCAAAAACGTACTTCTCGTCATATGTAAGGTACGAAAACAGAATCGTGATATACGTCATGTTGTCGAGCTTCGGTGTGGAGCGGATATAATCGATAATGGCATAAATAAGCAGAAAAAACTTCACACTGCGGTTCTGTTTTTCCTGTACTTCTTTCGCCGACGGCAGCGGATTGCCGGAAATATCGCCGCTTTTTACCGTCGCGCACAGGCTGTCGTACAGCTTTTTGAGTGCCGCTGCGTCGCGCGTGTTCTGCATATTCTGTTTAAGCACTGCGTCGATGTAGCGGAAAAACAATACCTGCGCGTCGTCGCCTTCTTTCTCTTTGATTGAATTATTGAGCGCAAGAATAAGCCCGACAAAACTCGCGAATGAAAAAAACGGACCTGCAATTCCTGCAAGATACAAACCGAAATTACCCCAGTCCGCATTGTCGTGCGAAAATCCGCCACGGAAAACGAGCGCGTAGACGAGCAGAGGAATGCCGAATCCGATTACAAGCGATATAAGAATCAGCCCGACGAAAACAGAACTTGAATCCCCGAATATGCGGTACGCAAACGAATCGCGCCTGTCCCTGCCGGAAAAGTTTTTACCGGATTTTGTTTTATGATTGTCCGTCCGTTTATTCATTATGGTGTACCTGAAACCACTCTACAATAATAGAATAAAATTTACAGAACTACAACTATACTCCGAACCCGGACGGAAGAGGCGCTGTCACGTCCATTGCGGCACCTGTTACCGGATGCGGAAACGCAAGCGACTGTGCGTGCAGATACATACGGTCCGCCGCGGGACCTCCGTATAATTCATCACCCATAATCGGCATACCGAGCGACGCCAGATGCACGCGTATCTGGTGTGTGCGGCCTGTAAGAGGCCGCGCTTCTATATACAGCACATGAACGCCGTTCAGCATGCCTTCTCCGAGCAGCGTAAAATCAGTGTGGGCATGGAGACCTCCGCCGGATTCCGGCAAGGCACCCCACTTTCCTGCACGGCTTTTCGCAGTAATTCTCCCCAGAAAATTGTCAACGCTGAACTCTTTTGAACAGAAGCCCTTACTGCGGACTACCGCGCGGTATACTTTGCGCGCCGTATGCTGCTCGAACATATCGTGCACGGCGCCGTTCACCGTACGCTGTTTTGTAAAAAGCAGCACACCGCTCGTCTCGCGGTCAAGGCGGTGCATAATGCCCGCATACGGCGGATTGCGCTGTGCAGGATATTCCGACCACAGCCAGCGTACGACCGCATCGTGCATATTGTCGCGCTGCCCCGCAATCGTCGCTTCTGTCGGAAAAAATGCCGGTTTATTAACGACAAGCAGTACATCGTCCTCATACAATACGGCATCTTTTGTAACTTCAAACCTGATGTCGTCGGGCTGTTTTTCGTAAAAGAATTTTCCGCCGTCTATTGAAGCAGTCACCGAACTTCCTGCGAGCAGACGCTCAGCCGGGACTCGGCATTGGCGGCCGTCTACGCGGACTGCACCTGCAACAATAAGGCGGCGGATTTTGGAATTACTCACATCTGCCGGACCTCGTTCCGGCATAAGAGCCGGCAGCTTCTCCCGAAGCAGCATATCGAGGCGGCATGTTTTCTCCGTTTTGAAAGAATAAATCTGCATCAGGATTTGCTTTCCGTCATGTGTCCGCTTATTGAACCGACGCGGAACAAATCGCAGAGCAGCTGACCGTCTATCGAATAAAAAATATTCTTTCCGTCCCGCCGGCATTTTATAACGCTTGCGTCCCTGAGCAGTTTCAGGTGGTACGATATTGCAGGCAGAGACATAGCGAGGTCGCGGGCAATGTCGCACACGCGCTGTTCCTTTATAATAAGTTCGTGAACAATCTTGAGCCGCGTAGCGTCACTGAGCGTCTTGAAAACCGATGCCATACGCTCCCACTTTTCAGTTTCCGAATACTCGGGCGCGTGAAGCTCGTTCAAGTCAACATTAATTGCCATCGGTCACTTCTTCTTCAGCCTTTTTAAAATCTTCATTCTGACCGAGTTTATGATTGACGTTCTTGTAGTTTTCATAATACTGCGCGTGATGTTTCGGTTCCGCATCCCAGATGCGCTCTGCTTCAGGAGCCCATGCGGCGGCGTATGACTTACACTTTCCGCACAAACTTTCAGCGCTTTCGGGAGTCTGCAGATCAGTCGACTTTGCGCCCGTCCGCTTCACCATTGCCTGAAGCAGTTCCGGATTCTCAAGCATCGGACACGGGCGCAGATGGTTCTTATTGAACGGCTGCCCGTCGTGATATGCCATGAACAGCGGCTGCTGCAGACATTCAAGCAGTGTTTTTTCCTTTATGTTCGCACCGGAATAATGAATGAACACGCACGGTTCAACGTCGCCGTTCGCGTTGATATGACAGTAGTTGCGTCCCCCTGCAATGCATCCGCCCACAAATTCACCGTCGTTCTGGAAGTCCATGACGAAAATCTGCTTGTCGCATTCGGCTCCGCGGATATACCTGATGCGTTTAATCATATACTTGCGCTGCTCCACTGTCGGAATAAGATCCACATCCGCATCCGCACCGACAGGCATGTAATTAAAGTACCAGCTGTAACGGCAGCCGTTTTCAATGAGCAGGTCAAGAAATTCGTCAGACGTAACGGCCTCGCAGTTTTTGCTTGTGTAGCAGATCGATGTTCCATATAAAAGACCGTGCTTCTTCATCCGCTGGAACGCTGCGATAACTTTGTCGTAATCACCTTCTCCGCGGCGTCCGTCGTTCGTTTCTTTAAATCCTTCAAGACTGATTGAGAACACGATGTTGCCCAGCCTGCGCACTTCCTCGCAGAAGGCGTCGTCTATGAGCGTCGCATTCGAGAAAATGTTGAATTCACAGTCGTGATGTTTTTTTGCAAGCTTGAGAATGTCGGCCTTGCGGCAGAGCGGTTCGCCGCCGGTAAACATGTAAAAATAGACACCGAGCTTCTTCCCCTGCGTAATAATACTGTCGAGCTGTTCATACGTAAGGTTAAGCTGATGACCGTATTCCGCGGCCCAGCAGCCGATACAATGCATGTTGCATGCGCTTGTCGGATCGATAAGTATTGTCCACGGAACATTGCAGTTGTACTTTTCGCGGTTTCTGCGGATCTGTTTTGTACCGTACCATGCGGATTCAAAAGCAAGATCCATAAACGCCGTCTTTATTACATTCTGATCGGCTTCGTCGAGAAAGCGGTACAAATACTGATGCCACTTGTTGTCGGGATTGTTTATAACGGCACGGCCGGCATCATACGTTTTAGGCTGGAACATTTTGCCGGCAACTTTCTGCGCTGTATCAATCAGTTTAAGAAGTTCGGACGTCTTGTCTTTCCGAAGATTTTTGATAACATTGTCTGCCGTTTTTGCTGTGGCAAAACGCGCTACACCATGTGTAAATGTCATATAATACCCTCTTTTTACTCTTACGATTAAACGTCTGTTTAATTAAACACCTACTTAATGCTCAATTTACACCAACCGGCGAAAAAAAGCAAGTACGTTTAAATTTTTTGACCAATAAAAATAAACGTACGGTAAATATACACGGAATGTCATAAACGCAGAAAGAATTCCGCTTAGTCACCTCATACAGGAAAATAGTCCGCTTACGCGAAAAAAAATCCCGCTTGCTCTGGCTCGCAGTAGCGAGAGTCGCAGGCGGGATTTTTTTTCGCTCCGCTCCCTGTTTTTCTGTACATGCTAACAAATAAGCATTTCTGCAAATCATTACGTTGAAATATTTACCGGTGTTTACAGGGTGAAAAATAGCCCGAATCTTACAGAATTTTGTAATCGGGACCGGCGGGAGTGGTGAAAATCTTTACGCGGCACTCTTCCATGCAGACATTTTCGGCAAAAGAAATTATATCTGCGGCTTCAGAGCCGAGCAGATCGTCGGGATTATACGACGTCGCAACGACGGATTCTTCGTTTTCTCCGGTAAGCCGGGAAAACGCACCGTTGAGACGGACAATATCCTGCACAACCGGCATAAGGTCGCGCTTTCCCTTCTCCTCGTATTTCGACGATAGAAAAAGAAGCTGCATCTTTTCTATTTCTTTGTGATTCGCCTGTTCCGGCACGAAGCCCGAACGATAGTCGCAGCTCGATCCGCGCTGCCATTCGGCAAAATCGGAAAAGAAACTTGCACTCTGTATCTTAAGCGGACGGAGTACCGGCAGGAACCACGGAACCGCGCGCCCCGCCGTGTAAAACGTACGGCATGCAAACGATATGTCGCGCGCATACCTGATATCCTGCGCAGAAAAAAAAGCGGTCGCCTTCGCACTCCGGGCGGAAAAATCCGCACTTTCACCCGAATTCCCTGCGTTTTCCGCATTTTCAGTTTCGGGGAAACAGACATGATTAGGGTACAGCGAAAGCGCAAAGTCGAGGCGGTCGCGGAACGATTTGAGCGAATCTCCCGGTACAAACGCGTAATCCATAATGAACCCGAACACAAGTCCCGCGTCGTTCATCATCCGGGCCCTGCCGGCGTACATCTTCTTGTCGAATACACACGTCCCGCCGTTTCCGGGGGCTGCACCGAGAGGCATATCTACCGTACAGTTCAATTCGGACGCCAGCGCGCACACATCCCTGTCGAACGCAGGTGCCTCGATGCGTACCGTAAGAAGCAGATTCGGACAGTTTTTCTGCACGGCTTTCATAAGCCGCAGAATTTTTCCGCGGTCGTTCGCAAGAAGTTCGTCGTGAACCGTTAATTCCGTTATTCCGAGGGAAGCGAATTCGGGAAGTTTTGATTCGAGTTCATCTCCGCTGAATTCGTACTCTTTTTCTTTCACAAAAGTTTAATCCCCGCTTTTCCGCATTCGTCGACCATACTGTCGGGCCAGATGCTCACCTGCGTCTCACCGATGTGGGCCTTCCGAAGCAGGAACATGCACAGCCGCGACTGCCCGATTCCGCCGCCGAGCGTCTGAGTCAGCTCTCCGGCAAGAAGCCTTTTGTGAAAATCAAGCTTTTCCCGGCCGGTACAGCCGCGTTCTTTCAACTGAGCTTTGAGGGAATCGGGAGATACGCGGATTCCCATCGACGAAAGTTCGAATGACGATTTCAGTACGTCGTTCCACACGATAATGTCGCCGTTGAGTCCGCGGTGTCCGTCGCCGGTTTCCGTAATCCAGTCGTCATAGTCGGGAGCCCGTCCGTCGTGAATCGAACCGTCCGGAAGACTGCCCCCTATGCCCGTGACGAACACGGCGCCGTACTTTTTCGCGGCCGCGTTTTCCCGCTCTTTCGGCGAAAGACCGGGATACTCGCGCAGAAGGTCGTCGGTGTAGAGCAGCGTAATGGTATCGGGCAGCTCCGGCTTTATCATCGAATAACGGTCGTAAATGTAAAACTCGGTGCGCTTGAGGCAGCGGTAAATCTTCTTAACAATTTCGTGGAGATAAAACACGGTGCGGTCTTTCGGATCAATCGCCATTTCCCAGTCCCACTGGTCGACGTACAGCGAGTGAACCGCATCAAGCTCCTCGTCGGGACGAATCGCGTTCATATCAGTATAAATTCCGAATCCCGGCGTCATGCCGAGTTCGGTCACCTTCAGACGTTTCCACTTGGCAAGCGACTGCACAATTTCCATGCGTGCATCGTCCATGTTCTTTACCGGGAACGAAACGGGTCGTTCGACGCCGTTCAAATCATCGTTTATTCCCGTGCCCGAACGCACAAAGAGCGGAGCCGTAACGCGGGTAAGATTAAGTTCCGTCGAAAGCGCAAGCTGAAAAAAATCCTTAATAAGGACGATCGCGTGCTCTGTTTCTTTTTCCCCGAGAACAGGTTTATAATGTGCCGGCAGCGTATACATAAAGCCCCCGCGGGTTTATTTCCCGCCGTAATTAATAAGCGTAGTCACATGAGACGGGGCAAGGACTTTTTCGTAGCAGAGCTCCGGCAGTCCGATGATTCCGAAGAAGTCGGTCACTACAGCCCCGCCCTGTTCAATAAGATTACGCGCGGCTGCGAGCGTTCCCCCCGTCGCGATAAGATCGTCGACAAGCAGATATTTTTTACCTTTCTCAATGTCGGATTTGTGAGCCTCAATTTCCGCCGTTCCGTACTCAAGCGAATATGCACAGCGGTACGTTTCACCCGGCAGCTTGCCCTTTTTTCGGATAAGAACAAGCGGAATGCCGAGACGCTCGGCAAGCGGAGCTGCAAACAGAAAGCCGCGCGATTCGACGCCGCCGACAGCATCAATACCTGCATTTCTGTAGAGCGCGACCATGCGTTCAATGCAGTATCTAAATGCTTCCGGTTTTACGAAAACACCCGTGATATCGTAGAAAAGAATACCCGGCTTCGGAAAGTCGGGAACACGGCGGATAGCCCCGTCCAGCATCTCAAGCTCTGTCATACGGTCGATTTTAATGAGCGGTATGCCATGAGTCAAGATACCGGTGTGCCGGGACAATCCTATTTATCCTGCGTAACAAGCGTCCCCATGCTCATGCGGCGCCTTCGTACGTCGGTGAGATATTTTTCCAGACCTTCGGCGTCGCTGCGCTCTATGTATTGCTTTATATTATCGAGTTGTTTTTCAAAACCGGCAATGTGACCGAGAAGCTCTTCTTTATTCGAAAGAAACAGCTCGGTCCACAACGGCGCGTTTATCATGGCAATCCGTGTCAGGTCCTCGAAACTGCCGCCGCCGAATTCGGTGATGTTCTCGTCCTCCGCGCTCTCGACAAGTGCCGACGCTATGACGTGGCAGAGCTGGCTTGTAAACGCAATCTTGTGGTCGTGACTGCGGCAGTCGGTCTCGACGATGCGTGAAAATCCCATCGCTGCAATAAGGTCCTTCATAAGCGCAAGACTTTCTCCTTTATTCCATTTCTGCGGCATAAGAATATAATTTCGTCCTTCAAAGTACGCGCCGTTCGAATTCACGTACCCCTCCTTCGCTCCGCCTGCCATCGGATGCCCGATAATAAAATCGACGTCACTGCGGAGCACATCCTCAATATTTTCCACGAGGAGCGTCTTTACGCCGCTGATGTCGGTGACGACCGCACCGCGTCGGAACGCAGCCTTGTGCTTTTTCATGAAGTCGAGCGTCGCATGCGGATAAAGGCATACGTACACAAGGTCGCAGCGCGAAAGCATCCTGTCTGCACCGTCCGGAAGAAACGACTCGTCGATGACGCCGCCTTTTTCCGCCGTATCAAGCGTCTGCGTACTCACGTCGCAGGCAAGGATTTTTCCGGACGATCCCGGAAGTTCAAGCACGTTCGCACGTATCGACTTGGCAATGGACCCGCCCATAATGCCGAGACCCACTATCCCGTATGTCAGTTGTTTTAACTCAGTCATAAAACCACCTCTGCCGCCGCAAATATCCACGCATGTATCGGAATCCGCCCCGAATTACATCTTTCTGCCGTCGATTGCCGCAATTTTCGGCAGCACTTGCATAAGTTCGTCGAACTCCGTCGGATGCAGACTCTGCTCGCCGTCGCACAGCGCTTTTTCAGGATCGTTGTGAACTTCAATAATAAGTCCGTCGCAGCCGACTGCAACCGCAGACTTCGCGAGCGTCGGCACCATCCAGCGCAGACCGCACGCATGACTCGGATCGATGATGATAGGCAAGTGGCTCACTTTCTTGAGGTACGGCACAATGCTCACGTCGAGGCAGTTGCGTGTATACGTGTCGAACGTACGGATGCCGCGCTCGCAGAGGATCACGTTCTCGTTTCCGCTCGCCATAATATATTCCGCCGACATAAGAAATTCCTTCACGGTCGCGGCCATACCGCGCTTGAGAAGAATCGGCTTTTTCACTTTTCCCATTTCCTTAAGCAGATCGAAGTTCTGCATATTGCGCGCGCCTATCTGAATAAGGTCGACGTCGTCGAAGTATTTGAGCTGGCGCAGATCCATAAGCTCGGTGACTACGGGAAGGCCCGTTTCCTTTTTCGCCGTCACGAGAAATTCAAGCCCTTCCGCGCCGAGTCCCTGAAACGAGTACGGCGACGTGCGCGGTTTGAACGCTCCGCCGCGCAGCAGCCGCGCGCCCGATTTTTTCACGGCCTTCGCAATTTCGACAACCTGCTCTTCCGACTCTACGGAACAGGGACCGGCAATCACCGGCACGAGACCGTCGCCGAACGTAACGGCGCCGCTCCCTTCCCCGACCGTGATGACCGAATCATCGGGATGAAACGCGCGGCCCGCCATTTTATACGGTGCCGTCACGCGTTTTACCGACTCGACAATCGGATTTGCCGCGACTGTCTCCGTGTCGAGTTTCGTCGTATCGCCGAGCAGTCCGAGTACGGTCATCTCTTCGCCGCGCGAAATATGCACGCCGTATCCCCTGTCCTTCCACTGTCTGACGAAGTCCTGCGTCTGCGCGTCCGTCGCATCTTTTTTCAGAATTACTATCATTTTGTCCTCCGGGTAAATAAAAAAAGGGAACTCCGCAGAGTTCCCTATGGTTTACTAAGTTATGGTACTAGTAAAACACGAATAACCGGTCAACGACTGGTCATAACCCTGCGGGCGGAAAGAGAATAATACCAATAATAGTAGGAGTAAGCCGCCGTCGTTCCGCGGATTCCTACGAGAGATGAGGTATTAAATTTTTCTGCAACGCAGCATTCGTGATTCATAGTGATGTTACTCTAACAAGAAACAAACGGGATGTCAAGAGAAGAATAATCAGCCAAACCGCTCATTTCTATCTTTTGAGTCCGCGTTTGAACTGAGGAATACGCGCACATGCCGTCGTATCCCATCCGCTCCGGTCGCCGCGCATCAGAAAATGATATGCAACGCCCGCAATCATGGCGCCGTTGTCTCCGCAGAGCTTGAGCGGCGGAAAGATGCAGTTGAGACCGGTGCGTTCAGCCAGCAGCGCACGGAGACGGGAATTCGCCGCAACGCCGCCGCCCGCAACGACTGTCGTAAGACCCGTATCCTCCACCGCGCGGAAGAGGCGCGTCGTAAGCGTACGGCACGCGGTCTCCTGGAACGATGCGCACATATTCTCGTTCGTCGGCTCGTATCCTTTGTTCAGAAACAGGTCGCGCTGATGGATTACCGCGGTCTTGAGTCCGCTGAACGAAACGTCGTACCGGTGTTCCTCTTCGTCGAGCCTCGGTATCGGAAATGAAAACGCATCCGCGCTGCCGTTCTTCGCGAGCCTGTCGATGATGACTCCGCCCGGATATCCGAGATTGTAAAACTTCGCCACTTTGTCGAACGCCTCACCGACAGAATCGTCGACTGTCGTCCCGAGCACTTCAATGTCGTCGAATCCCTGCACGCGGCAGATAATGCTGTGTCCGCCCGAGACAAGCAGCCCCAGGTACGGATACTGTATGTCGTTCATAAGATGAGCGGCGTACAAATGACCGAGCATGTGGTTTACCGCAATAAACGGCTTCCCCGCCGCCCACGCAAGCGTCTTGCCGTACGTAAGACCGACGAGAAGCGACCCCATAAGCCCCGGTCTGTTCGTCGCCGCAACCGCGTCGATGTCGTCAATCGTAAGGTCCGCCTCTTTGAGCGCCTGCTTTACGACAGGCAGAATCCATTCGGCATGTTTCCGGCTCGCAATTTCCGGCACGACGCCTTTATATATCTGATGAAACGGTATCTGAGTCGCCACCACGTTGCTCAAGATCGTGTGTCCGTCCTCAACGACGGCGGCGGCGGTTTCATCGCAGGATGATTCTATCCCAAGTACTTTCATATAACTAAAACTCCAAAAGTAGGACTATTATAGTAAAAACACGTTTTTTATAACAGTATGCCCGTTTTTACGGCCTGATGATTGCACCCGACCTGCTCACCGTCGTAAAAACGTATCCCTTATTCTTCAGCGCAGGATACATTTCTATGAGGATTGCCGGCAGAACGTCGGCGGACCAGACATGTCCTATCATGATGACGGCGCCCTTCGTGTTCGCAATGTCCAGCCCGCGCATAATCTCCCCGACGATTTCCCCCCGGTCCTTACTGTTGTCCAGAAACACGTTGCGCTCGTAATACGGAATGCCCAGCTCCATGGACGCCTGAGGAACCCGCGTCTGGCTTGTCGTGCGCGAATCAAGGAAAAACGCGCCGCTTTCATTCACCGCCTGCATCACCGCTCCGATTTTCACTTCGTCCTCGCTGATAAGAGAACCCTCGTGATTGTTCACGCCTGCTACGGGACCTATTTCCGCAATATTCTGCCTCACAAGAGCTGCTATCCGGGACGCAGGCATATCCGGCGTGATTGCACCGGGCCCCGGATTCACGTTTCTGTTCACAGCCTGCATCGGCTGATGGAGCATCACCTCGTTGCCCGATTTCCGTACGCGGTCCGCGCACGCTTTCGAATACGCAAGCTTCGGCAGCACGGCGACCGTAATCGGGAAAGGGAGAGCCACGTATTTTTCAAGCTGCGACACATTCTGCCCCGCGTCGTCGAATACGAACACGAGCCGTGCGTTATTCACCGCAGGAGGGATTGCCGGTAATTCCGGCGTGCCCTGACCTTGCGCCTTCTCAGTCTGCACAGAGGACCTCTCCGATGCCTGAATATTTTTCTCCTGCTGAACAGGTGCGGATTTTACGCTTGCGGACTTCGGCAGTGCGGAAGATGCCGACGGTGCGTACGTGCGCTCTTCCGTTGTCCGCGGTGCAGGCTCCCGTTCTGCGGACGATGCCGCTTCATCCTCTGCTTGAGACGGCGCAGCTTTCCGCCCGGAAAACTCAGGCGTATCCTGCAGGGAGGTTTCCTCCGTATTTTTCCCGCGCACGGACTGAACGGGCGGCTGCATCCCCGTCTCTTCCTGCGTCGTCTCCGTACGGGAAACCTGCTGTCCGCGGGTATTGCCGCTGTCCGTACCGTGCTCCGTATTAATAAAAAGAAGTATAAAGCACGCCGCAACAATCACAGCGCAGAGCGCTGCCGTTTTCGCCGAAGATACTACTGTTTTGTTTTTCCGAACTCCCCTTTTTGCAGGAGTTTTACGTCTTTTTGACTGCATACCGGAACTGTTTTTTTTATTTCTGTCCATCGAATTCATCCTATCATGTATTTAAACAAAAAAAAACGGCTGCCATGGCCAGCAGCCGTCTCCATTCTTTTTCTCTCTCCCTCTATAAACTCTCTCTGCTCTCCGATGTCCGGAAGAACCGGTATAATTACGCCGTAAGGAGAATCTCCCTCTCTCTGGTTGCAGCCGCCGAGATTTTCATGCGCTGAATGGCTCGCATTTCCATCTGGCGGACTGTTTCCGCAGAAACTCCAAGCAGCTCGCCTATTTCACGTAATGTTTTAGTTTTCCTGTCGTTGTCGAAATTGTAGCGGTGGTATACGACCTTCTGCTCAATTTCCGGCAGCGTTTTCATAAGCTTCCGTACTTCCTGTTTTTTCACGCCGAGCATGGATTTTTCCTCCGGCCCTGCGTTTAAGTCGGGAATATTGTCGGATACAGTCATCTCGTCATGCTCACCGTACGTCGTGTCGAGACTGATAACGCTGTATGAGATGTTTATCCCCATCCGCACCTGCTCAACCGACATATCAAGATATAAGGCAAGCTCCTCGCATGAAGGTTCATGTCCGTGTTTCTGATATAAATACGAACGTGCACTGTTCAGGCAGCGCAGCATCTCCTTTTTTCTGTTGGGAAGATGAATGAACGATGCTTTCGTATGCATGTAGCGGAGCATATACTGCATAATCCATGAATATGCATATGTTGAAAAACGCGTGTTGAACGAATAATTATATTTGGATGCAGCGGTAATCAGCCCGATATTTCCCTCCTGAACGAGATCCATAATGGGAATGTTTGAATCTGCAAATTTCTTTGCGATACTGATAACGAGACGAAGATTTGAATTGATAAGATTTTTACGGGCAGTTTCATTACCAGCAGCGATTTTTCTGGAAAGATCAGCTTCTTCTTCAGCCGTAAGTAATTTGTACGCTTTAATCTCACTCACGTATGTATAAAAAATATCATTTTCCATAGCAACCTCTCTTTTACCTGTAATCATTACACTTTTGATATTGAGCAATTTTTATGCCAAATTTTACTTAAAAAAGAGAAAGATATGGTAGAAATATCTATTTACATATACTATAAATAATTACAAGTATAAAATTAAAGGAGCCTTTTAAAACGGGATAAAATGATTCTATTTATCAATGCAATCATTTTTTTCTATCACCAGTGTACAAAAAAATATACACCAGTCGCTTTGATATATCACACTAGTGTATTATTTTTTATACGTTTTTTGTTTTTTTCGATAAAATTATGGTATGACATGCGATAATACCATATCCTTTTTTACTTCCTACCATATCTATGGTATTGCAAAATAATAAAATGTCATTATTGCATAATCAGACTTCATTATTCATTTTGGACAGAATAGCGCATTCCTTTCTGTTCTTTTTTTATTTTGCTATAATTAGTGTCTATTTTTTCATACATACCTAAAAAATGGTATTTCAGTATGCCGTTATAGTATCTATCACAAATATTTACAAAAATGATATACTTCAAAAAATAAGCTAGAATGTAGGAGTACAATATGTTTATTACCTGTCTGGATATGGAAGGCGTCCTTGTGCCGGAAATCTGGATTGCATTCAGTGAGACAACAGGCATTCCCGAACTCCGCCGCACGACACGCGATGAACCAGACTATGACAAACTCATGAAATGGCGGCTCGGTATTCTCAGAGAACACAACCTGGGACTTACTGAAATTCAGAACACTATCGCAAAAATCGATCCGATGCCCGGCGCCCGAGAATTTCTTGATGAGCTGCGGAGTTTTACCCAGGTTATCATTCTTTCCGACACGTTCGAGCAGTTCGCCGCTCCGCTTATGGAAAAACTCAACCGGCCGACGATTTTCTGCAACACGCTCGAAACAGCACCCGGCGGCGAAATTACCGGATACAAAATGCGCTGCGAAAAAAGCAAACTCACAACAGTCAGAGCGCTTCAGTCGATCGGCTACGACACAATCGCTTCGGGCGATTCATTCAACGACCTGGGCATGATAAGAGCGTCGAAAGCGGGGTTCCTGTTCAAGTCGACGCCGAAAATAATCGCGGATAATCCCGACATTTCCGCATATGAAGAATACGGAGAGCTGCTCGCGGCGATAAAACGCACAATGGGCATATGCTGACCTGCACACGTGCTGCGAGGGGAGTTTATTACCTGATTTTCACACACGCATTGTGCGGGGTTGTATAATCATCCCGTACTGACTATACTGTCTTCATAACCGGGGTGGTTGCACAGTTTCCGAAACGTGCTTCCTGAGATTACACCCGTAGAACACCGTACGGCGTTCCAACCTGATCCGGATAATACCGGCGGAGGAAGGTATGAAAAAAATCATTTATATTTTTTTAACCCTCTTAACAATTTATGGTTCTGCCGCATGCATATCATGCAGCAGAAAAAACAGTATCTCTGCGGAACGCGCGCAGGAAGTCCTCATATATACGTATGATTCGTTCATGGGAGAATGGGGACCGGGGCCGCAGATCGCAAAGGATTTCGAAACGGCAACCGGATTCAAAGTTACATACGTAAACTGCGGCGACGGTGCGCAGATTCTTTCAAAAGCCCTTCTCGAAAAAGATTCTCCGCAGTCCGACGTGCTGCTCGGTCTGGACAACAACCTTATCGGCAAGGCGCGTACGGAAAAAGTGCTTGCGGATTATAAGCCGAAGGATGCCGATAAAATAATCCGGGAAGGGCTGCACGAAGCGTTCGGAAAAGACTGGATCCTTACTCCGTTCGACTACAGCCAGTTCGCGCTCATTTACGACACGCAGTCGAACGTACCGGCTCCCGCAAGTCTTGAGGATTTAACAAAACCTGAATACGCAAAGAAAGTGATTCTCATGGACCCGCGCACAAGCACACCCGGACTCGGCTTTCTGGCATGGACGGTTGCAGTGTTCGGAGACGGATATGCAGACTACTGGAAAGCCCTTAAGCCGTCCGTTCTCACCATGTCTCCCGGATGGAGTGCCGGATACGGACTTTTCACCGCAGGAGAGGCGCCGCTTGTTATCAGCTACATGACCAGCCCCGCATATCATGTGTATGCGGAAAATACGGAACGCTACAAGGCGCTCGTATTTGCGGAAGGCCACGTGCAGCAGGTTGAGGGAGCCGGCGTCACGAAAGGAGCACCGAATGAAAAAGGCGCCCGCGCGTTCATCGATTTCCTTATAAGCGATACAGCGCAGAACGTTATTCCGCTTACCCAGTGGATGATTCCGGCAAATAAGAACATCGTACTGCCCGACTGCTACAAAGAGATTGTGCCTGAGGACGCAAAAACTCTTTCCTACGACGAGGAAAAAGTATCAGCCGCTGTAAATCCGGTTATGGATATTCTGGGCAATTGATGGTAAACAGGATACATGCGGCCGAATATTCCGCGGCCGTCTGCGCCGGTATCATTTTCACATGCATCTGCATTGCGTTTCTTTTCCCGCTCGGAGCGGCGATTCTTCCGTTATTCGGCGGGAAAAGCAGCGTTTCTTTCTATTATAGTAAGCTTTCTCGCATAACTGCATATACATTTGAAACGGCGCTCGGTTCAACACTGATTGCGGCGGCCGTCGGCATACCGGCGGCGTTTTTTACCGCGAACAGAACTTTCCCGGGACGCCGTTTTCTTCTCTCGCTTTCCGCAGTGCCGTTCTGCATTCCGCCGCTCATCATCGCGCTCGGATTCGTCGGTACGTTCGGTATGAGCGGGGTATTAAACACGGTCCTCATGAAAGCATTTCATCTGAAAAATCAGCCGCTCACATTTCTTTACTCGTCTGCGGGCGTCATTACAGCGCAGGGATTCTACAATTTCCCGCTCGTCATGTCAGTCGTATCCGCGTCGTGGGAACAGCTCCCGACCGACGAACGGGACGCAGCCCGACTGCTCGGCGCGGGTGAAGGGCGTATATTTTTTACCGTGACGCTTCATCAGCTTTCTCCTGCAATCGCGGCCGCGTGCATCCCCGTTTTTCTGTACTGCTTTTTCAGCTTTATGATTGTGCTGCTTTTCGGCAATATAGGCGGCACGACGCTCGAAGTGGAAATATATCAGGCGGCGCGCACCACGCTCGACTTTAAAACCGCGTCCGCACTGGCGCTTATAGAAACCGCGTGCGCCATGGCCGCGGTATTCTCATACAGCAAAATCAAACCCGCGTATGCCGCAGACAGTTCTGCAGCCGATTACGGATACGACCGGACAAAAATCGGGCGCGCGCTGTATGAAAGCCGCGTTATGAAAATCGTCGAATACGGTTCCTGCATTCTGCTCGGAACGGTCATACTTGTTTTCTTCCTCTGTCCGCTGTTCAGCATTTTCGCAGGCGGTGTAACAGGAAAAGACGGAGCGTATGTTTTTGTAAAAATTATTAATTCCGGCGGATTCAGGAACGCGCTGCTCGGAACACTGGAAACGGCGCCGTTTTCCGCCCTGCTCTGCGTCGTCACTGCATTCGTCTATGCGTGGACGCTGCGTATGCGGGATCCGCTCGGACAGAACACACTGCTGCAGACGCTCCCGATGCTGCCGATGGCGGTCTCCTCCGTCGTAATGGGATACGGAATGACTCTGCTTGTAGACAGGGGAACTGTCCCCGCTCTTATTGCGGCCCAGGCGGCGCTCGCGTGGCCGCTTGCATTCCGCCAGATATACGCATCCCTCTGTGCCGTTCCGCAGGATACGCTCGACGCGGCGGTACTACTTTCGGATACACCGCTCGACACTGTATTCCGGGTCGCGCTGCCTTCATGCAGATACAGCACCGCATCGGCATTCTGCTTCTGCTTCGCGGTAAGCATGGGCGATACGACGCTGCCTCTTGTTCTTTCGGTGCCCCGGTTCGACACGCTCGCGCTGTACACGTACCGGCTCGCGTCTTCATACAGATTCGCGGCGTCATGCGCGTGCGGAACACTGCTGTGCATTCTCTGCGTTCTGATATTCGCCCTGGGGAAAAAACATGAATAGCTGCTTTTCCGCCGAAAATTTATACCGCGTATGGGACTCCGTTACAATCGACTTTTCATTCACTGCCGAAAAAGGAACGATGACAGTCATCGTGGGCAGAAGCGGAAGCGGCAAGTCTTCCGTTCTCCGTCTTATCGCGGGGCTCGAACAGTTCAGCGTCAGGTCCGACGGCAGGACGCCCGTCATCACGCTCAACGGCAGGGATATAACGCATCTTGCTCCGGGAAAACGGGGCATCGGCATGGTGTTCCAGAACCACGCACTTTTCAATCACCTGTCGGTTGCGGACAACGTCGCGTACGGGCTCCGCTGCAAAGGCGTTCACACAGCCGAAGCACGCAAAAGCGCAGAAGAATATCTGTCGCTGTTCGGTCTCGCAGGATTCGGCGACCGCCGGCCCGGCACGCTTTCCGGCGGCGAAGCGCAGCGGGTGTCGCTTGCACGGACGCTCATCATGCAGCCGTCTCTCGTGCTGTTCGACGAACCGCTTTCGGCGCTCGACGCACCGCTCCGCAAAAAACTTACGGCCGATATCCGCGGGAGTCAGAAGAGGGAAGGTTTCACAGGCATATTCGTCACGCACGATATAGCCGAAGCTAAAGCCGTTGCCGACCGCATAATTCTCATGAAGGCGGGAAAAATGCAATGGCAGGGCGGACCCGAAGATTTCAGCGAAGACATGATCGACTGAAAAATAAAAATAAAACTCTGTTATACAAAACCTGTCCATGTTACAAAACCGGCGGCTGCTTTGTTTTTTGTAAAGAAACCAGCTCATTACAGGAGAATGAATGATTGCGGGCAGTGGAGCCGCAATCATGAGTGTCCCGTATTGAAAGCAAAGCTTTATTGATTTTTTATAGGACGATGAAATGAAGCGGTCATACGTAATTTTTACTTTATTCGCATTGATATCGGGAATTACAGCATGTTCGTCGACGCCGGTTGAAGCACAACAGCCTCCTGCAGAAAATTATATTGCAACGGGCATCATCTACTCCAAACTGGCCGGACATCAGTTCTATTCCGGAATTGCACAGGTGGAAATGACGCGGATAAACGGCTGGGGAAACGAAGTTAAGACCGGAAAATACGCAACTATCGCCGTAGCTGTCCGTGTCGATTCCGAAACCGGCCTCATACAGCAGATTGTTACGATGAAACCGGAACGTTCCGAACCTGACGGGAAGCTGACGCTGAATGTGGCAGATCTGGGCAGCGGAGCGCTGCTGGCTGATTTTTCTCCGTATGACAAATGGATCGACGCCATAACAAACATGCAGGAAACATCGGCAAAGCTTCATCCGGTTGCGGACGACAGCAGTAACGAAGATTCAGCACACATATATCTGGGAGTGGGAATCGATCCCTGGTGGTGGGGAGTCTGGCCGGATTACGGACCGCGTCCGCGACCGCGTCCACGCCGGAGATAGTACAGAAATCAGGATTCTGTTTCGCTGCTGCCGTGCAGATACAACTGAGCCGAATAGGCAGCGTTGGCGCCGTCGGAAAGCGCCGTAACTATCTGATACAGCTGCTTTTTACGCAGATCCCCGGCAGCAAACACGCCGGGAACGGACGTAACGCCGCTTTCCGGTGCCTGTATAAAACCGTCGGGAGTCAGCAGCTCCCTCGGAAGCAGTTCCGAATTCGGTTTGATGCCTATTGCGACAAAAACGCCCGCAACCGGAAGCGTGTCTGATTTTCCCGTATCAAGATTTTCTATTAACAACCGGCGTACTGCAGTATCTCCCTGTATTTCCCGGACTTCGTGCCTGTACAGTATAGAAACGTTCGGCAGCGACTCCAGTTTTTCTCTGAGAGAATATTCGGCTTTCAATTCATTTCCGCGGTATATAAGCGTAACGTGCGAACAGATTCCTGCGAGCTCGACTGCATAACCAGCCGCCGAATTGCCGCCTCCGACAACAGCCACATCGCGTTTCCTGAAAAAGCTGCCGTCACATGCAGCACAATATGATACCCCGTGTCCGGAAAATTCTTCCTCCCCCGGAATTCCCAGTTTTCTCCTGTCTGAACCGCAGGCAAGAATAACAGTCCCGGCTTCGTAAGTTCCTTCCGCCGTACGTATCTGTTTTACTCTGCCATCCAGCTTCAGGTCACTTACGGCTTCCATTTTGATCACCGCGCCTGCATCCTCCGCATGCGTCCTGATTTCATCTGCGAGTTCCCGACCGGATATGTTTTTAAAACCGGGATAATTGTCGATGCGGTATGTCGTAGCCGCAGTTCCTCCCGGAGACATGCGTTCAAACAGCACCGTAGAAAGCCCCGCGTGAGCTGTATATATAGCAGCGGCAAGTCCTGCAGGGCCTCCGCCGACGATAATGACGTCGTACATACTGTACTCCTATAATATCAAAACGGGCACCGCGAAAATCCGGGTGCCCTGTTCAGAATAAATCAATTTTTCCGCACAAACAGGCGGCTCGTTGTGATACGTCTGTCAGAAGCATCTGCTTTAAATAAAATACCGAAAATGCAATCTGTCAAGGAAAAACGACGCATGATTGAGGAAAATGAGTCAGCGCCGTGAACCGATTCTGTTAAATACTGCAAGAGCTGCATTAATAAAAACGCCTGTCGTCAGCATCGATACGACGGAACCTATGCCGGCTACACCGCCCAGCAGCCAGCCGGACACGAGCAGGATAATATCCATAACAGTACGCATATATACATATTTTATTCCGAACTTCCTGCATATCGCGTACGTTATTGCATCTATCTGGTTCATACCAGTTTTGAATTTGATGAGCAGCGCATATGTTATTCCGAATAAAATCTGAGCAAAAACAATCAGACCGAATTTCACCGGCAGGCTGCCGTGCAGAACCGGCAGAGAGCCCAGAAGACCGTTATAAAAATCAATGGCAAAACCGACTGACAGTGCATAGAGTACCGTGGCCCACCCGATATCCTTTCGCGCAACTATCAGTGCGACAATCAGGACCGCAATATTATATATCCGCGATGCGCTTCCGTACGAAATTCCAAGAAGCCTGTGCAGTCCGTCTATGAAAACCGTAATCGTATCCGATCCGAGATTCACGCCGACGAATACTGCAATGGCTATACCCGATAAATTTACGGCAGCTGCCAGAACAAGAAACAGTACTCCTATGCGTTTCCTGTCAGCAAATGTCCTCTCCGTTCGATTCAATAACTTTTTTATACCAGGCATAGCTGTCCTTCTTTATCCGTTTTCCGCTTCCCTTTCCGTAATCATCAATGTCAACATAAATAAATCCGTACCGCTTGCTCATTTCACTCGAAGAACACGAAACAATATCTATGGGTCCCCATGCAAAATAGCCGCGGAGATCGACTCCGTCCATGATTGCTTCCTTCATCTGCTCAATATGAGCGCGGTAAAAATCGATTCTGTAGTCGTCATGAATCAGGCCGTCGGTCAGTTTGTCGTAGCAGCCTATACCGTTTTCAGTGATGTAAATCGGTTTCTGATAGCGGTCGTAAAATTCATTCAAAAAAATTCTCAATCCGACGGGATCTATTGTCCATCCCCACGGATTTGCAGGCAGGTCCTTATTCCGTACGGCTTCGTTTCCATGCTCATAACTTTCTTTCGATACAATGCGAGTGTAATAATAAGAAAATGAAAAGAAATCGCAGGTATTTTTTAAATCTTCTTCATCGTTCTCCCCGAACTGAACGTTGATACCGAAATCTTTAAAAAAACGGAATGCGTATCCCGGATAATAACCGCGCAGCAGGACATCCGAATAGAAGTATTCCATCTGATTGTGTTTCAGGGCTGCAAGATTATCTTCGGGACTGCTTGTGGCGGGATAGGCCGGACCGCCGCACAGCATCATGCCGGTTTCCGTATCAGGGTAATGTTCGTGAGCGTATCTTGTCAGCCGGGCACATGCCACCATTTCATTATGCACACCCTGGTATTTGGCGCTCAGGAGATCGTCCACCGCGTCTTCCGCAATTCCCAGATGATTGAAGGATTCATGTCCGATAAGATTGATCTGATTGACGAGAATCCATTTTTTTACTTTATCGTGATATCTGTCAAAAACAGTCTGTCCGTATTTTTCAAAAAAACCGATCACTTCCCGTGAGTACCAGCCTTTATATTTCAGAGTCAGATTCAACGGCATTTCATAGTGAGAAACGGTTACCACAGGTTCCATTCCGTCTCTGATTATCTCGCCGAAAAGATTGTCATAAAACCGGAGTCCCGCTTCATTCGGTTCGGCATCGTCTCCGTTCGGAAAAATGCGGGCCCAGTTTATGCTTGTTCTGAAGGCTTTCAGTCCCATGCCTGCAAGCAGAGCAAGATCATCCTTATACGTATGATAAAAATCTATTCCCCACCGTTTGGGAAATATACGGCCGGTATCCGGCTTAAGGGCTTCCCTGATATATGTGCCGGAAATTTCATTATTGTATTTTTTTGTTATATCGATGTTATCACGGAATTCATTAATATCCGCCACGCATAATCCTTTACCGTCGACATTCCATGCACCTTCCAGCTGATTAGCAGCAACAGCCCCTCCCCACAAAAATTTTTCGGGGAACGTTTCACGCACTCTGTTCATGTTTTTCTCCTGTAAAAAAAATCCACCGGCGGACCGCGGAACAGGACACTGTTGAGTCCTGTTCCGCAGGTATTCACGGATTAAATAGTATCTTCAAGCTTACTTATTCTTTTTTCATACTTTTTGAAAATATGCAGCAGCTGAGTTGCTATATTCAGTTCGCTCGTTACCGTCATGACCGTATCCTGCGCATGCGCGAAAAGAAGAGAATACTCGCTTTTTTTCCCGTCCGTTTCTTCCTGTATTGCGTCGGTCTGGATACGGTGAGCTTCGACGATTTTTTTATGAGCTTCCTTCAGTTTTTCGTCCGCCGTGTCGAAATTCCCGTCGCCGATAGCTGTGAGTGCGTCGGTACACGCGGCCCGTGCGTCGCCTGAGTTCAAAATTATAGCCATCGAAATCTTTACAGTATCTTCATCCATAATTCTATCCGTCCTTTTTCGTTCGGTACCGTTATGCTTTCGTACCGGCAGCTTTTAATGCTTCCGCATCAATTTCATTTTTTTCGTACATTTTGAAAAACGGATACCAGATGCACGTCGATACTGCCACGCAGACAAGCATCAGTATGATTCCCGTAACTGACTGTGTCGTTATCCATGTGCTGATCGGGAACGGTGTGTACCACAGGTCGAATACGACTTTAGGAACAGGAGCAAATGCAATAACTTTTGTACCAATCCACACAATAATCGGCAGAACAATTGCCTGTAGCCACATCGGGAACATCATGACGGGGTTCCATGCAACAGCGCCGAAGACGACCGGCTCATTAATATTAAAAACAGCAGGTACTATGCACGCCTTTCCAAGTGCTTTCAATTTTGAACTGCGGGAAAGCATCATCATAATAACAAGAGGAAATGTGCATCCCATACCACCGACCGCTAAATATGCACTGTAAATAGTTTCAGAAGTAACAAGATTGGCTGCGGTGCCGGCAGCATTAGCTGTTATAGCTGCGAGAAATATCGGTTTAGTAATAGGAGTCAATACCCAACCCGAAATTCCCATAGAATACAGAAAACAATCCAAAAAAATAACGACAATAAATCCCCAAAGAGTTTCCATGCTGCCGGACAATGGAGACACAACGGCAAGGACCGCATTGTAAATATCAATTTTGAGACCGTCGACAAGAATCCACATTATTACGACGCATATCCCTATTGGCAGCATCGAATCGAACCATGAACGCACAAAATCGGGGATGACTGAATCCTCCTTAAAAAAGGAGAATTTGCCGAAGAGGCCCATAACAAACGCAACAAAAATACCTGCAAGAATCGCTATGAACATTCCGCCTGCGCCGAATACACCATGACTGAATCCGATTGCCTTATCGATCGTCAGCTGTGGCGTAATAATAATTGCAAAAACGATAATACCCGTCATTCCGCCGATAAGCCGCTGCTGGCGGAAACGTTTCTTTTCCATAAGGTTGAACGGAATCAGGAAAGAAATCATCAGAGAAATCATTCCAAGGGTCCATCCGAACGGTGTCCAGAAATCAGGCCACCATGAAATTTTAAAAACATCGCCCGGAATTGTCAGACAACAGAACAGAGAGCCAAGAAATATCAAAGGTAATGTCTGCATGATAGAATCTTTCAGCGTAACAATCCATTGATTATTATTAATTTTTGTCATCCGCGGAGCAAAACTCGTTTCAAGCCAGTGTATGAATTTATTCATTAATATCTCCTTTATTCACGTGTGCCAGTAAATCTCCCAGCGCAGCTTCTCCGTCAAGTGTTGAATAATACTCCGGTTTCATCACGAACGACAGTACTCCGGTATTACCAACATATTCCTTTATATCCTTTATGATATATGCCAGATGGGGACCTATCATCAGAACATCGATACTGTCTATATAATTTTCTATTTCGCTTTCACCGCGCGCTTTTATATCAACATCGAGTCCTCTCGCAGCAGCGGCCTTTCGTATATTCGCCGCCATAAACCCCGAACTTGCCCCTGATCCGCAGACCAGTAAAACTCTCAGTTTTGACATACCATTTTTCTCCTCCTGAACTGAAGGCTGATGAAGCTTCCCCAAAATCAGTACTCTTATTTCAGTGCAAATAATATGCCAAAACACACCATCGTCTTCCGTTTGTGCATCGGAGGCGGCGGCCGGAACGGAACAGTCTTTTTACATCATAAAATATCCGACGGAACGCATCCGGCATTTTTATTTTTCTGCTGCCGGCTCACGTGTTTTGTGCCGGCACGATGTGTATTCCCGGGGACAATACACATCGTGCCGGCAGAACGGGAAAGTTTTTTACCGATGTGTATTAAAAAATAATACACATCTCTTGACGAATCGGAAATTCAGACTGATACTGAATTTCATGAAACGAATAGAAATCGTATACCGGCGTCTTGCCGAACTTACAAAAGATAAAGGAATACAAACGGCGGAACTGGCTGCCGATCTGGGGCTTGCGCGTTCAAATGTCAGCGACGATCTCAACAGACTCTGCAGTGAACAACGGGCCGTAAAAGAAGGTTCGAAACCTGTACTGTACAGGGCCGCCGTACCTGCCGCACCGCGTACGGTACTTGACCGGTTTGCCGAACGGTTTCCGAGCTTTTCACAGCCGGTGGAACAGGCAAAGGCGGCAGTGCTTTATCCTCCCGACGGCATGCCGATGCTTATTCTCGGTGAAACGGGAACAGGCAAATCACTGTTTGCAAATCTTGTCCACGAATTTGCCGCACAGATTCTCGACAGAAAAGACATGCCGTTTTTCGTATTCAACTGCGCCGACTACGCGGACAATCCGCAGTTACTTGTCAGCTGGCTTTTCGGCGCCCGCAAAGGCGCATGGACCGGCGCGGATGCGGACAGAATCGGCATTATGGAAAAAGCGGACGGCGGATTTCTTTTTCTCGACGAAGTACACCGTCTTCCTCCGGAAGGACAGGAAATGCTGTTCTCGTTTCTCGACAGGGGAACATTCAGACGGGTGGGAGACGCAGATATAGAACGGAAAGCTTCTGTAAGGATTATCGCAGCGACGACTGAAAATCCCGATTCCGTTCTGCTCAAAACGTTTACACGGCGCATTCCCATGATAATCCGTCTGCCGACGCTTGATGAACGGAGTCTGGACGAACGGCTTGAACTGGTGCAGACGTTTTATTCCGACGAGGCGAGGCGGACAGGCAAACCGATTTACGCATCCGTAAATTCCATCAGGAGTCTGCTCGGATACGATTGCCCGAACAACGTCGGCCAGCTCAAAGCTGATATTCAGCTGCTGTGCGCAAAAGCGTATTCTGATTTCGTTTCGCAGAAAAAAGAAACCGTACAGATAGTTACCGCCAGTCTTCCCGGGCATATCAGAGAAGGTCTGTTTTCAGGAACGGTGCACCGGGAAATATGGCACAAGCTGACCGACGTGGGAAGCAGATTCTGCGTGTTCAGCCCTGACAGAAAAGAAGGTGAACGTTTTTTTGAAAACGGCGACAGCAGTTCCATATACGAACTCATCGATCTGCGGATGCGCGAAATGAAGGCTGGCAGACTGACGGAAACGGAAATCAGAGAAAATCTCGACGCCTGTGTCAGAAATTACTTTTCACGCGCCCGCAATTATCAGGAAGAAACGGAATCGACAATCATCAACATTGCAGAACCGGACACGGCAGAAGCTATCAGGGAAATTATTCCGGCTGCGGAAAAACGACTGGGACGCCAGTTCCCGGAACAGCTTCGGGCAGGAATCGCGATGCACATCATGACTGCGGTAAGACGCATAAAATCGGGCAGAACGATCGTCAATCCCGATTTCAACAGAATCAGACAAACAAATCCGGAAGAATTTCAGGCGGCTGTCGAAGCGCTGAACACGGTCGACCACATCTGCGGGGTGTCGATGCCTCTGGAGGAAGCCGGATTTCTCAGTCTTTTCTTCATTATGGATACGGAGGATTTGTCGGTCACTCACGGCAGACTTGTCACTGTCGTCGTCATGGCGCACGGGGAATCGACGGCAAGCAGCATGGCAAAGGCCTGCAACGACCTGCTCAAAATCCGTGCCGCGACAGGTATCGACGTGCCTCTCAATGAACCGCCTGAAACTGCGTGGGTCAGACTGAAAACATGGATAACCGGACAAGCGGAAAAATCGGATATTCTGCTGCTTGTAGACATGGGCTCCCTCACAAATCTCGGCAAAATGGTTGAAACGGAACTTCAACTCAGGTGCAGAACAATAACGCTCGTCAGTACACTGCATGTACTTCAGGCTGCCAGAAAGGCGGCGGAAGGACTGCCGCTCGACCGGGTTTACCGGGATGTGGCCGATATTCGCGATACATTTCTCGGAGAACCGGCTGTAAATCCGCCTGTGCGCTATTCACGGCAGAATTATATCATAACGCTGTGCTCGACGGGAGAAGGATCCGCACTGCTTATCCGGGATTATCTGACTGCACATCTTAAATTCGACCGGACAAGAATTCTTGTGAGAAATCTCGGAATCAGCGGAAAAGACGATATCCGCACCCGGCTGCGGACGCTGAAGGAAAGCGGCTGCATTCTTTTTCTTGTCAGTCCATTCCGTATAGAAGAAGGTGTGCCGCTCTTTACGATTGATGAGGCGATGAGCGCGGAAGGACGCAGAGAGATGCAAACGATTATAGACAACGGCAGTCTTCTCGAAAAAATGGAAAACGCATACCGCGAATTTCTGTCACAGACGGACCCCGGTGAAGTATTCCCCGCCGCCCGCCATTTTACGGAACAAATCGAAAAAAAATCAGGATTCGAACTGCAGGAAAGCGTCAGAACCGGTATGTTCTGCCATATAGCCTGTATGGTCGACAGACTGAAAAAGGGACAGTCCGTTCAGCCTTTCAGCGGGATGCATCAGTTTATTGCGGAAAGACAGCTGCTTGTCGAAACAGTAAGACACGAAGCGGCAGAACTTGGGGAAAAATTTTCCGTCAGTATTCCCGATGACGAAATCTGCTATCTGGCGTCTTTTTTCCATCCCGACAACTGTATCGGTACCGGAGAAAATGCGGGAACAGTACTGCAGTAGAAGGTACGTGTATTGGCATGAAAATTGCTTTAATCTAAATACCACAACAGAGAGGTATACGTATGATACAACAAAATATTACCGTTAAAAACAAAATAGGAATTCATTCCCGCCCCGCAGCGCTTCTTGTCGATACGGCGAGCCGTTTCAAATCGAAGATAACAATCAGGAACGGAGAACGGTCCGCGCTCACAACGTCGATGGTAAAGCTGCTCGCGCTCAGGGTAAAGCAGGATAACGAAATAACTATAACGGCGGAAGGCGAGGACGAAGCAGAGGCGTTAAAGGCCCTCTCCGAGCTGATCGAATCGAAATTCGGAGAAGAGTGAGTATGGATATGCAGGGAATTCCGGTTTCAGCGGGCATCGCAATCGGTAAAGCGTTTCTGTACGAAAGCGTGACGCCTGCATCTTCCGGTTCAAAACGCACCGCCCTTCCGGTTGATTCCGAAACGGAAAGGAACAGGCTTGAACGGGCAGTTGCGGAAGCGGAGCGGCAGCTGACGGAACTGATCGGCAGGATTCCGGCCGCAGACGGAAAACAGGAAGCTGATATTCTGAATACGCAGAAATATCTGCTCAAGGACCCGGAAATAACAGGCGCTGCCGATAAAGCTATTAAAGAACGGTACATCAGTGCGGAACAGGCCGTAACCGAAGCCGTCAAAGAAACTGCGGCCGTATTTTCGGAAATGGACGACGATCCGTATCTTAAGGAACGTTCGGGCGACATTGAAGATATCGGAAGAAGACTGATTTCCATTCTTACAGGCAGCGGCGGAGCATGCAGTCTGGCGGAACTGCCGCCCGACAGCGTCGTTATTGCGGAAACGCTCGGCCCGTCTGATACGGCACAGCTCGACCGGACCCATGCGGCGGCAATCATAACCGAACACGGGGGGCCGACGTCGCACGCTGCGATTCTCGCACGGACGATGGAACTGCCTGCGGTTGCCGGCCTTCAGCGGATCAGTTCTCTGGCGTCCGACGGCGACACGATTATTGTCGACGGATGCACCGGGAGGGTTTTCGTAAATCCGGAAGCTTCCGTCGTAGAAGAGTACATGCGGAAAGCCGCTGCATATGCAGAGCGAAAACGGGAACTCAGGAAAAACATACACGTTCCGTGCCGGACAAAATCCGGAAAAAACATTCTCCTTGCGGCAAACATAGGCTCGCCGGCGGATATCGACCGGGCTCTGGAAAACGGCGCGGAAGGCGTCGGTTTGTTCAGAACGGAGTTTCTCTATCTTGACCGGTCCGCTCCTCCCGGCGAGGAAGAACAGTACCGCATATACCGCACGGCTGCGGAGAAAATGGGAACGCGGCCGCTTGTCGTCAGAACGCTCGATATAGGCGGCGACAAGGAAATTCCGTATCTGCATCTGCCGAAGGAAGACAATCCTTTCCTCGGAACGCGCGCAATCAGGCTCTGTTTCATTCAGCCGGAACTGTTCAAAACCCAGCTGCGTGCACTGCTCAGGGCCGCCGTATACGGCAATATTAAAATCATGTTTCCGATGGTAAGCTCTGCGGACGACATTCTGACTGCGAAACGGTTTATAGCGGAATGCGCGCAGGAACTTACAGCGGAAAACAAGCAGTACAACGCGGATGCGGAAACCGGCATCATGATTGAAATTCCCGCGGCGGCAATCATCGCTGAAGAACTTGCGCCGTTGTGCAGTTTCTTCAGCATCGGGACGAACGACCTGACGCAGTACACGCTCGCGGTGGACCGGACTAACGAATCGCTTGCGTCCCTGTATAACCCGTTTCATCCTGCCGTACTCGCACTCATCAGGCGGACGATTGAGGCTGCGCATAAAGCGGGTATTCCCTGCGCAATGTGCGGAGAATTCGCCGGAAATCCCGAAGCTGTTCCGCAGCTGCTGAAATACGGCCTCGACGAATTTTCCGTGAGCGTTTCCGTTCTTCCTGAAACCAGGCGGCTGATTACGGAGGCGGATTAATCACCAATCCCGACGCAAGCATTATCTGAACGGTAAAATCGGACGCAGTATGAGTTCGTATTGCGGATTCTTTTGCAGAGGGCGGACCTATTCTTTCCGCGTAGTTCCGCCTTCAACGAACTGCACCGGCAGGATAATATTTTTCTCGACAGCTTCTTTATTAATAAGGCCAAGAAGCGCCTTTATGCTCGCGGTCGCCATATTTTTAATGGGCTGGGCAATACTGGAAACGGCGTAATCGCCCACATTAAGAATTTTAAGTCCGTCGTACCCGATGACCTGCACTTCTTCAGGAATTTTTACCCCGAGCTGCTGCAGTTTTTCCGTCACCAGAACGGCATGTATGTCGGAACTCGTAAAAATACCGTCATACGCAAAGCGTCCCGTGCTGATATTCCGCTCGAGGAATTCGTATATTTTCGAAATCTGAAATTCATTCAGAGTCGTCTCTTCGCCGAAGTCGATTTCGTCCGCCCTGATTTTCGCCCGTCTGCAGGTCTTAATAAAAGACTTTCCCCGTTTCAGCGTTTCCCCGTCAAGATTCGAACCGTTGTGAAGATACGCGACGCAGGTGCATCCCGTTTTTATTAATTTTTCTGCGGCAAGTTTCCCGCCGTTTTCATTGTCGCCCGATATGCAGCACCCCGCATTTTCCAGATGCCGGTCTATCGAAACTATCGGGATAGTAATGTTCTTCAGTTCGTCTTCTATGTGATGGTAACTTATGAGAATTATGCCGTCTACTCTGTTGCGTACGACAATCGAAACATATGAAGATTCCTTTTCGGCATCTCCGTAGGTCGTACAGACAAGCAGTTTGTATCCTTCACCGACAAGCGTTTTTTCCACAAAATTGACGAACAAAGCAAAAAAGGGATTTATAAGATCCGGAACAATAATGGCGACCGTATACGTCTTGTCGATTTTAAAGCCGCGCGCATACATGTTCACCTGATATCCAAGCCTGTCGATAGCGGCCTCTACTTTCTTTCTGTTCGATTCCTTTACATTTAAATTGTTAATAACTTTGGATACGGTACCGACTGATAATCCTGATTCAGCCGCCACATCGTTTATTGTAACCATCGTCAGTCCTTCTTCTACTGTAACCGATTTATACTTCCGGCAGGCCGGAAATCTTAAAACTATACTGAATTATTATACCGGATTTTATCAGTAAAAAAAAGTCCTCCTGGTTTTACAAAAACGGGAGGATATGCACGGCAGAACTTACGAATATTCGATTATCATGGCTTCATACGGCTGCAATTCAACTGTATGCTGAATAACTGTGTCTTTTTTATAATTGCAGCACAATATCCGCAGAATTTTCTCCTTTACGTCAAGAACCGTCCGGTTGTTCTGATAATTTATGAGCACCATAACTGATTTTTTTCCGAGGATGCGTTTATAGGCCACCACATTTTCCGTATCAAGAAAGACAGGCTCCATTGTTCCGTCGGTAAAAACGTCCGCATACGCAGAATCAGTCCGCAATCTGATAATCGTCCGGTAAAAATTCAGCATCGAATCGGAGTCTCCGTCTTCTGCGGCGGCGTTTACCGTCTCATAGTTTTCATTAACCTTAAGCCATGGTACCCCTGAAGAAAATCCCGCATTCGTACGGTTATTCCACTGAAACGGAGTCCGGGCATTATCCCTGCTCTGATTCCGGACGAAAGCAAGAGCTGATTCCGGAGAAAAACCTTCCGCAAGCGCGCGCCGGTACTGATTTACCGAGGAACAGTCGTTATATTCTTCAATCGTATCACGGGAGACGTTCCTCATGCCGAGCTCCTGTCCCTGATAAATGTACGGAGTTCCCCTGAGGAAAAAATAAAGAACGGCCAGCATTGATTCGCCGTAAAAATTGCGGCCGGCGGGCTCCAGAAGCCGCTCGACGGAACGCGGTTGATCATGATTTTCGATGCACAATCCAAGCCAGCCGCCTTTATCCGCAATCTCATGCATATGGAACAAATTCTGTTTCAATTCTCCGACGGTCCATTTGCGGGGGTTGTACCAGAAATAATTCGGCGGTTCAAGATTCAGCTCCGACCAGGTAAAATCGAAGATCATCGAAAAACATCCGTCCGCGAGCGATATGTATTTCTGCAGATCGCTGTCTGCAATACCGGCAGTTTCGCCGACCGTTACCGCACCACGGGGACCGTACGTCCTGTCGTGCAGTTCTCTAAGTATTTCCGTAAGCCCCGGCCGCGCAAGGCTCCCGTACTTTACGGAGACGAGACCGTCCGCAGCGTCCGGCGGGAACGATGGAAGGCCGGGTTCTTTTTTCAAATACGTTACGGCATCCATTCTGAATCCGGCAATTCCCCTGTCGAGCCACCAGTTCATCATGCGATAGATTTCTTCCCTGAGAGCAGAATTCTCCCAGTTCAAATCAACCTGCTTTTTCGCGAACAGATGCAGATAATAATACGGCGTGCCGGAAATCGGTTCCCATGCACTGCCGCCGAAAATGGACCGCCAGTTATTAGGAGGATTCCCGCCCCTTCCCTTTCTGATAAAATAATATTTACCGTAATATCCCTCAGGATTGTTCAGCGCTTTTTTAAACCATTCGTGTTCGTCGGAAGTGTGATTAACCACCATGTCCATCATGATTTTAATGCCGCGCTTTTCCGATTCCCGTATCAGTTCGTCCATGTCGTCGTCAGTGCCGAACGAAGGATCGACATGATAATAATCAGAAATATCGTATCCGTTGTCCGCCATCGGCGATTTGTACACAGGACAGAGCCAGATGACATTCGCGCCGAGCTTCTGAATATAATCAAGATGCGCCGTAATACCGCGCAGGTCTCCTATACCGTCGCCGTTTGAATCGCTGAAACTCCGCGGATATATCTGATAAACAACCGCATTTTTCCACCAGTATTTTTCCATAAATCACCCCTTCACCGCACCGTTTGCTACACCGGCAATAATATATTTCTGCAGGAAAACATACGCAACCAGAATCGGCAGAATCGTCACCAGAACCGCGGGAAAAATAAGCTCCCACGGATTGCCGTACTGTCCGGACGTCAATTTGGCAAAATACAACTCAAGGGTCAGCGTTTTTACGCCGTCGCTGTTTCCGATAACAAGAAACGGAAGCAGATAATCATTCCATATCCACATACCGTTCAGAATCACCACTGTGACTGTCGTTCCCTTGAGTAAAGGAAAAACCACACGGAAAAACATCTGAAAAATATTTGCTCCGTCAATAGTCGCAGCCTCTTCCAAAGACTGCGGAACACTTTTAATAAATCCGTGGTATAGAAAAACCGACATGCTCATACCGAATCCGCTGTACATGATGACAAGTCCGGGCATATTCTTCAGACCGAGTGAACTGAATTCGTTCAGGAGCGGATACATAAGCGACTGAAAGGGAATGAGCATTGAAGCTGCGAACACAAGATACAAAACAGAAGAAAATCTGCTTTTAAGCCGGACCATAACCCATGCCGCAAGAGAGGATATTACGACAAGCAGGAAAAGAGAACAGCCTGTAATAATAAAAGTAACACCCATTGCCTGAAAAAAATGAATCTGAACCATTGCATTTTTCAGGTAGCTGAAATCAAGCGATTTCGGAGGAGCTACGGGTGCTGTAACAATATCGTTGTTGGATTTGAACGCATTGAAAAAAAGCAGCAGGAGAGGCGCCAGCGTATATACCGACAGCAAGCCGAGTACGGCGTGCGGAATCCACCATGCGTCTTTTCTATTTCGTCCCCGGACAATCATATTTCAACCTCTCTTTTGGTTGTAATTGAAACCTGAATCAGCGTTACGGCTGCAATCAGTATGAAGAAAATAACGGCCTGAGCCTGTGCCAGACCGTAATCCGGCGGCGCGCTGTCTCTCGTCGTCCTCAGAATCTGCGTTGCGAGCAGTCTGGTCCCGAAATTGCCGTCGGTCAGCGCAATGTTCTGGTCAAGCAGCATGAAACATTTCGAAAGCGTCAGAAACAGGACTATTGTGAATGACGGCATCAGCATGGGAAGCGTTACGTGCGCGAAAACCTGACCGTTCGAAGCTCCGTCAATCCGCGCGGCTTCAATCATATCAGAGGGAATATTGTTAAGCCCGATCGTAAAGATAATCATCATGTAACCTACCATCTGCCATGTAAACAGCAGAACAAGCGCAAACAGCGCTTTCGTATTATTCTGCGTCATGTTGCAGAGCGCAGGTATGGAAATCAGTCCGTGAGGTCCGAAAAGAATTTTCGAATATATGATTTCAAATATGAACTGCCAGATGTACCCGAGCGCCAGCCCGCCGAGCAGATTCGGAAGAAAAAAAACAGTCCGGTAAAACGAAGCCGTACCGCGTTTCAATCGGAATGCAAGCAAAGACACGAAGAGCGAAAAAAAAGTAATGACAAGAACTGCAACGATTGTAAATTTTACCGTATAAATAAGCGAATCGATGAACCTCTTCGTATGAAAAGCCCTTACATAGTTTTCGAATCCGACAAAGGACTGCCAGAAATAATCTCCTCCTGCAAAATAGGTTCCGCGCCACGAAGTAAAAGAATACACAACGCCGATTGCAAACGGAATCACAACAACGCACACGAAAAGAATCAAAGCAGGTAATGCGAGCGGAATCATCCGTTTTTTATTATACATATTCATAAATTCTCCATAAGCAAAAACAGGCAACAGCAGACGGCACATACACTGCCGTCTGCCGAAAAAAATCAATCAGTTAATATTCGCCATTTCTTCCCAGCGGGATACAGCGTAGCCTGCTATATCGTCATATGCATTGTCCGGCCAGTTTTTTTTATTCAGATAATTCTCCATCAGATAAGCGCCCATATTTTCCGTCGCCCAGCCGACAGGAGCACCCGCATACGCATTGGTAATCGTCTTTCCTGCGGCCATGTAGGATATGATAGAATCTCCGAGACTGTATCCTGCTGAAGTTTTCGCCGGATCGGCATTATACGGAATGAACGACATTTTATTAATGATGAAATCCTGTCCCTCCGCAGAAGTATTGAGCCATACGAGAAATTCCTCTGCGAGTTCCTTTTCCTTATCGGATACTTTCGTGTTTATTGCATAATAATTCGGAACGAATACCGGAATGGAAGCGTTCATATGCCCGACGGTTAGCCCCTGTACATGAATATCGCTCTGCGTAAACGGCATTTTCACCGGTAGGAATGTGAGCGTTTTAACAACGCCGGGATTTGCCTTTTCAATATTCCCGTACGCCCAGTTCCCCTGCTGCAGGAACAATGCTTTTCCTGCAGCGAATGTCGCGACAGACTGGTCATATCCGTTTATAGTGGCATTAATAAGATCCGGTCCGCGCGGAGTCGTCGCGTTCTGCGACATAAGATCAAGTGCTTTTGCATACGCTGTAAAAGACGATTTCCCCTCTTCAAGTTCCTGTTTCGTGGTATTTTTTGCAGCGGCGGAATCAGGAAAAATCGTATCTATCGCGATATTGACAAGATGATCGCCGTAGGTCCATTTCTCAGAACCGGCGACAGAAAATACGCCCGTAAGATTTTTTGCAAGCCCCATCTTTTGGGCCGCAAGGGTGAACGTGCTGCCGCTGAGCGTTACGGTTCCCGCCGTACCGCTCTTTATATACGCTTGAATGATGTGTACCGTATCCTCGAATTCTTCATACGTCGCCGTTATAAAAGCTCCGATAAACGGTTCGACGGAATCTTTTCCGAAGAGATCGGCAAGCATGTTCTTATCGACGATCAGACCGTATCCTTCGACGTTATACGACACTCCGTAGCTGATTCCGTTCTGCTGAAGTCTGAGAGACGAGGGAATACTGCCGGCCAGTTTTTTAAAATCCTGATTTTTCGCTGTTGAAAAATCCATCGCATATTTACCCTCCACCCATTCGACGAGCGCCTGTGAATTCATAACTGAAAAAATGGCGGGTTTGTTTTTGGAACTCATTTCGGTACGAAGCGTGTCGTCGCTGTTTGTGCCGGAACCGAGAGAAAAAACTTTTACCGCAATCCCCTTTTCCCTTCCGAATGCGTCTGCGGCAGCTTTCATTGCCTCGGCATTCTCACCTTTCGTGTTGAAAATATATAAATCATATCCCCGGCTGCTTTCAGCAGTCTTTTTCCCGCTGCATCCTGCAAATAATAAAACACTGCCGGCACATACAAAAAGAAACAGTTTTTGTACTAACTTCATGGAAACCTCCTGAAAAAAAAGACAATAAAAATGAAACGTTTCATTTTATGATACCATGCTTTCCCGTATTGTCAAGTTTTTTATTGTCGTTATCGCTGATATAGCAGATACGGACAAACAGTGATAGATTAAGGCATAAAGACCGCTGAAACAGGAGAAGTAAAAATGAAAGACACAAAACAGCAATGGTTTAAAGAGGCAAAGTTCGGATTATTTATTCACTGGGGACTGTATTCGGTTCCCGGAGGTGAATATAACGGAAAAAAAACTGACAGAATAGCAGAATGGATTGAAAACGACCTCGACATTCCGGCTGCCGAATATGAAAAACTTGCGTCGCAGTTCAATCCGATACAGTTTGACGCCGAAAATATTGTTAAGAGAGCAAAATCATGGGGTATGAAATACATCGTGTTCACATCAAAACATCACGAAGGGTTCGCCATGTTTCACAGCAGGTGTTCAAAGTTCAATATTGTCGATGCGACTCCGTTCGGCCGCGACGTTCTAAAGGAATTACAGATTGCCTGTGAAAAATACGATATGAAGCTCGGCTTGTATTATTCACAAGCCCAGGACTGGGACGACCCCGACGGATTTATGTACAGGAAAGACAATTCGCGCAAGAATTTTCAGAAGTATCTTGAAAACAAATGCCTGCCGCAGATTCGGGAACTGCTTACAGGTTACGGGAAAATTGCGGTTATGTGGTTCGACACGCCGATGGAAATGACCGAAGCTCAAAGCCGGCAGGTATTCGATACGGTAAAAAGTCTTCAACCCGATTGTATCGTCAGCGGAAGAATCGGAAATAATCTCGGGGAATATATGACAACCGGCGATAATTTTATCCCTGCAAATCCGTATCCCGGAGACTGGGAAGTTCCCGCAACGCTTAATAATACGTGGGGATATAATTCAAGCGACACGGACTGGAAGGATGCGCACAGCATCATAGAACTGCTTGTGAGGATAAACAGCAGGGGCGGTAATTACCTTCTGAATGTCGGGCCTGACTCAAAAGGACGTATACCCGCCGATTCCGTTCGAATTCTCGACACGGTGGGAAACTACGTAACTAAAAACGCCGACGGTATTTATGCGACAAAGGCCGTCATCGGAAATCCCTACGAACTGGATTACGGCATTATGACAACAAAGCCGCATAAAATTTTTCTGCACGTAATTTACAAAGCTAAATCCCGCCTTGAACTGTTGAACGCAGCCAATACGGTAAAGTCTGCCCGGATACTGGAAAACGGACAGACTTTACCCGTACATGCACTGAAGGCGTGTGAGGGAAATTCCATAATTGAAATCGAACTTCCCCCTGAATATCGTTCGAAGATGAATTATTGTGTCTGTCTGGATATTGAAGAAGAATTACCGGTTTTTGAACCGCTTCAACAGTAGCCCCATACAGACAGACCGTCCGGCAGGAAATATACCGTGCACATCATCCGGATACAGGGTGTTAATAATTCCAGGATAATAAAATTCTGACTGCCCCCTGCTTCGTCAGCATATCCGCCGGATAAAGCAGGCGCTGCACGGTGCCGTCAGTACGCGGTTGTTTTCCACAACGGGCTTTTCGCCGTACCTGTAAATAATTTCTCCTGCAATCGATTCCGGGATGGGGCACGATTGAACTTTACCGGACGGATTCAGGATAACAAGTATTTTTTCGTTCTCATCGTACCGCTCATATACGAGCGGACATGATTTTTTCTCCGCAAACAGAAAACGGATTCCGGCACAGTTCTGAAGCGCGGAATGTTTTTGTCTGACGGCAATCAGTGTCTTCACGGTAGTATAAAGCGAATCGTGTTGTTCCATCTGCGTTGCAGCATCAGGTCTGGAGGAATCAGGATCGAGCGCTATATAGAGTTTATCAGGCGGCGCACTGGAGAAACCGGCGTTCGTGCTTTTATCCCACTGCATCGGAGACCTGCTCCCTGTCCGTTCGTAACCGCCTTCCACAGAAGTAAGTCCTTCAACATACCGCATGCCGATTTCGTCGCCGTAGTACAAAAACGGAGCGCCCGGAAACGAATAGATGAACGCAAATGCAAGCTTCATTTGCACGGTATCAAGCGTACGGGCGAGCCGGATCATGTCGTGATTTCCCGACGGCAGGCACATCAGACCGTCCGTGCCGATTGCGTCCGCATTCTGTTCGTATGTCGCAATAAAATCCGCGGCGTTTCCGTTTCCGTCAGCGCTGAAAAACCGTTCCCCGTTTCTGAAAAGGTCCATGTAATGTGTTGTGCCGAAATGCAGGAAAAAATCCATGTGGAACCCTGCTCTGACAGCGACTTCAGGTTTTCCCCATTCGGACACTAAAACTGCTTCCGGGAATTCCGCATCCATCTCGTGCCTGATTTCCTGCCAGATTTTTACGGTCTCTGTTTTACCATCGTCTTCGTTTTTTACAAGAGAGCCGGCCATGTCGACGCGGAATCCGTCGCATCCCATGTTCAGCCAGAATTTCATGATGCGCTTCAGTTCGGCTTTAGTCGCCTGCGGACCGGGTGCGTCAACGGGCTGCTGCCATGAAGGATCATCAACACGGGCGAACCCGTAATTCAACGCAGGCTGCGTAGAAAAACAGTTGACTCCGCAGGTTCCGTCCCGCTGTGAAATTCCCCGCAGTGTACCGGCGATGCCTCTGACTGTTTCCATCTGTTTCATACAGGAATCAGTCCATACATAGCGGTCAGTGTACATATTCTTCTCCGCCTTCATAGATTCAAGAAACCACGGATGACGGACGGATGTATGTCCCGGCACCAGATCGAGCAGCACATGCATATTCATTTCATGCACCTTCCGGAACAGTTTTCGTAAATCTTCGTTCGTCCCGTACCGCGGAGCAACCTGATAATAATTCGTAATATCGTACCCTGCATCGGCAAACGGCGATTCAAAACAGGGATTAATCCAGACTGCGTTGCAGCCGAGCTCTCTGATATATGCAAGTTTTTCACTGATGCCGGGAATGTCGCCGATACCGTCTCCGTTGCTGTCGTAGAAACTCTGCGGATATATTTCGTAAAAAATTGCTTTTTTTAACCAGTCTGTCATAATAATAATACCTCTTTTTAATTACATTTTATGCGTCGGATAGTTTGCGTACTGATCCGTTCTCGGCAGCCAGTCAAGAAATTGCGGAAGTTCAAAATCCCAAAACGCCCATTCGTGTTCGTATCCGCCCACTTCGTCGAATCTGTGGACTATTTCTTTTTTTTCCAGATAGCGGTGGAACCGTACGACGGATTCGTAGAGAAAATCCTGTTTCCCCACGCACAGGAAAATCGCAGGAAATTTCTTTTTCTGTTCCAGATTGATTTCCAGCTGTGCATACAAATCCATCATTTTCGGAAAACCGTGCCCGAGCCTCAGCTCCGTATCGCTCTTCCACTCGGTAGCCGGCGAGAAAGCTCCTATCGCGCAGTAGGACTCAGGATGTCCAAATCCGTGTGCAAGCGTTCCGTACCCTCCCATGGAAAGTCCCGCCACGTACGTGTCTTCTGTCCGTGCAGAGACAGGAAAATTGGCAATAATAAATTCGGGCAGTTCCCGGGCAACGAAGTCATAATAATTTTCTCCGTACGCATCCGCGTTCATATACCCTTTATTCCCCACGGAACAGGTGACCACCGCTATCCGCCGTTCCTCTACATAGCGTTCCATAGAGGTAAATCTGCTCCAGCTCATATAATCGTTTCCGTGTCCGTGCAGTAAGTACAAAACAGGATATTTGTACGGAATCTTATGAGTCGGCGTTCCTTTCCTCATGTCGCACGGGCTGAAACTCGGGAGCACTATCAGAATGTCGACGCCGTATCCAAGAGAGTAGGAAAAGAAATTGCAATGTATTTGAGCCATTATTTGAACACTCCTCTGATTATGATTTCACTGCGCCGGCGACTATGCCGGCAACTATGTATCTCTGGAGAAACACGTACAAAATAATAATCGGCAGCACGACCATTATAAGAGACGACATGATAAGGCCCAAGTCCGTGGAATACGTTCCGTAAAAAATCTGAGTTGCAATCGGAAGCGTAAACAATTCCTTTTTCGTCAGTACCAGCGACGGAAGGAGAAAGTCGTTCCATATTCCCATAGCGTAAAGAATTATAAGCGTAATGGTCGTCGGTGTAAGGAGAGGAAACACGATTTGGAAAAATATCTGATACCTGCTGCATCCGTCGAGCTTCGCGGCTTCTTCAAGCGACAGCGGAATGCTCGTCCTGATGAAGCTGTGATACAGAAATACGGACATCGCGGTTGAAAACCCCGTGTGCATTAGAATCAGTGTGTACCGGTGATTCAACAGGGACAAGTGAGCACCGTAGATTGAGACAAGCGGAATCATCACGACCTGAAACGGAATGACCATGGATGCAACCATCATGGTAAATATAATTCTGTTTATTTTATAATTCATGCGGACGAAGAAATAGGCACACATGGAAGTCGTAATAATAATAAGGAGAACGCTGCAGCTCGTAACGGCGACAGAATTCATGAATGTCCGGGGAAATTTCATTTTAACAAATGCATTTATATAGTTTTCGAACGTAAATCCCCTGCTTCCGATTAAAGCAAGCGGTTCTTTGATAATATCACGCTTTTCCTTGAAGGAATTAATAATGACCATTATAAAAGGAAAAATATAAATAATCAGACTTATTATAAGAATGACCGTTGTAATGAAAAAAACGGTCTGCCGTTCAAGGCGTCCCTTTTGGTTTATATTCATTAAGCTTCCACCTCTTTCTGCTTACCGAGCAGCACCTGGGTCACGGCAACTATGGAGACGAACAGAAACAGAATAAGTGCCTCCGCCTGCCCGAGGCCGTAGTTCTTCGATTCGAACGCCATGTTGTAGACGTACATTGCAGCAAGTTTTGTGGAATTATACGGCTGCCCCGCAGTCAGCGAAAGATTCAAATCGTACGTTACAAAGCAGCGCGTTATCGACAGAAAAAAACAGATGGTAAAAGTTCCCGCCATCAGGGGGATCGTAACGTTTTTCATAGACTGCCAGCTGTTGCAGCCGTCTATGAGCGCGGCCGATTTCAAATCCTCCGGGATACCCGTCAGACCTGCAATATATATCAACATCAGGAAGCCGGACAGCTGCCAGACGGAAACAAGTATCAGCGCCCAGAGAGCTTTGTCGGGATCGGAAAGCCATGCGGACGAAAACAGCGGTATTCCCGTCATTTTTCCGATAGTCAGTACAGCCTTATTAAATACAAATTTCCATATGTATCCTAAAACGATTCCCCCTATCAGGTTCGGGGTGAAAAATACTGCCCTGAAAAAATTTTTTCCGATAACGTGACTCGTTACGAGATATGCGAGGAAGAATGCAACGGCGTTGGCGAGCAATACCGAAAAGAACGTATAAAAAATCGTTTTCCCCATTGAAATCCAGAAGGCTGTATCTCTGAACAGCGCAACGTAATTAGCTTTTCCTGAAAACGACATAGTGCTGGAAATACCGTTCCAATCCGTAAACGTAAGATAAATACCGAAAATAAAAGGGGCCAAGACGACTGCTGCAAATAAAAATACCGACGGTCCCGCAAAGCTTAGAAACATTGCGGTTTTATAATAAAATTTGTTCTGGTGCTGCACATTGTGCTCCTGTGTTTTGTTTTTCATCAGTACGGGAAACGCCTTTTCCCCGTCTCCCGTACTGCGCGAACAGAAGTGAAATTTATTGCGCTTTTTTCCGCCAGTATGATTCTATACCGGCTGCCAGCTGAGCCCGTGTGTATCCGCCGGCCAGGTATTTCTGCATTTCCGCTCCCAGAGCCGACCAATGGTCTCCCGGATAGTTCGGGAACCCCTGGGCAAGCATACCGGCCGCCGCATATTTCTGCACCGAATTACCGAGCGGGTCTGAAACCTTCTGACTGATGTTCGAGAATGCGGGAACAAGACCGCAGTCATCAACAAGAAACGACTGCCCGCGTGCATCGAACACAAGCCAGTTCAGGAAATCTTTTGCTGCCTGCTGCTGTTTTACCGAGTTGTACTTCGTATCAATCATGCAGAACTTCGTAGCACCTCCGCAAAGTATCTCGTCTGCCTTGTTGTCGGAAACGTTCTGAACAACCGGCATAATTCCGTATTTCGATTTTTTGTCTACGTAGTCGCTCATGTTCGGCCATGCCCAGTTCCCGTTAAACCAGAATGCGACGTCACCTTCTGCAAGCGCTACCGCGTTTTCGTCGTAATCCGCGGACAGCGGATCCGATTTGCTGCGGTTGTACTGCATGAGAACGTCAAAAGTGTCCATAAGAGAATTCCAGCGCTTGTTTTTTCCGAGCGAAGCAGAACCTTTTTCCAAACCTTCAACAAATTTTCCGGCTGTTGCAGCTGTTCCGTCCTGTTCTTCGTACACCTGAGTCAGATAATGGCCGGCAAGAGACCAGTCTTCCTTATTAAGTGCGACAGGAGTTTTCATGCCGCCCGCTGCAAGATCAGAAAGAAGCTTTTTTAAATCGTCAAGATTTTTGATTTTCGCAGGGTCAAACGGTTTTCCTGTTATTTTTTCAACAGCGGTCGCATTATATATAAGCCCTCTTGCCTCAATACAAAACGGAAAACCTATCAGCTTATTATCGACGATGCACCCGTACTTTGTGCCGCCCGAAGAAGCCCATTTTTCATGCGAAAGATCGGCAGCGTATTCGGAAAGCATAATAATGTCCTGAATGTCGCCCATGTAGATAGTCGGCACCTCTCCCGAAGCGTACCGTTTTGTTATATCCTGAGACGGCGATTCACCGACCGTGACCGATACCTCTACATCGACTCCGGTCAATTTTCTGTACTCTTTCGCAACTTCGTCCCACTTTGACTGGATTTCCGACTTTGTATTCAAAATAGTTATTTTAATATTGTCGGAAGAGACTGCAGTCTTTTTCGTTTTTGCCGGTAACAGTGATACCAGCAGACCAAAACATGCTATTGCTGTTAAAGTTTTTTTCATGTATGGAAACCTCCTGAAAAAAAAGACAATAAAAATGAAACGTTTCATTTTTATGATATCATGCTTTCCCGTATTGTCAAGTTTTTTTTCTCTTTTGAAAAACGGACGGAAAAAGCAGGAATCCGATATTCTGATACCACCGGCCGGCGGCGCCGCCGATTTTTTGACAAATCTCAAAAGCAGCCATATACTGATTGACGACGGCGTTGTATGCAAAATGTTAATATGAATAAACAGAATCATTTTTCCAGTATAAAATCAAAATTCTTTCTTTGTATAATTTCATTCGTTGTAATCATCACAATCAGTGTCGATGCCGGAATATACAAAGTATACCGGAAAGATTTGGAGGAAAAAACTTCCAAATCAAACAATGAAATACTGCATCTTTTATCGACGAATATGGATGCTTCTATTGAAGCGCTTGAGCAGAATCTTGTGTACAAGATTGAAGCCTGCGGAATATACTCCGCTTTGCGTGTGCCGGACCGGCAGACAACCTTTGTCATGAACAAAAAACTGCGCAATCTGGCGGCAGTTCTCAACGCCGTAAATCTTCCCGTTTACAGCATACTTCTGAAAAATTCAGAAAATATTTATTATTACAGCGGCAGGACCCGCGCTGATGATTTTTTAAGGATGCAGACATATGTCGCGAACGCCTTCCCTGAAGCTGGTAACGATTTGTACACGGGTATGGTTCAATGGAAAAGTTTTTCAGACGATGTTTCGTCTTTATATTTATTAAAACAGCTGATTGATCCGCAGACACTTCAGAACGAAGGCACCCTGTGCCTCAGAATAAACCGCAGTTTTTTTAAAACGCTCTATACCGTTCCCGAATGTAAAATCTGCATATACGACGATTCCGGAACGCCGGTCTATTGCGACGATGAAATATATACGGCGGCTGCGGGCTACGCGAGGCATGCTTCCGTAAAACAAACCGCCGGCACGGAATGGAACGGATATTTAATTTCCGCAGTTCCTGTCCCCCGAAAAAAATGGATACTTGCAGGATTCAACGCAAAGGCGCAAATACTGGCGAATATGAATTACCTCGTACGGAACCTGCTCATCTTCGAGTCATTTCTTTGCATCATAGCGTGTTTCACCGCGGAAGGAATATCACGAAGCATGACGTACAACATCGCAGCGCTTAAGGAAAAATTTACTAAAATCGGTTCAGGTGAGGAAATAACGGACATACAGTACCATTCGAATGACGAAACGGCCTGCCTGTGTGAGAATTTTAATCAGATGAATGCTATGCTGAAAAAAACAATCGAGGCGATGACTTACAACAGTATTCAGAAGGAAAAAGCCGAATATGCGGCGCTGCTTGCCCAGCTGAATCCTCATTTTCTGTATAATACGCTCGATTCAATCAAAGCACTGGCTGAACTTCACAATCAGTCCGACATAACATCGTCTATACAATGTCTCAGCAATCTGCTCCGCATAACCGTTTCCGGAAAGTCGCAGGAAACGAAATTGGCGGAAGAAGTTGTCTACAATCAGCAGTATCTGGATCTCCAGAAGCTGATAAGCGGCGGCAGAATCGACTGGAATATCTTTATGGACGACGACGTCGGAAACTGCTTCGTTCCCAAACTGGTGCTTCAGCCTGTCGTGGAAAACGCAATTATCCACGGGGTAGGCGAATTACTCGAAAATGCAATGATCGGTATTGTCATATACCGTAAAAATGCGGTGCTGATTCTCCAGGTCTCGGACAACGGCATCGGCATGGAACAGTCCGCGGCCGACCGCCTGCTCGATGAGCAGGATTCCGATTTCAGGAAAGACCGTTTCCGCATGGGGCTGCGGAATATACAACGCCGTATACGCATACTCTACGGAGAAGACTACGGTTTAAAGATTGCCAGTTCAGCCGGGAACGGCATGGTCGTAACAATCACGATACCGTATCACGAACAGGAAGTAACAGATGCTCCGATTATTTCTGGCTGATGACAACAGTCTTGCACGCAGCGCGCTGTGTTCGTCTTCGGTATGGAAGCGGAATTCGTGCGAAATAGTCGGAGAAGCGGCAAATGGGATAGCGGCCCTCGACGGAATACGGAAACTGAAACCCGACGTAGCCGTACTCGATATAAAAATGCCGGGAATGGACGGACTTGAAGTCATCAGGCAGCTCCGCACGGAAAATCAGTCCTGCATTTATATTATTTTAACGGGATATGATGAATTCTCGTTCGCGCAGCAAAGTGTAAAACTCGGTGTATTTGATTTTCTTCTCAAGCCGGTGAGCAGCGAAGATCTCCTGTCGGCATTGTTAAAAGTAAAGCGCTATATCCGCGGGCAAAAACACACTGAGAAAAAAATAGCGGTACTTGAAAAATACGCGGATGACTACCGGCTGAAGCTTAATAATTCGCCGGAAGAACGGCGCAGACTCTTTTCCGAAAGTCTGCGCGGCAATACGCGGGCCGCGGAAAGTTTATGCGAGGCACTTGCTCCCGGCCTGTCTGATGCCCTGTACTGCGTCATGCTCATCGTTTCGGATACCGCAGCAGAAGATTCAGAAGAATGGCAGCCGATGCATTTCTATGGTTATGAAGAAAACGCGCTCAAAAAAATTGTATCCGAAACAAAAAATACATTTGCCGGATTTCCAACGAAAGAAGGATATGCGGTTCTGCTTTTCCCCGGACAAAAACAGAATCCGGCATGTATTTCTGCTGCGGGCGGAATCGCAGCTGCGGTTCTGCTCAGAAACAGAACCGACGGACACAGTATTACGATTGGACTCAGCAATGTCGGACGGGAAGCTGAACAGCTTGAAAAACTGTTCAGACAGGCGGTCTTTGCGGCGGAAAATCATTTTTTTCTGAATGAGCAGTCTATTTTCAGATATGAGAATATATATCAGGGAACAGATACCGACGATTACGTGCTGCTTGAGAAATTAAACAGCTTGAACGAAACAATAAAAAAACAGCCGGAAAAGACGACTGCGTGCATAGATGAGTTATTATCTGCTCTGGGAAAAAATCAGGAATGTGACGAAAAATTTGTTAAGAACATATTTATCCATATCGGCATTATACTGTCCGAAACTGCAAACGAAAAAGGAATTGCCGCAAAAAGCATCCACGAAATAGTTTCCGATGTTTCCCGTATATGCTGTTTTAGTCAGCTGAAGGAATGGACTCAGGCATATGCCGGCCTGCTGCAGCCTGCTTTACAGAACAATACCTGCCGGTCACCTGCCGCCAGAAATATACTCACCTTTCTCAACAACCATTATCAGGAAAAAATTTCGCTGCAGGACGTAGCGTCATATGCGCAATTATCCGTGAGTCAGGTCAGCCGGATTCTGAAAGCGGAAACAGGTACAACATACAATGTACTGCTTAATAAAATCAGAATACAGGCGGCGATTCAACTGCTGAAAGAAGGCAGAAAAAAAGTATATGAAATTGCCGATGCTGCAGGATTCAGCAATTATGCCTATTTCTATCAGCTTTTTAAAAAAGAAACCGGAGTTCCTCCGACCGAATACAAAGCCGATTGGGTCCGTCAATAATTTTTTCCTCAGCAGGCAGCAGATTCATCCCCATGAAAAAAAATTTATAGAAAATGCTGAAATTTTATCATATCGTATAATTTTTTACCTGCATATAATAAATTATAAAAACTGATACCAATCGAAGGAGGTTGATATGAATAAAACTGCAAGAATGGCAACAAAAACGGCTCTGCTGGCGGCCGTAACCGCAGCATGCATGGTTTTCCCCGGCTTTGCAGCCGGCGGTAAAAAAATTACCGGAAATTCTTCCGATTCTGCACAAAATATTTCAGGTGATCTGAACATCATTCACTATCTTACGGAAACGGCAAAATTGAAAGCGCTCGACGACATGGTTGCCGGATTCAAAACGGAATATCCGAACGTCAAAGTCGATGTCGAATCTACGAGTATGGACAATTATCAGGACGTTATAAAATTGAAAATTTCCACGGGAGACGCGCCGGATATTATTTTCGGCAGCTGCAAGACATATTCTGATTTAATCACGTCGGGCAATATAGAGGATATTTCGAATCAGCCGTTCGTGAGCAGAATAGCTCCCGGCGTTCTCAGCAATGTTCAGCTGAACGGAAAAGTATACGGTATTCCGCTCGACGAAATGGCAAACGTCGTTTTTTACAATAAGGATATATTCGCCAGATACGGACTCAAAATACCGCACACGTACAGCGAATTTATCGCAGTATGCAGAAAACTTCAACAGAACGGCGTAACAGCCTGCGCTGCCGGTTATCAGGACAATATTTCCGTCGGCGCAAATTTCTATACAATTTTTTTCGGCGCTCCTTATCTGACGAGCGAGAATTACGCTGCCGAACTGATCGGCGGAAAGAGCTCAAGCGGATATCCGGCTCTTGCGAAATCACTGACTCAATGGCGTGAAATAATGCAGTACCAGAACACTGACCGGAAAACAATCGATACGGACAGGGCTGAACAGAAATTTGCAAACGGAGAAACCGGCATGATTATTATCGGCACATGGGGACTCGGCGCAATTATGAATTACAATCCGAAAGGAAATTTCGGAGGCTTCATGTATCCTTCCGAGGAAAAAGAAACCGACAATGCAATACCGGTCGCAACGGACGATACATGGATGCTTGTTAAAAACAGCCAGAACAGAAAGGCGGCTCTTGCCTTTTGCGAATACATGACGAGGAAAGACGTCAACGCAAAATGGTGTGCAACGACAAGTCAGCTCAGCGCCATAAGCGGCGTTACGGTCGACACGTTCCCTGTCCCGATGAAAGATATTGCGCAGATAGCTGCACAGAAAAAAGCGGCAAACTGGCTTTCCGTCGGAACATTCTCAGGACAATATGATACGACTTGGTACCGGGTATTGCAGGATTATGCCATCACGGACAGCCTAAGTGTTGCAGATTTCTGCAAACAGCTTGATAAGGAATTCGCGGCGGCAAAGAAATAAATCGATGTAACATGTATCTGATACGGGAATCCGTTTGATTCAGACTGAACGGGTCCCCGTTCTACAATTATTCCACATCAGGATGGTTTAAAATATGAAATATGACAAAATAAAGAAAACGCTGGTTGATTTCTCCTTTATTCTCCCGGCACTTGTTTTTTTTCTGTACGTTATTATTATTCCGCTTATTTCGGGAATTCAGTTTACGTTCACAGACTGGGACGGTATGTCGGCAGTGAAACATTTTGTCGGATTAAAAAATTATCGCACAGTGTTCCACGATACGGATCTTATCCAGCCGATACTCAATACCCTGCTTTTTACCGTTGTAACAGTTATTGTTATCAATATTGCGGGTCTCGCCCTTGCAATGGCGGTCTCGAAGGAGTTCCGCGGGATCAACGTCATGAAAAGTATTATTTTTATGCCGCTTGTCGTGAGCCTCGTATTGGTCTCGGAGATGTGGATGTATGTGTACAGCGACTTTTTCAGTTTGCTCGGTATTCCAAGTCCGCTGATCGACCGGAAAACCGCCATGCTCGGACTTGCGTATATGAGCATCTGGCGCGAAACAGGCCTTGCGATGATTATTTATCTGGCGGCTTTAAAAGGAGTTCCTTCATATATGTACGAAGCAGCCGTTATCGACGGCGCAGGATTTTGGCAGCGATTTAAAAATGTCACAGTTCCTTTTATCGCCCCCGCTTTTACTTATTGCATTCCGTTGTGGCTCGCCGCTGGGCTCAGACAGTACGACTATACGTACATAGCGACGTCAGGCGGTCCGGGACACGCTTCCGAATCGATGGCGTACTATATTTATAATTATTTATTTCCGTATGACAAAGTCGGATACGGACAAACCGTCGCGGTTCTGTATCTGGCCGTATGTATCGGAATTTCAAACATCGTAACGCGAATGTTACGAAAGAGGGAAATAGAATTATGATGCGGACAAACAAAAGGAATATATTAACAACAATCAGGATATGCGTTCTGTGCTTCGTGTGCGCATTGTGTCTTGCTCCGTTTTATGTAGCGCTCTGTTACGCATTCAAATCAAAATCCGATTTTGCGCATACAAAGCTGGCTTTTCCTGTTCACCTTTATCTGGGAAATTTCTCCGATGCCGTTCACTTGAAAAATTTCTTTACCTCGGTGGAAAACAGTTTCATTGTCGCATTCTTTGTCGTCGTCATTATCATATGCGTCTGTTCGGCAGGTGCGTACGTCATAACCCGCCGCAACACGAAATTCTACAATACTATTTTCTATATTTTCCAGCTTGTTATCCTGCTGCCGTTTCAGACTGTCATGTTTCCGCTTTATAAGGAATTAAGCAGAATTCACGCTTTAAATACGCTGTGGGGACTTACCGTTGCGGTCGTCGGAGTAAATGTCGGATACTACGTTTTTTTATACAGCGGTTTCATAAAAACCGTACCGCGTTCGCTTGAAGAAGCGGCTACAATCGACGGCTGTTCGCAGTATCAGACATTCTTTCATATTGTCTTTCCGCTTTTAAAACCTATTACTATGACAGTTACCGTCCTCGCATTTCTCGCGTCGTGGAACGACTTCATCATATCAATGATTATCTGTCAGAAAAGCATTAAACGAACACTGCCGCTTATGCAGTTCTATTTCTTCGGCGAATATTCATCAAACGTGAGCGTCGCATTTGCGGCGGCATTACTGGCAATGATTCCGGCAGTACTGATATATTTCTGTGCGCAAAAATATATTGTCGAAGGAATGACGGCCGGAGCAGTGAAGGCATAAGCCCGGACCGCCCGCATAAGGAGAAAACGCAAGGTACTGTATTTTCTCCCTTTATGGTTTACGTCAGAAATATTTATTTATAAATTCTGAGCCGGTCCTCGACAGGAAGGAATGTTTTTGCATCAAGACCGTGTTCGTACAGGCGTTCAATCACCTGAATTACTCCAGTTGCTGTATTGATAAAAAGACCTGCAGTAATAACACCGGTAAAGTAAACAGCCGTCACGTCCCGTACGGTCATTACATGTGTCTTATACGTTGCCGTAACGGGATTATTTTTTATAGAAACAATGCTGCAGTTTCAGGAAATTCGATAGCTACCGGCTTAAAATACCCGTTTCAGCCACCCTTCCGAGCCATTTTCCGGAAGGTTTTACCGACCGTTTAAAAGTTTTCGGATCCCACGAAATTAAACCGAACGTGGGTATATACGATCCCCACTCGTAATTATCCAGTGCAGACCAGTGGATATATCCGAGAACGTTGATTCCACTAGCCATTGCAGAGTGCAGTCCTTCCAGCGCGCCATAGGTATAGTCGATGCGACGGTTGTCATCAGCTGTTGCAATTCCGTTTTCTGTTACCAGAATGGGAGTACCGTTTGTTACTTCGGCCGTATGACGTACTGCGCTCTCCAATGCTCCCGGAAAATATTCCCAACCTGTTAATGTTTTTTCAACACCTTCCGGTACCGGCAGAGGGCCATCTTTACCAATAAAAGTACGAAGGTAGGCCTGAACTCCGATAAAATCATCCTTGCGGGCCTCTTCCAGGAAACGATCCTCCCGCGGATAACGAAATTCGTCTGTTTCTTTTTCACACCCGGACATAGGCGTATATACCTGATTTGCAACAGTCCATCCGGTTCGTGCCCCGATTTTTTCATGCAGAATTTCACAGGCTTTATGATGTGCCGTTATAAGGTTTTCGGTTATATACCGGTTGGGAACCGGCCCCCATTTTTTATTCTGATTATCGGATTGTTCGACACTGGTTAATGCCATCATGTTCGGTTCATTTATAGTACAAACCCATTCAACATCAGAAAGTATAGAACAGACCTTTTTTACGTAGTGGGAAAATATTTCCGGTGCATCTGCTCTGAACCAGCCGCCCATATCGGCAAACCAGCGCGGGTTTGTAAAATGATGTAACGTCACAACCGGGGTCATCCCGCGGTTAAGAACGGATTCAACCATTCTGCGATAATGCAACAGACCTGCTTCTGAGAAGTATCCCTGTTCCGGTTCTATGCGGGCCCATTCTATTGAAAAACGATATGTATTAAACCCCAAATCCGCAATCAGATTAATATCTTCATTGTATCGATGATAACTGTCTGCAGCGTCTCCGCTTGGTTCGAGAATTGTGGTACCGGGACGATGTTCCCGGCACCACCAGTCCGTATTATAATTATTTCCCTCCACCTGATGTGCAGCGGTAGCAGCCCCCCAGAGGAACGTCTGAGGAAAAGAAATGATTTTGTTATCCAATTTATTAATCTCCTTGATTATTTTAGCCCGGTAGAGGCAATCCCTTCGATAAAATATCGCTGCAAAAAAACGAAAAGAATCAAAATCGGAACAATTACCAGCACCGCACCTGCCATAAGTAATCCGAAATCGGTTGCATGTGCGCCTGTAGAATAAAGTGATAATGCTACCGGCAGTGTGTATCTATCCTGAGTCTGAGCTGCAACCAGCGGCCACAAAAAGTTATTCCATGATTGAAGAAAAGTCAGAATAAAAAGTGTTGCCAGCGGCGGCTTTGCCAAAGGCAGGATTATCTGGATAAAAGTCCGGAACTCTCCGGCTCCGTCAAGTTTGGCTGCTTCAATAAATTCATTGGGGATATCAACCATAAACTGCCTCATTAAGAATACTCCCAAAGGCATCGTTAAATACGGCAGAATAAGTGCAGCATAACTGTTAAGGAGTCTTAGCTTCGTCACCATAACGAATAAAGGTACGAATGTCACAACGCTTGGCACCATAAGAGTTACCATGACAGCCCCAAAAACGATTTTTTTCCCCGGATAATGTATCTTTGCCAGCGCATAGCCAACCATAGATGAACACAGAAGGTTTCCGAAGGCTGTAACAATGGCTACAATAAGCGAGTTACCAAAAAATTTATAGATATTCAGCTCTGTAAACCACCGGATGTAGTTTTGAAACGTAGCTTTTTTAGGCAGTAAAGCAGGATGAACAGCAAGAATTTCGTTTTGCGGTTTAAACGAGCCTGCAACCATCCACAGAAAAGGAAAAATCCATATAATCAGGACAATAGTAAGTATTGCATATATAATCCTGCTTCTTAATAATTCTTTTGCTTTTATGCCTGTCGTCCCATTGTTTACAGAAAGGTGTGTTGTATTATTCATCACGGTTACCCCTTCTTTTCTAATACACGGAATTGGCCAATGCCAAACAGTGCAATTATAAGGAACAGAATATATGCGGCCGCAGAAGCTGTCGCATATTGCCCCTGGCCGAATTTCGAATATGTATAATAAGAAATTGAAAGCGTTGAATCCAACGGTCCCCCCTGTGTCATGACGAACGATTCCTCAAAGAATTGAAGAAACGCTACCGATATAAGGATTGTTCCGAGCAGAATCGTTGGCCGCAATATTGGTAATTTAATGGAAAAAAAACGTCTCCACGCTCCTGCACCATCAATGGAGGACGCTTCGATAATTTCTTTAGGAATAGATTGAAGTCCTGCTATAAAAATTATCATCAACGTACCGACGTTTCTCCATATTGCGAGTAGTGTTACAGACGGGAGAGCCCAAAAAGTAGAGTGCAACCAGTTTGGGCCCGTTATCCCGATAGTCAACAGAATCCCGTTGAGCAGACCTGAAGGCTGCAGGATGTAGCGCCATACAACTGATACTGCAACGATACTTGTTACAACCGGAGCATAAAATCCGACTCTGAACAGAGTCTGACAACGACTTATTCCGTTGTTCAGGGCAACAGCAAGCACCAGCGCGGCGGCGATTGCGCATGGTATTCCAAGGAGAGCAAACAGACCTGTCACTTTCAACGATTGAAGAAAGCGGTCATCCCTGAACAAATCAGTGTATGTACGGAGCCCGACAAAATTAACTGCGAACGGATTCCGTACATCAGTCGCGCGAAAGTCCGTAAAAGACATGGCGAATGAGGCAATCAGCGGGCCGATCATGAATACGAGAAAGACTAATACGAAGGGCAGCGAAAAGAGCCACCCTGATAAAGCCTGCTGGCGGTCAGCCGGAGAATAAGGCCTCCGGGAAGCTTCCGCCAGCCCGGAAACCTTAGATTGCTTAATCATGAAGATTAACTCCTATCTGTTCTGCCTGATGCTGCAATTCGGAAAGCGCATCAGAAGATGCTATTGTGCCGCGGGCCATCTTTTCAAGCAGTACATTTCCTGCCGCGGCAACCTGTGTCCAACTTTCCAAAGACGGCGGTGCTTTTGCATTGTTCAGTTGTTTTCCGAATACGGAAAGGATCGGATCGTCTGCAAGAACAGGATCAGTCCATGCTTTCTTTGCGGCAGGTAAATCTCCCGAGATTTTCCAAAAATTAACCTGTATTTCCGGATCGGATAACCATTGAATCAATGCCCATGCAGCCGCAGAATTTTTTCCGTCCTTAAACACCACCAGATTTGCACCTCCGATAAAAGATGTATTTGTTTTCTTAGTGGGTAAAACAGCGACACTGAATTTTGACGAGAAGTCATTTCCTCCGAGCTCTTTGACTGCACCGCTGAACCACGGCCCCTCAATCAACATAGGAGTATCACCAGCTATAAAACGTGTTTGGTCTGCACCATTGGACGTATCGACATTCACATCTGCGATTCCGTCCTTAAAGAAACTCGTATAGAAATTTAAAGCTTCCAGCATTTCATTTGTATTGAGTGTCCATTCTGTAGCGTCTTTGTTAAGTACATCTCCACCTGCAGTCCAGAGCATCCAGAGAGAATTCTGGAAGGCATCGGCATCTATCGTCTGTAAACGAACACCATAGCGAACACCATCGACTTTCTGCATATCTGAAGCCATTTGTTTAAACTGTTCCCAAGTTGCCGGTGACTGTTTCCATCCCGCTTTTTCTGCAATATCAGTTCTATAATAAACGACCCTTGTATCAACATACCAGGGAACACCGACAGTTCTGCTTTGAATCTTAGCTGTGGATAGAGAAGAATCGAAAAAGTCTGATAAATCTATAAAATCAGGTACAGCGGCCAAACCATTTGCAAAATCACTCATCCAAGTTGTACCCATCATCGCTATATCGGGAGTGACGCCGCCGGCAATAGCAGTCTGAATCTTGTCGTGTGCAGAAGACCAAGGTATCGGGGTAACTTCGACTTTTATATCAGGATGAGTTTTTTCAAACGTCTTTGTAAAATCGGCCAGAAGTTCTCCTTCTGTCCCCATTGCCCACAAAGAAACTGTTCCTGACGCTTCTGCAACATCTTTTGCCGATACTTTTCCTTCCACGTTCTTCGTTTCTTTGCTTCTTCCGCAGGAATTTAAGAAAAAAGTACAAGAAATAAGGATTACACCGTACAGTAATGACCGTAATTTCATAGGTCCTCCAAATATAATGTATAAATCTAAGCGCTTAACATTGATAGTAAGAGAGACATCGTTTTTTGTCAAGTAACTATTTACAAAAGAATACTGAAGAAAATTACTTCTGCGAATTCGGAACGTTGCAGCCGCAGCTTTCACCCGTAATTAATTGAGTAGCCATACGGTAAACGGAAAATGGAGTTTCCTTCGCTTTCGAATGTTCCACGAGCAGCCGTACCGCCAGTATTCCCATCGCCTCCATTGGTTGTCGAACCGTTGTTAACTTTGGAGACGATAACCGGCCTGCAAGAATACCATCAAATCCTGTAACAATAACGTCGCCGGGGACGTGTATGCCTTTATCCTTTAGAAAGTCCAATACATGAAACGCAATCTGATCTGAGCCGCATACCAATGACTCTGGGAGGCTTCCTGTTTTGATAAGATTTTCTAATCCTGAGAACTCCGAATTCTTATTCGGATCGTAGGAATCCACGAGTTCAACAGCAGAATGTGCGTGAGTCTCTACACAATTCTTTAACGCAGTAAACCGTTCTGCGTATTCAGGAAAATCTGTATCCCCGATAAAGCCGAATGACGTGATATTATGAACATCGGTAAGGTGGTCTACGAGTATTTTCATTCCTCCCGCGTTATCGGCGACTATTCGATCCCACTCAAAACCTGCATCAAATCGGCTTAAAAGAACTACAGGAATTCGTTTTGCGATGACCGACAAGGTAGCAAGATCGATGTTTCCCGGAAAGACAGCCAACCCGTCAACCCGGCTTGCAAAATCCCGTAAATCTACTTTAGGATTACCGCTGCTTGATAAAATAAGTGCCAGCCCCTGCTTTCTGCACTCGATTTCAAATCCTCTTTGTATTTCATCAACGTAGAGAGGAAATTGTTTTGGATATGAAATTTCCTCTTCCATGCATTTAGTCATATTTGAATCGACAAAATGTTCAGTATGGCCTGATGCTGATATGGAATTTCTTATTGAAATATCCGTTTGAGTTTCTAAAAACAGGTCAAAGGAATATAAACCCAATGCCCCTGTTTTTCCGCGGGCTAAATCCCGTGCGCTTGCACGCGGCACATAACCTATCTCTCCGGCTATTTTAAGAACAAGATCACGTGTCGCCGGTTTTACACGATCCGGTTTGGAAAAGGTAAATGAGACGGTTGCTGTAGATACTTCTGCCAGACGGGCTACGTCATAAAGAGTGGGGCGCGACGAATTCATCATTACCAGTATATTTTTTCATATTTATCCAGTCAAAGTCTATTATACTGTATTATGCAACAAAACGGGACACTGTCAAGAAAACGGATAATAAAAATGAGAAAATAGCAATCTGTTCGCTTCTTTAATTGCAAATACATTCCCCCATTCATCATTTCAAACACAACTTTTGCCCTGCCTCTCTCTTAAACAAGCAAGCCGTACCGTCTGAAAAACGGCACGGCTTCGTATTTATTTATAAATTCTGAGCCGGTCCTCGACAGGAAGGAATGTTTTTGCATCGGGTTCACCAAGCGGTTTCCCGAACGGCATTTCCGCAAGAAGTTTCCAATTGGCCGGTATATTCCACGTTTTTCTGACCTGCTCGTCTATCAGCGGATTATAATGCTGCAAACTTGCACCGAAACCGGCCGATTCAAGCATCATCCAGACATTGGACTGGAGCATTCCTGACGACTCCAGCGACCAGACGGGGAAATTATCTTTATAAAGCGGATATGAATTCTGCAGTCCGGTAACAATATCCTGATCTTCAAAATAAAGTACCGTACCCGCTCCGTTTCTGAATCCGTCAATTTTTTCTTCTGTGGTAGAAAATTTATCTGCAGGAACAAACGGTCTGAGCGTTTCTTTCGTCATATCCCATAATTTATCGTGCTGAGTTCCGAACAATACGACAATCCGTGCGCCCTGTGAGTTAAAAGCCGACGGCGTGTATTTGACTGCATCGGCTATAACGGACCGAATTTCATCTTCACTAATAACAAGTTCCTTTCCTATATTGTAGAAAGACCTGCGTTCTTTTACAGCTTTATCCAATGTCTTTTCAATAATCATTATGTGCCTCCTGGCTAAAATTCTATAAATGTTACACTGTGTATGCTTTAAATCTGATACATTCTGTTCAATAAGTCAATATTTTTAAATATGTACGTTGTGGACTTTTCTTCCGCACACCGAACAGGTATACTTAATTCATGGTTAAACGCTGTTCCAAAAAACCGATAGCGACAGAAAACTGAAAAAAAGAGGGAAAACATCATGGCAAAATTTCTTTTCTATTTCGTGCTTCTTCCGGCGCTGCTCCCGGTTTTTCTTATTATAAATTACGTTTATAAACAGGATAAGGCTGAACGGGAACCTGCGGGAATGGTCCTGAAAACACTTTTTTACGGTGCGCTTTTCTCCGTTGCCGACATTCCGATCGAACGGCTGCTGCAGCGGATAATCCTGTCATATTATCCCTCTATGGATATTGAGTACCAGCTTGTTGAAAATTTCGTCGGCGTCGCGTGCGTTGAAGAATTAACAAAATGGCTTGTGCTTTACATATTCATCTGGAAATCGCGCGATTTCGATTATAAGTTCGACGGTATCGTATACGGTGTGTCGGCGTCGCTCGGTTTCGCGGGGCTTGAAAATATTATCTACGTACTCAACTACGGTACGGCTGTCTCTTTCAGCCGCGCGCTGTTTGCAATTCCGGGCCACGCGGCATTCGGAATATTTATGGGATTCTTCCTTGCCCGTGCGAAGCATTTCGAACTGAAGCAGAATAAATTTATGAGTACTGTATGCATGATTCTCTGCCTTGCGTTTCCGATCTGTATTCACGGAACATACGACTTTCTGCTCAGTCCGGCGGCGGAAGCGCAGAATTTCTCACCGTATTTTTTCGTACTTGTCGTCATTATGGACTTCATGGCATACCGCATCGTAAAGCACGAATCACGGACGGACAGACCGCTGTAATCACCTTTATTACAGATTATTAAGCCATGTTGCAAAGAGCTGCGGCCATACGGCGCATTCTCCCTGAATTCCCGTTCCGTCAGGCCATGCGGTCTCGGCGGTTGCAAGAGATAATCCGTGGACTCCTCTGCGGAATACATGCAGTTCCAGCGGAACGTGTGCTCTGCGGCAGGCGGCGGCAAAGAGCAGACTGTTCTCCAGAGGTACGCAGGTATCCTCATCAGTATGCCACATAAACACGGGAGGAACGTCCTTTGTCGCAAAAGTTTCAAGGTTCACGTCGGCTTTCGTATATTCCTTCGTGCTCCCGAGCACGTTTGCTATCGAACCCGCATGGGCAAATTCATTCGACGTTATTACCGGATAGCATAAAAGCAGCGCATCGGGTTTTACTTCTCCTGATGAATACGGCAGATATTTTTTCAGGAGCGGTCTGTTCCAGTAAACTCCCAGCGAAGCGGCAAGATGACCTCCCGCAGAGAAACCGGCAACCACTATCCTGTCGTTTCTGACATTCCATTCGTCTGCACAGCTGCGTACATAACGAACGGCTTCTGCAAGATCAAGGAGTGCCGCAGGAAAACTCATCGGTTTGAGGCTGTACCATACGATGCATGCATGATACCCGAACGAATTCATTTTAACTGCAACAGCTTCCGCCTCCCGGAAGGAAAGCATTTCATATCCTCCGCCCGGACAGATTACGACCATCGGGCGTTTGCGGCCGGCGCTGTATTCGTCGTAGTTGTCGAGAATATATGTCGTTATATACGGAGTAAAATTATTATTTTCGACACCTTTTGCTCGATACTGAACCGGAAGCATAATTTTTTCGTGAATCATTCAAATCCTCCTGCAATTTTTTTATCTTACTGCAATCGTATATTCCTTATCCCTCTCTGCATAAAAAACGAGCATCGATCCATTATACGAAAAATCAGCATTACGGGAAACAAGAACGAGCGGTTTTTCATATTTTACGGCGCACATGCCGTCGGCAGAGGCTGTCACAACGGCACGCGAAAGCACGTTGTTTTTCCAGTCCATGGAAACAGTACATCGCTGACGGGTCCGCAGTCCCGCTATATGTCCACTGTGCCAGGAATCAGGCAGAGCGGGAAGCAGTTCAATATATGACGGCGTACTCTGCAAAAGCATCTCCGCTATTGCGGCTGTTCCTCCGAAATTGCCGTCGATCTGGAAGGGCGGACAGACATTTAATAAATTCCCGTAGGTAAGTTTTTTAAACAGGACACCGAGACTGTTGTCCGCACTGCCGCTGTCCTTAAGACGGGCGTAGAGACAGGCGATCCACGAGCAGCTCCATCCCGTATGTCCTCCGCCGTTTTTCAGACGGAGTTCAAGAGATGTCCGGCACGCATTAAGCAGTTCCGCATTCCTGTTTTCCGAAATCTGATGCCCCGGATATAATCCCCACAGGTGTGAAACGTGCCGGTGCCCCGGTTCGTACTGCTCGAAATCCTTATACCATTCCTGCAGCTGCCCGTTTTTTCCCGTCCTGTACGGATAGAGTTTCCCTTCCGCCTCCGACAGACGGCGGCACAAATCAGCATCGGTATTCAGTACGGCCGCTGCCTGTCTGCACTGACCGAACAGTTCGCGTATAATAGTCATATCCATTGTGGACGCCATGGACACGGAACATTTCTTCCCCGTTTCAGGATCTATGAAATTATTTTCCGGGGAAATCGAAGGGCATGTGACAAGCGTGCCGTCCGGCCCCGCAACAAGCCAGTCGAGCAGAAATTCGACGGCGCCTTTGAGAACGGGATACATATCGGCAAGAAATGATTTGTCGCCGGTAAAGCTGTAATGCTCCCATATGTGCGTACAGAGCCATGCTCCCCCGAGAGGCCACAGCGCCCATTCGGAACTTCCGCCCGCAGGAGACGTCTTTCTCCATAAATCGCAGTTATGATGCGCGGTCCATCCTCTGCAGCCGTACCGTGTCTTTGCCGTATCGGCGCCGGTTACAGCCAAGTCCTTAATAAGATCGAACAGCGGATTCTCACACTCGCTCAAATTGCAGACGTCTGCAGGCCAGTAATTCATTTCGAGATTGATATTCGTCGTGTAATTGCAGTTCCACGCGGGACGCAGATCCTGATTCCATATTCCCTGAAGATTCGCAGCCTGACTGCCGGGACGCGAACAGGAAATAAGCAGGTAGCGCCCGTACTGGAAATACAGCGGTGCAAGCAGCGCAGTCGACGCACCGGCTTTCACAGCTTCCAGCAGTTCAGGAACGGGAGAATCACCGAGACTGCCAGCGTCAAGTGAAAATGATACACGATTATATAAAAAGGAATAATCGTGTATATGTTTTTTTTCAATGTCTTCATATGATCTGGAGAGAACTTTTTTCTCCGTTTCCGCACAGAGTCTGCGGCAGTCGCGGCCGTCTGTACCTGCTTCATTGCGGAATCCGTTGAACGATGTTGCCGCGGTGAGCACGAATTCAACGCTGTCTGCGTCTGCAACTGCGATGGTTCCCTTTGAACATGAAACGATTCCTCCGTGAGCGCGAACGGAAAGCCGCGCCGTAAAACGCATGCCTTCCGCCTCATCGTACACGACTGCGTCTTCACCGGGACCGAATTCGTTTGGGCCGGAAACGGGAGCCCTGCCGTTCATCACGAGGGAATGAAATCCGCCGAAGAAATCATCAGTGATTTCATGAGCGAGCAGGCTGTCCATCGAAGCGGTTACGCATATCATGCCTTTCTTTGAACAGTCGAGTCTGATAATTACGGCGTCGTCGGGATGCGAGACGAAAATTCTGCGTGTGAAGACGGCACCTCCGGTACGGTACGATACCTCCGCAACCGCATTGTTAAGATTGAGCGAACGGCTGTAGCCGGAATACGCCGAATGCGCAGCGCCGAAATCAAGATAGAGGTCTCCCATCGGTTCATAGAACGAGCTCCACGGTCCGAGCATACGGGCGTCGGCTTCAGCCTGAGCCTCCGTGTACTTTTCACGGAACACGAGTCCGCGGACTTTTTGCAATGTATCGGCACGACCGTCCGCCGTTTCCTTTTTTTCGGGACGACCGGACCACAACGTATCTTCATTAAACTGGATGCGTTCTTTACCGCACGAGCCGAACACCATGCAGCCGAGCCTGCCGTTCCCGAGCGGCAGCGCGTCAGTCCATTCGGATGCCGGTTCCGTATACCGTAAAATTATGTCGGAATTCATACTGTGATCCTCCTGTCATAATAAACTACAGTCAAGTCCGGCGCTGCGGCGGCTTTCGGGAGCCCCGAGATATGAGTCATCTCCTGCATCCTCCGCAGTCAGAACGATTTTCTCCACCGTTACGCCGGCGTCCATTCCGAACAACCGCAGCGTATGCATTCCCTGCATCAACTGCAGCGTCATCTTCGTCCTGCGGATATTTTCCAGAACACCGCGAGACCAATCCGTATTGAAAATATCAACCTTGAATCCTTCGGGAAGCGTATCGAGGGAAACTGGCTGCCCGGCATCTGTCGAATATGCTATCCGAAGTCTGCCGGATGGAAAAAGATTGTTTGCCGGTGTCGTGTACAGCGTAAGCGTGTACGTACCGCCGGACGAGAGATACAGGCGATACGCAAGATATGGCCCCGCTCCCGGCACGGGGAAGGACACTGTATCGGGATACATTTTTACGGCAGAAAGCGTTCTGCCGTAATTTTCCAGTGTAAACCAGTGCACGCCGTCACATTCACTGCGGGCAGACGTATGTGACGCTTCAATGGAAACTATTCCTCCGTCTTCAAGAAACGTTCCGGCAGGAAGACCGGCGGGTATCTCCGCGATACGGGAAACAATACGGATCTTCCTGATTACGTGCATGGCAGCAGGATATTTCCATTCTGCTGCATCCCAATGAGCATACCCTATATGGGGCGAACTCATCATTCCGTTCCATTTTCCGCCGGCAATTTTCGTGTTATAAAAGGTATTTAATTGAATATCCTTTTTTATTGCCGCATCGGTTCCCGCTGCATCACCGGCCGCCGCTGCAAGATTCATAAGTTTGACGTTTGCCGAAGCAACGGCGGGAAAATAGACAAGCTCGTAAAATGCATCTTTCCACCTGTCCGGTGTCCGCCCGTAATACGTTCCTGCTTCCTGTTCCAGATTCTCACTTATACTGCGGATGAAGCCGGCTTCCTTTTCCGTCGGAAACGTGTCGGGAAATGTTACTTCCGGTTTCCGAATCGTGTTAAGCTTTGTATATGAAGCGAGTATTTCTGCAATATGTTCCCGGTCTGAAAGAGCAGAAAATGCGGGACGGAACTGCTGTTCTACCCAATTGTTAAGATATACTCTGCACGAGTTCGGAGCATTCGTTCCGTACTTTTCGAAATCATACGCCAAATCAAGAAAATACGAAAGAGGAAGCTCCATCGGTTTCAGATCACCGACATTCAGAATCCAGACGGTACGCACGCCGTAATCGTACGCCATCGACATCTGTTCCTGAATTTTTTCCGGCTGCACCGTATTGATCCACTCATATGAATTCGGAGCACCGTGATAGTCGACGTGATAATACATCCCCCAGCCTGCACTTCTGTTCCGTTCCTCCTGACGGGGAAGTGTCCTGACGTTGCCGAAATTGTCGTCGCACAACATAATCGTCACGTCGTCCAGCTCTTTCCACGAGCAGAGACCTTCTGATGCCGCACCTTTTTCCGACACTTCCGTTCCGTACCAGAAATTCTCAACTTCCTTATAAAGCGTTAATATTTTCGGGCAATCAGACAGACCTGCTTCGTCAAGGAGCCTGCGCTGTGTCATGATACAATCCTTGAGGAGTTCTATATTGCGCTGCATGCTTCCCCCGAGCGCAGAATCCCGCTCTCCGCGCATACCAAGCGTAACAATTTTTTCGTATGCACCGTTACGCGCGACACCATCCCTCCAGAATTCAGTAACAGCGTTCCGATTATGCAAAAAATCCCAGACATTGCCCGACCCGTATTTTGCATACTCTTTCTGCCACTCTTCACCGGCACGGAACATCGGTTCATGATGAGAAGTACCCATTACGATTCCGTATTCGTCCGCCAGTTCCGCGTTCGCCTGCGGACAGCTTTCGCCGTCTTCGCTGAAAACAGCGTTCCACATCGCAGGCCATAAAAGATTTCCTTTCAGGCGGAGAATAAGTTCAAACACATGCGCGTACATTTTCTCGTTAAATCCGCCGAACCGATTTACCGTCCATTTTCCGAATGACGGCCATTCGTCGTTTATAAAAAATCCGCGGTATTTTACGGACGGTTCCTTCGACGTATAAGTCAGGTCAGATACAGGCAGCAGGATTTCGTTCCGTTCCTGAGGGAGTACATCGGCCCACCATATCCACGGGCTTATACCGATCAGCTCCGACAGGCGATAAATGCCGTATACCGTACCCCGCTTGTCGCTGCCTGCAACAACTATTGCACGTGAAATTCCGCGGGCAGGATTTTCGATTACGGCCGTCGTATACGTTTCCCATTTTCCCTGTACGGCAGTCAGGTTAAGAACACCGTCTGCCGCCAGAACGTCAATGATACGGCTGTGTCCCGCCGTTCCCGCGAGCAATGCAACCGATGAGATTTCTTGTTCCGTAGAAGATACGTCCGATATTGTGCATATCTCCGGACTCATTCCAGTCACCAGACAAACGTCGCCCGCAAAGGCTTCTGCTGCAAACCGTATTCCTTTAAAGTCGAAATCATCAAGCATAATACGTAAAGCTTTCCCTTCCTTTACGACGGGAAACAAACTGCTGTCCGAATACATCATACCTCCGCTCTATGTTATGACAAGGCAATACGATTATTGAGAAAAACTCCAGTCGCCGGGATCAATACCGGTCACAGCCATTGCACCGCAGCCGTAATACAGGCTTTTTGAATCGGCACCTGTCGTATTAATTCCTGCCATAGATGATATGAGGGCGGCGGAATGTAATTCGTACGGATCGACAGCAATATGAGGACTCCCGGCAGCGCTGCTGCCCTTAAAAAAAATGAGGTATACGGCAGTCTCATATTACTGCTCGTTGTTTTCGGAACCGGTTATAACGATCGTCGTCATACTTTTCGGCGGCAGTACAATTTTGTTTTCGTTTGCCAAGTTGACGGTTTTGTAACAGGTATCGGCAGAAAGCGCCTTGTCTCCGAATACGGATTGATATGCAGTGACTGAGGATACCGCATATTCTCCGTTCGAAGAAATCGCGTATCTCTTTACATTTTCCGACAGGTTTATGAGAATGACTGCAACTTTCGATTTATCGGGACTGATATACGCGGATGATGCAACATTCGTATCGCCGGTTATTGATTTTATTCTTACATATCCGGGCCTGACAAATTCCGAAAAATGACGCATCACATAATAATCCGCGCACAGATACCATCTACCGTTCCATTCGGCGTTTATTAATTCCCCGGTTTCAAAGGCGGAACCGTTCGTATGCCAGACACCGCTCCAGTAGAGGTATGCGTTTGCATTTTCATAAACAAGACTGTTGTTAATCAGTTTTGCCGTTTGAAGCGCATGTCCGATATAAAATTCCGTCTGCCACTTGCGCGTAGTTCCGTAAAACTGATTCAGCGTCATGAAATTAACAAGATAACTGTCCGGATCGACTTCATTTTTATCGCTGTCGCTCGTCCCGCCGACATACAGATGATGGGCTATCCCGTAAATACTGTCAGGTTCTTCCGCAAGTATGGGTTTGATATACGGAGAAATCGTTCCCCAGACACACGACATTGTTTCGGGAGCAAGCATTTTCGGAGCGGAGCTGCCGAAAGCCTGTTTGAAATGTCGGTACACGGACAAGAATGCTTTTGCATACGACGCACAGGACCCGCTTTCCTGCGGATCAAAACGGCATCCGTCATATGATGCGGTAAATTCCACTTCATTTTGTATGGATACAAAATCAATCTGAATACCGAGATTCCTGTAATATAGAACAGCGTCAGTCCACCACTGACCATATTCTTCATAACAATACGCTCCGTCTGCGTTTTTTTTCAACGTGGCACCATCTTTTCCGGGGATGCCGTTATTTGACTTCAATGAAGCCGGAGGAGACCAGCAGCACAGCAGAACTACCGGTTTTTCTCCGTAAGCGGCGCATCGTTTTACCGCTGCGGTATAATATTCTGCAATGGCCTTTCCGTTCGGGGCGGTTTTCGTTTCCTTGTATTCGTATTCGTTTTTTAATCTGAGCACACTCAATTTTGCATCCGAAAACAACGCATCGTATGCCTTTTCCGCGCCGATCTGATCATGCTGTATCCAGTCGGCATACCACGTATATGCGGCCCCGAAACCGTCTATTGTCTGATAGGAAACAGATGGCACAAAACTGTATGATGAATAATTTTTCACAGTTAGACTTGCCTCCTGTTTATTATTCCGGCCTGAAACAGAAGCACAGCCTGCTGTGAACAGAACGCATGCAAACATGGCCCCAGTCTGAAAATATTTTTTCATACACATTGCCTCCATAACAATAATTAAGGTGTCAGATACAGTCACTCAAGTGCCAATTTGAAATCCCGGAAAACGGCCGTTCCTCCCGCTTTTTCCGTCGAATACGTGAGAAACAATTTCCCAGTGTCCAAGATCATATGACCGGAACAGAACAGCACCCGGCATAAAATGCATCGTCGTGCTGACCATGTAATACGTACTGCCTGCCCGTATAACGTCGGGATCCGGAAAATCACTCCACAAGACCGGATTTGCCGCGCTCAGAATAACGGCCATTAATGCCCCTGTCATATGATGGCCTCCTGATTATCTACTTATTGGCTTCGTCGATGTATCCCTGCCATGCATTTTTAACAGCCTCAATCTGTTCCGCAGGTGTCTTTCCGCCGCTTCCGACCGAATACACAATATCACCAAGACTTATGCCGGTAACAAGCATATGATACCACGGCACTCCGTTTGTCCTCAGCCGTGCTACAGTATCGTCGACAGCCCGCGTGTCGCGGAAATTTGCATAATAACCTGTTTTCCAGTCATCTACGCTCTCATAACCCGGCGTCGGTTCGGTATAAAGGTTGAATGCAAACGCAAGTTTCTCTGCCTTGTCGGCATCATAGCAGGCGGGAATAACCCAGATGTTGTCGTTGTAGACATTCGTATAATCATTCGCTTTCGGCCCCTTCGGGAAGCAGACAAATCCGTAATCGTCCTTCATGTTCTTCATAGTACCTGAGCGGTATTCCTCTGCAACCTGCATCGCAGCCTCTCCGTTGATAAACGCTGCGTACATATAATCCCATTTTGAATCTTTCGGGTGCGGCATTTCGTATTTCTGGAGGATATTGTATCCCCAGTTCATCGCTTCGAGGAAATTATCTGTTGCCGTTGCATTATAGAACTTTCCGCTTTTGTCGCGGCCGATAAATGCCGCATTGTTTGATGCAACTACAGAGGTATAAAAATCCACAGTAAAATCGGTGAGCGCGTAGACATCTATCACACCGTCGTTATTAGTATCGCGCGTGAGTTTCGCGCAGATTTTTTCAAAGGCATCCCAAGTCCATGTTCCTTTTTCCTGCATGGTGTAAAGTGATTCAGGATCAATTCCCGCTTCCTTGAGCATACGTTTGTTAAAATAAACTCCACCTCTCGGTTCGGGAGCTTCAACGCGCATACCGTATATGTGTTTTCCGAATGTCGTGAGATCTTTAATTGACTGTTGCCATTTCGGCTGGCTGAAATCAAGACTTCTCAGCGTCGCAAGGTCATAGCACAAACCGGCTTTCATAGGAGAAGCTATCGACGACTGGTAAAGAATAAAAATATAGTTTTCATTTCCTCCGTTCGTTGCAAAATTTACGAATGTCTGAGGATGTTTTCCCCATCCGTCGATTCCTACCTGGGCGATTTTGAAATTATATTCCTTCTCCATCCAGTTGCGGAAAGCAAGCGCCGCTTCTTCCTGCGCGTTTTGAGGTGCAGCAGGAGTTGTCGGAGACCACCAGTCCGCAACGACGATTTTCATTCCTCCGAGATCCCATTTTTTGCCCGTCTTAGGATTTTTCAGATTTTCATACTTCGTATACGAAACTGCTGAAGATTTTTTTGAAGATTTCCTGCTCTTTGCAAACATACTGCCTGAAGCAAGAACCGCAATAAGTCCGATGACTACTGCTTTTTTCCATGTACATCTCATCATTATTTCCTCCTGGAAACGATTATGTTGGTATATTAAGATGCGGCATACGTCACATCTTAACTCCTGTAGTTGTAAGACTTTCAACAAACAGCCGCTGTGCAAACAAATATAAAATTATTAAGGGCAGTATCACCATCAGGATTCCCGTCGAATTTATTGCCTGCGTATATGCCTCTGTCACCATCGATTTTCCGAGCGTGAGAGTCATATACGTCTGCAGACGTTCGGCGAGAGCTGCAAGCTGTGTTGAAAGCATGTTAATTTTCCCGAGAAACAGCTCGGTGTAAAAACTGTCAGTCCACTGCCATACGAAAGAGAACAGAAAGCACGATGTAATAATCGGTTTTGCCCCGGGAAGCATAATACGGATAAACGTCGAAAATGATCCGCATCCGTCTACATATGCAGCTTCCTCAAGTTCATACGGAAAGCCGCGGAAATACTGACGTGTCATGAATATATACAATCCGTCCTTCAGCCCCATACACCCGAAGCACATGAACAGGTACGGCATCATTGAACTGCGCAGATTTATGGCACTTCCGGTAAGCATTTTAAACAAACCGAATATATCGAAATATCGAAAATGCAGATAGAGTGAAGTGGAAATCGTCTGCGGCGGAATAATAATTACGAGAATCACACAGAAAAACCAGAAATTCTTCAAAGGGAATTCAAACCTGGCAAATCCGTATCCGACGAGGGAACACATAAATACTTCAATCGAAGAAACAAGCAATGATACCCAGATTGTATTAAAAAGCGATTTCCAGTATGACATGAGACCGGATGCAATATGATAATTATCAAGCGTCGGATGCTTCGGTATTACAACGATTGTCGTATCGTACAAATCGCGTTCCGCCATAAAACTGATTGATATTTTATTAAAAATCGGCTGAAGAATAAGAAAACACATTCCGAAAAGCAGAAGCGCGCGGAATATTGCAACGATCCATTTTTTTGCCGTTTCACGAAGAAGAATACCGGCGGATGCTTCGTTTCTTTTCCAGAACGATTCCGTTTTATTACTCATAATAGTACACCACCTTCGATATGATGAATGAACTCAGCGCAATAAGCAGCATAACGACCCCGAAATAAATCCATGCAAGAGCAGAACTGAATCCGTAATCAAGCTGAATAATCATAACGGTGTTTATTTTCTCCATAATTTTGTTGTCGGTCTTCATAAAAAAATCAATTATTGTAAAAATCCAGCATACAAGAAATAACGGGCTTACCATCGGAACGGTAATTTTCCACAAACGCTCCCACCGCGTGCAGCCTTCCATGTCGGCCGCTTCATACATACTCGGTGAAATATTCTGCATGCCGGACAGGAATATAATAATCTGAATACCGGCTGCCATCGCAATGTCGTAAACCGAGTCGACTATTTTAAACAGCTGGTCGAATACTTTCGTGCTGACACCCGTAATACCGGAACTGTTCGATACCAGTATTTTTTCAAGAACCGACGTAACACTTGACGAGCTCCCTGATTCTTCTATAGTCTTCTTCAATCCGTTCAGAAGTGTATTATTATATTCCAGCCCGACCAGAACACCCGACGAAAGAATTACCGTCAGAAAGAAGACGGATCGGACAAGCGCTCTTCCTTTAAATTTTTCGTTAAGCACGAGCGCGACAAAAAAGCTGAACACAATAGTCGCAAGGGAACGGTAAATCATCTGTCCGACGGACGTCGTAAGCATACGGTTGAACTCGGGATCTATCGTAAACGCTTTGAGATAATTATGAAAATTATTCCATTCCAGAGAAAATCCTTTTGTACTGATATTAACCGCACATAAACTCATATGGAGTGACTGAACAAGCGGTTGCACCATAAATAAAAGAAAGCCGATTATAAAAGGCAGTATAAATAAATACCCGGTGAGCGCCCTGCGGCCGGACAGTCCTATTGTTCTTTTTTTCATATTATTTTCCCTCGTTTGTATTCACGACTTTATAATCCCGCTCCGGAATTCTTATCCCGTCTTCCGTGGTATAACCGGTGTACCCGAAGTTGACATACACTCTTGTTCCATCCTCATATTCTGTCAAAGAGACATCCGGCGAAAGGTTCCGGTGATTCGACATCTTCTGCTGAAAGGTATTCCCGAGTTCCCTGTTATATCTGCCGTAAATCTGCTCTGCACTGCTGCTCCATTCCCGGAAACCTGCTCCGTAATAACCGGTATATGCAGTATCCTGCAGTTTCCCCTCATCTGCGTCCATAAACACAAACATAAGGCCGGCTCCGTACTCCGCAGCTTTCAACACCGTGTCCTGGGAGTTTGCAGCCAGGTTCACCGGAGTTCCCGCATAGTTCACATATCCGTGAACTGCCATCTGATAAAAAGGTATCTGTTCGTCGATAATTGAATATGCATGTCCGGTAAAATCCATGCTCGTTATAAAATCAGCATACTGAAGTGCATAATCATTTCCGCCGTTTATCATGATTCCAAGTCCGTCGGTTTTTATTTTCTCCATACCGGCCGTATGGACCTCCCTGACTGATTCGCGGCTGCTTACATGATCCGGATCGTAATTTCCGGAAAGCATAAACCCCGTATCCCGCAACGAAACACCGTATAAACCGTATTTTTTCACAGCACTTTCAAGATTCACAGTCATCTGCTCCGAAAGGGACGAACGGAGAAGATACTGCGGTTTTTTTGTTTTTTCCCTTCCATACCATATCGCGGAGTATTCATACAGTCTGGCAAGTTCTGAACTTACAAAGCGGGCAGAATCACGGTAATTCATAAAGCCGTCGCCTAAACCGCTGTTCACGGCAAACTGGGTAATCCCGTCGAGATAAACACGCTCACCGGCTAAAGATGCTGACATTTTTACAAAATCCTTTTTTCCTCCCAATATTCGGAGGAACTTCACTTTTCTGAGCAGTTTTTGTTTTATGCCGCCGTTGAAAAACCCGGAAAGTTTTACATACATGTTCATAAAACCCGTTTTCTTCAGATTCTCAATAATTTCAGCAGTCTGTTTATACGAAGTTACAGCAAACGGACGTGATTTCGGAAATCCTGCAACCTGCTGAATCTTGTCAACAGCCCCCAGAATTTCAACAGCAACAGGAGCGGAGGTTTCCCTTTTTTCAGTCAATCCGTATTTTCTAACAAGATAATCCCGGTATACCTTTGCCATATCGTTATAGTCGGCGGAGGAAACAAAATCGTACCGCTGTTTTATTTTCTCTCCGGCAGGAAGCCTTTTCTCGTAGACAAACTCAGAGTTTGTCGATTTGCTCGAAATATCATATTCCTCAGAATGGGCCATCGTATACTTTGCATAAACGTAATTGACGTTATTATATCTGCCGCTTATATCAGCCGTAATTCCGGCATAGGAGGCTCCACTTTCCAGTATGGAAATAAAAGAACTGTCTTCGGTTGCTATGCCGAATACAGGAAATGAATTTCTTGTCTCCGTAACGACTGCTTTTCTATCGGTACAGTAATCCCAACCGTAAATATCCGAATAATAATTACTCTGTTTGAGTTTTCCATTATTGAATTTAATGATACTTCCGCCGCCTTCCGGAACAAACATATATCCCTTTTTCCCGGCAGAACCTGCCCCCATATACGGCAATACGGCGAGGTCCACGAGCGGAAAGTCTTTCTTGAAACTGATTTTATCGAACGGCACTTCCACGATAAGGCTGTCACCGTCAAGTCTGTAAACAACCGAAACATTGAACATCGGAACGCTTTTTTGCGCGGAACCCGCATACAACTCCATATCCTTTTCATAATCCGAATACGTATATCCGTTGTCGGAAAAAAGTTTTTCAATTTTTTCCTTCATATAATCCGGCATATCGTCCCTGACAACATACAGGTTCTCTTCATCAAGAATCGGATATTTTTGAAGCAGTTCATCTTCATTATCAGACGGCAGAAGATTATCGGTATCGTATAAGCGGTAATACTGAAGAATCAGGTTGATGTTCGACTTTGACATACCGTCTGTAATTTCATCCATACGGTCTTCATCAACAGCCATAGGAATAACATACTGCCGATCCATATCGCCGAGGATGTAGTTTACAGTGATTTCGTTCTCACTCTTTTCGATTGAATAAAACTTACGGTCAACGCTGTAAGTTTTGCTGTCGTATGTATTATTAACACCGTTTTCAGTACTGTACGTAAGAAGCAGCGTGGAATTCATACAGGCCTTTTCTTTCGGCAGTGCAATCGGATCGTCGTCGGTTTCTTCCGGACTCGACAGCCATATATGACCGGTGGTTTTCTGAAGTATTGTAAAGCCGGTTGTTTTAGGGTTTAGTGAAAAAAGCAGACTGTCATTTTCAAGCGTATTGTCTTCCGTATTCTCATCTTCCGTAAAAGAATAATAGGTAAACTGTGTTTTATTTTCTTCTTCTTTCGGCATAAGGCGAATCACAAAATATACGATAAATCCTATAACGGATGCGCAGACAACAGTACCGATAATAAATCCTTTTGTAATTTTTAATTTCATAATGGGCCTCGTCAGTTCAACCGGAAGAGTATTTCCCTTCCGAGCGAAACAAAATATGCAATACCGTCCGATATCATACTGAAAAACAGCAGCACAATAAAAATAAAGACAAGCATCGCAAATGCGGACACTACCATAAACCAGAGTGTTTTTCCGAAACTGTATGCGTGAATCATCATCATGGCCGCAATAATAAGAACTCCGACCCAGATAAGCGAAAAATCCGAGAAAAACCAGTAAAAGGTTCCTTCTTCGACTGTAACAATATTGCTCAGAAAAATAAGAGGAATTTGTATAAGCGGATACGGAATAAGCGCATAAGCAGTTCCCATATAAATCTGATTCAGTTTTCCTTTTCCGTCGAACAAAGTTGTAACGCCCCAGTTTGAAATACAGAATACGAAAAGAGGCACAAGGACAGATGCGAATTCCATGAAAACATTAACCCGTTCCCAATGTACCTGTATAAACTGGAAACTGGTGAACTGCAGCTTCCAGACACGAGTAAGCAGTGTAAGAAGTACAAGAATATTTGCAGCAGCTATTGAACCGCGTTTTTCATGTACGAGATCCCAGAATCCGTCCACAGGATGAACAATTACATACAATGAATATTTTAATGAAGACAAAATCCTGTTCCATGTCTGCCTCTGTCCGATTCTTTGCAACTTTGCGGTCATTACACTCATGATTGTTCAACCTCTTCCTTTATTTTTCTGATTTTTTTAATGGCCAACGGTACTATTATCAATACCAGAACCAATGCCGCCATTCGTCCGAGGTTGTGTTCAACCCATTCCCTGCGGTAAAGCACAAACGCCTTCGAATAATCTTTTGCATCCCACTTAAGTTTGAAATATTCCATAGCGGATTTGTATTGTTCGTTGCGGAGTGCTGATTTTCCGAGCCCGATATATGCAAGATCGTAATTTCCGTTCAAATGCATCACTTTTGACCACAATTCGGCCGACCTGTCATACCAGCCTGCTGCATATTCATCAAGCGCTTCATAAATCATATTGCCGAAATCCGTCGGGCTGAACACAGTCAGCGTACAGTCCATCGAATCAAGAACAAACAGATCTCTGTTTATGTGGTCAAGCGCAACCGGTTTTTTGAAAAATCCGTCGATATTGCCTCTGCCACCGAATGCGAAAAGCAGATATCCCTGACTGTTGTATCCGAACAGACGTCCGCGGGTGTCGTCAAGGACAACATATGCGTCATCATCGAATACGGTAACATCAGTAAAACGGGACGGACCTTTGTAACCTGCAGCATCCCCCCACTGAAGATCCCCTATCGGAGGATAGGTTGCATTTTTGATGAGAATGTCTTTTCCGAGAGCATTGAGCCGGCGCACCGGTTTTGCTTTGTCTGATTTCAAATCCCATTCATCAAACGTTCTTGTTGCCGCATAAATGAAACCGTCTTTATCGAGGCATGCATTTGAATACTCAGTCGGAACAAAAGATTCCATTCGTTTCTTCTGGTTCCGCGTTGCAAGTTTTTTCCATATTATATCCGCGATTTTCGGATGCACTTCGCTTGCTCCGTAAAATCCCGTAAAAGTTCCATCGCTTTCATATTTCAGAAAACCCCTGTTTACATTTTTTGCAAGCAGATAGACACGACCGGCGACATCTGCGACGATTTTGACCGGCATGAAAGAAAGTTTTTTGTCGTATGTCGGATCATCCGGTTCACGGAATTCCAGCAGAAAATTGAGATCCCTGTCCAGTTTTACAACACGTCCGTTATTCGTGTCGCAGATGAACATATCCCCGTTGCTGCCTGCGAAAATGTCGCTCGGAGAGGCGAACGTCTCTTTTACTTTTCCGCCGGCATTAAAATGTTTAATAATCCGCAGCAGCGTAAAAGTCCGGTCCGGATTATATTTCAGTTCGATAATACGGTCGTTGCCCGTATCGCAGATATACAATTCATTCCCCGCTGCGAAAGAACCTGAAGGATTTACAAGCGGAATATCAAGCCCCAGTTCCCTCCAGCCGGACACTTTATCGACACGGTACGTATCGGGCGATTCTTCAATTTCACCCCATCGGTCGTATGTATAACAGTTCGTTTCTCCCGAAACAAGAGATACAGCAAAAATCAGACATGCAGCGGCGGTAATTACAAATTTTTTCATAGCTAATCCTTCAGCCCCGATGTCGCCATCGTCTCCAATACCTGGCTCTGTGCAAGAACGAATATCAGCACCGGCAGAAGCATGATGATAACGGTAACTGCCGCGGTTTGTCCGGTACGTGCAATACCGCCGAGCTGAATCTGCTGGAGTGCATACGTAACAGGTTTCAGATTTTCCGTATAAATAAGATTCGAGGCACTGTTATTCCATAACGACTGTACGGAAAAAATAATAATCGTAAGCCACGCTGGTCTTGCATTCGGCATGACAAGCTGTATAAATGTCGTCCACTCGTTTGCTCCGTCTATTTTTGCCGCCTCAATAATCGAATCAGGTATACCTTCCATATATTGCTTCATAAGAAACAGCCCGATAGGCGCGGCGAATGCCGGCAGAATGAGCGACCAGTAAGTATCGACAATATGCAGTTTTGTCATGATAAGATAGTTCGGAATAGCGGTGACATAACCGGTGAACATAAGTGCTGTAATAACGACATTAAAAAACATTTTCCCTCCCGGGAAATTGTATTTTGCAAGAACGTACGCGGCCATCGACGCAATGATAACCTCACCTGCCGTTCCCACAAATGTTACAAACACTGTATTGAATACGTAACGGGAAAACGGAACATACGACTGGCTCATTGTTACAAACAGGTCACTGAAGTTGTCGAATGTCGGATTGCGGGCAAACAGCGTCGGCGGAAACTTAAACAACTCATCAAGAGGTTTGAGGGAACTTGTTACGGCATATACCATCGGAACAGCCATCATAATACAAAGAAATGCCAAAGACAGGTACATGCAGATATCACCGCCTACGGAGCGGTTCGGACTTCTTCTCCGGAGTTTTACATGCCTTTTATTCGCTGGTGTATTCAATTTTTTACCTCCGTCCTATTTTCCTACTCTGTTAAGCAGTGCTGTAACAGCTTTTTTGCAGAGGATCATAACCAAAAACAGCATTGTCGCTATGGCAGAGGCATACCCCATCTCAAAGCGGGTATATCCGTAGTCGAACAGATGCGTTACGACAGTGCGTGCTGCATAATCCGTACTCGGATATCCTGCAAGATTCATAGTGACATCACAAACACCGAACGCCGTTGTTATGGACATAACAGCTCCGAAAAGAAGCATCGGCTTCATGTTGGGAAGGGTAATGAACCACAGCTCCTGCCACCGGTTCCGTATACCGTCTATATATCCTGCCTCATACTGCGATCTGTCTATTCCCTGAAGACCTGCAACGAATGAGAGGAATCCCTGGCCGAGGCTCATCCACAAAATAACAATAATACAGATTGTCATGATGTATTTCGGATCGGTAAGCCATAATACCGGCGTGCTGATAATATTAAGTTTCATGAGGATCGAATTCGCTATACCGTACATATCCCCCCTGAAAATTATGGAAAATATAACATAGACATTTCCCGCAATCGATGGTGAATAAAATATAACCACTGCAATAGTCCGCATCCATTTCGGCAGCTCATTAATAAGCCATGCAATAAGAAATGAAATCATATATCCTACAGGTCCGGTAATAACCGCAATAATGAAAGTATTCTTTACCGCAATTTGATTCACATCATCCTTAAGAAACAGATTGATATAGTTTCTGAATCCGATGAATTTCGGTTTTTCCAGCATGTTAAAATTCGTAAAACTGTAAAAAATCGATGTGAACATCGGCAGGATGTAAAATGTGATGAATAGTACGGCGAACGGCAGAATGAAGAGATAGCACATTTTCATATTCTTTGCATGCTTCAGATCCACTGCAAGTTGACTTCTTTTTAATTCATGGTATCTTTTCCAAAAATCTTTCATTTTTTATTCCTCTGTCGGCAGGCCGAATTCCTGACGTTTTTTTGTCAGTTCCTCGTTTACTTTTCTTGCATAATCAATCATAGTCTCCCTCGGATCCTCTTTCTCGTTTATAATTTTGCGTACGGCATTCGTCACATGACGCGGTGTGTAATAACTGCCCGGCACTTCCGGAAGTCCTTCCGACGAATCAAGCGATGCAAGCAGAATCTCAAGCTGTCTTGAACTCCATGAAAGCTGTTTGAGTGCTTCGACGTTCGCGGTTGCATACCGTGCGGACGATCCGAGTAACGCTTCCATCTCGCGTCCGAATCTGAGCTGAGTCGGAGTCGAAACCCACCATTTCATGAACTTCCATGCGTTCTGTTTTACTGTTTCACTTTTCGGCCGTATCATAATGCAGCACGCCCCGCTCGTATTTGTTGTACGGTCTGTATACTGTTTTCCTGATGCATCGGTACGCAGCGTGCCCGGAAGGAGCGCAAAATCCCACACGCCTTTTATTTCCGGAGCCGAGACGGTAAGTGTATTGTAATTTGTATAATCGACAATTCCGACAGGCATCTCTCCTGAACGGAACCGGTTGAGAAAATCATATTCTGCAGGCAGGCCGTAATTATTAAAAAAGTTGGTATACAGTTTGAACGCGGAAATTCCGGCCTCACTGTCGAGTGCAGTTTTTGTTCCCGCAGCATTGTATACTCTGCCGCCATTCTGGAATACTAACGAATAAAAGAACGAGAGATTCGGATTCTGAATGCTCGTATAGGGAATTGCAACCGACAGATTATTACCCTGGAGGGTCGGAAACATCGCAATCAGTTCATCCCACGTATCAGGAACGGAAAGGCCGAGCTGCTGCAGAATATCCCTGCGGTAAAACAACAGATTAAATGTTTCAGTCTCGGGCAGCGCATATACACCGCCGTTGTATTTGAATGATTCATACGCACTCGGATAAAACTGTTTTATCGTATCATCAAAATCAGGAAACTGAGTAAGATCTACATCGGCATTACGCATGGCGTAATCAACCGCAGTAGTTGATCCTACGGAAAGAACAACGTCAGGACCCTTACCGGCAACGACGGCAGAAAGAATCGCGTTCGCATTGACAAGCCGTACATTCACTTTTACCCCGGATTGAGGCGTAAATGTTTCGTCGACCATGTTCTTGAGAATTGTATTCTGGTCGCGCCCGGTTACAAGCCATACAGTAACAACATCCTTATCGTGTTTACTGTAGATGTTACCGAGCGAGCTGTAATCTATAAAGAACGATGCGAAGAATGATTTTGTTTCATGCAGGAGCCTTCGGACAAAATTTGCTTTATGAAATTTTACCGGAACATCGGCACTATTAATAAGAATACAGTCGACATCAAGTTTTGTCTCGCTCAGATTCAGCAGCGACGTACCGAGGGACGTAATATTGTCTTTGAACGTCGTGAAAGCTTTTGTAATCTGATCAGGATGGTTGTAAAACTTCTCAAGCTGGATGGCAAGCGTCTGCGCAGGTGCAATCTTGTCCGATTTCTGTCCGGTATATGCAGCATATTCATCAACCATACGGTAAAGACGTTCACTTTCGAGTTTCATCGCCTTCACCTCTTCCGGATATACCTCATCGATGTTGTAATCACGGGTTGCGTCGGGTTGAGAGCCGGTAAGGACCAGAATTGTGCGGTATATGGTATTCAACCGGTAAATGCTGTCCTCTAAATTGCTTATGAGATTACCCATGTCGCCGAGAGTCGCCTCAAGTCTGATTGTATGGGTTCCTTCCGTCAGATAGAATTTATACGGCGAACCATTTTCATCGGCAAGCGTCACCATGTTCCAGTCGGCGCTGTACGGAAATCCGACTGATTTCAGCGCACTGAACGGAATTTTTCCGTCAATATATACCGTACGGCAGGATATATAGCCGCGCTGATAATTCTGCCGGCCCTTTATTGAAATCGTATACCATCCGGCCGCCGGAATTTTCATATTCCACTGTATCCACTGCCCGCACGATTTCCACATATCGCCGCCGATATAGTTCAATACGGTATGTGTTATACTGTACGGTTCAGTAACAGGCGACGAACGGTCGTACCGTGCAAACAGGGAAGGATCGGAACGCAGCGCAGCGTCCTCTCCCTGTATTTTCATTGAACAATTTTTATTCGCTCTTCCTGAATCGACTGGTTCGGACGCAGCATATTCATCATACGAAGCTGTATCATGTACGGCTCTAAGGGTTATTCCGCTTATCCCCATAGGTTCGTTATCAGCAATAAGGGAAAGCGTATTTCTCCCTTTCGCAAAATAAAACCGGTACGGCTCGACAACATATCCGTTGTTGCTGCGGCAGAGTTTTGTCTGCCAGTCAAATACTTCAGCCTGCTCCGGACGGATGGCATTACCCTGATTATCATATGAAATTTTCTTCCCGTCCGCCCAAAGCCGGCTGAAGGTAAGTGAATCGGCACCGTCAAACGGAAGCGTACCATTTATTTTTATTGTACGCTCCATGCTGCCGCCGCGGGAAGGAATCGCTATATAATCCACTTCCACATTGTAAAAACCTTCCGCCGGTACATCGACATTCCATGAAACAACCGCCCCGTCATTCTGAATGACTACATTTTCTCTCCCTTTATATTCAGCAAGAATCGTTACACCGGTATCCGTTCCACCCTCAAAAGCAGAAACAGGCACATTCACATCATCCGCAGGCAGAGCTGTATTGCTGTATCCGGCAAGGTACTGCTGATATGTGTCGGTACGCTGAATGTTTCCTGCACCAGCAGAAAAATCCGTACCGTTATATTTTTCGTGATAATCCTTGACGGGTGTAAGCCTGTTCGCCAGAACGAGCACAATAACAGTTGTAAAAAATATCAGCAGAATTTTAATTAATTTCATCATTTTCATAATCCATTACACACTCCCACTGCGTTTTCAACTTTATTATTCTATAGCGGTTTCCGAATAATGCTATCGGGTTTTTCCCCTATACTTTTTTCCTCTGACCGCTTTCCCGGTTGAATATGTGCACAGGAAAATCATTCAAGTCCGACCGCATCGAGAAAACATTTTGCGAGAATCATATGTCCGGGCAGATTCGGATGAACGCGGTCGGTCGTAAACATATACGGATGCTGATATTTCAGAACGGCATCGACACGCGACTGGCAGTCGATGAACGGCTGATCGAACTCTTCCGCCACTTTCCGTATGACGGCGTCGTATTCCCTGAGCATGACAAACATCGGTTCGTTTTTATTAATTTCAAACATGACGGGCGTCATGAGAAAAACTTTTTTTACGGAGGGAACGGTCCTATTCATTATTTCACGCAGATTTGCATGAAACTGATTCCTGTCAATGAGTTTTTCCTGACGCACGACGCTGTCAAAATGACGCCAGACGTCGTTTATACCTATCATGACGGAAACGTAATCGGGGTTCAGCGTCATGATATCCTTATCCCAGCGGACCTTCAGATCTTCCGACGTGTTTCCGCTTACTCCCTGATTAATAACCATGATGTTCCTGTCGGGAGCGAAAGCAAGAAGCGACGAATAGACGACGTGTACGTAGCCGTCGCCCCATGTGCTCCAGAAGCACGGCGGCAGCGTATAGTTTCTGTTGCAGTCTGTTACGGAATCCCCCGCCATGACAAGACGGCTGCCTTTTTCCAGCATCATATTTTTTCTGCCGGCAGTCGGCACATCCGCAGGGGGAGTCCCATGCGACCGTACGTTTCCGTCATCGGGAAACAGTTAAAATGGAAAACCGGCAGCGGTATCAGGCATTCGGGCATTCCGTCAATAAACCGCATGACTGTACTCCCGTCATACGAAGTTGTAGATGAAACCGGCAGACGCGAACAAAACGTCCATTTAGGAGGTAAAGCAGAACGCTTTGTCAATGCGGTGCAGCGTTCCGGATTTTTTTTCGTCGTTGGTCCGAAAATAATATACTGTTCCGGTGATTCTCCCGGAACAGTATATTGTACTCCGGATGCTCTTCCATCCGCAGCCTCAAATGACACAGCCACCGGATTATTAACGTAAATATCGTATTCCCTGTTTATTGAATAAAAAGGAATATTTTTATATGCCTGTCCGCCGACGGTACCACCGCCGGCATTCCATATTTCCACTAGCATGCTTTTAAACCTGAATTCCGCCATAGATTTCAAATACCCGGCAAATCTTTCTTTTTTTCCACCATTTCTTCAAGGATACTAGAGTATTAAAAAGCGGAGAACGGGACAAATTGCACATGTATTCTCCAGAAATTTGACAATTAAAAAAATATTAAACCAGAGGTTGTCCTCCTACGGGTTTTCGTTCATCCGTACCTGTGCAATTTTTATAGTTTTTTATAGCAAAAATTACGGTTTATGGATTTCGAAACATGGTCATAAACTGTTTCTATTGGCGCCAGAAAAGTATCTGAATGAAGTACCTAATTAAGGGGGATTTGTTAAAATGAAAAAATTAATTGCAGGATGTCTGTCTGTACTGATGACTGCAGGGATTGCATTTGCTGTTGATTTCAGTGCAAGCGTATACATGTTGGGAACACTAGCCAGTGGAAGCGGAGACGGTTCGACATTTAATGGTCCCACAGTGGACAATCAGCCTCAGAAAGATGCCGATATGCTTGTGTTCAATATAAGCGAAGAGAACTTCGGAGCTCACTTCGAATTGTGGACAAATCTGGCAAGTACCGTAACATATCTGACTGATACGAGCGGAAGCACCAGCTCGCTCGACAATGTCGTATATGCAAGACGTGCATATCTCTGGTTCAAACCGGTGAAACAATTAAAAGTCGCAATCGGAAACGTCGGATCATATCTTTACACGGAACAGCTTCACTGGTGGAAAGACGGACTCGGCGGAAGTGCAACAGGTACCACAAGCTGGTACCTCAGATACAGCAACTACACGGGAGTTGAAGGCGGCGGTATTAACATCACATTCAATCCTATACAGGCGTTGACAATAGATCTCGGTACCGGCGGAGGATTCGGAAATGCGCTCTGGTCGAAAGACGGAGATACGCTCACATACACGGACTGGGGTGCTACGGTAAAATATCAGATTAACAACACATTTTCCGCAGGTTTCGGATGGCGCGACATGGGATCCGACGGTTCCTCAAAACCGGACGGATATTCAATGTCGACATGGGACGACTACTACAAAGTGCTGACAGTCGGTTTTGATGTAAAGACCGACAATATATACGGATTTCTGCAGCCCAGAACGCTGTTCAATCAGTATTACGGATTTGAAGGCGTGACGTTCGACAACTATTTCCGGTATGCAACGGGCCCTGTAACATTTGAAGCACGCATACCGTATACCTACCGCCAGCAGGATTCAGGAGAAGACGATCCGTCATACCTGATTTATGAACTGCGGGTAAAGTATGCAGTCAACGACACAATTACACCGTTCCTGGATCTTTCGAACGACAATGGAGGAGACTACACGCCGTCCTGCTTCGGAACGGAAGCCAACGGGGACAGTTTCGCCGATACATTCGTCGTTCACGTATATCCCGGAGTATATTTGAAGGTCGGCAACTGCACTATGGATGTCGGTGTAAGCTTCAATTCATACAAGAAAGATTCGTCACCGTCATGGGGCTGGACAATACCGTTTGAAGCGCGTGTGACTTTCTAACCGTTTGTCTGTACGTGAGGACGGAGCCGTCCGTAAGTAAGTAAAACTTCCGGGACGGCCCCGTCTTTCCGGACAGACTGATGTTTTTTTCAATAATATCCGATGAAAATGCAGCGTTAATAAAACGTCTGCATATTTTAATAAACCAATGGAGCAGCTCTCGCGTATCTGAAACTAATGTATAAAGTTCTTATTGTCGACGATGAAGAAATTATAAGAAACGGTCTCTGTCGTTTTATTGACTGGGAAAAGTACGGCTTCACCATCTGCGGGGAAGCCGATTGCGGAGAAACAGCTCTCAGAAAAATAAAGGAATACGAACCGCATCTCGTGCTGCTCGACATCACAATGCCGGGAATTTCAGGGCTTGATATCCTTGAAAAATATCATAATTCCCCGGCTGGTGCATACAAACCGTTATTCCTAATACTTACGGGGTATTCCGATTTTGAATATGCACAAAAATCGGTAAATTACGGAGCACAAGGATATCTTTTAAAACCGGTAGACGAAGATATGCTTGAAGATAAGCTGAATGAACTCGCCGCTTTACTTTCCGCAAAAAACAAACCAATAAGTATGCCGGTTTCTGATGCAGAATACAGGAAACAATTTGAAAAGATGCTCGCAACAGGCGTAATCGATTCTGAGTTCGGGAAACAGTCCGACGATACCGAGTTTTATCAGGTGATTCTTTTTTCTTCCGTTTGCTGCGGTTTTTCGGATAAAATGCCGCAGCTGCAGAAGGTTGTCGCGGATTTTTTTCCGTTCGCGGATATCATGTTCTTTACACAGAATTCGTTTCTCACTGCCGTAGTAAGAAATACGCCGGAAAACACTGTGCTCCGTTATCTCGCCCGTTTTTGTGAAAAATACGGAAAACAAAACGGAGGTTCCGTAGCAGCTGTAGGACCTTCATCAGCCGGTCTTAAGGGAGCATTGCAATCGTATAAAACGGCACAAAAATTATTTGATATATTATTTTTTTCGGAAAATACATTATTTCTGGAGGAAAAAGATCTGATTCCCGAACAATCGGGAATTATCAAACCGAACCCGCTGCTGCCGCATGTTTCCGAACTGCTGACGTTCATAGAAACATACGACATCATCGGCGAAGATCGTTTTTTAGCACAACAGAAAGATATTTTCAGGACCGGCAGATACACTCCGCAGACCGTAAAAAAAATGTTCATGGCCTTCGTTATTGAAATATATAACCACCTGCATGAAAAATACCCGGAAAAGCAATTAAACACGCCGCAGGTGCTTGATCTCGTAAACGCTATATACGAACAGCACTACCTTTCAGGAGTTCTGGCGGCAGTTAAGAATTTTACGTCCGTTCTGACAGAATCGTTTAATAAGAATTCCTCCGAGGCCACTATCTCAAAAGTGATTCAATACATAAGGCATAATTACCGTTCTGATCTCAAACTTGAAGATCTCGGTACAATTTTCAACTGTAACAGCGCCTATCTCGGGAAAAAATTCAAAAAAATAACGGGAGTATCGTTTAATACGTATATGGATATGACCAGAATAGAAGCGGCGAAAAAAATGCTTTCTTCAACAAATCTCAAAATCTACAATATTTCGACGATAGTCGGATACACAAATCCTGATTATTTTTATCTGAAATTTCGTAAATATGTTAAAGTTACTCCCAAGCAGTTCAGGGAAAAACATTTCTACTCCGAAAAATCAGACAGTGTAATCGAACGTATGTCCCCTGAGGCGGGAAATCAGCCTCCATTTAACTTAGAACATTCCCTGCAAATCACAGTAAACAAAATAAAAAAACAAACGTCGCTTTTGGAAAATGAATAATTAACGGTAAAAACTTAAATTTGGAGAAAATATGAAACTGACTGAAAAAATTAACATTGTATTCTGCCTGTCTTTACTTGCCTCCGGTACTGCTTTTCCCCATAGTGCTGTTTCCGGTACAGACAGCACGACTGTACAGACACCGCAGACAATGCGTACCGAACTTACGGCTGTTGAGCTTACCCGGCGTATGGGAAACGGCGTAAACCTCGGCAATACGATGGAAGCGTACCGGACCGACAAAATGGGAACAGAGGAAGCTTCTGAAAAATATGAACAGCTCTGGGGACAGCCAGTCACTACGGCAGCGCAGATGAAAGCCTATAAAAAAAACGGCTTCGATTCCATCCGTATTCCCGTCGCATGGACAAACGCAATGGCATATGAAAAAGGAGACTATACCATCAACAGGGCGTATCTCGACCGCGTTGAAACAATAGTAAACTATGCGCTCGATGCCGGTCTTTACGTCGTATTCAACGATCACTGGGACGGCGGCTGGTGGGGCATGTTCGGTTCGGCCAATCCGCAGACACAAAAAGACGCCATGGAACTGTACGTCGCCATGTGGACGCAGATCTCAAACCGTTTTAAAAATTATTCCGATTACGTCATTTTTGAAGGCGGCAACGAAGAAATAGGCAGCCGTCTCAACGATGTGAATGTCTGTAAGGACAGCGGGACACTTACGGAAGACGAATGCTACAAAACGGCAAATCTTATTAATCAGACTTTTGTCGACACCGTCCGCGGTACAGGCGGTAACAACAGTCTGCGCTTTCTGCTCATTCCGGGGTACAATACGGACATCGACAAAACATGCGACGCGCGCTTCGTCATGCCGAAAGATAGAGTGACGGGCAGACTCCTCATTTCAGTTCACTATTACACGCCGTGGGCATTCTGCGGAGACAACGCAAGTGCGGAGCACTGGGGAACTGCAAGGGAATACCGCGAGCAGAACGACGCCCTTTCGAAAATGGACAGATTTGTAAAACAGGGATACGGCGTCGTTATCGGTGAGTATCAGGCATCAATAGACAAAAATAATAAAATTAATCACGACTCTCCCGCTTACTTCGACAATTTTCTTTCGAACTGCGATATGTACGGCTACTGCCCGATGCTCTGGGAATGCAGCACATGGTTCGACCGCAAAGCGGGAAAACTGCGCGACAAAAACATCGCGGAATTATTCAATTCCCGCAGCCGGCAAAAAGAAGCAAATCTCTCACAGGACGAACTGGCCGCCGATGCGCGGAAAAATATCGCCGTCAATCTGAAAAAAGCCCCTGACTCGTTCAGCGCAAATCAGTTTGCAGGAAAACAGGATAAAGTGGTCGCATGGATTATGTACAGCAGCGGCGATTATGCAAACACATACAGCGTCGGAGATGCATACAATCCTGATTCAAAGTCAAAGAACGTGACTCCGGCTGATGTCGAAATTACGGGAGAAGGGACATACACAGTCTCGCTTGCGTTTTCAAAGGATTCATTCAGTACGTCATTCTGCGCACTCGCCGTTGCAAACGGCGAACGGCTTTTTCCGGGCTGGATAATCGATATTAAAGAAATATCCGTAAACGGGCGACCGACGACATTGACGGCTGAACCGTATACGGCAAGCGACGACGGAAAATGCACGCGCGTAAACCTCTACAACGAATGGGTCACTTCCGTTCCTGCATCAGCACGCACCGCCGGCGGCAATAAAACTGATATTAAAGCGGTGATTATTAATAGAGACGACTGGAGAAAAATAACGAACCTTTCCGTTACGTTCTATTACGGGCCGCAGAAAGGCACCGGTTCTCAGAGTTGATTGTCTTTTTCAATCCTGAGAAACATACGTTTCGCCGCACCGCTTACGGTGTAGAAGAGAATCATCGGACCAACCAGTATTCCGAAAACTTCCATGAGCATATTGAACGTAAAAAGATATGTTTCGACGGCGCAGATAAGAAAAACTGCAAATGTCCGCAGCGGATATTTCATGCTTATCGAAAATGAATTGCGCAGATTGTTTTGGAGCGTATTATCGTAACGGGCCGTAAGCGGATAAGCGTAAACAAACGTACAGAAAACAGCTGCAGCCGACAGGATACTCACGACACACAGCCCAATCGACGGCTTTTCCGCCGTAAAGACAAGCTGCGCATCGATATACAGCGCATACAATGCGGCGGCGGTGAGAAGCCAGAGAAGCGTTCCCTGTTTAAAATTATTTCTGAAAGCCTGTATGAACGATTTTGTAATATAACTTTCCTCATCGTCGACCATTTTGAGCGCGACTGAATATGCGGCGACGGTTGCCGCCCCGACTGTGACGACCGGCAGAGAAAACAACAGCCACAGAATGTTAAGCCGGCAGACGTCGGTGAGTCTGCTCATGAATTTTGTGAATTTACTGTCCTGACTGAACAACGACATTATTTTACCGCTTGAATCCGTGCCGCAGAAAATGAAGCTGTCTGATAAGCATGCGGACCCGCAGTTCGTACGGCCCCGCCCGTTTCGCTTACCGGACAGCAAATCGTTTTCCGATTATTTTTTTCCCATCGCTTCATTCTCGGCGGCAGCGCGACGTGCAACCTGTTTCCGTGTGAACACGAGACAGTCTGCAAAACCGTAGGAATAGGCGTCTTTTGTCATCTGTGCGACAATCTGATCGAATTCGGCGTCAGTTTTCGCATAGATGGCCTTCCAGCTGCCGTTTTGAATTGTCGTCCGTATCTGATTCCATTTTACGGAAAGCGTATCCGGCAGCGGATCTTCCGTGAACATGCTGCCCGGTGAAAGAACATATTTACCCTTCACAAGGTAGTCGTTCGGGGAATCCGCATCCGCCCACTTCCGCCAGTCCGCATCGATGCCGTATTTCGCAGGCGTTTTCTGCGAAGCCCATGAAATTTTGTTATAGGTCTCTCCGGGAGCCAGCGGATCGGACGCATCAACGGCCCATGTCACATTATTAATCTGGAATGCGCCGTCCTTAAACGTGCCCGTGTACGGTTTTGCCATCGGCGTATTAGTGTCTTTCTGGCATGCGTCGCCCTGCTTCGTGAAGTATGTTTTCCCGTTTTTAATGTACCAGTTGCCGTCTTTCTCGCCTTCCGGTCCGTACTGGGTAATGAGATATCCTTCCGGCGTAGAAAACCAGTTGATGATTGCCATGCAGAGTTCCGGATATTCCGTATCCGCGCCGATCGACCAGATGCGGCTTGAACCGTATACGCTCTGACCGTAGCAGATGGGAGACGCGCTTTCAGGCCGCACAGGGAACATTCCTTTTCCCGCACCCATATGCGCATCCGTATTATATATGCCGCTCCCCATCCAGTTGAAAATATTAAAGAACGCCGTTCCGTTCTGGAAGTCTTCGCTCATGCCGTTGTATTTCTGAGTCTGCGAATCGGGATCAAGAAGTCCCTTTTGGTACAGCTTGTTGTAGAATTTGAGTGATGTAAGATACGGTCCGTCCTTTTCAAAACAGTCGTGGTATTTCTGCGTCGACGGATCATAGAGCCCGAAATCGAACTCGTCGTATCCGTAGTATGCGGTCGCAGTCGATTTAACAAACATGACCATGTTGCCGTCCCAATCGTTGAAAAGCGAAACGCCGTATGTCGGATTTCCGTTGTCGTCCTTCGGGCAGATTTCCTTCATCTTCGCGAGCGCGTCGGCGAGATCGTCGAGCGTCTTTATTTTGGGACTGCCGATTTTTCTGTACAGATCGTAACGGACATCCCATGTGTAGATGAAATATTGAAGGTCTCTTGAAGACGTTGAAACGTTATGCCCGAATCCGTATATTTTTCCCGTTCCGGAAATCTTTTTGTTTTTCTCAAGCGCAAACTTCATATGCGCATTGATATACGGCCCCCAATTGTCAAGAAGTTTTTCGTCGTTCCAGTCAAGGAGCATGTCCTTCTTAACTGCATTGATATAATCCTCCTGATCGTTCCCCCATATGACGAGATCGCCGAGACTACCCGACTCCATGCGCGTCTGAAGGACTCCTGAACCCGCAGGCTGATTGATGATATTCAGCTTCACATTGAATTTGTCGAGCAGAACTTTCGCAAACCATCCTGTCTGTTCTCCCGAATAGTTGGCAAGCTGATTGAATACCTGAAGTGTAACAGTTTTTTTCGGTCTGATTTTTTTGATGTTCCCTTCCATCGTTTCGGCCGGGAGCGCAGGTGCCAGCAGCAGTACCGCGGCCAGTGTCAACGAAACTAACTTGATGCGTTTCATTTTTCCTCCTGAAACTTCAATTATTTTATTAATCAACCGCAGACGGTTCGCCTGCGGACAATCAATTCCGACCATGTCAATAAATCAGCCTTTCACGGCCCCGAGCATGATGCCCTTCTCGAAGTACCGCTGCATGAACGGATAGACGAGCAGAATAGGAATAGCGGTGACCATGGAAATGGTGTACTGGATGACCTTGACGTTAAGAAGGCTGTCCCTGGTCGCTTCACTCAGCCCGGTCGTACTGTTCGACATTAGTGCCTGCAGGTTGCTTGTTGTGTTAAGGTAGATATACAGCCGGTGCTGAAGCGTATACAGTTTCGGCTGAGCCGACATGTAGATAAGTGAGTCCTGAAACGAATTCCAGTGACCGACAGCGCTCCAGATTGCGATTGTTGCGAGTATTGGTTTGCAGAGCGGCCAGATGATTTTTACAAAAATCGTCCAGTACGACGCGCCGTCGATTGAAGCGCTTTCCTCGAGTTCGGCGGGAATGGATTCAATGTATGTCTTTACCATCATGATGTTGAACACATTGACAATGCCGGGAATAATATACACAAGATAATTATTCGTAAGTCCGAGAAGCTGCATGTTCATAAATCCCGGAATAAGACCTGCGTTGAAGTACATCGTGACGACCATAAACCGGTACCAGAATTTCCGGTGCCACAGTTCCTGCTTCGTCATAAGATACCCGACGAGCCCCGACGCCGCGACAGTGAGCGCCGTACCGGCGAGCGTGCGGGAAAGCGTTACAAGGAACGCGTTCGAAAGATCATTAACCTGCCGCAGGTTCCAGTAGTTGTCGAAATGAATGCCCCGCGGATAAAAATTAACAAGCCCTTTTTGAACAAGTCCGTTGCTGCTGATTGTGTTTATGAACAGGTAGTAAAACGGATAGACACAGATAATTGTGAACAGAATGAAAAAAGTGTAATTGAGAAAATCAAAAACGACGTCGGTATGTCCGCCGATTGTCCGGTTTTTTGCGTAACTGTCTTCTTTTATTTTTTCTTTCTTCGCTTCATTTCTTATTTCTTTACGTGTCATTGCAGTCATCCTCCTTACACAATGCTCCGTCCGCGGACTACTTTCGATATGGCGTTTGCGCCGAAGAGAAGCGCGACGCTCACGAGCGATTTTATTAATCCGACGACTGTTGAAAGCGGGATGGAAGGGTTGCCGCTTCCGATACCGAGCAGATATACGTACAAATCAAGGACTTCGATCGAATCCGCATTCGTCGTATTTCTGAAACAGTAGTACTGTTCAAGTCCGTTGCTCAGAATGCCCGCAATGGAAAGAAGCAGGAGCACCATATACGTGGGGATGAGTTCCGGCAGCGTGACGTGCCACATTTTCTGAAACCGTCCTGCGCCGTCCACCGTGGCAGCTTCGTACAGCTGCTGGTCAATGCCGGTAATGGCCGCAATATACATGATTGCGCTCCAGCCGAGCCCTTTCCACATACCCCATCCGAGCATTTTTAACCACGTATGGCTCCCGCTCATGAGCATGTTGACTCCCCCCGACCATACGCCGGAATGAACCATGAGGCTCGAAATGAAACCGTCCGTACTGAAAATGCACACCGCTATCGCATAGACGAGAACCCACGAAATAAAGTTCGGAACGGTCGTAAGCGTCTGGATAACGCGGCGCGCCGTCGTGCTGCGGATTTCCGCCAGAAACATGGCGAACACCATCGGGCACCAGCTTGTTGCAATTCCCAGTCCGCTCATCGCGAGAGTGTTCCGCAGGACGCGGATAATATCCTTTACCGTTGCAGGATTTTTGAAAAGGAACGTGAACCAGTACCACCCGACGAAGTTGTCTTTTGAAAGCGCATCGCCCGGATGATAATTGTAGAACGCGTAGCGGAGTCCCCAGAGCGGGAGGTAGCTGAACAGCAGAATAAGGACAAGAAACGGAAGCAGCATCATAAAGAGCTGTTTCGGCGGATCGAATCTATATTTCTCATTTCTTTCCGGCGCAGGCGTGAGAAAGAAGCATACGCACGCGATTATGAAAAGGATCGTCATAACGACCACTTCAAAATAGATTGCCGAGGGAAAAAGAGGTTTTGCTTTTTCCATTGCATCGTTTGCCGCAGCTCCCGCAAGCAGCATCGTATATGATTTTCTGATGCCTGTCATGCTCAGCGCACAGGCCGCACTGCCGCACATGGTAAGAATAGTACCCGTACGGCGGCATTTGTTGTTGCCGAATGACAAAACGCCGCCCGCACAGGCAACGAGTATACCTATTACGGCGGCCATCGAGGAAAGATAATCTACGGTAAAAGCCTCTCTTGCCCAGCTTTTCCGCAGCAGCACATGAAGCGTGTTTGTAAAAACCGTATAGAAAAAACCCGAGGTAAACAGAGAAATGTTTCGGTTGATTTTTTCGGAAATGCGGGCCGGATTAACACCCGGGATAAAAAGAAGAACAAATACTGTCAGAACAGCAGCTTCGAGAATGTAGTAAAACACCTGTGCGGCGAGTTCCCTGCCGTGAAGCTCCGGTTTCTTGGGGGTAAGCAAAATATTCAGCTCCTTTTATAAAATCAGTAACTCTAACGTTGTAGAAACATGATATCACGGGTCGAACGCTTTTTTTATCGTTTTTTTTTATCAGATTACTATAATAATTATATCTCTGTGTCACAAAATAATTTCTCACCTCAGGTCCTGTCGACAGCGGATCTCCGTACGGAACCGGTCCGATTGAGCCGTTTTTTTTCATTTTCAGACCACCCGTAATAGTGGTAGTATTACCTATGCCTAACACTATGAAACATTTTTTTTCACATACGATTAACAATCTGAAGATTAAACACAAACTTATGCTTCTGTATTCAATGACTTTTCTCGTCCCGCTTATTATCATTTCAGGATTATTTATATCATGGCTGTATCGAACGCTGCTCGATTGGGAAAGCATGCATGCCGATACAATGTTCCGGCGGACAGAATCCGCATTCTGCGACATTCTCACGTCCGTAAGCGAGTTTTCCGACCGTATTTATGTTAATAAACCGATTCAGGATATAATCCTGCGGCAGTTCAAAAGCACAAATGATATCTACACTGCATATACCACTATAAGTTTTCTTGACGATTTTCTCAGAACGTACGAATACATTGCAAACTTCCGGCTGTATACTGATAATCAGACACTGCTCGACAATTCGTATATTATAAAAACCTCCGGTGCAATACGGCAGAAATCATGGTATCAGACCGCAATAACGCTGAAAGGACAGTCGTTCTGGACTTATAAACGCGACAGTATCACCAATAAAGAATATCTTTCTCTGGTGCGTTCGGTATGGCGAACGACGGATCACACGTTCATCGGCGTTTTGTCCATAAACATAAACCCTTTCTATATAAACAAAATGCTGAATAACAAAATATTCGACACGTTCATCGTTTATAACGGCAGGATTATCTACAATATAACCGGAGTTACGGATACCGGCTGCATCGAAAAGATTCTTGATATGGTAAAAGAGACAAACCGCCGGAAAATAAATATTATTTCGGTGGATGGAAAAAGAGCGGAAGCAAATATGAAACAGTTCCGTCCGTATCACGGAGCGTCGGATATGTTCACGATTATTTATTTAATTCCGATGAAACAGCTGACGGATGCTACTATCCACGTAACAAAGCTCGCCATACTGATTCTCGTGTTATGTTTCATTCTTTCTGCCGTTATGATTTTTCTGTTTTCCCTGTATTTCGGAAAACGCGTGCAGAAAGTTAAAACGGGGATTCTCTGCGTTGTATCGAATAATTTTGAAATACCGGAATCAATCGGCGGCAGAGACGAATTTGCGGAAATATACGACGCGCTGTATGAAATGTCCGTAAACATAAAACGTCTCATCAAAGAAGTATACATCAGGGATATTGAAAAGGAACAATTTCTTTCAAGACAGAACGATATACGTTTCAAAATGCTTTCATCACAGATAAATCCGCATTTCCTGTTCAATACGCTTGAGCATATCAGAATGCGGGCCCTTGCAGCGGGAGACAAGGATGTTCCCTATATGCTTAAACTTCTTGCGAAGATATTACGGTACAACCTGTCCGTAAACGGAAACAGCGTTCCGCTTATTTCCGAAATAGAAGCGGTGAATAATTATCTTGAAATACAGCACAAACGTTTCGCAAACAGAATCTCGTACGACATAATGCTTCTGTGCGATGCGCGGAAAATACAAATTCTTCCGCTGCTCATACAACCGATTGTAGAAAATTCATTTACGCACGGACTGGAATCAAAGACGGCAGGAGGATTTATCTACATTGAAATAAAGGAAGATACGGAAAATGCGAAACCGCTGCTTATTATTACCGTACGCGACAACGGATGCGGCATTTCCGCCGGGAAGCTCCGGGAAATCGACGACAGTTTAAAAAAAGACACAGCGGAGAATATCGGTTCCTCGATCGGTATGATAAACGTAAGTCAGCGGATAAAACTTTATTACGGTACGGAATACGGGATCGAAATACAAAGTACGCCCGGCGAAGGAACGTCCGTCTATTTAAAACTGCCTCTTGTAAAAAACGGAGAACAAATATGAACCTGCTGTTCAAAACGCTTACTGCAGCACTCTGTGCCTGCATGATTTTTACCGGCTGTTCAAAAAGGGAAAAGGCGGTACCATCCGACGGTCCCGTAACGCTGACGTTTTTTACGTCGGATTCAAATGAGGACATGCCGTTCACCGATCCCGTCGCTCTGGAAATTCAGAAACGGACGGGCGTGACGCTGCAGGTGGAACATCCCGTCGCAGGAGACGCTCAGGCAGTTCCGCTCATGCTTGCGGGCGGAGAATATCCCGATCTTATTTACGCAAAAGGCGAACTCACGAAACTCATCGACGCCGGAGCAGTCGTTCCGCTCGACAGCTACATCGAAAAATACGGCGGCAATATGAAAAGACTTTACGGGGATCAAATCGTAAAACTCCGCAACTCGCTCGACGATCCTCATATTTATTCGGTCGGAACATACGGTGTTAATCAGCAGATTCTTGAAACAAGCGGCACGATGCAGATACAGCATGCGGTGCTGAAAGAGTTCGGTTATCCGAAAATTGAAACGCTCGACGACTATGAGCATGCAATCCGTGCGTACATGAAAAAATATCCCGAAATAAACGGACAGAAAACAATCGGTCTCTCGCTTCTCATCGATACGTGGCAGTGGTACATAGACCTTTCGAATCCCGGAAATTACGTTATCGGATATCCCGACGACGGCCAGTGGATTGTCGATCAGAAGACGTTGCGGGCACAGTACAAGTTCCTGCATCCTGAGATGTACCGCTGGTACAAATGGCTTAACAAAATGAATGCGGAAGGACTTCTCGATCCCGAATCGTTTACCCAGAAAGAGGATGTCTGGCAGTCGAAAATTGCGGCGGGACGCGTTCTCGGCATTACGTATCCTCTGTGGGGCTATCAGGACGCGCGCAGAACCCTTATTCAGAACGACATGACGGAAAGAACGTATGCGTATCTTCCCGTCACGGCCGGCAGACAATTCAGAGATCCGTCCCGCAGAGATTACGGATATTCGGGCGGCTGGGGAATTGCGATTTCATCGTCGTGCAAGGATCCCGTCCGCGCATTTAAATTTCTTGACTGGATGTGCTCGGAGGAAGCGCAGATACTCGTCAACTGGGGCATTAAAGACGTAAATTACTACATCGATGCGGACGGAAAACGCGCTCGCACCGAAGAAGAAATAAAAGCGGCGGAAACCGATCCCGATTATGCAGGAAAAACAGGAGTCGGCCGCTGGGTATATCCGTTTCCCGAAATGGGAAACGCAGCGGTCGACTCGAACGGAGAATTCATCAACGTCGTGACACCGGAAATTATTGCGGATAATTATCTTCCCGTCGAAAGGGAAACGCTCGCGGCCTACGGTGCAAAAATGTGGATTGACCTTTTTCCGACGCCGGAAGAACTCGGCGGCAGATCGAAACACGGGCAAATCTGGCAGTATACGCTTCCGGCTGACGTAAACGAAAAGCTGGCAGCTGCCGATGAATATGTGAAAACCGCCCTGTCTCAGCTCGTGTTCGGCTCTCCTTCGGACTTTGACAAAAACTGGACCGCAATGCAGACGGCGCTCAGGAAGATGGGACTCGAGGAGGCAGGGGACGCATTAACAAATCTTATTGCAATGAAAATAAAACTGTGGAACGAAAAATAACGCCCCGCGGTTCAATATGGCTGAAATCAGTCTGAATGAACACAAAGTTTATTGACGTAACTGAAAGAGAAGTGTACAGTTTTAACAACATGGAGGAACATCATGGGTAAAGGCAAAGGAAAAAATACAAACTTCATTCCGGGCGCAGGAAACAAACAGGGCGGTGCAGTCTCCGATAACACCGGCAAAAAGAATCAGACCGCCCGCAACCAGACATCCCGGACACTGCTCACAAACCCGAGCCACATAGGCGGACGCGGGGGTAAGTAATAAAAAGATGCCCGCATAACGGGCATCTTTTTATTATGACACAGCAGCTTACACCTTGAACTGGTCTATCTGATTTCCGATCTGCACGATCGAATCTTTCATCTTCAGCGAAATATCGTGAAGCGCAGTGCCGGTCGCGTTGATTTTTTCCGCTCCTTCAGCCATCTCGTTCATGCTGTCTTTCATAACCGTCGTCGCATTCTGCAGATGCTTTACTTCTTCAAGAATCGCTTTGTTTCCCGTCGACATTTCCACCGACGCTGTCCTGACTTCTGAAGTGCTGTCGTTCATCGAACGGAGTGCCTCGCTGATTTGCCTTGATCCCTCGTTCTGCTCCGTCATCGCGGACTTTATCTGATGCACCAGTTCGTCCGTCTCTTTGATTTTATCCGACACCACTACGAACGCGGTGTTCGATTCGTCCGAAGCCGTTACGACAGTGTTTATAGAGTCCTTGATTTTCTTAAGCTGTTCGCCGATAGTCTTCGATTGAGCAGTCGACGTTTCCGAAAGCTTTCGGATTTCATCGGCGACGACGCTGAATCCTTTCCCCGACACGCCCGCATGCGCCGCTTCAATCGCCGCGTTCATCGCAAGCAGATTCGTCTGACTCGCGATGTTCGCGATCGCCTGGTTCGCTTCCTGCAGCATCTGCGACTGGTTTTCAATCTGCGTAATGCGGACGTTCACATCCTGCTGTTTGGCTGATCCTGTCCGCACATTCGTCTGCAGCTCTTCGAACGACGAAGCCATCTTTTCAACGAACTGATTGACAGAACCGATGTTTCCTATCATTTCCTCGACGGCGGCGGAAGCCTGCGTTACACCGGACGACTGATTTTGAATCATCCGCTCAAGCGAACTGATGTTCGATGCGATCTCATTGACTGCGCCTGCGGTCTCTTCAACACTCGACGACTGGCCCACAATCTGATTATGCATACTGCCGATGTTTGCAAGAATCTGCGTAATCGAACTCGCCGTATTCTCGGAACTCTGCTCCAGCGTCTCTCCTGCGGAAGCGAGCTTCTGTTTCGATTCCTTTACGTCAGAAACGATTGCCTGCAGCTTCGCGGCAAAGTCGTTGAACCCCTCGCATACCTGTCCGATTTCGTCCTGCGACTTCACTTTTATCCGCTGCGTCAGATCGGCGTTGCCGCTTGCAATTTCCTTAATAGTTTTTTTGACAACACCGAGCGGTTTTATAAGCAGGGAAATCAGAATAAGACAGATTACATTCGCAAGCACAATTGAAATCACGAGCGAGAGCAGCATCCATCTGACCATAACCTTCAGTCCGCCGAAAAAATCGTCGTAGGGCGCAGCGCTGAAAATAGACCACGTGCAGTCCGCATCGACCGGAGTATACGCGTATGCCATAAGTTGTTTTTTTCCCGGATCATAGAAAGTACCTTCGCCCGTCGCGCCCGAACAAAGCTTCTGCATCACAGCCTTCATTTCAGACGTCGGCGCATCGGAAACAGACTGCCGGTTCTTCACATCGTCAAGATTTGAAGAACCGATCGTCACTCCGTTAGTCCTGTCGATAACCGCCGGCTGAGACTTTTTCCCGACTGTAAGCCCGCTTACGATATCGGAAATCGTCTGACCGGAAACGACCGCGGCAACGACACCGATGACGTTCTTATTGTCATCATAAACCGGAACAGAATACGTCATGGTAAGTTTTCCGTCGACGTCGCTGACATACGGACTCATAATAAACTTCTGACCGGCGGACGATTTGCGAAAATATTCCCGGTCGGAAAAATCCTTTAACAAACCCGCGGCGGTATACGACATTCCTTGCGTATTATAAAACGCGACATTAAAATACGAAGAGTCCGACTCTGCAACAGCGTGCGCGACATCATATTTTTCCTTTAATGATACGGCCGTGTTTTTCATAACCGGCAGTACGGCAAGTGTAGAAAGCATTTTGAACTGCTTCTGATTGAATATCGAAATATCAGAAGCCGCATCGCTTGCAACGGCATCCATTCCCGCTTTGACAGTCCGCGTAAGCTCTGCCTTCGAAACAGTATACGCAACGAACGTAAGAACCGCATTAGATGCTACCACGATTGCAAGAATTACTATCAGCAGTTTTGACTTCAGGCTTTTCATAAAATACTCCTTAGTTTCAAACGTGATTAAGTATAGCACAGCAGTTGTACGATTGTCACTTCCTGCAGTGATGTGTGAGAAGCTTCGAATTTAAATAACCGGAGAATGCAGAAAGCTGATCGCCCGCAAATAAAACCTTACGGGACTGCCCGTGTAAACTTAATTCCCATTCGTTTTCAAAAGCTTTAACAGCTTCATTATGCAGTAAACGGAGGCTGCTGCAGCCAGTACCCCTCCGACATATCCGATATAAGAAATAGAGGCATACGTGCAGGTAATGCCTCCTATCCATGTTCCGAGGCCTATTCCAAGATTAAAAATCGCAGAATAAATGGACATTGCAACAGCCGAAGCATCCTGCGGAACACATTTTATGATTTCCGACTGAAACGCGACATTATATGCTGTTACGGCCATGCCCCAGAAAGCGCATAATAAAATCACCGTATAAGGATTGAAAGAGGCCGGCTGCAGCAAAATAAGAGAAGCCGCGATACCTACAGTAAAAAACTTTATGAAAGAATAACGGCTCTTATCATAATAGCGTGAAAATAAGAAACTACCCAATATACCCGCAGCGCCGAAAACGGTCAGCGCAAATGTAATCCGGCTCTCCTTTAAATCGGCAACTTCTTTTAAAAAAGGTTCAATATAACTGTACGCGGTATAATAAGAGGTTACAATCATAAACGTAAGCAGATAGATGCCGGCCGATAAAGGATTTTTAATAAGCTGCGGCAATTGGCGCAGTGAGAACGATTTTGCCCCCGGAACTTTCGGAAAAACAACAGCTAAATATAAAAGCACAATAAAAGCAACAGCGGCCACGCAGAGAAAAGTCATACGCCAGCCGATATGCAGTCCGATGATGCGGCCCAGCGGTAAACCGAGAATCATCGCCAGGGACGTTCCTGTAACGATCATGCTCAGCGCAAAGGAACGATGCTCTTCCGAAACTACTCGAACGGCTATCGGAGAGGCTATAGACCAAAAGACAGCATGAGCGCAGGCAACGCCGATACGGGAAATCATCAAAACCGCAAAGCCCGCCGGAACGACTGAAAAGATTTGGCATGCACAAAACAAAGTTATCGTACCGAGCAGCAGCTTACGGAGCTCCATTTTGCTGAACAGTAACATCAACGGCAGGGATAATAATGTAACAGTCCATGAATAAGCCGAAATCAGCATGCCCGCATGCGCTTCCGTTATCCTGAAATCGGCCGCGATATCGGAGAGTAATCCGATAGGCATAAATTCGGATGTGTTAAAAATGAATGCCGCAACAGTCATTCCCGCCAGAGGAAGCCATTCCTTTACCGACATATTATTTTTCATATTCTTTATCCGCCGTACCTTATTGTTATTGTTATTTTCTGTAATAAGGATATATATCCGCAGGGCGCTTCACGAGTCTGCTCCGCAAAATGCCGCAGGGAGCTGCGCTCCCTGCATGCGGATCTGCTTTATTTCAAGTTAATCATCGACTTATCATAATCGGACGGGGGGATATAACCCATGAGTTCCATAAGCGTTGCGGGCCATGAGCTGATTCCGAGACCTTCGTTAAGTTTCGTGTTGTCGTAGTCTCCCTTGTACTCGGGATCATAGATAATGCCCGGAACAGGATTCAGACTGTGGCTCGTCTTCGCCATAGGTTCTCCGCTTTCGTCCATTTTGACGGCGCCGTTCTTCTTATCGTGCTCGTACATGTCGTCGCTGTTGCCGTGGTCGGCAGTAATGCAGAGAATACCGCCCGCCTTGTCGATCGCCTTCTTCAGGCGTCCGAGCTGCAGGTCCATGCCTTCCATCGAACAGACGACAGCGTTGAACACGCCCGTATGACCGACCATGTCGCCGTTCGGATAGTTCAGACGGATATGCTGATACCTGCCGCTTTCGATCGCTTCTATCACCTTGTCGGTGATTTCAGCGCATTTCATCCACGGACGCTGCTCGAACGGAACAACGTCGCTCTTTACTTCAACGTAATCCTCGAGTTTGTCGTCGAACCTGCCGAGCTTATTGCCGTTAAAAAAGTACGTAACGTGTCCGTATTTCTGCGTCTCGCTGATGGCAAGAAGATGCACGCCGCTCTTCACAAGATACTCACCCATAACGCGGTCGATTGCCGGCGGCGTAACAAGGTACTGACGCGGAATATGTAAGTCGCCGTCATATTCCATCATACCCGCATATTCCACCTTCGGAAGGCGTTTGCGGTCAAAGCGGTCGAACTGCCCGTCGGGAGTCTCGAACGCGTTCGTGATTTCAAGCGCACGGTCGCCGCGGAAATTGTAGAAAATAACGCTGTCGCCGTCGTTGATAGTTCCGACAGGCTTTCCGTTCTCCGCAACGACGAACTCGTGCATGTCCTGATCGAGCAGTCCAGGAGTTTCCTTACGGTACGTCTCAATCGCCTCTTCCGCGGAAGCAAACTGACGTCCCTCGCCGAGTACGTGTGCTTTCCAGCCGCGCTCTACCATGCTCCAGTCGGCATTGTACCGGTCCATCGTTATGTACATTCGGCCGCCGCCGGAAGCAATTTTATAATCACAACCGAATGAAGCAAGAAATTCATCGAACGGCTTGAAATAGTTGAGCGCGCTCGTCGGTTCAACATCGCGTCCGTCAAGCAGCGCGTGCACGCGGATTTTTTTCACACCTTCCTTATTCGCTTCGGTAATCATCGCCTTCAGATGCTCGATGTGCGAGTGCACGTTTCCATCCGAGAGCAGCCCGATAAAGTGAAGCGTTGTTCCGTTTTCCTTCACGGTGTTCACGAGTTTCTTCCACGTGTCACCCTCGAACATCTTGCCGCTTGAAATCGCAGTGCTCACGAGTTTCGCGCCCTGAGCAAAGACGCGTCCGCATCCCATCGCGTTGTGTCCGACTTCGCTGTTACCCATATCCTCATCGGAAGGAAGTCCGACGGCCGTTCCGTGCGCCTTGAGCTTCGTATGCGGGCTCAGACTCGTCAGTTTATCGAGCCACTTCATGCGGCTTGCTTTTACCGCGTCGCCGTCTTCATATTTACCGTATCCCACGCCGTCCATAATGACCAAAACTACCGGTCCGCGGCGTCCCTTCCAATTCGGATTCTTCTGTAAAGGATGCATCGTATCTGCCATGAATAACTCCTTACTATGGTGTCAAAAATATTTTCTTTCCGTAATAATAGTGATTTTTCGGGGGATATTCAATGTAAGCGGGATTCCGGTGCAGACACCCCTGCGGTACAGAGTGACCTGCATCAGATGTAAAATAAGGTCAGGATCAGAACAACAGGAAATTAAAATGTTTCAATTCTCGACACCATTCACATTATAATATCTTCTATTTCTTCAGAAGCATTATGATAATACGTTTTCCATCCAAGATACTTCGTTACTGCTTCATACACTATTCCGGCAACATGCGAACGTACCATGGCGACGTGATGTTCAAAACCATTCGTACAGATTAATCTGAGTAAATGGCGAAGATCAGGTACTTTGCATACAGCTATTCCTCCATCCATCGGGAATGGATGATCTACAAATTCACCTTCTCCGACGTAAGCCTTTATACATCCATGCGTATCATCTGTACTTATACGGAAGAAAGTCATATCTCCCGGAGACACATGACCTTTTACAGCTCCGAAGCAATTCTCAGGTCCAAATGTTTCACCCAACAGATCAAGATTTGATATTTCGATATCCGTTCCCATGAAGCTCCTGGGGAAATTACTGCAATGCGTGTTTACGCACAGATCCTTTTCATGGCCGTAATTGTTATTCCAGTCGAGGAGAGCCGCCGGTTGATCACTTGCAAGAGTGAGTGCATACATGGAAATCGCTCCAGCTATGTCTGCCTCGCATGCGCATGGCATTTTCTGTTCGCTGAGCATACTCATCGTAATGCAGGCCGCACAGCCGTAATTGTCTTCAAGTGAATTCCAGCATTGTATCGCGGCCGTATCAATTTCGTTTCGTTCACACCATTTGTCTACAGCCACCGAAAACTTCGCCTGTTTCAATATCCTGTCAGTTTTTATGGATGCAGGAATTTTTCCGTAGGCATTCATTGCCGCTATTTTTGTACTTACATCAGGATCTGTGTCTGAAAGTTTGCTGTCGATACCGTGTATATCAGTCAAATCAACAGGTACAGTAGTAATACCTGCCTGCTGCAACAGTTTTTCACTGAAACGTACTGTCTGAAACGCTGTAGGACGGGTACCAATCAAGCCGACTCGTGTATGCCGCAAGCCGGTCACAACACGGCATAGTGCTGCAAACCGATTGATATCAGCTTTGAAATCCGCACCGGAAATATCTGTAGTATGTTCCGTAGTATCGGTAAACGGAATATTGTATTGATAAAGGTTATTGCAGACGGAAATTTTTCCGCAAAAGGCATCCCTTCTGGATTTCACATCAACTTTATCAATCTCATCATTAGAAGCCTGAACAAGAACCGGCACATGTAGTCCGGACCTGTTAATTGATTCAACGACAGATTGTTCGTCACCGAAATTGGGCAGAATTACAATAATACCGTCTATTTCATCAGAATGTTCTCTCAGAACACGGGCACAAACCTTCGCATCATCCAATGTGCTCACTATCCCGTGGAAAGAGCCGTCCGGTTCAGGAGCGATGTAGGAATATCCTAATATATCGAGAACCCTGAACAATTCTTTCCCGCTGTCAAGCGCAAGCTGCTCATTGAAAAAACCACGGTTACTTACAACAATTCCGAATGTAATTCTCTTTTTTGTCATATCCATAATTTATTCTCCTTCTTCTTATTCCGCTTTTTTACTCTGCATCTGCTCGAATATTACCGCAAGAATAATTACAACACCTTTAATAACAGTCTGCCAAAAAGACGACACACCGACCATAACCATACCATCGTTCAAAAAACCGATAACAAAAGCTCCTATTATTGCACCAAAAACAGATCCTTTTCCACCAGCCAGAGAAGTACCGCCCAATACAGATGCCGCAATGGCATTCATTTCAAAACTTTCTCCAGTTGCAGGATGCGAAGCTACCAGCTCAGAACTGATAATGAGACCAACCATAGCTGCACATGCGCCTGAAATAACATAAACAACGGTTTTTACTTTATTAACCTTAATACCAGAAAGGCGGGCGGCATTTTCATTTCCCCCTACGGCGTATACATAACGACCAAACGGTGTTTTTGTTGAGACATACACCGCAATTATTACCAGAACAATCATAATCCAAACCGAAATGGGAATACCGATAATGGTTCCCGACCCTAAGAAAGGAAAGCTTGTATTACCAAATTCTTTTTTTCCTACAAGGTTAGGAAAGGTTTTCCCATTGGAACGAAGCATAGCAGCACCACGGCAGATATACATAGTGCCAAGTGTTGCAATAAAAGCCGCCACCTTGAACCGAGTAACCAGTATTCCGTTCAGCCATCCGACAAGCATACCTAATGCTAAAGAAATAAGGATAATAATTGGTATTGAAAAATAAATTATGATACCAAATAAATTCAATACCAATCCTTCGTAAATCAGGCCGCCTGCAATCATACCTGAAAGACCACAGATAGCACCAACTGAAAGATCAATACCACCGGTGAGTACCACGAATGTCATTCCCACTGCGAGAATAGCTGTCTGTGCAACATGTTTTGACATAATAATAAGATTGTTCACAGTAAGGAAATTCGGACTCAGAATGGTAAAAACGATAATTACCCCTACTAGAGCGATGATTGTCTTTCCTTTATCAAGATATTCCTTTATTGCAGAAATTTTTATTGCTGTTCTTTCCATTTTTTTCTCCTTCATTCCTTTGCATTGAGATCGAGTGCCGATGTAAGCACAAGTTTTTCTTCAGTCACAGTTTCATTGGTAAATTCGCCTTTTAAGCATCCTCCGCTCAAAACAAGTACACGATCGGGAATCGCCAGAATTTCCTGCATTTCTGAAGAAACAAAAATAACACCTACACCCCGTCCAACCAGATTATTACATATACGGAATACATCCTGTTTTGCACCTATGTCGATACCGCGTGTAGGTTCATCCATGAGCAGCACTTTTGGTTCTGTCAAAAGACTTTTACCTATGACAACCTTCTGTTGATTCCCACCGGACAAAGAAGTAATAAACTCATCAGGTGAAAACAATTTTATCTGAAGCTGGTTAACAATATCTTGAACGGCAGTACGTTCTTTTCTTTTTTTTATTTCCGTCCGCTTTGTAAATCTTTTTAAACTTGAGATAGTCATATTCTTTTCTATTGAAAGATTATGAAAAATTCCCAAATTTTTACGATCTTCAGGAATAAGTGCAAAACCGTCTTTAATACGTCCGTTAATATCATGAGAAGTTACTTTTCTTCCTCCAAGATAGATTGAACCATTCATTGAAGATTGTGCACCGATCAAACATTCAAGCAACTCTGTACGTCCGGCACCGCGTAGTCCGTAGATTCCGAGAATTTCATTACGGCGAAGCGTAAATGAAACGTCTTTCAGAACATACCCACCGTTCCGTTTGGGAAGTGTAAGATGCTCCACGCGGAGAATCTCCTCACCTGCAGTTCTGTCCGTTTCGATGCGTAGAATATGATTATTACCTGTCATCTTTTCAATGATCCATTGCAGATTAATATTTTTTACACGTTCTTCTGCAATAAAGTGTCCGTCACGCAGAATTGTAATGTAATCACCTATCCGCATAATTTCTTCAAGCCTGTGTGATATATAAATAACAGTGACACCCGAAACCATAAGTTCGTTAATTATATTAAAAAGAATTGAAACTTCTGCCTGGCATAACGACGACGTCGGTTCATCCATTATAATAATGTGTGCCTTTTGAGACAGAACCTTGCATATTTCTACTATCTGCTGCTGACCGGCACGCAAATTTCTGACCAGTGTTGTCGGATCAATAAAGAGCTGTAACTTATCGAGATATTTTTTTGCCTCTTCTACTTGTTTCTTGAGGTCAATCGTGATCGGATTTTTTTTCAGTTCCCGTGTCATGAATATATTCTCAGCAATATTCAGATTAGGAAACAAATTCAATTCCTGATGGATAATACCGACTCCATGACTGATAGCTTCCGCAGGTGTCGTATAGTGGGCAATACTACCGTTTATCAGGATTTCCCCTGACGTTGCTGACTCAACGCCTGCAATAATTTTCATCAGAGTGGATTTACCTGCACCGTTTTCACCGATTAAAACGTTTACTTTTCCTCTTCGTACTTTGAAATCAACATTTTCAAGCGCTCTTGTTCCCGGGTACAGTTTTGTGATACCTTTCGCTTCCAGAATAATTTCATCTGCCATGGTTAGTTCTCCAAATAGGAAAAATTAACAGGAATGACAACTATATTGTCAGTACCGCTATTAAATGTAAATACGCCGGTAAGAGTACATTCTTTTCCAATCAATTTTGTAAAGTCTATGTTCTTTACCACTGTATCCCGTACACACATATTAAGCTCTGTTCCAAGCTTTGCAAATTCCACCTGATTTTCAAAAGTATTTATGGATATAAAATCGAGATAGTCACGGATAGTTGTACCCGTAAAAACGGGACCTATCTGTATTGTAATATCCTTTTTATCGTCATACGGTTCTATATCGGCATCCAGTATACCGTTTCGTGATTCGGTATGAACTGCAAGTATCTTTATTTTTCCTTTGACAGCAAAATTGTAATAAGAACCTTCGTCACCAACACGGTAACCGTATTCCGCACAGGTTCCATCTTTATCGGATTTCAGGCCTGAAATAAGCGTATGCATATCTACCGAATTCTGATTTATACGGTATAATACTTTTGTGTCCCAGATATCGTTAGCATATTTTTTCGCATCAAAGGCACTGTCTCCAAACGTCACCCCCTTTGATGCATCGGCTGCATTCTTCTCATCAGCAGCTGAAATCCTTACGACTTTACATGACAAAATGGCCAACAAAAACGCAGCAGAAAACAGAACCAAACAGGTTTTACTACTTTTGTTTTTATAGATATCCCCGGCAAACAAATTTTGCATTTCTTTCTCCTTATGATTATGATGCAGGTTTAATTTCACTGACAGGAATAACACCCTTTTTCAGTATAATGCAACCATATTTGACAGTTTCCCCTGAAACAACAACGGCATAGGCGTTTTTTGCACGTTCATAAAAAGAAAACCGATCTATAAATTGTATGGGAGGAGTCTTTGGCCAATAGGTATCGATAATTGCCCGATACTTTTTTTCTATTGATGGATCGGCGGTATCACCCTTTACCGCTGCCATCATGACAACAGGATCCATAACAAAATCGTCAGGGTTCATCAGATGGAGTATTCCCTCAAGAAGAGTCGTCACTTTTACCCCATCAGCGCGGATACAACGGCTACTCATAGTTGCACCCGGATAAAAAGCGTCGGCAAGTACTATTTCATCGCCATGGCCCATAAGAGCCAGAGCATACAACAAATCGGGACTGATAACAGGTGATATATGTATTAACATACTCTTCCTCTTTAAAACAGAATACTAAAAATGACAGACAGGACTGTAGTTTTTTTTCTTTAATAAACAGCCTCGGTCCCGTCTGAACCATGCCATGTGGTTATTATTTTATTGCAAATGATTCAAGTTTTTTTGCGTTTGCAGGTGTTATAAGGATACAGTCAATAAGCTGTTTTTCCGGTAATCCGGTTTTACCGGTTTTTAAATACTTATCGGCCTGTTCGACAGCCATTTCGGCCATACGGGCAGCAGGTTGAAGTCCTGTCGCTTTGATATCTCCGGTCAAAATTGAATCGCGGACATCATTTGAACCGTCAAATCCAACAACAAATACCTTGCCCTTCCCTGCAGCCTTCAGAGCAGCCATCGCTCCCATGGCCATAGTATCATTACCACAGATAACACCTTTGATATCCGCGTGAGCCTGAATAATCGACTCCATTTTGCTGAACGCTTCCGGCTGGCTCCAGTTTGCAGTCTGTTGCGCAACCATTTTCATATCAGGATACTGGTCAATAACATCATGATAGCTCTGTGATCTTACGCCCGCATTTGTATCTGATTCGACTCCTGTAAGTTCTACATAATCACCTTTCTCATCCATTAATTTTACAAATTCCTGTGCGACCAACTGAACTCCTTGATAGTTATTGGAAACAATCTGGGATACGGCAATACCGGTTTTGTTGATTTCACGGTCAATAAGGAACGTCGGAATACCAGCCTCTTTTGCTTTCTGAACGGCAGTGATTGTAGCGTCAGCACCGGCATTATCAATAACAATAGCTGCAGCTTTGTCGGAAATTGCCACATCTACATACTGGCTCTGCTTATTAGCATCATCATCATGAACATACGCTTTTGAAGTATAGCCCAGTGCCTTTGCACGTGCAGCAGCGGCATCCGCTTCCGTCTTAAAAAACGGATTGGAATAAGCCGGTGTAATAATAACGATCAGCTTTGATTTTGAGCTGTCTTTCTTTTTACCAGCGGCAAAAACCATTGATGAACACAGTAAAATACCTGCCGCTGCCAATAAAATGTTTCTCTTTATCATAGAAACCTCCTTAACTAATTTTCTTTTTTCTCTCTACAAGCGCTTTAACTTTTTCCGCAATTCCTTCGGGATCCATTTTGTAATATTTGAAGACTTCTTCGTCTGTGCCGTTCGGCACGTCTTCATCGGGAATCCCGCATATCTTCATCGGAACAGGTATGTTCTGCGTAACAAATTCGGACACCGCGCCGCCCAGTCCGCCGTAAATGCTGTGCTCTTCCAACGTCATGATACATCCGCACTCTTCCGCCACGGTTTTTATCATGTCGGTGTCCAGAGGTTTTATCGTATGCATGTCGACCACCGTTACGGCGATTCCTTCCCTTTTCAACAGAGCTGCGGCTTCAATAGTTTTGCTCACGAGCTGTCCGCACGTAATGACAGCCGCATCGCTTCCGGTAAGGAGCCTGTTTGCCCTGCCGATTCTGATCTCCGACGGATCATGGTATATGACGGGAACGGGATTTCTTCCTATCCTGATGTAAATCGGCCGTCCGTTTTCCAGAAGCTCGTCGATAACGGCGCGCATCTGCGTGGCGTCCGAAGGGATCTCAACAGTCAAATTCGGAATGGCCCGCATCAGTGCAATATCCTGCAAAGAATGATGCGTCGCACCGAGCGCTCCGTAACTGATTCCGCCGCTGATACCTATTATCGCTACATTGTTGTGCGAATAAGCGACATCGACTTTGACCTGTTCTGAAGAGCGGGTACTGTAAAAACTCGCGGGGCCGATTACAAATACCTTTTTGCCCATGTACGACATACCGGCGGAAACGGTAACGGCGTTCTGTTCCGCAATTCCCATTTCAACGAATTGGTCCGGCAGTTCGTCCGGATACGTTCCGAGTTTTGCGGAACCTCTCGAATCCGTACAAACGACGATAATATCTCTATCCGCTTTCGCCTTCTCAAGAATCATCTTTGAAAAAGCGCTGCTGCATGCTTCTTTTTCCATCACGCCAGCTCCTTTCTGTATTCGGCCATATCTTTCTTCAACTGCTCAAGCTGCTCCTTTGTCGGTGTTCTGTGATGCCACTCAGGTTTGTTCTCCGCGCAGGCGAGTCCTTTTCCCTTCACTGTGCGCGCGATAATGCAGACCGGGCGCCCTTTTTCTCTGATGTTCAGCGCAGTGAGAATCTGTTCAAAATCGTGACCGTTTATTTCAACGGTTTTAAATCCGAACGCTTCAGTTTTTTTCTTTAAATTTTCAAGCGGCATAACGTCCTCTGTCGTTCCGCTGATTTGTAAAAAATTTCTGTCGATTATCCACGTTACGTTGTCGAGTTTGTATTTTGCAGCCGTCATCATCGCTTCCCAGTTGCTGCCTTCACCGAGCTCACCGTCGCCCGTCAGCACGTACACACGGTTTTCTTTTCCGTTTTTTTTCAACGCCAGCGCAATGCCCGCCGCAAGTCCCAGCCCGTGCCCCAGAGAACCGGTGTTCGCTTCGACGCCTGCAATTTTTTTAGTCGGATGTCCGCCGAGAGGAGAACGAAATGAACCGTACGTATCAAGTTCCTTTTTTCCGATATATCCGTATTCTGCCAGCAGCGTATAATACGTTTCCGACGAGTGTCCCTTGCTCAAAATAAAATAATCTCTGCCGTCCCATTTCGGATTCTCAGGATCATGCCTCATGTAATTAAACAGAGCAACCATAATATCAACTTCCGACAAATCGCCGCCGATGTGTCCGCCGCCGCCGTTGTAGATAAGTTCCACCGTCTTTTCGCAAATTTCAGACGCCTGAATTTCCAGTTTTTTAATTTGTTGTTCACTCAACATTTTTTTCCATAACTCCTATAAAAACTCCGCGTTAGCGGTGCGTCAGGAGGACGCAGATCGCAGTTTTCGCAACGCGGAAACTGCATATGATAAAAAGTACATGGACGTACTTTTTATCATTCCTCCTTACCTGCTGATTACCATTTCTATTGCCTTATTCCATCCGGCAATTTTTTCCTTTCGTACATCGCCGTCCATGTGCGGCTCATACAGGCTGTATGAAACGGCGCGATAAATATTGTCACTGTCATACAGCCCCGCGGATATGCCGGCGAGATAGGCAGCTCCGATCACGGAAAGTTCTTCCGCATCGGGGATTCTGATGTTCATGCCGGAAATATCGCTCTGAAACTGCATCAGGTATTTGTCTCCGGCGGGTCCTCCGTCCACACACATCTGCGGAATAGCGAGCCCCGTGTCTTTCCGCATCGCGTCGATTACGTCGTTGATTTGATATGCTGCGCATTCGGATGCTGCCTTAACAATTTCCTTCCTGCCCGTCGTTCTGCTCATCCCTGTAATCAAAGCCCGCGCATCGTCCCTCCACCACGGAGCGCCTAAACCTGAAAAGGCAGGAACGATGTATGTTCTGTCGTTGGGATCCGCCTCGCCCGCAATTTCCGCTGTTTCAGAAGCGGATCGAATCAATCCGAGTTCGTTCTTCAGCCATGAAATAACGGCGCCCGTATAATTAATATTGCCCTCGAGAACGTAGGAAACTTTTCCTTTTACTTTCCAGGCAAGGGATGTGGACAATCCGTATCTGCTGAAAAAAGGTTCGGCGCCCGTATTCAGCATGACCGAAGAGCCCGTTCCGTACGTGGCCTTGATGTCGCCTTTGTTCAGACAGTTGTGGCCGAACAGCGCGCCGTGAGAATCCCCCAGAATACCGTGAATCGGTACAGGCTTTTCGAGATATCCTTCCAGGTCCGTATAGCCGAAAACCGAATCGGAATCGCAGATTTCAGGAAGCGTCTCCATCGGAACGTTGAATATGCCGCAAAGTCCGCTGTCCCACCGGCACTCCCGGATGTTGAACAGTTGCGTTCTGCTTGCATTGGAATAATCGGTTTTAAAAGAAACTCCGTGCGTAAGTTTATACAAAACCCAGCTGTCGACCGTCCCGAATGCCAAAGTATGATTTTTGATTTGTCCGCCGATTCCCGGGAAATTTTCCGTCATCCATGTCATTTTTGCCGCCGGATAATAAGGCGACAATTTCAGGCCGGTCTTTTTATAAATCTCATCACTCACGGCCGGCTCCGCACCGATTCTGCTGCACAAATCCTTCGCCCTGTTGCACTGCCAGACAACCGCATTTCCGAGCGGCCGTCCGTCCGCTTTGTTCCAGCAGACAGTTGTTTCGCGCTGATTGTCTATGCCGAGACAGACAATCTGATTCCTGTCTATTCCGGTTTTCTCAACGACCTGTCTGCAGGCAGCAACAACGTTGCGGTAAATTTCTTCGGGATCATGAGACACCCAGCTCTCCCCGCTGATGATCTGCTTATGGGAAATGTCGCATCTCCCGGCTATCTTTCCCCTGTCGTCAAAAAGAACGGCTTTTGTACCCTGCGTACTTTGATCTATGCCCAAAACATAAAATGTGCTCAAAATGTTTCTATCCTTCTTTTATTTATCACATACAGAACTTTATAATGTTCTTTTTGTGTTTTATTACGAACATTATAAGTCCATAAATTCGTGCTGTCAACAAAATTCGCACATTATTTTATATACCAGAAGTACTGATTTCTGTTTATTCTTTTATAATTTTAACAATACATTGTTATTTTTGTTGTTTTATATCATAATAGAAGAGAACAAACGATTTTTAATCTCAGGATGTTTTTAAAATCGTTTCACAGGAAATTCAAAATTGCAATTGTAAAAGGTGTGCACATTATGCGAAAAGATCGATCTGCTCAAATTATCGAAATCATGCAGACTCAGAATATCATCTCAATCGGAGAGCTGGCTAAGCTGCTCGACTGCACGGAGATGACCGTCAGAAGGAATCTCGACAAACTTCAGGAGATGAATTTTATAAAACGCGAGCACGGGTATGCAGCTTTACTGAAAAACGCGGAAGAAACTGATTACTACGTTCAGATAAACGAAAACAAAAAGGAAAAGGAAGCGATTGCAACAATAGCATTGCAGTATCTTGTCCCCTTTAAGAGTATCTGCCTCGATTCGGGAACTACGATACAACAGATGGTTACGATGATTCCGCAAAACATGCCTTTGTCGGTTATTACGTCCAGCCTCACTGCCGCGATGACTCTATCGAACAACAGCAGCATTCAGGTTCTGCTTCCGGCCGGTTTTTTAAATCACGCCAATCGTTCCATCTTATTCTCGGAACCGGAACGCATTTCGCAATATAAAGCTGATATCGCTTTCATCTCATGCCGCGCATTCCGCGTCCCGGGAGGTGCCTTCGAACATACGCAGAACCTGACGACGACCAAACAGGCGCTTGCGTCAATTGCTGCGAAGCGCATCCTTCTGCTTGACTATTCAAAATGGGACGTCAATTCGTTGTGCAATTCAATAAGCCTCGAAGACCTCGATACAATCATAACCGACGATAAAGCTCCCTCGGAATCAGTCAAAAAAGCGGCGGATTTCGGAACTGAAATTATTGTCGTGAATTCTGACACAAAATCAATCGTGGAACATTACAACGCTGAAAAGAAATCCGAAACGAACACGTCTTCCCTGCCTGTTGTTTTTCCGCACGCTTGATAGTATATTTAAATTATGGAACACAAAAGCATACTGATAAAAGACACGACGAAGGAAGAACGCGAACAGATTGTCGAAGAATCTCTCAACTGCGGGGACCTGTGTTCAAGCTGCTGCGCGTGCGGCGGACTCGAAATAGACTATCAGCAGTACATAGACGGAAAGAAAGAACTAAGCGAACTCAACGCAGAGTATCGTGCTGATTACATGCAGACCGGTCTCATGGAAGACCGGGACACTCATTCCTGTCCGATGTAACATTCGTATTATACAGCTGATCGCGGCAGCATGAAAATTATATTTCATAACATAATGATTAGATAAAAAAACGGAACAGTCGATGATTTTTTTATGCAATACGGACGGCAATTCATAAAAACTGCCGTCCGTATCAAAATGTCCGGATTACGCTACGTTCACCGGCGTATATCCCGCTTCGGTAACTGCGTCCATAAGTGCTTTGTCCGCAACGTCTTTGCTGAGCGTTACGTCCGCTTTTTTGTCCGCGAGACTCACCTGAACTTTCGACACTCCGTCTACTGCCGCAAGCGCCTTTTCAACATGCATGCGGCAGTGGTCGCATGACATCCCCTCAATACTGATTGTTTTTTTCATATCGGATTCCTCCATACTGTGTGATATATTCCGGCCGCCGGCAATATCGTCCGGCAGCTGTACTGTTTTTCTCTTGCCGTTCCGTCCCGACTTGTACATATTGAACAGGTTCAGGCGGAGTGCGTTCGTCACGACGCAGAAGCTCGACAGGCTCATCGCAGCGGCTCCGAGCATCGGATTAAGCACTATCCCGAATGCCGGTATAAGTGCGCCCGCTGCAATCGGTATGCCGATGACGTTGTAGATGAACGCCCAGAACAGGTTCTCGCGGATGTTCGTGAGTACCTGGCGCGACAGTTTTATTGCGGCAGGAACATCGGCAAGCGTGGATTTCATGAGCACGACGTCCGCCGCGTCGAGCGCGACGTCAGTTCCCGCACCGACCGCTACTCCGGTGTCGGCGCGTGTAAGAGCAGGCGCGTCGTTTATGCCGTCGCCTACCATCATTACCTTTCCGTACGCGGAAAGTTTCGCAACGACGGCATCCTTTCCGCCCGGCAGCACGTCCGACACGACGTGCGTAATGCCAACCTGCTTCGCGACAGCTTCCGCCGTGCGTCTGTTGTCGCCGGTAAGCATGACTACCTGTATGCCGAGTGCGTTAAGTTTCTGCACCGCATCAGCACTGTCTTTTTTCGCCACATCAGCCACCGCAATGATTCCGGACAGTTTCCCGCCGGCGGCAAAATAGAGCGGCGTTTTTCCTTCGCCGGCAAGCGCCATACCGCGCTGTTTCATTTCGGTGCTGAGCAGACGCTGTTCTTCCATCAGCACAGCGTTTCCGCCGAACGCCGGGATGCCGCCGCCGGCAGAAGAAGACGTTCCATTATCAGCCCCGGACGGCAGGACAGCTCCTCTTACACCGTACCCGGGCAGCGCGGTAAAATCGTCCGCAGGGCCGTATGCGATATTTTCCGCACGAACTTTTTCCAGCACTGCACGTGCGAGAGGATGTTCGCTTTTTTCTTCGAGCGCACCCGCAAGCGCAAGCAGTTCCCGTTCAGTCACACCGTCCGCGGGAATTATGTCAGTCACCGCGGGCTTTCCTTCCGTGACTGTGCCCGTCTTGTCGAGCACGACTATATCAGTTTTTCCGGCTGCCTCAAGAGCGGCGGCTGTCTTGAACAGAACGCCGTGCTTTGCACCGAGTCCGTTTCCGACCATGATCGCCACCGGCGTTGCAAGACCGAGCGCACACGGGCAGCTTATGACGAGCACGCTGACCGCACGCGCAAGCGCGAAGCCGAATTCCCTTCCGGCAACGACCCACACTATTCCGGTAATCACCGAAAGTACAATGACGATGGGGACGAATATACCCGACACTTTGTCCGCAAGTTTTGCAACAGGCGCTTTTGTCGCGGCGGCGTTTTCAACCATGGTGATTATCTGACTGAGAGTCGTGTCGCTGCCTACTTTCGTCGCCGTACAGGTAAGAAAACCGTTCTGATTGAGCGTCGCCGCGCTCACATCGCTCCCGGCCGATTTGTCGACGGGAAGACTTTCGCCGGTAAGCGCCGACTCGTTTACCGCGCTCGTTCCGCCCGTCACTTTTCCGTCTACGGGGATACGCTCGCCGGGGCGCACGATAAACGTATCGCCGGGGCGCACCTGTTCCGCGGGAATCGTCAGTTCTTTTCCGTCGCGGATAACGTGCGCCGTTTCAGGTGCAAGATCCATGAGGCTTTTGATTGCGTTCGTCGTCTTTCCTTTGCTGTACGCTTCGAGTGTTTTTCCGACAGTTATAAGCGTCAGAATCATCGCAGCCGATTCAAAATACAAGTCGTGCAGATACTCATGCGCATCATGCGACATGCCGGAAAGCATGGCACCTGTTATGAGAAAAAGAACGGCGACGCTGTATACGACCGACGCGCCGCTTCCCAGCGCGACAAGCGTGTCCATATTCGGTGCGCCGTGCACAAAGCTTTTGAATCCGCTCGTAAAAAAGCGCTGGTTTATCATCATGATTGCTATCGTTAAAAGCAGTTCGTATAATCCGATCGCAGCCGGGTTGTCGCCGAATACGGCGGGAAGCGGCCATTTCCACATCAGGTGTCCCATCGAAACATATATGAGCGGTACAAGCAGAACAACCGATGCGATAAGCCGTTTCAGAAGGCGCGGAGTCTCGTGATCCTCAAGCGCTTCCCGTTCCGAAGTACGCTTCTTTGCAGCGTCCGCCCCGGTACCAGTATCCTCCGGTGCCGCACCGTATCCTGCTTTGTCCACAGCCGCACATATCGATTCCGCCGTAGCGGGAGATGCAAACTCAACGCCCATCGAATTCGTAAGAAGACTGACGGACACACTCTTTACTCCCGGGACTGCTGCAACCGCCTTTTCGACATGAGCGCTGCACGCAGCGCACGTCATTCCGGTAACAGAAAATTTCGTCATATGTATCTCTACCATCCTTGAAAGTTATTACTTCCTATTTCAGTTTTTTAATCAGTTCAAGCGCTTCATCGAGAATCTGCGTATTGTCGTTCTTTATTTCTTCCACGACGCATGTTTCGAGGTGGTTCCGAAGAATGATATAGCCGAGACTCTGAAGCGCGCTTTCAACGGCCGCAACCTGGGTAAGCACGTCGCCGCAGTACCGGTTGTCGTCGAGCATCGTTTTTATGCCGTTGAGCTGCCCTATTATACGGTTCAGTCTGTTCTGCAGCTGTTTCACCGTATCTTCTTCACGCGGAGTATTTTTATAGCGGCAGCACGCACAGCCGCCTTCATCCTCATTCATTTTGCTGCCTCCCGTTATTTCAAATACCCCCACAGGGTATCTTTCCGTTTAGAGTGAATATAATACCCTATGGGGGTATTTGTCAAGTACAAAAAAAAACGCCCAAAAAGGCGTCTTCACCACCGGCATCACCGCTGCATTAGCGAACACTGTCGATGCATTTGCAAAAGCCGGAGTGATTCCGCAAACTGCTCACACCGGTTACTTTATGTACAGATTCAAAGAAACGTACGTGTCTCCGCCGTATAAGGCCGTATCCTCCGCTCTCAGCAGACACACCCATATCGAATCTTCTCGCACATATCCGTCGGGAACAGCGTCCGCCGTTTTTCCGGCAAGTGCCTGCCCGGCCTGATCAGCATTTTTACCGGATGCGACGGCAATCAGTATTTCCTTCCCCGCATATTCAGGACATGCCGCCCGTACGGCTGCAATACCTCCGCGGAAATACGGCCCCACCCATGCCGGCAATTCCCTGCCGAATCCTCTGTATTCCCAGTCGCCGAACAATTCGCCGGCCGGCGGCTGTTTTTCCCCTACGCCCGAAACTGTCGCGCACGATGCCGCAAAAGCTGCGGCACAGGCAAATACGGTAATTAACAAAAACTTATGCATTTTATTTCTTCAGTGTAAATCTTCCGATTTCATATGAGATTTTCTGCAGATTGTCGCGGTTCGCAGACGATGCTGTATTTACATCCTGCACCGACTTAATAATCGTCTGGGCACCCTGCGCCATTTCGTTGACGGCACCGCTGATTTCCTCCGTTACGGTGGAAAGAATCCCCATCTCCGATGCAATCTGCCTGCCCCCCGCAGTAAGCTCCTCCGAACCGCTCTGCACCGTACCGGTAGTTTCCCTGATTATCTGAATTGATTCAAGTACCTGCGCGCTGCCTTCCGACTGCTCCTGTATCGCGCTCATGACAACCTGTTCCTGATTCTTCACCGTATCGGCAAGACCGAAAATAATGTCGAACTGATTTTTTACCTGCGTTGTTCCTTCCGAAACGTTTGCGATAGCGCCCTGCAGTTCCTGCAGCTGCATGCTGATAACTTTTCCCTGCGTATTCGACTGTTCCGCGAGTTTCCGTATTTCGTCGGAGACGACTGCGAATCCCTTCCCTGCATCGCCCGCATGAGCCGCTTCGATAGCAGCGTTCATCGCGAGCAGGTTCGTCTGTTCCGCTATGCTCTGGATTATATTGCTCGCTTCAAGCAGCCCCGCAGACTTCTCAAGGATTATTTTCGCCTGTTCTACGGACTGTTCCACCTTACTGCGTCCGTTCTCGGATTCCCTGCTCAGATTGTTGACGGCTTCCGTATTCTTCCTGAGAATGTCCGTAACGGAGCGGATGTTCGCAACCATTTCCTCCACGGCCGAAGATGAAGTCGAAACACATTCCGTTTCCTTCACTATACCGGCGCCCAGATTCTCAATGCGTCCGACAATGCCGGCCGCAGCAGCCTGCGCTTCCTCCACCCCCGCCGCCTGATTGACAATCCGTGCCTTCACCGAATCGATGTTCGAAACAATCTGCGCAATGCTCGAAGACGTCTCTGTCATATTGTCCGAGAGGTCCTCCGCAGAACCGGTGGAAATTGCAACCGAGTCGGTAATGGCGCGCAGAAGAGCCTGCGTTATTCTGTAAAACTGATTCAGGTCGTTAATAAGAAGACCGAACTCGTCACGGCTGCGTACGCGGAGAAACTCCTGCGTATAATCGCGCCGGGCAAGTTTCGCCGTAAATCCGTTGATGTCTTTTACGCGGAAATTTATTCCGCGTATGAGTAAATATGCGTCCGCCACTGCCGTAACACCTGAGTAAACTGCTATGGGGATCATCTTCGTGACGAACAGCGTCCAGACGGGAACACCGGCGTTGCCTGCGGCGAACAGCGGCGCAATCGTGCTGAACAAAAGCCCCGTACAGCTGAAAAACGTGACGAGCGTGTTGCGGACTACGAGCGGGAGCGATTTGTATTCGCTGCTGAAAGGCAGTTTGTGAATATGCTCCTCGAACGTCTGCATGAAAACGATATACGGAAAAAGCGCAAACAAAAACGTGTTTCCTACTGTAGTGAAAAACAGGACGGGGAAATCGTACGCAATGCCGCGGACGCGGCATCCCAGAATAACGAACAGAAGCGCAAGTATTCCGTTGAAAAGTCCGTAGAGCATAAATAGCATTTCAAAACGCTTTGCAAGCAGATTGACGGAACGGGCAGAATCCCTTGAACCGTCGAACATGCACAGCCTTTTCGTACAAAACAAATAAAAAACCGCAGGCAGAATAACCGGAAAAACAATCAGCGCGGGAAGAACGACAGGTGCGGTAACGACTCCGATGAATTCCGAAAACGTAAACTCACCGATGAAAACAAGAACCGGTCCCAGTACAACGGCAGGCAGGAAACAGACCGCAAAATAAAAAATCATCATTTTTCCAGGAAAAGACGGAATCAGTCCGTTCTGTCCGGTACTACTATCGCTCATAGAAAACACTCCCGAAGCACGGTAACGTATGCAGCCCGGTATCCGGCGGAGCGTTACCTTTTACTTTTTATTTATAAAATTATGAACCGGCTGCAGAAAACATGCACCTCCGCAGGCCGGTCGCGGATATTCTACAGTATAACATCATTCCGTAAAAAATACATGAAATAATAAACAACAAACTCGACGCAGAGCGTCGAGTTTGTTGTTCTCAAGGGTATTGCAGCCGGGATTTTATACCCCTTCATGCGCCCCCGGGGGCGGGGTATTACCCCCTCCGTACAAATCAATTTTTAACGACAGGGGCGTTTATCACCCCAGCAGCATGCGGTCGTTCGCCGTCGCATCTCCGCTCACGGAACCGAACATTCTGAGCAGATCGTCGACCTTAAGATTATTTTTCTCTTCACCCCGCACATCGTAGATGATGCTGCCCTCGTTCATCATGATGAGCCTGTTCCCGTAACGGATAGCGTCCTTCATATTGTGCGTAACCATGAACGTCGTCAGGTGATCGGCGTTAACGAACTGCTCGGTCAGTTCAAGCACTTTTTTCGCAGTTTTCGGGTCAAGAGCCGCCGTATGCTCGTCGAGCAGAAGCAGATTCGGCTTCTGCAGCGTCGCCATGAGAAGCGTCAGCGCCTGACGCTGTCCGCCGGAAAGCAGTCCCGCCTTGCTCGTCATGCGGTTCTCAAGACCGAGATCAAGCAGCGCAAGTTTTTCCCGGTACAGCTTCCGTTCCGCAGGCTGAATGCCCCACGCAAGTCCGCGCCGTTTGCCGCGCCGCATAGCCATGGCAAGATTTTCCTCGATCTGCATATTCGCGGCCGTTCCCATCATCGGGTCCTGAAACACTCGTCCCAGATATTTCGCGCGCACGTACTCAGGCTTCCCCGTAAGGTCCATTCCGTCGAGGACAATGGAACCGGTGTCGGTATAGTGGACGCCCGCAATAAGATTTAATAGCGTCGATTTTCCCGCGCCGTTTCCGCCTATAACCGTGACGAAATCGCCGTCCTGCAGCTCAAGATTAATATTTTCCAGAGCAACTTTTTCGGTGATCGTCCCCGGGTTGAATGTCTTCGATATATTGAATAATTTCAGCATAGTTTCCCCTATCACTCTTGTGTCACGTCCGGCGTGCTGTCCCGGTCCGCGGGAGTCTCGGCGTCGGTCAGATGTACGCCGGGAATGGCCGACCGTTTGCGGCGCGCAGCCTGCTCCTTGAGCACCGGAACCGAAAGCGCTATGGCGACGATGATCGCCGTAAACAGTTTCAGATCCGTCGATTTGAGTCCGAGCTGCAGAACAATCGCGATGATGATGCGGTAGATGATTGAACCGAGCACGACTGAAATCAGCGTATACCAGAAACCGAAATGCCTGCCGAGCACGACTTCGCCGATGATAATCGACGCAAGCCCTATGACGATCGTTCCCGTTCCCATGCCGACGTCGGCGTATCCCTGGCTCTGCGCAACGAGCGCTCCGGAAAGCGCGACAAGTCCGTTGGAAATCATGAGCCCGAGAATCTTCATCGTATCCGTATTCACGCCGAGGGCGCGCACCATATGTTCGTTGTTTCCCGTAGCGCGGATCGCACTTCCGAGTTCCGTACCGAAGAACCAGTACATGAGTACGACGATTACCGCTACAAAAATTATGCCCACAAAAAGCGACGCCATCGTCGTATTCACGCTGAAACGCTCAGTAAAAAACGACATAACCGTGCTCACTCCGAGCAGCGGAGTATTCGCTTTTCCCATAATGCGGATATTGATTGAATACAGTGCAATCATCGTAAGGATGCTCGCAAGCAGCACGTGAATCCTGATTTTCGTATGCATAAGTCCCGTCGCAAGACCGGTGAGCATTCCGACTAAAAAAGCGATGAGAAGCGACAGCAGCGGATTCATTCCGTGCACGATAAGCACACCCGTAACGGCGCCGCCTGTCGCGAAGCTGCCGTCGACGGTAAGGTCGGCTATGTCAAGAATCCTGAATGTAAGATAAACGCCGAGCGTCATGATTCCCCAGAGAATTCCCTGAGAGACAGCACCCTGCATGGCAAGAAGAAGCCCCATTTTTTACTCCAACAATAGATTTGTTCAATTATATTGATTCTGCCGGAGCGTGAGAAGGTATTCCGGACAAAAAAAAGACCGGAAGGTTTTTCCGGTCTTTTCACATCAGTCCGACAACCGGCTGATTATTTCAGGTCCGAAGGAAGCGTGATGCCGAGTTTGGCAACAGTGTCCTGATTTACGCTGAGCGTGCAGTTCGCGAGGTACTGAATCGGCATGTCGGCAGGTTTCTTTCCGTTCTTGAGAATGTCTACGGCCATGGCCGCAGTCTGTTTTCCGAGCTCGTAGTAGTCTATGCCGTATGTCGCGAGCGCCCCCGATTTAACCATTCCGTCTTCGCCCACAATCGTCGGAATCTTGTTGTCGTTCGCAACCTGCGCGACCGTCGCCATACCGGCTGCAATCATGTTGTCAGTCGGGGCGTAAATCGCGTCTACTTTGCCGACGAGACTCTGTGTCACCTGCTGGATTTCATTCGAATTGGAAACCGTCGCGTCGATATATTTGAGGCCGATTTTGTCGCATTCAGCCTTTGCAAGGTTAATCTGGAAAATGCTGTTCTGTTCGCTCGAGCAGTAGAGAAGACCGACAGTCTTCGCATTCGGCACGATTTTCTTAAGCAGATCTATCTGTGCCGCACACGGCGTAAGGTCGGACGTTCCCGAAACGTTCGTTCCCGGTGCTGCGTTCGATTTCACAAGCTTTGCGCTCTCCGGATCGGTAACCGCAGTGACGAGAATCGGAATATCTTTCGTCAGATTCGCGACAGCCTGAGCCGCGGGAGTCGCAATTGCGAGAATAAGATCGTCGCGGTCGTTGACGAATTTCTGCGCAATAGTCACGCAGTTTGCCTGTTCGCCCTGTGCGTTCTGATAATCGACAGCGATGTTCTGTCCGTCGACATATCCCGCAGCTGCAAGACCGTCGACAAATCCCTTGTACGCGCCGTCAAGGGCCGGATGTTCAACAAGCTGGACAATGCCGATTTTTACTTTTTTGTCGGCCTTCTTTCCGCTGCAGCCGGTCATAACGAGTACAAGACTAAGCGCTGCAGACATCATCAGAATAATTTTTTTCATGCTTTTCTCCTGAAAAAGAACCGTACGGATAACCCCCGCGCCGTAATCACCGCGCCTTTCGTCTGATTCTTCCTATAGATACACAATAATACTAATAGGAAAACTGTTGGTCAATACGTCGGACTTGCCAGCTCTTTTTATAAACACCGGTAATTATTTCAGCGTAAGCGGACCGTTTTTCTGTATGAGGTGACTGAGCAAAATCTTTTGGGAAGGCAGGGCGCTCCGTGTATAATTAACATGCGTTTTCTCCGTAACCTTTTGCGCTGCGGTGCTGTTGTTAAAAATACAGACCGGCATTTTATAAAATACGGGACAAACGGCAGGAACGGACCTGCCGTTCTCAGCTCGCGCTGAGTCTTGTTTTTTTACCTGCCGGATTGTACACTGGAGAATATGAAAAAGAATGTATTTATCATCTCAGTTTCCGCATTGCTCGCGGCGGCCGTCGTTTTGTCCCTGTCGTCCTGCAAAACGGTAACGGAAATACCGGACGACCTTTCTGCGGCACAGCTCATTCAGCTCGGTCAGGATGCATACGGAAACGCACAGTACAAAAATGCGGAAATCTATTACCGTACGGTTATCAGCCGTTTCGGCATGGATAATTCCATTTACATCGAAGCCCGGTACGAACTCGGACATCTGTATATAAAAGAAAAGAAATATGACGCTGCGTACAAATCGCTCAAGGAAATTGTGGATTTGTATGCGTCGACAACTCCGGGAACACTGCCCGGTGCGTACAATAAACTTGCTCAGATTGAAATGGCGAAAATTCCCGCCGCTAAGCTGCCGAAAACAGAAGAGACGGCCGTGAAATCAGCAGGTCAGAGTCAGACTGAATAAATTCCTGCAGTTACTGCAGCGCTTCTAACGTCCGCGCCGGGCTTTGTCGTCCGGCAGGATGATCGCGTCGATAGCAATTCCTTTGCCGGCTGCAAGCTGCTGGACAAGGGCTTTCGTGTACTTCTTTGTCCCGCGCGGAGTCGGATGAGGGCCCGCATCGCCGATGAGGATGACCTTCCGCACTGCATCGGGACTCCAGTTGTAGAACACAAGCGCACCGTATAATCCCTCGTATACAGCTTCGGGAATATCCCCTCCCTCATTGCCGATAATCGAAAATCCGTTGAGATTATTCTTAAACTCGCTGATGTCGCTCGTGAAGTCGTAAAACTTAACGGGTATATCCTTATAATTATATCCGCTTTCGCCGTAATCGCGGTACAGCAGCAACCCGAGTCTGATGTTTCCGAACGACTTCAAATCGTCTATAAGCCGCGGTACCCATTCTTTCCGCAGCCTGGCGATATCGTCCTTCATGCTGCCCGTCGTGTCGATTACGAACACAACGTCGGCTTTCGTTTTCGGACTGATTTTGTTTATAGACGTCATTATATCGTTCACGAGCGTGTCGGGCCCTTTCGAGTAAATCATAAAATCGGAAATCTCGTGGAATTTTTCGCTCGCGTCCGGGTTGTAATCGTCGGTAAGAACGGGAACATCCTTCACGGCCGGCTCTTCCGGTGCAGACAATACTGCCGGTGCAGCTGATGCCGCCGGTTTCGGTTCGGGCTTTTTGCCGAGGTCGAACATAAACGGATTGTCGCCGAACGCGCCGCGGTAATCAGCATACTTTCTTACAAACGCCCTGATGTTGATGAACGTGCCGCGTCCGATTTTTACTGTTCCGTTTCTCGACCAGGGATAGCCGTATACGATTTCGAAAGGGATATAAATATGAAAACTTTTTCCGAATACGGGATCGTCTTCCGCAGTCGAATCGACAAGACTGAATCTTGCGCCCGGAGAATTAAGCGGCTTTCCGTCGAGGAAACGTACCTCATCTCCGTTCACTTTATTCCATTCCGCCGCACGGTAGGCGTAATTGTCCGCTTTTCCGCTCGGATCCTTCGTCGTTTCGGTAAGCAGAATCGACTCTATCCCGGCTTTTTTACGGACGTACAGGTCGAACCCCGTTCCGGTTCCGAATCCGGAACTGTCGGACTGCTCAATACGCACATCGGAAGGGAGAATGAGTAGCGGTTCGGCAGCCGGCGCGCAAACGAGAAAAAAAGCTGATAAAACTGTAACAAATAAAATTTGTCTTTCCATATCAGTATTATCGGCATTTTATCAATATAATTGAAAAATGATTACAGTATTATTGAAAAAGGTTCAATATATGATATAATGAAAGATACTGTGATTAAGGATTCTTCTGCCACGGAAACAGATTTTACTCCCATAGACATCAGCCAATTCTATGATGACGACAACGAGACAGGAAAGGAAGGTAGCGGTATTGTGATTCTTACACCGAAGCAAAAAAACCTTGTCGACGAACTGCTTGTCAGCATGCGGAAGGCTGATGCGGAACGCGTGGACATAATCACCGAACGCATGGATGACCTTGAACATCTTGCTGCAGCGGTGGCGCGCTTCCCGTCGCTCCTCGAACGCCATGACCTTGCGGGAGGCATACGTACGCCCCAGTCGCTGATTGACTCGCTCATCGATCACCAGGACGAAGGAGATACGACGCTCCAGCTTCCTTCAAAAGCGATTCTCGGCAAAGGTTTCCTCGTTGCAAAAATACACACGTTCTCTTCGCTCTCGAAACAAAGCAAGCGCATCGATGCGCCCGACTGGCTCACGCAGGATCTCCAGATGGAAACAGTCACCATGATGTTCTCACTGCTTGCGGAAGACGTATATCTGAACCTTATCCGCGACGATTCGCAGCCGATCGAGTTCCGCCGTCAGTGGGCGCTTTCGCTGCTTCTTCTGTGGGAATACCGCAACGACCAGACTATTGCAAACGTGGCTCCCGTTCTGCAGAGTGTGTGGACAGCGCGCCGCAGACTCGCGCCTGCGTTCGGTACGATGATGGGAACAAGCGAGCTGCTTCTTATCTCGATTCAGATGGACGAGCAGTGGATTCAGTTCATTAAACAAAAACTCGGCGACAACGGTGTTTCGCAGGCAATGGAGGAATTTCTGTTCGGCATTTCTTTCGAACAGATCAGGGAGCTGCGTTCCATACTCAAAACGAAAGGCATTCCGGCAATCGGGCGCGACGAAGTGTCGAATTTTCTCGGCGAGCATGTAAAAGCCGATGCAGGTCTCGACTACAGGGATTTTTACTCGCAGTATACAGTCCGGCGCGACAATGCGCGTGCACGGGAACGCATGAAACTGCCTGGTCCTCATAAAACATTGGAGGATTACTTCATCCAATACGTAACAGAACAGAATAAGGAGAAACAAGACAATGACACATTCGCAAAATCCTGAAGATAAAAAAGAAAAACGTGTGCCGTATCATTTCGGTGAAAAACTCCGCATGGTGCGTGAACATAAAGGTCTCACTCTTAAAATCGTAGCGGACAAAGCGGGTGTCAGCGAAAGCCTTGTCTCGCAGATAGAACGCAACCGTGTTTCTCCCGCCATAGACACACTGCTCGCACTCGCGGACGCGCTCGACATCAACCTGGAATTTCTGTTCGAGGAATACCGCCGCGAACGTCCCGTCCAGATTATCCGTGCGGACGAACGCCGCACCCTCGCAGAGGACGACGTAATCTACGAAGAGCTCGCGAAGCCCGACGAATCCGAAAAGGAAAATTCCTTTGAAGCATACGTCATAAAAATTCCTGCGGGATCACATACGCACCGCGGCTCATACGGCCATATCGGGCGGGAACTCGGCATCATAACAAAGGGAACCGCTCTGCTCAAGTACGAAAAGAAGGAATATATACTGAACGTCGGCGACAGCGTCTCCTTCCCCGCCGGCACTCCGCACACGCTGGAAAACAACTCCAAAGACCTCGTAGAAGCCATCTGGATAGTGACTCCTCCGCAGAGATTCAACCAATAGCAATCGCACTGATGAACTGCATGTAAGCGCACAGACGCGCGCCCCCGACGCAAATGCGTTCCGCTCCAAGTACCGACCCGAAAAGCATTTGCAGCGTCAAAAAAATACAGGATGTATTTTTTTGACGCTTGCTACTCTCCCCGCTTTTATGGTATGCTGTGGTTTCATACGGAATTCCGGCGAAAGGAGGTGAATAACGATGGCAAGCATTACAGTTGATGATTCAGAAAACCTTGAAAAAGCGATTAAACGCTTCAAGAGAATGGTTGAAAAAGAAGGTATTATCCGCGAATTCAAGAAGCGCGAATATTATGAAAAGCCGTCCACTATCCTGAACCGCAAAAACAAGACACTTCAGCGCAAACTGATGAAAAAAACTCATCAGCATCACGAAACGAAATCAGCATACTGATTTGTTCCGAAAGCGTTCAAACCCCGGAAACTATTCGTTCCGGGGCTTTTTTTCTTCTATAATACCTTGTTCACAAACATTGACGAATGACTGCTAATAAACTATTATCTACGGTATGGGAATTGCTACCAACCAGCAGATCAGCAACTATTATGATTTCTACCGTGACAAAGAAATCATATTTTCAAAGGATATACTGCGGTCACTTCGTATAGATCCGCGCCAAATATACATAAAATGCAACGGAGCCCAGTGGCCGTGCATCATCAACTCGACGTCGTTCCAGATGGCAAAAATCATTCTGGGAACGAAAGGCGGTGCGTTTGCTCAAATCACCAAAAAAGATGCTCCGCCGGCCAGTCTCCGCTTTTGTTTTATAGAACCGGATAATGAACCGCTGAGTTTTTTCATCGCCGGAAAAGTGTCGGAAGTAACGCCGTATATGAATTCGCAGGAACTTGCAATTATTACGCTTACGTATACGCAGCGGCCGCCCGACGATCTGATTCTCAAGCTCGGTACGCTCATCGAGGCGAATATCAACTCCGTTCAGCGCCGGGAAGAACGCATTGTTATAAACGAAGACTCAAAGCACAAGCTTAATATAGACCGGGAAGAATCAATCATATATATTCAGAACGTACCGCGGCGCTGTATTCTCCGCGATCTGTCGTTTTCCGGTGCAAAAGTCATTCTGCTCGGTTTGTCGAAATTCATACAGGATAAGGAAGCTGTGATCCGCTTTCAGTTCAGCGATCCGATTGAAACGATCGACATAAAGGGTACTATTGTAAGCGCGGACCTGATTGAAGGCCGGCAGGATATCGTCGCGGCAAGCATCAAATTCGATGAAAATCAGGTGCCTCTGTCGTACAAAATTCATATCAATAATTACGTCACGATGAACAGAAAGAGTTTTCTCGAAGCTCAGGCAAGGAAAGAGGAAATCGCGGCGCAGACAGCCGGAACTCAGGCGGCAGCGGCGAAAGGTACAACAGCCGCAGCGCCCGCATCAGCAGGAAATATGAAGAACGGCAGTCAGAAACAGGCGGAAAAAAAGACGGAAGATGCGATAAAAACGGACAACAGGAATACGGCACCGGCCCGCGACGCACAAAAAAAGGAAGCAGCCGTTCAGCCTGCTCAGACGCAGCGTACCGGAGAGAAAACCTCACCCCAATAAGGAAACGCAATGAACCCATCAAGCCCACTCGATACTATTTATTATATTCAGCTGCCGGAAAATTTTCAGCTGTCGCGCAGCGCCATGCATATTGATCCGACAATTCCGCTTCCCGTGCAGAAAAAAGACAGGGACGCACCGGGTTCCTTTAATCCTGAGGAGCTGACTCAGGAACAGATTCTCGCCGGCATTCTCACCGTCCTGGCATATGATCCGCAGAACGGGCATACAGGATATTACCGTTCGATTCTCAAGGAAGCCCGTCCCGAAATCAAGAAGGAACTTTCGGAAGCCGCCATACTGAAGGCGAAAAACGAAGACTATGAAATAGCAGAAGAGATATTCGCCGCGCTCCGCGGTCTTGACCCGGACGATACGGTTACCATTCTCAACACGGCGCTTTTTTTCGACGAGCGGGCGAACTCGTACCGACGATCGGGCCTTAACGACGACGCGGATGCGTACGACCACGACGCGCTTGAATACTACCGGCAGGCAATGGACGCCGAACCCGCGATTCCCGACGCATTTTTCAATGCGGGATTTTTCTATCTCAAGCAGCATAACTTCCGCGACGCGAAGGACAGCTTTGAAACGTACCTTGCGCTCACCTGCGACATGAAGGACGAGGAGTTGGGAGAAAACGGCATCTACAAGAAGGAACGGTCGCAGGAAATTCTCGACAATATCAAGAGTCAGAATATGGATGACGAGCGGTTCAAAACCGCATACGAGTACATTTCGTCCGGACAGGAAGAAAAGGGACTCGAAGAAATCAAAAAATTCATTCAGGTGAATCCGCACGTATGGAACGCATGGTTCATGCTCGGCTGGGGACTCCGCAGGCTCGAACGGTACGAGGACGCGAAACAGGCGTTCCTTGAGGCACTCAACTGTCAGGGCGGAGACCGTAATCCCGATACGTACAATGAACTTGCCATCTGCTTTATGGAGGAAAAAAACTTCAAGGAAGCAAAAAAATGCCTCGAAAACGCACTTGCGCTTGAACCTGACAGCACGAAGATTATGTCGAATCTCGGATTTCTCGCGCTCAAAGAAGGTAACCCCGAAGAGGCACAAAAGTACTTTACGTCTGTTCTCGCCTATGATCCCGACGACAAAATAGCAAAAGCAGAGCTGGAAGAACTGGAAAAACAGTCCTGACGTACGGCAATTATACGCGGAATACCCTGATTTCCAAAAAAAACTCTACTTAAGTTACCTTGTATAGAAAGACATTCCGCTTACGCAGAAAATAATCCGCGTACTCCGGCTCGCCGGAATAGGCGAGAGTCGTACGCGGATTATTTTCTGCTACGCTCCATGTCTTTCTGTATATGCTGGAACGAACAGGCATCTCTGTAAATCAGTATGTCTGAAATAATTGCCGCCGTTTATAAAGCGAAAAAGTACATCAAAATGTATAAACTGTTTTCAAGTTTTCGAAAACAGTTTGTTTAGCCATCCTGTGTAGAAAAGTGCTTTTCCTTCAGCGGTATAGAGGGCGGCAGCTTCATACAGCGGGAAAGACTGTTCTGTAACACGATGTAAGGCTCTCCTGTAACACGATGTAAGGCTCTCCTGCAGCACGATGTAAGGCTCTCCTGTAACACGATGTGAGACTATCCTCCAGCACAATGTAAAGCTCTCCTGCTGCATAATATGAGACGTAAAGTGTGCCTGTAAACGCCGGTAAATATTTCAGACGCAGCGTCTTACAAAAATAGCTTTTATTCAACGTATACAGAAAAGCAGGGAGCGGAGCGAAAAAAATTCCGCTGGTGACTCTGCGCGGGGAGCTTCGCTGCAATTCGTCCTATTCCGGCGAGCCGGAACCTGCGGGATTTTTTTTCGCGTAAACGGACTGCTTTTCTGTATGAGGTGACTTAAGCAAACCGTTTTTAAAAACAGGGAGACTCAGTGTATAATTACCGTACGCTTATTTATATGTATCGCGCAGTGTCGTTACTGTGAGTGCCTGCTTAAGCCGCTCTGCGGAAACGTCGCCGCTCTTTGCCGTAAAGGTCACCGTAACGGGCGCTCCGGGCAGCAGCGTGAACATGTTCCGGCTGAATGTACCGGGCAGCCCGTCGGTGTCGAGCGAGACAAAAAACGCCGGTACGTCCGATGCAAGCTGCACGCTGCAGACACCGGGATTTTCGTGCGATGTCCCGACCGTGATTTTCGCTTTGCGCAGGGCGCACTGTTTGTACAGCGCCGGAAAGAAGGTGTCGTCCGCCGCATATTTTTTCCCGTCCTTCGACGATGCGGTAAGTTCTGCGTAAATGAAACAATCGGAAACCGGACAGGAAAATCCATCCGCCTTAAATTCACGGATTCTTACCGCTTTGTCCGCTCCGGCAGATACACGCACGGATTCCGCTTTCTGTACGGGCTTTCCGTCGAATCCCAGAAAATGAAGTTTCACGACCGCATCGAGAATTTTCGACGTGTCGTTCATGACGAAAACTTTGTATGCGCCGTCTTTTTCATACACTGTTACGGAAACAGGCGCAAACGCTTCTTTTACCGCATAGTGAAGCAGTTTCCATTTGCCGGAATACTCAACGCTCGACCACGAGGCGTCGGGCCACACGTCGTTGAGCTGCCAGTAAATAGCGCCGGAACAGTGCGGACGCAGCGAACGCCAGTACGTGACGGCGGTCTTTATTGCAAGCGCCTGCTGTACCTGGCTCAAATAAACCATGTTTGCGAATCCTTCCGGAAATCTGAAATAACGGGAAAAACTTTCGAGGATAACGGAATTGCCGCCGACGGAACGCTGATGATATTCCATTACCGGACTTGTGAGGTTCATCTGATCTTCGTCCGCGTACGTCTTTATTTCTTCTACGGAAGGAAACGCCTCGTACCCGAATTCGGAGACAAAACGCGGCCGGACTGTAAGATATTCGCTGAAGCTTTTTTTTTCGTGCCAGACGCTCCAGAAATGCATGTCTCCCGAATTACTGCTGTGCCAGTTGTCGTTAAACATATCTTTGCCGGGACCGGCGCACGGCGACGACGGCCACCACATCCTGTCGGGATCGTACGCCCGCACCGCCTTTTCCACCACACCGTGATACAGTCTGTCGTAATCTATGAGATAGCGGTCGCGGTTTGCCTTTGTTTCGGGGAACCACGTGAGCGCGCCGATATTCTCGTTGTTGCCGCACCACAGTGCAATCGACGGATGCGTCTGCAGACGCGGAATCTGATATGCAAGCTCCGCCGACACGCTTGCGAGGAATTCGTCGGTCGCCGGATACGCCGCACATGCGAACATAAAGTCGTGCCAGATAAGCAGTCCGAATCTGTCGCAGCAGTCGTAGAAACAGTCGCTTTCGAACTGACCGCCTCCCCATATACGTATCATATTCATGTGCGCCTGCACGGCCGCCGAGAGAAGCTCCGTAATTTTTCCGTCCGTCTGGCGGGAAGGAAGCGCATCCGAAGGAATCCAGTTTGCACCCTTTGCAAAAACGGCACGTCCGTTGACGTGAAAACAGAGCGCACCGTTCTTCGTATCGACATCTATTGAACGGAAGGCGATTTTTTTCGTCACTTCATAATCGCCGTCTTCCGATGCGACGGTAAGCCCGTAGAGTTTGTTCTCTTTTCTGTCGAGTTCCGCAAGTTCATCCGATGTAAGCCAGAGTTCCGGATTTTTCACAACAAGAGAGGATGAGAGCGTATTCATGCCTTTTTCAAGCGCGAATTCCTTTTTTTCTTCCGCGAGAATCCGTTCTCCGTCGGTCACCTTGAAACAGAAATTTCCCGTACCGCCATGCAGTGAAAAATATCCGGCGCTGACGACGGCCGTCCAGTTTTTCCCGCTTTGTTCGTAACGGACGGTGACGCTGTCTATCAAGCCGTCCGCGACGGATTCAAGCCGGATGTCTCCGTAAATTCCCGAAACCATAAGACACGGGCCCCAGTCCCATCCTCCGTGACACTGCGGCTTGCGGAGAAGATTGCAGTGAGGAGACGAAACAGGATACGCTGTAAACGGAACGGGATACGGCAGTCTTTTCGCTTCGGAAGCGGCCTTTTTTACCGCAGAATCGAACCTGATTTCGAGCGTATTCGTACCGTCCGAAAGAATCTTCGTGACGTCGAATCTCCATCTGCGGAACATGTTGTTTCCGCTGCCGGCTTTCCGCCCGTTGATGAACACCGTAAAAAATGTGTCTGCGCAGGTAAGCACTAAATAGGTTCGTACGGAATTCTCTTTTTTGAACTGAAAACTTCGGCGGATAATCCAGTCGGTTTGACCGACCCACTGGACGTCCGCCTCGTTTTTTCCGTAATAAGGATCAGGGATGATTCCTGCGTTGAGCAGTGCGGAATGAAAGTCGCCCGGAATAACAGCCGTACATTTCCGGCCGGCGCCGGTAAGTTCGTAATTGCCGGAAAGGGAAAAAATAGTCATACCATTAATTTATAGCCAAATATGAATATATACAATGGGTGAACATACCCTGCAAAACTGCTTATCAGCCTATTTTTGTCCCGGTGAATTTCCTGCCGTCGAGAATACTGCGGATATTCGCAATGTCTTTGCCCGCTGCGCAGATGACCGTCAGGCCGAGCTGTTCTGCTTTTCTGCTTGCGACCGGATCAAACGGCGTGTTTTTCCCCGGTGTCCAGTCGTCGCCGACCATTTTGCGGAAATCCTTCCAGCTGATTGTGTCGAGCGGTTTCGCTTCGGGATTTTTACGCGGATCGTCGGTGTACACTTTCTCGATGTTTGAAAGATTGACGACCGTATCCGCTCCGAATTTTTCCGCGAGCAGCACCGCGTCGTTGTCCGTCGAAAAACCGGGCTTCCATCCTGCCGCAACAAGAATTCTGCCGGTGAATCTGATATCCGCAGTCGGGTCATAGACCACGTCGTCGCGGCAGAGACCGCCGCAGCATGCTTTGAGAAGCTGCGCGTTAAGCCTCGTAGCCATAATGCCGATCCAGTCGGCCGCGTCGTTTTCCGCTTCACCGCCGTTTTTTCCGTCGGCCGCAACTTCCCGGTATGCCTGCTGGTATATGCGGGCCGGAGCGCCGCCGCCCGAAACGAATATGAGACGTCTGTCGTTCCCGTCCGAAAGCCATTCGGCGGCCATTGCAACGAATCTGCCGAGAAAATCAGTATCGGGCCTGTCGGGAGCGATAATGGAACCACCCACTGACAGAATTTTTGTAATCATAATATCTCCCTGTTAATTTAATAAATTCCCAGAACGACAGGATCAGCCCAGAAAGAACTGTACCTGAGCGTATCGCGCGAAGCTTCCTCCCAGACGGACTGCAGCGCGTAGCTGCGCGGCCGCTGGACTATCTTCGAATTTCCCGCGCCGGGTTTTATTTCCTTCCAGCCGCGGGAAAACGTAATATGCTGCGAATCAAGATTGCCGAAATAATATTCCCGCGCATTTTCAGTTTCCGTCCAGCTTTTGTACGACAGCCCCGCCCCGAGCGCCGGATCGACCGGAATCCAGCCGACGCCGCAGATATAGAATTCGCTCCACCAGTGATCCTTTGTCTTTAAATCGCGGTCGACGAGCACACCGCTGTCGGGCAGAGCGGGAATGCCGGATGCGCGCAGCAGTGCAGTATACACAACGGCAAAATCGTACGCATCGCCCTCTTTCTTTTTTATAAGATCGAGAACAGGCGACGAATCCGATTTGACCGTCCGGAGCGAATAATTATCGAGCATATAATCATAGATAAGTTTCGCTTTTTTATACGGATTAGTTTCTTTTCCGATGATTTTTTTCGCCAGACCGATGATTTCCGAATTACCGGAAGGAACGCATTTGTCCGCACGGATTGCCGCCGTGTACAGCATCGTATTCATGTTTGCATACGACGTGACAAGTTCCTGTTTTACGGTAGTGTTTATCTCATAAACCGATACGACGAAATTTTCGCTGAACTGCTTTTTACTCGGTATCATCGATTTGCCTGTCTGCAGCTGATGAATCACCGTATTCTGGTAATCCGCAATCGCCGGCTCAGGAATGCACTCCGTCATGTCGACGAGCGGCTGGGACGAAAGCAGAGCCGGACGCGGAAAATACATCTTGATTGCCGCGGATTTGTCGGACGCGACGTCGGTAATGTCAGCCGCAAGCTGCAGCAGATACGTGCGTCTTGTAAGAAATTTCTTTCCGCCTGTTTTCGATTCGATTGTAATTTTCTGAAGAGACGATTTCCCTTTCGGCGTTTCCACATACATCATGCCTGAAGCCGCACCGTCGGGAATCCGCACGCGGATTTCCGTATCGCTCCAGTATTCGTAGTCAAAGTCTGTTCTGCTTGCGGATATATGATTGGCACGCAGATCGGTAAAGCTTGTGTTACTGACAGGGAGAGCCGTAGTGGCAGGATTCGACGTGTCGTCGCGGACCGCCGCAAAGTACACCCCGGCAGAATCGTGAGTGTTTCCGAAATTGCTGCCGGAAATAACAAGCAGGTCCCCCGTCCTTAACGTGTCGCCCGAAAGAGACGTAATGACGGGCAGAGACGTCTGCGGATTCGGCGGAACAGCTACGGGTATGTCGCGTTCGTTTGCAAAGAACGAAGGTTTCGAACGGGCTGTGTCAGTTCCGACAACAACAAGGCCGTCCTGAACGTTTGCAGGAAGTACAACTTTTATTTCAGTATCTTTCCACGAAATATACGAACTTGCCGTGAGCCTTGAACCGCCGAACTCGACATATCCGGGGCCGCGCGTACCGCCGAAGTTTTTGCCGGTAATGATGACAATATCGCCCGGCGAACCTATGGGCGGATTCACGTTAACTATTGAAGGAATCCGCTTGAGTTTATAGCCGATAAACCAGCTGCTCAGCAGAATGAATGTAATGGCTGCAAAAAAACAGAGCGTTCTGAAGAGCGGTGATTTTCTGAAGAAATAATTAAACTGTCCGGAAGAATTCACTTTACGGCATCCGCAGATTCTTCCGTCGGAAATTCAATCTCCCCTGAGAAAGGAGGCGTTGTGATTCCCGGCATCGCAAATCTGATAGTGATAGTCCGCTCGCTGCCGAAATCGGGACGGAACACGTCCACGTCGTTAAGCTGCGGATCTATTGTTCCGCATGACGGAGCTTCCTGCATGAAAGGACTGTTGTACCCGGCGTCCGAACCGTACGAAACAGTTTCGGCATGCTGAGTCTGTCTGCCTCCCGAAGGCCCGAGCATTTCGTGTCTGATGTTGCCGTTGATAATAATATTGTTTTTCGCGGGAGACACCATTTTCTGCCGGGAAATCGGCGTTATGAGCGCGGTCTGTACCGCAGACGGAGTTCTGCCGGCGCGTACCGGAAGTACGACAGCGAGAACAGCAGCCGCGGCGGCAGCCGGGATAATATATTTAAACTGCTCTGTACGGAACAGCGCAGCTTTCTTTGTAACTTTGCTGTAGCTCATGCGCGTCTGCAGCCGTTCCCAGCTCTGGGCAAGGTAGTGACTGTCGGGCGTAATCGACAGTGCGTCTGCGCGGAGCATATCATGCACAGCACGGAGTTTAGTAAGTTCCGCTGCACATTTCGGACACGCCTCGATGTGCGTTTCGTACTCTCCTGCATACGCTGCAGGGAGTTCGTTATCGAGATAGATTGAATGAATATCTTTACTGGGGCAAGTAGACATCATCTTCTCCTAATATCTTAGCCAGTTGTTCGCGTGCACGAAACACGCGGACCTTTACGTTTCCTTCAGTAATACCGAGCGTCTTTCCGATCTCCTTATAGTTAAGGTCGCCGTATTCGCGCAGAATAAGCACTTCACGGAGATTTTCCGGCAGCATATTGAGCGCGTCGCGGGCCTTTTTCACCGATTCGGCTTTCAGCACATCGGTCTCACCCGATGTCATCGTACGATGGTCCTCGTAAAGCGCTTTCTGATACGCTTTGCGTTCGCGGGCCTTCCGCTTGACATAGTTGAGCGATGCATTCTTTACCACACGTATAAGCCAGTATTTCGCGTCGTTAAGCGACGGAAACGCAAGACACTTTTCGTTGGCCTTGATAAGCGAATCGTGCACAAGGTCTTCTGCAGCTTCCTCGTCGTTCACAACACGGTATGAAATACGGAACAGAAGCTGCATTGTCGCATCGTATATTATTTTGAAATCAGCAGCATTACCGGCATTCAGCGGCCGGTTAATTTCAGCCTGATTTTCATCTATGGTAGTAAACACGAAAACTCCTGAAAAGTAACAACAATTTGTGGTTACGACCGCTTCCAGACAGGTCCCTGCGGAGTGTCAGTAATTAAAATACCGCGGGCAGTCAAATCGTTACGGATTTTGTCTGCTTTTGCGAAATCCTTTGATTTTTTGGCGGCGGTGCGCTCTTCGACAAGCCCGTCGATTTCGGCTGCCTCAGGATCGTCTTCGTGGGAATTGATGTTCACCGCCGCGTTCTTTTCTTTATTAATGACCGCAGCCTCTTCCTCAAGGCGCAGACCGAGCACGCTGTCCATGCTGCGCACGAGTGCAAGCGTTTCTTCCGGCTTAAGACTTCCGTCCTTTACCGCAGTCTGCAGCTGGCTCATCGCCTGCGGAGTTGAAAGGTCGTTCTCAAGAGCCGCCGTAAACGCATCGATAAATTCTCTGCCTTTCGGCGGCAGCGAAGAAATCCCGGCGGATTTTCCTCCCGCCGCGTCGAGCACCTGCGCGACGCGCTTTACGAGCGCCCTGCGCGCATTTTTCGCACCGTCCATCGCGTCCCAGCTGAAGAACACCTGACTGCGGTACTGAGCGCCGAGCAGGAAATACCGGTAGTCGAGCGCATCGTATCCTTTGTCGATGAGCGACTGAAGCGTGAGAAAGTTGCCCGCGGATTTCGACATCTTTGCGCATTCGCCGCTGTCCGCAGTCTGCCTGTCTTTTGCGATTACGAGAAATTCGTTGTGAAGCCAGTAATTAACCCATTTATGTCCCGTCGCACCTTCCGACTGCGCAATTTCGTTCGTGTGATGAATCGGAATGTGGTCGATTCCGCCGGTGTGGATGTCGAAATGTTCGCCGAGATACTTCATGCTCATCGCCGAGCACTCAATATGCCACCCCGGATATCCGCGTCCCCACGGGCTGTCCCACGTGAGCGCCTGATTCTCGAACTTCGACTTGGTGAACCAGAGCACGAAATCGTACGGATTCCGCTTGTTGGAATCAACGTCGACGCGGGCCCCGGCCTTCTGGTCGTCGAGACTGAGGTTCGCAAGTTTTCCGTAGTCGTGATAGGTTGAAACGTCGTAGTAAAGATTCCCGCCGGCCGAATAGGTGTGGCCGTTTGCCTCGATGCGCTTTATCAGCTCTATCATATCGGGGACGTGTTCCGTCGCCCGGCAGACGACGTCGGGCCGCCTGATGTTAAGACGGTCTATATCCCTGAAGAACGCGTCGGTATAAAACTGTGCAATCTCCATGACAGATTGATGTTTTTCTTTCGCCGTTTTGAGCATTTTGTCTTCTCCCGCGTCGCTGTCGCCGGAAAGATGGCCGATGTCGGTAATGTTCATGACGTGTTTTTTAGTGTAACCGAGCCAGGTGAGCGTTCTGTCGAGGGTGTCAAGGAAAACGTACGCACGGAGGTTACCGATATGGGCAAAATTATAAACGGTCGGACCGCAGCCGTAAAAACCGACGTACCCCGGTGTAATCGGCACGAAATCCTGCATTTCGCGTCCCATAGTGTTGAATAACCGTAATCCCATAATAGAGCCTCACTATCGCAATTTATACTGCGCTGTACTATAATATGCGCATGTCAAGCATACGTGAAACAGCTGAAAAATTCAATATATGCGCAAATTTCAGAGGAATCGTACGGTTTTCCGAACAGATGTCCCTTCACACGACGTTCAAAGTTGGCGGCCCCGCGCCGTTGTATATAGAGCCGGCGGACGTTTCTTCGCTTATTTTCGCACTGAAAACTTTAAGGAATGATTCCGTACCGTATTTTATTCTCGGCGGCGGCAGCAATATCGTCGTGTCGGACGCAGGATTCGACGGCGCCGTTGTTTCAACGGCGGACATCAGAGGAATCTCGGCGGACGAAGAATCAGTAACGTGCGGAGCGGGCGCTCCGATGGCATCCGTCGTTGATTTCTGTACGGAGCACGCACTTTCAGGCCTTGAGGTTTTTGCAGGCATTCCCGGTACCGCAGGCGGCGCGCTCTATATGAATGCGCGGTGTTTCAACGTATCGGTGAGCGACGTGCTTGTGTCGGCGGAATATCTTGATCAGGATTCTCTGGAGCAAATCCCGTATCAGTTTTCCTCCGCGGACTGGGAGTATAAGAAATCGCCGTTTCAGTCGACCGGCCGCATCATCACGAAAGCGGTTTTCAGAGCGACGCAGCTGCAGGAATCTGCAAAAGACGAAATTGCATCGAAATGCCGTTCGTATGTCGACGAGCGCGTAAATAAAGGACATTTCCGCTATCCGAGCGCAGGCAGCGTATTCCGGAACAACCGCGCATTCGGAAAACCGGCCGGAAAAATAATCGACGAAGCGGGACTCTGCGGCTACCGGATCGGAGGGGCCCAGGTCGCTCCGTGGCACGGAAATTTCATAATCAACAGCGGCGATGCGACGGAAGCTGATATCAGATCGCTTGTGAACTATATTATTAATGCGGTAAAAGAAAAAACGGGTTTTACGCTTGAGCCGGAAATCATTTTCTGCGGTTGTTCCGGCAGTAAAAACAAGTAAGATTGACAAAGAAAACGGCGGAACCTATACTTTTCAGAGGAATGGTGTGTCGAAGTGCTGCGGTTGTCATTCGTAAACTTCAGAAAAGGAGTGTATCTCGTGACGGAAGATAAAGGCGAAAGCGACAGGTTCTTCATTATTCGAAACGGCAGCGTACGCTGCCATAACGCGGAGTTCTTATGAAAAAAGACGTTGCAGCCGTACTGCTTTTCTGTCTGCTGATTGTCCCCTTTTTCTCCGAAGACACGAATCCGATTCCGAACGGGTACGGCGGAATTGAGCTCGGCATGCCGCTTGACGAAGTAAAAGACAGGCTTATGAAAAACAGCGAATTCGGTTACCACGGCGACCGCGACGTTTCGCTGCTGCCGGGCGAGAACCGCATTCTCATCGAGACTGATGCGGCCGCCGGGCATGTCGATTCGTTTCTCGACAGATGCTATTTTCAATTTTACGACGGCCGGCTGTACATAATAATTATTAATATCAACACCGAGCGTGTCGACCACTACAGCGTGTTCGACACGCTCTGCAAAAAGTACGGCAATCCCGCGTCGCTTTCGCCCGAAAAATCAGTATGGAAAAACAACGGCGTAACAATGAGTCTGGAGCGGCCGCTTTCGCTCAAGTATGTGGACAATAAAGTGTTCGACGAACTGAACAGCAAATCGCTCGTTCCAAAGTCGGGCACAGAGATGACCCGCGATATGTTTCTGGAAGGTTTGTGATGAATATGAAAAAGAACAGCCGCGTTATTTTCGGCGTTATTATGATTGCCGTATTAGTTCCGTTTGAGGCCTGCGCCAAAAAGCTTCAGACGCAGACGCTCACGCTCAAAAAAAACGACGGCGGCGCGGTGCAGATAACAGCGGAGATGGCGCGCACGGAAGACGAACGGAACAACGGATACATGCGCCGGAAAAACATTCCCGACGGCACGGGCATGCTCTTTCTGTTCGACCGCGACCAGATGCTTTCGTTCTGGATGAAAAACACACCTACCCCGCTTTCCATCGCATTCATAGATTCGCAGGGCCGGATCCGGGACATATTCGACATGACGCCGTACAGTCTCGCAAACGTCAACAGTACGGTAAACGTCCGCTACGCGCTCGAAGTGCCGCAGGGCTGGTTTGCGCGGGCCGGAATCAAAACCGGCGATATGCTCGTACTGAACTTCGACACAAGGGCGGAATAAGATAAAACATACGGCAAATATACACGGATATCTGCTGTTTCTAAAAGTTTTATTCGTACCAGCGTATACCGAAAACCGTCTGCGGAACAGGAGATAATTCCGCGAGCGAATCTCGCCTATTCTGGCGAGCCGGAACTCGCGGAATTATCTCCTGTGTAAGCGGACAGCTTTCGGTATGCGGTAACTAAACGAACTATTTTTTAAACTGGTATGCTCCGTGTATATTTGCCGTATGTTTTACCGCACGTTTTCCAATTTTGACAAAAGTACATCAAGTTTCTTGCCGTAGTCGGGATCGGCGGCCCATGTGCCTGACAGCTCGAATACGGTCGGGGCTTTGCCGCGCGGCTTCACCCATTTTGCACGATTGTCTATCAGAGGATTTACAAGCTCGTCGGTGTCGCCGTATGCGTTCAGATGCTGAATGTGCGCGCGCACGCCGAGCTGCTCCGTCTTAAACGACTCGCCGGGGTGTTCCGCGTCTATTGAACCGAGACCGCAGTAATTGTGCATTTCCGCGGTGACAAGTCCGCCGAAGCGCAGAAAGCCCGTCTCGAGGCACATCTGCGCGAACGCGACGTCGGAGTTGATTCCTTCGTCGTGCGCTTCGGATATATAATACCGGGCAAGACGCGCCACCTGAGTTTCATCGGCACGGGGATTATTCGTCATGAAGAACGAGACGAGCTGTTTTTCATTCATAACGCCAGTGCCCGTAAGACTCCGGGAAATCTGCAGCTGCTGAACGGGGACGGTACGGCACGAAAAGAAAACGACTGCGCAGAAAAGTCCGGGCAAAACTCTGTAAACTGATTTCATATACCGATTTTCGGCATAAAGTGTTCCGCACATACGTATTTTCGCTTTTTTCTTCCAAAAAAAACGCATGAAACGGTACTTTTTCGGAAATACATATAGTAATGAAAATAATCAACAACAAGCCCGACGTCCGTGAACAAGTGTTGAAGCACGGGTTGAATTATCCGAGCGATGAGGAACTTGTCATGCTCATTCTCGGAACAGGCACAAGGAAAACGCCCGTCAGGAAGCTTTCTCACGATGTCGTCAGAGCTTTGTATGAAGCAGACACGGATGACGTCGTACAGGTTCTTTCATCAGTACGAGGAATGGGAACGAGCAGAAGCCTTGCCGTCGCCGCTGCTCTGGAACTGGGCCGCAGACGGTCCGTGCATCTTCATTCCGTCGTGAGGCAGCCTAAGGACGTTGTTCCGTTCGTCAGGAATTACTCGGTGCTGCCGAAAGAGCATTTTATCTGCATAACGCTCAACGGCGGCCACGAAATATTAAAAATACGGGTGGCGTCGGTCGGTACTATAAACCGCACGCTCGTTCATCCGCGGGAAATATTTTCCGAAGCGCTCGTCGAAAACGCAGCGGCAATGATTGTGTGCCACAATCATCCGTCGGGTACGTGCGAACCGTCGGAAGAAGACATTGAAACGACGAAGACGCTTATTGCCGCATCCCGCATAGTCGGCATCACGCTGCTCGACCATATCATTCTTGACAGGGATTCGTACTTCAGTTTTCTTGAACACAATCTGCTGTTTTCCGAAACGGAATGAACCGCCGGGCAAATCCCGTCCGGCTTTTGCAAATACACCGAATGATATATAATTAAAACACAATGAAACAAATCCTGTCGTTTTTATTGATTATTTTATTTTTCCTCATTCCGTTTTACGCCGCTGCCGAACCGCAGGAAAAGGACATACTTCCGTCCGAAAATACGTCGTCAATCGAGGATAACAAAACGTCGATTACGATACGCGCAAATGTACAGGATGCATCGGTCTATCTCAACAGCGAATATCAGGGACGGACTCCGTGCACGATTACGAATCTCGCGCCCGGCTCGTACAGGCTTATGGTAAAGAAAACCGGTTACGGCGAGCGCTCGTATCACATCACGGTAAAAAAAGGCCAGAGCAACACTTTTTTTGTGGAACTTGAAAAAATAACAGGGTTCATTCTCATTTCCGGCATGCCCGACGGCAGTCTGATTTATTCCGACGGGAACATGATCCCCGCAGGCAGACTGCCGGTATTCGGTTCGCCGCTTGAACTTGGAGAAGGATTCCATACTATCACCATACGGAAATTCGGATACAACGACTACACGACGCAGGTGTACGTCGTCCGCCGCCTTATTATTCCCGTCCAGGTTCAGATGACGGAAGCGTCGTTCGCTCTGTCGGGATTCAGCGCGTCGCGCAGGCGTTTTAATCCGGCGTATTCGGGAGCCATCGGGTCGTGCACATTCTCGTTCAAAGTGACCGCACCGGAGACGGGAACGCTTACCGTCTCCGATTCGTCCGGCACGACAGTTTTCACCAGACAGTTCCCTGAATTCTCGACGTGGGATCAGAGCGCAGTCTGGGACGGCCGCGACGCGTACGGCAATGAACTGCCGGACGGTTCCTACTGCGCCACGATAACTGCCGGAAAATTCACGCAGACGGCATATACGCAGATCGATCATTCGCTCACGTATCATCCCGCAGACGTGACAAAATCGGGATCCGGGATAGGAACGCTGCCGGCAGCGTTCATGACGGCGGAAGGCACCTCGTTCATCAGCGTGGAAGTTTCTCCGGCATTCAGAACGGACGGAACTCCGTTCTACGAAGCGCCCGTCACCGTATTCTTCGGCATGACGCCGGTCCCGTGGTTTGAATTCTCCATAAATTTCGCGCTGCATGCCGGTATGGAGGATACGCCGCTGTCGGCCGGCGGCGCAATCAAACTCGGTTCGTCAAAACAGATAAGTTCCGGCACGAAGTTCTGCTATGCGGCCGTCGCGCGGTACGGATACACGGGCGGAACGGCTCTGTACGAACCGTACGGAGCCGATACGGGAAACGGACTCGGCGGCGGTGCCGCGCTGGGAATAGAAAGTTCCGAATATTATGCGGGAATTTCAAGCGAATACCTGTTCGGAACGACGCAGGGAAATCTTAAAATCAACGACAGCATCTGGCGGAACGGCTTCGGATTTGAATACCGCCCGTCACAGGCTGCAACGGTAAAAACGTGGTGCGCGCTCAACAGCGCGTTCGGGGAAACGACGGGAACGTCGTGGCTTCACGCGCTCGACACGGGAGCAGGCGCGACGCTGCAGCTGGGCAGTTCATCAGTCATGCTGAACATCAGAGGCGGTTCCATACTGTATTTGGGCGGCACAAGCTACTTTTCGGGCACGCTCGGTTTGACGTATTTGTTTTAATTCAGTACTATACAGATATGAAACTTTATTCACGCGGACAGCTTATTATCGTATCGACGACGGCAGCGGTTGCCGCCGTAGCAGTCACGTCGTTCATATTCGTAAAATTCAGCGGAAGAGGGACGTTACCTGAACCGCAGACTGCGGTCGAACAGACTTCCGCGCAGGCAGATGGCGGACCGGAAATGCAGACAGCTTTTCTTCAGCAGAATTCAGGACAGTCTTCCGTTCGCTCCGTTTCGGACAATCAGCAGTACACTCAGGACGAACTTCAGAACATCAACGTATACGAAACGTGCGCAGAATCTGTCGTCAACATAAATACGCAGGTTACCGGCGTAAACTGGTTTCTCGAACCTGTCGTTCAGGACGGCGGTTCCGGTTCCGGCTCCATTATAGACAAGCGCGGATACATCGTTACGAACGTGCACGTCATCGAAAACGCCTCGAAAATCTACGTCTCGCTTTCGGACGGGACGCAGTACGAAGCGCAGGTCGTCGGTCAGGATGAAGAGAGCGACCTTGCCGTCATCAAATTCACGCCGCCGGCGGGGACAGTGCTCAAAACAATTTCCTTCGGCGACTCAACGCGGCTCAAGGTCGGACAGAAAGTGATCGCCATCGGAAATCCGTTCGGTCTCGACCGCACTATGACAACGGGAATCATATCGGGACTCGGACGTCCCGTAAAAAACAGCAACAACCGCATTATCCGCAATATGATTCAGACCGATGCGGCCATTAATCCGGGAAACTCCGGCGGCCCGCTGCTCGACACGTCGGGACGCATGGTCGGTATAAACACCATGATAGTCTCGTCTTCCGGCAGCTCTGCAGGCGTCGGTTTCGCGATTCCCGCAGAAACGGCTGTCCGCGTCGTCGCGGATCTGCTCAAATACGGGCACGTCAACCGCGGCGCCATGGAGCTGTCGATCGTACAGCTTAACAACGCAATAGTACAGTATGCGAATCTCGACATTACCTCCGGCGTACTTGTGTCGGAAGTGACTAAAGGCGGCGATGCTGAAAAAGCCGGAATCAAAGGCGGAACGCAGCCCGCGCGGTACGGCAACTCCACGATTTACCTCGGCGGAGACATCATCACGAAAATAGACGACATCAAAGTAACGTCTCTTGCCGACTATTTCTCCGCGCTTGAAGACAAGCGCCCGGGCGAAACGGTGAACGTTACGGTGCACCGCAACAGGAAGGACCACGTTCTGCAGGTCGTTCTTGCGTCCCAGCAGTCGGACTGAAAGGCATGCGCAGATTCCGCGTCGTCGCCCCGTACGAACCGGCGGGCGATCAGGGACAGGCAATAGACAAACTCTCGGAAGGTTTTCTCCGCGGCGACAAATATCAGACGCTCAAAGGCGTCACCGGCAGCGGAAAAACGTTCACGATGGCAAAAATCATCGAGCGGGTCCAGCGGCCCACGCTCATCATCAGCCATAACAAAACACTTTCCGCGCAGCTCTACCGCGAGTTCAAGGGCTTTTTCCCGGACAATGCAGTCGAATATTTTGTTTCGTATTACGATTATTATCAGCCGGAAGCGTATGTTCCGGCACGCGACTTATATATAGAAAAAGACGCGTCGATTAACGACGAAATCGACAGACTCCGTCTTGCCGCGACGTACAGCCTTATGGAACGGCGGGACGTCGTCGTCGTCGCAACAGTGTCGTGCATCTACGGCCTCGGCATGCCCGACCTGTATAAGGAAATGCGGATTCACCTTGAAAAAGGCGAGACGCTCGACACGCACAAGCTCGCTGAAAAACTGATTTCGCTCCAGTACAAGCGCAACGACGCGGTGCTTGAGCGCGGCAATTTCCGTATCCGCGGCGACGTAATTGAAATTTATCCGGCGTATATGGAAACGGACGAAGCGTACAAAATCGAGCTCGACTGGGACCGTATTGCCCGCATCCGCCGTTTCAACGCGATTTCAGGAAACACAATCGAGGAACTCGACGAGACAGTCATTTACCCTGCGCGCCATTTCGTCGTTCCTCAGAGCATGCTCATCGATGCGACCGGGCGGATTCAGCGCGAACTCGACGACCGTCTGGAAGAACTCCGTGCGCAGAACAAACTGCTCGAGGCGGAACGTCTGAAAACACGGGCCACATACGACATCGAAATGATGAAGGAGATGGGATACTGCCCCGGCATAGAGAACTATTCCGGCCCCATCTCGGGACGTGAACACGGACAGCCGCCCGCGACGCTCCTCCACTATTTCCCCGACGATTTTCTCTGCATGATTGACGAGGAGCACGTCACCGTCCCGCAGATAGGCGCCATGTACGAAGGAGACAGAAGCCGCAAACAGAACCTCGTCGACTTCGGCTTCCGCCTGCCGAGCGCGCTCGACAACAGGCCGCTCAAGTTCGAGGAATTCAGCAAAAAACTCAATCAGGTAATATACGTAAGCGCCACACCGCGCGCGGACGAAATAAAGCAGAGCACGCAGGTCGTCGAACAGCTTATCCGTCCGACGGGACTGCTCGATCCGGTCGTCGACGTGCGGCCGAGCGAAGGCCAGATGGAGGACATCTATAAAGAGATAAAAGCCCGGATCGCAAAAAACGAGCGGAGTCTCGTCCTTACGCTCACAAAGAAAATGGCGGAGGATTTGACCGACTACCTGACAGGTCTCTCGCTCAAAGTCAAATACATTCACTCGGAAATTGAAACGTTCGAACGCGTCGAACTGCTTAAAGGGCTGCGCGCCGGAGAATTCGACGTGCTCATCGGAATCAACCTTCTGCGCGAAGGAATAGATTTGCCCGAAGTATCGTACATCGCAATCCTCGACGCCGACAAAATCGGCTTCCTCCGTTCAGCGACGAGTCTCATCCAGATAATAGGACGGGCCGCGCGCAACGCAGGCGGCACAGTCGTCATGTACGCGGACCGCATGAGCGACGCGATGAAGGAAGCGGTAACCGAGACAAAGCGGCGCAGGGAGCTTCAGGAAGCGTACAACAAAGAACACAACATCACTCCGAAGACGATTGCGAAAGCGGTCGAGGATATTCTCGTACGCCAGGAAACTGACGCGAAAGAAGACGCGGCTGTCGAACTTGAAACGCTCAAGAAAAGCGCGAATCTGTTCGTCCCTGCTCAGCGCCATAAACTTCTTGCCGCGCTCAGGAAAGAAATGAGCGAAGCCGCCGACAGACTTGAATACGAACGTGCCGCCGCAATACGCGACCAGATTATTGAAATTGAAAAAACTCACGGAGCATAAATTTTATACAAGCTGAGGTTTCACGAATGCCGCCCACACGCGGTCCTCTTTTGCTATGTGAGTAAGCACCCAGCCGGCTACGAAGCCGTAAAACACAAGCGCGTCTTCCCTTCTGCCCGTTCCGAGCTTTCGAATCTGGCCGTTCACTTCGCTCACGAACGAATCGTGTTCTTTCTTGTGCTGAGCAACAGCCTGATATCCGTACCGTGTCATGAATTTCTCTTCTTCGCCGAAATGATATACCGTGTAGTCGGTTAAGGCTTTGAGGACTTTCGCCATCCTGAGCGTATATTTCTCGGCCGAACCCGATGCGGCATCGTACAGTTCGTTTGCAACTGAAAGCAGTTTTTTATGCTGATTATCGATTTCCGGAATTCCGAGCAGGTAGGAATCATCCCATTCAACTTTTTGCATTTTGTTCTCCTGATAAAAGAAATATACTTCAAAGGATACGATTTATCCATAAAAAAATCAGCCTGTTCCGGCGCGGATAAACAGGCTGAAGTTCCATTGACACGACCGTTTTTTTCAGCTATAGTGAACGAACTCACGCGTAACTAAGTTAGAAGGTAGGTATAGATATGTCTAGAACTTGTGATATTTGCGGAAAATCACCGATGTATGGCAATAAAGTGAGCAATTCATACAACCATACGAAACGCACATGGAGACCGAATCTGCTCAAAGTTAAGGCGATGTTCGGCGGCACTACTCGCACAATCAATGTCTGCACACGCTGCCTCCGCTCAGGCTTCGTCGATAAAAAAGTCCATGTACCGAAGACTGAAACTCCGGCTGCAGAAAACAAATAATCCGAATCCGCTTTTCATGTAAAAACCGCCCTTTATATTCCGGGCGGTTTTTTATTTGCATGGGGATTTAATACCCCGCCGCACGGTTGCTTATTACTTTTCCGTGTTCAGAATCAGTCCGTCATACGCAGGAAGCACCGAACCGCCGTTTTTCACTATTTTTACCAATTCGGGGAAATCTTTTACGTGCGCACGGCAGTATTTCGTAATATTCCTGTGATTCATGTTGTGGCAGATGTGCGTGAGCCACGTGTGACTGCCGCCGATCCGCGCCGCACACGCCATCGCTTCCAGATATGAAAAATGGGTCGAATGGGACGTTTCCCGCAGTCCGTCGATGACTACGTGGTCTATGCTGCCGCCGTTCCTGCGGAGCAGTTCGATTGAACTGCCGGGGATTTCGTTGCAGTCGGTAAGATACGCGATTGAGTGAGTCGTTCCGTTTCCGGTCGTCGTGCACAGAAGCCAGCCTGTCGTTTCCAAACGGCCGTGCCGCATGGGTATCGGGATGATGCGAACGGAACCGACAACAAGCGGATTGTTTTCGGAAAACTGCGCGCTGTCCACAAGAGAGAGCTTCGGTTTTCCGCCGCCGATCTGAGTCGCTTTAAATATGTAGTCGAACCTGTTCCGCACGTCATTGAGAGACGCCGCGTTCGAATACACTGAAAGTCCGGCACCCGGAGATTCCGCATACTTTGCCGACGGTACGCCGCACCGGGACGCACCTTCCGATTTTGTATGGCTGAAAACGCGCAGATCGTCGAGTCCGTCAAGATGGTCCGCATGACTGTGGGTAAGGAGCACTGCATCAAGTTCCGTAACGTGATAGGTAAGCGCCTGAATGCGGAACTCCGGGCCGGTATCTATGACGAGATGCGTCCCGCCGCCGTTTTTTTCCTGCTGTTCAACGTAAGCGCTGCATCTGAGCCGTTTATCCTTCCGATTATGCGACCTGCACACTTTGCAGCTGCACGCTATGACAGGAATTCCGTGGCTTGTTCCTGTTCCCATCAAAATCATACGCATGTGTCCAGTATACCGAAGCACGAGAGTGTTTGCAATGAAACACCATATGTAGTGTAAATATTGTCACGGAGACGAAAAAATGCTACTATGTGTCACGTTCTAAACACACACAAAGGGGTCTTGAATAATGCCGTATTCTGAACCTACCAACCTGGCCGTCGTAGCATGTCCGGGCGGAGAAGCGTTTGCCGACGAAGTGATTACACATCTGAAGCACATGTACAAACATCGTTTCACACTCAAAAACGATGTCATTTCCAAAAAATACGCGCTCGATAAAGACGAGCTCGTAAAAAAGATCAATCTCGAAAACGATATTGATACTTCCGAACTTTGTATCAGGGGCGATACAACAAAATATCGTCCGCCTGCATTCAAAATAAACACCAGGTTTACTTATTTTGCAAACGGAGAATTCAAGACGGAACTGCTTGATTCCATCCGCGGCAAAGACGTGTACATCTTTCAGGATGTCGAGAACCACGAGGTTCTGTCCCTCAACAACGGAGCAAACAAACTGTCGCTTTCCGTCAACGACCACGTCATGTCAATGCTCGTCACAATCGACGCAGTCCGTCAGGCAGGCTCTGCTGCAATTACACTCGTCGTTCCCGCGTATCCGTACAGCCGCCAGCACAAAAAGAAGGGCCGCGAAGGTCTCACGGCGAGCATGCTCGGTCATATTTATGAAGGACTCGGCGTAACGCGCATCATCACGCTCGACATTCATTCGAGGGAAATCATCAACGCGTTCAGCACGATCAACCTGGAAAATCTGCACGCGAGCTATCAGATTATCCGGGAACTGAGCAAAATAGTCGACCTTACAGGCCAGACTGAAAAGCTCGTCGTCGTCTCGCCCGACACGGGAGCGATTGACCGCAACAAATTCTACGCTGTCGGCCTGAAGCTGCCGCTCGCGATGATTTATAAGGAGCGCGACTATTCGATCGTCACGCAGAATGCGAAAGACACGAACATCAAATCCATAAAGCTGCTCGGCGACGTAAGCGGTAAAGTCGCGTTTCTCGCCGACGATATGCTCGGAACGGGCGGCACGCTGCTCAAAGCGATGGGCTTCCTCAAAGAACAGGGGGCGACGAAAGTGATTGCGGCGGTAAGTCTGCCGTTTTTCACCGGCAACGCCATTCAGCAGTTCGACGAGGCGTACAAACAGGGACTGTTCTACCGCATAATCGGCACGAACGCCGTTTACCACGAAGAACTTCTGAAGCGGGAATGGTATATCAGCACGAACGTCAGCGGACTTTTTGCGAACGTCATCACGCGTATTCATCACAACCAGTCCCTGAGCGATCTGCTTGAAAACCGCACGCTCATAGAAAAACTCGAGAAACAGACGCAGCAGCCTGCTCCGAATCCCGCACAGGACGAAAACAAAAACGCATAATGAAAAGCACAGTACTCTGCGCCGACATCGGAACAACTTCGCTCAAAGCCGGTCTGATAGGCGGCTGCGGCGAAGTTGCCGCTTTTTCGCAGCGGACATTCCGGAATCCCGACGATGAACACGCAGCGCTTGCATGGCTGCCGGCGCTCTGCAGTGCCGTCCGGGAAATGTCCGCAGAGGGAACGGCTGACATCCGTGCGGTCTGCATTTCGGGAAACGGTCCGACGATTGTTTCCGAAGACGGCACGACGCTGCTCTGGAACGCCGATATTCCGCCTGCGGAAATGACTGGTTCTCCGGCTGAAAAGTCGCTTTTTATTCCGCGTCTGCTCGCGTTCCGCACGCTGTTCCCGTCCCGGTGGGATTCATCCCGGTACGTATACTCGGGACCGGAATTTCTCATTCATCAGCTGTGCGGCGGCAGCGTAACAATTCTGCCGGAAAGCAGATACGCTGAATCGTACTGGACGAAGACACAGCTCCTGTCCGTCTCCCTTCCTGAGGAGAAACTCCCGCCGTTCGTCCCGGTCGCGTACAACGCGGGAAACACACTGCCGGAAATAACCGTACAACTTTCTCTCCCGCATCCCGTCCCCGTATTCTGCTGCGGCCCGGATTTTGTTGCGGCGATGGTCGGAACGAACTCGCTCGCACCGGGAAAACTGTACGACTGCGCCGGTTCGAGCGAAGGTGTGAATCTCTGCACCGCGGTACCCGTCACAGGAAAGGGACTGCTCTCTCTCCCGTCGGTCGTTCCGGACCTCTGGAATGCCGCCGTGATGCAGGCTGAAAGCGGCCGCATGTTCGTCAATTTCAAAAGAATAGTCGAAGCAATCGAAGAACGCAGTATCTCATATGAAGAACTCATATCGGGCTGCATCTCGAATCCCGGCAGCGACGGATTCGAAATCCTCGAGTTTGTGGCGAATAATCTGAAAAAATCAATCAAACTGCTTTTCGATGCGGCTGCAGAAAACGGACTACACGTTGAACTTCCCGTCGTCGTCACCGGCGGTCAGGCAAAAAGCGGGCAGTGGATGCAGATGAAATGCAACTACGCAGGCGTTCCGCTTGCCGTCTGCAACTGCCCCGACGCCGAGCTTATAGGCGACGCGGTCATAGCACAGACGGGACTCGGTACGTACCGCTCCATAAAAGATGCCGCCGATGCAATCGTGAAAATCACGAAAGTGTACACGCCGGAGTCCGCCGGATGAAAATCTACCGCATACCGGAAAATCTCAGGACAATCATTTTCGATATTGATTCGACTCTGTATACGAACGCCGCGTACGCGTTTGAACAGGTCGACGTGCAGGTGCGTCATTTTGCAGGGCTCCGCGGCATACCCGCGGCTGAGGCACGGCGGATGGTCGCCGATTACCGAAGAAAATGGGCGGCGGAACACAACGGACAAAAAATCAGTCTGGGAAACACGCTCACCGCATTCGGCGTTACGATTGAAGACAGCATCGAATGGCGTGAAAACCTGCTCGAACCGGCGCAGTTTCTGAAGCGCGACGAGCGGCTTATCCCGGTGCTTGAGACGCTCCGGCGGAAATACGCGCTGATATGCGTTACGAACAATCCCGTACTTCCTGCGCGGAAAACGCTCGAAGCAGTCGGCATCGCCGGTATTATCCCCGACATCATCGGGCTCGATACATGCCGTAAATCAAAACCCGCACGGGAACCGTTTCTGCTCGCCGCGGAGAAGACAGGCGTCGGGAGCGAAAACTGCCTGAGCGTCGGCGACCGCTACGACATGGATATTTCGCTGCCGCTGGAACTCGGCATGGGCGGTATTCTTGTAACGGGCGTAGAGGACGTGTACGAACTTCCGGCGCTCCTCCGATAATTTTTTCACCGAATTGTTTTTATGCTTCCGCGTGTTATAATCCGAAATATGGATAACCCTGTAAAAATTCTGGAATTACAAAAAAGTATAGAGTTTACCAACGACGGGAATCTTTCATTCTTTTTTGTAGGAACGGGAAGCGCTTTCTCAAAGAAAAATTTTCAGACAAACGTGCTTATCATCAAAGGCGCCGACCACATACTCATAGACTGCGGCTCGCTGTGCCCGTACGCATTCGCCACATACAACTCTTCCCTGTCATCGGTCAGGAACGTGCTTATCACACATTCACATTCGGACCATATCGGCGGCCTTGAAGAGATGGCGCTTACGGGCAGGTATATATCGCGGACCCGTCCGAAAATGGTCATAACCGACTATTACAAAAAGATATTGTGGAATCAGTCTCTGAAGGGAGGATGTTCGTACGGAGAATATTCGGACGGCAGTTACATGAAGTTCGAGGATTATTTTGAACAGATAAAACCCAGACTGCTCTGTAAAATTCCCCGGCCGCTGTACGAAACGGAGATAGGCGCTATCAACTTGAGGATTTTCCGCACAAAGCACATTCCCGACAACGCATGTTCGTGGCGCAAGTCGTTCTATTCGGAGGGCATTCTTGTGGACGACAGGATTCTCTTTACGGGCGACACCCGGTTCGATAAAGACATGCTCGACTGGATGTGCGGCACGTACGGCATCGAATATATTTTCCACGACTGCCAGTTTTACACGGGCGGCGTGCACGCATCATATGACGAACTCAGGACGCTGCCCGAAGACATGAAAAAACGCATGTTTCTCTGTCATTACGGCGATAATTATGAAAAATTCGATGCGGTAAAAGACGGATTCGCGGGATTTGCGCAGCGCGGTGTCTATTACGACTTCGGAAAAAGCTGATTCCACTCGATACGGCCCATATGCGATTCGAACGCACTACCTGCCGCTTAGGAGGCGGCCGCTCTATCCAGGTGAGCTAATGGACCATGTCTGCTATAGTACACAAAAAAGTGCTTTTGCGCAATGCGGCGCGTCTTAAAAAAGACCGGAGATTTTTCCGTCGTCGTCCACGTCGATGTTGAGCGCGGCGGGAAGCTTCGGCAGGCCGGGCATGACCATAATGTCGCCGGCAAAGGCCACAACGAAGCCCGCTCCCGCGTACAACTGCACATCGCGCACGGGAAACACGTACCCTTTCGGCGCGCCGGTAAGTTTCGGATCGTGGCTGATTGAGTTCTGCGTCTTCGCGATGCACACCGGCAGCCGGCCGTACCCCTGCTCCTCGTAGGATTTCAGCTTCTTCAGCGCAGCGCCGTCGAATTCGACTTCTCCCGCGCGGTAAATCTCTTTCGCAATCTTTTCTATTTTTTTGTCGAGCGGAAGAGCGTCGTCGTACAGCTGGTGAAACCCTGCTTTGTTTTCGCTGCAGAGCGCGTCGACGGCCTCCGCGAGCGCCTTCGCGCCCTCGCCGCCCTTCTCCCACCCTTCGCAGAGCACCACGCGGGCGCCGAAATTCGAACAGAGCGATTCAAGCAGCTCTATCTCTTCGGGCGTGTCGGTGCTGAATTTATTTACGGCGACGACCGCCGGCACGCCGAATTTTCCGATATTTTCAATGTGGGTCGCGAGGTTTGCAAATCCCGCCTCGAGCGCTTTCGTGTCAGGTTTTGCGAGGTCCGCCTTCGCGACGCCGCCGTGCATTTTAAGCGCGCGGATAGTTGCAACGATAACGACTGCGGAAGGTGCAAGTCCGAACATGCGGCATTTGATGTCCATGAATTTTTCGGCGCCGAGGTCGGCGGCAAATCCCGCTTCGGTAACGACATAGTCGCCCGTTGCAAGCGCGCAGAGCGTCGCATTGATGCTGTTGCATCCGTGCGCAATATTCGCAAACGGTCCGCCGTGCACGAACGCGGGCGTTTTTTCCAGCGTCTGTACAATATTCGGACGGATTGCATCCTTAAGCAGCGCCGCAACCGCGCCGGTACACTTGAGGTCCCCGAATTTCACCGGCTGCCGACCGTAGTTCTGTCCGATAATAATATTCGAAATCCGCTCCTTGAGTTCCGAAATCGTACGGGACAGACACACGATTGCCATGATTTCGCTCGCGACCGAAATGCAGAAATGATCTTCGCGCGGCACGCCGTTGCTCTTACCGCCAAGTCCCACGACGATATTGCGCAGCTCCCGGTCGTTGAGATCGACGCAGCGCTTCCACGTGATCGTGCGCGGATCTATGCCGAGTTCGTTTCCCTGCTGAATATGATTGTCGATAAGGGCCGCTATCAGATTGTTGGCGATGGAGACAGCGTGAATGTCGCCGGTAAAATGCAGATTTATGTCCTCCATCGGGACAATCTGTGCGTAGCCGCCGCCGCACGCGCCGCCTTTTACGCCGAAGCACGGTCCGAGGGAAGGCTCCCTGAGCGCGATGACCGACTTTTTCCCGATTTTACGGAGACCGTCTCCAAGTCCGATCGACACCGTCGATTTTCCCTCGCCTGCCGGTGTCGGCGTGATTGCCGTCACAAGAATAAGGCGGCCGCGTTTTGCGGGATCCGATGCCTTTGCCTGCAGACTGCGGAGTTCTTCCATCGTAACTTTCGCTTTGTACCTGCCGTACATGTCGAGCCCGTCTTCCGTTATGCCGATTTTTGCCGCTACGTCGGCAATCGGCGCCATTGTATTTTTCTGCGCAATTTCGATATCAGACAACATGGAGTTCCTTCCTCAACTATTTGAAAGATTTTTTATTTTACACCATGAAATGCAATTTTGCTACTGCTTCAGTCTGCCGACTTCTTCATCGGTCAGCTCGCGGTACTGGCCGGGAGCAAGCGCCGGATCAAGTTCGAGCGCACCGATCGAAAGCCGCTTCAGAAAGACGACTTCGTTTCCGAGCACCGCGAATATGCGCTTTACTTCGTGATACTTTCCTTCGTAAATGGTGAGCTCGCATTCACTTGAGCCTGATTTGCCGTCAGTGTGCCAGACAAGTTCCGCCGGTCTGCAATCAGCTTCCGCCTCGTTTCCTTCTGGTGGAATGTGTATGCCCGCGCGGCATCGGTTCACATATTCCGCCTGCAGCTGCGCGCCGACCGCGTCCCTGAGGCGCACAAAGTATGTCTTGCTGCGGTGCGTCTTCGGCGACGTAATCACGTGCGTCAATTCGCCGTCAGTCGTAAACAGCAGCAGACCTTCCGTGTCGACGTCGAGACGTCCGACGATGTGCATGTGTTCCTCAAGATACGGCGTGTGATACGAGGCGCCAAGCAGATCGAACACAGTGCCGTGCAGTCCGTCCTTATTTGCGCTTACGTAATTCTGAGGTTTGTTCATCATGAGATAGACAAACGTACGAAGGGAGAGCTCTTCTCCGTCGACGGAAATCACGTCGGCGTCGGGATCGGCCTTGGACGACGGATCTGTGACGACGGTGCCGTTTACGGTAACGACTCCCGAATGCATGAGCGACTTAACGTCCTGCCGGGAACCGAATCCTTCGTGCGAAAGTATTTTATCAAGCCGTTCCTTACTCACCTGAAACTCCTGATTTGCCGGAACGCTCTTCTATCGGAACGTATCTGCGCTCTTCGGAGACGTTTTTATACGCAGGCCGGTAAATGCGGCCGCCGGCGACTATTTCCTCTATGCGGTGCGCGGACCATCCGGCGATGCGGGCAATCGCGAAAATCGGCGTATACAGTTCGCGCGGAATGCCGAGCATCGAATAGACGAAGCCGGAATAAAAATCGACGTTCGGACAGATTCGTTTGTCGCAGCCGTGCATCTCCATAAGCACGTCGGGAGCGATGTTTTCAACAAGGTTATAGAGATGGAACTCTTCCCCGCAGCCTTTTTCCTTCGCGAGCTGCTCCGCTTTGTCGCGCAGCAAGAGTTCGCGCGGATCGCTGATTGTGTAGACTGCGTGTCCCATACCGTAGATAAGGCCGGTGTTGTCGAAAGCCTCTTTTTTCGCAATTTTCATAAGGTAATCGCGCACCTGTTTTTCGCTGCTCCAATCAGACAGATGAGCTTTTACGTCGTCCATCATTTCCATAACGCGGATATTCGCACCGCCGTGACGGCGGCCTTTCAGCGAACCGACCGCGGCCGCGATCGCCGAGTACGTATCGGTGTCGGCTGATGAAACGACGTGAACTGTCAGGCTTGAGTTGTTGCCGCCGCCGTGTTCCGCATGCAGAATAAGCGAAAGATCAAGGATTTCCGCCTCGAAACGCGTATATTTTGTGTCCGGGCGGATAAGCCGGAGGAAATTTTCGGCAGTTGAAAGCGTCGGCAGCGGATTATGGATATACATGCTTTTTCCGTCGAAATAACGGAGTTTTGCCTGATACGCGTACGCCGCAAGCGTCGAAAAGCGCGAAATCAGCTCTATGCACTGACGCAGGATATTCGCAATCTCCCGTCCCTCGGGATCGGGATCGTATGAGTAGCTTGCAAGCACGCCGCGCGCCATTTTGTTCATGATGTCGTTCGAAGGCGCTTTCATGATCATGTCTTCCGTAAAATTCGGCGGGAGCGTCCGGCGGAGTCCGAGGAACTGCGTAAATTCGTCAAGCTGATCCTGCGTCGGCAGTTCTCCGAACAGGAGAAGATAGACGCACTGCTCGAAGCCGAACTGTTTCGTCTTTTCCGCGTCTTTTACGAGGTCTTCGACATCGTACCCGCGGTACACGAGACGGCCCGGCACGGGCACTTTTTCACCGTTGACGATATCGTACCCGACAACGTCGCCGATGCGCGTAAGTCCGACAAGAACGCCCGTCCCGTTCGCATAACGGAGTCCGCGTTTAACGTCGTATTTCGTGTATAAATCAGGATTAATCGGGTCGTTGTTTTCCGCAAGAACTGAAAGCTTTTTCAGGAACGCATTTTCAAATATTTCTTCACTCATAGTAGCCCCGTTTCTTTCGGTAAATGCTGCATATTTATACGTCATTATCGAATAAGTTTTTATAATTATACGTATTCGACAGCGTCGTTTCAAGTATCCACGCATATTGAAGAAAGAATAACAAACAACTAAAATAAACAGCATGAAACCGACACTTATTAAAGATTTACTTACCTCCGCCCCTGACGGCAGCCTTGTTACTGTATGCGGCTGGGTGCGTACCGTGCGCGATTCCAAGAACCTCGTCTTCATACAGGTAAACGACGGCTCATGTTTCGCTTCAATTCAGCTTGCGTTCGACCGCAATAATCCGTCAAATAACGCTGATTCGAATCTGATAGAAGAAAATTTAAAGAAAATAAACACAGGCGCGTCGGTACGCGCCGAAGGTCTGCTTGTTGCATCCCCCGCTTCGGGGCAGGCTGTCGAAGTAACTCTTGAAAAGCTTGTCGTTCTCGGCGAATGTCCGGCAGAAAGTTATCCTCTGCAGAAAAACAAGATGTCCATGGAATATCTCCGCGACAACGCGCATCTGCGCGCACGGACTAACACGTTCGGCGCAGTATTCAGAATGCGCAGCCAGATGGCGTTCGCGGTCCACTCGTTCTTTCAGGAACGCGGCTTCCAGTACATCAACGCGCCGGAAATCACGTGCAGCGACGCGGAAGGCGCCGGCGAGATGTTCCAGGTTACGACGCTGTCACTCGAAAAAATCGCGGAGCTCGGCGTAAAAGCGGGCCAGGGCGGCATGAAAGTCGAAGATGCTGCGAAAATCGTCGACTACAGCAGGGATTTTTTCGGCAAAAAAGCGAATCTTACCGTGAGCGGCCAGCTCGAAGCGGAAACGCTTGCGACGGCGTTAAGCCGCGTCTATACGTTCGGACCGACGTTCCGCGCGGAAAATTCGAACACGCCCCGCCATCTGTCCGAATTCTGGATGGTCGAACCGGAAATGGCGTTCTTCGACCTCGACGACGACATGGACATTGAGGAGGAATTCGTAAAGTATCTGCTCAACTGGGCGCTTACGAAGTGCCGCGAGGACCTTGAATTTTTCGAAAAACGAATTCAGAACGGACTTATCGCCATGCTTCAGCACGTCGTCGACACGCCGTTCAAGCGCATCTCATACACGGAAGCGGTTGAAGAACTTTCGAAGCACGCGGACAAGTTCGAGTATAAGCCGTTCTGGGGGTGCGACCTGCAGACGGAACACGAACGGTATCTCACCGAGGAAATCTACAAAAGCCCGGTCATGGTGTACAACTATCCGAAGGAAATCAAGGCGTTCTATATGAAACTCAACGACGACGGCAGAACGGTGAAAGCCGTCGACGTTCTCGTCCCCGGTCTCGGTGAAATAATCGGCGGAAGCGAACGCGAGGAAAATTACGAAAAACTGCTCAAAGTGTGCGAAGAACGTAAAATGGATATGAGCAATTACCAGTGGTACCTCGATCTCCGCCGCTTCGGTACGGTGCCGCACGCCGGATTCGGGCTCGGATTCGAACGTCTGCTGCGCTATGTTACCGGCATGGCGAACATCCGCGACGTCATTCCGTATCCGCGGGCGCCGAAACTGGCGGATTTCTGAAAACGGTTGTATAATATGAACAATGGAATCAAGAGAGAACCCTGTTTTCGGACGTAAAGTGTTTTTCCTCAATCCCGTTTTTTCAACAAGAAATGCCGTCATCGGCAGACTGATTGAAGACGAGTTTGAGGTCTACGTAATCGACGATTACCGCGATGCGAAGAGCGTCCTCCGCGCATATCCTGATTCCATCTGCTTCATCAACATAGACGACCAGCTTCCGCATGAGCACTGGCTCAACTTCATACAGTCATGCGAAACTGATCCGTCGCTCGAGTCGATTTTTCTCGGCATTCTTTCTTCGCGCATCAACAGGGCGGACCGCGATCAGTTCATGCTTAAAGTTTCTATTCCTGCCGGATTCATCATGATGAATGAAAAACCGGAAGACATTATCGAAACAATGGAAGGCATTCTCAACATCAACGGCGCAAAAGGGCGGCGGCAGTACGTACGCGCAAACTGCTCGTCCGATCAGGATGCGCTTTTGCTCATACGTTCCGGCAGCAAAGTATACAAAATGCAGCTGCTCGACATAAGCGTGGTCGGAATCTCGTGCATCCTCTCACCGCAGTACAAGGACATGTTCCAGCCGAACAGCGTCGTCAGGGATGTGTTCGTCACGCTCGGTAAAAAAAACTTCACCTGTTCCGTCGCAGTGTATGCAATTAACTCCACCCCGCAGTACTGCAAACTTATTCTGCTTTTCATGCAGGGGCTTCCGTATGAAGCAAAAAGACTGATACGCAGCTACGTCACAACGAGGCTGCAGCAGACGATTAATAATCTTATCAGGGGAAATATACGCGATATGACGGACTACTCAAAACCTGCGGATGATGCAAAAAAACCGGAAAACGACGCATTTCTTTTCGATGTTTCCGATGAAGAACTGCAGGAAGCAAAAACAGACGCAGATCCTGTTTCAGATTCTCCGCTTTCCGGTTCAGATGAAAAACCGGAAAATCTCTCCATGACGCCCCTATTCTAAGATGAAAGAAACACCGAGGAAAAAACGCCCTGAAAAATATATGGTCGCTCAGACGATTTATCTGACAACCGTCTATTATATTCAAAATAATCTGTACAGTTATGCCGCGGCATGCGCCTTCGGATTCCTCTTTTCATTCATCCCGATTATCATGATGGTGCTTGCGGTCCTTGTCCGAATACTGCACGCCTCTCCGACGTTTATTAATTCACTTCTTTCCTTCGCAGGCCGGTATAAAAATATGTTCGATGTGCAATCGTTCATCAATACGCTGCTTGAATACAAAACGTTCGGCTGGGTCGATTTTCTGCCGGTGCTTTTCATTATCTGGATGGCACGAAAATTCTTCGCAACAGTCATGCAGGGGATAAATCATATTTTCCACTACAAGGCTCCTTCCCGCCCCCTGTCTGATCAGTTTATAATTTTCGCCGGAGAGCTTGTTCTTGTCGTCCTGTCGGTAATCATCATTTTTTCCATGTTTACCATACGTCAGATTTTTACGCAGCCGGCGCTTGTCACGCTGCGAAGTCAGATTCCGCATCTGTTCGGACTGACTTCCAAAATTCTTATTAATATTTTTGCTTACTCGCTCATCTTTATATTCGTCACGCTCTCCTACCGTTTCGCGGCGGGCACAAAACCGGAAATGAAACTCTGCGTTGTCTGTTCCGCCGGCTGCACGGTGATTTTCTTCATCATTTCGAAATTCATGAACATTTTCCTCAATGTGGAAAATTACAACCTCATCTACGGGGTTCTGAGCAACGTAATGATTCTGCTTTTCGAAGTGTACATATTTTTTACGCTGTTTTTCACCTGTGCGCAGATAATCTACGTGTTCCAATTCTTCGATTCGCTGATTCTCGGCGAATTATACCTTCTGCCCGAACGGGACGATACGGCAATTCTTTCCGTCATCAAACGGGTTCTGTTCATAAAACCTGCAACGCTCATGAAAAAGGACGACGTAATCGCCGTAAAATCGGGAGACATCATCTATTCAAAAAACGATGCGACCGACGAATGCTATTACGTGCTGAGCGGAACGGTCGTTCTCTGCAGAAACGACAATTTTACCTATTACGACAAGGGCTCCTTTTTCGGCGAACAGGCATGCATACTGAACAAACCCCGCGCAGGAGAGGCGAAGGCCCAAACCGACTGCGAACTTATCAGAATACAGGCGGCCTCGTTCCGCGCGCTCCTTGAAAACGACGCGCGGGCTGCTGAAAAAGCGCTGTCGCAGGTGTCCGATTATGTCGCCCGGGTTTATGGACGAACAGGCGATTTTCCGGTATGATAGACTTTGTATTTTAAATGAAAAATCGTCGCAAGCGACAGGGATTAAGATTGATGACTAAGTACATTTTCGTAACCGGAGGAGTTGTTTCCGGTCTGGGGAAAGGCATTGCCGCCGCCTCTCTCGGCCTTATTTTAAAAAGCCGGGGATACAAAGTGGTAAATCAGAAGTTCGATCCGTACCTGAACATCGATCCGGGCACCATGAATCCGTACCAGCACGGGGAAGTTTTCGTCACCGACGACGGTGCGGAAACGGACCTTGATCTGGGACACTACGAGCGCTTCACCGACGCTTCTCTTTCGCAGTCATCAAATACAACGGCGGGCCGCGTGTATCTTGCGGTTCTCAATAAGGAACGGGAAGGAGGATTCCACGGCGGTACCGTCCAGGTTATACCGAACATCACCGAGGAAATTCTCCGCAGGATGCTTCTTTCCACCGAGGAAACGAAAGCCGACGTTATCATAACAGAAATAGGCGGTACGGTCGGCGACATTGAGTCGCTGCCTTTTATGGAAGCCATCCGCCAGATGAAATACAAGGTCGGAGAGGACAACTGCTGCTACATCCACCTGACGCTCGTTCCGTACATGAAGAAAGCCGACGAACTTAAAACGAAACCGACGCAGCATTCGGTGAAGGAACTGCAGGAACTCGGCATCCAGCCCGACATAATCATGCTGAGAACAGAGCAGCCTGTAGATACGGGAACGCGCGAAAAGCTCGCATCGTTCTGCAACGTCGACACAAGCCACGTCATTCAAAACCTCAATGCGCGGTCAATATACGAGGTTCCGCTCCAGATGGAACAGGAAGGTCTCGGAAAGGCCGTCTGCGAGACGCTCGGTCTTAAAAACACAAAATCAAACCTCGACGACTGGCAGAAGATGGTCGACCGCTTCAACAATCCGAAGCAGGCCGTCACCATCGCGCTCGTCGGTAAATACATAGAGCTGCACGACGCGTATCTTTCGGTGGTAGAATCACTTACGCACGGGGGCATCAACAACGAGGCGGCGGTAACAATCGACTGGGTCGATGCGGAGACGCTCACCGACGACAGGATGACGGCGGAACGGCTTAAAAATGCGGACGGAATCATCGTTCCCGGAGGATTCGGAGACCGGGGAATCGAGGGAATGATACGCGCCGCAAAGTTTTCGCGCATCAATAAGGTGCCGTATTTCGGAGTCTGTCTCGGAATGCAGATTGAAGTTATAGAATATGCCCGGAACGTTCTCGGCTATACAGACGCAAACTCGACTGAAATGAACAAAAGCACAAAGTATCCCGTCATCGACCTCATGCCCGACCAGAACGGCAAAATTCTCGGCGGTACGCTGCGTCTGGGAAAATACGAATGCAAAGTGACGCCGGGTACGCTCACTGAAAAAGCATACGGTTCGAAGACAATCTGGGAACGCCACCGCCACCGCTACGAATTCAACAACAAGTACCGCGAAGAGTTCAGGAAGGCGGGTCTTATCATCGCGGGAATCAATCCGGAACGCGATCTTGTTGAAATATGCGAAGTACCGGATCATCCGTGGATGCTCGGCGTCCAGTTCCATCCGGAATTCAAGAGCCGTCCGAACAAAGCCGGGCCGCTGTTCCGTGAATTCATCAAGGCAGCCTGCGATTTCACTCAAAACAGGAAAGGAACAAAAAAATGAACCGCGAGAAAATCGTCGTCCTCGATTTCGGCAGTCAGTATGCGCACCTTATTGCAAAACGGTTCCGTATGCTCGGCTACTATTCTGAAATTGCGCTCCCGTCCGCATCAGTCGACACGTTTGAAAACACAAAGGGAATTGTCCTGAGCGGCGGACCGAGTTCCGTGTATGAAAAGGATATTCCGGCATTCAACGAAAAGATATTCGGTCTCGACATTCCGATGCTCGGACTGTGCTACGGCCATCAGCTTATGGCGTCGTGCTACGGCGGCACAGTCGAGAAAGCGGCGACGGGAGAATTCGGCATCGCGCACTTTTCCGTGACGAACAAAGACTGCCCGCTGTTCAAAGGAGTAGAATCTCCGACGCAGGTGTGGATGAGCCATCAGGACGCCGTAACGAAGGCCGGCGGCGGATTTGAAATTGTCGGCAGCACGAAAGACTGCACATACGCCGCGCTCCAGAATCTTTCCGAAAAGCGCTTTTCGCTCCAGTTCCACTGCGAAGTGAAGGACACTCCCGAAGGAAACAGAATATTCGCGAATTTCGCGGCGTTCTGCGGTATGAAAAAAAACTGGGACCAGAGCACAGTCCTCAACGTCATTCTCGACGACATCAAAACGGACGCGAAAGATAAGAACGTACTGCTGTTTTTGAGCGGCGGCGTTGACAGCACCGTTACGTTCGCGCTGCTTAACAAGGCGCTCGGGCAGGACCGCGTGCTCGGTCTGCATATAGACAACGGTTTTATGCGGAAGAACGAAAGCAGGACAGTCGCGGAACAGTACCGTACGTTCGGTTTCAACAATTTTATTGTCGAGGACGCAAGTGCGAGTTTTCTCAAGGCGATAGCGGGACTTACCGATCCGCAGAAAAAACGCATGTCGGTCGGCGAAAACTTCATCACCGTGCGCAACGATGTCGTCGCAAAGCAGCACCTCGATGAAAACGAATGGATGCTCGCGCAGGGAACGCTCTATCCGGACATCATCGAATCGGGCGGAACGAAGAACTCGAAGACGATAAAAACGCATCATAACCGCGTCGCAGGAATTCAGGCGCTTATCGAAAAAGGGCTTATCATAGAACCGCTGCGCAATCTGTACAAGGACGAAGTGCGCGCCATAGGCCGGCAGCTCGGATTAAGCGACGAACTTGTCATGCGCCATCCGTTCCCGGGACCGGGACTTTCTATCAACGTGCTCTGTACTGACGGCAGGATGAGCGGAAGCGATAAGGCAGACTACGAAAAAGCCCGCGCGGAAATAGCCGCAATGAAGATTGGGCCGTTCGACGGCAGCTCCGTCCTCAAGGAACAGTACATACTTCCCGTGCGTTCGGTCGGCGTTCAAGGCGACTTCCGCACCTACCGGTTCCCGTCGGTTCTTTCGTTCGCACCGCTCGAAGACGGCTTCTACGCGCACCCCGAAGACTGGAATCTTATTGAGGAAGCGTCTTCGCACATCACGAACAACGCGCAGTACATCAACCGTACCCTGCTTCGCCTTTATCAGAAACCGGGCGTAAAGCCGGCCCTTCAGGAAGGATATTGCGACAAGCGCCGCCTTGACCAGCTGCGCGAAGCGGACAACATAGTGCTTACGAAGCTGCACGAGACCGGATGGTACAATAAAATTTTCCAGCACCTCACGATAGATCTGCCCTACGCAGGCAGTCCGGATCATGCAAGTTTCGTCCTCCGTCCGGTCTGCAGCGAGGACGTCATGACGGCCCGCTTCGCGCACCTTCCCGCCGACGTACTCGACCCGATCGTCCGGCAGATAGCGGCGTTCCCCTTCACGGACGCAGTATATTACGACGCCACGAACAAACCGCCCGCAACGTTCGGCTGGGAATGAAGTAATTTTTGCATCCATGCAAAAATTACTTGGCAGGAAAATCTTAGGGCTGAATACTTCTGCAATGATTTTCCTGCTTCACCGGGGCGCACAACAAGCTCGCCGGGATTCCCGCTTTACAAGTCCCGCCATCCCTGGCGGGTATTTTTTTTACCCTCATCAGAGCGCAGGAGGCGCGTACCTGACGCAAATGCGTTCCGCCTCATATTCTTGCTCAAAAAGCATTTTCGCTCCGTAAACGCCGGTAGATATTTCAGACATACGGATTTTCAGAAATGTCCCATTCGTTACATCGTATACAGAAAAAACGGGCAGCGGAGCTGAAAAAAAATCAGAGTGCGACTCTCGCTACTGCGAGCCGGAGCACACTGATTTTTTTTCAGCGTAAGCGGACCGTTTTTCTGTACCAAGGTAACTAAGTGTAATCTCTTCTGATAAGCAGCCAGACTCCGTGTATATCTACCGTACCATTTAATTACTTTTTCACAGTTTTTTTACCGAATTAATACAGAGCAGGAGTATAAGAAATTATCTGTACCGGGAATCCCGATATTTCCGGTAATCCGTGCATATAACACAGATATCTTCATTTAGAGGAGAAATGTTATGAAAATGGTAAAGAAAGTACTTTTTACAGTTCTCTGTGCAGCAGCGATGCTGACATCCGTAACTGCTCAGACGACCCCTGCAACTCAGCGTACTGCGGTTATCCGCGGACAGATTCCGGCGGAGCCGTACAATATTACTGCCGGCGTCGGAAGCGATACTTCAGAGGCCCGCTTCAACTGGGTTTCCGGTTCGTCTGCAACGCCTGTCGTACAGCTTGCGGAGGCAAAAAAAGTTAAAAAAGGCCAGTTCCCTAAGAATGCTGATTATACGGGAATTTCCGTTCCCGCCATTGCGACGGAGGGTGTTGAGGACAATCCGAATAACGCAGAAGCTGCCACCGGCGAATATGCCTGCAAAGTGACTGTCAAAAATCTCGCTCCGGATACAGCATATTCATACCGCGTCGGCGACGGTACGGCATGGAGCAGCGTGTACACGTTCAAAACGGGGAATGTGCACAGCATCAGCTTCGCTGTATTCGGCGATCCTCAGATAGGCGCGTCGGGAGATTTGGAACACGATCGTGCAGGATGGTCAAAGACTCTCGCAGCCGTGCAGAAGAATCATCCTGATGTGAACTTTCTATTCTCACTCGGAGATCAGGTGAACGACTACGATTCAATAGCTAAGCAGCAGGCGGAATACAAAATATTTATGAACCCGGACATTGCTCACAATTACATACAGGAGTATCAGCTCGCCGTACTTGAAGGCAATCACGATCTTCAGATGGGAAAATACTACAGTTTCCATTACAACCTTCCGAACGTTTCCGATCTGGGACAGACGTCCAACAACAAAATACTGAACAACGACGGCGATTACTGGTTTACGCAGGGGCCCGTTCTTTTCATCATCCTTGAAGGCAACAATTTCTACGATACAGCTGCTCACGAACAGGCAATGAAAGAGGCGATCGCCGCGAACAAAGATTCGAAATGGAGAATCGTCGCATTTCATCAGGCTCCCTACAGCGAAGCGAATCATGCAGCGGCAAATACTCCCGACGACGACGTGCTGTTCATGAGACAGAACTGGACTAAACTGATGGATAACAATCAGATAGATGTTGTTCTGAACGGACACGATCACTACTACACACGGACGTTCCAGATGTTCGGCGGGATGCCGGTCGACACGACAAAAACCGGCACAGTCACAAATCCGAAGGGAACTGTATACATCACGCTCGATTCGGCATCAGGCAGCAAGTATTACAAATACAATACAGGTTCCGACCATTCGTTCAGCGCTGTCGGATGGCAGAACAACGTACCGACGTATTCCTTCGTAACGGTAACGGACAAACAGTTCAAGTTCACCGTCTACGAAGCTGATACCGGCGCAGCCATTGACGCATATACAATAAATAAATAAGCAGTCGTATGCCGGCCGATACGCGGATATCAGCCGGCATTTTTCTCTGCTCCTAAGTAAACACCGGCAAATGCACGGAGCATTCCAGATGAAATTTCACATATCAGGCAGGCCGCTGATTTCAGATATCGTACTCGCGGTTCTTGTTGTTTCCTATACGGCATGCGTCATGCTGGTCAGCCGTCATACATCCTATTACGACATATACAAACTTTCCGGAAGGGACAGCGTGTCCTTTGAAAAAGCAGTCGTTACCGCAGTTTCATCCGAGAAACTGGAAAATCATTCCAGACAAAAGGGTATGGTAACAGGATTTCAGGAACTGACAGTCCGCATTCTGACGGGACAATACGCCGGAAAAATCGTTCCGGTTACAAACTATCTGAACTACGATACAAGTTACCGGTTTATGCCCGGGAAGCATCTCATAGTATCCGTGAATGCAACCGCGGACGGAAAGTCTCTTCACGTCTTCGTAAGTACACCTGACAGGCTGTTTATTCTCTGCCTCTTTGCCGTACTGATTGTACTCCTGCTCTGTGCGGCGGGCGGCAGGCAGGGATTCAGGTCCGTACTCGCAATTATCTTTACGCTTTCGAGTATACTGTTCGTTTTTGTCCCGCTCGTGTACCGCGGAATTCCGCCCGCAGGAGCCGCCGTGCTGCTTGCCGCCGTAACGGCAGGTATTACGCTGCCGCTGACAGGCGGAACAGGCAGAAAAACGGCGGCTGCAACGGCCGGTACGCTCATCTGCCTCTGTCTTGCTGCCGGCGTACAGGCGGTGTTCTGCAGGCTCACCATGATTTCAGGCTTCACGTTCGGCGACACTGATTCACTCATGCAGATAGCGGCCCATTCCGGACTCAGAATCGGCGGACTGCTTTTTGCGGCCGTACTGATTTCATCGCTCGGTGCGGTTATGGATATTGCCATGTCCATAGCGTCTGCCGTAAACGAAGTGCACCTGAACAATCCGTCTGCAGAATTCAGGGATTTGTTTACCGCCGGAATGCACATGGGACGTGATATGATGGGAACAATGGCGAATACGCTTATCCTCGCGTTTACCGGTTCCTCTCTTGTCATGCTTGTTCAGATATATACATACAACATGCAGCCGAATCAGGTTCTGAATTCAAACAGTATAGCGGTGGAAATTATTCAGGCGCTTTCCGGAAGTTTCGCCGTTATCAGCGCCGTTCCGGTTGTTTCCGCCCTGAGTGCACAGATGCTCTGCAAAGCAGGAAACAGGAAATAACGCCGGGCAAGAAGCACTGTTGGGCATTCTCTGATTTTAAGTCGTAGGTAGAAAATGCTCCGCATTTTCTGTTTATTTAGACGCAAAAAAGGAATGCCCTTCCTGTTGGGCATTCTCTGATTTTAAGTCGTAGGTAGAAAATGCTCCGCATTTTCTGTTTATTTAGACGCAAAAAAGGAATGCCCTTCCTGTTGGGCATTCCTTTTTTGCTCTTGACTTTTTTCTCCCGTATATTATTATATATATAGGTTTTAGCAGGATTACCAAACACAATTCTGCTTCAATAGCAACGGTAGTGATGCAGAAACACAACTTTTTGTGGTACTTGTTGTAGGAGGTATTTCTATGGCGGTATTAGTTCTGTTATTAGCGGTTGTTGCTCTTGGTATGTACCTGATCGAGCGGAATGCCGGTTCAGGGATTTAAAAATGGCGGGACCGGACCGCTTAATCCGGTAAATGGGAAAGAGCAAGTAGGCACGGCATTGCCGAAAATCTTTCCCCTCGTTTTAGAACGATCAGGCTGACTTATATTTACTATAAGCCAGCCTTTTATTTTCCGTAAAAACAAGGAAAAATACTTACAGCCCTTGAATCTCGTCTTCGGAAAGACCGGTATATTCAGTTATTTTTGCAGCAGGAAGCCCGTCTTTTTTCATATTGAGTGCAACTTCCCGCTTTGTCTGCATTGTTCCCTGCTGAACACCTTTCTGCATTCCTTGCTGCATACCCTGTCGGATACCCTGTTCCATGCCTCGTTCCAGCCCCTGTTTCAGGCCTTTTTTAAGCGCATTTTCAAGCCCCTTCTCCTGCTGTTCCTGCCTATACGCAAGCTCGGTATTCCGGTCGCTTTCAATAATGTCTCTGTCAAATTCCCTCTTCCAGAGTACCCAGTCAGTGCTTATCCTGTCGAGCGTCTCCTTTGCTTCCATAATGCCTCCTTCCTCCGCTGCAAGCTTTCTCACATATTCCTGCCTGTCCGGATTATCTGCATCCAGGAAAAATTTACACCATTTCTGTTCCGAATTCAAGCTTTCCGGCGGCACGTCTCCCAGTGCGTCTATTTTGGGCAGTTCGAGAAATATGACAGTCAGTATGCCGGAGAGCAGATGCCCGTTGCGTTTACGCATGCAGTAGCAGCCTTCGGCCGCTTTGTCGTCTTTGTCGAATATAAAGTTCAGCAGTGAAATCTGGTAGACATGCGGCATATTCTGCCACTTGTTTCCCCGGTGAAATACCGAGTTGAGTAATCTCGCGCACATATATTCGGCACGGGAACCGAACGAGTGACTCTCGTTCACGCCCTGCATCTCAACATCCGCTGCTTCACCGTCGTTGAACGTGCACGAAACGTCGAACCTGACGGCTTTGTCGCTGTCGTCGAGGACGGGCGGCTCGTTGGGCCGTAACTGCACGTCTTTCACCTCTTTATGCAGGACGGCGGTGAGGAAGCAGCGCAGCGCCGTACGTGATTCCTCCGATTCGTTCGTAAAGAGCGCCTTGAACACTTCGTCGCGGCAGGGATTGAGCAATGCGTACGGCGAAGGGCGGTAACGATTCAATTTTTCATCGTCATTATTCATACAGGAAAACCTCCTGTATATAATTCGCCGCAAAGTGTCGTTTTCGGAGTACTTTTGGAAAAAAATTATTTCCCGGTTCCCTGCATAACGAAAGTATGAGTTTCAGAGCGCCGGAAGCCCGGAGTAATTTCTCCGGAAGCTCAGAGATATTTCCCGTATCAGCAGGAGATTTATTCCGGATGTCCCGGATATTCCTTTATGAATCAGACTGATTTCATGATGAAACCAGTCTGATTTCATCGTGAAACCAGTCCGGTTTCAGCGTGAAAACAGGCTGATTTTTAAAAGACGGGATAGAATTCAAATCCGGCTGTGCGGAGATTATCTTCCACGCTCTTGTCCGCTCCGTCGATAACGACGATGTAATACGTTGTTCCGCTTGCGCGCGTTTCCGTCGTGATATACGGTTTGAACCCTTTGTTCGTAAGTGTGGAAACGAGACTGTCGGCATTCGCCTTTTCCCGGAACAATCCCAGCTGGAGTTTTTTCGCTTTCGGTGCATCCGTACCGGATTCCGTACTATCAGGAACGGCAGATTTTGTCGAATCACCCATATCCGCCGCATCTACATTGACGTCGTTTTCTGCCGCTATCTCCGGCAGGGCAGCCGCCGGCAGTGCTGCCGCCGGCAGTGCTGCCGCTTTCCGCGGAATGAAATACCAGAACGGTGCAGGAAGTATTTTGACAGTACCGGTAACGATTCCTGCCTCAGGGGACGACGAAAATTCTTTTCTGAGTGAATCGGCATATGCGTCGTCGCCGGTAATGTACCAGAGAGTAAGAAGCACGGACGGTTTTACGGCAGCCATCGATGGAAGCGACGCATATGCTTTGAGCATGACGACAGGTTCCGCCAGATCATCGCTCTTTTCCGCGCGGCACAGTGAACTCCAGAGCGTATACAGTTTTATATATGACTGAATCGTACTGTCCGTGGAATTACGTACAGCGGAATTGAGATAGCTGTCCGCCGTCGCCGAATCGCCCGTACTGAGCGTGCAGCGGACCGCGTCGAGAACAAGCTGCTCGGAACTTTTTTTCGGCATGCCGGTTGCATCTCCGGCTGCTATCGCAGCAGCCGCGGCATACGAACTGCGGGCATCGTCAAATTCCGAAAGCTGCTCCTGAAGCGAGCCCAGAAACGCATAAAGCGCGCGTTTTTCGGCAGGATCGGTAAGTTTACTCAAGTTCGATTTGATGTATGCGGCGGAATCGTCCGCGGTATCTTCCTTTGCAGCTTCATCCGCGACGGAACGCGCAGTCAGCGTCTGCGCAGCCATAAAACATGAACAGAAAAAAACAAATACGACAATGCAGATATTTTTTTTCATTTTGTTTCAGACGGACCTGTATCGGATTGTTTTGTATCGGCGGACTCGGCGTCTTTCGTCTGTTTATCCGCATTGATTTTATTAATAATATCCCGTTCCGCTTTCGTTTTTATTTTCTCAATTTTCTTTGCTGCAACTCTCTTTCCTCTGCTGAATGAAAAAGGAAGCGCGACGACGATACCCGCCACAAACGAAATCAGTATCGTCACGAATACCGGCACGTTCTGAAACGTGTAAAAAAGAAGATTCACGTTACACCTGTTGTCAAGATTGAATCCCGTGAAAAAGGCAATTACGACAGCAACGACTATCGTGGTAATCAGACCCGCCATACAGCACCTCTCATCTTCGGATATTTTACCTGAATCGGATGAACTCCGCAATATGACATAAGCCTGATGATTTAATTATCGTTCAGTTCCTCAGCAGAATTTTTTCTCATTTTTTTCTGCCGTATGACGGCACGGTTCGTAAAATGTATGATTGAAAAAAAGGCGGCCACAAAGGCGTATACGACAAGCAGCAGAATCGCTCCCCGCGATCTGCTCAGATACATCGCAAGTCCCACCCCGATGCACAGCATAAGCTGAATGAGCAGCAGCATTATCATCGCCTGCTTCCTCGTATACCCTATATTCAGCAGCTTGTGATGAAGATGCGCACAGTCAGGACTCATGATCGGCCGGTGATCCCGCACACGCCTCCAGATAGCCGCTATCGTGTCCATCATCGGTATCGAAACAAGCACAAGCATGATGAGAAATTTGTTGTATTCGAAATTCTCCGTCGAATAATACAGCGGAACCGCGGCTATCATAAAACCCATATACTGACTGCCGTTGTCTCCCATGAATATCTTTGCCGGCGGCCAGTTGTAGACAAGAAATCCCAGAATCGCCGCCGACATGAAGAAACACAGCGACGCCGACGGGTCCGCTATGAAATAGAATATTACCCCGAGTGTCGTGATCGTGAGAAACGACAGGCCGCCGCATAAGCCGTCGAGGCCGTCTATAAGGTTATACGCATTGATTATGCCTATCATCCAGCAGACGGACAGCGGAATGCCCACCCACAGCGGAAGGACGAAGCCGAAAATCTGCTGAAAGCGGAATCCGCTGAAAACGACGATGCAGGAAGCGGTAAGCTGAACAAGAAACTTTAATCTGGCGGGCATATCAAAAAGATCGTCGATTAACCCGAAGCCGAAAACGAGCAGGCCGGCGACGTAAAGCGGCAGAATGCGACCGATGGGGATTCCCTTCCACACGAGCGAATAGAAAGCCGCGCTTGCAAAGAACGCGATGAGAACTCCGACGCCTCCGAGCCGGGGGATATTGCCGGAATGTATCTTCCGCGCATTCACCGGGTCGAATAATTTGTAACGCTTACATATTTTTATGATGACAGGCATGAGGGAAACACTGATTATGAAGGAAAGTGCTATTGATACCCACATGGTGCTTACTATCTTTTCCTTCATCTTTTTTACGCCCCTGAAACCGGTTTAGGTTAAAATTAATCATTTATTTAGCATAATAGTTAAATTTAATTATTTTAAACAATTATACGTCTTATTTAATTATTGTCAATATTTTCGGACTATATTTAAGTATATTCTCTTACCATGAGTTTTCGCGACAACCTAAAATCCGAATTGAAATATCAGGATATACAATTAAAGGAATTGGCGGGAAAAACCGGTATCAGCAGAAATACGCTCGGCAATTACCTCACCGGGCACAACTCCATTCCGAATGCGGATTCTGCCGTAAAGATCGCACAGGCGTTGGGAGTAACAGTCGAGTATCTGGTAACGGGAAAATCCCTGCCGCCGAGCGAAAAAATCATCCCGCCTAAAATACGAAAAATGATTGATGAAATTCTTGCACTGGACGATATAGACGTCGATTCTCTGAATGCTCTTATTGAATCGATGATGAAGCGGTATACCTGATTTTCTCCCCCGCACATCTTATTCAGCAAGAACGCCTTTGAATGTCTGCCCGTTGAGCCCGGTAATCCGGACCGTTGCAAATCTGCCGATAAGCGATTCAACACCGGAGAACACCACGCGCTCGTCCTGCTCTGTCTTGCCGAGCACCTCCGCGCTGCTGTCGCGGCTCACCGATTCGACGAGCACCTTTACGGTGCTGCCGACGCGCTTCTGCATTTCCTCCGACGTGATTTTCAGCTGCATGTCGATTATGCGCTGCAGCCTGTCTTTTTTCAGTTCAAGCGGAATCTGGCCGTCCATAGCGGCGGCGGGCGTTCCTTCACGCGGGTTGTAATAGTACATGAATGCGTTTTCGTAACGCACCGTCTGCAGAATGCTCACCGCTTCGGCAAAGTCCTCCTCAGTTTCGCCTGGAAAACCGAGCATGATGTCTGTCGTCAGCGAAACGTCGGGAATTGCCTTTCTGATTTTTTCGACGAGCGCAAGATAGGACTCGCGGTCGTACCGCCTGTTCATCGCCTTCAGGACGCGGTTCGAACCGTGCTGAACCGGGAGGTGGATGTGATGGCAGAGCACGGAATTTTCTGCGATAACAGTGATGACGCCGTCGCTCAAATCCTTCGGATGGCTCGACATGAAGCGAACCCAGCCTATCGGAGATTTTACCGCAGCAAGGTGATCCGCAATAATTTTTAACAATTCCGCAAAGTCGACATTGCCGTCACGGTACGAATTAACATTTTGACCGAGCAGCGTTATTTCCCTGACACCGTAAGACGAAAGCGTATCGAGTTCCGCAACGATTTCGCTCACCGGACGGGACACTTCTCTGCCCCGCACGTACGGCACGATGCAGTATGTGCAGAAATTATTGCACCCGTGCATGATCGGTACGTACGAGGAAAAAGCGCCCGGCTCGTATGAAAGCGGCGCGAACTCGTAGCCGGGAGCGTCGTCAAGCGCATCCGCATGCCGGTGTTCCTGCACCGCCGCAATTACGTCGCCGAAATGCTGCTTCGCAAACGTACCGACGACGTAATCGATGCACGGGTAATCTTTCTGCAGCGACGAAAGCAGTCTCTCCGCCATGCAGCCGGTAACGACGAGCGTCAGCGGTTTTGCTCCGTCCTGTACGTAACCGGCGGCAAGTTCAAGGGATTTGTACTTTGCTCCCGGCTCCCTGCCGCGCACAGCCTTGAGTCCCGAATACCAGCCGAGACGGCCGAAAATGCGGTTCTCCGCCGTTGCACGGACAGAGCACGTGTTGATGACGGCCATGTCGGCAACCTGCGCGTCGGCGGCCTTCGTCCATCCGCGCGCAATAAGCAGCTGCTCAAGCGAAGCCGACTCCGCGGTATTCATTTGGCACCCGTATGTTTCAAAAAAGTACGTCATTCGGTATATCCTTCCTGAGAGATGGGGCGGACGCCGTACTCGGTACGGGCATACGCGTTGTGATTGTGAATGCTTTCGAAATTCTCCGCTTCCACGCTGAACCACGCGAACGGTTTCCCGACGGGAAACGCGCGCAGGCCGAGGTAGACTTCGCGCACCACATCCTCGACGAAACGCGGATTGTCATACGCGTGCTCGGTCACCCATTTTTCATCCCTGCGCTTGAGAACAGAATACAGACCGCCCGACGCACAGCCTTCAATCATCGTAATCACGTCTTCAATCCAGAAAAAATCGGAATACAGCAGTTTTACGCGCACGATGCCACGCTGATTGTGCGCACCGTAGTCGCTGATTGCTTTCGAGCACGGACACAGCGTCGTCACCGGAACGGCAATCGAAATGAAAAAATTGCGCAGGTTCCCGCCGACGCTGCCTTCGTACGAGCACGTGTAGCTCATGATGCCCGCTTCCCCTGAAACAGGCGCTTTCTTTTCCATAAAAAACGGGAACGTCACCGTACCGTACGCGTACTGCGCGGAAAGACTTCCGCGGATTTCGTCGAGCATCTCGAGGAAGTGCTTCATCGTAAGGTCGCCGTGATGCTTGTGAAAAATTTCTATGAAGCGGCTCATGTGCGTGCCCTTGTAGTGATGAGGAAGATTCACGAACAGATCGACGGTAGCCGTCGTCTGCTGCGTTTTGTTCACTTTATCGAGCACCTGCACCGGATACTGGAGTCCGCGCACGCCTACTTTCTGCAGCGGTATTTCCCGCGTGTCCGCTTCGCTCTGAATATCGCGCAGGATTTTCTTCGATTTATTTTCCAAGAGTGCGCTCCGCAGCTTCAAGCGTGTTTACCATAAGCATGGCGATCGTCATGGGGCCGACTCCGCCCGGCACCGGCGTAATATATGAAGCGATTTCCTTAACTCTTTCGAAGTCGACGTCACCCGCAAGGTGGAAGCCGCTCTTTTTCGACTCATCGGGAATGCGGTTCACGCCCACGTCTATAACGACAGCACCGGGTTTTACCATATCGGCCGTAACCGTATTCACGCGCCCGGCGGCAGCGATGAGGATATCCGCCTGCCTGGTGATTTCCGCAAGATTCCCGGTACCCGTATGGCAGACGGTGACGGTCGCGTTGCATTCCCTGCGCAAAAGAAGCAGTGCAACAGGTTTCCCGACGATGTTCGAGCGGCCGATTACGACCGCGTGCGCGCCGTCCGTTTTGATGTTCATTTTCTGCAGCATAACGATGATACCGTGCGGCGTACAGGGAAGCGGCGCCGGACGGCCTATCACCATATTGCCGACGTTCACCGGATGAAATCCGTCAACGTCCTTCGCCGGATCGATCGCAAGCAGCACTTTGTTTTCGTCGATATGTTCCGGAAGGGGCAGCTGGACGAGAATACCGTGAACGGAAGAATCCCGGTTCAGTCCGTCAATCAGTTTGAGCAAATCAGTCTCGGTCGTATTTCCGGGAAGATGCACGGAGCGGTCCGCCATACCGGCCTCGGCAAGTGCTTTCTGTTTGCCGGTGACGTATGAAACGCTCGCAGGATTATCTCCGACAAGAATAACCGCCAGACACGGTGTGACGCCCCGCTCTTTCAAACGCGAAGTTCGTTCCGCAACGCCGGCACGCACATCCGCCGCTATCTGTTTCCCGTCGATAATCACTGCACTCATCGTTCATCCCCCGGGCATGTAACCAGTAATACCCCGAAATAGTTATATAATTGATAAAAAGCATTAAAAAATGATATAGTCACTATATCTTTTTTTTGATAATTATTCTATCAGTGAGGAAAAATGAAACGGATTTTACCGCTCGTCTGTATGCTTCTTCTGTGCATACCGGCAGCATTTGCAGATAATTCTGATGAGGGCGACCAATATGACGACGGCAGCGTATATGAATATAAAATGAACGGCGCAGGCGATCAGTATATACAGATTTCCCTCATGCCGAGTTTCCCGCTCAATTTTGAGGGACACTTGTACGTCGGCGGTGCGGCACAGCTCGGATACCGCCGCTTTTTAACAAGCTGGTTTGCAGTCGGCGGCGACGCCATGGTCGGCTACAACCCGACTATCGGAAGTAACATATTCAACTTCTGGCCGATCACTGCATGTGTCATGTTCCAGCCGTCACTCTGGCGGTTCGAGTTTCCCATTTCGCTCGGCACGGGAGTAGCGTTCGAAACATATCAGAGCAGAAAATATTTCCCCGGCTTTGTGCTGAAACCCGAAGTCGGCGTCTTCTACCGGTTCTCCGAAAGCTGGTCTTTCGGAGTCGGTTCGAGTTTCCTGTGGCTGCCCGAATGGTATTCCGACAGCAAATATAACTTCGACGGCCTGTTCATGACAGCGTCGGTTTCAGCCCGCTACCACTTCTAGGATATGATATGAAAATTACTAAAATTATCGGGACAGCAGCATGTACGTCGCTGCTGATTTTTGCGCCGCTCTTTTTCACCGGATGTCAGGACGTCATCTACTCAAAAATCATGAACGAAGTAACGCTTGACGATGCGACAATATCGGGCACAATCAACTCGATTGTCAGATACAAAAATCCGTCGGACAATACGGAATATATTTTTATAGAAAACGGAAATATTTACTATAAAGCAGCGTCCTCCGCATCGCATATTTCATGGACAAAATGCATGGACGGGCTCACGTCCGTCTCGTACGACTACTACGGAAAGGCTTTCAACGGCACCCAGATTATCAAGCTTGCGGCGGATTCCACATACCTGTACGCGCTCGGCGTAACGTACGAGGAAGACGAGGACGAAGGTGAAAACGTTACGGATACGGAATATCTGTATTATTACGACTACACCAGCTCGACATGGAATAAAAGTCTGAGCGTCACATCGGGTTCAGCGACAATCTTCTGCACGAATACACCGAACCCTGATTACAGGGAAGCATATCTAAGGACAAGCAGCGGAGTGTTTTTACTCGACGGTGATATACTCAAAGACGACAGTACGACATCAGTAAGCGGCTTATCGGCACAATCATCAACATACGGCGCAGGTACATCATCGTGTTCCGCCATATACGATTATTCCTCCGGCTATGTCTATTTCCGCGACCAGTGGGCGACCGGTTCCAACGCGACGGAAGATACAACATCTTCGGATCCGGTGTATTACTATTATGCATCCAGCGACAATCTGTATTATTCGACCGATCCGTCAAGTTTTTCGTCGTCCAGAGATTTAGGCATAACAAAAATTATTTCCATGGCCGTTACAAGCAACGCCATCATCCTCGGAACAAACGGAAGCGGACTGTACAAAGTGTCGAACTCAAGCGGCGTTCCCGGCAGCAGTACCGAAGATTTTTCAACGAATGCCGACTCGGCGCTCGGTTCGCCGTACCGTATTCTTGCCATGCTGTCAGTAGATCCGTCCGACACGGAAACAGCGGCAACGATATATGCATCGGCTGATTTCTCCGGCACGTCATCTTCATCGACCGGCGACTACGACGACATAGGTCTCTGGTCATATTACCCGGGCAGAGGAAACTGGAACAGGGAATGACGCACTATTTGCATCTATGCAAATAGTGCTTGGTACGAATCCCGGTTCACCGGTATTCGTGCTCCTCCAGAGGCGCACATCCTTGTGCGCCGAGATAGTACCTTAATTGGCATTCTGTTACAGATTTGCATCCTGCAAATCCTGCTCTGCGGAAATTGCCCCGGCTCGCGCAACGAGCTCGCCGGGATTTCCGCTTTCTCGTAGCTCAATTCTCCGCTTTCTGCTATACTTTTATATATGTCCGACGATGATAATCCTCTTTTTGAAAACGCTGCACGATACCTCCGCGAACCGTTGGCCGCACGGATGCGGCCGCGTACGCTCGATGAATACATCGGGCAGGACCATATTATCGGCAAAGGACGGCTTTTACGGCGCGCAATCGCGGCGGACCAGCTTTCGTCGGTCATTTTCTACGGACCGCCGGGCTCGGGAAAGACGACGCTCGCACGGGTCATCGCAAATCATACAAAAAGCAACTTCATCACGCTCAACGCAGTGCTCACGGGCGTCGCGGACATACGCGCTTCCATAAAACAGGCGGAGGACTACTACAACCTCTACAGCAGGCGGACGATTCTGTTCGTAGACGAAGTGCACCGCTGGAACCGCACTCAGCAGGATGCGCTTCTTCCCTGGGTCGAAAACGGTACAATCATTCTGATAGGGGCGACGACCGAAAATCCGTTTTTCGAGGTAAACAAGGCGCTCGTGAGCAGAAGCCGCGTCTTCCAGTTGAAACCGCTTACGAACGACGATCTTATGAAAGCCGCTCTTCAGGCACTCTCCGATACGGAACGCGGGTACGGACACTGGAAAGTCGAGTTCGAAAAGGGAGCGCTCGAGCATCTTATAGAGACTGCAAACGGCGACGCGCGCAGCCTGCTCAACGCGCTCGAGCTCGCGGTCGAAACGACGCCTGAAAAATGGGAACCCGAGTCGAATCCGCCCGTCCCCGCGTGGGGCTCGACTATCTACATCGGCAGGGAAACGGCAGAGGAATCGATTCAGAAAAAAGTCGTTCTGTACGACCGCGACGGCGATTACCATTACGACATCATCAGCGCGTTCATAAAGAGCCTCCGCGGACGCGATCCGGACGCGGCAATGTACTGGCTTGCCCGCATGGTCGCAGCGGGCGAAGACCCTGATTTCATCTTCCGCCGCATGCTGATTTCCGCATGCGAGGATACGGGGCTTGCCGATCCGAACGCAGTCACCGTCGTCGCAAGCTGCGCGCAGGCGTTCGACCGCGTCGGCATGCCGGAAGGACGTTACTTTCTTGCGCATGCGGCGCTCTACCTTTCCACTGCGCCGAAGTCGAACAGCAGCATGGCGTTTTTCGACGCGCTCTCGTCGGTGGAAAAGGAAGACGCGGAAGTGCCGAACCATCTGCGGGACGCAAGCCGCGATGCGGAAGGATTCGGACACGGAGCAGGCTATCTGTACCCGCATGCGTACCGCGACCACTGGGTGGCTCAGCAGTATCTGCCCGACGCGCTCATCGGCCGGGTATTCTATACGCCGGGCACGCAGGGCTATGAAAAGACAATACGCGAAGACGTGCTGTCGCGCAGAGAGCTTCAGATTGCCGCCATACTTGAAAAGGAACAGCCCGCAAACCGCGGACAAATTATTAATTCCGCGCCCGACTCTGACAGCGCTGTAACAGGAAGCAGAAACACGACTGCCGGCAACAGCGGATTCAATCAGCCTGATGAAGCCGGTAAGTCGGAGTTCGGCGTGAATCCGATAAGCGAATGGTGGATAAACGCGCATTTCAAGGGCGGCAGCGTTCAGAAGGACGAGCAACTCACGTTCAGCCCTTCGGACAAATCGAAAGAAACCGCACTCGACCGGGCGGACAAATCGTGGCGGTCGCGGCTTGACTCGAACCGGGCGGAAATTCTGCTCAGCGTCCGCGACACGATGACGCAGCTTGCGCACCTTGCACGACACCACCGCTGCCTTGTGTGGAACGCCGACGACGGTCTGCTGCTCTGGGAGGTAGCGCGGCGCACGCCGGAAGGCGTTACCTGCGGAGTATGCCGTACGCAGAAGGGAAAGGACATACTCGAGCAGTACGGCCGCACGCTCGGCGATCTTGACCGTCCGATTCTGCAGTTCCGTCCCGAGACAGCTCAGCCTGATTTTCTTACGCCTGAAAATTTTGCGGACGTGCTTGCAAAGTTCGAATACGACGGAGCAGTGTTCGACCGTATTTTCTTCCGCAATCCGTTCGTCTCCGACGTTTCAATCAAAGCGCTTGCCGATTCGTTCGCCGCTGTAGCTCACGAAAAGAAACCGGAAGGATTTACGTTTACGGACCGTTCCGATTCCGAATCCGACACGGACATCGAGCCGCCGGCAGCAGAAAGTCCGCTTGCACCGGAGTGGAGCATCGTCATCTCGCAGCGTGTTCCGTCGAACGGTCAGCACATTGCGAAGCTTGTTGAAAAACAGATACTCTCGCCCGCAACAGTGCGGCCGTACGCGGAGATACTGCAGAAAATGGATCAGGCGGAAGCGGATTTCTTCGGCGACAGGAACAATCCCCTGTTCAGCTGGAACTCTGCGACGATTGCGGACACGTTCCGCGGCAGAGGATTCAGGGTTGAGGCAGCTTCACAGCTGCTTGCCGAAAAACGGCGCATTACGGAAACGGAACTGGAAAAATGGTTCGACGTACGTACGTCGGCGTACGGCGCAAAGATAGCGGAAGCAGTCGGGGCAAAAGAGCTGGAGAAAATCGTGCGGCTGCTGGAAAGCGCATGCACGAATACTATTTTCAGCTGGGAAACGGAACTTGCGTTTTTTACAATAACTGACGCAGCAGGAAACGATGCTACAGCTGAATAGTAAAACTGTTCGGCGTCATTTCGTTGAGCGAATACGTTGCGTGGAGATTGTATAAATCGATGATGCCTGTCGGCTTTATGCCGCTGTCGTCGTCCGAATCGTCTTCAGGGGAAGCAACCGCGCAGAGAGCAAGAATTTCGGCATCAGTTACGCCGTCGGGCAGGAACATCACAAGATTCTTTGTCGGATCAGTATACATTGTGCACATCATAGGCGCCTCCGGAATTCACCTCCGCGTAAATCGTCGCGGATCAATCAGAGATTATTTCATGATACCGTATATCCCGCGTTTGTCAATCAACGGACAAGTCAAAGATACTTGCGGGTTACGGTATTTAAGAGTAAAATGGATTAATTTATTGATTATAGGAGCTCATATGAATTTCATTTTTCTGGGACCGCCGGGAGCAGGAAAGGGATCTCTTGCCGTAAAAGTCGCTGAAGACTACAAAATTCCGCACATTTCTACCGGAGACATTTTCCGCGCCGCAATCAAAAATCAGACCGAACTCGGAAAAAAAGTGAAAGGTATTATCGATGCGGGCGGGCTTGTAAGCGACGACATTACCTGTGCGCTTGTTAAAGAACGTCTTGAGCAGGACGACGTGAAGAACGGATTCATACTCGACGGATTCCCGCGCACAATTCCCCAGGCGGAAGCGTTCACCGGCATCTGCAAAGACGTTACGGTCGTAAACTTTGTCATCAAAGACGAAATTGTTATAAAACGGCTTTCGACGCGCCGCGTGTGCAGAAAATGCGGTGAAAACTACAACGTGCTTACAATGCCGCCGAAAAAGGAAGGCATCTGCGACAAGTGCGGAGGCGAACTGTATCAGAGGGACGACGACAAGCAGGAAGCGATTCTGCACCGCATGGACGTATACCGCGAACAGACGGAGCCGCTCATCGACTTTTACCGCAAACGCGGCGAGCTCTCAGACATAGACGGCGCAACACAAACAGACGAACTGCTGAGGGATTTTAAGAAAAAGTTCCCGAACAAATAAAACAGAACGAAAATTACCTGCGCGGTTCTTAACGGACCGCGTTTTTTTATTAAAAACCGATTATGATAATTAAAAATGTGTTTCAGGAGGATTTTCCTTATCAGCGGCGTCGAGTTCCGACACTATTTTCCTGTACGTATGAGGTGTCTCGTTCCTGCTGTGCAGCGGATACCATACCTGTGCAAAGAAGGGGTTTACTTTTGCCATTTCCTGATAGTTCCAGCTTTCACGTTCGCACTGCGGACACCAGTGGCCGCCTTCAAGTACAAGCCGCGGACTAGCGGAGAACGTATGTCCGAACGCACAGCGGAATTTGAGCGGCGTCTTCATGTCGCCCGCCGCCATCGATCCGGAAACGCATTCGCCGCCGCGGAACGACGCGGCCTGTTTCAAATCAGTCAGAGACAACTGCGATTCCGGTTTCGATTCGTCGTATCCGTGGTCAATATGTACGACTTTATCCCATTCGGTAAAATGTTTCATCCTGCTGATTTTAGGAATCTTCTTCCACTCGTCTGCGGAAATAAAGAACGGATTAATGAAATCGCTGCGGTTGTTTTTAATAAAATTCATCGTACCGCGTTCGCCCATAGCAAGTTTGTAGAACCGGCGTTTCATAACGGCGCCGATTAATTTCTGTCCGCCGGGCAGTCTCGTGATAATCTTTGCGGCCTTTGCCGTTCCGCCGAGTTTTTCCATGTAGAACTTGTAAAAATACTCAAGCGAACCGCTTCTGAAATGGAGATAATTATTAAGCTTGTCGCTGTCCAGATAGTACGTGCCGTGAAAATTCCGCGTCGCGAACCAGTTTCCCTCAAGCGCGGCATCCAGGTCCGTAATACCTATACGGCCGAACATCTCCCTGAACATTTCATAGCAGCTGACGCGGCACGTTTCTCCGCCGCCGATGTTGTAGATGTGACACCAGAAACCATCGGGCAGCGGCCTGCAGATATTGCGGAGCAGCACGCCGGAATCACGGTCGGTTACGTACTCAAGCACGTTGTCGAGACAGTTGTGGAACATGATGCTGTCTTCTATGTTCGCCATGTGCTTTGAAAGAATACCTGTCTGACGGAGCGACACCCAGTATTTCAGTCCCAATTCAATGACGGCACGTTCGGCCGCAATTTTCGACACTGCATAATAATCGTGCACGCTCGGTTTAAGAGGATCACCGACTCTTCCCCAGTGTATGGGAGGCATCCGGTCTCCGGTTTCTGCGACTGTGCCGATATATACGAGCTTTACTTTTTCAATTCCTCCCGTTTCCCTAATTGCCCTGATAATATTTATCGTGGAACCGTAATTCACTTTCATGGCAAGTTCAGGACGATAGTCTGCGGCGGGAGAAACGAGTGCGCCGACATGCAGCACAATATCGCTGCCCTGAACGCATTTTTTAACGGCGTCATAATCGGTTAAGTCCCCCCAGTGGATTATTACGCGGGGATTTCCCTCGTACTGCTTCATAATCTGTTTATCGCGTTCCGTGGGCAGCACAAGCGTCGTTACGACGTTTTCCGGGTCTTTGAGAATCTCCTGCATTCCCATCGTTCCCATGTTTCCGGAAGCACCGGTTAAAAATATCTTCGCCATACTCACTCACCCTTCATGTCGATGACCTGTTTCTTTCTGTCGATGACATCCATACAAAGCTGAACCGAGTCACCGATAAAACCTCTATAAATGATTTGAACTTAATTAATTTTCTATAGTATATTTATGGAGGCGGAAAAATTGATGTGCAAAATAAAACCGCCCGGCCCGTTCCTGTACAATTTTATCCCGGAATGTACAGAATCTGACATCAGACGGTAACTTTGACGGCGGACTGGAATTGTTATTTTATATGGAAGAACAGAAATTGGACAGCAGGAAACAATATTCCCGTATGATAATACAAAAATCGCTCATAGACATGATGCAGACGATGCCGATCAATACGATTTCCGTTACGGCATTATGCAGAAAGGCGGGAATCAACAGGGGAACGTTCTATCTGCAGTATGCCGATCCGTATGACGTGTTCAGGCAGCTGGAAGAGGATTTCTTTCATGAAATAGAATACGTGCTTGAAGGTACCTGTGTAACTGATGCCGACCACGGTTTTCTTGTTACGCTGCTCGTATTTCTCGTTCAGAACAAAGAAACGTGTAAAGTCATTCTCAATACGGACGAAGGATATACCTTTCTCCAGAGGATTATGAAACTCGCCCACGATAAAAGCATAGAGGCGTATAAAATCACTGCGCCGAAAACGACTCAGGAAAAGGTTGAAAACACGTTCACCTTCATCGCGGACGGCATAATCGGCGTTATTCAGCGGTGGGTCGAGAACGGCATGAAGCAAAGCCCCGAAGAACTTGCTGATTTCCTGACAAAGCTCAATGTTCAGTGCATACGCCAATTGCAGTCTGAAACGGCCTGATTATTTTATTGCATCCACGTTCGCCTTCCCGCCCGGAACAAAAGGCAGAACATCCTCTTCATTGTCGATTTTTACGCGCACAAAAAAGGGCTTACGCTTACGGTCCGGCGCGAACGCTTTTTCATACCACGCGTCGTCGTCCGCTGCGTCTGCAGCTTCTATGCCGAACCCGCGCGCGATTGCAACAAGATCCGGCCGTGCGGCGAACGTACTTGCGCTGTAATTTTTATTAAATAAATATTTCTGCTGCTGGTATACCATGCCGAGCGTGCCGTTCTCAAAAACGATGACCGTTACGGCAAGATTCTGCTCCGCGAGCGTCGCCAGTTCCTGTATGTTCATAAGGATCGAACCGTCGCCGGAAAAGCACACTATCTGCCTGTCGGGATTCGCCAGCGCCGCGCCGACAGCAGCCGGAAGTCCGAATCCCATGGTGCCGAGCGAACCGGAAGTAAGAAACGTGCGCGGCTTTTCTACCGGATAATACTGCGCGGCCCACATCTGATGCTGACCGACGTCCGTCGTCACAATCAGACTGCCGCCGGGAAGTCCTGCTTTACCGGCAAGTTCCGGCACGGACGCTATGAATGCACGCGGATTACTGTTTCCGGCATTTTTCGGACGGCCGCTCTCGAGCGAGGAGTTATCTTTTTTTATGTTCATGATTTTTTCAAGCCACACGGCGCGGGCTTCGGCATTCTGCCACGCGGATGCGAATTTTTCCTGTTTCTCCGCGGCAAGCTGCACGAGGATGGGAAAGACTGACTCGACGTCCGCAACGACGGAGATATCCGCGTTCACAATTTTATTAACTTCCGCCGCGTCGACGTCTATATGCACTATTTTTGCATTCGGGCAGAATTTCGAAACGGCACCCGTCGCGCGGTCGTCGAAACGGACGCCTGCGGCGATAACAAGGTCGGCTTCATGCATTGCAACATTCGCCGCATACGAACCGTGCATGCCGACCATACCGGCGGACATGCCTGAGGACTCCGGAATACAGCCGAGTCCCATAAGGCTTGTTACGACAGGCAGCCGGTAGCTCTTCAGAAATTTCTTAAGCTCTTCCGATGCGGCCGCCGTGTTGCACCCGCCGCCGCAGTACAGCACGGGTTTCCTCGAAACGACAAGCGCTTCCGTAATTTTTTCCATGCGGGCGGCATATTCCGATGCCGGCGTATGGAAACGTATGTCGTGTATTCTCACGGCGTTTACGTCGGGCCATTCGTCAAATTCACAGGAAGCGCACTGAACGTCGCGCGGCACATCAATCAGCACCGGGCCGGGACGGCCGTTTACGGCAATCGCAAACGCTTCGGGTATTGCATGCAGAAGTTCTTCCGGAGACTTTACCATCACACTGTGTTTCGTAATAGGAAACGACAATCCGAACGTGTCGGCTTCCTGAAACGCATCGGTGCCGATAAGCGACGTGTTCACCTGTCCGGTAATTGCGATAATCGGAACGGAATCGCTTCGTGCATCGGCAACAGCGGTAAGCAGATTCATCGCCCCCGGACCGCTTGTCGCGAGGCATACCGCGGGTTTTCCGGTACTGCGCGCCATTCCCTGCGCGATAAAGCCGCCGGCCTGTTCCTGTCTGACAAGTATGTGTCTGATTGAACTTCTGTTCAGTTCGTCGTACAACGGAAGAATCGAACCTCCCGGAATTCCCGCGACTGTCGTTATTCCTTCCATCTCAAGCAGCTTCACGATGATTTCTGCACCGGTTTTTCTCATACGCACTCCCTGTTGAATTAACCGCCCGGGCATAAAAAAAGCTCCCCGTCTGCCGGAGAGCTTTCTTTTACGCCAAGTGGCCTTATGTAATTCTACATACGCACAGTCAGCATCTTCGCTCCGGCAGTCTTATAAACTACTACTGCTACTACAACGAGGACGACTAGTACTACTACTGTAGAAATGAATGTCATGCAGGAATATTCTCATATTGCCGTAATTTTGTCAACAAGAAAAACGTACGGTAAATATACACAGAGTATTACGGTTCTCATAAACATCTTGTTGAGTCGCCTTGTACCGAAAACTGTCCGCTTACACAGGAAATAATTCCGCGGACTCCGGCTCGCCAGAATAGGCGAGAGTCGCTCGCGGAATTATTTCCTGCTCCGCGGACGGTTTTTGGTATACGCTGAAACGAATAAAACTTTCCCAGAAACGGCCAGATCTGAAATATTTATCGACGTTTATGGGGCGTGAAAGTAAGGGGACTTTTATTTTTCGCGTAAGCGGACTGCTTTTCTGTATGAGGTAACTAAGCAAACTATTTTCGAAAACAGGGTACTTTGTGTATATTTACCGTACATTTTGTTCCCATAGTAAATTACTTCGATTCTGGATATAATCTACTATCTATGTCTCTCAACTGTAACGAAATCAACGTAATTCTCGACGAGCTGTCTCTCGAAGGTGCTTTTATACAGGATATTATTCAGCCGGGATACGACACGCTCGCTTTGTTTACGTACAAAAACGCGGCTCCGACAACAATTCTTATCTGCACCGCACACGACGCATGCCGAATAAACAGCACGCGCAGAAAAATCACGCGCAACGACAAACCGCTTCGTTTTATGGAATTCCTGAAATCACGGATACGCGGCGCGCGGATCGACTCCTGCGTGCAGATAGGGTTGGAACGCGTTATAGCGCTGAAACTGTCGCACGGAGACGAACGGTTCATACTGTATATCCGGCTCTGGAGCAGTGCGGCAAATATTCTGCTCTGCACGGAAGACAATACGATTCTCGATTCCATGTACCGCAGACCGGCCAAAAATGAAACGACGGGCAGTGCTTTTATACCGCCCGTTCCTGATGATTCAAAATCCGGGAAAGAATGGCCTGTGCGTACCTTTGAAGAGATACAGGAGCAGTACAACGTTCAGCATCCGGAAGCCGCCCCGCTCTCTTTTAACGAGAAGGTCGACATCTGGTACGGCGAGCATGCGCGTACGCTTTCACGCGAGTCGCTGCTTGAACAGGCGGAAAAATGGTATAACGTAACGAAAAGCAGACGGACGGCCGCGCTTGAAAATCTCAAGGCAAAGCAGTCTGTATTCCTGAATGCAGGGCAATACAAACATCAGGGGGACCTCATTCTTTCATACGGATATCTGCTCGACGGAAAATCAGATCATCTTGAATGCACCGACTACAACACCGGGAATACGGTGAGCATACGCATAGATCCCGGAAAGAATGCACAGGAAAATGCGGCTGAATACTATACGAACTATCATAAAGCACAGTCTGGGTCCGAACAGCTCGCGCATGACATTGAGCTTGCAGAAAAGCAGATTGCCGCGCTCGATAAAATGTATGCCGATATACAGCATGAACAGAATCCCGTACGCATAGAACAGCTGCTGCGTCATGATTCCACACCGCAGCAGCAGAAAAAGAAAACGCATCCCGGACTCAGCTATACGGTAAACGGGTGGTACCTGCTTGTCGGCCGCGATGCAAACGAGAACGACGATCTGCTGCGCCATTACGTACGCGGTCCCGATATGTGGATTCACGTGCGCGATTTTCCGGGCGGGTACGTATTCATAAAAAACAGACCGGGAAAAACAGTTCCGCTCGACATACTGCTTGACGCAGCAAATCTTGCCATATATTATTCTAAAGCACGCAAATCCGGAAAGGCCGACCTGTATTACACGCAGGTGAAACATCTGCGCCGTGCGAAGAACGGACCGAAAGGGCTTGTCCTTCCGACGCAGGAGAAAAATCTGTGTGTCGAACTTGACCAGACGCGTCTTAATCTTCTGGATTCAATCAGACAGGAAGAAGAATTTAAATGAAAAACAAAACCAGTGACGATGCATCAATCAGGTCTTCCAGGACCTTTTCCAGTATTCTGCCGTGGTTCGCAATGGCTTTAACAAAGCAGACCCGCGCAGCATATATCAACCTTATCCGAAAAGTATATGTGAACTTCGTGAAGATACAACAGCAGGAAAAGAAACATAAAATTCACATTCCTGTTATTTATATAGATTCTAAAGTCGACGATAAAATACCGTTTACACCGGAGAAAGTCGGCATATATCTTAACTTCGTCAATTATTTCGTACGGCCGATCTCGATGCTTGTTAAACGATTCGGCATCCGGAAAGCAGCTCCGATTTGCACTGAATATATTAATTTTATAGCCTCGCTGTATGAAGATGCCGGAACGATTTACAGATACTGCCTCACGACGACACATCGTCCCGATTATAAAAAGAACAAACAGTTCCGGTTCATCCATAAAAATGATCCCCACTACCTGTGCGTGCCGAGCCTTCATATCTGCATTGTCACCGGCTGCTATTCTTTTTTCAGAAATCTGTTCATTAAAGAAAATTTTACGCAAAAGGAACAGGACCTGTGGAATAAGGAACTCTATGCAGACGCGGTCGCCATCGGGGAAAGCGTACTTTTCGTCAAACAGCACAGCGTAAACTGCATTCCCGCGGCTTTATACATGATGACGATAAAGCACAGTGAGCAGTTTACGACATATGATTCAGTAAATTTTATTAACAGTCTGTTCGCGTACGACAATACAATCGCGCCGGACGACAGGCTCGAAATTATCAATCACATTAACTTTATGTATGAGCGGCTTCTGCTTGAAGGCGCTTATTGCGACGTCTGGCAGGAACCTATAAAGCACTGGATCAGGCTCTATGCCGCGCAGACGAATCAGCCGATGGACCGGCAATAACGGAACCGTCCCTCAAGTGAAATCTTCGGGACGGTCCTGAACTTAAAATCGTTCCGCCCGTTCCGACGACTTTCTGCGGTATAATCCTGCGCTTCCGCTACGCTCCGTCGGGGTATGAACGTTCGGACGGCCGTGCGATTTATACGAACCGCCGGCATAACCGCCTGCCGCTCCTTTATCCTCGCGGCCTCCGCGCTCACTGCGTCCGAATTTACCGTGTCCGCCGTGCTCACCGAAACCGCCTCTTCTGCCGCCGAATCCTCCGCGCTCTTCGCGGCCCCCGCGCTCTTCGCGGAACGGGCGTTCTTCGCGGCCTCCGCGCTCCCCCCGGGAGCCGCTCCGTTCACCGTCAAAGCAGCCGCCGTCTTTCGTGTCGAGGTGCATATGTGGAATGCTGCTGTCGCGCTTCGCCATCTCAAGCGCCTTTTTCGCCGATGCGGCAGGAAGGCTGAGCAGCGTGAAGTTCGCCGATATGTCGATGCGGTCGACGAAACGTCCCGGAATATGAAGCAGATCGCTGAAGTAATCGGCTATGGCGCGCGGGTTATATCCGTCGCGGCGGCCCATCTGTACGTACAGACGCATCTGATCGCCGTCGGAAGCGAATCCGCGGCTGCCGCCCTGCTGCCGCATGCTGTTTATTGAACCGTAGCGTTTCTTATCGAGCGACTTGCCGTACATGACGGACATGACGGCCGCGAGAACCTGTTGAGGTTCGCTGTCTTTGCACAGCTCGGCGGCCATATCCGCAAACTGCGAAGGCGGAATAATAAGCGATTCAACCGGCGCACCGGAAGATTCTGCAGTTGTTTCCCCTGTTTCCGCACTGCTGTCTTCCGCAGCGTCTGCATCCGCCGGAACGGCGTCTCCTTCAATCGGTACGATTTCATCGCTGTCGGACAGGGACGAATCGTTTTCCGCGGTTTCATCTTCAACGGCCAGCGCCGGCGCGTTTTTACCAAGACCGATGTCGACTTTGAGCTGTTCGAAAAGCCGTGCGCGTTTTTTGTCGAGCACTTCGTCTACGGTCGGGACCGACTCTTCCTTCATTTCTCCCTTCGTGCTTTTCCGCACGGCATTCTGCATGTAACCGAGCTTGCGTCGTTCTTCAGGCTTCACGAACGTTACGGCAGTTCCAGCCGAACCTGCGCGGCCCGTTCGTCCGATGCGGTGCACGTATGTTGCGCCGTCGAACGGAAGCGAATAATTAACAACGTGGCTCAGCCCCGAAATATCGATGCCGCGGGCAGCAACGTCGGTTGCAACGAGAATACGCGTTTTTCTGGTGCGGAAACGGGCAAGAATTTTCTCGCGCTGATTCTGCGCAATGTCGCCGTGAAGGGCCGCAACTTCATATCCCCGCTCGTCGAGCTGACGGCACACGTTGTCCGCATCCATCTTTGTCTGCGTAAAGACGAGCCCGTAAAAATCATCGGAAAAATCAATAAGACGTACGAGTGCCTCTATTTTCTCGCTCTCGCGCACCACCCAGTATTTCTGTTCGATAAGAAGCGGTTCGTCTACGACGCCTTCTTCCTCGACAATCTCGTATTCGCCCATGAACTTCTGGGCGATTTTGAGAATCGGCGCCGGCATCGTCGCGCTGAAAAGGAGAATGCGGCTCGCGGGATTCGCCTTCTCAAATATCGCCTCGATATCGTCGATAAAGCCCATGTCGAGCATCTCGTCGCCTTCATCGAGGATGAAATAGTCTATTTTGCTGATATCGAGCGTGCCGCGTTCAAGGTGGTCCTGAATGCGTCCCGGCGTACCGACGACGATTTCTGCTCCGCGCTTCAGATCGCGTATCTGCTGCCCCATGGAAGCGCCGCCGTAAACAACGCACGTGCGCGGAGATCTGCCTTCCGTAAAGGACTGCATTTCCGTGCATGTCTGCATGGCGAGTTCCCGCGTGGGCTCAAGAATAAGCGCCTGTACGGAACTGCTTCCGTCGCGAAGCTTCTGCACAAGCGGCAGACCGAACGCCGCCGTTTTTCCCGTACCTGTACGTGCGCGCGCAATAACGTTCGCATCGCCGTTCAAAAGCCGCGGAATTGCGAGCACCTGAATCGGTGACGGAGTGACAAAGCCTTTACGGGCTACCGCTGCCAGGGTCTGCTCATCGAGACCGAGGTCTTCAAAAGAGATTTCTTCTGATTCCATATGTATACCTGTATCCTGCGGGCCGGTTAAAACCGCCCTTTAATTCGTGTGACGAGAGTGACAGGAAGCATATAAACCAGAAATCCGTAACCAGTTTTATGGGATTGGAAAAGAATTAAAGGCAGTCCGACTAATCGTGCATGCGTCCATCAGACATAGCACACGTATACATGATATTAGTATAAAAAGATAATAGTTGCAAGCAGATAGTGCAATATTTCGCATTTATTACTGTTTTCCGGAAAAGTTTTGCAGCAATAATTTGATTTTTTTGCGAATTTATGGTATTCTATAATCTATATGGCAAAAGCAACTAATTCGGGAAAGCCGGTAAAATCCGGGTCTTCGAGAAAGACGGGAAAATCAGCTGCAGCAGGAAAGTCCGTAAAGACGATAAAATCTTCTTCAAAAGGGAAATCAGGTTCCGCAGGCAAATCGTCCACAGGGAAATCCGCAGCATCGGGCAAAGTTTCTGCGTCTTCAAAAACTATTCCATCGGGGAAAAAATCGTCTGCAACAAGCAAAGGAAACAAATCTACTACTAAAGTGAAAACATCAGTACCGGCGACAAAATTCAAAATCAATCAGAAAGTCGTTTATCCCAGCCAGGGGGTAGGCAAAGTTACAGATATTACGGAGCAGGTCTTTAAAGAACAGAAGCTGTGGTACTACAATATTTACATCGAAGCTTCCGATATGGTCGTTATGGTTCCCGTCGACCGGGCGGAAGAACTCGGCATCCGTGCTATCGTCTCGGCGGACGAAGCGGAACGGGCGCTCAATCTTCTTTCTGACGATTTCGAGCCGATTACGTCCGACTGGAAACTGCGTTATCAGATGAACCTCGACCTGCTGAAAAAGGGCAGCATTCTCGATATTGCCACTATCGTACGCTGCCTGTATAACCGCAGCAAGGTGAAGGAACTGCCGATCCTTGAACGGAAACTATACGACTCCGCACGAAAGCTCCTTGAGGACGAAATCTCGTTCGCTATGGGGAAGGCGGCAAAGGAAGTCGAATCGCTCATCCATGCAAAACTTGAACCGCTCGGATCGGCGCCGAAAGTAAAACACGTCGTCAACATCGATGATGACGAAGACGACAATCTGATGGACGACATGGAAGAGAAAGAATCGTCGGACGAACATGATGACGAAGAGGAAGAAACGGACGAACATGAGGAAGAAGATTCTACGGATGATTCCGACGATGACGCGGCCGATGAATCAGACGATTCCGAAAGCAGCAGCGATTCTTTCGACAACGACAGCTTCTAAGGAATTACGGCTGAATGACTGACGGTTCGATTTCTTCAATTCATGCGGCCGTTGTCATCGCAGCGGCAGGCTCTTCTTCACGCATGGGCGCTTCGGTGCGAAAACAATATCTCCCGCTCGGAAACGGCACCGTCCTTTCCGAAGCGGTGAAACCTTTCCTTCAGACGCTCCACTGCTCAATCCTTGTAATTACAATTCCCGCAGACGAAGACGAATCGTATGCGGCGGCGGCATTATCAGCCGATAAAAGCATGGCATCCCTTCTTACGCAGACAAAGCTGATTTTTGTGCACGGAGGAGAAAGCCGCTGTGCGTCGGTAAAATGCGCACTTGAAGCAATCGCTTCGTCCGGAACGACATGCGATATTGTGCTCGTCCACGACGCGGCCAGGCCTTTCGTAACCGGGAAAATAATACGGGACGCGGCGGCTGCGGCAGTCGGAAACGGTGCGTCCGTACCGGCAGTTACGCCCGTGGACACACAGAAGGAAACTGACGGACACGGAATCATCATCCGTCATCTTCAGCGGAGCACACTCGCGGCGGTCCAGACTCCCCAGGCGTTCCTGTTTGCGCAGTTTCTTGAAGCGCACCGGAAAGCGGCGCTCGACGGATGCACGTACACGGACGACACTGAAATCTGGGATAAATACGTCGGACGCGTCGTCACTGTTCCGGGCGATGTCCGCAACAGAAAAATAACGTTCGCTTCGGATATGGATAAAACAATGAACGATTCACGCGCAATAATTCACACCGGTCTCGGGTACGACATACATCCGCTCGCAGCCGGACGCAGGCTGCTGCTCGGAGGAATAGAACTTCCGTTCGACAAAGGGGAAGCCGGCCATTCGGACGGCGATGTGCTGCTCCATGCAATAACCGACGCGCTGCTCGGGGCTTCAGGGCTCGGCGACATAGGCAGCTTTTTCCCGCCCGAAGACGACAAGTGGAAAGACGCCGACTCGGCATGTCTTCTCGAAACTGTGTGGCGGAAAGTTACGGCTGCCGGCTGGCGTCTCGTCAACATGGACTGCATCGTAAAACTCGAGCAGCCGAAATTTCTTCCCTACAGGAACGCCGTGCGCAGTTCCATAGCAGGAATTCTCCGCACCGACAGTGAAAAGATTTTTGTTAAAGCTAAAACCGGCGAAAAAATGGGAGACGTCGGACAGGGCAACGCCGTCGAAGCGTGGTGCTCGTGTCTGCTCGAAAAACCGTAAAAAAAGGCGTCCGTTCAGGGGACGCCCGTCGGTAATTCAGTTATTAATCACATATTGTCGGGAAGTTCAAGCACCATTTCGATTTCCGTCTGAGTCCGGTTCATGCGCTTTGCAATCTGCGGAATGGTCCAGCCCTGACGCTTAAGATACTTGATGTTCTCGCGGTCCTGCGGCGACAAACGCTCGTCGCTTTTCTCGGGATGCTTTTCAAGATCCTGCTTCGTTATCTGATTCAAAAGCTTGAACTTCGATTCAATATCGTTCCTGAGCTCTTCAAGCCGTGATTCGCTGCGGCCGATCCCCTGCCGCGCGGAATTGAGCGCATCCATGCGTTTATCCGCTTCGGCAAGCAGCGCCTGCAGCGAAGAAAGCTTCGTCACCGCATCGCTTATCCTCGGTCCGCTTTTTATAATTTCGTCTACGTTGGTCTGAACGTCCTTTATTTCCTGCGGCAGTGAATCCGACTGACGGATGCACGCCTTAAGACGCTCTTCGAGAGCCTTGAGGTTGTCGAACGACGTGTTGACGTCCTTGTTCACGCGGTCGATAACGTCCTGTTTCTGCTCAAGGCGGTCGTACGAACCTGCAATGACGTTAAGTTTCTCCTGAAAATCACGCGCTGTTACTTCCATATTCTGCAGCTGGTCATACGTCGTCTGAAGTCCGCTGATTTTATTATCCATCGTATCGGAAAGATTGATCATCGTATCGTACTTCTTTCCGAGCGTGTCGATTTTCGCTTTCTGCGCGTCAAAATCCCTGAACCGGGTATTGATCTCCTCGCTTATCCTGCAGATCGCATTATACTGGTCGGTCAGTTTCGCCGCCGTCTGATTGAACGCTTCGATTCTCGTAAAATCCTCGTTGAGAGCCGCGATTTTTTCATCGAGCTGCTTCTTCATCTGGTCGGCTTTTTCGTACACCTGCATCTGGGACTTTACGTTCTGCAGCTCGCGGTTAAGCTCGCTCATGCGGCTCTGAATATCGTTCGAGTCGTTCTGCATTTTGAGAACGAATTTCGCCTGATTTGCGCTGTTTGCAACTTCGATGGAATCGATTTTTTCCTTCAGGCTGTTCAGTTTCTGCGTCGAGTCCGCGCTCTGTTTGCTCACGCGCTCTTCAGTGTCTTTGAGCATGTCTCCGTACATATCCTGCAGCTTAGTAAGAATTTCTTCCGACCGCTTTTCATACGACGCAACAGATTCGTCCGTTCTCGACTGCAGCTGCGTAATCTGCGAAACGAGATCGTCCTGCTGTTTTTTTACGCCGGCCGCATGCTGCGTCATATCAGCGGCAAGAGCCGCTTCCGCTTCGGTTATTTTTTTCTGGGAAGTGCTCTTGAGACTTTCGAGCTGCCCTCTGAACATTTCGCTGGATTCATCGAGCTGCTGCTTCAGATGCTGCTTCCATGCGTTGAATTCGGAAAGCGCCGCGTCGATTGTCGACGAGCTCGTTTCCTGCCTGTTCGTCACGGCTTCCTCGAACGACTTCAGGCTTTCGAGCAGCCCGCTCTGCACTTTGCCGAGCTGTTCGTTTATTTTTTTCTGATATTCGTCGGACGCCTTCTTCAGGTATTCATCCGACGCAGACTGGGACTTGCTTACTTTTTCCTGCGTCTCTGCGGTGAAGCCGTCCACCGTCTGTCTGATGTCGTCGAGCCGGTTCTGAACGGAAGTCTGCGTATCTTTTATTCCCGCTGCAATCCGGTTCATCTGCTCGTCGTTTTTTTCCTGAAGCGCCGCAAGCTTTGCCTGCATGTCCTCGCTGTATTTCACTTCCATCGCACGGCGCGCGTTTTCATAGTCGGTCGTAAACAGCGTAAGTTTCCCGTCGAACGAACTTTTCCACGCAGTGAGATCTTCCTGCATTTTGTTTCCGCGCGTCTTCAGGTCGTTGTCGAACGTATCCTCGAAATCCTTGAGCTTCGCGCTTACGTTCCCGACCGCCGTCGTCTTGAGCTCGTCGATGTTCTTTTCAAGAGCGGCAAGCTGCGTTTCCATCGCGTCGTAATCGGTTTTGACCGATGCGGCAAATTCTCCATGCTTCTGCTGCTGGTCGGCCGTGAATGTATCAAAATCGGCAAGCACACGCTTCCGTATCTCTTCCATCGCCTGCCGGAGATTTGCTTCGAGCGTATCCACATCCTTTCCCGACGTTTCAAGCCGGGAAAACTGATACTCGAGGTCTTTCTTATATGCACCGAGCTGTGAGTCGAGCGTCTTGAGCACGTCTTCCGCACGCGTTTCGGAAAGCTGCGTAGTCTTTTTTATTGATTCGCCCAGCGTTTTTTCGAGCTCTGCAAGCTTCGATTCCGCCCGGACACGGAATTTTTCGATTTCGTCGTCCACGGCCTTCACTTTCGCAGCAAGCTGCGGTGCAATGCTGTCCGCGCGCTTCTCCGCCGCGTCGCATTCCGACTGCAGCTGTCTGACCGAATCTTCGGCATTCTTTACGGAGGCCGCCGCCTGATTCGATACAGCCGCAAGCGATTCAGTCAGGGACGTCTTGAGCGTGTCGATTTTATTCTGAATACCGGCGCGGTATTTCTCTATAGTGTCATTGGCGGACGCGGTAAATTTTTCGAACGCGACTTTCTCCATAGAATCCGCTTTCGATACGGCATTTTCAAAAAGACTGTTGTAACGCCCCTCAATGTCCTTCACCTGCGTTCCAAGCGACGTCTGCAGTCCTTCGAGGCTCTTTGCATTCGTCTGAACATTCTGCGCAATAAAATCGGACGTTTTCTTCGCTTCGCCGAGAGAAGCGTCGAGCTGTGTGCGCAACTCCGTAATCTGCCGATTGTACTGTCCGTCAAGGTCGGAAATGCGTTTGTTCAGCTCGGAAACGACGGAACCTTCCTTTTCGTCGTATATATTTTTGACCGACGCGGCCTGCTGTTCAAGTTCAGCCGTTTTCCGCGTAAGCTCTTCGGCGAGCTTCGCGTATATGTCGTTAAGTTTGCTGCTCAGCTCCGCAATGCGCGCATTGTGTTTTCCCGTCAGGTCCGCATATGTCCCGTCATACTTTTTGTCGAGTTCCGCAATGCGGCCGTCGTTTTTCCCGTCGATCGTGTCGAGCTGCTTCGCGTATTTTTCATGTGCCGCGGCAATCTTCTCGTCGTATTTCCGTCCGAATTCGTCGATATGCTGCTTATATTTTTCATCAAGCGACGAAAGCGTCTTCTTGATATTCGCAACAACATTGCCGGTCGAATCCTTGAAGGAAGAAACAACTTCCGTCGTTTTCTGGGTAAGGGCCGCATCGAGAGCGGCGGCGGCCTGTTTGTATTTTTCCGAAAGCTGAGCATACTGCAGGCCCAGCGCCGCATCGGATTTTTCCGCAAGCGACTTATACTTTTCCGCAAGCGCCGAATACTGAGCCGTAATCTGAGCATTCGTTTCATCCGCTTTCTGCGCATACGTGGAAGCGAGCGTAAGATACTGCTGATTCAGAGACGCATCGGTTTTACCCGCAAGGCCCGTATATTTTTCCGAAAGCTGAGCATATTGCAGCCCCAGCGACGCATCGGTTTTTCCTGCAATATCTTTATATTTTCCGGACAACGATGCGTACTGCTGGTTCAGAGACGCCTCTGATTTCTCCGCAAGGTCTTTATATTTTGCCGCAAGCTGTGCGTACTGCTGATTCAGAGACGCATCGGATTTTTCCGCAAGCGACTTATACTTTTCCGAAAGCGTCGAATACTGGGCTGCAATCAGCGCGTCGGTCTCGTTCGCTTTCTGCGTGTGCTTTGAAGCCAGCATAAGATACTGCTGGTCCAATTTGTCGTCCAGTTCGTCGGCGCGTTTTTTATACGAATCCGCGAGTTCCGTATACTGGCCGTCGTATTTTCCGACAATTTCCGCAGTACGGCTGTCTATCGAACTGTCGAGAGCCGCTGTCCTGTCCGCTATCTGCTTTGCCATATCGGCGGCTTCCGCTTCAAGGCGCGCCGCAAGTTCCGCCATCTCGTGTTCGTACTTGTCCGCCAGTTCCTGATACCGCTGCTGATATTTATTGTCGAGTTCCGACTCGAGCCCGGAAACCTCGTTCTCAACTTCCGCCGCGCGTCCGTCTACCTGTTTCTGCGCGTCGTCGAGGCGCGCCGCAAGCTGCGCTTCAAGTTCCGAAGCTTTTTCCTCAAGGGCTTTAATATATGCGTCACTGCGCTGCTGAGCCTGCTCGCTCAGATGTTTAAACGCCGTGTCTTCAAGCTCGTCGGCTTTCTGCGCCGCCTCGCCGTAAACGCCGGCAATCTCCGACTGGAATTTCACAAGCGCGTCTTCCGCCTGTTTTTCAACGGCCGCAATGTCCGAAGCGAGTTTTCGTGAACGCGCTTCGTATTCGTCGAGCAGTTTTGCGCCGAGCGTTTTCAGCTGTTCGCTGTTCGTCAGGGAAAACTCCGAGCTGATTTTCGGAATATGTTTTTCTATATCGTCTATCGTTTTTTTCTGTTCCGCGAGACGGCCGTCGAGTTTTTCGACGACAAGAGATTCTTTTTTCAGGCGGTTCAGGTTTTCTTCGACGTTCGCAGTCATATCAGCAAGCGTGCTAAGAGATTTATCGTATCCGTTTATTTTATCTTCCGCAGCCTTTACGGCACCCGCGTATTTTTCCAGTTCTCCGGCTTTCTGAGTGAAATCGTCGCGTTCTTTTTCCAGTCGTTTTATTGCCGCGACGGCCTGCAGGCGCGTCGTTTCGACTTCCGCGTTTGCGGATGCAAGTTTCTTCGACTGTTCCTGAAAATACGAGTCAAAATCAGCCTGCCGTTTGTCGGCATAGCGTTTGACTTTTTCCATTGTATTATTGTCTTTGTCCATCTGCCTGAGCGCGATGGAAACTCCCGCCGCGACCGCAGATGCTACCAGAATTGCGATAATAACCACTTTGCCCACCCAGTAATTGCTGTATCAGACAACACAGCAGAATTTACTTTTTTTATTGTAGCACAATTTTCTGTAATTGACGATAGTCATTGAATGAAATATCAGCGCCTCTGTACGGACAATGAAAAAGCTTCCGCCAGAACGGTTCGAAATACGCCGATTTCATACCGGCATTATTCGAGCCGGCAACATCGTATTTTATACTGTTCCCGACGTACAATATACGCTCCGGCGCAACGCCGAGTTTTTCCGCCATGACTCTGAACGGATACACGGAAGGCTTCAGCGCGCCGATGTCCTCAGTTCCGAGAATGACGTCGCAGTATTTTTTAAGTCCCCACAGTTCGCCTTTCTGCTCGGGCGGAAAATCGGAAAGGACGGCAATCTTGAGGCCTGCTTCATGAAAAGCCCTGAACGTCTCGGGAACGTATCTGCAGCACGGGATCGTTTCAAAGTGAACGCGTAATCCGTCGTAGACGATCCGCTGCAGACGGAGCTTCGTTTCCTCAACGGGACAATGAATCCGGTCCGCAAGCAGTTCCGCCTGGACGTCGAAAAAATTTTCCAGTCTGTCCATGCGGTGCATCTCGTTGCGGACGAAACCGTAATGCATAAAAAACTGATTATAACGGAAAAAATGAAAAGCCATGCGTACGTGAAGCTGCCACTGTTTGTACAGCGTTCCGTCGATATCGAATCCGACAGCTTCTATTTCGCCCAATCCACGTATGTTCAAATGCAACCCCTTTTTTATTTTTTAATAATCGTAAGAGTAAAAACCGCGTCTCCGTCGGAAGAAGCCTCCGTGAAAAGCCATTGAGAAACCTGATCACGGATTTCTTTCTGAATTTCGAGCGTCAGAGTCGAAGTCGGCTCTATGGAGATTTCCGAAAGCGGTACATTTCCTTTTTCAAGCACTTTAAATTTAACCTTCACGGTACGGCTGCTGTCTATCTTTTTTGCATTCTCTTCAGAAATTTGTATCGACGGTTTCGCCGGATACAGCAGCGTCCGTGCCGTACCGTCGGACATTCCGACAGTAACTTTTCCGTCAGAACTGCGGCCGGTTTTCACTGATGTCTGAGAACTCGCGCCGCTTCCCGACGACTGCGTATATGTCGTGTTATTGATAGCTCCGAGCGCGGCCTTCGTCGACGCATCGGCACTTCCCGGTTTTTTATTTTCCGCAGCAGATGTCGAGCTTACAGGCCCGTCGTTCTGCTGCGCAGCTGCCGCCGACGTGCCGGACAATGCCGAAGCACCGGTAATCTGTTTCGCCTGCGGAGTGCTTTGCGCAGTGGAACTGGATGCCGCGGACGAATCCGCAAAGAGACTGTCGTCCCACTGAACGTCTTTTTCCTTCTGCGCGCTCTGCTCCGCCATCAATTCCTCAACGCTTTTTTTATACGACGGTGCTGTTTTTGCAGGCGTCGTTTTTTTTGTTCCGGTACCGGACGTCTGCGCAGGTTCCTGTTTCCGTGCGGCAGCGGCCTTTTTTGCAGGTTCAGTTTTTTTTACCTGCGCCGGAACGTTCTCCGGTTCAGCGGCTGCCGCCTGCACCTGTTCTTTCACCGGTTCCTCCGGTGCAGGTTCCGGTACCGCAGCCGGTTCCACCGTCCTTTCGACGGGAACGGAAGCGAGCGTTATGCGGACCGTTTTATATTCGGTCTTCTTCTTAAAATCCGGCATAAAGGCGGAAACGAGTACGAACGCAAACCAGAGCGCTGCAGTGCCGGTGATTCCCAGTTTTCTGCCGCTGGTGAGAATATCGTCTTCTTTGCCGGGAAGAAAAAAAATCGTCATTTTTGTTTTGTCCGAAGGTCTACCGCAGAAAATCCGATCTCGCGTATTACGTCGAATATCTGCACAATCGTGCCGTTCGTCACTTCCGAATCGGCTTCAAGCGTAATCGGTATTTCTTCCCGTTTCTTATCCTTCGTATCGTATGCCGCAAGTTCGCCGCCGAGCGTTTCGAACGTGACTGCCGTGTCGTTGAACCAGAGTCCGCCGTCTTTGTCCGCCGTAATTGTTATGCCGGACATCGTCGTACTCTGTGCAGTACTGCTTGACGGCAGATTCAGACTGATTCCCGGCATTACTGCGAACGTCGTGGAAACGAGAAAAAACAGAATCAGCTGAAACACGACGTCTATCATCGGCGTCATGTCTATATTCGACGTGACCGTGCGGCGGTGTGCGTGGAGCTGCATATTATTTCACCCTTCCGGTAATCCGGAGAACGACCGACGTCACGTCCGATTCCATTTCGACGATGCAGTGATTTACTCGCGACAGAAAATAATTATGAAAAACAACGGAGGGAATCGAGACGACGAGTCCGCCGACCGTCGTTATGAGAGCCTCAGCAATCGAACTTGCAAGACGCGCAGGATCCCCCGTTCCCGTACCGCCGCCGAGCACGTTGAACGCCTTAATGTTTCCGGTTACGGTTCCGAGCAGTCCGAGCAGCGTCGCAATGCTCGCGATAGTTCCGAGCGCCGTAAGCAGATGCTCGTACCGCGGAATGACGAGATCCATCTCCGCTTCGACCGCTTCCTTCATGTCCTTTTCATCCCAGCGGCGGCAGTCGAGCGCCTTTTTAATAACCTGAGAGGTCGGCGTATCAGCTTCCGCGCACGCGACGGCGGCAGCTTCGTAATTGTTTCCCGAAAGAGAACCGTTCAGATCGTACATGAGTTTACCGTCGCGCTTTTTGAGCGTGTAAAAATAAAAACACCGCTCGATAATAATATATGTGGCGATTATTCCGCAGAGAATAATCGGTATCATGAGAATTCCACCGGATCGTATTGCTTCAAACATTCTTACTGCTCCTGCGTATTAAAAAAAGAATTTTATAAGGAAGCCGGCCGAGCCGCTCCTTGCGATGTACCGGCCCGCATACGTACGCGTCTGGCCGGTAATTAATTTTACTACATCATCGGCTGTGACGGCAAGACGCACGGCTTTCGTGAGCCGGTAAAAACCGGAGAGATTAAGTTCCGGCATATGGTCGGAATCTTCGTCGGGGAAAAAGCAGAGCTCCGTACCGGCCCCCCACTTTGAATCGCTCCCCTGAAGAGACGCCGACACGGTAAGCGTATTCGGATATTCAAGCACCGGCACGTATATCCACTGCGCTTTCCACGAACCGCGGAGCGTAAGTATCCCTTTATTAAAAGAAACGCCCGCGTCCGTGCTCAGCTGGCTGCGGTCGGTCTGCTTATATGTGTACTGCCCGCATACGAACGAACCGTCGTCGTAGTCGGGTTCCCATACGCCGTTGCCGAACGCCGTCTGCCTGTATTCCGCATCAGTCGTGAAGGATAAAACGCCTTTCACCGGTATATCGGCGGAAAGTTTTCCGTACCAGTCGCTCGTCTCCCCTGGAATGTCCGAAAGCGCGCTGAACGTGTATTTCTTTTCAAGGTCTGCGTACAGCGGCTGCTCGGAAGAAATCCCGCCTTCGGCCGCGAGAGACACTTTCCGGGAAGAAAGTCCCGTCGCGAACGACGAACTGATTCCGAGCGTAAACGGTACGACGACAGGATTGTCTCCGACCTCAGTTCCGATGACGGCAGCGGCGTCGCCGTAAACGTGTATGAAGTCGTTTTTCCAGCCGAGTCCCGTACCGAAACGGGCGCGGTTCGTGCTGCCGGTCGAAAGCGCCGCACCAGTATCTGACTGGAGATACCACGCGGCGGAGAAGTACGACGAGAAACCGCCGGCGCCCCATCCGAGTTTCGCAGACGGAGAAAGCGAAAACACGGCCGACTTTTCCGCGTATCCGGCGGCGGCAGTCGAACCGGTTGTGCCTGCAAAACGGTTGTACCATCCGGAAGCTATGTCTGACTGCATGCTGAATCCGTTCGGCAGCGTCCACAAAGCGTCCGCTTTGCCTGCGACGGTCTGTTTCGTCACGTCGTAAAAGCCCGGATACTGATCCTGTAATCCGTTTCCGAGCGATTCGTAACTGCCGTTGAATTTATAGACGGCATTCTCCGTCGTGATTGTTTTTTCGCCCGTTACGGCTGCGGTCCTGTCGTAAAAGCCATCGGAAAACGCGCGCCGCGCATATCCGTCAGCGCTGTCGTAATTAAAGCCGAATCTGAACGGATCCGAGCCGGACGAGCGGTATACGGAAAAGTTGCCGGTAAAAAAACCGGGGAATCCGCCGCCGACAAGTCCTTCCGCGTAGACAGAATTCTCAGTCTCCGTTTTCACGACTGTTTCATCGGCGCCGGCATTTTTTCCGGCGGTCACGCCGGGCAGTTCAGGCAGCACTGTTTCGGACTCCGGAACTGATGGGAGCACTTCGGAGAAATCGGGCACAGCATCCTTACCGGCCGTAAGCGCGTCGCCGGATACGACTGTCGTTACGTCAGGCAGCGTTATCTCGCTGTTCTGCGCGGAGAGAAACGCCGCAGAAATCAGCAGCACTGTGCAATACATGTATACGCTCTTTTTCATAATCTACCTTCCCGATGAATCGAAACTTTTCGCCTGCCGGCTTCCGGGATACAGTTTTTTCAGCGTTTTCACCGTTTCGTCTGCATCTCCGTCTTTACCTGCCGCCCTGAATGCATCCGCCGCGTTGTATAAAGCTGCGGCTGCGTCGTCGTCTTTTCCGTTCGCGCGGTACTGCTCCGCAGCAAACAGATAAAAACCGGCGGCTTCCTGATTTTTTCCCGTCCGCCTGCTGTATAAACCGGCTGTATCAGCGTTCTCCGCAGCATCAAGGCTTTCCGCGTCGAGATGCTGTTTCTCGACGGCAAGCAGCTGCTGCGCAAGGTCGGCCGCACGCGGAAGCGTCGACTCGGAAGACGCGTACAGCGCGGCAAGCTCAGTTCCTGCCTTCCGGCCTTCCGCCGTCGTGAGTCCGCCCTTCCTGTCATATTCGGATTGCTTTTTCACGACAGCCTCGCTGCTGCCTGCCGCAAGTTTTTCGAGCTCCGCAGCCTGTTTCGCTATTCCGTCCGACCGCGCCTGCTCTCCGAACTTCTGAAGCAGACCGCGGGCCTGTTCAAGAGCATCGCCGTAGTCGCCCGTCTGCCGGTAAAGGATCATGAGATTCTTCATCGCGCCGTAAATGTACGTGCTGCCGGGATATTTTTTTATGAGCGCGCTGTTCTGTAAAACGGCACGGCCGGCGCTGCCGAGCTCAGCCTGACAGTCCGCGCTGAAATACCACGACGCGTCGGTAAACTTTCCGTCGGGATACTGCTTTTCATATTCGGCAAAACGGGAAAGCGCCGTGCCGTACTGTTTTACCGTATAATAAATTTCCCCGCGGCGGTACATGGATTCTTCCGCCAGGTCTTCAGCTGGGAAAGTACGCGCAATTTTCTGATACGCGTTGTCTGCTTTTTCGATCTCGCCCTGTCTGACAAATATCTGCGCAGTTTCATACGAACACTTCATGCCGAACTGGTTGTTCTGCATCGTGTACGGAGAAAGCGTGCCGAGCGCCTTCGCATAATTCCCTGCATCGGCGTATATTCCGGCACAGAGCAGCACCGCCTTTTCGCGGGACTGTTCGTCGGGTGCGGTTTTCACCGCCTCTTCCGCCTGCTCCGCGGCCCGGTCGTATGTACCGTTCTGGACGGCGGCATTTGCGGCCGTTATCCGCGCATTCCAATACAGCTCGTTCCCGGGATATTTATCCGCAAAACCTGAAAGCGTCGAATATGCGGCACCGCTTTTGCCGAGCCGGTACTGCGAATACCCCAGATAAAAAAGAGCATACTGCTGATATTTGCCGCTGCCGGGAGAAGCGCTGCGGTATTTTGTAAAACCGGTCTCCGCCTTGTTCCAGTCGCGGCTGTTGAACGCCGCAAGTCCCGCAACGTACTGAGCATCGCTTCCGCCGCTTTGTACGGCCTGATCGTATGCGGCGGAAAGTTTTCCGGCAAGCAGCAGCGTTTCAGCGTAATCGAGCCGCGCGGCATCGTCCATCCTTCCCGATTTTTCCAGCCGCTCAAACACCGGCAGCGCATCGGATATCCGCTGCGTCTTCACAAGAGAACGCGCATACAGAGCGAGCGCATGCGCATCCGAATCGTCAGCAGTTATTTTCTTAACAATATTAACCGCGGTTTCGTAGTCCTTCGTGCCGTAATATGCAAGGGCGGTGTAATACCGCGTCTTTTCATCGGGATCCGCAATCTTTGCCGCGTACGATTTTACGTCGTTCCATTTTCCCTGCAGCGCTGCGTACTTGAGCATGAGGACCGCATACGCCTCATAATCACTGCCTGATTCTTCGAGCCGCGCATCCTTTTCCGCCTTTTCAAGATATGCGGCGGCGTGCGCGGCATCGGTCTCGCCGAGCGTGATTTCCGCGCGGTACAACGCCATAGTCCGTTTCATCGCATCGGTCGCGCTGCCGCCGGCAGAATCAAAATACTGCTTCGTCTTTGCAAAATCGTTCCGGTTGTATGCGTCGATTCCGAGCCTCATCCAGAATTCCGAGACGAGCTCGGGAGAATCGGCAAGCGCGTTCTGCGCCTGTGCAAGAACTGTTCCGGCATCGGTGCCTACTTCGCTCCGGTGTTCGGACGAAACGGCATACGCTTTCTGAAGCGCGGCAGCCGCGAACTTTTTCTGTCCTGAAGCAAGCACTGCGCTGTACAGATTAAACGCATCCCTGTACTGTTTCAGTCCGAGGTACGCATCACCCGCGTAAATCGAAAAAAGGCCGTACACGTCTTCGGACAGTGAATCCTGCGGAAAGGAGCCGTAAAGCTCCGTCGTCTGCCGGTACGAGCCGGTTCTGTTGTACGAATCGGCAAGTTTCAGAACGGCTTCCTCATAATCGGCCGGAGAAAATCTGCTGCCGTTCGAAACGACGTACCCGAACGGAGCGGCGGCTTCGGCATACCGTCCGAGCGCGTAATACGAACGCGCGCCGTACAGGGCTGCGGAGCTGTAATACTGTCCGCCCGTTCCGCTTATTCTGCAGCTTTCAAAAAAGGAAAACAGCGCGCCGCGGTAATTCCGCTGCGCATACTGCGCGCGCCCCGTCCAGTAGCGGCATGAATGAATAAGCACCGGATCCTTTTCCACAAGTACCAGCGCCTTTTCGAGCGCTTTTTCCGCATCGCCGCTGCGGCCGAGCCGTACGAGACTTTCGCCTTCCATGACAAGCGCGCGTCCTGCGAACACCGAGTCGGGATACGCTGACTGAAGGCGAGAAGCGTACTCGACTGCTCCGGGATAAAATCCGCTGCTGTATGCGGCGGACAATTCGTTGAAGAGCGCCATATCAGTCTCTTCCGCATACAGCGCCGTTGTCAGAAATAGTACCGCAATTAAAAAAACATTTTTTCTCTTCATGGCCGTTCGTCAAAGCGGAAAGAATTTATCAGAAGTTTTCATCCGCGTCAGATGGATAAAATTGCTGCTGTTGTTCCGGCAGAAATCGTCGATCGCAGATTCCGCGCCGTTTCTGAACACAACACAGTTGAATTTCCCTTCGGTATCAAAATAAGGAAACAAAATTGCGCACTGATTGAATACCTTCACTTCAGGAGAAGCTTTGCGGTCGGTTTCGCGAACCGCCGCAAGATAACATTCGCCAGGATATTCCGATGCGAACACGTACATAAGCGGTTTGAGCACAACCGCGGAATATCCGTTGTCCTTTATATATCCGACAGAGTTCTTTATTCCGTCGGCAGTCAGCTCCGCGCTGAACGGCTCCTCAGTCATGTCGACGCCCGACTGCGGGTACAGATAATTTCTGCCGGCGTTTACGGAAAGAACGGCAGCGGCAATATTCCGCGTCCAGTCGAGCGCAAACGACGTGCTGTATTTTTCGGACATAATTCCCTGGTATCCGAGCGGATCGTTGTCGACAGTCCGGACAAGCAGCGGGGCCCGCTTCAGACTGCTGCCGGAAAGCGGATTAACAAGACCGTCCGCAATCCATTTTACAAATCCCGCGGAGGAGAGCGAAATTTTATCCGCATCCTCTTCGGGAATCCCGCGGCGTACGCCGGTGGAAATATACACGGGCTCATCGTTCTCGTCGTACATCGCGTCATCCGCATACACAAGATCAGGAAGTTTTTCGCGGATAACGTTTATCATCTGAAGCGTGCTGTGGTACATGTCAGTATGCTGCGACGCATATTTCCACGGCAGCGTATTTTTCGTCCACGACGCAACGTCGGCAAACGATGCCGTATAAAAGCGTGCGAAAGGCAGACCTGTCGGAACCTGCCGCGATGCATATCCTCCGAAAATAATAAAATCGGCATATGCGTTATTCTTAAGCGGAACGAACTGCACGCAGACGTCGCTGTCTTTCGCAAAATAATATTTAATGCGCAGCGGATTTCCCGAACGTTTGTCGCGGACAAGCACCCAGCTTCCGGGCGCATCGCCGGGATAGACGCTCTGCATCTCCGTACTTTTTCCCTTGTCCGAATACACGTCTACCGGAAGCTCCGCCTGCGGCGACACAAAAACGGAAAACGTCGTTTCCGATTCTTCAATCCGTATCTGAAACTGTTCGCCCGCACTGTTCCGGCGCAGTTCCTGACGGTTCGCGCGTACGTCGTTCAGAGGCGCTTCGAACCACGTCTCAACGAGGCCGCTGCGTATTTCGGACGAGTCGGGAATTCTGTAACTGCCGTATTCAGCATAAACGGAAATACATGCAGTCATAAAAAATACAGATGCACCCAAAATCCTTTTATACGTCGTCACCATTGTTATTCTCCGCTGCTCCGTTTCCGAAATGCCGGAAAAACCGGCGGTTTCAGACGGCCGCTGTTGCGCCGGCTGCGGGCGGCATACTGCCGGCAGCGACCGGTTCCGTATCGATAAAGCCGGCGCCGCCTTCCGCAAGACGTGTCTCCGGTTTCACAAGTTTTCCGTCGGGCGTGACGATCATGCCGTCGTCGTTCTCGTCGGGATGTCTGCCCGCGGGTGCGTTCGACAGAAGCAGCTTGAGACGGTTAAGCTGATTCACTTCGCTCGACCCCGGATCGTAGTCGATTGCGCTTATGTTCGCTCCGGGGAAGCGGCGGCGCAGTTCTTTTATCATGCCCTTTCCGGTTACGTGGTTGGGCAGACAGGCGAACGGCTGCACGCACGCGATGCTCGGCACGCCCTCTTTTATGAGGTCGACCATCTCTGCAGTTAAGAACCACCCTTCGCCCGTAATGTTACCGAGCTGCACGATGTCGTCAACCCCTTTCATCTGCTCGTAAATCGACTCGGGGGCGTCGAACCGTCTGCTGCTGCGCAGATAGCGTTCAATCTGCGTCCTGTAACGCCCTGCGAACCACACAAGCAGTCTGGCGTTGCGTTCCGTTTTCTTCGGAAACGCAAGTTTTTCATGGCGGAATATGCCCGTCGCGAACGAATACAGGAAAAAGTTCACCATGTCGGGAACGACCGCCTCAGCCCCTTCGCGTTCGATTGTTTCGACGATCTGATTGTTCGCCGTCGGGTGGAACTTAACAAGAATTTCACCGACAACGCCGACGCGCGGTTTTTTGACGGGAAGAAGCGGCAGCCTGTCGAAATCGTCGATAATGTTCTTAACAAGTTTGTGGTAGCCGTGCCTCGAAAGCGATTTGAGCTGTATCTCCGCTCGTCCGTTCCATTTTTCGTAGAGCGCGTTCGCGGAGCCCGGAACGGCCTCGTACGGCCTCGTGCGGTAAAGCACGCGCATAAGCACGTCGCCTATCATCACGCTCATGAGAATACGGTCGATAAGCGGCAGCGTAAGCTTGAATCCGGGATTTTTTTCAAAGCCGAGAGCGTTCAGAGAGAGTACCGGTATCTTACCCCAGCCTGCGTCGTTGAGCGCGCGGCGGATAAATCCGATGTAGTTCGTCGCGCGGCATCCGCCGCCCGTCTGCGTAATGATGAGCGACGTATGGTCGACGTCGTACTTGCCCGACTGCAGGGCGGATATCATCTGCCCGGTGACGAGGATGGACGGATAGCACGCGTCGTTGTTGACGTATTTCAGACCGATGTCGACGGCCTTCGGATCGACGGCGTCGAGAATGACAAATTTATATCCGCTGTATTCAAACGCTTTCTGAATGAGACGGAAATGAATAGGCGACATCTGCGGCGCAATAATCGTATGCGTGTATTTCATTTCCTTCGTGAACACCTGACGCTGATATGCGGCGCTCTTCACGACTGGCCTGCGGTGGTTGCGTTCGCGCTCGCGCACCGCCGCGATGAGCGAGCGTATTCTGATGCGGACGGCGCCGAGGTTCGAGCCCTCGTCTATCTTTATAAGCGTGTACATGCGTCCCTTCGCGCGCATGATTTCGTCAACCTGATCGGCCGTGACAGCGTCGAGCCCGCAGCCGAAACTCGTGAGCTGCACGAGCTCAAGGTCGGGCATGCCTGTCACGAAAGACGCCGCGCGGTACAATCTGTTGTGATACGTCCACTGATCGATGATGCGGAGCGGACGCTCGATGCTCCCGAGATGCGCGACGCTGTCCTCCGTGAAAACCGCAAGTCCCAGGCCGTTTATGAGCTCCGGTATGCCGTGGTTTATTTCAGGATCAAGATGATACGGCCGCCCCGCAAGCACGATTCCTTCCGCGCCGCGGCGAATCATCTCCTCGAGCGCCTCTTCTCCTTCGGCCTCGACGTCCCGGCGGAATTTCTCCTGTTCCTTCCACGCAGCGCCGACTGCTTCGTCTATCTGCGCGGCTGTCAGCTGCGGAAAACGAGGAATAAGTTCCTCCGCGAGACGTTCGGCAAGACGCTTCCTGTCGTAAATCGGCAGGAACGGATTCATGTAGAGAACGGACGAATCCTGACGCAGCGCATCGATATTGTTTCTGAGAACTTCGGGGTAGCTCGTGACGATCGGACAGTTGTAATGATTTCCCGCGCCGGGATCTTCCTGCTGTTCGTACGGCGCACACGGATAGAAGATGAATTTTATTCCCTGCTGCAGCAGGCTTTCGACGTGGCCGTGCGAAATTTTTCCCGGATAGCAGACTGATTCGGACGGAATCGTTTCGAGTCCTTTCTCGTAGACAATGCGGGACGAACGCGGCGAAAGCACGACGCGGAAGCCGAGCTTCGTAAAGAACGTGAACCACAGCGGATAATTTTCGTACAGATTCAGGACGCGCGGAATGCCGACGTCTCCCATCGGAGCGTCTTCCTTACGCAATGGCGCGTAATGGAACAGGCGCTTATATTTCCAGTCGAACAAGTTGGGAAGTTTCGCTTCCTTCGCAGCCTCAATGTTCGTGTCTTTCTTATTGCTCGCGTCGAGCACGTCGCCGCCGATTTCCGCACCGCGTTCGCACCTGTTTCCTGTAACGAACCTGCGCTGTGCACCTCCGGCAGTAAACGTATTGATTGTGAGAAGACAGTTGTTCTGACACTTTCCGCAGCGGCGGAGCTCAAGGTCGACGTGGAACGAATCGAGCTGGTCGAGAGTCGTGATGCCGGAATGCAGCTCGCGGCGCGGCGTGCCGGGCGGATCGTCGGGCTTCGGAGCCGTAAGGTCGAGCCACTGGTCGTACGCGATAAGCGCAGAACCGTACGCGCCCATGAGCCCCGCGACGTCGGGCCGGAACACATTCACCCCTGCAATCTTCTCGAACGCGCGGAGAACAGCGTCGTTGTTGAACGTGCCGCCCTGCACGACGACTTTCATACCTATGTCGCTCGCTTTACGAAGTTTTATGACCTTAAAAAGCGCGTTTTTGATGACGGAATAGGACAGACCGGCTGAAATGTCGGCGACGGAGGCGCCTTCCTTCTGTGCCTGCTTGACGCGGCTGTTCATGAAAACAGTACAGCGGCTGCCCAGGTCGACAGGTTTCTGTGCGAGCAGCGCAATCCTGCTGAATTCGCGCACGTCCATACCCATCGTATGCGCAAAGTTGTCCAGGAAACTGCCGCACCCCGACGAACACGCTTCGTTCAGCTGAATCGAAACGATTGCGCCGTCCTTCATGCGCAGACACTTCATGTCCTGACCGCCTATGTCGAGCAGAAATTCAACGCCCGGCACAAAGAAGTCGGCCGCGCGGTAATGCGTGATTGTCTCCACTTCTCCCGAATCGACGTTGAGCGCTGCCTGAAAAAGCGCCTCGCCGTATCCGGTGGAAACGGAACGCGCAATGTACACGTCTTCCGGCAGCCGGTGATACAGCTGCTTGAGGACTTTTACCGCAAGTTCCACCGGATTTCCCGCATTCGGCGCGTAGAAATCCCACAGGATTCGTCCTTCCTGATCGATAAGAACGGCTTTCGTCGTCGTCGAGCCCGCGTCGAGACCGAGGAACACCGGTCCCTTCACCGAATCAAGATTGCCGCGCTTCGCTTTTTCCTGCGCGTGGCGCGTCTGGAACTCATCGAGATCCTCCTGATTCCTGAACAGCGGTTCAAGGCGCTGCACTTCGTTGAGTTCCGCGCCGATAAGGTTCTTCAGACTCGCGCGGAATTCCGTAATCGTCGGAAAATGAAAGTCCGGGCCGCACGCGTCGCAGCTGTATTTGCGGTCCGCGGAATATGCGGAACCCTGAGCGACGAACAGCTGGGAATTTTCGGGAACGATTATTTCATCGGGCTTGAGCTTGAGCGTTAAGACAAAGCGTTCGCGGAGCTGGTCCATAAAATGAAGCGGGCCGCCGAGAAAAGCGACGTGTCCGCGGATAGGTTTGCCGCACGCAAGGCCCGATATCGTCTGGCTCACGACAGCCTGAAAAATGGAAGCCGCAATATCCTCGCGCCGCGCGCCTTCGTTGATAAGCGGCTGGACGTCGGTTTTCGCGAACACGCCGCAGCGGGCCGCAATCGGATAAATAGTGTGCGCGCCGCGGGCCAGTTCATTAAGCCCGTCGGCATCAGTCTCAAGGAGCGCCGCCATCTGGTCGATGAACGCTCCCGTACCGCCGGCGCACGTTCCGTTCATGCGCTGCTCTATACCGCCGCGGAAGTACGTAATTTTTGCATCCTCGCCGCCGAGCTCTATAACGACGTCCGTCTGCGGAATAATCTTTTTTACGGCTGTCGTTGCGGCTATAACTTCCTGAATAAACGGAATACTGAGCCACTGCGACACTGACAGACCGCCCGATCCCGTAACTTTTACGCTGACGGTGCGTTTCGTACCGCCGGCAACCTTCTCTTCAACGACGTCGAGCGCCTGATTTACGACAGTAACGATTGTGCTGCGTATATCCGCGCGGTGACGCTGATAGTCGCCGTAAATAAGCGTATCGTCGTCGTCGAGCACGGCGATTTTCACCGTCGTCGAGCCGACATCAATACCGATTCGAATCGGCAGCAGATTTTCTGCAGTAAACTGTACAACATTCTTTCCGGTAGCACTCTGTATTTCAGCCATTATATATCCTTGTATTTACATCTTTACGCATGTATATATATAGATAATAATGGTAAAAGCTTTTTTAGGCAACCAAAGAGACTTTTTCTTTCCGTCATGCGAGCATTGCTTATTTTCGGCAACTTGAGTATTCTGAATAAATCTATGGCAGAAAAACAGAAGCACTCGCTCGTCAAATCAGGTCTGCGGCTTTCATTCGTAACATTGCTTTCCCGCATCGTCGGGCTTATCAGGGAGATGACAAAAGCGTCGTTTCTCGGGACAGGCAGCTATGCGGACGCATTCGGCATAGCATTTCAGCTTCCGAACCTGTTCCGCAGGCTTTTCGCGGAAAACAGCATTTCAGTCGCATTTATTCCGACGTTCCGGGCATATATTGAAGACGCACATACTGATGAAGACAAGCGCAGAACGCAGGAATTCGTATCCGCAACGCTCACGCTCGTCACTTTTTTTACGACAATAGTCGTTCTGCTCGGTATTATCTTTACGCCGCTGCTCATAAAGCTGTTCTACGGCAAAACGGACGCTGCGACAGTGCCGGAAGCTGTTCTTCTTACGAGAATCATGTTTCCGTACCTGCTTCTCGTCTCCGTTGCAGCTTTTTTCCAGGGAATTCTGAACGGTGTGGACGTTTTTGCACCGTCGGGATTCGCTCCGGTACTGTTCAACGTAATCGTGATAGCCGCCACGTACATACTCGCGCCCCATATGGCGAATCCCGCACGCGCAATGGCTGTAGGCGTTATGGCCGGCGGAGTCGTTCAGGCGGTCTTCCAGCTCCCGTTCGTTCTGAAAACGGAATGGCGCGTCTCTTTCGCATCGATAAAAAAAGCGTTCACCAATCCGGGTACGCTCAAAGTGATTGCGCTCGTGCTGCCGACAATCGTCGGTATGGCCGCGTATCAGGTGAACGACCTCGTTTCAAGCACGCTCGCAAAAAGGGCGGGCATAGGGATATATTCGAGTCTCCAGTATTCGCTTCGTCTTCAGGAACTTATTCTCGGCATATTCGCAGTCTCAATAGGCAGCGTGATTCTGCCCGACATGTCGGGACTCGCCAAGAAGAAACAATGGGATGATTATTCCGCGCTGCTCACCCGCGCAATGCAGATAATCACGCTCATCTCGATTCCCGTAACGTTCTATTCGCTCATCACCGGGCGCGAAATCATCTCGCTTGTGTATAAAAGTCACAATTTTACCGAAGAATCGGTACAGATGACGCTCACTGTCTTCCGTTTCCACATGGCGGGGCTCGTCTTCATCGCGCTTAACCGTGTTCTCGCGCCTGCGTATTACGCGCAGAGCAACACCACGATTCCGACGGCCGCAGGACTTGTAAACTTCGGCGTAAACATCGTCCTTGCCGCCGTTCTTGTCCGTCCGATGAGCGGCGGCGGAATTGCACTCGCGCTCTCCGTCGCAAGCTGCGCAAATACGGTCTTTCTGTTTGCCGCAATGCCGCGTACGCATTCCGTAAACACGAAAAAAGTCCTCGTTCCGTTCGTCGTCTACGCGCTGAAAATAGCGGTGTACTCGATTATTGCGTCGATTCCGACATATTTTGTCCGTCCGTACGTAATCAGGCTGTTTGCAGGTCACAACAGACTGATTTCCGACGGAATGCCCGTCGTGCTCACGGCGCTCGTATTTGCCGCCGCAGGAATCGCGCTTCTTGTCGCTACAAGAGACCCGGTTGTGCAGACTGTTGCCGGAAAATTCACCAGGCGTACAAAAAAATAGTATATTGTATATAAGAGGTTTTTATAACATGAAAATACCATCAGCAGATGAAATGAAAAAAATATATGCGGACAGACGCGCAAAAACCGCGGAATTTATGAAGAATTCCGGTGAAGGTGCGGCCGTTTTCATCGACAAAGAAGAGCACCGCGAACCGGCAATCCGCTATCTTACCGGACACCCGTCGGACGCCGTATTGATTATTTTTGACGACGCATATTCAGTCCTCGTTCCGTGGGATGAAAATCTTGCAAAGCAGCAGGCTTTCTGCGACAAAATGATACCGTACACAAAATACAACAACACCGCGCTCGAAGCTGTAAAAACGAATCTCAACGCGAGCAGCCATTTTCAGAATAAAAAAGTGGAGCTGCCGCCGTCGACGCCGTATCCGGAATTCCTCAAATACGTCGATGTTCTTGCGGGCTGCGACGTGCGCTGCCACGAAGACGGTGTGCACGATTACGTCGCCGGTCTGCGCATGATAAAAGACGAATACGAAATTGCATGCACGAAAGAGGCTGCGCGCGTAGGCGATATGATAATCGACAAAATCGAACAGGAAATCAAAGCGGGAAAAATAAAAACGGAGACGGACGTCGCGCTGCTCATCGAACGCGAATGCCGCGCGAACGGATGCGAACGCACCGGTTTTGACACGCTCGCAGCAGGTCCGTCGCGCAGCTGGGCCATTCACTGCTTCCCGAACTATACGGACGCAAAATGGCCAGACGACGGACTTTCCATACTCGACTTCGGAGTCGTCTACAACGGATACACGAGCGACACGACTGTCACCGTCGTGAAGGGAAAGCTGACGTCGGCACAGGAAAAACTCGTGAGCCTTGTGCAGAAAGCCTCGGACGAATGTCTTAAACTGTACCGGCCGGGAAATCCGATTCACGACGCCGCTGTAAAGGCCGACACGGTATTCTCTTCGGGCAAGATGAAGATGCCCCATACACTCGGCCATGCAATCGGCCTCGAGATACACGAGCAGCCGCACATCAGCACGAAAGTGCCTCAGTCGCTGCTTTTCCAGCCGGGAATGATTGTCACGCTCGAACCGGGATTATACGACGCAGAACTCGGCGGCTGCCGGCTTGAAAACGACGTGCTGATTACGAAAACAGGCAACGAAGTGATTACCCATTCACGTATATTCCGTCTGCCGTAATCAGAGCGTTCCGAGCGTTCCGAGCGCTTCGACGGCACAATCGTCGAGCGCCTTTGCAAGATGCGCGTCGGGCAGATCCTGCACCATTTCACGCATGTTTTCAATCACGGCGCGGGCAAGCTGTCTGTCAGGAATTCCGCCCGATGCTGATATGTCGTCATCAGGCGGGAAAATAGCAGACAGCAGCTTCGTCCTGCGGAGTTCTTCGGCCGTCGCTATAAGTCCCGGCTGCCCGGAAAGTTTCGCAATCACATAATCAAGCAGCAGACGTGTTCTGCTCGACATGAACGATTCTTTTTTATCGGGCGGCAGATATTCGCAGAGCGCACGGAGCTTTTTGAACAGTTCCAGTTCGGTCGCAAACTTTTCCGTATTTTCCTTTTTTCCGAGCATCGTCACGATTTCGGGAAGTATCCCGGCAGCTTTATCTATCATTGCATCGTAACCGGGAGACACTTCTTCATCGGCCGGCTGCTGCTCTGCTGCGGTTCCGCCCGTATCCGCAGACGAGGTTTCTTCGTTTGTACGCAGAAGACCTTTCTGTTTTTCCTCAAGTTCCGCGGCAGCTTTTTCCGCGGCTTCCCGTACTTTCTGTATTGCAGATTCCGCCGCCTTCGCAGCAGCATCTTCGGTCTTATTGTTGATGTATTCGACAGCTTCCCCTGCACCGCGCGCCGAATCGGCAGCACGCTGCGCAGCATCCCCCGCGCGGTCGGCCGCCATCCGGGCAGCATCGTATGTTTCCCGCGCGGCGGACAGAGCGGAATCGTTTACGGCGTTCGCCCGGTTCAATGCAGCCGCAATCCTGTCGAGCGCGTCGTCGGACAAATCCGCGCGCTGATGTGCTGCCGCCGGTTCTCCGTGCGATTCCTGTTCTTCAGGCGTTTCTTCCAGCTTTCCGTCTTCCGAAGCCTGTTCCGGCTTAGAGATTTCACCATCGGCCGCGGCCGTATCGTCGGGAGAGGACGAGCCGCCCGTAAAATCAGGCAGACTTTCGCCGGTGACTCCGCCGTCTTCGGGCTCCGGCTGGCGGGAATCAGGTTCGGAACGCTCCCACGGCCGGGAATCAGGCGCAGAAGCGTCCTCTGATTCCGGTGCGTAATCGTTCCCCTGTTCAGACGGGGCCGACGGCGACGGAAACTGCTGCAGTTCCGGCTCCGCGGCCAGTGCGGGAGCCCGAGACTGAATCTCACGTTCGGGATCCTCATCGATATTTTCCGCGCCGAATCCGTCATCACCGTCGCCGGGAACAGACTGATCCGCGGCTCCTGACGATTCATGCCCGGACGCTCCCTGTCCTGATAATTCCTGCCCGGAATTATCAGGCATGCCCTCAAAAATATCCTGAGTATCTTCCGGGGTATCTTTTGTATTTCCTGTCTGGTCCAGCGGCTGGTCGGCCGGAATAAGCCGGTCAAGCCCCTGCGGTTCCTCGCCGGCCTCGTTTTCCTCATCTTCCTTATCGGAAAAAGCAAACGGATCCTGTTCGTCGTCTTCCTTAAAAAGACTGTCGCCCATCATATCAAAATCGAACGGCTCTTCTTCCTGCTCCGAATCGGGAGCAGCCGCCGAATCAACAGGCGCTTCTTCCGGCGCTTCCATTACGATTTCAAGTCCGCTGTCTTCGTCGGCGGAAACATTCTGATTTTCCTGCCGCTGTTTGTTCGTTTCGTTGATTATGTCGCCGAGACGCTGAGCCTCGCGGCGTGCAAGAACATTGTACTGATCGTATTTGAGCGCTTTGTGATACTCTTCGAGCGCCGCCGCCGCGTTGCCGGAAGCTTCGTCGATGCGGGCAAGCGCGATAAGAGCCGAAGGATCTTCCGGATGTTTCGTCAGATACTGCTCCAGATATCTGCGGGCTTTGTCGAGGCGGCCCCTCTGTTTATACCTGCCTGACGCTTCTTTTTTATATTCCTCGTACGACGCGTCGATTTTATTTATTCTGCTGTATACGCGGTCCGCCCTGTCGTCTTCGTCCCGGCAGATATAATACTGGCCGCACAAATCAAGCGTCCGGACATCGTTCCGGTTTTTATCATATGCCTTTTTGATTTTTGCAGCCGCTGTACCGGAGTCATCCGCGGAAAGAAGCACGTGCGCGTACTGCCGCGTTACGGCTGCATCATCCGGCTGCTCCTGCTCAACTTTTTTCATCACTTCGGCGGCGGATTTTACTTTACCGCTCTTCTCGTATGCTTCGGCAAGTCCGCTGAGCACATCCGTATCGCCGCCGTCGAGTCTGCGGGCCTTTTCGAATGTCTGCACCGCAGAATCGTAATCATACTGTTTTAAATAAATATGTCCGAGCAGATTCCGTATGCCGACATCGTCAGGATACAGCGCGATCGACTTATTAACAAGATCGGCCGCATCCTTCGTCCTGTGATGCCGAAGCAGCAGCTCCGTGTAATCCCGAATCGCCTCAAGCCAGCCGGGCTTTGCGCGGAGTGCCGCTTCGTATGCCGCTGCAGCATTCGTATCGTCATGAAGCGCCTCGCAGCTTTTCGCGAGATTAAGCTGAAGAATCGGATGGTTCGGATCCACCTGCAGTCCCCTCTTATATACGGCGACGGCTTTCTGATGTTCCCGGCGCAGCGCGTAAATGGCGCCCAGATGATTGTATGCAAGAACGTCGTTGGGATTCTCATCGATGACTGATTCAAAGCATTCGGTCGCTTCATCATACGCGCCCATTGAACGGTACGTAAAACCGAGGTTGTAATTGACCTGCGTGTCGTTAAGCCCGAGCTCGAGAGCCTGCTGCAGCACATTGATCGATTCGTCGTATCTCTGAAGACGGCGGTAAATGCCGCCCATGCTGTTGAGTGCTTCAAAACTGTTCGGAGACAGCGTACGTATCTGCTCGTAATACAAAAGAGCTTTTTTGTCGTCGCCCGCCTTCACATACAGGCTGCCGAGCGCGCTTAACAATCCGATGTTGCCGGAATCTTCCCTGAGAAGACTTTTATATAACCGTGCCGCCAGCGCAAAATCGCGGGAAATAACAGCAGCCTTCGCCCGTTTTTGAACGAAGGCCTTTTCCTTTTCTTTTTCAAGATTCATATTTTCATTCCTCCGCAGCCGGACGGGCGTATACTTCCTGTGAAAGCTGACCGTTTATTCTTGTGTCGAATTTCGAACACGTCGATACTGCAAAATAATATATCGTGCCGTTTTTTAAACCGGTGATCGTCAATGACGTCGTATTGCCTGCGTTGACGGGAGACGGTCCCTCCGCCGCAGAGCGGCCGAGATATTCGCCCGGACGCGTTCCGTAATATACGAGGTAACTTCCCGCCGATTCGTCGACGGAATAGCTCCATGTCACCGTCACGCATCCGTCGCCCGCCGACGCCTTCACCTTGAACGGTGGAAGCGGTTCCGGCTGCTTCGAATAATTAATAACAAGCTGCGTTACGGACGGCGTTTTACTGCCGTCCCCGTCCGGATACAGCTCCGCAGCGACCTGAAAATACAGACCGCCGACACCGGTTATTTTTTCGCCGTTCTTCACGGGTTTCCATTTGGGATACGTGTCAGTCCAATTGAAAAAATTATCGCCGCTTCGTACATACAGCATGACGGCCGTCTGTTCAGGTTCATTCATAACTGCGGAGACTGAATCAAGCGAAGCTCCGACCGACGTCAGCAGCGGCTGCGTTTCAATACGTCCGCCCGATGTCAGATATTTTGCATACCCGAGACCCGTCGCTTCTTCCGATTCCTCCTGCAGCGCCGCGTCGTAAGTTCCGCGCTGAATGCGGAAGTCGTCTATCTTTCCCGTATACGACGGGCAGAGATCGACGTCCGCCGGCGCGCCGAGATATACAGGATACACCGTACCGTCCTCGTGGCCCGTCGATGTGATATATTCGACAGCCTCAAGCCGTCCGTCGACGCGGTATTCAAGGCGGCCGCTTTCCTCGTCAAAGCTGACAGTGTGGTGGGACCATGTGTCCGGCACAATATTTTTTATACCGCTTATGACGACGTCTTCCTGAGCATATCCGTCGAACACGTTCGTAAACGTCCACTCGAGATGATTTCTGTTGAATATGCCCGTTATCATCTGATACTGAACGACGTTTTTCCGGTCGCCCGGTACGCTGCGCTGCAGATTGCGCGACGAACGCCAGTTAAACACGATTTCGCCGCTTTCCGAAAGCGACGGTGCAAGCCAGAATTCGATGTAGAAAGAACCCGCAAGTCCTTCCGTACCGAATACGGAACCTGTTCTGCCCCGCAGAATCATACCGCCCCTGCCCCGTCCGAGCGCCGCGCCCTTTCCCATTACGGATTTCGTCGTCATGCCGAGCGAATCGGCAGCGACCGAATAGTTTCCCGTACGGTCCGCAAACGGCTGCTTTTCGAAGTCGATGAGCGCGTCGGTATTGCGGTCACCGGTACGGGCGTTCGTCGCAAGTTCTATGCACGTATATCCGAAACGCCCCGTTCCTTCCGTGACGCCCCTGCGCAGAGAAAGCTTCGACCAGCCGTCTTTTCCGCCGAGCGTAACCGAATCAGCGGAAAGTATCTGCGGTAAAAATCCCGTATATACTAGACAAAGAGAGAGTAAAATCAGTATTTTCTTTCTATATAGGTTGTACATATTTACTATGACTAACAACAACACGGTACGGGAGATATTACATCAGACCGCATTGAAAGCCCCCTCCTCAAGCGGCGTTTACCTGTGGCGCAATCCGCAGGGAAACGTCATTTATGTCGGCAAAGCGAAGAATCTGAAAAGCCGGCTATCGTCGTATTTTTCCGGCAGCAAGGACATCAAGACGAGGCTCCTCATTTCTCACGCCCAGTCGATTGAATATATCACGACTGCAAACGAATATGAAGCGTTTCTGCTCGAGAACAACCTCATCAAGAAATTCAATCCGCGCTACAATATCAACCTGAAAGACGGGAAATCGTATCCTGTGCTCCGCATTACGAATGAACCTTTCCCGCGGTTTTTTAAGACCCGGCGCATACTTCAGGACGGTTCCACGTATTTCGGACCGTATCCCGACGCAGGCGCACTCGACACGTTTATCGACACACTTTATCGTCTGTATCCGGTCCGCCACTGCAAAACATTCAGGAAACGCGATGCGCCGTGCATGTATTATCACATAGGACGGTGCAAAGCTCCCTGCTGCGGAAAAATTTCCCGGGAGACCTACAATGAATACATCGGAGAGATTTCCGATTTACTTGAGGGGAAAGGCGACGAGAGCGTCAGCAAACTCACAGCCGAGATGAAGCAGGCGGCTTCGGAACTCAATTTTGAAAAAGCGGCGCGTCTCCGCGACGGGCTTAAGGCGCTTATGGTCATGCAGAATCAGAACGTCGTCGAAGGCTTCGACAGCGAAGACCGCGATTACATAGCGCACTGGCGCGAAGGCGAACTCGTGAGCTTCACGGTGCTTAAGCTCCGCTCGGGAAAACTTGAAGGACGCGACAACTACCGCACCGTAAGTCTCAACGAAGACGACGAGCTCATGCCTGAATTTCTTAATGCGTACTACACCGACAAAGACGAAGTTCCGCCGCATATTTACATACCTTCTCTCTCAATCGGCGGCCAGCTCTCTCCCGCAGACCTGATGCGCTGGTTCCGCGAGACGCTCGACGCAGATACGGAAGTCATTGCAGTAACCGATACGATGACGAATGCAGGACGGCATACGGCAGCACTCAACATGGCTGCGGAGAACGCGCACGAGGACATTATCAGACGGCTGCGCGAGCGGGGCGACATTCCGGCGCTTGAAGAGCTCAAAACGCTGCTGCATCTGGACACGCTGCCGGTGCGCATCGAAGGTTTCGATATTGCGCATATCGGCGGCAAGTTCCCGGTGGCGAGCCTCATCAGTTTTTACAACGGCAATCCCGACAAAAAAAACTACCGCTACTTCCGCCTCAAGACGACGGACGGTCTTATAGACGATTTCGCCTCCATGAGGGAAGCGACAAGCAGGCGTTACACGAGACTTGTTAATGAACAATCTGATTTGCCCGACCTTATACTCATAGACGGCGGCATCGGACAGGTGAACGCAGTCGAAGGCGTTCTACGGTCGCTCAATCTCGACATTCCGGTAGCGGGTCTCGCAAAACGCGACGAGGAAATTTACCGCCCGGGAGACAGTACTCCCCTCAACCTGCCCAAACGGAGCGACGCGCTCAGACTGCTTCAGCGCGTACGCGATGAGACGCACCGTTTCGCGACAAGCCGCAACCAGAATCTCCGCACGAAGGAAAACACCGTAAGCGTTTTCCTTCAGATTCCGGGCATAGGAGAAAAGCGCGCGCGCATTTTAACAAAAGCGTTTACGACGCTCGAAAATCTTGCGGATGCTGAGGAAGCACAGGTTGCGCAGGTGCTTCATGTCCGCGCGCAGGAAGCTGCCGAGATTCTGCTCTCGGCTCAGCATCTTAATAAAATACGGCAGGATAAGAAAACGCAGGAGATGGAATCACTTCAGACGTCGGGTACGACCGCGCAGAAAGCCGCAGAAGCGCAGTACACGGACGACCTTGCGTCCCTCGCGCTCAGCGCGGCGGAAGACGAACCCGTATATAAAAAATAGTTCAGAAACAAATCAAATATCCACTATCCACGCATCAGGTATTTCACTTCTGATGATGCGGCTTGTAAGATTATACCAGTTCCGGCATTTATCCAGCACGACCGAATCAGCCGTTACGACACAATCCTCACGCTGGAGCCAAGCGTCGACGGAATCGGTAAGCGCGACATCCGCGGCAAAATGCATTTCTTCCGCAGCTGAATCGATAAATTTTTTGAGCCGGCCGGAATTGGAAACCTGTTTGTCGAGGAGCACGTGCACGAAAGCCGCTCCCGCTCCGAAAACATGTTCGAACATAAGAAGGACGGCCCGCTCCGTCTTGTCGATGATGCGGTACGTTCCGTGAAGACCGGCAAGATCCCGTATAACGCCGTCGCGGGAAGCGAATACTGGAGAGCGCGACAACGCCGTTTCAAGCGTAATAATAATGTTGAAGCCGTCAACCCACACCTGACCGTTCAGCGTGTTCAGCTCGCGCCGCTTCCTGTCGCCGCGTTTCGCATCGGACGTAAGCGCACGCTCAAGCGCAAGCCGCTGATGCTCGGTGAGCTGATAGTGGTTTCCTGCAAAAGTGACTGCGCTGCGTATGCCGTACCCGCGGTTCAAAAGCCAGACGACGTCGTCCGCAGCTTCGTGAACAGCTGCAAGCGGCCCCGCGCTGAAATCACCCGGGGCGCCGTCGTACCAGCCCCGTCTGCACACTTCGCACATGCTAGTACATCTCCGCAGGTTTATGCGTAAGCAGAATCCGTATGTTCAGTTTACAGTACGCAAGAATTTCGCGCGCGTAAGAATTCAGTATGAACAGCCGCGGCGTTCCGGCAGGTATTCCGTACACCGCTTTATATCCCAGCCGCCGCGCGATGCGCTCCGCCCGCGCAAGGTGAAAATCGCTCGTAACGACGGCGACGGGCTTCGAAAGAGTCTCCCGAATGTCCGTGCCGGAATCCTGCGCCATGAGCCGGGCGCTGTACGAAAGATTCTGAATCGTATCGCGCGCCTCGTCTTCCTGAATAATGCGGTCCGCCGCAACGCCGTGACGTTCAAGTTCCGATGCAAGGACGAGCGATTCCGCACACGGCGCAAACGGTCCCTTTCCGCCGGAAACGACGGCCTTTACGTCGGGATGCGCCTTCATATACTCCGCAGTTTTCAGGGCGCGCCGTTCCGCCGCCGGCACAAGCTTTCCCTCGCGCGTGATTCCGCCGCCGAGCAGAATCACGTACTGGATTTGCTCCGTTCCGCCGGAGACTGCCGGAGTGCAGATAAAGTACAGGTTCACCGAGGCAGTCAAAACAAAAATCGCTGCGGTAGCAATAATAATCAGCCTGACGGCGGACGTGAGCCGGCCGAACGGCACGAAGTCTTCGTCGCCGTTTTTTCCCCGTATACTCAGAAAACGCAGGAAAAAAATAATCCCGACGAAAAGCCACACGAAGGAAAAGGAAAAAAACGACGGAGAAGCAATTTCCAAAGCGACGAAATATCCGGCGGACCATGCGGCCGGAATAATAAAAACAAAGGAAGCCGTTCTGTTCTTCATATTATTCGTAGTATACCGTATAATTCCGGTATGCGCAAAATACGCTTACGGCTGCAATTTTTCATGCTGATGCCGGTCTTCCTGTTCACGGCCGCCGTTCGGGCAGAACCTGTGCAGCAGCCTGCCGCGGAAAATTCGGCGCTGTACTTCGGAAATCCGACGAATGCGGAGCACGACGAAAAAAGCAGTACAAACTACCTCATCGAGAAAAAACAGTACGCGCTTTCATACAACGACAGTACGCACGAGGCGAACTGGACTGCGTGGCATCTGTGCGCGGACGATTCGGGAGACGCAGGACGGGGAAACAAATTCCGCGCCGACAGTACGCTTCCGGACGGCTGGTACCGGGTGGTTCAGAGCGATTATCAGTTCGTACTGTACGGATTCGACCGCGGACATCTCTGCCCGTCCGCCGACCGCACAGCGTCGGTTGAAGACAACGACGAAACATTCCTTATGACGAATATGGTACCGCAGGCTCCCGGCAACAACCGTATCGTATGGAAGGCCCTTGAGGAATACGAACGCGCGCTTGTCGGACGGGGAAACGAACTGTACATCTTCGCGGGACCGTACGGCAGAGGCGGCACGAGCGGGGAAGGGACTTTCGACTCGATAAAAATTCCGCAGCGCGGTAAAAACGGAAAACCGGTCATAGGAAAAGACGGAATGCCCGCTTACACCGACATGAGCATTGCGGTTCCCGCGTATACGTGGAAAATTATTATGGTCCTTCCCGAAGATACCGGCGATATAGACCGCGTTACAAAAGACACGGTGCTGCTTGCCGTCTGCATACCGAACGCGCAGGGATGCGGCAAAAACGGCTCATGGGAGCAGTACCGGATAAGCGTCGACGCTCTTGAGGAGATGACAGGCTGTGATTTTTTTGCACGCCTCCCCGACGACACAGAAGCGTATCTTGAGGCGGGAAAATAATAATTTATCTCAGCGGCACAGTTTGAGCAGGCAAAATTTCCTGGCTGTTCAGATTTTAATAAGATTGTATTTGCGGGTACCCATACCGACTTTTTCCGCCTGCTCAAGCTGAGCGTTCCAATCAGTCGTCGGATGCACGTCCATGGACAAGTCGTCGTGCGTATGTTCGCATTCGTCCGTCACGGAACCGTGCAGCAGCGGCTGTTTATTAACGGCATCCGCGCAGGCCTGATCGAGCGCGACCGCATCGAACGAAGCGAACATTCCCACGTCCTGAATGACGGGTACGTCGTTCACCGCATAGCAGTCGCAGAAAGGCGACACGTCGACTATGAGCGAAATATGAAACTGCGGTCTGTCCTTCACGACGGCGGCCGCATATTCGGCCATTTTGCGGCACAAAACTTCGTTCGTATTGTCTCCGCACGGATGCGTCGCGTCTTTCGGGCAGGCGCCTATGCATCGTCCGCAGCCGACGCATACATCCTGATCGATGAATGCTTTTTTCTTTCCGTCTGATGAATCTTCGGGAACGGCAAGCGTGACGGCATTCTGACCGCACGCACGGACGCACGCGCCGCATCCTATGCATTTGCTCCTGTCGACGTCAGGCTTGCCTGCGTTATGCTGCTCCATTTTCCCCGCGCGGCTTCCGCACCCCATCCCGATGTTCTTTATCGCTCCGCCGTATCCGGTCGATTCGTGAAGCTTGAAATGCGTGAGCGAGATGAATACGTCCGCATCCATAACCGCGTGGCCAATTTTCGCCTGCCTGACGTATTCCCCTTCGGGAAAATCGACGAGCGCTTCGTCCGTTCCCTTTAGTCCGTCGCCGATAATTACATGGCAGCCGGTTACGAGCGGATCGAATCCGTCCATAAACGCCGCGTCAAGATGATCAAGCGCGTTTTTGCGGAGCCCCGGATACAGCGTATTGCAGTCAGTAAGGAACGGACGTCCGCCGAGATTCTTCACCAGATCGGCGAGGGCGCGCGCGTAATTCGGACGAAGGTACGCAAGATTGCCCGGCTCTCCGAAATGAAGTTTTATCGCCGTGAATTTGCCGTCGAAATCAATATTCCCGATCCCCGCCGTCTTCGCGAGCCGTACCATTTTCTGTGCAAGGTTTTCGTTAAAAGTCGTTCTGAAATCAGTCCAATACACCTTCGAAGTTTCCATGTCAGCGCCTCCGTTATTCCTTTACAATCATCAATGAATGAGCCTGATATTCAGGCAGGAATTTCTTTTTTCCGCCGCTCTCAAACTGAACAGTAACAACGAACTCTCCGTCGTCGCTTACGCTGCCGGCAATCACCTGACCGTATCCCCAGTCGTCGTGATACACTCTCGTTCCCTTACTCCACCGCTCGGAAAGTTCGTTTCCCTTTACGGAATTTATGCCGGCGCCCGCTCCGTATGCTCCGTAACCGCGTTGCCTGCGGCTTTCCGCGCCGAGCACCTTGAACACGTCGCCCGCCTCTTCGATGAACAGGCTCGGTTCCATGAACTCCGTACGGCCGTACAGACGCCGCTGTGCGCACGACGTTATGTACAGTTCGTCCTTCGCGCGCGTTATGCCGACGTAGAACAGACGGCGTTCTTCCTCGAGTTCGCCCCCGGTCTTGTCTCCGCGCGGAAATATGCCGTTCTCCATTCCCGTAATGATGACGCGGGGAAACTCCAGACCCTTCGTGTTATGCAGCGTAATCAGCGTGACGGAATCCTGCGCAGCTTCTCCGGTCCCCGCATCGAGTGTGCGGTCCAGTTCGATAGTGTCCAGAAACTGCAGCAGGCCGTCTTCGGTACACGGATAAAGCACCGCGCTGTTCACAAGTTCCTGCATGTTTGCCGCCCGCTGCGTCCCGGAAATTTCATCCTGCGTTCTGTGATAATTAAGCAGCCCCGATCTGTCGAGCACCTTCTCGACGAAATACGAAAGCTTCTCGTCGGGATTGAACGATTTAGTAAGTTCATCGAGCACGGAACAGAATTCCGTCACGCCCTCTTTTGCTTTTTTACTCAGGGACGGCACGCATTCTCTGGCTGTTTCAATAAGGTTCCGGGAATATGAAGCGGCCTTTTCTATAATCGCGTCCTGAGTCTTGTCTCCGACGCCGTGCGCAGGTTTATTGACGACGCGGCGGAACGCAATCTCGTCCCGGGGATTCGCCGCAAGCGAAAGATACGCAAGCGTATCCTTGATTTCCTCGCGTTCGTAGAATTTCAGAGACCCGACGACGACGTACGGAATCTTGCGGTGCAGGAATTCCGTTTCGAATTCGAGCGACTGCGCGTTCGTTCTGTATAATATGGCCCAGTCGCTGTATTTCGACTGATTTTTTTTGTCCGCCACGGCTTTCTGAATAAGATCCGCGCAGAAGCGGGCCTCGGAATCCTGATCCGGAAGATACACGAGCACCGGCGTTTTACCTTCGCCGCGTTCGGCCTTGAGCGTCTTTCCGAGACGGCTTTCGTTGTTCCGGACAACGTTGTCCGCGACCTCGAGTATTTTCGCCGTCGAGCGGTAATTGCGTACAAGTTTAATAATTTTTGTGCCGGGGAACTTTTCACGGAACGACAGAATATTTCCCACGTCGGCGCCGCGGAACCGGTAGATGGACTGATCGTCGTCGCCGACGACGCACACGTATGTTCCGGAATTTTCTTCAACGCCGGAAAGGGACTGCAGCAGCCGGAACTGCGCCACGTTCGAATCCTGATACTCGTCGACCATGATGACGCGGAAACGGTACCGCATCTGCTGGCGGATACGTTCATTCGCATCCATCACTTTCACCGGTCTCATAATAAGATCGCCGAAATCGGCGTTACCTGTCGTGTGAAGGCGTTCTTCGTAGGCGCGGTAAATTGCCGACAGGTCGCCGGTCGGATCTATATCGGAGAGGTCGTCGTCAGGGCCGAGACAGTAATCTTTCGCGAGCGCGATTTTATGCGCGGAAAGCTGCGCCTGCTGCCTCGTCATGGACGGCACCGCTTTCGTCACGAGCGTCGCCATATCGTCGTCGTCGTACACGGTGAATGAACCTGCAAGCCCGGCCTCGTCCGCGTATTTCCGCAGAAACCACGCGCCGAACGAGTGGAACGTCCGTATCTGAGCCCGGCCGGCACGCGGTTCGAGCGCGACCGCACGCTCGGCCATCTCCGACGCTGCCTTTTTCGTAAACGTGACCGCAAGAATGGCTGACGGATCCACATGCCTGTTCCCGATAAGATATGCTATTTTCGTCGTTATGACGCGCGTCTTTCCGGAACCCGCGCCTGCAAGAATAAGCAGCGGCGAGCCTTCGTGAACGACGGCTTCCCTCTGTTCAGGGTTGAGTCTGTCGAGATATGACGGAAGCATTTCGTCCTCTGCCATATGTTATTCTCCGTCTTGGCTCAGCTCCGTCGCATACTGCAGCGGAGATCCGGGCAGTTTTTTATTAACAGGCAAATCGGAAACAAAATGCGCGTCGATGTCCACTTCGCCCGACGAGTCGGCATAAACCCGCACAACGCGGCCCGGCTGTACGGCGTTCTTCTGAACCTCGTCGTCAAGGTCGTAGCGGATGACGACGGAACCGTCCACGTCGGGAGCCTGAAACCAGGCGCGCCCGATTGCCAGGCCTTCTTCCTCGCCTTTCACGAGTTCCTCAACGAGCACATCGTATTCCTTTCCGCACCGTTCCGCAAGACGCTCTTTTGTGATTTCAGACTGAATCGCCTCAAGCGCCGCAGCCCGTTCTTTCGCAGTTTTCTGCGTAACGCGGTTTTTCATGGTGTACGCAGGCGTATCTTCCTCACGGCTGTACGGAAAACATCCCGACCAGTCGCTCCTGATTGTCCTGAGAAATTCCTGCGTATTTCCGGCAGCCTCGTCAGTTTCTCCGGGAAAGCCGGTCAAAAACGTCGTACGGAGCGCAGCTTCGGGGAACGCCGCACGGATGTCGTTCGCAAGCCGTTCGTATTCCTTCGCGGAACCTTTTCGGTTCATCGCGCGGATAAGTCCGTCGTCCCCCGCCTGAAACGGAATATCAAAATACGGAAGCAGACGCGCGTCACGCTGCATAACGGGCAGAATGTCGCGGTTAAAATGGTCGGGATGAATGTAAAGCAGACGGACCACGAAAACGCCTTTCAGCGCGGAAATCCGACCGAGCAGCACAGAAAGCGCGGACGGTTTGTCCGTACCGCAGTTTCCGCCGGAGCCGCCGATGCGCGGCAGTTCAAAACGTCCCGTGCCGAACACATCGTCGCTTTCGCCCGTTCCGTACGCGGCGAGGTCCTGTCCGATGAGGTTTATTTCGTATACGCCGTCGTCGGTGAGCCGCCGTATTTCCTTCACAATATCATCGGCCGGACGGCTGCGCAGCTTTCCGCGGATCAGCGGGATGGCGCAGAAGGAACAGCAGTTGCTGCATCCTTCGGTTATTTTCACATAGGCAGAGCCGCGGTATGAAAGGATCATCGGGCGGTCGCCGCAGCACACACCTTTCTGTTCGGGCACAAGAACCGGACGCTGCCCCGCGGCAAGCGGTTTAATAATAGTGTCGATTTTCGATATATCGCCGTTGCCGAAAAACCCGTCCGCCTCGGTAAGAGAATCTTTCAGCGAATCCGCGTAACGCTCCGCCAGACATCCCGTTAATAATATTTTCGCATCGGGATAATTCCGCTTCGCCGAAATAACGGCGTCGATGGATTCCTTTTTCGCGGATTCTATAAACCCGCACGAATTAACAATAATAACGTCCGCAAGGGACGGGTCAAAAATCTGCTTCATGCCCATGGCCGACAAACGGGAAATAATCAGCTCGCCGTCGACCTGATTTTTTGCACATCCGTGCTGATCGATAAAAAAATTAATCAAGTTCTACAACCACCAGCTTATAAGTTCCGTCCAGGTCTTTTACCCATTTTATGTCTTCGACGAGGACCTGTCCCGCTTTGCCTATATCAAGATCGAAACTTCTTGTATCCGCAATAATAGTAAACTTCACGGTGTTGCAGTTCGACATCCATAGACGGGCTCCGTTATTCGCAGTCATCGTAACAATATCACCGTTCGTAAAATAACTTTCTTCGGAGGACTTGCGGTCGAGTCTGTAACGGAATTCGCACGGACCGCGGAACGTTGCGTTCACGGTAAACGGATAGGCGCGGGTATCCTGCAGAATTACCTGCTGTTTGTGTTTGGGGACAGCTCCGTCAGCTTCTGTCTGCACATCCGGGGCGGCGGCTGTTTCAAGCTGCTGATTGCCGGCATTCTGCTGTTTCAGAAGCAGACGTACTTCAGCTCCGCGCGAATCATCAGTCGGGGAAATATCGGAGACATACACAATAATATCAGGATTCGCGTCGCCGTCTATATCAAGCTCCGACTCTTCCGCCAGATCCGTATACAGTTTCCCGACGGGAGTATCGATTCCGAACGAAGCAAGCGTGTCGCTGACTGTAAGAATGACTTTTCCTTTCGTCAAAGGAACGGTAATCTGATCTCCGCGGAACAGTCTGGATTCGAACGGTTTGTCGCTTAATTCGTATTTTCTGGCGGTCATCCCTTTTTCAACGACGATATTTCCGTCCTTATTCGCCGGTTTTCTGATGAAAACAAAAACCACGACAAGAACAACCGCAAGCACTGCAGCGCAGGACAAGCCTATAGCAAGCGGCTTGAAAAACGAAGGCTTTTGTTTCTCAAGCAGACCTTCAGGAACGGGAGATTCCTGAATTGCTTTACTCCGGTAAAGCGAAAGTACCGTTTCAGGATTTACACCGAGATATTCAGCATAATTACGGAGAAAACCGACCATATACGGTTCTCCGGGGAACACGCCGGTATCTTCGTTTTCAAGTCCGCGGATATATTCCGGCGTGATCGACGTTTCACGGGCAACTGTATCGATATCAAGATTTTTATCTTCTCGCGCCTTTTGCAGGATTGTACCGTAGCTTTCCATAATCAGTAAGCCTCTATGTCAGTTAGAAAGTAGGAAATTATTATAATTATTTGCCGATGACGGCGGGTCGTAAATAAACCGCTGATCCGAAATATCCTGATTGAGTTTATAGTTCGTAAAACTAAAGACGAACTCGTCGCCGCGCGGAGTAACGGCCTCAACACGGCGAATCAATTTTGTTTCCGCGTTTATTGCAAGCTTAATGGAACGGAAAGCTTCGGCCGTGTTGCGCCGGTTGAGGACCAGCTTGATGACTTTTTCGTCCGACGTATCGTCGAGCGGAACGGGCTCCTGTCCCGTTTCATACGCGACCGTATAATAGCGGCTCATGAGCGACAAACCCTGAGGAGTTGCAAGGGAAGCGCCTCCTGCACCGCTGCCGTCCGACTGAACGGACTGCTGGAGTACGGCTGACGCTCCGGGCAGATAAATAGTAAGCATGTCGCCGTTGAACAGAATAACCTGATCCGCAGGGTCCGAAAAATCAAGGCGCAGCAAATCGGGCCGCTTGAAAGATACTTTTGCCGTCATCTGCTGCTTGCCTACGGAAAGATCCATATCAGCTTCGTAGTCTTTTATCGTCGCGTAATTTTCGGAAACAGTTTTAAAATATGCACTTGCAGTCGTAATAGTCTGCGCATATACAGCGCTGCAGACTGTTAAGCCCAAAAAAACGGCTGCATGGAGGATGGTATTTTTCCTATTTAACATGCAACCATTTTAGTAGAGATATATCGTCACGTCAAGTAACGGTTATTCAGCAGCGGGAAGCGCTTTCTGCTCCGTATTCGCGGCGCTTTCGAGTTCCTTACAGTGGTCCTCGGCCTTGACGATTTCTTCGAATTCCTTGCCGTCCATCGTCTCTTTTTCAAGAAGCCGGTTCGCAATATATTCGAGGATTTCCTTGTGCTTTTTGAGCAGCGCAAGAACGGCCTTATACCGGCCCGCCATGATGCGTGCAATTTCCTCGTCGATATACTGCTGCGTCGTCTCGGAGTATTCGCGGACAAGCTGCGGTTCGCCGCCGTCGTATCCCTGCCCGGACTTGCCGAGCGTCATATTCTTGAAACGGTCGCTCATACCGTAATCGGTAATCATCCTGCGGATTGTGTCGGTCGCGCGCTGAATGTCGTTCGCGGCTCCCGTCGAAATTTCGTTGAAGATGATTTGTTCCGCGGCGCGTCCGCCGAGCATAACGTCCACCTCGCTGATGAGTTTCTTTTCGCTTTTGAGGTATGTGTCGTCTTCCGGCAGCTGCATCGTATAGCCGAGCGCACCCATGCCGCGCGGAATAATCGTAATTTTATGAACGGGATCGCTGCCCGGCGTAAATGCAGCGGCAAGCGCGTGGCCTGTCTCGTGATACGCGACAATGCGGCGCTCTTCTTCCTTTACGACGCGCGTCTTCTTCTGCAGACCGACAATCGTCTTTTCAACGGCCTCGTCGAAGTCGGGCATGGTCACCTTTTTACGGCCGCCGCGCACGGCGAGCAGCGCCGCTTCGTTTACGATGTTCGCCAAATCAGCTCCGCTGAAACCTGCCGTCGAATGCGCGATCGCACCGAAGTCGACGTCGGTGTCAAGTTTCACGTTCTTCGCATGAATGCGCAGAATGGCTTCGCGGCCCTTCACGTCCGGTCTGTCGACGACAACCTGCCGGTCAAAACGGCCGGGACGGAGAAGAGCCGGGTCAAGGATGTCGGGACGGTTCGTCGCCGCGAGGACAATCAAGCCTTTCTCGTTGTCGAATCCGTCCATTTCCACGAGCAGCTGATTCAGCGTCTGTTCGCGTTCGTCGTTGCCGCCGAGGTTGCTCGTACGGCTTTTTCCGATGGCATCGATTTCGTCGATAAATATGATACACGGTGCTTTTTCGCGCGCAGTCCGGAACAAATCGCGGACGCGGCTCGCACCGACGCCGACAAACATTTCGACGAAATCCGAGCCGCTGATGCGGAAGAACGGCACGCCGGCTTCACCTGCAACCGCGCGGGCGAGCAGCGTTTTTCCCGTTCCCGGAGGTCCGACAAGCAGAACGCCCTTCGGAATTTTGCCGCCGATTTCCGTGTATTTTTTCGGCTGCTTCAAAAAATCGACGACCTCCACAAGCTCTTCCTTCGCCTCGTCGACGCCGGCAACATCAGCAAAACGCGTCTTCACTTTGCCTTCGTCGACGGCTTTCGCGCGCGACTGTCCGGCATTGAAGATACTTCCCATACCTCCGCCCATGCCTCCGCCCATTTTGCGGAAAATGAGGAAATACATAAGGAAGATGAGTGCGAACGGTATAATAATGTTTATGAGAATCTGGACAAGATAATTATTCTGTTTTATTACGAATTTATACTCGACGCCTTTCTCGTTGAGCATGTCGATGAAACTGGGCATAAGCACGCCGACAGTTTTGTACTCGGTGCGGTTTTTCGTCTGGGCGGGAAACAGCATATATCCCTTCGCATTTTTATCGGCCTGGACAGGCTGTTCGGGTCCGTATCCGACAAAATACGTATCGCCGAGTTCCACTGAAACAATCTTTCCGTCGTCAATGAGCCGGCGGAATTCGGAAAAATCAACGAGATCTTCCGGTTTCGACACGACGAAAACATTCACCAGAGCAAGAACGGCAAGGATGAGAAGCATTATTCCCCAGAACGGGAAATGCGGTCTGTTATCGTTATTTGTATCTTTTTTCTTTTTGCCGTCGTCGTCTTCCGGGCCGGCAAATTTAAAAAAGTTGTACGGATCCCTGTCATCGGGAGTATCATTTTTCTTATCTTTAATCTCGTCGCTCATCAGAAACCTCTGTTAAAAATATACGCTTTATTGAACGATTTGTCGACATAAAAAACCGGCGGAGAAACAGCTTTTATGTAAAGTTTTTTTTTCACCGTCCGATAATGTATGCGGGTGTTTGTCTTTTTAAGGTAAAAATTTGCCGTAAATATGGTACGGGAGGTTCAAAATGGGGTATAATCAGGCATATAACGCGTATAAGAATACAAATATACGTACGGCAAGTCAGGGGCATCTTGTTGTTCTGCTATACGAGGAGGCTGTCCGCAGACTGGCGGAAGCTTCAGGGCTGTTCGGCCAGGACGGAACTGTCAGGGCTCCCGACATCGAGAAGTTCAACAGCTGCCTGCAGAAAGCACAGGCTGTAATTACGGAGCTGCAGGTTTCGCTTAATATGGAAAAAGGCGGCGAAATTGCGCAGAATCTTATGTCGCTGTACGTCTATTTCAACAACGAGCTGATGGCCGCGAACATAAATCACGACAGGAAAAAAATCGATTTTGTACTTGATATGATGAGGCAGCTCACCGATTCATGGCGGCAGGCTGCAAACAGTACTGCGAACGCGCCATCGGCCACAGTCTCAAATGTCCTTAATATAGAGGGATAAGCATGGAAGAATTAACTCAGCAGGAAATCGACGAACGCGTTGCGATTCTTAAACGATTCCGCACACTGCTCGTCCAGCAGCGCGATAAATTCCGCGAATACCTTACTGTCCTCGAAAAACAGCAGGAGTCGATCACTGCGGAAGATACTGAATCGCTGCTCGCGCATACAGAACTCGAACAGCAGGTTGTTGCAGGAATCACAAACATCCAGAAAGTGCTTGTTCCGATGTCCGAAATGTATGCTTCGGCAAACGTGCCGGCACAGCAGCAGGAAAACAGCTCAATCGAATCGATTCGGACCGAGCTGTCGAACCTTCAGTCTCAGATACTTGTTCAGAACGAGAAGAACAGAGAGCTCCTCCGCATCCATATTTCGCAGGTACGTACCCAGATGCAGCAGTTTACAAATCCGTATAAGGGCAAGAGAAGCGTGTACGCCCAGAAAAATGCGGTCGGAAATTTCGTAGAAATCGAAGCATGATTGCCATTATCGCCGCTTACGCAAGAAACAGAGTACTCGGCAGGGACGGACAAATACCGTGGAAACTCGACGGCGAACAGAAACGTTTCCGGGAACTTACGACGGGAAACGTCGTCGTCATGGGACGCAGAACGTATGAATCAATCGGCAGACGGCTTCCGAACCGCATGACGATCGTTCTTTCAAACACAAAGGAATTTACCGATTTCTGCAATCTTCACACGGCGCACAGCCTGAAAGAAGCGCTCGATTACGCGGCGGATCACGCCGATCTCAGCGACATTTTCATCGCGGGCGGCGCAAATGTGTACGAAGAGGCGATTCCGCTCTGCGACGTGATGTACATCACGGAGATAGACGCGGATATCGACGGAGATGTCCGGTTCCCGGATTTCAACCAGGCCGATTTCAAAAAAACAATCAACGACAGGATAACGAACGACGTTCTTCCGTATCAGTATGAGACGTTCATACGAACGGGCGGTCGACGCTGATGATGCAGATACATTCGGGACGGACGTTCTTTATGCGCGACGAAAGCGTGCTGCGGAGTTCTTCGTCGTTCATCAGGCACGAAAGAGGTTTCACCACATCAAAAATGACATTCGTATGAGTCGGCCCCGGAACGATGCGGAGATCGTGCACCGTAATTCCCGGATTAATCGACACGGCCTCCTCTGAAACAAACTCCCGCATCTTTTTCACTTCGTCGTTTTTTAAATCGATCGGATCCATATGGATTGTCACTGCGCAGTTAAAGCGCTTCGCAATGTCGACCTCGGCGTTATCTATCACGTCGTGAAGGGCGAAAATATCCATGTCGCCGGGAACTTCCGCGTGAAGCGAAATCATAACCCGTCCGGGACCGTAATCGTGCACGACAAGATCGTGGATTCCGTGAATCGGCTTATGCTTAAGCGTTTCAGCTTCTATTTCCTTAACAAATTCCGGGGACGGAGGCACGCCGAGCAGCGGATTTATCGTTTCCCTTGCGGCAGTCAGACCGCTTATGACGATAAACACCGCAACGACCATACCCGCAATGCCGTCGAGCGGCAGCGGCGTCTTAATAAAACGTGCGGCGGTTATCGAAGCAAGAACGACGAAAGTGGAAATCGTGTCGCTGAGACTGTCGCGCGCAATCGCATCCATCGCCGCCGATTTGATTTTTTTCGACACGCCGCGATTGTACACGTACATGTAAAATTTCGTAAGGATCGATACGACGAGCACGACGACCGAAAGCAGTCCCGTCTCCACCGGTTCCGGATGAACAACGGCTTCCGCCGAAGATTTGAGCAGCTCGACGCCCGCAAGAATAATAAGAAACGAAACAATCAGTCCCGAAACATACTCGAGTCGTCCGTGGCCGAACGGATGCTCTGCATCGGGTTTTTTAAAAGAAAGTTTAAAACCGAGAATCGTAATAACAGACGAGCCCGCGTCGGAAAGGTTGTTGAACGCATCAGCTGTGACAGCGACGGACTTTGACACGATGCCTGCCAGCAGCTTGAAGAAAAACAGCAGAACGTTGAGAAAAATGCCGAATACGCCGCAGACAACGCCGTATTTCTCCCTGACGGCAGGATTTTCCGTATCGTCCGGATTGCGGATGAATAATTTCACCAGAAGTCTGATCATGATTTAAAGCATATCACGTTTCCGTCGAAACGTTAAGGATGTGCGGATTAAATCTCAATGAATTAATCCGCAGTCCTTTGTTGTTATTTTATAAACAGTTCCGCAAGCTTAACAAACAGCGGCACGGTGACAATGCACAAAACGGACGTCGCGGATACAGTGAGGCTCGTATATGCGGCGTTTCTTTTAAACACGCACGCAAACGTCGAGGAGCTCATGCCCGTCGGACAGAGGCTCGCAATGTATACGACAAAAAGTATTTCCCGTAAATCGGTCACACCGGGAAACAGGCGGTACACTGCATACAAAAACGCCAGAACCACAAACGACGAAACGACGAGCCGGACAACCGACGCCTTAATAACGCGCCCCGTATACGAAACGCCTCCTGCTGATTTGCGGAAGCCTGCAAACAGCATGCCGAGCAGAATCATGGACAGTGCCGTGTTCAGGTCGGCTATGAGCGACAGCGGTTTCGCAACAATCCCCGGAAGCGTGAAAGGAAGGCAGAACAGGACGAGACCGGCGGCGACCGCAATCACGTTCGGATTCGTCACCACTTTTTTCCAGTTGACGCGGCCCGACATCAGGTATTCGCCGTATATCCACAGATACACGTTGAACACCACAATATACCCCATAAGGTAGAACACGCCGGAAGGACCGAATACCCCGTTGATGAGCGGAATACCGATAAATCCGCAGTTCGTGAACACAATGCCGATGCGGTCGAGTCCGTCGAGCATCCGCCCGGCCTCGTTTTTCGAATGTACGGCGAGAGTTGCGACAAGCGTGAGCAGCAGATGCACGCCGATGCAGATGAAAATGATGAACGCAAGCCGCCGCATTTTATCCGAATCATACGGTATGTTGAACGCATTTACGATAAGGCACGGATTTACAAAAAAAAGCAGAACCTTACTCAGGAACTGGGACTCTGTTTCACCGAATTTGTTTCTGCGCGAAAAAACGAACGACAGCGCAGCTATAAGCATCATGATGACAAGCTGCTTCAATACAAGAAAATGCATGGCACTGATTATATCAGTAATGCGGACTGATTGTCAGCACTACCGCTGTATGCTGCCGTCGTGTATACGTGCGGCCAGTTTTTCGCCGAAAAGGATGCGCACAAGCTCCATTGAAAACTGTTCCGCACATCCGGGACCGCGGCCGGTGACGATAGTTCCGTCGGTAATAAACGGAACGTTGCGGACAAGCGTGCTCCCCTTCATACATTTCATCATATTGTCGGGATTGCCGCAGTAGTCGCTCAATCCGTCTTCCATGCCGGGATAGCACGTGTATTTATGCCCTGCGAGGATACCTGTTTTTGCGAGGACGACCGGGGGAGCGGCGCAGATTGCAGCTATAAGCTTCCCTGCGTCAAAGCATTTTACAATAAACCTGAGCACGCGTTCATCCGCCCCGATATTCGCCGCTCCGGGCATTCCGCCCGGTAAGAATATACAGTCGGGGAGTTCGTCGTAAAACTTACGCAGATATTCTTCAAGCCCGCAGTCGGCACGGACAGTAATACCGTGCGCACCGGTCGGCATGTCAGGCGCCTTCATCGTTACGACAGGCACCGCAACCATTGTGACATCGGCCTCTGCCCGGCGCAGATAATCGACTACCGTGAGAGCCTCGATTTCTTCAAATCCGTCAGCAAGGAAAACAGCAGCTTTTACCATGCTTATATAATACAGCTATTATCGAAAAACAAAAAGCGGAATTTGAGACTTGTCAGTTTCATCCATTATGGATAAAATAGAATAATATGAAAAATGTTATGATCATCGACGCATCACCACTTTTCCGCGAGTTTCTGAGAGACAAACTTTCGACCGAAAAAGTGTCTGTTTCGGTTGCGCAGGGCAAACGTGATGCGTTTACAAAGATGATTTCGACTCTTCCCGATCTTGTCATCCTTGATGTACAGGACAGTTTTGAAGACCTTCTTGAATTTCTTGAAAAAAAATACAACGATCCGAACGCTTCCAGAATACCGATTATTGCGGCAGGCCCCCTCGTCGAACGGTCGAATATTTCCGTTCTTGCGCAGTTCGGCGTCATCAAATACTTCACGAAGCCCATAAAATTCGACGTTCTTTTCGAATCAATCGGACACATCCTCAAGCTTTCTTTTTCGATGGACGTTACGCCGTGCGTGCTCGACATACATCGCAACGGAAATATTATTTTCATAGAAGTTGCGCAGGGATTGAACCGCGAAAAACTGGCGCTGCTTAAATACAAACTCGCCGAAATGATAGAAAACGAAAAGATGGAGACACCGAAAGTAATCCTCATGATGACGAATCTTGATCTTACGTTCGTCGACGGTTCCAATCTTGAACAGCTGCTCGACAACACTCTTGCAAACCCGAAAATTCAAAGCAAGAACGTGAAAGTGCTGTCGTTCAGTTCGTTCGCGCGCGAGCTTATAAACGGGCACCCCCGGTACAGCGGGATCGAAGTGGCGACGAACCTTTCCCGCGTGCTTAATTCCCTCGTCGACAGCAGCTCGTTCTCATGCGTGTCCGATCTTATTACCGACAAAATTCTTACATCAGAGGAAGAACGGACACCGGGGTCGATAGAGACACGTTTTTATTCCGATACCGGAGTTATTGAGGACGACGACGCGCTCGGCAACGTTCTCCGCATAGCGATCGTCGACGACGACTTGGTCATTCTTAAACTTCTTGAAAACTCATTCAAGTCGGTCGGCGCCGCATGCGATCTGTACAACAACGGTACGGAATTCGTTACCGGCGTCAACAAACACAAGTACGACCTTATAATTCTCGACATATTCATGCCGGGCATTTCCGGCTTCGACATTCTCAAACGGCTGCAGGAATCGGACAGCGGCGTTCCGATTATTATTTACTCGCAGGCAACGCAGAAAGACGCTGTTGTTCAGGCGCTGAGTCTCGGTGCGAAGCGGTATCTGGTAAAACCGCAGAAACCGGAAGTAATCATTCAGAAATCGATAGAACTTCTTCATGGGAAACTCTAGCATTGATTCGGACCAGAAACTTACCTTTCTCGCAAATACAGTTCACGAGATACGTACACCCGTTCAGACAATCACGGGAACTCTTGAACTTCTTTCGGACACAAAGCTTAACAACGAGCAGCAGGAATACGTACGTCAGATCCAGTTCAGCACGAACGTTCTGCTGGCGCTCGTAAACGACATTCTCGATTTTACGAAAATCAAATCGCAGGAGTTCACACTCGAATCGATACCGTACGACGTCGCGACGGTGACGGAACGCGTCGTTGATTTTGTGAGCGTCGAGGCGTTCAGCAAAGGACTCGAGCTCGTTACCGACGTCGATTATACGCTGCCGCAGCTTGTCATGGGAGACCCCACACGAGTCCAGCAGATTCTGCTTAATATTATTAAAAATGCGGTTAAGTTCACCAAGACGGGATACGTTCATCTGGAGCTTTCGAGAGCAGACGACGACACGATGCTGTTTGAAATAACCGATACCGGAATAGGCATCCCCGAAGACAAGCGGAAAATGCTTTTTACCGATTTTTATCAGGCCGACGCGTCTATAAGCCGCAGGTACGGAGGAACGGGTCTCGGACTTGCGATATGCAAAGGGCTCGTTACGGCGATGCACGGACAAATCGGAGTAAAGTCGAATCCCTGCGGCGGTTCAATCTTCTGGTTTACACTGCCCCTCGCCGCCTCACCTAATCCTCCCGCTGAAAACAACATCGTCCATATTCCGCGCGACACACGCATTCTTGTCGTCGACGACAACATGCTTGCGATGAAAAGCATGGAACGGAAACTTGAATCGCTCGGCTTTACCGACATTCAGCATGCTGATAATGCCGAAGACGGAAAACTCGTCATGAAATATGCGGCGAAGCTCGGCAGGCCGGTAAACATTGTATTCGTCGACATGGGAATGCCCAAGGTCGACGGCTGGCACTTCGCGTGGGAAATCAAGGAAGATCCGGAAATAAACGACTCTAAGCTGTATCTGCTTGTGCCCGAAGGACAGATGGGTGCGGAAGCTAAGATGAAGCTCATAAATCTTTTCAACGGATATCTGTACAAGCCCGTCAAGCGTCAGTTTCTTCTGTCCCTGCTGCAGGAATCGTACGACACGCCGCTCGACCTTGAGACAGTAGACTCAGGGAAAAACGACGAAAAACCGGCGGCGGAGAATCGGGATGAAGACGATTCTGAAGTCGCCCGAGGCCTCTGCATTCTTGTGGCCGAAGACCATCCGCTCAACAGAAAGCTGCTCGCTACGTTCCTCAAAGCGTACGGCGCCGCCGTATTTGAAGCGGAAGACGGACAGGAAGCCGTCGACTGTATTTCGAAAAATCCGGGAATAGACATCATCTTTATGGATATACAGATGCCCGTCATGAACGGGACCGACGCTGCAAAACAGATACGGCTGCATAATTATTCGGGAATCATAATCGCCTGTACGGCGAACAACGACGAAAATGATTTCGAGCAGTACCGGAAAATAGGCATGAACGATATTCTGGTAAAACCGTTCAAGCGCACGGGCGTCAGGGCCGTTCTCGAAAAGTGGAAAACCGTCATTGAACTGCCGGGAGCGAAGGAAATTGCAATCCTCGACAGCCGTACCGCTTCCATAAACGACTCGTGGGATCAGAAGGATTTCGAAGACACCGTAAGCGGCAATACGGTGCTCGGCTGCCAGCTCATCGACGATTACCGGAGCCAGACAGCTGCGCTTGTTTATCACGCGGAGCAGGCGGTGAGGTGCCGGGACTTCGAGGAGCTCAGGCGCATCGGACATACGCTCAGAGGAAGTTCTGCGGCAATCTCCGCAAACGCGCTTGCAAAATACGGTGCGCTCATCAACGGGCAGGCCAGACAGTCCGACATTGAAAATATAAAGAAAAGTTTAACGGCATTCAAAGACGAATTCGTATTCTTTGAATTAAGTTCTGACAAATGGAAGAAAGAGAAAAATGAGCATGCAAAAGATTCTGAAAACTAATTATCACACGCACACGACGTTCTGCGACGGCAGGGAAAGTGCGGAAGACATGGCAAAAGCCGCTTTTAACAAGGGCTTCGATATTCTCGGCTTTTCCGGACACAGCATGTATCCGTTCGCGTCTCTATGGCACATTGCGCCGCGCGACTTCGACAAGTACGTCGGCGTCGTCGGCAATCTCAAAGAGGAATACAGCGGACGCATGCAGATACTCTGCGGATTCGAAGCCGACTACGTTCCGGGGTTTACCGTGCCGCGAATGAGCGATTATGCGCAGTTCAGGCCCGATTATCTGATCGGCTCCGTTCATTATATTGCAAACGAAAACGGAAATTTCTGCGCCGACGACGCTGCGGAAAATCTGCAGAAAGGAATCAAAAAACTTTTCAACGGAAATACGAAAGAAGCGGTCTGTACATACTTCGCACTTCAGAGAGAAATGCTGCAGAAAGGGGACTTTGCAATATGGGGACATCCCGACGTAATCCGCAGGCAGAACTGGAAGCTGCACCTCTTCGACGAAAACGAAAGCTGGTACCGCAGCGAGCTCGTCGCAACCGCAAACTCCGCAAAGCATTCGGGCGTAATCGCGGAGATAAACACCGGCGCGATTGCACGCGGCACTATGGACGATGTCTATCCGTCCGCCGACTTTCTCGCCATACTTCACGACACGGGCGTTCCCGTCATGATAAACTCGGACGCACACCGCAGTCAGGATCTCGACTGTGCGTTCGACCGCGCAGCGGCGGCAGCAAAAAGAGCCGGCTACGTTGAAACGATGTTCATCGACGCCGGCTCAGTAAAGAGTCAGAAGATTTAATTCGGATTTACCGGTGCCGGCGTTCTTCCGCAGAGGCGCAGTCCACGCACATAAGCGCATACGGAAGCGCTTTGAGACGCTGAACGGGAATTTCTTTACCGCATTTTATACAGAGTCCGTATTTTCCCTGTTGAATGCGGTCGAGCGCATTGTCGATGAGCTGCAGCCGCGCCGCATCCTGGGAACCTAAAGAATCAAGCAGAGTACGATCTATCGCGTCCGACGCAACGTCTATTACATCGCCGGCTTCCGCCGACTTTACGAGCTTTTTCATGTCATCACTTTGTCCCGCAAGAGACTCTAGAATCACCGTGCGCTGTGCAAGCAGATCTTTTTTTGTAGTTTCGATAAATTTCTTATCCATAAGTTGCTACTCCCGTTTTCACTTGTGTTGACAAGTACATAAGTTTTATACATACTAATGTAAGAGCAAATTAGTAAAAAAACAACTTTTTTCGTATTTCGTTACGTTTTATTTGGAGGAATTGTGGCTAAAGAGGAAGCTATTGAAGTCGAAGGTGTTGTAAAAGAAGCTTTACCGAACACGACTTTCAAGATTGAACTGCAGAACGGACATCTCATTCTTGCAGCATTATCAGGAAAAATGCGCAAACATTACATCAGGATCGTACCGGGCGACACCGTAAAGGTTGCCCTTTCTCCCTACGACCTGAACCGCGGAAGAATCATCTTCCGTCAGCGCTAAGCGTCAATTCTATTTATCTGGTTTTTGCTTATCTAACTTTATAAGTCCAATAACAGATTTTACGATTCCCACTATGCCGTTTATCATGACGAAGAAACAGATAAACGATACAAGCGGGAGGAACGGCCCCAGGAAACTGCTGATAATACCGCCGAAAATCGTCTGCGCAATTTTTGAGTAGAGCTGTGAATGCAGTTCTTCCCGTGTCCCGGAATTTTCTCCTGAAGACCATGTGTAGGTGTAACGCCTCTGCTGATAGTCGTTGTTCTGTGCGCCGCCGCTGAACCACTGCCAGAATGCGTCGTCGCTGCCGTACGTACCGTCGCTGTTTCCGTATGAGTACTGCTCCTGATTCCGATTCTGACTGCTGCTGAACATGTTCTCCGAAGAACCGTAGCGGTCGTACTGCGCACGCTTCGTCTCGTCGCCGAGCACGCTGTATGCAGCGTTGATCGCCTTGAACTTCTCTTCCGCAGCTTTGTCGCCGGGGTTACGGTCCGGATGATATTTGAACGCGAGGTTGCGGTATGCTTTTTTTATCTCATCAGCTGTCGCTGTTTTCGACACACCGAGTGTCTCATAAAGGTCTTCTGACATAGTATTTATATAAAAAATAGCTGTTTATTGTAAATGTTACAATAGTTTTTAAACTATTTTTTTGTTATTCAATTTATATCACTTTACATGACTGTGACGGAAAATGATTTCTCGAAGACTTTTCCGCTTTCAAGCGTATTTCCCCACTCGCGGTCTTTAAGTTCACCGCTGAATCCGACGCAGTCGCACCGTCCGTACCACGGCTCAACACACAGGAAAGGTGCGCGCTTGTCCTGAGGCGACCAGAGTCCGAATATATCCGTATCGAAATCGACACGAAGATATTCTTTCCCGCCGCAGTCGAGCAGCGAAACAGCGTGAATCCCGCTGTTTTCAAGAATAAGCGCATCGTGGGAGAACATATCGCCGGTAATATTCAGAATACCGTCGGCAAGCGCATAATGATCGGTGCGCGGCTGCAGAAGTCCGTCAGGGTTTATTGTCCTGCAAGTAATGTCTTTTACAGGCTCCTGACCGCCGAATTTGAGCGAACAGCCGGTAAAGCTGCCTTCCGAAGGCGGGCACATGAAAGCGGGATGACCTCCGACGGAAAAATACATCGGATTTTTTCCCGTATTCGTTACGCGCCACGTATACGTGAGCGTACTGCCCGTAAGAATATACTCAACGTCGAAGACGAACGGAAACGGATATACGGACATTGTTTCAGGCGTGTCGCGGAGTGTGAAGCAGATGCTTTTATCGGCCTGTTTGGTCACGGAAAACATGCTGTCGCGCGCAAATCCGTGCCTCGTCATGCGGTACGTTCTGCCGCTGCAACGGTATTCATTACCGGACAGCGTACCGACTATCGGGAAAAGCTGCGGTGCGGACCTGTTCCACACGGAAGGATCCGCATTCCATAAATATTCAACGTCCCCTTTCTTCAGGGACGAAAGCTCTGCTCCTTTTCCGTGCACTGCAATAGAAATAATACCGTTGGTAATCTTATAGTCTTCCATGATTTTATCTCCGTTCACGAATAATTATGCTTTCAGCACAAGCCATGTCGCGCCGTTTCCGCCCATGCGTTTGTCCGGGTGTCCCGACGTGCCGCACCGTTTGTCGGTTTCGATAAATTTACGAACGACTTCACCGAGCACCGGGTCGCTGCCCGTCGTATGAAGTCCCTTCCCATGAACAAGAAGCACTTTCCGTACACCACGCTGCATGCAGTCTCCGACAAACGAACTGAGTCTGTTCCTCGCCTCTTCCTGCGTAAGGCCGTGAAGGTCAAGGCGCGCCTCGACGGGCAGATTCTTGAGGTAGTGCTGCGAATTTTCCCGTGCGCGTTCCTCAGCTTCATCCGCAATTCTGTCTTTATCGACGGTACCGTATCTGCGGAGCCACGCTTCCTCCGGATTTATGCGTTTGTCGAAGCCGGGGTCGATTGCCCTGCTGCGGACAGCTGCCTTCTCCTCCGGCGTCGGAGCGTTTGCTTTTTTGTGCGATACCTGATTTTTTCCGCTTTCTTTCTGTTTTCCAGCAGCATTCTTCTGCTGTTTGTCCCATTGATCAAGAATGTCGCCAAAATCCATAACGGACCTCCAAACCCATTATACGCTATCTTATCACAATAACGGAAGAAGATAAAATCCAGCCGCCGGTACTGCCGTACTGAATATACATCCACTTGCCGGCAACTTCTTCGATGCGCACGCGCTGTCCGCTGTCCGCAGGGGAAACATAGTCAGACGATTCATCCGGTACGGAATGAATGCTGCCCCCTTTGAAAACCCCGTACATCGCGGAAAGATGCATGCCGGAAACCGTTGTGCCGGCAAGAAAAACGCAGGCAACCGCGGTGCTGATGACCGCATTCCTCCGTTTCTTCAGCACGAACAGAATCACCGCAAACAGCGCGATTGCGGCCGTACAGGACAGCAGGAGCAGAAACAACGGTTCGCTCGGTTCGCTGCCGCCCTCCGTAACACCAAGATCTTTTTCGAATGCCCGCCGTTCCGCCGCCGCTTTCCGCTGGAAAAACGAGTGACGTTCCTGAATCCGCAGGGAGGCAAGTCTTTCACAATCGGCTTCGCTCGCGGCGGTACGTACTTTTTCCGTCTCCGTTTTTTCTGCCTCGGTAAAAGCGTATGTAAAATAACTTTCGTCGCTGTCTGCCGGAGCAGCAGTTTTCTTTTCTGCGTGAAGAACTGAAACGCGCATGTCGGGCTGCGAAAGCGTGACGCGACCGCCGCTGTACGTCGTCGCCGTGAGGTGCATGCCGGGCAGTGCAGTGATTCCTGCCGCAAGCGGCTGCCATTCGAAACGCCCCACCGGTACGAGCTCTGCGGAAAACTCCCTGCCGCGCGGCTTTCCTTCCGTAATTTCATATTTCTGTATTTCGGTAAAAAGAGCGTCTTTCGGAACAGTCCATTCGAGATTCATCACCTGCACCGCATACTGCACAAATACGGTAAATCCGATTTTATCGCCGGCCGCAACGGTAAAGAGCGGTCCGGCGGACTGCTGCGTGTTATTAACTTCCGTTCCGTTCTCGAATCTGAGTATCAGACAGGGGACGAGCGTCGCCGGATCCTGAACGACAGCCACGCTGTTAAACGGGATCGAATACGAACGGTTCCGGATTTTTATTTTGAGCGGAGGCAGCGAATATTCCCGTGCGTCGCGGAAACGAAACCACAAATCAATTTCCGTTCCTGCCTGCGCTCCTTTCTCAATATAATCGGTGCGGCGCATCGAAACGAAGCTTATTCCCGACGGCAGCACAGGCGTTTCAACCTGTACGTCCGAAGGTTTCGCTGCCGGGACGACGAGCACGAACATACAGTCGCTTCCCGAGTACACCACGCCGTTCTGCGGCGTTACACGCAGCGAGCGTATCTCCGAAGACGACTGCGCGGATGCGGCGTTCGCCAGAAGCGCAGAGAAAATTAATAATCCGATGCCGATTCTGATTTTTGTTCCGATTCGCTGTTCTTCCATTGTTTTTTGTCGTTCTCCCGTATCCGCTGGAATACTGCACTTTCTATTGCTGAAGCCGCATCGTCCTTCTCCGAAACCGGAATCACAGTACTTTCCGTTCCGTGAACGTCTTTAGCTGCCTGCTGATGACGCGCTATCTCAAGATTTTCCTTCGCTTCCATTTTCGTTCCGTCAATTTTCAGCGCATTCCGGAAATAATCAACCGCATCCTTATAGTTACCGTTCCGGTACGCGATGATACCGGAATTATAATATGCCGCATAGCGTATCTGAGACGGTGCCTCCGGAGTAATCTGTTTCAGGCAGCCGGACGCGACGTCGTATTCACCCTGCATAATGTACGTGGACGCAAGGTCGTACTGAGCGTACTGCACGGTGATAATATCGTTATTCTGCGCCGCATTTTCCTCCGCGCGGAGAAATCCCGCTGTCGCACTCCGGTAATTTTTCTGATACCACGCCCATGAGCTGCGCATAATTTCCTGTGCGTTTCCAAATTTTCCGCTGCTGCAGGAAACAAACGAAAACGGAACGGCACAAAGAAAAATCAGAAGCCCCTGATTTGCGGAAAGCTTTACCGGATGTTCCGGATCAAATTCCGCAGCGGCAAAACTTGACACAAAGAAAATGAGTGCAAGGACGAGAAACAGCGAATAGCGTTCCACAGGCTTCGCTTCATATGATACTGTGGACAGATTTTTCTCATCGCCTGTATTGCCTGATTTCAGCGGACGGAGCAATTCGAGCGCTGAACCGGCTTCCGTCGCGTCTATGTATCGCACCGACACATCCGCATTCGTGCTGAGCCCCAGCTTCGAAACCTGAGCCACGGCCTTTTTCATTTTTTCGGAGCGGAGTGCGGTAACGACCTTTGTTTTACCGTCGCCGGCCGTCACTTCGACTTCACGCTCCGTTCCGAAACCTATCAGCGAAACGTTCACACCGTATCTGACGCAGTCCGCAAGCGCTCCCGTAAGCAGACCGTCAGTTTCGTCGCCGTCAGTAAACACCCAGATGCGTCTGACCTGCGCAGAGTCGGACGGGAACGAACGGAGCGCAGCTTCTATTCCTTTGCCGAGTGAAGTGCCTGCGGCCGTCATAAGCTCGGGGGAAAGCGTTCCAAGCAGGGACTGCACGACGGCGGTATCCTCCGTAAGCGGAATGGCGATAACTCCGTCGCCCTTTGCGAATACGACGGAAACTGATGTCTGCTCCATGCGCGGCAGGAGCATATCAGCATATTTTGCCGCAGCATGGAGTCTTGTTAATCCGCCGGGAGCGTCGTCGGCGTTCATGCTGTATGAAATGTCGAACACGAACGAAACGGCGTTGCCGCTCTTCTGCGCGGGTACTCCGTAAGAACCCCATGAGAATCCCGCATACGCAAACACAAGCATAATCCATGCAAGACAGCGGAGAGTGGTACGCGTAATAATAATCCGGGGAAGATGTTTCATACGCCTTCCTTCCGGGATGCATGAATAAACGCCTGCAAGCTTTTTAGTCTGCTTAATAATTTTCCTGTACTGCCGCACGGCAATCAGTATGACGGGGATGAGGATAACGAGGCCGTAAAATGCATACGGGCGTTCACAATTAAAAAACATATTACACGAACTCCTGCAGGTACATGCGGCGTATAAGCCATGCGGCAGCGAACAAAAGCGCGGACACAAGAACAAGCTTGTCGTAATACCGCCTGCTTTCCGACTTCAGATGATACGACTGAACGACACTGACGTCGCGTCCGATCGTCGACAGCGCGTTCGCCAGCTCGCCGACCGTCTGCACGCCGTAATATCTCCCGCCGGCAGACAGAGCAAGCTGCTTCAGCGGAGCGGGATCGAAGTTTGATTCCAGGTACCCCGAATACACTTTGCCCGTTTTCGGATCGACATAGTCGAGCGGTACTGTTCCGCGCGTTCCTACCCCGAGCGCATACAGCAGAATATTATTTTTCCCCGCAAGTTCGGCCGCGGTTTCGGGATGAATGGAGCCCGCATTATTTTCGCCGTCGGTAATCAGCACGATGCATTTTTTCGGAGCCGACGACGACACAAGATGATACACCGCCGTGCTCAATCCCGTGCCGATTGCGGAACCGTCGCCGAGATTTCCGACGGCGAGCGTATCGAGGCGGGCAAGGAACATGCTGTGGTCCATCGTGGGCGGGACGACGACCGCCGCTTCCGTCGCCATAGCGACAAGTCCGAACGACACGCCGCCGTTATCAGCCGTAAGAGCGCGTATCGCCTGACGGGCGGCGTCAAGACGCGATACGCCTGCAATATCCTTCACCGCCATCGAAGGACTCGTATCCACGACAAACAGAATATCAGTACCGCGGGACGTATACACTTTTTCCTGATGATACACGACGGGATCGGCGAGCGCCGCGACGCCTGCAGCGAATCCCGCAATCGCGAGAACCCTCGATACATGCGACGCAAAAACGCGCAGTCCGCCCTTCCATTCGAATACGGGACCGTTCCAGTCGGCAAGCGTTACGGGGAACGAAATGCGCGTCAATATGCCGAGGGACCGCAGCACATACAGCGCAGGAACAAACAGCAGCAGCGCAAAGGCAGCCGGATTCTGAAAGTCGGGCATTTACTGCACCTCCTCGAAACTGTCCGCAGCGCCGCGTGTCATGGCAAGCAGCCGTTCCCGTTCCGTTCCGCCGAGTTTCGCTTCATACTGTCCGGCAGGCAGCCGCTTCGAATCGATCGAGTCGTGCGCGTAACGGATATAATCGGTGCGCGACATGACGGCCGTGAGCGTTTCCGCTGCATGCTGCTTTTTATCAGACAGCGTGCCGGCTGTCACGTCGTCGAACGCGGCCATAAACTGCGACGTAAGGACTGTCGAAAAATGATATCCGTACCGGAAATCGAGATACCGGCGTATAAGGCGCTGAAGTTCGGCGCAAAACTCTCCGTCGGTTATACGCGGACCGTTTTTTTCAAGACGTCTGAGCTGCCGGAACAGATCCTTCGCATTGCGGGCGTACGAGCGCAGAAGTTTTTTCTCTCTGCGCGCTTTGCAGATAACGGGCCACTTAACAATCAGTCTGATCAGAACGGCAAGAATAATAATTATTATTACCGCGGCCGCATACAGCGCATAGACTGTTCCCGGCAGCAGCAGCGGACCAGCCGGGGGCCGGAGCGACGTGTCGTCGGCATTCTGAAGAATGGAGGAAACGGCAACAGGCTGTATGTCGATTGAAAAAGCGGGAGACGTCGTGCCGTATACGGCACGCGCAAGATCGAACGGCGGAAAATCGATATTGCCGATACGCCACGGTATGAACGTCATGCTGAACGTGTACGAAAGACCGTTCCGCCCGAGCGACGCTTTCGTTACGGTATAATCGTCGGTTTCATATTTAAACCCGAGCGATTTAACGCTGATTTCACGGAACGCTGCGGAATCGTCCGAATCGGAAAAAAAATCGACTGCTGAACGGAACGTGTACTGCAGTTCGACAGTGTCGCCGATGAATATTTTCTTCGGCAGCGTACTCTGCGTCACGTCGGATTGCGCCCGCAGAAAACTGTACATCAGCACAAACGCGGCAGCCGCGGCAAGTAATTTCTTCATGCCGTCTGCCCCCGGTGAGCGAAGAAATTCGAAAGCACGCGCACGGGATCATCGTCGGTAGCAATAATAAGAGGCAGGACCCCGTGTTTTCTGCAGCTCTCCCGCCATCCGGCCAGATGCTGCCTGTTATCAGCCCGCCACGCATTTCTGAAAGACGAAAGCGACGTCGGAAGTACAAGACGCGTTTTTGTCTCGCTGTCGATAAACGGAACGGTTCCCATTTCCGGCAGTTCATTATCGGATGCATCCGTAATGCGGACGGCCGCAACGTCGTGCTTTTGCGCAAGAGACGCAAGCGGATCAATCCACGACGTGCTGCGGAAATCGGACAGGACAAAAACGAGCGACCGTTTTTTCAGCAGTTTCCCCGCTCCTGTAAGTGCGCTCCCGAGCACCGAGCCTGCGGATTCGCTCCCGTCAGTCTCGTCGAGACGGGTAAGCAGCAGCATCGTACGCCTGCGGCCGCTTTCGGGCGAGCAGGAAAAGCGTATTTCACCGTCGAAGATGACAGCCCCGACGCTGCTTGCGTTCACCTCCGCGGCCATCGTTATGAGCGCAGCCGCTTCGGCCGCAGTCTCGTACCGCGATCTTTTTCCGGAACCGGTGAACATGGAAAAAGATCTGTCTATGACGAGAAAAATCTGGAGTTCATGTTCTTCCTCAAAAAGTTTTACGAACGGTTTTCCCATGCGTGCGGTTACGTTCCAGTCGATCGCGCGAACATCGTCGCCCCGCAGATATTCACGGACTCCGCTGAACTCAATCCCCTGGCCGCGGTACAGCGAACGGAACGTACCGGCCCGGAGGCTGTCGGCAAGTTTCATCGAGGCAATACGGAGCAGCGACGCCTGCTTTGCGAGAGATTCTCTGTTTACCGCAAGAAAATGCTGCTTCATTACGGCACCGGCACAAAATCGAGAATACGAGCGATGATTTCATCCGTCGTAATATTGTCGGCCGCAGCCTCATACGAAAGGACAAGGCGGTGACGCAGCACGCCGGGAGCCACAGTCTTTACGTCTTCGGGAAGAACGAACGACCGGCCCTGAAAAAGTGCGGAAACCTTCGCGCACTGCAGCAGCGCAATACCCGCCCGGGGAGAAGCGCCGAACGTGATATACCGCGTAATGTCGTGCTCCGAGGCTTTTTTCCCCGACGACGGCCGCGTAACGGCCGTAACGGAGACGATATATTCTATGATTTTGTCGTCGCACACGATTTCACCGAGCAGGCTGCGGAATTTTTTCATATCAGTCTTAGTGAGAATTTTATCGACAGGCACGGAAGGTGCGTTTCCCGCAGTCTTTACGATTGCAAGTTCCTCCTGTGCCGTCGGATACGGCACGACGAGCTTTACCAGAAAGCGGTCAAGCTCGGCTTCCGGCAGATTGTACGTTCCCTCCTGCTCAATCGGATTCTGTGTCGCCAGAACGAAAAACGGTTCGGGAAGCTTGTACGTCTCCTCGCCGATCGTCACCTGACGTTCCTCCATCGCTTCCAGCATGGCAGACTGCACTTTTGCCGGCGCCCGGTTTATTTCGTCGGCAAGGACAACGTTCGTAAAAACAGGTCCCTTGCGGACGGAAAACGTGCCCTTCCCCTGTTCGTAAATCAGCGTACCCGAAACGTCGGCGGGAAGCAGATCAGGTGTAAACTGAATGCGCTTGAAGTCGAGCCCTGAAATTTCCGCAAACGTACGAACCGCGAGCGTTTTTGCAAGCCCCGGAACGCCTTCCAGCAGTACGTGGCCGCCCGCTATAAAAGCCGTCATAATCCCGTTGAACAGAGATGTCTGACCGACTATGCGTTTCTGCGCCTCGCTGCGGCATTTTTCAATAAGGTCGCGGCACTGCGTCAAATCTTCCTGGTTTATGTTATTTTTTTCCATTTGCACCCTCAAATTTGCATAAATATGCAGATTTACAATTGACAATCTCCGCATATTTCATATAATCTACTCTACCATGTTAAATCCTTTAGCACAAGAATTAAACAATATACTCAAAAATACAGCCGTCGAGGCCCTCCTTTCCGATATGGGCGTACGCATGTATTTCCCGAAGGGCATTATTGCGCAGAGCAACGATGCAAAAAAAGCTGCCACAAAAGCAAACGGCACAATCGGCATGACAGTCATAAACGGCACGACGGCCATTCTGCCGTCAATTCAGAAAAGCGCACCGGCATTCAAACCGGGAGAGCTCGTCGCCTATGCACCGACGGGAGGAACTCCGGACCTCCGCAAAACGTGGCAGGAAAAAATGCTGCAGAAAAATCCGCTGCTTAAGGACAAAAAGATATCTCTGCCCGTCGTAGTCCCCGGACTGACTGCAGGTATTTCTTACGTGGCTGATTTGTTTCTCGACGGCACAAAGCCGCTGCTCACTTCCGACCCTGCATGGGATAACTACGCACTCGTCGCCGAGACACGCCGCGGAGCTGAATTTCACCAGTTTCAAATGTTTAAAGACGGAAAATTCAACATTCCGGCGCTTGAAAAGGCCGTAAAGGAAGAAGCGCAGAAATACGGCTCGGTGCGGCTGCTCCTCAATTTCCCCCAGAACCCTTCAGGATACAGCCCGACACATGAAGAAGTCATGGAAATCTGCCGCATCGTACGGGAAACCGCAGAGACAGGCGCAAAACTGCTCATTTTCAGCGACGATGCATATTTCGGTCTCGATTACGAAGACAACATCGAAAAGCAGTCGCTGTTCGCATATCTGGCAGACATCCACGAAAATGTACTGGCGGTCAAGGCAGACGGTCCGACAAAAGAAGATTTCGCATGGGGATTCCGCTGCGGATTCCTTACATTCGGATGCAGGGGACTCACCGATGAACAGTACGACGCTCTCTTAAAAAAGCTCATGGGCGTCATCCGCTCGTCGGTTTCATGCAGTTCCACCCCGACGCAGTCGATGCTCATGCATGCATTCAGCGACCCTGCTCACGAAGAACAGAAAGCGTTCTTCCGTAAACTGCTTGAAACACGCTACAGGGCAGTACGCAGCTTTGTCGACACGCACAAGTCGGACGTCATCGAACCGCTGCCGTTCAATTCAGGATATTTCATGAGTTTCCACGTAAACAAAGTAAACGCGGAGGATTTGCGGAAAAAACTGTTGAACGAAAAGGGAATCGGTACGATTTCAATCGACAGCAGAACGCTCCGTGTCGCATTCAGCAGTATAGACGAAGATAAAATCGAATCGGTATACTCTGACATATATGAAACAGCTGAAGAAATGGGCCGTGCCTGAAAAAGCGTCCCGCATTACATCGCTTGTGTTTCTGTGTACAGCGGTCCTGCTGTGCACAGGATGCTCTGTAAAAAACGAAAAACACATTATAGTCTGGACAAACATACCGGAGTTCGCATCATATATCGAACTGTACAACAGTACCCACGACGACGAAAAAGCGCTTCTTGTCTACAAGGAAAATCCGTCGAAGGCGCTTTCCGCTCTCAACGGTGAAACGCCGCCCGATGTCGTAATCGGTCCGTGGCTCCGCACGGAAAAAACGAGCAGACGGTTCCGTCCGCTCGACACGATATTCGACCGAGAACATATTCCGTCATCAATATTCTATACACAGCTTCTCTCCGCAGGGCAGGTGAAACGCACCCAGTATCTGCTGCCGGTAAGCTTCAACCTTCCGGCCGTGATTTTTTCCACCGACAATCAGGAACTCGTAGACGACAATTACATGCTGTCGCTCGAGCAGATACGAAAAACCGGGGCCGCGTACAACAAACAGAACGACAGCGGCCTTTATACGCGTATCGGTTTTACGCCGCAAAGCAGCAGCAATTTTCTTTACTTTGCGGCAAAAACGACAGGAGCGCGTTTCCGCGAATCAAAAAATTCGTTTACGTGGAACGCCGAGGGACTTGCCGATTCAATCACCTATCTCCGGAACTGGACAAAAGAAGCGAACACATCGTCAAAAATCGAGAAGGATTTCATCTATAAATATCTGTACACGCCTGCGTACAAGCAGGTCACATCGGGCCGTACGCTTTTTGCATTCACAACAAGCGACGTCCTGTTCCACCTTTCTTCCGAGCAGACTGCGCAAATCGATTACCGCTGGATTTATCAGGATAAAAAAATTCCGCTGGAGGATTCGCTCGTCATGCTCGGAATTCCGCAGAAGTCGAAGCATCCGACACAGGCGTCTGATTTCATCGCCTGGTTTCTCAATGCCGATACGCAGCACGCTATTCTTGAACATAAGGCAAAAATGAACCTGGACACGGACAGGTTCGGCATAGCCGGCGGTTTTTCATCGCTGAAGGAAGTGAACGAACACGTTCTCCCGCTGTACTACACGATGCTTCTTTCAAACACGCCGCCTGCAGAAATGCTCAGCGTGCCGGAAAAACTTCCCGCAGGATGGGCCGACATGAAGGAACAGGTCGTCATTCCGTATCTCACCGAAGAAACAGGAAACTCCGGCAGCAAACCCGGAGAACCGTTGAACGATCGTCTCAGCGAGTGGCTGAAACAGAACTATAATTAAACAACGCGGATAAAAAAAGGGCGCACACTTTCGTAAAAGCATGCGCAGACCAGACCCATGCGGCCGTCCGGCCGCTTGTGATAGGAATTTTATTAAACTTGGTCGGCTACGCCGACCAGACACATACGCGCATTCGCGCGTTAGTGCAGGGAAATTTATTTATACGTGGTCGGCTGCGCCGACCAGACACATCCACTCGGCTTCGGCGGCCAGGGTTTCGCCTACGTACGCTTTGCCGGACTGTTTCACCATGTGCTCTGTAACGCGCAGATTCGTAATTTCCATGCGCACTGTATCGCCGGGGCGGACCTGATGGCGGAACTTTACTTTATCTACCGTACCGAGAAAAAACAGACTTCCTTCCTTAAACTTTTTCTGATAACTCAGAGCCGCACCGCCCGCCTGGGCCATCGTTTCAATAAGGATGACGCCGGGCACTACGGGATACTGCGGAAAATGTCCTTTGAAGAAGAAGTCTTCGTCCGTAAACATGCGTGTGCTCACGCTGCCCTGCTCGTCGCATGAAACTATTTCGTCGACAAACAAAAACGGCTTGCGGTGCGGAAGCAGGGATTCTATATCAGTAGTAACGCTCATTATTATTTTACCTTTTTAATCACGATAACGCCGTTGTGTCCGCCGAAACCGAACGTCGCACTCATCGCACAATCGACATTGCATTCGATTCCCTTATTCGCCGTGTAGTCGAGATCGCATCCGCCCTCGACGTCGGGTTCGTCGAGATTGATTGTCGGAGGAATAAAGCTGTCCTGAATCGCCTTTACGCAGAACATCGCTTCGATTGCACCCGTCGCACCGAGGCAGTGCCCAGTCATGCTTTTTGTCGAAGAAATATGAAGTTTTTTCGCGGTTTCTTCACCGAACGCATTCTTGACCATTTTTGTTTCGCTCGGATCGTTGATGTGCGTACCTGTTCCGTGTGCGTTGTAATACTGCACTTCTTCAGGTTTTACGCCCGCATCGGTGAGCGCTTCCGTCATGGCGGCGGCGCCGCAGACACCGTCGGGATTCGGCGCCGTCAGATGATACCCGTCGCTGGTCGAGCCGAAGCCTGCAACTTCCGCATAAATGTGCGCACCGCGTTTCTTTGCGTGCTCGTATTCTTCAAGAACAAAAACTGCGCTGCCCTCACCCATGACGAAACCTTCGCGCTTTTTGTCGAACGGCCGGCTCGCCGCCGCCGGATTGTCGGCAAACGACGTCGAAAGCGCGTGCAGCACTTCGAACGCCGCAATTCCGAATCCGTTAATAGTGCTTTCCGCACCGCCCGCAAGGCACACGTCGCGTCTTCCCGTGCGTATAAAATCGAGTGCGTCGCCGATTGCGTCTGTTCCGCTCGAGCACGCGGTCGTTACCGTATGTGCCGGACCGTGGATTCCGAACGCCATGCAGATGTTGCCGCACGCTTCATTCGGAATAAGTTCGGGGATTGCCATCGGCGGGCATTTGTGCTGTTCGCTTTCGAGATATTTCGCACAGCTGTCTTCCGTCACTTCAAATCCGCCGATACCGACGCCCATGAAGATTCCCGCATTTGAAAGCACATCAGCGTTGTCAAGAAGATTCGCATCGACAAGCGCCATTTTGGAAGCAGCAACGGCATATTGAGAAAAACGCGCCATTTTGCGTGCGGACGCGGCGTCCATATACTGAGACGGTTCGAAGTTCTTCACTTCACCGGCGTATCTCGCTTTGAACGTACTTGCATCAAAATGCGTAATGAGGCCGACACCGCTTTTTCCCTCTTTCGCAGCATTCCATGTCTCTTCAACTGAATTTCCGAGCGGAGTGATTGCTCCCATTCCGGTTATAACTACGCGTCTCTTTTCCATAAATTAAAAACTCCTATCTTATACTTTTATATTCTTTTGGGAACCTCTAAAAACTTCAGTTTTTAGAGGTAACTCTGAAAGGGCGATGTTTTAAGTCGTGATATTACAACGACTTAAAACTCGACGGCACCTCTAAAAAGTCACTGAAAGTGAGTTTTTAGAGGTGCCCTTTTGTTACGCACCAAGTCCGCCGTCGACTCCGAGAACCTGTCCCGTAATATACGCAGACATGTCGCTCGCGAGAAACAGCACCGCGTTTGCAACGTCGGACGTCTGCCCGGGACGTTTGAGCGGAATCTGCTCAAGCCACGCCTCGCGTGCTTTTTCGTTTACGGCTTTCGTCATATCAGTCTCGATATATCCGGGAGCGACCGCGTTTACGCGCACGCCCCGCATTCCGACTTCCTTCGCAAGACTTTTCGTATAGCCGATGAGGCCGGCCTTGCTCGCAGAATAATTAACCTGTCCGGCACCGCCGTGAATTCCTACGATGCTCGACATATTGATGATTGAGCCTGATTTTTTGTGAATCATATCGTTGGAAACAATCTGCGAAGCGACAAACACTGCGGTAAGATTCACGTCGAGCACTTTCTGCCAGTCTTCCAGTTTCATGCGGAACGACAGGCCGTCCTTCGTAATGCCCGCATTGTTTACGAGCACGTCGAATCCTCCGGCATCCGCAAGAGCAGCTTTCACCGTTTCCGAAAGCTGCAGGGCGTTTCCCGCGTCGGCGCATATTTCGTGAAACTTCGCAGTATGCGAAGACGCAAACGCGTCCAGCTCGGCTTCCGCATCGGAGGAATGCGAACACAGGCCCCACACTTCGGCGCCCTCGCTCAAAAATGTCTCGACAATCTTTCGTCCGATACCGCGGCTTGAACCGGTAACGAGCGCCTTTTTCCCCGTAAGCAGCATCACTGGACTCCGTTTACTGATTCGGCGGAATTAACCGGCGAACTTTCCCATTTCTCACCGAAACTCGAATCGCGCCAGAGCCCGCTCAATACTTTGCCGACGCCCGGTTCAAGAACCTTCCATTCGTTTGCCGCATCTGCGGTCATAATGCCGCCGAGTACTTTTTCCTCGGACGTCCACTGAACAGGATGAGTAAGATGAAGCACGGCGTTCTTTTTAGCGTCGCCTCCTTTTGTCACCTTCTCACCTGTCACATTGCTGAACAAATCGATTTTCGGATCGTCGAACGCGACGCCGGCAATTACTTTTTCAAATTCGTCCGCGGCTTTCTGCATAAGCGGACTGTGAAACGGCCCCGCTACCGACAGGCGGATGGCGCGGCGCGCTCCTGCTTCCGTCGCTGCTTTTTCCGCAGCTGCAAGGCCGTCAGCCGTTCCGCTGATGACAGTCTGTTTGACGCTGTTGAGGTTCGCCGCATATACGTCAGTAAGTCCGCTGCAGATTTCCTGCACTTTTTCGGGCGGAAGTCCGATGATGGCGCTCATTCCAGGAGCGTGGCCTGCGTTTGCGGATGCAATCTCCTCGCACACCTTCTGCATAATCTGACCGCGTTTGTGGACTACGCGGATAACGTCGTCGAATGAAAGAACGCCGGCGATGCACAACGCCGGAAATTCACCGAGGCTGAATCCCATGGCCGCGGACGGAACAATTCCTTTCGCTTTGAGAACCTCCGCAATCGCCAGAGACGCAGTCGTAATCGCAAGCTGACTGTTGTCGCTGCGGCTGAGCTCTGCCTGCTCTGTATCCCAAAGCAGCTTTTCCATATCCTTTCCGGTAATTGCTGAAACTGAATCAAGGACTCTGCGTGCTTCAGGAAAAGATTCGCAGACATCCTTTATCATGCCCGGCTCCTGTGCACCCTGGCCCGGGAATAAAAATGCGTATTTTTTCGCCATGTGATTCTCCTACTTAAAAACAAACTGACAAATTATGCTTTTTTGTCATAATGTCATCCATTACAGAATAACAGATTTACGAATTTTGTCAAGCGTCAGAAATCATCCCGGGGGAAATACCTGTAAATATTTGTAACCAGACTCCGGCTTATTTGCTTATTTAGTATACTAAGCAGCCAATGCAAATAGAACAGGCCACCGTTTTTCCTCCTTTTGACGGTGGCCTTTCTTTTTTAACTCTTCTTTACTATTATGTACGTATGAAAACAAACCAAATTATCGACGCAATGCTCTCGCGAAAAAGCTGCAGAGCATATTCAGCAGAACGTATTTCCGCAGATGAACTTGACGCAGTCGTGCAGGCGGGACTTTATGCCGCAAGCGGGGGCGGTGCTCAGTCGGCGAAACTCGTCGTAATCACGAACAAAAAAATCCGCGACACGCTCTCGAAGCTTAATGCAGATGTAATGAAAACCGCATCCGACCCGTTCTACGGCGCACCGGAAGTAATCGCCGTGCTTGCAGACAGCAGCGTACCCACGTTCGTCGAGGACGGCTCGCTCGTCATCGGGAACATGCTGCTCGCAGCCTCGTCGCTTGGGCTCGGCGCATGCTGGATTCATCGCGCGCGGGAGGTGTTCCGGTCGCAGGAAGGCAGACTGCTCAAAAAACAATGGGGCATTTCCGACAGTTTCGAAGGAGTCGGATTCTGCATTGTCGGACATCAGGCAGCTCCCGGGAAGTCGTACGAACACAGAGCGGACCGTATTATCAGGGTAAACTGACCGTATAAAAGGACTGATATGAAAGATTCTTTTAAAGACGCCGGCTGCGGCGCCGGGCAGAAGAACTGGGAAGAATGCATTACACGGGAGACGCCGCTGTACGGACGGGGAAACGATATCCGCTCCGACTTCGAGCGCGACTACACGCGCATTCTCCACTGTCAGGCGTACAGCAGACTCAAGCACAAAACGCAGGTATTCTTCGCGCCGCACAACGATCACATCTGCACGCGCATGGAGCACGTAAGTCACGTCGCTTCCGTCGCTGCGACAATTTCAAAATATCTGGGCCTCAACGAACAGCTCGCGACCGCAATCGCGACAGGACACGACATAGGTCACGCGCCGTTCGGCCATCACGGTGAAGACTGTCTCAACATGCTGCTGCAGCAAAAGGAAGGGGCAAACGCACCGAGAAAATTCTGGCACGAGCGCAACAGTCTTTTTTTTGCGGATTACATCGAGACGCTCGCCGACCCCGACGGCGCGCAGCAGCCGCTCAACCTCACGTACGCAGTACGCGACGGGCTCATCTGCCACTGCGGTGAAATCGACCAGCAGGGAATACGGCCTCGCGCCGAAGCGATCGATTTATACTCGATAAAGCGGCCCGGCCTGATTCAGCCGTATACGTGGGAAGGCTGCGTCGTCAAAATCGCGGATAAAATAGCGTATCTGGGCCGCGACATCGAAGACGCACGGGCGTATCACATACTCGATATGGCGTCGTACCGTCAGCTGCGCGAAATTGTTGCGACGACGCTCGGACTCGAAGGTGACGGAAAAGCGAAACATGCGCTCAGAAGCGGCAAGGCGGTGAATACGACCGTCCTCATAAACGATCTTATAGTCGACCTGTGCGAGCAGAGCAGCCCGGAAAAAGGATTGTGCTTTTCGGAAGAATATTTCAGATTCATCATCGAGCTTAAAAAATTCAACTATGCACATATCTACAATCACTGGCGGCTCCGCGAATTCCAGCAGTACGCGACCGGAATAATCAAGACACTGTACCGCACGCTCATGCGAGTCCAGCCGTATGCGCAGAACGGACGGGCCGCGCAGGCGCTGCGCTATTATCCCAACTTGTGCGCGACTTTCGAAGACTGGCTCGTAAAATATACGAACTACAAGCCGCATAATCACGCCGACCGCAAGCAGATTCTCCGTTACAACACGAAACAGGTATTCGACGTAAACGATAACGAGTCGTACGAAAAATGCGTCATCGAATATATTTCGGGTATGACCGATCAGTACGCCATCGAAGTGTACGAAGAAATAATCACATTCTGAGGATTCCATGAAACAATACATCGGATTCGACATCGGCGGAACAAAATGCGCCGTATGCGCCGCAGAGGCGGACTGGGTACAAAACGAATGCAGAATCATCGACCGGATTCAGATTCCGACAGGAAACCGGCCGTGGCAGAAGACGCTCGACTCGCTCACCGGTGCCGCACTTACGCTCATCGAAAAACAACAGCTTCACCCGGCGGCTGCGGGTATAAGCTGCGGCGGGCCGCTCGACAGCAGAACCGGCGTTATTCTGTCGCCGCCGAACCTGCCGGGATGGGACAGCGTTCCCGCCGCCGAGTATATCGGCGAAAAGCTCGGCATACCGGCACGCCTGCAGAACGACGCGAACGCATGCACCGTAGCCGAATGGAAATTCGGCGCCGGAAAGGGATGCAGCAATCTCATATTCCTCACGTTCGGCACGGGACTCGGCGCGGGACTCATTCTCGACGGCCGGCTGTACGAGGGAACGAACGGGCTGGCCGGAGAGGCAGGTCATATCAGACTTGCGGAAAACGGTCCTGTCGGATACGGCAAGGAAGGTTCTTTTGAAGGATTCTGTTCCGGCGGCGGAATCGCGCGGATCGGACGAACACTTGTACAGAAGGCACGGGCGGCGGGGCAAAATTCTGCACTGCTCGCTCTGTCCGACGAAGAAATCACGGCGAAATCGATCGGTGCGGCAGCCGAAAACGGAGACGGACTTGCCCGGGAAGTATACCGCATATCGGCAGAACATCTGGGAAAGGGAATCGCGATGCTTATCGACTTATTCAACCCTGAACGGATTATTATAGGAAGCGTATTTGCGCGCTCGGAAAAACTGTTCCGGGGACCGATGGAAGACGCAGTGCGGAAAGAAGCTCTTCCTGCGGCTGCGGCGGTCTGCACGATCGTGCCGGCCGCGCTGGGCGACAGAATAGGAGACTACGCCGCCGTCGCGGCGGGTGCAGCCGGGTAAAAAATCAGGACAGGGGACCTGCCGGCGATGGCGGCGGTTCTGCACACGTCTGTTTACACTATAGGAAGGACCGTATTGCTGCTGCAGGAAGGACCGTATTGCTGCTGCAGGAAGGTCCGTACTGCTGCTGCAGGAAGGTCTGTACTGCTGCTGCAGGGAGGTCCGTACTGCTGCTGCAGGGAGGTCCGTACTGCTGCTGCAGGGAGAGTATTCAGACGATATTAAAGCCGGGGCCTCACAAACTCAGTGAATCTTCCTGATTATTATGTAATACGCGACAGCCAGAGGAAAAGTGGCTGCACACCCACCGGCGATGACGTCAGAGCCGGTGCCTCACAAACTCAGCGAATCTTTTTAATTATTATGTAATACGCGACAGCCAGAGGAAAAGTGGCTGCACACCCACCGGCGATGACGTCAGAGCCGGTGCCTCACAAACTCAGCGAATCTTTTTAATTATTATGTAATACGCGACAGCCAGAGGAAAAGTGGCTGCACACCATGCCATCGGCTCTGCAACGCATACTCCGGCGAATCCCCACACAAGCGGAAGCGTATATGCCGCAGCGGTGCGCGCAACAAGTTCGAGCACGCCGCCCATGAGCGGCCAGAACCCGCGTCCTATTCCCTGCAGAACGTTTCGGTAAATAAAGAGCACGAACAGAATCGGATAGAAGACAGCCGTTATACGCAGATACATGCGCGCCGCGGAGAGAACTTCCTCCGACGCATCCTTGAGGAACAATCCCGTAAGCTGATCCGAAAGCGCTACTGCAAAAACAGCGGACAGTATTGAAAACAGAATCGTAATCACGACAGCTTTATTCGTTCCTTCCCGCACGCGGTCAAGACGTTTCGCGCCCATGTTCTGGCCGCCGTAATTCGCCATGGTCACACCGAACGTACCGGCAGCGATCGTCACCAGCTGTTCGACTTTCTGCGCTGCAGTAAAGGCAGCAATCTTTGCAGGGCCGAATTTATTAAGCGCTCCCTGAAGGATTATGACTCCGATTGCAGTGATGGAAAACTGAAACGCCATGTTCGCGCCGATCGATATGTGCTGCTTCGCGAACCACACGTCGGGCGTAAAGTCCGAACGGTGAACGTGCAGCATCGGATACTTCGCGTAAATCCAGACGAACGACAATATCGCGCTCACCGCCTGCGAAATGACAGTCGCCCACGCGGCGCCTGCGACTCCCATATCGGTCTTAATAATCAGAACAATGTCGAGCACGATGTTGAGAAGCGACGAAATAATAAGAAAAACAAGCGGCGATTTGCTGTCGCCGACAGCACGGAGAATGCACGCGCCGCAGTTGTACATGGTACACGTCGCAATGCCGATAAAAATGACGATTATGTAGCTGTATGACTGATTAATAATTTCTTCCGGCGTGTTGATTACGCGCAGGATGGGCATGGCGAGCACACAGGCGAGCACCGTGAGAACGACGGAGCTCGCAACATTGAGTTTGATATTCATGGCGGTCGAGCGTTTGAGCCCCGCCCAGTCCTTTGCGCCGAACCGCTGCGCCGTAATGACGGCAAATCCCGACGACAAGCCGTACGCAAAACCGAGCACGAGGAAATTCATCGGACCGGTATTGCCGACGGCGGCAAGCGCGTTTTGTCCGAGCAGACGGCCTACAATGATGGTATCGACCATATTATACATCTGCTGGAACAAGTTGCCGATTAAAAGAGGAGCTGAATACAGCAGAATAAGTTTTGCCGGATCCCCGACAGTCATATCCTTCGCCGCACTTGATGCGTTGCGCGGCACCTTATGTGAAAAGATTTTTATTCCCATAGAACCAAATAAAAAAAATAAGAAATTCGAAAACAGCGAAACATACAGATTCGCTACCGGAGTAAAATCAGCATGTCCTTAAATACGGTGCATTGCGCTGAAAACCTTCTCGTTCATGATATTGATTTCAACACCCATTTCTTCAGCTTCCCTGCTCATCGACTTGCGAAGCTCGTCAATAGAAATATCAGCACCGTCGAGATCCACCATCATCATCATAACAAAGTTGCCGGAAAGAATAGTCTGAGTAATGTCGGCAATGTTGATTTTGTGGGCTGCAAGAAACGTGCTCACCTTGGCAATAATTCCAACCTTATCGGATCCGACAACTGTAATAATAGCGTTCATATATATAGTATTCTAGTGAATTATGAAAAGCAGTACAAGTGATATCACTTCGTTCCCTCGAACGTCCCGCGCAGGTTCCCGCTGAGTTTTCCCGCAAGCAGCGTGCTTTCCATGCGCAGGAACGCGGTGCGGCTTATGTTGCGCGCACCGTAGCGCGCCATATTGTCGGTGTACACCTGCGAATCTATAAGCCTGCCGCCGCATTTGACGAACGCGCGTGCAAAAAGCACGAATGCGCTCTTACTGCTGTTGTCCTCCACCGTAAACATCGACTCGCCGCAGAACGTCTGACCGATAAGGACTCCGTACAATCCTCCCGCGAGCCGTCCGTCGTGCCACGCTTCCACGGAATGCGCAATCCCGCGCTCGGCAAGACTGCAGTACACGTCGAGCATCTGCCGTCCGATCCACGTGCCGTCCTGACCGGGGCGCTCCATCGCAGAACAGCCCCGCATCACGTCCGGGAACGCCTTGTCCATCGTATATGTATACGGCGTGTGTTTCAGAAAGCGGTCGATGCTGCGCGGTACGTGCAGCTCGTCAGCCGGCAGTACAAACCGCGGATCGGGGCACCACCATAAGACGGGGTCGCCTTCATCCTCGTTGTACCACGGGAATATCCCCTGCAGGTATGCGGAGAACACAAGCGACGGAGTAATGGCGTCAGTATATCCGAGCAGCCCGCGGCGGCCGCTGTCGCGGACGGGAAAACGGGAAAACTCAAAGTCCGCCCCGTACAGTTCCCGGCCGAGCTGTTCCTGCCACTCAGCGTTTTCCATACGTAAACACTATTTCCGTTCCGCCGTTCTTCCCTGTCTTTGCATCGATCTTTACTGTTCCGCCCGAAGAAAGCTTTCCGAAAAGGACTTCGTCGGTAAGCGGAGAAGCAATTTCTTCCTCCACGGTGCGGGCCATGTTGCGGGCGCCGAACTCGCGGGAGTAACCTTTTTCCGCCAGGTAATCGAGCGCTTTGTCCGTAACGGTGAGCGTAACTTTCTTCGCCGCGAGACGTTCCGAAAGGCGTTTCACTTCCTTTGCCGCAATATCGCGCACGATGTTTCTGTCGAGATGCGAGAACGTGATGATGCCGCTGAGCCTGTTCCGGAATTCCGGCGTAAACGTGCGTTCGACTGCCTCACGCAGGGACGCATCGTCGTTTGCCGCATCGGACGTACCGAAGCCTATCGACCCCTTTTCCATTTCCTGCGCACCCGCGTTGCTCGTCATAATAATAATGCAGCTGCGGAAGTCGGCTTTCCGTCCCTGATTGTCGGTGAGGAATCCGTAATCCATCACCTGCAGAAGTACGTTGTATATTTTCTGATGCGCTTTTTCAATCTCGTCGAAAAGAACAACGGCGTGCGGATTCTTGCGGACGTCTTCGGTAAGCTGACCGCCTTCCTCGTATCCGACGTATCCCGGTGCGGAACCGATCAGACGGCTGACGGTATACTCTTCCTGATATTCGCTCATGTCGTAACGAAGCAGCGGTTCGCCGAGTATGCGGGCAAGCGAACGCGCAAGTTCCGTTTTTCCGACGCCCGTCGGGCCGACAAACAGAAAACTCGCCTCGGGTTTGTCCGGGTTGCCGAAGCCGGCACGCGAACGCTTCACCGCATTCGCAACCGCGGTTACCGCCGCATTCTGTCCGAATATTTCGGTATGCATCGTATTTTCAATCGTGCGGAGTTTCCCCCGTTCGTCGCCGGTTACCGATTCAAGCGGCACGCGCGCCATTTTCGCCGTCACCATTCTGATAACCGCCGTTGAAACGACGGGATGTTTGTTCGCAGCGTCTTCGACCGCAAGGCCGTTCTGTTCCGCAGGAGTCAGTTCTTTCCGCGCTTCATCGGCCGCAACGAGAGCCTCGTCGCGGCGTTTTACGTCGCCGTGAAATCCGCCTCTGCTCTTAATTTTGAGATACGACCCGGCTTCGTCGATTATATCTATAGCTTTGTCCGGAAGACGTCTGTCGGGAAGATACTGCACCGACAAATCGACCGCAGCTTTGACGGCGGCATCGCTGTACACCACGTTGTGAAAACGCTCGTACCTGCTGCGCAGGCCTTTCAGAATCAGCAGCGTCTCGTCGGGGGACGGTTCCTTTATGTCAATTTTCTGGAAACGGCGGGCGAGCGCCCTGTCCTTTTCGAAATTTTTCGCATATTCTTCATATGTCGTAGAGCCGATACACCTGATTCTTCCCGATGAAAGAACCGGTTTCAGAAGATTCGCAGCGTCCATCGTACTGTTGCCTGTCGTTCCCGCGCCCATAATCATATGGATTTCGTCGATAAACAGGACTGCCTTCTGCTTTTTCATAAGCTCGTCGGTTATCTTGCGCAGACGGTCTTCAAAGTCTCCGCGGAATTTCGTTCCCGCAAGAAGAAGCCCCATGTCGAGACTGTAAATCGAAAAACCCTTTATTGCATCGGGAACTTTTCCCTCCGCAATCCTGATCGCAAGCCCGTTTGTAATCGCCGTTTTTCCGACGCCCGCATCGCCGACATGCAGCGGGTTGTTTTTGCTGCGGCGGCACAGAATCTGAATCGTACGGTCGAGCTCTTCTTCGCGCCCTATAAGCGTGTCGAGTCTTCCCTGTTTCGCTTCTTCAGTCAAATCGACGCAGTATTTTTCCAGCGCGGATTTTTTCGCGTTCCGGGCGTTATCGCCCTGCGATTCATCGCCGGTCTGCATACCCGGTATAAATTTCTGCGGCGTTTCAGGAATGGAAGAGGAATCGTCGTCGTCATCGCCGGCGAACGGATTTTCGTTGTCCGCTCCCTTCATCGAGCTTATGACTTCAAGCAGACGCATGCGGTCAAGACCACCCATCCGCATCGAATATGCGCAGTAATTTTTCTTTTCTTCCATCATGCTTACAAGCACGTCCGTTATATCGAGCATCTGTTTGTCGCTTGTCGCGCAGTGATACACGGCACGGTTCATCACTTCCTGGAATCCCTGCGTCTCGACAGGTTCGGATGCCTGCCTGTTTTCCGTCTGAACGGCGGCGACAGGCACCTGTTTCGTCAGATATTCCTCAACCGTGTCGCGGATCGTCGCCACATCGGCGCCGCTCGCTTCGAGCAGACCGCACACCGACTCGAACTGGAGTGCCGTCCGCAGGATATGCTCCGGCGTAAAAAATTCATGGCGCAATGATTTTGCGTCTGAAAAAGAAAGCGACAATATTTTTTTGAGCTGCGGACTAATTTCCATAATAATTCCCCTACACTTCCTGTACTTCTACTCTCAGTGGGAATCCCTGCTCGCGCGCACGCTGTTTTGTAACTGCGGCACGCGTCGCAGCGATGTCGTACGAATACACGCCTGCAACGGCAGAACCGGTCCTGTGGACAGTCTCCATTATATCGCAGGCATCAGCCTCTGATTTATGAAAAACGGATACAAGCACGTCGACGACAAAATCCTTCGTTGTATAGTCGTCGTTGTAAAACACGACCTGACCGTTCGGTGGAACGCCGTACCCGGCTTCATCCGCCACATCGGCCGAAACCTCACTGTCTTCCGTTCTTTCAAAATCAGCCATACCTATAATATACACAATTTTGCGCAGCAATCCAATATATGCTATAATTCCTTTATGATAAAAAAAACAGGTTCAGGGCCCCGAATCAGGATCACATACAACGCGCCTGTCACTCTTTCCTTCGTAATGCTCAGCACAGTCATTATGCTGCTTGACATGTATGTTTTCAAGCATCAGCTTTCTACGGCGCTTTTCATCATCCCTGGAGGAAAAAACAGCGTACATCCGTTCAATTGGAAGCTGCCGCTCGACTACTTCCGCCTTTTTTCCCACGTATTCGGACATACCGACTGGACACATCTTATTTCAAACATGTCGCTTATACTGCTCCTCGGTCCCATACTCGAGGACAGGTACGGCTCGCCCATGCTCACCCTCATGATGACGACGACTGCGCTCGTTACGGGCGTCATAAACGCGTGTTTCATCTCCATTCCGGAAATGGGTGCGAGCGACATTGTTTTTATGATGATAATTCTTACGTCGTATACGTCTCTTGCAAAGAACGAAATACCGCTGTCGTTTATCCTTGTGTTCATTCTGTACGTAGGCGGACAGTTTTACAATGCCGGAACACTTCAGACCGACGGCATATCAGTCATCGCGCACATCGCAGGAGGGCTCTGCGGAAGCCTCTTCGCATTCCTCGTCGCGCCGAAAAATACCGGCAGGAAAACAGGTACACGGCGGAACGCTACAAAAAAATCAGATGATTACGACAGCGCGGAAGAACTCAGCGACGACATTGCGGGCCCCAGTCCCCGCGCAGCAAAAAAGGTGAGGAAAAATAAAAAGCCCCGCAGCGATGACGAGACCGTCGTGGGGACTTTAAAATTTTAACAGTGTTTCTTTAAGCAAAAATCGGGCGGACGTTCATGACGTTCTCGATCGCCGCAAGGGCTGCTGTCGTCTCTTCAGAAACCCTGCAGTCGACATCGATGATGTTGTACGCAACATCGCCTTTGTTCTGATTGATCATCCCGCCGATATTAATATTCGCCTCGCCGAGGATTGTCGTGAACTTCGACACCATGCCGGGAATGTTTCTGTGCGAAATGCAGAGGCGCGTGCCGCCGGAGACAATCATGTTGTCGGTCACGGTTTTCGGGAAATTCACGGAATTGGTGATATTGCCCTTTTCGAGGAATTCGCGGAGTTCGTTCACTGCCATAACGGCGCAGTTGTCCTCTGCCTCCGGCGTCGACGCACCAAGGTGCGGCAGACAGATGATTTTAGGATTATTAAGAAGTTCTTCCGCGGCAAAGTCCGTCACCATGCACGAAACTTTTCCGTTTTTTACCGCAGCAAGCACGTCGGCATTATTAACAAGACCGCCCCGGGCAATGTTGATGATACGGACGCCGTTTTTCATCGCGCTGATTTTATCGGCGTTGATGAATCCTTTCGTCTCGTTCGTCTGCGGAACGTGGACCGTGATGTAATCCGATTTCGCAAGCAGCGTGTCGAGGGTTTCCGCATACCTGACGTTGGTATTGAGTTTCCATGCGGCCGCAACAGACATGAACGGGTCGTATCCTATGACCGTCATGCCGAGTTCGACCGCAGTATTCGCCACCATCGCGCCGATTGCGCCGAGTCCGATAACGCCGAGCGTCTTTCCCCTGAGCTCCGGTCCGGCAAACTGCGACTTGCCTTTCTCCGCAAGGTCCGGAATCTCGTCGCCCTTTCCGGAAAGTCCGTTCACCCATGCGTTCGCCGCAATCACGGGGCGGTTCGAAATGAGCAGCGCAAGAATCACCAGCTCCTTGACGGCATTCGCGTTTGCGCCCGGCGTGTTGAACACAACGATTCCCTTCGCAGTAAGTTCCGGCACAGGGATATTGTTCGTCCCCGCGCCGGCACGGGCGACGGCCTTTACCGTCTCCGGCAGCTTCATATCGTGCATCTCCTGGGAGCGAACGAGCACCGCATCAGCATCCGTGATTGAAGAAGCGATTTCGTAATCGTCACGCGGGAATTGTTCAAGTCCGACTGCGGCGATTTTATTTAATGTCTGAATTTTAAGCATACAATACCCCTTTAAAAAATCAACCGTTAATTTTCGCGAAGTTGTCCATGTATCTGATAAGCGCCTTTACGCCGTCGATCGGCATTGCGTTGTAAATGGAAGCGCGCATTCCTCCGACAAGCCGGTGGCCCGCAAGATTCACCATGCCTTCCGCCGCGGCGCCCTTCACGAATTTGTCGTTGACTTCCTTCGCCTTGTCGGGATCAGTCTCCCTTGTGAGAAACGGAATATTCATGATCGAACGGCTTCCCTTCTCCGCGGTCGCATGGTAATACTGACTGTTGTCAAGGTACTCGTATAAAAGTTCCGCTTTCGCGTAGTTGAGCTTCTTCATTCCTTCCGCGCCGCCATTCCGCTCGACCCATGCAAGCACTTTGCCCATAACGTAGATTGTATAGCACGGCGGCGTATTGAACATGCTGCCTTCATCGGCATGCGTCTTATACGTAAGCATAGTCGGAGTTCCCGGCCGCGGAGTCTCGGTAATAAGATCGTCGCGGATAATGACGAGCGTGACACCCGCCGGCGCAAGGTTCTTCTGTGCACCTGCGTAGAGCAGCCCGAATTTACGCACGTCAAGCGGTTCGGAAAGAACGCACGAAGAAATATCCGCAACAAGCGGAATGCTGCCGGTATCGGGAATGTATTCGTAATGCGTTCCCACTATTGTATTGTTCAGTGTGATATGCACGTAGTCATAGTCGCCGGTAACTTTTTCCACCCGCGGAATATACGTAAAATTTTTGTCTTCGCTTGAAGCAAGTTCCGTCACCTGAATGCCGAGTTTCTTTGCTTCGGCTTCGGCTTTCTTTGCCCATATACCCGTTTTGATGTAAGCCGCCTTTCCGGTCTTTATTCCAAGATTAAGCGGAATCATTGCAAACTGCATGCTTGCGCCGCCCTGCAGAAACAGAACCTTATAATTGTCAGGCACATTCATGAGCTTACGGACAAGTTTCTCTGTATTTTCAATAATTGGTTTAAAAGCCGACGAACGGTGACTCATTTCCATAACAGACTGACCTGTTCCGTTGCAGTCAAGCATCTCGGCAGCGCATTCCTTAAGAACTTCCTCAGGAAGGCAGGAAGGACCGGCGGAAAAGTTGTAGACACGACTCATAAAGTAACCCCCATTTCATTTTATATTTTACTTTCACCCGTACGGGCAGAAAGATTTGTCAGCGCAGTTACCGGCGACACGTTTTCCACAGCGACGCTGTCGCTCACGGCAAGCACAACGTCCGTGTAATTGACTATGCCGCGTATTCCGCTTTTCACAAGCCTGTCCGCAATCTGCTGCGCGTCCTTAGCCGCGACGGCGAGAACGGCGTACACAATGTGCTCGGCCGGAATAACCGACTCCAGCCGTGAAGCCGGATACAGCGGAAACGTAGAGCGGAGAATCTCCGTTCTGTTTACGTTCGGGTCAAATCCCGCAGCAATCTCGTATGCAGTCCCGCTGAAAATGCTGTCGTCAAGCAGAGCCGCACCGAGGCGGCCCAGCCCGACAATGCAGCACTTGATTTTTACATCCGTACCGCCTATATTCAGCGCAGCGCAGACAGCCTCCCGCAGTTCGCGGACAGTATACCCGTTGGAAACACCGCCTTTAAATCCGATCGACGCTATATCATGCCGGATAAGCGAGTCGGACCAGCCTGTAAGCTGATGTACGTCAGCCGAAGTTATGCGCTCTGTCTTCTGCTGCAAAAGCAGCTGCGCCAGAAGTACAAGCCTCCGCTTCGTGGGCTCAGAAACGGTTCCCATGTATGCCTCCGATACTATCGTTTTAAAGTTCTCCGGGTCAATTTCATACGAACGGACGGACACCGGAAATTCGGAAAATTCCGACGAAAACGAACGGAATTCGCAATTACTGTGAAATATTTAACAATGTTTTAGTGAGATTGTAAAGATGACTAAACAAGACTCTTACAAAAATCAGACGAGTTTTGCAAACGCAGCTTCAGGCGCAGAGATTGGACAGCCCGCTATCCTGTTACTTCTGATATGCGACTGTCGCACTCATGTCGAGCTTCGTGTCGTAATATGCCAGCACTTCATCGGAAAAAAGTTTTTCAAGCATCTGTTTATACACCATAATACGTCCGATGTAATTAAGCGTCGACTGAGGCGTGCTGTTCGAGCGCACTTTATTCGTACCGGCATTATACATCGCCAGTGCCGAAACTTCGTTGCCCGCAACATTAAGACAGAAGCGGAGATGCGACATGCCGTATTTTGCGCTGACTGACGGCGTAAAAAAATCAGCCTCGGATAACTGCGGAAAAGAACTGCTGTTAAGCTGGAACAGACCGCGATCGATAGACGTATTCGAGTTGTAATTCACCGCCCGCACATTGTAACGGCTTTCGGTATACGCAAGTGCGAACGCAAGCGACAACGGAATATCATTCTTGTCGGCAGCTCCGAGAATTGCCATCGCTACATCGCGGTCTCCGGTCACGTGAAGATAAAACCACTCAACTGCGGCCTTGGAAGACGGCTGACGGTATAAAGCAAGTCCTTCATCACCTTTGTGTACTGTTGATGCAGAATAGCCGACTTCCTCGAGTAACGTACCGAAGTCGCCTGTTACATCGTTATTTCCGTTTACTTCATTTTCCACAATCGAAGTAAACGGAATCACCTGTCGGGCAGGAAGAAAGAATGCCACGCAGAGCGACGCAGCGGCCAGAACGACGGATAAAAATACTATCCCCCGGCATGCTGCAGCGAACTCATTCTTTTCTCCCTGATAAGTCATAAATTTACTCTCCATAAGTTACTCTCCATAAATAAGAATTCAAGATAAACCACCGTATGCTGACATAAAAGCAATTTAAATGCAAGCGAATTTGGAGAAAAAAGTGATTTTCATACGAATTTTATTGAAAACAGTGTAATTTATCGCATATGGTACGGTACTAATTGCGTATTGCCGGTATCATTCGCCGAGAAATATACATACTGGGCATGCTTTACAGCCATAGCATTCATGAACGATGACGCAGCTTCACCGTCGGCGGCCAGTTCCGGCGGCAAAGAAAAGCCGATTACTGATTCACAGTCTTTTATTCTGCGCGCAGCATGCACCATAGCCGCAGTATACTGTTCAAGTGCCGCTCCGCATGCAGTTCCGTCCGTTTCAGGCACGATTACAGCGTACACGTCCGAAGCCTCGATGTTTTTGAGAAAATCACGAAGCGCCGCAAGAAATTCCTCGTTGTATACTTCCGGTGTAATTTCCACGGTTTTCCATGCAAGACACAGCCCCAGCAGTGCCGAACGGCAGCCCGTAAATTCCGCTGCAAATTCTATGGACGAAAGAGCTTCCGCATCAATCGACGCTGAATCGACTCTGACGAGATTGTCGGTGCGAATCTCTCTGCCTGTCTTTATCGAAAAAAGTTTCCCGTTTTTGTTTTCAAACTGCGCTTCCAGTTTCATAGTATCCTTGATAACACTGAAACAAAAAAAGACCTCTATGCCGTGCATAAAGGTCGCCTTTGATACTGATCGTTCTTTCTACTCGGTCAAAATTTTTATTACTTCTGCCTTATCCTGCGTATTGAGGATAAGCTGGCGCTTTTCCGGGCTCTTGAACAGAAGGCTCACTTCTGCCAGAAACTGGAGATGCGGACCAGTCTTGTTGACGGGTGACAATGTCATAATGAATATACGACACGGTTCCTGATCAAGAGAGTCGAAATCAACCGGATTATCGGAAATGCCGATACAAGCGACGAGATCGCTCACGGTATCAGTCTTCCCATGAGGAATGGCAATACCGTGTTTCATGCCTGTTGACATTTTGCGTTCACGATCAAGCACACATTCTCGTGCAGCCGCTTTATCTGTAACTTTGCCGGCTTTTACAAGTATGTCCAGCATTTCGTCGATGATTTCTTCTTTCGTTGTTCCCTTCAAATGAAGGTCGACAGTATCAGTGGTTAAAACAGTTCTCAAGTCCATGTCACTAGTGTAAAAGTAGTTGCCCTTCTTGTCAAGATTTAAAAAACATAAAAACACGAAGGCCCCCGGCAGGTTACTTTCTGCCGTTTCATCCCCCCTTCCACAGGAAAATAAAATTATATATAGTAAGGATATGACTGATATAGAAAAATTCAGGAGCGACATCCGGCGCATAGTCAAAAAGGTACGGGCCGAAAACGGCGGCCGGTATGATGCCTCCCGTGCGTGCAGACAGGCCGCGGAACTGTTTGAAAACAGTATCCGCATCCCCGGTGAACTTCCCCGTTCCATCGCAGGCTACTGGCTTACGGCGTATATAGAAAACTCAGGCACTCCCGCAGAGGAGCCGACCGACGAACATATAGACAAACTCGGCGCTATGATGTCGTTTCTTGACGGAAGTACCGAAGACGGGGACCTGCTTTCGGATGACGACTGGAAAGAAATCGGACGGCTTACAGGATACTCGGCGGAGGATATTCCTATTGAAGTTCTTTCCGGCCTTATGACAATACTTGTCGACAGAAAGGCCGTCTGCTGATGAATACCGATATGCATCAGTATTATTCATCATGCGTACAGTGCCCGCGCAGATGCGGCGTAGACCGTGCTGCCGGACGGACAGGGTTCTGCGGCGAGACGAACGGCGTGCGTATTGCCGTGGCGTGCCTGCACTTCGGCGAAGAACCGCTCGTCACTGTGCACGGCGGAAGCGGAACCATATTTTTCACCGGATGCACACTTCGCTGCGCGTTCTGCCAGAACTACCAGATTTCCCAGGAAGGTATGGGACGTTCTGTAAGCTCGGACGAATTCACCGGGATATGTCTCCGCCTGCAGGATGCGGGAGCCGAGAACATCAATCTGGTTACGGGAAGTCATATCATTCCGCAGCTTGCGGAATATCTGAAAGCCGCACGTGAAGCGGGCGTTATAATTCCATACTGCTGGAATACATCATCATATGAATCAGTCGATATGCTCGAGCTGCTCAAAGACACGGTCACCGTATGGCTGCCCGATCTCAAGACATTGTCGAATACGCTCGCGAAAGAATTATTCGCCGCAGAGGATTATCCCGACGCCGCAAAGGAAGCCGTTATCTGGATGATAAAAAACAATCCCCTCAAAATAATAACAAAGACCGTGAACGGCATCGAGAAGGAAAAAATACAGCAGGGCGTGATAATCAGACATCTGTTTCTGCCGGGACGATTCGAAGAAACGGCGGATACGCTCGAATGGCTCAAAAAAAATGCGGACGGTAAAGCCGTAATTTCCCTCATGTCGCAGTATACGCCCGTTCCCTTCAAGGAGGATGAAGCTCATCTTGCAAAGCGGAAACAGGCGCTTTCGGCAATCGAGAACCGTCTTGTTAATAAAACAGAGGACGGAGATCTGCGTGACCTCATCGACGCGTACGATTTCAGCTATCTTTTTTATCAGGATTTATCCGACGACACAAGCTGGCTCCCCGACTTTAACAAAATCCAGCCGTTCTCGAATGCACTTGCAAAGCCCGTGTGGCATTGGGTGACAGGATTTGTTGGACAGGATGTCAAACTCTGAGCTGCAAATGCGCGTGCCTGAAGTGCTGACCACAAAAGCATTTGCCTCGTCAGGAAAATACACGGATGTATTTTCCTGACGCAAACCCGTGTGGCACTGGACAACAGGATTCGTTGGACAGGATGTCCAACCCTGACCTGCAAATGCGCGTGCCTGAAGTGCCGGACGCATAAGCATTTGCCGCCTTTGAAATAATTGCTACCAAAAAACTATATATCGTGTTAGAATATATAGAATGAAAAACGACCATAACGATAAACAAAAACCGTCAGAACGTGTTCCCTGCGACAGGCGCACAGGAGTCGTCGTTCCGCTTGGAGCACTCTATTCAAAAAAATATTCTGCCATCGGAGAATTTCCGGCGCTTGCCGAATTTGCTCAGTTCTGTAAAAAAGCGGATCTTACAATCATTCAGCTGCTTCCCGTCAACGATACGGGAACACAATCGTCGCCGTACAGCGGCCTGTCGGCGTTCGCGCTGCATCCCGTGTACATTTCTCTCACAGACCTTCCCGAATTTTCAGAAAAATATTCGTCGGATAAATCCTTTGCGGAAAAATACGACGGTTTTATTAAGAACAATCCGTACAAAAACAGGTACGATTACGATACAATTCTCAATACGAAAATCGGGCTGCTGAGAATGCTTTATTCGGCAACCGAAACGGCGGAAACGGGAAATCCGTCCGAAGAGCTTGCCGCATGGATACAAGAAAACCGGTGGATTATCCCCTACGCAGTCTACAAAAATTTAAAATGGAAATACATGCAGTCGACATGGAAATCATGGGAAGACAGAGACCGTATTGTTAATCGGAAGGAAATTGCTGCACGCTGGGATGGAACGGACGATAAAAAGGAACACCTGTTCTACGCGTGGACGCAGATGCGGGCAGCGCAGCAGTTCTCACGCGCTGCGGACGCGGTGCGGAAGGCGGGCATCATACTGAAAGGCGACATTCCCATTCTCATGAACGAAGATTCCTGCGACGCGTGGTCGCAGCCTGATATTTTCAATCAGTCGCTGCGTGCGGGCGCGCCGGTCGACGGAGAAAATCCGAAAGGACAGAACTGGGGATTCCCGACATACAACTGGAAATATCTCGAATCGACGGACTATGCGTGGTGGAAAGAGCGGCTTGCTTCCGCGGCGCAATACTACGGCGCGTACCGTCTGGACCATATTTTAGGATTCTTCCGCATCTGGGCTGTTCCCGAACGTGATACGACAGCCGTTCTCGGGCATACCGAGCCGTATAGGGCAATCACGCGGGAAGAACTGCACAAAGCGGGATTCGACGACGGGCGCATCAGATGGCTTTCACAGCCTCACGTCGGAACGGGCGTCGTTCAGGATATTACGTGGAATTACGAAAGCGCGCATAAAATCCTCGCAACGTGCATGACGCAGCTGCCGAACGAAGAGTTGTGGCTTTTCAATACGAATATAAAAGGCGACAAAGATATTTACGGACTCGACTTCGGAACGCTCTGCAATAACGACGCGGCAAACCGCATCAGGGAGCAGCTCGCGCAGATGTGGCTCAACAGATGTCTCATTGAAATGGAAAAAGACATGTTCGTACCTGTGTGGACATATACGTCGTCCGCGGCGTGGAAAACGCTGAGCGGCGATGAAAAAAAGGAACTTCAGAATATGTTCGTTTCCCTTGCCGACGACGAACAAAAGCTCTGGGAAAAGCAGGCGTCTGATATATTAAGCGCGCTTACCGGTTCAGTCGGTATGACTGCATGCGGCGAAGATCTGGGTGTGAATCTTCCCTGTCTTCCCGCCGTTATGAAAGCAAACAATATTTTGTCGCTGCGCGTCGTGCGCTGGGCGCGTGAGTGGAACAGGGACGGTCAGCCGTACGTTCCGTTCAGCGAATACCCGGAACTCTCTGTTGCGACGACGTCAGTGCACGACTCGCCGACGATACGCGAATGGTGGGAACAGGATGCCTATGCGTCGTCACTTTTTGCAAAAACGTACGCTTCGTCATTCGGCAGCCGGCCGGATGAGTATAAATCGTTCACGCCGGAAACGGCACGCTGTATTCTTTCTGCCGCGGCCGAAGCGGGAAGCATGTGGTGCATTCATCCGCTCCAGGATTTCCTTTACATGAACAAATCATACTGGCTCGAAAAACCGGCGGACGAGCGAATTAATATTCCCGGAACGGTCAGCGCATTCAACTGGACATACCGCATGCCGGCACCGATTGAAACAATCGAAAAAGACGACGAACTTATTTTTAACATTAAGACTGTCGCGGAAAAACACAGAGAAGAATGAATGATTGCGGGCGGCTGTGCAGCAATCATGAATGTCTCGTATCGGAAACAAAGAGAAGCTTTGTTGACCTTTAATCAGGAGGGAGCAAGTGAAAATTTCATACAATGAATTCCATGTAAGCAGAAAAATCAGGGACCTCTGCAGTTTCGACAAAGCAACGTACACGTCGACCGGTAATGCTGTTCTTGCCGATATGAAAAACGTGCGGGCCTTCGCGGAAAAACTCAACGCGTTGTTCGACAAACGCAACGAACACGAAAAACGCATTTCCGCCGGGCAGCTCAACGCCATGGGACTTATTGATGAAATCCTCCATTATGTCTGCATGCTCTACCGCAGGGATAAAGACGGAACGGCCTTTACCGGAATGCTTGAGGATTTGGACGCAGGATTCGGCAGGGAAAACGTAGACAAACTGCTGCTGTCCTTCACGTCGTATTTCCCGCCGACAGAGGTATATCAGGGTAAACTGACCGCCGGACAGCACCTTGCACAGACCGCTCTCGATGCCGGGACAAAAAAAATGCGCACAAACAGAGAGCAGGCGCTCGAAGAACTTATACTGCTTCACCTCGCAAACGAAAACCCCGCATTCAGGTCTTTCTCCGTTCTTTTCGACGACAGTGAACTTGCGCTCGATCCGCTGTACGACAAGAGCTGGGCCCGGCTGCAGACATACGTAAAAGCGCTGCCCGTATTCGGTCCGTTCAATCACGACCTTATTTCGCTGCTGAGGGAACCTGTCGTATTCAGTCCCGAAAGTCTGAAAGGACAGCTCGATTACATCCGCCTTCACTGGGCGGGCATGCTCGGCGAACGGCTCAAACGGCTGCTCGCCGGACTCGATACAATACGCGAAGAGGAAAAAGCCGCGTGGCAACCGGTGAACGGCGGAGCGCCGGATATGGTTCCGTACAATTACGAAAATCTTATGAAAGAGTACGAGCGTTTCAGCGCCGACAGCGACTGGATGCCGAAAGTCGTGCTTATGGCAAAAACGGTGCTCGTATGGCTCGATCAGCTTACGAAAAAATACAAACGGCCGGTCACACGTCTCGATCAGATTCCCGACGAAGAACTCGACGCGCTGCGCGACGAAGGATTTACAGGCCTGTGGCTCATAGGGCTGTGGGAACGAAGTCACGCAAGCAGGCGCATCAAGCAGATATGCGGGAATCCCGAAGCGGCGGCGAGCGCGTACAGTCTGTACGACTATGACATCGCGGGAAACATCGGCGGATGGGATGCGCTCTGCAACCTCCGCGGACGTCTGTGGCAGCGCGGCATCCGTCTCGCTTCCGATATGGTTCCGAATCACACGGGCATGGACTCGAAATGGGTCGTCGAAAAACCGGACCTGTTCATCCAGCGGCGCGACTGTCCGTTCCCGCAGTATTCGTTCAACGGTGAAAATCTGTCGCCCGACGGCAGGGTCGGCGTCTATCTTGAGGATCACTACTACAGCAAAACTGACTGCGCGGTCGTATTCAAGCGCGTCGACAACAGTACGGGAGACGTGCGCTACATTTATCACGGAAACGACGGAACGGGAATGCCGTGGAACGACACGGCTCAGATAGATTTTCTCAACCCCGAAGCGCGGGAACAGGTCATACAGGAAATCATCAAAGTAGCAAAAAATTTTCCGATTATCCGCTTCGACGCGGCGATGGTTCTCGCGAAGAAACACATCAGGCGTTTGTGGTATCCGGAACCCGGACACGGCGGAGACATTCCGACAAGGTCCGAGACGGGACTTTCGACGCAGCAGTTCAACGACGCGATTCCGGAGGAATTCTGGCGCGAGGTCGTCGACCGCATCGCGAAAGAAGTACCGGACACGCTTCTTCTCGCAGAAGCATTCTGGATGATGGAAGGATATTTCGTCCGCACGCTCGGCATGCACCGCGTCTATAACAGCGCGTTCATGAATATGCTCAAGAAAGAAGAAAATCAGAAATACCGGGACACAATAAAAAACACAATCAGGTTCGATCCGCAGGTATTGAAGCGTTTCGTAAATTTCATGAATAATCCTGATGAGGAAACGGCCGTCGCACAATTCGGGAAGGGCGACAAATACTTCGGCGTGTGCACGCTCATGGTAACAATGCCGGGCCTCCCGATGTTCGGACATGGACAAATCGAGGGTTTTGAAGAAAAATACGGAATGGAATACACAAAGGCATACCGCGACGAACAGCCTGACAAGGAACTCGTTGCTCGCCACCGGCACGATATTTTCCCGCTTATGAAAAAGCGATACCTCTTTGCACAGGTGGAAAATTTTCTTTTCTACGATGTGTGGGACAGCGGACGCGTCAACGAAAACATATTCGCGTATTCGAATAATGCCGGCGGGGAATGCACGATCGTATTCTACAACAACAAGTATGAGCGCGCGTCCGGCTGGATAAAACAATCGTGCGAATATGCGGTAAAGACGGGAAGCGGTGAAAACGACATACTGATGCGTTCAAAGAGCATTTCCGAAGGACTCATGCTCAGTGCCGAAGACGATAAATACTGCATTTTACGCGAGCAGCGCTCCGGATTGTGGTTCGTGCGTTCAAGCCGCGATATCTGCGAGCACGGTATGTTCACAGCGCTCAACGGATTCGAGTCGCAGGTGTACACTGATATCCGCCAGACGACGGACCTTCCCGACCACCGCTGGAAAATTCTCTGCGAGACGCTGTCGGGACGCGGATGTGAAGACTTCGAAATAGAATGGGAGGAAATCAAATATAAAGAGCTGTATAAAGCGTTTGGAGAGTTTGCGCAGACCGTTCTTCCCGGCATGAACGCAGTGCTTCTTGCTGCTGCCTCACCGGAAAACACACCGAAACGAATTACGGTTTTAATAAAAGGAATGCTGAAAAAAACAGAACCGGCAGCCGACGCGTTTTACAAAACGGCAGCGGACTTTGCAAAAGACGACGGAATCAAACTTGAAAAACCGGAAAAACAATTCGCGTCATTCAGCGCTGCATTTTCACGCATCGCCGGATTATATGCGGATATCCGCGGTAATAAAACATCGGCAAAAAAATCAGTACATCATAACATAAAAGACGGAAACACATTCCTGCGTACGCTGATGGCCGGTGAAACGAATTCCGCTCTGCTGCTTTCATGCTGGGCCTCCGTCTGCGCGCTTGCAAAAAACGGATGCGCAAAAAAATATTCTCTTGCACGCAAGTTCGCTGAATATGCGAAGAGCACTGTCAGTAACTTTGTTACCTCCGTCGGCGACGTCGGTATTGCAGATGTTTCAATCCGCAATACACTCGCACGCCTGTTCGCGCTTTCACCTGCGGCAGATTTTTCCTCAGTAAAAAATATCAAAACAGCAGCTTACTCAGTCGCGTCTCTTCTGGTGGAAAAAGAAGATGCGGTATTGCTTACTGGAAAAAATTCATTTAATGGTGTAGAATGGTTTAATAAGGAGCTGTCGGACAGCAGTCTGACATATTTTACCGCACTCGCGCTGCTTCAAACAAAGAGTGCACAGGAAGCCGACGTACTCAAGCTGTATGCCCTTCTTGCCGATGCTAAACTGAAAGCATCATACAAGTGCGAACTGTTCGTCAAAAAGTTCGCACCTGAGAAAAGCATCAAAGCTGAATCTTCGAAGAAGACAAAGGCTTTAAAAATAATATCCGTCAGTTCTTCTGACGGGAAAAGCAAGGAGATGACTATGGCAACGACCACAGCAAAGAAGCCGGCAGCAAAAAAACCGGCGGTTAAGAAAACAACTGCAAAAAAACCTGCAGTGAAAAAACCGGCAGCAAAGACGGCTGCTAAAAAACCGGCAGCGAAAAAGGCTGCGGAAAAAAAGACACCGGTAAAGAAAGCCGGTGCCGCGAAACCTGCAGCAAAGAAAGTTGCGGCTAAAAAACCTGCTGCAAAAACGACGGCGAAAAAGCCGGCAGCGAAAAAAACCGCTGTGAAGAAACCGGCGAAAAAAGTCGAGCCAAAATAAATTTAATAACGGAGAAACCGTCCCTATCGTAAAGACTGAGGGACGGTTTTTTAATTGTTGATACCGCTGATAATATTCCGCAATTCCTGAACTGTTTTTATTGTCGGTCTGTTCAATAACACAGGACGAAGCACGGCGTTGATATTCTCAGGCATTTCAGGGGCTTCTCCGAGCGTATGCCGTATATAATCGGCGGAAAGAGACGGGTGATCTCTGGCAACAACCACAACGGCGCCGGTATCTTCCTTTATCATCGCGTCGTTCGCTTTCGCAGCTGCATATGCGCGCGCCGTATGGCGGTCAGCATATATATGGTACTTCATGAACAGCTCTTTTGCGGCGCTGTCGGCCATATCGTCCGTAAGTTTTACCGGATAGATGAAATTACGCATCATGAGCTTATTCGCGCTGAAAACGTCTTCAAGACGCTCGAGGTTCGACGGATCGGTCGGATCCGCACTCTGTCGTTTATTCAGCGGAACAACTGAATCGAGCAGAACGCAGTTTCCCATCGTATCGACGGTAAGCGCGTCCGTCGCCGGCGTAAGAAAGCCGTTAAGCGGCAGCGCAAACTGCCAACTGTATAATCCTGCCACAATATTGCTGTAATTGCCCGGCGCAAGCGCATAGTAAATGTCGCCCGCAGTTTTATTCTTAAGTCTGGAAAATGCGAACGGATAAAAAAAAGCCTGAGGCAGCAGACGTCCGATATTCGCGGTATTTGCAACTGTAAGTCTGTTCGCTGCAACAAAATCGTGATCAGAAAATATGCTGCGCACGAAAGCGTGGCAGTCCGCTTCCGAACCTTCTATTTCCACCGGATAAATATTGCCGCCGTTCCATATATAATCGCTTTCCTGCATTCCATGAACAGTACCTTTCGGATAAACGACGACCGCTTTTATGCGTTTTTTGTCCCTGAGTTCGTGAGCGAGAACGGAACCGAGCTCCGCGCGCGTTACCGACAAAAAAACAGCGGTACTGTCACGCATCTGAAGCATAGTCTCAAGGCAGGCAACAAGATACGAAATGCCGAAATCCCGGTGATATCCCGTCGGGCCGTGAAACAGTTCGAGCATAAAATACGTATCATCAAGCTGACGCACTACCGGTTCGAACGGAAACGCCTTCGTCGCAATCGTTTCGCATATTATCGGGCTGAATTCGTCCTTTATGAAAGCTGACGTGAGCGCTCCTGCAATAGATGCAAACGTCGTGTTTTCATCAGTGTATAAAATCCAGCGCCGGAGATCCTCCGTATCGGCAGGCACATAATACCCTCCGTCGGCCGGCATACAATCAAGCACAGCCTGTGAGAATCCGACTGTATCAACTTTGTTTCTCGTACTTGTAAAACGCATGGTAATACTATAGCACAAAAGTCCGATATTACCAATAAGAATATATACGTTCTTCATATGTTGTAAAATCATGCCGAAAGACTTATTATAGTGACATGAATTATATCAAAAGCACATCAAAAGAAGAGAAGGAACTGCTTGAACGTTTTCTAAGATACGTCAAAACGTATTCCGAAAGCAGTTCGGCAGAAGCTGATAAAGGTGTCATTCCGTCTACACCGCAGCAGAAGGATTTTGCCCGGATGCTTGCTTCCGAAATGATTGCAATCGGGCTCACCTCTGTGCAGATTACGGATTTCTGCTACGTATACGGAGTTCTTCCGGCATCTGCCGGCTGCGGGAAAATACCGTCGTTCTGCATGCTTTCTCATCTTGATACTGTCGACGAGGTAACCGGCAGAAATGTTAATCCCTCCGTCCATGCGGATTACGACGGCGCTGTCATCAGTCTTGCGGGCGGCGGAATTCTTGATCCCTCTCGGGACAGCGCGCTTGCACAGGCCGCCGCCGAACGCGATACAATAATCACGACGGACGGGACTACGCTGCTCGGCGCGGACGACAAAGCCGGAATCGCGGCGATTATGACGGCGGTTTCGTTTATCGCCTCGCACAAAGAAATCAGACACGGAAAAATCGAAGTGGTCTTTTCGCCGGACGAAGAAACGGGACACGGTATGGATAAAGTGCCGCTCAATCTCATTTCTTCGAAGCGCGCATACACCGTCGACGGCGGCCACATCGGCCAGCTTGAAACGGAGTGTTTCAACGCTGTGGGTACGACAGTGACGTTCACAGGAAAAGCTGCTCACACGGGCGACGCGCGGGCTGCGGGCATGGTAAATGCAGTTTCCATGGTTTCATCGTTTACGGCGAATCTTCCCGGCCGCCAGTCGCCCGAAACGACCGACAAACGGGATGGTTTTTATGCCCCGCTCGAACTGTCCGGCGGCATAGAAAAGGCGGAGGTCTATCTGCTCCTCAGGGATTTTACCCGCGACGGCATTGAAAAGCGCAAGAAAATCGTCGGGCAGCTCGCGGAAGCTGTTGCGGCCTCATTCGGCGGCAGCGTGGAAATCGTTCACAAACAGCAGTACCTCAATATGAAAGATGGTCTCGATGCGCATCCTGAGGTCGTGCAGGACCTTGAGAAGGCATACCGCAATTCGGGCGTAGAACCGGTGAACACGCCTATCAGAGGCGGAACGGACGGCTCAAGGCTCACGGAAATGGGAATCCCCACTCCGAATATTTTTACCGGCGCGCATAATTTTCATTCGCGCACGGAATGGGCTTCGCTCAGCCAAATGAGCAAAGCTGCCGATATTGTAATAAATCTTGCCCGAGTTATTTCCGGAGAACACGATGCATGAATATGTGATTGACGGCGGATTTCCCGTTAAAGGAACGATTGCGGCCGGAGGCAACAAAAACGCAGCGCTTCCGTGCATTGCGGCCGCGCTTCTTACGCAGGAACCTGTAATACTGCACAATATTCCCGACATTGAAGACACCTCCGTTATGCTGAGCATACTTCAGTCGTTCGGCGCAAAGGCGGAAAGCGCCGGCAAACACAGCTGGAAAATCACTGCAGAAAAAATTGAAAATACAATGATTCCCGCGGAGCTGTCCAAAAAAATCCGTGCGTCGATTCTGTTCGCGGGGCCGCTTCTTGCACGCGCGGGAAAAGTGGAAATGCTTCCGCCGGGCGGAGACGTCATCGGAAGGCGACGGCTCGACACACATTTTTTCGCGCTCACACAGCTCGGCGCCCGCGTCGAGATTAACGGCAAATTCGTTTTTACCGCGAACAAGCTTGCAGGCGCTGATATTTTTCTCGATGAAATGTCGGTCACCGCGACGGAGAACGCCGTCATGGCGGCTGTCCTTGCGGAAGGCTCCACCATCATTTCAAACGCGGCAAGCGAACCTCACGTGCAGGACCTGTGCAACATGCTTTCCGCCATGGGTGCGGACATCACCGGCACGGGAAGCAACATACTCAGAATAAAAGGTGTGAAGCAGCTTAAGGGGTGCGAATTCACGATAGGCCCCGATTATATGGAAATCGGCTCGTTCATCGGACTCGCGGCGGCAACACACGGCTCCATCAGAATAACCGGCATCAATCCGGCCGATATGAGACCGTTGCGCACAGGATTCTGCAAACTCGGCATTTCGTGGACGATAGAAGGATCCGAACTTACTGTTCCTGCAGTGCAGGAGCTTAAAGTAAACAACGACATGGGAAGTTCAACGCCGAAAGTCGACGACGCTCCGTGGCCGGGATTTCCGCCTGATCTGACGAGCATCATGACGGTCGTCGCAACGCAGGTCGAGGGCACCGTACTCATATTCGAAAAGATGTTTGAATCGCGCATGTTCTTCGTCGACAAATTGATCAACATGGGAGCATGCATCACGCTCTGCGACCCGCACCGCGCCGTTGTGTGCGGCCCGCGCATTCTGCACGGAGACCACCTCGTTTCCCCCGACGTGCGAGCCGGCATGGCGATGGTCATTGCCGCTATGGCCGCACACGGAGAAAGCCGCATAAGCAACGTGTATCAGATTGAACGCGGATACGAACACCTTGTTGAGCGTCTGCAGTCGGTCGGCGCCCACATAACTACTGTCGACGTAAAATAAATTCATAAGCTGCCTGTACGCGCAGAAAAATCTCTCCGCCCGCCGCGCAGCTGTCGGGATGATATTCGGCTGCAAGCTTACGATGCACTGCTTTCACCTGCTCTATCGTCGCGTCGGACGGAAGGCCGAGCACGTCGTACGCGGCGGAAAGCTCGTCGCTCACGTAGTGATAGTCGAGCAGTTCCGCGAGATACTGCGACGGTCTTTCCGTCTCCTGCTTTTTGTTCCACGAAAATTCCGCAGCACCGAGCAATGTGAATATGCGCCGTATCATTGCGGAGGGAAAACGGTCGCCGTTCTTTCTGATGCTGTGTGCAAGACATTCAACGAGAAGATCGCTGTTCAGCTGCCCGGCAGCGGCGGCCGAACGGCACAGCGAATGCCAGTCGGCACGATATTCCGTGCCGAAAGCGTTTTTAACGAGACGTGCGGCTTCCGCACTGTCGCCGAGACAGTCGACAGTAAGTGCGCATATGTACAGCGCCCCCGGAAACGGTTCGCCTTGGATACCTGAAAACGTTCCCTGTGCAACGGCTCTCGTCCATTCCTTTTCTTTCCGGACACGAATCACTATAAGCGTTGTAAAAGCGCCGGCGGCAAATCCTGCAGAAGCGCCGCCGGGCCCCGCGGCAGCTCCGCACGCAGTGCAAAACAGAACGAATCCGTATTTTTTTAAAAATCGAACGGCATATTTCCGCCATTTTACCGGAAAATATTCAGGCCGCATCTGCGGAGTTCCGTGCAAGAAACACAATGGAAGCGATAATGAGAATTGCAATATATACTCCGCATCCGACAAGAAGCGCGTACTGCCTTCCCGCCGCACCGAGGAATACATAATTGAACAGTTTATACAGCCACAGAAGCGCCTCAAACACTATATATGCCAGAACGGAAAACAAAGGAAACGCGGCCGTCCAGACAGTCTTGAACATCAGCTTTTCACCGATGCGGTAGTTCCATGCAAAACTTGCGGAACAGACGATAATCACGAGAATGAACAGCGGATACAGTATCCTGTTGAGCATAACCTGACCGAACACTTCCTCCGAATAGCCGTATTGAACAGCCTTTCCGGCAAAATGAAAAAGTGCCGGAATGCTCATAAGTTCCGCACCCTTTGATGCTTCAGCAAGCAGTTCGAAATCGTCATACGGAATGGGAAGGACAAGTTGTCCTTTTTCGTCTTCCTCACCGGCATCAGCATAGCAGTACAGCGGTTTATTAACAATTCCGTCCGTGTCGCGGTCTACGGACCGGAGCAGCACATACGGCACATATTCGGTTCTTCCGTCGATTCCGAGAGCAATCCGCGTGCCATCGTCGAAATCGGACACAGGCACTTCAAGCAGCTTCGCGTACTGCACGTACATACTCCGCGCGTACGCACCGTTTTTATCAAGGGAAAAAACCGATAAGCCGCGGAGATACTGGACCATTCCGTCGGTCCCCTTCATCGACGTTATACCTTTGATGTATACGATGTCGGTCGAACCGTCTGCACGCCGTATCGTAAAATACACATTGCCGGCGGTTTCGAATTCCTGCATATTGAACGTTTCGTCTATAAAAAAGCTTTCGGCAGCGAGCCGCGCGCCCGCAAGCCCGAGATACCGTACGACATCGGGATCTATCGATAACGCATGAGACTGCATGGATAACGTTCTGAAAACATAATACGCTTTCAGATTATCACCGTCCATGAGCAGCTTATACCCGTCCAGTTTGCGCTTGTACACGCGCTCTTCCTCCGTTTCCGCGGGTGTCTCCGCCAGAGACAGCTTATTCCATGCGGCCGCGGCGGTCTGTTTCAGCAGCTCGACATTGGTGTCCTTCGGCGACGCGACGGAAATGCCCGTCTCCGCATAATAATGCGCGTCGAACCAGTTTCCCTTTGCGTATGCAGCTTCGGCACGTTGCCGCAATTCACTCACGGTATATCCCTCCTCGCTGACGCCCCGGGAAATCTCGGGCAGTATTGCGGACTTCTGATTTTTACGGAAAGATTTAACCGCAGATTCGGCCTTCGCAGCAAGCTGCAGAGCCTCACCCGATTTCGGGTCTATTTTTACCGCAAGCTGCGCATACTGATAAGCTGAACCGGAATCGCCGGAAGCATATGCATTCGTTCCGATACGCACGTACTCGCGCACGAGTTTCGGCAGCTGTTCAAGCTGCTGCTGCTTCGACCCGAGAAACGGCGTTCCTATCTCCGCCGCACACGTAAGTACGAACGAACAGACAAGTCCCATGACGATGACATGACGGTATCTTTCGAACATCGCGGGAGAAAAACGCATGACGCTTCCTTCCGGGCTGCGTCCGAACGAGACGGCGCTGCCGATTATGAACCCTGTAACGGCGACGGCGGGCAGTATGCGGCAGAAAAGTCTGAGTCCCGCGTACAGTCTGTACATGCGTACCGATTTTTCAAGAAGCTCCGGCAGAGCACCGGTAAAAAATCCGGCGGCCAGACAGACGCAGAAACAAAAAAGGATATATCCGAACAGTATTTGAAGCACACGTTTCATATACCTCTCCTTTTATTTTTTCTTCCCCGAGTCAGCGCCGCCGTAATTCCGATAAAAACAAATATCAGCGAGAAAAACACATTTACACAGACAAGCACAGGCTCATCAAGAGCGGTAAGGAATTTCATCTGTGTTCCGATTCCGGCGGCAGATTCCCTGAACTGCAAAAAATAATCGGAAAAGTAAAGCAGATTGAATGATATGACGCCGGACTCCATCACGAGCAGATATATAATGTCTATGAGCCGCCATTCGCTGCAGAACGTCAACGCGTATACCGAAAAAAGCGCAAGTCCGAACGACATAAAGCTGAGCCAGTTCACGTAGCCGGCATTCCAGGCGTATTCCGCGCGTGTTTCAATAGCAGCAAATCCGTCCATAATCCATCCCGGCATTACCGGAATAGTCTCGCGTATAAGGATATCTTTGAACGGGGCTGATTCATCGGCCATTTCGGCATAATTTATCATTTGCATCGAAACAGCGTCTTCCGGCGCTGCATTTTCGTTTATTACGACGGCATCCGCATCATGGGGACACTCTTCTGCGGATAAGCTGCCGTACGGTACGTACACAACGTTTTTTCCCGCGTGCCTGAAATACCCCGCAGTAAGCGAAGGTATCTCCATGCCGGGATTTGTCTGCCACCGGTTTTTCGACTCGATGAAAACCGGGTACACTATGCCCCAGGTCGCAGCTCCCAGCAGCGCGTACATAACGACGGGAAGGATGCCGCCTCCCGAATGCCGGATACGGTAACAGCTGAGCAGCGTTCCCGAAAGCACGAGTACGACAGGCATGACAACAAAAAATCCTTCAAAAAGTGCGTGACTGTCGAACAACTGCAGCGTTTTTCCGGCAATGAGTCCCGCTGTATTAAAATAGAGCATGTATACGAGCACACCGATTACGCAGCTTACCAAAAGGATTCCCGCATATGCCGGTATCAGTAAAAGTGCTTTTTTAAGTGACTTTATCATTACGTCTCCAATCATACGTATTCCCTTATATTATCGGCAGATTTATAATTTTATTATCCCATATATCCACATACTAATTCACTGTTTATCCACAGGTTATCAACAAGACGAAAGAAAAAATCCGTACAACATTTATCTCTTCACAATACCAGAAAATAGACTGGATATGATTTAACCGTTTAATTATTTATAATACAAGTATTTACAAAAGCAGTTGCAGTGAGATTAAAGTTTTTCGGGATGTGGAAAAATTTTACCGGGAAAAAAATCTTCATCTCTTTTTTCTCTATTTTTATCCACAACTTATCCACGGTTATCCACAGGTTATGCTCCGACACAGCACCGTTCGCCCGAACATAAAAAAAGCCGGAATGCAGTGCATCCGGCCTTTTTATGAGAAAACACCCGTTCAACCGAGCGAAACGTTTCCCTGTGCGTCTATAGCAAGAATGGACTTGCATTCCGAACAGCGGAACCGGCCCGACCGTGTTGCACGAAGACGTTTCGTACAAACAGGGCATGCAAATACTTTGGGGAATACGCTGTTGACGGCAGGGGCATCGTTTTTGAAGAAAGATACAGCATCCTCTGTCGTATCTTTGATATTAAAAAACTGCGAAAATCCGAGAAGCTGGAAAACTTCATACACTTTCGGCTGAATCTCGAGCAGAACAATATCGCCGCCTTTCGGTTTTACCATTTTCAAAAAAGCCGTAAAAGAACCTATGCCTGTCGACGAGACATAATTCAACGACGAGCAGTTAAAAATAAGATTAATAAATCCGGACTCTACGACTTTTTGTATCTTTTTCTGAAAAAAATTTGAATTATATGTATCTATATATCCGTTAAGATATATGCACAGCCCGTTGGAAATCTCGTCAATTTTTTCGAGCGAAATTTTAAGGCTGTCGTCCTTTTCTTCGTTAAAACCCGGAACCAGGTTATTACTGTTTACCATATGCCTCCGCTATCCGGAAAAAAACTTTTAAAGTTTCTACTATGATACACCAAAAATTACTATAATGTCAAATCAATGTACCAATTGAGAATACATCTTCTGTGTTCAGTATCGGCTTCATTTACCGTTTTTTAAAGAGAAAAACAAATTTGTTCTCTGGTTACATTATATAGCGTATAATCCGGAAAGAAAGTATACTCGGATTATGAATCTGGAAAAAATCTGCGTCCTGCTCGTGCGTCCTGAAGAAAGCCGGAACATCGGCGCCGCCTGCAGAGCAATGGCGAACAACGATATAACCGACATGCGTATCGTCGGAAAGCGTACTGATTACGACGATGAAAAAATACACATTCTGGCAATTCACGCCGGTTATATCTGGGAACAGGCACGTTTCTATGATTCGATCACCGAAGCAACAGTCGACTGCTCTCTTTCTGCGGGAACGACGCGCCGGCGGGGAAAAAACAGGAAAGGCAAACTGCTGCTGCCGGAAGAATTCGCTGCAGAGGCTGCCGATATTACGGGAGACAGAGTTTCCGGCGCGGGAGGAATCGTCGCCGCCGTGTTCGGCAACGAACGAACGGGCCTCACCGACGAAGAAATGGCTGAATGTACGATCGGCGTCACGATTCCGTCAAGCGAAGAATTCGCCTCGCTCAATCTGTCTCATGCGGTGCAAATCATCTGCTATCACCTGTTCCGTGAAAAAAATAAGGGAATTACCGGCTACACACCGCTTCCGCTTTCACGAATCGACAAAACTGTCACGGCTATTGCCGATAACCTGCAGAAAATCGGATTCTTCAGCGTTACCGGTCGCGCCGATATGGAAATGTTCTGGCGGAGCGTTCTGTCGAGAGCGGCTTTGTCGGAAGGTGAAGCACAATATATAGAAAAAACATTCACAAAAGCCGCCGGCCTCGCATCGCGGACAGAAACTCAAAAAACGCAGCACGTCCCTAAAACCTGATATTCTCAGGCTGGATTACAGAGGACTTTGTGAGTATGCAGGCCCGGCGCAGACAGCTTTTCAGCTGTCTCACATTACCCGGCCAGTCGTACCGCATCAGCATCTCAAGAGCGCTGTCGGACAGTATTTTTCCCTTTTCCTTCAGCAGTATTTCCGCAATTTCCCTGATATCGCCGCTTCTGTCGTGCAGCGGCGGCATAACGATAGTATAGTCGGCTATCCGGTAGTACAAATCCTCCCTGAATTTTCCTTTCCGCGAAAGCGAGAACAAATCCTTATTTGCGGCGCAGATAAAACGCACGTCGACATGACGATCCGTATCTGAACCGACGCTGCAGAAATTACCGGTTTCGAGCACGCTCAGCAGTTTTGCCTGCAGATTTACAGTTGTTTCCGCAATCTCGTCCATAAACAGAGTCCCGCCGTCTGCCTTTGCAAAACGGCCGGGACGTTTTACTGCTCCTGTATACGCTCCCGGAACAGTACCGAACAATTCGCTTTCAGCAAGACTGTCGGGAATAGATGCCATATTGACCGATACATAGCATTTGTCTCTTCTGTGTGAATATTTATGTATGAGCTCGGCGGCAAGTGATTTACCAGTTCCGCTTTCGCCGAGCAGCAGAATTGTTAAATCTTTCGAAGCGATATCCGCAAGCTGTTTTTTTACAGACAGCATTTCTTTCGACTTTCCCGCTATTCTTTCAAACCCGGCGACATCGGCATCTTCGGTTTTCAGTATCCATTTCTTATCGGGCTGAAGTCCCACGTCAGGCAGCGACGCAATCCGCCGTTCGACAAAATTGCGCAGCAAATCAAGATCGCAGGGAAAAGGAATACAGCACTTCCGTAAAGAATCATCCGCGGGAAAACGTGCCGACACGGAGACGAGAAAAAGCGGAAGTGTGCGCGATTTTATTTTTTCCGTCATCTCTTCAAACGCGCCATCAATGAATGCGGCATCTATAAGTACAACACACGGAAAGGCCTGAAGGGAAAAAGGCGGAGGCACTGCGTGATCGACTATCTGTATCGAATATTCGGGTTCGAGTGCATGCCGGCATAAATCGATTACTTCCGTATTTATCGAGAACAACACAACATGATTGAAATACGGAACGGGAATCACCGGGAGGGTTGATCACTTTTTAAACAAACGATACCAGACAATAATCAGTATATACCACAAGAAGGGGAAAATCAAAAAAATCTTAAACGGATTGTGAAATATCTCCGAATAAATTTCCAGTCCTCTGTTGAACGTCTTTTCATTTACTCGTTTGATCCGTTCCGAAAAAACACCGAGCGCGTCGCGGTAATAAACGAATATGCTTGATGAAAATTGATTTCTGCGGCGCCACGCCCAAAAATCCTTTTCCTTAATTCCCTCGCTCACGAGCACAAGAGACGGAGACGATTTGTAGATTGCCTCAACGACGGCCTCTTCCGCATTTTTCGGATAGTAACCGATATACCGTCCGACAACCTGAAGCGCCGGAAATGTCGCGCGGACATTCGCTTCAGCTTTCTGCAGCGTCATCTTGCGGGCCCCGAGCAGATACACCGATTTATAATGCGATTCAAGGATCGAAAGAACTTCAATGACTGCATTAAAGGGATTATACCGCACAGGAATGGATTTTTTCAGAAATCTCGCACCGCTGATAATGCTTTTTGAAACGGGAAGTACAAGATCCGCATTCTGAATGCACTCCGCATACTCGCTGTTTCTGCGTGCCTTGAGCAGATTCCATACCGACAAAAAGATTATCTGTTTTGTCCCGGGTTTTGCAAGAAGTTCAAGCACCTCTTCCTCAAGGTTTTCCGACCGGCATATATCTACAGGCACTCCTGCAATCGTTATTCTCTGAATAGACATATTTCCACCTCTTTTTATCACGCATACATATTCGTTATTGCGGTCTGAAGCGCCGCAATGCCGTAAAGCGCCGCAGTCTCGCACCGCATGATATTGCATGCAAAGTGAACGGGAACAAATCCGCCGTTCCGCAGCATATCCATTTCATCAGGACTGATGCCGCCTTCGCAGCCAACAGCGACCGCCGCTTTCTTCAGTGCGGAACGGGCTGCCGTTATCTTACCGAGCGGCCCGCAAAACTCGGAGCGTTCGGAAAGTACGACCGCGGCGGCTTCCTCCGCGGCAATGCCGCTGCAAAAATCTTTCCATACTGCGGCAGCCCGAGACGCCGTCACCGGTTCATGCACGGTCGTTTCTACGGGAGAACCGCTCTGCCCGCGCGCCTCGCGGATTACACGCATGATGCGCTCGGACTTCAACGCGTTCCCCTGCATAGCCTCTACGCTGCCTTTCTGCGAATACGCGCCTATAACCGGCACGATATTTTTTACGCCGCATTCGACAGCCTGACGGATTATGAGCTCCATCTTCTGCGGTCTGGCGATGAACTGAAACAGCGTGTATTCGACGGCGGACGCACTCTCATCGACAGCGCTCGCAGCTACACCGCGCGTCACATTCCCGTCGGAACTCTGTCCTGAAACGGAGCATACCTGAAGCGCAATACTGCCGGCAGCGTCGTCAATACGGCACACGGTCATCGGTACAAGCGCTCCGTCGCTCAGGCGCACTTCAATCATGTCGCCTGTTCGTATACGAAGCACCCGGCGCAGATACCGGAAATCCTTTCCTGTTATCGAAAGAATGCCCTTTTTATCCGGTACCACCGCAGAAATAAACTGACGCATTACTTCGAAACTGATACGGCCTTTTCGGCGTCTTTCGCAGCAGCCTCATCCTGAAGTTCTTTCAGCGTTTTCGTCGACTTTACAAGCTGCCGGAAATCGGACGTTTTAAGAACGTCGAGCGCGGCGTTCAGCTGTATATCGTAATCGAGATCGTACAGAGGCGTTCCCGTCGTGCGGGTCACCTCAAGGCGGACAAGTCTCCGCAGAAGGCTCGCATCAAGCGCATATTTTTTCTGCAGCTCAAGAGCGAAAGCAGCAATATCTTTTTCGGTCATGCGCTGATGAGCGTCCGCGTACGACGCAATGTCGTTCGATTTAACAAGCGCGACGTATGCCTTTTCCTCGTCGTCGGTCAGTTCAGGATAGAGCACTTCCTTATCGGGAGGAATACCGACTTTGTCTATATTCGTGTCGCTCGGCGTATAGTACCGCGCCATCGTCATTTTAAATCCGTCGGTATCGCTGAGCGGAATCACCTGCTGGACGGAACCTTTCCCGTATGAACGCTGGCCCACAAGATAGGCAAGATGATCGTCCTTGAGCGCACCGGAAAGAATTTCGGATGCGGATGCGGAACCGCGGTTAATAAGAACGACGATCGGTATTCCCGCAGGCACCGTCGTTTTGTCCTTACTCGCCGTGTACACGTTGTTCTCGAACTTAAGGCGGCTCTTCGTCGCGACTATCGTTCCCGAATCGATGAACTTGTCCGCAACGTCGACGACGCTCGTAATAAGACCGCCGGGATTGTCGCGCAGATCTATAATGAGATTTTTGTAACCGCTCTTTGCAAACGAGTCGAGCGCTTCCTGCACGCGGTGCGGTGTTTCCGGCGTAAATTCAATGATGCGCAGATAGCCGGTGCTGTTTATCATGCCGTACTTAACGGTCGGCACTTCTATTACCGCGCGCACGAGTTTTGCGTCGAACTTAATATCCTTTCCGCGGAGAATGGACACCGTCACCGGTGTACCAGCCTGCCCGCGCAGATGATTAAGGACTTCCTCCATCGTCATGTCGGGAGTCGGCAGCCCGTCGATGGCGGTAATATAATCTCCCGACTGAATGCCTGCTTTCGCCCCGGGAGTATCCTCTATCGGAGAAGCAACCTCGACGTACGCCGGCTTGTCAGGGCTCGATTCCGTCGGCTTGCTTATTGAAAGACCGACGCCGCCGAAATTGCCGGCGGTCGTGTCGGAAAGATCGCGCATGGTGTTCGGATCAAGATACAGCGTGTACGGATCCTTGAGCGCTTCGAGCATCCCCTTGAGAGCTCCCTCATACAGCGTCTTTGCGTCGACCTCATCGACGTAATTCTGCTGCACATAATCGAAGACCGCGCTTATCTTCTTCATGTACTGAAAATTTGAAACGGACTGATTATCTACCGAGGACTGGGCAAAACACTGGGACGAGACAATCGAAACTCCCAGGAAAAACACAGCGGAGACAGCCGTACGGATTATTCTATTGTTACTTCTGCTGATAGTATTCATGGGCCTATTTTACGTTACCGGTTTGAAAATTGCAACTATGCACAAAAGCGAGGGTGTGTTATACTTATTATATGCAAATTATTCCTGTTGCCAGCGGAAAAGGCGGCGTCGGAAAAAGTCTCTTATCCGCAAACCTTTCTATTGCACTCGGTCAGGCCGGTAAAAAAGTAGTAATGGCGGACCTCGATCTCGGTGCGTCCAATCTGCATCTTGTTATCGGGCAGCATACTATTCCGACCGCAAGTCTCGGAGCATGGCTCACGGATCACGGTAATTTTGAAGATATTATTGCACCCACCGAATATGAAAACGTCAATTTCATAGCGGGTGACAGTCAGATACCCGGCCTCACTTCGCTCAAGCCGTTTCAAAAAACGCGGCTTATCCGCAGTCTTCAGAGTATCGACGCGGACTACCTCGTGCTCGACCTCGGCGCGGGCACTCATCAGATTATACTCGATATGTTTCTGCTTTCCCCGCAGGGAATCGTCGTCACCGCTCCGACAGTCACAGCCACGCTGAACGGTTATTTATTTCTCAAAAACGCCGTATTCCGCCTCATGTACACGACATACAAAAAAGGTACGCCGGGGTTCGAACAGCTCGAAAAACTGCGGAAAGATTCTACTTCGCTCCAGCGACTGTACATTCCGAAACTTGTCGAAACGCTGCAGAATGCGGATCCGGCAAACACCGAACTTTTTATATCGCGCATGAAAGCATTCCGGCCGAGGCTCGTCATGAACATGATAGACGACCCGAAAGACGCGGACAAAGCGCAGCGCATCCGCCGCTCGTGCAGCCAGTATCTCGGGCTCGAAATAGAACACCTCGGCATCATGTACCGGGATTCGCTTCAGGACAAAGCGCTCGCTTCTCAGCTGCCTGTTATCGTTTACAAACCGCAGGCCGTACTTTCGCAGGCAATTTACCGCATCGCTGAAAAAATCCTTGCAACCGAACCGCGAACGTTCGATCAGGCATATGAAGCGGGTGCGGAGGGATCCGATTCATTCCAGATTGCAGCGGAAGAAGCGGATGAAGATTACGGCTACAAGCTTTCCGGCATCGACGACCTGGTCGGAAGCGGAACGCTCACAGTCGGAGAACTTGCAGAAACAATAAAAACCCAGCAGTACGAACTGACGCAGCTCAAGAAGGAAAACCTTCTGCTGAAATCGAAACTCGTACAGGCTGCTTCTCAGGGTTTTAAAATATAAGGAACATCACAATGTCGTTTTTACCGCTCTATGTAACCTATCCCTCCTGGATTCATCCGGAAATATTTCCCGGGATTCCCGTGCTCGGACTGCTGCGCTGGTACGGGCTCATGTACATCTGCGCTTTTGTAACTGCATTTTTCGTGCTCCGCAGGGAAATGCATGAAGGCGCCCTCAACGACGGCTCTTTTACCGCAACGGAAGACGATATTTTCAGCTTCATAGCGTGCGGCATTATTTTTCTGCTCATCGGCGCGCGCATTTTCTCGACGCTCGTCTACGATACGAGCGGATTGTACCGCCACAAACCGTGGCTCATTTTCTGGCCGTTCGACACCGCGACGCATCAGTTTACCGGACTTGCGGGCATGTCGTACCACGGAGGCTTCATCGGGGGACTGTTCGGCATGTTCTTCTGGTGCTGGCGCCATAAACGTCCCTGCTTCAAATGGATAGACGCCATGGGAGTCGCGATTCCGGCCGGTTACACGTTCGGACGCCTCGGTAATTTCCTCAACGGCGAACTGTACGGCAGAATCACGACGATGCCGTGGGGCATGGTGTTTCCCGACGCGGAAAAGTTTTCCGCAGGTCTCGACTGGGTGCAGAAATTCGCCGCACAGGCCGGCATGACAATACAATCCGGAACGAATCTCGTGAATCTGCCGCGCCATCCGAGTCAGCTGTATGAAGCGTTCTTCGAGGGATTCGTTTTGTGGCTCATTCTCTGGCTGCTGCGCAAACACAAAAAATGGGACGGCGAACTTTCCGGCATCTACATTGCAGGTTACGGCCTCATCCGTTTCGTAATCGAATACTTCCGCGAGCCAGATGCCGACATCGGCTACCGGATCGCAAAGGATACGAACGCGCCTATTTACATAAACACGTCGCTGCTCAATTTTTCTACGGGACAGGTACTGTGCTTCGGCATGATTCTTGCGGGAATCGGTATAGCAGCAGGAACCTTTATTTACGCGAAAAAAACAAACAGGATGCTGCCGAAAAAAAGAACGGCTTAAATTGCATCGTGAATTCAAAAAGCCCGGCAGAGCAATGCTCAACCGGGCTTTTTTAGTTTTAACAAAATTCAGTTCAGCGTTCGAGCACTTTCGCGTCGATTCTTACAATACAGGTTTCTACCGCGCTAAGACTTTCGCGAAATCTTCGGGTGTAAACTTCATATCAGCCGCCACTTTTTCGGCCGGGCCTGACTCGCCGAAGCGGTCGATGCTGAAAATGTCTTCCCTGTTCCGAACGAACTGGAACCATTCCATGGCTATGCCGGCTTCCGCCGCGACAACGCGCTTCGTGCTGCCTATAATCCTGTCGCGGATGACTTTATCCTGCTGTCCGAAAAGTTTTACGTCCATGACGGATACGACGCGTATCTTTTTCGAAGGAACGAGCTTCGCAGCGTCGAGCGCCATATCCACTTCGGAACCGGAAGCAAGCACGGTGATATCAGGCTCTGCACTTCCTTCCTGAACGATATATGCGCCCGTCCTCACCGTGTTTTTCCAGTCCGGGTCGGCCTTTTCGTAAACGGTGAGTTTCTGGCGCGTAAGCGCGAGGCAGACGGGATGGTCTTTGCTTTCGTAGGCCATTTTCCACGCCTCGACTGTTTCCTCAGCATCGCCAGGGCGGAGAACCTGAACGCCGGGAATTGCGCGGAGAGCGGTAAGCGTCTCAATCGGCTGATGTGTCGGACCGTCTTCACCGACGTAAATCGAATCGTGTGTGAATACGTATATCACCGGCTGCTTCATAATTGAAACAACGCGGAGCGACGGCCGAAGATAATCGCTGAACACGAGAAACGTTGCTGCGAACGGGCGAAGGCCGCCGTGAAGTTTAATGCCGGCGGAAACGGCGGACATGGCGAATTCCCTGATGCCGAATTCAATCGTGCGTCCCTTGCGGTTCTCTGGCGTATATACGCCGTCGCAATCGTCGAGTTTTGTTTTGTTCGGTCCCATAAGGTCGGCCGAACCGCCGACGAAATTTCCGTAGCGGCGGGCAATCATGTTTATCGCCTTGCTGCTTGCGTCGCGGGTTGCAAGCGCCTCTCCCGTCTTGAACGTCACGTCCGGAATGTCCGCTGTTGCCGCATCCGAATAGAATGCGTCCCATTCCCTGCGGAGCTCGGGATTCTCCTTCGACCATGCGTCGAATTCTTTCTGCCAGTCGGTTTCTTTCTGTGCTCGTGCACGCTTTTGTGCGTTGAAATACTCGTATGCTTCGGGAAGGACGTAGAACTCTTTCTCTACAGGCAGACCGAGCGCCTCTTTTGCAGCCTTTACGCCTTCAACACCGAGCGCGGCTCCGTGAACATCCGGCGTTCCCTGTTTCGGCGCATATTTCCCGATGATCGACTTAAGCATGATGAGCGTCGGTTTGTCTTTACTCTGCTTTGCTTTCCCGACAAGATTACTAATTTCCTCAGGTTTGTACATATCGCCCTTAAGAACCTGCCAGCCGTATGACTCGTAGCGTTTCGCAATATCGTCGGTGAAAGTTATATCGGTAGAACCGTCTATGCTGATTTTATTCTCATCGTAAAATACGATAAGCTTATTAAGTTTCAGATGTCCCGCAAGACTGCACGCCTCGGAAGAAACGCCTTCCATAAGACAGCCTTCTCCGACGAGCGAATACGTGTAATGATCTACTATTTTGTGAGAGGATGTGTTGAAACGGGCTGCAAGCATCGTCTCGGCGATCGCCATACCGACGGCCATTGAAACACCCTGTCCGAGCGGACCGCTCGTGTTCTCGACACCGTCCGTTTCGCCGTACTCCGGATGTCCGGGACACTTCGAGCCGACCTGCCGGAACATTTTAATATCGTCGAGCGATACTTTATACCCTGCCAGGTGAAGAATCGAATACAGCCACATTGATCCGTGCCCGGCCGACATCGCAAAGCGGTCTCTGTCCGGCCATTTTGAGTCAGCAGGATTATATTTGAGGATTTCCCCGTACAGCACAGCTGCAAGTTCTGCAGCTCCCAGCGGAATTCCCGGATGTCCGGAATTCGCTTTCTGAATAGCATCCATCGACAAACTGCGGACAGATGTTGCAACAGCTTTAATTGCATTTTCGTTCATACACAACTCCAAATATTTATGTTAAAAATTAATCAAGCTCACGGATTGCATTGAGCAGTTCTGCTTCTCCTGCATGTTTTTCCAGCAGCTTCCTGAACTGCGGTTTTCTGAACAATGTTACAAGGCTGGAAAGAATCCTCAGATGAGACTGTGAATTGAACGTGAGAAGCACAAACATAACAAACACTCTGCGTTCATCAGGAGCTTTCATGTCGATGGGATTCTTAAGATATATAATACACACCTGCTGCTCGTCCTCCGACTTCATTATCGGGGCACGGGCGTGCGGAAGCGCAATCCCGTTGCCGACGGCCGTGCTCAAAACCCGCTCGCGTGCAGTCAGCGCGTCATAGACAGATTCTGCCGTCGTATAAGCGGGGAGCGGAATCATCGTGCTGATATTCCTGTACACGCCTTCAGGGGTGTCCCCCTCGACGTTATCGTACACTCCGCCTTTATGAATAAGCCGCGCAATATCAAATTCTGAACTCATCCTGATTCTCCCGCCTCTCATTTTATTACTACAAAGCCGTTCCGTTTTTCCGTCTCAACCGTATCAATCAGCTCGCCGCTTATACCGTCAAAATTGCATTCCATTCCCTCAAGCGACAATTGAATTTCATCCGTTTCTTCCGCTGCTGTTCCGGGATCCAGTTCAACCATTTCCAAAATTCTCATAACATGACTGAAAATCTGTGAAAGGATTACTAATTCCTGCTGAGGATAACGTTCCAGGTTTGTGGCTGAGCGGTCTATCTCAAAAATAAGAGTACTCGCCTGTCTGTATAAAGCTAATGCCCTTCTGCGTGTTTCACCAATTGTAAAGTCTGCAAACCAATTATACGTCTTTTTTAGTATAGCATGTCTGGAATCAATGTGCAACAAAAAGAACCGGTGCTCCTCAGCCGACAGACGAACGCTGCCTGGTAAAAGGGCCGAAACAATTTCCTCCGGTTCATAGCGTTTGTCAAACAGCTGATTTTCAATAAATGCATCGAGGATGTAATCCGGTACAGCAAGCTCGTTGAGAAGGCGCGATTCCGCGTCGTCGGAGGAGTCTGCTTCCGGTATTTCATTCCATTTTCCGACTGCGGGAACTTCCTCTCCGTTCAGCCACAACCGTGTTTCGACACCGAAAGGTTCGTATGCGATTTTTTTACTCTGCATGAGAAATTCCTCGACAGAGCCGCATTCCTCAGTGCAGAGTTTTCTGCTGTTGTCGAGAAACACAACCGCGAGCTGTTCTTCGATCGAGCCGCAGGGGCCGGACAAATCAAAACTCGCGAGCAGTGCCTTTTCAAAATCGTCATACCAGTTCTGCCGTTCAAGATCGTCGGAACGTATCTGCATCGGATTTTCATTGCGCTTTACCGGCATTACTTCAATCTGCCCGAGATCCCAGTCCGTGACGCGGCACAGAATACGGTCGCCGTATCTGAATCCGCCGTATTTCACGAGCGGCTCAAGGGAATTAGCCGTCAGATTAACCCTTGACGGCAGTTCAAAATCCTGAGACGCAATATCCATTCCCGCGTTGGCGGGATCGGCGGCAATGTACTGGGACGCAAATTCTTCTCCGTACAAAGCGAACATGTCGGCGGCCGTACCGTTGTCAAACTCGGCGAACTTCTGCGGTAAAATCTCACCTTTATACACGAAGCTCAATGCCGACGGCAATACTTCCGGATCGACGAACGGCATGCACCGTCCTCCCGCCGCAAAAACATTCTGCTCAACTTCTTTCCGGGTCGGCTTGAAGCTGAAATATTTATTCGTAAAAGCTCCGGCGCGGGTAATGTATAAACCGCCCTTGAGCGCAAAAACGCAGCTGTTCGTATCCAAATATTCTTCACATTCGCCGCGGGATGCACGGATGCCCATTTTTACAAGCACACGTAAAAAATCCTTATCAGAAAAAATATTGCGGTAAGTTCTGAGAAATCTGTTTATGAGTGTTTCAGCCTGTACTTTCATCACTTACAAGATACTACCGTTAAGGTTCAAAATCAAACAAAGTGGGCACCTTACACGACGCGTATATCCTCGGCGGTATCATTGCAGTCCGTAAGGATTGTCTGCATCTGATTTATCGTAATGCCGGTCGCCTTTATGGTGATGCGGCGGTTACCGGGATCCTGACATTCCCTTGTCACGACTGAAACAATATTACCTTTCAATGCTGCAATTTTATCGGCGATTTTCGCGAGTTGCCCCGGTTTATCGTCCGTATTGAACGTAACACGCACACCGCTGTGGCGCGCTCCGAACATATCGGTAAAAAGATGGAACAGGTCGCTTTCCGTAACAATACCGACCATAATATCGTCTTTCATGACGGGCAGACAGCCTATCTGGTTGTCGACCATGATTCGGGCAGCTTCTTCCACGACTTCGTTTTCTGAAACCGTTACGACTTTCTTTGTCATTATTTTTTCAACTGTCAATTTTGAAAGCAGATACCCGATTTCATACATATCAAGCGTAGTCGCTTCCGACGGACCGGCCTTCGCGAGGTCGTTCTTCGTTATGATTCCGGCAAGTCTGTCGTTTTTATCCACGACGGGCAGCTTGCTGATATTCTTCTTTACCATAAGAGCCTTGGCCTCTGTGAGGCTTGTTTCCGGCGCAACATATATCGGATTCCGCGACATTACATCTTTTACAATCATAGTATTCCTCCACTAAAAGCTCTGTATACTGCTATTATAGCATACTTTTTGCATTCCGGCTCAACCGCCGAGATATGCGGCTTTTACGGACGGATCGGCAATCAGATCCTCGGCTTTTCCGCTCTTGGAAATAACGCCCGTTTCGAGAATGTACGCGCGGTCGGCTATGGAAAGCGCCTTGTATGCATTCTGTTCAACAAGCAGAATCGTCGTTCCCTCTTCGTTGATTTTTTGAATAATCGAGAAAATCTCGTCGACAAGAATCGGGGCAAGACCCATCGAAGGTTCGTCGAGCAGAAGCAGTTTCGGCTTAGCCATAAGCCCGCGGCCCATGGCGAGCATCTGCAGTTCGCCGCCGCTCAATGTGCCGGCACTCTGCTTTATACGTTCCTTAAGGCGCGGGAACAGCTCGAAAACCTTCTCCATGTCAGCCTTTATCGCATCCCGGTCTCTGCGGAGATACGCGCCCAGCTCAAGGTTTTCGCGCACGGAAAGATTCTGAAATATTCGGCGGCCTTCAGGAACCTGAATAAGGTGCCTCTGCACGATTTTATCGGGAGCGGTGTTCGTGATGTCTTCACCGTCGAATTCGACAGTCCCGCCCTGCTTTTTAAGAATGTTGGAAACGGCGTGAAGCGTCGTCGTTTTTCCCGCTCCGTTCGAGCCGATGAGCGTTATAACCTCGCCCTCTTCCACCGAAAATGAAATGCTGCGCAGCGCCTTGATGGCACCGTAAGACACTGAAAGATTTTTTACGTCGAGAAGGATACCCATCACACTGCCTCCGAACCGAGATACGCTTTAATAACCTGCGGATTGGATTTTATTTCCTCAGGTTTGCCCGAAGCGATGATACGGCCGTAATCAAGAACCATAATGCGTTCGCATATCCCCATGACAAGTTTCATATCATGTTCGATAAGCAGAATCGTCAGATGAAATTCCTTTCTGATAAAACCGATCATATTCATAAGCTCTTCCGTTTCCTGCGGATTCATGCCGGCCGCAGGTTCGTCGAGCAGAAGGAGTTTCGGGTTCGACGCGAGCGCGCGTACAATTTCAAGCTTACGCTGTTCGCCGTACGGCAGATTTTTCGCAAGCTCATTCCGCTTATTATCAATTTTAAACAGCTGAAGAAGCTCCTGCGCTTTTTCGGTCATCATTTTCTCATCCCGTCTGAAACGCGGAGTGCGCAGCAGAACGTCGGCGGGCGCAACAGTGCGCAGGTTATGAAGCGCGATCCTAACGTTGTCGGACACGGAAAGATTACCGAATAACCGTATGTTCTGAAACGTGCGCGCGATTCCCAGTTTGTTAAGCTGCGCCGGGTTCATTTTATTTATTATGTGTACATCGTCGTTACGGTCCCAGAACGAAATCTGTCCCGACGTCGGCGTGTATATGCCGCTGAACATGTTGAAGAGAGTCGTTTTGCCGGCTCCGTTCGGACCAATCAGTCCTATAAGTTCGCCCTCACGCAGTTCGCATGAAAATTCGCTCACTGCGCACAAACCGCCGAACACTATCGAAACGTCCGTGGCCTGAAGCACCAGTCTCTTTTCGTCAGACATTAGGTTCCTCCGTTGCTTCTGTTTTTTTATGTGAAATTCTGGAGGCAATCCTGTCGAACGTGTTTACAAACGAGAACTCTTTCATTCCAAGGAACCCCTGAGGTCTGAATATCATCACAAGGATGAGGATCACCGGATAGATGAGCAGCCGGTAATTCTGGAGGAAACGCAGAAATTCCTGCAGGTAGGTAAGCACGAATGCCGCAATGACACTCCCCGTCGTGGAACCCATGCCGCCGAAGACGACGAAAATAAGATAATCGATACTCTTCGTAAAAGACGCCTGCTCAGGTTTTACAAATCCGATAAAGGGCGCATACAATGCCCCCCCGATTCCTGCGACAAACGACGCGATGACGAAACCAAGCATCTTGTACCTGAAAACGCTGATTCCCGTAGAGTTTGCGGCAATCTCGTCTTCACGCACCGCAAGAACGGCCCGTCCGTATGTCGAGCGGACAAAGTTCTGCACCAGAATTATTAACAACGCAAGCGTTCCGATAATAACAAGATAGGCGACTGCGGGATTCAGCGTAAGAATCGTCGGAAACTGCTTGCCGTTCGGACCTCCCGTCCACTTCTTCATATTGACAAGCACTACGCGGATAATCTCGCCGAATCCGAGCGTCACGATCGCAAGATAATCGCCTTCGAGTTTAAGCGTCGGAAATCCGATGAGAAAGCCGAAAAACGCCGTGACAAATCCTGCGAGAATTATGGAAACGGCAAGAGGCAGATGCGCGTTCGCAGTAAGCAGAATCGTCGAATATGCGCCTATCGCCATGAAGCCTGCCTGACCGAGTGAAAGCTGACCGGTAATACCGCAGATAATATTTACACTCAAAGCCATAATCGCATTTATGCCGGACAACGTGAGAATTTGCGCCGTATACGCATCGATGACGGAAAAATGAATAAGAACGGAAGGAACGATTACGGCAATTACCGCGCACACCCCCGGAATAAGCATATTTCGTAAAACTTTGTTTTTCATTAATTGCTCCTACACCTTTACCGTTTCATTCTTCCCGAAAATGCCGGCAGGCTTCACAAGAAGAATTATAATAAGAATCGAAAATGAAATCGCGTCGGCATACTGAGACGAAAGGAATCCTTTCGTAAGCGTCTCCGCAATGCCGAGAATCACGCCGCCGAGCATGGCGCCGGGAATTGAACCGATGCCGCCGAGAACAGCGGCAATAAACGCCTTAAGGCCGGGCATATATCCCATGACGGGATCTATCTGCGGATATGCGGTCGCATACAGTACGCCGCCAGCACCGGCAAGAACCGAGCCTATAACAAACGTTATTGCGATAGTGCGGTCAACGCTTATTCCCATGAGGCTCGCGGCCTGCAGATCGAATGAAACGGCCTGCATCGCTTTTCCCGTTCTTGTCTTATTAACAATGTAGTTCAGCGCAATCATAAGCAACGCGCTCGACAGGATGACAATAAGCTGAATATTGGAAACGGCTATCGGTCCGAGTGAAAAACTTTTTGTCACCATCGTCGGAAACTGGCGCGGGTCAGGACCGACGAACGGAAGGACGCGCATTGTGTTCTGCAGTATAAGTTCCACGGCAATCGCAGTAATCAGTGAATTCAGGCGGGGCGCATTCCTGAGCGGACGGTATGCAAACCGTTCTATAAGAAGAGCAAGAAGCGCACATGCAATCATCGCCGCCAAAAAGGCCAGCAGAAGACTGATTGTCGTTACGCGCACCGAACCGGAAACGGTTGTTCCCATTGCCACCAGTGTAAAATAACCGGCATACGCGCCCATCATCATAACGTCACCATGTGCGAAGTTAATAAGCTTCACTATGCCGTATACCATGGTGTAGCCGAGCGCTATAAGGGCATAAATACTGCCCAGTGACAAGCCGTTGATCAGCTGCTGCAAAAATATCGAACCGGTGTTCACTTTTTCCTCCAAATCCAATCATCTCAACAATACACTACCATTTACCTGTACTTTTTTCAACAAAATACTTTTCGCAAAAAAAAAGCGCCTGTTTCCCTGAAGAAACAGGCGCTTCCTTGCGCTTTATTATTATACTGAAATCAAACGGAATGTTTCAAGCTTACGGATTAACAGTCGTCTTATAAGCCGTCGTAAGTTTTCCGTCGCTGCCTTTCACAATTTCGAGCATAACGGCTGATTTAACCGGGTTATGTTTCGCATCGAATGTAAGGTGTCCGGTAACATAGTCGCCGTTCGTCGCTTCAAGAGCTGAGCGTACAGCTTCATTGTCCGTTGAACCGGCTTTTACGATAGCATCGCGGAGCATATAAACGCAGTCGTATCCGAGAGCTGCAAATGAGTTCGGCTCTTCGCTGTATTTTGTCTTAAATGAATTAACAAAAGTCTGTACGGCGGGATCCGTCGAATCGGCTGCATAGTGATTTGAGTAGAAGCCGTTAAGAACTTCTTCTCCGGCATTCGTCGTAAGTCCGTCCCATCCGTCCGCGCCTACGATCGGAGTGTTGATTCCCTGTGCGCGGAGCTGCTTTGCGATAAGCGCAACCGTTCCGTAGTAATCGGGAAGATACACTACATCGGGAGCCGCATTCTTGATTTTCGTCAGCTGCGCGTTGAAGTCTTTGTCACCGGTTGAATATGATTCAAGAGCAACAATCTGCCCGCCGTTCGCTTCGAAAGATGTCTTGAAGTTCTCCTCGAGACCGACTGAATAATCGTTTCCAACATCGTAAAAAATAGCGGCTTTTTTCGAACCGAGCGTTTCCGCCGCGAATTTACCGCCGACCGTTCCCTGGAACGGATCAATAAAGCATGCGCGGAAAATATAGTTTCCGGCATCAGTGATTGCACTTGCCGTAGCAGCCGGAGCAATCTGTATGATTTTTCCGGCCTGTGAAAGAGTCGTAATCGACTGCGTGCATCCGGATGTAAGAGAACCGATAATGATTTTCACACCGTCTTTTGTCGTAAGCTTTTTGAAAGCGTTTACTGTTTTATCGGGGTTTCCCTCATCGTCTTCACTGACGAGGGCGAGCTGTTTACCATTAACGCCGCCTGCAGCATTGATTTCTTCAATAGCAAGATCTACACCTTTTTTGCATTCAACGCCGTATACTGCGACATTGCCGGAAAGCGGGAATATACCACCAAGGTTGATAGTATTGCTTTCTTTTTTCGAGCATCCTGCTGCCGACAGCGCGATAAGCACAGACGCGGCAGCACAAGCAAGTTTGCCAGTCATTTTCATACGAGATTCCTCCATTTGAGACATTAATAAACCATGGTCCGGTTTATTTCTTTACTCAGGCTTCATAATAATTAAAAAAATAAAGTATGTAAACATTTTTTTGCGGAATTTTCATTATTTTTACATGGAATTCACACGTTCTTGACATTTTTGCATGTTTTTCACAAGAGAAAAAAACCGTCCCGGTATACGGGACGGTTCAACTCAAGAAAAGAGTCGCTTATTGAGCAGCAGGTTCTGCTGCAGCTGCGGGAGCGGCTTTAGCCGGCGCAGCTTTCTTTGCTTTGTTCTTCAGTGCAGCGTTGCAGTATTTGCAAACTTTGACCTTTTGTCCGTCAACTTCCACTTCGTAAATGACCTTAATGTCACTTTTTTTGCAGATCGGACAAACGCCTCTTCCGTGTGCCGGGAGAGCGCGAAGTCCAGTTCCACGATGGTTTTTAGACATAGTTTACTCCTTTTTTCCGGCATCGGCATCAGCTTTCACTTTTGCTTTTTTGTCAGATGCAGTTTTTTTTGCAGCCGGCTTTTTTGCCTTCGGCGCGGTCTTTTCGGTCTTCTCAGGGGAATCACCTTTATCCTCTGATTCTTCCGTCTTTTTTTCAGCTTTCTTTGCTTTTGCTTCGGCTTTCTTTTCAGCAGCACCCGTATCAAGCTTATAGTCTACCAGTTCGAGAATAACTACATCGGCAGCATCACCCTGGCGGAAGCCGAGTTTGAGGATGCGGGTATAACCGCCGTTGCGCTCTTTCATGCGCGGACCGATTTCCGTAAACAGTTTATTAAGGATTTTCTCATCCAGAATAAACTTTGCGGCTTCACGGCGGTTATGTACCGAATCAACTTTCGCACGCGTAATAAGCTTTTCAGCAGCTTTACGAACTTCGAGAGCCTTTGATTTTGTAGTGGTAATGCGTTCAAATCTGAAAAGCGACGTTACCATATTCCGTGACATAGCACGGCGGTGTGCTGTTGTTCGCGAAAGCGGATTAAAACCATTCTTATGATTCATCTGTTTCTTCCTTCTGCTTTGTTATATTGACAGCATTCTTCAGATGGCTGTAATCGGTCATACCGAGTGTCAAGCCCCATTCCTGAAGCTTTTCTTTGATCTCCGTAAGGCTCTTCTTACCAAAGTTGCGAGTCTTCGCAATGTCATCTTCTGTCTTTTTCGTTAATTCGCCGATTGTACGAATATTGGCATTCTTCAGACAATTAGAAGAACGCACAGAGAGTTCAAGCTCGTCAACGGGGGTGTTGAGAATGTCGTGAATTCTCTTATCGCCTTCATCGTTATCATCACCGCCGGAAAGCGCATTGTCGTCGAAGTTTACAAAAATCTTGAAATGTTCTTCCGCAATTTTTGCAGCTTCTGCCAGTGCATCTTCCGGAGCGATTGTCCCGTCTGTCCAAATTTCAAGTACAAGTTTATCGTAGTCGTTTCTCTGGCCTACGCGACAAGGTTCAATAGCATATTTTACCTTGGGAATAGGAGTGAATATCGCATCCATCGGAATTGTACCGACAATCTCAATGTAATGCTCATTCACTTCAGCAGGAACATACCCTCTGCCAAGGTCGACCTGGATTTCAATATCAAGGTGAGCTCCTTCCATCATTGTGAAAATGAGCTGACTCTTTGTCATGATCTCGAGTTCGCCATCTTTGGCAAAGTCATCGCTTTTTACAGTACCGGGCCCTTTGAATTCATAAAGAATCGTATCCTGCTCGGTATCACCTGGCAGCCGCAAACGTATCTGTTTCAGACTGTTAATCACTTCCAGCGTATCTTCGGCGATATTCGGAATCGCCTCAAACTCGCTGGAGATAACATGAGGAACACCATCAGCATCATAAGACGTAATCCGCACGGAAGTTATCGCATATCCCTGTATTGAGGACAGCAGAATACGACGCAGAGTATTTCCTATTGTCGTACCAAAGCCCGTTTCAAAAGGATACGCGGTGAACTTACCGTAATTCGGATTTGTCTCAAGAGGCGTATAAGTAATGCCTTTCGGTTTTTTAAAACCTTTAAGCAGATTTTTGCGAGCCATCTGAACTCCTTATTTAGAATAGAGCTCAACCACGAGCTGCTCTTTAATATCAGCCAAGTCGGTAACTTCGGCACGCTGCGGATACTGTGTGAATGTGCCTTTTACGGCATCGACATCCACACTGACCCACGGCATCGTTCCCGCTTTTGAAATTTCTGTCAGACCGTTCTGGACAACAGCAAGTTTCTTGCTGCTCTCTTTCACTTCGATGACATCGGCCGGCTTTACTTCGTAGCTCGGAATTGTTACCTTCTTACCGTTCACAAGGATATGTCCGTGAAGAACGAGCTGGCGCGCCTGATTGCGGCTGATTGCATAGTGCATTCTGAACGCAACATTGTCGAGGCGTGATTCGAGCAGACGAATCAGGTTTTCACCAGTGACGCCCGGCATGCGGAGAGCTCTGTCAAAAGTAATATGAAACTGCTTTTCAGCCATACCATACATTCTCTTGATTTTCTGCTTTTCGCGAAGCTGAGTGCCGTATTCACTGCGCTTGCCGGTACGGCCTTTCGGATCCTTTCCCGGTGCCGCGCGTTTTCTGTTCAGCGGGCATTTGTCGCTCATGCAGCGGCTGCCTTTTAACATCAGTTTTCTCTGTTCTGCTCTGCACATGCGGCAGACAGGTCCTGTATATCTAGCCATTTACCTGAATCTCCTTACATACGGCGTGTCTTGCGCGGGCGGCATCCATTGTGAGGAATCGGAGTAACATCAGAAATGGATTTTACTTTGAGTCCCATGGATCCAAGAGAGCGGATTGCGTTTTCGCGACCCATTCCCGGTCCCTTGACAAATACGTGAACTTCACGCAAGCCGTAGCTTACTGCCTTCTGAACAGCTGCTTCCGCAACTGACTGAGCGGCAAACGGAGTCGATTTTTTCGCTCCGCGGAATCCAAGTCCGCCTGAAGAAGCCCATGCAATTGCATTGCCGTTCAAGTCGGTAATAGTTACGATAGTATTGTTGAACGTAGCCTGAATGTAAACGTTACCTTCATATACGCTCTTCTTTTCCTTTCGCTTCTTAACAGTAGCCATTACTTAATCCTCCGCCTTATGCCTTTTTCTTATTAGCAACTGTCTTCTTCTTGCCTTTGCGTGTACGCGCGTTGGTGCGTGTGCGCTGTCCGCGGACAGGCAGTCCCTTGCGGTGACGCAGGCCGCGATAGCAGCCAATATCCATAAGACGTTTGAGATTCAAACCGATCTCAGTGCGGAGACGGCCTTCCACTTTGTAGCTCTTGTCGATGATTTCACGAATCTTCGCAAGTTCTTCCTCCGTGAGGTCGTTTGCCATCTTTTCAGGATCAACTTTAGCTTTATCACAGATATCTTTAGCCGCAGGACGGCCGATACCGTAAATATAAGTTAATGCAATACCTATGTGTTTGTTAGGGACGTCTACACCCTCAATTCGAGCCATCTGATTTCTCCTTAGCCCTGTCTCTGCTTATGCTTCGGGTTTGAGCAAATGATGCGGACGACGCCGCCCCGTTTGATCACCTTACAGTTCGGGCAGATAGGTTTTACACTGGTACGTACTTTCATAAAAAAGTCTCCCTTGGGAATATATCACCGCATCATGGCACCTCGCAATGAGTTGCAATACGGTGACAGCTACTATAGCATACATTCCCGTTCCTATGCTACTGGTTACTCACAAAATCATTACAGACTTCGTGACCTGATTTTGCCCTTCGATACAAGTCCATCCTGATGATGCATTTTCAAAAGGGCCTCAACCTGACTCATCGTATCAAGCACGACACCTACAACGATGATAAGAGAAGTTCCGCCCATCAACATGGAAATTGACTGCGGGAACTTGAACAAATCCTCGATAAGAGTCGGGATGATGGCAATCACTGCCAAGAACAATGAACCCGGCAATATAAGACGGTTCAATATCTTCTGCAGGTATTCCTCTGTTTTATCCGTACGTACACCGGGAATCGAGCCGCCGTTTTCCCGGATATTCTTTGCTATTTCAGTGGGGTTCAGTGTTACCTGAGTGTAGAAGTATGCAAAGAAGATAATAAGTACAACGAGCAGGATATTGTACCAGAGTCCGTTCGGGGTAAGAAAAGCAGAAAGCTTCGATACCCAGCGGGCGGAATTCTGGCCGTTTCCAAACATTGTAAGAAGCTGAACGGGGAACGTAAGCAGTGATGATGCAAAAATAAGCGGAATAACGTTGGACGGGTTGATTTTGAACGGAATGTAGGTGTTCTGTCCGCCGTACATCCTGCGTCCGACAACGCGCTTTGCGTAATGAACCGGAATTTTGCGTTCGCCTGTTTCTTCAAAAACTACCAGTGCAATAATACCTACAAACATAACGAGCACGATGATTGCGAAAACAAGCTGGATATCACCTGCACTGATTTTCTGTACCAATTCGACAATGGCACTCGGCCAGCGGGCAACAATACCTGCCATAATCATGACGGAAATACCGTTACCTATACCGTTTGCCGTAATCCGATCGCCGAGCCAAACCGTAACCATGGAGCCGGTCGTAACCGTCAGCATGGTAAGCAGTTTAAAGGCGACTTTGTTATCAAGAACGATGCAGCCCGGAATGCTCGATGCATAGACAGTAACGGCGTAAGACTGCAGAAGACAGACAAAAATCGTGCCGATTCTTGTCCACATTGCAATTTTACGCTGTCCGCCGTCTTCTTCAGCAACGCGCTTCAGGGACGGGAAAATAATCACAGCAAGCTGCATTATAATCTGCATCGAGATGTAAGGCATAACGCCAAGCATGAAGATCGAGAAGTTCGAGAATGCACCACCAACGAAGAAGTCCATATAACTGGCAAAAGCGTTTTTATTCTGCTTGGCCAGGTCATCAAAGTAAGACAGCAATACGTTTGCATCTATTCCGGGCATCGTGAGGATGCTTCCCAGACGGAAAACAGCCACAACGATGAAAGTAAAAAACAAACGATTGCGGAGTTCTTTGACTCTAAACATATTTACAATTGGATTGCCTGCCATGTTTTACTCCGCTGCACTATTTTTTTTCTTCTGCTTTTTTCGCAGGAGCCGCTTTTGCCGAAGATTCCTTCTTCGCAGCAAGCGCCTTCGCATAAGCAGCTTTCTTCTCTTTTCTGCTCGTACCGACAGCAGCGTTTACCGTGCCGCCTGCCTTCTCAATCTTTTCTTTTGCAGACTTCGAGACTTTATCAACAGTGACAGTCAGTTTTTTTGTGATGTCGCCGTCGCCGAGAATCTTCACTACACAATCGTTTTTTGCCGAAATAAGACCTTTGGCAATAAGAGAAGCCTTGTCAACCGTCTCTCCCTCCGCAAATTTCGCGTCGAGTTCCGACAGGTTGAAACAGACATTTTCTTCTCTAAATACTGCATTAGAAAATCCGCGGTGTGCGATGCGGCGGTACAGCGGCATCTGGCCGCCCTCGAATCCGACGTACGGATTCCCGCCGCCGGAACGGGACTGCTGCCCCTTATTGCCTTTTCCGGCTGTTGTTCCAAGTCCGGAAGATGAACCGCGGCCAACCCGCTTCGGATTCTTGTTTGCACCGTCGGGCGCAGTAAGAACAGGATTGTACTCTGCCATTATTTCATCTCCTCAACCGTAACAATGTGCGCACATGTTGCAATCATTCCGCGAATTGCCGGTGTATCTTCATGCACAACGGACGAATCGATCTTTTTCAAACCGAGACTGCGCACAGTTGCTTTTACAGCCGGGCGGTGTCCGATTGTGCTTTTCGTAAGTGTAATCTTAAGTTTTGCCATAGATTAACCCCACAACTCGTCAAGAGTTTTACCTCTGCCCGATGCAACAGTCTTTGCATTCATAAGATGCACAATTGCATCAAATGTCGCGCGGACAACGTTTACGGATGCACTTGAGCCCAGAGATTTGGAAATAATATCCGTTGCTCCGGCCGCATCCATAATTGCACGGACAGCACCGCCTGCGATGATTCCGGTACCGGGGCAGGCCGGTCTCAAAAGGACTGACGAACTCTTATAGTTACCGATCATTTCATGCGGAATCGTTCCGTTCTTTACCGGCATCACGATAAGATTTCTCTTAGCGCGGTCGATACTCTTTTTAATAGCCTCGGTAACGTCATTCGCTTTTCCGAATCCGAAACCAACGCGTCCTTTTTTGTCGCCGACGACCGTAAGAGCAGAGAATGAATAACGGCGTCCGCCTTTTACAACTTTCGCTGTGCGGTTGAGCGTTACAAGTTTCTCAGTGAACTCTTTGTCTTCTTCGCTCCTGCGTGAATCGCGGTCTCTGCCGCGTCCGCCTCTGCGCTCACCGCCACGGTTATCGCCGCCGCGATTTTCGCGTCCTCCGTTATCTCTCGTCTCGGCTCCCGCTTTGACTTCTCTGGCGTCTTTTTTTTCTGTATCCTGCTGTTCCATAATGACTCCTAGAATATGATCCCGGCTTTGCGGGTTCCATCAGCAAGGGCTTTAACGACACCATGATAAAGATAACCATTGCGGTCGAATACTACAGTCGTAATCTGTTTATCCTTAAGACGTGCGCCCAGTGCTTCTCCGAGTTTTGCTGCGCCGTCGACATTCGGTTTCAGTGCAGTAAAATCTTTTTCCATAGTAGAAATTGAAGCAAGGGTTTTTCCCTCATCATCGTTAATAACCTGTACATACAGATTCTTGTTGCTGCGTGTCACCGTCATGCGGGGACGCTCAGCAGTTCCGTAAACCGATTTGCGGATGTGAATCTTTCTGTGCAGACGTTTTCTGTCTTTATCGTTCAGTTTCTTAAACATAGAGCTTCACCTTATTTAACACCGGTCTTACCGACCTTGCGTCTGATGACTTCAGTTTCATAGCGGATTCCCTTGCCTTTATACGGCTCGGGTTTACGCAGGCTGCGAAGCTGAGCGCAGAATTCACCGACTCCCTGCTTGCTGATTCCGGAAACAGTCACCTTTCCGTTGGCATCAGCCGTTACCGTTAAACCGTCAGGAATAAGCGCAATGAAATCATTCGAATATCCGAGGTTCATCGTCAGTTCCTTGCCTTTTACTTCAGCACGGAAACCGACGCCGGTAATAATCAGAGACTTTGTAAAGCCGGTTGTTACGCCGGTGACCATGTCTTTTATAAGACTGCGGTAAAGACCATGGTCGGCGTTAGCCTGCTTCGTTTCATTAAGCATCGTAACGAGAACTTCAGAGCCTTCTACAGCAATCTTCACATTTTTTCCGTAGGTCTGTTTCAGTTCGCCCTTAGGCCCCTTTACACTGATAGAATCGGGAGAAACAGTCACTGTTACACCAGCAGGAACAGCAACAGGAAGTTTTCCAAGTTTTGACATTTTATTCTTCCTCCTCTATTACCATACTGTGCAGATCAATTCACCGCCGACCATTTTTTCAGTAGCTTTCTTTCCGGTTGTAACTCCGGCAGAAGTTGAAACAATGATTGTTCCGTATCCGTTGTAGACACGCGGCAGTTCTTTGAATCCAGAATAAACGCGGCGTCCTGGCGTTGAAATTTTTTTCATGCCATGGATAACCGGGTTGTTCTGATCATCATATTTCAGGAAAATACGGAGAATGTTGTGCCCCTCTTCCTGAACCTTCTTAAAATTTTTTATATATCCTTCGGTTTTCAGAATCTTCACGATTTCCAGCTTAAGCTTGGAAGCCGGGATATCAACTTTCTCGTGGCGGACTTCAACCGCATTCCGAACCTTTGTAAGCATATCTGCTACCGGATCTGATGCACTCATCTTATACTCCTGCCACTCTACCAGCTAGATTTTGTGACGCCTGGGAGCAGGCCTTCACTTGCAAATTTGCGGAAGCAGCAACGACACATCTTATACTTCCGTAAATATCCACGCGGACGTCCGCAAATCTGGCAGCGGTTATACTGCCGTGTTGAAAATTTCTGTTTGCGGGCTGCTTTAATAACCATCGATTTCTTAGCCATAGTTTCTTACCTACTTCCGGAAGGGCATATTGAACTTGGAAAGCAGAGCACGGGCTTCATTATCCGTCTTTGCACTAGTTACGATCGAGATATTCATGCCGGAAATCTTCGTGATTTTATCGAAGTCGATCTCCGGGAAAATAATCTGTTCCGTAATACCAAGAGAAAAGTTCCCGTGTCCATCAAAACCTGTCGATTTGATTCCGCGGAAATCCTTAACACGGGGAAGCGCTACGTTGATGAGGCGGTCCATGAATTCGTACATCATGGTACCGCGCAGCGTCACCATTGCGCCCACTTCATTACCCTCACGAAGCTTGAAGTTAGCTATGCTTTTTTTAGCCTTTGTCTTGACCGCGTGCTGTCCCGTGATCTGAGTAAGATCTGCGACAGCGGCATCAAGAAGTTTCTTGTTTGTGAGAGCTTCGCCCACACCCATGCTTACGACGATCTTTTTGACGACCGGAACCTGCATCGGTGTCGTATATCCGAATTCCTTTACGAGTTCGGGAGCGACAGTGTCCTTATAGACTTTCTTAAGCCGAGGTACGTAATTATCCATTACAGTATTTCTCCACATTTACGGCAGACGCGAACTTTTTTATCGCCGTCAATTTTATAACCAATTTTCACCGGGCGACCGCATTTTTTGCACACGATAGCTACGTTTGAAATGTTCAGCGGAGCCTCGACCTCGGCAATACCGCCCTGGTCCTGCTGGCTGCGCTTTTTCATTGCCTTCTTGACAATATTAACACCGGAAACAATAACTGCATCCTTAGCGGGAAGAATGCGGACTACTGCACCGCGCTTACCTTTGTCTTTTCCGGCCAATACCTGTACCGTATCGTTCTTCCGGATTCTGAATTTTTTATTCATATTCACTTCTCCTTAAAGAACTTCCGGCGCGAGTGATACGATCTTCATAAAGTCCATATCACGAAGCTCACGGGCAACTGGTCCGAAAATACGTTTTCCCTTCGGATTCTTATCTCCGTCGACAATAACGCATGCGTTGTCGTCAAAGCGGATATACGTGCCGTCGGGGCGGCGGTATTCCTTCGCCTGACGCACAATGACCGCCTTTTCCACAGTTCCCTTTTTTATTGTAGATGTCGGAATAGCATCCTTAACAGCTACAACCACAATGTCACCAATACCGGCATACCGGCGGTGTGTACCGCCGAGAACTTTTATGCACTGAACGATCTTTGCACCGGAGTTATCAGCAACAACCAAATTTGACTGCATCTGAATCATATTTCTGCTCCTGTGTTATTTCGCACGTTCAACGATTTCAGCAAGCCGCCAGCATTTGTTTTTGCTGAGCGGTCTGCATTCCACGATGCGTACGGTGTCGCCGATGCTGGCTTCATTCTTTTCATCATGGGCCATGTACTTCTTTGACCGAGTGACATACTTCTTGTAAAGCCGGTCCATTTTTTTCTCTGATACAGAAACGACAACGGTTTTATCCATTTTGTCGCTCGTAACGATTCCCACAAACGCGCGGGAAACCGGCTTCTTTGTCTGAACAGTCTGTTCTTCCACGGTTCAGCTCCTACTTATTTTGCTTCAGCAGCGTTTGCTTCCGCTTTTACAGGAGCTTTCTGCTGAATGAACGTATTGAGGCGGGCTATTTCACGGCGCATCGTACGTTTCTGCATCGGGTTATCTACATGTGCAATCACCATCTTGAAACGGAGATCCATGTACTTCTTCTTCAGCTCATCACGCTTGGCAACGAGTTCGGCATAAGACAGTTCGTTATCTTTTACTTTTTTGTCAGCCATCTTATTCCTCCTCACACTACCGTCGGTCTGTAAGCTATTTTTGTCGTAATCGGCAGTTTGCTCTGAGCAAGCTCAAGAGCGCGTGCGGCAACTTTAAGGTCCACACCGCCGATTTCAAACAAAATCATACCGGGTTTTATGACAGCTGCCCAAAACTCCGGCGCACCTTTACCTTTACCCATACGGACTTCAGCCGGTTTCTTTGTTATCGGCTTATCCGGGAAAATGCGAATCCAGACCTTGCCTTTGCGGCTCAGTTCACGGTTAATGGCAACACGGGCTGCTTCAATAACCCTCGCATTCAGCCATGTCGGCTCCGTTGCGACAAGCGCAATATCGCCGAAGTCTATATTGTTGTCGCGTGTAGCAAAACCTTTTTCTCTGCCACGCTGCACCTTGCGGTGCATGACTCTTTTCGGACTAAGCGGCATATACTAGCTCCTTGTTGATTTTTCAGCAGTATCCGAACCACCGGCCCTTTCCGAGCGTTCACGGCGCGGTTTACGTACCAGCTGACCGGCATCTTCATTCTGTTCGATGCCGTAGTTCATGCCATTATAGACCCAGACTTTTACGCCGATCTTACCGTACGTGGTAAGAGCTTCGTATGTACCGTAGTCAATATCAGCACGAAGTGTGTGAAGCGGAACACGTCCTTCCTTGTGCTCTTCGCTGCGTTTCATTTCCGCACCGCCGAGACGACCGGCAAGACGAATCTTGACACCCTGAGCACCTGCGCGCATCGCGTTGCTCACAGCCTGTTTCATAGCCTTGCGGTATGAACCATGACCGACGAGCTGACGTCCGACGTTTTCAGCGATCAGATTGGCGTTCAAATCGGCACGTTTGACTTCCTTGATCTTAATCTGAACTTTTTTCGGATCAAGTGTTTTCTGGATGTCGGCGCTTATCTTTTCGATTGTTGCGCCCTTCACACCAATAATAACGCCCGGGCGGGCAGTATGGATTACGATAGTAACCCGCTGCGGGTGACGAATAATTTCAATCTCTGCAATATCGGCATTCTTGCATTCCGGAAGACTTGCAACCAGTTTTCTGATTTTCATGTCTTCAAGAACGAGGTCCGCATACTCGCGGGGATCTGCATACCAGCGAGACTGCCAGGTTTTGTTTACACCGAGGCGTAAACCGATAGGACTAACTTTCTGACCCACTTTATTTTCCCGCCTTTTCGTCAACGACGACCGTAATATGACACATACGTTTCAGAAGCTGGTCAGCACGACCGCGAGCGCGGAACCAGACCCTCTTGAGTCTCGGACCGTCGTCAATTCTGATTTCTTTAACGTACAACATGTCTTCATCCAGTTTATCGTTCGCATTGAGCGCGTTGGCCATAGCAGACTTCAGAGTAGAACTGATAAGACCGGCACCTTTCTGCGGCATATTGGCAAGTATTGCCATTGCTTCGGAACAGGACTTCTGATTAATCACATGAGCGACAGGGCGAACCTTACTCGGAGATGCGATGAGGAATTTGGAAGTGGCTACATAACCTTTTTTCTCAGCCATAATATCCACCTTTATTTAGCTGCAGGCTTTGACGCCGCTGCTGCTTTAGGAGCACCGGCTGCCGGTGCCGCAGGAGCTGCCTTTGCCGCAGCTGCCGCTTTGTCTGTACCGCCATGGGCGCGGAAAATACGGGTCGGAGAAAATTCCCCGAGCTTATGTCCGACGAGGTTTTCTGTGATATACACAGGAATCCATGACTTGCCATTGTATACGGAAATAGTATTTCCGACCATTTCCGGGATGATTGTAGAGCAGCGGGAATATGTTTTGATCATTTTCCTGTCGGCCTCTTTGTTCATCGATAAAATTTTCTTGTAAAGGCTCTTTTCCACAAAAGGACCTTTTTTAACAGATCTTGACACTGCTATCTCCTATGCAACTACTTCTTTCGGCGCGAAACAATAAAATTGCTCGACGTCTTCCGCTTGTTGCGGGTTTTATAGCCCTTGCAAGGCTGTCCCCATGGAGTAACAGGGCTACGTCCTTTACCTTTACCTTCACCACCACCAAGCGGATGATCGACAGGGTTCATAGCCATACCGCGAACGGTCGGGCGGACACCCATCCAGCGACGGTGACCGGCCTTACCGAGCTGTACGTTCATGTGTTCTTCGTTTCCGACAACACCGATCGTCGCATAGCATTTGCCGTTCACTTTGCGCATTTCGCTTGACGGAAGACGAATGATGACATAATCACCTTCGCTGCCGGCAATCATTGCACTTGCACCGGCGGAACGGACAAGCTGCCCGCCGCGGCCAAGCGTAAGTTCAATATTGTGCACTGTGAATCCGACAGGAATCATGTTGAGCGGAAGAGCGTTTCCCACTACAGGAGTTGCCTTCTCGCCTGCCATAATTTTCTGTCCGACCTGAAGACCTTTCGGTGCAATAATATACCGTTTGTCTCCATCCGCATAAAAAACAAGGGCGATATTAGCGCTGCGGTTCGGATCGTACTCAATAGTTTTGACCGTTCCCGGAATACCGTGCTTATCGCGCTTGAAGTCAATCTCACGATACTTCTGTTTGTGTCCGCCGCCCTGATGGCGTACTGCAATACGTCCACCGGCACCGCGTCCGCCGTGAGATATCTTTCCTGACGTCAGTCTTTTTTCGGGTTTATCTGCCGTCAGTTCATCTCTGACCAGGTCGACGCGCCCGCGCGTTCCTGCAGTCATCGGCTTAAATATCTTAAGAGCCATTTTAGTTCCCCTTAATCCTTAAGGCTCACACGCCTTCGAATGCCTGGATTTTTTCACCAGGAGCGACGCGTACAATTGCCTTTTTATAGGAAGATGTAAGGCCGGGTATACCGCGGCCGCGTTTCATCTTTCCAGCAACATTCATCGTCGTGCAGTCAACAACCTTCACATTAAAAAGCCTACGGACAGCTTCTTTTATCTGAATTTTTGTTGCATCAGGACGAACGATGAACACATATTTATCCTGCTCGCGGAGAGCATTTGCCTTTTCTGAAATAACCGGCTCAATAAGAACATCTTCAAGATTCATTATTCAGCCTCCTTTGTTTCACCAGCATAAAACTGTGACAGATTTTTCACAGCGCTTTCAAGAGCAATGATTTTGCGTCCATAAAACAGGTCATGTGCACGCAGGCGATTGAACGACAGGAACGACAGCGTCGGAATATTACGTCCGGCCTGCTTTATCTTCGCATCATCATCCTTCAGGATGATTACCGTGCGCTCTCCGTCGGAGAAGTTCTTAAGAATCTTTACCAGATCCTTTGTTTTACCGCTTTCAATAGTAAAATCTTCCACAACAGTAAGCCTGTCACTCTGTGCCTGAAGGCTCAGAATGGATTTCATGGCAAGACGTTTTTCCTGCTTCGGAATCGCATAGCTGTAATCCTTCGGTTTCGGTCCGAATATCGTACCGCCGCCGACAGTAATCGGAGACTTCGTATCACCACGGCGTGCGTGGCCCGTTCCCTTCTGTTTATACGGCTTTGCATTCGTTCCGTGCACTTCGGCCCGTCCTTTCGTACATGCCGTTCCGGTGCGCATATTTGCTAATTCATTAGTGATGGCATAGTAAATAACATCTTCATTCACGGGGAGACCGAATACGTTATCATCAAGAGTAATCGTACGCAGCTCTTTACCATCGACTGAATAGACCTTCTTTTCCATAGTAGTCACCTTCTGTCGTTATTTCTTTACCGCGGACTTGACGATCAGCGTACAGTCTTTATTCCCGGGAACAGCCCCGCGAACCATAACTACATTCAGCTCAGGATCAACTTTCACAATCTTGAGATTCTGAACAGTAACACGTTTGAACCCCATATGACCGGGCATTCTGATGTTCTTAAAGCTGTGTCCGGGAGTCGTGCACATTCCGGTACCACCCTGCTCACGATGAAATTTTGAACCGTGAGTCGCGCGTCCGCCGTGCATTCCCCAGCGTTTCATAACGCCCTGGAATCCTTTACCTTTCGAGGTAGCCGTGACATCAAGAAAACGCGAACCGTCGAACAGTTCCAGACCAATCTGGTCGCCGATTTTCACATCGGCCTTTTCAAAGTCACGAAACTCTTTAAGTGTCCGTTTCGGGGTAATGTTTTCAGGAAACTGGCCTTTATATGATTTTGTAAGCGCCACCGGTTTAACTTCATCAACACCGAGGACGACAGCATCATAGCCGTTAGTTTCCTTTGTTCTCGCAGCAACGACAGTATTCGGATCGATGCGGATCACGGTTACCGGTATAAGGTTTCCGCTTTCATCGAAGATCTGTGTCATTCCCACTTTCTTTGCAATCAGACCTTTCATTCTGATATTCTCCTATGAGCCGAAGAAGTTCCCTTCTCCGCCTCTTTTCGGCCGCCATCCCGGATCCTCGGGACCGTACCGTTTATTTAAGCAGTTCTGCCTGACAGGCAGAATTTACTGCTTTACTTTTACTTCAACACCGGCAGGCAGCTCCAGCTTCATGAGTGAATCCATCACGTCTGAAGTAGGATTAAGAATGTCGATAAGACGTTTATGCGTACGCATTTCGAACTGCTCACGTGACTTTTTATTGACATGTGGCGAACGAAGCACCGTAACCTTATTTATTCTTGTCGGAAGCGGAATCGGTCCGGAAACCTTAGCACCCGCTTTCTGTACAGTCTGCACGATGGCTTTTGCACTCTGATCGATCACTTCTGCATCGTATGCGCGCAGCGTGACACGAATCTTACCGTTAGCCATTATTCCTCCAATCGTAAGGAAGGAGCCTGAAGTTCTAAAAAAACAACAGGCTCCGTCGATTACGAAATTACGCCATAATCTTTACAACCTGTCCTGAAGCGATCGTGTGACCACCTTCACGGATAGCAAGTTTAAGTCCCTCGTCCATAGCGATCGGGTGAATAAGTTCACCCAGAATCTTTACGTTGTCGCCCGGTTTTACCATCTGAACGCCCGGTTCAAGCTCGATCGTTCCGGTAATATCAGTTGTACGGAAATAGAACTGCGGACGATAACCCGTAAAGAACGGCTTTTTGCGTCCACCCTCAGCTTCCGTCAGAACGTAAATCTGAGCTTCGAACTTCGTATGCGGATGAATTGTACCCGGCTTTGCGAGAACCTGACCGCGTTCAACGTCTTTTTTCTCAATACCGCGGAGAAGAATACCGACGTTGTCACCGGCCATACCCTGATCGAGAGTCTTCTGGAACATTTCAATGCCGGTTACTGTCGATTTTACCGTCGGCTTAATACCGATGATTTCAACTTCATCGTTCATATTGATGATACCGCGTTCAATACGGCCGGTTACAACAGTACCGCGGCCGGTGATTGTGAAGATGTCTTCAATCGGCATAAGGAACGGTTTTTCATCATCGCGGACAGGATCGTCGAACCACGTATCCATAGCCGTAAGCAGTTCCTCGATGCATTTTGTATTCGCCGGATCTTCAGGATTGTTCAGTGCCTTGAAAGCAGATCCCTTGATAATCGGTGTATCTTCGGCGAATCCGTACTTCTTGACTGTATCCTTAACGTCTTCAACGGCCATTTCAATCATGTCATCCGCTTCGGAAGGATCGAACTGATCGCACTTGTTAAGGAATACGATGATCTTCGGAACGCCGACCTGACGCGCGAGAAGAAGGTGCTCTTTCGTCTGGGGCATACAGCCGTCAGGAGCAGAAACAACAAGAATTGCTCCATCCATCTGAGCAGCACCGGTGATCATGTTTTTGATATAGTCCGCATGTCCCGGGCAGTCGATGTGGGCATAGTGACGCTTATCAGACTGATACTCAAGGTGGCGGGTGTTGATTGTAATACCGCGTGCCTTTTCCTCAGGAGCATTATCGATTTCATCATACTTGAGAGCATGGTCACCGTACTTGCGTGCGCAGTACTGTGTGATTGCAGCTGACAGAGTGGTCTTACCATGGTCTACGTGGCCGATGGTTCCAACGTTCATGTGGGGCTTAGTTCTGACGAACTTTTCCTTTGCCATGATTTTCTCCTTGCCGGATTTTTCTGATCCGACATACTTAATTTTATGTGTTGCACTTTAAGCCAGAACGGGTCAGTTTTCTACAGAAAATGCCGCATTCGCATACACACTATTAATTGCCTGGATTGATAAGATGAGAAGTGATAAGACGGATAAAGAACTTTTCGTTCCCTCACAGCATTCCATAATTTCGGAACACTCTGGGCCGGTACCACCGATCATCATCAAACTTAGCATTTTGATAACTGGTTTGGCATCCTCGAGCCTAACAGTCTGCAAGCAGACCAGCCAGAAACCCTCGATGCGTTCCAATCACCAATTTATATCATCTGCCGACGGCAGTTGAATATCGCAAGCAAGGGCTGTATTCACCTGAAAGCCGCTTTTCAGCGACTGACTTTACGGTAACACCGGACGTATTGTCCGTCTGACTCTCAAAGAACCCTTTAAACTGCCACTACCCCTATTCAGATACTGACAGAGTTCTTTAGTTATACATGTTTTAGAAAGTTATGTCAATCAGCGCAGCACTAAACCGCACATTCCTCCGCAAGACCTTATTCTTTAAAGACAAAAGAGCCCGCCGGGAAAGGCGGGCTGTTGTAAAACGAGTTTTCGTACGAAAACTCAGGAAGCAGGAAAAACAGGAGGTTCTTCCTGCAGCCGGTACTACCACCTGTAATGTGCAAAAGCCTTGTTGGCTTCCGCCATTTTGTGTGTATCTTCCTTCTTTTTGAAGGCCGTACCGGTATTGTTGTACGCGTCGAGCAGTTCAGCGGAAAGCGTATCAGCCATACCGTGACCGCTGCGTGAACGCGCCGCATCGATAACCCAGCGCATTGCGAGAGCTTCGCGGCGTGAATCGCGGATTTCCACCGGAACCTGATAAGTTGCACCGCCGACGCGGCGGGACTTAACTTCAACCATCGGTTTTACGTTATCGAGCGCTTTAAGGAATACTTCAAGCGGATCCTTGTCGGTCTTAGTCTTGAGGTTATCCATAGCAGTGTAAACGATTTTCTTGCAGGTTTCTTTCTTTCCCTGAAGCATCATGCGTGTGATGAATTTGGAAACAACCTTGCTGTTGTATTTGACATCCGGAGTAATCGGACGGTCAATGGACTTCTTATGTCTTCCCATAATATACCTCCGTTATCCTTATGCCTTAGGCCGTTTTGCGCCGTATTTTGAACGGCCGCGCTTGCGTCCGTCGACGCCGAGAGTATCTTTTGTTCCGCGGATAATATGGTAACGTACACCAGGAAGATCCTTTACACGTCCGCCACGGACCAATACGACAGAGTGTTCCTGCAGGTTATGTCCGATACCGGGGATATATGCAGTAACTTCAATTCCATTGCTCAAACGAACACGTGCAATCTTGCGGAGAGCAGAGTTCGGTTTTTTAGGTGTCATAGTCATAACACGTGTGCAAACGCCACGTTTCTGCGGACATGAATTAAGCGCGGGAGCTTTCGTTCTGTTGGCAGCTGACTTGCGACCCTGATGAATCAGTTGATTAATTGTAGGCATCGCCTATCTCCTATTATTTAGTTCCGGTCAGCACCCCGGAAAGAATAAACTATTTCCCAAGTCAAAACAGGAATTTTATGATACTGAATTCCGGCAAGACTCGTCAAGAGCCCGGTCGGAATCCCGTTTTTAATCCTGTTCGGGCTCCTCAACGTCGAACGACGGATCGTCTTCAGCCTTAGCAGCTTCAAGCTCCTTTTCCTGGCGGCGCTTCTCAAGAATCTCATCCATCTGGATATCGAGATCCCTGTCGCTGCCGTCGAACAGCTTGACGTTCTTATAATTCCTGATGCCCGTACCGGCCGGAATCATGTGGCCGATGGCTACATTTTCCTTAATGCCGTGCAGACCGTCGACGGAACCGGAGATGGCGGCGTTTGTAAGAACACGCGTCGTTTCCTGGAACGATGCAGCAGAGATGAACGAATCGACTCCGAGAGAAGCTTTCGTAATACCCTGGAACATCGGCCGTCCGATTGCCGGCTGACCGCCCTCGCCTATGACGCGGCGGTTCTCTTCATGGAACTTGTACTTGTCAACCTGCTGCCCGTAGATAAAATGCGTGTCGCCGACTGCGACAATTTCGACCTTGCGGAGCATCTGGCGGACAATAATACCGATATGCTTGTCGTTGATGTCTACGCCCTGCGCGCGGTACACCTGCTGGATTTCGTCCATAAGGTAATTCTGCAGCGCATTCTCGCCGAGGATCGAGAGAACTTCGTGCGGATTCGGCGAACCGTCGCACAGCGGCTCGCCCGCTTCAACCCTGTCGCCGTCGCGCACGAGCATGCGCTTGTTCATCGGAACTGCATGTTCGTACACTTTGCCGAATTCGTCCTCGACGGTGACCATACGCTTGCCTTTCGTAATTCCCTTAAACTTGACAAGTCCGGAAATTTTGGCAAGAACGCACGGATTCTTCGGCTTGCGTGCTTCGAACAGCTCTGATACACGCGGAAGACCGCCCGTGATATCGTTCGACTTCTGGGCAGCTTTCGGCAGTTTCGCAAGCGTAACACCGGCAGCAATCTGCTGCTTGTCTTCAACAAGGAGAACTGCACCCGCAGGGAGGTAGTAACTGCCGAGTTCGTTGCCGGCCTCGTCGGTGATGAGAACGCGCGGCTGTTTTACGTCAAGATGCAGGTCGCTGATTGTGCGTTCCGTCTTACCCGTCTGCTGGTCAAGGCGCTCTTCGAGCGTCGAACCGACGATAATATCCTCAAAGTGGATGTACCCGTCGCTCTCCGCAATAATCGGTTCGCTGAACGGATCGAATTCTCCGAGCGGCTTTCCGGCTTCAACAATATCGCCGGCCTTCGCATAAATCGTAGAGCCGTTGGAAATTTCCACCTTAAGCTCGTTGCTCGTAAGATAGATCGTATCGGCAATAATCATGACTTTTGCAGTAGCGGAAGCTTTCACGTCCGCGTTCTTCTTTGCAACGATGACGCTGCCCTTCATGATGCGTGCACCGTCGGCGACTTTTACGTCCGCGCCCTTCTCGATCTTAATCTGATCAAGAATACGGATGACGGTCATAAAGCCTTTACGCGTGAAGAGCCACTTGCCGTCCTTCATCGCGACGTGCGTACCCGCGACGTCTTTGATAAAAGCCGGGAACTTAAGAACAATGTGATTCTCTTCCGTCGTTTTTTCAGCGGCGCCGCCTGAGTGGAACGTGCGGAGCGTCAGCTGCGTACCGGGCTGACCGATCGACTGTGCGGCGATAATGCCGACAGCCTCGCCTATCTCGACAATCTTATTGCGTGCAAGGTTCTGTCCGTAGCACTTTACACAGATACCGTGTTTCGCCTCGCAGGTAAGAACAGTGCGGAGTTTTACTTTCTCCACACCGGCCTCGTCAATCTTTTTCGCAAGATCACCGTCGATGTACTGGTTCACGTCGCAGAGCAACTCGCCGGTAATCGGGTGAATGACGCGCTCGATTGTATAATGCCCGACAATCCGGTCCGCAAGGTGGACGATGATTTCATCCCCGTCTTTAATTGCAGCGTAGTCAATGCCGTTGATTGTACCGCAGTCGTCGTCGTTGATAACGACATCCTGTGCAACGTCGACAAGACGGCGGGTCATGTAACCTGCGTCAGCGGTTTTAAGAGCCGTATCCGACAAACCTTTGCGGGCGCCGTTCGTCGAAATGAAGAATTCGATAACCGACAGACCTTCCTTAAAGTTGGAGCGGATCGGAAGTTCGATGATGTCTCCGTTCGGTTTCGCCATAAGACCGCGCATTGCAGCCAGCTGGGAAATCTGTTTCGGAGAGCCGCGGGCGCCCGATTTCGCCATCATGTAGATTGTGTTGAACCCTTCCTTATCCTTGGAAAGGTTGTCCATCATTATCTTTGAAAGTTCGTCGTTGGCGCGTGCCCAAATATCGCACACGCGCTGATAGCGTTCTTCACCGGTGATAATACCTTTGGAATACTGGCCGACGATTTCCTCGACTTCCTTATTCGCCTTGTCGACCATCGCCTTCTTTTCTTTCGGTACAAGAATATCGTCCATTGAAAGCGTTGCACCGTAGAACGTAGCGTTCTTGTATCCGCACGCCTTGATGGCGTCGAGCATTTTGATTGTGAGCCACGGTCCCTGATTGTGGTAAACCTTCTCAATCATCCTGCGGAGTTTTTTGTCGTCCATCTGCTCGTTCACGTAATCGACTTCCTCAGGCATCTCTTCATTAAACGCGAGCATACCCGCAGACGTCTCAATCACCTTGCCGTTGTACGGAGCCTTCATGACGGGCACTTTGACAGCAGCCTGCCATTCGATGCTGCCGCACTCGGCCGCCATACGGACCTCGTCGGAAGAACAGAATCGTCTGCCTGTCCCCTTCGCGTGCGGCTTGATTGAAGTCATATAGTAGATACCGAGAACCATATCCTGCGACGGATAAACGATTGTGTTGCCGTTTGCGGGATCGAGCAGGTTGCGCGCCGAAAGCATGAGCGTCCAGCATTCCATCTGCGCCGCCTGTGTAAGCGGTACGTGAATAGCCATCTGGTCGCCGTCGAAGTCCGCGTTGAACGATTTACAGGCAAGCGGATGAAGCTTAAGCGCTTTTCCCTCGACAAGAACAGGTTCGAACGCAAGAATACCAAGACGGTGAAGCGTCGGAGCGCGGTTAAGCATAACAGGGTGTTCGCGCACAACTTCGTCGAGAATCGCGTAGACTTCGGGCGATTCCTGCTCTACAAGCATTTTCGCTTTCTTGATATTAAATACAACGTCTTTGTCGACGAGTTTCTTCATTATAAACGGCTTGAACAGCTCAAGCGCCATCTTTGTCGGAAGGCCGCACTGCCACAGTTTAAGCTCCGGACCGACGACGATGACGGAACGTCCCGAATAGTCGACGCGTTTTCCGAGCAGGTTCTGGCGGAAGCGTCCCTGTTTGCCTTTGAGCATGTCGCTGATCGACTTGAGCGGACGATTCGACGCGCCTTTTACGACGCGCTTGCGTTTGCTGTTGTCGAACAGCGCATCCACAGCTTCCTGCAGCATGCGTTTCTCATTGCGGATGATGATGTCAGGAGCGGAAAGCTGCTGAAGTCTCTTGAGGCGGTTGTTGCGGTTGATGACGCGGCGGTACAGGTCGTTGAGGTCGGACGTTGCAAACCGGCCGCCGTCGAGCTGAACCATCGGGCGTAGATCAGGCGGGATGACCGGAACGACGTCCAGAATCATCCAGCTCGCCTTGTTGCCCGACGCGCGGAAGTTTTCCACGATTTCGATACGTTTCAGAAGACGCTTGTCGCTCTTCGGACCTTTCTCGATCATCTTCGCGCGGAGTTCCGCGGCAAGCGCGTCGAGATCGAGACCTTCAAGCAGCGTCTTAACCGCTTCGGCACCCATATCAGCGGAGAACGCTTCACCGTACCGCTCGCGGGCTTCGTTGTACTCGTCTTCCGTAAGCAGCTGCATCTTCTTGAGGTCGGTGTCGCCCGGATCAATGACGATGTATTTTTCATAGTAAAGGACGGAGCGGAGAGCCGCAACCTGAAGGTCGAGCAAGAGCCCCATGCGGCTCGGAACAGAGCGGTAATACCAGATGTGGCTTACCGGAGCTGCGAGCTCGATGTGTCCCGTGCGTTCGCGGCGGACTTTGAAATCGGTGACTTCAACGCCGCAGCGGTCGCAGATGACGCCCTTGTAGCGGATCGACTTGAACTTTCCGCAGTAGCATTCCCATTCCTTCGTCGTACCGAAAATACGTTCGCAGAACAGGCCGTCTTTCTCGGGACGGAGCGTGCGGTAGTTTATTGTTTCCGGCTTTTTGACCTCGCCGTACGACCACGCGCGGATTGTATCCGGCGAAGCAAGTTTTATTCTGAGGCTGTCAAAGTCCTGAATATCACGCATTAGCATTCTCCTTGTCGAAACCGGAAGCCGCTTTGTCAATCAGCTCCTGGTCGCGCTCTGTCAGAGCGATCTGTTTGCCCTTGGCATCGTAGATGGTAAAATCCAGTGCCAGACCGCGGAGTTCCTGAACCAGTACGTTGAATGATTCCGGAACGCCGGCCGGCGATGAAGGATCGCCCTTAACTATGGATTCGTAAATTTTTGAACGTCCGTTCATATCGTCGGACTTAATCGTCATCATTTCCTGCAGCGTATTCGCGGCGCCGTACGCTTCGAGCGCCCATACTTCCATTTCTCCGAGACGCTGACCGCCGAACTGGGCCTTACCGCCGAGCGGCTGCTGCGTAACGAGCGAGTACGGTCCCGTAGAACGCGCGTGCATCTTGTCGTCGACAAGGTGATGCAGTTTCATAAAGTAAATCACGCCGACGAATATCGGATTGACGAACGGAACGCCCGTGCGTCCGTCGTGTACAATCTGCTTGCAGTCGGGGGAAAGTCCCGCTTCCTTGAGTTTTGCAGCAATCTGCTCCTGCGACGGAGTCTGGAATGCCGGACATTCAAAGAACTGATTCAGATATTTGCCCGCAATTCCGAGCTCTGATTCCATAATCTGACCGATGTTCATACGGGAAGGAACGCCGAGCGGGTTCAGACACACGTCGAGCGGCGTACCGTCTTCAAGGTACGGCATATCCTCTATCGGAAGGATGCGCGCGACGACACCTTTGTTTCCGTGTCGGCCGGCCATTTTATCGCCTTCGCAGAGCTTGCGCTTGTTGGCAATAAGAACCTTCACGACTTCGTCGACTCCGGGATTCAAATCGTCGCCTTCCATGCGGCGCAGACGCTGAACGTCGATAACGACACCTTCAACACCGTGCGGAACACGCAGTGAAGAATCGCGGACTTCCTTCGCCTTTTCACCGAAAATCGAATTCAGCAGTTTGAACTCAGGCGTCGTTTCAGTTTCGCTCTTCGGCGTCACCTTTCCGACGAGAATGTCGCCCGACCGGACTTTCGCACCGATGCGGATAATACCTTCCGCGTCGAGGTTGTCGAGCGTCTTCTCGGCGGTATTCGGAACGTCGCGCGTAATTTTCTCCGGTCCGAGTTTCGTCTCGCGGATTTCAATCGTAAATTCCTTAATATGAATTGACGTGTACATATCCTCGCGCACGACGCGCTGGGAGATAAGGACAGCGTCCTCGTAATTGTAGCCGTTCCACGGGACGAATCCGACGAGAATGTTCCGGCCGAGCGCAAGCTCTCCGTTGAACGTCGCCGGACCGTCGGCAAGCACGTCGCCTTTCTTCACCTTCTGTCCGACTTCGACAGTCGGGCGCTGATGATAACAGGTGTCCTGATTCGTGCGCTGATACTTAAGCAGCGTATATTCGTCGAGCGGGTCGGTCTTCTTCGCGCCGTCGAGTTTAATCTTAACGCTGTCGCTCGCCACCCACACGACTTCACCGTCGTGTTTCGCTTTGATAAGAACGCCAGAATCGTACGCCGTCTTCTGTTCCATGCCGGTGCCGACAATCGGGGGCTCAGGGAAAAGAAGCGGAACTGCCTGACGCTGCATGTTGCAGCCCATCAAAGCACGGTTTGCGTCGTCGTGTTCAAGGAACGGAACGAGAGATGCGGAAACTGAGATGACCTGGCGCGGCGAAACATCGATGTACTGGACGTCTTTCGGATCGCGCTGCGTATAGTTGCCGCGGTTGCGGCACGAAATCATATCAGTCGGGAACGAACCGTCGGTTTTCATGCCTTCAACTACCTGACCGATGTAATACTTGTCCTCGTCCATAGCCGAAAGATATTCAACTTCGTTCGTAGCCTTGCCGTTCAACACTTTGCGGTACGGCGCTTCGAGGAAACCGTAGTCGTTGATGCGCGTAAAAATAGCAAGCGAAACAATAAGACCGATGTTCGGACCTTCAGGCGTTTCAATCGGGCACATGCGCCCGTAGTGTGAATAATGAACGTCGCGGACTTCGAATCCCGCACGGTCGCGTGAAAGACCGCCCGGTCCGAGAGCGTTAAGACGCCGCTTGTGCGTAAGCTCGGCAAGCGGATTGACCTGATCCATAAACTGAGACAGCTGGGACGAACCGAAGAATTCCTTGATCGACGCAACAATCGGTTTTATGGAAATGAGGTCCTGCGGCTTCATTGTCTCGGTTTCTTTGAGACTCATCCGCTCTTTTGCAATCCGTTCCATACGGCTGAACGCAGTTTTGAGCTGGTTCGTCATAAGTTCGCCGACGGAGCGGATGCGGCGGTTGCCCAGGTGGTCTATATCATCAACCTGCTCGTCGCCGATATACACTTTGATAAGATATTTCATCGTCTGGATGATATCCTCTCTGATAAGTGTAAAATCCTTTACGTCGTCCTTGTAGTCGAATTTTTTGTTGAGCTTGTAGCGGCCGACGCGGCCGAGATCATAGCGGCGTTCCGAGAAGAACATCGAGGTAAGATCCTTTTCCGCAGCTTCGACGGTAATCGGTTCGCCCGGCATGAGAATCTGATAGACGGCCGCAAGGGCGTCTTCCTTAGTCGGCTCCATGTCGACGGAACCTTCCTTTACGTAGCGGACTTCCTCGCGCTCAAAGCAGTTTATAATCATCTGCGAGTCGAGAGAATCGTTATTTTCGTCCTTGTCGCCCGGATTTTTGCGCGTGTCGAATTTTATGGCACAGACTTCCTTTACACCGTTTGCAACAAGGTCGTCGATATCGTGCGGATGAAGACGGACGCCTGCATTGAAGAGGCGTTTTTCTTCGCCGGATTCGGGATCTTTAAGTATGACCGCGCTTGCAAGCACTTTATCGACAAGCTGTTCGCGTGAGGAACTGTCGTTCCTGACCGGCATCTCTTCCGTCGTATAGAAACAGCGGATGATCTGCTCGCGCGTCGTGTATCCGAGCGCACGGAGGAATATAGTACCGAGAATTTTCTTCTTGCGGTCGATTTTTGCGTAAATCAGTTCTTTCTTCTGGTCGATTTCAAACTCAAGCCATGAGCCGCGGTACGGAATAATGCGGCTTGAATAAATACCCTTATCGTGGCAGAAAATAACGCCCGGGGAACGGTGAATCTGCGAAACAACGACGCGTTCCGCTCCGTTGATAACGAACGTTCCGCGGTCCGTCATGAGCGGAATATCGCCCATGTATATATCTTTCTGAAGAATAGTTCCTGTCTGAAGAAAAACAAGCTTGATGATTGCCTTTAGCGGCACGGCGTACGTAAGTCCCTTCTGTTTGCACTCAAGCTCCGAAAACTTGATGTTTTCCGCGTCGAGCTGATATGAGTCAAACTCAAGAGACATGTCGCCGTTCGGACTGTCAATCGGGAAAGTCGAAGTAAACACTTCCTGCAGTCCCTGATTGGCAGGTGCTTCATGGTTCTGCAGTTTTTCCGACTGGAGAAAACTTTCATACGACGATGTCTGGATTGAAATAAGATCGGGGATATCCATAACTGTCTGGATATCCTTCCCGATGTACTGACGGTTGATCGTTCGGGTTTTTGCGAACATCAGATCCCCCTGAATACTGGATTCGGCACTGTCTCTGCTACAAGCAGGAAACTCCGCTCAGCACAGAGACGGCCGATAAAACCGGCCAACCGGAAACCGACTGACCTTTCCGGGTTTCTTTTTGAAAACAGCTGAAGAAGCCGACCGAAACCCGCACATTTTAAAAAACAGAAGACACAATCACCCCGCCGTTTCCGACGGGGTCAAAAAACTTTTACGATAAATTATTTCTTGCTCGCAGTACCACCGGCTTCGGTGATCTGAGCAACAATCTTATCCGCATCAGCCTTGCTTACACCCTCTTTAACAACCTTCGGTGCGCCTTCAACAAGAGTTTTTGCTTCGCCGAGTCCGAGACCGGTAATCTCACGAATAGCTTTAATAACCGGAATCTTTTTGGCAGGATCAACCTTTTCAAGGGTGATTGTAAACTCTGTCTGCTCCTCACCGGCAGCTGCTGCACCGGCTGCACCGGCGGCTGCTACTGCAACAGGAGCTGCGGCCGTAACGCCGAATTTCTCTTCCATTGCTTTTACCAGGTCAGCTGCCTGCTGAACTGTCATGTTAGCGATCGCATCAAGGATCTCATCATTTGTAAGTGCTGCCATATTGTCTTCTCCATAAAGAAAGATGTTCATCCTGTTCTGCGGATTATCCGCATCGCAGAATGTTCCCGGCTGCGGCTCCATACGGAAACTGCCGGAAATTTATGCGGACAGTCGACAGCTGTGAAGCCTGACCGCATTTGCAAAGAAACTTCTGCAGACCGTTATGCCTGCGGAGCAGCCGGAGCTGCTTCCGCTTTCGGCGCATCGCCGGCAGGAGCTTCGCTTGATTTTTTCTCGACATATGCCTGCAACGTCGCGGCAAGCTTGCGTGCAGGTCCGTTGATTGCAGACATAAGAAGTCCGATAAGTTCCTTTCTGCCGGGAAGCTTTGAAAACTCCTGCATTTTGGAAAGATCGTAGATTTCTTTGTTGATGAAACCGCCCTTAACGTTAAGAGACGGCGCATCTTTCGCAAACTCAAACAGAACTTTTGCAACAGAGTTCGAGTCTTCTTTTGCCATAGCGACGACAGTGGGTCCCTTGAGGTAATCAGCGACATTGTCGATTTTCATATCCTCAAAAGCAATGCGCGCGAAGTTGTTTTTTACAACCTTCAGACTCGCATTCTGTTCACGAAGCTTTTTGCGGAGATTCGTAATCTGCTCGACTGTCATACCACGGTAATCTGCAAAAATAAAGTCGTTGTATTCGGCAAATGTCTTTTTCGCTTCTTCGATAGCAGCCGTTTTGGCAGGCTGCATTTTCTTTGCTTTGACGGCCATGATTATTCTCCTTCCTTGAAGTCAACCCAGACTCCGGGGCCCATAGAAGAGCAGACGGAAACTGTCGTCATAAAACCGGCTTTTGCGTCAACAGGTTTCTTTCGTTCAATTTCAGTCAGAAGAGTACTGACGTTTTCCGCTACTTTCGCAGGATCCATGGAAACTTTACCGACAGCAATGTGAATAACACCGCCTTTGTCGGCACGGAATTCCGTACGACCCTTCTTAAGTTCAGCGATAGCTTTCACAATATCGTTCGTAACAGTACCTGTTTTCGGATTCGGCATAAGACCTTTGCGTCCGAGCACCATACCGAGACGGCCGACGTCTTTCATCATATCGGGAGTAGCGACGGCGATGTCGAAATCGAGCCAGCCGTCCTTGACCTTATTGATATACTCGTCGGCACCTGCATATGCAGCACCCGCAGCAATCGCCTCTTTTGCCCGGTCTTCCTTGCAGAAAACGAGAACTTTTTTCTCGGCCGTGAACTGATTCGGAAATACGAGCGTGTCGCGGACAGTGGCATTTTTCCCGAGACGAAGAGCAACATGAGCTTCCACTGTTTCGTCGAACTTCGCAAATTTCATATCCTGAACCATTTTGCACGCATCGGCTACGTTGTATTTCTTTGTAAGGTCGTATTTTGCAGCGGATGCGCGATAATTTTTTCCGTGTTTCATATTACTGCTCCACCTCTACGCCCATACTGCGTGCAGTACCGGCAACGATTTTCTTAGCTGCTTCAAGATCGTTTGCATTAAGATCCGGCAGTTTTTCTTTGGCAATTTCCTCAAGATCTTTCTTCGGAAGCTTACCGACCTTGTCGCGGAGCGGATTGCTTGAACCTTTTTCCAGCTTAAGCGCTTTCTTGATAAGAATAGCAGCCGGCGGGGTCTTGAGAATAAATGTGTAGGATTTGTCCTGATAGACAGTGATGATTACCGGGATAATAAGTCCCTTTTCCATCTTTCTCGTTCTGTCGTTGAATTCCTGGACAAATTTCGGAGCACTCACGCCGTGCGGTCCGAGTGCCGGTCCGATCGGCGGAGCGGGTGTCGCAGCTCCTGCAGGGCACTGCAGTTTAATGACAGCCGTAACTTTTTTTCCAGCCATATAGAACTTCCTTATATTGGTGTGGCCGGCTGCCGCAGAATTGCAGCTGTGCCGGCGCTAGCGGGGCGCTTATGTCCGACGGACCTGCGCCTCTCCCAAAACAGGTATAAAATATCCTGCATCCGAGGATGCAGAACCTGATTCCGATATCAATACTTTTCTTGAAAAGGGATTATATCTTTTCAACCTGAACAAGACTCACTTCAACCGGCGTTGCGCGGCCGAAAATCTGAACATTTACGCGCAGTTTGTCTTTTTCAGCGTTCACTTCTTCGACATTACCGCTGAACGTCGCGAACGGTCCGTCCGTAATCTTTACCTGATCGCCGACATTAAAGGACTGCTTGATACGGACAACTTTTTCTCCCTTTATTGCACCCGATTTCTGCAGCAGATTCTTTGCCTCATCTGCTGTTATAGGGCGCGGGCGATCACTCGGATTAGTTCCGACAAATCCCGTAACTCCCTGTATCCGGCGAATTGTCGTACAGGTTTTCTTCCAGTCAAGCTCAGGCAGGTCCATTTCAAGCATGATGTATCCCGGCAGAAATTTGTTCTTCCGGGAATGCTGTTTTCCGTCTTTTACTTCGATAAGTTCTTCGACAGGGACACGAACATCCGTAACTACCGCAGGATCAATATCCTTTGATTCAAGAAGTGTTCTGATTGTACGTTCAATCTTCCCTTCATATCCGGTGTACGTATGAAGAATGTACCAGCTCTTTGCCATGCAAACGCTTCCTATTTCATCAGTGTGCGGAATACTTCTGTAAATCCCCAGTCAAAAAGACCGAGTACAATAGCTATCACAACAGTAGAAATAATGACAACTTTCACAGAAGATACGACATCATCGCGGGAAGGCCAAACAACTTTCTTAAGTTCAGCCCTGCTTTCACGGAAAAACTGTCCAACTTTTGACATAATACCCCCGGATAAAAATTACAGGCCAGGCAGGATTTGAACCCACGACAGGCGGTTTTGGAGACCGCAACTCTACCAGCTGAGCTACTGGCCTAAATATATCAACTGCCCGCACAGCGGACAGATATATGCATTTATTTTACTTTTACTTCTTTATGAACCGTATGCTTGCGGTCGAACGGGCAGTATTTGCTCAACTCAAGCTTTCCCTGAGTATTTTTACGGTTCTTCGTCGTTGTATAATTCTTGCGTTTGCATTCAGCGCACTGAAGTGCAATAATCTCTACAGCACCTTTTTTCTTGCTACTCATAGTCTATATCTCCTAAAAACAGATAGCTTTCAAAGCCCCCGTGCAGAATCGAACTGCAGACCTCAACCTTACCATGGTTGCGCTCTACCGACTGAGCTACAAGGGCAGGCAGCTACACGGAGCATCTAACGAATTCCCCCGCAGATGAAAACAGCGTGTTTTAGAAATATATATGAGAGAAAGAATTATGTCAAGAGTAAAAAAGACTTGCCCAACAGGATGGGCAAGTCTTTTTTACGTCTCATTAAACCGGAAATGCCTCAGCATTTCCTTCCTCCGACTTCCGAATCCTCTGCTTGCCCAACAGGACGGGCAAGTCTTTTTTACGTCTCATCTCATATAGATCGGAAATGCGTCAGCATTTCCTTCCTTCGACTTACAAAACCTATACTTGCCCAACAGGACGGGCAAATTGCTTAGGTCTGCCCGTGTTTGCGGCATACACATGTACATGTTTGTGGTACAAACCAGTACATGTTTGAGGCTCAAACAAGTGCATGTTCGAGGTACAAACCAGTACATGTTTATGGCTTAAACAAGCACATGTTTGTAGTACAAACAAGTACATATTCGTAACTCCATACAGCCTGGTATGCACATTCGGCAGAAAACAACACTTCAGCTTCCTAAACAAAGTGAAATATGTTATTGTCTGATAATATTAAATACTGGAGGCTTCTCATGAATATAGATATGCTTATTGATGGGATTCTTGATTCATACGACCGTTACGGCGGCATAAATCGTACGGAAGCGGAAAATTTTCCGAACAGGCAGAACGTCGTTTCCGTGCTGCAGGATATACAGTCTCTTATTTTTCCGGGATTCAGGGTCGCCGAAGATATAAATCCGACGAACATCCGGTATCTGACAGGCATGCGTGTGAACAGCATTATCGCCATGCTCACGAAGGAAATACAGAAAGCGCTCGTCTACACCCTCGCACAGCAGCAGAAGGACTCCTCCAACATACAGGATTCTCACTGCTTCAGGCTTGCGGAAGAAACTTCCGTCGCACTCGTCGAGGAAATCCCTGAAATCAGGCGGCAAATCCAGCTCGATACGGCCGCCATGTTCAAAGGCGATCCGGCGGCGCGCAGTGCGGAGGAAGTCATCCTTTCATACCCCGGCCTTGAAGCAATCCTCGTCTACCGTATCGCTCACTTTCTGTTCGTAAACGGCGTACCTATTATTCCCCGCATCATGAGCGAACACGTGCACGGAAAGACGGGAATCGACATTCATCCGGGAGCGGTAATCGGAGAGTCGTTCTTCATCGACCACGGGACGGGAGTTGTTATAGGAGAAACGTGCATCATCGGCAACAACGTAAAATTATATCAGGGTGTCACACTCGGTGCGCTCAGTGTAAAAAAAGAGCTCATGAACAAAAAACGTCATCCGACGATTGAAGACAACGTGACAATCTATTCGGGTGCGACGATTCTGGGAGGAGAAACTGTCATCGGACACGACAGCACGATAGGCGGAAATACGTGGCTCACACATTCGGTTCCTCCGAACAGCCTTGTCACCCAGGAACGCCGCGACAAATAATCAGCAGGAAACTGCGGGAACCGGCGATATTCTATAGTAGAATCGGAGATTCCTGCAGATTCACGTGATTCCCCTGCTATTTTATCACGCGCAGAGATTCATGATCGATCGTGAGCGCAACGACTATCAGGAAGACTATTCCTTTTACAAGCTGCTGCGTCGCAGAAACGGGGAAGACCATCGGGAGACTTTTTTCGAGGACGCAGTACGTCAGCGCACCGATTACGATATTCGGAAAACGCGACCTGGCGCCGCCTGAAATCGGCATTCCTCCGAGAACGAGCGCAATAAGTATCTGCGTTTCAAGCTGACTTCCCGCAGTTCCTGTAATGGAACCGACTTTAATAACATTAATAAACGAGGCAAACCCCGTAATCGCTCCGGACGCTGTATATACCAGGAATTTCGTCAAATCCGGGCGGCATCCCGAGAACCGGGCAGCCGTTTCGCCCGCGCCGATTGCGCGAAGGTTGCATCCGAGCCTCGTAAAATGCCATATAAAGAAACCTGCCAGCAGTACGACGGAAGTGAGAAGCACTTTGAGCCACGTCTCGTCGAGCATCATCACTTCAAAGGTCGCCGGCACGGGACCGTTTGTCGTTATGTATTTGCACAAGCCCCTGAAAAAATACATGGAACAAATTGTGACTATAAACGACGCTATCTTGAACTTTACGTGGAAAAAACCGTTGAACGCACCCATTGCCGCGCCTGCTGCAACTGCGGCGACGACGCCGAGTACGATGCTGTAATTCGAGACCCAGCAGAAAACTATCGATGACAAGCCTAAAATCGCTCCCTGAGAGAAATCTAGGCCGCCGACAGTCATAATCATAAAGACGCCCATCGATGCGATCATAAGGACGTATACCTGGCTGAGCATGAGCGACAGGTTCCCCGGGCTGATTATTTTACCGCCAGTCAGAATCGAAAACACGACAACTATAGCTGCAAAACCGAAAAGCGGCATCAAATCACGCGAGAGACCGCCGGCCTTCTGTTTTCTCAATATTGTAATACTCATTTTTCCGTTCCCCTTAGACCATTCTGGCAATAAGATCTCTTTCGCCCAGATTCGGATTCCGTTTGAACTCTCCGTTTATTCTGCCGTCTTTCATAATCAGAATCCGGTCGCTCATGCCGAGAAGTTCCGGAAGCTCTTCTGAAATCATGATGATTGATTTTCCCTGCTGTTTCAGGTCGCTCATCAGGCTGTAAATATCAGCTTTTACTTTAACGTCGATGCCGCGGGTGGGACTGTCGAGCACAAGGATATCGGACTTCTTGCCGATCCAGCGCGCAAGAACCACTTTCTGCTTGTTGCCGCCCGACAGATTCGACACGTACTGCTGTATTCCCGTCATTTTGACGCTCATGAGCCGTGCGTATTTGTCTGCAAAATCGTCCAGCTTTTTGTTATGTACAATTCCTCTTGTCGACAATTCATCCATTGAGGGAAGGCATACGTTATCCCGTATGGAGTCTGCGATGACGACCGATTCGTTGTCGCGGTCTTTCGAGGCATACGCTATGCTTTTCCTGATAGCGCCCTGAATCGTGTTGACCTTGTATCCTCCTGCAAGCGTTACGCTTCCTTTCCGGTTATACGATGCACCGAACACCGCTTTTCCCACTTCGTGTATACCGCATTCCGACAGTCCGCCTATTCCGAGAATTTCACCCTTGTGAAGTTCAAAACCGATGTCGTCTATTGCACCCGGAACAGACACGTCTTTTACCGTCATGACGACCTCGTCAGAAACGGGAGTACCGTAATCGGTACGGTAGTAGCGGTTGTCGAGCACGCGTCCGACCATCATTTTTTTCAGTTCGTCCGCAGAGGTTTCTTTCGTATTCACCGTACCGATAAGCTCGCCGTCGCGGAGAACGGAGATGCGGTCAGTGTGCTCCATAACCTCCTCCAGGTCGTGAGAAATAAATATTACCGTATTTCCCTGCGTTCTCATGCGGTCCATCACTTTGAACAACTCATCGCGGCCCGTGTGGCTCAATGCAGTCGTCGTTTCGTCGACCACGAGAATTTTCGGATTGAAATAAGTGGCCTTCACAATTTCGACAAGTTTCCGGTCCTCGAAACTGTAGTGATCTATCACCCTGGAGGCTGCAATATGGTTGAAACCGTACGAATCGAGCAGGCGCTGCGCCTCCCTGTTCATCGCTCCCGTATTTTTGACGATGCCGTGCATGAATTTATCTTCCTCTCCCAGAAAGATATTCTCAGCGACAGTCAACCCCGGAAGCGTCCCCATTTCCTGAACGATAATCGAAACACCGCTGCGGTTCGCTTCTACCTGGGATTTTACTCTGAACTCCTCTCCGTTCAGCAGAAAACGTCCGCTTGTGATGGAATAGATGCCGCAGAGCATTGAACAGAATGTCGATTTCCCCGACCCGTTCTCGCCGATCAGTCCGTGTATTTCACCTTCATTGAATTCAAGCGAAACATCTTTTATTGCGGCCATAAGGCCGAACTGTTTGCACAGTTTTTCCGATTTTAATACGACTTTACTCATTTTTCTGCTCCGTCATTTTACTACACTGCCTTTGAGGCCCCTGTTCGTAAGGGTGACAATAATAAGGAGCACTGCCCCTGTGACAAAATCATTGATTGTAGTCGGAACGTTCAGTGCGACAAGTCCGTTGAAAATCATGGTGATAATGAACTCGCCGATTACGATCGCCGTTACCGGACAGCCGTATTTTTTGAATGCGACGCCGAAGAACGTACCCATGAGCGGTTTGAAGTTCCGGTCCATCGACGCCATCCCCGTAACGGCAAGCATTCCTCTTCCGTAGCTGACAGTAAGCAGCGCCATGATGCCTACAAAGAAATGAAGCAGGACAAATCCCACGAATTTATATTTTTCGACATTTATACCCATGTTTTTTGCGACAAGTTCGTTGCTTCCGATTGCGTTGCAGTATGTTCCGATTTTCGTAAACCGGAGAATAAAAAACATAAGCAGGAAGGCCCCCGCCGCTACGACGTAATTCCACGGCGCGTGATTGAACGCAAGAATGTTTTCATCGGTAAGTTTTCCCGGAAATCCGGACACATCAAGAGAAACAACATAGTTGGCGACGCTTTCAAGGACGAGCATAAGCCCGACTGTGACAATCATCGACGGAATGCGGAGTTTTGAATACAAAGTTCCGTTGAAACAGCCTATAAGCGTACCGCAGAGAACGCAGCCGAATATCAGCCCGAAATAACCGAAATGGCGCGAGAGCAATACGCCGACAAGCGACGAGAGAACGACATTTGCTCCTATGCTGAAATCAAAAAGTCCCATAACGACGATAAAGTACAAACCGCACCCGCCGACCGCATACTGTATGCTTGTCTGAAGATAGCCGGTCATCAGTTTGGGAGAACCGAAATTTCCCGGAGATAAAAGTTTGAATATACCCCAGAAAAAGAGAGCCATGACGACAAGAACAGCTATTCCGAAATATCTGCCCGTCCTGAATTTTTTTATCAATTCACTCATTATATTTTCCAATTTGTATCAAAAAGAGCCGGCAGAGGCACACAACCGGCGCCGGCTCTCAGAATCATTACGTTTCGGACAGGACTGTCACAAGTCGTTACTTGCGGCGGTTCTGAACATCCTGAATAGACAGTGCTGCCGCTTTTTTAGCAAGATCGCTTTCGCTGAGTTTTGCCATTTCACGGAATTCTGCAGCGTTGTAAGGGAGATCGTCCACAAAATACTTTGCGTACGCAGCATAATCAGCCGACGAAGCAACGTAGAGATACGGGAACGTAATATCGTAGAAAGAAGTTTTCGACGTCTCGTAATTTCCTTTTATTGAATTGTACACAAGCATGAAGGCAAAAAGCGGATCAGCATAGTGTCCGCCGGATTCCGCAGTCATTCCGCCCGTGCTAAGCTGTTTCTCAAGGTCGGCGAGGAAGTCCGTCGAAACAACCCTGATTTTTCCCTTTAGTCCCAGCGATTCAATAGCACCAATCGCTCCGACGAGCGTATCACCACCGCCGCCGGCAACAATAAGCGCATCTGCATCCGTGTGCGCATTGAGAATTGCCTCTGCGGTAGCACGTCCCGTGTCGGACGTTGTTCCGCCGTACTGCGGATCGAACAAAACTGCTTTGTCGTTCGGATGATTCCTGTTCCAGTCTTCAATTCCCGCCTTGTATCCTGTCCAGCGGAGCAGGAACGTCGCATCTCCGGCTTCCCAGCCTTCAAGAGCAATTTTACGGCTGCCTTTATTGCAGAGAATTGTTACAAGGTTTTTGCCGTTGTCTATTTCATTCTCGTGGACCGTGCCGACGTAATAGGGAGACTGCTGCGCGAATTTATATTCAGTCGGATTGGCTTTCGGATCAATGGCGCGGAAAAATTGTGCGACGTACACCTTGTTTTTTGTACACGTCTTTATAACGGATGCCATTTCGGCCGATGCTGAATTACAGATGATGATCCCGTCGCATCCCGCGGCTGCAAGCGTTTCGGCTGAGCTCGTAACCTGTTCCGAAATATGCCCCTGATCGACATACATAACGTCGACGTCAAGCGCCTTTGCCGCTGCATCGATTATACGCTTGCACTGGCTGCCCAGCGTATCTGTCGAGCTCCAGATTGAAACGCCGATGAGCGTTTTCTTACCCGGTTTTTCCTTACCTGCCGCAAACACCAGGGAACTTGCAAGAACCAATGTCGTTAAGACACTGACAATCTTTTTCATACATTTCCTCCTGTATAGAAATTGCGTGAACGATAACGCAACTGCGTTTACGTTCACGCAATTTCTAAGTATACTACCATATCAGCAGTTGTCAAGAAAAAAGACAAAAAAATAGAGGCTCCGAATAGTAACACTACCCAGAGCCTCTACCGTCCGGCAGAGCCGGACATCGGAGAGAGTTTATCAGCTTATTTACAAGCTGAGTATAACATACTATATTAACAGGAAAATGTCAAGAAAAAAAATTTTTATTCTACAAATTCTATTTATTATAACACCAAATTATTTTTTCTCAGGATTACCCGAAAAAATGTATTTTTTTTCTAAAATTGAGTAAAATAAAGGAACATGAATCAGACAACAAAGAAATACAGAGTAAAACCGCTCGACATACTCATTATAGCAGTATCGCTGGCTGTAACAGCAGCTGCTTTTCTAACGGCATACAAAAGCAGTAAAGGTCGTGCCCAGCTGCTTATACAGGCTCCTTACGGTACATACGCATACGATATGACGCAGGACAGAACAATCGATGTAAACGGCGAACTCGGCGTATCGCGCATTCAAATTGCGGGAGGAAAAGCGCGGTTTCTTGAGTCGCCGTGCCGAAACAAAATATGCATACAATGCGCACCGATCAGCAAATCCGGCGAATGGACAGCCTGCCTGCCGAACGGAGTTTTTATCCGCGTAGAAGCGGATTCAGACGATACGGTAGACGCAGTCGCACAATAAGCGGGAAAAACGGCGGACAGGCGGATAACTCTATTCGTTGCGTACGATGCGCAGAACGGCCGGACCGAATTTTTCCGCTTTCGTTGCACCGATGCCGTATATATTGAGCAGTTCGCTGTTCGTCGCAGGTTTCTTCGCCGCTATGTCGGCGAGCGTGCGGTCGCCGAAAATCACGTAAGGAGGAACATTTTCTTCGTCAGCCGTTCTGCGCCTCCATTCCTTAAGGCCAGATGCGATGCGCACCGCTTCGTCGTCGCTTTTGTCAACAGTTCTGCCCGGAACGGGGAGTTTTTCCTTTTTATGAAGTATGAACGGCAGGGCGCTGTCCGCAGCCACCTTTGTACCGACGGATTCAACGGTACCGCCTTCAAGCCGGACGGGAAGTTCAAGTTGCCTTCGCGCGGCAAGAAAATCACGACCTTCGGCGGAAATCGTGAGAATGTTGTATTCGCCGGCCTTATATAAATAGCCGCGCTCTATAAGCTGCTCGACAAGTTCGAACCAGTCGTTCTTCGACAGCTCTCTGCCGATTCCCCACGTTGAAAGCATATTGTGTCCGTTGCCGGTAATGCGTTTATTGCGCGACCCGAGAAGTACGTCGATTACATACGCGGCGCCGAACCGCTGCTGGGTACGGATAATGCAGCTGAGAAGTTTCTGCACCGGAACAGTCACATCCGTAAGCGGAATCGGCCCCGCTGCGCACACGTCGCAGCACGCCGTCCTGCCGGAACCGGCGTCGCCGTCCTGCTGCGCTCCGCTGCCGTCGCAGATATACTCCTCTCCGAAATACCGGAGCAGCGCGCGCCTGCGGCACGTACGGCTCGTCGCATACGAAATCATTCCCTGGAGGAGCACTTCCGCCTTGCCGCCGTCGGCACTCTCATCGAAAAAATAGCGGATTTTGTGAATATCGGCAGGGCTGTACAGGAGCAGTGCGTGTGACGGAAGCCCGTCGCGCCCCGCACGGCCTATTTCCTGATAATACTGCTCAAGCGATTTCGGCATGTCGTAATGAATAACGAACCGCACGTTCGGCTTATCGATTCCCATACCGAACGCGACAGTCGCAACCATAATGCTCACCCTGTCGCGGATAAACTTTTCCTGATGTTCACTGCGTTCCGCATCGGTGAGCCCCGCATGATAATTCAGAACAGAATATCCCATATCAGCAAGAGACTGCGTGAGCGTATCAACTTCTTTCCGTGAAAAGCAGTAGATAATACCGCTTTCATCCTTATGTTTGTCGATGCATCCGACAACCTGCCCGAATGCGTCGCGTTTGGGCTGCACTTCAAGAAAAATATTCTCTCTGTTGAAACTTGCGACAAAAATCTCCGGCGTTTTCATGGACAGATTCTTTACGATGTCCTCGCGAACCTGTTTCGTCGCCGTCGCGGTGAGCGCCAGACAAACCGCATCGGGAAACTGACTCCGGAACGAAGCTATCTCAAGGTAATCGGGGCGGAAATCATGCCCCCATTCGCTGATGCAGTGCGCCTCGTCAATCGTGATGCAGTTGATCTTAACACCTTCGCTGTGCAGAAGCTCCTGCATACGCTGCGTCGCAAGCCCTTCGGGAGAAACATAAACAAGCTTTATCCCGCCGGCACGGATAGAGTCCGCCGCCCGGCAGTAGTCGCTCCATTCAAGCGAACTATTGAGGAATACAGCATCAACGCCGTTCGACACGAGCGCCGACACCTGATCCTGCATGAGCGCAATAAGCGGAGAAACGACAACCGTAAGACCGTCGAAAATCAGCGCAGGTATCTGGTAGCACAATGATTTTCCGCCGCCGGTAGGCATAACGGCAAGCGTATCTTTTCCCGAAAGGACGTTCGTAATTATTTCTTTTTGAAGCGGTCTGAACGATTCATATCCGAATACCGATTTGAGTACAGTCTCCGGCCGGGCACCGACGCAGGCAGCAGGATTTGTGCAGATTGTCATACCCGGATTATAACAGGAACGGCGGATATCGTCCAACACTTGAAAACCTCCCGATCTTTCAGTATAGTAAATGATACGCCGGCATGGTGGAATGGTAGACACGAGGGACTCAAAATCCCTTGGTCGCAAGACTGTATGAGTTCAAGTCTCATTGCCGGTATGAAAAAGACGTCAGCCGGTTGCGACGTCTTTTTTTATTTAACAAAGCTGCAAGCCAGCTCTCGGAGACTTGAACTCCGAAGCGAGCGCGCCGAAGGCGAAAAGGCGCCATGGACGGCGCCGTCAGCGAGCGAAGGCGTCCCGGAGGGAGCGGACACGATGTCAGCGACCGCAGGGATTCAAGTCTCATTGCCGGTATGAAAAAGACGTCAGCCGGTTGCGACGTCTTTTTTTATTTAACAAAGCTGCAAGCCAGCTCTCGGAGACTTGAACTCCGAAGCGAGCGCGCCGCAGGCGAAAAGGCGCCATGGACGGCGCCGTCAGCAAGCGAAGGCGTCCCGAAGGGAGCGGACACGATGTCAGCGACCGCAGGGATTCAAGTCTCATTGCCGGTACTAAAAAGACGTCAGCCAATAATGACGTCTTTTTTTATTTACCCCAACATAACGTCGCCCTTTACCCGCAGCTGTCTTCGGGCAGGAAGCTGCTGCATGATTTGCGGTAGTTCACGGCCTCTCTTATATGTTCCTCCGCAATCATTTCAGTACCCGCCATATCCGCAATCGTGCGGGCTATTCTGAGGCAGCTTGAAACGGCGCGAGGGGAAAAACAGTAACGGACCGCGGCAGCATCGAGCAGTCTGCGGGCTCCGCTCATCGTACGACAGTATTCGGCGACTTCGTGCGGCGTCAGTCTGGCGTTCCGGCATCCCTGCCGTCTGCGCTGGACGGAAACCGCACGCGCAATTTCCACGCGCAGTTCAGCAGTCGTCATCCTTTCGGCACCGGCTCCAGCGGAAGTTCCGTCGGACGAGGCGAGCGTATTTTCCACGGGAATGCGGATGTCGATGCGGTCCAGAAGAGGAGCCGAAAACTTTTTCCAGTACAGCTCGACAGTACGCGCGCTGCAGAGACACACCTTTGTTTTTGACCCGAAATTACCGCACGGGCACGGATTCGCCGCCATAAGCAGCTGAAACGACGCCGGATATACAGTGGAACGCCCGGCGCGAACGAGCGTCACTCTTCCGCTTTCAACCGGAACGCGGAGCATCTGCAGGACGGACGAACGGAACTCTGCTGCTTCGTCAAGAAACAGTACACCGTTATGTGCGAGCGATATTTCCCCGGGGATACAGTGCGGACCGCCGCCGCACATTCCTTCGATCGTGGCAGTCTGATGCGGCTGCCGGAACGGTGCAATCCTGATAAGCGGTTCCTGCGGCGGCATAAGGCCCGCAAGCGAATAAATGCGCGTGACAGGCTGCGCTTCCTCGACGGTAAGGAGCGGAAGCAGCGCGGGGAATCTCTGAAGCGCCATCGTCTTGCCGCACCCCGGAGCGCCGACCGCAAGCAGGTTGTGTCCGCCCGCAGCTGCAATCTGGAGACCGCGGACAAGGAACTGCTGGCCGGCAATATCGGCAAATTCGTAACCGGCGGAAACAGATGGAAAAAGTACGCCGCCCGTTTCCGTACAGCCGGCCGGTACGAACGCGTTTTCGGCTGATTCGCTGCGCTCGGTAAAAAGTTCCGGGCGGCTCAACGCATTGAACGCACTCTCGAGCGAATCGGCACCGTAAGCAGTCATGCCGGCGACTTCCCTCGCCTCATCCGCGTCAGCAGCCGGCACGATGCATCTCATAATGCCGGCGGCAGCGGCAGTGGATGCAGCGGCATGTACCGCGCGCACGCTGCGCACATTTCCGGACAGTTCGAGTTCACCCATGACAAGCACGTCGTCCGCTGAAACAACCGCGGAACACAGAACATCTCCGCAGGTACTGCAGTCGGCAGCATTCTGCGCGTTCTTAGTATAACAACCGCCGCCGTCTCTTGCCTCAAGAACGGCAAGCGCGACGGCAAGATCAAAACCAGCGCCTTCCTTTTTCATATCGGCGGGAGACAGACTGATAAGCACGCGTTCAGGAGGAAAGTCGAATCCGGAATTTTTTATTGCCGCGCGCATGCGCTCGCGCGATTCTTTTACAGCACCGTCGGCAAGTCCGACAATATCGATTGCCGGAATACCGCGGCGCAAATCAACCTCAACTGTTACAAGCGAACCTTCGTAGCCGAAAGGTGAAAACGAGAAAATCTGCATGTTCCGCTCCTTTGTAAAAATCATCTACCAAAAGATCGCCGGAACTTTACTTTTTTATGCGGTTTTTCTGAACAATTTCAGCGGGACAGATGCGGCAGAAGTTCGTCGTAATAGAACCTGTCGTCTATTTTTCTGCCGCCGCACGTATGGCCGATTTTACGGTCCGCCCTGATTTTCTCGCCGTGAAAGTCGCTGCCTGCCGTAACAAAAAAATTATGCGCACGCGCAAGTTTTTCCAGCCGTTCGCAGTCGACTTCCCGCGCCCCCGGATGATATGCTTCAAGCCCTTCAACGCCGCGTCCGTGAATATCCTCAAGCACATCATCCATACGACCCCACGACAGATACAGCGAAAGCGGATGAGCTATAACGGGAACGCCGCCTGAGTCGACGATAGCCTGAACTGATTCGTCAAGATTCGCACCGGCGCGGTCGACGTACCATTTCCGTCCTTTTGCCAGATATTTGTCGAAGGCTTGCTGCCTGTTCCGCACCAGTTTTTTCTCGACAAGATACGCGGCAAAGTGCGGACGGCCTATCGGGCGGGCGGGAAAGAGCGCCTGAAGTTCTTCATACGACGCGTCTATACCGTCCTCCTTCATTTTGGCAATCATTCCGAAATTCCGCTCCTCGCGGTTTTTCTGCAGCGCGGTTATTATTTCCCGAAGCGACGAAGAAATATTTCTGATTCCGAGACCGAGCAGATGAAACTCGCCCGTCGGCCATTCTATGTTCAGTTCTATTCCCGGAACAAACGTTATATCAGCTTTCTCTGCCGATGCACCCGCCTCCGCAAGTCCTGCGACAGTGTCGTGATCCGTAACAGCAAGTACGGATACACCTTTCTCCGCAGCTTTCTGAATCAATTCGGCAGGCGAATACTGGCCGTCAGAGGCATTCGTATGTATGTGCAGATCTATCATAGAGAAACAGAATAGCATAAACAGATTTTTTATGATATGATGTTAAAATAATAGATGTGACGGGGAAATTGTATGCCTAAAGCAATGCAATATACAAAAGGTTCAATCGTTTATTTTTCAGGAGATAAGGATGAACGCATTTTCATCCTGCAGAAAGGCATATTCGTCCTCACAAGCCTGGATATAGAAACGAACCAGCCGGTTACGGAGCAGGTAAAGGACGGCGAATTTTTCGGCGTAAAATCGGCGCTCGGACATTTTTCAAGAGAAGAAACAGCCACCGCGATTACAGACAGCGTCGCGGTCGTCCTCACCGTTCCGGAATTCGAGCAGATATTCAGCGGAAACAGCCAGGTCATAATGAAAATGCTCCGCGTCTTCTCGAATCAGCTCCGGCAGGTTCATAAAAAAACGGAATCTATTCTTAACAACACAGCAGAAGATCAGCAGACAGGTATGATAGCCGTCGCGAAAAGCTTTTATGACGATGAGCAGTATCTTTCCTGCTGCGACGTCTGTACCAGATTTCTGGCGCTGTACTCCGATACACCAGAAAAAGAAGAAGTCACAAAGCTGTATGCCGACGCAAAACTCCGCAACGACAAAACGAATGTAAAAAAAGGAACTGTCGATATCCCGTCAGAAGAAGACGAATCAGCAGGTGCTCTTAAACAGTTTTCGCTTCCGGCATTCGAACGTTTCGCAAAACAGTATAATCCCGGTAACGTCATCATCTGCGAATTTGAACCGGGAGACTGCTTTTATCTCATTCAGTCGGGGAAAGTGCAGCTCGTCAAGTGCGTGAACGGCGCAAAAAAAAATCTTGATATCCTGAAACCCGGAGAGTTTTTCGGTGAGATGGCCATCCTCGACAATTCACCGCGCTCGGCAACGTGCGTTGCAATCGGCAATGTCAAATGCCTCGGGTTCAACAAAGAAAATTTCGAACTGCTCATTACCGGAAATCCTCAGATAGCGATCATACTGCTCAAGCTGTTCTGCAAACGGATCTACGATCAGAAACGCCGGTTCCGTATCCTCGCCATCAAGGATCTGCAGGCACGGCTTGCCGACGTGTTTCTCATGTTCGATGAAATGAATCCCCCTCAGAATCCGGGCGACAAACAACGAAAATTCAGCGTTACAATGGCGGACCTTGCACACTGGGCAGGGCTTTCTCCGGAAACGACGCGCGACGAAGTAAACAAGTTTACGGAAAAACGGAAGCTCGAAGTATACGACAACTACATGATCGTAGCAAACATCGCAGATATGAAACGCATCGTCGACACGCGCGCAGGCATCATTCTTCAGAAATAACATCGGTGCTGCGGATACTTGACCGTCATATAAGAATTCTGATATACTAAATTCACATTTGCCAACATAGCTCATCTGGTAGAGCATCGCATTCGTAATGCGGAGGTGGAAGGTTCGAGTCCCTCTGTTGGCTTATAAATCAAAGTTATACCTTGTCTTACGATTCGTTATAATTCAAAGAAATACAAGTAATGTCCGCAGGCATAATCTATATCCCTGCGCTGCTCAGATGCGGAATGGCGGAAATCAGCTGTTGCGTATATTCATTCTGCGGATTCATAAATATGCTGCGTGTCGGAGACGATTCGACGACGGTTCCGCTGCGAATGACGATTGTCCGTTCGCACAGCTGTGCAACGATTGCCAGATCGTGCGATACCAGTATAATCGAAAGCGACAGCTGTCTTTTTAATTCCTTCAGCAGTTCAAGAATCTGCATGCGCACTGATACGTCGAGCGCACTCAACGGCTCGTCGGCGACAAGTATCCCGGGACGGGGTGCGAGAGCGCGCGCAATTGCGATACGCTGACGCTGACCGCCTGAAAATTCGTGCGGATACCGGTCTGCAATGCCGGGATCGAGACCAACCGACTCAAGTACCGCGGCGACACGCTGCCTGTAACTGCATTCAATATGAAGCGCCCGGAGAGGTTCTTCTATAATCGACTCTACGCGCATTCTCGGATCAAGCGAACTTTTCGGATCCTGAAACACAGCCTGCACTTCCCGGTGAAAAGCCGCTGTCTGCCGGCGCGAATGAAAATCAAGGGGAGCTCCCCGGTAAAAAACGGTACCTGAATCAGGATGTTCGAGTCCCAGTATGATATTGAGCAGCGTCGATTTACCCGCGCCCGATTCGCCGACGATTCCGAGGCTTTGTCCGTCCGGCAGGGAAAAACTGACGTCCCTGAGCGCGTGGACTGCCTCCGAATGTTTACGGAAAGCTTTGGAAATATGTACCGCTTCAAGAATCGTCCCGCGTTCTGATTTATTTTCCTGCATCATACGGAACCTCTTGCTGTTTCCGGCGAGTCAGGCGGCAGAAACGGAACGGTCGAAACTTTCACGGCTGCGTCAAGCAGCTGCCGCGTATACGGATGGGCGGGACGGGAAAGAACGTCATCCATCGATCCCGATTCTACGATCTTTCCTTTCTGCATAATCGCAACGCGTTCCGATATTTTTGCGGCGACGGCAAGATCATGGGTAATGAACAGCAGGGACATTCCCGAATCCCTGACAAGCTCATCCAGCAGTGCAAGTATGTCTTTCTGGATTGTTACATCGAGCGCTGTCGTCGGTTCGTCGGCAATCAGGAGGCGCGGAGAACATGCAAGCGCCATGGCTATGGCAATCCGCTGCCGCTGCCCCCCGGAAAGTTCATACGGATACGAAGACACGATGCGGCTGCTGTCGGAAAGTTTTACCATGTCGAGCAGTCGGAACACTTCGGTCCGCGCCGCAGTTCCGGTCAGACGGCGGTGCAGTTTCAGAGGCCCTGCGATCTGATTCCCCACCGTCATAAGCGGATCAAGCGCTGTGAGCGGCTCCTGATAGACGATTGCCGCAAAAGAACCGCGCACGGTGTTCCTCTCGCGTTCCGCAGCGGTTATCATATCCGTGTCCCCTATGTGTACGATGCCTTCTTCTTTCATCGACGGAGGCAGGAGCGACAGCAGCGAAAGTGCTGTCATTGATTTTCCCGAGCCTGATTCGCCTATCAGCGCGAGGCGGTCTCCGATGCCGATATCAAAACTGATGCCGTCGAGTATCGGTTTGCCGGAGGACCGGAGCAGTACCCGCAGATTTTTAACAGAAACCGCATTCATTCGTTCATCTCTTCTTCCGGGTCAATTATTTCCCTGATGCCGTCGCCGAGAAAATTCAAACCCAGAACAAACACAGCGATTGCACAGCCGGGTATAACGGCTCCCCATGGAGCGGTAAGAACCGACGACTGCGCTTCCATCAGCATACGCCCCCATGAAGCCTGAGGCGGCGGAGATCCGAGGCCGAGATACGACAGGGATGCTTCCGCGAGAATCGCGCCGGAAGCGACAAGTGTAAGCTGAACGAACAGCATCGGACTGATATTGGGCAGAACATGTCTGAACAGGACTGCGGGACGGGAAACGCCTGAAGCGCGGGCTGCCCGGACGTAATCGGTCGCGAGAACGTGCAGCGCATTGACCCGTGTAACACGCGCGACTGCGGCGGACGATGAAAACCCGATGGCAAGTATCGCCGAAGACATGGACGCGCCCTGCACGGTGACCACAAGCATCGCAAGCAGAATAGCCGGAAACGCTATCATCGCATCGAACAGATACGAAAGGCTTTCGTCAAGAATTTTTCCGCCCGTCGCCGCAATCAGTCCGAACGGAATGCCGATAACGGCTGAAATCAGCGGCGACAGCACCGCCACCAGAATTGCATACCGGGCTCCGACCATAAGCTGGCTGAACAGATCACGGCCGAGCTTGTCGGTTCCAGCCCAATGCAGCGCGCCCGGTGCGGACAGCCGTAATCCCCCTGCCGTATCGTCGAGCGCATACGGAGTCCAGAAACAGGAAACAAGCGCAACTGCGGCCGTCAGCAGAACGAGCGCCGTACCGGCGATAAGCGGAATATTTATTTTCCTGATATCAGTTTTCATCGTTCGCCTCCCGGCGGCCTATGAGGGGATCGATCACCCGCTGGAGCACATCGATGCAAAAACCGACGACAAGAACGAAAAGCGTTATCAGGAAAATAACGTTCTGGACGACAGGAAAGTCCCGCGATCTGACACCCTGCAATAGAAAGGAGCCGAGTCCGGGCAGCGCAAATACATTTTCGATAACGACCGCACCGAGAAGCGACGAAGTAAATTCTATTCCCAGAACAGTCAGGAGCGGGACTGCCATGTTGCGTAATCCGTGACGGATGCGGGCACGGAAAGCCGTATATCCGAGCGAGCGTGCCGTCCGGATGTAATCCTGACTGAACACATCGATTGCGACGGAACGCACGTACCGTATAAGGCCGGCCGTCATGACCGTGGAAACCGTTATGACCGGCAGTGCAAGCGAACGGAGCGCGGCAACGGGATCAGCCCAGCCTTCCCGCGGAAATCCTCCTGCGGGAAAAATACGGAATCGGAGCGCGGCAATCCAGACAAGTATAATGCCTATCCAGAAAGACGGTACGGCGACGCCGACCGCGGAAACTGCCGATATTCCGATACCGACGGCATTTTTCCGTTTTACTGCTGCCAGAATACCGAGCGGAACGGAAACAGCCGAGGCTATGATAAACGCAAAAAAACTTAACGGAAGCGTGACAGGCAGTCTGCGTACAATTTCCGCGCCCACCGGCAGTTTTGTCAGGTACGAACAGCCGAAATCGCCGTGCAGAATTCCGGAGACCCATACGCCGTACTGGACAATAAGCGGCTTATCTATGCCGAGAACGGCACGCGCATGCGCAATCTGTTCGTCGGATGCTTCCATTCCGGTAAGATTCAACGCGGCGTCGCCGGGCAATATGCGTAAAAAAAAGAAACAGATACTGGCTGCCGCAAAAGCGGACAGCAGCAGCAGTATCAGTCTGCGGACAAGAAAACGAATCACAGAGTTTTCCGCATGCTATCGTTTTTCAATACCGGCAGCAAAGAACGTCGAGTTCTTGCCGTTTGCCGGATAACCGGTGACATTCGATGAAGAAACGCGAAGCTGAGGATACAGGAACAGCCAGCTGCCCGCCGCCTCTTCTGCAATTTTTCTGCCTATTTTTTTATATACGGCAGTCTGTTCATCGGCAGTTGCAGCGGACTGCGCATCCCTGACCCACTGCTGCACGTCGGGATTATTGTATCCCCAGTAAAAATCGGGATTGCCGTACCAGATAAGATCGCGGTCGTTCACATGTTCCTGAAGCGTCGCGTCAAAATCCTTTTTCTTGAATACAATTTCGTACCATGCGGAAGGGTCGACGATTTTTATCGTAACGGTGACGCCGATTTTCGCAAGGTCGCTCTTTATCGCCTGTGCGCTCAGCTGATGCATATCGGTCGAAGGCGTGACGAGCGAGAATGAAAAGCCGTCCGGATATCCGGCTTCCGCCAGCAGTTTCTTCGCGGATTCCGGATCATACGCGTTTACTGCCGTGAGGTCTTCATACCACGGATCCTGCGGCGGTACGAACGAGCCTATCAGCTGCCCGTAACCGTCCCACGAGGCTTTTAAAAGAGCTGCTTTATCGACAGCTCTGCTCAGCGCCTGACGGACGCGGACATCGTTAAACGGTTTCCGCCTGTCGTTGAACGCGAACACCTGTTTCGTCGTCGATTTGCCCTCGGTGATTGTATACGCGGGATTATCTTTAAAAGACTTCAGCTGTTCCGGCGTGTCTATATTCGTAATGAGATCTATCTGACCGCTCAAAAGCGCATTCGTCTCCGCTGAACCGTTGGCAAAATAATAAAATACAATGCGCTTGTTTTTCGGTTTAGCGCCCCAGTAGACATCATTGCGTTCAAGCGTCAGCGAAGTTCCCGCCTGATAATCGGCAAGCCGGTACGGTCCTGTTCCGTCTGCAGTCGCCTCGTTATTTTTCGTGCCGTCCTTGAGAATCCATACGTATGTCGCAAAATACGGAAACGACTGCGCACGTTGTTTGAGATAAATTTTTACCGTTGAGACATCGGGGACTTCAATATGATCTATAACCGCTAAATCGGTTTTGCGCGCTGCGTTTGAATCGGGCGAAAGAACGCGTTCGAAGCTGTATTTCACATCCTGAGCGGTAAGAGACGAGCCGTCATGGAATTTAACGCCGTCCCTGATTTTAAATGTATACACAAGACCGTCTCCGGAAACTTCATACGACGGAGAAAGCGTTTCGGTGATTCTACCGTCGTCTTCGAGACTCAGCAGCGGCTCGTACACGTTGCGGTACAGCGCCTCCGTAATGCCTGAACTGCCGCCCGCAATATTATTAAGGCTTACAGGCGGATTCGTCGAACCGATGTTTATCGTCGCATCTGGGTCCGCAGTCTTCGCAGCCGCTTCCTGTGTTTTATTTTTATTGCCGTTACCGCATGAGCTGAGCCCCGCGACAAGCAGTATTCCAACGGCTGCATGTATCAATCGTTCATAGTTTTTCATTCGTATGTATCATCCTTACTGTATGTTTACAGCTTTTTTTCTGAGCGACGAAAGGCGGTTCAGCGCTTCGTTCAGCGTGTCGTCTTTTTTGGCAAAATGAAAGCGGATAAAATTCTTCACCGGTTCGCGGAAAAAGCTCGAACCGGGAACGGCCCCGACGCCGACTTCGCGTGCAAGCCATTCGCAGAACGTCCGGTCGTCGCTGCAGTTGAACTCGGAAACATCGACCATAACGTAATATGCGCCCTGAGGTTTCGTATACGTCAGGCCCAGGCTGTCGAGCCCCTCCGTAAACAGGTCGCGTTTTTCCGTATACAGCCGCTGAAGCTTTTCATAATACTCCGGACCGAACTGAAGTCCGACGACAGCTGCTTCCTGAAGCGGAGCTGCGGCACCGACCGTGAGAAAGTCGTGGACTTTCCGCGCTGCGTTCGTAATCCGCTCCGGTGCGATGATGTAGCCGAGCCGCCATCCGGTTATGGAGTACGTCTTGGAAAGAGAGCTGCACGAAATCGTGCGTTCGTACATGCCGGGAAGCGACGCAAAATACGTATGAGTATACGGTTTATAGACGATATGCTCGTACACTTCGTCGGTTATCACGAACGTATCGTACTTTTCCGCGAATCCCGCGATGATTTCGAGTTCCTGACGTGAGAACACTTTACCGCTCGGATTCGACGGATTGCACAGAATCAGCGCTTTCGGATGCAGGCGGAACGCATCTTCGAGCACGTCCGCGTCGAACGTAAAATCAGGAGGATTCAGCGGAACGTATACCGGTTCCGCGCCGGAGAGAATCGCATCCGCCCCGTAATTTTCGTAGAACGGAGAAAATACGATTACTTTATCTCCCGGATTGCAGACCGTCATCATGGCGGCCATCATCGCTTCGGTGCTGCCGCAGGTGACGACGATGTCAGTGTCGGGATTCACCGGGATTCCCATGCAGCGCGACTGCTTTTCGGCCAGCGCGTTTCTGAAATTCTGCGCGCCCCATGTGACGGCGTACTGATGAGGTCCTCCGTCCGCAACTTCCTTAAGCCGGTCGGTTACAGGTTTCGGCGGATCAAAATCGGGGAATCCCTGAGACAGGTTCACTGCTCCGTACTGACTGCATACACGCGTCATCTTTCTGATGACTGATTCGGTAAATCGTTCTGTTCTTCCGCTAAGCTCGGGCATGACTGCCTCCTATGCGTTATCCTTTATTATTTGTTCAAGTTTTTCCATAGCATCCGATACGCGCTGTTTCGTAATCGGTCCAATCGGCATAACGTGAATCGACTCTCCGGGTACGACTGTTTTCGCGGCCACCTTGTCGATCGCTTCCGCCGTTACGTCGGTAATACCGAGCTCGCTGAGCGAAACGGGCAGATGCAGCTGCCGGTAGAACGGCAGGAGTTTCCGTATTTCATCGATTTTATTTTCGAGAACAAGCTGCACGAGAATTCCGTATGCGACTTTCTCGCCGTGGTATGCGTGATGTGTTTCCTCCAGCACCGTAAGGCCGTTGTGAACGGCATGCGCGCCGGCGATTCTGCCGTATTTGTCGCCGAATCCGCCGACCATACCGCCGTAGACGATAATCGCTTCGGAGACCCGGAGAAAATCGTCGTTCACGGTGCCCGATTCGGCGGCGCGTACGGCACCGGACGAATGCCCGGTCAGCAGGTCCAGACACCGGCGCGCCGCGTAATACGATATTTCGAGCGGAGCGGGCCTGTTCCGTATCACGGCAATCTGCACGTCCGCCTCATACCATTTCGCAAGCGTATCTCCGATACCGGCAGTCAGCAGCCTGACCGGAGCGCTCACCTGTATGGCCGGCTCGATGAGCATGAGGCCCGCGCTTTCCGGATATATGTCGAACCGGGCGAACTGTCCTTTGTCGTCGTAGATGACGCTTATCGGGGTCCATGCGGAACAGTTCGAGGCGAGTGTCGGAATAAGGACGAACGGCTTCCGTGCAAGGTGAGCCGCAGCTTTTACCAGATCAAGGACCTTTCCGCCCCCCACCCCGATAACCGCATCATACGAAGCGGCGCGTATGAGCTTTTCCACCCGTTCAATCTCGCTGAACGAGCACTCGCCGCCGTATGTATATTCTTCAAACGTCACCGTCCTGAACGACGGCCAGTACGGCCGGGCTGCCTGCCATGATTTACGGCCGTGAACAATAAGGACTTTTCTGAATCCCCGTTCCAGCAGCTTCGTTTCAAGCTGGTCCAGAATTCCGCTGCCGGAAACATATTCGGCAGGCGCTCCGCGTACAGATATCGTATCCAAGTCTTTTTCCTTCTTCTAAAATAATAATGTAAAAACTATATCCGACAATGCCTGCCGCGGTATTATTTTTTCATCCATGCAGGTTTGCCGAATCCTTTAAACTCGGAATCGATAACCTGTTCAAACTCCGGCGACTGTACGACCGCTGTGATGTCTTTCGCCAGCTGAGAATTCTGATTCGTCGTTTTAACGGCGATGATGTTCCTGTACTGATCGGGCATTTCTTCAAGTGCAAGCGCGTCGAGCAGATTCATTTTTGCAGCCAAAGCGAAATTTCCCGGCACTGCAGCAAGATCGACGCTTTCAACCGACCGCGGAAGCTGACCCGCTTCAAGCGGTTTAAAAACGATATTCTTTTTGTTTTCAATAACGTCTTTTTCGGAAATCTTCAGAGGATTCGCATCGGGGCGGATTTTTATCAGTCCGCGCGCCTGAAGAATGTTGAACGCACGCGATTCATTCGTCGGATCGTTGGGAACGCTGAGCGACGCTCCCGACGGTATATCGTCGAGGGATTTGTACTTTTGGGAATAAATGCCCATCGGAGCCGTCGGTACCATAATAAGCGCCGTCAGATCCATTTTGTTTTCCTTTGCAAAGTTCTGCAGATACACGGTGTGCTGAAACAGGTTCGCCTGTATATCGTCGTTGTTCAGCGCGCGGTTCGGCTGTATATAGTCGCTGAATTCGATGACCTGCACCGTGTATCCCAGTTTTTCAAGACCCGGTTTGATGGCCTTTGTCACCATATCACTGTACGGACCCGCAGTCGCTCCGAATTTAATAACCTTGGAGGCATTTTTGCTGCCCGCCCCGTAAACGGCCGCCATTCCGAGAAACAGCAGCACTCCGATTGAACTCGCCAAACGTTTCATACGCATTCTCCCTGCTGCCACATGCAGCTCTTTAAAAATCTCTCCGCCTCTTAACATTTTACTTATTCTTTTTGTCAACCAGTCCGGCAATACAGTCTCCCGCCAGCTGGATAAACTGAACCATAATAATCAGAATCAGAACGGTGACAATCATTATCGTGTTGTCATACCGGTAATATCCGTACCGTATCGCGAGATCTCCGATACCGCCGCCGCCGACCGTTCCCGCCATCGCGGAAAAACCGATGAGGCTGATAAATGTGAGCGTTATTCCGGAAATGATTCCGGACCGCGCTTCGACAAGAAGCACGTCCTTAATAATCATAAAAGGTGTGGCGCCGAGTGCGACAGAAGCTTCAATGACGCCGGCATCGACATCCCTGAGAGAAGATTCGACGATGCGCGCAAAAAACGGAATCGCCGCTACGGAAAGCGACACGCTTGCTGCGGAAGGACCGATCGTCGTACCGGTAATAAAGTTGGTAAACGGCATGAGCGCCACGAGCAGAATGATAAACGGCACAGACCGTATCATGTTCACGACGAATCCGACGCAGTTCCTGAGTATCCGGTTTTCAAGAAACAGGCCGCCGTCAGTAACATACAGCAGAATGCCGGTCGGCAGCCCGACGACTACGGCGATGACGAGCGATATGGAAATCATGTAGAGCGTCTGAAAAAACGCCGTATTGATTTCGGGAATCAGTTCGAGAAAATGAGCAAAATCAAATCCCATATGCAAGTACCTCCGTCCGCACGTTCCGGCCTTCAATATACGCAATGGCCGAACGAATCTGTTCCTGTTTCCCCTTCAGTTCCATAATAAATATACCGAGCGGCTGTCCCTGAATATATTCGATCGAGCCGTGCAGAAAATTACCGCTTACTTCAAACCGTTTGAGCATATCGGAAATAACGCCTTCCCCCGCGACCGGACCGCGGAAAATAATTTTGACGACCGGCCCTGTGCAATTTTTCAGTATCGGTGCGGGAATCTCGAAAGAAACAACGCTGGAAATAAATTCCTTCGCAAGTTCAGTTGAAGGAGAAGCAAACACGTCGTATACGGAACCCTGCTCGATGATTTTACCGTCCTGCATAACGGCAACATGATCGCAGATTTCCTTCACGACATTCATCTGATGAGTTATCAGAACGATTGTCAGATTGAACTGGCGGTTTACCGATTTCAGCAGTTCGAGAATCGATTTCGTCGTCGTCGGATCAAGTGCCGACGTCGCTTCGTCGCACAGCAGAATCCGGGGATTATTGGCGAGCGCACGCGCTATCGCAACACGCTGCTGCTGTCCGCCGCTCAGCTGCGACGGATATGCATTACGTTTGTCCGACAGACCGACAAGCGCGAGAAGTTCTTCCACGCGGGGCGTTATCTGCGCCCGCGGAACACGCGCGGCATTGAGCGCAAAAGCGACGTTCTCAAATACCGTCTTCTGGCTGATCAGACAGAAATGCTGAAAAATCATACCGATTTTCTGGCGGACGAGCCGGAGTTCCGCACCGTTCAGCTCGGTGACGGACGTTCCGTCGACAAGTACCGCGCCCGACGACGGACGTTCGAGCAGATTGATGCAGCGCAGCAGAGAACTCTTTCCGGCTCCCGAATATCCCACGATGCCGAAAATTTCACCGCTGCTGACCGACAGAGAAACATTGTCCACGGCGGTTACCGTTCCCGTCTTCGCCGTATATGTCTTCGTTAAATTCCTGATTTCTATCATTTTCTCTATTTCGTTCCCGCCATACAGTTTTCTCCGCAAAACTGCTGTTTCCCCAGTAAAGTACTAAGTTATTAAAAGACTATATGGAGTATTATCTAGTATGTCAATAGGTAATTAGGGATAAATCAGAGCAAATTCTGCCGCCGCAGTCTGCCATCAGTCTGCCTTTCCGGTAAGCTTTTCCGGAAGCAGCAGCTCGTTTTCCTGTATATGATACATTTCCGCTTTCTGGTCGGTAAAAAAAGAGTATTCCCAGGGATTTTTACTGACGAACCGCGCCTGTATTTCATTGAACGCCGGGTTGTTCCGCGAAATTTTATACAGAGAACCTTTTATAATCGAATAATTCCAGTCAATCGCCTTTTCAAACGTGAACTGGGCACGGTGATCTATCGCAAAGGCACAGTCTCTGTCGCGTGAGAGCAGCTGCGCCTTGAAAGAATCCCGGTGGGTTATGATAAAGATGTCGTCCGCTTTCGTGGACAGAAAGGCCATCACTGTCGTATGAGGCCTGTCCACAGCCTTTGTAATCAGAACACCAAGTTTATTCCGTTCCTCGGTCTCGTCGTAGTCGGGTGTCACGGATATGGTACTTTCAGGAATGTCGATTTCTTTCCTGTTATCCGCAGGATACTCGTATCCCGGTTTTACGAATTTATCCGCCGTTCTGTTTCCGTATTTCAAATCATATTCTTCCGGCTCCGCAACGATGCTGTTTCCCGATACCTGCCGTACAACGGCTTTTACGGAAACACGGTATACCCGCAGCGTAATATCGAACGTTTCAAGACCTGTTCTGTTGTCCAGATGAAATGTTATTTTCTGCCCGGCAACGAAAGGGTTGCTTTTGGGAAACCTGATTTCGACTTCGTTTTTTTCCCTGAACAGAACACCTCCCAGAACTGCGATTATAGTGCCATGGCAATATCCTGCAACAACGGCGAATGACTTATCCGGAATAAATTCTTTCAGCATAAAATAACCTCAGCGCCATTATATCCCGTTTTTCCTGTTTGAAACATATGTCCTGTTACGTTTTACTTCATATTTTGATAATCACTAAAATGATCGGCGTAATGCAAAGTGAAATATTCATCGTATTCTTTTTTCGACAATTTCCCGAACAACAAATGTTCCTTATACTGCCCGCTATAGCTCATAAAATCGTCGATTGTTTTTACAGAAACAGCAACGGCCTCCGATATATTTCCCTCATCCGCAATCTCTGCAGCCCCGGGAACGGGCGCGGTTAAATCGTGTTTCATCTTATTATTTTTGAGAAATTTTTTTAACACGATTCTTCCGACAGTTCTTCTTATTATTAACGGTTTTAACTTCGGATAGCCCGACATTGAGAATTCTATAGTCTGTGCGCAATGCAGTAATGTCTTGTACAATGACCATCCGTGACCTGCGGACACCAAATCAAACTTATGTAAATCATGTACCAGAAATTCCCTAACATCATTCAAATTGCCCGCTTTTAATTCCATAACCGCCTCCTCGTGAGATGAATAGCTTATCATCATTTATATCCCATTGCATTCTTTACAATAATAGTTCGTTCTTTTCCTATCAACTTATTCAGCAACTCGAAGGCCACATATTGAACGTACTCATTACCTGTTTCGTAAAACCGCACGTTTCCGTATCCACGGGATATCCGTAATCGTTTCTCGCCCAGCCCAGTACATCTATAAATACGCTGAATTCTATTGTCTCAAATTCTTTAGCACAGAATACGAGTGTTTTCACTTTGTAAACCTCTAATGATTACTGTATACCGCTGTACGGCGTCCGTCAAACGTTCAGGTTTGTTTTTTTGTAATAGCTCTATTCACTACATTAATCAGACCGGCCGTTTCAGCTCTCTGCTATCTCGCCTCTCAGCCACCGGCACCATTCATCGATTCCTTCTCCGGTTCGACAGGATGTCTTAAAGATTTGAATATGCGGATTAAGTTTTTGCGCCTGCATATGTAATTTTTCCATGTCGAAATCAAACAGAGAAATGGTATCTATTTTATTTATTACCAACGCGTCGCATACAGAAAACATAAGAGGATATTTGAGGACTTTATCATCACCCTCCGGGACGCTTAAAATCATTGCTCTCCGCATGGCGCCTGTGTCGAACTCGGCGGGGCAGACTAAGTTTCCTATATTTTCTATGAAAATCAAATCAAGAGCATCAAGCGCCATATTTTGCAGGGCTTCGTTAATCATCGGAGCGTCAAGGTGGCACTCTCCTCCTGTCCGTAATTGAACGGTGGATATGCCTAAAGCGGCGACTTTTTCAGAATCGACAACGGATTCAATATCACCCTCAATAACTCCGATACGGAAATCGTTTTTCATGCGGCGGATTGTTTCCAGCAAAAGAGAAGTCTTTCCTGCACCGGGCGATGCCATGAGGTTCAGCATAAAAATATTGCTTTGTAAAATGTTTTCCCGTATTTGGTCGGCTAAATCCGTATTGTCGGATAGAACAGTCTTTTTAATGTCAATATAGCGAATTTCCATTTATATCACCTCTATCCCTATTATTTCAAACTCTTGCCCTGAATTGAGAACGGCGTTTCTACCGCTGCAATACGGACAAATCGTCGGCTTGCTGCTCATTACCCTTTTTATGCTTACTTGAAAGGTTTCACCACAGGAACAGCGAAATATAATTGGTGCATGTTCTATTTTCAGCTTTGCCCCGTCCGCTATTGTGTCACGCGACAAATAGTTAAAAAAACGTTGCATATAATCATCGACGACATCACGCAACTCGCCGATTTTAAGACCTACACCTAAAACCTGCTTTGCATTGTTTGCCGCTGCATATTTTAAAACTATGTCCAGGATATCTTTCGTAACAGCCATTTCGTGCATTTTCCGCACCGCCCTCATTTCTTGCTGAACAAGCCCTGTATAAACCGCAGCCCGAAGTATCCTCCTAAGTAAATCAGATTGCCGACATACTTTATCCGTATCTTCAGATTCCGTTTGTTCGCCACAATTGTGCTGTATAGAGTTTCCATATCTTTAGGCGGCTTTCTCTCATTTTTCTTTTTCAAGAGCGTAAGAGCACTTACCTTGCAGGCCGCAACACAGTTACCGCAACCCAAGCACCGGGAAAGATCAACAACAGCCTTTTTGTCTTTTATACGTATGGCATCGACCTGGCACTTTTTTGCACATAATCCGCAGCCGACGCAAGACGATGAATTTACGGAAACATAATAATTCGTTACATTTCCGACAACTTTCGGCGGCAGTATATGCTGGACTTTTAGCGCCCCACAGCAACATTTGCAACAGGAACACAGGTATTCAATATTTTGCGTGTTGGTGGTCTGCAAAACCAAACCTTCTTCTTCACTCATGCTAATATGTTCAAGGGCTTCCTCTCTTGTAATAGCTCTGCCGTTGCCGCTTTCGATAGAACTTCTCCCCGCGTCCCCCATGGCCAGGCACAATTCCAAACGGGACGACATCCTGCAAGGATAGCCCTGTATCGCAGCTATTTTTTTGCACCCGCATTCTCCAAGTGCGAATGGCCCCGGACTGTTTTTGATAAGCTCCTTGACATTATCGTAAGTGTTTGTGCGGGTTTCAACGGATATGCTTTTCGACACGGGAATAAATCTGAGCTGCGGCGGGTTTACCGATAGTAATGACATTGAGAAAGCGCCACCCATATATTCGCCCACATCCTGCGTAAACTCCGGCGTTGCGTTCCGCACCTGTTGTTCGAGTATGCCGACTGCGAACGGAAACACGCAATAATACGGAACTTCTTCCTTTTGAACGACGCCGATGGCGCCCTTTTTACGCATATTAGTAAGCATTATCCGAACATCGGCGGGAGATATTCCGCCGGTGCCCGCGGAACTGCAAATGTTTTCTAACGTCGCAGGCTTGTAAGTCAGATGCATAACAAGGCGGGCTTCTTCCGGGGTGAACAGCTGTTTGAGAATGCGAATCTCCACGCCTGACTTTTCGGCGGGAAAACCGACCGCCTGCTTATTAAGGTGCTTTTGAAGTGCCCTGTAAATGCCGTCGTTCATGTTTTGCATCTGTCTGAATTCTTCCATATCTGTATTTATCTGCAGCTTCCAAGCATCTCAAGCCGCGCTGCACCGACTACCGATCGTCCCTGAAACGTTCCTGTCACGTTGGACACGCCCTCGTAACCGCCGCCCATCGACGCCATTGTGAACTCCTGGTCTTTTTCCGTAGTGATGACATTGAGACTCGTGTCGAGTTGCGGAATTTCAATCGTCCATTTGAGGTAATAAAGATTTTTTGTTTGTGGGCTTTCCCATGCATATTCTGCATCAGGTATACAAACAGCGGCGGCAACTGTCTGTGAGCCATCAGTGTGAAGAATTGTGGCGAATGATTTGTTCTGTCCGATAGATTTATCGAAGAGATGCCAGATACTAAGAGCCGTTCCGTTAACAAGGTTAATACCAAACCAAGTCCATTTTGGCAAACCGTTTTTTGGGTTAAATATTCCCCATTGACGATCGAACCAACTGTTACCATTTAGTTCGTAGGTCTTTCCATCCATTGTGACCGTTCCCTTTGTTGCCAAAACGGGCAAAGAATATTGATGAGAACGCATACCACAGAGCTCATAAACGCCTGCGCCTCCGTTATAAATGGCAGGGCTTGACGCCCGCATATGCACATCAAAACTGCCACCCTCCATTTTGCCGACACAATGAAGGTCGTCAAAATCACCAGTCATACTTCCTGTGTCGGTAACGATATTAATTTTACCGCCGCTTTCTCCGACTTTTGGAACGGAATAGGTTTTGTTTCCGCTGTAATGCTTGCCGGTAGTGATGTTAATAAGCGACAAGTTTTCTACCATCTGTCCGCCGCCGACAAGCGGCTTCATAATCAAAGGGTTGTAAATAAATCCAATAACCTCATCCCCTGCCATGAAGTATCCGCCTGCCCACCACGAATTAGACACAAGCATCGCCTTTTTGTCCTTAAAGGGCAACAAGTCTTTGTTGACGTCAATTAACGCGCCGGCGCCTGCCGTACCTTTTTTGAACACCGAGGCGCCCTCTGCGGAATCCCAACTTACAGGTGCGGATAGACTTTGCCTTTGCAGGGGAAGTAACGAATCCAATTTACTCATAAAATGACCTCCATCATCAATTGGTGTTTACCAACATTAATAATATACGGTAGAGCAATTGGCCATACAAGAAACACATACCTGCATGTGTCGTATCTACTACAATAACAAGCATTTGTAGCATCTACGTCATGGAAACGGCACGTCTTTTTATTTTATACAGATTTTTTTTATGACACCTATAACTTCATCGACCTGCGCCTTTATCTCGTCATTTTCTAAATACGGACTTTCCAGCCATACAAACAGCATCTCTTTTAATCCTGCGCGGATGAACTTCGCCATCAGTTCAGGAGGGAAGTTCAAGGTATTGACGTCCTTCGAATTTTTAATGGTATTAAAAATACGTGATTCAAAAATCACGTCGGTCGAGTCTAACAGGTCTTTTACAAAAGATGTTTTTTGCAGATTAAGTAATATCTTTCTATATTTAATAATGAAATTCGAAAGATTTTCCGACACTCTTTCATCTGTAAAATCAGAGATATCAGCCGGTACAAGCGACGCGGTTAATTTTTGTGTTCCGAAACTAATCAAATCATAAACGTCATAAAAATGGTTATAAAAAGTTGTTCGATGAATTAGTGCTTTGTCACAGATGTCCTGAACAGAGATTTTTTCGAGGGGAATATCTTCAAGGAGTATCAGAAATGCGCTCCATATTGAATCGCGCTTGCGTTCTTGGCTGTGTATGCGTTTGGTCGAGCTAAATTCCTTTGGCATATCAATCTTTTCCTATTTTTTATACAGGTTCCTGCTCTGTCTGCTTTTACTTTGCCCTTTTACCGCAGGCTTTCTACCGCTCTTTCAACCCATCGAGAATCCTTCAACACTACTCTCCCCACTCCTATAAAATCGGCCTTTCCCTCCTCCAGCAATTTTTCCGCACCTGATGGTTCCGTGATTCCTCCCGTCAGTATGACCGGTATTTTCACCGCCTTTTTTATTGCCTGCGATAAGACCGAGAAGTATCCCTGTTCACTGCTGTTTTCAGGCATGTATCCGCACATCCCGCCTGAAATGTCGATCATGTCTACGCCGGCCTCTTCAAAGCTGCGGGCGGCCGCAACCGCATCCTCCGGTGTTAATCCGGCGGGAGTATCGTCCGTTGCTCCGAGCCGCAGTAATACGGGGTACTCGTTCCCCACCGCTTCTCTCACGGCCCTGATAACTTCCAGATGGAACTTTATTCTTCCGTGTATGTCTCCTCCGTATTCGTCGTTCCGTTTGTTCGTCATCGGAGATATGAACTGATCCAGAAGATATCCGTGAGCCGAATGTATTTCTACGCCGTCAAAGCCGGCTTTTTTTACGCGTGCCGCAGCTCTTTTGAAATTGTCTGTTAATTTTTTTATATCGTCCGCCGTAAGCTCTTTCGGAACAATATCAGTAAGTCCTCTCGGATTTACTACGGGCGACGGTCCGACAGGGGCCGTGTTGACATCCTTTCTTGCAAGACTGCCGGCGTGATTAATCTGCATAACAGCCTTAGAGCCGTTTTTATGTATTGTTTCCGATAATTTCTTCAATCCGTCGACTACGCCGTCGTCGGCAATCGAGAGCTGATTCCGTGATGCCCTGCCGTCCTCCGAAATGAAGCTGTGCTCGATGATAATCAGCGACAGGTAACCGCCCTTCGACTTTTCGTCATAATAGTCGAGCATATCACGTGTGATCCGTCCTTCGGCGTCCGACTTCGCAGTAGCCATCGGCGGCATTACAAGCCTGTTCTTTAATTGGATTTTTCCGTTGTCGAACGGCGTTAATAAATATGACATAAAACAGCTCCTCTGGTTTTATATTTTTTGAGCGGCAGTACTGCATGGATTATAATAAACATTCCACAAAAGAATGCCTATGATAATGACGTCGTTATGGTACTCCGGCTATAAATCGGGAAAACCTACAAATCGATTTCATGTGGAAGATTCTTGCATAGGTTGTGGACTTTGCGTTAAAAATTGTCCTATGGAAGCCATAACCATGGTTGAATCAAAACCTGTGTGGACAAAATCAAGATGTGCAGCTTGTTTAAGCTGCCTTCACCATTGTCCAAAGTTTTCCATCCAATATGGAAGACACACAAGAAGACACGGGCAGTTTACCAATCCAAACATAAAATAATCTTTTCGGCGACGCGTCGATCTATTCGTAAGCACCAGCACTCTCAACCGGATCATTCCTTTCGTTCGTTTCAGGCAGATGCCGGTGAGATTTTACGGCACGTCGTTTCGTAACCGCCTATATGTGTTATTCTTAGGTTGAAATCAGCGCTCTTTCTCACTTCCTATATATTTCCTTACTACTTTATTCTTTCCAATTTCATATTCTGAAAAACCTGTCTTTTTGTACATTTCAAAAGGACCATTCCATCTTCCGTATTCCGATTTAGCTCCTTTCTTTGGATATGCCTCAATTACCGAATAATCTTTTCCTTTTGCCTCTTCAATAATCTTATTCAGCAGCTTTTTCGCTATACCTTTACCGCGATGCTCTTTTTCTACAATAAAACAAACGATAGACAGTACTTTCTCTTTGTCGTCATTTATGCTATTTAAGCCTGGATATTTCGTCTTATTATTTGAATTCGCCCATCCTACAACTTTTCCGTTTTCATATGCCATATATCCGCACATTCTTCCTGTTTCAATAAGCCATTTCGCATAATCTTTCCTTCTGTTGCTTTTGTTGGAATATTCTTCAGGTTTAGGATAGTAGAAAGCCGTGCAGTAACAACCTTTCCATTCTTCATGATCCTCAAATGCACTATTTTCGAAAAAATCAAACCAGTCATTTATCAGTTCAACACTCAGTTCTTTAATAATCATGATATTACCCTCCACGCGCGCGAAAAGCGTCCGCCCAAAACTTGCTTAGTCCATCAAAACAATATAATTATAACACCTTAATTCACTTTATGCATTCAAAAAAGATTTCCTCTCCGAGCTGTCCGGAAGCAAAGTTTTTAGACGTATGCGGAACATATGCAGATGTTCCGGGCACATCTTGTTTGACAAAAAAAACTATATCAGGTAGCATAAATAAAATGACGAGCAGCAGCACGCCGCAGTACGGCCTGACATGGCTTGATATTCCCGAAACGTCCGATCAGACGGATTCGGGACATACGCTTATTAAAAATACTTCGAAATCATATTTCTCCGGCGGCAAAAAAAACGAACATATTTTCATCGAAGGCGATAATTATCCGGCGATGAAATGCCTGCTTCCCGAATGGCGCGGTAAAATCAGTCTGATATACACTGATCCGCCGTACAATACGGGAAGCTGTACTTTCACGTACGAGGACAGCCGTTTTCTCAGGCAGCTGCCCGACGGGACGCACGCGGGGAAAAACGATCCGGTACGTCACAGTATCTGGCTTTCGTTCATGCAGCACCGTCTGGCGCTCGCACGGGAACTGCTTGCGGACAGCGGGTGTATTTTCATTTCCATAAGCGACGAGGAATACTGCCGTCTCAGGCTGCTGTGCGACGGGATTTTCGGAGAGGATAATTATATAAACGACTTCATGTACCTCCACGGGAAGGGTAAAAAAGACAGATGGTCCCGCACGATGGAACAGCACACGATCTGTTATGCGAAAAATAAAAAACAGCTGGCCGAATTTGCGGTCGCCGAAAAGACCGACTGGGCTGTTGCGAATGCGGACGATGACGAACGGGGACCGTGGTTTTCGGGCAGTATTTCGTTCAACGAGAAACGGTCGAATCCGAAACATCCTAACTACTTTACGATCGTCGCTCCTTCCGGAAAAAAATGGACCAGGCAGTGGATGTGCAGCCGGGAAGAAATGGATGAACTTATTGAGGAAAAACGCATCTACTGGGGAACAGGACCGGCGTATGACGGTGTTCCGCGGAAAAAAATATTCAACGGGGAACAGAGCCTTATAATTCCGCGGAACATCATCGACTGTGCGGATTCGACCCGCGGGGCGCAGCGCCACCTTGACGATATTCTCGGGGCTAAGAACGTTTTCGTCAATCCGAAACCGGTGAATCTCGTCGAGCACCTGCTTGCAATGACTCAGATGAGCGGCGATGCGGTCGTCCTCGATTTTTTTGCGGGCAGCGGAACGACGCTTGAAGCGGTGCTTCGCATGAACGAACGCGACGGCGGTACGCGCAGATGTATTCTGATTCAGTCGCCGGAAAAAGTCTCCGGCTCCGGTTTCCGCACAATTGCGGATATTGCATACGAACGAATCAGGCGGATTATGGCAGGCTATACGGACGGCTGCGGCAAGCATATCGGCGGACTCGGCGGCTCGCTGGCGTATTACATTCTTGTTAATCAGTAGGCGCCGACAGCGCTGCTGTTGCAGCCGGCCTTAATAAGTTCGGGGTGATACTCGAAATGCATGTTGTCCCAGACAACCCATCGTCCGCCCCAGATAAAACCTTCGTCTTCAAACGCTTTTATCACAGGCTGCGGCGGCATCCAGCGGTCGGCCAGCGGAGTGAGCATCCACGTGTCGCCGTTTTTATCCTGCTCGTATTTCCAGTACAGAATCCTGCCGCCCCACCCTTTGGGCAGAATGTCTACCGCTATGCCGTAGCTGTGAAACGAACGGGAATCAGTGTCGCGCACCGGGCGCCACGCGTACGAGTCGGCACTGAGCAGCGTATCGCAGAACGACGCAACGTCGGGATCGGTACGGGCCAGCCGTTTTATTTTCGCTTCCACGCGCATGAGCGGCTGTATGATGCGTTCGTGAACTGTCGTCTGTCTGCCGAGAAACGTAATCGTCCTCAGATGGCTTTCCGTCTCATTACGGGTCGCTGCGTCGTAGATTGCGGAAAACAGCGCCGTGCTTGTCGCCGCTCCGGCAGCACGCGAACTTTCTGAACTGTACGATTTAATATGTGCGATTTCTTCGGGCGAAAAACCGGCTGGGTCTTCGAGAACCCGCTCATACGGATACAGCACAAGCTGGAAATTTTTTTTCGCGGGCAGCTGCGGCGCGGTTATGTATCTGCCGCCCGCACGGTACAGTTTTGTCGTTTTTCCGTAACTCATGACGGAAAGGCACCAGTCGCCTTCGGACGGATCGTATTCCATGGTGAACCGCACGTCGGGATATGCCGATTTCAGCAGATGCAGTTCATTCATAGCGGGCAGGCTTTCCGTTGCCGCAAGAGCTGCGGAACCGGCCGGAGGAATAAACGGAATATACGGCTGCACTGCAGGCAGGACGCGTCCGCCGGCAAACCAGGAGAAAATCAGCAATGCGCAAATCAGGTTATTCCGAGGGTGCATCTTTTGTCTGCTGAAAAATCAGACTGAGGAAAGTCCTCTGTCTATGTCCGCAATGATGTCGTTCACGTTCTCAAGTCCGCATGAGAATCGTACCATGCCGCCGTCGATGCCCGCCGCGGCGAGCTGCTCGTCGGTAAGCTGACGGTGCGTCGACGACGCGGGATGGAGAACGCACGTGCGTATGTCGGCAACGTGCACTTCGTCGCTCGCAAGTTTGAGCGCGTCCATGAAGCGTACTGCCGCGGGCCGTCCGCCCTTTATGCTGATTGTGATTACGCCGCTCGTTCCGCCGGGAAGATATTTCTGTGCGAGCCGGTGGTACTTGTCGCCGGGAAGTCCCGGATACGTGACCGACGCAATTTTTTCACTCTTCTGAAAATGCTGTGCGACTGCGAGCGCATTCTCACAGTACTGCTTCATGCGCACCGGCAGCGTCTCGAGGCCGAGGTTGAGCAGGAATGCAGATTGCGCGGCCGGATAGCAGCCGAAGTCGCGCATAAGCTGCGTGCGGACCTTTACAATGTACGCGGCCCTGCCGAAATCCTTCGTATATATGAGTCCGTGGTAGCTTTCGTCGGGTTCGACAAAATCCGCAAACGCGCCTGTCGCTGCATGCGCCGCGGCCCAGTCGAAATTTCCGCTGTCTACGATGGCGCCGCCGCACTGCACCGCGTGGCCGTCCATGTACTTCGTCGTCGAGTGGACAATAATGTCCGTGCCCCACTCGAACGGACGGCAGAGAACGGGCGTTGCGAATGTGTTGTCGACGATAAGGGGCACGTGTTTTTCGTGCGCGGCCTTCGCCCATGTTTCAAAATCAAATACGGTGAGCGCGGGATTCGCAATCGTCTCGCCGAAAACGGCCTTCGTGTTCGGCTTGAACGCCCCGCAGATTTCATCGAACGAAGCGTCCGCGTCGACCCAGATGCATTCAATTCCGAGCTTCTTAAGCGTGAAGCCGAACAGATTGATTGTTCCGCCGTAAATTGAAGAGCTCGCAATGAAGCTGTCCCCTGCCGAACAGATGTTGAGAACGGCCAGAAGAGAAGCAGCCTGTCCGCTCGTCGTAAGCATGCAGCCCACGCCGCCTTCGAGCGCCGCTATTTTTTTCTCGACCGCATCGCACGTGGGATTCGCAAAACGCGAGTACATAAATTCAGTAGGTTTATCAAAAAGTGCCGCGACATGATCGCACGAATCAAACCGGTATGTCGTACTCTGTACGATAGGTACAACGCGGGGTTCTCCGTTCTTAGGTTCGTATCCCGCATGAAGACATTTCGTCTCTATTTCCATATTTTTCCCCAGTAAAACAGCATCAGTATACCTGGATTATATGGCAATCGGGCGTTTTGGGCAATGAAGCGCATTGCAGAAGGTTCAGGGATATGCCCCCGCCCCCAATCAACACATCCGCAGGGTAGTATTGAGACTCTTATCGAACAAAACGGGATTGAGCGTACGTGCTGATTACCGCACGGTGAGTCGGGGGACAGTGTCGATATGCCGCAGTTTATAATACGGGCTTATTTTCACGCAGCGGGAAAGGAGCCGGGCAGCATGAGAGCCGAGACGAGCGAACAGAGCGAAACCGAACCGGCGGAATCCGTATTCGGGGCCGAAGGTCCGCCCGATTTTCCAGCACGACGTGTAGTCGTAAAAGCGCATCGACACAGTGAAGAATTCGTTCTGCAGTTCCCACGGAGTCATGTTCCGCGGCCTGAACGTGACGTTCATCATGTCGTACTGCGTCCAGTCATGCGTGAGCAGCCGCCCTTCGTTCCTGAACTTTTCGTACACAGGAGTTCCCGGATACGGCGTAAGGACAGCGGGCTGCAGTTGATATGCGCCGATCGACTTTGCGAATGCGGCGGCGGCCTCCATGTCGGCTTTCGTGTCTTCGTCGAGTCCGAGGACGATGCTCGCAATAAGCCTGATTTTATATTTTCCGCACGCCTCCGCCGCGCGTTTTATGTTGCCGACGTTCTGACATTTGTGAATCGAGTCGAGCGCTTTCTGATTAAGCGACTCAATTCCGATGAGAACGCGCGTGAGATGCGCGTCGTGAAGCAACTGAAGGAGTTCCGGATCGTCGGCAAGGTCCGTGCGTCCGAAAAAAAACGTTTCCTTAAACTGCAGATGCTCCGCAATCATCCGGCGGCAGATATCCTTCGCACGCTCTTTGTCGGCTGTAAAATTGTCGTCCTCGAAATTCATGTATTTGAAGCCGAGCTTTTTGTACATGCGTATTTCTTCCATCACATTGCCGACACTCCGCTGCCGGTACGGTGCGAACATCCGCGACGTCGTACAGAACGTGCAGCGGAACGGACAGCCCCGCGTCGTTAATATATTCGCGGCTCTGCACGGTGTCCTGAGTATCGAATAATCGGGAAACGGTGCGTCGTCGAGGTTTTTATACGCCGTCCCTTTCACGATTTTTTCAGTGCGCCGTCCCTCGACGACGTCGAGAATGACCGACTCGCCTTCTCCCGTAATGACCTGATCGGCATGCTGCGCCGCCTCGCAGGGAAGCATTGTCGCATGCATGCCTCCAATCAGCACGCGTGCATGACCTTCTGCGTGTACGCGGTCGGCAAGCTCGTACGCCCTGTATGCGTTCGAGGACATTATTGAAAAACAAAATATACCGGCGGACGGAATAAGTTTTTTATAATCGACGCGGCCGTTCAGTTCCTCGTACACTTCGACGTCATATCCTGCGCGGCGGAGAATTCCGCCCAGAATAAGCGGTCCCGTGATGGAATTCGACTGTCCGTACATTTTTCCGGCTGCACGGTATCCCCATAAACGGCGCATGAACGGAGCAGGCGTAATGAATATGATTTTCGTTATCCGCCTCGACTGAATATGATATACTTGTAAAGTAAGGATTTTTCCGGCGGCTGCCAATAACAGTTTTTAAAAAGTGTCAGGGTACCTGCAAAGAGGGAAAAATGGAGCATCAGGAAAAAACAGCGAGACAGACTGAATCGGCGGAGGAACGTATAAACGACGCTCTTGTTAAACTTGTCCGTGTAAAGCAGTTCGAACATGTCACGGTGACCGAAATATGCAGACAGGCGCATACGAGCAGAATTACTTTCTACACTCACTTCGCGGACAAATACGCGCTTCTTAACAAGTATTTCAAATCGATGACGGGAGCGGCCGCAGAGACTTTCTTCCGTACGCAGAAAATCAACAATATAAAAAATAATCCTATACAAAGCTGGTGTAATTTTCTCGACGCTGTTCTCGGATTGAATAATAAGTACGGAGACGTATTGTCGCGCGCCGAATCCGGTGAAGATCCGTATTTATATTTCTGTTTTCACAGGGAGGTTCTCTGCAGCGTCAAGCAGTTTATTAAAAAAAACTGCGGCGTCCTGAAACCGAAATATTCTGTTGAACAGATTTCGAGCCTGCTTTGCGACGGTATGTGGGGCTTCATAGACGAAAGCAGGGCACAGCACATCCCGGAAACGGAAATCCGCAGGGAAGCGGAAGATTCCCTGCGGATTATACTCAACAGCAGATTATTTGCGGAATAACAATTTTCATTACCACGAGAGGCCGTATCCGCGAGGATAGAGCGGCTGCGCCTTTCCCTGCGCGTAATTCGTATACGGCAGCTGCTCCGCCGACGAAGGCCAGTCGACCGGCAGTTTTCCCTGAGGTTTTACCGCGCCGCTCAGTATGTCCGCAACGCCGAATCCGCCTTCAGAGCCCGGCAGCCATGCCGCGACGACCGCGGCCGGTTTTTCCGCCATTCCGCCGAGAACGACGGGCCGTCCGCTCAGCACGACGAGGACGACGTTCTTGAACTGCTCCGAGACGCGCTCGTACACGGCTCTGTCATCCGAAGGAAGCAGGAGGTCCGGGGAGTCGCCCATTCCTTCCGCGTACGGACGTTCGGAAACGACTACGATGCACACCGCGGAATCCTGATGTTTCCCGAATTTTCCGTCCGCGTCGTATGTGAGCGTCTTGTATTTCGCTGCGAGCGCTTCCCTTATCGTCGTTCCTTCCGTAATATCGCCTGCGCTTCCCTGCCATGTCATCGTCCAGCCGCCGCACTGGAGACCTATGTCGTCCGCGCCGCGGCCGCACAGATACACGTCCGCACCGTCTTTCAGAGGAAGCACCCCGCCGCTGTTTTTCAGCACGACGATAGATTCGTCCGCAGCCCTGCGTGCAAGCTGCAGATGTTCGGCGGAACGTACCGTCTGAATGTACGATTCGTCGCGATACGGATGTTCGAAAATGCCCGACTCGAATTTAACGCGGAGAATCCGGCTTACCGCATCGTCTATGCGCGCCTGCGGAATGTCGCCGGCGGAAACCGCTTTTTTCACCGCATTAATAAATTTATCCGCATCGTACGGCACCATGTTCATATCGACGCCTGCGTTGACAGACTTTACGACCGCGTCGTAATAGTCGGAGGAAACCTGATCGATGCCGCCCCAGTCCGAGACGACGAAGCCCGTAAACCCGAGTTCCTTTTTCAGCACGTCGGTGAGCAGATACGAATCAGCGTGCAGTTTCGTTCCGTTCCACGAAGAGAAGGACGCCATGACGATGCGCACGCCGTTTTCAACAGCGGCTTTATAGGGCGGAAGATATGTCTTCCGGAGAAAAGCTTCGTCGCACCGGGTGTCTCCCTGATCGACAAGATAGTTTCCCGTCTTCGACGAACCGAATGCCGTTCCGCCGTCGCCGATATAATGTTTCGCCGTAGCGCGCATGCCGTCCACCGACTGGAATCCTTTAATAAAAGCGGAGCCCAGCCGCGCAGCGCCGTCGGGACTGCTGCCGAACGACTCGTACGAGCGTCCCCACCGCGGTTCTTCGAGCACCGCAATGCACGGCGCGAACGTCCACGTTATGCCGGCAGCAGCAGTTTCCTCCGCAGAAGCGCGTCCGACTTTTTCCGCAAGTTCCGCATCGTCCGCAGCGCCGAGTCCGATGTTGTGCGGAAAAATCGTCGCATCGTGCAGATTGTTGTGGCCGTGCACGGAGTCAGTCCCGTATAAAATCGGAATGCCGAGCCGTGTGGACAGCGCCGCCTGCTGGTATGCATCGACCATTTTGCGCCATTCACCGACCGTGTTCGAACGCGGTGCGCCGCCGCCGCCCGAAAGAATGCTTCCGAGGAATTTCGACGAAACAAGTCCGGGACTTGCCGAATCTTTCGCAATTTGAGTCATCTGACCGATTTTTTCGTCAAGCGTCATCTGCTTAACCAGTATGCTCACCCGTTCTTCGACTGGAAGCGAAGCATTTTTATAAGAACCTTTTCCGTAACAGGCGGAAGTCATAAGAACGACTGCAAAAAGCAGCCATGTGTATATGCGTTTCATATTCAGCACCTCATACTTACTATACCAGAGGTACTTTCAAAACGCGAGGTATTTTTTTTCATAATAGTCGCCTTCTTTCATTTTCACTGATAAACGGATATAGTACGGTATGTTCATTACGCATCCGATCGAGCCTGTCTGGGACGAAAACAGCACCGTACTGATACTCGGAACAATGCCCTCTCCAAAATCGCGCGAAGCGGGATTTTATTATATGCACCCGCAGAACAGATTCTGGCCCGTGATTGCCGCTGTGACCGGCGGAACGCTTTTATATGCCAACGGCGAAGGTGAACGCGCCGTAGAGGAACGCCGCGAGCTCATCCTGCGCGCTCATCTTGCGCTGTGGGACGTGCTCGCAGGATGCGACATAACGGGCGCCGACGACGCGAGCATACGGAACGCCGTTCCGAACGATTTTTCCGGGGTACTTACCGGCTCGCATATTACGCGCATATACTGTACGGGTCGGACGGCATGGAAATACTACACGAAACTGTGCGAACGGACAACGCATATTCCGGCAGTCTGCCTGCCGTCGACCAGCCCTGCAAATCAGGGAAGATGGCCGCTTGCAAAACTGATTGAAGCCTACGGAGTACTAGTCGAATGAAACATATACCGGGAAAGATTGCCTCCGCAATCCGCAGAAAAATAGACAAACAGGCAGTTGAAGAAGCTGAAAAGCTCGGGCAGCATGCAGACGGCAAAGACATACACAAAGTCGAAACAAATCTCGAAAAAATGAAACGCGGCCCGGTCGCAAAAATCTGGGACATGGTTCAGACGCTGTGGAGCGCGTTCAAATCCCCCGTCGTTCCCGTTGAAACGAAAGTTATGATAATCGGAGGGCTGTTGTATCTTATAAACCCGATCGACGTTGTTCCCGACACGTTCGGTCCCGCGGGTCTTCTCGACGATGCCGCGGTCATCGCGTTCATCTACGCACAATGCAAAGATCTTATCACAAAATTCATCCCGAAGGTAACGGAGCAGATAAAAACCGGCATACAGGAAGCGGGAGAGGCCGCGCGCGGACAAATCAGCCGGATAACGGAAGAAACCGTTTCCGACACAGTCGGCCGATCGTTCAAACTGTTCTGCAGGCGCATGTTTTTCAATTCGCTGCTCAAGCTTGCGCTGTTCACGTCATCAATGCTCCTTCTTTATTTTTCACGTCCCGGCAGGACCGCAGGCAAATACGCTGCGTCCGTTCTTCTCCTGGTTGCCGCCGCATGGTTCGCGGCAGCGCTCGTCTCGAACGTCGCCGCAGGAATCAGGATTCTTAATAAATTCATACCGATAATGAGACGGATAGACGCGCGCGAAAAGCAGGCGGGACTTTCGAAAAGCGGATACGAAAAACTGCGCTGGCAGGACAGAGCGGCGGAAGCGTTATACACCGCATTCGCAGAACCTGCGCTGCCGGAACAGCAGAAAAAATGGAAGAAAGTCTACGCGTTCGTATTCCGCAGATGGAACGAAGGGAAGCTGCCCCGGTGGATTCCGGGCAAGCGCGCTATGGTCGATCACGTCTGGAATTCGCTCAAATTCCTCTCTTTTACGTTTATATTCGCGTTCTCGGGCTATCTGCTCGCATACAACCTGCTCGTCAAAGGACTGCTGATGCGCACCGCAACCGACTATACGCTTCTGCAGCTTCTGGCATATCCGTTCGTGTACACGGGTTCTCTGTGGAAATAATAATTTTAAGATGGCAAACTCAAGCATAACGAAAGAAGCCCTCGCGGCTTCCCTAAAAAAACTCATGATGACTCATCCGCTCACTGAAATTCACATTCAGATGATAACTGACGACTGCGGCGTAACGCGCCACACATTCTACACTCATTTTCAGAACATATACGACCTGCTCGGCTGGCTGTACGAACACGAACTGATTGAGGATCTTGAAAAATGCTGCAACTACGCAAAGTGGCGCGACGGCGTTCTGCTTGTGCTCAACTATACGCTGAAAAACAGGACAATCTGCCTTAACACATTCAACTCGATGGGACGCGATCACCTTGAAATGTTTTTGTACAATACGTTTTCCCACGTGTTCAACGGTATCATCTCGGACCTGACTGCGGACTTGCTGGTCGATGAAAAAATAAAGCAGGAGATAGGCGATTTCTACGCGAGCGCGATCATAGGCGTGTTCACCGGCTGGCTAAAAAAAGACATGGCGGAATCCCCCGAAACAGTTGCGGACTGGATAGAACAGATGGTCAGGGGAAATATTGTGCGCATACTTTCCGAGCACAACAAAAAGAAGACGAAATAATTTTCACACTTCCGGCGGACTGTTACATTTTTACACAGCTGTGCAAAGCTGTTCATTTACGGAACCGGAATCCCTGCATATCTTGAAAAGGAAATCGAATTCCTTTTGGAGGTATACAAATGGGAAACTATCAGAGAATCAATCCGAAGGCACCGGCGGAGATTGAACGGCGCCATGCGTATCTGCTCGGCGGCGGCATCGCAAGTCTTTCCGCCGCAGAATTTCTTATCAGGGACGGGCACATGCCGGGAAAGAACATTCACATTGTCGAAATGCTCCCGATGGAAGGCGGCTCAATGGACGGCGCGGGTACCGCGGAAGAGGGATACACCGCGCGCGGCGGACGCGAAATCGAAGAACATTTCGAATGCTTCATGGACCTGTTCGGTTCCGTTCCGTCGCTCATGAATCCGGAGAGAACGGTGCTGGACGAATTCCGCGAACTCAATCTCGAGGAACCGATTGAGTCGCACTGCAGAATCGTAAGCAATCAGGGAAAAAAAGGTGATTTTTCGTCGCTCGGTCTTTCTACTGAAAACGCGCTCGAGCTTGCGCGCCTTCACATGCTGTCGGAGGAAAAACTCGGCAGCACTACAATCGAACAGTATTTCAGCCCGAGCTTCTTTGAAACAAACTTCTGGTTTTTCTGGGCGACGATGTTCGCGTTTGAAAAATGGCACAGCGTCGTCGAAGTAAAACGGTATACGGAGCGTTTCATGCACCTTATCGGCGGACTCAACTGCCTTAAAGGAATTCTGCACACCGAATACAATCAGTACGACTCGCTCATCCTGCCTCTTACAACGATGCTGAAAAATCAGGGAGTACAGTTCGAATACGGATGTACAGTCACCGACATCGACTTCGACTTCAACGGCGGAAAAAAGACTGCGACGGCGTACCGCTATATCCGGAACGGTACCGAAAAGGTACAGAAAATACAGAGCGGCGACGTTGCTCTTTTCACGAACGGTTCCATGACGCAGAACACCACGCGAGGCAGTCTCGACAAACCGGCGGTCATCAACCGCTCCGGCGACAAAGGCTGTTTCTCTGTTTGGGAAAAGGTCGCGGCAAAAACGGAGGGATTCGGCCATCCGGAAAAATTCTGCAGCGACATCGACAAATCAAAATGGCTGTCGTTCACCGTCACGCTCAAAGACGACGACATCGTGTTTCCGTACCTGCTCAATCTGACAGGCGACAAACCGGGCATGGGCGGACTCGTGACAATCAAGGATTCAAGCTGGTTCATGAGCTGGGTCGTGCCGAAGCAGCCTCATTTCATCAATCAGCCGGAAAACGTAAAGGTGCTCTGGGCATACGCGCTCAACCTCGACGTCGGGGGCGACTACGTCAAAAAAACGATGTCCGAGTGCACCGGACGGGAAATGTTCGAAGAGCTGCTGTATCACATGGGTCTCAAGGATAAAATACCGCAGATTCTGAATCACACCGTCAACGTTATTCCGAGCATGATGCCGTACATCACGTCGCAGTTCATGCCGCGCGTTCCGGGCGACCGCCCCGACGTCATTCCGGCGGGAAGCACGAATTTCGCATTCGTCGGTCAGTTCGCGGAAGTTCCGCAGGACTGCGTCTTTACCGTCGAATATTCGGTACGCAGCGCGATGATGGCAGTCTACGGTCTGCTCAATCTTGAAAAAACAGTGGAACCTGTCTATCCGAGTCAGTACGACATCCGCGTGCTCGCTTCCGCAGCGCGTACCTGCCTTAACCTGAACAACGTTCCGCTCAAGGATATTCCGCTCGGCAGACTGCTTGCGGGAACGGAACTTGCAAAAATGCTGTAACGGTCGTTCATACGGAACAGGGCCGGGATTCCTTTCGGAACTCCGGCCCTGTTCTTTTCAAAAAGCATATCGTTTAGTGGTGGAAGAGCCGTATTCCGGTAAACGCCATGGCCATGTCGTATTTGTCGCACATCCGGATCACGTCGTCGTCGCGGATCGAGCCGCCGGGCTGCGCAATAACGGTCGCGCCGCTTTTGTGAGCGCGCTCGATGTTGTCGCCGAACGGGAAAAACGCGTCGCTGCCGACTGCGACGTCAGTATTTTTTGCAAGCCACGCCTGCTTTTCCTCCGTCGTGAAAACCGCCGGCTTCGTCTTAAAAACCGTCTGCCATTTCCCTTCCGCAAGCACGTCCTCATACTCGCCGCCGATGTACACGTCGATTGCGTTGTCGCGGTCGGGACGCTTGAGTCCGTCGACGAACTCAAGCCCGAGCACCTGCGGCGACTGGCGCAGCCACCAGTTGTCGGCCTTGTTTCCGGCAAGGCGCGTGCAGTGTACGCGCGACTGCTGTCCGGCTCCGACGCCTATTGCCTGCCCGTCCTTCACGTACGCGACGCTGTTCGACTGCGTATATTTCAGCACGATAAGCGACACGAGCAGGTCGCGCTTTTCCGATCCGGAAAGATTCTTATTCTTCGTTACGATATCAGCAAGGCACGATTCGTCGAGAACTATGTTGTTCCGTCCCTGTTCGAACGTAACACCGAACACCTGTTTGCGCTCTATCGGTTCGGGAACGTAGTCTTTATCTATCTGAATCACTGCGTACGCGCCTTTCTTTTTTCCCTTGAGAATCTCAAGCGCTTCCGGTTCAAATCCCGGAGCGATGATTCCGTCGGAAACTTCCTTTGCAATAAGACGCGCTGTCGGAACGTCGCACGTGTCCGACAGGGAAATGAAATCGCCGAACGACGACATACGGTCCGCTCCGCGCGCGCGCGCATAAGACGCTGCAAGCGGAGAAAGTTCGATGTCGCCGGTAAAATAGATCCGCTTAAGCGTATCGGAGAGCGGAAGGCCGACCGCGGCGCCGGCCGGTGAAACGTGTTTAAAGGAAGCAGCGGACGGCAGTTTCGATGCGGCCGCAAGTTCCTTCACGAGCTGCCAGCCGTTGAGCGCGTCGAGCAGGTTGATATATCCCGGTTTTCCGTTGAGCACGGTGATAGGGAGACTGCCTTTTTCCATAAACACCCGTGCCGGTTTCTGGTTCGGGTTGCATCCGTATTTCAGTTGAAGTTCTGTCATAGCTTCACTTTAACAGGAAACATCCGATTTCTCAATATAAATAATTCACGCTGATTCGTGGACTGCAGGCAGCGTCAATGCCAGCACCGCGCCGTATCCGGGGGCATTCCCGGCGGAAATGCCCCCGTGCATAACGTCCATGATGACTTTCGCAACCGCGAGTCCGAGTCCCGACCCTCCGGCGTTTCTGTTGTGCGACGGGTCTCCGCGGTAAAAACGTTCGAATACGTGCGGCAGAATTTCCGGTTCGATTCCCGGACCGTTGTCGGTAAACGTAATGACGGCCAGCGTTCCTTCCCTGCGCACTTCAACCGCGATGTGCGCCGGAGGCGGCGTAAATTTGATGCTGTTTGAAACAATAATCGTAAAAGCCTCGTACAGAAGTTCTTCTTCGGCGGATACGGCAGCCATATCCGGTACGCCGTCGAATGCAAACACCGTCGCCGGCGACCACGCGCGGGTGTCGTCCGCAAGGCGGTTGAGCAGCGGTTTTACAGGTACGGCCGTCATGGATAATTTTTCGGCGCCGTCTTCAAGCCGCGACAGCAGCAGCATATTCGTAATTATTGCTTCCATCGAATGCGACTCCGTTATGAGCGCGTCGATCGATTTTTCGAGCTGCGCGGAATCGTTCTTTCCCCATCGCCGTATGAGATTCGCGTGACCGAGAATGACCGCGAGCGGCGTCTTAAGCTCGTGCGATACGTTCGACGTGAACTGACGCCCGCGGTCGAAATCCGCCTTGAGCCGGGAGAACAAATCGTTGAACGTCGACGCAAGCGTGTCGAGTTCGTCGCCGGTTCCCGTCACCGGAAGCCGCTGACTGAGATTCGCGCTGCTGATTTTCTGAGCCATTCCCGTCATTTCCTTAACGGGCTTAAGCGTGCGCCGCGTAATCAGCAGTGCCGCCCGGAACGAAACAAGCAGCAGCGGAAAAAACAGAATGAGCATAAGACGCGGAAGCCCCGAAAGCAGCTGCTCGGACGTATCCCGGTCCATGTTGAGCGCCGCTTCTACCGTAAACAGTTCCCCGTCGTCCGTTTTGAAGACGGCACTTCCACCGCCGCGGTATACGCTGAACAGAATATAATACGGAAGCTCATCGTTAAGAAGTATTTCTTCCGTGTTTTCGCCGTTCTGACTCATCATGCCGGAAAAAGACGAAGAGATACGCTCCATTGCGAAAATAAGTTCGCGGTTCTGCTGAATGCGGATATTGCTCCGAAGCAGGAGCACGATCGCAAACGACAGTACGAAAATAATAATCGTAATGAGAAGAGAAAATCTTAGTGCAAGATATGCGGCTACCGATAAATACCGGGTATGCTTTTTTCTCATTGTTTATTTTCGCCTTTCATCGTATATCCGAATCCGCGCACCGTCGTAATATATTCTTCTCCGGCCCGCTCGTCTATTTTCTGCCGTATGTACCGCACGTATACGTCGACTGAATTCTCGTCGATGTAATGTCCCTGCCCCCACACCGCCGAAATAAGCTGTTCCCTGTTAAGCACCGTGTTCTGATTTTCCATAAGCGTTTTGAGCAGAAAAAACTCGGTCCGGGACAGTTCAATCACGCTGCCGTTCAGAAGCGCTTCCATGCGTTCCGGATACAATGCAAGGTTCCGTATTTTCAGCACGGAAACGAAACCAGGAATGCGGCGCATCACCGCGCGCATACGTGCAAGCAGCTCCTCGATTTCGAACGGTTTCGTAAGATAATCGTCCGCGCCCGCGTTGAGACCGTTTACCTTGTCGTACGTTTCACCTCTGGCGGTAAGCAGAATGACGGGCACTTTCGACGACTTTCTGATGCGGCGGAGCACTTCAAGCCCGCTCAGTCCGGGAAGCATTATATCGAGCAGGATAATATCAGGCGGGCACGATTCGAACACTGCAAGCGCAGCTCTTCCGTCGGCCGCATCCCGGACCTCGAAACCTTCGTGACAGAGTTCCGTTTTGAGAAATCCCATAATTCCCGCGTCGTCTTCGACGACAAGTACTTTTTCCATCAGTAGCTTCCGTCCCCGGCAGGCTTTTTAAACACCTGTACGTAACCGTCCGTTATTCCGTCAAACGCATTCTGTATAAGGGGCGAGCCGTTAAAACTCGCGGCAGAAACAAACTCCAGCTTTATCCGTGTATCCGCGGAACTTAAGAACATCCTGCATACGGACGCAGGAAATTTAAACCGGACTTCCGTTCCCGCCTTATTAAACAATTCCGACGTTTCTGAGGGAACGGGCCGGCCGTTCACCAGAACGTCCGGCAGCGCCACGGTCCTCGGATCAACCGCACTGCTGAAATGGACATCAATCAGTAAATTTCCCGCTTCAGCTTTCTCTGCTTCAATTTTTACAACATAAAAATCCGAATGTTTCGACGTCATCCGCATGCCGTGATACGGCACGATTGCGTGAAGCTGATGCGCAAAGACAGGCGGACGCGACAAAAACAATACCAGAAGACAGGGAATAAAATAATGCACTCTCCTGAAATTTCCGTTCATATGATTATAGTACGTTATTTTATTATTTTTGTATTCATGTTCAAGATTAAAAAATTTTAATCTTTTTCCAATCGGATTTTCATGAACAACGTCTCCGTTTTTACTATATTCGGTACTGTCAGAGAGAGAAAGACGCCTGAAAATGATTACGTAGGAGTAAAAGTATGAAAAAGACAATTTCTGTACACGCAGCTGTAATTCTTACAGCGCTCACCCTCGCCGCCGCACCTGTATTTGCAGCCGGCACAACGAATACAACAGCAACTACGGCAGCTGCAACCGCTGCGACAACACCGGCGGCGACTACCGCAGCCGCTGCAAAGAAGACGACCGCAAAGAAAGCGGCTGTAAAAATGGCGGCAGCAATAAAAATACCTGTCATCTCCGTTTCAAAATACGGCGAAAAGACGGCAGGCGCATTCACAATCACATGGACTGACTCAGGCAGCGGCAAATATACGTACACGCTTGAGCGTGCGGCAGCCGACAAGAACGGCAAACTCACCGGAAAATTCGCTGCAGCAGCATCCGCAACTGACACGGACAATATCTATACAGCAACGGATACGGTCGCTGCGGAAAAGTATTATAAATACCGCCTCACCGTATCAGAAGGAAAAGAAACGGTGAAAGGTGCCGTTTCAGCGACAGAATCTTCCGTGACTGCAGATGCAGCGCCTGCAGCAGCCGTTCCGGCCGTAAATAAATAACACAGTCGGGCTAAACAGCATTCAGCACATAAAAGGGGTCATTCCAGAGGTTTTACCTTCGGGACAGCCCCTTTTTTATGAGACAAATTTTAAAAACGCCGCTTGCAGACAAGCCCGCCGTTTATTTTTTCTGAACTGATTTTCCCCGCTGCACGAGTTCCCGTCCGACGATGCATCCGAGAATAATCACGCCGCCTATGCCGGTCCACACGGACGGCACCTCATGCATGAACAGAAGCACCCACACAGGATTCATAAGCGGCTCTATCATCGAAATAAACGACGCGCTGAGCGCACGTACGCTTCCTATACCGCGGGCGTATAAAATCGAAGGCATCCCTATCTGAAATATGCCGAGCAGCACAAGACCGATACACGACGACAGCATAACGTTTCCGGCGGGCGGCCCGTATATTAAAATAAAAGGAACGCCCGCGAGAAACGTCATACCGTGCGCAAGCATAAACGCATCCTGCGAACCGCGGCGGCGGAGCTTCCGCATATAAATGGTACAGAATCCCCATGTCGTTCCCGAAAGCGCCGCAAGAATATTCCCCAGCATACGTCCGCTGCCCAGACCGTCGGCAAAAAAAAGCACCATGCCGAGCACGACGCCCGCGACCGTAACGTAGTCGGACTTCCTGTTTTTCTCGCCGAGTATAAGCGGACCGAACAGAATAATATAAACCGGATCAGTGTATTGAAGAAGAATCGTATTGGCGGCGGTCGTGAGCTTGTTCGCGACGATATACAGAATCATCGTGCCTGCATAGCATACCGCCGCGATATACAGATACAGCGTCCCCCGTCCGTCCACTCTGCCGCTTTTCTCGTCGCGGACCGTAAACGACGGCAGGCGGCGCAGCATCGCACACACCGTAAAAAGCCCGAGAAGACTCCGCATGCCTGCAATGGCAAACGGATTCCAGTCGACGAGCTTTACAAGCACACCGCCCGTACTCCAAAGAAGCGCACAAAAAACAAGCGACAGAACGCCGCCCGCTGTTGATATCTGCATACCGATTTACACTTTTTATTTCTTTTCAGCTGCTGTAAAAACGGAATCAGCTTCGTAGTTGGCGATGAAATCCTCTACATCTGCAGAATCCATCGTAATTCCGTATGATTCTTCGCCGTCGGTCTTTATATCAGCGCTCAGGCCTTTGAAATCAGCATAACTTACCGGAGCTCCCGTAAGACCGCCTTTATCCGCACTTCTGGTAAAACCTGCTTTTCCGTTGTAGTTGATATAAATCTCGCTCATCGCAACAGTCCTCTGTAATCGAAATAATGACTGTAGTATACCTGATACGCCCCCGTAAATCAACGGGCGGGACAGTACCGGCCGTCCCGGTCTGTCACGACGGACGTACTCCCCAAGTGGTCCGCGTGGTAGTAATACGTATATTTCCGTTCCACACCCGTATCCGCGTTGTCGTAGTCTTCCCCTGTTCCGAGAGCTACCTGTTTTGTCACGATACGGTCGTTACCCAGGAATATATGCTTGCTCATCCTTCCGCCCGCTCCCTGGTAGGCGTCGTCGTACCGCTCTTGTACAATATTCTCCGGATCGCCAAGACTACCCGGATCCGGTAATTTTTCAGGTCCTCCATTTACACCTTTCCCTAATGATGATTGTGGTTGATTTCCCGGAGGTATAGGATTTTCCTTCTTATCGCGAACAGCTTCATCTATATTCACTTTTTTCAGTCCTGCATCAGATGACCAGTTATCACCAAGTTCTCTGCCATTAGAAGGTGACTGCGGCTGCAGCCTTCCCTGCTGCTGTAATATTGGCAGACAAGCTCTGCCGTATCACTGGTACCGAAAAATTTAATATAGTCGTAATTTCTTCGCTCAGTCGTTTATTTATACCGCTAATAATACTTTCTAATCTCAGAAGTACCTTTTATTCTTTCTATCGATACTAGATTCCAAAAACTGTTCGTAATTTTATAAAACAACTTACATTCATTTTCCTCATTTCTTATGATATCATAAGGCACAGGGGTATCGAGGATATATGAAAAACAAAAGACTTCTTCATTATTTAGTACTATTGCTATGTGATACAATGATATCTTTCCTACTTGATTATTATATCTTTTGAACCAAATCGATTTTATATCAGAATTCTTTATAATATACATCCTAAAGCCTTTTCTTGCTGACAAGACACCTCTATCATATAATCTCACATCAGCTTGATTATAAAAGTGAACAGGTCCCATTAATAACCAAAAAACAAATATCAAAATAAAAAAAAATAGTGCAATCATTATATTCTCTTTATTCAAGTTATATTTTTGAAGTTCATTAACCATATAAATAATTAACAAAGTTTCTGCACTTAAAAACCCATAGCGATTAAAAAAATAAAATCTTGTAATTTTATTCATAAACACCTCTATTACTATTTTGAAAATAATTCATAAGAAATTCCCCCACTTCCAAAATCAAATGCACCTTTTAATGTCGTAGACACAGAAAGTCCTATCTGTGTTATTCCATTTTCAGAGAAAGCTACGCTTCCTCCAAATCCAAATAATGAAATATTCATAGAATGAACATTGTTATTACCGTAATTTTGTGAGAAATTCATCGCAACAGCTGCAGTAAACCCCAATCCTGGCGTAGATACTCCTGAGCTCCCCGTTACAAATGGATTAGCCTTCTTTCCATTCACACTCGTCGTCGCCTCAAAACCCGCACTTCCCTGAAATATCCCAATATTTATGTCCATTGATATAGATTCTGTAAGAGATGGTGCATTTCCCAGTTTTTCTTTTCTTTCTTCTCCATCCGCCCCATATCCCAAAATTTGTCCATCACCACCACGTACTGAATTAAATGAAACAGAACTATTATCAAAGTAATTATCAGGTTTCCCTAATTGCACCCTCTGCCCTGGATTAATTTTATCAGGGTTTTCAATACCATTGTTCTTTGCCACATCATGGTAATCCAAATCCGTACCATGTGTACTGTTATAATCCTTTGTTATTTGAGAAAGTGTATCTTTATCTGTAACAGTTCCTCCCTGACCATCTTCATCCCAACTGAACATACCATTCGGGTCGGTGTATTTTATAGGATTATTGTTTGCATAATTATATAAATTAAAGTTATGACTATTGTATATTCCGCCTCCGGCCTTTGTACCGAAAACATACGCTCCTAGTGCCGGGTCCGCACTTATCCACCTCGAGTACTTCGGGTCCAGATACCGCGCTCCATAGTAATACAGTCCCGTCTCTTCGTCCTTCTCCTTCGCCGAAAACCTGTACGGCGTGTCGAAATATGTGTCACCGTTCGTCTCATCAAGCCATGTCTCGCCGTACGGCGTATACTCCAGCCGCTCGTACACTTCCCCGTCCCGGTCAGTCACAACGGACGTACTGCCCAAATGGTCCGCGTGGTAGTAATACATGTACTTTCTCTCCACACCCGTGTCTGCATTGTCGTAGTCTTCCCCTGTTCCGAGCGCTACCTGTTTCGTCACGATACGGTCGTTGCCTAAGAATATGTGCTTGCTCATCCTTCCGCCCGCCCCCTGGTAGGCGTCGTCGTACCGCTGCGTGAAGAACTTGTTGAAGTACAGCGTCTCGCTCACACTGCTCCGCTTCACTGCCCGCTGTCCGTCTCCTCCGTACAGGTATTCCGTCGTATAGCTGTCGTCCTTCGTCTGACTTAAGAGGTTCCGTTCGTTCCACGTGTAATCGCGGTAATAATAATTACTCTTCGTGCTCGCATATGCCGTGCTTCCGCCCTTCATCTGTGCCCACGCGTAGTCTGTCGAATACACGTTCTCCGCTTCCGTCTGTATGAGATGGTAGGTTACCTCGTCGGAGCTGTCGGTATCCGCAAAGCTCTTGTCCTGCTCCCGGATCAGATTTCCGTTCGCATCGTACTTGTAGTACCTGCTTCCCGCCTGCACGGCACGGTGCGCATAATCTGAGTCGTACGTATAGTCAAGCGTGTAGTTCAGGTCGTCTTCGAGTACTTCGCTTTCCTTGCTCACTTTCCCCGTCATGTTGCACAGTCCGTCGCTGCTGAACGCAAACGTCTGGGAATATGTCGCGTTGTATGACGGTCTGTCCGCCGTCGCGTACTTATTTTCAGTCTCTCCGCTCACCTTTATGAGCTGGTAGAGTGAATCGTATGTGTAATCCTGGCTTGTGTCCCACCCGCCGCAGCTGTTTGTATACCCTTCCACGTTCCCCACCGTGTCGAACGTGTACTGCATGTTCTGGATCACACCGTCTTCTTCACTTTCCGTCACGAGGCTCTTGAGCCACCGGCGGGCGGGGTCATACGTGTATGTCGTTTCTGTTCCGTTCCCGTATGAAATGTACACCCGCTGGCCGTACTCGTCATAGCCTATATCTTTCACATAATAGAAGTCGTCGTACCCTTCCTTCGTTCCGGTTACGGTCTGTACGTTTCCGCCTGTGTCGTAGGTATATGTCACGATCTCGCCGTCAGGGTACGTTATGTGCTCCATGCGTCCGAGGTAGTCGCTCTCATAACCCGTAACGGCTGTCATTGCATCGTAGCCTCCCTCACGCACGATGCTGCGGGATTCTTCCGTCATCTCGCCGAGCTTTCCGTACTCATACGTTATCGTGCCGCTTTCGTCAGTGCGGCTTACGACTTTTCCCGCGCCGTTGTTGTCAGCTCCCGACGCTCCGTATTCCTGCACGATGTCCGTGCTCTCCGGGTAATGCCGCAGGATTGTTTCACAATCCTGCTTCCCGTGAATTACAGCCGGCGCTGCCGTCTGTAATTCACGCCCCGCTGGTTTCCGTTCTTTTTCGGACGGAGCGGTGTTCACTATCCGGCTTTCCACGGTTCCGCGCGTCAGCGCTTCATTGCAGCCGGATCTTCGCTTCGGCTGCAACGGGCTCCGCCCGCCGTTCCAATCCGGCGTAGGCGGTTGTTGCCTTACCCGCCGCTGTGATACTGACTGACATGTTCTATCTGTACCACTACTGCCGAGAAATTTAATACGGATTCTGTGACGCTGAAACTAGCTCCAGTTATTCTGCTTTACATTATAATAGATATTAAAATATCCATTATATTTCTCCCTCCTCAAAAAACATTTAAAATTCTGTATAAGAAAAATCAGGAATTATTGCCTGAATACAAAGATCCTTATATTTAGTACCAGGATATATCTCACTCATTTCTATTATCAAAGATTCGTTCGTGTCATCTTTATATATATTTGATATATCGATTTGATTTATTTCTCTACTTGTTCCTGAATAAAATAAATATGTTTGAGTTGCATTATTAGCAGGATTAATCAAATTTATTTTTTTTACACGGGAATTTTGCATAAACAAGTACTGTTTTTCTTCTGAAATATATCCATTTAAAAAGAGTATTGTTTTGGGAGCCTTTCCCTTAAAATCTATATAAATTTTATCTCCTATACCATAGCCATTTGCACTCACCCATGGTAATCCCTTTATATTTGATAAATTTGAAGCTCCATAGAATATAGTACCCTCTTTTAGAGCTGAATCTGCTGCATAGTTCCATATATTTTTATCTTCTGTTATTGGAACTTTTAAAAAAATAAATGGATAAAGTACCTCAAGTAAATCTTGATCTATATTTTCAAGGATATATCTGTTTAATACATTTACCAGCATATCGTCTGAATGCAATTCAACTGGCATTGTAATAACAGCTGTACATCCGGCAAGATCCCATATTTCAGGTTTTCCCATTGGTGAAACACATTCTGTAGAATATACATAAATTTTTTTGCCTATAGAAAAATAATGTGATTTTGTTCCTAAACTGTCCAAATTGTATAGAGAGCCGTTTAATGTATTATTTTTATAACTATAAAAAACATGGTGATTTTGATCGTTCCTTTTATTTTCGTAAAAAGAAGAATTGCCATCAAAAGTCATAAAAATATCACTAGATGTTTGTATTATATTTTTGTCTGATACAATAAAATTATCAATTGTCTCTTTTCCCTTTCTAATCTTTATTCTTCTATCTTTTATATTTGTCTCTATATTTATTATAGAATTGTTATTATTATCTAATTCAAATACACCCACCTTTCTGTTCAGATTTCCTACAATTTTACCATTTGTCTCGACTGTACGAATAATAGAATTTTCATCAGTCGTTATTAAAAAGTTTTTAGGCGGAAAATCACCCTTTCCTATATAATTGTATATTACTTCGAGTTTTTTCGCATATAAGAAAACAACATTCAGGAATAATATAAAGAAAATCATAAATTGTTTTTTCATGTTATTTATTCTCCAAAAATTATAACAGCATGTTTATCGCCTTTATCGCTCATCGTCTGTTTGTACATATCAGTAAGCATATCCATCGTGCCCTGCGCTTTTTGTTTACTATTAGGATCATTCTGATTATATCCTATCCCAACACATCCATTTGTATAATCCAATGGGGTTATATGAACCATATAGCCAGAATCGGAAGATGTCTTTCCATCCGGTTTACCATTAGCTCCAACAGTCGGCAGTTCTTGTGTTATATCAAGTGAAAAACCTTGTTTTGGATCTCCATATTTTCCATTTTTATTTCCGCTGGCTTCGCTTGGTGCTTTACATCCGGTAATATTGTATGTTCCATCAGCTACCTGTGTTGGATTTGTTCTTCCACTTTCAGATTGTTGAGTTCTGTTAGTATCAGAAGGATTTGTATTGTCAGGATTTTTTCTGTTTACATTTGTAACAACATCAAATTTATAACTTTGCTCATTGTGATTTCCAGGTGACGTATAACTAACCGACATACTTCCTTTTGATTTTGATACATATATTTCTAAATATTTTCCATCCGGGTCGGTATACTTAATCGGGTTATTCCCCGCATAGTGATACAGATTCAGGTTTATAACATTAAACACCCCTCCCATCCCCGGCAGGCTCTGATTATGTTTCTTCGCCTCGTCGTTTACCGGTGCCTGCGGTAAATACTCTCCCAGCGCAGGATCCGCACTTATCCACCTCGAGTACTTCGGGTCAAGATACCGCGCTCCGTAATAGTACAGCCCGGTCTCCTCGTCCTTCTCCTTCGCACTGAATCTGTATGGTGTATCGAAGTATGTATCCCCGCTCGCCTCATCAAGCCATGTCTCGCCGTACGGCGTGTACTCCAAACGCTCATATACCTCGCCGTCCCGGTCAGTCACGACAGACGTACTTCCCAGGTGGTCCGCATGGTAGTAATACGTGTACTTTCTCTCCACTCCCGTGTCCGCATTGTCGTAGTCTTCCCCTGTCCCGAGCGCTACCTGCTTCGTCACGATACGGTCGCTGCCTAAGAATATGTGTTTACTCATCCTTCCGCCCGCTCCCTGGTAGGCGTCGTCATACCGCTGTGTAAAGAATTTATTGAAGTATAACGTCTCACTTACACTGCTCCGCTTCACCGCACGCTGCCCGTCTCCGCCGTACAGATACTCTGTCGTATAGCTGTCGTCCTTCGTCTGACTTAAAAGGTTCCGTTCGTTCCACGTGTAGTCACGGTAATAATAATTACTCTTCGTGCTCGCATATGCCGTGCTTCCGCCCTTCATCTGTGCCCACGCGTAGTCTGTCGAATACACGTTCTCCGCTTCCGTCTGTATGAGATGGTAGGTTACCTCGTCGGAGCTGTCGGTATCCGCAAAGCTCTTGTCCTGCTCCCGGATCAGATTTCCGTTCGCATCGTACTTGTAGTACCTGCTTCCCGCCTGCACGGCACGGTGCGCATAATCTGAGTCGTACGTATAGTCAAGCGTGTAGTTCAGGTCATCTTCGAGGACTTCGCTTTCCTTACTTGTCTTTCCCGTCATGTTGCACAGTCCGTCGCTGCCGTCTGTAATTCACGCCCTATTATTTTCCATCTTTTTTCTGACGGAGCTGTGTTCATTATCCGGCTTTCCACGGTTACGGCTCCGCCCGCCGTTCCAATCCGGCGTAGGCGGTTGCGGCCTTATCCGCAGCAGTGAAACTAGCCAGCAAACCCTGCCTGTACCACTGCTGTCGAGGAAATTAATACGGATGCTGTGCCGCCGAAACAGGCTTCAGTTTTCCGGATTCACTACGGAACCTGTCAGTTACACTTACCTTCTGTTTTATAAAATACATTACCCTAATTAAAAAATAAATCAAACCAAAATTATTATTTCTTCGAACTTAATTTCATCCATAACGATAAGAATAATCCGTAAATAATTAAAAATACAACAACTATTGTTATAGTTAGTATATTATCACTTTTATGCAAAATTGGAAAAAGCTTTGCCAACAAATATAAACAACAACCAGTTAATAGCGCTGACAGTAAAGTTATAACTAAAAAAATAATTGCAGAAAATATTTTATAAAAAGAACTATTTCTATTCATTGTTATTACCAACTATCTGTTTTATAGTATCAACAGTTGTTGGCAAAACCGTTTCACCAACAACACCAGCAGATCCCGCCCAACCAGGTGGAGTTATTTTAACATCTTTTAATGTCCCTAACATTACATTGTCAATTACTGCAGATTTTGTAGTATCAGCAGCGATAACACCTTCTGTTACTCCACTGAATAAAAGAGCAGAACCAGCTCCTATAAGAGCCTTCTTACCCGTTTCAACAAGATTTTGTTTTTCACCTGTGACAGCTTTACCAATTACATCTTTTGAAGCAGCATCAATAGCACCACCGGCTGTATTTATAGCTATATTTGTAGCTGCTATTTTTGCTGTACTTGTAACCCCTTTTGCAGCCAGACTAGAAGCTCCCGAGGTCGCCGCTCCCAGAACTGTAGAAACGCCGATATTAGTTAAAGCAGTAGGATCTGTAAATGTATTATATACAGCATCTCCAAATGATTGCCCTGATATCATTCGGGGAACTACTTCAGAAGCAGTAGATGCTGCAAATCCAATAAAAGCTCCAATAACAAGGTTTGCTATTTTTCCATCTGGATCATTATAACAAATGGGATTATTTCTGGAGTAATTATAAAGGGCAAGATTACCAGTCTCAAAAAGCCCTCCACCCGGCAGGCTCTGGTTGTGCTTCCTCGCCTCATCGTTTACCGGTGCCTGCGGTAAATACTCCCCCAGTGCAGGGTCCGCACTTATCCACCTCGAATACTTCGGGTCAAGGTACCTCGCTCCGTAATAGTATAACCCGGTCTCCTCGTCCTTCTCCTTCGCAGAAAACCTGTACGGCGTGTCGAAGTACGTGTCTCCGTTCGTCTCGTCCAGCCAGGTCTCGCCGTACGGCGTGTATTCCAAACGTTCGTATACCTCCCCGTCACGGTCTGTCACGACGGACGTACTTCCCAAATGGTCTGCGTGGTAGTAATACGTATACTTTCTCTCCACCCCCGTATCCGCATTGTCGTAGTCTTCCCCTGTTCCCAGTGCCACCTGTTTCGTCACGATACGGTCGCTGCCTAAGAATATGTGCTTGCTCATCCGCCCGCCCGCTCCCTGGTAGGCGTCGTCGTACCGCTGCGTAAAGAACTTGTTGAAGTATAACGTCTCGCTCACACTGCTCCGCTTCACTGCACGCTGCCCGTCTCCGCCGTACAGGTACTCTGTCGTGTAGCTGTCGTCCTTCGTCTGACTTAAGAGGTTCCGTTCGTTCCACGTGTAATCGCGGTAATAATAATTACTCTTCGTGCTCGCATATGCCGTGCTTCCGCCCTTCATCTGTGCCCACGCGTAGTCTGTCGAATACACGTTCTCCGCTTCCGTCTGTATGAGATGGTAGGTTACCTCGTCGGAGCTGTCGGTATCCGCAAAGCTCTTGTCCTGCTCCCGGATCAGATTTCCGTTCGCGTCGTACTTGTAATACCTGCTTCCCGCCTGTACTGCACGGTGCGCATAATCACTGTCGTACGTGTAGTCAAGCGTGTAGTTTAAATCATCTTCAAGTACTTCGCTTTCCCTGCTTGTCTTCCCCGTCATGTTGCACAGTCCGTCGCTGCTGAACGTGAATACCTGACTGTACGTCGCGTTATATGACGGTCTGTCCGCCGTCGCGTACTTGTTCTCAGTTGCACCGCTCACCTTTATGAGCTGGTAGAGCGAATCGTATGTGTAATCCTGGCTTGTGTCCCACCCGCCGCAGCTGTTCGTGTATCCTTCCACGTTCCCCACCGTGTCGAACGTGTACTGCATGTTCTGTATTGTCCCGTCTTCTTCACTTTCCGTCACGAGGCTCTTCAGCCACCGCCGGGCGGGGTCATACGTGTACGTCGTTTCTGTTCCGTTGCCATAGGAGATGTACACCCGCTGTCCGTATTCGTCGTACCCGATGTCCTTCACATAATAGAAATCATCGTAGCCTTCCTTAGTTCCTGTCACGGTCTGTACGTTTCCGCCTGCGTCGTAGGTGTACGTCACGGTTTCGCCGTCAGGGTACGTTATGTGCTCCATGCGCCCTAAGTAGTCGCTTTCATAGCCGGTCACGGCTGTTACGGCATCGTAGCCTCCCTCACGCACAATGCTGCGGGATTCTTCCGTCATCTCTCCCAGCTTCCCGTACTCGTACGTTATCGTGCCGCTTTCGTCCGTGCGGCTTACGACTTTTCCCGCGCCGTTGTTGTCAGCTCCGTCCGCTCCGTATTCCTGCACGATATCCGTGCTCTCCGGATAATCCGTCTTTATAAGCCGGTTGAACGCATCGTACGTATATTTTATCTGTTCGCCGTTTTCACGCAGCACCGGATTGTCTTCCCGGTACAGCCTCCCGTAGTCGTCGTAGTACCAGTTCGTCTTTCCCGTGTCTTTGCTTGCAAGGCTCGTCTTCTGCCCGAGCATATTGTACACGGCCGTCACCGTGTTCTTCTGTGCGTCGTACGCTTCAGTCATCTGACCCATCGCGTCGTACCCGTACGTTGCTTTCGTCAGCTCACTGCCGCTCTTATCCTCACGGACTGTTTTCGTGATGTTCTCCGCGGGGTCTGCATACTGTATGCTTCTGTTCCCCTCCGGGTCAGTCACCGTCGTTATACGTTCTCCGCCGCTGCTCACCGCATATTCCGTCGTCTGCACCGAGCCGTCGGGAAGAACCTGTTCCGTCACGCGGTCCTGTGTGTCGTAGACATTCTCCGTATACAGTTCATCAGGTTCGTCGTACACCGCCGAAAGGATATCCGTCAGGTCTCCCGACACGAAGCGGTTCATGTACTGCTTTATCTCGCGTCCTTTCTCATCATACTCCACACAGCCGCTCACGTTCCAGCCCGTCGTCCGGCTCTTACTGTCCGTGTCGTACTTCTCTCCCCGCTTCGCCGTGAGTGCCTTCCGCCCCATCCCGTCTGAAACAAGCACTGTCTCCATGACGGAGCTGTCCCCTGCATCGAACGTTATCTTGTTCGACGTAATGGTATACCACAAGTTGTGCGTACCCGCACTGTCAAGATTGTCGCAGGTGTAATATTCGTATGCTACTGCGGGTATGCTTCCCGTGTCGTACGGACTCCATACCTCCGTCAGCCGCCACTGTCCGTCGTACACGTACCGCATCGTGTTCCCGTTGATGTCCGTCCCGCTCTTCTTCGCTCCCGTCTCGTGGTACCAGTCAACGCTCGACGTGTACGAAGAAGTCGTCCCCGCTCCTTTCTGTTTGATGCCTGTTACGTATTCATGGTCAGTACTGTCGTACGTGTATGTTACGGTCACCCCGCTCGTGTCTTTCATTGTGCTCATGTTCCCGTACTCGTCGTACGTGAAACTGTTCGTGAGGTAACTCGTACCCGTCCGGTACTGCTTCAATGACGAAAGCGTTCCGTATGTGTCAGTGTATGTTCCTTCACGCTTCCGCAGCACCGTTCCGTCAGCTGCGTACACGCTGATTGTCTCCGGGTGGCTGTGCAGGTACACGTACGGCTCGGTCAGCGACGCCGTGTTGTCGTCCTCCCAGTACGTTATCTCCGCCGTACGGTACTCCTCCCCGTTCATTGTCTCCGTTATCTTCGTCGTGTTCCCGTACCCGTCGTACTCGTACTCGTCGAGAAACGACATTTCCCCGCTGCTTCCTTCCTCGTATGTCTCCGTAAGCGAGCTCTTTATAAGTGCGTCGGGCGAATCGTATAATGTCTGCTCACTGTACTTCAGCAGCGTACCGTTTTCCTCCGTGTACGTGCTTCCGCTCTTCACCATCTCTTTCCGGTAATACTCGTCGTTGTAGTACGCAGTCACGGTGCAGCTGCCGTCGGCCTGTACTGCCGTTACGCTGTCGTACCCGTAGAAGTCTTTCGTCATGCGGTTGTAGTAGCCGTTCCCGTATGCATACGTCGTCGTACTGCTGTGCGCTCCGTGAGGCAGTTCTGCAAGTCCGTGTTCTCCGCACCCGTCGCTTACGGTCACGCTGGTCAGCACGTACTTACTCTGCGGCATGTCTTCCGTCCCGTACTTCACTTCGTACCCGGCGCTCCACGTCTCTCCCGTACTGCACGCTATACCGGTCACGAGGTCAGCTCCTCCCATGAGGTTCCGCTTCACCCACAGCCCGCCGCCGTCACCAGGGATCCGCAGCACCTGGTCTGCAAGCCCGTCTCCGTCCATGTCCATCATCTTGACGCCCGCGCCCGTCAGGCTTGCCCCGCCGCTCACCCCTCCGTTTGCATCCACCGTGATGTTGATCGTACCCCAGTATATAACCCCGGTAATAATATCAATCCCGTAATTGTAGTTCGCAGACAGGTTCCCGCTCACCCCGAAATTCAGCGTCGTCGAAAAGTCAAGGCTGTTCGCGTACTTCTCAAGCGCCATCCCGAACGGATTCAGAGCCACTCCCGAAAGATCAGCAAGCAGGCCCGAGCTCTTCAGGGCTGAGCCTACTATCGGAATACCCGCAAGAAAGTTCGCTCCCAGGTTTCCGTCGGTACACAGGCCGAACGCGAGTTCCATCGCTCCGGTAATATCCCATGCCGGGAGTGTCACCGTCTGTGCACTCGTAAAGCCGCTTCCCGTATTGTAGCGCACCGTCACCCCTGTTCCCGTGCCGGTCGTCTTTGTCACCAGGTCCGCAAGTCCGTCTCCGTTTATATCAAGCAGCATTTTCTCCGTGTTCGACGCGCTCGCAGAATAATTCAGTCCCAGCCCGCCCGACACTCCGCAGTTCAGGCTGTTCGCCTGCGTCAGTGCCTTCCCGAACGACAGATTCGCTCCGTATGTTACATTCGTACTGCCGGACAGACTGCCGGGAGCGAACGTGCTGCACGACGGCGGGGAGACGAACGAATCGCCTGCATTGTACAGAAACGTTCCGTTGAAGTAGTCGGGCAGTCCGTCCCCGTTTATGTCGGTGAACCCTGCCGTCTCCGTGTTCGTTCCGTCCGAATACACGTATCCGCCGGTCCCGTTTCCTCCCCCGTGGATTGTTACCCCGACTGTCTTCCCTCTCGTGTCTTTCCTGGGACTGACTGAGCCGCCCGGGCTTATCGTTCCGCCCTGCGTCGATATATCACTTTCGCTGTAATCTATCACGCTGATTGTACTTACCGTATTTGTGTTTTTTCCGTACGAGACAGTTCCGTCCTCATCGCGCGTACCGTACGTAATGGAAAGCGAACTGTCTCCCTGCACGATGTCGGGTATGCCGTCCCCGTTCATATCCTGTACGCTCTGTATCATGCTGCTGCTGCCGGTATTTGTTCCTTTTGTTTCCCCGATTGACAGTCCCTTTGCGGACTCTGTTGACTTTACCGCTTCCGTTATTTTCTCGACGGTATCTCCGAAGTTGCTTGCGGACAGGCCTGCATCAAAAGAAGTGCCGTACGTTATATCCGTTCCGCTGCTGCGGCTCTTTCTGAGCGTCGGCATCGTAAAAGTGCTTTGTGTGGATGAGCTGTCCGTGCTCCCTGCGGTTCCCGGTATTTCGTAATAGGCCGGTCCTCCCGCACGGTTGCAGTGTATAGAGTCCCCTGCAATGAACGGCGCGTACGTCGCCGACTCGGTGCTCGTCACCCGCTCAGCGTCTTCTCCGCTTCCTGACCACGACGTAACGGTCTTTGCGACGTTCGCGACGTTTCCTATGAGCACGGCTGAGTCTGTGCTGAATCCCTTTCCGGTTTCTTCTTCTTTCGTTATCGTTATGTCGGTTTCTGATGACTGGATATTCCCTGAATCATCTCCCGTAGCTATAGTCGTTTCGTTTTTGGACGGCAGATAATATACCGCCTCGTCTACGGTGTTTTCAGACGCATCTTCCGCCGCTGTCTCATAATCCGCATTCTTGCCGCTGGTGAATGTGTCTCCCGTTGTTGATTTCAGGCTGCTTGTACCGGCATACAGGTCCTCCGCGGAAAACGGATTTTTGTCGAGCGTTCCTTTCCATACTGCGTAGTACCACCCGTTCGTTCCCCCGTACAGGCTTTCCCTTGTATTTACGCACAGCGCCGTCGTTTCTCCCGATACCGTTATTTCCCCTATCTCAGGCGCCGCAACAAGGTTCTCATCAGAAAAATCTGTGCCGCTGTCCCATTCCGCGTCGTATCCGCTCACGCCGTACGCACCCACGCATCCGAACGGCTCCGTCACGAGTTCAAATCCGCTTTCTCCCAGTATTTCAATCGCGAACGTATTGTCGTTCACGTCATATTCATAGTCGCTGTCGTAAACAAGTTTTTTACTGACCGACGCGTAGCGTCCTATCTTTTCCAGCTCAAGCATGCTTTCAAGCAGCGTGTTCTTTGTATTGTATGCTGCCCATGCTTCTTCGTTCGTCACGCCGGCTGTCGTAAAATCATCTTCCGTCTTTTCCGTCTGCCATTCTTCGTTAAGCGTGTAATACG